>OKIH01000001.1_pt1 | contig 799879 bp, 691 predicted proteins | sample 1611011 | NCBI WGS metagenome assembly OKIH01 (sample SAMN04436704, study PRJEB24849) | human gut metagenome | biome: human gut; feature: NICU; material: stool | host: Homo sapiens | place: USA: Saint Louis, MO | collected 2010-07-28
GCAATCAACCGTGAGTTGGGGGTGGGGTACAGGCCTGGAGACAGGCACGTACCCCACCCCCCCCTTTTTACGCGCACACACTACCCGGACGCACGCACCCAGCGGGGCCGACCGGCGAGCTGGGTGCGTCCCTCGCATTGGCTTTCAGCACCGAAGAAGTCTCCCCCCCACGCACGGGGGGAGGCTCCCATAGACGGGAGGCTTCTTCAATGGCCAGGTGAGAGCCTACCTGCGGCGCGTCACCAAAACTGTTCCCATTAAGATTGCCGCCAGGCCCGCAATCACAAGACCAGAGTCCGAACCAGTCGCAGCCAGGCGCGAGGGACGCTCCAAGACCACACCTTGCCCCTGTCCCTCCTCATCACCAGTAGTCTGAGCTGGATCAACCTCTGGCTTGCCAGATGGTCCAACAGGCGAGGACTTCGTCAGCAGTGGAGATTCCGTTTGAGCTTGTCCAAGAAGACAATGGCGCAGCTCGGAGACCTTGTACCAGGATGATCCTTCGGCAACCGCAGTACACGAGGAATTAAACGGTGTTTCCACCTCGTTGACAAGCATGCGGACAATCGGGGTCCACGACCTACCCGTTGCAGGATCGGTGCCGGCCTGACAGGCCGTGTCCCACTGGACGTTTGCCGCCATCGGCATGACGGTGGATCCGCGCCATTCGTTGGTGGCGTAGTTAAAGACGTCGTCGATGCTGACAGGCTGTGAGACAGCAGGTGCCTGCTGGGTTGAACCAGGCAAACGAAGCAGGGCGGAGAAAGGAGCAATCGTTTCTGCGTGAGCAAAGCGGAACGTTGCAACGTGGGATCCACCTGCGGTGCGCTCATCGATCTGGGCGAAGAAGTCATCGAGCAACGGTTGCGCAGGCGCGTATGACCCGTCAGTTCCCGTCACGCCCGGACCTTTTTCGTAAAAGTCCTCAGCGTCGAGCAGATAGGAGAACCACTTGGCGTCGTCCTGGTAGTTTGCGAAATACTGCTCGAAATCGAATGCGTGCTCCCCGGTGTTTTCCTCCTGCATATCAGCATCGATGATGTACAGGTTGTACAGATCCATCGCCGCATCAACAGCGCTGGTGATCTTCTTTTTGGCGGAGCCGCACGCATCAGCGTCAGTGCTTTCATCAGCGTTCGGTGCGCAGTTCTTGTCGCCATCCTTCGAGCCATCGGCAGTGTTGAACCATGTATGCGCATCATCTCCGATCGAGTCAATAAACTCGGGCGTGAAGATCTGCGAGAGAACCCGGCGTGCCGATTCCTGCGACTGAGGCAGCGACTCGATGTAGTCCATCGCTCCGGCGATCACTCCACCGTCACTGGTCTGCTCCCCAATGAATGCTTCGTAACGAGAGGCTACTTCGTAAGCCGGCGTCCCCTCCTGCTTCATTGAGCCATCAGGGTTCTCCAGCTTGTGGAAGTAAAGTGTTTCAGGATGCGCTTCGAGGGGTTCCACGATCGGCGTCACACTGTTGTGCGAGGCGGCTTCAAACCCTGTGAGGAAGCTTTCGCCGGATTCGGTGGCGCGAGCCTCACCTGAGGACTCAAAGCGGATCGCGTCACCCTCGGCAATGGCGCGCTCGAAGAGAGCAGAGTTGCGTTTGTAGGTGCGTTCACCAATTCCGCGGTGCTGCGTAGCGCCCTGACCGGTGAGCATTCCGTAGCCGTTGGCCACGTTGGCCGCTGTGATCGACTCGAGGTTCTTCATGAAGGCCTCGCCCACCTCCGGTGACACGAAACCATTTTCTTTCTGAGCCGTCTGAGCCATCAGCATTAACAGAGCATCGTACTTATAGGAGGATAATCCTCGCGAACCATGGCGGGCGACGAGCTGAGTATGTTCAATGTCGAAACCTGCTGGAGGTTGTGAATATCCTGCGATGGCACTTTCGCTGGGTGCGATGTACGGCTGCTTCGAGGAATAGAAAGGACCTTCCTCGGTGGCGTCAGCAAAAGCCAGTTGTTGAGCTGACACCACGGACAATGCGGCAATTGAACAAAGCGCAGTCAGTCCGACAATCCGGGCGCGCTGTGTAGTCATGTTCAGACTCCTAAGCACTATGAAAGCGAAACACATACAGCCCTCACGCTAAGTGGTCAAAATGGCAGGAAGGGCCATGAAAGCTAACGCGCACGTTACAGGCGCGTGAACATCTGCCGGAAGGTCGATGGCCTTGCTGTCGAGCTTCACAAGACCGACCGTGGTGCCGCACTGACATCCACTTACGGGGTTGCACTACAACCCTGTGACGGGCGGTAGTGAGCGCCCAGTTGTCATGTTCGTGAAAGAGCTGATTATGCGCCGGTTGACACCGAGATAATACCTTTGATCAGGACAGTTGTAGCGCCCACAACTGCTAGGACTAAAGCCAGTGCACGGGAATGAGACTTGCTGACTCGAGGAGCAATAAGCACTCCCGCAGCGATCCCCACGAGCATCGCGCCAATAGCTACCGCGATGAGCCACCACGAGGTATGAAGCTGCACAGAACCACTCAACCACTTGGTTGTCAGCGAAATCAACCCGCCGATGACGAACACAGGCTGCATCGTGGCCCGAAATGAGTGCTGCTCCCACCGATTAGCCTGAGCATAGATCGTCATGGCAGGGGCTGCGATCCCAGCAACCGTGTTCATGAAACCGCCGACGGCGCCGGCACATAGCGCAGCGCCCGTCCCCTCAACCGGGCGTAGCTTCGCCCCTCGAACCACAGCTGCGATCAGTGACACGGTGATGAGTGCGCCAACAATAACCTGCACCCAGGCAGGTGAAACACTACGCACCAGCAAAGCCCCAGGAATTGAGCCGACCACCATGATTGGCCCGAGCAGCACCCACCGTTTCCAGTCGATGTCGCGCCACACGGTCAGCGCGATGATGCTCGCATTGATGACAGCCAGAATATTCATCATGACGATGCCGTCCACACCGCCCATCAGCAGCGACAACACCGGGCCGGCAACCAGGCCCAGCCCCATGCCGGAAATGCGTTGCAAAGACGCTCCCAGCAGGACTGAGCAGGCAATACAACACGCTACTAGCATGGCCGTACCTCCTTGCTGGTGGCTATCACATCCACCTAGGCGATGCCTCCACCTCAATGAGAGGAGTGTCGGCCCTTGGCGGTGCTACCTACTATTCAGCCGGCGTGTCCTTCGAGCCGGACGGTATTTCCGGTGAGTCAGTCGGTGCCGCTTGGCAGTCGAGGAATTGCAGCAATCAGTGCGCGCGCATAGTCGCCCTCGGGAGCTGACAATACGCGACGAGTCGGGCCGCGATCTTCGACGTGCCCATCCTTGAGCACGACGATAGTGTCGCACGCTGAGGCCACGGTCGCCAGATCGTGAGAAACCAGCAGAAGCGACATGCCGCGCTCACGGGTGATCGAATCGATCATCTCCATGACGGAGGCGCGCGTCGCCATATCCAGTGCCGAAACAGGTTCATCAGCGATGATGACGCTCGGCTCAGACACCAGCGCCCGGGCAATGGCGATGCGTTGACGCTGCCCACCTGAAAAAGTTCGAGGATACTCGTCAGCACGCTGCGGATCGACACCGACCAGGCGCAATGCCTCGTGCACCATCTCCCGCGCCCGTGCGCCCGACGCCACCTTCAGCGCGTGCAGCGGCTCGGCAACGATCGCCCCGACACGCATACGCGGGTTGAGGGAAGAATACGGATCCTGGAACACCGCCTGAACGTGTGAACGGAAATTGCGCATGATACTGCGCGAACGCGAGCGCACCGGCATCCCGGCAAAGGTGACAGACCCCGACTGCGCGGGCAGCAGTCCCAGACCCAGCCGCGCAGCTGTGGTTTTCCCGCTTCCGGATTCACCGACGAGGGCGACGCGTGCGCCCGGCTCGAGGTGCACGCTGAAGTGGTCAATGCCGGCATCTGTTGACGGGTAGTGGAAGGTGACGTCGTCAAAAATCAGAGCAGAATCACTCATCGTTGTCCCTCCGATCGTCGCGGGACTGGATAGTGTCCATCATCGTGTCGAGGTGGCGCGCCGCCTCCACAATGCGGCGTGTGCCATCGCTCAGATCCGTTGCGTCTGCGGCCACGAGGTTCGAGGTTGACACGTCGTCGCTGATCCGTCCCTCCTCGATGACGACGATGCGATCAGCCATCTGTGCGACCACCGGAAGGTCATGAGAGATGAACAGTAACGCAGTGTCGTGCTGGCGCGTGGCCTGGGTGAGGACATCCAGAATATGCGCCTGCACTGTTACGTCCAGCGCCGTGGTGGGCTCATCTGCGATCAGGAGGTCTGGCTGACAGGCCAGCGCCAGCGCAATCGCCACGCGTTGGCGCTGGCCTCCGGACAGTTCATGCGCAAATGCGTGGGCAACGCGTTCAGGATCAGGTAGCTGCACTCCGCTCAGCGCTTCATTGATTGCAGCGCGCATGGCGCGTCGCCCTCGTACATGCTGATGGTGGGCCAGCGGCCATTCCAACTGCTTACCGATACGCATGAGCGGATCGAGGGCAGACAGGGGATCCTGGAAAACCATTGCGGCAGTGGCTCCGCGGAAACTGCGCAAGTCTTTTTCAGAGGCGCTGGCCACATCGAGGTCGCTCACCCGTAAAGATCCGCTCACCTGAACTGGCGAAGGCAGAAGCCCCATCACAGTCTTGGCGAACATTGATTTACCCGACCCGGACGCACCGATCATGCCCACGTGCTCGCCGCGATTCATGGTCAGATTGAGCGAGTCCAGAATCGTGCTGCCGCCGATGCGCACGGTCAGATCGTTGGCCTGGAGCAGTGGCGCGGTCATGCGGCCTCCTGCTGGGTAGGATCGACCACGGCGCGCAGGCCGTCCGACAGTAGATTTGCGCCGATCACGAGGACGACGATGGCGACGCCTGGTGCGATTGCGCCCAGAGGCTGTGTGGTGAACGTGGCCTGAGCATCCAGCAGCAGACGTCCCCATGACGCGTTCGGCGGGGGAGTGCCCAGCCCCAGGTAGGACAATCCTGCTTCAGCCAGAACCGCCGAACCGAACAGGACGGCCACGTTGACGATCAGGAAGGGCCAGATATTGGGCAGAACATGGCGCCAGACAATGCCAAGGGTCCCCACTCCGGACGTGCGTGCGGCAACCACGTACTGCTCGCGCAGCACACGTGATGTGAGGATGCGCGTCAGCCGCGCTATCACGGCAGATGCCGAAAGGCCAATCGCCACCGTGACGGTCAGCAGTGATGCGCCTCCAACTGCGACCATCAGCATGGCGAGCAGTAGTGTCGGAAAGGCGATGAGGACGTCCAGGATCGAGGAGGCCACATCGTCGAACCAGCCGCGCGAAAGTGCTGCAAGGAGTCCGAAGCTGATGCCGATGATGGATGCGATGAGCGCTGCGCCGGCGCCGACCGTCAGCGCGATACGCGCACCGATCAGTACGCGTGTAGCGATGTCATGGCCCAGGCGGTCGGTGCCGAGCCAGTGCTGCCACGATGCGCCTTCCAGTCGGCCGCCCGACGTGTCATCGACAGGGTAGGGCAGCCAGAACAGTGAGATGAGGGCGGCCAGGGCGACCGCGGAGAGAAGAACGACGCCGATGATCAGGCCGGCTCTGCCGGTTCGACTGGCCCGACGGCGCGGAGCGGATGGCGAAGGGGAGGGTGCGGGAGTCATTTACGCGCGACCTCCTGTCAGGGAAGTGCGCAGACGCGGATCAACGATACGTTGAAGCACGTCAGCAAGGAACCCGATGACCAGCACGAGGGCGGTGGAGACAAGCAGGACCCCTTGAATAGAGGGGAAATCATGCTGAGCGATCGCTCGGGTCAGCATGGAGCCCAGGCCGGGCAGAGCGAAAACCTGCTCAACAACGACTGCACCGATGAAGGTGGTCGCAAGCTCGATGCTGGCTACCGAGATCACCGGGATCGATGCGTTGCGCAAACCGTGACGGATCATTGCGCGCGTGCGCGACTGGCCCAGCGCCCGCGCGCACGCCATGTAGCCTGAGTCAATGACATCGAGGGCGGCTGAGCGGGTGTAGCGCGTCATCGACGCGCTGGAGACGAAAGCGATGGTGCTGACCGGCAGGACGAGTGCCGTCCACGCGAGGAACGGGGTACCCCATCCCTGGGGTGGAAAACCGCTCGCGGGCACCAGACGCAACCTGACGGCAAAAACGATCACCGCCATCATGGCGATCCAGAAAACAGGAACAGCGATGCCGATCTGCGAAAAGATCGACACGATCAGGCCGGCAGGCCCGTTGCGCCATCGAGCCGCCACGTATCCCAGAGGAATAGCAATGAGCAGGGCGAATGTGAAGGCGATCAGAGTCAGAGGAATGGTCACCGACAGGCGTGAGGCAATCTCAGCGCCCACCGACGTTCCTGATGTAAACGACGTGCCCAGGTCGCCATGCGCCAGGTCAGAAATCCAGCGGACGAACTGGGTCACAACCGGCTGGTCAGATCCGACCTGACGGCGCGCCGCCTCAATCTGTTCCGGCGTTGCGGTCGATGTCAAAAGCGCATTGGCTGGGTCGCCGGGCAGGAGCCTGAGCAGCACAAATATTGCAATGAGGCCCGCCACCCCAGTGGCAACCAGCAATGCGCTGCGACGAACCAGGTACCGGATCACTCGGACTCGCTAATCCCCGCCACGAAGAACTGCGAGTTCAGCCCGTTGACCCCGTATCCGTTCAGATGAGACCGTGCGATCACAACTTGAGGGTACAGGTAGAGCCAGGCGCTTGTGGCTTCCTCGGCAATGATCCTGTTGGCCTGGCGCAGCAGGTCGGCTTGTTCATCGGTGGAATGCGCGTGCTGAGAACGCTCGACAAGGTCGGACACTTCAGGATTGTCGTAGCCCCAGTAGAAATCCGGGTTGGCGTACCACACGACGTCGCGAGTGTTGACGTGCTCCTGCAACGTGGCTTCGTAATCCTTGTTTGTGAAGACCTTGGAATACCATTCGTCAGCGGTGATCGGATTGATCGTCACGGTTACACCGATCTTGGCCAGCTCGCTCTTGACGAACTCAGCGACCAGTGGATGCGGATCGTAGGTCGGAGTGTCCAGCGTGAAGGAGAAGCCGCCAGCCAGTCCAGCTTCGGCCAGCAGTGAGCGCGACAACTCCGGATCGTAAGGGTTCAGGCCAGTCAGGTCCTCATACCACGGGTCCGAAGGCGGCACCATCGAGCCGATGACCTGTCCCTTGTCCGCCCACACGGACTCCAGGAGCTTGTCGCGGTCAATGGCTGAGTAGACAGCTTTGCGCACGCGCGCATCATCGAACGGCTTGACTCGGTCATTGAAAGCGAGCAGTTCCTTCGTCGTGGACATGCCGTCAGAGACGGTGAAGTTCGCGTTCGAATCGAAAGTGGGGATCGCATCCGGTGACTGCACATTCGTCACAATGTCGATGTCACCGGCCTGCAGAGCGTTCGTCATGGACGTCGCATCGGTGAAGTAGTGGAAGATGGCACCGGCATTGGCAGGCTTGTCACCCCAGTAGTCCTCGCGAACCTTCAGCGTGAGGGTCGAACCTTTCGTCCATCCCTCCACCGTGTAGGGTCCGGTGCCGTCAGTTTGCGTCGTGGTGTCGAGCCCTTCGGGAACAACCCACATGCCGGACAGGTCATAGTCCAGTGAAACGGAAGGCTCTGACAGCGTCAGGACGACGGTCGTGCTGTCAGGTGCCTGCACGTCAGAGATAACGGATACTTCCTTCTTGCGCGCGGACTGCGATTCGTCAGACAGTAGGTGCTTGATGGAGGCGACAACGTCGTTGACGGTCATCTCCTTTCCCGAGGAGAACGTCACGCCCTCACGAATGGTGAGCGTATGGGTCAGTCCATCTTCGGAGACGACGTCTTCAGTGGCCAGCCATGGTTCCACGTCACCCGAATCAGTCAGGCGGAACAGTGTTTCATACACGTTGCCTGTCAGCGCTTCGGTCGCGCCCTGCCCACCGCTACCTGAGTTTGATAGGTTCGTCGGCTCGTACAGGGAGCCAATGTCGATGGTGGCCGCTGCGTTCGCCTGGCCGCCGGCGCTTTGACCGGACTGGCTCGAGTTGAAAGCATCCGGGCCCGCACACGCAGTCATTCCCATGACGAGGGTGGCCAACGCGGCGATGACTCGTGAACGTTTCACAAAAGCTCCTATCCCAGATGCGGTCAGTGCGCTGTGTGTCACTGCGGACGCATCGCGACTGTTTAATCGGTGTGTGGGCGGGCGGTCACCATATATGCAGCCCACACTAGTCACACGTTAATGCGAAATGAAGACCTGCGCGTTGTGATATTCACCGTGTGAGATGGGAAGCGGGTCACCTGTCCTAGGCAAGGAGGTGTCGATGGTGGCACCATTTATTACTGTGAAAAACTCTGCCTCAGATGATTCGACTGCCAGCTCTGCGTCGAACTTTTCGGCACCTGCGTCCAACGAGTTGCCCTCGTCGAGCACAGCCGCGTACGACGATCCCAGGCACGACGAACCCGGTCGCGACGGTTCCCGTCACGGCAGGCCAGGCCACAATGAGCCTGGTGGCGGCGATACCAGGCGGGGCGATGCCGGGCGAGGCGCTCCTGAACGCACTGCTGCGGCGCGTGAGGATGCAGTCACGGGCACAGACCACAACCGGTACGCTCACACCGAGCGTGAACGCACCTCACTGACGCTGCACCGTATGGTGGCTCACGATCGCCTTGCTCACGCGTCGCGTATCGTGTTGCGTCTGGGACAGATGCTGTTGTCCAGCGGTGCGAGTGCATTTCGCGTCAAACACGGCATGGCTCGTCTGGCGCAGGCAGTCGGCATTGAGCAGCACCACGCGCAGGTGACATACACCGAGATTATCTCCACGGCGTACGCGTCGGGCACCTTCCGCACCGAGCTTGCCGAGCAGCGCGCGATGGGTGTCAACGCTGACCGCATCGACCGGCTTGCGAGTTTCGTCAATGGCCTGGGCGGGCCCGGATCGATCAGCATCGAGGAAGTCGACTCCACACTTGATGAGATCGAGCACGTGCCGCCGTTGTATTCGACGCTGCCGAACGCGTTGGCATCGGGTATCGCATGCGCGGCGTTCTCATTTCTCAATCACGGCGGCTGGGTGGAGTGCTCCGTTGTTGCCATCGCGGCCTTCTTCGGTCAGTATCTGCGCCGCCAGATGCTTCACCGTCGCATGAATCACTTCGGCGTGTGGATGGCGTGCGGTGCATTGGCCTCCACGATCTACATTTCACTGGTGGCAGCCGCGCAGCACTTCATGAACGTCGAACCAACCCACCAGGCCGGCTTCATTTCAGCAGTGCTCTTCCTGGTGCCAGGATTCCCGTTGGTCACCGGCATCATTGACCTGGTGCGTCACGATTTCCAGGCGGGGATTCCGCGTCTGGTCTATGTCACGATGCTGATGGTGTCGGCGGGTGTGGCCGTGTGGAGCGTGTCGTTGATTTTCCACTGGTCGGTCACCCCTCAGTATGACTATCACCTAATGCCGTGGGTGCTGTACCTGCTGCGGTTCCTGACCTCGTATATCGCGTCTTACGGGTTCGCTATGTTGTTTAATACGCCGCCCAAGGTCAGTGCCTACGCTGCGCTGATCGGTGCAATGATCAACACGGGTCGTCTGGCGATGGTGGATGAGTTGCATGTGCCCGTTCAGGCTGCTGTGGGGATTGCGGCACTGTGCGCGGGTCTGCTGGCGTCGCTGGTGGCGCGTTCGAGCCATCGTTACTCACGCGTGAGTCTGTCGGTGCCCGCCGTTGTCATCATGATCCCGGGTGTGCCGTTGTACCGTTCGCTGGCCTACCTGAACAACGGGAACATCAATGACGCGTCTGCCGCACTTTTCTCCGTGTTCTTCACGGTTATTTCAATCGGCGTGGGTCTGGCGGTTGCGCGCATGCTCACTGACCGCAACTGGCTGATGGAGCGTCCAGTGTCTGTGCCTTCGCTCGGCCTGGCTGGGGCAATCGACGAGGGTGACGTTGATGAGCTGGGTGACAGCCTGGGCGATGAGGTCGATCCTTTCCCTGAAGGAGCCGACGGGCGGTAGCCGGTGGTATACCGCTGCAGCGCCGGCACGGCGTGCGGCACCCCGCGAGAGGGCGCGCAGGAATCGCTGCGCATCAACGTCATGCGGGTACTGTCAACGGGTCAAGGTCAGAGTCGATCGACCAAGGTGACAGTCAACGGGTCAAGGTCTGTCAGTGCGCTGCTGGGCACCTCGCCACAGTGACGGTCAACTGTTCAAGGTATTAATCAGCCGGTCAAGGTAGCCGACGTTGCGAAGATCAACCGGTCAAGGTAGCACGCCGTCACCGCGCGATCTCACCATGTGAGAACCGCGGAATAGTGCGGAAAAGTCGCTGTTGCCGAAGCGTGCCGGCCAGTTTTTCAGCTCTCTTACCTTGACCGGTTGACTGCATCTGACGTGATTGCATCTGACGTGCTGGCCTTGGCACGCCCTTCACTCAAGCCCATAGTTCGCGCCGCATACCTTTTCCGTCAGACAGCTGCTGTGCGCGGCAGTTTGTCGCCGAACCTTGTTGAGCCGGCAGCACTCTGATACCCTCATTATTAGCAGGTGTGGAATAATGTGCCTGCGGTTGTGGGTGCTGTTGTTGCGGCACTTACTCTTGGCTATACGGTTGCTCGCGATGATGGTGTATCTCGAGCAGCTTCGGGGCAGATTACCTGGAGCCAATGGAAAGGCTCTATTGGCTGGGGGATTTACGCAGGTGCAGTTGCGCTCGGCCCGGTTGGCGTGGTGGCCTATGAAGGGTGGAAGAACGGCTTTACGCAGGAATGCATGAAACATGACTATTGCAAGAATGGGTAGGTGATTCACAATGACTGTGAAGGTGACCAGTGATGCTTTGTATGTTATTGCCACTGTGCTGTTGGGCGGCGGGTTGATTTATGCGCTTGTGACACGCGGAGCAGTTCCTGGGCCTGCTCTGGGGGTCGGGATGCTGATCCTGTTTATTGCTGCTGCATTGAACCTGATTGATGAGCGGCGCAAACGTCAGTCGCTCCATTCGGACAAGGTCCGCAGGGGCATCGACAAGGATCAGTAGCCAGCTCACACAAGAAGCAAGTCGCCCTCGTCCATAAAGGAGGAACGAGGACGACCCGCCAATTGCTGATTAGCTGCGTAGAGCAGGCGTGAAACCGAGCAGCTACATGGCGCCGAAGACCTGCGCCACCATGATCTTGCCGATCATGGCGACCGGGTAGACCAGTGCGTAGCCGAGCGCCACACGAGGATCCATGTTCGTGCGGCCATTCGCAAATGCCAATACCGCAGGCTGGGTCTGCGAACCTGCAAGTACACCGGCCAGGCGCGTGCCGCCCATCTTGAAGATCCAGCGCATCGAACAGTACATGCCGATCGCCATGATCAACGTGATAATGACGCCGAGCAGGAAGATCTTCCACCATGCGCCTGATGTGAACGCTTCGATGATCTGACCGCCTGCGACGGCTCCGGCCTGAGCGAGGAAGACCAGCAAACCGAACTCCGAGAGCACCTGGCATGCGGTGTAGGGGATCGCGGTGACGATCGGGCCGACGCGGCCGATCTTGCCAAAGATCAGGCCTATGATCAGCGTGCCGGCAGCGGAACCGATCGAGAAATACTCACCGGTGGGGGTGAAGAACTTCAGCTCGCCCAGCAAAATGCCCAGCGCCATGCCGATGCCCAGAGCGACCGGGTTCACGTCAGACAGGCCGCGTGCCGAGTCACCGAAGAACTCGGTAATCTTCTTCATCTTGGAGGTCGGAGCAACCACACGCACGCGGTCACCTTGCTGGAGCACCAGTCCTGGTTCTGCGACCATATCCACGTCACCGCGACGTACACGAGAAATCGTGGCGGAAAAACGAGTGGCGAAATCAAGGTCTCCCACTGTTCGCCCAGCGACCTTCGGGTCAGACACTGTCATGCGGCGGAAGTCCAGGTAGGAGCGGTCCTGCAACAGTGAGTGCGAGGAGGAGTGCCCAAGCTCGGTGGCAACACGCGCCACAAGTTCACGCGGGCCAACAACTGTCAGCAGGTCACCAGGATCGAGTGTGTCCGACATGGATGGGCGCGTGATCGGGCCAGCCTCACCGCGGCGCAGACGCGAGAACGTCACGCGGCTGCCGAGCTTTTCGTAGATGTCACCAATGAAGGGATGGTCTTCGCGCTCGACGCGGATGGTGCGGTTAGCCAGCGGGCTGGGCGCATCTTTGTCGTGCTTGCCGTATGACAGGGCAGCAGCCGCAGCACCGAGCATGCCGATGACACCAAAAATGTAGGAAATGGAGTAGCCAACAGTGGCAGCACCTGGGTCGCCGGACGCTTCTCCGGCGGCAGCCAGAGCGGGCGTGTTCGTCGTAGCACCGGCAAATGTGCCCGTGATCATCGCGGTGCTCATGCCGAATCCGCGTCCGACCAGCAGGCCGACCGAAGCGGCCACGATGTACAGCACGACCATGATAAGGATTGGTCCGATGGCCTTGCGCAGATTGTGGAAGAAGGATGCGCCGGAAGTAATACCGATAGCAAAGGCGAACAGGGCCAGGCCAAGCGTGCCGAGTTCACGGGTGACGCGCAGCTCAACACCGTATGTTTCCGCCCACGCAGCCAGGATGATCGCGAAGAACAACACCGCGGCGGCACCCAGTCCGATTCCACGAACTTTGACGCGGCCAAACGCCATCCCGATGCCGATCAGGATGAACAGGAACAGCACGGGCTGTTCAGCCAAAAATGAGAATACAGAGGCCACAGGCACACTCCCATTAAGTTCCAAAGGTCTACATGCTCTGGCATTATCTCAGGTATTTCTCAGGGTGCGACAGTCTATCGTCCCAATTGTCGTCACATTTGGCGAATGTGACGCGACTGGCTTTCTGGCCCGGCTCGCATGGGGCCTGCTGGCGTGGTGTGGGGATGACGAGGGCGTGCTGCAGGTTTGATACTGCACCGATGCCGGATGCTTGCCGAAAAGGCGCGAAGAAAGGGTGCGGAGGGCTGCCTGTGAAGCGCAGGCAATCTGGCTAATGACGCCGGGTTCTCACAATATGAGATTCCGGGACTCGTGGCTCGACGGAGCCGTAACGTATGAGACGTGCAGAACATTATCGCAGTGACGGACGTCCTCCTCCGCGTAGGTTGGCGTGCGTATCCTGCTGCGTAAATGTCAGGTGGAACGCACGCCTAATCCCCACGCTTGGAGCGAAGGGGATTTTTTTGTACCACCACACAAACCATTGAGAGGACACCATGAACATGGGCGATACTCCAACACAGACAATGACCGGGGCGCAGGCCATCGTCGCGAGCCTGGAAGCACTGGGCGTGACCGACATTTTCGGTATGCCAGGTGGCGCGATCTTGCCGACTTACGACCCGCTCATGGATTCATCCATGCGTCACATTCTGGTTCGACATGAACAAGGAGCAGGACACGCCGCCGAGGGGTACGCCTTGGCGACTGGAAAAGTGGGCGTTGCGATCGTGACGTCCGGGCCGGCAGCAACCAACACATTGACTGCACTGGCTGATGCCAACATGGACTCTGTTCCGATCGTCGTCATTACAGGCCAGGTCGGTGCCTCCATGATCGGCACTGACGCATTCCAGGAAGCAGACATCGTGGGCGCATCCATGCCGCTCACCAAGCACTCATTCCTGGTGACGGACGCGCAGGAAATCCCCTCGCTGATCGCTGAAGCATTCCACATCGCATCGACCGGGCGGCCAGGCCCCGTCCTCGTCGACGTGACAAAATCTGCCCAAAACGCACAGATGAAATTTTCGTGGCCACCGGCATTCGACCTGCCGGGCTACAGGCCTGCCGCTAAGCCGCACAAGAAGCAGGTGCGCGCAGCAGCGGCTGCCATTGCGACAGCTCAAGCTCCAGTTCTGTACGTCGGCGGTGGCGTGATCCGCTCGCGCAGTTCCGAGGCGCTGGCAGAACTGGTGGAAGCGACCAACGCGCCAGTGGTGACCACACTGACCGCGCGCGGCGCATTCCCCGACTCGGATCAGCACTGCCTGGGAATGCCGGGAATGCACGGAACGGTCGCAGCGGTGGGAGCCTTGCAGCGTGCCGACCTCGTTGTTTCTCTGGGTGCACGGTTCGATGACCGCGTGACAGGAAACCTCGACTCCTTCGCGCGTCGCGCACGTGTGATCCACGTAGACATCGATGCTGCGGAGATCTCCAAGAACCGAGTGGCAGACATTCCCATCGTGGGCGATCTGGCAGCGACCCTGCCTCGCCTGACGGCTGCCGTCAAGGCTGTACAGGACGCCAGTAAACCTGCCGACCTGGGCGGGTGGTGGCGCTACCTCAACAGGCTGCGCGACACTTACCCGATGGGGTGGACTGAACCGGAAGACGGGCGCCTTGCCCCGCAGGGCGTGATCTCGCGCCTGTCAGCTCACGCACCTGATGCCATCTTCACTACCGGCGTGGGGCAACACCAGATGTGGGCGGCGCAGTTCCTCACACTCGACAAGCCTCACCACTTCATTTCCTCCAGCGGACTGGGAACAATGGGCTACTGCATTCCAGCCGCAATGGGAGCGCAGGTCGGACAACCCGACACGGTGGTGTGGGCAATTGACGGCGACGGATCATTCCAGATGACCAACCAGGAGCTCGCCACCTGCGTGGTGAACCGGATCCCGATCAAGATTGCCCTGATCAACAACTCGGTGCTGGGCATGGTGCGGCAGTGGCAGTCGCTGTTCTATTCGAAACGCTATTCGAATACCGACCTCAACCCCGACGAGGGTGACCAGGTTCCGAACTTCGTGGCACTGGCGAAAGCCTACGGCCTCGAAGCACGGACCGTGCGAACCGAGGACGAGGTGGACGAAGCGATCGACTGGGCAATGTCAATCAATGATCGACCTGTCTTACTGGACTTCAGGGTGTCGCGAGATTCGATGGTGTGGCCGATGGTCGCAGCCGGAGTTTCAAACGACGACATCATGTACGCCAAGGACATGGCCCCGAACTGGGAAACGGAGGACTGACCGATGGGACACTTGCGAACCTTGTCAGTGCTGGTGGAAAACAAGCCGGGCGTCCTCACCCGAGTGGCAGCACTTTTTGCCCGCCGCGCATTCAACATTCAATCCCTGGCAGTGGGGGAAACCGAACACCCGAAGATTTCCCGCATGACGATCATCGTTGAAGCCGATGGTCTGCCGTTTGAACAGATCACCAAGCAGCTCAACAAGCTGATCAACGTCATCAAAGTCGTTGAACTTGAGCCAGATTCCAGCGTGGAGCGCCGACTCATGCTGATTAAGGTGCGCACGCATGGTGCACACCGCACCCCCGTGCTCGAAGTGGTCGATTTGTTCCGTGCTCACGTTGTTGACGTCCAGCCGGAATCGGTGGTGATCGAATCCATTGGATCTGGTCAGAAGCTCGACGCCCTCGTGCGCGCACTTGAGCCATTTGGCATCACAGAAATCGTTCAATCAGGCGCTGTCGCCATTGGCCGCGGTCAACGCTCAATCACAGATCAACTCAAGGAGATTTAGAACAATGGCTGAAATCATCTATGACGACGGAGCAGATTTGTCGCTGATCCAGTCCAGGAAGGTCGCCATCATCGGATACGGCTCTCAAGGACATGCTCACGCCCTGAACCTGAAAGATTCCGGCGTTGACGTGGTGGTGGGACTTCGCCCTGGCTCATCCTCGTGGGACAAGGCCGAAAAGGCAGGCCTGAAAGTAGAGGACGTTCCCGAAGCTGTCAAGGAAGCGGACGTCGTCATGATTCTGGTCCCCGACCAGGTCCAGCGCACCGTTTACGCAGAGCAGATCGAGCCGAACCTGAAGGAAGATGCGGCACTGTTCTTCGCACACGGCTTCAACATCCGCTTCGGCTACATCGACCCGGGCAAGAACCATGACGTGTGTATGGTTGCGCCCAAGGGCCCTGGCCACACTGTTCGCCGCCAGTTCGTTGACGGCAAGGGCGTTCCAGCTGTTGTCGCAGTGGAAAACGACGCGTCGGGCAACGCATGGGATCTGACTCTGGCATACGCCAAGGGCCTGGGTGCCACCCGCGCCGGCGTCATCAAGACGACCTTCACCGAAGAAACCGAAACCGACCTGTTCGGTGAGCAGAGCGTGCTGTGCGGTGGCGTCTCGCACCTGATCCAGGCCGGCTTCGAAACCCTCGTTGAGGCCGGCTACCAGCCTGAAATCGCCTACTTCGAGGTGTGCCATGAGATGAAGCTGATCGTCGACCTCATTAACGAGGGCGGCATCACAAAGCAGCGTTGGTCGTGCTCTGACACAGCTGAGTACGGTGACTACGTGTCCGGTCCGCGAGTGATCGGCCCGCAGGTCAAAGAAGCGATGAAAGAGGTGTTGGCGGACATTCAAAACGACTCCTTCGCGCACCGATTCATTGCTGACCAGGAAGCGGGCGGCCAGGAGTTCAAGGCACTGCGTGCCGAGGAAGAAAGCCACCCGATTGAAAAGACCGGTCAGGAACTGCGCCGCAAGTTCGGATGGGCGTCCGTTGACGAGGACTACACGGACGGCTCAGCAGCTCGCTGATCTTTCAGTTGATGACCGTGAGCCGGGGGTGGCACCGAACAGGTGCCACCCCCGGTCTATGCGTAGGCCTTCATGACCACCATGTGCGGAGCACAGTGTCCGCCATGTGGGCCGCTCATTCGCATGGTGGACGAGGAGCCGTGAGCGCAGATGGAAGCGACACAATGAAGCCATGACACGGTTGAAATTAGCTGTAATTCCCGGAGATGGCATCGGGCGCGAAGTTGTGCCGGAAGCACTGCGCGCACTGGAGGCCGCACTTGCTGGCTCAGGTACACACATTGACACCACCGACTTTGACCTGGGCGCCCATCGCTACCACTCCACTGGTGAGATTCTCACCGACGAGGACCTTGCCCGGATCGATGATTCCGATGCGATCGTTTTGGGCGCAGTGGGCGACCCGTCAGTGCCCTCAGGCGTGCTGGAACGCGGTTTACTGTTGAAGCTGCGCTTCAGCCTGGATCACTACGTCAACTTGCGTCCCTCGCTGTACTACCCAGGAGTTGCAACCCCCCTGGCCGATCCCGGCACCGTTGATTTCACTGTCGTGCGCGAGGGGACAGAAGGCCTGTACTGCGGAAATGGTGGCGCCATACGTACCGGCACCGACCAGGAAATTGCCACCGAGGTGTCCGTGAACACCGCCTTTGGCGTGCAACGCGTAGTGAAATACGCCTTCGAACAGGCGGCCGTCCGTCCAGCGCACCACCTGACGCTGGTGCACAAGCACAACGTCCTCGTCAATGCCGGGGGACTGTGGCAGCGCACGGTGGAAGAAATCGGCGCACACTACCCGAACGTCACTGTCGACTATGCCCACATCGATGCCGCCACGATCTACATGGTGAACGACCCGGGCCGATTCGATGTCATCGTCACCGACAATCTCTTCGGAGATATCCTGACCGACCTTGCCGGCGCGGTAACCGGTGGAATCGGCTTGGCAGCGTCGGGCAATATCAATCCCGAGGGTACTCACCCCTCCATGTTCGAACCGGTCCACGGATCTGGCCCCGACATCGCCGGGACAGGAAAGGCAGACCCGACAGCTGCGATCGCATCGGTCGGAATGCTGTTGGAACACTTGGGATATCGCGAGGAAGCAGGCGCAGTCCACGATGCCATCGAACGCGACATGCAGCGTCGCGCTGACGCGCAGGCAAGCGGTGAGCAGCTGGTGCGTTCAACAGAACAGATTGGCAGCGATATCGCAGCGCAACTGGCACGCGACTAGGAGGTGTGCCAGTTGCCGTGGGACTGAGGTGAGCGTAGCCCTCGCGCAGCCAGAGTGCGCGCGTTCACGCCGACCACGTGCAGTGGCTCGACCATGCGCAGCTGCGCATTGCGCGCCCGAGACGTCCGCTCGTGCGAAACAGGTCGACATATGGACTGTCATATTGTTCTGCGGTGCAGAGGGATAGGCTGCAGGTAGCGAATGCGAAAGTCAGTGACGATGAGGAGTAACGATGACTATTGAGCATCAGCCCACGCAATTGGAACAAGCAGGTAGCCAGCCGCTTCCGGACGCCGACCGTATTGCTGGGCGCTTCCCGCTCGAAAAGAACACGTCGCCCGCTGATCAGGCAACTTACGACGGCATCATGAAGGACCTCACCTTCGGTCACCGCTTCACTGACCACATGGCACACATGGCGTGGACACCGCAGCAGGGATGGCATGACCGCGAAATCATTCCATTCCGGGATCTGACCGTGTCGCCGGCTGCTGCCGTGTTCCACTACAGCCAGTCCGTCTTCGAAGGACTCAAGGCGTACCGCCATGAGGACGGCTCCGTGTGGACATTCCGCCCCGGATACAACGCTGCGCGCATCAACCATTCCGCTCACCGTCTTGCACTTCCACAGATGGACCGCGAAGACTTCGTGGGCTCGCTCGTAGACTATGTTCGCGCCGACGAAAAATGGGTGCCTGACGTGGAAGGGTCCAGCCTGTATTTGAGACCCTTCATGTTCGCATCTGAGGCGTTCTTAGGCGTCCACTCGGCTTCGCGCATTGACTACTACGTGATTGGATCCCCCTCGGGCCCGTATTTCGTGGGCGGATTCCAACCAGTGTCGATTTGGGTCTCCCGAGGTTTCCACCGCGCAGGCCCGGGCGGAACAGGAAGCGCCAAAGCAGGCGGCAACTACGCTGCTTCACTGCTCCCGCAGCAACTCGCAGGGGAAAAGGGCTTTTCGCAAGTCTGCTTCCTCGACAGTTACGAGGAACGCTATCTGGAAGAACTCGGCGGCATGAACATGTTCGTCGTGATGAGCGACGGACGAGTGTGCACACCTGAACTGACTGGCGTCATTCTGGAAGGCGGCACGCGCTCCGCGATCTGCCAGCTCCTGCGCTCACAGGGCGTGGATGTTGAAGAAAAGCCGATCGCCCTGGACGACCTGGTCAGCGGCATTCAGTCGGGCGCCGTCAGCGAGGTCTTCGCATGTGGAACTGCCGCTGTCGTCACACCCATCGGCCGCCTGGCCAATGATGATTTCGACGTGACGATCCCTGTTGGCCCGGTGACGGAAAAGATCTACCACCAGCTCACCGACATTCAGATGGGACGTGCAGACGACCCGTTCAACTGGACGTACAGGATCTGCTGAAACAGGTGTGATAGTCCATCGGCGGTGTTAATTTGCCGACCACGTAGGAACATCGTACTCTTACGTGGGTAAGCCGTTTTTATGTGAAACAGCGTCATATAAGCACGAGGTTTACCAACTGGCCAAACCGACTGCGACAGATGGAGTTTCAACAGTGAAAGCGGCTTCGTGGACACCAGCTGCATGCCTGAGCACACTCACGTGTGCCCTCGTCATGACGGTCACCGGGTGCGCCAACATTGCGACAGTACCCGAATCCGATGCCAGCGCATGCGACATGCCGCCAGCCTCCACCCAAGCCCGCGACTTTGACTTGTCGGAATCAGTTCAGGCCAATCTGCCCGACCCGCTACAGCTCAAGGGGCCAACAACCGCGTACACGCGAAGCGACCAGATCATCCCAATTTCCGACGATCCAACCAGCTCACAGACATTGCCTGCCACCGTGACCAGTGATGACGGTGCGCGCCAGACGGTTACGGACACCACGCGCATTCTTGCCCTGAACAATAACGGCGGACTCGCGTCCATCGTGTACGCGCTCGGATTTGGATGCCAGCTGGTCGGCAGGGACACGGCCACGGCGATCCCCGGCCTCGACAATCTGCCACAAGTCACGCGAAACGGGCACGAACTCAACGCCGAATCCATCCTGGCGCTGCACCCCTCGGTCATCATTACCGACGACAATATCGGACCGCGACAGGTCCACGAGCAGCTACGCGACACGGGCATCCCCGTCGTGTTCATACCTGACGTGCACGAGGGCGGCCTTGACGCTGTCGGTACTCAAATCAAAGCGGTGGCCGATGCTCTGGGTGTCCACGAGCTGGGTGCTCAGCTGGCTACGCGCACCGACCAGGAAATTGCGAACGCACGCCAGGCAGTTGCTTCCATTGCTCCTACTGATTCGTCGGCACGGCCACGCGCCGCATTCCTGTATATGCGCGGTCCCAAAATCTACGACTGGTTCGGCCAGAATTCAGGAGCCGACGCGCTGATTGAAGCACTGGGAGCGACCGACGTGGCAACGGAAGTGGGGTTCGAAGGATCCCAACCTACCAATGCTGAAGCGCTGGTGCAGGCGGCTCCAGACGTGATCGTGACGATGACACTGTCCATTGCGTCGGTTGGCGGGCTAGATGCGATGTTGAAATTGCCCGGCATTGCACAGACACCTGCCGGGCAGAATCGCCGCATCATCGACATGTCTGACTACGAGGTCATGACGTGGGGGCCGCGAACGGCTGATGTGATCGTGGCGTTAGGGCAGGCACTGTATGATCCGGAGCGCGCGTACCTTCCTGACCATAAGCCAGCCATTGTTCAAAAACGCCTCGATGAGATGGCGGCGCGCACAGGGCAACACGGCGGCGCTGGAACAGGGCGCGGTCACGGCGGACAAAGCGGTGCGCGTCAGTGACAACTGCCCGACCCCGCACCCTCATCGTCTTCACCGTGATGACCGCTCTACTGGTCATCACGGTGCTCGTGTCTGCGGCGCTCGGCCAACTCGTCATTCCCTTCGACCAAGTCCTCGGATCCGTTACTCATAAAATCGGCTTGCCGTGGTTTCCTGCACCCACCCACCCATTCGGTGATGAAGCCCTGTGGAACGTGCGCTTTCCTCGCATCGCGATGAGCATCCTGGTGGGAATCTCGCTGGCGGTCGCTGGCGCGTTGATGCAGGGCATATTTGGCAACCCGTTGGCCGAGCCTGGAACAGTGGGTGTCTCCTCTGGAGCAGCGGTTGGTGCCGCACTGTCGGTCATCGCCGGATGGACATTCCTGGGGCCTCTCACCACACCGACGCTGGCATTCGTCGGCGGGCTGATCACCACATTCATCGTCTATGTCATGTCTCGACACGAAGGACGCACCGAAGTCGTGACGTTGATTTTGATGGGCGTCGCCGTCAACGCGGTCGCCGGAGCGATCATCTCATTCATCGTTTTTCGCGCGCCCACATCCGCCCGTGAACAGATCGTGTTCTGGCAGATGGGGTCCATCGCCGGTGCGTGCTGGCAGCAAGTCACCCTCGTCGCACCCCTGTGCGTGATCGGCACGCTCATCGCATTCGCTTTGTCTCGTCAGCTCGACATTCTTTCACTGGGGGAGCGGGCGGCCCGGCATGTCGGTGTCAACGTCGAGCGTCTGCGCATGATCGCGATGACACTGGTAGCACTGCTGGTTTCGTGCGCCGTCGCATTCAACGGCATCATCGCCTTCGTCGGGCTGGTCGTGCCGCACTTCATCCGCATGCTTATCGGCCCCTCTCATGGGCTCCTGCTGCCCGCAAGCGCGCTGGGCGGCGCACTCCTGATGGTCAGCGCGGACTTTTGTGCCCGCACACTCATCGCCTACGCCGACCTGCCGATCGGCATGCTCACGTCACTGGTCGGAGGGCCCTTCTTTTTCTACCTGCTCAGGCGCTCACGTTCGCGATCAGGAGGCTGGGCATGAGAACCTGGCGATCCCTGCTTTCACGCGACTCTGACCTGCCCGATCAGCCAGATCCCCACACACCGCTCATCGACGCGCAGGACGTCACGGTGACAATCGATGAGCACACCATCCTCGATCACGTCAGTGTGCGCGTATTCCCCGGCGAGGTGGTCGCCCTCGTCGGTCCCAACGGAGCGGGAAAATCAACCCTGCTGTCTGTGCTGAGCGGAGATCGCGCTCCACAGTCAGGGACAATTCGCGTCGCGCAACGCCCCATCAGGGAATGGAACGCGGTGGAACTGGCACAGCGACGCTCAGTGCTCCTGCAACGTATCGACATCGCGTTCCCCTTTACTGTCGTGGACGTTGTGCGCATGGGGCGGGCATTGTGGGCCGGCACCTCCAAGGAAAACGAGGACGAGGCAACAGTCAGCGCAGTTCTGAGGAAAGTTGATATCGAGGCGCTGCGCGAGCGCACCTACCCTTCACTGTCAGGTGGTGAACGAGCCAGAGCAGCATTTGCCCGCATTATGGCGCAGGCCAGTCCTCTCATGCTGCTCGACGAGCCAACGGCGGCGATGGACATCCGACATCAGGAACTCGTCCTCAGGCTGGCACGCGACTATGCGCAGACGGGCTGCGGTGTTGTCATTGTGCTGCATGCATTGGATGCTGCAGCCGCATATGCGGACCGAGTGATCCTGCTGCACGACGGCACAGTGGACTGCTCAGGGCCGCCCGCTGACGTACTCACGTCTGAGCGTCTGACACGCGTGTACCAGCACCCCATCGACGTATTTGACCACCCTCACACGCACACTCCGGTGATCACGCCACGACGACACTATGCTGAATAAGGCATACCTCAGTTGTGAGGAGAGGTAGTAGAAGAGATGAACAGAAAACACGTAGTTATTGCGGTGTCGTGGATGTCGGCGCTTGCGCTCGCAGGCGTGTATATCTGCAGCGGGTACGCCATCGATGCTGTCATCGAGTCGGGGCCGCTGGGCTGGGGACTATGGGCCACTGCCGCTATCTGCGCTCTCATCACGGGCGTGAGCGCGTGGGCAGCATCGCGTCTTGCGGGGCACAGCGTCGGCGCTATTGAAAAGGAATACCGTCACCGCATCGTGGATCATGTCTTCGCGCGCGGTCCGGCTGAACGCTCACGCGAGCGCACAGGCCGAATCGTCAACTCAGCAACCGACGGCGTGGAACGCGTGGCTAACTATCGCGGCACGTTTATCGGTCCGATGATTGCTTCTCTTGCGACGCCGATTCTGATCGTCGTCGTCATCGCGATTGCCATCGACTGGGTGGCGGCGCTGATTTTGGCACTGGCCATCCCGATCGTGCCGCTTGCCATCGGCGCATTTCGAGCCGCATTCAAACCCGTCTCGTCTCGTTACCGTTCGGCAGCGCGTTCGCTCGCAGCAGCTGAACTCGATGCTATTCAAGGCCTGTCAGCGCTGACACTGATGAATGCCGGCGCGGCAATGGGCCGCCACCTGGCTGACCAATCAGAGAAAGTGCGCCGCAGGGTCATGCGATACCTGGCAGCAAATCAGCTGGTCCTGTTCGTAATGGACGCCGTCTTTTCGTTGGGGATCATCACGGGAGCAGCCTTGCTGGGAACGTGGCGGGCTGGCAGCGGAGCAATCAGCGTGGGCCAGGCTATAGCGCTGGTCCTGCTGTCCACCATCATGTTAGATCCGTTGGATCGGGTCGGTCAGTTCTTCTATGTCGGCATGGGCGGAATGGCCTCACAACGCGAGATCAAGCGCCTGACCAGTGAGCCTGTGGCGGTCAGCGACGCGGCAGATGCGATCGACCCGGATGCGCACGGCGTGGCGCAGCGAGGTGCGGGTGATGCGGTGCGGCGAGGTGCGGGTGACGTGACTCGCGGTTCGGATAGCGAAGAAATTTCCGGAAGCACGGGCGGCACGAGCGGCGCCACCATCGACATCGACCGCGTAAACTTCGCCTACCAGAAAGGTGTCAACGTCCTCACGGATGCTTCACTGCACATCGGAGCCGGTCAGCATGTCGTACTGACCGGGCCATCAGGAGCAGGAAAAACCACACTCGCCACCCTCATATGCGCCAACCGTCGGCCCGACAGCGGATCGATTCGCATCAACGGACACGACCTGACCGACGTGACACTGCAGTGGATTCGACGCCACATCACCACCGTCGAGCAGGAAACCTACCTGTTTACCGGCACGCTGCGCGACAACCTGCTGATCGCAAACCCACACGCCACCGACCAGGACCTCCGCCGCGCACTCGACGCGGCCCGCCTCACGCAGACACTGGAGCGCCTGCCCTACGGCCTAGACACGGAAGTGGGAGAGCGTGGCCTGGCCCTATCGGGTGGGGAAGCGCAACGCGTCGCGATTGCGCGCGCACTGCTCAAGGATGCTCCGATCCTGATCTTGGATGAGCCGACCGCTCACGTGGACCTGAACAGTGAGCACGAGATCCTGCAGGCGCTCGCCCACCTCACCCAGGGGCGCACAACGCTGACCATTTCGCACAGACGCAACACGATCGACCAGTCAGGACGACGCATCACGATGTGCGACGGACAGCTGACCGACGGGAAGGCGGCATCCCGATGAACGAATCACGCTGGAAGACCTCTGCCAGACTGATCAACGTGGCACGCCCTGTCATGGCACCGTTGGGCATCTCGATCACGGCGCGCGTGATCGGAATGGTGCTGCACGTGGCGCAGTACGCAACAGCAGGGTGGGTGATTGGCAAGATTGCCTCCGATATCTCCACGATGCCGCTGCTGACCGTGGCAGTGGTGCTCGTTGTCCTGTCGCTGAGCAAAGCGCTGATGCGCTACCTCGAGCAATTCAGCGGGCACTGGGTCGCATTCCGCTCCCTCGCATTGCTTCGAGGCTACTTTTACGATCGCCTCGAACCGCAAGCTCCTGCGCGCACCGAAAGCGAAGACTCAGGCGACCTTCTTTCACGAGTCACCAAGGACATTGACCGGATCGAAGTGTTCTTTGCGCACACCCTCGCTCCCGGCTTGAGCGCCATTATCTGCCCCGTGATCGTCCTGGCCTATCTGGGATGTGCGGTTTCATGGTGGGCAGTCTTGGCGCTCGCTCCGTTCCTGGTGGCCGTCAGCATAGTCGTCCCGCAGCTGGGGGTGCGTACCACCAGTGACGCTGCACGCACCATTCGAGCGACCCGAGGTGACCTGTCCCAGCACGTCACGGACACCGTCCAGGGCGTGCGCGAGATCCTGACCTTCGCGAACGAGGCCGAGCGGCACCGCACGATGCGACAGCTCGAAGATACGATCGATGAGGCTCAGCGGCGCACAACGTCGGTGGTGGCGCTGCGACGCGGGTTGAATCAGACTCTCGTCGCGCTCGCCTTGATCGTCCAACTGGCTGTCCTCGCGTCATTGGCGAGGGCGGGCGCAGTGAGCATGGCTCAGATGTGCATGGCGCTGGGCGTCACCTTGGCATCCTTTGCTCCGGCACTGGCAGTCGAAGACTTCATGGCTGATCTGGACCAGGCCTTCGCATCGGCGCGCCGCATCTTCGCTATCACCGAGCGTGCCCCGCTGGTGCGAGAACCTGACAGCAGCCAGGTGCGAGACGGTGACGTGAGCGGAAAAGACATGATCGCACTGGATGGTGTCTCATTTGCCTACCCGCCGCGCCCGAGCGCAGCAGGACCATCCCCGCAGGTTCTCCACAATGTCACGGTGTCGATTCCGGCCGGAAGAGTCACCGCAATCGTCGGGTCGAGCGGATCTGGGAAGTCAACGATCGCACGGCTCATTGACCGCATGTGGGACCCCGATCAGGGCGTAGTCAGCATTGGTGGGGCGGATGTGCGTACCGTGACGCGCCACCATCTACGTTCCATTGTCGTGTTCGCCCCGCAGACCCCGTATGTGTTCAATATGAGTGTGCGTGAGAACCTGCTGCTCGCCTGTCCCGATGCCAGTGATGAGGATCTGCAGCGTGTGTGCCGCCAGGTGGGCCTGGATCAGTGGCTGGCCAGCGAACCGGATGGTATGAACACCCGGATCGGAGAGATGGGCCAGCGCATTTCTGGTGGTCAGCGTCAACGCGTCGCCCTCGCCCGCGCACTTCTGGCTGGCGCACCGATTACTATCCTTGACGAGGCGACCTCACAACTCGACAGCGCTACCGAAGCCGTGGTGCTCGATGGCATTCGCGAAGCAACAGCTGGGCGCACACTGATCATCATTGCTCACCGGATCTCCACAATTCGCGGCGCCGACCGAATCATCGTGGTCGACGATGGGCATGTGGCGCAGATCGGCACATATGATGAGCTTGCAGTTCAGGACGGGCCATTTGCCCGCCTTCTGCAACGCGAACGCGAGGGCGAGTCGGCCACAGTGCGGGAAAGTGATTAAGATCGGTTAGAAGTACACGACTGAATCGTCGCGAGCGGGTCGTGCGGCATGCGCGACCAGGATTGTGGTGCGCACAGCGATGCGCACATGCGAGGAGCCACGTTTTATGGAGCGTCTTACAGGCTGGAAGAAAAACGACGCGTGGGGGTCAACCGACGCGATCCCGAATTTCCTGGGCTCGGAACGCTCTGAGTCGCCTGTGTCAGAAGTGTGGTTCGGTGATCATATCGACGGTCCGACGTCGCTGAATGAGAGCGGCATAATCCTTCGCGACCTCATCGATCAGGATCCCACTGCCATGCTGGGCGACGGGTTGCTGTACTCATTCGGACCGCGTCTGCCTTTCCTGATGAAACTCATCGCGCCGGCAGAAGCCCTGTCACTGCAGGTGCACCCAACGAAGGAGCTCGCACGCGAAGGGTATATTCGCGAAGATGTTCTAGGCATTGAGCGCACAGCCGCAGATCGCACCTACCGCGACATGAACCACAAGCCGGAAATGATTTATGCTCTCACCGACTTTGAGGCGCTTGTGGGCTTTCGAGTCCCACGTAAGGCGCGCCGGTTGCTGGATGGTCTGGAAGGCATGGTTGCCGATTCTCTGCGCAAGCGTCTCAGACTCGCTACCGTGCGATCTGGGCTCAAGATGCTGATCGGCTGGCTTTTTGATGAGGACTCTCCGGTGACGGCCGAGGGAGTGTCAGAATTTGCCGCATCATGCGCGCAGCGCCTGGAGCGCGGCACGTCTCCGTCCCGACGCACCGATGAGATGGTGACGCGGTTGGCCGCCAAGTACGTGGGTGACCCCGGTATCATCGTCGCATTCCTGATGAATCCAGTGTCGTTGCGTCCCGGTGAGGCCGTCTATATTCCACCTCGCCAGATCCACTCCTACCAGTCGGGATTGGGGATAGAGGTCATGGCGTCCTCTGACAATGTGGTGCGCGCGGGCCTGACCCGCAAGTATGTCGATAGCGCTCAACTGGTGGAAATTGCCGAGTTTTCTGCGTTGCCGCCCATTCGCGTTGCTGCCGAGCACTCCAGTGACACGACCGACACATTCCTGGCACCGGCCCAGGAATTCTCCCTGTCTGTCACCACTCTTCCCGGCACAACGCCCGGCACGCGCGACGCTGCAGGCGAGCCCGTACAGGCCACTGCGCCAGGTCCAGTTCTGATCCCAGGGGAGGGACCGCGCATCTTGATGTGCTTGGACGGCAGCGTTGATGTCATGACCACTGCTCCGCGCGCCCACTCAGCTGCTCACGTGACCATGACGTGTGGTCAAAGCGTCTTCGTCGGTGCATGCGAGAAGGACATTTACGCCAGCGGACACGGCCAGCTCATCCAGTGCGCCACGCCGTAAACATCTCCCGAAGAAAGTAGAGGGGGAGACGGCCGCTCGATGTAGGCAACGTTAGTTGTCAATTTCGCATTTTGGTGAGTATTTCAGCTGCCGGGCACAGCCATATCTACAATTTTCTGAGCTCCAAGTAAACGGGTTTCTGAAGGCTCTTAATTGGAAGCGAAGCGAACAAAGCCAAAGTGTGGTGTATAAGTCGTAGATTTTGGTCGCCAGTAAATCGGAAAATCAAGAGCGGGAGGTTTTGTTGTTGCGCTAGGGGTAGCTGTAGCACAGGAATTCGAGTAATTGTCGTTTACTTACTTTCGTAGTGTTTATTAGCTATTAGATGTAGTGAAGAACAGAATGAGCAACGACCTCCTCGTTATACTGGTGACATGGATCAGAAAGGTCGGCGCCGCCCCGTTTTGGCAGATGTCGCGCGCCGAGCTGGTGTTTCGCAGTCCACTGCGTCACGCGCGCTGAGCGCTAAGGCTTCATTAATCTCGACAGCCACGCAGCAGCGAGTGAAAAAAGCTGCGAAAGAGCTTGGATACCAGACGAATCCGATTGCTAGATCGTTACGCCTATCAAAGACTTCGGTGATTGGAATGATTGTTCCATCCATCTCAAATCCATTTTTCACAAGGTTAGTTGAGGAAGTTGAACACGTCTTATACGAGAATAACTACTACCTATATCTGTCGGATTCCCGTCGAAACTTGGATACAGAGGCGCGCCTATTAAGGGCTTTTGAGTCTGGATCAGTTGACGGTGTACTGATCGTTCCTTGTCATGAAGTAAAGTCTGCTCCATCAATTGCTGATTTCACATCCGGTATCCCTCTGATTCAGCTAGATCGTCCCACGACATGCACGAAGTTTTCGGGTGTTGGTATTGATGAACGCCAATCTATGTTCTCTGTCATCAAGCACCTCAAAGACTCAGGTGCTAAGACGATCGGCGTTGTCACCAGCAAGGAAACTGAGCTTACATCAATGCTGAGGCTGAAAGAGACTGAAGAAGCCTGTCGCTTTTATGACGTTTGTCTGCCTAGGAAACTTATTGTTGAGGGAGAACATTCAATTAGTGGCGGAGCGGAAGCTGTTGAGACTTTGCTTGCATCGAATTTGTTTCCAGATGCGTTGGTTTGTTTCAGCGATCTGCTGTCAGTAGGCGCAATAAAACAATTGAAGGATCAGGGAATTGGCGTTCCCGAGGACGTCCTTGTCACTGGTTTTGATGATACGCCTTTTGCTGAGTTATTCAGACCGTCCTTAACAACGGTTCGCCAGCCTGTTGAGCGGATGGCGCGCACGGCCGTATCGATGCTCCTAGAAGCTTCTAGCAGTGTGAGTCACTATCGATTGCCTGGACGGCTGATAAGACGTGAATCAACGCTGCTAGAAGCTTCGTATCAGGATTGATGCCAAGAAAATGTGAGCTAGTAGGCTAGACCTATCGGCTGGTCTCCCAACGTAGCTTCGAGTGGATCGACAACTTCGAAGTTGTTCGCTTTATAGGCTTCATAGTCGAAGTTCTCGCACTCGAGATACCCTATGTGGTGATATTCGTAGAATCCAGGCCAGTTTTCGTAGCCGGATCCCAGCTCGGCTTCAAGGAAGGCGTCGGCCATCGCCATACCCAGTGGGGCACCGATGTAAAAAGCGCCCATTGCAAGCAAGTTTGCATTGTTAGCTGCAGCCGCTCTCAAGGCAGCTGGAACGCTTTCGGCAACCGCGGCGTGGACATGCGGCACTTTTGATGCTGCGATATGGATGCCCATACCTGTTCCGCAAAACGCAAGGGCTTTGGCAAAGTTTCCCTCGGCGAGTTCTGCGCCAAGACGGAACCCTACCCTGTGGTACATAGGAAGATTTTCATCGTTAGGCGTGATGTCGACGACTTCCCAGCCGCGCTCGTGCAAGTGATCTGCAACAGCGCTTTTGAGCGGGAATCCTGCGAAATCGGCTCCGACTACGACTTGTTTTTCAGCGGACATGGTCTATTCTTCTTTCTTCATTGGTTTACGTATCTTGCGAAGCTTTGTACTGTTCAGAGAAATGACGGCAAGCAATACTGCTCCCCAGATGAGCGGTCTGTAGAAGTTGGAAATACCTGAGAACATGTTCAGACCTGATGAGAGCATCTGCAGGATGCCGATCGCAACAATTACGCCTAGTAAACGGCCTTTCCCGCCATTCGGATCGACACCCCCCAGCACGACTATGAGCACGGTCAATAGTGTGTAGGTGGCTCCATAGTCAGCCTTGGCTGAGTTGTAATTGGCCAGCATCACGATGCCGGCGACTGCTGCCATGAGTCCCGATGTGACATAGGTCCTGAGAAGTAGACTCTTCACCTCTAGCGCCGAGAATACGGCAGCAGTCTCATTTGTCCCGATCATTAGTATTTTCTTGCCGAATCCGGTTAATCCCAACAAAAAGCCCATAATGAGTGCACATACCACGAATATCAACAAGGAAACAGGAATAACACCGAATAACTTGAAAGAAAAGACTTGGCCAAACGCCTTAGGCAGCCCGGAGATTGGCTTTCCTGCGGTGAGGATGATCCCGATGCCGCTGAACAGTTCCAAGGTCCCAAGAGTTGCAAGAATTGCAGGAATTCTTACGTAAGCGACGAGAATGCCGTTTAGAAGTCCACACAGCGTTCCAATTACAAGTGCACAACCAAATGCTATGAGAATCGATAGTGTGGCGCTGCCGCCAGAATCCGAAGTTGGCATGACCGAACGCAGGATCAAAGCGGTGCTGATTGCTGTCACGTTGGCGATTCCAACAACAGACAAATCGATTCCTGCTGTCAACATTGTAGCTAGTACGCCCAGAGCCATTAGACCATATTCAGGAAATTGGACTGCCATGGATGTCCACGTGCGAAGGCTCAGAAACGAGTCGGTTCTAATAATCGCGAAGAAAAGACTCACGGCGAGGAAGACTACAAAAAGCCGGGCGATGTACGGATCCTTCTTGAAGAAGTCCTGAACCTTGGTGAGTATGCTTGGAGACTTCATTTCAACCTGCTTCAACATCTCACTCTCCCTCCACTATGCTTGCTTTCCGACGATGTTCTCTCATCACCTGGACAGCGGAAACACCGGTACCAATTACGATGAGCAGTCCAAGAGCAAAGCGCTGCCAGAAGGTAGGAATACCGGTAAGAATCATTGAGTTTTGTACGACAACGATGAGAGACGTTCCCAGAACAACCCCCGTCAGTGAACCCGTGCCGCCGGTAATTGACGTGCCGCCCAACACGACCGCAGCAATAACCATCATTTCCATTCCAAGCAAGTTCGTTGGATGCATCTGGCCCATACCGCACGTACGAGCCATACCAGCCAATGCCGCAATCACGCCGACCAATATGTATAAGACAAACTTGACGCGCCGGACAGTGACACCTGCTCGCACGGCAGCGGCCTCATCTCCTCCGATAGCGTAGAGAGAGCGGCCAAATGTTGTGTATCGGGTAATCACAAATGCTACAAAAAGCACAGCAATTAAAATCAAGATGCTCTTAGGCATTGCGGAAGTAAGACCGCTACTCTTATTTTCCACAATAAATAGTGGTTCACTTCCAAATTCCTTCATTGATGACGGAATATTAGGAATTTGCACAGAATTGAGAGCGCCCTGCATGAAGCCCGAAAAGACGTTTGCCGTTCCTAAGGTGACAATAAGCACTGGAACAGTCAATCGTGAGCAAAACACTCCGTTGAAAGCTCCGAGTAGAGCCCCAAAGACAATGGCAAGTAGAAAAGGAATTGCAATGCCGCCATTGAATGAGTGATCCACCAGAAGGCGAGTGCTTGCGTATACTGCAAGAGACGCTAAAGCCGGAAAAGAAACGTCAATGCCACCTGAGATGAGCACTAGGTGTGCACCGACTCCAAAAAGGCAAGGAACGATTGCGGCATTAATGAGGTCTACGATGTTATTTAGCGTGAAGAACTGACCACTTCGAGCCTGAATAATCACCGCAATCACGCATAATACTAGAAAAACATAAAACTCGTTAGAGCGTTTAAGTTTGTTGAATAGTTTCGTTGTCATGATTCGATCTCCGAAATCTCGTCAGAAATCATAGAATTTAATTCGATCTGAGTTGTGGAATGTGTGTCACAGGACGCGACGATACGCCCCTTTTTCATGACAAGAATTCTGTTACATGTTTCCAAGAGCTCTGGCAAATCGTCAGAAATCATCAGAATTGAAATTCCAGAATCTGCTAAACGCTTGATGAAGGCGTGGATGGTGTACTTCGATCCAATGTCGACGCCCACGGTGGGTCCGTTTAAAATTAGAATCTCAGGGTGGGTAGCGAGCCACTTGGCTAGCACTACTTTTTGTTGGTTTCCGCCTGAAAGAGTATTAACTGCGAAGCTCGGGTCAGGGGTCGCAATAGAAAGTTCCTTAACCCACTCTTTTTCTTCTCGTGCCATTTTTGTCTTGTTAAGAAAACCGAAGTGAGTCGAGAACTTCTCAAGGACGCTGACAACGATGTTCTCTCCAATTGAACGTGTGAGAAAGAGCCCTTCAGAAAGTCGGTCTTCTGGAACGTATGCAATTCCGGCTTCGACTGCGTCGCTTACCGACTTGATTTTCAGGTTCTTCCCTGATACTTCAAGAGATCCACCTGTTACTGGGTCGAGACCAAACAATGCTCTTGCAAGCTCGGTTCGACCTGATCCAAGTAAGCCCGCTACGCCGAGAATCTCTCCCTGGTGTAGGTCAAAAGATATGTCGCGAAAGCTGCCTTGACTAGATAAATTGGATACTTTGAGTGAAATCTTTTCGCTGACGTTGTCCGAGTGAAACTTCTGTTCATCAAAGTCACGGCCAGTCATGTACTTTGAAAAAGACCGTCTGTCAAGTTCTTTGCTTTGGCAGGTGATTATTTTCTCACCGCTTCGAAGAATCGTGAACTTCTCTGCGATTTCGAAAACCTCTTCTAGCTTGTGGGAGACAAACAGAATCGCTATTCCCCGGTGCTTCAAATCGAGAATAAGCTTGAATAGTGTCTTGACTTCGTTTCGTGTGAGCGCAGTAGTAGCCTCATCCATGATGATGAGCTTGGCGTCAGACACAAGAGCTCTGGCGATCGCTATCAGTTGTTTGTCTGCTACTGATAGTTCTGATACTCGAGCGTCTATGTCGAGTGTAATTCCAATTCTCTCGAGAGCTTCTCTTGCAACCTGGCGGATCTCACGAGGTTTCACGATTTTCTTACCAGATGCAATTTGAGCGTTTAGGGCTAAATTTTCAGCAACTGTTAAGTTTGGAAATATCGAGAAGTCTTGGTAAATGACTTGTATTCCGTGCGCGATTGCTTCGCGCGGAGAAATCTTACGGACTTTTTCGGTGCCAAATTCGATAGTACCACTGTCGGGGGAGTGAACGCCTGAAATGACTTTGATCAGAGTTGACTTTCCTGAACCATTTTCTCCGGCAAGGCAGTGTATTTCACCAGGGTATATAGAAAAGTCGATATTTTTAAGGGCCTGTACGCCCTCAAAGGATTTGCATAATTTGTGTAGTGCAACTATTGGATATTCATCCATTACTTGCCCCCTAGATGTAGTGTGAACAACACTTTTTCGCGTCTTATAGGACTGCTAGTCAGATTGGGTTCCGGACAGGGCGGAATCGGCTGAACAAGAAGCAGTCGATTCCGCCTGCCACGATTTGCTCGTTGAGTTCGCGGATTAGAAGCCGAAGTCGTCGACGTTTTCTTTCGTGATGGTCACCCAAGACTTTCCTTGGAGAACTTTGTCTGACCCCGCTGCGAAGTGCATTTCTTCGTAGCCGGGTACCCCAAGATCGACGCCGTCCTTGATTTCTTCTCCGTTCAGAATCTTGGTGGCAAGGGAGGCCATTGCGTATCCAGCATCTGCGGGATCCCAAAGTGTCAAAGCTGAGACAAGATCTCTGTCAAGGATGTCTTTGTTTGTGGCGGGCATTCCAGTACCAGAGGTAAATACCTTGCCTTTTAGTCCAAGCTCATCAATCGCGCGCGCAACTCCGGGTGCGTCGAAAGAGGATGTTCCCATAATGCCTTTGAGGTCTGGGTATTTCTTCAGTAGCTCTTTTGCCGCCTGATATGCTCCTTCTGCATTGTCGGTTGATTCGACTCGTGGCTCGGCTTCAAGCAATTTCATCTTTGGGTAGGCTTCTTGGGCATGCTTGACTCCGCCATCCGCCCATTCGTTGTGAGATGCGTTTGTCACATGGCCAACCATGGTGGTGTACAATCCTTCTTCGCCCATTGCCTTGGCCAAGTTATCCATAATGAATGCGCCATATGCGTCGTTGTCGAATGCCTCGATGTCGTACATTGTGTTTTCTTGTGATGCGCCCTCGTGGGTCACAACGACAATTCCTGCATCCATTGCTTCCTTGAGAACCGGCTCGATTGCGCCTGGGTCGACGGGAACCACACCAATTGCGTCTACACCTTGAGCGATAAGGTCTTGAATAACCTGAGCCTGCATGGTCGCATCAGTTTCTGCAGGGCCTTTCTGATAGACATTGAGTCCTGTATCTTCGGCATACTTCTTGACGCCTTGTTCCATTCGCACAAACCACGGATTCGTTGCGTCCTTGGGGACGATTGCAATGGAGTAGTCCTTGTCGGACTTTGTTGCATTGTCTGAACCGCTCGAAGCTGAGGACTCAGCCTGGTTGGCTGTTCCTCCGCCGCTGCATGCGGTTACGAGGAAACTCATACTCGCAATGGCAACGATTGCATTAATCCACCGCGTAGACCTTCTCATGATCAACCTCAATCTACTTCGTCGTAATGAATATTTGAAAGGGTGAGGCTTGCGTTGAAAATCTCGGCGGCCACTCCCTTATGGCCTCGTGTAATGACTTCTTGCGCAAGCATGACTGATTGTACTCGCTTGCGGCGAGAGTGAGATCTGTTCCACTAAAGATGGGGTGATCGTAATAGTCTCGCAATTATTCGGATGGACAATTAAAGCCGCTTGCGGATCGCGCGTTTAGCTCAAGATGTGCAAGAGGATGTTAGCGTGGAATTTCGGTTTGTTTGCTGGCTATCTCTGTTTTTCACTGATTCCCAACAGTGATCTGAAATAAGCGGCCGCAAATGTCGAAGACGATTTAGCGTCTGGCTGTTAGTAGCCAACATGGAGTTGGGTGAGTGGGTAATGAATTTTACTGAGTATGAGAGCGATGAGCAGTACTTGGGAGACTGGCCCGCTTGGAGTACTTCAGCCGGTACACCACGTTCATCAAGAGGGAATCAAACGTTGACAACCCCGCCTCGCCAGTGATCTCAGCGATTCGAGCAGCACGCGCATTCTTTTCCAACACGTATTCGATGGCGGCAGCGTCGCCCTCGTCAATTCCCAGACACAATGCGGCACGCGACAAGAGGACGACATTCGAGCCGAGCCTGTTGTCAGCGCGCAGGCCGACGATCTGGGCAAAATCGTCCAGCTGCGGTGTCAACGTACGTCCGAAGAACGTGCTGACCTGCGAATCCGTGCACACGCGGATCGCGGTCACATCCTCACGTTTCGCATAGCACTGTTCATGCAGCCTGACAGTCAGAGTTGACGGGGAGCAGGGCACGAACTGGCCCTCAAGATCGCGCGTGAAATACTCGATCTGCCCTGCCGAATCCGGTGGGGTGCAGGTACGGCGCGACATGACCACGCCGTCAGCATCGGGCGCGAGCTCCGCTTCGGTCAGAGATTGGGGCACGAGGCCCTCGTAAATCTCACGACACACCTGCTCCAGGCGGGTCGCGCGGGCCAGAGCGTCGGACTTACTGGTGCCGCACACCAGCGCGCCGTGAGCACGCATCAACACGACATTCACATCGGGGTGATCAAACAGAACCTGTTCAACACCGTGGTGGAGTGTGTGCGTACCCGGCAGGCCGTAGCTGGCGATCGGCAGGATACCCTGACCCAGCAGACGAGCATGCTCATCGGACAACTCGAAGCTCTCGGGGCTGACGGACAAGGACGACGCGTAGGGCTGATGCGTGTGAATCACCATCGCAGCATCCGCTCGCAGTCGGTAGCACAAGGCGTGCATCGGGTATTCCGAGGACGGCTTGAACGGGCCGATAGCCTGACCGTCGTCATCCACTTCGCTCAGGTCCTCGGGCTGCATGGTGGAATATGAACGGCCCGAGGGCGTGATGACGAACGCATTACCGCGAACGCGAGCACTGACATTGCCCCAGGTGCGCACTACCAGGCCATGATCGAGCAGGTCGTGAGACAAAGCAATGACGTCCTCGCGTGGATTCGCGGTCAGGGGAACCTGCTCGGGCACCACGTGGCCCGGTCCGAAATCCGGCGCGCTCATAGCTTCGTGACCTGGTCAAAGACACGGTCGAAACGGGTGAGCGCGTCGTCGATCATCTCATCGGAGTACGCAGCCGAGGTGTACAGGCGCGAGCCGGCCAACGTGACGATGCCTTCAGCCATGTAGGCGGCGCCCATATGCTCCATCTCCTTCTTCCGAGCCGATGTCTCCTTCAGGACGTGAGGGATCGTCCACGGTTTCGTCCAGTTGATCGAGAAGTGCATCGTCCCCACTGTCTCCAGGTGACAGATCGACCCCTGGTTGAAGGCGACGAACGGCAGACGATGTTTTTTGATGAGGGCACGCAGACCATCGGTCAAGCGGTTGCCAGCCCGCGTCGCCTTCTCGCAGGCACCAGTTTCAGCGATCTCCTTGACGGTGTAGTAGCCGGCCAGGGCGCTCAGCGGTGTGGCCGCGAGAGTACCGCCAACGAGCGCCTTCTTGACCTTGTCGCCACTTTGGATACCAGCCGACAGGTAGCGCATGTACTTGGTGGGACCACCGACACCGCCGGCTCCGGGGTAGCCGCCTGCGACGACCTTGCCAAACACAGTCAGATCCGGGCGGATCCCCATCAGACCTTGCGCGCCGTGTTCGGACAGGCGGAAGGCGGTGACAACCTCGTCAAAAATCAACAGTGCGCCGAACTTGGTTGCCAGGCGGCGCAGGCCGTGCAGGAAGTCCATCGACACGGGGCGCGTACCGCTTTCAGGGCCGACCGGCTCAACGAAAATGGCAGCGGTTCCGCCGCGCAGCTTGTTGGCCATCAGGGTGCGCTCGACATCCTTGAGATCACCGGGGAAATATTCTTGCGTGTACTTCATCGAAGCCAGCGGGATACCTTTGGCCTGTGTCCACTTCGAGCCAGGCACGCGAATACCGTATGCCAGTTGATCGCTCCAACCGTGGTAGCCGCCACCCATCTTCATGATGAATTTGTTCTTCGTAGCCAGGCGTGCGATACGTGACGCAGCCGCACATGCCTCGGATCCGGAGTTGAACATGCGGAACATATCGACGCTGTCGAACAACTCGGAAATCAGTTTAGCCAGCCGGTATTCGTATTCATGGAACAGGCCGGTGGATGGGCCGCACGTGTTGAGCAGGTCAATGACTTTTTCACGCACGGACTGCGGATTCGACCCCAGCACCGTTGGTCCGCCTGCCTGCAGGAAGTCGTAATACGTGTTGCCGTCCAGGTCAGTCAGTGTTGCGTCCTTTGCGCTCGTGAACACCAGCGGGAACGGATAGTTGAACGCCAGATTGTGCTGAACGCCGCCGGGGATGTACTGCTGGGCTTCCCCGATCATCTCCTTGGATTTCTGGCACTTCGCATCAAAGTAATCGCGCTCGTAAGCGGCCAGTGCCGACGGTTTAATGGAATAGATAGGTTGTGCGATCAATGAGTCGAGCTCATGTATCACCTGGTCAATTCCAGGTCGATTCATATCCACAGCGGCCTCCTCGCCGGTTTCTACGTGCAGTGAGTACGCACTCATGTTTTCGTCCAAAATCATATCATGCAGCTTTCCGCGTGGTAATCTTTTGGCAAAGGTGAGCTGTTACAGCACTCATGGAGGAGTCATGGTTAACGCCGCAATGAAGCGGTTCCAGGCGCTTGCACCGGAAAAACGCGAACGGATTGAGCGAGCAGCCATTGCCGAATTCGCCGCACACGGCTACGCCACGGCCAACACGAACACTATTGCCGAGCGTGCAGGCATCTCCGTGGGAGCACTGTTTCGCTACTTTGACACCAAACGCGACATTTTCATGTATGTCGTCGGACGCGCCCAGGACGAATTGCGCACCGCCCTGCTCGCAATCACAGACGAGGGAGACTCCGCACTGACTCGCATCGGTGCCCTCGCAGAACTGGCGGTAACCTCGGCGTCGACGCATCGTGACCTGGTACGCCTGTACTGCGAACTGACAGCCACTGGAAGCGCTGAGATCGTGGCAGAAAGCGTGGATCAGCTTGAAGGCGAAACGTTCAGGATGTACCGCGAACTCATTGCCGAAGGGCAGGAAACAGGTGAGATTCGCACCGATATCGATTCGAGCACGCTGGCGTTCTTCATTGACAACATCATGATGTCGTTGCAGTATGCCCGAGCCAGTGACTATCACATTCAGCGCGCGTTGCTGTATGTCCCCGGGATGAGTGATGCCGAGCTTGCCTCGGGCGCACGTGAATTCCTCATTTCCGCCTTGCAAGTGCCTGAAGGAGGAAACCACAAGTGATAACCGTGCTGGCATACGATGTTGGGACGTCGGGAGTCAAGACATGCCTGTTCGAGATTGATGACCGAATTCGTATCATCGACTCAGTTTCGGCATCGTACTCACTGCATGTTCTGCCTGATGGGGGAGCTGAGCAGGATCCTGACGAATGGTGGCAGGCAATCGTTCAGACCACCCGACAGATTGCCCGCGACCATCCTGAGCAGTGCGCAACACTGACCGGCATCAGTTTTTGCGCGCAGATGCAGTGCCTCGTCATGGTTGACCGACGAGGGCGCCCGGTCTGCCCGGCGATGAGTTACATGGATCAGCGTGCCAGCGTTGAGATGCGACTGATCGGTGGGAAGGCGCCGCGCATTTCAGGTGTGAACGCGGGGATATTGGCCAAAGCCTTGTACCATACGGGTGCGGCACCGGCTTCCGTGAAAGATCCTGTGTGGAAATACCACTGGGTGCGCCGCAACAAGCCCGAAGCGTTCGCGCGTGCCTATAAGTGGCTGGACGCTAAGGAAGCGATCATTGCACGGATGACCGGCAAGTTCGTCATGAGTCACGATTCGGCTTTCGCCACGCTTCTATATGACGTGCGCGCTCGGAAGGGACGGTTCAGTCCCGAAGTGATGCGGGCTCTTCACGTCAATCCCGCCCATATGCCCGAGATTGTGGCCAGCACCGATGTGGTCGGTCCGCTCCTTGCCGAGGCTGCCGACGAACTCGGTTTGCCTGAAGAGACACCGGTGTATGCCGGTGGCGGCGATGCTTCGCTCATCGGTGTAGGAGCCGGTGCGACCGAGCTGCACGATACTCACGTGTATATGGGCACGTCAGGGTGGGTCGGTACCGTCACGGATAAACGCGCGGTGGATTTGAGTGCCATGATTGCAACCGTTGTCGGTGCGGACCCCTCGCGCTACCACTACTTTGCTGAGCTGGAGACGGCAGGTAAGTGCCTGGAGTGGGTGAAGGACCATCTGGCCCTCGACGAAATTAACGTCTACCTGGATAAGCACAGTGTATGCGAGGGGATGGAGGCCCGTTTCCGCAGCCTGTATGACTACATGTCGGAAGTCATTTCCCGCAGTGAACCCGGTGCGGGGGGAGTGCTGTTCACTCCGTGGCTGCATGGCAACCGGTGTCCGTTTGAGGATCCGAACGCCCGCGCAATGTTCATGAATATTTCATTGAATACCGGCAAGACGGAGCTGATGCGTGCCGTCGTCGAAGGCGTGTGTTACCACATGCGCTGGTTCATCGAAACTCAGGAAAAAAAGGTCATGACTTCATCGGTTGTGCGCTTTGTCGGTGGCGGAGCGTTGTCTGATGTGACTGCGCAGATTCTTGCTGACATTGTGGGCCGTCCGGTTGAAGTGACGGAGAATCCGCAGGATGCCGGCGCTGTCGGGGCTGCGCTGCTTGTCGCGGTCGGTGCGGGAATCACTCCGACCGTGGAAAGTGCGCGGCGCTTGGTGACAGTGCACGCTCGCTTCGAGCCGCGCCGCGAACTGGCTCAGACCTATGCACGCCAGTACGACGCGTACCGCAAGATCTACCCAGCCAATAAAAAAATCTTTTCGCTTCTGAATCGTGGGTGATGATGATGGCACAACGATCGACGAAAGTCCAGGCCGTTATGTTCGTGCTGCTCTCGTTGAGCGCAGGCGTGATCGAGGCAGTGTCTTACCTGCTGTTGGATTGGTTGACTCCGCTGCCTTATGACTGGAAACACGTCATCTCAATTATCTTGTCAGTGATCTGGAACTTCACGCTCAACAGGCGCTACACCTTCCGATCAGCCAACAATGTTCCGATCGCCATGGCGAAGGTGGCCCTGTTCTACGTCTTTTTCATCCCGATCACTGCGTGGCTAGGCCAAGTGGTCGCCAATGCTGGGGTGAGCGAAGTCCTGATCAAAGCGGCGACGATGGTCCTCAACGGGGTAGGAGAATTTGTGTGGTGGAAGTTCGTGGTCTTCCGTGGCAGTGAGGATACGAATTCCCTCGCCCAGCACGCAGACTCCGCCAACAACATGGGAAGCGCAGAACCTGCAGGTCACGCCGAAACTGAGTGAGCAGGGTAGGCATTGCGTCCTGGTATCTGTGTTGAGTGAGCCGGGCAGGCGGCGCGTCCTGATATCTGCGTGCCTGCGCGCACGATGCCCTGGGTTTACCCCCTCGCGAGTGCACATTCCCCTAGATCTAGCCTCCACGGGTGCACATTCCCCTAGATTTTCGCTCCTTTTTGCACAATCCCCTAGATCTCACACCCGCCCATTTCACCGCGGTTGTGAACATGCAGGTCACCGGGCATTCTCATTTTCGAGGGTGGTCCCGCCCGCTGTTGATCTAGGGGTTCGTGCACACACAGCCCTAAGATCTAGGGGCTTGTGCACCACGGCGCTCTAGATCTAGGGGCTTGTGCACGACGGAGCCTAGAATCCAGGGCATCGTGCAGCACACAAGCCATGATCCGATCGATGCTCCACCCCGCGACAGAACCACAACACAACCAGCCAGGCAAGAACCAATCCGCCGCGGCATTCCGCGGGGGCGCAGGGGTGAGGGGTCGCAAGCGGGCGCCTTGCCATTCGGGAATTGAGGGCCGACGGGAATTGAGAGCTGTCAGCCGCTGAAAGACGCGCGCTTACAGGCCGCTGACCAACCACTGTGCGAGGCGCCGACAGCCCGCGACGATATCGCGCTCATGCCTGTCAAAATCATCCAATATCTGGTTCGCATCGTCTTGACTGAGGCCACTGGTTGACAGGGACTGCTCCACCCACGCGCGATCCACTTCCGGGTGGAATTGCACGCCGAGGGCGTGCGACCCTACCGCGATCGCATGGATACACCGCTCAGAGCGTGCAAGGACGCGAGCCTGAGCAGGCAGCTCGTCAATCGCATCATTATGGTCAGCAAAGACAACGGGTATACGTGAAAGATCATCGACCAGACGGATCCACGGGCCACCCTCGTCCATCGCGTTACTGAGTTGGTCAGCCACCGCCGGCATCATGATGGCTGCACCTGTAGCCGAAGCGACCGGGGTCATCGGAACGGCGGCGTCAGACTCGAAGGGCGCCTCCCACTCGACAGGCACGATTCCCATCTCGTGGAACTGTGGATCTGAGCAGGCGACCGAGCCGCCGGCGGCGCGCGCGATCAGTTGGTGTCCCAAACAGATGCCGAGCGTGCGCACACCCTCGTTCATACAACGCACCAGGAGAGCGCGGACATCGGGCAGCCACGGGGCGCGCTCATCATCGTAGGCACTCATTCGCCCGCCGAGGATGACGATGGCATCAGGTGCGGAGCAATCAGAACCATCGGGCGGCAGAACGCTGGAGACGTCCTCACCGTTCCACGGGCGCATCAGCTGTATCGAGGCTCCAAGGTCATCGAGCGCGGAGGCGAGGCGGCGCGCATCGACGTCTTCTTCATGTTCAATAATCGTGATCACAGGCACGGATGACACGTTAGCGCGACTTTAGCGGCAACACCACAGGATAAGTGGTCTAGACGAAATGAGGAAGTGGCGCCCATCTGGTGGGATGCGCATCGATTAAACATCTGACGTTCTGTACTGTAAGGGGGTGCGCGTCAATCGGGAGGCGCACTGAACTCGTTAACGAGGAGATAAACATGACTATTCGTACAACGCACGTTGGCTCGCTTCCGCGGACCCCGGAACTGCTCCGGGCGAATGCAGAGCGTGAGCGAATGGGCGAGGAAGCGTTCATAGCGCTTCTGCAGGAAAGCGTGGACGAAGTCGTGACCCGCCAATACCAGACTGGATTGGATGTGGTCAACGACGGCGAGTACGGCCACATGATGACCCAGACAGTCGATTACGGTGCATGGTGGTTTTACTCCTTTACCCGCCTGGGCGGACTTGACCTGCGGACAGATCCCCAATTCAGCGTTGAGCCTGCGCCCTCCAGTGGCAAAGTCAAGCTGGCATCATTCGGTGAACGTCGCGACTGGCAGGCATTTTCCGACGCCTACTCAGATCCGGCTTCCGGCATTCACATCGCCACCGATCAGGGCCCCGAGGCGTTCCCCGTCATCACCGGTCCTCTGACCTACATCGGTGCAGATGCCGTCCGTCATGACGTCGAAGGCCTGACGCACGCACTGGACAAGAACGGGATCGACCGCGGCAACGGCTTCATTGCATCGGTCGCACCCGGGTCGGCTGCCCGCATCGGCAACGAGTACTACAGCACTGAAGAAGAAGTACTGGAAGCCTGCGCGCACGCCCTGCACGAGGAATACAAGGCGATCACTGATGCCGGCTTTATCGTGCAGATCGACGACCCCTCACTGGCCGAAGGCTGGGACCAGGTCAACCCTGCTCCCACCTACGAGGATTACCGTGAGTTCGTTCAGACTCGAGTCGATGCGCTCAACCTTGCGCTTGAAGGTATCCCGGAAGAGCAGGTGCGCCTGCACCTGTGCTGGGGCTCATGGCACGGACCTCACACTACGGACATCCCACTGCGCGAGATCGTTGATAACGTGCTGACGGCGAAGGCACGCTACTTCTCATTCGAGGCTGCCAACGCGCGCCACGAACATGAGTGGACCGTGTGGCAGGACGTGAAGCTGGCAGATGACAAGGTACTTGTGCCTGGTGTGGTCGGCCACTCCACAAACGTGGTCGAGCATCCCGAGCTGGTGGCCCAACGCATCCAGCGTTTTGTGGACATCGTGGGCTCTGATCGCGTGATTGCCTCGACGGACTGTGGTCTGGGTGGACGCATCTACCCGTCGATCGCATGGGCCAAGCTTGCCGCACTGGTCGAAGGGGCCCGCCTGGTGAAGTAACGCTGACTGGTCACCTCCACCGCTATTCACCGCGATAGGCGAGGTGGTGCCGCGCTGAATACCGGCGCTGCCACCGACGGTAATGGACGAGGGCGGCCTTATCACTGAGGGCGGGGAGTCTGAAAAAACAGGCTCCCCGCCCTTTGTGCAGTCACTTCATGTGCTGTGAGCGTGAGATCGTTTCCTACAGGTCTTTCTTGAATGCGACGTTGCGGACGAAGTCGTTGAGCTCTGCGCGCCAGATATCCCACGAATGGATGCCAGGCAGGTTGAACTCAGCGACGTCAACACCGATATTTCGCAAGGATTCGGCCCGTGCAGGGGATGATTCGGAGATGAAGAACAGGTGGTCCTGCAGACCCGTTCCCACGTGGATGGTGCCACGCAACGCTGCAATGTTCTCACGTTCAGCGCAGGTAAATGTCGAGCTGAGTTTGCCTGCGCTCCACAGACCGTAATACTCGAATGTGCCCGGATACTTCGTCAGCAGCTCAATGGCGCGTGCACCGCCCAGTGACAGGCCGGCAAAGGCCCGGTCCTTGGCTTCAGTCGACACATTGAAGTGATCCTCCACAAATGGGATGACGTTTTCCACCATGTCGTGCCCATAGGAAGTTGACAGCACCAGGCTGTCAACGCCCAGGCCGTTGAAGTTTGTTGCCACGATGACGGAAGGCTCCGCTGCCCCCTCGTCAATGGCGTTTTCAAGGATGTAGGGTGCTGCCCCCTGAGTGAACCAGTCGGTGTCGTTGCCGCCAAAGCCGTGGCTCAGGTACATGACGGGGTACGGTTCGGCGCGGTCTGGATCGTACCCGCGAGGGAGGTAGACCGACAACGGGTGAATGCCCTTGGGATCAAGGGAATAGCTCGTCTCGTAGGTTTCATGGACGAACGTCCCCATCTCATCGGCTGGGCGAGGCGCCTGATAGGCGTTGTCGTAGGTCGGATAATTGGGATTCTCCGGCACGAAGACCTGCGACAGGCTCTGAGATGAATACGCCGGCAGCTCTGTCGCCATCCCCGGGTTCGCAGGATCTGCGTGACGTTGGCACGAATCGACGGCGATCGGCGGGCACTCATGGGTGAATGAATAGCTGAAAGTACCTGAGGGAAGGGGCACCTTCAGTTCCCAGATACCATCATCGCCCTGATTCATCTCCAGAAGTTTCCAGGGGGCGTTGGGAACGTCCCCTGGCTGCCACAATGCGGGAATGCGGTGTTCTCCGCCTCCCAGAGTGGTGATGCGATCAGGTTGAGAAAAGAACCATTCACCATAGATCTGCACGGAATCGACATTGGCGGGCGCCTCGTAGCGGAACGTTACCTCGTACCCGGTTGGTCCCGTATCGGTACGGGTGACAGTGGGGCCGAGGGGAAGCTGCTCGTCCTGTTCAGCGGCAAATGATGAGCTGCCCGCTGCGATGAGCGAGAGTGCCAAAATTCCGGAAGCAAATAGTCGGTGTCGTGCGATGTGTCGTGTCGAGTCCACGATGTCTCCTCGAGTCGGCGGTTCTGCAGGCCATTCGGCAGCCGTGCTCCTATGTACGTGCCACAGTAACGAGGGTGAGTCGATGCGTCAATACGTGCAGGGGCTTTAGTCCTGGTGGGTATCTTCTGGTGAATCACCGTCAGAGCTTGGCCCTATGACGACGTCGCCTGTTTCGTTGTCCATAAAACGCCGCCCCTTCTCATCAACCACCAGCTGCACGTCCGTGCCAACAGGCAGGTCGTACAGGCCCATCACCGCAGGCTCAATGCTGATTGCGTGATTGAACGAGATAACAGTGAAGTTCGAGGGATCAGCCAGGTACTCATCAGTGTCGATATGGGAGAAGAAACGCCACCCGTTGTCTTCGGGGCGGGCCGATTCCTCTCGCACGCACCACTTCAGACGACCTTCACCCGACAGGATCGAGTTCGTCACCAGGCAGGCGCCGGACTTGGGGATAAATTCGGGGATCTCGGGGGATTGCGTATCAGCCATCAGCTTGATGCTCCTTCAGATGTCTCGTAATCAAAAGGCCACGTGCCCGGAACGAGCCGATCAGTTGTCGTCTCCACAATGGTGGTGCCTACTGATCCTTTCACGATGCGAACGTCCGTGCCGCTCGGCATTCCCAGCACTGACATCACCACGGGGGTGCTGGCAATAATCGTACTCAGTGGGACGATCTCCGTTGCGACGTTTTTCGGTTGTCGCGCGTCGTCGCCCTCATGAATAAACAGCCAGCCCGAATCGTCGTCGGCCGACGGTTGTTCGCGAATACAGCGGGAAACAGGGCGTCCCTGACCATCAGCTCCCACCCGGCACGTGCCGAGGGAGTCGGCCGCAGGGCAGTAGCGTTCGCGGATGTAGGACTGGACACGTCGGGCGAGGGTGGCGCGGTACTCAATGCGGGCCAGAGCGTCGAGGGGGCACGCGCGATAATGCGATGAGCTGGCGGTGAAGTCGAGCAGATGCGGCGAAGAAAACCACAGGTCATAAAGGTCGGCAAGTTCGTCGTCCGTGAAAGGCAGATCGACGAGCCATGCGAAAGCGACCTCGTTGTTTGCGTTGCGGTGATTGATGTCGACGCCGCGATCAAGAAAAATGCGCGCCAATTTGAGGTCACGGTGCAGATCATGTTTTCTGGATGAGAGCAGGACATGCAGGGGCGAGTTCGCTTCCGAGCCTGCCGGGGTCAATGCGCAGTCACGCTCCAGGAGGAAATCAGCTATGTCGTAGCGATCGGGAATTTTAGTGTTGGCCAGAGCCGAAAAGATCAGTGCCTGACCGTCGAACGCCTCGCGTTCGTCGCCGTCAGTGAATTGCCCGAAGAACTCGTCGGCGGTTTTCAAGCGCGCTGTTAGAGAGATTTTCATACCCGCTCCCATGCAATCTACTCAGCTCGATGGCTCCTGTTTGATGATGGTAACTCAGGGCGATAGTTTGCAGGATCGTTATACCAGTCGCGGAATTCTTGTGGTGTCATCTCACCTTTCAAGTACAGCTCATGCATATCGGAGTACTTGTGTCCAGGCCGGTGTCCCATGTCCCAGACGCCCTTTCGGGGTTGTCCCGGCTCCCACTCCATGACCGTGTCCGTCAGGGGGTCACGCACCTTTCCGTCCACTGAATCCTCCACCGCATTTTGCCAGACTTGCTCTGGGACGCCTTTACGGAGGGAGGGGCGAGAATCCTGGTAGGGGAGATCTTCGACGACGGATACCGGCTCGATGTGGTCGGTTGATACGACGTCGTCAGCCACATTGAGGGCATCGTGGGTTGAATCAGCTGCCCGGGCGCCGTCAGCCAGATCATCGGCACCTCGGATTCCCCTTGAGGAATCCGACAGGTCATCTGCATGATCAAGCAGACGAGCAGTGCGTGATGCGTCGGAAATATCATCGGCCGCGTTGAGCGCTCGAGTACCGTCGCCAATATCGTCCAGTTTGCCCAGCGCCCGTGCACCGTCACCCGCACTATCCAGGCCGCGCAGAGCTCGTGCCCCGTCCTCGATATCGTCCAGGCTGTTCAGTGCATGTCCCGCAGTTGACGTGCCTTTGGTCAGAGCCGTACCGCTGCCGGCGGTGAGGAGCGCGATCGCGACGTCAGGCACGAGGTGTCCAACTGCACGGGCAGGATCGTCGGCCCACGTGTCCCAGTCCAGGACTCCCTTGCCGATTTGCTTGCCAAACTCCAGGGGATCCTTCTTCAGCGCGCTTAGCATCGCGGAGACGTCATCCAGAGGAAGCTGGAGCTTGGCAACCGCTTCGTCGGGTGTGAGGTCGCCGGTCGCCAGTTTGGTGAGGCTGTCCAGCATGAAACCTTGAGGGCCTGTGATGAGGTTGAGGAGGTCACCGACTGCCTCACCGGCGCCGACGAGGATGCCACTGACGAACGCCAGTCCACTTTCCAGCCAGTTGCGTTTTGCGGGTGCAAACTCGCAGGCGGAACGGATCGTCTGTGCGCATGCCTGCGCACATTCGTCCAGGCTGGCGACAGTCTGATTAAATGTATTAATCGCATCTTGGCGCATGGGTTCACCAGGGTCAACAAAGGGCGCGATTGTCACTGCGAAGGTGCCGAGCCCGTTGACTGCCTCCCAGGCAGCTTTCTCCTGCATTCCCCTGGCGACCTCAGCTTCATAAGCTGCGCGTGCCTGCTCGGTGACCCGGTTGCCTTCTTCGTAGAGCGCGCGGCATGCCGCAGCACTGTCCTGCGCATGAGTCAGGTTGTCCGCGTACGAATCCAACGCGCCAGCAGCTGAGGAGAATCCTCCACTTGCTTCCTGCCAGCGTTGTGGCTCCACGCTGAAACGCTCCCGGAATCGATCAGCTGCACGCCCTATCCACCCCTCGGTGGAAATCGAATCCAGCGCGCGGGCGATCTCTGAGTAATCGCTGCTGCGCGTACGTACAGTTGAGGCGCGTGATGAGATGGCTCCCGCGTTCCCTTCGATGGTGAAAACCGGTGCACCCTGATTCTCGACTCCCATGGCTTACTGCTTCCCTGCAAGCCCTGGCAGCTGGGCGGCTGCAGATGCGAGTTGTGACATCTCCTGCGCCGCTTTCGTGTCGTAATCAATGTAGTTCGAGGCGACCTTGCCCAAACGCCCTGCTACTTCCGTGATGTCGTCCGTCATGTTGTTGATGCCGCGTTCCCACCGTGACTGAAACTCATCAACTGCCGACCACATGATGTCATTGGCCAGATCAGCTTGGGTAGGAACGTAGTCGGAAATATCGTTGTCTTTTTTGAGCTGAACTGCTTCGCTCGTTTTCTGGGCGGCCGTAATGAGGGCTTCGATATCGACCTCAAAATCATGACTGGGCATGGGGGATGCTCCTAATCCAAAATTGCGACATTCTTCGTTTCAGTTTCATGGGCGAGGGTGCGGACGCGATCAACCGATGACGATGCGGCCTTCAGAACGTCACTGATGGTGCGGGCGTGGTCTGTCAGTTTGTCGAGGTGTTGGTCATGGGAGACGCGGGATTCGGAGCCTTCAACCCAATCGTGGACAGTTGAGAGCACATCTGCCGCCATTGCGCGGGAGTCTTGCGCAAAAGTGAGGGAAGCTGCTTTGCACGTCTGCTGCATAGCCTGGGCGGCATCATCGTGGAAAATTAAAGATGTGGTGCTCATTACGATCCTAGACGTGTGGAGATGCGCGGATTGAAGGTTCCAGTGGTGTGCGATTCAGTCGCCGCAGTCGTCTGGTCAACGGTGGTCAGCGCCTGCGCGTGCTTGCTGAGCGCTTCAGAAAGACTGGCAGCCGATTCCCCGATGGAATTGACTGCCGCCATAAAATCTTTCATTCCTGAGCCTGTGACGCGCGACGAATTGCACTGGATCGTGTTCGCGCAGTCAGCGAAAGCTGTGCGCGTAGTATCGAAACACTCGCTGACGATCCCGGCAGCGGCCGTTTGCTGGCCAAAAGTCATTCCCATTCCCTGGGACATAAGTCTCACCCCCTGACGAACGTAAAGGGTGAATCTATGTGAGACAAGACCCTCCTCTTTTCTGTGACTCAAGTCACTGGAAAAACCGACCTTATTTACCTGACGGCAACGTGGTGGTCACCTCACTGTCCACGCTGTGGCCCTCCTGACGCACTGTCACCAAGAACTCTCTAGGCTAAGAACAACACCAGGAGGAGGGGTACTGATGGCTCGACAGCTTCGTTCAGCAACGTCGACTCAGGGACGCAACATGGCGGGCGCTCGCGCGCTGTGGCGCGCAACCGGAATGGGAGATTCTGACTTTGGCAAGCCGATCATTGCCGTCGTCAACTCCTTCACCCAGTTCGTTCCCGGCCACGTCCACCTCAAGGACATCGGCCAGCTGGTCGCTTCTGAGATTGAAAAATCCGGTGGCGTCGCCAAGGAATTCAACACGATCGCCGTTGATGATGGCATCGCTATGGGACACGGCGGCATGCTGTACTCCCTGCCGTCACGCGAAGTGATCGCGGATTCGGTCGAGTATATGGTGAACGCACACTGTGCCGATGCAATGGTGTGCATTTCCAACTGTGACAAGATCACGCCCGGCATGCTGATCGCAGCGATGCGCCTCAACATTCCGACGGTCTTTGTATCCGGCGGTCCGATGGAAGCAGGCAAGAACATTCCTGAAGACGCCATTGTCGGACCGTCGCACAGCGGTCACGGCAACCTCATCACCGTCATGAACGCAACTGCCAACGATGCAGTCTCTGACGATGAGCTTGGCCAGATCGAACGTCTCGCGTGCCCGACGTGCGGTTCATGCTCGGGTATGTTCACTGCTAACTCGATGAACTCGCTGACTGAGGCACTCGGACTGTCCCTTCCCGGCAACGGCTCCACGCTGGCTACTCAGGTCGCGCGACGCGGATTGTTCGAGCGTGCCGGTCGTCTCGTCGTTGACTTGTGCCAGCGCTACTACAACGACGAGGACGACTCTGTTCTCCCGCGATCTATTGCGACGAGGGATGCATTCTGGAACGCCATGAGCCTGGACATGGCGATGGGCGGATCTTCCAATACTGTGCTGCACTTGCTGGCAACTGCCGTTGAAGCAAAGGTCAATTTCACATTGTCGGATATTGCTGAGCTGGGGCGCACCGTACCGTGTCTGTCAAAAGTTGCGCCGAACCACAACGACTACCACATGGAAGATGTCCACCGCGCCGGCGGCATCCCGGCCATCCTGGGCGAGCTGGATCGTGGGGGCTTCCTGCGTCACACGGTGCACGCCATTCACTCCCCGTCCCTGGAGCAATGGCTGGCAGATTGGGATGTTCGAGGCGGGCACGCCACTGATGAAGCAATCGCCCTGTGGCACGCAGCTCCCGGCAACGTGCGCACCACCGAACCGTTCTCAACGTCCAATCAGTGGACTGAACTGGATCTAGATACTGTGGAAGGCTGCATTCGCGATGTCGAGCATGCCTACACGGCCTCGGGTGGACTGACGGTGCTGACGGGCAACCTTGCTCCTGAGGGTGCCATCATTAAGGCCGCAGGTATCGATCCGTCCCTGTTCCACTTTGAAGGAACGGCGCGGGTCATGGAGTCGCAGGAAGAGGCGATCGAGAAGATCCTGGACAAGACGGTGCGAGCCGGTGACGTCGTGGTGATCCGTTATGAGGGGCCCTCAGGTGGGCCGGGAATGCAGGAGATGCTTTATCCCACCTCGTTTATCAAGGGGCGCGGTCTGGGCAAGGAATGTGCGCTGATAACCGATGGCCGTTTCTCCGGTGGCACGTCCGGCATCTCGGTGGGACATATCTCCCCCGAGGCTGCTGCTGGCGGCTTGATCGGCTTGGTTGAGGATGGTGACCGGATCATCATCGACGTCAACGAGGGAGTCCTGTCACTGGATGTGCCCGACGAGGAAATTGAGCGTCGCCGCGCCACGCAGGAACGCCGCGAGAATCCGTGGACGCCTGTCAATCGTGACCGTCAGGTCTCAGGCGCACTGAAGCTGTATGCCGCTACTGCGACCTCCGCATCGACGGGTGCGGCACGCGATATTTCCCTGATCAGACGCAAGTAATTCACGTACCTGCGAAGCCGGGGAGTGCTGTGCTGTGTTCTGCCCCGTCGAGAACGTTAATGTCACGTTTCTTCTCTCAAATGAAAGGAGAGCCGTGGCTTTTTCGTTATGGTTTTTATGTTTTTTTGTTTACTTTGAGATTCGTTTTTTTCGAAACGTCGTCACAAGTGTCTGCCGGCACCAATCCTGACGCTTCATTTGAGAGGAAAAAATATCGTCTGAGCCTCCCAAAAGTTGCGACAAATCGCGCAGTTTTTCGAGAATGGTTTCCATTTGTCTCTTGCTAGAGGTACTGCACAGCAAGAGGTGGTGTGTTTGGATGTGTGGAAGCATCTGAGGGTCGGAGGCTTATGAAGTGACTGTGACCTGCATCAATGCGAGTTTTAGAGATGGTGATCTTTCTTTAGAATTTGGGTTTAACAGGGACAATCGTTTTCGGCTTGTGTTTGTTAGCTCATTGCTGATACCGTTACCGTTAACGGAAAGTTTCTTTTGCTTTTCGGATTGGTCGAAGATGACAGTGTTAACAAAGGAGTAATGATGAAGCGGATAGGCTCTGCAATCGGTGTGGCAGCATTGATCGGCGTGTTCGCCCTGACCGGGTGCGGTGGAGGGTCATCCTCCAACAGTGCGAATGCAATGTACACGTGGATCTCCAACGAATCTGACCGTGCACAGTGGCAGGCGTTCGTCGACGGTGTCAAAGAATCAGATCCCGAATTCAACCTCGAAATGGAAGGCCCGTCGTTCCAAGACTACTGGACAAAAGTCAAAACCCGAATGAGTGCTTCAGACGCACCATGCATTTTGACCACTCAGGCCGCACGCGCACAGGAGCTGAAGGAACTGCTCGCTCCCCTCGATGAGTTGGTCGCCAGCAATAACGTTGATATGAGCGCCTACAACGAAGCAATGCTCAAGGGACTTACCGTTGATGGGAAGCTTCGCGCGATTCCTTATGACGCAGCGCCGCTGATCCTGTACTACAACAAGGACCTGTTCGACCAGGCCGGTCTTGAACATCCAGGAAAGAACTACACGTGGGATCAGTTCGTTGCGGATGCAAAGGCATTGACGAATGGTGATGTCTATGGAGTGTCCATTCCGCCCATCTTCCAGACGCCAGCTTCGATTGTCTACGCCAATGGTGGGGCCGTCGTGGAAAACGGAGAGCTCAAGCTTACTGAGCAGACCACAGTCGATTCTATTCAGGACGTTTTTGACCTTGCCGCTAAACACAAAGTGATGAAAGCGCCGCTGGCTGCAGATGCTGAAGATATCCAACTACAGACCTTCCGTGCCGGCAAAGCTGCAATGATTATTGATGGCCCATGGGTTTATGACTCGCTCGTCAGCACCGAGGGACTGTCAGTAGGAATGGCAGTCGTTCCATCGCGCAGTGGAGAGTCGATTGGCATGGTGCAGGGATCAGGGTTCGGAATTTCTGAAAAATGCGCTGATAAAGAGACAGCCTTCCAGAACATCATGAAGATGACCACTCCGGATGTGATGCGCTATGTTGCTCGGTCGCACGGAAACGTTCCCGCCATTGACGCAGCATTCGACGGTTGGGCAGAAGGCAAGGATCCGAACGATGTCGAGATCGTCAAGTACATGACCGAAAATGCCAAGACCTACGAAACAACGGAGAACTGGCAGCAACTTGAAGTCGAGTTCACACAAAACGTATCAAACGGCTACACCGGCGAGAAATCTGCACAGGAAATTCTCACTTCATTAGAGAACTCCATTAAGTAACGGGTAGATTCATGGCTACTCAACTCACAAAGACTCGGGTCCCTGCCAAGGTCCCGAAGGGAACATCACGGTGGGATCCAAAGGCGTTTCCGTATCTGGCGCCTGGAATGACGGGGTTCTTCCTCTTCATCGTTCTGCCTTTGGTGTTCTCGCTGATTATCTCGCTTTTTGACTGGCAGCTTTACGGTTCTCCCACCTTCGTTGGTGTCAGCAACTACGTGAATCTGCTCAATGGGTCAGATCCTGCATTCTTTCGGGTCCTGTTGAATACGGCGATCTTCGCCATTTTCTACACGACTCTTAACCTGATTGTCTCCACACTAGTGGCCGTATGGCTCCAGAGTGTGGGAGGCCGTCTGGCAGGTTTCTTCCGCGTCATCTTCTTTATTCCCGTTGTGACACCGATGGTGGCCAACGCACTGGTGTGGCGCCTGATGCTGGATGAACATGGGGTGGTGAACTCCTTCCTGGGGGTTCTCGGAATCTCCGGACCGGCATGGCTCGCGTCCGAAACCTGGGCAATGGTTGCACTTGTCATGATGTCGTTGTGGCAGGTCGTGGGATACAACATCGTGGTTCTCGGTGCGGGGCTGAACAATATCAACCCCTCGGTGCTGGAGGCCGCTCGCGTGGACGGTACGGGGCCTGTCCAACGCTTCACGAAAGTGATCTTCCCGCTACTGTCGCCGGCACTGTTTTTCTGTACTGTCATGACGCTCATCGGTGCGTTCAAGATTTTCGCTCAGCCATACATGCTGACTAAGGGCGGGCCTGGAAACTCAACCACAACGATTGTCCTTTACCTGTACAACCAGGGATTCAGCTACGACAAGTTGGGATACGCCTCAGCTATTGCCTGGGTCCTCTTCGTCATCGTCATGTTGATTACCGCTGTGCAGTTTGCGGGACAGAAAAAGTGGGTGAATTATGATCAGTGAGAAGCGCATGACTATCGGCAGGGTACGCATCAGCAGGATTGTTTCGATCATCTGTCTGTTTATCGTCGGTGCAATCTTTGTTTTCCCGTTTATCTGGATGTTCGCGAGCGCCCTCAAACCTACTGCTGAAATATTCAGCTCTGGAGGATCGCTGTTCGGCTCACGAATCGCATGGGAGAACTTTTCGCTGGTCTTCACGGCAGTGCCATTCCTGCGGATTATTCTGAACACCTTCTTTGTTGCAGGTATTGGTGCTCTGATCGCATGCACAGTATCGGTGCTGTCCGCTTACGCGTTTTCACGCATCGAATTCAAAGGTCGCTTTCAGTTGTTCGCCGCATACCTAGCGACGCTGGTACTGCCTATGGAGGTTCTGGTTATCCCTCTGTATATTGGTGCCAATCAGCTGGGATTAGTCGATACTTACGTGGCGCTGATTATGCCGTTCGCATTCGGAGCGTTCGGAACCTTCATGCTGCGTCAGTTTCTCCTCTCCCTTCCTCGTGACTACGAGGAAGCTGCGAGGATCGACGGAGCCGGACAACTGCGAATCCTCGTGTCGGTGATTGTGCCGCTGTTGAGGGGTCCACTGTCAATCGTGGCCGCTTTCGCATTCATTGACTACTGGAACAACTTCCTGTGGCCATTGATCGTCATCAACAGTTCGGACAAGGCCACGATCCCACTGGGCCTCCAGATGTTCAGCGGCGAACGCGGAACGGACTGGGGTGCGCTCATGGCGGCGGCCAGTGTGTCGGTGCTCGCATCGCTGGTGATCGTCATCGTGATGCAAAAGCAGCTGGCACGCGGAATTAACTTGGGCGGCTTCGGCGGCCGATAGGAGAGATACTCATAATGTCAGGAAAGGACAACATGGACTGGTCAGATCTGGAGCGGCCCACACCGCAGTGGTTCAAGAACGCCAAGCTTGGCATTTTCGTTCACTGGGGGGTGTATTCACTTCCCGCATGGGCGGAGCCCACGGCAGAACTGGGAACTGTCGAGGATCCACTGGAGTGGTTCACCCACAATCCCTACGCGGAGTGGTACTACAACACGATCCGTATCCCCGGCTCGCCTGCAGCTGAACACCACAGGAAGGAGTGGGGCGGCTGTGACTATGACGACCTGCTGGATCAGTGGCACATGGACTCTTTTGACGCCTCCGAACTAATGGAGCTGTTCAAGGAATCAGGCGCTGACTACGTCGTACTGACGACCAAACATCACGACGGCATCACCTTATGGGACGCTGTGGGGACAGGAGACCGCAACACGGTTAAGCGCGGACCGCACCAGGATCTGGTCGGAGCCTACGCTGACGCTGCACGCAAGGCCGGATTGCGATTCGGCACATACTATTCCGGTGGCCTTGACTGGCATGTGCGACCATTCCCGCCTCATACGACACACGAATCAGTCAACGAAGGGGATCGTCCTCGTGATGAGGAATACGCCAAGTACGCGGCCGCGCATATTGATGAGCTGGTTGAGCGCTACCATCCGGACGTGCTGTGGAACGACATCAACTATCCCGATGCGGCAAAGAACACGACCGAACCATACGGACTCGGTCAGCTTTTTGCCCGCTACTACGAAGCCTGCCCTGAAGGCGTCGTCAATGACAGGTGGAAGGTGCCGCACTGCGACTATGTCACCAGCGAGTATCAGATGAACCTTGACAATGAGGACCTGGGTATCTGGGAAAACTGCCGCGGACTCGGATTGTCATTCGGTTACAACCAGGTTGAAGGCCCTGAAAACGGACCGCATCCGCGTACCTTGCTGCACACGATCGTTGACGCAGCAGTGCGTGACGGACGAATCCTGCTTGGCGTTGGCCCCAAGGCGGACGGAACCATTCCCGAGTGGCAGGCAGATTCACTGCGGGCGATCGGCCGATGGATGCAGGTTGCACATCCGATACTGGCTGGAATTGACCATCGTGGATCGGCGACTGCGTCCGCGTCTGATGGTGCATGGGCAGAAGTGGGATCAGACGGAACCACCGAGTTCCTCTTCGCTGCTCCGGAAGATCCGACAGTGGACAGCGCCGAATTCGATGTCGAGCTGACTGACGCTTCAGTCGCAACGGTTGTCCCGGTCCAGGGAGTACGCGTGGATCAGGACGGCACATGCCTGCACATTTCGTGCGAGGCGGGCTGGGCAGGGCCGGCGATTATTGAATTGAGCAAGTAGCGCCTACCGCTCCGCTGCAGCGAATAGTTGCACTGCGCACTGAGGGGGGAAGGAACAGCTGTTCCTTCCCCCCTCAACGCGTGAGGAACTCACATCACGCTCTACCGATCGGCATGGCGACGGCGATTCGCCGACACTCCCATCGCAAGAAGAGCGAAGAGACTGCTCAGCATCAGCAGGGAAGCAGTGTGCGCTCCCGTTTGTGCCAGCCCTGAAGCAGAGCCGTGCGACGACGTGATGCGACCAGTCGGATCAGACGCTGACGTCTGGCCGGCGCCGAGGGTTCCGTCCTGGCCGGCATTCGTATCCGACGGCGTCCCTGACGAGTTGCCATTGCCGTCGGGAGTACCAGGTGTATCTGGATGTGACGGTTTGTCAGGATCGCCAGGTGAATCCGGATCTGGAAGAGATGCGGAAACAACTTCGAACTGAGACGACGCAGTGCTTTCCGACGCCACGCCTGTCACCTCAACGGTGTGTGGTCCGACCTGGAAATCTGCAGGTACGCGCCACTGCACAGCCGCATTCCCCTCTGCATCAGAGGTAACAGTTGCCACCTCAATGGGCTCAGAGTGGACGATAAAGCTCAACTGCTCATTCGGCTGGAAACCGCTGGCCTTGAACGCCTGCATCTCGCCGCGTTCAATTTGAGCAGATTCAGCGCTTACCGACGGAGTCAACACGGGTTCAACACGCTCAGCGACAGGAAGAACAACTGAGACCTGATAACTCTTCGACGTGCCGTTGACAGTCAAAGTCACCGGCACGTCACGGCTCTCCGTTTTGACGCCGTCACCCTCGTTCACCACACGCGTATTCTCATCGGGAACAACGATCTGCCCGTCAACAAGTACGCGTTCAAGTCCAACCAGCTCTCCTGTGGACGAATCGAGAGCCGCTGCCGCATGCGCTGGAGCAGCGGATGGGTCGCCCTCGTACACGAGCGGAGAAGCCGATGACCACAGGAACGACACAGGCCAGGCTGCCGGTACATCCCGCTGAGAATCGCCCTCATGCTGAACAATGGTGCCAGTCAGTTTGATGGGATCGTCCTGAGTGAGCTGGGTTGGTCCCTCAATTGTCAGCTCGTCGACAAATGGGCGAATCTCAAGATTCAGCCATTCGCCAGCGGAATCTCGCCACAGGCCCTGGTCTGGATTGATTCCCAACATGGTCCAGCCTGTGAATCCACCACGATCCGGTGTAGAGTGCGGTCCCTTGCCTGCGTTGCCGTTCGTCACGTGGACCACGCCATCAACCTGATACACATCGAAAGCTCCGACGCCTGCGTTGACGACGAGCACCGACTTGCCGGCATCACGAACCTTCGCAGTCCAGTGCTCAATGAGCGCTGCATCTTGCGGATCGTTCAGCGCAGAGGCGTTCGTCAGATTGTCGCGGGTGGGATGATGCAGAGCCAGAATCAACCCGGTGGTGTCCTGATCGGTGATCACATCGTTGAGCTGCTGCTCGAACCACTTGATCTGTGCGGCATCATGCGACAGGTTGTATGGATGCGAATCGAGTGTAACGATCCGCGTGTTCTTGACGGTCTGCGCCGTGTAGGTGTCACCGAAAACAGCCTTGAAGGGGGCAAGATCATCGGCCTTCATCGCCTCATGGTTGCCGGGAACATACGTATAGGGAATGTTGGTGCCGGCAAGTTCCTCGTCAAGTATCTGCTTGGCGAGTTCCATGTCGCCCTGTTCGCCCTCGTCAGTGAAATCGCCGACGATGAGGATCTGATCAGGGCGTTGTGCGACCACATCGCGCAGCACGCGGCGGGCAGCCTGCACAAGAGATGAATTCGGGTTTTCAGAAACAAACTGTGCATCGGAAATGATCGCGACCCGAAGTGGAGACGAATCAGTTGATCCGGCCTGATCGACGGATGGATCCTGATACACACTGACTTCCGGCGCGGTGGCGAAAGGTGCGACAACCGCTTCAATGTCGTCGATAAGCGTCGTCGACACGTACTGTTTGCTACCGACAGTCTCATACGTTGCCACGCGTTGAACCTGCACAGGCATTGCCATGTCCTGGGGGACCGGAACGGAGATGTACTGCCAGTCGTTCCCTGAAATACGTGGCTGAGCGTAGAGCCACTTCCACTGGTCGTTAGCATCGGAAACGGCGAAATACACCATCGGTTGGTTTCCCGGAGTACCGTCATCCTTGAACCATGCGCCCACTTCGATCACGTTGCCCTGGGGGAGGACATAGTGCTCGGCTGCGGCATTGGGTTTGATGTTGTTGGTGCGTGTACCACCTTGCTTATTGAAACCATTGGTCAGTGCAATGGCTTCAGTGTCCTTAATGCCCGCTGTGATGTCGTCCTCGCCGGTGTGGCCTTCAGTCGACACAGCAATCGACGAGGTCGTCGTGCGAGCACCGTAATTCGTGTACTGATCAGCGCCTTCCATTGACGTGATCTTCATGCGTGACGTGCCCACCATGACGGCGAGCTGCTGTGAAAAATCGCCGGCCTGTATCGTCAGCGTTCCTGCGCCTGACTCAACAAGCGGATGAAGAGCAAGCGACGCGTTCTTCCCCGCAGTAATGTCGACCAGGCCGGTCGCCCCGGAAGCGGTGATGTCAGCCACTTCAATGGGAGCTCCGAATCCAAAGGAGTCATATCCCATGACATTGGCATAACGTGTCACGTTCGGGTCAGGAATCGACAGCGTGTTTGGTGTGATCAGCAGACGATCCATCTCGTTAAGTACCTTCAGCTCAACAGAGCCCGAAGCATTCCCGTTCGTGGCAGTAATTGTGACCGAGCCGGCAGCCACAGCAGTGACGAGGCCGTCCGCATCTACAGTTGCGATCGCAGGGTCACTGGATGTCCACTCCTGAACCGGCTGATCAACCGACCAAGAATTCTCATCGAAGCCCTTGGCGACAAGTTGACGATGGAAGCCGGGGAACAGGCGTTTAGCTCCGTTTGCCTGGAAAAGCGGCGAAACAGCGTAGCCGGTCAGCTGTCCGGATCCCTTCTTGACGCCCACTCCCAGTCCATTGCCATCGGCGCGCAGCGATCCGTCAGAAGGCGTGTTGACCACCGTGACATCCTGGTCGCCTGGATCATTGACCACCATTGTGGATGAGCCACCGCCATCAAGATTGATTGCGTCGCTTGCACCCAGCTGGAGGAAGAAATCAGCGAATTCCGGAAGCGTCATACCTCGGGAATTTGACGAGCGTCCATCAATGACAGCAAGAATCAAACGAGTCCCATCAGTATTGATACCGGCACCAGTGCGAGGGTGCACCGATTTATCTGTTGCGACGTTTTGTCCCGCGCGCACCAGCGGGTGGAATGCACCTATTGCGAAGAGGGGTTCCTCATTATCTGACGTGACAACCTGATATTCGACATTGACGACGTCGCCCAGTGCCAGTGAAGCCAGATGGTCTCTGATTTCACCCTGCCCTGCGGCAACAACCGTCTGACCAGCTGGAATAGCCTCCTGTCCGAGTTTCTGCGCAGTCTTGACCACACGGTGATCAGAATCAAGCCATACTTCCAACGCGTCAGGATATTTCTGCAGCGTTCCCGAGCCGCGTTGGTATTCTCCCCATCGGGAGGTATATACGGTTACTGCATCGGAGGCAAGGCCCTGAGTATTGACGGAGGAAATGGGCGTGGTCCAGTCCTGCGCGGAAACACTTCCCTTAAGAGTTGCATCGGTGATCGACGCGATCTTGTTATGATCCATCACCAAAGACAGGATCGGTCTGCCGGGAACTGAACTCTTCACAATTCCTTCAGATGGATCCACACCAACACCATTGGCAGCTCCTGAGTTGTTGATGTCGAATCCATCACCGTTGACCGCGGCTTTGATGTCATCTGTTACTTGAGTCATTTCAACCAGGGTGGCCGTGTCGGCGACGATACCTGAATCGAGGTAGTCCAGTGATACCTCAGGATTGGTCAGGTCGACGTCGAGAACTGCGCCCTGCTGCCACCCTCGTGGTTCAAGGCGCTCGAACTCAGTCAACATGATTCCCGGTCCAACCTGTGTTTCTTCCTGTCGGGTCACGCTGGCTTGACCGCTCATTGTCAGGTCTAGATATCCGGATGCCGCAACATCTGCGGGAGATTCGGCATACGCAGCGAAAAGCGGATGGGAGCCGATCCCAATCCCTGCGATCGCCAACATCGACGCCAGCAAAGTGGTTGCTACACGTGATGCATTTCGGAGCATCTTCTTGATCCTTCCTCTTACGTAGTCGTGAAGCCTGCAGGAGAATTGCGCACGGCTCGATAGCGGCACCGTATTCGTGAATAAGGTCGCGTACTGTGCTGATGGGCAATAGCGCTGGCGCTGAATGTGAAGCTGCGCAGCGTCAACCATCGTGGCGGGCTTCAATAATCACCATGGCACCTGATTGTTGCCACGAGGTGATCGGACCGTGACGGGAAAGTGACGCCCTATCCAACTCAGCCTCGGTGATGTCAAAAGGGGACGGCAGCAGTAGCTTCGAACTGAAGTGTTCTGGTTGTGTTGTTACCGGTTGTTGGCAGGAATACACACATCATCGCCATTGCTCTTAATGATGTGTATGGGGATTGTTTCCATGTCCGGTCGAGCTACCGGAGACTTGGCGGGCATGCTGGTGGCCAATCTACAATCTGTTGCGGCGATGGGGATGCCAAGCTGCGCCCTACTAGCGCGAGATGCGTTCGTGATAAATTGTTTGTTAAGAACTACGGAGTATTCATACGAAGGCTTCTGGGGCTGATGGGTGCGAAAAATAGGGCCTGCTGCCTGGCGTGCCGGCTGAAATGTTGCCCAAAACCAAGCTGTCAGGCTGATGAGATGTACTGAAAATCTGCGACGCTCCTAGAGGCTGCTCTCCTGCGACGACGTGGCCACGCGCAGACATCCGACACGTGCTTTCGACCTAGGTGCAGCGCCGGTCTAAGTCAGACACAGCACAATGAACTGTGGCTGTTAGCCGGCAACTACCTAGGCGCGCACTTGCTGTGGTTCTTTGCCGTGTTTGGGACTGATTCGTTTAGTCGCAAAATCGTCAGTTAGGCAGGAAGATCAGCAATGAACAACTTAAGTCCCTCGGCTGGAGACTTCAGAACAAGAAGTGGAACCAGGCCCACGACACTTGACAATCTTGCTTGCTTCGTTCCTATTGCCCGCCCATTCCTGTTGTTGCGAATCCTTTGACAATCTGACGTTGGAAAATCATAAATACGATGACAAGAGGCAAGGCGCCTATGACAGCACTAGCCATCCCCTGAGCGTATTGCACGCCATAGGCGTTCTTGACAGTACCCAGACCAACGGGGATCGTCATGAGGTCAGGCGAGTTCGTAATGATAAATGGCCAAAGGAAATTGTTCCAGCATCCAATAAAAACAAAGATGGCCACGGCTACAACAATCGAGCGAGATAGCGGAAGAACCACAGAAGTAAGAATCTTGAAGTTCGAGGCACCATCTAGACGGGCAGCTTCCTCTAGCTCTACGGGCAGCTGATCGAAGAAGTTCTTCATCACGATAACCATTAACGGTGCCACCACTTGTGGCAACGCAACACCTGCCAAGGTGTCTGACAGTCGCATAAACCTCATCTGTTCGAATAGCGGAACAATGAGGATCTGTGGCGGAACCATGATCGCAGCAACTGTCAACGCGAAGAATATCTTTCTACCCGGAAAGTCATGACGAGAAAACACGTACGCTGCTGGAACAGAAACAAGAAGCGTAATGAGGGTGACGGCTGCAGAAACGATGAAGGAATTCCACAACCATAATGGAATATCACCTGCTTTAAACACCGCTATGTAGTTTTCAAAAGTCCATCCTTGCGAAGGCCAGAACTGAAGGGGCGCCGCAGAGGCATCGGTTTCCTTTTTGAAAGACATCTGAAGCGCAAAAAGAATTGGTATGGCCCATGCCAAAGCGGCAATTGCTAGTGCTGCAAAAGCAGAAATTTGCGCTGCCGCAGAATTTCCCAGTGTTAAGGAACGCGCCTTAGAGTTTTCAGAAGACTTAACCAAGCGGAGAGAACGACGCGTCGATGACGTCTGAGATAAATCGTTCATACCAATTTTGTTAGCAGTTTGGGTAGTGCTCATCGTTGCTCCTCTGGTTTGTGATTAACGATGGTGATTTGAATGATTGACACAAGCACGATCAGAGCAAAGAAAACATAAGAAACAGCTGAAGCGTACCCGACGCGGTATCCGCTGAAGCCGACATCATATATGTACTGAATAATCGAACGTGTCGCACCATCTGGTCCACCAGCGGTCATCAGGAAAATCTGATCGAAGACTTTAAGCGATGCAAGAATCTGCAATAGGACGATCATGATTGTTGTCGACTTCATAAGGGGCAGTGTCACTGAGATCAAACGTCTCCATGATCCAGCGCCGTCAACTTGTGCTGCTTCGTAGATTTGATCGGGTATGTTTTGCAGTGCTGACAGGTATAGGAGGAAATTGAATCCTATGGTCCACCACACGGTCGTAAGGGCAATTGACCACATTGCCACTTGTTTGTCGCTGAGCCAGCCGATTTGATCAATTCCCAGATGCTGTAAAAGCCCGTTGATAAATCCAAAGTCATTTGCATACATCACTCCCCACATCGCGGTAACGACAGATACCGGCAGGAGGTACGGAGCGAAGAATGTGAGTCTCCAGAGCCATTGGCCAGGTAAACCTGTGACAACGAGGTAAGCGAGGATGAAGGAGAGCATCACCAGAGGGATGGTCGAAATGAGGGTGAAAAAGATAGTATTACCAAGGCTGGACCACATTTCGGCGCTTGTGAGGGTTTCAATATAATTCTGAAGACCTACGAACTTAACGTTTCGTGAGGCTAGCGATTGGTTCGTGAAGCTCATCCAAATTCCCCAGATAATAGGAGTAATCAGGAAAAGAGTAAATACGACCATATACGGAAGTGCGAACCAAACTGTTCCGCGGGAAGCTAGTTTTGATTGTGTTTTCATGACGATCTTTACTCGGTTGGATTAGGTTGCTGGGCAATTGACGATGCGGTCTCAAGCATTTGCTCGATTACTCGTTTTGGCTCGGTGGTGCCTCGGAATCCTTCAATCAGGTGTTGGCACATGCGATTTTGGAAGTCAGTTCCTGCCCCGGCATACCAGACAGGTGGATCAAAGATCACGGTCTGTGCTGCATCTGCATATTGATTTTGCAGCTCTAGTTTCTGATAGTCCGGCTTTTCCTGAGAAGGCAGATATCCAGGAATGTGGCCGGCTTTGCCCCAGCGGTCGCCCAACTTCAGCATTGCTGCAACGAATTCATAGGTCTTTTGGCGAAGATCGTCAGTCATGCGGCGATTAGTCGGCAAAACGTAGGTATGCGAGTCGGCGTAGTTGGCAGGTTGACCAAACATAGTGGGAGTCGGTGAGGCTGCAAGCGCAGGTACGTTTTCAATGAATCCGTTTAACTCCCAAACCCCGGAGAAAATCAGAGCATTCCTGCCTCCGTTAAAAGCAGATAAAGCTCCGCCATAGTCTTGGTCTTTTGCCATGCACTTGCCGTCCATCCACATGTGAACGGCCTCAACTACTTGGGCCGCTTTGTCAATGTCCAGCTGTGCCCGCTGTCCGGCAGAAAAATCATATCCACCACCGGTTTGGTTATAAAGTCCCCAGAAAAGACGCCATGCTTGCGCAGTGTCGAGTTGGAAACCGAACGCCACGCCCGGGCCACCGATAACCTCACCCAGTTTGACGCCGACTTCATAAAAGGCCTCGGCTGAATCGACCTTGAGTCGTCCATCGGAGCCGAGCACACCGGCCTTGTCTGCGACATCCTGGTCGTAGAAAGTAATAAAAGGATGGGTGTCGAGAGGAATAGCGAACTGCTTGCCTTCGTATGTTCCTGCGCCAAATAGCGCATCAGTAAAGTACTCCGGACCTACGTCAAATTCTTGAAACAGCTTCATGTCCCACGGCTCAATAAGGCCTCCAGGTGCGAAACCAGGCATGCGCGAAACGTGCATGATCGCAGTGCTAGGTGGTGCGCCAGAAGCCGATGCCATCGCCAACTTGGTGTAATAAGGGTTTCCCCAGCTGAGAGTAGTGGGAGCAACGAATAGGCCAGGATGTTCTTGGACGATTGACTCGATCATCGCGCGCGTATTCGCGCCATCCGCTCCGCTGAACAAGTCCCACACGCTCACCGTTACTTTCTGCGATGCTGAAGACGAGCAACCAGAAAGACCGGATGTTAAGCCGAGTGCACTAAGACCCAAACCGAACAAGCCTAAAGCGGAACCCTTTATAAAAGAGCGCCGTGAGATTCCACTGCTAGAAAGCATATTGTCCTGATCATCCACGACCAAACATGCCACCTTCCTGATCAACGTTGATTGGCGGAAAAAGCTGCAATAAGATTGCAGATTGAATTCTCACGTGAGAGTATGGCACTTGACTGCAGTGAGGTCAAATGAAGCAGCACCGAGGAGAGTCTGAATGTCGCTCATTGATGAGCGCCTAGAGAACCAGGAGTACCTGCCCTAAAGTGAAAAGAGCAACCATCAAAGACGTGGCAGCGCGCGCAGGTGTGTCGTGGAAAACGGTATCGAATGTCATGCACGGAAGACCATGCGTCAGCCCTGACACCAAAGATCGGGTAATGGCCGCAGTGAAAGATCTCAACTACATTCCGAATTTTTCCGCGCGCGATATTAGAGGTCATGCCACCAGAAGAATAGGGCTTGTAATACCACATTTGACTAACCCATATTTCGCAAGGTTGGCAGAAAAGTTTCATATCATTGCAAATCAAGCAGATTATACTATAGAAATTGAATTGAGTGGACAACATGGTGAAATAGAGCGTCGCTATGTGTTAGGCCAATTATCACGATCAATAGATGCCTTGATTATTTCTCCAACTTTACCCGATACGACGAAGCGTCTAGTAAAACGAGATGATATGCCGGTTGTTCTCCTAGGCGAAGCAGTTACCGATCGTGGGGCAATGCATCACGTATCGATTGACAACGTGGCTAGTGCTGCTGAACTGACAAGGCATCTAATCGGAAAGAATACGCAGAGAGTTGTTTTCTTAGGGGCTCAACATGGTGCGTCGTCCACCGGATCTGAACGCCTCATAGGCGTCGCCGCCGAGTTGGACAAAGCGCAGATTTCTCCTGATAGGAGGTTGTTCGTCTCCAGTGCGGAATGGAGTCGCGAAGAGGGATATCGGTTGACAAAACAATTGATCCAGTCCGAAAAATCCCTGGGGAAAGTTGGAGATGTCGTTATTGGAGGAAATGATCTTCTTGCCCTGGGAGCTATGGATGCATTTCGTGAACAACGCATTCGGGTCGGTGAGACAGTGCGTGTAGCCGGGTGGGACAATACTCCAGAGAGTGAAAGCTCGTTGCCCTCACTTACTACTATTTCTCCTGATTTGGACTCCCTTGCACGTCTTGCATTGTTTCTGGCAGTTGGTGATGACCGATTTCTGGAGAGGGCAAGTTATAGCTCGGTTACTACTGTGGGGCCTGGCATTTCTTTTGTGGTTCAACATGAAATGATCATTAGAGAATCATCGTGAGATAGCTGAAGAATTTCACAATTTGCCGATTGAAATATGAGAGGAATTTGAAATGGTGAATAAGCAGGCTGAGAAAAAAACATCTCTGGATGACGTGCGTGAAAGAGCAAGAAAATTGGCCGCACTTCTAGATGGGCCCGCAGATAAGGAGAGTGGGTCATGTAAGCCTGAACACCCTAGACCTCAGTTTGCTCGGAAGAATTGGGTCAATCTCAATGGTCAATGGGAATTTGAGGTTGACCCTGGAGACTCTGGCCGTGAGAGGGGTTTGCTGGATCGGCAGTTAGCTGATTCTATCGAAGTCCCATTTGCGCCTGAGTCGAAAATGTCGGGAATTGAAAACACTGATTTCTTGAACGCGGTCTGGTATAGAAAAACGCTGACAGTTCCATCCGAATGGAAAGACGATGATATCCGACCGGTTTTGCATTTCGGAGCGGTCGATCACGATACGACGGTTTGGGTTAACGGAGTCGAGGTGGCACGGCATCGGGGCGGCTTTACACCATTCGACGCAGACTTGGATGGTGTGGTTGGTGCCGGTGAAGAGGCGACTGTTGTTGTTCGAGCTCGCGACTTACGCGGCATGCCTCAGGCTCGCGGAAAGCAGGCTACGTGGTATGACTCGACACACTGCCAATACACGCGTACGACAGGAATTTGGCAGACTGTTTGGCTGGAAGGCGTCCCGCGGGAGCATATTAAGTCAGTTAAGGTGTTTCCGAATATGGGAACGCAGAGCTTTGAAGTGACAGCTTCGGTTTCGAGGAGCGTATGTGATGGTCAACTGAAGGTCGTTGTGAGTGAACCTGAGGGAGACTTTGTCGCGTCGGCCCACGTAGCAGTTGGGAAGGATCTATCTCCAAAAGTCGTAGTGGAGATTCCTGCTGAAAAAGTTCGTATATGGGGACCGGGAGATCCAGAACTATACCGACTGACGATACTGCTGGCAAACGAGGACGGATCGATCAGGGATGAAATTTCGTCGTATTGCGGTCTTCGTTCTATCTCAATTAAGGGCAACGAGTTCCGGATAAATGGGAAGAAGATTTTCCAGAGACTGGTCCTGGACCAGGGATATTGGCCAGATTCCTTGATGACTGCACCGAGTGATGATGCAATTGTCGAAGATATTCAACTGGCTCTTTCTGCCGGGTTTAACGGTGCGCGGCTTCATCAAAAGGTTTTCGAAGAGCGCATGATGTTTTGGGCCGATATGTACGGCTATCTTCTCTGGGGAGAATTCGGAGACTGGGGAGTTTCTGGTCGAGGACCTCTTGGATACAATCAGGAGCCTACTGCGTCGTTCGTTACGCAATGGATTGAAACACTTAACCGGGATATTTCACACCCAAGTATCATCGGATGGTGCCCATTAAATGAGACGCACCAAGTGCTGCATGACCACATCACAGTGCTGGATGATGTCACGCAGGGAATGTACTGGGCCACAAAGCTGGCAGATCCGACTCGCCCCGTGCTTGATGCATCCGGGTATTCGCACAGAGTCCGCAGCGCAGATATCTATGATTCGCATTCTTATGAGCAAGATCCTGCAGCGTTTAAACGTGAACAAGCAGGTTTGAAAGACGGAAAACCGTATGTCAATCGAGTGGTCTTGGAAGACAACACGATGCCCTTTGCAGATGGGCGTTTTTCGATTGATTACGACGGCCAGCCCTTCTTCGTGTCGGAATTTGGCGGCATCTGGTGGAATGAGGAAGAGGCAAGAAATCGACGAGGAAACAACGATCAAGCTGAATCGTGGGGCTACGGAGATAGGGTGAACAGTCTGGAGGAGTTTTACGAACGATTCGAGGGATTAGTACAAGTTCTCAGCTGCGACAGCAACATGTTTGGGTACTGCTACACCCAGCTGACAGATGTTTTCCAAGAGAAAAACGGAATCGTCAATTTTGATCGCACGCCCAAATTCGATCATGAAAAGTTGCGTGCCATTCAAGAAAGAACGGCAGCATATGAAAAAGAGTGAGGCCACCGGAACCTTTGAGGTTATAGAACATTTTCTGTTGCTTTTGAGTTCCACGCGTTGTGGTGGGCGTATCGGGGGACGATCAGTGCCCTGTACTGGAGTGTCCTAGATTTCGCTCTGCTCCTTATGGGGATGCCTGGATGGTGGCACGGCGGTGAGTACATTTTCATGATTGGACGGTGTCCATCTTCGGATTGGTCAGATGACACGCGACCAAGGAGTTTTCCCGGATTGGTCCTCAGCCGGGAAGGTAACATGAACGTGACAGTTCGCAACCCAAAGCCACTACTGAGCCTGCCCGCATGTCCACTGCGCATGGCCAACAAGGGGAGCCCGACATGAGCATGCATCATCTTGCAGGCGTTCTCGTGCTGGCAGGCGGAACCGCAGCCCGCATGGGTGGAGTGTCCAAACCGGACGTGATGGTCGCGGGAAAGAGGCTTCTCGATCATGCGCTTGCCGAAATCAGCCGCACCGCCCTTCGCGCACGCATCGTCGTCGTGGCGCCCCCCGAAGTGTCAGTGCCGCCCAGCGTCATCCGCATACTCGAGGATCCGCCTTTTGGCGGGCCGCTGGCCGGTTATGCTGCGGGATTCCATGCGCTCACGATTGACGAGGGCGCCCTCGTGGCATTCATGACGTGTGATGCACCACTGTCGGCGCGATTATTCCCGGCGCTGCTAGAAGCGTTCGAAGCAGAATCATGCGACGGTGCAGTACCGGTTCAGCACACGCCAGAAGGCGACATTCTGCAACTCACCCAGGGAATCTATCGATCCGAATTCCTGCAAGATGTCATGCGCGATCACGTGCGCAACAAGTCCTTGCGGCGAGCGTTTTCAGATGCGCATCTTGTCGGCGTACCGGATCAGTCGCAATGCGGGTTTGACGTGGACACGTGGGAAGAAGTCGCAACGCTCGAAGAATACCTGCTTTCCGATGACGGGCGGGAGGCGCGGTCTGATCTTTGATGCCGAGCAGACTGCCTTAGTTGTGCGCAAAGAGTTCGCTGATCTGCGCTGCTAAACTAGGCTCCTTACACTAGGTGCATTGCGGAGGAGGTTTCTTGGGCATCGCATTGAATATGCCACTGATGCAGGCACGTCTTGATCCGGCAAAGCGCCCGGATGTTCCCGTGTTACTCGATCAGTTTGGGCGAGTCGCCAGAGATCTACGCATCTCGGTAACTGACAGGTGTAATTTGCGATGCCAGTACTGCATGCCTGCAGAAGGTGTGGAGTTTTCTTCCCCTGACCGAATCCTCACAGATGATGAAATCAAACGGATGATCCATATTGGCGTTCAGCAGTGCGGAATAGAAAAAATACGCTTCACCGGCGGCGAGCCGTTGATGCGCCGCAGCCTGGAAGAACTTGTGTCATACGCGGCGAGTTTGTGTACCTGGAAAGGGACGCGGCCAGATCTATCCATGACGACCAATGGTCTGGGCCTGACGCACCGAGCTGAAGCTCTGGCGCGCGCCGGCCTTCAGCGAGTCAACATTTCAATGGATTCGGCGACTCGCCAGGGCTATCGCATGATGACCCGACGGGACCGATTCGATGATGCGGTTCAGGGAGCTGCTGCGGCTGCCCAGGCCGGCCTTCGTCCAGTCAAGTTGAACGCGCTGCTGATGCCGGGTGTGAACGAGGATCAGGCGCCAGAGCTGCTTCGGCACGCGCTGCGTAACGGATACGAACTGCGTTTTATCGAATTCATGCCACTTGGACCGCGCGGATCGTGGAAGTGCGAAGATATGATCACTCGCGACGACATTCTGGACACATTGCGCCCACACTTTGATTTGGCTCATCGGCCCGATCGGGAACGAGGAGCCTCCCCGGCAGAAGAGTGGGATGTGATGTCAGGTGCCGATCACCCAGGCGGCAGATTCGGCATCATTGCGTCAGTGACACGACCTTTCTGTGGCGAATGTGACCGCACACGCCTGACTGCAGATGGGAATATCCGAACCTGTCTTTTTGCCCGCTCAGAAACTGATGTGCGCACGATGATGCGCACAGGCGCCACCGACGAGGACATCGCGCAGACGTGGCGACTTGCCATGTGGGGTAAACAACCGGGTCACGGGATCAATGACCCAGACTTCTTGAAACCGCGCCGCCCCATGAGCGCGATCGGAGGATAAATGACTCGAGCTCACGTCACGTACTTCGCTGGTGCAGCAGAAGCAGCTGGCACGCGCACCGAAACCGTTGACGTGCCGCAGTCAATAGACGCGGCCGAATTGCGGGCCTGCTTAGCCGTAGGAAAGTCAGCGCATTTTGCAGACCTCGTCGGGGTGTGTGCTCTGATTATCGACGGCCAGACCATCAGCGAGGCGGAGCGTTGTCAGCTCGGAGACAACATTCAGATCGAAGTGCTGCCACCATTTGCCGGCGGATAATTCTGACTCCGCGCCACGGGCGCAGCTGTTGGCACACGCACGCCGTCAGGATTCCGGTAGCTCGAGACTTCGCGCCACGTGCGCAGCTGTTGGATAGAGCGAGGACGGGACCTGTGCGTCACGCGCGCAGCCTTCGCACCCTACGTTCCCTACGCGCTGCCTGTCCACTCGTGTGAGCCGTCGACAAACTCCTGCTTTTTCCACACCGGCAACTCGGCTTTGACCTGTTCAACCGCACTTTTCAGCAGGGCGAACGCCTCGCGCCGGTGCGCCGCCGACGCCGCAGCCGCAAACGCCACGTCACCCACCTCAAGGTGACCGTAGCGATGCTGAACCGCCAGCTTGATCGCACCTGACCCGTGCGCACATCTTCGGGCAATCCGTTCAATCACTATGCCGGCATCGGGATGCGCTTCATAGTCAATCGACACCACGCCCTTGCCGTCATCATGGTTGCGCACCCGGCCATCAAAAAGAACCACGGCACCTGCTTGAGAATCGCGCACCGCTTCCTGCAACGCGGTCACATCGATAGGCTGATCCGTGACTTCTGCGATCACAACGCGCGCATCTGAACCGTCGCTGACCCCGCGGCTCTGGATCGCATGGGTGGCACGCTGATGAGCCGACTGGCCGATCTGCTCGGCGGGCGCCGTGTGGTCAGCGTCAGCAAGTTGCTCGGTGATGTGCGAGATCAGCGGGCCGACTACGGCCACAGCATCGCGCACTCCGCCCGTTGACCCAGGAGCGTTGACAACGAAAGCGCGCCGCCCCTCACACTCGATGACGCCTGACACCCCGCGTGACAACGCGGCAGCTGGAACCTCCGGATTGGAACGCAAAGCCGCCTCGACGCCCTCGGCCCGCTTCGACAACAGTGGCATGGTCGCCTCGGGAGTGACGTCACGCGTGGAAAAGCCTGTGCCGCCCGTGGTGAACACGACGTTGGCTCCGCCGGCAACAGCATCCCTGATCGCGGCGGTAATTGCGTCAGCGTCGTCAGGGACGATGACCACACCGCTGACTTGCGCATATTCGCTCAGCAATTTCTGTGCGAGCGGCCCGGAACGGTCGGTTCGTACTCCGGCCGCAGACCTGTCAGATATCGTGACCACCGCAACATGAGGCATGAAGGCAATCATACTCACGCGCCTCGAAGCGGCCAACAACCCGTCCGTCGGGCACCGCTGCTCCGCGTTTTCTTACGCGCATGTCCGAGGGCGACTGGTCTGACACGGTAAGCGTTGCAGCGCCAGTTCATCAGCAATTCGACTCGCGTACAGTAGGTGGGTGATGATCACAGCGCTTGGAAGAGCCGGCACGGCACTGACCGACGAACAACGCGAACGCTATGCGCGCCCGATGTTGCTCGACGGCATGGGAGAAGAAGGCCAGCGCCGACTGCTGGGCACGTCGGTTTTGGTGATCGGGGCCGGAGGGCTCGGCTCGCCGGTGCTGATGTATCTGGCAGGTGCCGGCATTGGTCACATCGGCATCGTGGATTCCGATGTACTGGATACGTCGAATCTGCATCGCCAGGTCATTCACTCCATGAGCGAGCTCGGACAAGCGAAAACAGACAGTGCAGCGCGACGGATCGCTGATCTCAATCCGGACGTGGACGTGACGTGTTACCACCTGCGCCTGACGGCTGAAAATGTTGATGACCTGTTCGAGCCATTCGACATCATTGTTGACGCCACGGACAATTTCGCCACCCGTTACCTTATCGACGCGGCGGCCACACGCTTGGGTAAACCTGAAGTGTGGGGATCCGTGCTGGGAGCTGCCGGGCAAGTCTCAACCTTCTGGAGCGGTCCTGCTGCGCGTACAGCGGGCGTACCCGTCGAGGTTCGCCTCACTGACCTGTATGCGTGCGCGCCGCGAGAAGACGTGGTCCCAGAGGGAGCGAGCTCGCCTGTCATCGGTCCGATCACCGGGATGGTCGGATCCCTTATGGTAGGAGAGGTGACTAAACTTGCCGCCGGATACGGGCAGCTCCTGCTGGGACGTGTCGCGTTCATCGACACAGCTGCGGGGCAACTACGGGACATGACATTTAAGCGGCGGACTTCAACGCGCATCTCCGGTCACCCGGAGTAAGCCTGAAATGCCGTAAGGAACCGCACGCGCAGAAGAAAGGAACAAGCAGATGAAAGACGTTGCCGATCATTATCGCGACGTGGTGGCCTTGGGCGAGCCTCTTCCGGAAAGTACTGTTCCCATCGACGAAGCTCTGGGGCGAGTTCTGGTTGAGGACATCCGCGCACGCTTCGCCGTCCCACCGTTCACAAACTCCGCGATGGACGGTTTTGCCGTGCGTGCTGACGAGGTACGCGAGGGCCACGCACTGCGTGTCTCAGACGATATTCCCGCCGGCCGCACTGATATTCCAGTTCTTCCCGCGTGCTGCGCCATACGCATCATGACAGGTGCGCCGATGCCGGAGGGCGCCGACGCGGTGATCCCGGTTGAAAACACACAGGACGCCGGAGCCAACATGGCGCCAGATCCGCCCGCCCGGATTGTTCCAACCGCGACAGTTCCTGCAGGCGCAAATGTGCGCAGACGCGGTGAGGACATCAACGAGGGCGACCTGCTCTATCCTTCAGGAACGCACCTGACCGCAGCTCACCTGTCCGCCCTCGTCTCTGTGGGATACGGGCAGGTGGCGGTACGTTCACAGGTGCGTGTCGGAGTGATCACGACGGGGGAGGAGCTGCGCGAGGCTGGAGCTGACCTTGCCCTCGGGCAGATCCCGGACTCCAACTCAATCCTGCTGGCAGGCATGGTCCGTGAAGCCGGTGCGGTGCCGTTGGTCCGCGCATTCCACGCCGATACAGTGGAAGATTTCATGAGGGATCTGCAGGATATCCTCGACCAGGTTGACCTGCTCATCACGGCAGGCGGCGTTTCGGCTGGCGCGTTTGACGTGGTCAAAGCCGCTTTGCGGGCATACGGCGTGGAGTTCGTGAAGGTGGGGATGCAGCCGGGTAAGCCCCAGGGATGTGGTGTGCTCGAGCCTGCGGGTCATTCTGCGCGCCGCATCCCGATTCTGTGCCTGCCTGGCAATCCCGTCAGCGTTTTCGTCTCCTGGCACCTGTTTGCCGTGCCGCTGATGCGCGCGCTCGCCGGTGAGCCTCCCGTCGATTTTGATGCACTGTTTACCACGGTTCGCGCAGGTACCGGTTGGTCACGCAAACCTGGCCGCGTACAGTTCCTTCCGGTCACTGCCCGCGAGCGGAAAGTTACGATTGGGGAGTGCAACAGGGACGAGCGTGGCACTGTCGCACCTGATGGCGTGCTGATCTACCCGTCCAGCCACGGCGGCTCGAAGTCTCATTTTGTGGCCTCCCTTGCCGGTGCAGCCGCTCTGGCGCGCGTGCCGGCTGAACGTGCGAAGGTGGAGGCTGGCGATCTGGTTGATGTGATGTGGTTAGGGAGGGCGCGATGAAACTGACGCATCTGAATGAAGACGGCAGTGCTTTCATGGTGGACGTCACCGCCAAGAAGCCAACCGTTCGAGAAGCAACAGCTATTGGCGAGGTTGAGTGCTCACCGAAGATCATGCAGACGCTGCGCGACGGAACCGTCCCCAAGGGCGATGTGCTGGCAGTGGCGCGCATTGCGGGAATCGCGGCGGCAAAGAAGGTGCCTGACTTGCTGCCGTTGGCTCATGTCATCGGCGTGCACGGCTGCGAAGTGGATCTTGAACTGGGCGCGGACCGGGTGCTGATTCGCGCAACGGTCCGAACTGCAGATCGCACGGGAGTGGAGATGGAGGCGCTTACCGCTGTTTCGGTGGCCGCATTGGCGATTATTGACATGGTGAAAGGCGTTGATCGTTCAGCCAGAATCACCAACTGCCAGATCATCCACAAGGCTGGCGGGCGGTCGGGCGACTGGTATCGCCCCGGATTTGAGCCTGACGCTGGCTGAACGATAGTCGCTGGGTCGTGCGTCAGGCAGCTAGCCGCTGACCCGATGGACGTTCAAGCAATGGCCGGACGCCAGTTGGCTGGGTAATGGAGGGTCCAACGCCCCGGCTGGATGCTCAGGAAGCGGAGTCGACCGATTCTGCACGATCGACACGGCCGTGGCGAATCAGCACGTTGAAATCAGCGAGCTGTTCGGCATCCTCTGGATCATGCGTTACCAGCACGCCGGTAAAGGGAGAGGTGCGCATGCGGCGTTCCAGCTCAGTGCGCACCGACTGCGCTGACCGCTCATCCAGCCCGGCCATTGGCTCATCGAGCAGCACAATGTCCGGATCCAACGCCATGGCGCGGGCAATGGCAGCCCGCTGAGCCTGGCCTCCCGACAGCTGCGTGGAACGACGATCCGCCAGTCCATCCATTCGCACCGCCCGCAGCTCAGCCATTGCGCGCCTGCGTGCATCGGCGCGCGACGCTCCGCACGAACCCAACCCGAACTCCACGTTCTTGAGCACACTCATATGTGGGAACAGCAACGGTTTTTGCTGCAGTAGGACGATCCTGGGTGACGGCTGCGAGAACGTGACTCCACCGCTGGACGCAGTCACTGTGCCAGAAATCAGCCCCAGCAGCGTCGATTTGCCTGAACCGTTCGGCCCCATGACGGCCGTCATCTGACCGCCGGGAATGTGCACCTTCAGCATTACTCCACGTTGAGCCACTTCCGCATCGACATCGATGTCCGTGCTCGATGAGGGACGCGCAGCAGTGGCAGTGGTCGAATCCCCCTTGGAGTGGTCAACGCTGTCCGTCTTGTTTTCGTCGGGAAGGGGAGTGTCGAGGGCATCCTCGTCAATTCGCTGCGCGTGATCGCTGTATGGTTTCCGCTCGGTTGCAGGGCGGACACCGGGAAGGTGCACAGCGAGGAGATTCGCTCCGAACAGAATGACGATTGCCATGGTGAGAAGGACGACTGACAGGGCGAGCGCTTCTTCTGTGGAGGACTGACGCTGCAGGTAAATGGCGAGCGGCATGGTTTGGGTGGTGCCCTGCAGCGAGCCTGCGAATGTGATCGTCGCACCGAATTCGCCCAGCGCGCGAGAGAATGACATGGCAGCTGCTGACAGGATCGACGGGAACATGACGGGCAAGGTGACGTGGAAGAACGTACGGGTACGCGAGGCGCCGAGCGCGCGGGCGGCTTCGTCGTATTCGTTTCCACGGGTGCGGATCGCACCCTCAAGAGAGGAGATGAGGAACGGCATGGCGACGAAGGTCTGCGCCATGACAACCGCGATGGAGGTGAAGCCGATTTCGATGCCGATCACCGACAGGTGCTGGCCGAGCAGGCCACGCCGCCCCCAGGTGAGCAGCAGCGCCAAGCCAGCCACCACCGGCGGCAACATCATCGGCAGGGTGACGATTGTGCGCAGCAACCGCGTCCACCACACATCCGGCAGATTCGCCAGGACGAATGCGAGGGGAACGCCCAGACACACGCACAGCGCGACCGATACTCCGCACGTTTTCAGTGACAGCCAGAGGGCATCCTGAGAAATATCAGTGGAAATGAAGCGGCCAAAATCAGTCCACGGCGTCTGAACAAAGATCGTGAGCAGCGGGAATACCAGGAACAGTGCGGCCAGGATCCCCGGTGCCGTCAGCCACGGCGCGTATTTCAGTTTCACGAATGCCCCTTACGTGAGTGTGGCCCGCCGAAGCGGGTCACACATGGATGTCGGTATGTACTGCTTACTTCGTAGTCGGAGCAGTGAATCCGTAGGCGTCGAGGACCTGCTGACCCTTGTCGGAGAGGATGAAGTCGATGAACGCCTGTCCGCCTTCCTTGTTCTTCGCACTCTTCGTCAGAGCCACGCGGTAATCGTTGACAACCTGATCGGCATTCTCGATCTCAATGACGTCAACCTTGTCTGATAACATGGCATCGGTCTTGTACACGAGTCCGGCATCAGCTTCACCGGTTTCAACCTTGGCGAGCGTGTCGCCTACGTTCTGCTCCTCGGACACGGCCTGGAAAGTGACGCCGTTCTTTTCAGCCAGAGTCTTGGTGGCGTTGCCGCATGGGACGCCCTCGGCGCACACCACGAGCTTCTTACCTTCGAGCGCTTCGGTAGTGAAGCCTTCGACCTGGCCGGGGTTGCCCTTGGGAACCACCATGACCAGTGTGTTGGTGGCGTAGGAGGCATCAGCTTCGACGTCGCCATTTTCAGCGGCCTTGTCCATGTTCTTTTGGTCGGCGGTGAACAATGCGTCGGCGGGGGAGCCCTGGTGAATCTGGTCGACCAGGTTCTGCGAGCCGTCAAAGCTGAACGTCACTTTCGAGCCTGGGTTCTCCGCCTCGAACGCTTCACCGAGTTCGGTGAAGGACTTCGTCAGAGATTTTGCGGCGAAAATAGTGATGTCACCGTAGTTCTGACCCTCTGACGCGGAAGCGGCCTCGGAGCTTTGCGAAGTTTCTGACTGAAGGGCAGCTGCGGGTTCGGACTGCTCAGATTCTGTTGAGCCGCCACCGGAGCATCCTGCCAGTGCACATGCTGCCGTTGCCAGCAGCGCAAAGCTGGTACCAAATTTGCGAAGCATTGTTCATCCTTTCATTGCGGCATGGCCGCGAGCGAGTTACTTGACGATCGCGACGTTCGTTGCTTTGATCTGCGCACGCGCGATGACGCCAGGTTTCAAATCGAGGTCTCGTACTGCCTCGGTTGAAATCAGTGACACGACTCGAAAGGGGCCACACTGCATGACGACCTGGCTCATGACTTTGTCTGATTCGACTTCCAGAACCAGGCCTTTGAGTAGGTTACGGCTCGACGCCGTGTGGCTACCTGACAGGTTGTTAGTGGACATCAAATAACGCGCCAACGACTCGCCCGTGATCTCACGGGGTGACGAGCCTTCGGCTGATTCGATGCGTCCATCGTCAATCCATCGACGGATCGTGTCGTCAGAGACTCCCAACAGCTCTGACACTTCCGAGATACGATAATTCATCTTCATCATCCTATCGGGTAATAGCGGAACTATCTCGTCACTAATGCCGCATTTGCGGAAGTGGTACGGCAAACCCCCGCATTGCGGGACTCTACAGGCTAGACGACCATGCGGCTCAGATGCCGCGCAACTGCGTGCGCACGTCCTCAGGGAAGGTTCCCCACACGTCGCGAGGAATCGCGGCATCAAAGGGGTGCGCCATGCGGAATGTGCACAGCGCGCACAGAGCGCCCTCCGACGCGGGATGCAAGTTGTGGCATTTTGTGCATGGCGTCAGGTCAGTCTGCTCGCGTCGCTGTTCGTCAGCTTCGAAAGGTGCGAGAAGCGCCGCGCCCTGCTCGTCCTGAGTGGTGTGCGCGGGACAGTAATGGACAGCGACCTGGCATGCCGGACACAGCGCCGAAAAATCGTGGAACGCCTGAGAGGCATCGATGCCTGCGGACTGGTTGACCTGACAGTGAACGACCTGAGCCGAACACGTCGAACAGCGCAGCATGTGCACCCGGTCGGTATCGGCGAATACCGCGGGCCGGACGATGGCGCGCTGGTCAGCCAACTCATGGAAAGCTTCGAAGCTTCTCCACTCGTTGCTTGCTGAGATTGTCAGCGCCGAATCCGAGGGCACAGGAAGCAGGGCACGTCGGGGCATCTGCACGTGTGCCATCCAAGTGACACGTGGACGATGGGCTGCGCGTCGGGGAGTCTTATAGGCGCCGAGCAGGTCACCGAAAATGTTGCGCAAATGCTTCAAAGTATCCTGGCACTGCGATGGGTGCTCCGAACAGGGGACGAAGTGAACAGCCTCGGCACCTTGGACCAGCAGCTGTGCTGTATCAGAAGCGGTCACGGTGTGTAGGCAGCTATCCCACACCAGGGCCGCATCTCCAGAGCTGATCGGGGGAACCGCCTCATGGTCACACACCAGCACCAGGCGGTGCGCCGGATCGAAGGCGCCGAGCCACCGCAGCACCGCCTGCATCGCGCTCATGAGATGTCGGTTTCGCTGGAAGTCGCCTGGCCTGGATCCGCGTGCACGGCAAAATCGGCGAGCGCCACGCTTTCCTTGAGCATCCCAGTGAGCAGAAGAGCCGCCGCACGATACGTCGCAGTTGCGCACTGTGTGCGGATCCCGTGAATGACACGCGCTGCAAGTGGGCCCAGGTGGTGATCGAGAAAATCGCCGAGACTGTGAGCCTGCTGCGCGCATGCGGCGGCTTCGCGCGTGCGCCACGCCAGGGCAAGAGCAGTCGCCAGGTGCCCGGCGAAGGCGATCTCCACGCCCACGTGATCAAGAGGCACATCGCGCAACATGACGGTCGGGAATTCGTGGCGGGCATATAAAGCGTCGAGGTCTGCGCACGCATTACGCTGCGCCAGCCCCGCAGCGCGTTCCGTCATCGGGATAGGGCCGCCAAAGCCCAGAACCAGCAGATACTCATCGCGAATCTGGCGGGCACTCTCATCGGCAGCGGCAAGTTGTCGCGCCGCTTCCAGTGAGTCGTCATCTCGCAGCGGCCACAACCGCAGCATCTCGGGGTTCGCAACGTTATGCAGAACGCCTGTCTCGGGTGTGGATGCGAAGAGCATCGACAAAACAGAGGCGACTGTGCCCACTCGTGTGCCCCGGCTGATCACATCGGATGCGTCAGGCGCGCTCAACGGATCGAAAGCGGTCATCACAGGTCGCTCAGCCAACTGTGTGAGGCGGAGTGCGACGGTGCCGGCTGAATCTTCACCGGCACCGGGCCACCGCTTCGCTGTGCATCCTGGCATGCAGTCAGGTCGCCCTCGTGCAGGGCAGCCTCATCCGGCACATAGCGTTCGAGAGGATGACCGTCATCTTCAAGAGCCTGTTTCCACTGCTCGAGCGTGCCACCGGTCAGCTCGATCAGGCCGCGTACCCAACGTGTCCGGGCAAGCTCGACCGCACTTTCCAGCATCTGAGGCGCCCACTGTAGCAGGTGCGTGTACGTAAAAGATGCGGCAAGGACGAGGGCGTCTTCTGCCTGATCACTGTCGCCCTGTTCAAGGTGATCGAGTACGACCAGCAGCGCTTTTGATATGAAGTCGAGTTCAAGACCGATGTGGTCATCGGGTTCTTTGCCCAGTCGTGGCGCCTCATAGCCCAGAGCCGCGTAATACTGACGCACCTGCAAAGTCTCCACGCCAAAGATCAGGCCGTCAGTGCCGCGGTGAACAGACTCGTAGGGTGGGATCTGTGCACGCGCGGAGATGCCGTAGAGCGCATCCTGATCCGACCAACGCGAATACTCATCTTCGTTACAGCTGGTACGCAGCAGGTCAATACCCGTTGCTGAAGCGCCGCTGGCAGGCAGCGGCCAGTCGCTGAGCATGCCTTGAATGCTGCGTGCCGTCGTGTCGCGCGCCGGCACGCGGTGCAGAGCGCCAAGTACGGAAAAGGCGGCGCTGAAAGCGTCGAGTGAATCAATATCAAGCATCAGTGTCTTATCGTGGATGAATCAGCGTGTCGGATACGTCATGTTATCCGAAGACGGTGTTGATTCCGACTCGGACGAGCCCTTCGTAGTGCAGACCGCGGCCGAGTAGCTCGGTCAGAACGGCCAGGACGAAAGCTCCGGCAAGCAGCCACACCAGCGGCTTGGACGGGCTGGTTGCCTTTTCCAGTTGTTTGCGCACAACCAGCACAATCAGCACGACCACAACGGCCAGTGACACCAGGCGCATTGCGAGGTATCCGTGTGAGGCAATGTGGTGAGCGACGGTGCGTTCCACTTCGCTGCCTAATCCCAGAGACGTCATGTAGAAGGGGTAGGCGACCATCAGGACGATCCCGGCAATGGCTGCGATCGCGGTGGACAGGCGCATGGAACGCTGCGCAAGTGTCACGGTTTCATCGGAGAGCTGGCCGTCAGGGAACACGCCACGTTTGACGATATCCAGCACCTTGGTCACCAGGCCTTTCTTCTTTCCGGCGCGAGCCTGTGGCGCTGGCTGCGTGGCTGAAGAATTCGGTGAAGCGTCGGTGATGGGTGAGTCGCCTTGGTCAATGAGGACGGACGAAGTGCCGGCGTAAGCACCTGCACGAGCTGGCTCGCGGACTTGCTTGCGTGCGGGGGCGGCGTTGCCGGACTGCATACTCCATGCGATGAACAAGGCTAGCGCAACAGCGAGGGAGCCGGTAAAGAACGCTGAGGAGAAGAAGGAAATCCACGTGAAGATGTTGTGCCAGGCGGGAACCGTTTCGGTGAAGTAGTAGACACCCGTCATTGAGATGATCAGAGCCAGACCGGCAAGTGCGGTCAGTCCTGCGAGGGTGTCGCGGGCAGTGCGGCTGAGGATGTTGAACCATTGAGCGATCGCGAAACAGGCGCCGAGACCGGCGTACAGAACCCCGGAGATGAGTTCGCGCGAGAGCCACGAGGATCCGATATGGAGCAGTGTGAAGGGCGCATGGAAGGGATCATTGAGGTGGAAGAACGCCGCGAAGAAACCGAACAGCAACAGCGGGCCGGCCGCATACATGCCGGCATTCGTGATGCGGTCAATCGTGGTGTTACTCATGCCTGAGCGCCGTCCGATCAGCTGGATGAGGCCGAGAATCCAGAATGCTCCGACCGACATTTGAGCCACGACAGTAAATATGATCATGGGGAGTTCGCCGATGTGCATGATGCTCCTTCGTGCCGATGTAACGGGTCTAGATCTCTTCAGGATTCTGGATCATACCGGTGCCTTCATCCCACTTTTGGGCATCACGGTGCGGTTTGATGACCAGGTGCGGTTTCGTGATCGACGGATCCGGCAGGGGTGCGATACCTGATTCAGACCCGAACTCCTTGCGCAGAGCTTCGATCGGTCCCCATCCGAGCGCGCGGGTCGGGCAGGCGTCGACACATGCCGGGTTCTGCCCCTGCTCGCGGTAGTCATAGCACAGGTCGCACTTGGACATGTGACCGGTGCGTGAATCGAGCTGCGGCGCGCCGTAGGGGCATGCCCATTGGCAGTATCGGCATCCCACACACTTGCTCTGATCAACGTAGACGGTGCCGTCGTCGCGTCGGCTCATCGCAGTGGTGGGGCATACGCGCATACAGATCGGGTTCTCGCAGTGGTTGCACGAGATGGAGGTGTAGTAGCTGAATACGTTGGGCGTGAACGTGCCGTCCTGCTCGTTGATGCTCCACGTGCCACCGGTGTATTCGATCACGCGGCGCCAGTTCATGCCGACAGGCAAGTCATGTTTGTCCTTGCATGCGATCTGGCAGGCTTTGCACCCATTGCACATGTTCTGATCGAAAAAGAATCCGTAACCGGCGTCCTTTTGCGTCAACGGCTGATCAACCGTGTCGTGCCTGCCTGGCTGTGGGATCGCGTCCTGATCCATCGGTCCTCCTCGTGGCGATCTGTTCAGTACTGAACGGTCAAGTCTGTGAAAATCTGTGGTTGGCGGGTCGTGGGGCTTGTGCGGAGCCGCCGCTTATACGGGCAGCCTCACGGGCGTTGTCGAAGCCGGTTTCGCGAATGGCAGCGTCACGTCCATGTGCCTCACACCTTCTCCACTTGTGCAAGATTCGTGTGCTGACCGTTGCCCTTTGACAGGGGAGTGGGGTGCTGAGATGTCAGAACGTTGACTGCACCGCCGTGATCCACACCGTTCTCGTCCCATTCAACCCATGCACCCTGCGGAACAGAGACAACGCCTGGTGCGATGCGCGCTGAAACGAACGCCTGCGTCTGGATTGTGCCGCGATCGTTGAAGATGCGGATCTGGTCGCCGTTTGCGATCCCTCGTTTGCGGGCATCCTGAATATTGATCCATGCCTTTTGCGGGTGAGCCTCGCGGTTCTTCGACAGGTTGCCGTACGTCGAGTGCGTACGTGACTTGTAGTGGTGTCCAATGACCTGCAGCGGATACTTCTTGTTGGTGCGCGCCTCCTCGACGCCCTCACGAGTGGGGACGTATTCGGGGATCGGAGTCAGTCGGTCACCGGGTAGTGGATCGGGGAACTCCCACGTCTTGGCCATCTCGGCCAGCTGGCTGGAATACAGTTCGATCTTGCCCGACGGCGTCTCCAGCGGATTGGCCTCCGGATCTTCGCGGAACTCCTTGAGGGGCACCACATGTTCGTCGGGGTTATAGCGGTAGACGCGCATGTCGCGCAGTTCGTCGAAGGTCGGGAACTGCGGCTGATCCTTGCGTGTCATCTCGTGAACGTCGCGCGCCCAGTCTTCCGTGGTTTTCTTGCCGTGCGCGAACTCTTCACCAATACCCATACGTTCGGCGATCTCCGTGGTCACCTCGATCGAGCTGCGAGCTTCATACAGCGGGTCGATAGCCTGTTCGACCATAATTTCGTAGGCGAGCTCACCGGTGTATTCGCTGGGAACCAGATCCCATCGTTCAGCAGTGGTGGTATCAGGCAGCACCAGGTCGCACAGTTTCATCGACGCTGTCATCTGGTTATCCATCCCGACGATGAACTCGCACTTGGTGTCATCGTCAAGGATTTCCCGCGTGCGATTGATGTCGCCGTGCTGCGAGGAGAGCATGTTGGAGCCGTACACCACCATGAACTTGATGCCGACATCGAGCTTGTCCTTGCCGTGCACACCATCTTTGAGAGCCGTCATCTCCGGTCCGTGGTCAATCGCGTCGGTCCACTTGTAGCAGCTGATCGACGTTTCCACCGGGTTCGTCCCGTCGTCAAGCCACTGGGACAGTGGCCAGTAATAACCGTCACGCCCGCCGGTACCGCCGCCGGGAATACCGACGTTGCCGGTCACGCAGGCCAGCAGATAAATCGAGTTCGCCTGGTTTTCACCATTGGCGTGGCGTTGCGGACCCCACCCCTGGTTGATGTTGACGGGCGTGGAAGTGGCCACCTCACGTGCAAACTTGCGGATGGTGTCGGCCGGGATCCCCGTAATCTGTGCGGCCCACTCCGGAGTCTTTTCAATCCCGTCTTCGCCTTTGCCTTCCACATACGAACGGTAGGAGGCGTTCTTCGGGGCGCCCTCGGGCATGTGCTGTTCGTCGAACCCGATGCAGTACTTGTCGAGGAAAGCCTGGTCGTGCAGGTTTTCGGACAGCATGACGTGCACCATTGCAGCGACGAGGGCGGCGTCGGTTCCGGGACGGATCGGGATCCACTGATCCGCAATCAGGGAGGCTGTATCGGAGTAGCGAGGATCAACCACGATGATCTTCACGCCAGCTTTCTTCGCACGCGTTGCCGTGTAGGCGATGCCGCCGCCTGACATTCGTGTTTCCAGAGGATTGTTGCCCCAGAACACGATGAGTTTGGAATTGTCGATGCAATCTTCGATCGAGTTGGAGATCTGCTCATCGGGTGAACCGTACACGTACCTTGTGCACTGAGAAATCTGCAGGTAGGAGTAGTTTCCGTAGTAGTTCAGGTGGCCGCCAAGCAGATTGAACAGGCGGTGCCAGCCTCCCGAATAAGCGACGAGGGCGTTCCACACTCCTGATCCATAGTTCTTGTAGACCGCTTCGGGGCCGTAGGTGTCATAGGTGTAGCGCAGTTTCTCAACGATCAGGTCGATGGCTTCGTCCCAGCTGATGGCTTTGAACTCGCCGTCGGAGCGCTTGGCTCCCACGCGCAGCAGCGGTGTCTTGATACGGTCGGGGTTGTAGATACGCTCACGCATGTTGCGGCCGCGCACACATGCCAGGATATTGCGGTTCATCAGTGTCTCGTCGCCGGTGTTGTCCGGCAGGACGCGAACGACCGTGCCGTCCTTGACCTGGAGGCGTAGTGGGCAGCGCGAACCGCAGTTGACGATGCATGCCGACGAAACTGTCTTGTCGACATCCAGGCGTCCCGTGCCGTTGGGGACGAGTGTGCCTGAATCGTCTGTGTGGGAGTACTGCACGTTGGAGTTTGAACATCCCACTAGACCGACGCTGGCCCCAGCGATTGCCGACCACTGCAGGAACGAACGTCGGGACGGTCCCGACGCGGTCTTGACTGCTTTCACTGCAACCCCTTTGTCTCACTAGCTGACACCTGTCAAATAACGAATAATCCAATTATGCCTGAAGACTGCGAAATGCCTGATAATACGCCATTCGAAGTGGTGAATATGATGGCATCTGTGTTGCATAAATGGCGGGGCGTTTCCTAGGTGTTTTTCGGCGTGTGTAACCCCCGACGAAGTGGTCCCCGTTGACGCCATTGCCGACATGGCGGACCACGGAGTACTTGATCGCCTTGCCGCTCCTGCTGAGCGCATCAACCCATGTTGTCGGGAATTGTGTATGGTCACTTAAAAGCGCCTGATGCGCAATCAGGACCGAGGTGCCAAGGAGGATGCGTGAGCGCTACTGGTCGTGCTTCAAAACAGCGCAGTCCTGAAGAAGACCCTCGCTATCAGCGCACCCGCGCTGCTCTAGTTCACGCAGTCGTCGAGCTGGCTCGTACCACTCCTGCGGACAAGATTACGGTTTCAGAGCTGACAGCACGCGCCGGCGTCGCGCGGCAAACCTTCTACAAGCATGCGTCCACACCAGCTGACCTGCTGGCGAATTATCTGATTGACCAGCTCCAGCCTGATTTCGCCGACCTCGCCACTTTGCTGTCGTCGGTGACACAGGATCCGCGCCAACGCCTGACTGACGTGTATGTGCGGATGATGAGCACAATCAGCCAACAGCCCGAGATCTATCACAAGATTTTCGCCACCAACGCGCCTTCGGTTGTGCGCTCACTGTTCGCGCAGCGTCTGGAAGAAGTTTTCAGCCAGTATGTGACCGATTTTGCGCAACGCCTGGAATGGAACGCGTCGCAACTGTGGATCGAAATGGCTGTTTCCCAGCAGCTTCACAACATGATGGCGATGATTACGGCGTGGCTGCGCACAGGAATGACGGCGAACGCTCAGGAAGTGGTCGCCACGTATCTGACGCTTGCACCGCCGTGGCAGCTGGTGCATTTCTCGGAAAGCGGGAAAGCGCCCATGCCGCGTCGCGGATTCATCGACGAAACGGCGTCGAAAGCTGAGGACGAAACCTGAGACCTTACTTCATCTGCCAGGTGTCGGCCTGCTCGGCAACCGCGCGCGCAGCCTCAGCTGCATCCACGCCGAGTTTTCCGGCAGCGTATCCGACCAGGAAATTCGTCAGCGGAGCACCTGGACGGCTCGGCCCGTGTGCAACACTGCTGGTCATATCCAGCAAAGCCTCCTGAGCACCAGGAAGCGGGTTGTCTTCAATTTTGAGGGACTCAGCGACGTCCTTCAACCAGGCCGCCATTTCAGGGCTCTTTGCAGCGTCTGCCATGTCATCTCCTCCAGTAGCGGATGCCGATCAGTCGGCACCGATTCAATTGCTCAGTGCGCCATGTGTGACCTACGGTCAGTCTACGCGTTTGCGTGGAATCCGCCGTCTGCGTGGGAGTGAGACGCCCTCGCCAATGTCGTTGGAGGACTGGGCGGATGGACGAGGGCGGAGCCTGCGGCCGTATTTGATGTAACGCTCGCGAATCCAGCACACCAGGACGGCAAGCAGATACAGCGCGATCAGCACCAACGCCTGGATTGTCATCGGCCACGGGCTGGGGAGTGGGTTGGCGATTGCGGCGAACACAAAACAGATCATGGTGACCCATCGCCATGCGCGCAGCATTGCGCGAACCGGCAGCAGGCCGAGGAAGTTGAGCAGAACCAGGACCTCCGGGAACAGATACGACAGGCCGAAAATGATGACCAGGCGCATGTAGAAGCTGACGTAGCTGGAGGCCTGCAGCAGGGATACGCCACCGTCGGGTATGAAGGACTGCAGGATATGGACGGCTTTGGGCGCCACCCACACGCCGGTTGCAGCGCCCGCACAAAACAGTACGACGCCGACCAGGCCGAAGACGGTGATATAGAGTTTTTCGCGTCTGCGCAGGCCGGGAGCGATGAAAGCGCCGATCTGGAAGATCCACCACGGGCACGTGATGATCGTGCCGATCCAGATCGCAACCTGCAGTTTCAGATCGAACGCAGCGCCGATCGTGTGGAAGTTAATCTGGGTGGTCGCCGAGTCGAGAGCGCGCAGCGGCTCTGTCATGAACGCCATGACGGGGTTATACAGGTACCATCCTGCGATGGCTCCCAGGACGATTCCCACCAGCACCATCACAAGGCGTTTGCGCAGTTCACGCAGATGGGCGCTGATGGGCATCCGGCCTGCGGGATTGGACTTCTTCATGCCCGCAGCTCGGAGCTAGTTCTGAGAGGGCGCTGGGCTCTCAGGCGTGCCGTTGTCTGGCTGCTGGCCGGTTTGCGGTTGCTGAGATTGCTGCGGGTACTGCGGCATGGGAGCCTGCGCAGATGTGCCGTGCTGCGGCATGGGAGCCTGCGGCTGCTCGGCCGGGGGCTGCTGAACCGGAGCCTGCGGTTGCGGAGCCTGGGACTGGGGCTGCGCAACCGGCGTGGAGCCATCGTCGTCAGACAGCTCGCGCATCTCTTTCTTGAGAACCTTGGCTGACTGCCCGATCGAGCGCGCAATATCGGGAAGCTTCGAGGCGCCAAACAAAATAATGAGAACGACGATGATGATGACGATGTGGCTGGGCCTCATGGCGTACCTCCAGTGGGATTATCTGCATCCAATTGCTGTATTGAAAGTTTCGTGTCATTGGTCGAGGGCGTCCCATCCGGCACGGACTGCACGGCGTCCTTGAGCGAGGTGGCTGACAGGCCTGCCTGCTTCATCCACTCGTTGATTTCGTCTTGGACAGCTTCTCGAACCATCTGTTTGGGGGAGTACTGCGACAGGTCAAATTCGCGTAACATCTGCAGATTCTTCAGATCCTGAGGCGTCAAGGCAGATGATTCGCTTAACGCGTCGGTTCGAAGCCGGGCCGACCACTGCCGAAACATTGTCAGAGCCTTTTTCAAACCATGCAGAGCCTGTGCCACCGATCGGGGTCCCAGCAGCAACGCCGCCAGTAGTAAAAGAATGACGAATTCAGCTCCGTTGATCCCGAACATGGCACACCCCCTTCAGCTTCTATCCGTTCAGTGTAGACGGTTAGGCCATTTTTCAGCGCCTCAAGACAGCCCGCATTGTGGTCGATGCTCGTCATGAATTAGGTCACGGGCCACGGAACTGACACACTGTATCCATGAAAGAGCACGTATTCACATATGACACCACGTTGCGTGACGGTGCCCAGCAGGAAGGCATCAGCCTGTCAGTTGCTGACAAGATCGAATGCGTGCGAATTATGGATCGCCTGGGGATCGACTTCATTGAATGCGGATGGCCCGGAGCGATCCCGAAAGACACCGAGTTCTTCAGGCAGGCAGCGCGCCTTGACCTGTCACATTCCTCCCTCGTCGCGTTCGGAGCAACGACGAAAGCCGGAATGAAGGCCAGCAAAGACCCTCAGATTGCGGGGCTCGTTGACAGCGGCGCCAGCGTCATCACTGTCGTTGCCAAATCCGATCCCAGACATGTCACCAGTGCTTTGCGCACAACGCTAGAGGAGAATCTGCGCATGGTGCGCGACACCGTTTCCTACCTGTCGTCACCCGACGCGGTGGGGCGTCCCATCACCGTTATGGTCGACCTGGAGCACTTCTTTGATGGCTTGGCGTGGGACTCACGCGAACGATACCCGATTCAGGTCATGATCGAGGCGGCACGTGCCGGCGCGGCAGCCGTCATTCCCTGCGACACGAACGGCGGAAATCTGCCTGCCACTATTGCGCAGATGATTGAACAGGCTCGGGACGCCCTCGTCAATGACGGACATGAAGATGTGGTGCTGGGAATACATGCCCACAACGACACCGGCTGCGCAGTGGCCAACACGATGGCAGCTGTCGGGGCAGGCGCGCGACAGATCCAGGGAACCATCAATGGTTACGGAGAGCGAACCGGGAATGCAGACCTGCTGACCTGTCTCGCAAACCTGCAGCTCAAGATGGGGTTTGACCTGCTTGGTGACCACGCGCTGACGCACCTGACCTCAACGGCACGCAGCATCGGACACATCGTCAACATTGCGCCGTTCTCGCGCACTCCATACGTGGGGGCTTCCGCCTTCGCGCATAAGGCTGGACTGCACGCATCAGCCATTCGGGTCGATCCTGACCTGTATCAGCACATCGATCCCGAGCAGGTAGGCAACGGCATGAGAATGCTGGTATCGGAGATGGCGGGACGTGCATCGATCGAACTGAAAGCGCAGGAACTGGGCATTGACCTCACCAGTCCTGACGTTGCCACACGACTGGCTCGCATTGTGAAAGAGCGCGAAGCGGACGGCTATATGTACGACGGCGCAGACGCCTCCTTCGAGTTGCTGCTGCGCAACGAGGTTGGAATGCTGCCCCCGTTCGTGGACGTTGAATCGTGGGACGTGTCGACGGGTCAGCGACCTGCTGAGGGACAGCCGCTCTCGAGCACACGCGCTACCGTCACGATCCGCACCCACGCGCGCTACATCCACACCAGCGAAGGAAATGGTCCGGTCAACGCCCTTGATCGTGCGCTGCGCGCCGTACTCACACAGTACAAACCGGAAGCCGCGGTGATTGAACTGAGTGACTTCAAGGTGCATATCCTCGACCAGCATCACGCCGGGACGGCCTCAACGATCCGCGTCCTGATCACCATGAGTGACGGGGAGCGCGAATGGTCCACAGTTGGAATCGGCACCGACATTATCGAGGCGTCATGGGAAGCACTCTTCGACGGATACCGCTGGGGACTTCTGCCGCGCTGAGTAAATGACCGGTTTCGCGTTCCGGTTGCCGAGCGTGGATCGCTCCGAACAGCGACAATAGAGACATGCATGGAGAATACAAAGTTCCTGGAGGCAAACTCGTCGTCCTCGACGTGGAAGTCGACCAGACGGATTCGGACGCCATACTGCGCGATGTGCAACTGTCAGGAGACTTCTTCCTGGAACCAGACAGCGCACTGACGCGTATGCGCGATGCCCTGGAAGGCGCCCCAGCCGACATGAGCGCGGCACAGGCCGCTCAGCGTGTTTCTGAAGCCCTGCAGCCCAGCGACAACCTGCTGGGCATCACTCCTGAAGGCGTTGGCATCGCGTTGCGGCGTGCACTGGGTAAAGCACTGAGCTGGGATGACATTGACTTCGACGTCATCCACGGGCCGGTGGTACCTCCAATGGTCAACGTCGCGATGGACGAAACGCTTGCTCAGGATGTCGCCGAAGGGCGCCGCAAACCGTTCATGCGCATCTGGGAATGGGACGATCCGGCTGTTGTGATCGGATCATTCCAGTCCTATGCCAACGAACTGTGGCAGGACGGTATCGACAAATACGGCATTACAGTGTGCCGCCGCATCACCGGGGGCGGCGCAATGTTTATGGAAGCCGGCAACTGTGTGACGTATTCGCTTGTGGTTCCCACCGCCCTGGTCGACGTACTCTCGTTCGCCCAGTCATACGAATTCCTTGACCAATGGGTGATGGAAGCCCTCGAAAAGGTCGGCGTGAAAGCGCGGTACGTACCGCTCAATGACATTGCGTCCGAGGAAGGCAAGATCGGCGGTGCAGCGCAGAAACGATTCGCGAACGGCTACATGGTGCACCACGTGACGATGTCGTATGACATTGATGCAGCCAAGATGCTGGAAGTGATCCGCATCGGCAAAGAAAAGATCCACGATAAGGGGACGCGTTCAGCGGTCAAAAGAGTCGACCCTATGCGCTCGCAGACCGGTATGGCGCGCGAAGACATCATCGATGTGTTCCTGGGGCATTTCCGCGACAAGTACCACGCGACGGACGGCGAAATCACGCAGCATGATATTGAGATCGCTGAGAACCGGTGCCGTACCAAGTTCGCGACCCACGAGTGGACGTACCGTCTTCCGTAAACTGTCACTATGTACTACCAGTGTGTGCAGTGCGGCAGCACCGCGGAGGCGACGCCCGCGACCTCGATAAAATGCCGATGCGGCGGACTGTGGGATCTGCACGGCGATCTGGAACCGTTCGCGCTCGACACCGTGGATTCCTCGCAGTGGTCACAGTTCCGGTATCGTGCGTCGATGATCGGAGTTGGGTCAGATGATTCCACATGGCAGCGCGTCAGCATGGGGGAGGGGATGACCGGCCTCGTCTCCATTGACGAGGGTGTCCTCGGCAAACTGGAATACGCCATGCCGACCCTGTCATTCAAGGATCGAGGGGCGGCCGCGCTGATCACGTGGTGCGCTTCGGTTGGAATCACGCGCGTGGTGCAGGATTCAAGCGGAAATGCCGGATGCGCGATCGCAGCCTACGCTGTACGAGCGGGGATGGAGTGCGAGATTTTCGTGCCGGAAGCGGCATCCGACAAAAAAATCGCGATGATTGAATCCTTTGGCGCGATGGTGCACATTGTGAAAGGCTCGCGCGATCATTGCGCAGATGTCGCGCGAACCTACGTTCGGGAGCGCGATGATGCGTTCTATGCGTCGCATGTTTTCAGCCCCTTTTTCTATGAAGGCACGAAGACCTATGTGTACGAGATCTTTGAACAGTGTGGCGGGAGGCTTCCTGAGGTCCTGCTCATTCCGGTTGGCAACGGCACGCTACTGATCGGCGCGGTTAAGGCGCTTGAACATTTGATGACATCAGGATGCATCGATCATTTTCCGCATATTGTGGCGGTGCAAAGTGAGCGCTGTGATCCGCTGCGCCGTATGGCGGCAGGTGAGGATCTCAGCGATTTCCATGCCACAGCGACGCTTGCCGATGGAATCGCAATTGCAAGGCCTGCACGGGCTGAGCAAATCATGAGATATGCGCGCGCCTGCTCGATTGAATTTCTTGCCGTACATGAGCAGGACATTGTGCGTGCACACAGCGACCTTGCGCACCGCGGAATTTACTGTGAAATCACGTCAGCCGCCAACTATGCGGCATACCGTCAGTATGTCTCGAGTGGTCGAGAGCCCGCTTCGTGCATCATTCCGCTATGTGGTTCCGGTGTGAAAGACCACGATCCGGCAGCAGGCTAGTCGCGACGAGGGCGCGGGCCGAACACGTCGGTTCCGATCCGAACGATCGTGGCACCTTCTGCAATTGCCCACTCCAGATCGCGTGACATCCCCATCGACAATTGCAGATCAGGTTCAGGTACACCCAGCTGCCAGGAGGCAGCGTCGCGAATGTCGCGCAGCAAGCAGTATGAGCGACGCACGTCAGATTCGTGATCCGAATTCAGTCCAACCGTCATGAATCCTTCGAGCGTGAGCGCGCTGGACAATTCGATCGCATCCAGCAATGCTGGAACATCGTCAGGTCGGCACCCGCTCTTGGAGTCTTCACCAGACACGTTGACCTGGATAAACACGGGGCGCAGCCCGTTGGCACGTTTATCGAGGTGATCGACCAGACGCTGCGAATCAACCGTTTCGATCAAGTCGGTGCAGGCCAGCGCCTGGTTAATCTTATTAGTCTGCAATGAGCCAATCAGATGAATGCTGGCGCCCGGAACAGTGCGGATCGCCTCCGCGGTAGCGCGGGCTTCCTGAACGCGATTGTGTCCGAGGAGGACAGGCAGGCCTGCCTCGTACAAAGCACGAGCCGCAGCCTGGCAGGTTTGTGCGTCCTGGGTCTTGACAGCAAGCTCGAGTGTCGCAGTATCGGATCGGCCTGCAGCTTCGCAGGCACGGTCGATTCTGTCGCGGACTCGGGCAATGTTGTCGTTGATGCTCACTTGGTCGATACTACGCACTTTGTCCTCGCTATGTAGCCGGTTCTGTTGGAGAAGAACGCCGTGGGACAATAAAGGAAGCAGATAAGGTAAAATGAGCGGGTTTAACTCTAGGAGATCACAGTGCGCACACTCTTGAATATCATCTGGTTCCTGTTGGCCGGTTTCTGGCTCTTCCTCGAATACATCTTCTTCGGCATCATCGCGTGCATCTTTATCATCACGATCCCAGCCGGCGTGGCATGTTTCCGTATGGCGTCCTACGTGATCTGGCCATTTGGCCGCGAGGTCGTCAAGCGACCGGACGCCGGCGCAGGCTCAACATTCATGAACGTCGTGTGGTTCCTCGTGGCAGGACTATGGCTCACCATCGGACACATCACCACCGCAATCGCACAGTTCGTCACCATCATCGGGATCCCGCTGGCAATTGCCAACCTCAAACTCATCCCCGTGACATGCTTCCCCTTCGGCAAAGAGGTCGTCGATTCGCCTGACGCGAGCATCATCTGACGATGGCGAAGAAAAAGCATCACGGCACCGGCCCGACGCGAGCTGTCGAGGAGCTGACGCAGGCAGGAGTCAACTTCACGCCCCTGCACTATGAGCACCACGCGTCGGCAGCCTCATATGGAGGAGAAGCCGCCGACCAGCTTGATCTGCCGGCACAGCAGGTCTTCAAGACCCTCATGGTGGAAACTTCCGACGGTGAGTTCGTCGTGGCGGCGATTCCAGTAGACCACCACCTGTCACTCAAACTCATTGCGCGTGCAGCGGGCGCTCGCTCGGCAAAGATGGCAGATCCTGCTGTCGCGCAGCGCCGAACCGGGTATGTGGTCGGTGGAATCTCCCCGCTGGGACAGACCACCCGGCACCGCGCCTTCATCGACGAGTCAGCGCTCGCCTACGATGCGATCGCGGTCAGCGGCGGCAAACGCGGATTTTCCGTACTGGTTGCCGCCACTGATCTGGCAGAACTGACAGAGGGCGAATTCGCTCCGCTCATCGCGCTCGACTAGGCGGGCGCGATTCCCGTTGCCCCGCGCCGCTGAGCTGCTCAGTTACTGAGCTCCGGAGCCCTGACCTACTGGGCAAGTACGTCACGCAGGTGACGCAGACGCTTGAGCGAGGATTCCTTACCAAGGATTTCCATCGACTCAAACAACGGGGGAGACACCTGCTTGCCGGTCACAGCCACCCTCATGGGTGTGAACGCCAGGCGCGGCTTAATTCCCATTTCATCGACGAGGGCCGAGCGGAGCTTTTCTTCCAGCTTTTCCGTCCCAAAGTCAGCCTCAGTAACCTTTTCGCACTCCTCGATGGCACGGCTGAGGACATCTGCCGCATCATCTTTGAGTTTGCCCTGCGACTTTTCATCGATCTGAAGATCTTTGTCAGCCACAAACAGGAACCCGAGCATGCCGGACGCTTCAGAGAGCACCTGAATGCGTGTCTGGATGAGCGGGGCAGCAGGAACCAGGCGGCGTTGTTCCTCATCGGTGAGTGCATCGAAAGTGTCCGCACTGACTACGCCATCGCGATGAAGGAACGGCACGATGCGGCGGGTGAAATCGTCGATGTCGAGCATGCGGATGTGCTCGGCGTTGATGGCGGTGCACTTCTTCTGATCGAAGCGCGCCGGATTCGGGTTAACATCTTCGATGTCGAACGCCTCAATCAATTCCTCAGCGGAGAAAATGTCATTATCCGGGCTGATCGACCAGCCCAGCAATGCCAGGTAATTCAGCAAGCCTTCACGAATCATGCCGTTTTCGCGGTGCAGCAGCAGATTCGACTTCGGGTCACGCTTGGACAGCTTCTTGTTCCCTTCACCCATCACATAGGGCAGGTGGCCAAAACGCGGCGTGAATGAGGCGATCCCCAGCTCCTCAAGTGCACGGTAGAGCACGATCTGGCGAGGAGTTGACGAGAGCAGATCCTCACCGCGCAGGACGTGTGTGATCTCCATCAGTGCATCGTCGACAGGGTTGACCAGCGTGTACAACGGATGACCGTTGGCACGAACGATGACATAGTCAGGAACCGAACCCGCCTTGAAGGTGATATCGCCGCGCACCAGATCCGTGAACGTGATGTCCTCATCCGGCATGCGCATACGCAGAACAGGTTTGCGGCCTTCAGCACGGAACACCTCTTTCTGCTCCTCGCTCAGATCACGGTCGAAACCGTCGTAGCCGAGCTTCGGATCTCGGCCAGCGGCACGGTGACGTTCCTCAACTTCCTCGGGCGTTGAAAACGACTCGTACGCGTATCCGCCTTCCAGCAGTTTCTGTGCGACGTCACGGTAGATGTCCATACGCTCTGACTGACGATAGGGCGCGTGCGGCCCGCCCTTACCGATACCTTCATCCCAGTCCAGTCCCAACCATTCCAGGGAGTCGAGGATCTGCTGGTAGGACTCTTCGGAGTCACGCTGCGCGTCCGTATCTTCAATGCGGAAGACGAACGTTCCGCCGGTGTGACGCGCATACGCCCAGTTGAACAGGCAGGTGCGTACCATTCCGACGTGCGGAGTGCCAGTTGGTGAAGGACAAAAACGGAGGCGAATATCGCGTCCAGTTGCATTCGTGACAGTCATAGTGCTGCCTATTCTACCGTTGAAACGGTGCCCAGGAAAACACCAGGTCACCGGTTGCGGATCGTCCTTTGTGCCTGCGATGTGCCAGGTATGGAGCGACGCCCTCGTACCATGTAGACCACTGCGACGATCACTGCCAGGGAAATGAAGCCAACGACCAGAGCCTGGGCTGAGGCGAAGCCGCGGAACCATTCGCTGGGCGTATGTCCCACAGCAGCTCCGCTGGCGAAGAAGACGGCAGTGACAACAGCATTACCGATGGCAGTCGTGATGCGCTGGGCGGTCTGGACCATGCCACCGGCCGTACCTCCGTGAGCCGCCGGAACTTCCAGCATGGACTGTGTCTGGTTGACCGAGCCCATCATGCCCAGTCCGATACCGACGGGCGTGATTGGCAGAGTCAGCCATGCCGGGTGCCATCCCAGATTGGCCACACCGTACGCTACAGCGACGGTGGCCAGAACCGAGCCGATGACGATCAGCAGCGCGACGACCTGCAGCACGCGACCCTTCTCGATCGCGTGGCGTGAAGCGAACACCGCGAAGTAGGCTGAAATCACGGCGTTGGGTAGGCCGATCAGGCCGGTGAACAGAGCAGTCTGCCCCAGTCCCTGCTGTACGAACAGCGCGATGAGCACGAAGATGGAGGTGGAGCCCAGGAACTGCAGTGCGGAGATTGCCGTGCAGTAACTGAATGAGCTGATCTTGAACAGTTTGAGGTTCACCATCGGGATGTGGCCGCGGCGCTCGTAGGTATATTCCCACCACACCCATGCAGTCAGAACAAGCACGGCGGCAGGCAGCAGCCACATTCGCCAGGACGCGTGCATCGTAAACGGCATCATGATCAGGAATACGCCTATGCACAGTGTGATCATGCCGACAGGGTCGAGATCCAGGGTGCGTCCGCGTCGCTTCGAAGCAGGACGCCCCGCGACAATTTCCTGACGGCGGTACTCTTCGCGTGCTTTCTTGCGATTCGGGCCGATGGTGCGTCGCTCCTTTGAGAAGGCCAGCCACCTGAAGGCAAGGAAAAGTCCGAGCAGGCCGATTGGAGTGTTGATCGCGAACGCGTAGCGCCACCCTGGATCATTGCCAAAGATCGCTACCGTAGCGCCGGAAATTAGCGGTCCGGCTGCAACCGATGCAGAAATGGTCAACCCCATCAGGCCGAAAGCTTTGGCGCGCGCACGTCCATCGAAGTACTGCTGGATCATTCCGTTGACCTGAGGCGAAAATACTCCCGCTCCCACCGCCTGAAGAATCCGCATGGCGTTCAGCATGACGGTGTCAGTTGCCAGTGCGCAGGCCAGGCAGCCAGCGCTGAAAATCGCCAGCCCGATGACGAACATCATGGAGCGTCCGACAAGGTCACCGATACGTCCTGCGGGCACCAAAATGATGCCGTAGACCAGCGCGTAGCCAGCCAGCACCCACTGAATGCCTGACGAGGTGGCTCCCAACGTCTCCTGGATAGCGGGGAGCAGCGTATTGACTGCTGAAACCTGAAGCAGTGCCATGACCAGCGGTATAAGGATGGCAATGAGCATTCTGTTGCGGTCGTATTGTCGATCTGATCCCGGTACCGTGAAATAGCGTGAAGTCGCCACTTAACCTTCTTTCACACACAGTAATCAGAACGGCTGATCAACGAGGGCCGACCATCCATTTTAAGGCGCGTCCAGGAAGGTGACAATGAGGAAGAACAAAACGTTGTCAGTCTGACATTGTGCATGACACGGTTCACTGTACATGTCAGGTGCGCGCAAGCAATTGAGCGAGTACCCGCACAGGCAGCGACACTGAGTCCGGTGGCGAGGGACAGGAGCAGACGACGGGTACAGCATCGAGTGACGGGCGTGAAGTGCGTGAAGAGCATTAGCATGGTGCTGAATGAATGAAGGAGTATGTTCCATGAAACCTGTGCTGCCTGACCGCTCACCTGAAGAGAACTGGACCATTGGATCGCTCAAATGGACAGGCATTCGCACTGCCAGCGGTGAGCCAACACTGGGTGCATGGGTCGCGGAGATGGATTTTGGTACCGCTCCACCGGTTGTCGAGGCGATGAAGAAAGCGATTGATGACGGCCTGCTCGGATACCAGCCGTCATGGCTGGATGGCGCGGTGCGAGACGCCCTCGTCGATTTTCAGCAACGCCGATTCGGCTGGACACTTGATCCAACATGCGTGCGCACGGTCCAGTCCGTCTTGCCAGCCCTTGATGTCGTGTTGCGCTCGATGATCCCCGAGGGGAGCCGAGTCATTGTACCGACCCCTGCCTACATGCCCTTCCTGACGATGCCCGGTGTCGCTGGGCATCCCATCGTTGAAGTCCCCGCTGTTCGTGTTCCATTCAGTGACGAGGGAGACCGGCGCAGTGGGGGTGAATGGCAACTCGATGTGGAAGCGATCGGCCGAGAAGCCCGTCAGGGTGGTGCACTGCTGATCTTGTGCAATCCGTGGAATCCGACGGGGCGTGCCTTTCGGCGTGACGAACTGGAAGCGTTGTGGGAAGCGATTCGCGATACGGATGTGATGATTTTTGCCGATGAGATCCACAGTCCGCTGGTCCTGACAGATCCCACGAGTCACTTCTCATTTGCGCGCCTGAATGATGAGGTGGCGGCGCGCACGATTACGGCGACAGCTGCATCGAAGGGATGGAACATTGCGGGACTTCCCTGCGCACAAATCATCGTGACTGATGACGCTTTGCTTGAACAATGGGACGACTCCTGTGGTGAGATTAGTCACCTGACAAACTCATTGGGGGCGATCGGAACAATTGCTGCCTACCGCGACGGTGACCCGTGGCAGGACGTGGTGCGTGAGGAGGTTGCGTCGAATATGACGCTCGCGCATGAAGCACTGTCAGACACTCTGGTCGACTTTGTCAGTCCTGAAGCGACATACCTGACATGGTGGGGGCTGGATGCGTATGACTGGTCAGGCGTGCATAGTCCTGCCGCCTTCCTGCGTGAGAATGCTCGGGTGGGTGTCAATGCCGGTGCGACTTTGGGAACCGGATACGAGAACTGGATTCGCGTCAATCTGGCGTGTTCGAAGGCGAATGCGCACAGAATAATCCAGGCGATCACATCCTCGCTTCCTCCGACACGACGCGAGTAAGCCTTAACAAATACCTGTTTATGCACGTCAGATACTCGGTACGTAATCCTGTCAAAATTAGCTCTTGTGCTTACCGCAAATTTGATTTAATCTTGGCTTGTTGTAACAAATGCGATTATGGCAGTCGCAGTTGCACTGTGGGTCGATGAGATGACCACAACGCGAAGGAGCAGATATGAGCAGGAAGACTATCGGCGTAGGCGTGATCTCGCTGGGATGGATGGGGCGTCTTCACACACGGTCGTTCAAAGCACTGCGGGAGAAGTATCCGGAAATTGAAGTCGATATCAAGCTGGTGGTGTGCTGCGATGTTGTGGAAAGCAACCGTCAGTTCGCAGTTGACAACTTGGGATTTGAAAAGGCTGTGGAGGACTACCGAGATGTTCTGAGTGACCCGGAGGTCGACGTTGTGTCGATCTGTGCGCCCAACTTCCTTCACCACGAGATCGCGATGGCCACGATCGAGGCAGGCAAACCTTTCTGGATCGAAAAGCCGATGGGGATCTCCGCTCAAGAATCCAAAGAAATTGCGCGAGGGGCTCAATCTGCAGGCCTGATTACCTCCGTCGGATTCAACTACCGCCATGCTCCTGCCATTGAAATGGCGCGCGCGATCGTTGCGGAGGGCGCAATCGGTCGTATCACGAATGCCCGCGTGTGGCTGATTGCAGACTATGCCTCGAGCCCCGACGGGCCGCTGACGTGGCGTTACGCGAAGGAAAAGGCCGGAGCAGGAGTCATCCTCGATTTGCTCGGACACGGAGCCGACCTGGTGCAGTACGTTTTGAAGGACCGCTTTACCGCTGTTACAGCGCAGACAGGACTGTTCATCACGGAGCGTCCGATTCCCCTTGAACAGGGTATGGGACATGCCACGGTGCAGGTATCCGACCAGAAAGGCCCGGTCGGCAACGAAGACTATGTTGCAGTTCTGGGCACCCTCGAATCAGGCACCCTGGTCACGATGGAGTCCTCGCGCGTGAGCGTGGGACCGCGCGCCGAATACATTGTCGAGGTCTACGGCACCGAAGGCTCATTGCGGTGGAACTTTGAAGATCTGAACAGACTGCAGATCTGCATCGGAAACGATCATGGATTCCAGCAAGGATATGTCGACGCTATGGCCAGCCCAGATTACCCCGGATTCAGCCGCTTCCAGCCCGGAGCAGGAACATCAATGGGCTTCGATGACCTGAAAGTGGTCGAGGCTGCCCAGTTCATTCAAGGTGTGCTCGACAACAAGCAGTACGGGCCCTCTGCCGGTGATGGATGGGCTGCAGCTGAAGTTGATGATGCCATTGAGAAGTCGGCTGAAGACCGGACATGGCATGAAGTAGCGCCAGTTGATGTTGTCACAACGTTCGACCACGACAACGCCCTGCAGGCGTGATCCAGGTACTACGACTGGTGGCGGTGCAGCCACACTTTACTCGCTGAAGAGGAGAATTATGGCAGACAACAGGCAAGAGGCAGAGCTGTCCTACGCGGACTACACGCCTGAACGAATCAAGGAGATGGCGGAGAAAACTCCGCCCTCAGGACCGAAACGAGGAATTGTTGCACTGACAGCAGTGGCGACACTCGGTTCACTATTGTTCGGCTACGACACCGGTGTGATCTCAGGTGCTCTGCCGTACATGTACATGCCCGCCGGAGCTGGCGGCCTGGAACTGACGCCGCTTGAAGAAGGAGCCATTGGCGGTGTCCTGACCATCGGAGCCGCATTTGGCGCTCTGATCGGTGGACGCCTGTCGGATAAATTCGGTCGCCGCCACAACATCATCATGCTGGCGATCCTGTTCATTATCGGCGCGCTGGGCAACACCTTCTCGCCCAACGTGTGGATCATGTACATTTTCCGCCTGATTTTGGGTCTGGCAGTTGGCGGCGCGTCCGCAACTGTCCCGGTGTTCTTGGCAGAGAGTGCCCCTAAACGTATTCGAGGCTCCATTGTTGCCGTCGATCAGCTCATGATCGTCACCGGCCAGCTCCTCGCATTCAGCATGAACGCGGCGATCAATTCGGCTCACGGTGGCCCTCAGCTCACCGTCAAGGCTGACCCGACGGGCGCGATTGCGCCAGGCACCTACGAATGGGACTCGTTGAACGAACTGGTCGCCCAGCAGGTCGGGAACGACCAGTCTGCTATCCACGAGTTCATGATGCAGATGACGATCAGCGCCGGCAACGGTTCGGCATGGCGCTGGATGATCGTCCTATGTACTCTGCCCGCAGTGTTCCTGTGGATTGGCATGCACCTGATGCCCGAATCCTCCCGTTGGCACATTATCCAGAAACAGGTCTACGAAGCGATCGGCACGCTCAAGCGCGTTCGTGACCCTGAAAAGGACGGCCCGATCGAGGACGAAATCAACGAAATGATCGAGGCCCGCAAACGCCAGGTCGCTGAGAAGAAACTCAGTCTGAGTGAGATCATGCGGATCCCGTGGCTGCGCAAGCTTCTGGCCGTGGGCATCTTCCTTGCAATCGTCAACCAGACAACCGGCGTGAACACCATCATGTACTACGCGCCGAAGGTTCTGTCCTACGCAGGGATGGGAACGTCCGCCGCGATTACCGCGCAGGTCGCTAATGGTGTCATGTCAGTGATCGGCTCGGCACTGGGCCTGCTGCTGATCGGTCGTTTCCGCAGGCGCCAGCTGCTGATTTTCGACGTCACAGGTGTGGGCATCTGCCTGCTGGCCATTGCCGCTTTCTTCCAGTTCACCATTGCACCGGCAATCACGGGTGGCGGCGAGCCTCCCTCGTGGGCACCGTACGCAGTGTTGGGCATGATGGGCGTCTTTATGCTGATCGTGCAGTCCACCAACGGAACTGTTGTGTGGACGATGCTGGGCGAAATGTTCCCGGCCAATGCGCGTGGCGTCATGAACGGATTCGCGGTCTTCTGCCTGTGGATCATGAACGCGATCATTACATGGACGTTCCCGAAGATGATGGACGCGCTCGGCGGGGGAGTCACCTACACCATCTACGGTGTGATGAACCTCGTGATCGCAGTCGTGCTGTTCAAGATCATGCCGGAGACCTCAAAGAAGTCTCTGGAAGAAATCGAAGAGCACATGCAGAAGATCTACTCCTGAGAACAGATCGCTTTGAAACCTGATTCAATCGTTGTTGAGGCAGCTGCGGCTGCCTCAACAACTGCGTTCGGGTCAGTGGGGGCGTCAGCAAACGACAGGTCGGATACGACGCTCATACCGCACACGCGCACACCCAACGCATGCAGAGTGATCGCCTCCATCACCGTCGACATGCCCACGCAGTCGGCACCCGTCGACATGAGCCAGCGGCCCTCGGCAAGCGTCTGATACTCGGGTCCGCGCATACATGCGTAGATACCTCGGCGCTGACAATGCTGAGCGAGGATATCGGTCAGTTCACGATTCCACACGCTGGTCACATCCACGAATATTGGCCCGTTAAACGGGGAATATCCTGAGAAATTCAGGTGATCATCAATGGCCATGACGTCGCCCAGCTGCCACTGGCGCACACATCCGTTCGCGTTGCACAACAGGGCAGTGTGAACACCGGTTGCGGCAGCCGCCCTCGAACATGCGGTGACACACGCGGGGGAGACGCCCTCGTACAAATGCGTACGACCCAGAGCAATAAGCACATTCAACGCGCCGACTCGCACCGAGTGGATCGTGTTGACGTGTCCATCAGCCACGGGAGCCTCAACCCCCGGAATGTCGGAAAGCGTGAACGAGCGGCACTGAGAATCCGGCGCGTCGATCACAGCATCCAGTGCATGTGCCAGACCCGAGCCGAGCACCACGAACAGGTCATGGTGGTCACGCCCCGACAGCTCCGCAATAGTGCGGGCCCCGTCCTGGGCCTGCTGATCCAGAAGAACGCTGCGGATCGACTCGTCAGACATGGTCAGTCCTCACTTTCCTGAGCGCCGTCAGCGTAAGTGCGGGCACCAGCCTCTTCCTGTTTGCGCACACGCGAACGACTGGTCAGCAAATAGCCGGCAAAACCGATCAGCATGGCCAGCAGGATCCCGATATTCGAGTACGCCCAGTCACCCTCGCGGCCACCGATCGGGCCGAGCAGGTAGCCCTGCCATGACAGCCAGCTGGCGGCGTTGTTGACCACCAGGCCCCAACCCACGAATGTTGCAGCAGCCAGGGAGGCGATCGCGCCCCAGTTCACGGACCCGTACACGCCGGAGGAGCGGAACAAATCAGGTTCGTTGTAGTCGGAGCGACGCAGCAGAATATCAGCGATCATGACGCCACCCCAGCCCGCGATGACCACACCGAGCGTGGTGAGGAAGCCGGTGAATGGGTCAATGAAGTTCGCGGAGAAGAACACGACGGCGATTGTGCCAACCAGCATGATGGTGCCGTCCAGAGCGGTGGCAACCGGACGCTTGATGGGCACACCCGTCGCCAGCAGCGACAGGCCCGACGAATAGATGTCCATGACGATGCCTCCGACCAGACCAAGGATCGCGACAAGAGCGAACGGAATGAGGAACCAGGTCGGCAAAATAGTGGTCAGCGCGCCGATCGGATCCAGGTCGATTGCCTGTCCCAGCGACTCATCGGACCCAACGAGCAACAGACCGAAGATCACGAGGACAACAGTGGGCAGAGTGGCACCGAAGGTGGTCCAGCCGACCACGCCGCCGGTGGAGGCACGACGGGGAAGGTAACGCGAGTAATCGGCGGCCGCGTTGATCCAGCCGAATCCGAAACCGGCGAGAAGCATGCACAGTGCGCCGAGCATTGCGGAGAACGGGCCGGACGGCAGAGCGGAGATCGCGCTGAGATCGATGGTGGGGATGGTCAATGCCAGGTAGATGACAGTCAGGATCGCCGTCAACCAGGTGATCCAGGTCTGCACCTTCATGATGGTGTCGAACCCGAGGATGCCGGCACCGCCTGCGATGGCGACAACGAGTACCAGTGAAATGATCTGCGCGGCAACATGATTGTGCATGCCGAGGGCGCCCATCACCGTTGCGGACGCCTGCGTGGCAATGATGCACAGGAACATTTCCCAGCCCACCGTCAGGATCCATGAAATCGCGGCGGAAATGCGGTTGCCGTTCACACCGAATGCTGCGCGCGACAAAACGAGCGTCGGGGCGGATCCTCGTTTACCTGCGATGGCGATGATGCCGCAGGTCAGGAATGAGAATGTGATGCCGACGATGGAGACGATAATGGCCTGTGTAAAGGAAATGCCGAACCCGAGCACCCATGCGCCCCATGAGATTCCCAGGACGGAGATGTTCGCAGCGAACCACGGCATGAACAGATCTGATGGTTTGCCTTTACGATCCGACTCAGGAATGACATCCAGGCCGGCCATCTCAACGGCCAGGCCCTGTTCCTTCTGTGTCTGTACTGCATGTGGTGCCCCAGCGTTGGGTGCGATTGGCTCAGTGGAACTCACGATTGCTTCCTTCAACGTGACCAATGGGATGCGAAAAAGTCAGGACCGGAACTTGCGTGTGAGGTATCGGCCTCAGGCGATCGGATTCGTCAGCGTTCCAATCCCGTCTATTTCGACACTGATCGTATCACCACGCTGTAGCTCCCCCACCCCTGCTGGCGTGCCTGTCAGTACAACATCTCCCGCCTTGAGGGTGATGGATTGGGAGATGAACGAGATCAAGTCGTACACCGGACGGATCATGAAAGAAGTTGAGACGTCCTGCACAACTGTGTCACGCAGAACGGTGCGCAGATGAGCGTCGCCGACTGAGAACTCATCATCTGCCTGAGGAATCAGGATCCACGGACCCAGAGGACACGAGGTGTCAAAGCCTTTCGCACGCGTCCACTGCCCGTCGCTGCGTTGCTTATCGCGCGCTGTCACATCGTTGGCGCAGGTGAACCCCAAAATATGTGCCGGCACATCCTGGGGTGCGACCTGTGAACATGTCGACCCGATAATGACAGCCAGCTCCCCCTCGTAATGCACATTTGATGACCACGAGGGGTACTTGATCGTCTCACCAGGCCCGATGATGGCGGTCGATGGCTTAAAGAACAGCAGTGGCTCCTGTGGTGCTTCCCCGCCCATCTCCTGAATGTGGTCAGCGTAGTTCTTCCCGACAGCAACCACCTTGGCCGTGGCTACCTCAGTGGGAGCGAGCAGGTGAACCGACGTCACATCGTAGTTCGTGGCCTGCAGCGGGGGAGTCAGCTCCCCCTCGAAAGGCGCGCCCGCCAGGCGAGTGATTGTTGTGCAATCACCATTCAGGATCCCCCAGGCGGGGGAGTGGAAATTCGGATCAATGTAGTGTGCAATGCGCATAGTGTACTGTAACGCACATCACGCCTGAATCTTCCTGGATGACGCGTCCTACTCCTGACGCGACTTGGTCCACACGTCGGTGGGAACGTCCGCAGGAAGGTGGGGATTATCCACTCCGACAAACACCGGGTCCTTGACGCCCGCCTTGCGTTGGTCCTCGTAGTCGCGCAGTGCTCCGAACGCCCATTGACCCAGAACGACGAGGGCGACCAGGTTCGTCACTGTCATGATCGCCATTGCAATATCCACGGCGTTCCACACCAATGGAAGCTGGGCAACTGCACCGATGACGACGGAGGCCACTGACACGGTGCGCACCATCCACGTGGCCCAGGGGCGCTTCGTCACGAACGCCATGTTGACATCGGAGTACACGTAGGCCGCGATGATGGAGGAGAACGCCAGGACAAAGATCATCAGTGCCATCGGCACGGTGGTCCACGCGCCGAGCTTGTCGGCAACGGCCAGAGCAGTCAGGTTCGAGGGGTTGACGCCTTCAGCGCTCCACACCGAAGGTCCTGCAATGAGGATGACGAATGCGGTTGCCGTACACACGATGATTGTGTCGACAAAGACACCCAGGGACTGGATCAGGCCCTGCTTGACAGGGTGGGACACGGTTGCGGTTGCGGCCGCGTTCGGCGCGGTGCCCTGACCGGCCTCGTTGGAGAACAGGCCGCGTTGAACACCGTTGATCACTGCAGCCATGATGCCGCCGGCCAGGCCGCCCACCACAGGTTGAGGTGCGAATGCGGAACGGAAAATCATCGACAGCACATTGCCGATCTCGCCTGCGTTCATGATGCAGATAATGAAGACCATCACCAGATATATCAGAGCCATGATCGGTGCCATCCACTCGGTCACCCGAGCCACGGAGCGGATGCCGCCGTAGATGACAGGTGCTGCAAATGCCAGCAGGAATGCTGCGATGACCCACTTGCTCATCGGAGTGGCGGCGGCCATTGTCTCCGCAATCGCGTTGGACTGAACGGATGTAATAACGAATGCGCAGGTGAGCAGCGTGATGATGGCGAAAATGTTCGCCAGGGGTTTGCTCTTCATACCCAGATGCATGTAGTAGGCCGGGCCACCGCGATACGTACCATCAGCGTCCCTCACCTTGAAGACCTGCGCGAGGGTCGCTTCCACGAATGCGGTGGACATGCCAACCGCTGCCACGATCCACATCCAAAAGATTGCGCCTGGTCCGCCCAGCAGGAGTGCTGCCGCTACGCCGAAGACGTTGCCGACGCCGACGCGGGCTGCCAGTGAAATGGTGAAAGCCTGGAATGATGAGATCCCGCCTTTGGAGTCCTGACGGGATGACCCCACGGTCTTGACCATGTGACCAAAGAGGCGAACCTGCACGGCGCGGGTGCGAACTGTCAGGTAGATACCGACACCAATAAGGATCCACATGGTGATGTGACCGGTGATCCAATCCGCAACGACCTTGATCATATCGGCAATTTCCACGTCGAGCTCCTCTCTCATCTCATCGCGTGATGGGCACTTTAGTTAACAAAGCGGTTCTCATCTTTCCACAGGACGCGGATATCATGTTTGCGTCATCCTCCATGTGAGACTGCGGCAAGTAATGACACAATGGCGTGTATGAGTGCCCCGCTGAACGAACTGCTCGACGACCTGGAAGATGCCGGACATCTGGACGACCCCGATGAACTGGTGCGCGCGTTCCAGTCGTGGGCGGCATCAACGGGCAGACCCCTGTACCCGCATCAGGAGCAGTCACTGCTGGAGATCGTGATGGGCAATCACGTCATCGCAGCCACGCCCACCGGTTCAGGTAAATCCATGATCGCCCTGGCCGCACATTTCGTTTCCCTGGCTCATTCGGGCCGCTCCTATTACACGGCACCGCTCAAAGCGCTGGTCTCAGAAAAGTTTTTCGACCTGGTCGAGCTGTTCGGTGCGCACAACGTCGGCATGGTCACGGGGGATGTCTCGCTCAACCCGCTTGCACCGATCGTGTGCTGCACCGCCGAAATTCTGGCGAACCAGTCCCTTCGCGAGGGCGATGCGCTCGATGCCGACATGATCATCATGGATGAGTTCCACTTCTACGCCGACCCGGAGCGCGGCTGGGCCTGGCAGGTGCCGCTGCTGGAACTGACCGCCCCACAGTTCATTGCCTTGTCGGCCACACTCGGTGACACCACCCGTTTTCAGGAACAGTGGAAAGAACGCACCGGTCGGGACGTCGCCCTCGTCGACAATGCGCAACGACCCGTGCCACTCGAGTTCGACTATGTGGTCGAGGACGTGCGCACCTGCGTGGAGCGCCTCCTGAAAGAGGGACGCTGGCCGGTCTACATTGTGCACTTTTCGCAAAATGACGCCGTCTCAACTGCTGCCGCGTTTGATCGGGCCTCCCTGATCAGCGACGATCAAAAGAAGCAGATCAGCCGCATCCTCAGGACTGTCTCCTTTGCACGCGGATTCGGGCAGCAGTTGCGCGGACTGCTCGCACAGGGGATCGGTGTCCACCACGCCGGCATGCTGCCGCGCTACCGCCGACTAGTCGAGCGCCTGACGCAACAGGGACTCCTGGCTATTGTGTGCGGCACTGACACGCTGGGTGTGGGGATCAACGTGCCGATCCGCACCGTGCTGATCACGTCGCTGGTGAAGTTCGACGGGCGGCGCATGCGCCACCTGTCGGCACGCGAATTTCATCAGATTGCCGGCAGAGCAGGGCGCGCGGGATTCGACACCGCTGGATTTGTCCGCGTTCTCGCTCCCGAACATGAGGTGGAGGCTGCGCGCGAAAAGGCTCGGCTCAGCGCCGCGCAGGAAGCGGCCCGTCAGGCGCGCGATGAGGCAGCTGCGAAGAAGGCCGCCAAGAAGTCGGCTAAACGCTCCACGAAAGCACCCGCGAAGGGTCAGATTTCATGGACGAGGTCAACGTTTGAACGTCTGCGTGATGCAGAACCCGAACGTCTCCAGTCACATTTTGCGATCAGTCACTCGATGGTGCTTAACGTGCTGGCAGGGCAGCGTCATGACCCCGCTGCGCACCTCATTGAACTGGCTCGCACGAACGACGACCCGCCGCGCGACTCCAATCCGCATATGCGCGCACTCGCAGACATTTACCGCTCCTTGCGGCAGGCCGGCGTCATCGACCATGTCTCCACTGAGCAGGCTGAATCTGATGGGATGGCGCGTGTGCGTCTGGTGCATGACCTGCCTGACGACTTCGCGCTCAACCAGCCGCTGTCGCCGTTCGCGCTGGCTGCGGTGGACCTGCTGGACGCGCAATCACCCACATACGCCCTGGATGTCGTCTCAGTTGTCGAATCAGTGCTGGAAGATCCTCGTCCGCTGCTGGCCGCTCAGCAGCGCATGGCGCGCTCGAAGGCGATGGACGCGATGAAGGCAGAGGGCCTCGAATATGACGAGCGGATGGAAGCGTTGGCCGAGGTGACGTGGCCGCAACCTCTGGCTGATCTGCTCGAAGAAGCGTTCCGCACCTACGTGCAGACGAATCCGTGGGTCGGGGACCAGCACATCTCACCCAAGTCTGTTGTGCGCGACATGATCGAACACGCGATGACATTCACGCAGCTTGTCTCCCGCTATGACGTGGCGCGTTCCGAAGGCGTGATCCTGCGGTATCTGACCGATGCATACCGTTCATTGCGGCAGGTGTTGCCCGACCGGGTTGTCACCGAGGAAGTGGCAGCGATCATGGAGTGGCTCTCGCACCTCATCCGCGCCATTGACTCTTCTCTGCTGGACGAATGGGAATCCCTGGCATCTGGGCAGCGTCGCGAGGAGGGTGAGGATGATGCGTCAGGACAGGAAGTCGCGTTTGGAGCCAGCGAGGACGGAACAGTTGCTTTCAGCGCCAACCGTCATGCCATGCGCACCGCCGTGCTGCGTGCACTGTTCGAACGCGTGGAGTTGATGAGTCGAGACGATGTGGACGCTCTGGCGCGTCTGGATAGCTGGTGCGGATGGGATGAGGAGCGCTGGGATCATGCGCTGGAACGATACTGGGCGGAGTACGACTGGATCGGGATTGATCAGAATGCGCGGTCAGGCGCCCTCGTCAATTTGAATGAAAATCCGAGCGAGGCTGAACTACTGGCAGTTGGCGTGCCTGACGAACTGGTGGGGTCGAACCTGTGGCTGGTTGAGCAGACGTTGGATGATCCCAACGGTGATGGCGACTGGCGCATCGTGGCCGTCGTGGACGTGGATGCGACCGACGAGGCGAACCGGGTTGTCCTGCATATTGTGGACGTAGGGCCGCGGTAGGTGAGCTGTTCCACGTCCGTAGGATTTGTCAGGAGAGCCCGCGTCGGGTAGTGTTTTCTTTCGTTGCAGGAATAGTTTCAGTACTGTGAGTGCAACCAACGCCATGGGGTATGGTGTAATTGGCAGCACGAGTGATTCTGGTTCACTTAGTCTAGGTTCGAGTCCTGGTACCCCAGCGGATTCGGCCATTTTCTTGCCGTCCATTCACAGGCCCCCATCGTCTAGCGGCCTAGGACATCGCCCTCTCACGGCGGTAACATCGGTTCAAATCCGATTAGGGGTACGAAACGTTGGAGGACGGACCTGACAGCGGGTCCGTCCTTCCTCTGTTTCAGGGTCGCCGGGTGGCAATCCGCTTGTCGGCGGCTTGTCGGTGAAACACCCCCTTTGGAGGACTCATGGCCCGTAGTGGATTCGATCGCGAAAAATACATCACTTTACAGTCCGACCACATCGCCACTCGCAGGAAAGAAATAGGCGGCAAGCTTTACCTGGAAATGGGTGGCAAGCTTTTTGACGATCTGCACGCTTCGCGTGTCCTGCCCGGATTCACACCGGATAACAAGATCGCCATGTTGGAACAGCTCAAGGACGACCTGGAAATCCTCATCGTCTTGAACGCCAAAGACCTCCAGCGCAACAAGGTGCGCGCCGACCTGGGCATTTCCTACGAACAGGACGTATTGCGGTTGGTCGACGTGTTCCGCGAACGTGGGTTCCTGGTTGACAACATCGTGATGACGCAGATGGAAGATGACAACAAGTCGGCCAAGACGTTTAAACGCAAGCTGGAGAAACTGGGCCTGAAGGTGGCGCGTCACCGCGTTATCGAGGGATATCCAGCTGCTGTGCACACGGTGGTATCGGACAAGGGATTCGGGCGTAATGACTTTGTCGAAACCAGCCGCGACCTGATCGTCGTAACGGCCCCGGGGCCGGGATCGGGCAAGATGGCCACGTGCCTGTCGCAGATCTACCACGAATTTGCTCGAGGGAACAAGGCCGGATACGCAAAGTTTGAAACCTTCCCGATCTGGAACCTGCCACTGGACCATCCGGTGAACCTGGCCTATGAAGCGGCAACGGCTGACCTGGATGACGTCAACATGATTGACCCCTATCACCTGGCTGCCTACGGCAAACAGGCCGTTAACTACAACCGTGACGTGGAAGTCTTCCCGTTGTTGCGTCAACTGCTCGAAGAGCTCGTCGGCGAGAGTCCCTATGAATCGCCCACAGACATGGGTGTCAACATGGCTGGCTACTGCATCAGCGATGACGAGGTATGCCGCGAAGCTGCCAAACAGGAAGTGATCCGCCGTTACTTCAAGGCTCTGGTCGCTGAAAAGCGTGATGTCAAGGATCCAGTTGAATCTCAACGCATTGCCATTGTGATGAGCAAACTGGGCATCACGCGCCAGGACCGCCCGGTGGTGGTTCCCGCACTGGAGCTGGCCAGAAAGACGCATCTGCCGGCCAGTGCGCTGCAGCTCGATGACGGACGAATCATCACAGGTAAGACGTCGAAACTGCTGGGATGTTCGGCCGCGATGCTGCTGAACGCGTTGAAGGTGCTGGCGGGGATTGATAAGAAGATCGACCTGCTGGCGCCCTCCTCAATCGCGCCTATTCAGACTCTGAAGACTGAGCATCTGGGCAGTCGCAACCCGCGCCTGCACACAGATGAAGTGCTGATTGCGCTGTCCGTGTCGGCTGATACTGATCCGAACGCTGCGAAGGCGTTGGAGTATCTCAAACAGTTGCGCGGATGCCAGGTTCACACCACCACGATTCTGGGATCCGTGGATGAAGGAATTTTCCGCAATCTCGACATTCAGGTCACCTCTGAGCCGGAGTACTGGCGCAAGAGTTTGTACCGCAAGTAAGAGGCTGTACATGGCGGCGGTTGCGTCAGCGCCGTCGCCGCCTCACCGCTGCAGTCATCCGCCTCGCCGCACGAGGCCAGCTAATCTGCTGAGCGGTCACCCCGATCGCCTTCCACGCTGCGGCGGGATCCGAAGACACCCGCTTCTAGTCTTCAATGAATCGGGTGAGCGCCGGGCGGCCGTCGGGGTCCAGGAAAGAGTTGAGGAGGTCTTGGACCGGGATGTCCCAGATATAGGAGAAAAGCACTGTGTCTGAATAGTCGTTGACCAGATCGTCATCCATACGCATCGGCAGGACCTGGCCAGCTGGCGTCTTAAGAGTGTACGTGTACTTTTCTACCTCCACCAGTTCATATCCGGGCCGCTGCTCATAGGTGTAACACGGAAAGTACAAGGACGCGTAGCCGCGCTGCGCCCAGCGGAATGATTCGCCCGCCTGGTAGATGAACCAGCGCGTCACCAGGTCAAGATCCGGGGAATAAAAAGTGAAGAAAATCTTCTCGTTTCGCGTACTTTCTCCGTATGCGAACTGCCCGTCCTCAAGCTGAGCCAAGTGGTAGATCGGATCCCCATTACTGTAACTGAGGCTGACAGAGTTCGGATGAAACACATTACGCATGAAAAGAGCATTACGACATTCCGCCAGCAGCCTCAGCTCCTCGAAAAACGGCTCATCAAGACTCATCAACGACACAGTCTTTACAACCTTCCTCACACACGTTATTCCTCGACGATAAAGGCTTCCAAAGCCGGGCGACCATCAGGATCTAGGAAAGAGTCAAGAAGATCCCGAACCGGAATATCACAGATATAAGAAAACAGCACAGTCTCTGAATAGTCGTTGACGAGATCGTCATGCATACGCATCGGTAGGACCTGGCCAGCTGGCGTCTTAAGAGTGTACGTGTACTTTTCTACCTCCACCAGTTCATATCCGGGCCGCTGCTCATAGGTGTAACACGGAAAGTACAAGGACGCGTAGCCGCGCTGCGCCCAGCGGAATGATTCGCCCGCCTGGTAGATGAACCAGCGTGTCACTAGGTCAAGATCCGGGGAAAAGAACGTAAATTGGATATCCTCGTTTCGCGTACTTTCTCCGTATGCGAACTGCTCATCCTCAAGCTGAGCCAAGTGGTAGATCGGATCCCCAGCATGACTGATACTGATCGAACGAGGATGGAACACATTGCGCATGAAAAGAGCGTCCGAACTTTCCGCCAGCGGCCTCAGCTTTTCGAAAAAAGGTTCATCAAGGCTTTGAAACGGCATCGCTTCGTGCTTTCTTTACGGGCAATTTCATTCGCAACGATTGCTTCCAGGTTGGAGGCACCCTCTGGCTCCAAGAAGAAGTCGAGAAGATCGCGAACCGGGATATCGCATATGTAGGAAAACTCCACTGTGGGTGAATATCTGTTGACGAGGTCGTCATGCATCCGGATAGGCAGAACGTGGCCGGTTGGAGTCTTGAGCGTGTAGGTGTTTCGAGCTACTTCCACCAGAGAGTACCCGGGCCGTTGCTGATCCGTGTACCAGGGAAGATCAGCCAGCGAATAGTGCTTTTCCGAGCGGTACGCCGTTCCTGCCTGGTAGATGAACCAGCGTGTAATGAGGCCGAGGTCCGGCGAGAAAAGCCTGAACGAAATGGGTTCGTTTCGCGAGCTGAGCCCGTATGCGAATTTTCCTTCATTGAGCTGGACAAGGTGATAGAGCGGATCCCCGCAATGGCTGATACTGATTGAGGATGGGTGAAGCGCATTACGCATGAAATGAGCGTTACTGCAGTGCGCCAGTTGCTGCAGCTCTTCGAAAAAAGGTTCATTAAGGCTGTTGAACGACATCACGACAAGACCCCTTTGATGAGTGCTTCCAAGACTGTCAGCAGTTCGCCGTCTGCGTCAAGGATCTGTAACTGTGTCGCGCCGCCAGAATAGCCAAACCATGGCGGCGCTGTGCTGACTTCAATCGAGTAGCCTTCCGGCAGACTGGAGAGCTTGTATGAGTAGTGCGGCTCTTTGAGTGCGCTGTGCGGCAGCGAACGGCTCTCGAATGAGACGGGCACACCGTCAGGTGCTACAGCCAACCATGTGCCTCGTGGTTTGCCGATCCGATCCACATGGCAACCGTATTCAGCTATGAATGCGTCAAGAGACATTCGGATTTTTCCGCCTGGCACATGGCTCATTTTGTCTTCCTTCACCGGATACCAATTTCCTCCTCCGCTCACTTTCGGTGTACGGAGTACGCTCGGATCCCTTTTCCAATCTCCAGGATCCGTGCCCCGGAAGAAGCGAATACTAAGGGCTTAAACCCTGATTGTACTGCTCAAACTGTTCTTCGGATCAATTTGATCAATGTCTGAGCACCTCACAAGCAGATCCACATGTGCGGGCCTGTGCCTTCAAGGCATCGTCTGCACGCACAAACACCGAAGCGCTCAACGACAGGAATGATGGTTAGAGCGAACATCCTGGTACAGATCAGTGACGACTCGTGCTCCACGCTCCCACGTCAGCTGCGTCGGCTGAGATGCAGCTGCATGCTGCAGGCCAGCCAACTTGTGTGGCTGGACTGCCAGGTCGAACAGTGCGCGTGCGATATCACCATCGCTCCCGGCCATCACGCCGTCCACACCGTCGGTACAGAAGTCAGCGATTCCGTTGCCGCTGCGGTAAATAACAGGCAGGCCGCTGGCGTGAGCTTCCAATGCAGCAATGCCGAATGCCTCGTGAACAACAGGGGAGACGAACACGTCAGCCTCGCGGTACGCATCGGCCAGTTCATCTGGCGACTTGCGTCCGCACCAGTGAATGTAATCGGCATCCGCCGTGCGCTTTTCCAACGGGGTACGCAATGGCCCCTCGCCAAAGACTCGCAGTTCAATGTCAGCGCCGTGCTCGTGAGCTGCCACCACGCATTCGACCAGCTGCGTGATGCGTTTGCGTGGCGCCAGTCGCGTAGCAGTCACCGCTCGCAGCGGTCTCGACGGTCGTGAGGACGGTAGCGGCACCGGCATCGCCGCCCGCCCTCGTGCCCGTTCTGCCTGGAGCAGCCCGGCATGCGCTGCATGGGACACTCGGGTGGTCTCCCAGGGTTCAGCGGTGATGAAATTGGGCAAAATTCGCACCGATACAGGCCCGCGCGCGCAGCGTTCAACGGCCCGAGCTGCGCTGCTCGACACGGCGCTCAGAACAATGCCGGCACGCTGCCAGTCATCCAGCGGATTCGCCCACCCGTACCACAGGCGCTGATCGTCAAGCATGCAGTGCCACGTCACCACGCAGGCGATCTCATGGCGCGCGCAGATATTCGTTGCCATCCGCGCGAAAGGCGAAACCACGCCGGTGTGGATGTGTACCACGTCGAAAGTAGGAAGAGCGCGCGTGAGAGTCACCCTCGCCAATGGGTTAATGGGAATGTCCCACGGAAGACGCATCGTGAGGCGGCGAACGCGTACCCCGTCCTCAACTGACGTGTGATCGCCGCGTTCAGATCCAAGTGGTGTGGCAGTGATGACGGTGACGTCGTGCCCGGCAGCAGTGAGCGCTCGAGCCAGCCCCGCCACCTGCGTTTCGATCCCGCCCAGTCGCGGTGGGTAGCAGTCAGAGACGAGGGCGACTTTCACAGCGCCCTACAGTTCCATTTCCTCAACTGAACGCAGGTACTCGGACAGGCGGTTGGCAGCAGCAACCACTGACGGACCGTGCTGACGACCAGGCTGGCGTCCCATGCGTTCAATCGGGCCGGACACGGAGATCGCGGCGAGGACGCGCCCAGATGGTCCACGCACCGGAGCGGACACCGACGCGACGCCGGCTTCGCGCTCACCTACAGATTGTGCCCACCCGCGGCGACGCACCTGTGCCAGCATCGTCGCGCTGAAGGAAGCGTTGTACAGGCCGCGGTGCATGCGGTCCGGCTCTTCCCAGGCCAACAGAACGTGGGCGGCGGATCCGGCTTTCATGGACAGTGTTGCGCCGACAGGAATGGAATCGCGCAGACCCATCGGCGGTTCGCTCGCTGCCACACACACGCGTGATTCGCCCTGGCGGCGATACAGCTGCGTGGATTCTTTGGTGTGATCGCGCAGTGCAATCAAAACGGGCATAGCGGCTGACAGCAGACGATCCTCGCCCGCTTGGGAGGCCAGTTCTTTCAGGCGCGGCCCCAGGACGAATCGACCCTGCATGTCGCGGGCCACAATACGGTGAAATTCGAGAGCTACAGCCAGGCGGTGGGCAGTGGGCCGCGCCAGGCCAGTGGCGGCGACGAGATGGGCAAGAGTGGCAGGGCCTGCCTCGAGTGTGTCAAGAACCAGCGTCGCCTTGTCGAGAACCCCGACGCCTGATGAAGATGCGTCGTCCATATAGTGATCCTCTCATCTCAAGTCCTGAGATTCAAAATCTGCAGACACGTGTTGTGTCTAACCATAGACACTGTCGACGTATTTATGCACCCAGTTCGACGGCGGTGCTGAAAATTCGCTGAATCAGAGGGAACTGACGGTGATGACACACGTGAAGGAGGAATCATGAGCGGCACATTGGCTGAAAAAGTGTGGGCAGACCATGTTGTGACGAAAGGCGAGAACGGTGCCCCGGACCTTCTTTACATCGACCTGCAGCTGTGCCACGAAGTCACCAGCCCTCAGGCATTCGAAGGGCTGCGCCTGGCCGGGCGCAAGGTTCGCCACCCGGACCTGACCATCGCGACAGAGGACCACAACACTCCGACAGTCAACATTGACCTGCCGATCGCAGACCTTACCTCGCGCACTCAGATCAACACGCTGCGAGCCAACGCCGAAGAATTCGGCATTCGCCTGCATTCACTGGGAGATTCGGATCAGGGAATCGTGCACGTGGTCGGCCCGCAGCTGGGTCTGACTCAACCGGGTATGACAATCGTGTGCGGCGATTCGCACACGTCCACACACGGTGCATTCGGCGCCCTCGCATTTGGCATCGGAACCTCTGAAGTCGAGCATGTCCTGGCTACCCAGACACTACCGCTGGCCCCTTTCAAGACAATGGCGATCACGATCAACGGCACGCTGTCACCGAGTGTGACAGCCAAGGACATCATCCTCGCGATCATCGCGAAGATCGGCACAGGTGGCGGGCAGGGATACGTCCTCGAATACCGAGGCGAAGCCATTCGCGCACTGTCAATGGAAGGCCGCATGACCATATGCAACATGTCCATTGAGGCCGGTGCGCGCGCCGGAATGATTGCTCCCGACCAGACCACATTCGACTATCTGAAGGGTCGCCCCCACGCGCCCGAGGGTGAGCAATGGGACGAGGCTGTGGAATATTGGTCCACACTGTATTCAGATGACGACGCCGTATTTGACGCCGAAGTGGTGCTGGAAGCTGAAGAGATCGAACCATTCGTCACATGGGGAACGAACCCCGGTCAGGGCGTCCCGCTGTCAGCAAGCGTGCCCGATCCGGAGAACATGGGTGACGCAGCCAGGCGGCATGCAGCTGAACGAGCCCTCGAATACATGGATCTGCGTGCAGGAACACCAATGCGGCAGATCCCCATCGACACTGTTTTCCTGGGATCATGCACCAACGGACGTATTGAAGACCTACGGGCTGCGGCGAAGATTATCAACGGGCGCCACAAAGCTGACGGCCTGCGAATGCTCGTCGTCCCAGGATCAGCGCGCGTGCGACTGCAGGCTGAAGATGAAGGCCTGGACAAGATCTTCAAGGACTTTGGAGCCGAGTGGCGAAACGCCGGATGCTCGATGTGCCTGGGGATGAATCCCGATCAACTGTCGGTTGGTGAACGCTCCGCCTCCACATCGAACCGCAATTTTGAAGGACGCCAGGGCAAAGGTGGACGCACCCACCTCGTCTCGCCACTGGTGGCAGCGGCGACTGCCGTGCGCGGAACACTGTCCAGCCCGGACGATCTGGAACCGCAGGCCTGACCGGAACGACGCGCGCACCGCCCTTACGCGCAGCGCACGAGCCCCGGGCAGATGGCAGCCTACGTACCGGACCAGCAATCGTAGAAAAACACTTGTGGAAGAAGAGTGAGATGGAAAAATTCACCACCGTCAGTGGCGTGGGCGTGCCGCTCGAACGGTCGAATGTTGACACCGACCAGATTATTCCGGCCGTCCACCTCAAGCGCGTTGCCCGCACGGGCTTTGAGGACGCATTGTTCTCAGCGTGGCGCTCAGACCCGAACTTTGTGTTGAACAACCCGGCCTACGAACACGGGACGATCCTGGTGGCAGGCCCTGATTTTGGCACTGGCTCTTCGCGTGAGCACGCGGTGTGGGCGCTCAAAGATTACGGGTTCCGAGTCGTTCTGGCCCCCTCGTTCGCGGACATCTTCAGAGGAAACGCGGGCAAACAGGGATTGCTGGCCGGGCAGATCAGCGAAGGCGACTGCCAGCAACTGTGGAAGCTTCTCCGCAACGAACCAGGCGTCATGATGACCGTGTCACTGGGGAACCGCACCGTGACATGCGGCTCGTTCACCTGCACGTTCGACATCGACGATTATACGGCGTGGCGTCTGCGCGAAGGCCTGGACGACATTTCATTGACGTTGCGCAACGAAGATGCCATCAAAGCGTACGAGGCGCGCCGCCCCTCTTTCAAGCCGCGCACCCTGCCGGTGCGGACCCTGCCGAAGGAAACAGTCGTGTCGGCTCGCCCCAGCGACGAGCAGGAGCAGTGAGAGATTCCTAGCAGTGCGCTCCCTGAGACTCCGTTGCGCACTCGACTGTCATAGAGTGAGACAATACGGATTCTTCCACGAGGAGCTTCAGATGACGTCGATACTTGAAGTTGAAGGGGGACACCCGCTCACGGGCAGCATTACCGTGCGAGGGGCAAAGAACTTTGTTCCTAAGGCCATGGTTGCAGCCCTCCTTGCGACCACACCCTCTGAGCTGTACAACGTTCCGCTGATCCGTGACGTGGATGTGGTGTCGAATCTTATGCGCCTGCATGGCGCGCACGTCGACTTCGACCAGGACCGCGGCATCATGAGAATTGACCCCTCGAACGTTGAAGTGGCTCAACGCTCTGACATCGATGCTCTGGGCGGATCCTCACGCATCCCGATCCTGTTTTGCGGCCCGCTGCTGCACCGCATGGGTGAAGCGTTCATCCCACAGCTGGGAGGATGCAACATTGGGGGACGCCCCATCGATTTTCACCTGCAGATCCTGCGCCAGTTCGGTGCGATTGTCGACAAACGATCCGACGGCATCCATATGTCACGGCCAGCCGAAGGGCTGCGCGGAACAGTCGTGGACCTGCCGTTCCCATCAGTGGGAGCCACCGAGCAGACACTGCTGACCGCGGTTCGTGCTGAAGGCGTCACGATCCTGCGCGGCGCGGCCGTTGAACCGGAAATCATGGATCTGATCAACGTGCTGCAGAAAATGGGCGCGATCATCTCACCGGATACCGACCGTTCCATCCGTATTGAAGGTGTCAAGGAACTGGTTGGATATCGGCACACCTCGCTGCCCGACCGCATTGAAGCAGCATCGTGGGGCGCGGCAGCACTGGCAACCGGCGGCGATGTGTACGTCCAGGGTGCGCGCCAACCCGACATGCTCACATTCCTCAACACCTTCAGGAAGGTCGGCGGCGCCTTCGACATCGAGAAGGAGGGTATCCGCTTCTATCATCCTGGTGGTTCTCTGCATTCGATCGCGCTGGAAACGGCTGTCCATCCCGGGTTCATGACGGACTGGCAACAGCCACTGGTTGTCGCCCTGACGCAGGCCGACGGGCTGTCCATCGTCCATGAGACGGTGTACGAAAACCGCTTCGGGTTCACTCAGGCGCTGCGCCAGATGAAGGCGAATATTCAGGTGTATCGAGAGTGCCTGGGTGGGACTCCCTGCCGTTTTGGTCAGCGTAACTTCTACCATTCCGCAGTGATTTCGGGACCGACGCCGCTGCAGGCAGCTGACATCACCGTGCCTGACCTGCGTGGCGGTTTCTCCCACCTCATCGCAGCATTGGCTGCGACGGGAACGTCCCACGTGGCCGGCATCGACGTGATCTCGCGCGGATATGAGCATTTCCTGACCAAACTGCGCCAGCTGGACGCCCGCGTCCAGTACGTTGACGACTGAAGCGACTCCTCGGCAGTGCCCAAGAACCAAGCGGCACCGACAGCTCGGATTGAAGACGCCTTATTGACCGACCCCTGTGATTAAGCTGGTGAACTGTGAGCAGAATTCAAGGCCTGTACAAGAATGCGGTGGCGGCGGTTTCACCGATCATGCACACGTGGATCAACTTTGATGTCACGGGGGAAGAAAACCTGCCCGAATCAGGCGGCTTCCTGGTGACCCCGAACCATATTTCGAACACCGACCCGGTGTGCGTGGCGTTTGTCCTGGGTGAGCTGGGAATTCCGACCCGCTTCATGGCCAAGAACGAGCTGTTCAAGGTGCCGGTGCTGGGCGCTGTGATGAAGAAACTTGGCATGGTGCCGGTGCTGCGTAATTCCTCGCATTCTGTGGACTCGCTGGCAGGGGCCCGTAAGGCGCTCGACGCGGGTCAGTGCGTTGGCATCTATATTGAAGGCACTCTTACACGTGACCCGCAGTACTGGCCGATGCGTGGCAAGACGGGTGCTGCGCGTCTTGCCCTGGATACTCGCTGCCCGGTCATCCCGATTGCACAGTGGGGTCCCCAGGCGATCCTGGAGCGTTACTCGAAGGCGCTGGACATTCGTCCCGGGCGCAAAGTGCGCATGACAATCATGGAACCGGTCGACCTTTCCGACCTGTATTCCGATCAGGGATCGCAGGACCGCGAAGCGGTGGTGGAAGCGACTGAGCGCATCCAGAAGGCCATCACTCGTGGCGTAGAGGAATTGCGCGGAGAGAAGGCTCCTGAACAGCCGTGGGATCCTGACAAGATGCAGGGGCCAGCCAAGAAGACGCTGGGACGGTTCGGGCACTGGCGCAGGGGCGTCCAGGGACGCTGATTTCATTGCAATGCGGCGCCTGTGCCCCGTGTACTCATATCGACGAGGATGACTCTTCCGCCCGCTGCCCGCTGACCACCTGAGCGATGAGGCGGCTCATTTGCGTATGTCGATTACCACTCGCATCGGGTCTTCAAGAATTCCAATCTGATAGACGCGCTGTTGATCCATGCCGATCACAACATGCGTGCGCCCTTCAAATGTGCCGTCCTCAATGATCGACAGCGGCCCGATATTGAGCAGAGGAGGCCCCGAGTAATACACGTTCTGATCTTCTTCCTCCAGCGGCATGGCAGTGCCCTCGATGCCCACATCCAGGAAGGTTGCGCCGCGGATTTTCAGCGGCAATCCGCGTCCTTGCTCAAGAGGCTGAGCCGCACGGTCAACGTACCAGCCGGGTAGGCCCTCACCTGAAAATTCGATGACGAACCGGTAGAAGTTCTCATGTTCTCCCACTCGCATGTCATGGAAGATGAGCTGGCTGCCTTCAACAGGAGCGGATTCCTGATGAGTGGGACCGTCAATCCATTGATCGACGTTCACTGGCAACGTTGCATCTTTTTCGTCTGAGAGGTTCGCTTCCGGCTCATTGGGTGTCGCGGATGAATCCGTGTCGCTGTCGGAGCTGGAAACATCAGATTCATTCGGTGTCTGCGGCGTGTCGGGTGTGCTTTGCTGAGAATGCTCGCTGGCACCGGATGCTGAGGCACCCTCGTCAGGAGTTGATGAACAACCGGCGACAAGGAGGCTGGCTGCGGCAATCCCAGCTGCGACAGCAGGCAGAAAAGCACTGTCACGTTTTGATCCCTCGTTGTGCGGTCCGGGCAGTACCATGATCACAATCTCCTTACAGGGCGTCGCTTATGCGCACTCGTGCGCATGTGGCAGTACCCAAAAGCTTATCTCCCATTTTTCGTACTTGTGGCTCAACCGCGATCTGAGTGCCCGCGCAGTAGAGTTGATGTATGACACCTCACGCAACGACCGGCTACGACGCTCACTCCCACACGCCTCCGGCGGACAGCTCCGAGGAACGGGCAGGCGCACCTGAACAGCGCTTCACCCACGCCAGCGTGCTGGGCACCGGAGCATGGGGAACAACCTTCGCGCACATCCTGAGCCAGGCCGGCCTCACCGTGTCGATGTGGGGCAGGAACGAGGGCGTCGTCGACTTCATCAACTCTCATGAAAACTCAACCTACCTGCCTGGTGTCACACTGTCCGATGCGATTAACGCGACGACCGATATCCGGCAGTGCATTCAGGACTCGAACCTGGTATGCATCGCCGTGCCCGTGGGGGCGGTGCGCGCCACTTTGGAACAGGCCACACCCGCACTGGACCCCGATGCCACATTGCTGTCCCTGGCCAAGGGTCTTGAACTGGACACGCTGCGCACAGTCCATTCAGTGATCTGCGAGGCAACCGGCTTCGCACCGACCAGCGTGGCCGTCATGTCCGGTCCGAACCTGTCGCGCGAAATTGCCGACCGTCAGCCGACGGCAACGGTCGTGGCATGTGAGGACATCGAGCGCGCCACGATGATCGCACGCACCTGCCACACGTCAACATTCCGCCCCTACGTGAGCGGCGACGTACTTGGATGCGAAATCGCCGGTGCTGTCAAGAACGTCATCGCCGTTGCCATTGGAGCCGCCGAAGGAATGGGCCTGGGAATCAACACGCGTGCCACACTGATCACCCGCGGCCTTGCTGAAATGACCCGTCTGGGTACGACACTGGGAGCCAGTGCCGACACTTTCGCCGGTCTTGCCGGTATCGGTGACCTTGTGGCGACCTGCTCATCGAAACTGTCGCGTAACTACTCGCTGGGTGTGCGCATGGGGCGCGGAGCTTCCCTGGACGAAGCGCTCGAACTGTCTCCCGGCGTGGTGGAAGGTGTGCGCTCCGCACTTCCGATTCTGCAGCTGGCTCGCGCTCACGATGTGGATATGCCGATCACGGAGAGCGTGGTGCGCGTGGTCCATGACGGTGACTCCATTGAGCACATGGGTCAGATGCTCATGTCGCGCCCTCAGAAGATGGACGGGTGGCGCATCGAACTGCTGTGAACCGAGGCATCAGGGGGCGCCCTCGTCAATAAACGCAGCGGACGGCGGTAGGCTTAACGCCATGACGACTCAAGCCCGACCCCGTGTCCTCATGGTTTTTGGAGGACAATCAAGCGAACACGAGATTTCGTGCGCCACAGCCGCAGGGATCCTTTCAGCGATCGACCGCGACGTGTGGGACATTGTGCCGGTGGGCATTACGAAGGATGGCCAGTGGGTGCGCGTCAGTGACAACCCTGATGACCTTGAATTCCACGACGGGCATGGGCACGAAGTCACCGCGACGGGCGCACATGTGGTGTGGGGGCCGCACGGACACCTCTTTGAACTGTCAGACAGTGACGAGGGTGGCCAGGGCCTGCGGACGGCACGCGATCTGGGAGCAATCGACGTTGTGTTCCCGCTGCTGCATGGCCCCTACGGTGAGGACGGCACAATCCAGGGGCTCCTGGAGATGGTTGGCGTGCGCTACGTGGGATGCGGTGTGGCAGCTTCTGCGGTGTGCATGGATAAGCACCTGACTAAGACAGTGCTCAGCCAGGCTGGCGTAGACGTAGGGCGCTGGGAGTTGGTGACGGCCGAGCAGTGGTCGCATCACAAGGACGATGCGCACGAGCGGATCCGTGCCCTCGGATTGCCTCTGTTTGTCAAGCCATGTCGCGCTGGATCCTCCATCGGTATCACGCGTGTGGACCAGTGGGAGCAGCTGGACCAGGCGATCGAAGAAGCACACGCACACGATCCGCGCGTCATCGTCGAATCAATGTTGCAGGGGCGCGAAGTTGAATGCGCCGTCTTGGCCACCCGCGCTGAGACAGGGGAGCGGGCTCCGGCTCGTGCCGCAGTTCTGGGTGAGATTATCGTGCCTGACGGCGAGTTTTACGATTTCAACTCCAAGTACGTGGACGCGGAAGCTGCCACGCTCAAGTGTCCTGCAGATTTAAAGAAGGCAGACGCCGACCGGATCCGTGATGTTGCGATCCAGGCGTTTGCCGCGGTGGGTGGTGAAGGACTCTCACGCGTTGACTTCTTCTTCAACGACTCAACCGGCGCCATTACCGTGAACGAAATCAACACCATGCCGGGGTTCACTCCCATTTCGCTGTACCCGCGCATGTGGGAGAGCTCCGGAGTGGATTACGGTCAGCTGCTCGATACTTTGCTGCGCGAAGCACTTGCACGCCCGCTTGGGCTTCGCTGAGATCCGATCGGGGTAATGTGGAGTCATGTCGAAACCGAAGGTAACGCTCGTAACGTCAGCGGAGATGCCTGACCTGTACACCAATGATGTCGGACTTCTTGATGCACTGGTCGAGCGAGGTACCGATCCGCACATTGCAGTGTGGAACGACCCGAACGTGAACTGGGATGATGCCGGTGTCAGCGTGGTCCGCTCAGTGTCGGACTACGCCACTGACCGTGATGCCTTCATCCAGTGGAGCCGCTCGGTTCCACGTTTACTCAACCACCCCGATGTGCTGGAGTGGAACTCGGATAAGCACTACATGATTGAGTTGGAGAAGCGTGGCCTTCCGGTGATTCCCACGATGTGGTTGGAGCCGGAACAGAACCTGTCGAAGCATCAGGTGCATGCACGTTTTCCCGCCTCGGGTGACTTCGTCGTGAAGCCGGCTGTGTCCTCGGGTGTGCGCGATGTGGGTCGGTACTCCGCCAACGACACGAAGCAGCGTCAGGCCGCGATCATGCACGCGATGACGATGCTGTCGGAGGGCCGTTCGGTCATGGTGCAGCGCTACCTGGAGGACATCGATATTCACGGTGAGATCTCGCTGCTGTTCTTCAACGGCCTGGTTTCGCACTCGGTTGAAAAAACCGCAATGCTGTCCCCGGACACCATGTCGGCACCTGTGTTCCGTGAATCAGTGGTCGAGGCGCGTGACGCGAGTGCCGAGCAGTGGCAGTGGGGCGAGTTGATCCGCTCCATCCTGCATTCGTATGTGCGTGATCGGATGGGCCGCGACGAGCTGTTCCTGTACAACCGGGTTGACCTTGTTCCCGACGGGCAGGGCTCGTTCAGGGTGATGGAAGTGTCACTGGTGGATGCGGACCTGTATCTTGCCTCGTCACCTGCCGCCATGAACAACTTTGCTGACGCTATTGCGATGCGCGCGTTTTGGTGAGCATTGTGGTGCTGCGGGCAGGTGCGCCCGCAAGATCCTGTGAGGGCGGGCCGGCGTGAGCGTTGACGCCAGCTTTGATGAGTTTGAACAGATGGTGGCGCGTGCAGTCGATGAGATCCCCGAAAGACTGTGGCGAGCAATCGACAATGTTGCATTCATTGTCGAGGACGACCCACCCGAAGATTCTCTGCACCTGTTGGGTTTGTATGATGGCGTGCCTCTGACTGAGCGCAGCGACTACGCCGGGATGCTGCCGGATCGTATCTTCATATTTCGTCGCCCCACCCTGGCCGTGTGCGACACGCTCGAAGAAGTCGAGGACGAGGTACGAACAACGGTCATCCACGAGGTCGCTCACTATTTCGGTGTTGACGACGAAGAGCTCGACCAGTGGGGGTGGGGCTAAGCAACCCGCTTTGGCCTATTTATTGGGGACCAGCAGGCGAGCCTCAGGACCGGTTTCGTCGATGACGATGTGCCCATCAAAGACCCTGAAATCTTCCCCGGGAATCTCGTGCTGAGTCTTTCCGTCGGGGGTGACGATGAAGTACCCGTCATCAGTTCTCATCACAACGAATCTTCCGTCGGCTGCCACGGCTTTGACTTCGCCCATATCGTCGAAGTTAAAGCCAGTGGTGGCGAACAGGCTATCGCGGTCGTGCCTGATCGTCACGACGTTTCCCTTGGCGTCGACGCTGGCAGGGCCATCTTCCCGATGGGCAAACATCGCCGAGGACGGAACCAGAGAATGACTGACCACGCTATCGGCAAGCTCTTCACTGAATCCCTTGAAGGTACCCTTTTCTGTGCCGTCGTAGGCGTAAATTGTATGTTCGGCTTCCTCGTCATCTGCTGAGGAGTCGTAGACGATGTATCCGTCGCTGAACGTCTGAACCCAGCTTTCTTCGCCGCCCACGGGGTCCATTGTGGGTTCGCCTGTTTCGAGGTCGTATGCCGTGATCTGCTTTTCGCCGTTATCGCACACCAGAACCTCTTCAGCAATTGTGCAGTCGGCTCCGTGAGCGTCGACGGACCACTTGGTGCCGCTGCCGTCCAGTGCCACTGCCGCGATCATGTCGCCCGTGAAATTGACGTCGAGGGCAGCATACACCACGTTGTCACGTATGCCGAATGGCTTGATGCTCCTAATGACACCGCCTTTGATTTCGAGCAGTGGTGTCCGCTTGCCTGTCTCACCGTCGAAAAGCTCCGCGTAACCATCATCAGACACTCTGCCGTCAGAGCTATAAAAGCAGATGGTGCTGCCGTTGACGGAATGGTTCGGGGTCTCTGCGCACTGCATGTAGTCTTCAGTGTCGCTCCACATGACTTGTCCATCCGGAATGCTGATGCCTTGGGCTGCAAGGTGATCGTCGGCATTCCAGGCAACGTAATAAGAGGAGTCAGCTGCCACCGCTTGCAAGGTGGTGGCGTCGTTCTTGTTGAACTCTATTTCCTCGAAACCGTTGATGTAAGCGGGGTCAACCCAAGATCCTTCTTCAGCGACGATAGCAATCGGGTCATAGGTGGGGATCTCACCATCGGCAGATGCTGTGCCACCGCCACTGGCATTGTCATCACTCTTAGTAGCACCGCCTCCGCTGGAACACCCGACCAGAAGGCCAAGCGATAACAATGCGCTGAGGGTGATGATTCCTGCGTTCCGGTGACCTGATCGTGCGCGACGTGGGAACGACATCGCTCGTCTCCTTTACATATGCTTAAGAAGCGGTCTTTTTCGCATGATACTAGGCAAAACATGGGTGCTGAGGTGGAAGTGCGGCGATCAGGATCGATGCTGCAGAATTGATGCAGAACTTTCACTAACATGTTCCGAATTGTTTACGGTGATGTTGCGAACGATGGAGCGTGCAGCGGTGAACGCGGGACGTGTTCGATGCCACCATCGGAGGCGGCGTGAGAATTTTCAGGTCCGGCGTGAACTCTGATAGAGTTAGCATTCGTTGCACCGGTCGGTGCGGCAATGGTGGCTGTAGTTCAGCTGGTAGAGCACCTGGTTGTGGTCCAGGACGTCGCGGGTTCGAGCCCCGTCAGCCACCCCCAGGGAAGCCCCGTAGCCTTGAGGTTGCGGGGTTTTCGCTTGAATACGCGGAGTCTTCACCTGTTGCAAGCGGTGAGCTCGTTTTCGACCTGACGGATCGTGTCCTCAGGAAAAAGGTCGGGTGCCTGTTCGAACAGGATGCGTGCAGACATGTGCGCTGACGCCGGATGTGCTTCCACGAATGCCAAAAGCTCAGGTGCCAGTTTCTGCAGGATCGCGCGTGCCTGAGGAACTGCCAGGAGGCGATCGACTCGCATGTCGATCCCCACTCGGCGCGTATCTGTATAGGACTTCCACGTCATCGCAGCACCCTCGAGCGGGAAGGGGGAGAAAATGCGCCGCAGGAATGTAACGGAAGCTTGGAACCACTGCGCAACCGCCTCATCTGTGCTTCCCGCTTGCCCGTTAGCCGTGTGAGCCTTCGCCAGGCTGAGGCCGTGAGCACCCAGAAGGTACATGTGCGCCTCCACGGGCACGTTGTGCGCCATCAGCGCGCTGACCAGATCAGTCGTATTGGAAGCGGGAACCAGGCTGTCGCTTTGAGTGGTGAACACGAATGTGGGAGGAGTGGATTCGTCAACTGAATCGACCACATCGAGGATCTCCTTACCCATCAAAGGGCCGAACTCGGCTCGCGTGACGGGGTAACCAAGGACGAGGGCGTCCGGCCGGTCACCGCGCGTCGTTGCAATGGATGCCGCCAGGTGGCCACCCGCCGAAAAGCCAACTGCAGCTATCTGATGAGGGTCGCTGCCATACTTGCGTGCGTGTCGACGCACCCACTGCATGCATTCCTGCCCATCGTCAAAAGACTGCTCCCACGGTGCGTCCTGACCCACTGCGTAGCGGGCGACGAATGCGTTGAATCCTTCAGCTGCGTAGGCGAGCGCTACTGGCTCTGCTTCCCGGTCCGAGCAGAACTGGTAACCGCCGCCAGGGAAAATCAGGACTGCAGGGCGAAGACCTGTGGACAGCTCCTCGCTTGCGGACAGAGCATAGCCGGTAATTGTGGCACTGGGAGTGATTGCCTGGGTAAAGACATCCATGGTGGTTTCGCATCCTTGGGGTACAACGTGTGAACTGATCATACGCCGACTTTGTTGCAGCCAGTCGAGTCATTGGAATGCTCTGTGTGTTAGAGCAGTCCAGATGAGGGTCATCTGCGTATTGAATGGGAGAGCCGAAGCGACAGGTGTGCCGGTTGTTTTCACCGAAAACACTTGTATTGTCTAGAGTTTGTATGATAGTGTGATGTGAGACATGATCTACCTCAGTGTCGTGACGGTAGAGCCAGTGCAACCGGACAGGATCGACGATGACTTTTTCAATGTCCCCTGAAGAAATGAAACAGCTGTCGAACGATCTGAACCAGCTGTTTTCTGCGTTCTCCACTGTCAAGACGCCAGCTCACCCTGGGATCGGGGTGCTTGGTCAGCCGGATCTGAGCGATGCATACGAAGCATTTTCCCAAGCCGCACAGACACGTGTTGGGGAAGTCGGGCAATGGTGTAACAAGACATCTGAGGCCGTTGCGACTGCCAGGAAGCAAAGTGAGCAAACGGACGGGCAATGGGCCCGGAGTTTCAGATATGACCCAGAACGTCAACACAAATTCAGGTCGTGATCGCCATGCCGCTCTTTTCTCTTCTTATCGGTGATATTCCGGGAGATGCCGCCGCCATTAACGCAACAGCCTCAGGTGTGGAAACCACCGCACAAGTGATGGAAACGAATACTCAGGAACTGGAAGGAATTCCTGGCCGAATACGTGCATGGGAAGGGGAAGCGCGCGAATCGTTCGACAGCGCGCATCAAGAGATTCGAAAACAGGCGTTGCATGTGGTGGACGGAATCGGCCAGGCAGGCGATGCCCTCGTAGGATATGGAGCCTCGGTTTCAGCGCTTCAACGAAAAGCCGACGAACTCCATCACCAGGCGCTCACAATCGATGCGCAAATTGATGCAGCTCCGCCCCTGGCGAAACTGCCAACGATCGTAGCTGTTGCGCGTCAGGGGAACGGGCTGCTGTCGGCATATCGTTCATTGCTGGATCAGGCGCAGGCTCTTGGTGCTGAATGTGCAGCACTGGTGCGTGAAGCACTGCATCTGGAGCCGGTCAACAGAGACGAATCAGGCAGTTATATCAGTGATCGCACCGCATTATCGGACGAAGAGCTCGAGGATATTCTCAGACAGCTCGATGATATGGGTTCCCTTGAAATGAACCAGAGGGGAATCGGAGACTGCTATTTCCTGTCGGCATTAATAGCTCTTAATGACTCGACAGAAGGGCGTGAGCACCTTCGGAACATGATCAAGCCCCATTACGATGAAAATGGAAAACTCGACGGCTATTTTGTGACGATCTATGATGATCCGCTTCATCGTGACGAAAGTCGGAAACGAACTGAATTCGTTGATGACGTATATGCGAGTGGTGCCCGTGGAAAAGACGGGAAAGCGAATGTGTATTCGCTGTTTGAGTCGGCCTATGGGCAAATGCATCAGGGCGGAACGATGCCTGGCAACAATGGCGGCATCACCGGTGGATGGCCTGGCCCTGCCACGAAGGAACTGTCCGGCGGGGACTATCACGTCATCGATAAGTCGAACGGCTTCCTGTTCTTCAAAGAAGGATATAAGCCCTGGGATCAGATGGAAGTCAGAGGTGCGCTTGAAGCTGACAAGCCTGTTACTGCGGAGACAGCAACGACAAGCGGACAATTCCATCCGGACAGGAATACCGCCGTGGTCCATGCCACAGACTCCAGCGGACGGGACATCAACGTCGAACTTGTGGGACAGCACGCCTATCAGGTCAAGAGCGCGACAGCGGATACGGTCACGATTGTGAATCCATGGGGCCACAACTATCTGGAAGGTGGAGGAACAACTCCCACCGGTGAAATCACCATTTCCTGGGAAGACTTTGGAAAGTATTACGGCTCGATCGCGGTTGGAGATGGATATGCGAAGTAGACATGGGGGCACGAGACAGGCCCTCCTGGCATGCGCTTTCGTAGTCGCGATGGGTGCCCTTGCCGGGTGCTCTGATGGAGAAACAGGACAAAGCGAGAGCCCCCATCAACAGTCGCAATCAGACTCAGAGCCAATCACCGGTGGAAATCACGGACAAAACGGGAGCAAGACTATAGTGTGTGACAACGGAATTGAACTGACGATCGGTGAGAATGCGCCGCTGTGGCTGGACAACGCCGGCAATTACACCGCGACGATCACTGCGCCGCAGGTACAGGATCACTTTATGCAGACATATCTGAATGCCGGAAGCGCGCAGGGCGGTATTCAGGTAGTGCTACTGGCTGGAGATTCGGCAACTCTGGAATCCGTGGGGACTTTTACCCTGATCAGAGTGGAACCTACCACGAGCATTGGCGTAGACCCCAATGGCAGTGCCACTTTCTGCTTTGAACCCGACGAAGGGTTCCCCCTGGCTGACACCTTGCGTGAACTGGAACGCGGGCAGTCTGACTAACCCTTACGCACTCGCGTGCCGAGTGCGGTCTCAGCGGCGCCTAGCAGTCTCGAAGCCGTGAAGCCTTGTTGGCGCGGGCGCTTAGGCGGCGGCAGGTGATGCGGTTACGCGGCGTGGCCTGTGGCGGCCTGTCAGTCCATGTCGCGGAGCAAGAACCCACGCCACGACAAAAACAACTGTCAGCGTGACAACAATCGTCGCCCCCGTCGGCAGATCACTGCTCCACGACAGATACACGCCGATCAGCGAACACAGCGCCCCGATAGCGGGGCCAAGAATCATCATCACGCCCAGACGCTCAGTCAGCAGACGCGCCGTCGCAGCAGGCGTGACCAGTAACGCCAGCACCAGAACATTTCCGATCGTCTGCACCGAAATGACAACCGTCAGCGAAATCACTACAGCCAGCAAGACGTCCACAGCCAGCGTCTGCACCCCGGCTGCGCGAGCACTTTCCCGATCCAGCCCAACCGCCAGGAAACGCTGATGCATCAGCGCAACCACAACCATGATCCCAGCGCTCACACCCAGAACAACGGGAACATCGGATGCAGGTATTCCGGTGATGGAACCGAATAGGAACTGCTGGAGCGAACCGGCGTAGCCAGGCGCCCTCGACATGATGAGCAAACCCAGAGCGAACGCACCGGCAAACAGTACTCCGATGACAGAATCTTCCTTCAAACGCCGATTGCCTGACAACAGAGCGACCAGCACCGCTGTGACGATGCCGGCGATCGCACCTCCCAGTACCAGAGATCCCTGAAGGACGAACGCGATGGCAAGGCCGGGGAACACAGAGTGGGCAACTGCATCACCCATGAACGCCATCCCTCGCAGCACAACGTAGGATCCGACAACACCGCAGACTACGGCGCAGCACACACAGATCAGAAGCGCCCGAGGCAGGAAAGCCAACAGGGGATTGTGCAGATCCTGCCAAAACTCGCTGAGCGTCAGCATGCGTCCTCCAGTCGTTCTGCCGGCAACAGGCGCAGCAGCGGGTTGTCGGAGCGAATGTGGAAGGCCTGCACCCACAACGTCGGATCAGCAAGCTCAGCGGCAGTGCCGTGCGCAATCACCGTGCGATTGAGCAGCAGCAGCTGATCGCACGTATGGAGCGCGGAGGCAATGTCATGCGTACTCATCATAATGGTGCAGCCTTCGCCGGTCAGCCGCTGAAACAGATCAGTCAGGAGTTCCTGGGTGGGCATGTCCAACCCCGTGAACGGCTCATCGAGGAACAGTAACTGCGGATTACCGGCGAGCGCCCGGGCAACCAGGACGCGCTGGCGCTGCCCGCCTGACAACTGTCCGATTGGACGGGAAGCCAGATCCGACAGCTCGACTCGATCCAGGGCGCGCGAGACGCGCTCATGGCGCTCGCGGCGTGCGATGGAATCGAAACGCCGCATCATGCGGAGCGTGCGCGATCCCTCGCCGGGGTGGAGGCGCGCAGCCATATCGACACATTGGCGCACGCTGATGGGGTACTCCCACGCGAATTCATGGCGTTGAGGAACGTACCCGATCATCGGCGCACTCAGATGCGTCCCTCCGGCTTGAACGCTGCCGGAGCTGATCGGCACCAATCCGAGCAATGCGCGCATCAGTGTGGTCTTGCCGGCACCGTTCGGGCCGATGAGACCGATCAGGCAGCCGGGAGGAACAGTGAAGCAGACATTGTGCAGAACCGAACGGCCCGCCAGTGACACATTCAGGCCCGACACGCTCAGCGCATCGCCTGCCGGTGACCTGTCCGCCGCAGCAGTTGGTACCGTGAGAGTCATGCCTATCGAGTGGTCCTTTCTGAATCCTGCGGATTGACGAGGGATGAGCCTGCGCGCTGCTTCCTGTGCGCCCTGCTCACAAGCCACGCCACGCCGGCACCAATCAGCACGACGGCTGCAATGATGGTGATCCACAGGGGAGCGGACGTATTCGAATCAGACACGTCCCGTGGCCCCTTCAGAGCCGACTGGTCCTGTGAGGAAACACCGGGCGGTGCCGATTCGGCAGTGGATGCAGAATTGTCGCCAGCTTGTTCGCCTGCTCTGGACTGGTCGGAAGCATTCTGAGAATCGGCAGGATCTGCAGTTGCGGGCACAGCCCTGAGGGCGTCGTGCGGATCAGTCTGGCTGCCGACAGCGACACGCATGACAGCCTGGGCCGTCGCGTCAGACGACGCGTTTCCTGCACCGTCGTCAGCTGCCACACGCAGATGAACCAGGTACACGCCCGGCTCAGAAAATACCCAATTAGCGTGCACATGAGTATTGGCTTCCATCCATACCTCACCGGCAGGTGTGCTGCCCGCTGATCCGTCAGCGCTGTTCGCCCCCGAATCCGCCAGCACACGCGGCGCTCCGAACGTACCGTCCTGCAGGAACAGCCACATGCGGCCCGGCCCCTCGACACGTTCAACCGTCATCGTGGCGCCCGTTCCCATGCGCTTCAGTGCCTCCGAATCCTGCGTGTTCCACCCGACCCAGGGCACATCGACCTGCTGAGTTTGCGGGATCACCCAGGCGCGCTTACCCTGCGCGCCTTCTAGAAAGGCGTAATCGTCTGTATCCGGCACATCCATCATGGACTCATCGCTCACGTGGATGGCAACCGAATCCAGGGTGCGCCACAGTGGTGTGGCAGCCGAATCATCGCGCGCCAGGATCTGCCACGTGCCGTCGATGACGCGCGGACCGATGTCAACGTGTCCGCGCGAAATCACGGTCGGATCAGTGGAAACGGGTTCATCTGCCTTAACCGTCTGATCCAGGGCAGGGTCAGCCTCGTCCATCGGCGCAGACAAGGCGGGCAGGGCCAGGCAGGCAGTGGCGGCGAGGGCCCCCAGGGCGGCACTGGTCAGGCGTGAAATCAGGGATTGTGTCACGGTTACTCTTTCGTTGAATCAGCAGGGCAGAGGCACTCGCGCAGCGAATCTGCATTCGCGCGCATCATGTCGATGTAGGTCGGGGCGCGTGAATCCAGCGTGTCGCCGTACAGAGGGCAGACTTTCACGCCTGATTCCTCTGCAATCGTGCGCAGCGGTGAGCGCCCTCGGGCCAGGTTCGGCTCCAGGAAAACGGCGGGAATCTTCAGGTCACTGAGCGCTGCCTGGAGTGCTTGGCGGTCAGCGAGGGATGGCTCTGTGGCCGGATTGGGAGCCAGGAAGCCCGCCACGTCCAACCCGTACGCGTCGGCAAGATAAGCGAACGCATCAGTAGTGGTGACCAGGTGGCGTCGTTCGGGCGGGATCTGCTCAATCGTCTGGGCCATATAGGTGTCCAGGTCAGCCAGCTCGTTGAGGTAGGCGGCGCTGCGGCGCTGGTAGGTTGCGGCCCCTTCGGGATCAGCGCGCATCAGTTCGTCGCGAATGACCTGCACGTATGCGCGCGCATTCGATACGTCGTGCCACAGGTGCGGGTCGATCTCGCCGTGCACATGCTTGCCGAGGACTGCCTGCGGCAGCAGGTAGATCGGGTCGCCTGGATGGCCGAGGAATCGGAAGCCATCTGCCGGAATTGAGGTCAAAGTGGAAGCCGGCACTGACAGGACGGCGCGATCCAGGTTGATCCGCTCCAGGCTTGAATCCCCGCCCGCGTGTGAATCAGCCATGAGGGTCACGTCACCGTGTTCCAGATCCACGGTCACATCCGCATGGCCAGAATCGACGACGGTGCGCCTTTCGCGCGCGGCGATTTCACCGGGGTCAATGCCCACAGCCACGACCAGCGTCCCACTGCGCAGGTTGCTGTCAGGCAGGCCGCGCCCGGGGCGGATGGTCGCTCCCAGCGTGAGGCGGTAGATCCCTGGCTTTGTGAAACCCCAGCTCATGTGCTGGTGCGCCTGGGCGGGGAGGCGCATCTGATCATTTGAGCATGCATGTGTCTGTGAAGTCTCTGTCTGCCCGCCCGCAGTAAAGGCGATGCTGGGCGCACCGAACGTGGTGGTCAGCCACGCGCTCGCCACCGATCCTTCGGGTAGGTCTGCGCCGGTGCAATACAGGGATATTTCCGATGCTCGATCCGCTCCGTATTTCTCCCCGCTGCCGCTTACCCGCATGCCGAGCCACACCGTATCCAGTGCGCGATCTTCGACCAGCGGGCGTACTTTCGCACCGTATGCCGCGGCAACTTCCGCGATGGACACCGAGCGTGCCTGGGAGGGCAGGTTGGCGTCGAGCGCGCGGATTATGGCATGTTCTTCGAGCAGCAGGTAATTCGAAAATGCCACGTCAGCGTAGGCGACGTCGCGGATGTCGCGCAGTGAGGGCTCATAGGTATGCGGATCTGCCCCATCGGGCACCAGTGCATTAACCGACACGCGCTCACCGCCGACCTGACGCACCAGGTCAGCCAGGATTCCTGTGGTTGTCACGACTTTGAGCGCGCCGGTTTGATCGGCACCTGCTTGCGCGCGTCCGATGCCGCTGCACGCGCTTATCGTGGCGACAGATGCCACAGTGACGAGGGTGACTACCGTGCGTGTCAGCAGTGCGCGCCCTGTGATGCGAAAGGTGTGTGCTGCAGCATGCAGGTGGGCTGGCCACCCTCGTCGTAATGTGTGGAACATGGCGATCAGCGGCATCTAGCGATCGCAGCGTGTGCGACGAGCAGCGTGGTGCATGCCCAGACCAGCCAGGCCCGCGATGAGCACAAGGCCGGCAAGAACCAGAAAGCTGTTGGCGCCGGTTGACGCTAGACTGGTGGCGTTTTCCGGCAACTCACATGCTTTTCCGGAGGGGGTGCGGCCCACGACTTCTGTGACGACGTGCTGGCCGTTCTCATCCACATGGACGCCTGAGGCTGCGAAAGCTGCGGCATTGGTGGGGGTGAGTGTCTGGCTGATGGTCACGGAGTAATGGCCAGGAGCTGTGAAGACCCAGTTCGGATGCGCGTGAGTGTTGGCTGGCAGTGTGAAGGAATCACCGGGAGCGGTGAAGATTTTTTCGCCTACTCCGCCGCCAAGTCCTCCGGAGAAGAAGACGCCCAGACGGCCAGGACCTTGCACATCCTCGAGTGCCCATCGCACCTGACCGGTTGTGGCGCCTGACAGTTCGGGGCGCTGTGAGTTCATGCCGAGCCACGGCACACCGCGTTGCTGTGTGGAGCCGATCATCCACACGGGCTTTCCTGCGGTGGTGAGGAATGACAATGCTGAGGGTGCTTTGAGATATGCGGCGCCTCCCACGGCAAACGTCAGGCTTGACGGATTGACCCACGATGCGGGCTGAGCGCGATCGTCTTTGAGCAGTGCCACGGCACGCCCGTTCGAGATGCCGACGCCGAGGTCGAAGTGTCCATCGGTCGCATCTCCTGAAGCGTTGGGGCCTACCGAAAAGTGCAGGGTTGTTGTGGCGACTGTGGAATCACCGTGGGGAGCAGATTGTGCCTGCGCAATCTCCGCTTCGGTGGCGGGGCGGGTGATTTCGGTGGCAATGCACTTCTCTGGTTCTGCTTTCGCGGCTGGTTGTGCTGCTGAGCCATTGTGTGCTGGTGAGTCTGCGTGCGGTTTCGAGACGGCGGCTGGCGAGTCAGGCTGTGCCTGTGAGCCAGTTCCCGTCTGTGAACTGCTTTCCGTTTGCGTGCCGTCGCCTGACTGCGTGCCGTCGCCTGACTGCGTGCCGTCACCTGACTGCGTGCCGTCACCTGACTGCGCGTCGTCACCTGCCGGGGAGGTGCTTTCGTCCCCTTCAGGGGATGTCGGTGTCGTGGCTGCCTCGCCCTCGCCCGGCTTCGAGCCAGGTTCGTCAGTGCCCTGTGAATCTGAGGCAGGCTGTGCATGTCCTACGACGATCGTGTACGTATGTGGGGTGCTGTGAACCTGGGTGCCATCGGTGCGCGTGGCCCGCGCGGTGACCTTGAGCGTGTAGGTGCCGGCATGTGTAAACAGCCAGTTGACGTGCGCATGCGCCAGATAAGGCTGCTCGATAGTGGAGCCGGCAGGATCCAAAGCGAGGGACTTGTCGGTCAGTACTGACTGAGGCGCACCGAAGGCTGGTGTCATCCACGCTGCGATGTGACCTCCCTGGGGACCTGAATACGAAATGTCGAAGTTCGCGCCCGTGTAGGAATCTCCCAACGCCAAAATGTCCCATCCCGGCCACAGCAGGTTGAAATCCTGCTTTTGCGGAAGCACGTACGCCTCTGGTGCACCGGGCACACCTGCATCGGATGGAATCGCTGTTTTTGCAGCTTCCTTGACGACGAATGTGACATCTTCAGGGGCGTGACGGACGTCTGTGCCCGTAACGTCTTCTTTCACGTCGAGGTCGATTCCACCTGAGGAGGTGGTACTCAGGTGAAACATATCGACGTGACCGTGATCAAGGGTGAGTGTGTCGGATGCCGGGGACGGCATGGCGTTGCTGAGTGAGGCGACCACACTGAGCAGTGCTGCTGCCGCAAGGGCTTTGGCGCTGCGGCGCCGAGCAAGCGTGCGTAAGAAGCGCATTGGACCTCCTGTCAAGAATGATTATCAATACGCACAACACTAACATAGTGAAAATCAATCTCAAAAGGGTGGGGCGTCTAACAGAGCACACAGAACAGCGCACACAGAACAGCGCATAAGGAATCGGCCTCGCGTCGAACGCGAGGCCGATTCCGTTACGACAGGGAACGGCGGAACTACTGCGCTGTCCGCGACAGGTCGGCATTCATCGGGTCAACTGCGCGCGAGCGCGTCACCAGTTTATGTCCGCCCCAAATGGCGAGGAAGAAGAACAGCCCGATATAGATACCGATGAACTTGATGACGGAGAATTCGCCGGCAATCACGTCGAGGGACTGACCTACCACAACGATCGCACACATCGCCAACGCAATGAGCGGACCTGCAGGATAGAGCAGAGCGCGGTAGGGCAGATCCTTCGGATCCTTCCCCTGAGCCTTATATGCGCGACGGAAACAGAAGTGCGACCATGCGATTCCCATCCATGTGATGAAACCGGCCAGGCCGGACGCGTTCACCAGCCAGCTGTAGACAACGCCGGAACCGACGCGAGATGTGGCGAAACATGCCGCGCCGATCAGGCACGTAGCGGCCAGAGCTGCCAGGGGAACACCGTGTGAGGTGACACGACCAAACAGACGAGGCGCCTTACGCTCCTTCGCCATTGAGTAGAGCATGCGAGTGGCGACGTAGACACCGGAGTTTCCTGCAGACAGAATCGAGGTCAAAATGACCGCATTCATTACACCTGCAGCACCGGCGATGCCGGCTCGCTCAAAGAGCAACGTGAAAGGTGACTTCGTGACGGCCTCGGTGAAGCCTTGTGCGGTGGAATCGTCCGCACTTGCGCCCTGCAGCAGCGACGGGTCGGTGTAGGGGATGAGGAAGGCAATCACCAGGATCGCGCCGATATAGAACAGCAGGATGCGGAAAAAGACCGCTCGCGTAGCCCTGGGAACGTTCTTCTCCGGATCTTCAGTCTCGCCGGCTGCGATGCCGATCATTTCTGTTCCCTGGAATGAGAATCCGGCGATCATGAAGACCCCCATGATTCCCCAGAAGCCGTTGACGAAGGGCGCCTCGCCAATCTGCCAGTTAGTCAGGCCGGGCGATTCGCCTCCCAGGATACCGACGATCATCAGCACACCCAGCGCCAGGAAGATCAAGACGGTCACGACTTTGATGGCGGCGAACCAGAATTCAGATTCACCAAAACCGCGCACACTGAACGCGTTGAGGGTGAACAGAATCAGCAGGAAGACGCCGGACCAGATCCACGGTGGAACTTGATCCGGCGGGAACCAGTACTGCATGACGATGGTGGCGGCAACGAGTTCGGCTGCCACCGTGATCGCCCAGTTGTACCAGTAGTTCCATCCCTGCGCGAAGCCGAAAGACTTGGAGACGTAGCGCGTCGCGTAAACCTCGAACGCACCGGAGGAGGGGCAGTATGTGGCCATCTCGCCCAGTGACTGCATGAGGAAGAAGACCATGACGCCGATTGCGCCGTACGCCAGCAGTGCGCCACCTGGCCCTGCGCCGGTGATGGTGCCACCTGATGCGACGAACAGGCCCGTTCCAATTGCGCCTCCGATGGCGATCATGTTGAGGTGGCGAGCCTTGAGGTTGCGTCGAAGGTGTGGATCGGCTGTGCCGTGGCTGCCAGTTTTTGGCGTCGCAGCAGAATCAGACATACGTTCCCCCTCGTTGAGTAAGCAGTCAGTCGAGAATCAGCAAAGAAGTCGACTGTCACCATGCATGTGAACACGGTAGGCCAAAAATCGCCCTCGTGGAAAAGTGTTCGTATGGTGGATACCTTGCGCAAGGTCGGATGAACGGCATCCAAATAGCGAAACTTACTGATAGGTATGCATAATCATGCGGACGTCGAGGGTTGCGCACGCTGGCGCCGTTTGAGGGTGGTAGCAATGCTTCGCGCGCCGTGAATCTGGCGTGATCGCTTGCAAAAGTGGGAGAGTACTTGACAGGGTAAAGGCATGAAAACCACACGAAAACTGGCATTTGTCCCTGCGATCGCGTTGGCATTCACTCTCGGAGCCTGCAGTTCCCAAAATGACCCCGCACCAGTTGAATCTGAACCCACGTCAACTACTACGACGAGCGAGGCAACTCAGTCTTCCTCGGACGATGACCGTGATGATGATGCTGATGACACCGCCGAATCTGGAGATGACGATCAGGCCTCTGCGGCATCAGGTGTTTCATCCAACGAGCAGGCTCTGGCGGCTGTGGCGGCTGCTGAGGGCGTGAACGGTGGCCGCGCCTATTCTCTGGAAACCAACGACCAGCGCTCCGAGTGGAAAGTGAAGGTTGTTGAGGGTAATGAAGGCCGTGTCTACGTCATTGATCAAAGCGGCAATGTCGTGCGAAACGAGATCGACGACGACTTTGATGAAGACGACAAGCATGTTGCGGATGCTGGAATCATCTCACTGGCCGATGCGGTCAAGGCTGCCCTGGCCGAGCGTCCCGATGGCTACCTCATATCTGCTGACTTCGACGACGATGACGACAACAAGTTCTACTTCGAGGTTGAACTCGAAAACGAAGCCGGGGGAGACTTGGCCGAATTCGACATCGACGCTGAAAGTGGCGCTGTGACAGTTGAGGGTTGATGCAGGTGAGCTGGAGATGATGCAGCGCATGTAGTCTGCGGAAAGTATGAGCTCGGGCCCACCGCTGTTGAAGGCGGTGGGCCCATTTCATGCCTCATTGACGAAGTGAGGCATGCAGCGCCCGTTTAACGATGAATTCATGATCGCGGTGGCAGCCGACTTTGAATCGGTATTCCCCCGCGTGCGTGAAGCCGAAACGCTCATAGAAATGCTGCGCGCGGTCGTTGCGTGACCAGACGCCCAGCCATAAGGCGTCCGGCTGACGCTCAAGAAGCCAGTCGACGGCGATGAACATGACCTGTGTACCTAGGCCTGAATTCTGCAGGCCTTGCCTGACATAGAGCCGCTTAATCTCCCCGTCGCCGGAGCGCACATCAGGGTGGGGAAGTGAGCATGGCCCGGCAAGCACATACGCGACCGGTTGAGAGGTCTCCTGCGCGTCGAGATTAGTGTCTCCACCAACGCCCGCATCGAACGCCAGCCAGACGGCGCATTGGGGGTCAGTGAGCAGCGATGTGAGCGCGTCGGGCGAATAGGTCGATTCGAGGAAGTTCTGGAGGTCATCGGGCGCGTACAGAAAACCGAAGGTCTGTGTAAAAGTCGTGATGGACAGTTCCTGCAGTGCGGAAACGTCAGCGCGTGTGGCCCTGCGGATCGTGAATGGCCGGGACTGGGGCGCGTCGGTAGGGATGCTCATGTTCCTACGGTATTGGTCATAGCGTGATGCTCGCGCACGCGTTCGCGACCACGCACTATGGTGTTCCCTTGGGGGAGTTACTGTCCGTCGATCTTGTCGAGCTGGGAGTTGAGTCGCTGCACTTTCCCGCTCATCTCATCTGAGTGACCGGGGCGCAGGTCTGCTTTCAGCACCAGTGAGACCCGAGGGCTGACTTCGCCCACTGCTTCGCAGGCGCGGCGAATCACTGGCATGCATTCATCCCATGTGCCTTCGATGGTGGTGAACATCGAATTGGTTTCGTGGGGTAGGCCGCTGTCACGAATGACTTTGACGGCGCGCGCCACGATATGCGCCATCGAACCGTCAGGGCTGTCCGTCGTGGACGGGGAAATTGAAAAGGCAAATAACATGCCTTGAGGATATCGTGAAGTGCCGCTCGAAGCGTGCGTATTGCCCGCTTCAGAAGACCGCGTGCCTTCCGTTTTTGCCGCAGTGTCAGTGACGTCCTCACGCGCCGAACGAGGGGGCGACCCTGTTTTTTGTTGTTTGTCTGGTTTCAATACATAGTTGACAGGTGTGTCACGTCATAGTTGACATGGGGTGCAGGCGATGTGTCGGGACATACCCACACACAAAAAGATCGAGACACCGCCAACAAACTGTCAACGCTGCCCCGACACATCATAGTGGAGCGGGCGACGGGAATCGAACCCGCATGACCAGCTTGGAAGGCTGGGGCTCTACCATTGAGCTACGCCCGCGATGTCAGCGCCGATAGGCGTGACTGCTCGCGTGAACGAATCGATCGTAACGTGCCGGGGCTGAAAAGTGAAATCGAAAAACCACGATCTATCCCACAATCCGGATTGAGTGCGAGAATTGGTTTTCGTTGAGCGGATGCATTATCATTTCCAAGCGGTGAAAAACCGACCGGGGTGTAGCGCAGCTTGGTAGCGCATCTGCTTTGGGAGCAGAGGGTCGCAGGTTCAAATCCTGTCACCCCGACCATTTTCGATTTATTGTCATTCATTGCGAATGTGCCGTTCTTCTTGGGTTCTTCAGCTGTCCCCGTTGCGTTCCGCTCCTCTCGAATTTTCGAGGGTGGCTGGCCACTGCCTCTTCCTGTGAATCCATCGGTTACCCCCTTGTATCCATCGCGGCGAGGCCTCTGACTTCAGCACTTTGTGCCTCTGCACACACTGCAGTGAGACCCCTGTACCCAGCACGCTGCCGTGCTCTTGTGTTGCCTCCTGATCTGCACGTTGACACTCCCACACCCAGCAAATATTGTATTGAGCCAAACATATTATTCGGTTGACCGAAAACCTAACTTGGGCGTATAGTGAGAGCCGTTATCGTTAAGGGCTGGGAGGGAATACGACCAGCGGCATCACACATAAGGGGAGAAAGAGTGAAGAAGAGAACTGTGTGCCTTCGAGCAGCGATGGTCGCCGTGGCGGCGGCTAGTCTTGCAGGCTGTGGCAATACCCAGGCGAACATGTCAGGAGCGACCGCCGCGAATGGTCAATCCGGCGCACAACGCTCCTCCAACACAGTGAATGTGGTGGCTACAACCACCCAAGTGTGCGATTACGTCACGCAGATCGCCGGCAACGCCGATGAGCACTCGACGCTGGCGCTCAACAAAACTGACGCACAGGGCGCCACTCATGCCTTAGGAGCGCCAGCCCAGTCAGCCGCCACCACGATTAACCTGACGTGCCTACTCGCCCCGAATGCCTCGGCACATGAACACGAGATGACCCCGGCACAGGCAGACGCCCTTGCTCACGCCGACATCATGTTCGTTTCTGGCGTCGACCTGGAACACTTCCTTGACTCAGCAATCCAGGCATCTGGCTTCCACGGGATCATGGGAGTGACATCGGGAGTTCTGACGGCAGCGGAAGTCGACGACCCTGCCTCGGTGACTAAGCGTGAAAGCGACCTGCCCTACACCATTGATCGCGGCTCGCAGAAGGTCGATGTGCAAAAGTGGCCGTTCCCGCCTGAAGATGGTGCCGCAACACCGGAGTTTCAGTACGACCCGCATGTGTGGACCAGCCCGAAGAACGCCGCCATCCAGGTGCGCAATATCGGTGAAATCCTCGGCAAAGCCTCGCCTGACAACAAGGACCTCTTCGACCGGCACGTTGCGCAGTACACGCAGACCCTGACCGACCTGGACGGATGGGTGCGTGAAGCGATCGATTCGGTTCCGCCTCAGCACCGCGTCCTCTTCACCTCTCACGACGCATTCGGATACTTCTCCAAAGACTACGGCGTGAAGTTCATCGGCGCAGCCCTGTCGGATTTCAACAGCCAACAGGACGCCACCGCTGACCACATCAAGAAAGCTGCCCAACAGGTCAAGGACTCAGGAGCGGTCGCGCTTTTTGCAGAAAACTCCAACAACTCGAAGTCAATCGAGGCAGTTGCTCAGGCCGCCGGTGTCAAAGCAATCGTCGGAGACGACGCACTATACGGCGACTCCCTCGGACCCGACGGGTCGGCAGGACAAACCTACGTCGGCTCCATCACTCACAACGTGACGACGCTGGTCCAGGCGTGGAACGGGAACGTACCACAGCTGCCTGACACGCTCGCAGAAAAATAGGCAACGGAGCAAGGAAAGGCTATGGGCGCGGCACTCGAATTCGACAACTGCTCACTGGCATACGGCAATAAGACAGTGCTCACCGGAGTGGATGGCAGCATCCAGGCAGGTGAAGCGCTGGCACTGATCGGGCCGAACGGGTCAGGAAAGACCACGCTGCTGCGCGGCATCATCGGATCCGTCCGCGTCAGCGCCGGTCACCTTCGAGTGCCGCCAGGCTCAACAGTGGGATACGTCCCGCAACAGCTCAACCTGGACCCCACATTCCCCATCACTGCTCGCCAGGTAGTTGCGATGGGATACCGAGGTCAGCGGAAACTGTTTGGGCGGCTCGGATCGACCGGCAAACAGCGCATCGAGGACGCCCTCGCCAATGTCGGGATGAGTGATCGTGGAGACGTCCGGTTCGGTGACCTGTCTGGCGGGCAGCGTCAGCGCATCCTGTTGGCGCGAGCCCTGGTCGCTGAGCCGGCGATGATCCTGCTCGACGAGCCGTTCAACGGGTTGGATGAGCCGAACCGCCGTGCCCTGCTCTCCATCATCACCAACGCCAAGAACCAGGGCGTAGCCGTCGTGATCTCCACGCATGACCTCATCTTGGCTGACGCTACCTGTGAACGGGCACTGCTGCTGGCAGGCAGGCAAGTGGCATTCGGGCCAATCGCACAGGTACTGACACCGGAGCTGGTGGCGAAGGCATACGGCGGGTCGGTGCCCGTCGAACTCGCAGCGACCAGCGCAGGTAAAGAGGAACACCGCGCTGATCGGCGTGCTCGCATCGCGCACATAGCGACACAGGAGTCCGAGCATGTGGGCTGAATGGCTTGAAGGTCTACGGCAGTTTCTGCAGCCACTACCTGGATGGGGATTTATTGCGTCAGCTCCGTACACGTTCAGGCCATTTGTCTTGCTGATTATCCTGGCCTGCGCCAGCGGAGTGGTCGGCGTGCTGGTCAACGTGCGGTGTGCGGAGTTCAACGCAGAAGCACTGGTTCACGGCGTCTTCCCTGGCATCGTAGTAGGTGCCCTTTATGGCGGCATCGACATGATCGCGCCCGGAGCTGCGCTATGTGCATGCGCAGTCATCGCAGCACTGGTGTGGGCCGGGCAGCGCAGCCACATTTCCGAGGGATCCACCGCAACGATTCTGACGACCTTCTTCGCACTGGGCGTGGTGATCTCGCTGAAAAAAGGCGACATGTCCGGCCAGCTGGAAGCGCTCATGTTCGGCCGACTGCTGGACGTGACCGATGCGCGCCTGGCGCAGTCCGTCCTCTTCTGCCTGCTCGCCATCGTGATCGTCGCCCTGACGTGGCGCGGCCAGGTAATCACCGCCTTCGACCGCGATACCGCTCCGGTTCTGGGAGTCAACACCCTCCTTGTCGACATTGTTCTCAACACCGCGATCGCCGCCGTTGTTGTATCAGCCGCTTCCGCCATCGGCGTCCTGCTGGTGATCGGATATCTGGTGATCCCTGGGGCCAGCGCTCGACTGGTCGCCCGCACCGTCGGGTGGATGATTCCCGTGGGGATTGCGGTCGGCGTCGGCGGGGCGGTCCTGGGGATGCATGTTATGAACTTGCCGGTTTCGCGCCCAATCTCACCGCAGGCTGCTGTCTCGCTCAGTGTGTGTGCCATGTTCGGGCTGGTACTGGCTGTGCGCACGTTGTACCGCATGTGCGTGCGCGCACTGGACACCGGGCACGCGACGCAGCCTGTCGCCCACCCGATTCAGGGAGTGCGCCCATGATCTCGATGTGGACCATCATCGCCCTGCCGCTGGTTGAAGCAATCGTTGTGGGAGCTCTGTGCGGCCTGGTCGGATCCCTCGCCGTACTCAGCCAGCGCATCTTCTTCACTGAATCAATCACCCATGCCGCGTTCCCGGGCGCCGTCATCGGCGTGGTCGGCGCGGCGCTGGTCTCGAGCAGCCATGAGGCTTTGTCTCTGGGACTGTTCATCGGTGCTGGCCTGGCCTCACTCGTCCTCGCGCTGTTGATGCATGGCGTATCGGCCCTGAAAGGAATTTCCTCGCAGGCGGCCGCCGGAATCACGCTCACCGTGGGGTTTGCCTCTGGCTACTTCCTCAATAAGTGGTTCGCGCCCCTGCCGCTGCGAATCGATGGCTTCCTGACAGGATCCCTGCTGGCATGTACGCGCATCGACGTTATCGCGGCCGCCCTCGTCCTTATTGTCGCTGGGGGAGTGTGGGCGTTGATGGGCGGGCGGCTGGTAGCAGTCAGCTTCGACGCGGTGAACTACCGAGCCAGCGGAGGGCGGCCTGACCTGATGCGCCTGATTACCCTGGGTCTGATTATCGCGACGGTGACGGTCATTATTCCGGCGGTCGGCACCGTCGTGTCAATCTCCTTAATCGCCGCCGCACCCACCGTCTTGAAGGGGCGCGTCGCATCGACGCCGCGTTTCGTCGCACTGTCCACGCTCGCGTCTACCATTATTGCCGTAGTTGGACTGGGGCTTGCGGTCGTGTGTGGCCTGTCAGCAGGCGGCACGATCGCGTTGGTTGCAGGAGGCTTCTTCGTTATTGTCGAGGCAGGCTCACGCATCGCTTCGTCGAAACTCGCATCTGCGATATAGGCCAAAAGACCCAATAACCGCAGGTCATGGGTTAGTCTGTGCTCATAGGAGAAATCCTCCTACATAATGTCCGCGTGACGTCGTGTGAGCTTTGGCGACAACCTTGTCAACGCATCTGCAGGCACAGACGCCTGTCTTTTTATGCGCACGAGGGCACGGCGCTGCGCGCAAAAAGGAGAGAGCAATGGAAGGCACGATGCGCGCCCAGCGTCTGCATTCAGATCGCACCGTAACGATCGAGGATATTCCGATTCCCAAACCCGGTCCGAACCAGGTCCTCATCAAAGTTGCCTACTGTGGAATCTGCCATTCGGATATGGCGCTGATCGACAGTGATTTTCCCATGAAAATGCCGGAAATCACGCAGGGCCACGAGTGCTCGGGCACCATCGCAGAGATGGGATCGAATGTGCAGGGCTGGGAGATCGGCGACAAGGTCATCCCGCAGTCGGGTATGCCCTGCCTGAAGTGTCGCGAATGCCGCCGAGGTAACCGAGGCTCATGCCAAAACCTGCGCGTTATGGCATTTGACTATGACGGTGCATGGGCGCAGTACACAGTGGCCAACGCTGAAGGACTCACCCGCGTGCCCGATGGTGTGCCGATGGAACAGGCCGCGATCCTCGCTGATGCTGTGGCAACCCCGTTCGGAGCAGTCAAGCACACCGGCAAGGTCTCGATGGGCAACGCCGTTGCCGTGTGGGGATTGGGTGGAGTCGGAACCCACATCGTCCAGCTGTCCCGGCTGGCGGGTGCGTACCCTGTCATTGGTATCGACATCAACGAGGGTGTGTTTGATCGAGCCAAACGTCTGGGCGCTGACTTCACGTTCCGATCCGACGACCCCGAGCTGATGGACAAGATCAAGAAAGCGACGGGTGGGCGCATGATTGACGTTGCGTTCGACGCTGCCGGTCTTCAGGTGACCTTCGAGCAGGCAGTGCAGTCACTGGACTACAGGGGGCGCGCCGTGCTGGTCGGGCTGTCACGCCAGGAATTCCACGGCGGAAGCCTGTACGATTTTGGCGTCAAGCGCCGTCAGGCCATAGGACACCTGGGCTACGAAGTAGTGGACATCTTCCTGCTTGCTGAACTCGTCAAGGCTGGGCGACTGGATCTGTCCGAATCGGTCTCTCAGATCATCTCGCTGGAGAATCTGGAAGAAGGCCTGGACATCATGCGCAATAAGACAGGTAACCCGATCCGTATAGTCGTCGATCCGTGGGCTGAAAGCTAGGGTGCCTCTCGGTGGCTGGCCGTTGGTCTGCAGCAGCATAGTGAGCCAGCCCCACCGATTCGACGCAAACTCACTGATCTGCCACAGTCGCCCTCGTTCGTCACAATGAGCGAGGGCGACTTGCGTGCGCCGCTCTACCTCGCCATGATCAAGTTGAGGGCGCGCGGCACGCATTCGATGTGCAAAGGCATGGGCATGAGACGCTCGCCGTCAGCAAATGCATCGAGGCCGCTGACTTCGATGTCAACACTGTGGGCACGGTACATGTGGACCTCCGGTACCTCCTCCAGGCGGTGCAGGAAGGTCTTCGGAACTTTGCTGATCGCTTCGAGGCGATTGAGCGTTTCCACCAGGCTGATCGACAGCAGGCCGTCGCGGGGGTCAGCATGCGGACACATCATGATGCCGCCGCCATACGTCTTGGTAATGGCAATGGCGTTGAGAATTGTCGGGACGTGATGTGTGCCTTTGCCGTCGATGCGGATCGTTGTGCGCAGGGGGCGTAGGCGTGCGAACTCGATGCCCAGTGCCAGCAGGTAGCGTGAATTACCCTTCGGCCATCTGATCTGGTTGGCACGATCGTTAATCATTGAATCCACGCCCGCGCACATAATTGTTGCAAAGTAGCGTTCTTCCCCGTTCGCGTGGCTCATGAGGCCCACATCAACGCTGTCGTGGTGGCCGTCCACAATGAGTGATGCGGCTGCTCTGGGATCGAAAGGAATGGAATATTCGCGTGCCAGGTCGTTACCGGTGCCAGCCGGTATGACACCGAAGAGTTTGCCTGTGCCGACCACCTCCTGCAATGCAAGGTTGATCAGCCCGTCTCCGCCGCACACCACAATCGCGTCAATGGTTGGGTCAGCGACAAATTCGCGAGTGCGCAGGCTCGTCGTCAGTGGCAGGTAGCTGGCAATGGAGACCACATCGATGCCGCGATTGGCCAGAAACTCAGTGGCGCGCCGTGCCGCATCCATCGACGATCCCAAACCTGCAACGGGGTTTGTAATCAGTGCGATCCGACGAATCGGGCTCTGTGGCCGTGAATTGGGATCGGTCATACATACTCCGTTCATTTCTTGTTCTACGCCACAGCGATCGTCGCTGTCAGATGGGATGCAATTGATATAGTGTAGCGATTTAAGCGGGCGTGTCGAACAAGTATCTGCAGAAACGCCGCCGTGTGACGCGAGGTAACCCCCCGTGCCACGTGCCCTATTCGCCTGAGGGCTTGCGGGCGCCAGGCAGGAAGAACGTCAGTGCACATCCCAGTCCGAGGGCTGCGCCGGCCACTCCCATTGCGCGCGACGTTCCGACGCTGAAAGCCTCCGACAGTTTGTCGATCACCTGATCGGTCAGTTCCGCTGGAACGCCTTCTGAACCGTCCGAGTCAGTCAGCGCCCGAATGGAAGCGCCAGCTGAAGGTGCGACAGACGCTTCGATGCCGTGACGTGCCTGCTCGGGCAGCGGCACATCGTCGAGGCTTCCCTGTACCTGTGAATTCACTGACGCAGCCAGGAACGTTGCAACCAGAGCAATTCCCAACGCTGTACCGACCTGACGTGTCGTGGACTGGGTGGCGGATGCCTGCCCCGACGTGCTGGGTGGCACATCAACCAGAATGACGGATGTGAGTTGCGCTGACGCCAGCCCCAGACCAAAACCGTAGGCAACCAGTGCTGTGACGATAACTGCGATGGGCGTGTGGGCTGTCAGGCTGATCGCCAGGCTGAATACGGCAATGGATTCTATGGCCAGTCCGGCGCGCGCCACCCACGTTGCAGAAAAGAGACGCCCCAGTGGGGATGCTGAGCCACCTGCGATAAAGGCGCCTGCAGCCATTGCAGCCAGGACACCGCCTGATTGGAGTGGTGTGAGCATGCGGACGTTCTGAAGGTACAAAGGCAACGCGAAGAGCAGACCGAATTCTCCCACTGAAATTGCCGCAGCGGCCACGTTCCCTGCAGAAAAGCTTCGGAGCTTGAAAAGATTCAGATTCAGCAGGTGCGGCCCGTCCACTCGCAGCTGTCGCCGTTCCCACCAGATGAAAAAGCCGAGCAGGACGGCGGCCAGAGCAGCTGCCAGCGGCACAGGCGAGAGTGGCCATGACGCCCAGTCCTCATTGATCGGCTTCCACCAGCCCAGGTCACGCCCCTGAATCAGTGCGTAGACCAGAGCGGCGAAACCGATTGACGAGGTGATAAACCCGCCCGCGTCGAAACCGTGTTCGGAGCGTTCTCCGTAAGTGTTGGGCACGAAGAAAATGCAGCCGAGCGCAACGATGATGCCGATCGGAACATTGATCAGGAAAATCCACGGCCAGGTGGTGTTCGTCGTGATCCAGCCACCCAGCAGAGGACCAACAGCGGCCATCCCTGAAATAACTGACCCCCACACGGCGAAGGCAATCATGCGCCTTTTGCCTGTAAACGTCGCGTTGACAGTTGAGAGCGTTGTTGGAGAAACGGCCGCCGCTCCGGTGCCCTGCAGGAAACGTGCGATGAGCAGGGGAGTGAAAGTGCGCGCCGTGCCGGCAATGATTGATGCGATAACAAAGATGGCGATCCCTGCCAGAAGGATGTTGCGTCGTCCCCAGTTATCGGCCAGACGTCCCACGGTGATCAGCAGCGCTGAGAAGATCAGGGCGTAGCTCGTTGTCAGCCATTGAGCCTGCGTGAATGTGAGCTCAAGGTCACGCATGATTGTCGGCAAAGACACGTTGATGATGGTGCCGTCCATAACGATCAGTGACAGTGCCAGAGACAGGAAAACGAGTGCGATCCAGGGGTGCGCCAGTGTTGATGACCGAGATGGCGCAGTGGATGTACTTTTCCGGGAAGTCGGTGTCATGCCACGATTATGACACACTGTCATTAAAGTGGCGCGCGGTCATCCGCCCGATGATTCAAGCTGGAGTTTCGACACGGCGCCGCGGTCGCCCTCGTTCATCGTGATTGCCGAGGGCGACCGGAGTGCTACACGGAAGGCGTTAAAGCTAGACCAAAGATCGGGACCGCCAGAGCCAGTACGGTGCCCATCACCAGGAAGATGCCGACGACGTTAAACCAGAAACCTGCCTTGATCATGTCGACGATGCGCACGTAACCCGACCCGTACGCGATGGCGTTTGGAGGCGTGGCGACCGGGAGCATGAACGCACACGTGGCAGCCAACGCAGCCGGGATCACGAAGAGCAGGATGTTCATATCGCCGTACCCAAGGCCGATGGCGACGCCGCCGATAATCGGCAGGAACGCGGCAGCAGTTGCGGTGTTGGAGGTGAGCTCCGTCAGAGCCAGGACGAGCGCCGTGATCGCGAACAAAATCACGATGATGGGCAGGGTGCGCAACTGCTCAACTGAGTGGCCCACCCAGTTTGACAGGCCCGTGTGAGAGAACTGGCCAGACAGAGCCAGACCGCCGCCGAACAGCAGGATGATATCCCAGGGTAGGTCCTTCATTGACTCCCAGTTCATCAAACGCACCCCTCGCTTCGGGTCTGCCGGAATGATGAAGAGCAGCAAGGAGATCCCCATGCCGATAATGGTGTCGATCCCCTTGATCTGAATGCCGAAAAACTTCAGGAAAAAGGGCAGGAACACCCACAAGATGGCGGCGGCCACGAAGAGGATGCCGACGAGTAACTCGCCGCTGCCCATCGGGCCGAGCTTCTTCAGTTCACTGCGAATGAGCTTCTTACCTCCGGGGATTTCCGAGATTTCCGGTGGGAACAGAACATATGTCAGCAGGAACCATCCGATCGCCAGGAACGTCACCGCCAGTGGGACACCTACCAGCATCCACTGTCCGAAACCGATCGAAATATCGTGGTTTTCCTTCAGGTATGCCACCAGGAGCGAGTTGGGCGGAGTGCCGATGATGGTTCCCAGTGAGCCGATCGAAGCGGAATAGGCGATGCCGAGCATGAGGGAAATGGCGAACTTCGAGTGATATAGCTGCGTCTGCTTACTGATCGTTTCCGAGGCATCTTTGCCTTTTTGAACGATTGCTGCCACGACGCCACCTTTTGTGGCGTCGCGAGCTGTGCCGGACACTGATTCAGCGTCGGCGGGTAGATCCTCAGAATCTGCCTGGCGGGAACCTTCGAGCTGGGAGACGAGCTGCAGCACCGACATGCCGATGGGCAGCATCATGACGGCGGTCGCGGTGTTGGACACCCACATTGACAGGAAACCAGTCGCGATCATGAATCCTGCGACCAGTTGGCGAGGTTTCGTCCCGACCATGTTGACCACGGTCAGCGCGATACGTCGGTGCAGGTTCCAGCGCTGCATGGCGAGCGCCAGGATGAATCCGCCCATGAACAGGTAGATCGTGTCCGAGGCGTACGGTCCGGCTGTTCCGGAAAAAGAATCGACCTGTAGGGCAGGGAAGACGACCATTGGAATCAGAGCAGTGGCGGCGAGCGGGATGGCTTCGGTCATCCACCAGATGCCCATGAGGATCGCGACCGCGGCCACGATGGGCAGGCCGTCAAGATTCATGGTGCTGAGCTTGTCGTCAGAAAGGCCCTGTGCTGCGATGTCGGCAGCATTGTCGGGCATGATGAAGTACACCAGTACGGCCAGAAGTGGACCTCCCAGCAGGCCCGCCACGCGCACAAGGTGGACGGTACGTGATGGCGCTACGTAGTCATCAGCTGCTGCATGCGATGACGATGTGTGAAGGGTAGGAATACTCATGGTGACCTTTCGTGACACAGAGGACGCGTCGCCTCGACGGAGAATCCCAGGACAGATGTGCGACGCGGCGTACCATCGTCGGTCCGCCGCCTGTATGCACTGTGGCGCATATAGGACTTTAGTCGCAGACATTATTGTATGGCGCGCCGCGACGTGTGTCAGGAAATTGCGACAAGAAAAGTTACGAAAAGGACACAAAAGCAGAAAATAACCGTGTTCTGTTCCGGTCGATTCTGGCCGGCTGAGAAGAGGGGGAGTGGACGCTATGTCACTTCTTCAACTCGATGGTCTTCTCCGGGACGGCCACCCGGGCGCGTACACCCAGCTCCTGATCGAGCGATTCGACTAACGCCTGCGCAGCCTTTTCTTCGCCATGCACGCACCACACTGAACGAGGCTGAGGCACCAGATCGCGTACCCAGTCCACCAGCTCCGAGCAATCTGCGTGTACGGAGAATTCCTCGTCGCGAATCACCTCGGCCTGCACGCTCACCCACGCGCCATGCATTTTCAGTTCGCGTGCGCCGTCCAGGAGCGCGCGCCCACGTGTGCCTACCGCCTGATAGCCGGTCAACACGACGGTATGAATCGCCTGGGGGAGCATGTGCTCGATATGGTGCAGGACGCGGCCGCCGGTGAGCATGCCGGAGGCCGACACAATGATGGAAGGCTCCTTAGGATCGTTGAGTTTTTGCGACTGTTCCTGGTCTCGCACCTCAATGAGATTCAGGTTGCTCAGCTTCAGGCCTCCCACTTCATCATTGAGTTCGCCGCGCGCACTGACAGCCTGGTAGAGGCGCAGGGACGCCAGCGCCATGGGGGAGTCCACGTAGATTGGCACCGAGGGGATCTGGCCGGCAGCGACCATGTCGGAAAGTACTTTCAGCACTACTTCAGTGCGGTCGACGGCGAACGCTGGAACCAGAACGGAGCCGCCGCGATCGATGGTTCGGCAGATGGCGTCACGGAACACTTCGTGCTTTTCGTGTCCTGGATCAGCTTCAAAGTGTTCACGATCTCCATATGTTGATTCGAGCAGAACCGTCGGGGCACCCTCGGGAATTTCTCGCGAGCGCAGAACGGGGTGCGTGGGTCGGCCCAGGTCACCGGAAAACAGCGCGTCACCGCCAGGTGTGTGGACGCGGATCGAAGCTGAGCCGAGGATGTGGCCGGCGCGCGTCCAGTGCGCACTGACCTGCCCGCCCACGTCAATGTCAGCGTCGAAATCGACAGCTCGCATCAGTGGCAGCGTGTCCTCAACGTCGTTGACCGTATACAGCGGTAACGGCCGGCGGTGCTTGGAATACCCGTAGGTGCGTGCATGCTCGGCGTCGCGTTCCTGCAGGTAGGCAGAATCTCGCAGAACGATATGTGCCAGGTCGATGGTGGACGGTGTGGCCCAGATGGTGCCGCTGAAGCCCTGCTTGACCAGGCGTGGCAAATATCCCACGTGATCCAGGTGTGCGTGAGTGAGGAGAATGTCCGAAATGGAATCGGCCGGGACTGGAAAATCAGACCAGTTCTTGCGGCGGAGTTTTTTCTCGCCCTGATACAGGCCTGAATCGATGAGAATCCGTCGCTCGCCTCGTGGGGAGTCAACGGTTAGAAGATGCTTGGAACCGGTCACGGTTCCAGCTGCGCCCACGAAAGTTAAGGTCGTTGGAGCCATACCTTTACTGTGACGCAGATTACGTTGCGATGGGGACGTTCAGTGGTGCGTGTCGCACATTCGGTAGATTCATCCCACATATGACGGATCCCTTGCAGACAACGCCTGGGACTTGTCGTAGAATCGAGGGGTTGTCATGTGCCCGAAATACGGGCTGAAATCGAAACAAGACGTTGGAGTGCACACACGTGAAGAGCACTGTTGAGACCCTCGAGCCCACCAAGGTGCGCTTGACCGTTGAGGCCGACCATGAAGAAATCAAGCCTCAGATGGACAAGGCATACAAGGAAATTTCGAAGCAGGCGAATATCCCCGGTTTCCGTAAGGGACACGTTCCGCCGCGCATTATCGATCAGCGATTTGGTCGTGCCGCCATCATCGAACAGGCAGTCAACGAGGTTTTGCCTCGCCTGTACTCGCAGGCGGTCGTGGAAAACGAACTGCGCCCCATGGCTCAACCCAGCATCGAAGTCACCGAAATTCCGGCGACCAGCGGCCCGATCAGCGGCAAGCTCGTCTTCACCGGCGAGGTCGACATCGTTCCCGCCTTCGAAGTGCCCGAAATTACCGATGACATGACCGTTGAGGTTGACCCGGCGGATGTTACCGACGAAGACGTGCAGACCGAGCTGGACCGCCTGCGCGCACGTTTCGCCACGCTGAAGTCCGTCAAGCGCCAGGCTAAGACCGGCGACTTCGTCACCATCGACCTGACTGCAACGGTCGACGGTGAAGAGGTGGATTCGGTGTCCGAGGTTTCCTACGAAATCGGTTCCGGCACGATGCTGGATGGCCAGGACAAGGCTCTGCGCGGCACGCACTCGGGTGACGACGTGACCTTCACGTCCAAGCTCAAGGGTGGAGATCATGCCGGTGAAGAGGCGGAAGTTGTCCTGCACGTTCACTCCGTGAAGATGCGCGAAATGCCGAAGGTTGATGACGAATTCGCCCAGATGGCATCCGAATTCGACACTGCTGACGAACTCATGGAGGACATGAAGAAGCAGGCTGAGCAGACCAAGCGTTCTCAGCAGGCGCTGGACGCACGCGACCGTCTGGTCGATGCACTGCTGGACAAGGTGGAAATCCTCCTGCCTGAATCCGTCATCGACGAGGCTGTCAAGCAGCAGCTGGGTGACAAGCCCACCGCCAAGAAGAAGAAGGAAGCCCGCGAAGAGCTCGAACTCGAGTTCCGTCGCGACATCCTCTCCGACGAACTGGCCAAGAAACTGGAAGTCCAGGTTTCCCAACGCGAACTGATCGACTACCTGATGCAGATGTCGCAGACCTACGGCATCGACATCAACCAGCTGATCTCTTCGCCCGAGGAAGTCCAGACCGTGGTTGCACGACTGACCCGCACCAAGGCCATCATCGAGGCCCTGCGTCTGGTCACCGTGAAGGACACAAACGGCCAGGCCATCGACCTGACTGAGTTCTTTGGTGATGAAGAAGCTAGCGATGATGCAGCCGAAGGCGCTGACGAAGCGGCTGAGGATGCAGCTGAGGCCGACGATGCAGCCGAGACTGAAGACGCAGAGGCAGCAGAAGCTGACGAGAAGTGATCGCGTAGCTGATCAATCACTCACACGCGGGGCAGGAACCAGAAAACGGTCCTGCCCCGCCTGCATGAGGTGAGCAGCAAGAGCGTGCATGAGTGCGCGTGAACGTGCGCCGTCAGCGAAAAGTGCCAATCCAGGCCGACGGCACAGTGCGAAACCGGTAGGTTGGACATCAGTGATGAAAAATGCCCGATGGAAGGACGTCAAGTGAGTGAACAGCGCGTGAGAGGCGCCGACGGCGCGCAGCCTCAAGGCTCGTTCGGAGATGCTGTCTACCAGCGTCTGCTCAAGGAACGCATTATCTGGCTGGGAAGTGCAGTGGAAGACGAAAATGCGAACGCAATCTGCGCGCAGATGCTGCTTCTGGCTGCTGAAGATCCCGACCGCGACATCTACCTGTACATCAACAGCCCCGGCGGCTCGGTCACCGGCGGCATGGCCATCTACGACACCATGCAGTACGTCAAGCCGGATGTTGTCACCGTGGCCATGGGTCTTGCAGCGTCCATGGGGCAGTTCCTGCTCACCGCAGGCGCACCCGGCAAGCGTTTCATCACCCCGCACACGCGTGTCCTCATGCACCAGCCCTCAGGCGGGGCCGGTGGTTCGGCCACCGACATTCGCATCAACGCCGAACTGATTCTCAAGATGAAGCGCGAACTGGCGGAAATCACCGCTGAGCGCACCGGTAAGTCCGTCGAGCAGATCCTTGCGGATTCCGACCGCGACCACTGGTTCAGCGCTCAGGAAGCAATCGAATACGGATTTGCCGACAAGATCGTCTCCACACCGCAGGAGATCGGCCACCGTGCCAACGACGCGCAGAACGGAGAGAACTGATATGTCCAGCACTGCTCCTTACTTTGACGCAATGGCCCGTCAGATGCCGCAGGCCCGCTACGTGTTGCCCACCTTCGAGGAGCGCACCGCCTACGGGTACAAGCGCCAGGATCCGTACGCCAAACTGTTCGAGGACCGCATCGTGTTCCTCGGAGTTCAGGTTGACGATTCGTCGGCTGACGATGTGATGGCTCAGCTGCTCGTGCTGGAGTCTCAGGATCCCGATTCAATGATCACGATGTACATCAACAGCCCCGGCGGCTCGTTCACTGCGATGACCGCCATCTACGACACCATGCAGTACGTCAAGCCTCAGATCCAGACCGTGTGCCTGGGGCAGGCCGCCTCGGCTGCCGCCGTGTTGCTGGCCGCGGGCGCGCCCGAACGCCGACTCGCACTGCCGAACGCTCGTATCCTGATTCACCAGCCTGCGATGGAAGGCATGCACGGTCAGGCCTCGGACATCGAGATCGTGGCCGATGAGATTGACCGCATGCGCAAGTGGCTCGAAGACACCCTGTCGAAGCATTCAGGCGTCAGTTCGGAGCAGGTACGCCGCGACATTGAACGCGACAAGATCCTCACTGCTGAGCAGGCCCGCGAGTACGGTCTGATCGACCAGGTGCTCGAGCCGCGCAAAGCCCAGTAACTGATCGCCGGCGCGTAGTATCGCTGGCTCAGGTACGCGCGGTGCTGCTCGCATGTATCAGCAGGTGGTGCCAGTCACTTTGTCCAGCGCGCCGAGTTGTTCGTGAACAAGTCGCCCTCGTCAATCATGTGACACCCGACCGGGAAACCTCACATGATTGGCGAGGGCGTTCCCACGCGCGCCGGTTCGCCCACTGCGGATGGCTCCATTAGGCTAGAAACACGCGCATGGAGGTGTGCGGATCGAATGGGAGGCGCGTCATGGCACGGTTGACGGATGGGGCAGAACTGCTCAAGTGTTCGTTCTGCGGCAAGACACAAAAACAAGTGCGCAAGCTGATCGGCGGCTCCGGTGTGTACATCTGCAACGAGTGCATCGAACTGTGCAACGAAATCATCGAAGAAGAGCTGCAGACTGACAGCGCGCCCACGCAGACCCCGCTACCCAAACCGCGCGAAATCTTCGACTTCCTTGACTCGTGGGTCATCGGTCAGGACCGCGCCAAGCGTGCACTATCCGTAGCAGTCTACAACCACTACAAGCGCGTGCGCTCCAGGGAAGCCGGAAACGATGAGGATATGCAGGGCACCAAGTCCAATATTCTTATGCTGGGTCCAACCGGAACCGGGAAAACCCACCTGGCCCGATCACTTGCCCGCATGCTGCACGTTCCGTTCGTGATTGTGGATGCCACTGCGCTGACGGAGGCAGGGTATGTGGGCGAGGACGTTGAAAACATCCTGCTCAAACTTATCCAGGAAGCCGACGGCGACATCAAGAAGGCTGAACGCGGCATCATCTACATTGACGAGATCGACAAGATTGGCCGCAAGGGCGAAAACGCGTCGATCACGCGAGACGTATCGGGCGAGGGCGTCCAACAGGCACTGCTCAAGATTATTGAAGGGACCGTCGCATCCGTCCCGCCTCAAGGCGGTCGCAAGCATCCGCACCAGCAGTTCCTCGAAATCGACACATCCGGCATTCTGTTCATCGCGGCCGGCGCATTTGCCGGTATCGAGGAGATCGTGCGGGCGCGCCTTGGACAGCGCTCCACAGGTTTTGCCTCGTCACTGAAATCCTCTTCCGAAATGGGTGACATTTACGAATCAGTCACGCCCGAAGATCTGCACAAGTTCGGCATGATTCCGGAATTTATCGGCAGGCTCCCGATCCTCACCTCAACGAAACTGCTCACCGAGCAGGACCTGGTTCGCGTCCTCACCGAGCCGCAGGCATGCCTCGTCGCCCAGTACCAGCACCTGTTTGAGCTGGACGACATGACGCTGGAATTTACCGAGGACGCGCTGATGGAGATCGCCTCTGAAGCCAACAGGCGAGGTACGGGCGCGCGCGGCCTGTCCACCATTATGGAAAAGACGCTGTCCGACCTGATGTTTGAACTACCCAGTCGCGACGATGTCGGCACCGTCGTCATTACCCGCGATGTCGTCACCGGCGAGGGGGACGCGGAACTGTATGCCCCTGGTGAGGCGAAGACTCAAAGCGCGTAGCCGCGTTTGCCGGAGCGGGTGTGCCCGGCAGGAAGACATGCACGCGTCGAAGACGACGCAGCACGTAAGACAACGAGGGGAGTGCTGATATGAACCAAACATCTGACCCGAGTGCCGCCAGTGCCGGCACGCAGCCCGCTATTCCTGTAGAACTCAGCCAGGCACGCGAAACGATCGACAATATTGATGCTGCGCTCATCCACATCCTGGCGGAGCGGTTTCGCTGCACGAAGCGCGTAGGGTTCATCAAGGCGGAGCACGATATGCCGCCTGAAGATCGGGCGCGTGAGGCGCGGCAAGTGGCGCGATTGCGGCGTTTGGCGGAAGAAAGCGGGCTGGATCCGGACTTTGCGGAGAAGTTCCTGGCCTTTATGGTGCGCGAGGTTATCCGACATCATGAACACATCAAGCGCAATTTTGGAAACGAGGAGTGAACGGGGCGTAACACGTAAATGACATCGTTCACAAAGTGGGGCCAGTGACCGTATCATAGAGATAGTTCGTCAGAACTGTAATCACGTCATACACTTTCGAGGATATGAGGGCAATGGCAATGAGCCAAAACACCAATACTCCCCCTAATTATGGGCAGGATAACCCTAATTATGGGCAGGAGAATCAGTACAATTCGTCCGGCTCCGATGCGTACGGATCCCAGTCTCAGCAGTACCAGGCTGGACAGCCATCGCCATACGGCCAGCCGGGGCAGTACCAGCAGGCGAGCCAGTATCAGCAGGGAGCAAATCCTGTGGACACCGGCAGCATCGGATGGGCGGTCCTGGGATTCTTCGTCCCGATTGTCGGCCTGGTTTTGTGGTTGGTCTGGAAGGATCAGCGTCCGAACGATTCGCGCATGTCGCGTAACGGCTTCCTTGCAGCACTGATCGTGTTCGTTGTTCTCATGATCATATGGATCATCATTGTTGCGATAGTAGCAGCGAGCGCCTCCATGTCCGTGTCCTAATCCGCGGCACCAGGAACGCGCAAGGCGGCAGATATCCTCAGCGATATCTGCCGCATTTTTGCGTATTTCGAATTCTGCGATTCGAGATACGGCAATGAAATTCTAAAATTTCTCTTGACGTGAAGATAATAACAGGGGTATTGTCCGAAAGAAATATGTGAGCTGAAGGACAGGGAAGTAACTGGCTACATGAGGATTCACCGAGCCAGTATGTCAGCATGGCGCAGGCGAATCCAACCGTCACACAGCCACCTCATCGGACACATCAGCAAGCCCGGAAGGGGACGTCATGAGAAAACGATTTGGAGCCATAATGGCCGCCGCGGCGTTGGTACTGACTGCCTGCATAGCACCAGGTCCTTCGCACGAACGCGGATCCGTCGAATTCATCACTATCGCCGCCGGCGGCACGTCTGGACCGTACTACCAGATCGGCGCCTCTATGGCTCAGATTTTCCGCAACGAACTAGGATCGGACGCATCCGTACAGGCAACGGGCGCATCCGTGGAAAACATCTCGCTCATCACCTCAGGGCGCGCCGAACTGGCCTTCGTCATGGGCGATGCAACACGACAAGCTGTCGAGGGAACCGGCCCATTCGAAGGACGCCGCCAGCTCAGTGAGCTCACCGCACTAACAGCGTTGTACCCCAACTATGTCCAGATCGTGACAACCGCCAGGACTGGGATCCGATCGGTGGAGGACCTGCGCGGCAAACGCGTCGGCGTGGGAGACAAGAACTCCGGTGTGGAACTGAACGCGCAGATGATTCTGGATGCGTACGGCATGACCTATGACGACATCCAGGAAGATTTCCTGTCATACTCGGGCGCCATCGACCAGATCAAGAACGGCCAGACCGACGCAGCGTTCGTTACCTCCGGCCTGCCAAACTCCTCAATCATGGACCTTGCGACAACCGAAGACGTTGTCATTGTCCCCATCGAGGGTGAAGGATTCGCCAGGCTCAAGGAGAAGTATCCTTTCTTCGACCAGAGCGCGATCCCTGGCGGAACATACTCGCAGGCAGAGGACGTCCTCACCGCGTCGATTATGAACCAGCTGCTCGTCTCTCCGGACCTGGACGAGGAACAGGTCTACAAAATGACGAAAGCCCTGTTTGAAAACCTCGACACCCTGCACGCGTCTCACAAGGCTGCAACGGGAATCACGCTGGACAGCTTCGATGAAGGCGCAGCAGTCCCCATCCACCCTGGAGCACTGCGCTATTACACGGAACAGGGGGCGGTGAGCAAAGATGCATCCAAAGACACTGCACAGTCTGAATAAGAGCCCGCGGATCGTGGCAGCCGTCGTCGGCATCGCCCTCGTCGCAACGGGTGCAATGTGCGGTGCGTACGCAGCCGCGCTCCATGCCGCACCCTCGATAATCATTGAAGATCAGGAAACCGGTCAGGAATATTTCCGATTCGCCGCCACTGACGACGAACCGATCACGATGAAATGGATCCATTCCATCGAGAAGGAACCGTGGGTCGAGTACTACACCGTCCACGGCGACCACCTGCAGCTTGACGCCATCGACATCAAATCATACGGAGCGGGGGTGCCGGCCGACCCTGGAGGAGTGACCACCGTCAAAGACGGTGTCATCCACACCGAAGGAATCAACCGGACGATTCCGGAGCTGACGTGGGCGCATAGCCACGATACTCACACCACGCTCACCGTCGGAACTCATGTCATCGCCCCGACGGATCTGCCACATCATGCCCTCGTGCGACTACGAATTCAGGAGTAGAACCATGTCTCACTCACATACCACACAGGCTCACCCCTCACAGACGCACCCGACCCGGTCGAAACGTGACGACGAACGTGTCAGTGTCGACACGCACGACATTGATGTACACGCCGAAGACGTGCTTGAAGAATTTGACCGGGAATCGCGCGTTCGCCAGGTCGAGTGGAAACCGATGGCCATTCTCATCACAGCCGTCGCAGTCGCCCTGTCCCTGTATCACATGTGGACCGCCTACTTCGGTGCGCCGCCGGTGCTGATCCACCGATCGATCCACGTCGGCGTCATCTTGTTCCTGACATTCCTGCTGTATCCGCCGATCCGAAAGGGCGTGCGCTCGCGAGTCCCGTTTTATGACATCATCCTGGCCCTGGCTGCGCTGTCGACGGCCGTTTACGTGATAACCAACTACGACGGGATTGTGCGTCGGTTCGGTGACCCCTCGACTGCAGACCTTGTCTTTGCGACGATTCTGGTTGTTTTGGTCATTGAAGCGGCGCGCCGGCTGACCGGCTGGGCCATGCCGCTGCTGGCGATCGCGTTCGTGATATACGCGCTGTACGGGCGATTGTTCCCCGGAATCTTCCGTCACCGCGGGTATTACCCTTCCGACACGTTCAACTTCCTGTATTTGACGACCGAAGGAATCTACGGCACGGCAATTTCTGTGTCCGCCACCTACATCTTCCTGTTCATCCTGTTCGGAGCGGTCCTGCAGAAGTCAGGCATGGGTGAGTTCTTCAATGACATCGCGCTGGCTATTGCCGGTCAATCCCGTGGTGGCCCCGCGAAGGTGTCGGTCATTGCCTCCGGCTTCCTTGGGTCGATCAACGGTGCCGCCGTGGCGAACGTGGTAACAACCGGTGCTTTCACGATTCCGCTGATGAAACGCGTGGGCTATAAGTCGACGTTTGCGGGCGCGGTGGAAGCCTCGTCATCTGTTGGCGGCCAGATCCTGCCGCCGATTATGGGCGCTGCAGCATTCATCATGGCTGAGACCTTGGGCATGCCATACAGTGAAATCGCGATTGCCGCGTTGATCCCCGCCTTGCTGTACTACCTGGGCATCATCGCGCAGGTGCATTTGAGGGCAACGAAGGAAGGCCTGAAGGGTATTTCTCGTGACTCGTTGCCTCTGGTGCGAGACGTCATGAAAGAACGCGGTCACCTGGTCATCCCGCTGCTCTTCCTGATCTACATGCTGTTCTTCTCAGGACGCACCATCTTGTTCTCTGCGCTGCTGACGATTCTGGTGACCATAGTGGTCGCAGAGCTTCGCCCGGCTACGCGCATGTCAGTCAAAGACATCATCGAAGCGCTGGCAAATGGTGCCAAAACAGCAATCTCCGTGGCTGTGGCCTGCGCGGCCGTTGGCATCATCGTCGGTGTTGTGACGATGACGGGGTTCGGTGTCAAACTGGCGAATGCAATCGTAGCATTCGGCGCAGGTTCAATCTTGCTGTCACTGGTGCTGACGATGGTGGCCTCGATCATTCTGGGCATGGGCCTGCCGTCGATTCCGACCTACATCATCACCGCAACGATGGCTGCACCTGCGCTTGGTCAGCTGGGCGTGCCTCCGCTGATTGCACACATGTTCGTGTTCTACTTCGGCTTGTTCGCCAACATCACGCCGCCTGTCGCCCTGGCCTCCTTCGCCGCTGCCGGCCTGTCGGGGGCTGACCCGATGCGCACGGGCTTCCAGTCGATGAAACTCGCCCTGGCCGGATACGTCATTCCGTTCATCTTTGTGTTCAACCCGGTTCTGTTGCTCCAGGACGTGAACTGGCTGGAGGGTATGAAGGTAACTGCCACGGCTGTTGCAGGCGTGCTCCTGCTGGCGATCGCCGTCGAAGGCTTCTTTATGGAAAAGGTACCGTTGCTCATGAGAGCAGTGTTCCTGGGCGCAGGCCTATCCATGATGTCGCCTGAGCCGATCACCGACCTGATCGGCATCGCGGTAGGTGCGTGTGCACTGGCGTTCATGATGATGAAGGCCAAGAAGAACGATAACCTCTCACTCAAAGCCATTTAGCGGCGGTTTGGCCGATCGCGCCGTGGCGGTCGATCATGATGCAGACGGCCGGCCCCTCATCGGGCGTGCTGTGGTGGTGGGGCGGCTGGCCCACCCATCAGCTGCGTGAATTGGGGACGGCTGAGCATCGTGATCTGGCTGTGGCCGTGATATTCCGCGGCTGCGTGCAGCCGAAAGCGGCTGGGATGATCTGCTGATCAACGGGTCAAGGTAATTGAAGGGCTGAATCGTCAACCAGTCAAGGTATGAGGCGTAGGATTCAACATCTCACGATATGAGAACGTTGATATAGTACGGAAAAATCGATGTTCAACGGTCGGCTGTGCGAAGTGAGCGGCCCTCTTACCTTGACGGGTTGACGCGCGGCGGTGCGTTGACCTTGACCGGTTGACTAGGACCTTGACCCGTTGACGTGCGACTGCGCGAACATCGCAAACGGTTGGCTTCTTGCCCGCGCCCTGCACGAGAGCGCGAGCAAGAAGCACACGAACGCTACTTATCCTGGTCCTCTTCAAGCGGTCCGCCGTAGATGTCGTTGATGACAGCCTCGAAGCGCTTGGTCACAACCGCACGCTTGACCTTGAGCGAGGGCGTCAGCATGCCGTTAGCTTCCGTGAAGTCAGAGGTCAGCACGCGGATCGCTCGAATCGACTCGGCACGCGACACATGTGCGTTCGCACGTTCAACTGCTCGCTCCAACGACGCCTGTACCTCCACATTGGTCGAGGCTTCAGCAACGGACATCGCTGGCAGGCCGTGATTCTTCAACCACACCGGCAACATCTCCTCATCCAACGTGATGAGAGCAGCGACGAACGGACGCTTGTCACCTACGACCACAACCTGACTGATCAGCGGATGAGAACGAAGTGGATCTTCCAGCGTGGCAGGTGAAACATTCTTGCCGCCTGCCGTCACGATCAGCTCCTTGGCTCGACCTGTGATGCGCACATACCCATCACGATCCAGCGACCCCAGATCACCGGTGCGGAACCAACCGTCCTCAGTCAACGCCTGAGCTGTCTCGTCGGGCATATTGTGGTAGCCCTGGAAAACCGAACACCCCTTGATGAGGACTTCTCCCTGATCAGAGATCTTGATCGACAGCGGCGGAAGCGGCGGTCCGACCGTGCCAATCTTGGTCAGACGCGGTGTATTGACCGACACCGGCCCAACCGTCTCAGTCAGGCCGTAGCCTTCCAACACAGGCAGTCCGATACCGCGATAGAAGTGAGCGAGATGCGTGGACAGGGGAGCGCCGCCGGACACGATGTAGCTGGCATTGCCGCCCACAAGCTTCAGGAGCTTTTGATACACCAGCTTGTCAGCCACCATGCGCTGGGAACGCAGCGAACGCGAGGGACCTTCAGGAGTATCCAACGCGCGCGAGTATTCCACCGCCACATGTGCAGCCCAACGGAATACTTTGCGCTGAGGGCCCGAGCCCGCCTGAGCGTCCGCCGAGTTATAGATCTTCTCCAGCACTCGCGGCACAACCAGCAGATAGGACGGCCTGAACGAAGCGAGATCCGGCAGCAGGTTCTTCGTGTCAGGGCTGTGCCCCAGCACACCTCCACCTGAAATCTGGAAGACCTGCAGGAAACGCGCAAACACGTGTGCCAACGGCAAGAACAATAAGAGGCGTGAATCTTCACCCGCCGCGATCTCCGGCATCCAACGGTGCGAATTCACCGCCAGCTCAGTGAAATTGCCGTGCGTGAGCACCGTGCCTTTGGGCCGTCCCGTCGTGCCCGACGTGTACACGATCGTGGCAATCGAATCGGTGGTGAGCGGCGCCATGCGACCAGTCAGCACTGTGCGCCGAACCTGAGCGCCACCATCCTGGATGGTTTGGATCGCCTCGGAATCCAGCGACAGCACGGTGACATCCTGAGATTGCGAGCTGGCCGCGGCACGCACCAGTTCCGCCATCGTGATGGTCTCAGTGATCGCCACGCGCGCCTGCGTGTCTCTGAGGATAAAGGCGATCTGCTCGATCGACGACGTCTCGTAAATCGGAACGGGCACCAGTCCTGCACACCAGCAGGCAAAATCCAACAGCGTCCACTCGTAGCGCGTATGCGACATGACGGCGACCCGATCACCGAGTTCGAGCCCCATTGCAATCAGGCCGGCAGATGTGCGCTGCACATCCTCGTAGAAGTGCGCGGCACTCATCGGACGCCACGTGTCCCCCATCGAGAGCTTGCGCTCAATAATCGGCTTGCGCGGTGAGCGTTGCACCCTGCGCTGCAGCAGGTAGGGAATCGTGGTGTGCTCGTCGATCCGGACCAGGACAGGCGCCCGCCACTCGAGTGCATCGGTTGAGACAGGTTCGCTCTCGTCCTCGCTCTCGCCCGCGTCAATCGAGTCTCCTGACGGCAGGCGGAGCTGAGACGACGTGAAAGCAGACGTTGCCTCTTCCACACCAATTGACGAGGGAGACTCCTGTCCTGCCGGCTCGACGACTACCTGTTCATCGGCATTCGAATCGGGCTCGCTGGAGCTGTGCGCCATGACTACTTCTTTCTTTTGGCCGGAGGCTCACCCAGGGTCACGTCAGCAACCTTGACACTGTGGGTCTCATGCGAATCATCGCCGCTGTCGGGTGTTGACGCGGATTCTTCAAGAGTCAGCGTACCCGTCACCTTCGTAGCAGAGCGCAGATCGGATTCCACCATTTCGAGGGCAGGAATCATGTCGGCAGGAGCCTGCACCGTCACAGCCAGGAACGGCGTACGCGGAGAAACCTTGGCTTCCGACTTGACGCGGCGCATGACGATCAGCGCTGCCGACGCAGCATCCAGAACAGTCGGGTCACCCTCGGGGCCGGACAGCTCATCGAGGGTAGGCCAGGACGCGCGATGAATGGAACCTTCCTGATACCACGACCACACCTCTTCCGTGACGTAGGGCAGGAAGGGCGCGAGCAGACGCACAGCAGCGTTGATGACCAGGGCCAACGTCGCGCGTGCCGACTGAGCTTCCTCGTCCGACCAGGCGCCGTCGTGGTTGTAGGCACGCTCCTTGACCAATTCCACGTAGTCATCGCAGAACGTCCAGAAGAATGATTCAGTGACCTCGAGGGCACGCGCATGGTCGTAGGCTGCAAATGCGCTGATGGCAGTGTCGATGACGGAACGCAGGTGTGCCAGAACAGACTGGTCAAGTGGCTGCGTCACATGCGAGGCATCAAGATCCACCTCACCGGAATCGTCGCCCATCGTCAGCGCGAATTTCGAGGCGTTGAGAACCTTGATAGCCAGGCGGCGACCGATCTTCATCTGCGACTCGTCGAAAGCTGAGTCCACACCCAGACGGGCGGAAGCCGCCCAGTAGCGAACCGCATCCGACCCGTACTTTTCGAGCAGGCCCATCGGCGTGACGACGTTGCCCTTCGACTTCGACATCTTCTTGTGGTCTTTATCGACGATCCAGCCGGATAAAGCCGTGTGCTGCCAGGGCAGTTCGCCAAATTCGAGTGCGGCACGCACCACCGTGGAGAAGAGCCACGTGCGGATGATGTCCTGCCCCTGCGGGCGAAGGTCCATCGGGTAAACGCGGGTGAACAGGTCCTCGTCTTCCAGCCAGCCGGCTGCAATCTGTGGGGACAGGGACGAGGTCGCCCACGTGTCCATAATGTCCAGCTCGGCTGCGAAGCCACCGGGCTGGTCACGCTGATCCTCCGTGTATCCGTGGGGCGTGTCGCTGGACGGATCGATCGGCAGGTCAGCTTCATCAGGAATGATCAGCTGGTCGTACAGCGTTGTGCCATCCTCGTCGATCCTGTACCACAGCGGGAACGGCACGCCGAAGAAGCGCTGACGGGAGATGAGCCAGTCATTGTTGAGGCCACCCACCCAGTTCTCATAGCGCACCCGCATGAATTCGGGGTGGAAGTCCAATGCGTGCCCGCGCTCAATGAGCTCCTCATTGAAGTCCTTACCCGTTGATTCATGCGTCCATGGGCGCCCACCGTTGCGGATGTACCACTGGCGGGACGTGACGATTTCCAGAGGCTTTTCGCCGCGCTCAAAGAAGTTTGTCTGACGCTGCGTCGGAGTGGGTTCACCACTCATTTCACCGGACTCACGCAGGCGGTCAACCACTTCCTGACGCGCTGAGAACGTGGTCTTTCCGGCCATCGCCTCATACGCCTGGCGGCCGGCGGGATCCGTGATCCATTCGGGCACGTCGGTTGCGATGCGGCCATCTTTGCGCAAAATAGCTCGCAACGGCAGATCAAGGTCGCGCCACCAGTCAATGTCAGTGGTGTCACCGAACGTACAACACATCGCGATGCCCGCGCCCTTATCCATCTCCGCTTCCGGGTGGGCAAGGACAGGCACTTCCACACCGAAGACGGGCGAGGTAACCGTGGTGCCGAACAACGGCTTGAAACGCTCATCGTCAGGGTGAGCGATCAGGGCAACACAGGCTGCCAGCAGTTCGGGTCGCGTGGTCTCAATGTAGACATCGCGACCGTTTTCAACCGGTGCACCCTGCTCAGCGGCTTGGCGTGCGACCCCCTCGTCAGTGATGTGGAATGCGAGGCGGTGGTAGAACCCTGGGTATTCGCGTGATTCGAGCTCAGCCTGGGCCACGGCAGTCTGGAACGTGATGTCCCACAGGCCGGGCGCCTCCTGCTGGTAGGCCTCGCCGCGCGCCAGGTTACGCAGGAACGCTGCCTGGGCAACCTTGCGGGCATGTGCGCCGATGGTTTGGTAATGCTGCTTCCAGTCGACCGACAGGCCGAGGCGACGCCACAGCGCTTCGAACTGCTTCTCGTCATCGATGGACAGGCGCTCGCACAGCTCCACGAAGTTCTGGCGACTGATCGGCTGCTGGTCGCGAGCCTTAATGGATTTTCCGCCACCGGTGTGCGGGGGCTGGAAGTCGGGGTCGTAGGGCAGTGACGTGTCGACGCGCACGCCGAAATAATTCTGAACGCGGCGTTCAGTTGGCAGGCCGTTGTCATCCCACCCCATTGGGTAGAACACTTCCTTGCCCATCATGCGCTGGTAGCGGGCAACCACGTCAGTGTGCGTGTAGGAAAAGACATGCCCCACGTGCAGGGATCCGGAAACGGTGGGCGGAGGAGTGTCGATCGAATAGACCTGTTCACGCGTGGCCGTGCGATCAAATGAGTACGTTCCGGCGTCTTCCCAACGGCCGCCCCACTTGTCCTCTAATCCATCTGCTGTCACTTTGTCGGGCACCTGACCCAGGTGCGGTCGCGATGACAGGGGTTGCTGTGTGGTCATATGAGTCTGACTCCATCCGATACGCGTATAACTCTGCCCTTAGCCTACGAGGTTAAGGCGCTTGCCACCAAAGACGTCCAGCATCCAGTGGTGTCTACCTCAACTCACCGTCGCGCTGGACTGCCGCATCGACAGCGGCGACCAGTGCATTCGACAGACCTGCTTCTTCACTTGCGAGCAGTCCTGCAATGGTGGTGCCACCGGGCGAGCAGACCTGATCGATCAGCTGAGCAGGCACGATGCCGTCTTCGGCTCGGTCAAGGACCAAACTGGCAGACCCGGCAACCGCCTGGGCTGCAATGGTGGTCGCCTGACTCTTCGACAGGCCGTATTTCACACCGGCGCGCGCGAGCGCCTCAATGATCTGAAACACCCAAGCCGGTGAGCATCCTGCCAGTGCGCTGAATACTGCGAACTTGTCTTCGTCAATGACGAGGGTGGTGCCCACCGCGTTCATCAGTGCGCGAACGGCGTCAAGGTAGGTGCCATTTGTGGTGAAGGAGGCGGCGGTAGTCGAGGCAGCCTTGTTGGCACACAGTGCACTCATGGACTGGCCGATCTGCGCATTCACATTCGGCATGACGCGCACAATCGGAACATCACCCAGCGCTGCACTGAGCGTATCGATCGGCGTGCCGGCAGCCAGGGACGCCACGCATACCCCGCCGCGTTCGGCGATTGTTGGAGCCAGCGCGATGCACACTTCACGAATCGCGTAGGGTTTGACGGCCAGGACGACGATGTCGCATTCGGCGGCGATACGCTCATTGGTCGCAGACTGTCCGCCCAGCTCATCGGCCAGTGCGGCTGCCCTACCGGAGCCGGTATCTGAAAACATCAGGGAGTCGATGGCCTCACTGTGAGCCGCTCCGCGAGCAATTGCTCCTGCCATTGATCCTGATCCAACGAAACCTATACGCATGATCTTCTCCTTCTTCGCGTGCGCGCGTCGCCCTCGTCAATTATTGCCAGCGGACGAGGGCGACTCAAAGTGGGCGGCATGACCGGCGTGACGTTACTTGCGGCGCGTGCCGAAAATACTGCGGGTGATTTCGCGCCCAATCTGAGTGCCGGCGGACTTGATCACGTTGGCCAGTGCCGATTCCATGGATCGTTGGCGGCGCTCGCGGGCTTTCTGAGCGCGTTGCTGCTCACGTTGGGCTTCCTTCTCCCAGCGGGCTCGCTCCTTTTCCGCCTCTCGTTCGGCCTTCTTGCGAGCCTTCTCCTGTTCCTTTTCCAGCTCGGCCTGCTTTTCTTCTGCGGCCCGCTGGTCAATCGCTTTCTGGGTGCGCTCAGCCAGCTCTTCGGTGGCAGAGCGCGGGTCAACAGGTGTGGCGTAGCGGGCGACCAGATCTGAGGCCGACAACAACGTAGAGATCGTCGCGTCGGACGCCTCTCCCATGACCGATGCGGGAGCCCAGATGCTGAACGGTGCGGGCGGTGTGGGGCGGCCTTTCGGGTCGAGTACCGTCACCACCGCTTCACCTGTGCCGAGCGTGGTCAGGATCTCCGCCAAGTCCAGATCAGTGGTGGGGAAAGTCTTGACGGCATCCTTGAGGCGGCGCTGATCGTCCGGTGTGATGGCACGCAGCGCATGCTGGATGCGCGAACCGAGCTGTGCGAGCACGTCAGAGGGGATGTCCGTGGGAGACTGGGTGACGAAGACGATGCTGACGCCCTTGGAACGGATCAGGCGCACGGTGTGGACCACCTGACGCACGAACTCCTTGGTCGCATCGGTGAACAGCAGGTGTGCTTCGTCAAAGACGAATGTCAGGCGTGGCTTGTCCAGGTCACCGACCTCGTCGAGGCTGGAGAACAAGTCAGCGAGCAGCCACATGATCAGCGCGGAGATCAGGGCCGGCTGGCGGGACATGTCGCCTACTTCCAGCAGGGAGATAATCCCGCGCCCGTCACTGTCGGCCTTCATCAGGTCAGCCGTGTCGAATGCGGGTTCCCCGAAGAACTGGTCACCCCCCTGGGAAGCAAGGGCGGTCAGCGTGCGCAAGATGACACCGGCGGTCGCTTTGGACACGCCGCCGATCCCGCTGAGCTCCTCTTTGCCTTCAGGGGAAGTGAGGAACGTGATGACTGATTGCAGGTCACCGAGGTCAACAAGTTCCAGACCGTTCGTGTCGGCCCACGAGAAAATCAGTTGAAGTGCCTGCTCCTGCGTGGTGTTGAGCCGGAGCGCGCGGGCCAGAAGCAGCGGCCCGAAACCGCTGACGCGTGTGCGCACCATCGCGCCGGGAACAGGGGCGTTGGAGCCTGCCGGTGTGAGCAACTGTGTGGGGAAGGAAGCCGGTTGCCAGTCCTGCCCGTTGGCGGTCGTGCGCGCAGCAAGCTTGTCGTTGGCAGTACCCTTTTCGGCAAGGCCGGTCAGATCGCCTTTGACATCGACGAGGGCGACCGGGGTTCCCGCTGTTGACAGTCCTTCTGCAAGGAGCTGGAGGGTGCGAGTCTTGCCAGAGCCGGTGGCGCCGGCTACGAGTAGGTGACGGTTGAGGATGGACAGCGGTATTGTGGCGGTCGCCTGGGGTAGGTGAGTGTCGCCGTCTAGCAGCGTACCGACCGTGATGGTTGGAGCCGATGTGGTGTCCGCGAATGCGTAGGCGGCGCTGATAGTGTCAGCCAAAGGTGAAGAGGCAGGAGGCGTCGTGTCTTCTTGAGGCTTATCGGGCGCGTTGTCCGTCGTGCCTTCTGGTGCCTGCTGGGGCGCGTCGGCTGCTGAGTCCTTGTCTGCTGCTGAGGCCTTGTCGGCGGATTCTTGCTCCTGCTCAGATTCGTCAGCGTGCGGTTGCACGTCGTGGGGCTTGTCAGAAGGCGGGTTGTCGTCCTGTGCGTTCTCGGCGGGGTTTTGGGCTGGGTCTGCGGGCGCCTGCACTGATCCGCCCTGTGCTTCCAGTGCGGCGAGGCGGGCTGCGGCGGCCTCAGCTTCTGCTCGGGCGGCGCGTGCTTCAGCATCGGCCGCCTGAGCGCGAGCCTGTGCGAGTTGAGCTTCCAAGTCGGCGTTGTTTTCACTCATATCTCGAGTCTAAAAGCTCACCGCAAGGATCAGGGTTAGTTGGCGCCCGCAATTGACTGAGCACCGTCGATCCATTGTCCGGCTTGTGTTGTTGAGCCGTCAGAGGGGCGATTTCCGGAGACGTAGTAGATCGTCAGATCGCCTTTGGGAAGAATCGTCAGTTCGACGAATCCACCGTTTTCTTCATCGTGCCAGTTAAATGTGGTGTCCGATTTGGCATCTTGAGGCGTGATATCGGTGAAGTGGCTCAGACCTGCTGGGGGGAGGACACGGTCGCCGATTTCACGCGCGCTGTCAGCAGAAATTGCGTTACCAGCCAGGACTGCAGTGCTGACCTCAAAGCCAACGATGGCTCCGGTTTCTTTCTCTGTCGTTCGTCCGTCCAAAGAAGGCCCCTTGAGCTCAGAGAAAGACCCAGCTCCGGATTCGGAGAGTTCGTCGAGAAGCTGCTTAAAGGCGGGGAGAACTTCCGTTTGAACGCTTTCAATTGTCTGGCGCTTCTCAAAGGGGGCGCTGCCATCCCAGAACTCGTTAGTCACTGTTTGCTCCTTTGTGGTACACGACGCTGCTGTCAACGCTGCAATTGTCAGTACGGATAGAAAGGGAATGCTCGGAGCGTGCAGTCTTGTACGTGCTGCAAACACCATCTACTTCACTCCCGCGATTACACGGCCGAAGTCATTCATTGTCGCAGACCCTTCTTCAAAGTAAGAACTGTGCTGCGAAAACGGGTCGACCCATTCCCAGAAGGTATCAGGCTTAGCAGTGGAATCTGCGAGATGCTCGATGCCGTCAAGCTTGTTCGGGTTCTTGCCGAAGGAAAAGTCCGGTCCTATCCCTTGCACTCGATCTCGGTATTGGGCGTGCGAGACGTGCGCATGCGGTCCCGGATCTCCTCCTGAATCAGCGGGCAGGTTATATTCACGGATGTCCTGCACACCCGATCCAGGGGAGCCAAACATCACGAGATCGTCAACTACTCCTGTCCTCGTGTCCTTCACTGCCATACCGGAAGTAGTCGAGCCATACGAATGGCCGAGAACAGTCTGATGCGGGTCACCATATTCGCCTGCCTCACGCGAGGCCTGGATTCCTTCAACGAAAGAATTGAGCCTGTCGGCACCTGCGTGTGCTTTAGATGTGGAGGCAACATCTGACAAGTCCGGAGCATCGTAGCCGAGCCATGCAATAGTTGCGACATCGCCATTATTGTTCTTCAAAGCCTTGCTCTGCATGACGTCTGTCTTGGCCGTGTACGAGTCGAGACTATCGTGAACTGTAGTGTTCATACCGGGAACGAAAGTCGCAACGTGCTTAGCGCTGTCAATATCTCCATGAGCGACAGCGGCTTTCAATCGTTCTCCAGAATCATCTAAAACGAGTAAGGACAATTCCGGGTCGGAATTAAGTGTGGACTCGACAGCGCGAAGATCTTCCAGTTTCTCTTGAGCTCGCTGCCATTCACTATATTCGAGTGATGCAAAACCCGATGGCCCCAAGCGTTCTTGAGCATCAAGGTATTTCTTGCGAGCTTCCTTCTCGGCTTGCTCAGCTTCAGAGAGCATGGCAGGAAGACGAATCTTATTGGCTTCATCGCGTGCGGATCCAGGCAGGCCGTCCAGCCCTCCGATGAGGTCTGGATGATTTTTGATGAGGGCATCTTGTTCATCTTCAGATAGAGCATTCCACCACGTTGCGATTTCTGCTGGTGACCAGGTGGCAGGGTCAGGCAAATCTGATAAACCCGGACTCGTAGAGCTGCTACTCTCCGAATTTCGATAAGAGCCTTCTGCCACGGCGCGAGTGCGATGTGCATACTCGCTGTCCACTTCTGTTGCTCGCTGAACTGCACGGTTGATGTTTGCAATCGTAGCCTGACATTCCGCTTCGTTCCGCGCCGCCTCAATGGCGTAAACGTCTGGGGGGAGAGTGGACGGTGGCGGGGGATGAGATGCCGATCCATTTGCATGGATCGCCACACCATCGATCTGTGCCTGAGTGATGCATTCATGAACGAGAGTCATGACTTCATTGACGCCATCAGCAGCATCTGCCGTTGCCATCATGAGCTCGGCAGTGTCATTAATGACGCGGCTCAGATGTTCAATGATCGTGCCTAATTGATCGCGCGCTGAGTCTGCGGCCTCACCAACAGACTGGATCTCGTTTCGTGCTGCGGCTGCTTCATCCGCCTGAGCTCGGAACTTATGGTAGGAATCAGTCAGGTTGTTCGCCGCTTCAATGACCGGGCTGTCATTCCAATATTGAATATCGCTCCACGAGGGCATTGCGACCTCCTACTTCACTGTGTGAACAGCGGTGTCTCCACCTGTGCCGCCATCAGTGGCTCTAGCAGGTTCTGAGTACGCTGGCGGCTCTACAGTGTTGCCTGAAAATCCGTTAGTAATGCTGTTTTCTGTGGCGTTGAAGCTGTTTTGAGTACTCATAGCAGCATCGCTGAACCGAGACAGCAAATTGGCGGTAGCTTTTGAGCGTTCCTCGATATTCGCGCCGGCCTCCGCCGCGGCTGAAGGTGACGATGCGCCGGGCATTGCTGATGAAAGTCCTGAAAGTGCGTCCGCCACTGTGACGGCGCAAAGATCGTCAGCGATAGATGCAGTTGAATTGGAGAGCTTGCCGAAATCTCCTGGCACGACATGTAAATCTGTCACGGTAGTCCTCTGTCTCCTTGTCAGCGGGCGTTTTCATGGTAAGAGATGCATGCCCTCGAGTAAAGAGGTTGGAATAAATCACTTGTGATGTGGACAGTGCCCAGTTATCCACATGAGGCACTGCGCGCTGGAGTTATCCACACTCGCACTGCCGCTGTTCCGAGACAGTCCGCAGTATCCATACAGTGCCCACATGGACCTCCTTCAACGCCGTCGTCTCAAAAAGCTGACACACGCTGTGTACGCCCAGGCAGCGTCTGAACGCGGCGACGAAACACCCGAGCAGCGCATCCGTATTCTGCCATCGGCGCCGGCAGTCATTGTCCTGGTCCTCGTCATTGTCCTTGTCAGCGCAATCTCAGTATGGCGCTTTCGTTCAGCTCCAGATACCGCCCATAGCCTCGACGAATCATCGCCAAACGAAGCACCGGCTGCTCAGTCCGCCCAGTCCTCCTCGGCTGTTACGGGCGTTGACGAGGGCGATCTACTCACCCCATCTGACACTGCCAGCGTCACCGTCTACGTGACAGGGCAGGTCGGGCAGCCGCAAGTCGTGGAGCTTCCCGACGGCTCACGAGTCATCGATGCGGTCGATGCTGCGGGCGGTCCACTTGCTGATGCCGACCTTGAATCGCTCAACATGGCGCGCGTGCTGGTCGATGGTGAACACATAGCCGTGACCAAACCAGGTGAAAGCCCTCCACCCGGTGCTCAGACAGGCACTCCGTCAAGCAATGACTCTGATGGCAACCCGGCAGGCAACACGGCACCATCCTGTATCAACATCAACACCGCTGAATCTGCCGAACTCGAAAATCTCGACGGCGTGGGACCAGCCATTGCGCAACGCATCATTGACTATCGCCAGACAGTTGGTCGCTTCGATTCAGTCGAACAGCTCGATGATGTCTCAGGCATTGGACCGGCAATGCTTCAGAAGATTTCGACAGGTGCGTGTGTGTAAGAGCGGCGTTGCCACCGACAGAAACGCCTGCTACTGGGCACTCGCATCGGACTGGGCTCCGTCAGTCCACTGTTCGGCTTGAGTTGTCGAACCATCCGTCGGGCGCATGCCTGAAATGTAATAAACAGTCATGGAACTATCGGGTAGAATCGTCAGTTCGACGAATCCACCGTTATCCGGATCAAACCAGTTGTACGAGACCTCGCCGGTGTCGTCATCATCGGGTGTGAGGTCACTGAATTGGGTCATTCCGAGCGGGGTCACAATGTCGCCTGTGATCCGGCGAGCCTCTTCAGGCGGAATTGCGTGGCCAGCGGCAATGGCAGTTGCAACTTCAAAAGCCGAGATCTTGCCCGTGTTACGATCAGTCGCACGACCCGTCAGCGAAGGGCCCTCGAGCTCTGAAAATTGTCCGGCTCCAGCTGCGGACAGGTTGGCGAGGATTTCCTGGAATGCGGGCAGGATGGTGCGCTGAACATCCTCGATTGTGGCGCGCTGCTCGAGGGATAAGGATCCATCCCAGAATTGATTATCCGTCGTCGGCTGCGAGGAATGACACGACGTCAGCGCAAACGCAACCATGAGTGTGACAAGTGGCAACATCAGGAACGATCGCACCCGCGTTCTCAGCGCATCAGTGCGGGACTTGGTGTGAGCGCGCTGTAAGCGTGCTGCACTCAGTGCGCGGACGATCCTCGTTGATGCGCGCAGGTGCAAGAGTTCTGGAGATGGTCCCGGAGGTGTCCGTATCGCAGCGTCGTGAGCATCAGGAGCAACGTATGGTGGGTTCAAACGGGTGTCCTTGTCATGAGCGCGGTTAGATGAGTCCTACTGTAAGCGCGCTGCGTCGCCCCTGTAAATCGAACGACAACTTAATCCGACCGGGGTTTTGTCGTGTGGAAAACCACCGCCGTCCACAGCCACCACACGTGTGCAGCGCTCACCCACAGGCGAAGGACACACGGTGGTATGCGGTGAGACGAATGCATACCCTCGTCCTCATGCAGCACTTTTTCTTGATTGAATCATCGGCTCGCACTCGCCGTTGCCATGCCGGTCAGCCGTTTCCCGGGGCGCCACCGTCACTGAAGGCCATCCGATGAGTTCACCGAGGATTTATCCGCGCATGCGTGATATGCGTGTCACGCCGGTTGCCGCCAGCATCTGGATCACCCTGCTCATCTGTCTGCGCATCTCGATCCACCTGAAGGATGCGGTGGTAGTGACCGGTGTCCTTGTGGCACTCGCAGCAACACTGGCCGCGTGGCGGGTTCGTGATCGGCACAATGAACGAGGGAGGCCTCGCCCTCGCCGGATGCGCACTCCTGTCGGATCGTTACGGTTGGGATGGGCGGCAATACTTATCGCATCGGGTGCGGCTGCAATAGTTGCCGGCAGTGCCTGCGATGCTCATGCGCGGGATCCGACCGTGCGCCTCATCGACTCTGGACGCACCTACGTGACGCTCCGCGTGCGCCTGATCGATGACCCAGCTGCGATGGCAAGCCGGTGGAACCGGACACGCTTCTACGCAGACGCGCGCGTCGAACAGGTTGAAGTGTCTCACGGTCAATGGCAGCCCTCGAACGTGAATGTCATGTTGATGGGTGCAGGGATTGGAGAGTATGTGCGCGATGATCGCGTACTCGTGCGCGGCAGTATTGACTCGCAGTTTCGCTCCGACCCGCCGTTTGTGGGCGCGATGGAGGCTGAGAACATTGAGCTGACTGAACGCCCGGGCGGATGGGTCTCGATTGTCCGTCATGTCAGATCATCGATGCGTCAGGTGTGCTCGACGCTCACTGTGCAAGGCCAGGCGCTGGTTCCCGGCGTCGCCATTGGTGATGATCGCGCCATGAACGAGGAGCTTTCGGACGCAATGAAGACGTCGTCGCTGACGCATCTCACGGCCGTGTCCGGAACTCACATCGCGATCATGTTGTCACTGATCGTCAGCGCAGTGCCAGGGCGAGGATTGATCCGCGCTGGCGCGACCCTTGCGGCGATGAGTCTTCTTGTGGCAGTTGTCGGACCGCAGCCCTCGGTCATACGCGCGGTGTTGACCGCGAGCGTCGGAGTCGCAGGCTTGTTGCTCAAACGGCCTGGGGGAGCGCAGGCAGCGCTGTCCACCGTGGTCGTACTGGTTTTGCTGATTGACCCGTTTTCTGCCCGGGCAGTGGGGTTTGCGCTGTCCGTCCTTGCCACGTGGGGCGTTGTCGGCCCTGCTCAACAGTGGAACGAAGCTGTCAAGCACGCGGTGCGCAGCGATGCCTGGTATGCGCGCTGTGTCAGACGCCTGCTGCAGGCGTGCTGTGTTCCACTTGCCGCTCAAATCCTGGTGGCGCCTGTCCTCGTACTGATGTCGCCGCTTCTACCAGTGTGGGGTGTGATTGCGAACGTTTTGGTCAGCCCTGTCATCGCGCCAGCGTGCGTCTGCGCCCTGATGACAGCGGTGTGTGCGCCGTGGTGGCCCGCTGCAGCAACCCTGATGGCGCACGTTGCACAAACATTCACGGGATGGATCGCGTGGGTCGCTACATGGGTGTCGTCATGGCCGATGGCGAACGTGTCATGGCCACAGGGGATCGAGGGAACTATCGTCCTGGCCAGCGCAGCAATCGGAATGCTGAGTGTGTCCACAGTGGTACGCAGATGCCGTCGACGCATGTCACACTAGTGGCATACCCTGAATCTAAAAAACGACACGGTGAGGAAGCGGAGGAGGATGGCAGATGGCGCGTCGATCCCAGTCACGCTCAAGTGACCCGATCGAACTGGCACCTCTTGTGCTGGTTAAAGGATCCGAAGCCTTCCTGGCAGACCGTGCCGTCAGTGAGCTTCGACGCCAGGCCACTGAACGCGACGCTTCAGTTGAACGCGTGGAGATTTCGGCCGCCACGTATCCGGCTGGACAACTCGATGTTGTCACCTCACCGTCCCTGTTCGGTGAACCCCGCCTGATCGTGATCCCTAATTTTGAAGTCACCAATGACGAACTGATGGTGGATCTGCTGGCCTACATTGACAACCCGGCAGACGACGTGTGGATGATTGTCCGACACAACGGCGGTAACCGTGGCAAGAAAGTGCTCGATGCGCTCAAGAAAGCACATGTGCCCACGATCGCGGCAGATCCGCTCAAATACGACAACGAAAAAATCGACCTCGTCATGTCCGAGGCGCGCCGCCTGCACCGACGCATCGAAGCTGAAGCTGCGCACATGCTCGTCGGCGCTCTGGGATCTGACCTGGCGGAAATGGTGAGCGCACTGTCCCAACTCATGAGTGACGTCGAAGGGACGATCACGACGCAAGCCGTCCACCGTTACCATTCAGGCCGAGTGGAAGCCTCCGGCTTTGACGTTGCTGACGCTGCACTCGCAGGTCGGACAGCTCAGGCGCTCACACTGCTACGCCACGCTCTGGCAACAGGTGTCGCGCCGCTGATGATCGTCGGCGCACTGGCATCGAAGTTTCGGTCGATGGCGTACGCAACCGCTCCGCGTGGCGCTCTGCAGTCTGTGTCGATGAATCAGTGGCAGTTCAACCGTGCACGGCGGGACGTGCAAGGGTGGACTGACACGGCTTTGGCCGGTGCCATTGAAGCCATCGCGCTCGCAGACGAAGAGGCCAAAGGCCTGTCACGTGACCCTGAACGCGCAGTCGAAAAATGTGTCCTCACGATCTGTCGACTGCGCGGGTCGGCCCGCGCCTAAGAGCCTAGGAGCCGCTTCTAGTCCACTTCGACTTCGTCGGGGTGAGACGAGACACGGTTGCCTCGCTCCAGCGCGGTGATCGCGCTCATTTCGTCACTGGTCAGCGTGAAATCAAAGATCTCCATGTTCTCGCGCATGCGCTCAACATGTACTGACTTCGGGAAAATGATGTTCTTCATCTGCAAATGCCACCGCAATACCACCTGAGCAGGAGTCTTTCCATGAGCTTCAGCAGCCTCCTTGATCGGCTTCTCACCGAACAGGTCGTACTTGCCCTGTCCCAGCGGTCCCCAGGCTTCAATCGCAATATCGTGCGAGCGTGAATACTGCGTCACCGAGCTTTGCTGGTAGGTCGGATGCAACTCAATCTGGTTCACAACCGGAACAGTCTCGGACTCACCGAGCAAACGCTCCAGGTGTTTCGGCAGGAAATTACACACACCGATCGAGCGAATCAGCCCTTCCTCTCGGCACTTTTCCATTTCATGCCATGCATCGAGGTACGCATCCTGCCGGGCGCACGGCCAGTGAATGAGGTAAAGGTCAACGTAGTCAAGTCCCAGGCGTTCCAGGGACTGCTCAAGTGCCTGGCGTGCTTTCGGCTGGTCATCGTTCCACAGCTTCGTGGTGATGTACAGGTCTTTACGGGCAATTCCCGATTCAGCGATCGCGCGTCCGACGCCTTCCTCGTTCCCGTAGATCTTCGCCGTGTCGATGTGGCGATAGCCAGTTTCGAGGGCGTCCATCACTACCCGCTGTGCCTCATCTTCTTCAACGAGGAATACCCCAAAGCCCAGCTGAGGGATCTCGTAGCCGTCATTCAGTTTCATCACAGGAATATCGCTCATGACTCCAGTGTGCCATTGACCACACTCGCGTGCAGAACGAGAACGAGGACGGTCGAACGCGGAACACCTGCGATAACGCGAGCAGAAAATGCCGGCGAATGCGTGATGGCGCGCGAAGCGGACGAAGGAGGATGGCGTGGCCGAACCAAAAAGCGAGGGAGCAGGCGCCATGCCTGCTCCCTGTGAAAGTGTGTGCCCGCTCGGGGCGCAGAATCACTCTGCTTTTTCAGCCGTCATCTTGTTCAGACGGTGCGACAGCTTCGACTTACGCTGGCTGGCCTGATTACGGTGAATCACGCCCTTAGAAGCAGCCTTGTCAAGCTTGCGGGAAGCAACCTGCACTGCTTTTTCTGCAGCGTCCTCGTCGCCTTCTTCAATGAGTTCGCGAGCCTTACGTACCAAGGTCTTCAGCTCAGACTTCACTGACTGGTTACGCAGACGACGCTTCTCGTTGGTGCGGTTGCGTTTGATCTGAGACTTAATATTCGCCACTGTCCGGAAATCTCCTTACTTCATGAACGTCCAGGTCGGTGAGGGTTCTGTCGCTACCGGGACTGGGACGAGGGGACATCCCGCAAACGGTAAACAACCAGACCCCCTGCTCGACCAAGCCGGGAGCCCGACCGTTAACATTACCAGCATCAAGCGCGTCCGTGCCAGTAGCTGAACGAAAAAACGGGGTGAATACGCTCACCTTCGGCCGGTTCGGGCGCCGGCTCCAGAACAAGTGAGCCGGCGGTGGCCCTCTCAGAGGCGCACCTTGACGATAGCGAGCAGTCGCGCGACTCAACGAGAATCTTCAGCGGTGGGAGTTGGCGGCAGTCCTTACCTGTTCGAGTCGACGGTGCGCATGCCGTTGATGACGCGTTCGAAGATCTGACGTTTCAGTGTTGCGCCTTCTCGACGCACTTCATCATGAGCTACCCATAAAACCCGATCGAGTCGAACCTCGGATGGGCGCCCTCGTGAATCCCACTTGCCGGTACCGACGTCCATCCAGTGACGGCCCTGCGAGGCTTCCCAGCGGGCATCTCGATCGTGGTCCTTCGAGGTCAGCTGCGCAACATACACGCCGTGGGTGCCTGACTTTGTCGAGCGGCCAATGACCACGACCGGGCGATCTTTTCCGCGGGAGGCATCCTCCTCATAGGGAACCCACGTCCACACCACTTCACCCGGATCCGCATCCCCATCCGGATCAGGATCGTAGGAGGTATGCGCAAGACCCTCGGACAAGTCAACCTCGCGAATGGAATGCGCGCCGAGGGGGCGCGGCTGGGAACCGTCAGAAGGCATGGAGTTGCGCTGCGATTTGCGTGTCTGCGTGGGCGCCTGCGAGCCGGAGGTGCGCATCTGAGACACCACAGTGAACAGCGCTTTGCGGGCAATGTTGCGTGCGAGTCGGGACCACGATGGCATGAGGAAATCCTAATGAGAAGCTAGAACGATGATGGAAACAAGGCAGGTGACTGCACAGATCGCACCACCCGCCGTCATGGCGAAGAAGGCAATCACGCTGGTGCGCAAATCGCGTTCGAGCCAGGGCGCATTTTCCACCCCGCCCAGGTATTCCGTTGCGGCACGTTGAGCTGCCTCGACACGAGGAAGAGTGGTCTTGCGCCGCAGGTCATATTCCTTACGTGCGTTGAGCCAGCGCACTTCTTCGCGGTCAAGAATTGTCGAGGGAGAAAGTGTCGACTCCTGAGGCGATGAGGGGGAAGCATTGTGGACGGTGATTGAGTTGCCTCCACTCGAATGGCGATGTGCCCGGGAGTCTTCCCGAATGGCCTTGACCCACAGGCGTCGTTCGTACCAGAAGACACCGGTGACAAGCAATGTGACCACCGCGATAATCAGGGGGAGCCATGAGCCGAAACCGTCGCGCTGGCGCACCACGAAAATGCCGAGCAATGCGCAGATGGCTGCTGTCATTGCGGCTGTGATCAGAACGAGCAGGCCGATAAAACCTGTCACGCGTGCAATCCACCGGGAAACCCGCTGAGTGGTGGCCGGGATGGGTGTATGTGTGCGCGGCGGCAGTGGGGTTGCTTCAGACGTCATGGAACCTTCCTTCAGTACGCTTCGTCATCATTGTCACCCAAAAGTGGCCGGTGTGCGTGGCATCACGGACTGAATGCGAGGCTAGTTCATGTACCACCTGCACAATTGTGGGCATCTGCAGTACTGTTAGTGTCTGAAAATACTTTCAGGTCGGTACGTGACACGTTAGGAATTCTCAGTGGACAACGATCACACGTATGGTGCCAGCCGGTGGCCGGAACAGGATATTCCTTCATCGTCTGATTCCAGCCAGGACTACGGCAACTCAGCATCAACTGGATCCGCATTGGAACAGTCCGGATATAACTCGTCGCAATATTACGGGTCGTACGGCAGTTCCCCTTATGGATCGGCCAACGGCGCTCCCAACGGTGCTGCCAATGGCGCTCCCGATGGGTCCTCATACCAGGGCCAGTCCTATGGCGGCTATTCCAACCAGGGTGTGTACGAGGCGCACGGCGCAACCCCGTACCCAAACCAGGGCGGGTATGGCAACCAGGGAGGCTACCAGTCTCAGGGCGCCTATCAGAATCCCGCCGGATATCAGGCGAATCCAACCTATTCGGCACCGAAGTCGCGAATCGTCGCAGGAATCCTGGGCTTGTTCTTCGGCACACTCGGTGTCCATAACTTCTATGCCGGTAGGACGACGCTGGGCATTATTCAGCTCTTGGTGACGCTCGTGTCGTTCCCGCTGTGCTTCATCATCATCGGGTTCTTCACGCTCACCGGTGTCGCGATCTGGGCGTTTATCGAATCGATCATGTACTTCATCGGATCGGGATCTTACGCCTATGATGGGCACGGGGTGCCGATGCAGGCTTGAGGACTTCTCTGGAAGGCTCCTTTTATCCACAGGGATAGAAGGAGTCTTCGTTTATCCACAGATGTACTCGGCCATACATGTGTGTGCCATGAACTCATGTCAGTATGGGTGAACCGAAAGGAACTGACATGAAATGAGGTAATGGTGTGGGACAATCTACGACAGGCTCGCAGCATCGAAGCAGTGCCGGGGGGATGCCAGCCCCTGTCAATATGAAAAGCGGCGCCGGTGATATCACCACTGAAGGGCGCGCCTTGGAACGTATGCGGCAGCTGGCAGACGGAGGCAACCTTGAAGAAGCGATTCACGTCGCCAAACAGGTGATCACGTGCAATAACGTCGATACTGCGACGCAAGTCATCATCATGAAACAGGTCGTCGATTGGCATGGGCACCTCGGGCAGGCCGATTACGCGCGCAGATCAGCTTCCAAAGCGGTCACCCTGGCGCGCCGCGATCTGGGAGCGTGCCACCCACTGTCCCTGCTTGTCCGTCACTCGGAGCTGTACTGGATGTGCATGAGCGGATACGACGAGGCTGCACAGCCGCAGTTCGAACCGCTCATCAAGGATATCTGCCGTACCCTGGGGCACACCGATTCACTGGCATGGGCCGCGCGCACAAACTCCGCAATGCCGTATAAAAAACGCCGGGATTACGCGGGAGCTGCCCTGATATACCGACAACTTGCTGATGACATGGGTGCCGAATTGGATCCTGATGACCCGATGCTCCTGACGATTCGTGACAATCTTGCCGAAGTGCTCGCTCTCGACGAACAGTGGGATGCAGCGATTGCACTCTACGAAGAGCTCGTGAAAGACGTGATACCGGTGTGGGGGCAAGGCAGCGAATTGACGCTGAGTATTCGCGATTCCCTTGCAGCATGCCTGTTTGCCTCAGGAGACGTGGAAAAGGCGCGACAATTATGGTCTGTCCTGGCACAAGATTGCCGGCGGTTCCTGGGTGAGCGCGCTGACATGACAGCCCGGCAGCGGATCTTACAGGTCGCCCTCGCCCTCGATGAGGACGATTATTCGGCCGCGCAGCACTGGTGCGCCGAACTGCTGGAGAATCTGCCCGCCGGATTCACTGAAGAGGATGTGCAGATCTACATGCACATTCAGGGCTCCTGCCAGGAAGCTGTCGACACGCAGGAGGGCATTCGGCAACGGTAGGCGAGCGGAAGCGGCGCGACGTGCGGCGGTGGTCCCTGACCCGGGATGTGCGCAACTGGTCAAGGCGACAGTTGGCGCGTGACCCGTCTTCAATGGGACGATAGGGGGTATACATCGTGATGTTCGGAGGTTGTTCCTTGTCTGCTAGTTTGACTGATGCAGTACGCCAGTCGATTCTTCCGGCGCATACCCCGCAGAATCGGATTCGAAACTTCTGCATTATCGCCCACATCGACCACGGCAAATCCACCCTGGCTGACAGGATGCTGCAACTGACTGGCGTCGTCGAGCAGCGCGATATGCGCGACCAATACCTGGACCGCATGGACATCGAACGCGAACGCGGCATCACCATCAAGTCTCAGGCTGTGCGCATGCCGTGGGTTGTTGACGGCACCGGCTACGCGCTTAACATGATCGACACCCCTGGCCACGTCGATTTTTCGTACGAGGTTTCCCGATCCCTCGCTGCCTGCGAAGGCGCAGTTCTGCTGGTCGACGCAGCTCAGGGTATTGAAGCGCAGACCCTGGCGAACCTGTACCTCGCAATGGAAAACGACCTGACGATCATCCCTGTACTCAACAAGATCGACCTGCCCAGCGCCCAACCCGATAAGTACGCCGACGAAATTGCCCAGCTCATTGGTGTGGACGCCAGTGAAGTTCTGCGCGTTTCCGGCAAGACAGGCGAAGGCGTCGAAGAACTGCTCAACGCGATCGTGAACCTGGTGGCACCGCCAAGTGGCGACCCGGATGCTCCCACACGAGCCATGATTTTTGACTCCGTGTACGACGTGTACCGCGGTGTCGTGACGTATGTGCGCGTCGTGGATGGCTCATTGTCCTCGCGTACAAAAGTGAAAATGATGGCCACAGGCTCCACCCACGAACTGCTCGAAATTGGTGTCATCTCACCAGACCCCACGCCTACCGACGGAATTGGAGCTGGCGAAGTCGGATACCTGATCACAGGCGTGAAGGATGTGCGCCAATCTAAAGTCGGCGACACAGTAACCGAATCGGTGCGCGGAGCCGACCAGCCGCTATCGGGTTACCAGGATCCTCGTCCGATGGTGTTCTCCGGCATCTACCCGGTGGACGGAACAGACTTTCCTAACCTGCGTGAAGCACTCGAACGCCTCCAGCTCAACGATGCAGCACTGACATTCGAACCGGAAAGCTCAGCGGCGCTGGGCTTCGGTTTCCGCTGTGGCTTCCTCGGGCTGCTGCACCTGGAAATTGTGCGTGAACGCCTCGAACGCGAATTCGACCTGTCGTTGATCGCGACCGCACCCAACGTGGTCTACGAAGCGGTCGCAGAAGATGGTACCCGCATTCGTGTCGACAACCCCTCGACTTTCCCGGACGGTAAAGTGGCAGAAGTGCGTGAGCCGATCGTGGACGCCACCGTGCTCACCCCGTCAGACTTCATCGGCGCGGTCATGGAGCTGTGTCAGGAGCGGCGCGGAACCCTCGAAGGGATGGAGTACCTGTCGCCTGAGCGCGTCGAAATTCGCTACAAGCTTCCACTGGCTGAAATCGTGTTCGACTTCTTCGACCAGCTCAAGTCCCGCACCCGAGGGTACGCCTCGCTGGACTACCACGATGCCGGGCAGCAAAGCGCTGACCTCGTCAAAGTCGATGTGTTACTCAACGGTGAAAAGGTCGATGCGTTCAGCGCCATCGTCCACCGAGATGCGGCCTACGCCTATGGGCTGAAGATGACGAAGCGCCTCAAGGAACTCATTCCACGCCAGCAATTTGAAATCCCCGTGCAGGCTGCTATCGGTGCGCGCATCATCGCGCGTGAAACGATCCGAGCCCTGCGCAAGGACATGCTGGCCAAGTGCTACGGCGGTGACATCACCCGTAAGCGCAAGCTGCTGGAGAAGCAAAAAGCCGGTAAGAAGCGCATGAAGTCCATCGGGCGTGTCGACGTGCCGCAGGAGGCATTCATTGCGGCTTTGACGTCAGATGTGCCCACAGGAAAGAAGCAGTGACCGGCCGATGAACCGTGTACATCGAGCCCGCAAGTCAGTGCTGGATTCATCCGACCGCCACGACGAGGAAAACGGTGTGTACCGTGCCCGCACGAAGTCCTTCACGCGTCGCTCGCGTCGCCTGACCGAATCGCTGCAGCGCACGATGGACAAGCATGGTGACCGTTTCGTTGTGCCCGTTAAGCGCTCACAGGGATACACCACTGTCGCATCCGACTTCCACCTGGCGCCCACTGAACTGTTCGGGCGCGAGGCGCCACTGGTTGTCGAGATCGGACCGGGCGTCGGCGAGCAGATCGTCTCGGCGGCAGATCGCTGGCCCGACCACAACTTTCTGGCATTTGAAGTCTGGCAACCGGGTATTGCCAAACTCGTTTCACGAGCAGTCAGCGCCGGAGTTGAGAACATTCGCGTCGTCGAAGCTGACGCCGCCCAGGCGATCCCGATCACCCTGGACAGTGCGATTGCCGACGAGGTGTGGACATTCTTCCCAGACCCGTGGCGCAAGGCGCGTCACCGCAAGCGCCGCATCGTCAACGACCAGTTCGCCCTGGAGATCGCCAGAATCCTCAAAGACGGGGGAGTGTGGCGCCTGGCAACGGATTGGGACGATTACGCATGGCAAATGCGTGATGTCGTCGAGGCGTGCGACGTCCTCGTCAATCCGTATGAAGGCGAACGGGCGGACCCCAATGACCCCGAGGGGGAGCGCGGGGGATTCGCACCGCGGTGGGAAGGGCGCGTGCTCACCCACTTCGAATCCCGCGGCATCCACGACGAACGCCATGCACACGACATCGAAGCGATCCGGGAGCCTCGACTGCCACGCACACAGCCCGCGAGCGAAAACCCCCAGCAGTGAGCCCGCAGCTGCCCGACGGAATGCGCTGGCCACAATCTGGCGCTATCAGCTCTGAAAACGCGCAGCCCGAGCTTCACCGACCCCTCAGCATTTACGTCCACGTACCTTTTTGCCGCGTGAGGTGCGGGTACTGTGACTTCAACACCTACACTGTTGGGTTCGGTCCGGGGGCCGACCGCGATACGTACGCGGACAGTGTCAGCAGCGAAATCTCTTTGGCGGCACGCGTGCTGGACGAGGCGGGGCTGGGACAGACACCTGCACGCACCGTCTTCTTCGGCGGCGGCACGCCCACCATGCTGAACACCAGTGCCCACGCGCGTATGCTGCACGATCTCGCAGACCGAATCGGAATTGCCCAAGGTGCAGAGGTTACCTGCGAGGCAAACCCAGAAACCGTTGACGAGCAGTCTGTCAAGAGGCTTGCAGATGCCGGGGTGACACGACTGTCGGTGGGCATGCAAAGCGCAGTTCCGCGAATCTTGCACACCCTGGATCGTCAGCACCGCCCCGAACGTGTCGGCCAGGTGATCGAGTGGGCGCGCGCAGCAGGACTGGACGTATCCGTTGACATCATCTACGGCACGCCGGGTGAATCACTCGATGACTGGGCCACAACAGTGCAGGCAGCGTGCGACCTGCAGCCCGACCACATCAGTGCCTACGCACTGGTCATTGAGGACGGCACCAAGATGGCGGCGCAGGTTGCTCACGGGCAGCTGCCCATGCCTGATCCGGATGATGAAGCCGACAAGTATGAACTGCTCGACCAGATGATACGCAGCGCCGGATACCGCTGGTACGAGATCTCGAACTTTGCTCGCGAAGAAGCAGATGAAGCAGGTCTTCCAGCCACCGAACTGCGGCACGCGTCCCGTCACAACCTGGCCTACTGGCGCGACTGGAACTGGTGGGGCTTTGGCCCCGGTGCCCATTCGCATATCGGGCGCGCCCGCTGGTGGAACGTCAAACACCCGCGTGCCTGGGCTGGTCGCCTTCGATCCGCACAGTCACCGGCCGCCGCCGGTGAAATCCTCGATGACCAGACGCGTTACCTGGAGCGCGTCCTGTTGAGAGTGCGCACGTCAGATGGCATCGCACTAGGCGATGTTGCCGCTCACTCGGGCAGGGAGAACGCCTCGCAAACCTGTCACCGTCTGCGTGACGAAGGCCTGCTGGACTCAGAAGCGCTGGAGCGTGGCCACATCGCACTGACCCTACGTGGCAGGCTTCTGGCTGATTACGTGACGCGCGAGCTCACTGACTAGGCGCATCTTTTTCGCCCGTACAATAGCCGGGTGATGGATGACCCGTATGGCACAAATATCTTCGAGTTTGACCCGCATCGCGATGGGCCCGACGCGCATCGCCCGCGCTCGCGAGAGGTCCACGTTGAGCCTGGCATGGTCCTCGAAGATGTCACCACCGGATTCGTGGGCGCGGTCATCCGGACTGAAAAATCCGCAGGGATCTACGTGATCGAGTTGGAAGATCGACGAGGGAGACGCCGCAGTTTTCCCCTGGGCGGTGGATTCTGGCTCGATGGCCGACCGATTATTGCCCTGCCGCCACTGCCTCGCGCGCAGGCGACGCCTCAGAACGCAGGATCGGTGTCCGCCAGTGGGCGGGCGGTGACCAATTCTGGGTCGCGACGCGTCCGCCCGGAAGAATCGGCGCGCACGCATCCGCGTGTGGCTCGCCAGTCACGAATCTGGGTCGAAGGGCGCCACGATGCTGACCTGGTCCAATACGTGTGGGGTGATGACCTGGCAGATGTAGGGGTTGTGGTCGAACTGCTCGAAGGGGTCGATAACCTGGAAGCCGTTCTGGAAGAGTTTTCACCCACGCCTCACGCACGTGCAGGAATACTGGTCGATCACATGGTGTCCGGTTCGAAGGAATCCCGTATCGCTCACAGCGTGCAGCAGCGGTGGGGGGACAGCGTCCTCATTGTTGGGCACCCGTTCGTTGATATCTGGCAGGCGGTCAAGCCGGCGCGTGTTGGACTCGACACGTGGCCGGCGATCCCGCGATCCGTTGACATCAAAATGGGAACCCTTCAGGCGCTGGGCTGGCCTCATGCCTCGCAGGCTGATATTGCGCAGGGGTGGCGACGAATCTTGCGCACTGTGCGCGACTATCGTGACCTCGAGCCGGCACTGCTTGGCAGGGTTGAAGAGCTCATTGATTTTGTGACCGCGCAGGGAACGCTCTAGCCGACAATGCGCCGTGGGAACGCATGTACGCCCTGAGCAATAGACGCGGATTTTCCACCGCAGCCGGTGAGAGGAAATCACCTGAACGGAGTAGAATTGGCACTCAGACAGGGTGAGTGCCAAATGTGGCGTTTGTGTCGCAGACATGGACGTGCCACAGCACCACCACAGAACGGATCGTGGAAAGGACACAACATGGCCACTGATCGCAGGCTCGACGTCTTGCGTGCGATCGTGTCCCAGTACGTCCACACCCGCGAACCCGTCGGCTCGAAAATGATCGCCGCAACGCAGGATTTAGGCGTCTCACCGGCAACCATTCGCAACGACATGGCTGTGCTGGAAGAAAATGATCTGATCTACCAGCCTCACACCTCTGCCGGGCGAGTTCCCACTGAAAAGGGCTACCGCCTCTTCGTCGACACGCTCTCTGAGATCAAACCGATGAGCGCACCCGAGAAGCGGGCGATTGAGACTTTCCTCGGCCAGTGCGTTGACCTCGAAGACGTCGTGAACAGGACTGTTCGACTGCTTGCGCAAGTCACCAGGCAGGTCGCGGTCGTCCAGTACCCTTCGCTGTCCACGTCCACACTGCTCCGAGTCGAACTGGTTGACCTCGCACCGCATCGAGTCTTGCTGATCGTCATTACGAACGAGGGACGCGTGGAAGAACGCATGCTGGAATTCCCCCAGCAGGTTCCCCCACATGTCATCTCATTTCTGCGCGAAAAGCTCAACGACGAATGCGAGAACCACACTGCCGACAAGGTGCGTACCATCGTTGATGAGATCAGGAATCAGGCTCCAAGCGGGCATCAGAACTTCGTCGACGCCGTGTGCAGTGCACTGACGGAACTACTGCATCCCACAGCAGCTGAATCGCGCGTCGTCATCGCGGGGATGTCCCACCTGACGCGTTCACATGTGGATTTCACCGATATCGGCGCGCTGTTGGACGCCCTCGAAGAACATGTGGTGCTGTTGCGATTGCTGTCGGAATTGGACGAGGAACATTCCAGCGGTGACGTGCATGTGTCGATCGGGACGGAAAACCCTGACGGAGCGTTCGCGGAAACATCCGTCATATCGGGAACGTACGGGACGTCCAGCGGAGCGGTCGCGCACCTCGGTGTCATCGGTCCGACGCGCATGGACTACGGGCGCACGATGTCAACCGTCAGGGCAGTTGCGTCCTACTTGTCGAAATACCTAGCGTCATGAGTGCACACATCTGCCACACTGACATGTCCGGCGCGAGCTGCTTGTCGGAACAACGCTTGTCGAAACAACGAGGGAATTGAATCGAGTGAACGACTACTACGAGATCCTGGGCGTCTCGAGGGATGCCTCACCGGAAGAGATCAAGAAGGCCTATCGCAGGAAGGCTCGACAACTGCATCCTGACTACGCCGGGCCTGATTCCGAAGAAGCCTTCAAGGAACTTTCAGTTGCCTACGAAACACTGTCAAACCCTGACAAGCGCCAAATGTATGACCTCGGTGGACCTGAAGCTGTGCACGGGGGCGGAGCAGGCGGCTACGGGTTTGGCGGTGGCGGTATGCCATTCGACTTCTCCGACATCTTCGACACTATGTTCGGCGGGGGAGGATTCGCCTCATCAGGCGGACCGACCTCGCGCGCCACACATGGCTCAGACCAGCTGTTGACCATTGACGTTACCCTGGAAGAAGCTACCTTCGGTGTCACCAAGAACATCGAAGTGGATACCTATGTGCTGTGCGCGCGATGTGAAGGTTCGTGCTGTGAGCCGGGCACTCAACCGCGCGCCTGCTCAGGGTGCCACGGGTCGGGCAGCGTGACCCGGATGCAGCGTTCACTGCTGGGCGTCATCCGCACGCAAAGCCCGTGCCCGGACTGTGGCGGACACGGTTCCATAATCGACCAGCCCTGCTCGGAATGTTCCGGTGACGGCAGGGTGCGCACGCGCCGCTCGATGAAGGTGGATATTCCTGTGGGTGTGACAACGGGAACCCGTATCCGCATGAGTGGCCGTGGCGATGTCGGCATGGGAGGTGGTCCCGCAGGAGACCTCTACCTTGAGGTGCGTGAAAAGAAGCACCCGATTTTCACGCGCCGAGGCGATGACCTTCACACGTGGGTCACCATTCCGATGACCACGGCGGCGCTGGGCACCGTGTTCGAGCTGGACACGCTCGATGGCGCGAAGGAAGTCACCATTAAACCCGGTACGCAGCCGCAGGAAACAGTGACACTGTCGGGTCTGGGAGTGGGGCGCTTGTCGCGTTCGGGCCGGGACGCCGGCCGAGGTGACCTGCAGGTCCATATTGATGTGGAGATTCCACGCAAATTGGATCAGCGCTCACGCGAAATCCTGGAAGAACTGGCTGCCAATCGTGGAGAGGACCGCGTGGAGCCGCGACGGGCCGATCAGTCAGTCTTTGACCGTATCCGCGAAAAGTTCACGAACTAGGAGCACCCATGACCGCTCCAGTCTTCTTCGCTGACGACCTCAATTCCGACTTATCCATCATTGCCGAGGGGGACCACGTCCACCTGGGCGGAGCCGAAGGCAAACATGCTGCCACGGTGCGCCGCATGCAGGTTGGAGATGAGTTTGATCTTGTGAATGGGGAAGGGTGGCGAGCACAGTGCCGCGTGCGAGCCGTGAACGGTCAGGAACTGGATCTGGTGGTGGAGCACGTCATGTGTGAACCTGCCTCTGATCCGCACCTGATCCTCGTGCAGGCCCTGGCGAAAGGTGGACGCGATGAGCAGGCCATCGAAACGTCGACGGAGATCGGTATCGACAGCGTGATCCCTTGGCAGGCGCACCGCTCCATCGTCAGGTGGACCGGGTCGAAAGCAGAGCGTGCACGCAGCAAATGGATCAACATTGTGCGCGCAGCAGCTAAGCAGTCACGACGCGCGTGGATTCCGCAGGTTCTGGAATCGATGGATTCGCGCGCTCTTGCCCGGTGGACTCAGGATCGCTGCTCGCATGGTGATGTCGTCTTCATGTGTCACGAACAGGCCACTGTGTCGATCCTGGAGGCTATGAGCCAACTGGGGCTGACGGTCGCTGGGTCTGCATTTCCTCGAGAGGTCGGAACTGTCAAAGCGGTTGGTGCGTCACCGCGCAGCATTGCCATCATTGTCGGGCCTGAAGGAGGCATCGATGATGAGGAATATGCGACCCTGACCGAGGCAGGTGCCATCCCGGTTCTTCTGGGGCCGAACGTCCTGCGCTCCTCAACTGCCGGCCCCGTTGCCACCACGCTGATACGCGCGCTGACGACATGGCGTCACGAGGCGCCTACTGACAGGCAGGATGCCCATGTTGCAGGCTCTCCCATACGATAAAGTAGAGACACGATGGATGCAGATGCAAAGGAATGTGTGGCCCACCGCATGACACGCGTATGAGTGAGCAAAACACGACGCATAACGACCCGACACTGGCGATGTCAACCCGCCGCGTCGAGATCCCATCGCATGTCGAACCCATTCAGCTGCTGGGAACATCGGATCAGATTCTGCGCGCACTGGAACGCGGCTTTCCAACCGTCCGTTTCTTCGTCGCCGGACGCACCATCACGATGACGGGTTCGTCAGGAACCATTGACGTCGCCGCTCAACTGGTAAGTGAACTGGTTGACCTCACGGCATCCGGCACGATGCTTGATGTGCCCGGCGTTGAACACGCCATCCGGCTGCTGACCGCTCCTCAGCCGCGCGCCGGCCAGGACACTTCCGATGACATCGTCACTGCTGACGGCCACACCATTCACCCGCAATCCCCAGGGCAGAGCAGCTACATCAAGGCCATTGAACGCTCGGTTGTGGTCTTCGGGATCGGCCCGGCCGGCACCGGTAAGACATACCTGGCAATGGCCCAGGCCGTGCGCGCATTGCTCTCGGGCGAGGTGCGGCGCGTTGTGCTGACACGTCCCGCGGTGGAAGCGGGGGAGAACCTCGGCTTTCTGCCAGGATCTCTCACTGAAAAGATCGACCCGTATCTCAGGCCCCTGTACGACGCCCTGCATGACATGATCGATCCACAGGCACTGCCGCAACTGATGGCTGCCGGCACAATCGAAGTGGCGCCCCTGGCGTACATGCGCGGACGCACCCTGAACGACTCCTTCATAATCCTGGATGAGGCGCAGAACACGACGCCCTCGCAAATGAAAATGTTCCTGACACGTCTGGGCTTTAACTCGCACATGGTTGTCACGGGCGACGTGTCCCAAATCGACCTTCCCGGAGGAACCCGATCGGGGCTGAACGTCGTGCAGGATATTCTGACAGATATCGACAATGTCGAATTTTGCTACATGACCAGCGCGGACGTCGTCCGGCACCCCCTAGTCGGACAGATCATCGACGCGTATTCCCGGTGGGAAGAACGCGCCCACAGGCAGGCCGACACGCGCTCCGCGACGCGCAGCGGCCGCAGGTCACGAAGGAATGATCATGACTGAAGTGATAAACGAAACGGAATGTGAGATTGACGAGTCTGAATTCGCCGCACTCGCAGACTACGTTCTGATGCAGATGCATGTGGCAACGACAGCTGAACTTAACATCTTGTTCATCGATCCCGAACCGATGGCAGATCTGCACGTCAAGTGGCTCGGCCTGGAAGGACCGACTGACGTGATGAGCTTCCCGATGGATGAGCTGCGGCCGGGAACCGACGACAAACCCACCGAGGGTGTACTGGGGGATATCTGTATCTGCCCGCAGGTTGCGCACAAACAGGCCAAAGAAGCGGGGCACTCTGCCGCTGAAGAGATGCTGCTGCTGGCGACGCACGGCATGCTGCACCTGATGGGATACGACCATGCTGAGGAGGAGGAAAAGGAAGAAATGTTTGCCCTGCAACGCAAACTCCTGCTGACATTCCTGGCAACACGATCATGATTCCTTTCGCTCACCAGCCATCCCCGTCAGGTCTGTCGGATACTGCTCCTGTTGCAGTGCTGATCGCCGTATCGGTGATCTGCCTGCTGCTGGCGGGAATCCTCGCCACCATCGAAACCGCGTTTTCCCGACTGTCGAGGGCGGCCGCGGAAGACCTTGTCGAAGAAGGCCGCAAACGTGCTCCTCAACTGGTTGACTTGCTTGCGCAGCGCAGGCGCACCGCGTTGACCCTGCGCACAGTGCGCATGTTTGTGCAGGTCATCGCCGCCGTCGGTATCACCCTGGCGCTGGTGCACCCGTCGCTGAGGTGGTGGCTCATCGGCATCATTGCAGTCGCTGCGGTGGGTTTGATCGAACTGTTCGCCGTGGTGATGCTGCCGGTACCGTTGGGTACGCGTAACCCTGAACGCATGGCGTTGGTTGGAACGCCTCTGGCGTCGCGGCTGGTTGCCATCTCTCACATTGCCGACCCCATTGTCCGTTTCGTACGCAAGCGCCTGCCTCAGTCGAACCAAACCGATGCGGAAGCGCGGCAGGAAATGGCTGACGACCTGCGCGAAATGGTCGACCAGGTTGGTGAAACAGAAGGCTTTGAAGAAGAAGATCGCGAGATGCTGCGATCCGTGTTTGAACTGGGGCACACGGTGGTGCGCGAGGTGATGGTGCCGCGCACCGAGATGATCACCGCGACCGTGGATCTGCCAGCTTCCAAAGCACTGCGACTGTTCATCCGATCAGGGTTTTCCCGCTTGCCTGTCATTGGTGAGGATATCGACGACGTGCGCGGCATCCTGTACTTCAAGGACGTCATTTCGCGCATGGTGCATGATGCGGGCAGTAAGGATCTGACCGCTTCCCACATGATGCGACAGGCAGTTTTTACTGTGGAGACCAAACCGGCTGACGATCTGCTGCACCAGATGCAGGCTGAGCACTTCCACATGGCGCTGGTCGTCGACGAGTACGGTGGGATCTCTGGCCTGGTCACCCTGGAAGACCTGATCGAGGAAGTCGTGGGCGAAGTGACCGATGAGCATGACCGTCGCGAAATCGAGCCGGAAGAGGTCGCCGAAGGGGTATGGCGAGTCCCGTCCCGATTCCCGATCGACGAGCTGGGCGAGCTTTTCGGCATGGAGCTCGAGGACGATGATGTGGACTCGGTCGGCGGTTTGCTGACCAAGGCGATTGACCGTGTGCCGCTGCCCGGCGCTCGCGGTGAAATGGACGGCATCTACATGCTGGCCGAGGAGGCACGAGGGCGACGCCGTCAGGTCGGCACCGTTGTCTGCGCGCTGTCGCCACTGCCGACCACGTTCGAGGACGGTTTCCGCATCCTCGACGAATCACAACTGCTTGAACTGAGCTGCACGCCGGAGAGCGAGGACACCGATGAATGACCGTGATGACCAGTGGGATGACTCCACTGACGAGTGGGATGACGCCTCTGAAGAACAGGTGCGTGACGAGGTCGCCAGCATTCGCGACGCACGTCAGGAAGCCGAGCAGGCTGCCGATGCGCACGGACTGATGTCGTTGACCTACCCGGAGGGTTTTCGTGCCGGATTCGTTTCGGTTGTCGGGCGCCCCAACGTCGGAAAATCCACGTTGACCAACGCAATGGTCGGCCAGAAAGTGGCGATCACGTCAGGTAGGCCTGAAACGACGCGCCATAACATACGCGGGATTGTCCATAGGGACACCTCGCAGCTCGTCATCGTCGATACGCCCGGATACCATCGCCCTCGAACCTTATTGGGTAAACGCCTCAATGACATGGTCCGAGAAGCACTGGCTGAGGTGGACTGCGTGGTGTTCTGCCTGCCGGCCGATCAGAAGATCGGGCCGGGGGACCGCTTTATTGCCCGCGAACTGGTTGATGTGCGCCGCCCCGTCATCGCAGTTGCCACGAAAATCGATCTGGTGCCGAAAGACCGTCTGATGAAACACCTGCTGGCGATTGACCGGCTGGGATCGTGGGAAGCGATCGTCCCGGTCAGCGCTCAGACAGGTGAGCAGGTGGAGGAATTGATTTCCGTGCTCTCGCGCACTGTCCCTGAATCCGCGCCGCTGTATCCGCGAGATGACGTGACGGATGAATCCCGCGACACCCTCATTGCTGAATACATTCGCGAAGCAGCGCTTGAAGGCATTCGCGAGGAGCTGCCGCACTCCCTGGCGGTGCAGGTCGAAGAAATTATCGAGCGCCCGGCCAAGGAGGGCGATTTGCGCCCACCTCTGCTGGATATCCACGTCAATGTCTATGTGGAACGTGACTCCCAAAAGGCGATCATCATTGGACGAGGCGGGTCGCGCCTGCGTGACATCGGCACGAAGTCCCGCAAGCAAATCGAGGAGCTGCTGGGACGCAGAGTCTTCCTGGATCTGCATGTGCGCACCGCCAAAGATTGGCAGTCAGATCCGAAAATGTTGGGCCGCCTCGGTTTTTGAGTAAATGACTATTCGGTAAACAGCAGGTGACTGTGCATTAACTGATGCTGATGGAATGGGGGTGACCTGCAACGTTGTCACATAATGGAAGGAGTGTGACAAGCGGCACCCGCAAGAGGCTAGAATCACATACAGTGGATGGGTCGATGGTGCCCCATCCACGCCAGGAGAGGAGAACGAGTGTGACGCAACCTCCCGACCTCACCGCCCCTGAGTCTACCGCGCCCGAATCGACCGGCTCTGACACTCGCGATACCTCGCTGACCGTCCGCGCCCCCGCAGTCGCCGGATTCTTCTACCCAGATAGTCCAACCGATATTGACTCAACTGCCAGTGCGCTGATTGATCGTGCCCGCCAGCACACCGCCCCGTCAGACAGTGAGGCACACCCGGCACGCGCAATCATCGTGCCCCACGCCGGTTGGCGATACTCGGGCGATCTTGCTGCGCTGGGCTGGGCGTACGCGGCGCGCAGTCGCCCCCGAACCACACGAATCGTCCTGCTCGGCCCGACCCACCGTGTCGCCATCCGGGGAATCGCGCTGCCCGGTGCGGACCGGTTCGGAACACCGGCTGCAATGCTCAATATCCCCACCCGTGACATCCTCGAATCCACGCGCACGTGCGTCGAACCTGTCCACTGCGACGAAGGCACCCACCGGGATGAACACGCGCTGGAAGTCCAGGTCCCTTTCATCACGGCACTGTTCGGAGACGACGTCGAACTCGTGCCCCTCAACGTCGGAGAAGCCTCTCCCACAGCAGTTGCCGACGTGATCGACGCGCTCACCTCGCCCACCACGCTGATCGCAGTCAGCTCAGACCTCTCGCACTACCACACATACGACGAGGCGCGCCGCATCGACCAACGCACCATCGACATGATCGAACGAAGACAGTACCCCGTTGAACCCGAGCAGGCCTGCGGCGCCCGTCCCATGAACGGCCTGCTCGAATATGCCCGGAGACACTCTCTGACGGTGATCGCGCTCGGCTCACACAACTCCGGAGACGTTCTGGGAGGTGACACCGCGCGTGTCGTCGGATACGCAGCGTTTGCACTGACTGACGAAAAGGACTGACCCAGATGCCAACATCACTGCCAGACAATGCGGGACGCATCCTGGTTCCACTGGCGCGAGGAGCCATACGGCTCAGGCTGCAGGGAACACGTACCGACCAGATTGTCATGAACTCCCTACCGGCACCGCACGACCGGCCCGAATGGCTGCAGGAGCCAGGAGCAAGCTTTGTGACGCTGACGATCAACTCTCATTTGCGAGGATGCATTGGGTCGCTCTCACCGCGCGGATCTTTGTACGACGACGTCATCCATAATGCCCTCGCAGCCGCCTTCCACGACCCGCGTTTCGATCCCCTTGACGCAACTGAATATCCGAGCATCAGCGTGGAGGTGTCGGTGCTGTCGGCCCCGGTGGCCCTACCGGCGTTGAGTGAGAAAGCGGTGCTTGAATCGTTGCGTCCCGGAATTGACGGGGTCGTCCTGATCGCCGGTCCGACTCGGCGCGCCACGTTCCTGCCGCAGGTGTGGGACGACCTTGCGGATCCAGCTGACTTCTTCGCCCACCTCAAACGCAAGGCAGGCCTTCCCACTACCTGGTGGTCGCCGGACGCCCGAGTGGAAACCTACACGGTGCGAGCCTTCACCGACCAGGACGCGGATGGTGACGATGATGCGCCGACCAGTGCGTCAGACATGACCGACCGATAAAACCACGCAGCGCCATGTCCACACCTGCACACACGATCACCGGACGCTGGCAAACACGCCTCGATGACGGTCGAGTGCGCTGTGACTTGTGCCCGCGTGCATGCAAACTGCGCGATGGGCAGCGTGGATACTGCTTTGTGCGGGAGCGTCGCGGCGCTGACATTGTGCTGTCAACCTGGGGGCGCTCCAGCGGCTTTTGCGTGGACCCCATTGAAAAGAAACCACTCGCGCACTTCTACCCTGGTACCGCTGTGCTCTCATTTGGTACCGCCGGATGCAATCTGGGATGCAGGTTCTGCCAGAACCACGAGATCTCAGCGGCTCGACAATGGGACCTCCTGGCCGAACGCGCAACGCCTCATATGGTCGCAGACGCGGCAGTGAGACATCATATTCCTGCGATCGCATTCACGTACAACGATCCCGTGATCTACGCCGAGTATGCTATCGATACGGCTCTGGCATGCCACGAGGCGGGCGTGCGCACCGTAGCTGTGACTGCCGGCTACATTTCTCCGAAAGCTCGATCTGAGTTCTTCGCGCCTATGGACGCGGCAAATATTGACCTCAAAGGCTTCACCGAGGACATGTACTGGCATCTGACAGGCGCTCACCTGCGCGACGTCCTGGAGACGATTGCATGGGTTGCCCACCAGCGGAGCACGTGGCTGGAGCTCACAACCTTGCTGATTCCCGGCCACAACGATTCATCTGAGGAAATCCGCAGTCAGTGCCGGTGGATCCTGCGTGAGTGCGGCTCTGATGTGCCTGTGCATTTTTCAGCATTCCATCCTGACCACAAAATGCGCACCACTGCACCGACTCCACCTGAGACTTTGCGCCGAGCCCGCTCCATTGCACTCGACGAAGGGCTGCATTACGTGTACTGCGGCAATGTTCACGACATCGAAGCGGATACCACCACATGCGCCTCCTGCGGGCACGAACTCATCGTGCGCGACTGGTACCGCCTCATCAGCTACGACGTGACAGCTAACGGGACGTGTCCGGCGTGCGGGGCCAGAATTCCCGGTCGCTTCGACGAGGGCGGCCCCGGCGAAGCCTCTGCGCATTCCTTCCAGGTTGCCTTGTCATGAAACAGCTCAAGAACCGGCGCCACTACGTCCCTCGACCTATCATGTTCGAGTGAATAAGGAAGACACAAACCGCCCGGGAAGCTGCCGCATTCCTCGGAGCCAGATGATCCCAGTGGGTCCGCACGAGGGTCGCTACGTGATGTATGAGCCTGTCACGCATCACGCCTATCTCACGGTAGACAACGATGACCGTGGAGCAGCCGCACAGGGCGGGGGACTGATCGGAGCATTCCTTCTTGCGCCGCTGACGATGTGGCTGGTAACCAAGCACCCCGCTGATTTGAGCGGCGGCGCCTACATCGCACTCTTCTGTGCCGCGACGCTGCTGGGCGGAGCGGTTGCCGCCTGGCTGTATCATGCAGGCATCCGTCAGAAGATGAACCTGCACAGATGGAATGCGGGAGGCAACGACCTGCTGGCTGCTCGTTCACGCAACAGAGTGCGTGAGGTTTTTGCGTTCATCATCATGGTCATATTCGTGTTGCTTATTCCAGTCATGGCTTGGGCATACTTCGCGGTACCAACAGCCGCAGCGTTGACTCTGTATATCCCGGCGCTCGTCCTGTCGCCCATCTCGGTATATGCAGTGATCAGCACCCTGCGTCTGCAGGCATGTGCTCGCAGATGGCGTGCACAGGCCGCACGCGCTGATAACAGTTCTAACAGCGCCGGCTGACGCATGAACTGACGCAGGCGCGGTGCGCATCAACAGGTTTGGCATCGTCGATTCAAACGTCAACTGCACGGGAACCGGCGTCTGACCAGCGGCGCGTAGTGTCCACTTTGTGAAACGCGTGCGGCGCGGTGGTCCCAATCTCATTACGGTGGAGAATATGATGCAGCGCGCACTCCTGCTTATGTGCCGCGACGAGGCCTGAAAAGGCCGGAACCTCGTCGCGGCGTTTGTCGACCCCGGTCAAGCCGGTTCGCCACCGGAATCGACACCAGCAGGAAAGAAGAAAGCAGATGCGCACAACAGCCAACGTTCCCACACCTCAAGCCAGCCCCATGCCGGTTGACAAGTACATTCCATTCCTGGAATCCAACCCCATCGACCTGCCCACGCGCACATGGCCCACCAAGCGCATGACACGCGCCCCGCGCTGGCTGTCCACCGACCTGCGTGACGGCAACCAGGCACTGATCGAGCCGATGGATCCCACGCGCAAGCGTGCCATGTTCGATTTGCTGGTCTCACTGGGGTACAAGGAAATCGAGATTGGATTCCCAGCGGCATCGCAAACCGACTACGACTTTGTTCGCTCTCTGATTGACGATGAGGCGATCCCTGAAGACGTGACAGTGTCTGTGCTGACACAATCACGCACCGAACTCATTGAGCGCACCATCGACGCCCTCGTCGGCATTCCCCGGGCAACGGTTCACCTGTACAACGCAACCTCGCCACTGTTCCGCGAGCTCGTCTTCCGTATGGACAAGTCACAAACCGTTGACCTGGCACAAAGCGGCACCCGGGAAATCATGGCGCGGGCAGAAAAAGTCCTCTCAGATGACACGATCTTCGGCTTCGAATACTCACCGGAAATCTTCGTGGACACGGAGCTGGACTTCGCAGCCGAAATCTGCGAAGCAGTCATGGATATCTGGCAGCCTGACGACGACCGTGAAATTGTGCTGAATCTGCCGGCAACGGTGGAGCGCGCAACGCCTAATGTGTTTGCCGACCAGATCGAATGGATGTCAACGAACCTGTCGAGGCGCGACCACATCGCGCTGTCCGTCCACCCGCATAATGACCGCGGAACGGGTGTTGCAGCAGCGGAACTGGCGTTGCTGGCCGGCGCTGATCGCGTAGAGGGATGCCTGCTTGGACAGGGCGAACGAACCGGCAACGTGGACCTGGTCAACCTCGGCCTGAACATGATGAGCCAGGGTATCGATCCGGGTATTGACTTTTCCGACGTGGATCGCATCCGGCACACGGTGGAACACTGCACCATGATGGAAACCCCACCGCGTATGCCCTACGTGGGGGACCTGGTCTACACGTCCTTCTCCGGATCGCACCAGGACGCCATCAAGAAGGGCTTCGAAGCCCGCAAGAAGAAAGTTGCGGAAGCTGGCGGAGATGAAAACGCTGTGCCGTGGGGCATTCCGTACCTGCCGATCGACCCGCATGACGTGGGACGTTCCTACGAGGCGATCGTGCGCGTCAACTCCCAGTCCGGCAAAGGGGGCGTCGCCTACCTCATGTCGACCGCACACCACATGGAACTGCCGCGACGCCTGCAAATCGAATTCTCACGCATCGTTCAGCGTCACACAGATTCTTTTGGCGGAGAGATCAACTCCGAAAACCTGTGGAAGATCTTCACCGACGAATACCTGCCCGCCGACAGGGCAAGTGGCCTGGCCCCGTGGGGACGCTTCGAAATGGGAGACTTCCACCTGTACACGCGCGGCAAAGAGCAGGAAGTGGAACTGCGCGGTGAGATCCTGGACCAGGGACAGCCCGTTGCCATCAGCGCCGTGGGAACCGGCCCGATCGACGCTTTCGTCGCAGCTATGCACGACTTCGACCTGGATGTGCGTATCCTCGACTACTCTGAGCACGCCATGAGCCAGGGACGTGACGCCACCGCAGCCGCATATGTGGAAGCAGCGGTCGACGGCCAGATCGTCTGGGGCGTCGGCATCGATTCGTCCATCACGACAGCCACCTACAAGGCAGTTATTTCCGCCATGAACCGCGCTTTGCGCTAATAGCACATTGACGGTGCCGGTCGACGTGTCCTGTGGCACCTCGACCGGCCTGTGAGACAATGCGAGCGTGATCAGAAGCTACCGAGACCAGGCGATCGTCCTGCGCACCCACAAACTGGGGGAAGCTGACCGTATCGTCTGCCTGCTCACCAAGGAAAACGGGCAGGTACGCACGGTAGCCAAGGGAGTGCGCCGCACCACCTCGAAATTCGGTGCGCGCCTGGAACCGTTCTCACTGATCGACGTGCAGCTGCACCGTGGCCGCACATTCGACATTGTGACGCAGGTCGAAATGCTGCGCCCCTACGGCACTCAACTGGCTTCGGACTTCGATTTGTTCGCCGCCGGAACGGTCATGGTGGAAACAGCCGAACGCCTCACGGCCGATTCAGCTGACGGTGCACACGCTCAATACTCACTCCTGCTCGGAGCACTCCACGCGTTGGCCAACCTGCGTCACGACCCGGTCCTCGTCGTCGATTCGTATCTTCTACGCGCCCTGTCAGTGGCGGGGTGGGCACCCTCGTGCTTCGCATGCGCCAGTTGCGGCAAGCCTGGCCCGCACACGTCCTTCTCCATTTCCGAGGGTGGCGCGCTGTGCGACGAGTGCCAAAGCGAAGGGGGAGTGGCCGTCTCGGAGAACACGATGGAACTGATGGGGCACCTCCTGGCCGGAAACTGGGATCAGGCTGACCGCACCGAAGCGTATGACCGGCAACGCGTCGCACACCTGACATCGGCGTATACGCAGTGGCATTTGGAACGTAAGCTGCGCGCACTCCAGCTCTTCGAAAGGAAACGGGCATGACATCTGCCCAGGCTCCGGTTGATCGGGCACCATCAGATCCCACTGCTCCTGTGCTGGGTCCGGGTCAGTGGTCCCAACCGGTTCCCGTTTTTGACCGCGTGCCTCGCCACGTCGCCCTCGTGATGGATGGAAATGGTCGATGGGCCAATGCTCGCGGATTGAATCGCACGGCAGGGCATCACGCCGGAGAATACTCCCTGATGGACACGATCGCCGGTGCCATTGACGCGGGCGTGCGCTATCTGAGCGTCTACACCTTTTCGACGGAAAACTGGAAACGTTCCCCGGCTGAAGTGCGTTTCATCATGAACTACGCGCCCGATGTGCTCACGCGCAGGACGGGCCAACTTGATGAATGGGGTGTGCGCGTGCGATGGAGTGGACGGCGACCCAAACTGTGGAAGTCCGTTATTCACGCCCTGGAAAAAGCTGAGCGCGCCACCGAATCGAACCGGACGCTCGATCTGATTATGTGTGTCAACTACGGTGGGCGCGCCGAAATTGTGGACGCTGCACGCACGATTGCCATGGAGATTGCTGACGGGACGATGAAGCCGGCTGGCGTGACTGAACGGACGTTTGCGCGCCACTTGTATCTGCCCGATGTGCCAGATGTCGACCTGATGATTCGCACCTCAGGCGAGCAACGTATTTCGAACTACCTGCTCTGGCAGCTGGCGTACGCGGAGATGATGTTCGTGGATACGCCGTGGCCGCAATTTGACCGCAGTGAACTGTGGAAATGTCTGGCGTCCTACGGGAAACGTGATCGCCGTTTCGGTGGCGCCGTCAATTCACCGCACGCGCCGCTTCGGTGAGCGTCCTACTGTGCTGATACCGGGGATTCCTCGCACGTCAGGACTTCCTGAGGTGCCGCTTTGGGGTGCGAGCGACGATAAATGAGCCAGCTGGCCAGAATAATCACCGCCAGAGCGATCCCGATCCATGCAATCGGAGAGCCTGCGATTGCGCCGATGGCAGCGACCCACACAGCCAGCAGTCCCAGCCCGTACATGATCGACCACGCTACGCACCCGGGAAGCATCGCGAGGGTATAGGTGCGCCACTTCAACCGGACAACTCCGGCACCGGCATTGACCGCTGTCTGAACACCGACGGTGAGGAAACACAGCGGGATGATCAAAAGTCCCCATTTTTCGAGCAGTTCTGCACCGCGGCGGGGAACAGGCCCGTTAAACCAGCGGGCGATCGCGCCGATGAGGCCGGAGTGTCCGTCACCTTTCAGGGCGCCCGCGGCGGCGCCTCGACCAAGCCAATAGGTGCCCTGGGCGCGCAAGAAGACGACAAAGAACAGGAAGATGAAAAGAGGCAGCCCGCTTGAGGCCCACTGGGGAACTGGCATCAGTCCTCGTCATCCTCAACAGCGCTGCACTCAGAGCACAGACCGAATACTTCGAGCGAATGGGCAACCTCAGTGAAGCCGTGCTGCGAGGCGATCTGAGAAATCCAGGATTCTGCTTCGCTGACTTCGATCTCTTCAGTGTGACCGCAGTTGCGGCACACCAGGTGGTGGTGGTGGCCTTCATCTTCGCACAGACGGAACATCGATTCGCCATCGTCCATGCGCAGGACATCGACGACATTCATCTCAGCCAGTGCCTGCAGATTGCGGTAGACCGTCGCCAGGCCGACGCGCTGCCCCTGATTTGTCAGGTCATCGTAGATCCGCTGTGCGGAACGAAAGTCCTTGTCACGACGCAGCTCGTTAAAGACGGATTGACGTTGCCGAGTCATCCGCTGCACGATGTCCCCCCCTTGCCGACCCTGAAGTAAATCTTCTCATTCTTGGAAGCATACAGGGTTGAGGCGAGAAATGGAGATTACAGTGTGTCATCTGCTGGTGGTGTGCCCATCCGATCGGGGGAGTCAGGATGCGCCGAATGAGCGTGAGGATCACCGGCAATCAGATGTGTATGTCCGCCGGTGACCTGGAGGCGTCGCCCTCGTCGAATTCCGTCAATGGCAGCCTTGATAACGAATCCGAGGATGTATACGACGATAGCTGCCACCACGATGAGTGCGCCGGGGGAGACATCCACGAAGTAGGTCACCACAAGGCCGCCGACACATAGCACGGTTCCCAGAGCCATTGCGCAGGCCATTGTGGAGCGGAAGGAACGGGTGACGAGTTGCGCGATTGCGACCGGGACGATCATCAGAGCCGACACCAGGAGCGAGCCCACGACGCGCATCGCAACTGCGACAGTTAACGCCGACAGGATCGCGATGAGGATGGACAGGGCAGCCACCGGAAGGCCGGTTGAGTGCGCGAAGTCCTCATCATCGGTCACTGCGTACAGTGCAGGCGACAATCCCAGGCCGATGAGCAAGATGAGTGCACACAGTGCGCCAATGAGGTAGACGTCTCCCCATTGCACTGTTGAGATGGATCCGAATAGATACGAGTTCAACTGTGTGGACGTTCCACCTGCCAGACCGATCAGCAGGACGCCGGTGGCGATGCCTCCGTAGAACAACATGGCGAGGGCAACGTCGGCACTGGTGCGGCCACTGAGCCTGACGATTTCGATCGTCACCGCGCCCAGGATTGATACGACAAGGGCGCCCGGCAATGCCCATTGATCAGAAGGCGTCACGTTTGCAGCTGTCCCGGCGATCCAGCCCAGAGCCACACCCGTCAGCGAGACGTGCCCGATGCCGTCTCCCAGCATCGCCATGCGGCGGTGTACCAGGTAGGTGCCGACGATGGGTGCGCACAGACCGACCAGCAGTGCTGCCAGCAGGGAGCGGAGCATCAGTGGGGATGTGAAAAGGTCGGCGAGTGCCTCACCCATGATGGCTCATCTCCTCGGTCGACGCCGGTTGCGGGTCGCCGTCGTAGGTGATGTGGCCGGCGGCAATGGTGATTTGACGATCCAGGAGGGGGCGTAGTTCCCCTAGCTCATGCAGGACCAACACAATGGTGGTGCCCCCGTCCTTGGCTGACTGCACGATCGACGCCAGGCGTTGGCGCGAAACCGAATCGATTCCAGTTAGCGGCTCATCCATGATGAGAAAATCCGGGTGGCGCACCAGGGCGCGCGCAATGTTGACGCGCTGACGCTGCCCACCCGACAGGATGGAGACCGGATCGTTTGCGCGATGTGCGAGCCCGACCAGTTCCAGAGCACCGAGCGCTTTGCGTCGATCGGAGCGTGACAGCCAGAATTTTCGAGGCCCCAGTAAACCTGAGGCGACAACTTCACGCGCATTGGAGGCGACGCCGCCGCCTGCGCGTGAATATTGCGGGACGTAGCCGATGCGCGACCATGGTCGCTTGCCGTGCGCACTGACCTGCATGCCGAACAGTGACATGCTGCCACGTGTCACCGGTGCGGTGCCAAGGATCGCGTGTACCAGCGTGGACTTGCCGGAACCGTTGGCACCCGTCACGGCGAGCGTTTGTCCGGCGGGTATATCCAGGTTAATGCCGTGCAGGATGAGGGTGTCATCCCACGCGACATGCAGGTCACGCATGCTGACGGCAAGAGTGGTCATGTCAGACGCATCGGGGCAGGTCATTGCGGGGGCTACTTGCAATCCAGTGCTGTGCGCAGAGCAGCCAGATTGTCTCTCATCACGTCCATGTAGTCCTTGGATGGATCGTTTTGGGATTCGAGGGGATCAAGGACTGCGGTCTTAATTCCCAGGTCCTCTGCCAGTGTCTGCGCAATCTTCGGGTCAATGAGAGTCTCAGTGAAAATTGTCGTCACGCCTTCTTTCTTGGCCAGCTCGGAGATCTCCTTCAGTTTGGCTGGCGAGGGCGATGTTTCCGGATCAATACCGGCAATGCCTTCCTGGTTCACGCTGGCGCGGTCGGCCAGGTAACCGAAGGCCTCGTGCGAGGTGATGAATGTCGTGTGAGCGCACTTGCGTGTGCCCTCGACAATTTCCGTCGACAATTCGTTGAGGGAAGTAGACACCTGGGCCGCCTGCGTGGTGTACAGCTGCGCGTTGGTTGGGTCGGCTTTGGCCAGTGCCTGTCCAATCATCGTGGCAGCCTGAGCCATACGCTGGGGATCCAGCCAGAAATGTGGATCCACGTCACCGTGGTCATGTTCGTGACCTGTGTCGTGATCGCCGTGTTCCTCATCCGCCGAGTCAGTGTCCTCGGCCTCACTGTGCCCCGACTGCGCGTCCTCGTCTACGTGCGTGGGGGACAGGAGCTGAACAGCACTGGCAACGTCAACAACGTGTTCGGGTGGATTGATCGCAACAGCGTCATCGACGGCAGTCTGGAAACCAGAAAGATAGACCACGATGTCTGAACGCCCCAATTCGTTCACCTTGGCCGGCGACAGCTCCAGGTCGTGCGGTTCGGCGCCCGGAGGTGTCAGTGACGACACGGCTACACGATCACCGCCGATCTGCTCCACCAGATATTGCAACGGGTAGAAGGATGCCGCGACGTTGAGTACCGTCGACCCGTCGGACTGGGAGGACTGGCCTGCGTCAGCGATGACCGACCGTTCAGACTGCGTGGATTGGGGTGCTGAAGGAGTGGAACACCCGGCGAGCACGGTGGCAGCGCAGACGAGGGTGAGGAGAGGACGCGAGATCTTCATACCTACAACTCCACCGTAAGTGAGAATGAATGTCAAGTGGACCTGGTGTGAGATGTGTAGTTTATCGCGATGTGGACGGCGCTCGGCCAGTCGAACCGCGGACAACCAGATCCGGTGTGTACAGGAATGCCCCGGACGTGGCGGGCATGTCAGGATTCTTGATCGCTTCGAACAGAGTGCGAACTGCAGCCGTGGTAATTGCATCGACAGGCTGGCGGATCGTCGTGAGGGGTGGATCGAGGTGAGCCATGAGTTGCGAATCGTCAAACCCGACAACCGACAGGTCATCCGGCACGCGCATGCCGCGTGACTTTGCCGCGCGAATTGCGCCCAGTGCCTGCATATCTGATCCAGTGACGAGGGCAGTCATGCCTTCATCGAGCAGACCGTGAGTTGCAGCTGCGGCGGCCTCGTATGTGTAGAACGTTTCGACAATGCGCGGCTTGTCGATTCCGAACTCCTGAGCCATGACTGTCTTGAATGCGTCGACTTTCCTGCTGGCGGGCACGATGTGCGTATGCCCGGACAGTAGAGCGATCCGTGTGTGTCCCAGTTCGCGCAGGTGACGCACGGCGATCGAGATACCGATCTGGTCGGCGGCAGAAAAATCTGCGCTTTCAATCTCCTCGCGTGATCCATTGATGGTGACGAATGGGATGCGTCGTTCGCGCAGGTGATGGTAGCGAGACATATCTCCGCGAAAATCGGCGTGACGCCCCGACACAAAAATCAAGCCGGAGCATCCGTGGGACAGAAGGGTTTGAACGTAGTCACCCTCGGAGGTGGAGCCGGGAGTCTGACTGCAGATCAATGGGATTGCACCTGTGCGCGAAACCTCGGCCTGGATGGCGTGGGCGTATGCGGCGAAAATTGGATTGGTCAGTTCGGGGATGATGATCCCGATGCAGGGGGTGGAGGAGGAGCGTTCAGGAAGGGGGCGTTCATACCCCAGAGAATCAATCGCCGTCAGGACGCGGTGGCGCGTCTCGGCTGACACGGGGCCAGTTCCGTTAATGACGCGTGACACGGTAGCTGTTGACACCTGCGCGTGTTCAGCGATATCAGTCATCCGTGTGCGGTGCTTCGGCATTGAACCCTCCCGGTTATGTACGTCTTATCGATCGTAGTCGATCACGAGGGTGAGCCGTGCATGGCTCACCGAGTGGACGCTGTACTGAATGTAACAGTTCTCTATCTTTTCTGTAAATCCTTGCACAATTGTCGGAGATTATTTACAGTAAGAGCTACAACCGCACGGCAGCGGAGCGTGCGGATTCACGATCACCCGATCATAGGAGTTTGAATGCGCAGACGCATAACTGTACTTGGTGCCCTCGCCATCGTTGCCACACTGACAGCGTGCGGCGGAAATTCGCCGTCCGGCCAGTCCTCAGACGGTGTTGACGCGGAACAGTCCGCCATCGGACAGTCTGCTTCGGACGGTGCTGCAACCGTTGGATCCCTCACTATCTGGGCAGATGACACCCGAACCGGGCCGCTGAAGGAACTCGCGAAAGATTTCACTGCTCAAACGCAAATTGACGTCAATATCTTCTCCAAGTCCAACGACACCATGTCGAAAGACTTCATCGCGCAGGTACCTACCGGCAAAGGCCCCGACATGATGGTGACCGCTCACGATGGGCTGGGAGAACTGGTCAACAATGGTGTCGTCGCTCCGGTTGACATTGCCGATTCAGCTGACGCCTTTACCGAATCAGCAGTGCAGGCCGTGACCTATGACGGGCAGACCTACGGTGTACCCTACGCCACCGAATCGCTGGCACTGGTGCGCAATAACGCGCTGACCACGGATGAGCCTGCCACATTCGACGAGATGATCGAATCGGGCAAAGCGACAGGAGCCGAGTATCCGTTCGTCCTCCAAACCGGAGATCAGGGAGACCCGTACCATTACTACCCATTCCAGACCTCCTTTGGTGCAACGGTTTTTGCTCAGGAAGCTGACGGTTCCTACACCTCAGAGCTGACGATGGGTGGCGAAAAGGGGGTGGCGTATGCTACATGGCTGAAGCAACAGGCAGACGCTGGAATCTTCGACATCAACATCACCGGCGAAATCGCCAAGCAGTCCTTCCTGGACGGCAAAGCGGCATACACCGTGACGGGTCCGTGGAACGTTGACGCTTTCCGCGATGCCGGCATGGACATCTCTGTGCTGCCCATCCCCTCAGCGGGAGGTGAAACAGCGGCGCCGTTCGTCGGCGTCCAGGTCTTCTACGCATCTGCAAAGAGCCAGAACCAGGTGCTTGTCTCGAAGTTCATGGACTTTATGAAGACCCCCGAAGCGCAGCAGAAAATGTACGACCTGGCTGGGCGCACACCGGCTCTGAAAGAAACAGCCGCCGCAATTGATGACCCTGACATTCAGGCTTTCTCCAAGATTGCCGAAACCGGTATGCCCATGCCGTCTATTCCTGAGATGAGCGCCGTGTGGCAGTTCTGGGGTCTGACCGAAGCAAACATCATCTCCGGCAAGGAAGCTCCCGAAGAAGGCTGGAACACGATGATCTCCAACATTCAAGGCGCTATTGAGTAGTGTCTGTCGCGTCGCGCTGCTCACTGCAGCGTGACAGATCAGTGGCACGGGGATGAGAAACGAGGCGCCTCGCATCTCTTTTCTCATCCACCGTGCCGCCCGCACCCTGTTCACCCAATCAGGAGTAGGCCATGTCGTCGCCTTCATCAGCAACGTCTTCTCACACAGAACAGTCCTCACAGTCAACGGATTCACCGCAGACCCCCTCGTACCGCACCTCACATGCCCGCGACATAACGAGGCCCGGTTTTATCGCCAAATTGATCTTGATGATGCTCGTCAATGCACTCGGCGTCTACGGCATCATCACAGCGGCGTTCGTCCAGTCGTGGCTCATCGTGGCGCTACTGGTCCTTCTGCTGGTTGCCGTCGATTTCATCTATTTTTCCTCGCGGATGCTGCCCGCCAAATACCTGATCCCCGGCCTGGTGTTCCTCCTGATCTACCAGGTCTTCGTCATGGGGTATACCGGCTACGTGTCCTTCACAAACTACGGGCAAGGGCATAACTCGACCAAAGCTGACGCCATCAGCTCCATCATGATGGAGAACAAGAAAAGGGTGGATGGCGCGCCCACCGTCAATATGGCGGTCGTCGACGACGGCGGCACACTGGGACTGGCGGTCGAAGATCCCGATACACATGCGGTGAGCGTCGGTTTTGAGGATGTGCCGCTTCATGAGGTCAACGCACAAGTCGGCTCCCTGGGTATCACCTCGGTGGAAGGCTACGACGTCCTCGCGTTTGCAGATGTTGCAGCCCGACAAAACGACGTGGTCAACCTGACTGTACCGGTCAGTGACAACCCTGACGACGGGTATTACGTCACCACCGACGGCTCCAAAGGTTATCTGGCTCAGCCCACATTCCACTACGACGAACAAGCCGACACCATGACAAACACGGCAACCGGCGTGGTGTACACGGCAGACAGTGACGGTTTCTTCACCTCACCAGACGGCGAGCACCTCACGCCCGGGTGGCGCGTCTTTGTCGGTTTCGACAACTACGCCTCAATGGTGGTCAGCCCTGACCTGGCCGTCCCGTTCTTTAAATCGCTGATCTGGTCGTTCGTCTTTGCATTCGGATCGGTGATCACCACCTTCGCCTTCGGCCTCTTCCTGGCGTTGACATTCGCTGATCAGCGCATCAAAGGCCGGCGCGTCTTCCAGTCCCTGATGATTCTGCCCTACGCGTTCCCTGGCTTCCTCGCCACCCTGGTCTGGCGCGGCATGCTCAACGAGCGCTTCGGCTTCGTCAACGAGGCATTGCTGGGCTGGATGCCCGGAGCGAATATTCCGTGGCTGACCGATGGGACGTGGGCGAAGGTCTCCATCTTGGGGGTGAACTTGTGGCTCGGATTCCCATACATGTTCCTCGTCTGCCTGGGTGCACTGCAATCGTTGCCCTCTGACGTCATGGAGGCGGCGAAGATAGACGGAGCAGGGGCGCTGCGCACAGTGTGGTCAGTGAAGCTACCACTGGTGCTGCAATCGACGGTCCCACTGCTCATCTCATCGTTTGCCTTCAACTTCAACAACTTCTCACTGATCTACATGCTCACAGGTGGCGGCCCGTCCTATCCGGGATTGTCGGTGCCGGTGGGTGAGACTGACATTTTGATCTCGATGGTCTACAAGATCGCATTTGACCGGGGCGGGCAGAACTTCGGTCTGGCATCAGCCATGTCGATCGTCATCTTCATCGTCGTAGGAGTGATCTCCTGGCTGGGCTTCAGGAAGACGCGCGCATTGGAGGAACTGTGATGACTACTGCATCAACGTCTCAAGCTGCCACAACACGCGGCGCACACAACGATCAGGCGAACAATACACGCCACTCGATGTCGGCTGGCCGATGGATGCGAGAGCTGGGGTGGAGGTATGTGATCGGTATCCTCGTCACCATCTACTGTCTGATTCCTCTGCTGTACGTCTTGTCTGTTTCCCTGTCGCCGGGCGCGACGCTGACCGGAGCCAACAAGTTATTCCAGCACTTCTCATTGGAGAACTTCCAAGCACTGGGGCAAACCACGTACTGGCAGTGGATCAAGAACTCGTTGATCGTTTCATCGATTACCGCGATCGGTACAGTGCTGATGGGCGCTGCGGCCGCCTACGCATTTTCCCGTTTTCGTTTCCGAGGGCGACGCGGCACACTCACCTTCCTGCTCCTGGTTCAGATGTTCCCGCAGATGCTGGCATTCGTGGCACTGTTCCTGCTGCTGCTCGCCCTCCAGGACGTTTTTCCGGTCCTGGGACTTGACTCTCGTCTGGCGCTGATCTGCGTGTATCTGGGCGGCGCATTGGGGTCGAACACCTTCCTGCTGTACGGGTTCTTTAACACCGTTCCCCGCGAACTTGACGAAGCGGCCGAAATCGACGGGGCAAGCCACGCTCAGACGTTCTGGACGATTATCATGCCGCTCGTGATCCCGATCCTGGCTGTTGTCGGTTTACTGTCCTTTATCGCCAGTTTCTCCGACTTCGTCATTGCGCGTGTTGTGCTGCAAAGCGAATCAAATTTCACACTGGCTGTCGGCATGTACAACTGGGCTGCCGATGAGCGCGTGGCACCGTGGGGCCTGTTCGCCGCAGGAGCCGTTGTCGCGGCAATTCCGGTGATTGTGCTGTTCCAGTATCTGCAAAAGTACATCGTGTCGGGTCTGACAGCGGGCGCAGTGAAGGGGTAACGCAGTAAAACCGGTAGACTCGAGCGCGTGAGCGTCGCACCAGCCAGGTGCGACGATGAAAATAAGGAGAATATCCAACATGGCACAAGGTCCTTCACGTCTCGACTCGGTCATCAGCCTGGCCAAGCGCCGCGGCTTCGTGTTTCCCTCCGGGGAAATCTACGGTGGTACCCGTTCAGCCTGGGATTACGGCCCGCTGGGTGTGGAGCTGAAAGAAAACATCAAGCGCCAATGGTGGAACACTGTTGTGCGCTCCCGTGACGATGTTGTGGGACTGGACTCAGCCGTTATTTTGCCCAAGCGCGTGTGGGAAGTGTCCGGTCATGTCACAGCATTCACTGACCCATTGACCGAATGCCTGTCCTGCCACAAGCGTCTGCGCGAGGACGAACTAATCGAGCAGTACGCTGAGAAGCATTCGAAAGATGAAGGCGACGTGTCGATGGAAGACGTGCCGTGTCCGAACTGTGGGACGCGCGGTCAGTGGACACAGCCCAAGGCTTTCTCCGGACTGCTCAAGACATTCCTTGGTCCCGTTGATGACGAGGCCGGACTGCACTACCTGCGCCCCGAAACAGCACAGGGTATCTTCACGCAGTTTGCCAACGTTATGTCGACCTCCCGCAAGAAACCGCCGTTCGGAATCGCTCAGATCGGCAAGTCCTTCCGCAACGAAATCACGCCAGGTAACTTCATCTTCCGTACCCGCGAATTCGAGCAGATGGAGCTTGAGTTCTTCGTAGAACCGGGCACTGATGAGCAGTGGCATCAGCAGTGGATCGACCAGCGTTTCCAGTGGTACGTCGACCTGGGCATTGATCCCGAGCACCTGCGCCTGTACGAACACCCGAAAGAGAAACTCTCGCACTACTCCAAGCGCACCGTTGATATCGAATACACGTTCGGTTTCCAAGGCTCCCAGTGGGGCGAGCTCGAAGGCATCGCGAACCGTACCGACTACGACCTATCGGTCCATGCCGAAGCTTCCGGCGCCAAGCTGGACTACTTCGATCAGCAGAAGAACGAACGCTGGACTCCGTATGTTATCGAACCGTCGGCTGGTCTGACCCGCTCTCTCATGGCATTCCTCGTGGAAGCTTACGACGAGGAAGAAGTACCCAACGCGAAGGGTGGTGCGGACAAGCGAACGGTGCTGCATATGGATCCTCGTCTGGCTCCCGTCAAGGCCGCCGTCTTGCCGCTGTCACGCAAGCCGGAACTGCAGGAGCCTGCACGCGAACTGGCGAAGAGCCTGCGCATGCGGTGGAACGTGGACTATGACGATGCTGGCGCGGTGGGCCGGCGCTACCGCCGTCAAGATGAGATCGGCACACCCTACTGCGTCACCATTGACTTCGACTCGCTCGACGATCACGCAGCGACAATCCGTGAGCGCGACTCGATGGAGCAGGTGCGCATCCCGATCGACGAGGTTCCTGCCTGGCTTGCCGATAAGCTCGGCGCCTGCTGAGGCATACCTGTCCATCCGATGACGTTACTTCCCGTTCAGTGTGCTCCCGCCTTCGCGCCTGTAGCTGTCGGCCCCATTCAATTGTGGTCACCGGTCATCCTGGCGCCGATGGCGGGAGTCACGAATGTGCCATTTCGGCGCCTGTGCCGCCGCTTCGGTGAGGAAGGCCTGCCCGAGCATTTGCGTCCAGCTCCTGACGGGCAGGCACATCCACGTCCCCGGATCGATGCGCCAGCGGGCCTGTATGTCACCGAAATGGTGACCTCGCGCGCTCTGGTTGAAGGCAACCAACGCACGTTGGATATGGTGCGCGTGGATCCTGAAGAACGGGTGCGCTCCATCCAGCTATATGGAGTCGATCCTGACGTGATGGCGACTGCGACCCGACTGCTTGTCGAGCAGGATCTGGCCGATCATGTGGACCTGAATTTTGGTTGCCCGGTGCCGAAAGTCACGCGCAAGGGTGGGGGAGCTGCGCTTCCCTACAAGCGGGACCTGTTTGCCTCACTGGTCGGTGCTGTGGTTCGCGCGGCTGACGATGCCGGCCGCACTGTCGGCCGAGATATTCCCGTCACTATCAAGATGCGAATCGGCATCGATGACGGCCACGTGACCTACCTGGATGCCGCACGCATTGCGCAGCAGGCAGGCGTCGCCGGTATTGCTCTGCACGCACGCACACAGCACCAGTACTATTCGGGCGCCGCCCAGTGGCAGGCGATTGCGCGACTACGCGACGTCGTGCGTGAGGACATCCCCGTCTTCGGCAATGGAGACATTTTCAGCGGAGACGATGCCCGAGCCATGATGGACAGCACAGGATGTAATGCAGTGGTGATCGGTCGCGGCGCGCAGGGCCGCCCCTGGCTGTTCCGCGAACTCGTTGCAGCCTTGCACGGGCATCCGCTTCCACCACCGCCCACACTCCGCCAGATCACACCCATCATTGAGCAGCATGCTCGCTGGCAGGTCGAAGAAATGGCCGACGAATATCGCGCGATGCGTCACCTGCGCGCTCACATCGGCTGGTACCTGCGCGGATTCGCGATCGGCGGGCCATCTCGCCAGGCTCTCAATCTGGTTTCCTCCCTGGAGGAGCTGCATGAGCGACTGATGGATCTTGACCTCGATCAGCCCTTCCCGTCGGCAGCGCAGGGCAGCAGAGGACGCGCAGGACACGAGAAGAAACCGCATCTTCCCGATGGGTGGCTCAACTCGCGCACACTAACTGACGATGAACGCCAGCACCTGCACCTGGCTGAAGATGACGCGTCAGGCGGGTGAGAACATGCAACGAGAAGTCCAGATCGGCCCCGTTTTCCTGGGGCCGGGGAATCCGACCAGAATTATCGCACCGCTGACCGGGAGCACATGGGACGCCCTCGTCGACGAGATCGACAACCTGCATGGCGAGCCGATTGATCTTGCCGAGTGGCGCGCAGATATGTGGCCAGATCCCGACGAGCTTGCCAGCGTGTGCAGCGCTGTTGTCCAACGGTGCACCATTCCCGTCCTCGCCACCATACGCACCATTGACGAGGGCGGCCGCAGCGCCCTGGATGAAAACGCATACGCTCACAGTGTCAGGAAACTGGCGGCGCTTGCGCCCTGTGTGGACGTGGAAGCCAGATGGCCGAGCAGCGCACAGATCGTGAACGATGCTCACAACGATGGCAGTACCGTCATTATTTCCGCACACAACTGGGAGCTGACACCGTCACCTGAAGAGATCACGCGCCAGCTTGAGCAGATGGCGGCACTGGATGGAGATATCGTCAAGGTCGCCTATCGCGCTCACTCACATGCTGATGCGGACGCGATTACGCAGGCTGGACGGTGGGCGATGTCGCACCTGGACGTGCCGACGATCTGTATCGGCATGGGCGAGGCTGGTGTGGCGACACGCCTGGCGGGGCCTGAGTTTGGACTGGCGGCCACATTTGCAACGGTTGGCGCGTCCAGTGCGCCTGGCCAGTTGCCGGCTCAACAGGTAGCACACACACTACGTGGACATGCGCACCGTGCGCACTGACATTGCGCACCGCGCACCGATCGAAGGAAGGCGCCTCATGGCGAGCGCTCAGCATACAACGTCACACCACCACGACCTGCGCCTGTGGTACAGGCAACCGGCGAGCCTGACCGAACTGATGTCCAGTGGAAAAGGGCCGCAAGCTGGCTCGCCCTCCATCGTGGACGCTGACTCTCGCATCTGGCAGGAAACAGTGATGCCGATCGGAAACGGTGACCTGGGCGGCGCGATATTTGGTGAGATCAGCCGCGATCGCATCGGTTTCAACGAGAAAACCCTGTGGACGGGCGGACCGGGAAGCACGCCGACCTATGACGGCGGCAACTCAGTCGAACACGGCAGAAACGGCCAGACGCTGCGCTCGGTGCAGCACCTATTCGAACAGGGACGCCGCGAAGAAGCAGCGCGCCTGGCGTCGAACACTCTCATAGGCGGCTTCAATGCCGCCGAACAAGGAGGCTACCAGGCGTGGGGAACCGTCTACCTCGACTACGGTTTCGCTGATGACCACTACTCGAACTATGAACGTGACCTGAATCTGTCGACCGGGATCGCGCACGTCGCATTCGATCATGACGGGACACACATCACCCGCGAATACTTTGCCTCCAACCCTGACAACGTTCTTGTCATGCATCTGACGTCCACCACCACACAGACACTGGCCGTGTCGTTTCCAACGAAGCAGGACAGTCAGAAAAACGCTGAGCGCACCACCGTTGACGTGGCTGGAGGCCTCCTTGAAGTCAGCGGTGCACTGCATAACAACGGCCTGCGCTATGCCTCGGCAATTAAAGTGGCCAGCACTGACGGCGAGGTCAGCGACGGGGGAGACCACTTGAGTATTGCAGGGTGCACGCACGTGTCGCTGCTGGTGAGCGCGGCGACAGATTATGCGCTGACGTATCCGGCATATCGAACTGGCGAGAGCCCGCGCGATGTGTCGAGACGTGTCAGGGCGGTGCTGGAAGAGGCTGCTGCACGCAGCATTGATGACCTGCGTGAACGCCACCAGCGTGACTACAGCGCGCTGTTTGACAGAGTGGAGCTGGACCTGGGCCAATGCGACGCGAAAAATGCGGGCCAATGTGACGGGGGCGAAGCGGATCAGTGCGCCCGGACCGTTCCGACTGACGTGCTGCTCGACGCCTACCGCGCAGGAGATGCCTCGCCTGCGCAGCAACGCGAACTGGAAGTTGTGCTGTTTCAGTACGGACGCTACCTCGGCATCAGCTCCTCGCGGGAGAACTCACTGCTGCCAGCCAATTTGCAGGGCGTATGGGCGAACAGGTCTGACGATACCGTTGGGCCGAATGCATGGAACTCCGACTACCACCTCAACGTCAACATGCAGATGATCTACTGGGCGGCCTACAGTACGAACCTCGTCGAAACTGCCGATCCGATGATCCGCTTCATGAAGGCACTGGTCGAACCGGGCAGACGCACGGCACGCATCTACCTGGGCACCGATGGCAGTGAAGGATCCGGTTTCAGCGCTCACACCGAGAACACTCCATTTGGCTGGACCACTCCGGGACGTGACTTTTTCTGGGGATGGTCGCCCGCCGCGGTTCCGTGGATGCTGCACAACGTCTACGAATGGTACGAGTTCACCGGGGACACGGAGCGCCTGCGAGAAGACATCTACCCGCTGCTCAAAGAACAGGCAGACCTGTACGTGCAGCGCCTGCTGCACCCGTCCACCGACTCGACGGGCACACGCCGCCTGGTCTCATCGCCTGCCTACTCGCCCGAACATGGGCCGGTCACTGACGGCAACGTGTACGAGCAGACCCTGATCTGGCAAATGCTGACTGACGCCATCGAAGCGGCAGAGGTGCTGCAGGTGGATGCCGATCGGCTGACGATGGATGAGAGCTGCTCCATCGACGATTGGGAGCGGGACTGGGAAAATGGCGGCGCGTTCACCTCGGACGCTTCACGTTCATGGGCGTGCGCCAGGCAGCTGCTCGACCCCATCGTCATTGGCGACTCAGGCCAGATCAAGGAATGGTACGACGAGGGCGCCCTCGGGCATCATACGGATGGCTCCGCGATCGCGGACTATCAGTGCTACCACCGCCACATGTCGCATATGCTGGGCCTCTATCCTGGCGACCTGATCACTGTTGATCATGCAGAATTCCTCGACGCGGCAAAGGTGTCGATGAATGATCGATCTGACCGCGCGACCGGGTGGGGAATTGCTCAGCGACTGAATTCGTGGGCCCGCGCCGGCGATGGGGAGCGTGCGCACCGCATCATCCAGTCTCTTTTTGCCAACGGGATCTACCCCAACCTGTTCGATACACACCCGCCGTTCCAGATCGACGGGAACTTCGGCTACACCGCAGGTGTCAGCGAAATGCTGCTGCAGTCCAATTCGACCTGGGTGGGTCAGGATGGACGCGAGTACCGCAACTATATGTATCCAGCGCCCGCGTTGCCGCGCGTGTGGAGAAACGGTCGAGTCAGTGGGCTGCGCGCTCGCGGCAACTTCACGGTTGGCTATGAATGGGCCGATGGCGCCGTCACTTTGATGACGATTACCTCCGGAAGCGGCGGACACGCAATGGTGCGTCTGTCGCGAGCCTCGAACGCGACCGTGACAAGCGCTGACGACGCGTGCGTAGGATCAACGCTGCTGGACGCGACGCATCTTGCATTTGATACGCGTGCTGGCGAAACCTACACCATCACTCACCTGACCGAGGAAGTGTGAGCCTAAAGGCGCGAGGGTGGCTACCGGCGGCGTGGTGAGCGAACCAGTTTGACCACCGTATCGAGGCGGCGCTGCACGATGGGAGCAAACTCGTCGATAAGTGCCTGCTCTGACATGGATGCGAGAGGTTCGAGCTGGACAATGTAGCGCATCGTGGCCACACCGTACAGCGTGGACATGACACACTCAATCTCCCGCGCAATCGCTGTGCGCGTGGCGGGTGACAGGGGAGGGGCGTCAGTTCCGCACACGTGCTGATGAATAAAATCAGTAATGTCGGGGATGATGCTGGAGTGCACGTAGGAGCGGAAACGCTGCTTCGTCGTGAGGTCGGTCATCATGGCGCGCATCAATGCCTGCACTTTATCGGCGGTGAATGTCTGGTCGTACAGAGCCAGTGCAAATGTCATGAGACGCTCCGATGCGTTGGTCAAGTCAGGAGCCAGGATTTCGCAGATCTGGCCGGCAGGATCGATGGGTAGGTCGAAGCACTCACGGAACAGACGCTGCTTGGAGTCGAAATAATAGTTCACCATTGCCGGATCACAGTTGGCGCGAGCCGCGATATGACGGGTCGTGGTGCCGTCGTATCCGTTCGCAATGAATTCTTCTTCTGCGATGCGTCTGATGGTTTCGCGCATGTCGCCGCGCTTGCCGCGAGGCCCTCGGCCGACATGAGGACGCGCCGAACTCTTGGTTTTAGTGACGTCAGATTTTCCTAATTGAGGCGTGCTTATTTCAGCAGCGTTGAAATGAGCAGAATCGTCTGACGATGTCGCGTCGTGGGATTGCCGTGGTGCAGGAACACTTGCGCAAGGGGAAGACATCATGGACCCATTCTAATTTCAACAATGTAGAAAGTGGGGGTTTTCGTGCCTACGGTAGGGGCGCTTGAGTATCATCTCGCGCAAGGACGGTACAGAAAATGACGCAACGCCCACCCGATCAGGTGGCCATCCTCGGCATCGACGTCGGCTCCACGACGGTCAAGGCAGTCGTGATGAAGGGATCCCGCGTGATCTGGAGCGACTACCGCCGACACAACGCTGATGTCCGAGGCGAGCTGCGCCGCCTTCTGGCTGACATCAACCAGGACCTCCCCGGAATCACAGTTATACCCGCCATCACAGGATCGGGCGGATTGTCCGTCTCACATGCGATCGACGTCCCCTTCATCCAGGAAGTCATCGCAGGAACCAAAGCCGTCACCAACGCCCATCCGGAAGCAGACGTCGTGATCGAACTGGGCGGCGAAGACGCCAAACTCACCTACCTGCACCCCACACCCGAGCAACGCATGAACGGAACATGCGCAGGTGGTACAGGCGCCTTCATTGACCAGATGGCCACCCTGCTGCACACCGATGCCTCCGGCCTCAACGAATTAGCCGCGCGCCACACCCAGCTGTACCCGATCGCATCCCGTTGCGGCGTCTTCGCCAAATCTGACCTGCAGCCGCTGCTCAATCAGGGCGCTGCCCACGAGGATCTCGCCGCTTCGATCTTCTCCGCCGTTGCCACGCAAACCATCGCCGGACTTGCCTGTGGCAGGCCGATTCGCGGAACGGTTATTTTCCTGGGAGGTCCCCTCCACTTTCTGCCTCAGCTTCGCTCAGCCTATGAAGAGCTCCTCCCGCACGTCGAATCCTTTATCACCCCGGATAACGCGCAGCTGTACGTCGCCCTCGGCGCTGCTCTGTGTGTCCAGTCCACCGAGCAGTCTGCACGAGAACTGGACGATCTGATTGATGCGCTGGACACGAACGAGGTAGTCAGTGAAACCGGACGCATGAGGCCACTGTTCCGTGACCAAAGCGAGCGCGAAGCATTCACGCAGCGTCATGCCGCCGCCCATATCGACCAAATCCCGATCAGCCGGGCCCGCGGACGCTGCTGGCTGGGCATCGATGCCGGCTCCACCACGATCAAAGCGGTCATCATCGATGAAGACGAGCGCATTGTTTTCTCCCACTACGCATCCAACGAGGGCGACCCTGTAGCGGCCGCTGTCCAGATCGTCAGAAGGATTCGCAGCGAACTGCCTGACGAATGCACCATTGGTCGAGCCTGCTCCACCGGATACGGTGAAGGGCTGGTGGCCACCGCGCTGGGTCTGGATGAGGGCGAAGTGGAAACTATGGCGCATTTCCGGGCAGCCGAACACATTCTGCCGGGTGTTTCATCTGTTATCGACATCGGCGGGCAGGACATGAAGTACCTGCGTATCCGCAATCACGCGGTTGACTCCATCTCAGTCAACGAAGCATGCTCATCAGGATGCGGTTCTTTCCTGCAAACCTTCGCGCAGACGATGGGGACAACAGTTCAGGGCTTCGCCCATCTCGCCCTTGAATCCGACCATCCCGTTGATCTGGGCACGCGCTGCACGGTCTTCATGAACTCCTCAGTCAAGCAGGCGCAGAAAGAGGGGGCGAGCGTCAGGGATATTTCCGCAGGACTGTCGTACTCGGTCGTGCGCAACGCACTGTACAAAGTCATTAAACTCAAGTCACCCGATGACCTGGGGCCATCGGTTGTTGTCCAGGGGGGAACCTTCCTCAATGATGCGGTGCTGCGCGCATTCGAACTGCTGACCGGCAGACAGGTGGTGCGCCCCGGCATTGCGGGACTGATGGGCGCATACGGTGCGGCACTGACGGCGCGCATGCATGACAGCGGTCAGGGCGAATCCTCCCTCGTCCATCTGGAAGACCTGGCAGATTTCCACGTTGACACCACCCGCAAGACCTGCAGGCTGTGTCAGAACCACTGTCAGATGACTATTTCAACGTTCTCCAACGGCACGCGGCACGTGTCAGGGAATCGCTGTGAGCGCGGTGCGTCACTGGAACGCATCCCGAAGAAGTCCGAACTTCCCAACATGTTCGACTGGAAATACAAACGCATTTTCGGCTATCGACGTTTGACCGAACACAAAGCATTCCGCGGCGATATCGGCATTCCGCGCGTGCTCAACATGTATGAGAACTATCCGTTCTGGTTCACACTGCTGAGCACGCTGGGATTCCGCGTCATGCTCTCGCCGAGATCCAATCACGCGCTGTTTGAAAAAGGGATGGAGTCGATCCCCTCGGAAAACGTGTGTTACCCGGCCAAACTGGTGCACGGCCATATCGAAGCCCTGCTGGACAAAGGCATCCGAACCGTTTTTTACCCGTGTGTCAGCTATGAGCAGCGCCTGATCTCCGGGGCGGATAACTGCTTTAACTGCCCGGTTGTGGCTACCTATCCCGAAGTCATCCGCAACAACCTCGAACGTCTCAACGACCCGGACGTGACGTTCATTTCTCCGTTCATTAACCTCTCGAATCGCGACTACCTGCCCAGGCGTCTGTGCGAAGTGTTCGCGAGGTGGAACATCAGTGAAGAGGAAATGACCGCAGCCCTGGAGGAAGCGTGGAAGGAGGACGCAGCGCTCAAGCAGGAGGTGCGCGATAAGGGCGCTGAAAATATTGAGTGGATGCGCCAGCACAACGTGCGCGGCATTGTGTTGGCGGGCCGTCCCTATCACCTTGACCCTGAAATCAACCACGGCATTCCCGAGCTGATCGTCGGACTGGGGATGGGGGCTCTGACCGAAGACTCCGTGTGCGATGGGCGGCTGGAGCGGCCATTGCGTGTACGCGACCAGTGGGCCTATCACTCCCGCCTGTACGAGGCAGCAGCACGCGTGGGCGATGAGCCCGACCTCGAAATGGTTCAGCTCAACTCCTTCGGCTGCGGTGTCGACGCCATCACGGCTGATCAGGTGCAGGAAATCCTGGAAGGCAGGGGCGATGTTCACACCGTGTTGAAGATTGATGAAATCTCCAATCTGGGTGCGGCGCGCATCCGCCTGCGCTCTCTGGACGCGGCCATTGAGGAGCGGGGGAACGTCGAGCGTGAGAGCCAGACGGTTGACACTACCGGGCACATTCACGAGCGCACCGCATTTACCAGGCAGATGCGTGAGGCCGGCTGGCAGATCCTGGTCCCCCAGATGGCGCCTTTCCAGTTCAGTTTGCTGGTTCCTGTGCTTCACCGTGCCGGTTTGAACGTGCGTCTGCTGGAGCGCACGAGTCCGGAGACTCTTGAAACCGGACTGAAATATGTCAACAATGACGCGTGCTACCCGGCGTTGGTGGTGATCGGACAACTGATTGACGAATTTGTTGCGGGCAGGGCTGACCCTGACAGGACGGCTGTAGCCATCACGCAGACCGGCGGCATGTGCCGTGCCACGAATTATGCTTCCCTGTTGCGTAAAGGTCTGCGTGACGCCGGATTCGAGCAGGTTCCCGTTATTGCCGCATCGCTGCAGGAACTGGAAGGCAATCCCGGTTTTGAACTGACCGTGCCCCTGCTGCACAAGGCGATCCAGGCAATCGTGCTGGGAGACATGCTGCAGACGATGGTGCTGCGCCTGCGTCCATACGAGGCCGACGAAGGCACCGTCATGTCGACGTACCGTCACTGGGATCAGATCTGCCGCGAATGGTTGCAAACCGGTTCATCGCCCACGTATGGCCGTCGCCTGACGTACCACCGCCTAATCCGTGCGTGCGTGCGCGCATTCGACGCGATTGCCATGCGCGACATCGCGCGCAAACCCCGGGTGGGACTGGTCGGGGAAATCCTGGTGAAGTTCCATCCCGAGGCAAACAACCACGCGGTGCGGGTTATTGAAGAGGAAGGGTGCGAGGCGGAATTGCCCGCACTGATCCAGTTCTTCCACAACGCGATGGCATCAGCAACGTGGAACGCTCACAACCTGGGGATAACGGGCAGTGTGCGCTGGCTGAAGCCGCTGGCCCTGTGGGCGATGGAACGCTACGAGGATCCAGTGCGCCGCGCCTTCGACTCAACGAATGGGAAATTTGAATCCCATCGCAGAATCCACGAAATGGCCGAGCGTTCCACCGACATTGCTCAGATGGGCAATCAGGCAGGTGAAGGGTGGTACCTGACGGCCGAAATGGTCGACATGATTGAACATGGCTGCCCGAACATCATCTGTGCGCAGCCTTTCGGCTGCCTGCCCAATCACATCATTGGCAAGGGAATGTTCCGCGCGCTGCGCAATCGCTACCCGCAGGCCAATGTGGTGTCGGTGGACTACGATCCGGGTGCCTCGCAGGTCAACCAGCTCAACCGCATCAAGCTGATGATCTCAACGGCGATGGAGCAGCATCGGCGCGAAAGCACGGATGGCGTGCTGGATTTCGGCACAGTCGACATCGTGTGGGATGAGGAAGACGAGGGAGTTGAGCCACGCCGACCGGCATGCGGAAGTTGCGCGATGGCCTCACTGGCCGCCCAGTCCGAATTCGCCGTCGATCGCGGCGATCGTCCCTCCCTGCCGATTGTGGCGGTGACCAGCAATTAGCAAGTTGGGCGGGCGGCTCCGCTGAACAAACCGACCTGGTATCGAGATCGGCACGATGTTGCCAATGCTCGGGCGCTGATGGTTCTCTGACTGAGCAGGCCCGTGTGGCTTACGAATAGCTGGAGACGGGAGGGGCCTGAACCAAGGCTGCTTCAAACCAGGCGCACTGGTCAGGGCCGACAACAGTGGGCTGATTCGGCTCATCGGACACACGACCCGTCGAATCCAGCAGCAGCACATGCTCGGCGGGCACTTCAACCAGGGAATCAGACGTGTTGGTCACGACCATGACACCGGCGCACAGATGGACACCCACGCCATCATGAGCCCAGCCTAAATTGTCCACATAGGCCAGGGAACCAGACCCCATGGAACGCTCAACACGAATTCTCAGCACCCGAGTCAACATGTCTCGTTCAAGGCGCGCATTGTCGCTCGACTCCCATTCCACATGTGGCCCACCGGAGGCTTCGAAGTCGCGGCGACCAGCCAGCCTGTCGAACGGCGTGTAGGCCGCGCCCGGAAGTGACAGCGCCACCAGTGCCATCGCGTTTCGTCTCCAATGATCGGCGCCTTCTTCCCAGGAACCGGGTACCGGGCTCACCGGTCGGTTATCGGTCGGGCAATGCGACCACTGCCAGGCAGAAACGTGTCCGAGGTTCGAACGCTTCGACAACGTGCGCTCAATGCGTGTGCGCAGCTGGTTAATGTCCCACGGACATGTCACCAAAGCGTCGTCACGCAGATGATGGAACCAGTCTTCTTCGAGGTGACGGCTTAATGCATGTGGGGTGGTAATCGAGCTTTCTGCAGCCAGAATCGGCATGCGGTCAAAATCGGCCAGCTCTGCCTGCAGAATGTGGATCAGTTGGGTGAATCGACTGGCCTGCTTCTCACTGGCATCGTCATCCTCGCGAATGATTCCCAGGTCAATCCCGTCGGCACCGGCTTTCAGAGCCGCCCTCGTGCGCACGACCAGTGAGGACACGTCCTGTTCGAAGTTGACAAACGCTCCCTCGCTGCTGCCCGGCACGCGCGCGCCGGACAGTCGGACGATGACCTTGACGCCGGTGCGGTGAACACGCTCGATAAATGATGCCAGGCGCGACCCATCCACCGCGATGTCGGCATGTGCGGGCCGGACGGCAACAGCCGTGAAGCCGACGCGCGCAAAATCGAAGGAGAGTTTTTCGATAACTTCCAAATCCTCATCGGTCACACCGCCGCCGATATCGCAGATCACGGCGCGTCTCCACCAGGGGAAATGCCCCCGTTGGACGCGCTGAACCAGTCGCGTAGTCACGCTTGAATCGGATGCGACGTGAAAGGTCGACGTGTCAGACATAATGCTATTGTGGCCCATTCGCGTGCCGAAGGCACATATTGTCCAGGGAAGAGCATGTACGGGCGTTAGGCTGGAGCCGTGAACCAGCGCATGAACCACGCCCAGGTGCCCCATCGGATCGTCTACTCGGCAGGTGACCGTGAACGATTCGTCGCAGAATCACCCAAGAATCCTGAACGCACCGATTTTGAACGTGACCGCGCGCGAATTGTCCATTCATCAGCGCTGAGACGCTTGGGCGCCAAGACTCAGGTGCTGGGACCCATCAGCGATGACTTCGTGCGCACGCGCCTGACGCACTCACTGGAAGTGGCACAGGTGGGTCGCGAGCTTGGTAAAGAACTGGGCGCAGATCCAGACGTTGTGGAGGCAGCGTGCCTGTCTCACGATTTGGGTCACCCGCCGTTCGGTCACAACGGCGAACGCGTGCTCAACGACCTGGCGCAAGATGCCGGAGGCTTTGAGGGCAACGCTCAGACACTGCGCATTGTGGTGCGCCTCGAACCCAAAGTTGTCGCCCCGGACGGGGCACCCTCGGGACTGAATTTGACGAGGGCGACGCTGGACGCCATCGCGAAGTATCCGTGGAAGCGCGGCCAGGGCCCCGACCCTGACAAGTCGATGAAGAAGTTTGGCGTCTATGAGGATGACGCCGAGGTGTTCACCTGGATGCGCGGCGATGTGCCCGCGGGGAGGCGCTGCCTTGAAGCACAGATCATGGACCTGTCTGATGACATCGGGTACTGCGTGCACGACGTGGAGGACGCTATCGCCACGCACGCGATGGATGTGAGCCACGTGAGTGATGATGAGCATGCGGCGGGCATTATCGACTCCACGCTGCAGTGGTACGGCCCGGGAGCGAGCGCCGATGAGCTGGAAGCGGCGATGGAGCGCCTGCTAACGCTGCCGGTGTGGCTGCACCGTTTCGATGGCACGTATGCGGACCTTGCGGCCTTGAAAAATCTGACCAGCCAGTTGATCGGCAGGTTTTGTCAAAGCGTTGTTGCGGCCACGCGCGAAGTGGCCGGTGATGGCCCACTGGGACGGCACCATGCGGACCTGGTGATTCCTCGGGACGTGCGGGCGGAGATTCAGCTGCTCAAGGGGATCGCTGTGCACTACGTGATGTCTCCGCGAGAAACCGAACCGGTCTACCTTCATCAGCGCACGATTCTTGCCGACCTGGTTGACGCGTTGCTCGAATCGCGCGGGCAGCACCTCGAAGAGCCGTTTGCGACTGCATGGCAACATGCCGACGGTGATGCCGAGCGGCTGCGTGTCGTCATCGATCAGGTGGCGACATTGACGGATATTTCAGCCTCACAGTGGCACGCCCGCCTGTGCGGACTGCTATCGACCCAGTGGACGTGAGGGCGCGGAACAGTACACTGAAGCCATGGCTGGCATGATCCGTCGAGAAGACATAGCGGCGGTGCGTGAAGCCTGCCGGATCGAAGAGGTGGTAGGCGAACACGTCACCTTGAAGAGTGCGGGCGTGGGTGCGTTGAAAGGACTGTGCCCCTTCCACGACGAGAAGACCCCGTCATTCCACGTGCGCCCCGTGGTCGGCCTGTGGCACTGCTTCGGATGTGGTGAAGGCGGAGACGTCATCAGCTTCATCCAGAAGATCAACCATATGAGCTTCGTTGAAGCCGTCGAGATGCTCGCCCAGCGTTACTCGATCACGCTGCACTATGAAGAAGGCGGCCGGCGGGTACGCGAGGAAGAACCGGGGAAGCGTCAGCGCCTCCTGGATGCCCACAATGTGGCAGAGGATTTCTACCGCGAACAGCTCCTGTCCCACGAGGCAAAGCCGGGCCGCACTTTCCTGGCCAACCGCGGTTTTTCGCAGTCCGACAGTTCGCAGTTCGGGATCGGGTATTCGCCGCAATCATGGGATTCGCTCACACGTGTGCTGCGCTCGCGTGGATTCACGGATGCGGAAATTCTGGCAGCCGGACTTGCCAGTCAGGGTAACCGCGGCATCTACGATCGTTTTCGAGGGCGCCTGATGTGGCCAATCCGCGACATTACTGGCGCGACCGTCGGATTCGGTGCGAGGCGCCTGGACGATTCTGACACGAATTCTCCGAAGTATCTGAATACCCCCGAGACACCGATTTACCACAAGTCACAGGTTCTTTATGGCCTTGACCTGGCCAAGCGCGAAATTTCCAGGCGACGACGCATCGTCATTGTGGAAGGCTACACCGATGTGATGGCCGCGCATGTGGCTGGTGAAGTCACTGCGGTGGCCACCTGTGGCACGGCGTTCGGCTCCGAGCACGTCAAGATTGTGCGGCGTCTGCTTGGTGACAGTGCTGATCCTGCGGCCGGAGTGGTGCTCTCATCGGGACGTGCTCACGGTGGAGAAATCATTTTCACTTTTGATGGTGATGAGGCCGGTCGTAAGGCGGCGCTTCGTGCTTTTGGTGAGGATCAGAACTTTGCCGCCCAGACTTTCGTCGCCGTGGAGACATCTGGCCTGGATCCGTGTGACTTGCGGCTTCGCAGCGGTGATCAGGCGGTATTGAATCTGGTAAATTCGCGCACACCGCTGTTTGAGTTTGTTATCCGCTCTTTGCTGCACCTGCAGGATTTGAACACTGCTGAAGGTCGCGTTGCCGCTTTGCATGCTGCCTCTCCCGTGGTGGCCGGGATCAAGGACAGGGCGTTGCGTAACGAGTACACGCGTTCACTGGCAGGCTGGCTCGGCATGGATATGCGAGATGTGGCCAAGTCGGTGCGCACCGCGCCGCGGATGGCGTCCAATCAGGGTGGTCGTTATGCGCAGGCGCGCAGCTACACGTCGCCCTCGGCAATGGACATGGCGGGCGCGGGCGTGCCTGGACGAGTGCCGGCAGCAGTGATGGACGATCCGGTGGCGAACCTGGAGCGCCAGGCCCTTGAGGTGTTGATTCAACGCCCGGTCGACGTGGTGGATTCCGGTTTTGAGGAACTGGGCGGGGAAGCGTTCACGGTGCCTGCTCACAGGGCAGTTCACGACGCTGTGCGCGCTATCGGCGGGCTGCAGACCTTTACTGACATGCTGACCCGAGCAGAAGACTCGATGGGCAGGGGGGACGCGGCGGAAGCTGCTGCGACGAAGAAATTTGCCGAAGCGATTCGTGAAAGCGCCGGGCCGGTTGTCGATGCGGTTGTCACGCAGCTGGCTGTCGCACCCTTGCCGCAGGATCGTCCTGACCAGATGCGTTCGTTTGCGCGCGGCATTATTGCTGCGATGGTGCGGATGGATCTGACGCGTCGAAGTGCCGAGCTGCATGCGAAACTGCAGCGTATGAACTCTGATGATGAGCGCTATGCTGAGACCTTCACAGAGTTGATGAAATGTGAAGAGCGGCGGCGAGCGTTCGCTGAGCAGAATTAGGAGAAGAAATGGCGGAAGTGGAAAGTTTCCAGCTCGATCATACGGCTGTGCGCGCGCCTTACGTGCGGCTCATCAATCGTGAGAGCGGGCCTGCCGGTGACGTGATCTCGAATTTCGATCTTCGTTTTGTCCAGCCCAACGCGAACGCCATCCCCACCGGGGGGTTGCATACGATTGAGCACCTCTTGGCGTCACTCCTGCGTGACCGCATGGACGGAATCATTGACTGCTCACCGTTCGGTTGCCGTACCGGGTTCCATCTGATTACGTGGGGAGAACCGGCAGTGGAGGACATTGCGCGCGTAGTGACCGATTCTCTTCGCGCCATTGCCGAAGACGTCGCGTGGGACGATGTGCCGGGTACGGATGAAAAGTCGTGTGGCAACTACCGTGATCATTCGCTGTTCAGCGCTCGCGAGTGGGCTCGCTCCATCATCGATGCCGGCTTGAGCGTTGATCCTTACGAGCGCCAGCTTCTGGACGCGAACTAGATCACCGTTGCGGATATCCTCATTGCTATGACACCTTCGAAACCTTCTCACAGCCAGCTTCCCTCCACGGTTGCGCAGCATCTGCCCGCCTATGATGCGAGTGCTCCATGCGAGCGCCTCGAGGACGGGCGAGTAGTCATCGCCGGCAAGTACGCATTTTTCGTCGCCAGTGACGAGGGTGTCCACCTCGCTGCCATGTGGTACGAAGTTCAGCATGCGCGCTGGAACGCTGAGAAGCGGACGTTGAGCGTCACGTGGGTCGATCCCGACCGCGAACCGTTCACGGGCGTCACGATCAGTGAGGACCCAGAGCGTTTTATGGCGCTTATGAGTGAAGCTGTGTCGCAGTCGATCGTGACTCAACGTTCGGTGACGGTTGATTCGGGTGCGACAGTGACTGCTGCAATCCGTCGAACTGCTGATGGGCAGTTGTTCTCCACACTCGTGTCGGATGGGCCGCTAACCGGTGAGGAAGCGCATCAGGCGGACGCGCTTGAACGGGATGTGCGCGAAGGTGTCGGCCTCGACTAGCGAGACCGAGCAGCGGCCTCACATGAGCGTGCGAATGTGAGCCTGAGCCACTCACCCTGGCCGTTGGCGCGTGAGCAGTGCTGTACTGGCACGTGCAACAAAGTGAGGGATACACCACCTCTTTCAAGTTGCCCCTTTTGGTCATCAGTCGCTAGACTTCAATGCGTTGATCCCGCGTAGCTCAACGGCAGAGCATCCGACTGTTAATCGGACGGTTACTGGTTCGAATCCAGTCGCGGGAGCTTTTTATTGCCCTGACTTGGGCCAATCGGCGTGCTCCAATTGGCCGAACAGTGGCCCCTCGCCTTACTCTCGCGTAGACCACGTGCCCGAACGCTCCCCGGACAATCATTGCTTAAATGTTCGTGAGGCGATCTCCCAGCGTCAGCCTACTTTCGGTCAGGCATTCCTCGATGATGTCGTGAAGACTAGCAAACTCCGATGTGTCGAGATCATTCAGGTCCTCACCGGTTTCGCGGATCACTTTCATCAGTTGGCCATATGCCAGGCAGCTTGCGAACGTGAACTCTCGTAGTGCGTCTCGCAGCGCGATCGCTGCAAGTGTCTGTTCGACCTGGTCGTCAGCAGCCTTATGGCGCAGAATGCTCGCCAGCCACCCGGCTAAGGTTTGGTACAGCATCCACAATGTGGCCTCATCTTCGTCGGCGTTCTCACGGAACGCGCCGAGGGCATCGTAGAGCTTGACAGCTAGTGCGTGAACGTCAGTGAACTGGTTCATGAGTAGACTCCTCTGAATGATTGGGGTAAGGCAGCGACTGGTCCGTTTTGCGTTCCTGTCATCGTGGTGCACAGTATGACCCACACCACTGGCATTTGCGTTCAGGCGCGATTCGCTTTCGAAGCCTTAAAGCGGTTAGGCTAGATCTGCCCTGATAGCTCAGTCGGTTAGAGCAGCGGACTCATAATCCGTTTGTCCCGGGTTCGAGCCCCGGTCGGGGCACCGCAGAATCACAACGACAAGCGCCTGCCCCGACGGTGATGGGATACGCATACTAGGCCCCCAACTGGACGCCGCGCATGACAGGCGAAAAATGCGCGGGCAGGTATCACGCACACCGCAATACGTGAGGGACAGAAACGTTACTGCTTTAAGGCTGCATCGAGGGCGTCTGACATGTCAGCACTGCCCGATGCGGCTCCTGCCACAATGTCAGCGGCCAGGCTGCGCACCCCCAGAGCGCGCACATCCGCATCGGCGGAATCAACCAGAGTCAGATCCGTTGCCAGCATCAACGCATCCAGTGACTGAGGTGACGACTCTTCCAGATGGCACCGGAACTCGCGCGTATCGTCCACGCCAGCGTTGAGGACAACTCGCGTGCGTTCCAACAATCGATCCACCGTGGCAGATGCGTCAGCGATCCCCTCGCCCTCCACCTGGAGGGCAGGAAGAGTCTGACCGACACAGTCCCATACGCGCACCGCATTGGACACGTCAGCATCTTCAGTGAAGTCGCGTTGATCGCTGTGCATGCCCTGGTCAGCGGGTGCCAGGTGCGCAAAGAGGACGGTGCCTGTGTCGACAGGCGCAACCTCCTGGGCATCCAAAATTCCCTGAGCCGCGCGCATCACGCCATCACGAGCAGACCCGCCCGCAGAATCCCCGAAAGTCCGAGCCGCAATCCGTTTCGCCAGTACCAGCACACTTGATGCGCCCTCACCGTAATCAACGCCCACAACCGCACCGAGCGTGGTCGCATCCGCCAGGCGCGCCGCCGCGACCCTGGAAAGTATGCGCGCATCGGCATCACTGAGCAGGGCAGGATCAGCGACGGATGACAAGTCGCGTACAGCACAGGCCGCCATCCAGGCGACGAATGCATCCGCTGCAACGGGAGCCTCAGCGATCGGATCGGGCAAGTCAGCGCCCTCAGGGGCACCATCAGGCCACGGATCCCATACGCCTCCCAGTGACTCGACTCGCTGCGCGGCACGGTCGGCCACATCGCGCCACGCCTTCTGGCACGGATCACATTGTCCGGCCAGATCAGCGAGCTCGTTGGCGCGAGCGGCAATTGCCCAATCCGCGCGAACAGCACGATCGCGCACCAGCTGGGGCGCTGTCAGCTCAGGCAGTGAGCCCTGCGCCGATTCCAGGTGAACCCCGCAGCCCGTGAGTGTCACGGCGATGGCAGCTATCGCGGCGCTTGCGCACGTCGCCCTCGCCAAATGGTAAAACGAGTGGCGGTGCAGGCTGGAGGAAAACTTCACGGTGTCATCATCGCATGCGCATGTGGCTAAACTAGTGAATATTGGCGTGTCGTTCGGAAGGAAGAAGCTGTGGCACAACCCGCTCAGCCAGTAGATCAGGATCTGATCAGGCGCATACTGGAGCCCGTCGTCGCCACGTGCGGACTCATCATCGATCAGATCGAGGTCATCGGCCCCCAGGCGCGTCCGATTGTGCGCATCAGTGTGGATTACGGTGAGGACACGCCTGCAGACTCCTACGAGTCAGTTGACTCCGACACACTCGCGCAGGTCTCACGCGCCATTTCCTGGGCGATGGATGAGGCCGACCCGATTGACAGTGAATACATTCTGGAAGTGTCCACACCGGGAGCCGAGCGTGAACTCACGCAGCCGCGGCACTGGCGCAGACAGATCGGACGGCTCATCCGCGTCAGGCTTCGCGACGGGAACACCGTTGAGGGGCGACTGTCCGAAGTGGCTGATCAGCAGGTCATTCTGGTGGTCGATGATGAGCCGGTTACCATTGAATATGACACGATCAAGAAGGCGCGTCCGCGCGTCGAGCTTGGCACGGGTAAGTCAGACAAGTGAGGGATCATGGAAATTGACATGACAGCGCTCCGAATGGTGGAGCAGGAAAAAGGTGTAGATCTCAATACTCTTGTGGACGCGATCGAAGAGGCGCTGCTCAAGGCGTATCACAACATCCCGGGCGCTATCCGCAAAGCTCGCATTGAGATCGACAAGCGTTCAGGGCGGGTCACCGTCATGGCGACCGAAGAAGACGACGACGGCAACCCGATCGGTGAATTCGATGACACCCCCTCCAACTTTGGGCGCATCGCACAGGCAACTGCGCGCTCGGTGATCATGCAGCGGCTGCGAGACGCCGACGATCAGAAAGTTCTGGGCGACTTCGCATCCAAGACCGGGCAGATCGTCACCGGCCTTGTCCAGCAGGCACGCGAACGCCACCTGACGCTGGTGAAACTATCGGACGACTTCGAGGCCGTGCTGCCGGATTCAGAAAAGGTTCCGGGCGAGGAATACCATCACAATGAGCGGATCCGCGCCTACGTCGTGTCGGTTGAACGCACCGAGCGTGGTGCGCGAATCGTCCTGTCACGAACCCACCCCGGCTTGGTGCTCGGCCTGTTCGAACGCGAGGTTCCTGAGATCCAGCAGGGTCTGGTGGAGATCAAGGCCGTTGCGCGCGAAGCGGGCCACCGCACGAAGATCGCCGTTGCAGCAACACGTGAAGGTGTCAACGCCAAGGGAGCATGCATTGGGCCGATGGGGTCGCGTGTGCGCTCGGTGATGACTGAGCTGGGTGGTGAAAAGATCGACATCGTTGACTGGTCGGCAGATCCTGCTCGTTTCGTGTCCAACGCGCTGTCTCCGGCGCGCGTGAGCCGAGTGGTCGTGCATTCGGTTGAAAATCACACCGCCACCGCCGTTGTGCCTGACTTCCAGCTCTCACTGGCAATCGGCAAAGAGGGACAAAACGCTCGACTGGCTGCGCGCCTGACAGGTTTCCACATTGATATTCACTCCGACACGGATGCGGACGGAAAGATGGAGGCGTCACGCTCATCGATGCCTGACATGCCCTATGGAGGTGACGAGGCTGCCAGCGTGTCAGATGTTAGCGACACCGACGCATTCGACATCACTGCCGAGGACGAGGACGAGGACGACGTGACCAGTCGCTCACATACAGATTCCAATACGGACGCCGACCTCAGTTAGACTGGTTGGGCTGGACTAGTATGTGTGCGGTGGAGACGCATGACCATTCAGGCCCGATTCGCACATGCATTGGCTGCCGGCAGCGAGGCGCCCCCTCGAGCATGGTTCGAATGGTGGCGACTCACGACGGATCCGCACAGGTGGATCCAAAAGGCATCCTGCCAGGTCGTGGTGCGTGGATTCACGCACATGCGACATGCATGGAGAAGGCCCGCCGACGGCGAGCCCTCGAACATGCATTACGCCTGCCTCACACCGTGGGGGAGGACCAGTGGGATCACCTGATCGACACGATCACATTGTCAGCAACGCACCGTGCGTTGGACATCGAGTAATGGAAGCGGGTTGGAAGCTGATGGGCACCCGATGAGTACCCAGCGATGAGCTGCCAGCAAGAACGATAAGTCCCGTCTCCAGTTCGGAGACGGATCCGGACAGGAGAATTGTGGCAAAGTTGCGTGTACACGAGCTCGCCAAAGAGCTCGGCATTGCCAGCAAAGAACTCTTGGCGTACCTGCGCGATAGCGGAGAGTTCGTCAAGGCATCAAGCTCGGCTCTGGAACCGCCAGTGGTTCGAGCCGTGCGTGAACACTACGCCTCCCTTGCGCCTCAGGACACAGAAGAATCCGAGAAGGCGAAGGCACCCAAGAAAACAAGGAAAACGGCTGCGAAGACAACTACTGCGTCTCGAAAGTCGACCAGGAAGTCGTCCACTGCGTCCACACCTGCCGACCTGGCACAGCCAGAAAGCAGTGCGGCCAGTGATGATGCGCCGACCGGAAAGTCAGAAAAGAAACCGGCCAAGGCGCGAGCACCGAAGCCAGGACCGGTAGCGCACGCAGCTGACAAGAAGGCAGCTGCAGCGGCGAAACCGGGACCTCGCGATACTCAGGAATCAGGCGATGCTCACGCATCGGCACCGGTGTCGTCGGGAGAATCTGGTCCCAAGCCCGGCCCCCAATCCGCCAAGAAAGCATCGGCTTCAGATTCCAAGGCTCATGGCCGCCAGTCGGCACCGCGCCCAGGACCTCGTCCCGGCCCGCGCCCTGCTGGGCCACGCCCAGGCAACAATCCCTTCGCATCCACGCAAGGTATGCCTCGACCTGGTGGAACACGCGGTGGCCAGCGCACCAACAGGCCCGGTGGCCGCGGCACACAAGGTGGCGCTGCGCACACGAACCGCTCCGGCGGTGGCGAGCACCGCGCTGAACGCCCGAACCGTTCACGCGGCGGCAACCATCCAAACCCGATGATGATGCCCGATCAGGCACGGTTCGCCAAGCCTGACCGCCCGTCACGTGGCGGACGTGGACGTTCCAACAATTCACGTCACAACAGCCCAGGAGTCGGCGCACACGCAGGTGCATTTGCGCCCCCGAGCGGTGGCCGTCCCCGTGGCGGTCGCGGTGGTCGCGGCTCCACACCGGGCGCATTCGGCCGTGGAAGCGGCTCGCGTCGCGGACGCAAGTCCAAGCGTGCAAGGCGGCAGGAATACGAAGAGCAGAGTGCACCGACAATCGGCGGCGTGAAGATTCCTCGCGGAAATGGCCAGGAGATTCGCATCCGTCAGGGCGCATCTCTGGCTGATCTTGCCGAAAAGATCGACGTCAATCCGGCAGCATTGGTGACTGTTCTGTTCCACCTCGGTGAAATGGCAACGGCCACGCAGTCACTGGATCAGGACACCTTTGAAACACTGGGCGACGAACTGGGCTACAACGTCAAGGTCGTTTCCCCAGAAGACGAGGATCGCGAACTGCTTGAGTCCTTCGATATCGACCTTGAGGCCGAAGAACTTGATGATGAAGAGCACCTCAAGCCGCGCCCACCGGTCGTCACCGTCATGGGTCACGTCGACCACGGTAAGACGAAGCTGCTGGACGCCATCCGGCACACCGACGTCGTCGACACCGAACACGGTGGCATCACCCAGCACATCGGCGCCTACCAGGTCACGGTGGATATGGAGGGCAAGGACCGCCCCATCACATTCATCGACACGCCTGGTCACGAAGCCTTCACCGCTATGCGTGCCCGTGGCGCCAAGGTGACGGACATTGCGATCCTGGTGGTCGCAGCCGATGACGGCGTCATGCCGCAGACCGTTGAAGCGATCAACCATGCGCAGGCAGCGGACGTGCCGATCGTTGTGGCCGTCAACAAGGTGGATAAGGAAGATGCCAATCCGGATAAGATCCGCTCCCAGCTCACCGAATACAACCTTGTGGCTGAAGAATATGGCGGCGACGTCATGTTCGTGGACGTGTCCGCCAAGCAGCGCACCGGCATCAGTGACCTGCTCGAAGCAGTCCTCCTGACAGCGGATGCCGCACTTGACCTGGAGGCAAACCCTGACACCGAGGCGCGAGGCGTCGCCATTGAAGCGAACCTTGACCGTGGTCGTGGTGCGGTTGCCACCATGCTGGTCCAGCGTGGAACGCTGCGCGTGGGAGACGCCCTCGTTGTGGGATCCGCCTCCGGACGCGTGCGCGCCATGTTCGACGAGTATGGCAAGGATGTGCAGGAAGCCGGTCCGTCACGACCGGTGCAGGTGATCGGCCTGACATCAGTTCCACGGGCAGGCGACTCCTTCCTTGTGGCATCCGATGACCGCACCGCCCGCCAGATCGCTGACAAGCGAGAAGCTGCCGAGCGCGCAGCACTGCTGGCCAAGCGTCGCAAGCGCGTCACCCTCGAAGACTTCGATAAGGTTCTCAAGGAAGGTGAAGTTGACACCCTCAACCTTGTCATCAAGGGTGACGTGTCCGGTGCCGTTGAGGCTCTGGAAGATTCCTTGCTGCGTATCGACGTGGGCGACGAAGTTGCCCTGCGGATCATCCACCGCGGCGTCGGAGCCATTACGCAAAACGATGTCAACCTGGCCACCGTCGATAACGCGGTCATCATCGGCTTTAACGTGCGTCCGGCTGAGCGCGTGGCTGAAATGGCCGACGCGGAAGGCGTGGAGATCAAGTACTACTCGGTCATCTACGCAGCCATCGACGATATCGAAGCGGCCCTGAAGGGCATGCTCAAGCCGATTTATGAAGAGGTCGCGCTGGGCACGGCTGAGATCCGCCAGGTCTTCCGCTCCGGCAAGTTCGGTAACATCGCAGGCTCCATTGTCCGTGACGGCATCATTCGCCGCGGCTCGAAGGCCCGCCTGGTTCGCGACGGTGTCGTGGTTGCTCCCGATTTGGAGATCGCGTCGCTGCGCCGCGAAAAGGACGATGTCACCGAGGTTCGCGAAGGCTACGAATGCGGTATCACCCTGGGCTTCAAGGACATTGCCGAGGGCGACATCATCGAAACGTGGGAAATGAAGGAAAAGGCTCGCGACTAGTTCGCACTGTGTTTCCTGTCCCATTGACGAGGGTGACCCATCCACTATGTGAGGGTGGGGCACCCTCGTTTTACGTATGACGTGCAGCTGATGGTATGGTGAGGGGGCACGGGAGCCCGGACAGGCGGGCTGAGAGGGAAAATTCTCCGACCGTTATACCTGAACCAGATCATGCTGGCGTAGGAACGCGGTTTAGTCGTGCGCATTGGTGAGCACGAGGAGCCGCAAATGAATCGAGACGAACAACTCGACATCATTAACAATGTGTGGCCACTGATCTCAGATCAGGATGTGGCGGCGCTGGAAGAGCGCCTGGTCGATATGCCGCATCTGGCGGGTGCTTCTGCCCAGTGCCCGCAGGTCCTCACTCACTCGGCGCGTCCAATGGCCTCGGCGTGTATCGCCCAGCTGGCATGTGGAACACGCGTCTTCATCAAACGCTATGCGCCCCACCTGATCAGCGAATACGACCTGTGTGTCAAACATGACTATGTGAACCGGCTCGCCGCAGGCGCCTTCCCGACGCCGCGCTTCTTCACCTTCGATACCGGCAGAACATGTCTGACGATGGACGGATGGGTCTGGGAAGTGAGCGAATGCGCGCCGGGTGAAGACCGTTACCGTACGACGACCAGCTGGATGCCGCCGTGCACACGCGAAGAGAGCGTGGAAATCGGCCGAGTGGCGGGGCAGCTTCGTCGCGCCTCTGAAAAGATTCCGGCAGTGGTCGCACCGCCCAATCCTTACCAGTCGCGCATGGACCTCATGCTGGGTGATCCGTTTGACCGTCTTGAAGCCTGGTGCGAAGCGCACCCCATCGTTGCCAACTATGTGTCCAGAACCGGCCGTGACCTGGCTGGTGACCTGGCAGTTGTCGCTCCTTTTGCGCGGGCCCTTGAGCCGCTGCGGGAGCGCCCTCGTTACTGGACACACGGGGACCTGCACGTGTCCAACACGATGTGGAAGGACACCAGGCAGGGTCCCGTCATCACCAGTGTCTTTGATTTTGGGCTGGCATACGCCAACCCGTCGCTGTTCGATCTGGCACAGCTCATTGAACGTCACGCGATCGACTGGCTGACCATCACTGAAGGTATCGAAAATGCGTGGCGTCCCCAGGTGGTGCGCGACCTTCTGGACGGGTATGTCAGTCAGTACCCACTGATGCGCGAGGAGGCTCGCATGCTCGCGCCGATGGTGGCAGTGTCGAACACCGAGTTCGAACTTGCTGTTATCGAGTATGACCAGCGTGCCCCGATACCGGGGCGTACGTCGGATTGGGCGTACACGATCGGGATGGATGCTCATCACCGGTGGTTCACCACTGAATCCGGCACTCAATTTATCCGCACAGTTACCCAACTAGCAATCGAGAGATCATGAAAACAACCAGGCTTTTGCCCCTCCTCCTCAGCGTCGCCATGCTGGGCGCATGCTCATCAGGCGGATCGTCGGATATGTCCTCAGCTGACCAGTCAGGCGCCGACGCCACCGGCCAGTCGGCTTCGCAGGCCTCTGGACAGATGCGTGATGTGTCCGTCATCTTGGACTGGACACCGAACACGAATCACACTGGACTGTTCGTCGCCCAGGAAAAAGGCTACTTCGCGGACGCCGGATTGAATGTGGACATCATGGGCTTCTCCAAGTCAGGTGTTGACGCTGTTCTCAGCGCGAAGGGCGCTGATTTTGGAATCTCGGGAGCAGATGCATTGGCATCGGCTCACGCCGCCAACCTCGGGCTGACGATGGTGCTGAATATTCAGCAAAAGTCCTCCTATGGCGTGGGAGTTCTGGAAGATTCGGGGATCACCCGTCCAAAAGATCTGGACGGCAAGACAATTGCTGACTACTCGGGCGATTCGGCCCATATCTCCACCCAGATGATGATTCAGCACGATGGCGGAACAGGCGAATTTGACCGCGTCATTGTGGGCGCGCAGGCAATGGCGGCTCTGGAATCAGGCCAGGCGGATTTTGCTGAGGTTCTCAGCACGTGGGAGGCAATTGAGGCAGAACTGTCGGGCACCAAGCTGCACATGTTCCAGCCCGCCGACTATGACGTTCCCACCACTCCGGCAATGATCGGCATTTCGACGCGCAACGACTTGATCGAATCGGATCCCGACCTTGTCCGCGCCTTCGTGCAGGCAGCACAAAAGGGCTACGAGTTCGCCAAGGATAACCCCGATGAAGCGGCGAAAATTCTGGTCGATGCCAACCCACAGGCCAAACTTGATCCCGAACTGGTCACTCGCAGCCAGGAAATACTCTCCACACAGTATTGGCCTGATTCAAAGGGTGGTGTGGGCTTTGCCGACATTGATCGCTGGAACACCTACCTGGCATTCATTGTCGAGCAGGGCCTCGTGTATGACGAGAAGGGGACTGCGGTCACCGAACCGATCGCAGCTGACGACATCGTCACCAATGAGTTCGTGAAGTAACAGATGCCCGCGAGGTACCGCACCGCCGTCTCTGCACGTGAGCGCGACCAACACCACCGGGGCAGTTTCATGCCCGCACTGATGTTTGTGGTGTTGCTCCTGTGCGCGTGGGAGGTGGCGGTGCGCGCGTTCAACGTCAACGAACGCCTTATGCCGGCGCCCTCGACGATTATCCACGCCGGCTTTGATGATGCGCCCAATGTCTGGGAAGCCACCAGGATCACCGCCCTTGAAGTTGGTCTGGGAACGGTGCTCGCACTCGTGTGCGGTGTGAGCCTGGCTTTCATCATCTTTGCGATTCGCCCGATCGGTCGTGTCGCCATCCCTGTTCTCATCATCTCGCAGACCATTCCGGTCGTCGCTATTGCGCCGCTGCTCATTATCTGGTTCGGCTTCGGTATCACGTCGAAAGTACTGCTGGTCGGATTGTTCGGGCTTTTCCCGATCGTGGTGCCGCTGGCGCGCGGACTGGCATCGCCCAGCAGAGACCAGATTGACGTGGCCACGACCTTGGGCGCATCGAAATGGTGGATGCTCACGCATGTGCGCATGCCCGCTGCGGCCGCAGTGTTCATGTCCGGGCTACGTATCACCGTCACGTACGGGCCGGCAACGGCAGCGACTGCTGAGTTTGTCGGAGCGCGCAATGGCTTGGGAATCTACCTGCTGACCGCGCAATCCTCGTTTCGCACCGAGCTGGTCTTTGTCGGCGCAGCAGTGTTGACGGCGATGACACTGGTGCTGTACGGCGTTGTTGCTCTGGCCGAACGCATTGCGTTTCCCTGGAAAGCGGTGACACATGCTTCACATCAATGACGTCAGTAAACAATTCCAGGTCCCGCCCACTCTGGCCCTCGATCGCATTTCAGCCACTCTGTACCCACATCAGACTGTGGCAATCGTCGGGCCATCAGGATGTGGCAAGTCCACGCTGCTGCGTATCGTGTCCGGCCTGGATCACGCCACGAGCGGCCAGCTCGAATGGCAGGTGGATAACCCGCACGTCGCACTGATGCCGCAAAACGACGGTCTGTTTCAGTGGCGCACTGTTGTTGACAACGTCGCATTGCCGCTGTTCATCCACAAACTACCCCCGGCCACGGCACGGCAGGCCGCCCTCGACCTTCTCGCTCAGTTTGAGCTCGACGAATTCGCACACGCCTATCCGGACCAGCTCTCTGGTGGAATGCGCTCGCGTGTGGCATTTCTGCGGACGATGCTCGCTGAACCCACATTGATCGCACTGGATGAGCCGTTCGGCGCCCTTGATTCCATGACGCGCGCCGGCATTCAACGTTGGTTGGTCAGCGCCGCCCGGCAGCGCGCACTGTCGATCCTGCTGGTCACGCACGATGTGGAAGAGGCCATTACCCTTGCTGACAGGGTTCTTGTCATGTCCGCTCGGCCGGGTCGCATTGTCGCAGATTACCCCATTGATCTGCCTAACCGCACCGATCCCAATCTGCGCACAGATCCCCGGTTCTTACACGCACTCACCAGTATCAGAGTCGCCCTCGAACAAGGGGCAGAAAGAAGGTAGCAATGAACCTCGTCAGAATTCGTCTGGAATACGTCGTGACGTGGCCCAACCACGCCGGCCTGTTCGTGGCGCGCAAGAAAGGCTTCTATGCCGACCAGGATCTGGACGTCGACATTTCGTGGGATGGGTTCGACCGTGGAACACCCGCAGAACTGACCGCCCGCGGCGAATTCCAGTTCGCGTCGATTCGCTTGGGCGAGCTGCTCGAAACCCGGAAGACTGATCACCCCTTTGTTGCGGTCGCCACATTCAACCAGAACCAGCTTGGCGGCGTCATTACGTTGAAGTCCAAGGGCATCACCCGCTTCCGTGACCTGGAAGGCAAGCATGTGTCGATCCCACCGGTGGGACGCCTGACTGAAATGGTCAAGGAAGCTGTCGAAAAGGACGGGGGAGACTACTCGAAGGTCATCGTGGAAGATCCTGGCGTGTTCGAGCCGGACATCCGCGCAGTCGAAAAAGGTCATTATGACGCGATCTTCAACGTGCTTGGCTGGGAAGCCTACCAGGGGTCGGAAGACTTTGGTCAGGTCGTTCAGATCTCCTTCGACGACATTGAGGTCACGCCACACCATGCCTACTTCCTATGCGTCGAAGAGTCCTACCTGCGTGAGCATGGCGACACGGTGCGCAGCTTCCTGCAGGCCACCGGCAAAGGATACGACTTTGCGCGCGACAATCAGGACGAGACGATCCAGCTGATTGCCAGCACCATGTGCGCCAGCGAAGAAGACACCCTCAAAGCTTCCCTGGCCTTTATGGCGCCCACGTGGCACGCGCCCAGTGGACAGTGGGGGCAGATGGACGAGGGGGTCATCCGCTCCTACACCCAGTGGATGGTTGATAACGGGTTCACCACCGCGACGATGGATGACATTGATGGCGCGTGGACGAACGACTACCTGCAGTAAGACAACTGCCCGCAGTACGTGAACGCTGGGGTGAGGCCGGGAGAATCTGCCCGACCTCACCCCAGATCGTGTAAGAGAAGAAAACCCCACCGAATCTCACTGCGCTGACGGGTGAGATGACAAAGAGGAACGAGACAAAACGGACAGCGGCGAAAACAGAAAGCCCTCCAAAGCGACGAAAGTGGAACCCACAAGGACGAACAGAAGATTGTATGAATGTGAATGTCGTTTGTGACAAGAGGGGAGTGCGATCCGGCACGTTCGTCGCTTTAATGCCGTACAGTAGCGATAAGTGCGAAACGAGTGGGCACTCACTGGCAATGGTGAAGCGTGATCCCTCGTCCGAACGACACATGAAAGGCCAGCAATGAAGCGAACAGAATTCGATGTCGTTGTCGTAGGGTCGGGTGCAGCCGGCCTGAGCGCGTCACTGACGGCGGCAAAAAACGGGCTACGCACACTGATGATCGAAAAAGGCGACAAATGGGGCGGGTCCACCGCTAAGTCGGCCGGCATGGTGTGGGTGCCGGGTAACAAACAGCTTCAACGTGTCGGCGGCAACGACAATATGGAAATGGGCCGCACCTACATGAAGGCCACGGTTGGAGACTGCACCAGTGACGAAATGATTGATTCGTTCCTGACCAACGGTACGCGCGCGATGGATTTCCTGACTGCAAACTGCCCCGGACTGGTGTGGCGCAACATGGAAGGCTACCCCGATTACTGGCTCGACGCTCCGGGAGCTCAGCCGCAAGGACGCGGCGTGGAGGCCGGTGCCTTCGACTCGAACAAACTGGGCAAATGGAAAAAGAACCAGATGGAGGCCTATTTCAAACCGGCTGTTCCGCTGGATCTGAATTCGTTCGACTCCGCCGACATCCTGCTCTTTGCGTCAAGCTGGAAGCCGTGGGCGCGACTGGCCCGACTGACTGCACGCAACATCAAGCATCTCTTTGCCCGGCGCACACCGCGCACAATGGGAATGGGACTGACCGGCGCCCTCATGGAAGGATGCCTGCGCGCAGGTGTCGAAATTGCCATGAACACCGCGTTGAAGGACCTCATTGTGGAGGATGACGCGGTGCGCGGCATCGTCGTGACGCACGAAGGCAAGGAGTCACGTATCCGCGCTGCCAAGGGCGTCATCCTGGCGTGCGGCGGGTTCGAGCGAAACGCGCAGATGCGTCAGAAATACCAGCGCCACCCGATTAATGGCACGTGGACTGTCGGCGCGGAAACGAACACAGGCGACGGTATTCAGGTCGGCCTGCAACACGGTGCTGCGATCGACAATATGGCTGATGCGATCTGGTCACCTGTTATCCAGTTGCCGCGTTCATCCGCGTGGACGCCGATCGTCATTGAAGATGAGGAACGCTTTATCGTCCCGGACCGGTCCCTGCCACACACCGTGATTGTCAACGGCCAGGGCAAGCGCTTCATGAACGAAGCGCTGCCATACTGCACCGCTGGCCAGGGCCTGTATGGTGGGCATTTCGGCAAGGGCGAGGGAGACGCTGAAAACCTTCCCGCCTGGCTGATCTTCGATCATCAGTTCCGCTCGAAATACGTGTTCGGCTACGGACACATGCCGGTCGTGCCCCTGCCCAGGGAATACTTCGAATCAGGGGCGATGGTACAGGCAGACAGCGTGGACGAGCTGGCGCAGAAGATCGACGTGCCGGTCGAGCAGCTGCGCCTCACCCTCGAGCGGTTCAACGATTTTGCGCGCACAGGCATCGACGAGGATTTCCACCGCGGCGAAAACGAACACGATCGTTTCTACGGTGACCGCTACCATGAGCCGAACCCGTCGCTCGGCACAGTGGAGAAAGGCCCGTTCTACGCCACGCAGGTCTACCCCGGTGACATTGGAACGTCGGGCGGCCTGGTGATTAATCCGCAAGCGCAGGTCACGCGCGAGGACGGCAGTGTCATTGACGGTCTGTATGCGGCCGGCAATACCACCAAATCCATTGTTGGACACACCTACACTGCCGGCGGCACGTCGATTGGGGCCGCTCTGGTCTTCGGGTATGTTGCCGCGCGTACGATCGCAGAAAAGGCCGGCCGCAATATGGTTGCTCACTAAGAACAGCGAGGGTGCCTGGCCACGCACGCACACCCGAGCGCGGCCAGTATGAGTGCGCCTGCGACCATTCCTCCATGGGTGCCGCTGCTGGCAAGGCGCTGCGTGCCCAGTGGCGTAACTGATGTCAACGGGGCACCTGAAGCCGAGGCGGAGGCATGCTGCTCGCCCGTGCTCTGCGCGCCAGCCGCGTCCTGCGGTGTGGTACCTGCATCTGCATTGTCAGTTTTTGTCTCGCCAGAGTCTGTCGGCTGGGCCTCGGTGGAGGGAGCCCCGCCAGCGGGAGTATCCGGCGTGGGAGTGTCTGCGGTGGGCGTGTCAGCGCACGAGGGCGTCTTTCCTGACCTGTGATCAAGGATTGCCTGGTGACCGACAAGTACGGTCAGGCACTGCTTGCCTGATGATGCGGGCGCGCCATCGATCGTCCCGCTGTAGGACGCATCGAGCAGATACACGCCAGGCTGGGTGAATGCCCACGCCGCATGTGCGTGAATGTTCGCCGGCATGGTGATGCTGGTCAGCTCGCGGGTCGAATTTATCAATTCGGTGGTCTCACCGAAGGTTCCCAGGGTAAAGACGTGGTATGACGCACCCTCGGGAATGGAACGCGGCTCAAGGTGTAAAGTCAGTGACTCGGCACGCTCAGCGTCAACCTCGGTCGTCGACCAGCCTGGCCACAACGCGCCCTGGCGCTGTTCCTGGTCCAGCAGGTAGTACTTGGCTGGAGGTGTGGGAAGGAAATTGGGTCCGTTCGCCGCGCCTGACGGAGTGCGCGGAGTGGACCGACGCGTATTGTCATCCAGTGCGAACGCGACTGACGATAGTTCGCGAACCTGCGATGAATGTGCATGCTGCCTGGTGTCATCCTTCAATGCGATCCCCAGACGACCATTTGCCTCCAAGCGGGCCTGAATATCCACGTGGCCATCGTTCAGGATCAGACGCGGGTCAGCCTGTGTGTGCGGCGAGTCGCTATCGGTTCCGGGAGCGGTGCCTGGTTTCGCACCGGGATTTGAGCCAGGATCAGTCCCCGTCTCGGATCCGCCCGGCTTTCCATCCGTACCGGCTGCGTCGGATGGATTGGAATCTGGATCGGCAGGGGCTGCGGGAGAAGCAGCTCTCAGCGTGCCTGAATACGTCAGCGGCTGAGCAGTATTGACAGGCGTGGGGATCGTGACCTCGGTCGGCAGCGCTCCGATCAGAGCGTGAGGGAGCACCGTGAATTTCAGTGACATCCCATCGCAGTCAGACTGCATATAGGTGATGGAAGCGGTGGCTGCGCCCTTCGACCCCGACACCATCTCCGAGGGCTCAAGACCGCAGGTGGGATTATTCGCGCCAGCCTCGTAATATCCGCCACGGAGCGTCGCACGGATCTTCGGGTCATTGAACCTTATAGTCGTGCTGAATGTCTCCCCGTCTTCCGGGGTGAGCGTGAGAGCGAATCCCAAGTCAGTGGGCGTATACGCGTCGGTCGAAAATGCAGGCGCCGGATCGTGTGAAGCGGGCTGCGGCAGCCCCTGAGCGCTTGCGGGAGACGATACCGTTGCCGCAGCATCGCCTGTCGAGTAAGACACTTCGGGTGAGACCCACCTGGCGTGTGTGCCATCTGCGGGAATAAAAACGGCTTGGAGGGAGCTGGTGGTGTTCCCCAGCATTTCAGGCCACGTTGCACGCCCGTCTTTAACAGGTACTTCCGCCAGGAAATAGCCGTCGATCAGGAAGGTCACTGTTCCGCTGGCACCTTCAGGCACGCTCGCCACCAGATCCGTCAGCTGATCATCACCATCATTGTCTCGCCCGTGGTGAGGGCGAACGGTCAAGGAGTAGGCACCGGCCTGCGGTGGAGCATCAGATGCCGCGGCAAACTGATCAGACAGCGAAGCAGAGGGTGTGCTTCCAGGTTGGCTGCCGCCGACCTGCCACACGTGCGGGTACTTTCTTGACGCGATCAGGGTGCCGTCAGCTGAGCGTGCGGTGACTCGATATGTCGCCGTGTAGCGCCCGGGTTTGGAAAACAGCGTCATATTGTGCGTGTGCGATCCTGCAGTCAACCATGTCGAGCGCAGATCCGGATTATGGCTGGAGATCAAGCGCGTCAGAATCTTCAACGGCCCCAACGTCGTGTAATTCATCAGCTCCATGCGACCAGGTCCATCAAAATCAACCAGGTCGAGGGTGAAAGTGCGACCAGCGAACTGTTCGATCGGAATGTCTGCGTCGGCACCGAATCCTGCCCAGATCGGAGCCTGATTCCATCCCGGAAGCTGCGGAGCCATGTACCACGTGGCACTGGTGTCTCGCAGGAATCTCACCTCGGGATCATCAGGAACGTGGTAGATAAACTGCTGAGCCTGGGTTGTGTCGTTGTACCCCTTGCCGACCCAGTTCACGGTCTGCTCAAGCGGATAGACCTTCCCATGCGCCTCGTTCTTGAGGACGAAGGTTCCGCCTTCCCAATACGTTTTCGGCGCATCGATATGTCCGAGCGTTGCCACGGTTTTCCCGTCATCGGGAGCGGCATGGGTGGGCGGAGTTGTCGACAGTGCGGCGCCGATGGTCATGATTGCAGTGACGAGGGTGGCGCCGGCATATCGGAAGAATCGTTGGCGGGAGATGGCGGGCACGGTGTGCACCTTTCGTAGTCGGTGAAGTTACCACCACACTAGTGCAAGTGAGAATACTTATCAATAAGATGAGAGCTGCCCATTGTGACTCCTTGTCGTCAACGGGTAGCGATCACGCCCAGTGCTGTCCCCACCGCGACGCCCGCCGCATCGGCCACCACATCTACCGAATCGGCACCGCGACCCGGAATATGAGCCTGAAGTTTTTCGGAGATCCATCCGTGCGCGCATTGGCCTGCAGCGGCCACATACCACGGCACTCCCACAGCAATGAGGCTGGCAGTGCCTGCGGCAAACAGCACAGCGTGCACAAACTTGTCGGCACCACGCGGCATTGATTTCAACATGGCATCTGCGATGCTGTCGTGATCGTCACTGTCGGTGTCGCTGGTGTCATCGGTGGCGCAGCTTCCGCCAGTGGCACAGGTCGCGCTGGTGCCGGTATCGCTGAGGTAATTGGTGCCATTGCCGTCGGTGTCATCAGCGTCAGTGACGCCGATTCCGCTGGCGCCGCAATTCGACCGTGTCACAGCTCGCGGATCAGGGACATAGAGTGCTGCAAGCTGCGCGCCCCACGCGAGACCGGCTAACACCCATGTGACAGGTGAAGGCTGACGCGAGCGTCGTGCCATCAGTGCGTCTTCTCCCAACGGCCAGGTGTCAAAGGCAGTGCACGCTTGTGAGCGGTGCGCGAGTGCCACCTGACGATGGTCTGCTCATCTTCTTCGCTCACCTCGCGGCCCTCAAGGTAGTCGTCAATGGCCTCATACGTGACGCCCAGAGCAACTTCATCAGGACGCAGCGGCTTATCAGATTCCAGATCCGCGGTAGGAACCTTGTCAGTCAGTGTCGCCGGAGCGCCCAGATAGCGGCCCAGCTCCCGCACGCGGCGCTTGGGCAGTCCAGTCAGCGGTGTCACGTCAGCAGCACCATCACCAAACTTCGTGTAGAACCCGACGAGGGCTTCCGCAGCCTGATCAGTGCCGACGACGAGCATTCCGCGAGCACCGGCAACTGTGAACTGCGCGATCATGCGTTCGCGAGCCTTCACGTTGCCCTTGACAAACTCCGTGTAGGAATCGACATGATCATCATCTGCTTCACTCACTGCCTGCCACATGGCATCGGTCGACGCTCCGATGTTGACTGTCAGAACCTGATCAGCATCGATAAACGACAGGGCATCTTGCGCGTCGTCCTCGTCAGCCTGGACCTGGTATGGAAGGCGCATCGCGACGAATGTGGCGTCACCACCATCCTCGCGCACTTTTTCGCACGCCAGCTGAGACAGGCGACCGGCAACGGTAGAATCTACTCCGCCCGAAATGCCCAGGACATAGCCCTTCAGGCCAGTTTCCTTGAGATATTCGGCCAGGAACGTGATTCGACGCTCGACCTCGTGAGCCGCATCGAAATCTTCGACAACTTCCAGTTCTTCCATAATCGCGCGTTGGCGTTCATGATCAGTCATATCTGAATCGTAGCGAACTGAGGGCGCTCGCAGTACTGCCAACATCGGCGTATCTCACGCTTGCTCGGGTGGGGCGATAAGTTTCGCCAGCGTAGAGTAGAAGCATGCAGGTAAAGAACCTCTTGGATCGCGGACTGATCCCGTACATGGAAGGTGACCGAATCCAGCGTGAGACCTTCGATGACGTGAAGGTGAGCCATTGCGATGACACGCTCATTGTTGCTCAGTTCGAACCGACCTACACGGCTGGGAGGCGCACGAAGCCTGAAGATATCGTCGATGCTGACCTGCCGGTCATTTCGGTTGACCGTGGAGGATCGGTAACGTGGCACGGGCCCGGGCAGCTGGTGATTTACCCGATTATTCGCCTGGCAGATCCAACGGAAACGATTGGATACATTCGCGCCGTCGAAGCGGCAGTCATCGAGGCTGTCCGCACCACATGGCACCTGCCGGTTGTTCGCATTGAGGGCAAAGCCGGTGTGTGGTTGCGTGATCCTGATCGCAAACTCTGCGCCATCGGACTCAAAGTGGCTCAGGGCGCAACGATGCATGGTCTTGCTTTGAACGTCAATCCTGACTTTTCGCGCGCCTTCACAGGTATCATTCCCTGTGGGTTGCACGACTGCGGTGTCGCCTCCCTCGTTGGGGAAGGCGTCGATGGTGTCAGCGTTGCCGATGCGGCTGACCCGCTCATCGCGTCGCTGACAGCCCACCTGGAGCCACTGACATACTCTGCACACGAATCTGAACTAGCTGCAACGAAGTGAGGACCAGCGTTGTCGACACTGCCAGAACCTGAAGGCCGCAAGCTCCGACGCGTCGAAGAGCGCAACTCGCAGACGCCTATCGAAAAGCAACGTCCCACATGGCTGAAGACGCGCGTTTCCAATGGGCCGGGATATCAGGATATGCAGCAGCTGGTTCATCGCGGCGGACTGCACACCGTCTGCGCAGAAGCTAACTGCCCGAATATCTATGAATGTTGGGAGGACCGTGAGGCTTCCTTCCTGATTGGTGGAGCGCTGTGTACGCGTCGATGCGACTTCTGCGATATTGCCACCGGACGGCCAACTGAATACGACCGGGATGAGCCCAAGCGCCTGGCTGAGTCGGTTAAAGAACTCGGACTGCGCTATGTGACGATCACAGGCGTCAGTAGAGACGACCTTGAAGACGGAGCCTCGTGGCTCTACGCAGAATCGTGCCGACAGATCCATGTCATGCAGCCTGGGACCGGTGTCGAATTGCTGGTCGATGACTTCAAAGGCGATCCGCATGCCCTTGCACAGATATTCGAATCCGGGCCTCAGGTGTTCGCTCATAATCTGGAAACGGTTCCGCGCCTGATGAAGACAATCCGGCCGGCGTTTCGTTACGACCGTTCGCTGAGTGTCATCAACGCAGCGAAGGAGGCTGGCCTCGTCACAAAATCGAACCTGATTTTGGGCATGGGGGAGACGACCGAAGAAATCGAATCCACCATGCGTGACCTGCTGGACGCGGGGTGTGACATCTTGACCATTACGCAATACCTTCGCCCCTCGGCATTGCACCATCCCATTGACCGATGGGTCAAACCTCAGGAATTCGTGCGACTGCGTGACGTGGCGTATGCGATGGGATTCCCCGCCTGTATGTCAGGGCCGCTCGTGCGTTCCTCCTACCGTTCAGGCAAACTGTGGGGCGAAGCGATGAAGAACCTGGGTCGGGAAATCCCGTCCGAATATGCTGACCTCGTTGAACTGGCCTCCGCTGGTGCGGCGCGTCAGGAAGCCTCAGCTGTTGTGGGACGGATGTCTCCGGCAGAGTGTGCTCACTCAACGTCGGCCGAACCTGCGATCCCTGCCAGCGGGTCGCTGGTAGGACGTCCGCTTCCGGTTTCGGCCCTCTAGGAACCTCATACATTACACAATGCGCGCCTTGAAGCTGGCTGATGAGCCAGTCAAGGCGCGCGTTGTGCGTCGGCGACCAGAAGTTATGACCTCGGCGAGAAGGCGTGTTCAGTGTGATGGCTACCAGTGATGACTGGCACGTTCGAAGCAGGAGCTTCTGGCTCCGTGTCGAACAATGACTGAAAATTCTCCTCGTTGATAATCTGCCGGGACGCATGCGCTCCCCTGAAACCAGATCCGGACGAGGCTGCTGCCGCCATCGAACCACCGGCGCCTGCCATCGCCATCGGCGGAACCATGAAGCCGCGCCCAGTCGCCGCGGCGCCACCACGAGCTGCCAAGGAGGCAGAGGACGCGGCTGACGATTCAGCGGCGTGGAAGCCCAGACGGCCCGCCTGCGTGGGAGCAGATGAAGACGCGTGGACAGCTTCTGCACCTGCCGGAGCCACCGGGATGCGTGAGTCAGGAGTGATATCACCGTTGTGCCGGATACCCGCGAAGGCAGCAGAGTGGCTCATTCTCACATCAGACGCGCTATGAGCGCCCGACACGTCATAGGAGCCTGGCATGCCGTAGGAGCCTGCGTGATAGGAACTCGGCAAAGCTGAGGCGTAGTGGGTGCCATAGTAGTCTGAGTAACCCAAGCCGCCATATGCTCCGCCACCGTAAAATCCTGATCCTCGGTTCAGCGAGGTGCCTCGGCCGTACGCCGCAGGATCCATCATCTGACGCTGGGAACCAAAGAGGCCGCCACCCTGTGAGCCACCCGTGATCTTGTTGAGCAGCGCGTTTCCACCAGTGGTGAGAAGCTTGGTGCCGACATCTTTCAGAATCTGACCACCGGGGGTGGCCAGGAACTGATTGAGCATGCCGCTCACTTTGTCGAACAGGCCGGCAAGCTGACCCAGGAGGCCTTTGAGGTTGCCGATCGACTCGATCACCTTGTTGATCGTTTCGCTGATGCGCGTGGCCAAGCTCGACACCTTGGCCGAGACCTGTTGGATGATGGCCGGCAGTGCCAAACCAGCGGTCGCGACTGCTTCGATCACTGCTGAAGCAAAAGCACCGATGATCTGTGAGAGCGCGTCGCGGACCAGGTCATGAACGATCTGGACGAGGGACGCGGCTACTTCCAGTGCCGTGCCCATTGCATCTGCCCAACGTCCGGCTTTCTCAACGGTCTTGGCGATGTCGCCTTCGAGGGCATTCAGCGCCTGAATGGTCTCACCGCGCATATCGGACAGGTCGACGCGGGTGTGGTTCTGCAGAAGCGTACCGGCTTCAGCGAGCTGAGCGTGAATGTTTTTCCACGTCGCGCTGTAGGCGGCCACCTGGTCGGCATCACCGGTGAACGCATCGAGCCATTCGTCCAGAGGGTGAACATGCTCGATGAGCCACCCCAGGCCCATCGCAATCAGTGTGCCCAGCGGGTCGAGGACCGCGGCACCGATATCCAGCGCGGTTGAAAAGAGCGCGACGCCGCCACTGACCCAGTCCTTCGATTCAAAGGCCTTGACGAGGGCCTCACCATCTTCGATCAGCAGCGTACCGGCCAGCTGCCCTGTGGATTCCTGGCGTTCAGCAACCAAAGAATTACTCATGGCGACCTCGCTTACCCCATACGTTTACCTCAGCTTTGAACCCGCGTGTCAGGTCCGCTTCCTGAGAGTTGAAGTCTTCAGTGGTCAGTCCGAGCTGCCTGGACGTCCTCTCCAAGGCGTCGGTTGCGCTTTGCATGGTTCGGCGCGCTGCGCTTTCCATGATCAACAACGGAGGCAGCAAGATCGGGGTGCAGAGAAGCCCAAAAGCGGTGCCGCCTATACCCGCTTCATATGAGGCCTGCTTAGCCAGGTCAACAGCGCTGGCCACCTGTGCTACGTGTGCTTTGTGCTGGGACAGTTCGTCTGTTCTGATCTCGAGGTCGCTCACATTTCACCTATCAATCTTGAGACAATCGGAGAATCCTCACCAAACAGTTCGCTCGCGATCGTGTGCACCTGACCGCGAAGGTTCGTGCGCGCCGCGTTGTAAGCCTCCATCACGTCGTAGGCGATGTGATCGGCTGGCACGCCCTGGGCATGACTATCGATATCTGTACTTCTGAGATGACCTTGAAAATTCACCGTGATTCGCACGAGACGGTCGCGACTGGTGCCCTGTCCGGTCACTTGCTCTGCTCGGCGACGAAATTCTGTTGCGGTTTCTGCGTGCTGTTGAGCTTGGGCCACTTGACGCTTGACCCGCTCTTGCGCTTGTGCAATTTCGTCCACACCTAGGAATGTAAACGGAAAACAGGACCTTTGTCCATACCTGACAGCAAATTTCCGCAAATTTACATTTGCTCTGTACACCGGCCGCTGCACCGTGATGCAATGTTCTCTTACCGATACGCGTCCACACTGCGACAGAACGCGACGCGTGCGTATGCGCGCACATTCACCCGTTCATTGGATTCAATGCCAATGTGCCTCGTACACGCACATGTCTGGTACACACACTTCCGGTACACACACCGCCCTGCTAGTCACCTTGTGCGAACACTGCGCGAAGCGCGCAGACGGTGACCTTGCCGTTGGACGATACCGGCAGTGACTCAACTACCGCCAGGCGCTGAGGCACTTTGAAGCGCGCAAGATATCGACCGGCAAACTCACGTACATCGTGAAGCGATGGCGCTTCGCACCCCTCATCCATGACCAGTACCGCGCTGACAGCTTCGCCCCACTTCACATCGGGCACACCCACCACATGCGCGGATCGGACTCCGTCCATGCGCGTGAGCACCTGTTCAACCTCGTGAGGGAGCACCTTTTCGCCGCCTGTGTTCACCGTGGCCACTTTGCGCCCCACGATGTGAACGAAGCCGTCCTCGTCAATGAAACCCAAGTCGCCGGTGCGCAGCCACGGGCCCCTCAACGATGCCGCGTTGAGTTCGTCGTCATTCCAGTACCCGTTGGTAACGGATGGGCCGGTGCAGATGAGTTCACCAATAGTGTTCGCACGGATGTCTCCCTCGCGCGAGCTGGGCGGCAGAACGCTCGCAGTTGAAGAGGGGGACTCGCCCGCCCGGGTACCTTCAACTGGGACAGCGTGTGCGTCCAGCCCATCCACCATCTCGATACCGATACGTGTGTGCGGGAAAGGAAAACCGCTGGTTGTGGAGCGGTCGGCTGGAAGACCGGGAACCAGGCACGTACCTGACGCTGCCTGCTCAGTCATCCCCCATACGCTGAACGGTTCAAGGCCTCGTTCGCGCAACATGGCGGCAAGGTCAGCCGGTACGGGTGCGCCACCGATCAAAGGGCGCGTGAATGAGGGCAACCCATCCGAGGTGAAAGTGGGAACCTGACACATCATGCGGTACATCGTGGGAACGGCGAACATCATCTCCACCTGGTAGCTGCCCAGGGCTTCGACCAGTGCAGCCGGATGGAACGCATCCACGATGATCACCGTTCCGCCCGAGATCGTCAGGTCCAGCGTGGTGCCGTTGAAACCACCGATATGGGACAGGGGAACGCTGACGGCTTCGACGGTGCGTGGACCATATTCGAAGACGTCGCGGAAATTGCGCGTGCCCCACCACAGGTTCTCATGGGTGAGTGTGACGCCCTTGGGATGAGCGGCCGTTCCCGAGGTGTACAAAATTGCGCCGACCGTGTCCGCAGGCAGTGCCGCCACATCAGCAAGCGGCAGGGGAGTGGTCTCAGCAACTGCGCGACTCCACTGGTCAACTGTCACGACGCGTGGCTGGCGGGCCGGGTGGGAAGTGTTGTCGGCGTCGGGATTCAAGGCGGTCGCGCGCTCAACGCGGTCAATCTGAGCATCCCCGCAGATGATGACATCCGGCTCGCAGTTGACCAGGATGGCGGCTAATTCCCCGGCCTGCAGGTGCTGATCGAGCGGCACAGTGATGGCTCCTATTGCGGAGCAGGCCACGTGCACGAGCATATGCCAGGCGCAGTTCGGCGCCATGATAATGACGCGGCAGGTGGGCCCGACATTCCAGTCCAGTAAGACCTGAGCAGCGCGCAGCGCGTCGTCGAGGCTGTGAGCCAGGGTGCGGCGCGAGGCTTCCGAGTAGGTGTGCGCTGCAGGATCCAGATGCAGCTCGATGAGATTGTCGCGCCCGGCATGGCGCGCAGCGGACAGCGCGAGGAAATGGATGGCGGAAAAATCTGCGTGCGGCTCAGTGATCACGGCTCCTATTATGCAGCCGCCGATGCGCTGACGGTGAACATGAGGTGATGGACACGATCACTAGGAACACGACGGCGCAGACACGTACGATAGAGGGTCGCAACGTTTGTTTACCAGCACAGGAGGCATCACCATGGCAGATGAATCGCGAGTACATAAGGTGGAGGACCGGATTCATCAGACGGTCGCACGCTTGCTGGGCCGACGCATCAAGGATCCGCGCCTGGGGTTCGTGACCATTACAGATGTGCGCGTCACAGGAGACTTGCAGCACGCCTCCGTGTTCTACACCGTCCTGGGTGATGACGAGGAACGCGCAGCAACGGCGCGCGCTTTCGAATCCGCCAAGGGGCTGATTCGCTCCGAAGTGGGCAAGGCATTGGGCATTCGATTGACCCCGACGCTCGAATTCATCCTCGACGCGCTTCCAGAGACGGCCGCCTCCATTGAAGATGCATTGGGCAAGGCTCGTGCGCGTGATGAGGAGATCGCGCGCGGTGCTCAAGGTGCCAGCTATGCCGGCGAGGCAGACCCCTACCGTCATCCCGAAGAAGACGACGAGGAATACGCCGACGAGGGAGGCGCTGACGACACATACGTCGATCAATCAGACATCGACGAGGCCGACGCCGACACCGACGAAATCTAGGCCCGCCCAGATCCATGACACCTACCGATTCGAAGCAGAAGCCACAGCCACCCTCGGGAATTCTGATCGTTGACAAGCCCCAGGGGATGACCAGTCACGACGTGGTGAGCCGTGTGCGACGACTGGCGCACACCCGTAAAGTCGGGCACGCCGGTACGCTCGACCCGATGGCGACCGGTGTGCTGGTGATCGGTATCGGCAAAGCGACGCGGCTGCTCACCTACCTGAGCGCCAGTACGAAGATCTATGACGCCACCATGCGTCTGGGAATCGGGACAACCAGCGAGGACGCAGATGGGCAGGTCACGGAGCGCCCAGGAGCCAGCGATGTGACAGTCGATCAGGTGGCCGACGCTGCCCGTGTGGTGCGTGAACGTGGGTGGCAGGTGCCCTCTGCCGTCTCTGCCATCAAGATCGGTGGGAAGCGTGCGCACGCCCTGGTGCGCGAAGGAGAAGACGTCCACATCCCTCCGCGCGAGGTTCATATCAGCGCGATTGACCTGACTGGGCCGCTCCGCCCGACCGCAGCGGAGGCAGGCGTGCCGGTGGTGGACTGTGATATTCACGTTGAATGTTCGGCCGGCACCTACGTGCGAGCCATTGCCCGCGACATTGCCGAACAGCTCGGCACAGCTGCGCACCTGACTGCTTTGCGCCGTCTGCAGGCCGGGGCATTCACCCTGGACGATGCTGCGCCACTTGATCGGCTTGAAGCGCTGACCGCTGAAGGAGCCGACGTGCCGATCATTCCCATTGGTGAGGCCGTCAGCAGACTCTTTGACACCCTTGAGATTTCTCAGGAGGAGGCCGCGCGCTTTGCTCACGGGAATCCGCCTGAACGCAGCGGCGCGCAGCTGGCTGATATGAATGTGGACCAGCCGATCGGCGTGTATTGTGAAGGCCGGCCTTTAGGCCTGGTGAAGGTACAAAACGGTGCTCTGCGCACGATAAGGGTGTGGTAAGACATGCAGGTGTGGACGTCAATTGACCAAGTGCCACGAGATTTCGCCTCCGTGGTGACGATCGGCAACTTCGATGGTATGCACCGCGGTCATCGGCGTGTGATCTCCGCCTGCGTGGACCGTGCGCGCAAACGCGGGGTGGCGGCAGTGGCCTGCACCTTTGACCCGCACCCCCGGCAAGTCCACCAGCCCGACTCGCATATGCAGCTGATCAGCCCACTGGAAGATCGCCTGAGCGCGATGGATGCTGCCGGCCTTGATCACACGCTTGTCATCCACTATGACCGCTCCTTCTATTCGCTGACGGCGCGCGAGTTCGTCCAGCTCACGCTCGTTGAGGTACTGGGTGCTGTGGAAGTTGTGGTTGGTGAGGATTTCCGCTTCGGCAAAGACAACGCCGGCACGGTCGAAACCTTGCGTGAACTGGGCAGAGAATACGGCTTTGATGTGGTGATGGTCGCTGACATCATCAGCCCGCAAGGTCGGCGCTGGTCGTCGTCCTGGGTTCGTGAACTACTTGACGAGGGTGACGTTGCTCAGGCGGCATATGTTTTGGGCCGACAGCACCGAGTGCGTGGCGTTGTTCAGCACGGATTCAAACGCGGACGCAAACTCGGTTTTCCGACTGCCAATCTGTCCGAGGGGATCGACGGTGTGGTGCCTGCGGACGGTGTGTATGCCGGATGGGTCGTACGCTCGGTGCCGAATACGACGGCGCGTGAGTTCTATCCGGCAGCGATTTCAGTGGGCACCAACCCGCAGTTCGGTGGAGATAAGCGCACCGTTGAAGCGCACGTGCTGGGGCGCGCCGACCTGAACCTGTATGGCGAGCGCATCGCGGTGCATTTCGTGGAACGCATCCGTGCGATGCAGGCGTTCGACTCGGTCGATGCTCTGACGGCTCAGATGGATGATGATCTGCGGCAAACAGCATTGGTGCTGGGGATTGGCGTGTCAGGACGCGTGGATCCTGATGCCGTGACGGCCAACTGACTGAGAGCAGACATCTGCTCGGCACCAGGCAAGCTGCTCACGCCACGTTCTTCACCCGATAAATCACGAGTGCGCCGGTCAGAGCGAGCACTCCGGACAGGATATACAGGCCCGCATAGCCGCCCAGGAATGACAAGGCTCCCGCTGCCACGACCGGTGCCAGCGCATTTGGCGTGACAACCGCGATATTCATGATTCCGACATCGCGTCCGCGTTGCGCGGGGATTGGCAGTACCTCGTTGATCAGCGCCTGATCGACCGCCATATACACGCCCCACGAAATGCCGAGTACCAGTGCGGCAATAATGACCACCCAGAACGCGTGCGCCCACGCCATGATCAAGCAGGCGGCCGCAACCCCAACGGATGATCCGGCCACGAAAATCAGGCGCCGGTGCATCTTGTCAGAAATCGACCCGGCCACCACGGCGCACACCACCACGGCCAGCGCATAGATTCCGGTCAGGATCAGCACGCCCGTATCTGGATCGTCCAGCTTGATGCGATCTCTCAGGTAGTAGAACAGGTAGAACAGTGCCGTCACGTTCCCCAGGGTCACAGCCATGCGCGCAATGAACACCCAGATAAAGTCTGCATATGGACGGTCGGCATTCGCCTGAGCGCCGACGGGTTTCTTCACATCCTCATCACTGTCATCGGTCGCGGCAGGTGTGGTCGGTGAGATCGCGAAGACGCCCTCGCCAGTGGGGACCTCGCGGTAGAAAACCAGGAACTGTACGACCAGGACCACCACGACTGCAGCGGAAATCCAGTAGGCCGGCGCGACATCGAAGACCGTGCCGATTGCCGTGCCGAGGACTAGGGCGAGTGTGTACGTCAGACCCATGACGCCTGAAACCGTGCCGTACTGGTTGGTCGGAACACGGTCGGGTGCCATCGCCTGGCTCGCTCCCACGGCGCTTGCGATCATGATCTGGAACAGCGTCCACGCGATCAGCAAACTGACGAACGAGGATGCCCCGCCCATCCACACCAGCAAGGCAGCTGATGTTACCGCGCCAATCAGCACCCACGGGGATCGACGCCCAAAACGCGAACGCGTCCAGTCGGTGACAAATCCCCACAATGCGGTGGCGATAATGGAGGCCGCACCGCCGACCGCCATGATCAGCGCAAGGTACTGCTCTTTGCCGTTGTCTCCGAAGAAGTCAAGGACCTGCTTGGCGATGAGGAGCTGGCTGGGGCCCGCCCACGCCAGGTTGATGCCCAGGTAAGCCAATCCGTAGCGACCGATCCAGCCTTTGGTGACGGGTGGTCGCGCATGAGGATCAACGAAGTGATCGTGGTGGTGGGTCTGGTCAGATGCGGTGCTCATTGCGGATCCTCCCGGTAACGCTGGCCGGCAACGTAGGTGTCGTAAAGATCCGGTGTCAGTGCGCCTTCGCGAATGATGTCGCGGTACATGAGGGCGGAGGGTTTGCACGTGCGCTGACCGGTGGCAGGATCCACACTGACCAGGCCGAAGCGCGCTGTCATTCCCTCGCTCCACTCCCAGTTGTCGGTAAAGCACCAGTGGTAGTAGCGCTCGACGGGCAGGCCACTGTGCGCCAGTGCATTCAGGTGATCCCAGATGAAGCGGCAGCGGAATGATTCATCGGCGTTTGCATCGCCGTTGTCGCACGTGCCGTTTTCAGTGATCCATACGGGTGCGTTGTAGCGCTCAGCCAGTTCGCGTGTCACCTCCACGATGCCGTCAGAGTAGACCTCCCAGCCCAGGTCGTTGACAGGGGTACCGGGTATGGTGCCATCTTCGAGCTTGTCGATCGCGCTGCGCGAATAGTAGTTGATGCCCAGGAAGTCGTAGTAGCGCCCCGGTTTTACTCCGCCACTTGTGCCGAGGGCGACCGGAAACTCACCGACCAGCATTGCCTGTGCGATGGCGTCCTGGAACGCATAGCGGGCAACGCGGGTGAGTACCCTGTGCGACGGGTTCGAGGCGACGCGCGGCACAAAAACACGCATGTGGTGCGCGAAACCGACCTTCGCTTCTGGTTGCAGCCGGTGGATCAGCATGTAGGCGCGGCAGTGAGCCTGAGCGAGGTGGCGCAGGCAGGCGCGCACGCTGCGCCACGATACATCTGCCGGGGGACCTTCCTGGAACAGGTGCGCCTGCGTGACATAGACATTGGGTTCGTTGATCGTCACCCAGTCGGTGACGAGGTTGCGAAATTCGCGTACTACCCGGTAGACGAAACGCATGAAGCAGGTGATGTTCTCGTGGCGGGTGAATTCACCTCGCTGGGCAAACCAGCGCGGATTAGAGAAGTGGTGCAGCGTCACGAGGGGTCGGATCCCTGCTTCGACGAGTGCTTCGAGCTCGTGTCGGTAATGGGCAATGGCGTCAGTGTCGAAAACACCTTCTTCGGGTTCGATGCGCGCCCACTCCAGGGACATTCGGTAGTCGCGAATGCCAAGGTTGCGCATCAGTTCGATGTCCTCGCGCCAATGCTGCCAGTGGTCGACCGCAGTAGCGGGGTCGGAGTTGTCGCGGATAGTGCCGGGCTTTTGAGCCCAGTCATGCCAGTCGTTGTGGGTGTCGCCGCCCTCGATCTGAAGGGAGGACGTGGCGACGCCCAGATGCAGGCTGGTCGGTAAGGTCACGTCGTCGGGATCCATACCGTGATGCTAGCAGGGCGACAGCACGTATGTGAGTGGTCGCTCACAGCAGCATGGGATGTGAGCCTCGTCAGGCCTGTTCGCTGACCGGCTGTGCGAGTCCCTCGATCACCTCGGCACCGGGCAGGGCCGCCAGCAACTCGCCGGGCACCGCCAACTTGGAGCGACGCAGACCTGACCCGATGACACACATGTCGACTATCACGCGTGGATCAAGCAGCAGGCGCCACTGTGGCGGCACGCCCACAGGCGTGATGCCGCCGTATTCCATGCCGGAGGCTTCCACTGCTTTGTCCTGCGGCCAAAACGAGCACTTGCGCACGTCCAGTGTCTTCTTGATGACATGGTTGACGTCGGCTCGCGTCGTTGCGCGCACGACAGCGGCAGCCACGCGTTCATCACCGTTGCGCTTGCCAGCAATGAGGACGCAGTTACACGACAAAGCCAGATTCATCTGGTAGTGCTCAGTCATCGCCTCGGTATCGGCGTAGTCTGGATCAATGTCGGCTACAAGGGCCTGCGCAGCCAGCTCCGGCTCGCGCTTGGCCAGTTCCTGAAGTGCCTTCGCGGTAGGATCCGCGAGAAGATCGAGATGCTCGAGGGCAGGGAGCCATGTCGCTGTTCCATCCAATTCAATACTCATATGGTTATTTCAGCCTGCCTGATCAACAGGCGCCACCTGAATTTCTTATGATGAGACATTAAAGCTGAACGTGCGCCATCTCACCGCGCTCGCAGCGTGATTTTCGCCCTGATCAGGCTGAAGTGAGGGCGGAGCGTGTTAGCCTGTATTCGCCGTTAGATCGGCCGCGGGATGGATTGCACGAAGACAAGCTTCGATGCTCCGCGCAGCGAGACATTTGAGGAGAACACGTGCCGCTGAGTAAAGATGTTAAAGACCAGATCATTGCTGAGTACGCAACTCATGAGGGCGACACAGGCTCTCCCGAGGTGCAGATTGCTCTGCTGAGCCAGCGAATCAAGGATCTGACGGAGCACTTCAAGTCGCACCCGCACGATCACCACTCACGTCGTGGATTGATGCTGCTGGTTGGTCGTCGCCGCAGGCTCCTCGGATACCTGTCGGACATCGATATTGAACGCTACCGTTCACTGATCGACCGCCTTGGCTTGCGTCGCTGAGTAAAGCTCGGCCCGGCTCCACCTGGAACCGGGCCGCTTTTGCTATCCCGACTCGACAATGCGCGCCTTGAACGAGCGGTTTTCGACAGTGGCTTACGGAACGCATGAACAGAAAATGCCGGTCCGTGGGCTTCGATCGAAGGCCGACGTCGGGCGCATGACCAGAACAAGAAATGGAGTATTACGCCCATGATGGAAGGCGAAGAAATCACCGCTGCCGAAGCCATTATCGACAATGGCAAATTCGGTAAGCGCACCGTCCGTTTTGAAACCGGACTGCTTGCGCAACAAGCTGCCGGCTCAACGCTGGCATACCTCGACGACGAAACAGTCGTCCTGTCCACCACGACCGCAGGGAAAAATCCCAAAGATCAGTTCGACTTCTTCCCGTTGACCGTCGACGTGGAAGAGCGTTCCTACGCTGCTGGCCGCATCCCCGGATCATTCTTCCGTCGCGAAGGCCGCGCCGGAACTGAAGCGATCCTGGCTGCACGTCTCATCGACCGCCCGCTGCGCCCCGGATTTGTCAAGGGCCTGCGCAACGAAGTCCAGATCATTGAGACCGTTCTTGCGGTTCACCCCGATGACGCATACGACGTCCTCGCCATTAACGCGGCGTCGATGTCCACCCAGATCGCGGGCCTGCCCTTCACTGGCCCGATCGGTGGTACGCGCCTGGCTCTGATCGATGACCAGTGGGTCGCATTCCCGCGTTGGTCCGAGCTGCAGCGCTCCGTGTTCAACATCGTGGTCGCCGGCCGCATCGTCACCAACGAGGACGGCACGGATGACGTGGCCATCATGATGGTGGAAGCCGGCGGCGGCGAGAACGAATGGGAACTCATCCAAAACGGTGCCACCGCGCCGACTGAAGATGTCGTTGCCGACGGCCTGGAAGCCGCTAAGCCATTCATTCGCGCGCTGTGCGAAGCACAGATGAAGGTGGCGGAGAAGGCCTCCAAGGAAACAGGCGAATTTGAGCTCTTCCTTGATTACACCGACGAAGAGTACGACGCCCTCGAAAAGCAGGTGGGTGACAAGCTGGCCGAGGCCCTCAAGACTGAAGGCAAGCTTGCCCGCGACGAGGCCGTTGACGCTGTGCGCGACGAGGCTCTGGCAGCACTTGAGGAACAGTTCCCTGAAGGCGAGAAGGACCTCAAGGCTGCATTCCGCGCCTTGGAGAAGAAGACGATTCGTGAGCGCACACTGCGTGAAGGCATCCGCATGGATGGCCGTAATCCGCGCGAGATCCGCTCCCTGTTCGCTGAGGTCGGTCTTCTGCCTCGCGTCCACGGTTCAGCACTCTTCCAGCGCGGCGAAACCCAGATCCTGGGTGTGACCACGCTGGCCATGCTGCGCATGGAGCAGCAGCTCGACAACCTGAGCCCGATTACCTCCAAGCGCTACATGCACCAGTACAACTTCCCGCCATTCTCCACCGGTGACACCGGCCGCGTCGGATCCCCGAAGCGCCGCGAAATCGGTCACGGTGACCTGGCTGAACGCGCACTCAAGCCGGTTCTGCCCACGCGCGAAGAATTCCCCTACGCCATCCGTCAGGTCTCCGAGGCATTGGGCTCGAACGGCTCCACCTCAATGGGATCGGTGTGTGCCTCAACGTTGTCACTGCTGCAGGCTGGCGTGCCGCTGCGCGCACCCGTCGCCGGTATCGCAATGGGCCTGATGACCGGCGAAATTGACGGTGAGCAGAAGGCCGTGACCCTGACCGACATCCTCGGCGCAGAAGACGGCTTCGGCGACATGGACTTCAAGGTCGCGGGCACCAGCGAATTCATCACCGCTCTGCAGCTGGACACCAAGCTGGACGGCATTGATTCACAGCTCCTGCGTTCCGCGCTCGCACAGGCTCGCGATGCCCGCCTGGCGATCCTCAAGCTGATCCACGACGCGATCGACGGCCCCGATGAGATGTCCGCCAACGCGCCTCGCATCATCACCGTCCAGGTTCCGGTCGACAAGATCGGTGAGGTCATTGGACCCAAGGGCAAGATGATCAACCAGATTCAGGACGAGACAGGCGCTGAAGTTGTCATCGAAGATGACGGCACAGTGTTCATCTCTTCCTCCGATGGTGCTTCTGCAGAAGCGGCACGCACCATGGTCAACCAGATCGCAAACCCGCAGATGCCTGAGGTGGGTGAGCGGTTCGTCGGCACCGTCGTCAAGACGACATCCTTCGGCGCATTCGTCTCCCTGACGCCAGGTAAGGACGGTTTGCTGCACATTTCGCAGGTTCGTCGCCTGGTCGGTGGCAAGCGCATCGAATCTGTCGATGACGTGCTGCAGGTGGGCCAGCAGATCGAGGTTGAGATCGCTGAAATCGGTGACCGTGGCAAGCTGTCTCTGCATGCCGTCGTTGACGGAGAGGCCGCTGAATTCGAGCCGGAACCGCGTAAGGACAAGTCCGGACAGTCCGACAAGGACCAGGATGATCGTTCAGAGCGCTCCGGACGCGGTCGCGGACGCGGCCGTGGAGAGCGTCGCCAGCGCACCCGCACCCGTCGTCATCACAACGACGAGGGCGGCTCTCACGACGCAGACTCGAAGGATCAGTCAGATTCCACTGACTCCTCCGACGATGCTGAGTAAGTGAGAACGCTGAATAAGTCTGAACGCTGAGTGATGCTGACTCGGCAGGGCGCGGCACCCGACTGAGGGTGCCGCGCCTTCTTCGTGGGCTGGCCGAAGGCCTGCCTCGAACAACGCCGGTATGGTCACAGGCGGGTGCGTCGCGGCTCAATGGCATAAGCTAAGTCTGACGCGTGCAACACAGCTGCGAACCAACGAAAGGACAGCTCATGAAGCGCTTCACGGATCCGGTCTTATTCGGCGCCCTTTTTGTCTTGGATACGCTGGCATGGCTGATACTGATGTCCACCGGCGGCATTGAAACCGCAGACCCCGGCTACGTCGCACCGATGACGGTCGGCAGCATCATTGTCATCGCCTGCCCAGCTCTGTTGGTTGCCACAGTTCTCGGCTTTGCGCGCGCTATCACCCGCCAGTCACCACGCAGCTTCTATATGTGGGCATTGTGCATGACGGTTGCCGCCGCCGTGATCGTCGGAATCGCCAGCGCCGCAACATCTGCATGGGGTATTGAAGTGGGATTCGGATGGATGACGTGGTTCTTCGCCATCATGGCTCTCGCACTTCTGATCGCTCTGATCATCGCACTCACCGGCGGCATCCCGTCGGAAAAGCACCTGGGCACCAGCGCCAAGGAGTCCAACGCTGACACCTCAGCCAGTCGCAACGACAAGACGGCAAGCGCCAAAACACGCACAACGGCTCCGCTCAAGTCCCGCTCGAGCTTGGAAAGCGATCCGCCACAAGACATCGCACCTGTCGGCGCCTCCGCAACTGAAGGCTCCAAGATGACGTCGAAGCAGGCGCGCCAGGGTGCCGACCCGCTTGACCTGCCCGACTCGTCAATTACGCCATCCGCGTCAAATGGCACATCAACGAATGCACCAAAGGAATCTCGTTAGTGACCGCACCAACCATAACTGGTATCGATCTTCCACTCGGCGGCGCGCAGGCAGCGGCCTCGTCAATGACCGTCAGCGATGATGAAACGACGGTGACGCGCACGATCCTGCCACGCGGCGTCAGAATCATCACTCAGCACGTCCCCGCCACGCGCTCAGCGGCAATCGGGCTGTGTGTGCCGGTCGGCTCGCGCGACGAAAGCCCTGTTCACGCTGGAGCCACACACTTCCTGGAGCACCTGCTGTTCAAAGGCACACCAACGATGAGTGCGCTCGATATTGCGGTCGCATTCGACGCGGTCGGCGGTGAAACAAACGCGGAAACCGACAAGGAACACACGCAGTACTATGCGCGGGTGCGTGACGCGGATGTGGATATGGCGCTGAGTGTCCTCACCGACATGGTGACCTCCTCATCGCTGGTGCCCGACGCCTTCGACGTGGAAAAAGGCGTGATCCTTGACGAACTGGCGATGGCGAAGGACTCACCGCTCGATGCAGTCCACGAAGCATTCGCTGCCGCAGTTTTCGGTGACACAACGCTGGGCAAACCGGTCGGCGGAACTCCTGAAGCAATCCGAGCCGTCAGCCGTGACGACGTGTGGGAGCACTACCAGTCCCATTACGGTCCAGACCGCCTCATCGTCTCCGTTGCCGGAAACGTTGAACACGACCACATCGTCGACCTCGTTGCTGCTTCGCTCGACCGGGCAGGGTGGCGTGGGGACGAGGGAGACCTCGGACCTGCTCCCAGGCGTGACACAACACCGGCACAGCTGGCACAACCCACTGTCCAGGAACGTCACCGCGACGTCGAACAGGCTCATGTGATCGTCGGATGCCCTGCGCTGCAGGTCGGTGATGACCGCATCCCTGCGATGTCAGTGCTGCTGTCTATCCTGGGCGGGTCGATGTCGTCACGCCTGTTCCAGGAGATCCGTGAAAAACGCGGCCTGGCTTACACGACATATGCCTTCAACATGCGCTACTCGAATGCCGGCGCATTCGGGATGTATGCCGGTACGTCGCCCGCACACGTGGAGCAGGTTGAACAGCTCATGAACGAACAACTGCAGGCTCTGGCTTCTGACGGGCCGACCGAGGAAGAGATCGTTCGGGTACGTGGACACGTGCGCGGCGCGATCGCCCTGGGGCTGGAAGATAACCTGTCACGGATGGGCCGGCTGAGTAACGCCGAGCTGACCGGCACGTATTTCACGGTTGATCAGGGCTTGGCCCGCATCAACGCAGTCACCCAGGAAGACGTGCGAGCGCTGGCAGCTGAGCTGGTCAACGCCGAGCAGGGCCGCGCGGTCGTGCTGCCGAACGCGCGCAGCTAAGACAGCCGCAGGCCACCGCGGCGAAGGAGGAGAGATGAACACACTGCGAGTTGCAGTCGTTGGTGCTCGAGGACGCATGGGTGCGACCGTCGTTGAGGCCGTCAGCGCAGCACCAGACATGGAGGTTGTCGCGCGCATCGATGTCGATGACCAGATCGCCACTGACACACTCAACCAGGCGACGGTCGCTGTTGATTTCACCGCTCCGGCCGTGACAGAAGATAATGTGCATGCGTTGCTGGACTGCGGCGTAAACGTCGTGGTGGGGACAACGGGCTGGACCGATGAGTCTCGCGGGCGCGTCGCGGAGCACGCCGAACGCGCAGGTAGATCCGTCATCATCGCGCCGAACTTTGCGATGTCAGCAATTCTGGCGATGAAATTTGCCGAAATGGCCGCGCCGTACTTCGAATCGGCTGAAGTGATCGAGATGCACCATCCGAACAAGCTGGACGCACCCTCGGGAACGGCACGCACCACAGCTGAACGCATTGCCCGTGCCCGCCGCGAAGCAGGATGCGCCCCGATGCCCGATGCGACCCGCACCGACCCTGAAGGAACTCGCGGCGGCGTCATTGACGGTGTCCCCGTGCACGCCGTGCGGCTGCGTGGACTGGTCGCACATGAAGAAATCCTGCTGGGAAACGAGGGCGAGCAGCTCGTCATCCGCACCGATTCCTTTGACCGCGCATCGTTCATGCCCGGCGTCCTGTTCGCTATCCGTCACGTGCACGAACAGCCTGGTTTGACCGTCGGTGTCGATCAGCTCATGACACTATGAGCAACGCTGATAGCCGCGTCTCAGTACGCCCCGCAACCGCCCCGGATGCAGCCGACATTGCTGCCATTCAGGTCGCATCCCTACGCAGCGTTGCCCGCGCCGTAGGGGGAGCATCCGTCGACGTTTCGCCTCTGGAGGTGCAGCGCGCCTGGAATGACACGCTCTCACGCATACCACCGCCGGGATGCTCCACAATGGTGGCGCTGCACGGCAGCCGCGTTGTCGGGTTCGTGGTCGCGCAGCCGGCACCGTCCCATCACATTGACCATGCGAAGGCACCTGATATTCCAGACGGCCTTGAGCTGGCCGCCCTCGACGTGGACGAGAGATTCAGGCGCTCTGGACACGCCTCCCGCATGCTGGCCGCGATTGTGGATACCGCGCGGGAAGCGGGGCTGTCTGCCCGCAGTCTCCAGGTGTGGATCAGCCCCAACGATGAAGCGCGCGTCAGATTCTTCCAGTCAGCAGGTTTTGCGCCGGCAGGGCTGCTCAGACGGCTCGATGTGGCAGGAACGCCGATGACGCAGCACCTGTGGTGGGCAGGACTCGACTCCGCGGGATCAGGTGGCGGTGGCAGGCCGAATGCGCAAGCAGACAGTGCCGGTGCTCGCGGCCCTGAAGGGTGCGGCCACCCTGCAGAATCCACCAACTGAAACAACGCGGCCCCTCGTGACGCCATCTCCTAGACTGTGAAACATGAAACATCTTCCGTCACGTACATTCGGATCCCTCGCCCCCGCATTGGTGACCCCTTTTCACCAGGATGGCTCACTTGATGCCGAGGCAGCAGCCAGGCTCGCCACCAAACTGGTCGACGACGGATGCGACACGATCCTTCTGTCGGGTACGACGGGTGAATCACCGACCACTCACCAACCTGAAAAGGACGAACTGACCAGAGCTGTCAAGGAAGCTGTGGGGCAGCGCGCTCACATCATGTGCGGCGCATGCTCGAACGACACTGCTCACGCCGTGCGCATCGCGGAAGGAGCGCAGGCATGCGGAGCTGACTGTCTGCTGGTCGTCGCCCCGTACTACAACCGTCCTTCCCAGGCTGGACTGATTGCGCACGTGCGCGCCATAATGGACGCGACCGACCTGCCGATCATGCTCTACGACATTCCGGGGCGCACCGGCCTGGCGTTCAGCGACGAGACGTTCGATGAGCTGGCCCAATACGACCGCATCAAAGGCGTGAAGGATGCGACCGGTCAGGTGGAACGAGGATCGGCACGTATGCATCGCACAGGGTTGGAATACTACTCAGGCGATGACGGTGAGAACTTCAACTGGCTGGTGGCCGGCGCATCAGGACTGATCTCAGTGGTTGCCCACGTTGCCGCCGCCCAGTACCGCCGGATGATTGATTTGCTGGATGACAACCAGGTGTGGGAAGCGCGCGAAATCCACTTCGAACTACGCCCACTGGTCGACGCCATCATGGGAGGCGGACAAGGGACAGTGATGGCGAAGGCCGCACTGGCACTGCAGGGAATCATCGACACACCGGCCGTCCGCCTGCCGCTCGTACCGACATCTGATGAGGAGCTCACGCGCCTGCGTCAGGTCATGGAACGCATGAACCTGCTGTGAAATAGCGTGGGAAAACATCTGGACGCGCGCCGCCGCTTTCAGCGCGGTCCAATGCGTGAGACACTTGCCCCATGAAGTCCCTGTACGAAAACTTAACCGAACCGGCACCCCTACCCGAGGGCGCCGTGCGGATCGTGCCCCTCGGTGGCCTCGGTGAGGTCGGCCGCAACATGACCGTCCTCGAATATGACGGAAAGCTGCTCATCGTCGACTGCGGCGTTCTCTTCCCCGAAGAAAGTCAGCCAGGTGTTGACCTGATTCTGCCTGACTTCTCGTGGATTGAGGAGCGCCTCGACGATGTGGAGGCGATGGTACTGACCCACGGCCACGAAGATCACATCGGCGCCGTCCCCTACCTGCTCAAACTGCGCTCTGACATCCCGATCTATGGGTCGGACCTGACATTGTCGTTCGTTGAGCCCAAGTTGCGCGAGCACCGCCTGGAGAACCCACCCCTGAACGTCGTAGATGAACATGACACTGCCGAGGTCGGCCCGTTCAGCCTGGAATTTATTGCGGTGACGCACTCCATTCCGGATGCGCTCGCAGTGTTCGTGCGCACTCCCGCCGGCAAAGTTCTGATGACCGGTGACTTCAAGATGGACCAGTTGCCCCTCGACCACCGCCTGACCGACCTGCGTTCATTCGCCCGGTTCGGCGAAGAAGGCGTCGACCTGTTCATGGTGGACTCCACAAACGCCGAGGTGCCAGGATTCATCACTCCTGAACGCGAAATCGGCCCCGTCCTCAACCAGGTTTTCTCAGATGCGACCGGCCAGATCATCGTGGCCTCCTTCGCCTCGCACGTGCACCGCGTCCAACAGGTCATCAATGCGGCGGCGCGCAGTGGACGCAGGGTCGCCCTCGTGGGACGGTCAATGGAACGCAATATGCGCATCGCGGAAGAAAAAGGCTACCTGTCAATTCCCGAGGGTGTCCTGATCGAACGCTCGATGATAGGGGAGCTGCCTCCAGAGCAGCGCGTCTACATGGCGACCGGCTCGCAGGGCGAACCGATGGCCGCGCTGTCACGCATGAGCGTAGGATCGCACCGATTCGTCACGATCGAACCGGGCGACACTGTGGTGTTCGCTTCCTCACTGATCCCGGGCAATGAAAACTCGGTCTATCGGGTCATCAACGACCTGACTCGACTGGGCGCAAAAGTCGTGCACCAGGCCAATGCGAAGGTTCACGTGTCCGGTCACGCCTCTGCCGGTGAACTCATCTACGCTTACAACCTCGTGCAGCCCGCCAACGTCATGCCGATTCACGGCGAGATCCGCCACCTGGTGGCCAACGGACAGCTGGCCGTCAAGACAGGTGTCTCCCCGGAAAATGTCGTGCTGGCTGAAGACGGCGTGGTCGTTGACCTGATCGATGGGAAAGCGCGCGTTGTGGGCGCGGTTCCATGTGAATACATCTACGTCGACGGACGCTCGATCGGTGAAATTTCCGACGACGAACTCGAGACGCGTCGCACGCTGGGAGCCGAAGGGTTCATCAGCGTGTACGCCGTGGTGGAACATGATTCAGGGATGGTGCTCGCACCGCCGACGATCCGCGCGATCGGCATGGCTGAGGACGATTCTGTTTTCGACGAGATCCTGCCTGATGTGGATGACGCACTGCGCCAGGCAGCAGCGCCAGGAGGACAGGATCCCTACAAACTGCAGCAGGCCATGCGGCGCGTTCTGGGCAGGTGGGTGGCGCGCAAGCTGCGTCGCCGGCCGATGATTGTGCCTGTCGTGGTCGAGCAGTGAACGTAACACCGTCCACATCGAAACGCAGTCCGCTTCCACCAGCCAGCGAGCAGGCCACCGCCCGCGCGCTGAGAATACCGACCATCGTCTCGGACATTTACGCCATTACGATGATCTGGTCCCTCCTGTCGGTGCTGATCCACCTGATCGCTCCGCGCGTCGTTGAAATCGGCATGTTGATCACGAGCGCGTTGAACTTGCCGTCGGGTGCCGGCCTGTTCGAAGCAGTAGTGTGTGGGTCAATCGCGCTGGCCGCATCGCGACGAAAACGCGTCGTACTATGGGCCATCGCCTTTTTCCAGATCATTGGCGCCCTCACGTCCGTGTTGTTCATCATCCTTTTCGTTGCGGACGGTAGCGTTGTGTGGCTGGATATGCCGTCCTTACTGATCTCGCCGCTCGTGGCGCTCATCGTGATGGTGGCGCTGTTGCACTATCGGGCCTCGTTTCCCTCGCACATTGTGCGCGGGTCCCTCGTCGGTGCCTTGGTCATTCTGATCACAGGGATCGGCACTTCGATCGTGTGGGGAATTGTGCTGGTGACGTGGGGACCGTGGTCGCATACCACTGCTGGACCCGGATGGGTGATTTCACGTTCTCTGGGCTTCGTGTCGCTGACACTGACCGACGGTAGCGAGCCGATAGGGCCGCGCCCCCTTGCACTGGCGTTGTCTTTATGGTCAGCGCTGATCTATCTGTTGGCACTGGCCTACTTCCTGCGCGGGCAGAAAACTCCGGGACGCACTTGCGGAGATGACCTGAAAACGCGCGAACTGCTGGCCCGTTGGGGAACAGATTCGCTCGGGTACTTCGCAACCCGTGGTGACCGGTCCCTGGTGCTGTCAACAGATCAACGTGCCGGCGTATCCTATTCGGTTCTGTTTGGTGTCTGCATGGCTGCCGGCGACCCGCTGGGTGATCCCCAATCATGGCAGAACGCGATCGCGCAGTGGCGCCTGCGCTGCGCCCGCTTCGGATGGATTCCGGCCGTTCTTTCTGCCTCCGAATCAGGAGCGCGTGCCTACCGACAGCAGGGGTTTGCCGTGCGAGCCATGGGGGATGAAGCAATCGTCCACGTCCGCGACTTCGAATTGCGTGATCCCTACATGAAAGACCTTGCCCATGCGGTTCGCCGAGTGGCACGCGCCGGTATCGATATTTCGATCCGCCAGCTCGGAGAGATCGACGCCGAGGAACGCTGCTGCCTGGAACGGGTCGCCAACGAGTATCGCAGAGGCGACGAACGCGGCTTTTCCATGGCGCTGGACCGCATGTTCGACCCGGTGGATTCACGCACACGAGTAGTCGTTGCCCGCGCAGGTGACGGCACTATCGAAGCAATCCTGACATTCGTGCCGTGGGGCAATACGGGGCTGTCACTGAACCTGATGCGTCGATCAGCTACAGCGACAAACGGCATCATTGAAGCCATGATTGTCGCCCTGATAACGGACTGCGCTGACGGGCCGATCAACGCGATCTCATTGAACTTTGCGATGTTCCGTCGCATTTTTCGCGAGGGCGAGGCGGTTGATGCCACGTGGCGTGCCCGGCTGCTCCGGCGCATCATGCGCGCCGCATCCAAATGGTGGCAGCTCGAGTCCCTGTATGAATCCAATTCCCGCTACCGCCCCGAGTGGTTTCCTCGTTATATGTGCTATCGCACGTTCGCAGAAATCACACATGTTCTGGCTGCAGCCGGTGGACTAGAGGGTTTCCTGCCCGTATGGGCTGACATTGACCATGGACAGTCATGGGGCATTGATGACGAACACCGCCGGGCAGTGCACGCCATCGAGCAGGAAGCCCATCAGGCTGTTGTGCCGCAGCGTGCACTCACGGAGCAAGAACGCGTCCGCCGCTCCAAGGCTGAGCGTCTGCGCCAAAGCGGCATGGAACCATGGCCCCCGTCACTGTCGCTGGGGCTTCTCCCTGATCAGGTGCGCGCTCAAGCGCGGCAGTGTGCCGATGATACCTGGTCCCCTGACGAGGTCACTACCGGTGGGCGCATCCGTGCCATCCGAGATCATGGCGGCATCATCTTCGCCGACCTTGACCGAGGCGGGCAGACGATTCAGATCATGCTGGAACAATCCACGACGGAACCGGCAGTGTTCGAACTGTGGGGCCTGTGTGACATCGGAGACTCGGTGGCAGTAACAGGGCACCCAGGACGTACACGCTTTGGCGAGCCGACGGTGCGGGTGGCAACGTGGACGATGGCGGCAAAATCGCTGCGTCCTCTGCCTGCCCACGGCACGTCGCTGGATGCTCAGACCCGCTCCCGCCAGCGTGTGACACATCTGTTGACAGACTCCACTGCGGTGGATCTTCTGCGCAAACGCTCGCGCGTGATGGCCACTACGCGCGCTGTGCTGGCGCACAACGGATTTACCGAAGTGGAAACGCCAATCCTGCATCCGATTAAGGGCGGGGCGAACGCTCGGCCATTTATTACACACCTGAATGCCTATGGTTCCAACGTATTCTTGCGGATAGCTCCCGAACTGTACTTGAAGCGACTGGCTGTGGCGGGTATGGACGCCATTTTCGAAATGGGACGCTCCTTCAGGAACGAGGGGGCGGACATGACCCATAATCCCGAGTTCACCTCCCTGGAGGCCTACCGAGCGGGCGGCGACTACACAACGATGCGTCATCTGGCCCAGGAACTCATCCAACGCTGCGCCCTGGAAGTCAACGGACAATGCGTATGTCTGCGGCCGGCAGGGTCATTCGGTACCGAGGGATTGCAGACGGTGTGCCGCTACGACGGTGTGGACATGGTCGAATACGACCTGTCAGGTGAGTGGCCTGTGATTGGTGTCCATGAGGCGATCAGTGCTGCCACGAACACCACAGTGACACCGGATTCGGACGATGATGAGCTGATCGGCCTCTGTCACGCGCACGGCATTGACGTACCACCCGTTGTCGACCACGGAGCACTGATCGCGGTACTCTACGATGACCTAGTTGAAGCGCAAACGGTTCAGCCGACGTTCTACCGCGACTTCCCAGCATCCTCTTCGCCACTGACCCGCAAACATCGCGACGACCCCCGTCTTGCCGAACGGTGGGACCTGGTGGCTTTTGGCATGGAGTTAGGCACGGCCTACACAGAGCTGACAGACCCTATTGACCAGCGCGAACGTTTCGTTGAACAGTCGCTGGCGGCAGCAGCGGGAGACCCTGAGGCAATGAGCATCGACACGGCATTTCTCGATGACCTCGACCTGGGATTGGTGCCGACCGGAGGTGTGGGAATCGGAATGGATCGGTTGGTCATGTTGTTGACCGGCAGCACGATTCGTCAGATTCTGGCGTTCCCATATGTGCGTCCTATGACTCACGCAGGAACAGAAGGTACGGTAATGGCATGACCGGTCGTTTCATCTCGACAGATTCCATCGTGCTGTCGCTCCCGCTGCACGTTGATCACATCCCCGAGCGGGGAACATCCGTGCGGGCAGACAGCGCCATGTCACGACCGGGAGGTGGTTTCACCACGCTGTCAGCCGTGGCAGCCTACGGGATCCCCGCGCTGCTGGCCTCACCACTGGGAACCGGACCGAACTCCTTCACCGTGCGCCGCCAGCTTGCCCACGCTGGCGTCCAGATCGTGACTGATGAACTGGTGGGCGACATCGGCGCTGCCATCATGTTGGTGGAAAACGACGGCTCGACCACGTCCGTCGCTACGTCAGGCGTTGAATCTGAACCATCGCGTGCCGCCCTCGACCGTATTGAGCTGCAGGAGGGGGACCTTGTCCATATCGGTGGCGCTGACCTGGTCAACGAGTCCAGTGCGCGCGTCCTGTCCGGATGGGGAGCAGACCTGCCCGATGATGTCACTTTGGTGGTCTCCGTGTCACCGGCTGTGGAGCAGGTACCAGTGTGGGCGTGGCGCCGACTGCTGAAACGTGTGGATGTTCTGACCATGAATATCCGCCAGGCCTCCACGTTGAGCCGGATTCTGGCAACTACTGAGCCTGGCACTGCGATTCGACATGTCATACGCCCCGACGCCGCAATCGTGCGTCGCCTGGGCGTGATGGGGTGCGAAGTGCAGGTCGATGAGAACTCGCCGCGCGTGCAGATTCCCGCATTCGATTCCATCACCGTTGACACGGTCGGTGTGGGCGATACGCATATCGCGATCATGTCGGCCGCACTGTTGGAGGGGCATGACCTGATCGAAGCATGCCGCATTGCCAACGCCGCGGCAGCGGTGACCATTTCACATGAATCGGCTCTGCCGGTGCCCACGCGCAGCCAGATCGAGGAAGTCCTGCGGGAAAAGCGCGTGAAATACTCCATGTGAGGCGATCTGGCGAGTCGGTCGGCGCGTCTGAAACGGATCGGAAAGTGTTCGCGGTAGCGTCGAAGTATCATGGCCAAAAAACCTGCATCATCTTCGCGTACTCGCAGCTCTCGAACCTCGGGGCGCTCCTCTGCACGCGCCGAGAACGCTCCGGCACGCCCAGGCGGACTGGCACGGGCAGCGTCGGCAACCGGCCACGCGGTTCGCAGCGCACACGAGCAGTGGCGCGCTACGGACCCTCAGCTTAAACGCGACGCGTTGGCATTCATCTTGTGTGGGCTGGCCATTATCATCGCCCTGCGTGAATGGTTCGGCATATCGGGGACCGCAGGAATGATCGTGCATCACGCGGTAGCCGGCCTGGTCGGACTGTTCTCCGTTCTGGTGCCGATTCTGTTCGTGGCTTTGTCGATCGAGCTCATCAAGGCACGGTCCGGCCAGCACGCGCTGCCACACCACATTGCAGGTGGAATCGGCATGGCCATGTCGATTGCGGGCATCACCCACATCACCGCGGGAAACCCGAACATCGATTCCTTTGACCGGCTTGAAGCAGCCGGAGGGCTTGCCGGCTGGTTCATCGGACGCCCGCTGGCTCAGCTGCTGTCACCCTGGGGAGCGATCCCCATTCTGGTGCTGCTCGCCCTGTACTCACTGCTGCTTGCCACCCGCACCCGAATCAGTGACATTCCCGCAGTGCTGCGCTCATGGTGGCGCATCCTGTCACGCCAGGACCAGCGTGAACGCATTGATGCAGACGATGTCGATAGTGACGAGGACGAGCTTGCGGCCACCGCTCAGCTGGATTCCTACGACGCGGATGAAGCATTCCGCCGTGCACACGAGAGCGCACACGCCGTCCCGAATGTGTCAGAACACCAGGACATCGAGGAAACGGAGCCCCCCTCGTCAGACCACGAACCAGAAGCAGCAACCCAGGTCCTGCCACAGGCAGATACGGGAGCAGGGGAGGAGACCTCCACACTGGCCGCACCGCCCACGACCGAGCCGCCTGCCAGTTCGTTCCAGCCCGAGCTCGACGAGTCGATTTCCTATACGCTGCCTGACGAATCCCTTCTGGTCCGCGGCGCGCCGCACAAGACGCGTTCTGCCGCGAACGATCAGATCATCGAGGCCCTGCAGCGCGTATTGACCGAATTTAACGTCGACGCCACAGTGACAGGCTTTTCGCGCGGCCCCACGGTGACTCGATACGTCGTCGAGCTGGGTCCGGGCGTCAAGGTTGAACGCATCACGAACCTGTCGAAGAACATTGCCTACGCTGTGGCAACAGCAGACGTGCGCATCATTTCACCGATTCCCGGCAAGTCCGCCATCGGTGTGGAGATCCCGAACCCTGACCGCGAGACGGTCGCATTGGGTGACGTGCTGCGCTCCGGTGTCGCCAAGCGCAATCACCACCCGCTCATGGTCGGTGTGGGTAAGGACGTCGAGGGTGGCTACGTTGTCACCAACCTGGCGAAGACACCGCACCTGCTGGTTGCAGGCCAGACCGGTTCGGGTAAGTCGAGCTTCATCAACTCGATGATCACGTCCATCATGATGCGCGCCACTCCGCAGCAGGTACGCATGATTCTGGTGGACCCCAAGCGTGTGGAACTGACGGTCTATGACGGAATACCGCACCTGATCGCACCGATCATCACGGATCCGAAGAAAGCCGCCGAAGCGCTTGAATGGGTTGTTGAAGAGATGACCAGGCGTTACGACGACCTGCACACATACAAGTTCCGTCATATTGACGACTTCAACAAGGCCGTGCTGTCCGGGCAGGTGCACGCGCTGCCGGGACTGGATCGCACGCTCAAGCCCTACCCGTACCTGCTGGTCGTGGTCGATGAGCTGGCGGACCTGATGATGGTGGCGCCTCGTGACGTGGAAGCGTCCATTCAGCGCATTACACAGCTGGCACGTGCGGCCGGCATTCACCTGGTGCTGGCCACCCAGCGCCCGTCGGTGGACGTGGTCACCGGCGGCATTAAAGCTAATGTTCCCTCTCGTCTCGCGTTCGCAACAGCCTCGCAAACTGACTCGCGCGTGATTTTGGACCAGACCGGTGCTGAAAAGCTGATCGGTCAAGGTGACGGCCTGTATCTGCCGGCGGGTGCGGCGAAACCTTTGCGCGTTCAGAGCTCGTGGGTCACTGAATCTGAAATCCATGCTGTTGTCACGCATGTGAAGGAGCAGATGGAAGTGCAGTACCGTCAAGACGTCACGGCACCTGCGAAGAAGCCGAAGGTTGCTGAGGATATTGGTGATGATCTTGAGGATCTGCTGCAGGCAGCCGAACTGGTGATTTCCACACAGCTGGGCTCCACCTCCATGCTGCAGCGCAAACTGCGCATCGGGTTCGCACGCGCAGGACGATTGATGGATCTGCTGGAATCGCGCGAAATTGTCGGCCCGTCCGAAGGATCCAAGGCGCGCGAAGTGCTGGTTCCACCTGAGTCCTTGCCGGACGTGCTGGCAATGCTGCGCGGGGAAACGGATTCCGTACATGCTTCCGAACCGGAACAACCTGCCGATCCGGCCTCCAGTCAGGGCGGCTACCACGGCGCGCCCTCGTCCGCTGATCACGCACCTGACGCGTACGGCGACTCAATGGGTCATGACTCACATGCAGGGCCGTTCGCCCACCCTCACCGGGACCTGACCAGCATCGGCGCACCTGATGACTGGGTCGATGAGAAGGACTATGACGACGGGTCAGGTCCAAATGAAGACGCCTGGCAACTGACTGGTCGCTGAACACGATAGGATTCATCATGATGAAGTCAGCACCGGAAAACGTCTCGATGTTGGATGAGGGGCCGAAGCGCTCCTGGGTCAATGTTCCCAACATCCTGACTGTTTTTCGCCTCATCATGGTGCCCATCCTCATCATCTTGATGCTGCAGCATGACTGGAACCTGCACTGGTGGGCGGTCAGCGTGTTCGTGATTGCCGGCGTCACCGACCAGCTCGATGGGCACATCGCCCGCTCGCAGGACCTCATTACCGATTTCGGCCGGATCATGGATCCGATTGCCGACAAGGCACTGACCTTGAGCGCCTTCATCATGCTGAGCATCGCGGGTTACCTCCCGTGGTGGTTCACCATCGTCATTGCGGCAAGAGAACTAGGCGTGACGGTGTTGCGTGCACTCCTGCTCAAACGCTCAGTTGTCGTTGCTGCATCGCTTGCGGGCAAGTTCAAGACCTTGTTGCAAATGTTCCTGATCTTCATTCTGCTGCTGCCCTGGTCCACTTTTTCGAACATCGTTATGCCGGGATCATGGTTCATGGTCGTCGTTGCAGCACTGACTCTGATCGCCACATTGTGGAGTGGAGCCGGCTACGTGATCGAAAGCGTCAAACTGTTCGGCAAACATTAGGTGTCATCTCAGACATGAAGAATATCTGGCGAATCCTGTCAAACGCCCGGTCACTGTGGCCGCTCTACGTTGGCATTATCATCGGCGCCATCGTCACGACGGTGACCTCCCTGCTCAGCCCCTTCGTCATCGCGCAGGGCACGCAGATCGTCGTGGACATGATCGGCGGCAAGACGAACGCGACGATCACCACCCTGGTGTGGCTGGCCGTTGGACTGCTCGCACTCATGGTGCTGAACTCGTTGATCACGAACGTCACCGGCTATATGGGTGACCAGATGAGCACGAGGATCCGCGCGATCCTGTCGCACAACTATTTTTCGAAACTGCTGCGCCTGCCGCAGCGCTATTTTGATTCCGAGCTGACCGGCACGATCATTTCGCGCCTGAACCGTTCAATCACTTCGGTGGCTGACTTCCTGCAGGTATTCGCCAATTCGTTTTTCACCACGATCCTCACCGTCGTCACGGTGCTGGTTGTGGCTGGCCTGCACTCGCCGTGGCTGGCGTTGTGCCTGTTCATCATCTACCCGCTGTTCGTCTGGCTTACAGCTTTGACCTCGATGAAATGGCAGGTGTGGGAGCATCAGAAGAACGAGCACTACGACATCTCGGGTGGCCGTTTTGCTGAAGTCATCGGCCAGCTTCGCGTCGTGAAGTCCTATACGCGTGAGCGTTCCGAACTGGAAGCCTTCGACGGGCACTACGACGACGCAATCAGCATCACGCGCTCCCAGTCTGCCTACTGGCACCGCATGGACATTATTCGTCGCGTGTGCCTGGACCTGGTGTTCTTCGCGGTCTACCTGATTATCTTCATCCAAACTGCTCGCGGCGCCTTCTCCGTTGGATCAATGGTGCTGCTGATCCAACTGATCAACATGGCCAAGCAGCCTGTCACGTCGATGAGCTACTACGTGGATACCCTGCAAAAGGCGATCACCGGCTCCAACGAGTACTTCAAAGTCATGTCAGAACCCGACGAGCCGCTGACCGCCGTGCACGAGACAATCGACTGGTCCAGCGAGGATCCATACGTCGAGTACACCCACGTCAACTTTGGTTACACCGACGAGGCAGTCCTGCGCGATATTTCCCTCGCTATTCGCAAAGGTGAACGCATCGCGTTTGTGGGTGAGTCAGGTGGTGGGAAAACCACGATGATCAACCTGCTGATGAAGCTGTACACGCCTGATTCAGGCGTGCTGAGGGTACGCGGACATGACGTGACGCAGGTGCCGACTCAGACGTTGCGCGATCAGATCGGTGTTGTTTTCCAGGACGCGAGCCTGTTCTCCGGCACGATTCGTGACAACATCACCTACGGCAAACCCGACGCTACGGACGACGAGATTGTCGAGGTGGCGCGTCGAGCGAACGCCCTGTCGTTCATTGAGCGCCTTCCCGAACGCTTCGACACGCAGATCGGTGAGCGCGGCATCAAACTGTCAGGTGGGCAAAAACAGCGCATCTCCGTTGCTCGCGCCATGCTCAAGGACGCGCCGATCCTCGTGCTCGATGAGGCAACCTCAGCCCTGGACACCAAAGCTGAACGGCAGGTTCAGGCCGGCCTCGACGAACTCATGCATGGGCGCACGACGATCATCATCGCGCACAGGCTGTCCACGATCGCAACGGTGGATCGAATCGTCACCTTGAAGAACGGGACGATCGATGAGGTCGGGTCGCCTGCTGAACTGGCGCGCAGTGGCGGAATCTACGCGCAGCTCCTGGCGCTGCAGGCCACAGACTCGCACGCCAGCCGCACACTGCTCAAACAATTTGAAATCACGCACTGACGCTGCCGGCCAGGGGAGTACCAACTCCCCGAATCGAGACGTACCCCACATTAGGGATCTGTCAACTGCCGGGAATAAAGACATCGTCAAGGGCGTTGAAATGATCAGACAAGGAAATGATCCTGCGCATTGCAAGCTGGTGTTCAGTAACTTCCCAGTTGGTGAACATAGGATGCATGTGAGTTCAACGAGAGGATACAGTCAGAACATGACGACAACTGCAACAGCACCACTGCTTCGCACCGAGATCGGCGACGTGCTGCGCTCACTGCGTCAGGACCAGGGCCGGACCTTACGCGAAGTTTCATCTCAGGCACAGGTGTCGCTGGGATATCTGTCCGAAGTTGAGAGGGGACAGAAAGAAGCCTCCTCTGAACTGCTGCAAGCCATTACCGGAGCACTAGGCGTCCCGCTGTGGGTCGTCCTGCGCACCGTGTCAGATCGCATGGCGATCATTGAAAGCACAACGGTGCCCGATACGGTACCCGATGATTTGATGTCGGTTGCGCTGTTGAGCTAGAACGGTTCAGCTTCGTGCTCAAATCAGAATTCTGGAACGCCCTTGACCAGGTCTATGGACCTGCGTTGGGGCGTTCCCTGTTTCAGGACCTCTACCTCGTCCCGCTGAAAATGAGCGGCCGTGAGGCGATGGATGCCGGTGTTGACGTTGAGGTGATATGGGACGCCCTCGTCGATGAAACCGGAAAAGGCGAAGAAGCCCGCTGGGTGCACAGGCGCCCGAAGAAGAAGCGCTGAAGGCGAGCCGAACGGTTGCCTGCGCGAGAATTGACGGGCGAGGCGGCTCACGTTTGTGACATCAGCGTGTCGTTTCACAATCGAACACGTGTTCCACTACTGTATCCACAGGTGGCCCGATTCGCTCCAGCTTTCCACAGATTGCTCGCGACGAATCCCAAATGCCTATGGTCGGGCATATCGTCACTCATGCACCCCGGCGAGGGGACCGCATTCCGAGACCAGGACTGATCCATTGGGCGGAGAGCCCGCAACGACGAGGAGAAACACGATGGCCAGGAAAACAGCCCCGCGTGCGCAGCAAGCGACCACAGATCGCGACAAAGCACTGGAAGTGGCACTCGCGCAGATCGATAAGCAGTTCGGAAAAGGATCTGTGATGCGACTGGGCGACGATGCGCGCCCGCCCGTACGCGTCATTCCCACAGGTTCGCTGGCCCTCGACATCGCACTGGGTATCGGCGGTTTGCCGCGCGGTCGAGTCGTTGAAATCTATGGACCAGAATCTTCCGGTAAAACCACCGTTGCTCTGCACGCCGTTGCCAACGCACAAAAAGCGGGTGGAAACGCTGCGTTCATCGACGCTGAGCACGCACTTGATCCGGAGTATGCGCGTGCTTTGGGCGTGGACACTGACTCCCTGCTGGTTTCACAGCCTGACACCGGTGAACAGGCACTGGAAATTGCCGACATGCTGATCCGCTCGGGCGGCATTGACATCATCGTCATTGACTCGGTGGCCGCGCTCGTTCCCAAGGCGGAAATCGAAGGCGAAATGGGTGACTCGCACGTCGGCCTGCAGGCCCGTCTGATGAGTCAGGCGCTGCGCAAGATCGCAGGCGTCCTGTCGGCCACAGGGACAACTGCGATCTTCATTAACCAGCTGCGTGAAAAGATCGGTGTGTTCTTCGGATCTCCCGAGACAACAACGGGTGGCAAGGCACTGAAGTTCTACGCTTCAGTTCGCATCGACGTGCGTCGTATCCAGACTCTCAAAAATGGCGATCAACCCGTCGGCAACCGCACCCGCGCCAAAGTCGTCAAGAACAAGATGGCGCCGCCGTTCAAGCAGGCGGAGTTCGACATCGTCTACGGTAAGGGAATCTCACGTGAAGGCTCCCTGATTGACATGGGCGTGGAAAGCGGCATCGTGCGCAAGTCAGGTTCCTGGTTTACCTACGGAGATGATCAGCTGGGCCAGGGCAAGGAGAACGCCCGCCAGTTCCTTGTTGACAATGCTGAACTTGCCGACGAGATCGAACACAAGATCCTGCAGGCCGTTGGCATCGAAGCATCTCCCGAAGAAGAATCAACACAGTCCGAGGAGGCTTCGGAGACAGCGGAGCCGGCCGTTGACCCCTCCGAAGATGCAGGATTCTAAGGTGTGTGCACGTGGTCAACTACTCGGATCCCGAAGACCATCCTGAGCTGGGTGACCAGCGTCGGCGTGCAACCGCGGATTCGGCTGCGCAACGCATGGCGCGAATTCGCGAACGCAACGCTTCTTTAACGGGGACAGCCGCGATTGAAGCGGCACGTGAGGTGGCACTGCGTCAGCTGGACGCCAGGGCGCGATCACGCGCCGAACTGCACACGGCCATCACGTCGCGTGGCTTTTCCAGTGATGTTGCCGATGACGTACTGGAACGGCTCGAACGCGTTGGACTGGTTGATGATCGCGCGTTTGCCGCCATGTTCGTCAAGGACCGCTTCTCGCTGGGCGGCAAAGCAGGACGCGCACTGGCAGCAGATCTGGCGAAACGCGGAGTTGCGCTGGAGCTGATTAACGAGGCCCTGAGCGAGATTTCTCATGAGGATGAACAGGCGCGGGCTCGACAACTTGTCGACGCGAAGAAACGGTCGGTGCTGTCACGAGGGCTCGACGGCGCTGAACGCGATAAAGCCTTTCGCAGGCTGACGGGTATGCTGGCGCGCAAAGGATATGCGGCTCACGTGTGCGTCAGCGTTGTCGGCGCCGCGTTGAATGAGTGGAGTAGAGAATCGGACGATGACATCTGATGATGCGACTTTTCGCCTGGTGCACGACCTTATCGACTCACACCTGACGATTGCGACAGCTGAATCCCTGACAGGTGGGCTCCTGTGCTCGACACTGGTCAACATTGCAGGCGCATCCGATGCGGTGCGCGGAGGCGTGTGTACCTATGCCACTGAGCTGAAGGCTGACATTCTGGGTGTCGATCGGGCACACCTGGCACGAACCGGTCCGGTAGATGCGGACGTGGCCATTCAGATGGCTCAGGGGGTACGCACCCTGATGGGTGCCGATATCGGTATCTCCACCACAGGCGTGGCCGGCCCAGGTCCGGCAGACGGGCACGAAGCAGGAACCGTCCACATCGCCTGTGTCACTCCAGAAGGCTTCACGCAGCGTGAATATCACTTCACTGACCGCTCACGCACACAGGTGCGCACCGCGGCTGTGGACGCTGCAATCACGCTGGTGAGTGACGTGGTCACACGCGGGCATGACGAACCCAACAGGGTGGAGTAAGGCATTGTTGAGTAGAATCTTCAGACGATGACTTCTTTGACCGATCTTTCCGCGCCAGCCGCACCGTCTGCACTGCCACGTACCTACGCGGTGCGCACACTCGGATGCCAGATGAACGAGCATGATTCAGAACGCATGGCGGGACTACTGGAAGAGTATGGACTGGTTCCCGTCTCACAAGTACCCGAAGCTGCAGCACGTGCCACTGATGCCGGCGACATGGGCGCTGACGTGGTGGTCATCAATACCTGCTCGGTCAGAGAAAACGCTGCGACTCGTCTGTTCGGAAATCTTGGCCAGCTCGCCCAGGTCAAACGTGAACGCCCCGGCATGCAGATCGCAGTGGGCGGGTGCCTGGCTCAGCAAATGCGCGGCGGTATTGTGGAACGCGCACCTTGGGTCGACGCCGTTTTCGGCACACACAACATCGATGTTCTGCCCGCACTGTTGCGGCGCGCTGAACACAACCAGGAAGCAGCAGTTGAGATCGAAGAATCGCTGAAGGTTTTTCCATCGACGCTGCCCACACACCGCGAATCCGTGTATGCGGCATGGGTGTCGATCTCTGTCGGATGCAATAACACCTGCACATTCTGCATCGTGCCGCATCTGCGCGGAAAGGAACGCGACCGCAGGCCAGGTGAGATCCTCCAGGAAGTCGAAGCAGTTGTCGCACAAGGCGCTATCGAAGTGACGCTGCTGGGGCAAAACGTCAACTCCTACGGTGTGGGATTCGGTCACAGAGGAGCCTTCGCTGATCTGCTGCGCACAGTCGGCGCAGTCGATGGAATTGAGCGCGTACGCTTCACCTCCCCTCACCCGGCAGCTTTCACTGATGACGTCATCGAGGCGATGGCTCAGACACCCACCGTCATGCCATCCCTGCACATGCCATTGCAGTCAGGCTCAGACACGGTGCTGCGCCAGATGCGCCGCTCGTACCGTCGCAAGAAATTCATGGGCATTTTGGAACGCGTTCGCGCAGCAATGCCCGACGCGGCTATTACGACCGACATCATCGTCGGCTTCCCCGGCGAAACGGAAAAAGATTTCGAGCAGACCCTCGAAGTCGTCGAAGAAGCACGCTTCGCATCTGCTTTCACCTTCCTGTACTCACCGCGCCCCGGCACGCCCGCAGCCGATCGCGACGACCAGGTTGACCCCGCGGTCGCCTCCGAACGCTACAGCCGTCTTATCGCCCTGCAAGATAAGATCTGCGCGCAGGACAATGAGAAGCTCGAAGGCACTGCCGTCGAAGTCCTCGTCAGCGAAGGACAAGGCCGCAAAGACGGTGCCACTCAACGCATCACGGGGCGCGCGCGTGATAACCGACTGGTACATGTCGCCCTGCCCGACACTCTTGTAGAAGCGGACAGGCCACGACCCGGCGATATGGTGCGCGCAACGGTCACGCACGGTGCGCCTCACCATCTACTCGCTGACTCGGCCCTGACCGGGGGACTTTTCGACGTTCGCCGTACCCGTGCAGGGGACGCATGGCAGGAGGTTCAGCGTGCGCACAACGAGGCATCCGATCCACGCGTAACTCTTGGAATGCCGACGCTGCGCATGAGATCATGAATGCATGAAGCAAAGCGACGTTGACGCCGTCCAGGACGTCACGCTTATTGAGGTGCGCCCCCAAATCAGCCGTCCGTTCAACAATGAACACCCGCACGCTGATCTCTACTGCCGGTTGGCGGCTCTCACGGAGCAACATTCGCAGCGAATCTTTGGCACATCTGTGTGGGCGCTGACCGCCCAGCAGCTCTCCACGGCTCGTCATTCGTGCGCTCAGCTCTTTATCGTTGCCTGCGCAGGTTCCCAGCCCGTCGACGTCGATCGAGCCAGCGTGATCGGCTTTGCCTATCTGGAGCTACCGCTGCTGGAGAACACTCATCTGGCAACGTATGACATCTATCTGGCAGATTCCCACAATGAGGCGATCGCTCAGGCGCTTCGCGCCCGATGTGAAGAAAAAGCGCGGCGCTATGGGCGCACCGGTATCGACACGTGGGTTGTGTCGACCTCGTGGCACAAGATCGAGGATTCCGAAGCTATCGCTGACGTCAGTGGATATCACCCGGATCGGCCGGATACCCTCGTCAATTTTGATGAGGATGCCGACACTCGGGCACTGCGAGCCGGGGGCTATGAGCCTGTGTGCGGTGAATGGGTGAATGTTCTTCCTGCCCAACGTATCCGTGAAGCCGCACCGGTCGCGCCTGACGGTTTTGAAACAGTGACGTGGACAGGACCCTTCACTCGGCCCGCGCTCGCCAGGCAGATGGTGCGCCTCTACGAAATGTGCGCGCGTGACATCCCTTCAGGTGCGCTACCCACTGATCAAAGCGCAATCTGGGACGAACAGCGTATCCGACTGATGGAGGACGGACTCTACCGCGCCGGCACCAAGTGGATGACGACCGCAATTCGACCAGCCGGAGGACCACTGGTTGGTTGGACAACGCTGACGTATCGTGACGACACATCCGGCTACGCTTACCAGGAAACAACGCTGATCGACCCGCAATACCGGGGCAGGAAACTGTCAGCGTGGATCAAGCTTGTCAATGCTCAGGCACTGGAACGTGAACGCCCCGACATCTGTCACATCGTGACATCGAATGCCGTGACCAACCGCGCAGTATTGGCGCTCAACCGCAACTTTGACGCTCGCGCCGTTGCCATTGACGTGGACTGGTACAAACCGCTGGGTGATCAGAACCTGTGACCTCTGACCACACTCCGATTATCGCCGTCGTCGGCCCCACAGCCTCAGGAAAGTCCGACCTCGCCCTTACCATTGCGCAGGATCTGCCGGCATTGCTGGGAACATCCGGTGAGGCCGAATTGGTCAGCGCGGACGCGATGCAGCTGTACCGAGGAATGGATATCGGCACGGCCAAAACACCACTGGAGGAACGCCGAGGGATCACGCACCACCAGATCGACGTCCTGGATGTGACAGACGAGGCCAGTGTTGCCGCCTATCAGCGCGAAGGACGACGCGACATCGCGGATATTCATCGTCGTGCGGGCATCGCCGTGGTTGCCGGCGGATCGGGACTGTACGTTCGCGCGCTCCTTGACGTCATCGACTTTCCTGGCACAGATCCCGACGTACGCGCCCGCATTGAAGCTGAGGGCGACGGGCCACTGGGCGTCCAAGGGCTGTGGGACAAGCTCTGTGAGCGTGACCCGATTGCTGCGTCCCGAATCGACCCGCATAACGCGCGCCGAATTGTGCGCGCACTTGAAGTGATTGAACTGACGGGAGAGCCGTTCTCAGCGCGCCTGCCGCGCTACGAGTTCGCCCAGCCGGCGGTCATGCTCGGAATGAGGCGTGAGCCTGCCCGCCTCGATGAGCGCATCGCGGTCAGAACGCACGCCATGTTTGACGAGGGCCTGCTTGACGAGGTTGCCCACCTGATTCCTCTCGGATTGCGCGAGGGCAAGACGGCATCCCGGGCAACGGGATATGCGCAGGCTCTGTCCGTGCTTGACGGTCATATGAGTCGTGATGAGGCGATTGAGTCGGTTGCACTGGCCACCCGTCAGCTTGCACGGCGACAGATCAAATGGTTCAGACGGGACCCACGCATCATGTGGATCGATGCAGACGGGTGCAATCAGGCGGCACTGCGCGCGCACGCGTTGAAGTTGATCGAGCGCGCACTCAGTGATGCACAGCCCGAATCGTTCTAGCGCTGCGCAGCCTGAATCGCGATCTAGCGGCGCGCGACCCGAATAATGCGGTAGCCCTTCTTGGATGCAACCTTGCCGGCATCCCAGCCTTGCTCGCATAGCCAGGAGATCAGGGAATCTGCGCCAAGGTTGCGCTGTACCACCAGGTACGCCTCACCCTCATCGGCCAGCAGGTTGAGCCATTGAGTCAGCAATTCACGCAATGCTTTTTTCCCGATACGCACCGGAGGATTTGACCAGATCAGGTCGAAACGCACGTTCTCGGAGTGAGCTTTGGCCAGGGCAGCGGGCGCACGGTACGCCGTGATATTGGACACTCCCGCGGCTGTGGCGTTGCGGCGCGTCAAATCGAGCGCCCTGTCTGTCACATCGACTGCCCACACCTGAGCCTCGGGCGACTCCAGCGCCATCGCCAGCGCGATCGGCCCCCATCCGCACCCGACATCCACAAACGTTCCTGACGAAGGCGGCGTGGGAGCTTCTGCCAAAAGCTGGCGTGTCCCCAGGTCCAGACGGTTGGCAGAAAAAACATGATCACTGACCCAGGCGCGAAAATCGTGTCCGCGCAGCGCCACGTCAATGCGGCGCAGTTCAGATTCTTCGGCAGGAGCAGCGTTGGTGAAGTACTGGTCAGTCATGATGTCCAGCCTAGTGGATCACTCAGCTGTCCACACCCATCGCTGTCTCATCTGCGCGGGTGGGTCTGCTCGTGGCACACTAGGATGAACCCGCAACGAAGGAGATCAGTGGCCGACTCACGTGATTCAACCTCAGCGCATGACGACGAATCGTTCAAAGCAGCAGAAGACGTCGTGGCGCGTATCCTCGCCCGCCAGGGCACAGCACTGGCATCCACGCGCTTTCAGGACACGACGCACGATGCTGGCGACCTGGAACGGGAGGCGCGCGCCGGTATGCGCCGCGTCAATGACATTGCGAGCCAGACCGAGCTTGACGAAGTCAGTGAAGTTGAATACCGCCAAGTGCGTCTCGAACGTGTGGTCCTGGTGGGCCTGCGCACAACGCAGAGTCTGGAGGAATCGGAAAATTCGTTGCGTGAACTGGCAGCACTGGCTGATACAGCCGGATCCCACGTCCTCGATGGCGTCATTCAGCGGCGCCCCACCCCAGATCCTGGCACCTACCTCGGCTCCGGTAAGGCGCGTGAACTCGCTGAAATCGTGGCGGATAGCAGGGCAGACACGGTCATTGTGGACGGTGAACTGACCGCTTCTCAGCGCCGCGGCCTGGAAGACGTCGTCAAAGTGAAAGTTGTTGATCGTACGACGTTGATCCTTGATATTTTCGCCCAACATGCCAAATCTCGTGAAGGCAAGGCACAGGTGGAGCTCGCTCAGCTCGAATATCTGTTGCCGCGACTGCGAGGTTGGGGTGAGTCCATGTCGCGTCAGGCCGGTGGCCGTGTGGCCGGCGGTGAAGGTATCGGCTCACGAGGACCCGGTGAAACGAAAATCGAACTGGATCGGCGCCGCATTCGATCACGCATGGCGCGCCTGCGCGCACAGATCCGTGACATGGAACCCGCCCGACGCACTCAACGAGCTGCACGCCGTCGCATGGGTGTGCCCTCTGTGGCGATTGTCGGGTACACGAACGCTGGGAAATCTACCCTGCTCAACCAGCTCACTGATGCCGGCGTGCTTGTGGAGGACGCGCTGTTCGCGACTCTCGACCCAACTGTCCGCCGGACGCAAACTTCTGATGGCCGGGTCTTCACACTGTCTGACACGGTGGGGTTCGTCCGTAATCTGCCGACGCAACTGGTGGAGGCCTTCCGATCCACGCTCGAAGAGGTCGGTGAAGCGGACGTGATCGTCCACGTCGTTGATGCGGCTCACCCTGATCCGGTCGGCCAGGTCGAAACCGTGCGCGGCGTGCTGGACACGATTGACGGCACGGAGACGATTCCCGAAATTCTTGTGCTCAACAAGAGTGACCTGGCCTCGCCTGAACGCCGGGCGCTGAACCGTACGTTGTTTCCCAAAGCTGTTGCGATCAGTGCTCGCACTGGGCAGGGAATCGAGGAGCTGCGCCAGCTCATCGAAGACACGTTGCCGCGTCCGCGCGTCTATGTTGACGTGGTCGTCCCGTACGACCACGGCGACCTCGTCCATGCCGCCCACGAACAGGGCGAGGTCCTCAGTGAAGACTACGAGGCAGCAGGCACGCATATCACTGCTCACGTCGACAGTGCGCTTGCAGACCGACTTCATCATGTGAATGCCGCGCCCCATGGGTGAGGCTGACGAGCAGGAGACTGCCCTTGAACATCGTATTCTGACCCGAGTGCTCACCGCGATGGGAGGCAGTCGGCGCGACGGCCAGGTTCGCATGATTGACGAGGGCGCCGCCGCGCTGAAATCAGGTCACCATGTGATGATTCAGGCGGGAACCGGCACGGGCAAGTCGATTGGTTACCTGATTCCGGTGCTGGCTCGGGCAGCTGAATCAGGCGCACGAACCCTGATCACAACGGCCACGCTGGCACTGCAACGCCAGATTCTGACGAAGGACGCTCCTTTGGTCATTGACGCCGTGGCGGATGAAACGGGTGTGCGTCCGCATGTCGCACTGCTCAAAGGATGGTCGAATTACGTCTGCAAGTTTCGAGCTGACGGTGGGCGCTCCCAGCTGGATACTCTTTTCGACGCTGCCGACGCGCATCAGGGACCAATCAGTGACCTCGGCAAAGAAGTGACGCGGGTGCGAGAATGGGCGCGCACCACGGATTCAGGTGATCGTGATGATCTGATCCCCGGCGTCTCCGACCGGGCGTGGAGACAGGTGAGTGTCTCGAAGCGTGAATGCATGGGGCGCGACTGCCCATTTGTGGAGGAATGCTTTGCTGGCCTCGCGCGCGATGAAGCGCTTGAAGCTGACGTGGTGGTCTCAAACCATTCCCTCTTCGGTATTGACACGATGAGTGCGCTCAACCTGTTTGGAGAGTTGGATCATGTGGTGGTTGATGAATGCCACGAACTTGCTTCCCGCGTTCGCTCTCAAGCCTGTTGTGAAATATCCAAGGCACTGTGTACGCGCGTGGCGCGAGTAGTGCGCACGCTGGTCAAATCCGTTGATATTCAACCGTTCGAGCAGGCAGCGAGCGCATTGATGGATGCCCTCGACGCGCAGCCTGACGGGCTGATGGTGTGCAGGCCAGATGCGGTAGTTGAGGCGATCAGCGTATGTGATTCAACGGTGCGGACCGTGGCCAGTGAAGTTGAGCAGTCCTCGGTGGAGCAGAGTCAGAAACTCATGGCGCAGGCGGCGTGTGATGAGTTCATCGAGGCGATCGACGCATGGAATGTCGATCCAGCTCAGACGATTACGTACATCGAGAGGGACACGGATAGCAGCGCTGTGTCGTTGAAGATTGCGCCTCTGGATGTCGCCGGACCGCTCGGCGCGGTCGGGCTGGGGGAGCGTGCGGCGATCTTGACGTCTGCCACGCTGGCACTGGGCGGGTCTTTTGATTCGGCGGCTCGGGAATGCGGGCTGATGGTCTCCCACGTGCCCTGGCATGGCATTGACGTTGGTTCGCCCTTCGACGTGGCTCGTCAGGGCATCATCTACGTGGCGCGGCATCTGCCAGTTCCGGGTCGCGAGGGCCCGAGCGGGGAAGCGCTTGATGAGCTTGTCGCCCTGACTCAAGCGGCAGGTGGAGGTGTACTCGCCCTGTTTTCAGCATGGCGTGGTCTGAAGGCCGGTGCGCGAGCACTTCGCGAGGGGACATCTCTGGACGTGTACGTGCAGGGAGAGGAAACCACGTCGGCGTTGGTGTCGCGTTTTCGAAACGAACGCGATTCGTGTCTGGTTGGCACACTGTCACTGTGGCAGGGGGTCGACGTTGTGGGCCCGTCCTGTCGGCTTGTTGTCATCGACCGGATTCCGTTTCCTCATCCTGATAACGCGGTGTTCCAGGCGCTGCAAAACGATGCAGCGAAACGGGGAGTGAGCGGTTTCGGCGCGGTGGCACTGCCTCACGCAGCACTGTTGATGGCCCAGGGCGCAGGCCGACTGTTGCGTTCCTCGCAGGATCAGGGAGTTGTGGCAGTGCTGGATCCGCGACTGGTCACAAAGTCGTATGGCAGCTTTATCCGCGCCACCATGCCGCAGATGTGGCCGACGACAGATTCGCGCATCGTGGTACAGGCGCTTGAACGTCTTGCAGCCAGTCTTGACACACTCGATTCGTCCAGTCGCCCTCGTGAATGAGACCATAGACCACTTCTCAAAATTCATCTGATTTGGGATGATGGTGCCGGATCGGAATGAAGGAGGCATCAGGTGCACCACATGACTGCTCAAACCTTGTACCCCTCAGGGACGGAAGGACACCCGTCGAAAATCGCGGTGATCGGGGCTGGAGCGGTTGGCACCGCAGTCGCCTATGCGTGCGCCATGAGGGGCGACGCCCGCACCATCGTCCTCCAGGACATCAACAAGAAGAAGGTCGAGGCTGAAGCGCTCGATATCGCTCACGGCATCCAGTTCACCCCATGCGGTGCCGTTGAAGGATCCGACGATGTGGAAATCGTGCGAGGATCCGACCTGGTGATTGTCACCGCCGGCGCGAAGCAGAAACCGGGACAAACCCGCCTTGAGCTGGCCGGCTCCACCGTCAACCTCATGAAAACCATTGTGCCGAACCTGCAGAACGTCGCACCGCACGCCCGCTTCATGTTCATCACGAACCCCGTTGACATCGTGACCTATGCGGCGCTGAAAATCATGGGTGTTCCACGCAACCAGGTCTTCGGCTCGGGCACCGTGCTGGACACATCGCGCCTGCGCTACCTGGTTTCGCGCGAAACCGGAGTGGCCACACAGAACATCCACGCCTACGTGACAGGCGAACATGGTGATTCAGAGGTGGCACTGTGGTCATCCGCTGAAATTGGAAACGTGCCGATCCGGCACTGGGGGCCCACCCTGAGCGGCAGGCTCTTCGACAGTGATCTGCGCAAGGAAATTGCGGAAGAAGTCACTCAATCGGCCTACAAGATCATCGAAGGTAAAGGCGCCACGAATTACGCGATTGGCCTGTCGGCAGCTAACATTGCCCGCGCGGTGCTGCGAGACGAAAACCGAGTTCTGACGATCTCCTCGCTGCTTGAAGACTGGGAAGGCATCTCAGATGTCTGCATGGCTGCACCCACCATCGTTGGGCGAATGGGTGCAGGACGGGTGCTGAACCCGCCGCTGACGCTGGCTGAGCGCGACGGTCTGACCGAATCAGCCCGACGCTTGCGTGCTGTTGCGCAAGAGCTCGGGTTCTGACCTACAGGCAGCGGATCACGGTGACGACGAGGCCGAGGATCGTTGCCTCGTCACCAGGGATCGGACTGTAGGACTCGTTTTTCGGCAGCAGCCACACATGACCGTCGGCGTGAGACAGAATCTTGACAGTTGCTTCACCATCGATCATCGCGGCAACCGTCTGCCCGTCAACAGCGGTGGGCTGAGAGCGTACCACGACATAGTCACCATCAAGGATCCCCGCATCAATCATTGACTCGCCGTTGACACGCAGCATGAACACGTTGCCTTGCCCCGTCAGTGAGGTGGGAAGCTCGAACGTGTCCTCAACATGCTGTTCTGCCGTGATAGGCGCGCCGGCAGCGATCTGCCCGACGAGGGGGACAGGAACTGTGTCCTGGTCAGCATGGCTGACCGGGATCTCGATTTCATGGACAGTGGCAGGTGCCTGATCCTGAGCATCGTGGGGATCGCGGGAATCTCCAAGACCCTGCTCCGTGAGTTCAATGCACCGCGCCTGGCCAGGAAGACGACGGATAAAACCAGCCTCCTCCAGTGCGTCAATATGATGCTTCACTGTCGAGGGGGAGGCCAGCCCCACGTTCTGTGCAATCTCACGCACCGAGGGAGGGTAACCGCGTTCGCGGATACTCTCACGAATCGTGTCGAGAATCTCACGCCTGCGACGGCTTAACGTCGCCTCATCCGTCTTCTTCGCCATCGATCCTCCCGTTTATGCAGGTCAATCAGTATTTGGAACGCAAATGCACATGGTCGTTGTTTCACTGTGTTTACAGGGTACCGAAGACTTAGGCAAATGTGAAACATTTGTTCGAGCAAGTCTTGTTGCCCTCATGAAATGATGATATCGTACAAGTGTTCGACGAACATTTGTACGACGATTGAAAGTGAGGGATTCTCATGAGCGCTGCGATTCTTGGAGCAGCTCGAACCGAACACTCCACAACGCGTCATGCTGCGAATCTGCATGTGGTGGACACCGGCGAACTCGCGACAGTTCGTGACATCTCCACTGCACCGTCTCTTCAACGCAAGCGTGCTCGCCTGCTGGAAGAAGACCCCGCCATTCGTCGTCATCCTGTTTTCGCGCGACATCGCGAGGCAGCCACGCCGCGGCTCACTCTTCGCTCTGTGGTGTGCACACTGAGCACATTGGCTGCCGCCACGACACTGAGCGTGGGTGCCGGTCTGTATTTCCAGCCAGACGACTACTCGGGGCCGACCGTGGCGCATTCGGTGACGAATGGAGAGTCAGTGTGGAGCCTTGCTCAAGCCGTGGATACTTCCCGCCCGCTCGAGCAGGTTGTTGTCGACATTGAGCGCCTCAATGACATTGACGGTCCCCTTCAGGTGGGGCAGCGTCTGCAAATCCCAGCAGAGTAGGATTGCGAGCCTGTTGTCACTGTGTCTCGTGTTGCAAATGAGGTGTGAAAACTCGTAGCGTTGAGCTAACACTAGATGGAGGCTCGCGTGCACTGCCCCTTTTGCCATAATCCTGACTCACGTGTCGTAGACACCAGGATCGCTGATGACGGAGCGTCAATTCGACGCCGCCGCGAATGCACTGTGTGCAAGAAGCGCTTCACCACGATTGAAACCTCCTCATTCCAGGTCGTCAAAAACTCAGGAGCAGTTGAGCCTTTCTCCCGAAACAAGGTTATCGCCGGCGTGCGTAAAGCATGCCAGGGAAGGCCAGTTACAGATCACGACCTCGCATTGCTCGCTCAACAAGTAGAAGAGCATCTGCGATCCAGTGGCGTCTCGAACGTCTCGTCAGAAGAAGTGGGCAAAGCAATTCTGCCGTTCCTGTCTCAACTCGATGAGATCGCATTCCTGCGGTTCGCATCTGTCTACCGCTCGTATAACTCGCTCGAAGACTTCGAAGATGCGATTGCGCAACTGCGCCTGCAGCGCCAGGAAAATGACGATGCTGACAAGACGGCCGATGACAAGGAAGCAACGGTGTCTACCCCCGGCAACACCCGCGACAGTGCGGCTGGGGTACCGCAGCACACTGGAGTGCACAAGCAGCACGCCCGAAAGCCTCGCAAGAAGCAGATCAGAGAAGAAGAGCCCACACTGCTCGACTCCTAATCGCCAGCGTGGGCCCCTACAACCGACTCCTACAACCGAGCGGCCTACTTGTCGCTGCGGCTCGAATCCTGATCGCGGTGCGAATCTCCCTGCCGTTTATCACGCAGACGCTCCACTGCAGCAGACACGGCAGACTGAGCCTGGTCGACAACCTCCTGGGCCTGCTGCGCAAGGTCAGCGGCACGCGACTGCATCGACAAAATATCCTCACGCACCCTGCGGCGCATCACCTTGCCGATCTGAGAGCGCGGCAACTCATTGAGGACAACGAGCTGGCGTGGCAGCGCATAGTGCGACAGTGACTTTTCAGCCCAAGTGCGAATGTCATCCAACGTGACAGAGGCGCCCGCCTCCAGCACAATCGCTGCAGCAACCGACTCGCCCGACTTCTTGTCAGGCAATCCCACCACGGCAACATCGCGAACACCTGGCATTGAGCGCACCGCATCTTCAACCTGGCTCGGGAACACCTTGAAGCCCGACGAATTGATCATCTCCTTGCGGCGGTCGGCCATCGTGATGAAACCGTCATCAAGGACCACCAGATCGCCCGTGCGCAGCCACCCGTCAATCAGTGTCTGTTCGGTTTCATCCTCACGGTTCCAATAACCGGCAAACACCTGGGGACCTTTGACGATCAATTCACCGATCTGACCGTCGGGAACATCCTCGTCAATGTTGTCAGGATTGACAATTCGCACCTCGGTGGACGGGAAGGGCAGACCCAGCGTGCCGGGGCGGCGCGCGGGGGAAAGCGGCGAACCCAAGATAATCGGGCTTGCTTCCGTCATGCCGTAGCCCTCCACGATCAGGCCCCTGCTGGTTTCTTCCCAGCGGGCCGCAAGCTCACCATCCAGCGGCATCGCGCCCGAGATCGCAAATCGGACTGACGTGAGATCGGAATCAAGTTCTTCTGCCGCATCCAGGATGCGCTCATACATCGGCGGAACGCCGACGAAGAAGGTACACGGCAAACGCTTTTGTGCAGTCAGCAACATCGCGGTGTCGAACTTCGGGAAAAGCGCCAACGTTGCGCCCAGGCGGATACCTGCCATAAACGAAACACCGAAGCCAAAGGCGTGGAAGAGAGGGAGCACGCAGTACACAACCTCAGAGCCCTCGTGTAGATCTGGAACCCAGGCAATATCCTGCGCCACATTCGCCATGATGTTGCGGTGCGTAATCGTCGCAGCTTTCGGAGTGCCTGTCGTGCCGCCTGTATGCAGCAACAGCGCAGCATCGTCGGGGCGAGCAGGACTGTCACCGGACATCGGCTCGGCATGCTCAACCAACGTGTCCCACGAGGGTACATAGGCGGGAACTGGAGCGGAGATCTCCTGACGTTTTTCCCGCGCAGCCTTAACCGGCAAGCTCAGCAGGAAACGCGTCACCTTCGGCATGGCGTGCGTCAAATCCATTGCGAAAACCCTGCCGGTTCCGCGCAGAAAAGCCAGCTTGTCCACCACTTTTTCCCACGCGATAGCGACGCGCGCACCATGACGGTCAAAAGATTCGTGAATTTCGCGCTCAGGTGCCAGCGGATTGTGCTCCACCACAACAGCACCCACGTACAGCGCTGCGTACACCGCCACAATGTGCTGTGGGCAGTTCGGCATCAGAATTGCCACGCGATCGCCTGGCCGCACACCGGCTCTCTTCAGCACCGTCGCACCCTGCCGAGCCTGCTTCACCAACTCCTGATAAGTGGTCGGGCGTGAGAAGAAATCTAGCGCCACGCGGTTCGGATAACGCGAAGCGACATCCTCAAGAACGTCGGTTATGCGGTGGTCCTTGATGTCAACAGAGTAAGGAATGCCAGGGGCGTACCCAGCCTGAAGCTGATGCATCAGTGTCATTGTTCCTCCTGGATCGTGCCACTAGAATTTACCTGCCCTACGGTAGCGTAGGTTGGCAGGCCAGGAGAAACGCGTATCACACTACAAACTGGTCACGGTCAGACGAATCGTATCGTCCATCGACTCAATGGCATGAAGAGCCTCACGCGGCAATTCCGAAGAAATGTCGGTCAGGGCGTAGCCCACAAACCCCTGCGTCGACAGAATCTGGCCGTCAATGTTGGCCCCGGACTCAGCAAATGTCTGGTTGATCAAAGCCAAAACGCCGGGCGTATTGCGGTGAATGAGCGCAATCCGGTAACGCGACTGTGCCGAAGCCGCAAGCTGCAGATTCGGCAGATTCACACTCATATCCGTCGACCCTGTCGTCAGATAATCGCACAGCTTTGTTGACACAAAGTGTCCGATGTCCAGCTGAGCCTCTTCGGTGGAGCCACCCACGTGCGGCGTCAAAATCACGTTATCCATCCCCACCAGCGGCGAGGAGAACGGCTGGCCATTCTTCTTCGGCTCCTGCGGGAACACGTCGATAGCGGCGCCCGCCAGATGACGAGACAACAAGTGTGAGCGCAGCGCGTCAATATCCACCACGAACCCGCGCGACAGGTTGATGAAAACCGCCCCGCTCTTCATCATGTCGAATTCTTTTTCGCCAAACAGATTCCGGTTCTGCGGTGCGCCGTCAACATGGATCGACACAATATCCGCCTCACGCAACACCGATTCCATCGTCGGCATCTGCGTGGCGTTGCCCAGGGCGAGTCGCTCCGCAATGTCGTAAAAAATAACGTTCAGCCCCATCGCCTCGGCCAGCACTGACAACTGCGTGCCGATGTTGCCGTAGCCGATAATGCCCAGGGTGCGTCCGCGCACTTCGTGCGATCCGTCCGAACTCTTCTCCCACACGCCGCGGTGCAGACGCGAGTTCTTGACCGTGACACGACGCGTCAAGTCAATGATCAAACCGATCGCCAGTTCTACAACTGAACGGGTGTTGGAATACGGAGCGTTGAACACGGCGATACCGTGCCTGGTGGCCGTGGAAAGATCAATCTGGTTCGTCCCAATACAGAAAGCACCAATTGCTTGAAGCTGAGGGTTCGCTTCAATGGCACGCTGTGTGACACGGGTCTTGGACCGCACGCCCACCATGTCAAAACCGTGAAGCGCCTCAATCAACTGATTTTCGTCCAGGGCACCGCTCACGCGTTCAACCTCGACATTGTGATCTGCGAAGATTTGATCAGCGTCAGCGTGAGGATTTTCAAGCAAGAGAACACGAGTCATAAGCTCATATTCTCACAAAGGTGACCTGAAAGTCAGTTCTGTTCAAGTCCGGACAGAACCTGTCCGCTGGAGACGATATGCAGGCGCTGAGTGGACCGCGTCAGCGCCACAAAAAGATCACCCGGCCCGTCGCCCAGAATCTCAGACGGCTCCACCACGATAACTGAGTCAAACTCCAGCCCCTTCGCAGCCGTCGCACTCAGCACTGCGACCCGCTCACTGAGAGTGGTGTGCCCATCTGCGTCAGCGTTCCACTGGTCGGCGCGCTCCGATCCCATGATGATGGCCAGGCGCCCTCGTCCATTCCCAACCGTGTGGTCAAGTACGGACAATTCTCGCCGGATCGCCTCACGCGTCGGCTCCCACATGTCGTCTGTTTCAGGTGACGAGGGTGGCTGGTGCTCCTGCGCGAGATGCGTGAGCTCATAGGCATCGGTCACATCACGCACAGCCTGAAGCTCACCGGACATGGGTTCGCCTACCGCCGCCATAACGCGCTGAGCACGGTCAATGAGCTGGCGAGGCGTGCGATACGAGATCGTCAGCACATACTCCTCACTCAAGGCGCGCGCAGCTGGCCCAAGAGCCTCGTGCCACGTGGACGGGCGATCATGTCCGCGACGCTGATCCAGATCACCGACGACAGTAAACGAGCGGGACGGGCAGCGGCGCAACAGAGCGCGCCACGCCATAGGGGAGAGCTCCTGAGCCTCATCCACGACGATATGCCCATATGTCCACGACCGGTCGCGTCGCGCACGCTCAGCCAGTGAGGAATGAGATTCCCCTTCACGTGTCGCATCAGCCAGCATCTGAGCCGTAACGATACCGTCGCCCAGGTTTTGGCGCTCAATGGCTTCGCGCGCATATGCCAGACGCTCGGCGCGCTCATTATTCTCACGTTCACGCAGGGCCGAGGATGTCCCCAGCAGCTCCGCACACTCATCAAGCAGAGGAATATCACTGACTGTCAGCGGGGAACCTTTCGGGCGCCGAAGCCCAGCAATCTCATCGAAAGTGAGGCGATTGGGAACCGAAGCGTTGAGCTGTTCCAGATAGCCCGGGCGAGCAAAAATCCTCTCCAGCAACGTGAGTGGAGAAGTCGGCATCCACGCCAGGTTGATGGCGCGACGAGCATCCACCGAATCACGGATCTCCTGACGCCACATCTCCACGTCGTTGCCGTCCACGTCATGCACCCCTTCGCGCGAACGGCGATCACGTTCATCGGCAGCCAGTCGGCGCGCCAGAACATCCATGAGCTCCAGCGCAAAACCGTCACGCGCCTCATTATGGGGCTTGCCCGTGCGGCGGGCGTGAGCATGTGCGGCGCGGATGTCCTCTACGGTCAGCGTGACGGTGCGTGACCACACGCGCAGCTCCTGATCAGCGTCAGGTACGCGCTGCAGCCCCTTGACTGCGCGGCGAATAATCGACTGCCACACCGCCTTGCCTTTGATGCGTGCCACGCGCTCGCTGTCGTGGGCCTGTGCATGGAATCCGGGCAGCAGGTCACCCATCGTCACGGACACGACGCCTGTTTCACCTAGAGACGGCAATACCTGCTCGATGTAGCGCAGGAAAACGTGGGAGGGGCCGATCAGGAGGACACCGGAATGCTGGAGCCTCTCACGCTGTGTGTACAGCAGGTAGGCGGCGCGATGCAGCGCAACAGCGGTCTTCCCGGTTCCCGGACCACCCTGAACGATGACCAGGCCGGAATCTTCTGAGCGGATCACGCTGTCCTGCTCGGCCTGAATGGTCGACACAATGTCGGTCATGTGGCCCTGACGGGCTTCGCTCAGTGCGGACATGAGTGCGCCTTCGCCCTGGAGCGTCATATTCCGCTTGTTTGCGGCCTCCTGATCCAGTGCTTCATCTTCGATTGCGGTGACGCGGCGGGCTCGGGTGGTCAGGTGGCGCCGCCGGATTACACCTTGTGGATCAATGGCCGTCGCCTGGTAAAAGGGTCGCGAAGCGGGGGCGCGCCAGTCAATCAGCATGGGTTCGCCCTCGGCAGTTGAGATGCCGATGCGACCCACATAGTGAGTGAGATCATCTTCCATGTCGATCCGGCCGAACACCAGGCGGTCCTCCACCTGATCGAGGCGCTCACGCAGGTCAGAGAAGTGTGCTGAGAGCACGTCACGTTCTGTGAATCCCTGAGCGTTGCCGACACCATGCTGGCGGTGGGCGCGTTCCTGCGCCAGACGGTACTCATCCTTCAACTGGTCAAGTCGGTGGTACGTCGCATCAACGACAGCCTGCTCATGAGCAATCTCGGGGTCCTGTGAGCCTGCGTCGACGGGTTCGAACATGCATCCTCCTGGCTAATTGACGGCATACTATTGTGCCCTATCTGGAGGACTTCGGCATACACAGCGAGATAGAAATTTCACCTTGTAGCTCAAAGCTCGCCTGAGGGCACGGATTTGGGTACCGTGGTAGTAACGACACAGCTGAAAGGAGGCAGCGATGGCTGACAATACGCTTGATCAGTTCCTGGACGACCAGGAAGCGTACGACGACGGCCCCGCCAAAGGCGCGCGTGCCCCCATTTTGCTGACACACTTTGACGGTGCGATGGATGCGGGAACCGCCGGCCACCTCGCAATCGAGCAACTGTTGCACACGCTGGACACCCAACGCGTGGCCACGTTTGAGTCGGACATGTTCATCGACTACCGCTCACACCGCCCTGTGATGAATATTGACGACTGGGTGACAACCTCTCTTGAAGTGCCTGAAATTGCACTTGACCTGGTCTACGACGATGCGGGAGTGCCGCTGCTGGTTCTCCACGGGCCTGAACCCGACGCGAAGTGGGAAACGTTCGTCCGAGCCGTGTCCCACCTTGCCGAGCAGGCAGGCGTGGAGATCTCGTTCTCGCTGCACGGCATCCCTTCCGGTGTGCCGCATACCCGGCCCACACCTGTTCATATGCACGCCACAGACGGCTCCTTGTTGCCTGAGCAGCCGCAGATGTCGGGAACGATGCGCTTTCCGGCACCCATGACGTCATTCCTGCAGTCCCACCTGGCCAGTCAGGGCATTGACGGTGTGACCATGCTGGCGGCAGTGCCGTATTACATGTCTGACACGCAGTACCCGCGTGCCGCTTCAGCGCTGTTGACCTCGCTGTCGGACTACGCTGACCTGTCTCTTCCGGTTGGCGACCTGGAGCGCGGTGCCAGCGAGGAGATTGACCAGGTAACTCAGCTCATTGAGGCCAACGAGGAAGTCTCGCGTACCATCGCCGCCCTCGAAAAGCACTATGACGCGCTGGCGACCGCGTCGAACAGCACGGAAACCTTCCGGCTGCCTGACTCGGAAAGCTCCGCAATGTCGGCGGAGGACATTACCGAGACCATCGAGGAGTTCCTGCGTACCCGCTCACAGCGTTCAGCCGAGGCTGACGCGACCAGCGCGAACACCGACGAGGCAACGCAGGGTGACGAGGAGGATCAGGTCACCATTGATGATGTCCTCGACCGCCTCGAAGAAGGTTCCTTCCACGCGCGTCCTGCTCGTGGCGCCGAGAGCGAATCATCGGCGCGCCCATCACAGGGCCAGCGCGAAACTGTCGAGGATGTTCTGCGACGCCTGCGTGAACGCAGCAACGACAGTGAGGCAACCGAACGTAACCAGACTCTGCGCCACCGTGCCGATCCGACATGGGGACCCCCTCAGCAGCCATCCGATGACTAGGCGGGCACTTCTCGTCTGGACGAGCGCCATGTTCGCCTACGTGCTGGCCGTTGCTGCACGTACATCCCTGGGCGTTGCCGGTATTGAAGCGATGGATCGTTTCGCCATGCCCGCATCCGTGTTGGCTGCGTTCTCCTCCGTGCAACTGTTCGTCTACGCTGCGATGCAGATCCCATCGGGACTTGCGCTGGATCGGTGGGGGCCGCGACGCGTTCTCATGATCGGCGCAGCCCTCGTGTCCATCGCCCACATTGCCATGGCGTGCGCGACGAACCTGCCGCTGGCATTTGCTGCCCGCATTCTGCTGGGAGTGGGTGACGCGACGGCCTTTATTTCTGTGCTGCGCCTGGTACCGAGCTGGTTCACCCCATTTCGCGTACCGCTGATGACTCAGCTCACCGCAATTGTCGGACTGCTCGGCCAGGTGGTGTCAGCCGTTCCCTTCCTGTGGGCGCTGCGCGCCTTCGGCTGGACTCCAGCCTTTTGTATCCTGGCGGGTCTTGGATTTGCGGCAGCCCTCCTCATCGGATTGGCTGTTGCGGACAAACCCGGAGCGAAACGTGAGCGTTCAGATCAGCAGGGGGAGCACGCGCTGACCACCATTAAGTTCGTCATGCGTGACCCGTCGACATGGCTCGGGTTCTTTGCCCACTGGACAGGCGGAATGCCCGGCATGACGTTCACACTCTTGTGGGGCGTTCCGTTCATGACTCTCGGCATGGGACTGAGCCCCGCTGTCGCCTCAGCGGTGCTCGTAGCATTCACCTGCGTCAATATTGCGATCGGTCCAGTTGTCGGTCAGCTGACCGCGTTACGACCCGGTGGCAGAGTTCTGGGCGTGTTGGCCGCGGCCGCTGCCTCCACCTTCGCATGGGTCATTGTGCTGGCTCGCGTACAGCCTGCCGGTGCCTGGGCAGCATTCTTGCTGGGAATCGTGCTTCCCGTCAGCGGCGTCGCTTCAACAATTGCATTCGACTTTGTGCGCCGCTCTTCACCCGAACACCGCCTGGGTACGGCAACCGGAACGGTCAATATGGGCGGTTTCGTTGCCACGATCGTGACAGTGCAGGTCATCGGCGTCGTCCTTGACCTGTTGAACCCGACACGCGAATACGGGTGGAGCGAGTTCCGCGTGGCGATGTCCATCCAGGCCATCACACTGCTCATCGGGGTGATCGGTGTGATCGTGAATGCGCGGCGTGCTCACGTACGCATCATTCGCCCTGTGGATCTTCCATAGGCCGAGCCCCCGCAATCCACTGGTTTAACGACTTACCTGCCATGATGCGCGCTGGAAGTGCGAGCTTGCGCAGCAGCCGGTCCAACTGGGCAACATCCAGCGGCGCAAAGTGCGGCGACTGGTCGCGGACCGTCTTCCGTCCGGCCACCATGACATTGCCCCACCTGCCTGAACGCGCCACCTTCGGGTCCGCAACGGCGACAACTTCATCGAACGCCTCGCTGATTGCAGCAACGTCAGGGCGCCCGTTTGCCTTCCCACCGTGCGGCACGTTGGCCACGTACAGTCCACCCGGTACGAGGGCATCCCATGCTGATCGAGCCGCCTGAAGCGTCATCAACTGGCGGGGCACGCTCTGATCGGAAAAAGCGTCACGTACGATGACGTCCCACCGCTCAGGGCGCGTCGAATCGAGGACCTGGCGTCCTTCGCCCACACGTATCTTGAGTTGAGGCGAGCGCGGCAGATCAAACAGGTCACGCACGGTGTGCGCCAGATCTTCATCGATTTCAACGACGCAATGGCGCGACTGTGGACGCTTGATGCTCCATGCCCATGCCAGAGCGCAGCCGGCTCCGCCGATATGGAGGGCACGCACCGGCTCAGGTGATGGTGCAAGCGCTTCGAGGGCGGCATCCATATGCTGCATGTATTCAAATTCGAGCACCTCAGGATGGTCGACATCGACACTGGAGGACTCTGCACCGTTGACGAACACTGTCGCATGGGAACCATCCCACGTCACCCGTGCCGAGCCAGTGGAGATCGCAAATTCGTGAGCGTCGCGTGAAGACATACCCGTTACTGTAACGCCCCTAAGATAGTGATGAGGGGAGGAGCCATGTCGAACGCGCCGCGCGACAAGCGCGCCAAACGCAACTGGGGCGATGACGATTCAGCCACCCCGATCATCCACGTGGATATGGACTCCTTCTTTGCTTCGGTTGAACTGCTGGAAAATCCGCAGCTGCGTGGCAGACCGCTGATCGTCGGCGGATCAGGAATGCGGGGCGTGGTCACATCCGCAACCTACGAAGCACGTGAATTCGGAGTGCGTGCCGGTATGCCGATGGCGCGGGCGCGCGCACTGTGCCCCAGTGCGCAGGTGGTCTCCGGGCGCCGGGAAATATACAGCGCATACTCGACGCGCGTGATGGCGATCCTCGCTCAGATCACGCCACTGGTTGAGCAGGTCAGTATTGACGAGGCCTTCCTGGATGTCGCCGGCGCCAGGCGCCGGCTCGGGTCACCCACCACGATCGGACATCTCATCCGCAGGCGAATCCGGGAGGAGGTCGGCCTGCCGGCCTCAGTCGGGATCGCCTCCACGAAATCCGTTGCAAAGATCGCGTCATCACACGCCAAGCCGGACGGACTGCTGCTGATACCTGAGGATCAGACGGTGGCATTTCTGCACAGTTTGCCAGTGGGCGTGTTGTGGGGCGTGGGAGGTCGAACGCTGGATGTGCTGCAGCAGGAAGGCGTTGAACGTGTCGCCCAGTTGGCGCAGATGCCGATGACACGGTTGACGAAGCTGTTGGGAGTGGCCAGTGCGCACCACTTGCACGACCTGGCGTGGGGCATCGACCGCAGGCGCGTGCATGTGGAACGCGAAGAAAAATCGGTCGGAACCGAAACAACCTTTGAGACGAACGTGACCAGCCGGCGTGACCTTGAGCAGTTCATCGTGCGAGCCGCCCACAAGTGCGCTCGTCGACTGCGAGCAGGCGGACAGGTGGCGTGGACGGTTACGATGAAGATGCGCGATGCCTCATTCCGCACGATCACACGATCCGCCACACTGGTGGCGCCTACCGATGAAGGCCGCGTCATTGCCCGCGCTGCCCACGACCTGTTTGCAGCCGAAGTGATGCCGAGCGGGGGAGTCAGACTCATGGGCGTGCGAGCCGAAAATCTGCAGCTGCGCCGGGACGGCGTGGCGGTCCTGATGGACAATGACGGGCGCTCGCGGGCTGTGGAGGAGGCGATGGATCACGCCAGTGAGCGTTTCGGTGACGGAGCACTGCGACCAGCTTCTTTGCTGGGCACTAGCGTCAAAAAAGACGATGTGTCGCCTGCAGATCGTGGCCCGAATGGTCTTAGGGAACCTTAGACCGTTACACTGGATCCGTAACGTCCACAGCCGAAGGAGGTGCGCGATGGCCCTGTCCGACTATGAAAAAGAAATACTCGAACAAATGGAGAGCCAGCTGCGTGAGGACGATCCGGAACTCGCCTCGACCATGTCGGCTCGCACCTCGCGATCCTCACGTGCACGTTCCTCGTACGACACTTCCGCTGATTCCCCTCGGCGCTCCAAACTCTCCCCGCGCAACATGATCCTCGGCGCTTTCTTCGCTGTCATCGGCATGTGTGTGGTGCTCGGTGGTGTGACGCTCGGTTACGGCATATGGTCGATCCTTCTGGGAGTGCTCGGATTCTGCATCATGGTCGCCGGTATTCTCTTCGCGTTGCATACGCGCCCGGTGGATCCCGCCTCGTCGAAGAAGTCTGGCACGAAGCCGTCCAGTGGACGTTGGACGGATTTCGTTGCGAATCAAAATCGCCGCTGGGACGAACGCGGCCGCGACTAGTCACTGCACACTCGCCGTTCCTTCGTTCTCCATTCTTGCCGCCGCTCATTCTTTTGTGCCCTCATCGACGAGGGTGACTGACGTGAGTTGGCGCTGGCTGCCCACTGATATCACCGCGCCGCGAGCGTCGTGGACGTCCACCACTGTGCACCACTGCGTGTGCTGACCCCTCATCGATGAGGGAATACCCCTGCGAAATCTGCAGCCTCGACCCTGATATGCCTCGATGTGGCACATATTCATGCCCGTCAACACCCGGCGTTGAGAATTTTCCCTCCACCTTCCTCCACCCTGATTTTTACGCGATTTTCCAACGTTTATTTTCAAAATAAACTGAAACATGGGCGCAAAATGTTCCCATAGTGGTTGAAAGTGGGTTAAAGTGGAGCTGCGTGTCACGGAGGGGAAGGGAGGTGTGGCATGTTCCTGGGAACGTACGAGCCGAAGCTCGACGACAAAGGGCGTGTCATTCTGCCTGCTCGTTTCCGTGACGACATGGAAGGTGGAATCGTCCTCACCCGTGGTCAGGAACACTGCATCTACGCATTCCCTGCCCATGAGTTTGAGTCCATGGCACAAGAACTGATGCGCGCGCCCTTGTCATCGAAACAGGCGCGCGACTGGGTTCGCGTCATGCTCTCAGGTGCCTACAAGGAAATTCCAGACAAACAAGGACGCGTTGTCGTTCCAGCTGACCTGCGAGCATACGCCGGACTTGACCGGGAACTCACAGTCATTGGAGCTGGCGCACGTGCTGAAATCTGGGACACCACAGCGTGGCGCGAGTACCTCACCGTCCAAGAAGATGTTTTCGCCAATACAGCGGACGAAATCATCCCCGGAATGTTCTGACCCCACCGTGCCCTCCGCCCGACGCTCTGACATCACTTCCCCGATGGCAGATCGGCGGGGGAGAAGCAGGTGGGAAGAACGCACACAGGCAGATCACGGACAAGGAGGCGACGTGAGCGCAGAAACTACACGCGATGCAGCTCAGCTGCACACACCCGTCCTTGTCGACCAGTGCATGGATCTGCTCGCCCCTGCCCTCACTCGGCCCGACTCTCTTCTGATCGACGCCACCCTGGGAATGGGCGGTCACACGCACGCAGCCTTGACACGCTTTCCCCACATCCGTGTGGTCGGAATTGACCGCGACCCGCAGGCCATTGCGCTGGCAAGCGAACGTCTGCGCGAATATGGACAGCGCTTCGAAGCCGTGAACACAACATACGATCAAATCGGCCAGGTCATTGACGACCACTCGGCAGACGGACTGGCAGATGCCGTCCTGATGGATCTGGGCGTCTCCTCACTGCAGCTCGATGAGACAGAGCGAGGCTTTTCCTACGCGCATGACGCACCCCTCGACATGCGCATGGACCCGACCCGTGGACGCAGCGCAGCCGAACTCATTGCAGATGCGAGCGTGCAGGAACTGACGGACATCCTGCGCACCTTCGGGCAGGAACGCTTTGCGCACCGCATCGCCACGTTGATTGTCAAAGAGCGCGCCGAGCAGCCCATCACGAGAACCGGACAGCTGGCGGATCTGGTCAAACGCGCCATCCCTGCGCCGGCACGCCGCACGGGCGGAAACCCCTCCAAACGCACGTTCCAGGCGCTGCGAATTGCCGTCAACAACGAGCTGGACATTTTGCGGGCCGCCATTCCGCAGGCACTGAGCCATCTGCGCGTGGGCGGACGAATGGTTGTCGAAGCCTACCAGTCCCTCGAAGACCGCATCGTCAAAGAGATCTTCGCTCAGGGCGCCCGTGACAATGCGCCGCCCGGACTGCCGGTGGTGCCTGAGTCCATGAAGGCGACACTGACACTGGTCACACGTGGCGCTCTTCAAGCTGACAGCGCTGAACAGGAATCCAACCCTCGATCACGATCCGTGCGCGTGCGTGCCGTCGAAATCCGTTCCCCATGGAGGCCACAATGACAAACGAAGCAGTGGCGCGTACACGTCCAGCATCCCGTACCCGCGACACGCTGCGGCCCACCCTGCACCTGATCGAGGGAAAGATTCCGCAGCGCTCAGTCATCCCGCTCGCACTCCTGGCGATCGCGATTCTGCTGGCGGCAATTGTCGTGCCGCTGGTCGTCAACACGCAGATGGCTGAAACTGCGTTTGAGATCAGGGAGATGCAGCTGGAGGTCAACGCGCTAGATGCTGAAGCGTGGACCCTGCAGACGCAACTGCACAACGCATCGTCACCTCAGGCCCTCGAAAAATCTGCACGCGATCTTGGTATGGTTCCGGCAGGACCCACCGGGTTCGTCACGTTGTCGAACGGCACCGTCGAGGGCGGCCAGGCCGCTTTTCGTAGTGAATAACGCGCAGCTAGAAAGGCTCACTAGATGAACACTCGTGCGGGGCGGCAGGAGTCGGCTCGGCGCGCCCACTGGATCTTGTTCATCACCCTTTTCGCACTGTGCGCATGCGTGCTGCGCCTCTTCCTGCTGCAAATCGTCCAGGGGCCAGCTCTGGCTGCCGAAGGCCTCGAAGTGCGAACATCGGCCTCTGATATCACCGCTCAACGTGGCTCCATTACTGATGACACCGGAATCGTTCTAGCTGAATCCGTGCAGACTTACCACATTGCCGTCAACCAGATCAATATCCGCACCTACGAACATGACGGTCAGATCGGGCCGGCAGCAGCAGCCTCGCAGCTTGCCCCACTGCTCAAGATGGATCCGGTCGAACTGGGCGGACTGATGGTCGGTGATTCGACGTATGCCTACGTCAAGAAGAACGTGGATGCGGTGACCTATCGCAAGATTCGTGCCATGGACATCTACGGCATTGAGTGGGAATCAGCTTTTGAGCGCACCTACCCCAATGGCTCGACCGCAGGTCCCGTCATTGGCACCATCAATGCCGAGGGGGTCGGCGCCTCCGGTCTTGAAGCCACGATGGATCAGATTCTGCAGGGCAGCGCCGGACGTGAAGCCTTCGAAATTGCTCCGAACGGCGCCATTATGCCGGGCGGAAAGCACACAGTGGTTGAACCGGTCTCAGGCGGATCGGTGCGCACAACACTTCGCGCCGACCTTCAGCATGGTGTCCAGGAAGCCCTCGATGCGCGCGTGAAAGCACACAGCGCCGACTGGGGTGCCGTCGTCATCACCGACGTGAAGACCGGACGAATCCTCGCCCTGGCTGATTCCAATTCCACCGCGCCCAACAGTGCCACACCTCAGCCGGTTTCCGCCGTCCAATATGCATTTGAACCCGGATCGGTCGGCAAGGTTGTCACTGCGGCCACAGCCCTGAATAAAGGCACAATCACCCCGACCAGTGAATTTACCGTGCCCTACTCTCTGGACGGCCTGCCGGGAGCTGACGGCCCGATTAGTGACTTCCACGAGCATCCCACAGAACGAATGACGGCAACAGGAATCCTGGCAGAATCATCCAACACAGGCACGATCCTGATTGGCCAGACCGTTGACGATGCCGACCGGTATGACATGATGCTGAAACTGGGTCTCGGTGCCCCTAGCGGCATTGAACTGGCCGGCGAATCATCCGGAGTGGTTCGCACACCCGACCAGTGGATCGGACGAGACAAATGGGTGTCCATGTTCGGACAGTCCTACTCCATGACAGCCGTCCAGGAAGCCACGATGATGGCCACAATCGGCAACGGTGGCGTGCGCATGCCGCCACGCATCATCGACTCGTGGCAATTGGCCGACGGTACTGTCCATACACCCGACCCAGTCCAACCAGTCCAGGCGATGAGCGCACAGAGTGCATCCGACCTGCTGAAGATGATGGAATCAACCGTGGCGACGGACGTCGGCACGGGACAGACAGCCAAGATCGACGGATACCGGCTGGCCCTCAAAACGGGTACTGCTGACATCTTCGTGGACGGCGTGCCCGCAACCGTGTCCACTGTGGCAGGTGTCCTCCCCGCCGAAGCGCCTCAGATCGCAGTGTCAGTTGTGCTCTACAATCCGAAAGTCGGAGTGATCTCATCCGATTCGGCGGCGCCCCTCTTCGCGGAGGTCGCCTCACAGGCGGTGCGAAATCTCGCAATTCCCGCATCACAGGAACAGGCAGACCTATTCCCGCTTAGACCGGGCTCATGATAGAGGACAGGGACAACCTGCTGAAAGAAGGACGATGAACAGGCAAGCAGAATGGGTAGCCCGAGCAGTGGGCGGGCAGATGATCGGCCCTGACGTGACGATCACGGGATCAGTGGTCACCGATTCGCGTGAAGCAACCGCAGGATCGCTCTACGTCGCCCGTCGCGGCGAGAACGCCGACGGGCACGACTTCATCGCCAGTGCACGAGACAACGGAGCGGTGGCCGCCCTGGTCGAACGTGAAATACCACAGGCCGGACTGACCCAGATCGTCACCCCCGAATCGACCGAGGCGCTCGGCGTCCTCGCCCATGCACATCTGGAGGACCTGCGACAGGCAGGCCCCCTCGATGTCATTGCTGTGACAGGGTCCGCCGGAAAAACCACCACCAAGGATCTGCTTGCTGCGCTCATGGCGACCGACGGGCCGACCGTTGCGCCCAAACTGTCCTTCAATAACGAGGTTGGCCTGCCACTGACCGTCCTCAAGGCCGACGAACACACACGTCACCTGGTGCTGGAAATGGGTGCATCGGGGCCCGGACATCTGCGCATGCTCACTGGCATTGCCGCTCCGGATGTGGCGATTGAACTGATGGTGGGCACAGCGCATCTGGGAGGCTTTGGATCGCGCGAAGCCACCGCCTCCGCAAAAGCCGAACTGATTAAGGGCATGAAACCTGACGGGACAGCTGTACTGAACGCTGATGATGACTACGTGGCGGCGATGGCTCAGCGTGCGCCAGGACGCATCATCGGATTCACCACGCGCACTCAGTACCCGCAGTTCACCGACACGTGGATCCGCGCGGAAAACATTACGATCGACGCTGACGAACGCGCCGCATTCGACCTAATCACACCCGAAGGACGTGCTCACGTGCACCTGACATTGGTGGGCGCGCATCATGTGCACAACGCGCTGGCAGCCGCAGCCGGAGCATACGCGTGCGGCGTCGACACGCAGACCATTGCGCAAGTCCTGACCGCTTCGGGGCCATCATCGCCACACAGGATGGACATCGAGACAGTCACGCTGGACGAGGGACGCACCATCATCCTGATCGATGACGCCTACAACGCCAACCCGGATTCCATGCGCGCAGCACTGACCGCTCTGAAGCATCTGGGTGCTCAACGCAATGCGCGAACCGTGGCAGTGCTGGGCGCCATGCTGGAGCTGGGGGAGCAGTCCGAGGCCCTGCACCGAGACGTTGCCCAAATGGCACTTGATGCAGGCGTGTCCCATATCTTCACGTGGTCAGCTGATGCGCAGCCACTTGCCTCCCACGCGCAGGCGAAAACAGATTCAGGCACCGAAGTGACATACAGTGAAGACTGGAATGAGACACTGGGCGAACTCACCAGCGCCGTTCGTGACGGCGACATTGTGTTAGTCAAAGGCTCATACGGATCTCATGCGTGGCAGATTGCCGCAACACTGATGGAAAGCGGGTGCAGTCGATGATCGGGGTTATTGCGTCATTCGCGGTCGGCCTGGTGCTCTCACTGGGCCTGACACCCCTGTTTATCCGATTCCTTGTCCGTCACCAATACGGACAGTTCATCCGCCAGGACGGCCCCACCCAACACCTGACCAAACGTGGCACACCGACAATGGGTGGCGTTGTCTTCATTGGCGCCACCATCATCGCGTGGCTTGCTGGCAACGCCGTAAACCGCACGCTGCCCGCCTATTCATCACTCCTGCTCGCATTCCTCTTTGTCGGCTTGGGAATCGTCGGCCTGCTCGACGACGGCATCAAAATACGCAAACAACGATCCCTTGGCCTGCACGCAGGTGCGAAGATCATCATGCAGGTGGCGATCGGCTCCATCTTCGCCATTTTGGCACTGATGCGACCCAACGAACGCGGCATCACACCTGGATCGACGGCGATATCCGTGGCACGTCCCACCGGTATCGATCTGGCGTTCGCGGGCATCATCGTGGGCGGCATCCTGTTCGTCCTGTGGGTCAACTTTCTGGTTGCCGCATGGTCCAACGCCGTGAACCTGACAGACGGCCTGGATGGTCTGGCGACCGGCGCATCAATCTTCGTCTTCGGAGCGTACGCGCTGATCTCAGTTTTTCAGGTGACACAGTCGTGCTGGGGAACGACGATCAACACGGCAGCCTGCTACACGACCCGTGACCCCTTGTCACTGGCAATTTTCTGCGCCGGCCTGGTGGGAGCGCTGGCCGGTTTCCTCTGGTTCAACGCCTCACCCGCACAGATCTTCATGGGGGACACCGGATCTCTCGCCCTGGGCGGCGCAGTCGCCGGCATGTCGATTTTCACGAACACGGAGTTCCTGGCCGTTATCATCGGCGGACTCTTCGTCATCATCACGATGTCTGACGTCATCCAGATCAGTGTGTTCAAACTGACGCGCAAACGTGTCTTCCGCATGGCGCCGCTTCACCATCACTTCGAACTCAAGGGCTGGAAAGAAATCACCATCGTGATCCGTTTCTGGCTGATCGCCGCACTCCTGGCAGTGATCGGCGTCGGCCTGTTCTACGCGGAGTGGGTGTCATGGCTGTAATGGAACAACTGCCCCAACCCGGTCGTGCAGCAATCATCGGATGGGGAATGTCCGGTCGGGCCGCAGGCCGCGCCCTGAGTTCACGAGGCTGGGACGTCACGGGCTTCGACCAGCACGACGTTGCCGAAAACAACGACCGTGTCGAGGTTATCGCTGACGCCGATGAACTGGCCACACGCGTCGTGCAGACCGCGCCCGACCTGATCGTCATGTCTCCGGGAATCGCACCCCACGAGCCAGTATGGCAATCGGCATTGTCTGCGGATATCCCAATCGTCGGCGAGATGGAACTGGCGTGGCTCCTGCAGGAATCCGGCCTGCATGCAGGCCGCCCCTGGCTGATGGTCACCGGTACGAACGGCAAGACCACAACGGTCTCGATGCTGGCGGCCATGCTGCGCGCAGGCGGAGAGAATGCCCTCGAAGTAGGCAATATCGGCGTCCCCATCACGCAGCTCATTGACGATGATGCTGACGTGTTTGCAGTGGAGGCATCCTCATTCCAACTGTATTCGACCCGCACCGTATCCCCGGAAGCGTCCGTTGTCCTCAACGTCGATGCCGACCATCTGAACTGGCACGGCAGTGTCGAGGCCTACGCGCAGGCAAAGGCACGCATCTACGAAAACACACGCATCGCATGCGTTTATCCGTCAGCTGACCGTCGCATCGAAAAAATGGTGGAGAACGCGGACGTCATTGAAGGGGCGCGCGCCATCGGATTTACACTGGGCACCCCTGCTGTCTCACAGGTCGGCATTGTCGAGGACACCCTCGTCGATCGGGCCTTTCTGGATGAACGACGCACGCACGCATTGCATCTGGCTGAATTCGATGACCTCGTTCATGTCTCCGGTGCACAGCCCTCGCCCGCACTCCTGATGGATGCGCTGGCGGCCGCCGCTCTTGCACGCGCACACGGAGTGACGCCCGAAGCTGTTGCAGAGGGTCTGCGCACTTTCACGCAACCCGCCCACCGGCGAGCCATTATCTCGCACGCAGCGGACATGACGTGGATTGATGATTCAAAAGCCACCAATGCGCATGCCGCCGCTGCTTCCCTGGCTGGTGTCACGCCGGGAACTGCCATCTGGATTGCTGGGGGAGACGCAAAGGGGCAGAACTTCGACGACCTTGTCACCCGCGTCGCCCCGTTGTTGCGCGGCGTGGTGCTCATTGGCGTCGACCGGGCGCCTTTGAGGAACTCACTGGCGGCGCACGCTCCGTCGGTGCCTGTCGTGGAAGTCGATGGTCATGATGACTGGATGTTCTCGGTGGTGAACGAGGCGGTTGGCCTGTCGCGACCGGGCGACACCGTGTTGCTGGCTCCGGCAACCGCATCGTGGGATCAGTTCGACAACTACGGCCAGCGAGGCGATGTTTTTGCCCAGGCGGTGCAGCGCCTGGAAGACATGTGGAACACCAACAAGTAGGGGAGGCAGATTGTGGCGGACCAGGTGACCCGCAGTCCGCGCGAACGGCTGGCGCGCCTGTGGCATCGCATACCGGCGATCCGCTTCGGGCGGGAAGGCCAGTCATCTGCCGCGCGTGAATCCTCGCCTGTCACGTCCTACTACCTCGTCATCATCCCCGCAGTGCTGCTGGCACTGATCGGACTGCTCATGGGGTTTTCTGCCTCCGCCGTCACCAACATTGCCCAGGGTGAAAACCCCTATATCGCTTTCCTGAAGCCGCTGGCGCTGACGACAATCGGGCTCATCATGATGTTCGTGGCACAGATGGTGCCCGAGAAGGTCTACTACGCCGGAGCCCTTGTGCTGTTCGCACTCGCCTGCCTCCTCCAGGCCCTGGTCATGGTGCCGCTGTTTGGCCGTGCCGAGGGCGGCAACACGAACTGGATCCATATTCCCGGTCTGCCGTTCCTGATCCAGCCATCCGAACTGCTTAAACTGGCGCTCATCATCGCTTTGGCCCAGCTCGTCGCCCGCAGGGATTCGCGCCGTGATGACTTCAAGCAAATGGCGATCCGCTGTGGTGGTGCGACCGCCGTTGCGCTTGGCCTGGTCATGCTCGGACACGACATGGGGACAGCCCTCGTCGTCGCCACGTGTGCCTTTGGCGCGCTGTGGGTGGCAGGACTGCCCAGGAAGTGGTTCGGCTATGCGATCCTGGCAGCAATCCCGATTCTGGCATTCCTCGTCGTGCAGAACCCCACGCGACTGAGGCGCATCATCGCCATTATTCCCGGCATGGGGCCGGAGCGCTCCACCTCAGCTCCCGAACAGATCGACCACGCGCTGTGGGCATTCGGCTCTGGAGGGCTGATGGGGCTGGGACCGGGCGCATCGCGTGAAAAGTGGGAATACCTCCAGGCCGCGCACACCGACTTCATCCTTGCCATCGTGGGCGAGGAGTTCGGCCTGCTGGGCACATGCTCGGTCCTGGTTCTCATGATGCTGATGGTGTGGGGAATGGTGCGCGTCAGCAGGGAAACCACATCGCTTTTTGCCGCTGTTATGTGCGGCGGCATCGCATCGTGGATCGCTGTTCAGACCGTCATCAACGTCATGTCGGTAACCGGCATCGGCCCGGTGATCGGCGTGCCGTTGCCGCTGGTGTCCTCTGGCGGTTCGGCGTTCGTATTTACCGCTAGCGCTGTTGGGGTGGTAGCGTCATGTGCGCGCGCGAATGCTCGCATGCGAATGTTCGGCTCTCCCGACGAGGCTTCCGCAGGACGCGATCCACGCCGACGCATTCACAAGCGTCCCGCGCGCACACGACCAGTACGACAGGCACAGAAGGCGCGATGACACACACAATAGTTCTGGCAGGCGGCGGCACAGCCGGTCACGTCAATCCGTTGCTGGCAACGGCCACGTGCCTGCGTGAGCGCGGATGGGATGTGCGAATCCTCGGCACGCGCGAAGGCCTGGAAGCAGATCTGGTCCCGGCAGCAGGATTTGAGTTTCACGAAATTGAACGTGTGCCCCTGCCACGCCGACCCACCCCGGCATTGCTGACAGTTCCGCAGCGACTGCGCCACGCAATCGCGCAGTCCCGCAACGTGATCACAGGAGCTGACGGGTTGTTGGGTTTTGGTGGATACGTCTCCACCCCCGCCTACTTTGCCGCACGTTCAGAGCACATCCCGATCGCCATTCATGAACAAAATGCGCGCCCCGGCCTGGCGAACCGACTGGGAGCCAGATGGGCCGCCCTCGTCGCACTCACGTTCGCTTCCACGCCGCTTGCAGCACGACAGGGACGCACCGAGGTCGTCGGATTGCCCCTCCGCCCGCAGATCGCGCGCCTGGCGCATCTGCGAACCACCGACGAGGGTGCCCGCACCGCCCGCGTCGAAGGCGCGCAGCGCTTCGGACTTGACCCGGATCTGACCACGCTGGTCATCACGGGCGGCTCCCTGGGGGCGCTTCACATCAACACAGTCATGGCATCCATCGCCTCCGAGCTGCCTGAGGGCTGTCAGGTTCTGCACCTGACCGGTAAAGGCAAGGACGATGCCGTGCGTGCCAGTATTGACGAGGCGGGAGTGGCTCACCGATGGCACGTGGTGGACTACACAACTGACATGCATGATGCGCTGGCCGTGGCCGACCTGGTGGTCTGCCGCTCAGGTGCCGGCACCGTCGCGGAGCTGAGCGCCCTCGGACTGCCTGCCGTCTATGTCCCCCTCCCGATCGGCAACGGTGAGCAGCGTCTGAATGCGCATGACCACGTCGCAGCAGGCGGTGCAGAGCTGATCAACGACGCGCACTTCACCGTTGAACGCGCACGCACCGACGTCATGGGCATACTGACTGACCAGGAGCGCCTCAGCCGGATGCGCAGCGCGTCAGCTCATGGATCCTCTGCCAACGCCGCTGAGCGCCTGACAGACCTCGTGGAGGAGATGTGCAGATGAACGCGCAAACCGGTATCAGCACAGTTCATCTCATTGGCGTCGGCGGAGCCGGTATGAGCGTGGTGGCAGAGCTGCTTCATGCTCGTGGTTGTACCGTCAGCGGGTCGGATCAGAATCCGTCATCTGTCATTGACAGGCTTCAGGCAGCGGGAATTGACGCCTATGTCGGCCATGACGCCGATCGGGTCCCGGCCGACGCCACAGTTGTAGTCTCGACGGCAGTGCGTCCAACGAATCCGGAACTGGTCCGTGCCACCGAGCGTGGCCAGAGTGTTATTCACCGCTCCCAGGCACTTGCCTATGCCGCCAGGGGCATGCGTTTTGTCGCTGTTGCCGGCGCGCACGGCAAGACTACGACATCTGCCATGTTGACTATTGCGTTAGCTGAAGCAGGGGAGGATCCCTCGTGCGCGGTCGGCGGTATCGTGCCCCAATTTGGCACTGGTGCGCACCTGGGCGGCGGAGACATTTTTGTGGCCGAGGCAGATGAATCCGATGGCTCATTCCTGAACTACCATCCGACAGTCGCCCTCGTCACCAATGTTGAGCCGGACCACCTGGATCACTACGGCTCAACGGAGGCGTTCGAGCAGGCATTTGTGGACTTTGCGCACCGCATCGTTGCCGGTGGAACACTGGTGTGCTGCGCGGAAGATCGAGGTGCGCGGGCGTTGGCGCAGGCAGCTCGTCGCGATGGCATCACCACGCTGACCTATGGCCGCCCTGAACACTGTGAGGCGGTGCCGGATGTGACGATAACTGATGTTGCGACAACTGATCATGGCTCGAGCGCCCACCTGTGCGGACCTGACACGCTGGAGGCGACGATTCGCCTCGCCGTGGTGGGTGATCATAACGTGCTCAACGCGGCGGGTGCATGGGCGGCAGGATGCGCGCTGGGGGTCGATGCCGGCCGTCTTGCCAACGGTCTGTCGCATTTTTCAAGTACAGGTCGCCGATTCGAACTTCGCGGCCAGGTGGGCTCCAGACGCGTTATTGATGACTACGCGCACCACCCGACCGAGGTGGAAGCAGCTCTCAGGCAGGCCCGGATCGTAGCTGACGGCGGCGAGGTAACCGTCGTCTTCCAGCCGCATCTGTTTAGTCGCACACGTGCTTTTGCCCAGCGTTTCGCTGACGCTCTGGCGCACGCGGATCATGTGGTCGTCACCGATATTTACCCGGCGCGTGAAGATCCGATCGAGGGAATCGACTCCGGATTGATCGTGGCGCACCTGCCTGGAGCCCAATGGATCCCGGACATGCATGAAGCTGCCCGCCTGGCAGCGCGTCAGACAGGAGAACATGGCATAGTGATGACCATGGGTGCCGGCTCAATCACGCAATGCGCGGATGACGTTCTCGATGAATGGCGCAACGGGGACGTGCAGTGAGGCAACCACCCCGGCCTCGCCCTCCCCACGAGCCTGCCGAACAGCCTGAACGCTCCACCGTGCATGATCGCCATGCAATCGGTGGGCGATCCGCATCAACGCAGCATTCCGAATCGAGCAGGCGGCCCGCCTCGACTCAGCGATCTGCGTCGGCCACGCGATCCGCGTCGATGGAACGTATCCGCGGGCCACGCCAGATGCGCACGCCGCTGTCCTCGTCCAGTGCGGTCGACGCATTCGGCGAGCGGCGCGCGAGGGGCCAGAAAAACTCGAAGGTCACCCGTCTTGATGAACGACGCAAAGCACGTAGACGGCTGTCTCTTCGCACTCTGATGTCGATTATTGTCACTGTCCTCCTTGCTGCAGCGGCGATCTGGGCCATCTTCTTTTCGCCACTTTTCGCCCTCACGACCTCGCGCATCACCGTCGAGGGCGCGAATGACGTCGTACCGGCCGAGCAGGTGATTGCCAGCGTCGACGAATTCAGCGGAACCCCGATTACGCGACTGTCAATGTCATCAGTTGTGCAGGCTGTGAACTCGCTGACGCTGGTACGCGACAGCCAGGTGCAGCGTTCGTGGCCCGATGGGCTGACCATTACGATCACCGTTCGCAGGCCAGTGATGGTGGAAATGGTCGGTGAAAATGCCCGCGTCATTGACGAGGACGGCGTGGAGATACCCGGGGATCCGCCCGAGGGTCTGCCTGTTGTCGCGCTTCCATCTGAGGACCCTCTCAGAGCGCAGGCAATTGAGCAGGTCCAGACGGTGTGGGCGGCGCTCAGTTCTGAGCTGCGTCAGATGACAGGAAAGATCAGTGCCGACGGACAGCAGCTGACCATTACCTTGGCGGATAACCGTGTGGTGCGGTGGGGGACCCAGGATGATTCGGATCTGAAGTCACGCGTCCTGAAGGTTCTGATCGACCAACGACCTGCGCAGGTCTATGACGTAAGTTCTCCGACCCGGCCGGTCACGTCCTAGCGACACGCCCACATCTTTCCTTGCAGTTTGAGGTGTTGTTTTCTACCGTCTTTCCGGCAGAATACAGGAGAAACACCAACCTTCAACTTGAGGTTGAGGGTTGAGTGGGAGGGGCACAAAATGGCAGGACCTCAAAACCACCTCGCAGTGATCAAGGTGGTCGGAGTCGGCGGCGGCGGCGTCAATGCTGTTAACCGAATGATCGAAGCAGAACTCAAAGGCGTCGAATTCATTGCGGTGAACACAGACGCCCAGGCTCTGCTGATGTCAGATGCTGAAACCAAACTTGATATCGGTCGCGACCTGACCCACGGCCTGGGAGCGGGAGCTGACCCGTCAGTGGGCCGTCAGGCAGCTGAAGACCACATCGATGACATCAAGGCCGCCCTTGAAGGCGCCGACATGGTGTTCGTCACCGCCGGTGAAGGAGGCGGCACGGGAACGGGCGCAGCCCCCATCGTTGCCAAAGCCGCCCGCGACTCCGGCGCTCTGACAGTCGGCGTCGTCACCCGCCCCTTTTCCTTTGAAGGCATGCGTCGCGCCGCCCAGGGTGAACAGGGCGTGGAGGCACTGCGCAAAGAAGTCGACACGCTGATCGTCATCCCGAATGATCGCCTGCTGTCCATCTCGGATCCCAATATCTCGATCCTTGAAGCATTCCAGGCAGCCGACCAGGTCCTGCTCTCGGGAGTGCAGGGAATCACTGAACTCATCACCACCCCGGGTCTGATCAACGTCGACTTCAACGACGTGAAGTCCGTGATGCAGGATGCCGGATCCGCGCTGATGGGTATCGGTGCTGCTACAGGTGATGACCGCGCGCTGCGCGCCGTGGAAACCGCGATTTCCTCCCCGCTGCTTGAAGCCAGCATTGACGGCGCTCACGGCGTCCTCATGTTCTTCCAGGGTGGCTCGGATGTTGGCCTGCAGGAGATCTACCAGTCCGCACTGCTGGTGCGCGAAGCCGCTCACCCTGAAGCCAACATCATCTTCGGCAACGTCGTTGACGATTCGCTGGGCGACGAGATCCGCGTCACCATCATTGCGGCCGGATTTGACGACCAGCCCGTGACGTCAGGTAACACCGATGCGACAGCGAAGAAGCCGGAACAGCCGGCACCTGTCGCCGCGCCGGCCCCGAAGTCTGCGGAAGAACCCTTGCGTGAACGCTCAGCGGGAACCATTTCCCAGACGCCGGTTCGCCCCGCACATCGTGCAGAACCTCGCGTGCCTACCCGCACGCAGGCGCCGTCCGCCACACCGTCGGATGCGCCCAGTGCTCAGCCTGCTCCGCGAGATGCTGATTCGCTGGAAGTGCCGCGCATCTTCGACGAGGATGACTCCGCTGACGACCTGGACATTCCTGATTTTCTGCGCTGAAACATGATCACACCGATCGAGTGGGCAGGCGCCCTGATCACGCACACTGAAGCGGGGTCGGGCACCTGCCCACTTCGCAATAACGTGGGATACCACGTTGGCGATGATGCTCAGGCAGTGGCGAAGCGCCGCGATCACCTGAGCAAGCTGACCGGAAGCCCGCTGACCTGGATGGACCAGACACACTCCACGCGTGTCCACGTCGTCGATGCGATCAGCGACCACATTGACGCAGACGCCCTCGTCGTCAATCTGGCCGAGGGGCCACGCACGGGACTGGCCGTGATGGTTGCCGACTGCGTGCCTGTGTGCCTGAGTGCAGCTCATGGGACGATCCTGGCGGCGATCCACGCCGGACGCACGGGGCTGCTCGGTGGAATACTCAGCGCGACAGTTCGCCGGATTCGCCGCATGAGCGCGGAGCCGATCAGCGCCTTTGTCGGTGCCTGCATATGCGGCCAATGCTACGAGGTGGACCGCGCGCTGTGGGACGACGTAGCAGCCGTTCGACCACATATGTGTACCCACACCAGTTGGGGCACCCCCGGCCTTGATCTTCGCGAGGGGGTATGCAGCGAACTGCGCGAAGCAGGCGTCGACACAATTGAACACGACCTGCGGTGCACCCGGGAAACGCCGGCCCTCCACTCCTACAGGCGCGACCCCACCTGCGGACGCCAGGCATTGATCATTTCGCCATCGTTGCGACATGCCGAGGCAACTTGAGGCCTGTGCGTTATCTTCTCGATTAGCGTGAGACCAGCGGCCTGACAGAGGAGAAACGATGGCGGAATCATTTTCTACGCGCGCGAAGAAATTCATGGGATGGGACACATCCGACGACGAGTTCGATGAACCCGAAATGGAACAGGAAGAGCCCGGACAGTGGGCAGACGTCACTGAACTGTCCGACTATGAACCCACACCTGCAGTGCGCCGCACTGAAACAGTGCAGCAAACTGAGCCGAATGATCTGGCCCGAATTCAGACCATTCACGCCACCTCCTATGCGGATGCGCGCAGCATCGGCGACGCCTTCCGCAGCGATATCCCTGTCATCGTCAACATGACCGACCTGCCTGACAATGAAGCGCGCCGCGTGATCGATTTCTCCGCCGGGCTGGTGTACGGCCTGCGCGGACACTTTGAACGCGTGACTCAACGCGTCTACCTGCTGTCGCCGCGATCTGTCAAGGTGTCATCCGGAATGGCCCCCTCCCACGGTGCGGAGCTGTTCAGCCAGGCAGAGTAATGCCCGTGTACATACTCGGCGCCGCTGTACACTTCTGTGCCAGCTTGTACCTGCTGGTGCTGTTTGGACGGATGATCTTTGACTGGATCCGTATTCTTGCCCGCGACTGGCATCCGCGAGCAACGGCCGTCATTGTGATCGGTAATGTGCTCTACGCGTTGACTGACCCACCTCTGCGTTTCCTGCGTCGCTACATTCCGCCGCTCAGACTGGGTAACGGGATCGCACTCGATGTCGGTTTCATGGTGCTGTTCATCGGTATTCTGCTTCTTCAGCGCGTTGCACGATTGATGATGGTATTTGGCTAGTTAGGCGTTCAAACGGTAGATTAATTGAAACGCATATTGGAATGTGATGTCGCTGTGACTGAAGTTGCCTCAGTGATTCATGTGTCCGATAGAATAAGTATCACTTACAATCAGTGTCATCAGGTTGAATGCTGGTGACACCACGATCGTCGGGCGGTTACCAATCGGCGTTCGACAGGGCAGATACCGAGAGGTGAGGAAATGGACGAGCCCACAGGTCAGGAACAGATTCAGCTGCTGACAACGGACGAAGTTCTGAACAAGAACTTCCAGGCAGTGAAGTTCCGTGAAGGCTACGACCCCGTCGAGGTTGACAATTTTCTCGACCGAGTCGTTGCGACGATCTACTACCTGAACATGGAGAAGCAGAATCTCCAGGAAAAGCTTGAAGCAGCCGAACGCCGCATCACCGAACTCCAGGAAGGTTCGGCCGACGCATCTGGCTTCTCCACTCCTGCCGAAACTGCTCAGCCTGTTGTCGAGGAAGAACCGCAGGTCGCGCAGCCCGAACCAGAACCAGAACCAGAACCCGTTCAGCCTGTGCAGCCGGTTCAGCCTGCCACGCCCAGCGAACCCGAATCCGCAACCTCGATGCTTGCTTTGGCGCAGCGCGTCCACGACGAGTACGTGCGCGACGGCCGCGAAGAATCAGAACGCATCATTGCTGAAGCTCGCACCAAGGGCGATGAGATCGTTGCCGACGCAGAGAGCAAGCATGAAACGATCCTTGCTCAGCTCGACCAGGAGCGCGGACTGCTGGAAAACAAGATCAACGAGTTGCGTGGATTCGAGACGGAATACCGTCAGTCCATCCGCACTCACCTCGAGAAACTTCTGACCGAAGTGAACGAGGACAGCTCGGAAAACTGACGTTTCTCAAGCCAATGACTGTGTGGCGGCGGCGTACCAGACGCTGCCGCCACATTTATGCCCCACCTGTTAGGAGAACATGTGTCAACGAGTCCAGCTGCAACGAATGTGTCACGGCACCCACTGGTCAGCGCCATAGTTGTAGCACTCGTCGCACTGATCAGTGACCAGGTCACGAAGTTCTGGGCTTTGTCCTCGTTGTCCGAGGGGCAGCGCCGTCCACTTATTGGTGACTTCCTGAGTCTCCAGCTGGTCAGGAACTCCGGAGCCGCCTTCTCGATGGGGGCAGGCTCAACGTGGATTTTCACGATCATCTCAGTGGTCGTGCTCGGCGTCATCATCTGGGTCCTGCCGAAAATCACCTCCACGAGTGTGGCAGCCGTGGTGGGTCTTCTTGCCGGGGGAGCGGCGGGTAACCTGGTGGATCGCCTCGTGCAGCCTCCCTCGTTCGGGCGCGGACACGTCGTTGACTTCATCAACTACAACGACTACTTCGTTGGCAACGTTGCCGATATCTGGATCGTTGTGGCAGCAGTGTCGATGGTGATCATCTTCCTGCGAACAGAACACTCCCATTCCGGTGCGCGCACCGATGAGTGACGAGTTCGAGCACCGCTACCTGCCAGTGCCGGACGCGCTGGTCGATACCCGCGTGGACGTGGCACTCTCACGCATGCTCGGCATGTCACGCTCTCAGGCCGGTGACCTTGCCAGCGCAGGACACGTGCGCATCAACGGTGCCGTCAGTCGGAAGTCGGACCGGCTCAGCCTTCAGGACCTCATTGAAGTCGACATACCGCAGCACCGTGTGCAGCCGGCACCCGTGACCGGCATGGACATCCTCTACGATGATGACGACATCGTCGTGGTCAACAAACCTGTCGGCGTTGCGGCACACACGGGCCCGGGATGGACCGGTCCCACAGTGATCGGCAACCTGGAAGCCGCAGGCTTCCGCATCGCACTGTCAGGCCCGCCCGAACGCCAGGGAATCGTGCACCGCCTGGATGTGGGTACATCTGGCGCCATGATGGTCGCCAAATCCGAACTGGCATATTCGGTGATGAAACGGGCCTTCAAGGAACGCACCGTCACGAAGATTTACCATGCCGTGGTCGCCGGACACCTGGATCCGCCATCGGGCACCATCGACGCGCCCATTGGCCGCCATCCGTCGCGCGAATGGCGCATGGCCGTTATCGAAGGTGGCAAGCGTGCCGTGACACATTACGACACCCTTGAACTCATGGCTGGTGCAGCCCTGCTGTCAATCCACCTGGAAACCGGCCGCACACACCAGATCCGCGTCCACATGGCAGCGGTCAACCATCCGTGTGTCGGCGACGTGTTCTACGGCGCTGACCCCACGCAGGCTGAACGCCTCGGCTTGGAACGTCAATGGTTGCACGCCGTCCAGCTCGGCTTCGCACACCCACGCACCGGCAAACACGTCACCGTGGACGCACCGTACATGGACGACCTTGATGCTGCCCTCACCCTCCTGAGAAAACCACGATGACCACTCTTCACGTCCGACGCGCCACCGACTCCGACCGCTTCGCCATTATCTCGATCAGGTGGGATGTGTTCGTTGTTGAACAGCACGTTCCTATGGTCCTTGAAATTGATGCACGCGACTTCAACCCCGCCGTCACCCAATTCATTGCCGAGGACGAGGCTGGCCACCCTGTTGGAACCGTGCGCCTCATCCCGGATGGTGATGACTGCTATCACCTGGGGCGCCTTGCTGTCAGACAGGAGGCACGCGGCAGTGGATGCGGAGCCGCCCTCGTCAATGCTCTGCACGAAGAAGTCACACGACGAACCCCTGCCGGCAGGCACGCCCGGGTCGACCTCGACGCGCAACTGCAGGCACAGGGATTCTACGAACGCCTCGGATATGCGTCACACGGCGACGATACATTCTGGGATGCAGGAATTGAGCATCGTCACCTCGCTCAGCTCATCGAGGGCACTGCAGAACCATTAAGATGACACGTATGGCCACCCGTGACAGTTTCGTTCATCTTCACAACCACTCCGAATACTCCATGCTGGACGGCGCAGCGAAAATCGCGCCGATGGTTCAGGAAGCTGCCCGCCTCGAACAACCGGCAATCGGACTGACCGATCACGGATACCTGTTCGGCGCCTTCGAATTCTATTCAGCGTGCAAAGATGCCGGAATTAAACCGATCATTGGCCTTGAAGCATACGTCACTCCCGGCACGTCCAGATTTGACACGAAGCGTGTCCACTGGGGAGAACCGTGGCAGCGCAGTGACGACGTTTCGGCCAATGGCGCATACAATCACCTGACACTGCTGGCCTACACGACCGAAGGCATGCTGAATCTGTTTCGCCTTGGTTCACGCGCCTCCACGGAAGGACAGTTTGGTAAGTGGCCGCGTGCCGACAAGGAACTGCTGCAGGAATACCACGAAGGGTTGATCGTTTTCTCAGGGTGCCCGTCGGGAGCCGTCCAAACCCATATGCGGTTGGGTCAGTGGGATGAAGCAGTGCGTGAAGCAGGGGAGCTGCGCGACATTTTCGGGCCGGAGAACTTCTATGTCGAAGTCATGGATCACGGCATCGAATTTGAACGACGCACACGCAGTGACCTGCTCAAATTGGCCAAGCTCATGAATGCTCCACTGGTAGCGACCAACGATGCGCACTACGTGAAAAAAGAAGACCGAGATGTGCAGGACGCGTTATTGTGCATCAACTCGGGTGCCAAGCTGGCTGACCAGGACCGCTTCAAATTCGACGGCGACGGCTACTATATCCGCTCCAGCGAAGACATGCGTCGCACCTGGGCTGAACTGCCCGAAGCATGCGACACCACCCTGGACATTGCTGAACGCTGCGACGTGCACTTCACCACCACCAAAGAGGGCGCCAACTACATGCCCGATTTCCCCGTGCCCGAGGGCGAAGACAAAACATCGTGGTTCATCAAGGAAGTTGAACGAGGGCTGGCCGACCGTTTCCCGGACGGCGTTCCTGATGACGTGCGTAAACAGGCTGAATACGAAGAAGACGTCATTATCTCGATGGGGTTCCCCGGCTACTTCCTGACGGTGGCGGACTACATCAACTGGGCCAAGCATCAGGGCATCCGCGTGGGGCCTGGCCGAGGCTCCGGTGCTGGCTCCATGGTGGCCTACGCGATGCGTATCACCGAGCTGAACCCAATGGAACACGGCCTGATTTTCGAACGCTTCCTCAACCCCGAGCGCGTCTCCATGCCTGACTTCGATGTGGACTTCGACGAACGTCGCCGCGACGAAGTGATCGAATACGTGAAACGTAAATACGGCGAAGACCGGATCAGTCAGGTCGTCACCTTCGGACGAATCATGACGAAACAGGCACTGAAGGACTCAGCACGACTGCTCGGCTACGACTTCAAGACAGGCGAGCAGCTCACCAAGGCACTGCCCCCGGCAGTGATGGGCAAGAACATTTCAGTGCACGGCATTTTCGACAAGGAAGACAAGCGCTACGGCGAGGCAGCGGAGTTCCGTAAATACTACGAGGAAAACCCGCAGACTCACGACATCGTCAACCTGGCGATGGGACTGGAAGGACTGACACGACAATGGGGTGTCCATGCATGCGCGGTGATCATGTCCTCGCATACGCTGACCGACATTATTCCGATCATGAAGCGCCTCGCTGACGGCGCGATCATTACGCAGTTCGACTATCCCACGTGTGAAGCGCTGGGGTTGCTGAAGATGGACTTCCTGGGGCTGCGAAACCTCACGGTCCTGTCAGACGCCCTCGGGAATATCAGGCTGAACAACAAGGATGTCCCGGACCTTGATCAGTTGCCGCTCAACGACCCGGCAACCTACGACCTGTTGGCACGCGGCGACACGCTCGGCGTGTTCCAGCTGGATGGCTCGGGGATGCGAGAACTTCTCAAACTGATGCGCCCCGACAACTTTGAAGATATTTCAGCTGTTGGCGCGTTGTACCGGCCCGGCCCGATGGGCGCAGACTCGCACACGAACTACGCTCTGCGTAAGAACGGGCGTCAGGAAATCACTCCCATTCACCCTGAACTTGCTGAGCCGCTCAAAGACATTCTGGGCACTACGTACGGTCTGATCGTCTACCAGGAACAGGTCATGCAGATCGCGCAGAAACTGGCCGGATACTCACTGGGTCAGGCAGATATGCTCCGACGCGCGATGGGTAAGAAGAAGAAAAAGATTCTGGACCAGGAGTTCGGACCGTTCTCGCAGGGGATGCGCGAACATGGCTATTCCGATGATGCGGTGAAAACACTGTGGGATATTCTGGTTCCGTTCTCGAACTACGCGTTCAACAAGGCGCACTCGGCGGCGTACGGATTGGTGTCGTACTGGACTGCCTACCTCAAGGCGAATTTTCCCACTGAATACATGGCCGCATTGCTGACCTCGACCAAAGACAACAAGGATCGGCGAGCCTTGTACCTGGCTGAATGTCGTCACATGGATATCACCGTTTTGCCCCCCGACGTCAACGCTTCGATGGGCACGTTCGCGCCAGATGGGTCGAACATCCGTTTTGGCCTGTCTGCGATCCAGAACGTCGGCGCGAACGTGGTGGACGGTATCGTGCAGGCGCGCTCGGAAAAAGGCGCGTATACCTCCTTCCAGGACCTCCTGGACAAGGTACCTGCCACCGTGTGCAATAAGCGCACCATCCAGTCACTCATTAAGGCCGGCGCCTTCGACTCTCTGGGGAAGAACCGGCGCTCCCTGCTGTCCCGCTGCGACGAGGCCGTCGACGCGGTCACCGACCTGAAACGCAATGAGGCCATCGGCCAGTTCGACCTGTTTGCCGCCATGGGTGGAGCAGCAGCACCTGAACAGTCCTCCCTCACGGTCGAAATCCCTGACCTGCCCGAATTCGATAAGCGGCACAAACTGGCCGATGAACGCGAAATGCTTGGCTTGTATGTCTCCGACCATCCACTGCGCGGTGTGGAAGCGGCGCTGCGCCGATACCAGGACATCGACATCGCCGCGATCGTCTCCTCCGAAGAAGCCATGGCGGACCGCAAGGTGCGCGTCGCAGGACTGGTGTCGTCGGTTCAGATGAAGGTCACCAAGCAGGGCAACCAGTGGGCGATCGCAACGGTGGAAGACCTCAGCGCTTCCATCGAAGTGCTTTTCTTCCCTCGCTCGTTCGAAACAATTCAGTCCTACCTGGCTACCGACACGATCGTCCAGGTCGAGGGGCGCGTCACCCAGCGCGATGAGAACGTCGAACTGATCGGTCAGGCCATGACGTTGCTGGATCTGCGTGACGATCAGGACTCCCCGCTGGACCTGCAGATGACTCCTGGCCGATGCACTCGCTCAATGCTGACCGAACTCAAAGACGTGCTGGAAGCTTTCCCAGGCGAATCACCTGTGCGCATCCACTTGCGCCAAGGCGGGCGCGTCACAATCGTCGAAGTTGACCCGAAGTACCGCGTCGAAAAATCCAGCGCATTTTTCAGCCAGGTCAAGGCCGTGGTCGGAGCAGACGGAGTGATGACCTCCTGAGTTAGGCTAAGAGTTATGAAACGCATGGATCTTCGCGGCACCAGTGCCACCACAGATGCAATCCGCCGTCAACTGCCACGAGCTGCATTCGACATCACCGCAGCGGTCGAGGCTGTCACGCCGATTATCGACAGCGTCATCCACGAGGGTGCGAGCGCCATCAAGGACTGTGCCGAGCGTTTCGACCATGTGCGTCCCGATCGCCTGAAGGTACCGGCCGACCAGATCCGTGCCGCCCTCGATGGACTTGACCCTGCGGTGCGCGGCGCGCTGGAAGTGTCGATCGAGCATAACCGCGCCGGCCACACTGTCCAGCTGCCCACCACGCAACACGCCACCATCATTCCCGGCGGCACGATTACCCAGCGGTGGGTACCGGTGCAGCGCGCCGGTGTCTACGTCCCAGGTGGCTTGGCTGTCTACCCCTCCTCAGTTGTGATGAACGTGGTGTGCGCGCAGGTCGCCGGCGTCAGCTCAATCGCCCTGGCTTCACCGCCGCAACGCGAGTTCGGCGGACTGCCGCACCCGACAATCCTTGCAGCGTGCGCACTGCTGGGCGTGGACGACGTGTGGGCAATGGGTGGTGCGCAGGCAATCGCCGGCCTTGCCTACGGATTTGACGACGAGGGTGACGTGTGTGAACCGGTTGATGTCGTAGCAGGACCGGGCAACATTTATGTGGCCGCAGCTAAACGGGTGGTGTCTGCTCACGTGGGGATCGATGCGGAAGCGGGAACCACTGAAATAGCGATCCTTGCCGATGGTGATGCTCACCCCGCTTTCGTTGCCGCTGACTTGATCAGCCAGGCGGAGCATGATCCTGCTGCCGCATCTGTTCTGATCACAGACAGTGAGCCGCTTGCGGATGCAGTGGAAGCTGAGATTCAGCGGCTGGCACCGCTGACCGCGCACACCGAACGCATTATGACGGCGTTGAGCGGACCGCAGTCGGGCATCGTCCTCGTCGATGATCTGGATGCTGGGCTGCGCGTTGTGGATGCGTATGCTCCCGAACACCTCGAAGTACAGACTGAGAATGCTGCCGAAGTAGCGCTGCGCGTGCGCAACGCAGGTGCCATTTTTGTCGGCCCGTACACGCCGGTACCGCTGGGCGACTACGTTGCAGGCTCCAACCACGTCCTGCCCACAGGAGGCACCGCCCGCTACGCTGCCGGACTGAACGTGGGACAGTATCTGCGCAGCCAGCAGGTCGTTGAGTATTCACGCGATGCGCTCGAAGCGCTCACCGATGACCTCAACACGCTGGCATGTGCCGAAGACCTGCCGGCACACGGAGCAGCCGCGCTGATCCGACGCGAGGAAGGCGGACGCAATGACTGATTTACGTTTGCCGCTGCGCCCTGAACTTGCGGGGCTGAGCCCGTATGGCGCGCCCCAACTGGATGTGCCCGTACGCCTGAACGTCAATGAGAATCCGTGGGCGCCTTCTGACGAGCTGGTTGACGATATCGCGCGCTCAGTGGCTCGCGCCGCCAGCGGGCTGAACCGCTACCCGGATCGCGATTTTCTGGAACTGCGTGGGGAACTGGCACGATATCTGGCTGACGAAAGCGGTGTAAGTGTTCCGCCCGAACATGTATGGGCAGCCAACGGTTCCAACGAAGTCATGACCCAGATTCTGCAGGCATTCGCCGGCACGTCACGGACCGTCGTTTCATGTGCCCCGACATACTCGATGTATCACGAGTACGCGTGCGACACGTGCTCACGGTGGGTCACGTGTGATCGGCACGAGGATTTTTCCATCGACCTGGATGCTTTGCGCGACCTGCTCGAAACTGAGCATCCGGCAGTCGTTCTGCTGGCCAGTCCGAACAATCCCACCGGAACAGCACTGTCACTTGACGACATCCGCTCCCTGGCTGACGACACACGATTCAGCGGGCCTGTCGGGCCGGACGGACAGCCCACAGCGAGCCTGCTGGTCATCGATGAAGCGTACGCGGAATTCAGGCGTGCGGGGACATCCTCGGCACTCGAACTCGTTGAACAGAATCCGCACGTGGTCGTCTCCCGCACCATGTCGAAAGCATTTGGAATGGCGGGGTTGCGTCTGGGATACATGGTGGCCTGCCAGGACGTCATTGACGCGATCATGCTGGTGCGCTTGCCCTACCATCTGTCAGCCATCACGCAGGCAGCGGCACTGGCGGCGCTGCGTCACCGTGAAAGCCTCATGCAGCAGGTCGCCGACCTGCGTGACAGTCGGGACGCCCTCGCGCGCTGGCTGGAATCACGAGGGCTGCAGGTGGCTCAATCTGACGCGAACTTCATTTTCTTTGGACGTTTCGATAACCGGCAGGACATCTTTGACAAGCTCCTGGAGCGGGGCGTGTTGATCCGCGTCGTCGGCCCTGACGGCTGGCTGCGGGTCAGCGTAGGGACACCTGAGGAAAACCAGCAATTCATGACGGCACTGGAGGAGGTTCTCTCATGAACGCGCGAACTGCGACAATTGACCGCGAAACATCAGAGTCAACAATTCACCTGGAAGTGAATCTTGACGGCAGCGGCGTGACCAACATTTCGACTGGTGTGCCGTTCTACGACCATATGCTCACCGCATTTGGGCGTCACTCCCTGATCGACCTGACTGTTCAGGCGCGCGGGGATGTGGACGTGGACGTGCACCACACTGTCGAAGACACCGCGATCTGCCTGGGCCAGGCCATCAAGTTGGCGCTTGGTGACAAGGCAGGAATCCGCCGTTTCGCAGATGCTACGGTGCCCCTGGATGAAGCCCTCGCTCATGCTGTTGTGGACATTTCAGGGCGGCCGTACCTCGTGCACGAGGGCGAGCCGGCCGGCCAGGAATACCACCTCATTGGCGGGCACTTCACCGGCTCCATGACACGACACGTGTTTGAGTCGCTGGCCTATAACGCCGGAATCTGTCTGCATGTGCGTCTGCTTGCCGGTCGCGACCCGCACCACATTGTGGAAGCGCAGTTCAAGGCACTTGCCCGCGCGATGCGCGGCGCTGTTGAACCGGATCCACGGGTGAGTGGCATTCCGTCTACCAAAGGAGCACTGTAATGGTCCAGAATGTTCCTCAGCGTCCTGACGATGAGGACATTGACGCTAAGTTCGCGGGAATCGTTGCGGACTTCGAGCGCTCAAGCGCACCTGCCGAACGGCATGACCTGGACACTCCGGTTGATGAATCCTTGCACCTGGAAGGTGGATCCCTGTCGGTCGCATTGGTGCTCACACCGATTCCGTCAGCCGAGGCGCTGCACAAACTCCTGCAGCTGGCCGGGCTTTCCGTCCACGTCGTCCCGATTAAGCCGTGGACCGCGATTTGGCTGAAAGTTGATTCCAATCAGCCGATGACCGAGGAAGACGAGCTGGCCTCACTGATGGGCAAGTGCCGCTCCATGCCACCCGAAGTGGATCAGGTGGCACGACTGACCTCACGCCTGTCCAAGCTGGGCTCCGTGGCAATCATGTCGTGGCTGGTTGAAGGTGACGAGGAAGATGTGGAGTCGGGTGTATCCGGACAGATCAGTGCACGCCGATACGTGTCGGGCGAGCCGGAAGACGATATTCCAGCTGGCGTGCTGATCGGATCAATGCCGGTGGCCCTTGAAGACCTGCTGCTGGGCAGAACCACCCCGGATGACTACAACGGGTCGGTCGCACCTGATGGCACATGCCTGAAGCGGCCACGCGGCCCATTAGGGTGGTTCAGAAAACCATGAGCATGATGCAGCGACGCCCTCGAATCGTCGTCTTGAAATTCGGGTCAGGCAACGTGCGCTCAGCGTGCAGTGCGCTGGAACGAGCCGGTGCAGACGTCTCACTGAGCGCCGATCCGCAGGAAGTCAGCGAAGCTGACGGCCTGGTGGTGCCAGGTGTGGGAGCATTCATCACGGTGATGGACCAGCTGCGCGCAGTGCAAGGCCTGAGGATGATTGAACGCCGGATCGCAGGTGCAAGGCCCGTGCTGGGAATCTGCGTCGGGCTGCAGATCATGTTCGACCGCTCCACTGAAAAGGGCACGACCGAGGGCCTGGGGCAGTGGGACGGAACCGTGGACCGTCTGGACGCGCCCATCATTCCACACATGGGGTGGACACAGGTTGAAGCCGCATCCGACACGACACTGTTCGACGGACTGGATGAGGAGTACTTCTACTTCGTGCATTCCTACGCCGTGATGGATGATCCGGCTCAGACATCTCGCCCTCGCACCGCAGCTGCTCCGCAGACGAGCTGGGCAACCTACGGTCAGCGCTTTGTCGCAGCCGTGGAAGACGGAGCGCTGAACGCCACACAGTTCCACCCCGAAAAATCTGGTGCCGCCGGCTTGAAGCTGCTGCAGAATTGGTTGGCGACCACCGTGTCTGACTAAAACCGCTCTATCTGACTAGAAAAGGTGACTGATGGATACTCCGTTGATTCTTCTGCCTGCCGTTGACGTGGTTGAGGGGCAAGCAGTGCGCTTGCGCCAGGGTGAGGCAGGAACGGAAACACAGTACGGCGCACCCCTGGAAGCTGCACAGGCGTTCACCCACGCAGGCGCCGCGTGGCTGCACCTGGTTGACCTGGATGCCGCTTTTGGACGCGGATCCAATATCGACCTGCTGGCTGATGTCGTACGCCAGATCCCGCTGCACGTTGAACTGTCGGGCGGCATCCGTGATGACGCCTCACTTCAGCGCGCCCTGGCCACCGGTGCACGCCGCATCAATATCGGCACGGCAGCGCTGGAAGACCCCGAATGGACCGAATCGATTATCCAGCGTTACGGCGATCAGGTTGCCGTGGGCCTGGATGTGCGCGGTGAGACTCTGGCAGCACGAGGCTGGACGAAACCAGGTGGAAATGTCTGGAAGGTCCTGGAGCGTCTGAACGAGGCTGGCTGTGCCCGATACGTGGTCACCGATGTGGCGCGTGACGGCATGATGCAGGGGCCGAATATTGATCTGCTCCGCGCCGTATGTGAACGTACCGATGCGCCGGTTGTCGCCTCGGGCGGTGTGTCCAGCATTGACGATATTCGAGCCCTGCGTGAACTGACGTCGATCGGCCTGGAAGGTGCAATCATTGGTAAAGCCCTGTACGCCGGGGCGTTCACGTTGGAAGAGGCGCTGGAAGCGGCCGGCCCTCAGCAGTCATGATGGAACTGAGCGATGAGCAGCGCGACAAGATTGCGCAGCGCCTGACACTGCACACCGACTCATCGGATTGTGGCCAGACGTTGCCGTTGACGCGTCACGCACTCGGACTGTCAGCCGGTACCCGCAGCGAGCAGGGCGAGCGCCTCGAACAGCTTGTTCACGCACTGAGCAGTGAGCGCGTCATTATTCCAGTTGTCCTCAATGGCGGAAACTCTGACAACCACGTGGAGTTCACCAGGGCGGAAACACCTGAAGGCCCGGCATTGGCCGTGTTCACGTCAACGGATGAGCTTGCAGCGTTTGACCCACAGGCACGCCCATTGCCTGTCTCAACGCGCCTTGCCGCGTTGAGCGCCCTCGTCGAAACCCGAGGGCTGATAGTGGCCGATCCGCGCGGTGCGAATATCGTGATCCCGCGCCCCGCGTGCAATTCGCTGTCAGTGGGGGACAGGTGGCTGCCCGCGTGGAAAGATCGCGAGCTTGCCGCCGGTCTGCTGCGCATCATCATGGACGAGGGTGTCCGATGCGTGGTCGATGTGCGTATCCATCATGGAGGCGGCAGTCGCGTCATCGTCGAGCTGTGCGCGGCCGCCGGTGGTGATGAGCGAGCGGTCCGACGCGAATTGTCGCGCGCAATCAACTGCATTCACGGCAGTGATCGCCTCAAAGCTGCGGCTGACCAGATCGTGATCGCGCCAACGTGGGTTCAGGCGGTATAGCTGTTAATCCTGAACGTGGTCTCTTACGATGATCGTAACTTGTCGCGACGCAGGTAAGGAGATCAGCCGATGTTGCAGCACGCACCGAATTCCGCCCCATTTCAGTTATCCAACCTCCCGGTCACGACACCCAGGAAGAAAACCGGCCTGATTATTGGCATCGTATGTGCAGTGGCCGCTGTGGTGGCCGTGGCTGTCATTGTGATGGTGATGATGGCCCGCCCGTCGCAATCCGACAACCCTGAGGTGTTTGTTCGCCAGTACATTGAGCATCTTGCCGCCGGACAGGCTGAAGATGCCCGGGCGATGGAAAGAGACAGTGTTTCTGATGACGACGGCACATTCACGGAGGCGAGAACTGATGCGGTGCTCTCAGGCGCTTCTGAACGAATCGTTCTAGGCAGCATCGAAGCTAGAGACACGTCTGAAGACGGAACGCATCTATTCGGCGTCACTTACCTGCTGGGCGAACAGGAATATGAAGCGGAAATCGGGGTGAGCCGGCCCGTTGGTGACGATACCTGGCAGATCACCAGGTCGCTGGCTGAGACGGTCGTATTTCCCTCTGGCCTTGCCGATCAGCTGACGATTGGGGACAGCTCACTGGAGACGGTCCCTGACAACGCACTGGCGGTGCGTCTGTATCCTGCGCACTACGAACTCCATGCGGAGGCGACATACACCGACTTTGTGACATTTGGCGATCAGGATCTGATTGTGGCACCTGACGACAGTGATCGATACGCTCCTGAGTCGGTTGTTGAGTGGGAGCCGGAACTGACCGAGCAATTCACTGCGGCTTTTGTTGACCGCGCGAACGCTTTCCTGCACGAATGTCTGGAAGAGCGCGACAATCCTGATGAAGAGTGCGGATTCATTTATGCTGTCTACACAGACGGGCAATCAGAATCAGCCACCCTCAATGGAGAACTGACCACTGCCAGCCCCGCCGACAACCAGCTTGTGTCGATGGCACACTCCACGGGGATTCCGGACATGCAAACAGACGTGACGAGCGTGACACTCCATTTCAGGGATGACGGGCTCAACTTACCAGACAAGGAGCAAAAACTCGCCGTCCAGGGCACGGTCGAATTATCGAAGGAATCAGATCCTGTTTTCCATATGAGGATCGTGACTCCTGAGGACTGAAGCGGGAAGATTGTTGTCAAAATGTTGCCTTAAAAGGATGCCTACGCAGCCCAGAGCTTCAACTCTGCAGTGATGGAGGCGATTCCCCTCACGAGGATGAGCTCGAGATGGTCGGAGCCGTTACTTTTGATGACAGTGGAGCCCCTGCATACTCGTTCGACTTCCCCTTCCAGTTCTGAAAGCGGGCGCGATCGGCCATTTCACGATGAAAGTTGACTAGGATAGAAGCGCTTTCATGCGCTAAATCTTTTTACCGGGAGTATGGCACTATGTCCGAAAATGCGAATGGCAACGACCTGAATTCACACTCCGAAACTCAGGGGAGTGCTGACTCGTATATGCCTCCGCCGCCACCGCCCGCTGATTCGCCAGAACCGCAGCAGGGGCAGGCACAGCAATACGCGCAAGCGACGCAGCAACCGCAGCAATATGCCCAGCAGCAGTACTATCAGCAGCCCAACCCGCAACAGTACTCGCCGCAACCACAGCCGCAGTTTGCTGCGATGGCTTCTGGCGCCGGGTCTTTCTACGCAGCGACCACGACTAAGTCCTCGTCCGGCAAGACTGTCCGCATCGTGTTGGTGGTCATCGGCGTACTGATGGCACTCGCGTTGATCGGGACAATCGCTTTCTACATCCTCAACAGCACGCGGACCCCTGAAAAAGCTGCTGAAGAATACCTGGGATATCTTGCAGCGGGTGACGCGAATGCTGCATCGCAGATGGTGGACCCAGGCAAACCCAATAATCAACGAGCGTTTCTGACAAACGAAGCAATGGCCGGCGCGACCGCGCGAATCGAGAACTTCTCGGTGACGCGAACTGATTCCGGCAGTGATGACTATTCACTCAGCTCCGACAAGCCGCGTGGAGTAATGCTGGATGTCGAATACTACCTTGATGGGCAAGTCGTCAATACGACACTTCAGGTCACCCCTGCCCAGCCCACCTTCCTCGTTCTCAAGAACTGGAAGATTGACGACACACTGGCCACAGAGATCACCCTCCAGCCAGGCACTTTTGACTCGGTCACCATAGGCTCTCAAAGCGTTCCGATCACGAACGATGATCAGAACTCCCAGGAGTATCAGACGTTCTACCTGTACCCCGGAATCTACCCAGCGCAGGCATCCTACGGATCCAATGAGTATGTGAACTATCCCGACAAGAGCCTGATCGTGGGGGGCCCGGAGTCATCCTCGACGCTCTGGTGGGACGCACCCGAACCGACCGAAAAACTGCAGACACTGATGCTTGATCGCGCCAAGGAATTCGTGGAAAGCTGTGCCTCCCTCGACGGTGGAAACCTGAATGAAGCATGCCCCAGCGGCGTGCAGAGCACCAAACTCGCTGTTCTGGAAGTGACCAAACTGCCCACCACCCTCGAAGACTACTCCGCATTTGAGTTCGTCACGGATAAGGCCACGATCAAGACCCAGACAAATCCGACCGAATTCAACAAGAACCCCTCACCGGACAACGTTGAATTCCGTGTGTCAGGCCAGGTGACATTCCCCGAGGGAAGCACTGAACCTGAAATCACTGAACTGAGATCGTCAGGATCGTGGTGGTAAACCGCGGGTGATTCGCATACCACCGCATCTCGGTGACGAAGGCCCTGTGTGTGACCAGATGTTGCACGCGGGGCCTTCCACATCTGGCAGTGTGAGGCACCCCATGACGATCCTGCCTAATCTCGCTGGATTTGTCTTCGACGGCAGTGATACAGTAGCTGTCGATTGTCCGGGTACCGTACCCGGGACGTAAGCGGAGATACTCCCACCTTGATTCCCGCCTCAGGGGATCGGGTTCCTGGCTTGAGCCGATGCTGCATGCAGTATCGCTGTGGCCACGTGGTGTCAGTCTCCGTTGCGTTGCGCACGGAGATTTTTTCGTGATGCACCACCATGGAAGGAGCCACCCATCAGCGAGCCTCGGATCAATGAGCGCATCAAAGTAAACGAAGTACGTCTTGTCGGCCCATCGGGAGAACAAGTCGGAGTCGTGCGCGTCGAAGACGCATTGCGTCTGGCAGACGAAGCAGGCCTCGACCTCGTTGAAGTGGCACCCAACGCGAAACCTCCAGTAGCCAAATTGATGGACTACGGCAAGTACAAGTACGAAGCCGCACAGAAAGCGCGCGACGCGCGACGCAACCAGGCAAACACCCAGCTCAAAGAGATCCGTTTCCGCCTGAAGATTGATGACCACGACTTCAACGTGAAGAAGAACCACGTGGAGCGTTTCCTGAACCAGGGAGACAAAGTCAAGGTCATGATCATGTTCCGCGGACGCGAGCAGTCTCGCCCCGAAGCGGGAGTTCGTTTGCTGGAACGTCTGGCAGAAGAGGTCGGTGACATGGCGACGGTCGAATCCGTCCCACGTCAGGATGGCCGCAACATGACGATGGTGCTCGCCCCAACGCGACGCAAGTCAGAAGCAATGAGCGAACAACGCCGCCGCCGCAAGGCTGAGCGCGAAGCCCGCCGTGACAAGCAGGCAGAACGTTCCAGCAAGGAGCAAGCTCGCAGCGCCAAGAACGCTGAAAGCGCGGAACAGTAGCTACTTTCTTGGCACCAGTGCCAAGAGGTGTTGAAGGTTAGGAAACGACACTATGTCAAAAGGAAAGAACAAGACGCACTCAGGAACCAAGAAGCGCTTCCGCGTGACCGGTTCCGGCAAAATCATGCGTGAACGTGCTGGTAAGCGTCACCTGCTCGAGCACAAGTCTTCACGCCGTACTCGCCGCCTCTCACGTGACCAGGTGCTGGCACCTGCAGATGCGAAGCGAGTTCGTACCCTGCTGGGTAAGTGATAGCGAAGACTTGTAGGTAAGGAGATAACAACATGGCACGTGTGAAAAGGTCTGTCAACGCCCGCAAGAAGCGTCGCACCACACTTGATCGCGCATCCGGATACCGTGGGCAGCGCTCACGCCTGTACCGTAAGGCAAAAGAGCAGGTCACTCACTCTTTCGTATACAGCTACCGTGACCGTAAGCGCCGCAAGGGTGACTTCCGTCGCCTGTGGATCCAGCGCATCAACGCTGCCGCACGCGCAAACGGCATGACGTACAACCGCCTCATTCAGGGTCTGAACCTTGCCGGCATCGAAATCGATCGCCGCATGCTGGCCGACCTGGCAGTCAACGACGCAAACGCCTTCGCAGCAATTGTGAAGACTGCCCGTGAAGCGCTGCCCGAAGACGTCAACGCCCCCAAGGCATCCTGATTGACTCACAATTTTCATCCTGAGCGCCCGCCTGTGATGGACAACCCGCGTGCCGACCGCGTGCGAACAGTCCGTTCACTCGGCGGGCGCTCAGCACAATCACGCACCGGACTCCTCCTGGTTGAAGGCCCAGGAGCAGTCCTCGAACTGGTGACATGGCGCCCCGAGTGCGTCACCGACGTCTACGTCACCGAACGAGTCGAGGAATCCCAGCCAGAAATCTTGGAGCAGGCCCGCCAGGCCACGCGGTGGGTTCACCGCGTCACCGACGAGGTTGCTCACGCGATGTCCCCTGACTGTCAGGGCGTCATCGCGGTCGCTCGACACGACGCGATTGTTACGCAGATGCCGAGCGTTGACGGACTGGCAGTGATCGTTGCGCGCATCCAAGACCCCGGCAACGTCGGTACGCTGATCCGCACGGCCGATGCGATGGGTGCGCAGTGCGTCCTGACCACGGTGGGCACCGCTGACGTTCGCAGCCCGAAAGTGATCCGCTCAACAGCAGGATCAGTGTTCCACCTGCCGATCATGTCCGGCCTGACTTTCGATGCGGCGATCGAGCGCGCTCGCACCTGGGGTGCACTCGTCCTCGGGACGTCCGGAGGCCACGGATCTGTCAGCCTTCTCGACATTGACGAGGGCGACTCGCCGCTCCTTTCCCGCACACACGCATGGGTTTTCGGCAATGAAGCGCGAGGCCTGTCACCCGATGAAATGCGTCAGTGCGACCATCTGGTGCGCATCCCGATGGCAGGGAAAGCTGAATCTTTGAATGTGGCCTCGGCGGCAGCAATGTGTCTGTATGCGTCAGCACGCTCACGTACACTGACAGCATGAAGGTCCGAGACTGTGATGAAGGCGACCTGATCGCCCGTTTTGTCAATGTTCTTCCCCAAGGTGAGCGCACCATCGTCGGTTCAGGTGATGACTGCGCGCTGATCTCCTGCCCTGAACCCTCATTCCTGGTGACCACCGATACATTGGTCGGAGAGAGTCACTTTCTGAAAGCCTGGTCCACCGGCGCTGAAATAGGTGCGCGGGCTGCGGCCCAGAATCTGGCAGACATCGCTGCGATGGGTGGGCGCACGAGCGCGCTTGTTGTCTCCCTTGTTCTGCGCGGTGACTACGACGTTGACTGGCTTGTGGACATGGTGCAGGCCTTCGGTCAGCGTGCCCGTGAAGCGGGCGCAGGCGTGGTCGGCGGCGACCTGACCGGGGGAGAGGAACTGATCATTTCAGTCACCGCACACGGGTGGGTCGATGGGCCTCCCGTCCTGCGTTCAGGTGCACGACCCGGTGACATCGTAGCGATAGCGGGTACGTTAGGGCGTTCCGGCGCAGGCCTGGAATTGCTGTCACGCCGCATCGTTGACCCCTCAGTTCATGACGATATCCTGCTGGGAGATTTCGCTGAAGCGGTGAGGATCTACCGTGCACCCGAGCCTCCGCTGGAAGCCGGTCCGATTGCCGCGCGCCACAATGCCCACGCCATGATGGATGTGTCCGACGGGCTGGTGCGTGACGGAGGCAGGATGGCACGCGCGTCGGAGGTGATGCTCGAAATTGATTCGTCCCTGCTGGCCGATGACGTCGAGGCGCTGGATGCTGCTGCACAGGCATGCGGACATCACGCTATGGAGTGGGTCCTTTTCGGCGGTGAGGATCATCCGATGTTGGCTACTTTCCCGCCTCAGGTTGTGTTGCCCTCACCGTTCAGGGCAATTGGCGTGGTCGGAGCAGTGAGCCCGGGAGATCAACCTGGGATTCGTCTTGATGGGCAGCGACTGAGTGGTGGCTTCGACCATTTCCGTCAAGACAATAGTTAAACCGATACACTAGGACTACGTGTAACCTGTCAATACGCTAGTGAGGGGACTTCATGAGCAACGAAAACGTTCATGATAGCAACCAGGACGCTCCAGTCCAGGGATCACAACCAAGTGAGCCTGTGACCGAGCCGGAAGCCGCCGAAGAACAGCCACTCAGTCAGCCGGAGCAGCCTGCGCAGCAGCCGCAGTTTCAGCAACCAGTTGCTGACCAGTCGCAGGTGCAGCAGGGCCAGCAATATGCTCAACAGCCCATGCAACAGCCGCAGTACCAGCAACCGGTTCCGCCGCAACAGCCGCAGTACCAGCAGCCAGGTCAGCCCTACGTGCAGCAGCCTGCGCAGCCAGCGAAACCAGTGCTCCCGCCAGCATTTCTGGGCGAGCTCAAGGCAGGATTTGCTAATGGGCGCGGCCTTGCTTCCCTCGGCGCCGTGCTGGGGGTGCTCGTCGTTGTATCATTCATCTTTGGCCTGTTCCTCATGCCTCTGGGATCGGCGATGGGCGGCGTGGCAGGGTCAGATGACTCCGTACTGTCAGGCCCTTCGCCCCTCGTATTCGCCGGTGTTGTGCTGGGAGGCTACATCTTTGCAGGTGCTCAGGCTATGGGCTTCACAATAGCCGGAGCAAAACTCTCAGTGCTGTTCGTTCTCGCCTGGGCTGTCATCTGCACGCTGATCTGGGTCATGCTCAAGCGAATCTTCAAGGTCCAGCGCGATGACACTAACCTTGTTGCCCACCTGGTCCGCACGGTACTGGAAGCTCTGGCTATTGGCCTCGTTACCTCGATCCTGTTCGGTTTTTGGAGGCTGCGGCTTGTCGCACCACTCGACGGCGGCGACCTGTCCTTTGACAACCTCGGCAGTCTGTCGATGGGACCCGGTTTCTTCCATGTCTTCCTGAACGTGACGTTCTTCGTTGGGATCACGCTTTTCTTTACTCGTAAATCCCTTCCTGCCAGCTGGAAAGACAACAAGTTTGTTGCGGAGCTGCTTGCCGGTGTTCGCGAATTCGTTCAGGCACATGCGGTGCTCTTCGCCATCTTCGCTCCCTTCGCTCTGATTCTTGGGATCGTGTTTTTTGCCAAGACAGATGGCGTGTCCGTCACGCTGGTTCTACCGCTGTTGGCCAACATCATCATCTGGATTACAGGAATGTGCTTCTTCGGTGGCTTCTCGGTGGGTGGCTCAATGATGTCCATGTTCGGTTCGGGCGGATCCTATGGTGGCAGTGGCACTGCCATGATCTGGAATTTCCACCCCATCGCCGCCGTCATCGGTTTCATTCTCGCCATCGTCGCCATCATCGCAATGGCGATCCACATCGGGGCGCGACGCACGCGCACCGGCTCGATTCAGTGGGCCAGGATCTGGCAGATGCCAGTCATCGGCCTTCTGGCGTGGCTCATTGTTGGCCTGTGGCTTTCCAACGTGTCGATGCATATGTTCGGTGAGAGTGCTTCTCTCGGCATGTCATGGTGGACGCCGTTCACGGTCGCCATCCTTGGACTCTTCCTCGCCTCACTGCTGGCCGAGATTCTTCCCGAAGCATTGGTGGACACGCCACTGCTGCCGTTGCTCGCTGGAAAGAAGACGGCGCAAGCCTGGCGTCAGCAGCCTGCTCCGGTTCAAGCTGCTCCTCAGCAGCAGTACGGGTACGGAAATGGGATGCAACAGGGCATGAACGCTCCTCAAGGCCCCCAAAACTCGGCGCAGTACAACCAGTACCCGCAAGGGGCGGCCGCAGCTTACCAGCAGGAATTCGGTTCGCAGTACCCGAATCAGGGGTACCAGCCTCCGGCTCAGGACCCGTCAGGATCAGCCGATAACCAGGCAGAACCGCCGTATCCGCCGCAAGACTCCTCACCTCAACAGTGAAAGTGAGTCGCTGAATCGATCACTGAAATGAAGATGGTCTCCGAACTGACTTCGGTCAGATCGGAGACCATCTCCACTTTTCAGATGCGCCCGGTTCCTGCCGCAGGCGCAAAAAATTCGCCGCCTACACTGTAGACGGCGAATCAGAAAGCAGCGTATCAGCGGGTGTGACGCGCCACTCGTTCAGACTTCAGGCACTTCGTGCACACATTCAGTCGCTTGGGTGTGCCGTCAACCAAGGTACGAACGCGCTGGATATTCGGGTTCCAGCGGCGATTCGTGCGCTTGTGGGAGTGCGAGACACTCTTACCGAAGCCCGGTCCCTTGCCGCAAACGTCGCATACGGAAGCCACGATGATCTCCTCTAAGTAGTCAGTTATCGTCCCAAATGAGACAGTCGATGTGGTGCGAATCCACCACGAGCAACCACAAAATGGTAGCTGATGACAGGCCTATTCTCCAACTCTTTGAACCACATTGCCTGTGTCAGTTCCACCACATCTGCGCGCGGGCGACCAAAAGTGAGACGATAGGATCACCCGTGACTACTCATAGCGAAAGGCCTATCCGTGACCGGTGAACTCTCAGCACACACGCTGGCACTCACGCTGACAACAGCCGCCACGGAACTGGCCAAATTGCGTCCCTTCCTGGATGACCTCGATGGATGGAACTCCCACGACTGCGACACGGGCACCAACGCGCTTCTGACAGTGGAATCCATGAGCCGCCTCGCCCCAACTGACCCGGACATGCCTCTGGCTGATTACCTCGACACGTTGGTCAGCGAGGGGATCCGCACAGGGCACGGACACGTCGGATTGCTCATTACCGCTCTATGGAGTGCCTGGGCACACGCCCTGCGACAAGAATCCGGCGCAGATCTCAATCCGATCATCGTGCGACGGATGCTCACATCCGCCCCCTGGGATGCGCCCGACGCCCACGTGAATGTCGCACCTGCCCTTGCTGCAATGTTTGATGAGGCAACCAGCGAACTCGAGGTTCTGGGAGCAACGGTTCCTGATCAGAGCGACCTCGTCTCCCTGTATTCCAGCCAATTGCAGTATGGGTTGATCAACGCCACTGATGACTATATCGACGCAGGTGCAGCAGCCCTGATCGTCATCGCCGCATCACTGGACTGCACCATGCGTGACGATCCAGCCATCCTGGACTCACTGGCACGTATGATGAGCGACCTGGCTCATTCACATTCGCGCCTGGTTTCGACCGCTGCCCGCCCGCGCGACGCCTTCAATGTGGACATGATTGTGGCAGGCAGTACTGACGATGCCACGAATGCAGGCGACTATCTTGATGCACTGGAAGCTCGGTGGGCGGCAGTGGGAGCCACCGATTTGTTTGCCTATGGCACCTGGCGTTTCCGCATCGACACATCGGCGCCATTGGCAGTTCGACCACCCCACGGCACCGTCACCCGGTTTATGGTCCGTGACGGCCGACCCGACGAACTCATCGGCGTGGACACGCTCAGTGACGGTGTGACGCATCGCGGCGCTCAGCTCCTCGAACGCCGCACCCACCAGCGCATCGAACGCGCCACAGTTATAGCGATGACTCATGCACCCGGCCTTGTCGAAGACCTCGCACAGGCAGGAGCACTGACACTGCTCGACCCGAATGACCAGGACATTGAGGCCATCACTTGCGCCCTCGCGCATTCGTCAACAGGAGTGTCGCTCATTGCCGCCTGCGACAGTGCCAGCCGCGCACGTGCCGAACGTATTCGTGATGTATCGCCCCACACAGTCATTGTCGCCCCGTGCGAGGACGACCTGACAGCGCTGGAATGCACCCGAGCGTGCGCCAGCGCCTTCGTCCCACAGCCAGGCGGACCCACCGTCGCACCTGTCATGCAGACCATGCTGACTCAGTCAGCAGCGCGCGCAGCTGCAGCCAGCTTCGCCCTGGCCATTACCTATGATGCGGATGAGCAACTTCCTCTTGCCGTGCGGGAAGTCAAGGCGCGTGCCCCCAGGCGCGTGCGTCTGTTGATCGGAGCTGCCGACGGTCCGAACCTGACGGCAACGGTTCGTCAGATGCTGGCACCTGACATCAATGAGCTCGAAGTAATTGACGGCGGGCAGGCAGGCCCCAGCATTATTCAGGGACTGACCGTATGAACGGGTTTTCCACCTCCCTCGACGTCCCCCTTGCCCTGCGTCTGCCCGCCTCGACGGCGCGAAAACTTGCCGCACACGATCTGATCTCGGTGGCTGACCTGCTCACGTACGGGCCACGCAGGCTCGACCAGTGGGGCTCGCTCACACCGATCAGTTCGCTGCACGAAGGGGACACGGTGACGATCCTCGCTGAAGTGCTCAGTGCCCAGATGATGCCCAACCGGACGCGCAAAGGGGTACGCTTCGTGGTTGAACTGACCGATGGGTCCGAGACGATCACCGCCACGTTCTTCGCTTCCACGCGCTATCGCCTCGCGCCCCACGAACGACTGCTCGAACCTGGTGCGCGCATGCTGTTTGCCGGCAAGGTCGGTTCCTACAAGGGGAAGGTTCAGCTGACAAATCCGCAGTTTGAAGGCGCGCAGGACGCCACGATTCCGGAGATCGTTGAACGCAGCCAGCGACTCATCCCCATTTACCCGGCCACTGCCTCGCTCAATTCGTGGACCATTGAGCGCGCTGTGTCTTTTCTGCTTCAGTCCATGCACGAGGGCGACCTGGCTGACCCCGTCCCGGAAACGATTCGCCGTGAAGCTGGTCTGCCTGATCTGGTCACCACGTTGCGCGCACTGCACGAGCCGGACAGCCGCGAGGACTGGAAAACTGCCCGCGCGCACATGGCGTGGCGTGAAGCATTCACACTGCAGGCTGGGCTGGCCTGCGTCAGACGCGGTAGTGACATGGAAAAGGCGCCGGTGTGTCCGCGAGGCGATGACGGTGCCGTCCAGGCTTTACGCGACTCCCTGCCTTTCGACTTGACGGGCTCCCAGGAAGCAGCGGTGGAGGCCATTTCACGTGACCTCATGCGCGAACGCCCCATGCAGCGCCTCCTGCAAGGCGACGTGGGATCCGGTAAGACGGTGGTATCGGCACTGGCCATGTGCCAGGTTATGGATTCAGGATTCCAGGCGGCGATGCTGGTACCCACCGAGGTCCTCGCTGAGCAGCACTACCAGTCCCTGCATGCCCTGATCGCGCGGATGACCACCCACGCGCCACGCATCGAACTGCTCACAGCTTCCACTCCGCGCGCCGAGCGCCGCACTCTGGAACGCGACCTGGCTGACGGCCAGCCCATGATCGTGGTCGGTACACACACGTTGCTGCAAGATAGCGTCACATTCGCGCACCTGGGCCTGGTTGTCATCGACGAGCAGCATCGTTTCGGTGTTGCCCAGCGTGACCACCTGCGCGGCGCGGCCACCGCTGCCACGCTGACGATCCCGCACCAACTGGTCATGACCGCCACGCCCATTCCGCGAACTGTCGCGATGACCGTGTTCGGTGACCTGGACCAGACGTGCATCAATGAGCTTCCACCGGGGCGTCGCCCCGTCAGCACATTCTTAGTCGATGTGGCCAACGCGGCGTGGATGCAGCGTCTATGGGAACGCGCCCGCGAAGAGATCGACCAGGGCGGCCGCATTTTCGTCGTCTGTCCACGTATTGACGAGGGAGACGACGTCGAAGACACGGATGCAGCTGACCACCGTCCACCGCTCGCATCCGTCCACGCGGTGGCGGCCGCACTGCGCACCCAGACAGCGTTGCAGGGTATCGGGATCGAGGAACTGCACGGACGAATCGGCAGTGCTGACAAGACCCGCATCATGGATGACTTCATTGCGGGTCGCGCCCCTGTCCTCGTGTCCACCACAGTGATCGAAGTGGGAGTGGATGTGCCCGAAGCGACCATGATGGTCATCATTGACGCCCAGCAATTTGGCCTCTCACAGCTGCACCAGTTGCGCGGCCGTGTCGGACGCTCGGATTCAGACAGCGTGTGCATGGCGGTACACCGCCACGACCTGTCGGCACCAGCCCGCGAACGGCTCGAGGCCTTCGCGCGCACGACAGACGGATTCGAACTGGCGCGCGTGGATCTGACGCTACGTCGAGAAGGCGACGTGGTCGGCGCCCAACAGTCAGGGCGCACCTCGGGACTGCGTTTCCTGTCGGTCTCACGAGATGGCGACATTATCGAGCAGGCGCGTGACGCTGCGCGACGCACCATCAGCGCAGACCCCTCACTGGCCGATCACAGCGAACTTGAACGAGTCATCAGAGCGCGACTGTCCTCACAGGTCGCGTGGATGGAGCGTTCCTAGCCGACCACTGCTGACAGTGCGATACACACGACTGTTCCGCTGAGAATCGAAGTCATGAGGTTGTGTTTCCACAGGTGCAGTCCGACCGTCACGACGAGGACGACCAGTGTCGGCACTGTTGCCTGCAGGTCGCTCCACGCAACATCCATCATCGTGTAGACGCTCAAGATGGCCATGATGCCCACAGCCATGCGCCTGTCTAGCCATTTGATGAGGCGAGATTTGCGGATCGGGGCGAGCAACGCGAACGGCACGGCGCGCAGCAACACGGTGACAAGACCGGCTACCGCAAGGATCGCAATCAGATACATCGTATTCATCGCTTCTCCTTCGCGGCGAACACGACAACCAGAACCAGCACATAGGCCGACATGGCGATGACCAGCATTGATCCGGGCGCCACGCACAGGCGCCCCGCATATGCCACGTCGTGTCCGATGCTCACCGAAATTATGGTGGCACGAGGGGCCAGTGGCCGCGATGTATGTCCACGCTGCGAACCAGTAGAGTAGGTCCCATGACACGGATTGTGGCCGGAGAGGCAAAAGGGCGCGTACTGAAGGTGCCTGCACGCGGAACGCGGCCCACATCGGAACGCGTGCGCGAAGCACTGTTCTCACGCCTGGATGCCATGAATATGTGCGATGGGGTAGCGGTGCTGGACCTGTACGCAGGGTCGGGAGCGCTGGCCTTCGAGGCCCTCTCACGCGGAGCAGCCCGGGCTGACATGGTGGACAGTTCACGTCAGGCTGCCCGCGCCATGAGTACGAACGCAGCGATGATGGGCTATGAAGATCGCACGCGCATCCACACCCTCGACGCGCTGGCGTTTGTGCAGTCAGGCCGCGTGAGCAGCCCGGTTGACCTGGTGTTCGTGGACCCTCCCTATGATTTGGCACAAAATGCGCTCGCGGCCGTGCTGGCCGGACTCGCAGCGCACCTGTCGCCAGACGCCCTCGTCATTGTGGAGCGATCAACCCGCTCACAGGCGCCAGACCTGCCGGATGGCCTGGTGTGCGAAGATCACCGTCACTGGGGTGAGACTGCCGCGTGGTTCATTGGCCGTGCCGATAGGGTGGAGTCATGACGCAACGCCAGCCACTCATCGCAGTGATCCCGGGATCCTTCGACCCCATCACCTGCGGCCATGTCGACATCATCGAACGCGCTGCACGCTTCGCGGACCGCATCATTGTGGCGGTGGGGATCAACTTGGCGAAAACCACGATGTTCGATTCTGCGGCGCGTATCCGCATGGCGCAGGCAGCGTGTGCCGATCTGGACCCCGCCATCGCCGGCCGCATCAGTGTGGAGAAAATGGACGGCACGGCGATTGATTTTTGCCGCTCCCACCAGGCACGCGTGATCGTCAAGGGAATCCGAAACGCTGCCGACATGCAGTGGGAAGAGGTCCAGGCGTGGGTGAACCGCACTCACGGTGAGGTGGAAACATTGTTCCTCCCCACCGCGCCGGAGCTGGCACTCGTTTCCTCCAGCATCGTGCGCGAACTGTTGGCGTGGCAAATGGACGCTTCTCGGTATGTTCCACCGGCAATTGTGCCGATGTTGACGGACAATAAGACTCATAGACACTCATGAGGCAACAGGCGGAGGACACAATGGCTTACGACGAGAACGTCCCTTCTGACGAGCCGAGTGACAGCTCGGAAGTGTATGGCCCATCGACGGTGATCGCGGCGCTCGAACAGATCGAAGCACTGGTTGAAGAGGCTCGTTCGGTTCCACTTTCAGCATCCGTGATGGTCAATCGCGCTGAGATCCTTGATCTGATTGAACAGGCCCGAGCCGCGCTGCCTGAAGACCTGGTTGCAGCAGACGCCCTCGTCGCTGACGCCGACGCCGTGCTGGGCCGGGCTGACTCGGCCGCTGAAATGACGCTGACGGAGGCCCGCACGCAGGCACGAACCCTCACTGATGAGGCGCGTGAGCAGGCCGAGCACATGATCGCTGAGGCGCAGGACAAGGCACAACGCACCGTGGCCCACGCGCAGGAACAGGCTGAACATGTTGCCAATCAGGCCCGCTCCGACGCTGAAAACACGCTCAGTGATGCGAACGCTCAGGCTGAACGCCTCATCGCGAGTGACCGAATCTCCCAGATGGCGGAAGATCGTGCACGCCAACTGGTCGGTGAAGCGAAGAACGATGCGCGCAAACTGCGCGAAGGTGCCGACCGCTACGTTGTGAAGTCCCTGGGCGAGCTGTCCGACGTGCTGTCGGATCTGCATCGACGTGCGCAGGCCGGTCAGCGCACCATTCTGGAGCGCGCCAGCCAGGAAAAGACGGATATCTCCCTTGACGATGAGTAAACGCGAACCGGTAGCGGCATCCTCACTGACCGTGTCACTGCGCGACGTGCCGCGCCGCGTTGGAACGACCCGCAGTTATGAGCTGCAGTGGCACGTGCCCGCAGGTATCGGCACCCCGATGATGGCGATTCGTGAAGGCGCGCTCGTCCCCGTCACCGTGGACATCACGTCCATTGACGAGGGAGTCCTGGTGCGCGCACGCTGCCAGTGTGACCTGGAGGGTCAATGCGTGCGCTGCCTGGATGACATTGTGCAGGAAGCGGACGTGGACGAAAGCGTCGTCTATTACGATCAGCAGCCGGAAGGTGACGAGGACGCCCTTGTCATCAGTGCGCACGACATGCTGGATCTGGAACCGATGCTGCGTGACGCAATCGTGCCGCTGATTGATCCGCAGCCACTGTGCGGTCCGGACTGTCAGGGGCTGTGCCCGCATTGCGGTGAGCGTCTGGATGATCTGCCTGAGGATCATCACCATGAGGTTATTGACCCTCGGATGGCTTCCCTTGCGCAGCTGCTGGATGATCTGAACGTACAGGACGGGCAGGATCGTGGCTAAGCATTCGAAACTTCCTGAACCTGTCAATGTGGATACGGCTGAGCTGGAACGCAACTGGGGGATTGAGGTTGACCCCTCGCTGCTGCACCGCGCGCTGATTCACCGATCCTTCGCCTATGAGGCCGGCGGGATTGCGCATAATGAACGCCTGGAATTTCTGGGCGATTCTGTCCTGTCCATCGTGGTGGCAGCCCGCCTGTTCGAGGATCACCCTGACCACAGCGAAGCAGACCTGTCGCGCATGCGTGCGGCCACCGTATCGCAGGAGCCTCTGGCATACGTCGCGCGGCGCATCCACCTGGGTGATTTCCTGTACCTGGGCAGGGGCGAAGATATTCACGGTGGACGTGACAAGGACTCTATCCTCTCCGACGCGCTCGAAGCGCTGATCGGGGCAACGTTTCTGACACACGGGTTTGAGAAGACTCGTCAGATCGTGCTCCACCAGCTTGCTGACCTGCTGGATCGCGCTGTTGTGCGCGGACAGATGCAGGACTGGAAGACAACGCTGAGCGAATATGCGCGCGACCACGGTCACGAGCAGCCCGTCTACCAGGTCACCAGCACCGGCCCGGATCATGAGCGCAGCTTCACCGCCACCGTTGCTTTCGGTGAGGTGGGCTATGAGAAGTCGGCGCTGGCAACAGCGGAAGGCACGTCGAAGAAGCACGCTGAAAATGCGGCGGCTCGAGCTGCGATCGCGCGGCTTGACCCGGATTACCCCATGGAATGATCGCGCCGCCAGGCACACTATGATGGGACATGTGATGAGTAACGAAAATCCTGAACGTCCAGATGTTCGCGTCATGATCGTCGATGATCATGAGATTGTGCGTCGAGGAATTGCTGAAATCGTCGACCGGGCCGATGGCCTGGAAGTGGTTGCAGAAGCGGGCACCGTGGCCGACGCGTTGCGCCGCGCCGATCTGGTTCGCCCGGATGTTATCCTGGTGGACTTGCAGCTGCCGGATGGCACCGGCATCGACATTATGGACCGTCTGGGCACTGACCATCCTGAAATCCGCCCGATCGTGCTGACCTCGTTCGATGATGACGAGGCACTGGCTGAGTCCCTTGAAAAAGGGGCACGCGCCTACGTGTTGAAGACAGTGCGTGGAGCTGAAATCACTGACGTGATCCGCGCCGTTTCAGAAGGGCGTGTCCTGCTCGATGAGCGCACTGTGACGCGTCGCCGCGCTGATCACGATGACCCTACAGCTGACCTGACACCTTCTGAGCGCAATGTGCTCGAGCTGATCGGCGATGGCCTGTCGAACCGTGAGATCGGGGAGAAGCTCGGTGTGGCCGAAAAGACGGTGAAGAACCACATTACGTCGTTGCTGTCGAAGATGGGTCTGCAGCGTCGCACGCAGGTGGCAGCCTGGGTGGCGGGCCAGCGAGCGGCGGCCTGGCGTAACTGACCTATTCCGGGTCGATTTCCGCGCGCCAGATAATTTCTGCACCTGCGCCGTCGATACCTGCGCCGAACACGAAACTGCCGGCGTGACGTCGGGCGCGCTCACGCATATTGGACAGGCCGGAATTGCGTGTGCGGTGCGGGTCGATTCCGCGTCCGTCGTCAGCCACACGCACGCACACTTCTCCAGCAGTGTCATCGGATGGGGACGTCACTTCCAAAATGACGCGCCCCGCCGTTGCGTGCGCATGCCGCGCAATATTGGACAGTCCTTCACGCACGACAGCCACCACATCATCACCCACATCATCGGACAGCATGTTTTCGATGGCGCTCACCATCGCGTCTTCTGCTTCTTCGTCCTCGTTAATCGCCGTTCCGTCCAGTGAAATGACGAGGGAGGGCGCGAATCCGAGGAAGGAGCGTGACAGGGAAGATTCCTGACGGACGCGCTCAACCAGACCGACATTCTGGTCGGGCTCGCGCAGGCCGTGGACGATGGCACGGATCTGACGCACGGCTTCATCCACCGAGGCCAGTGCTTGATCCAGAATCGACGACACCTCGTCGGTCGATGCCTCTTCTTCCCTGACTTTTGAGCGGGCCGCGTCCAGGCTCATCCCCGCCGCGAACAGCTGCTGGATCGCGAAATCGTGCAGGTCCCGGCTGATACGTGAGCGTTCATCGAGCAGGGTTTCCACGTCTTGAATGTGGCGCGCCGATGCCAGCTCCAATGCCAGGGTGGCCTGGGATGCGAGGGATTCAGCCAGCGGCAGGTCTGACTGGGCGAATTCCTGGCGTCCGGGTTTGCGCAGCAGGATCAAGACACCAGACGTTTCGCCACGAGCCTTCAGGGGCGCGTACAGCGCGGGGCCGAATTTCGTGAATTCCGGGACGCGCATGATCTGTGCGTGCTCCATTGAATCAACCATCATGCCGGTGCCTTCCCTCAGCACGGACATGGTGCGGCCTTCTTTCGGGAAGGTCAGTCCCAGCAATCGATCCGCGTCGTAGCCGTCGGTGATCTCCGCCGCATACGTGTCGCCCACGGAGGGCAGCACAATGATCGCGGTATCCGCGTGGGACACGTCGCGCACGGTGTGCGCAATGAGTTCGAGGGCTTCTTCCTCGTCGGTTCCTTCCAGCATTGCTGTTGTCAGGCGTTGTGAGGCTGAGATCCAGCGTTCGCGGTTACGTGAGTGTGCGAATCGTTCAGCGTTTTCGATTGCCAGTCCGGCTGCGCGTGCCAGCGCGCTCACCGTTGCGACGTCCTCGTCGGTAAAACCGCCGACGCGCCCTGTCAGGAACAGGCGCCCGAACACCTGTTCGTGCACGTTGAGGGAGATTCCCAGGAAGTTGTCAATCGGTGAGGAGGACCCAGCGTCGGCTGGTTGGGCGGGAAGTTCGAAATCGACGTTCGGGTTGAGCAGGTCAGGTATGACCAACGGCTCATGGGGCGGGATATGCGCCGTGAGCGTTTCGATCAGGGGCTGCGTGTGAAGTTCCTGGGCTCTGGCTCCGTGACCGACCAGCCGCGCGGTGCGTCCCCACGTGTCCAGCACGGCCACGCCGCCCCACCTGGCGCCAGTGAGCAGGCACGACTGATCGACGAAAGTTGTCAGAATCGGATCCAGTTCCAGTGAAGCCGTCAGGTCCAGTACAGCCTGCAGGATCGACGGGTCCGCATAGGTGTCATTCGTGTGTGTTGGTGGTGTCACTGTTCCTCCTGCTGCAGTGCCCACCGATAGTTTCCAGCGTGAGCGATGAGCTGGTCGTGAGTGCCCGATTCCACGACATGCGCGATGCCGTCCTCATCCTGTTCCAAAACGATCACCTGGTCAGCCTTGGCAAGGCCCGACAGGCGGTGCGTGACGACCACAATGCCGCGTCCCTGGTCAGTCGGGCTGAGCAGTGTATCCATCAAGGCGTCAGCGGTTGTCGCGTCCAGATGCTCGGCAGGCTCGTCCAGCAGAACAAGCGGGGCAGGAGCAGCCAGCGCGCGGGCCAGCAGCAGTCGGCGGCGCTCACCACCGGAAACTGTGGTGCCTCCAGAGCCGATCAGCGTGTCCAACCCTGCCGGCAAGGCATCACACCACTGTCCCAATCCAGCCGTATCCAGCAGCTGCCGGGCTTCTTCATGGGTCACGTCCGACCTGGCAACACGGATGTTCTCATAGACGGTCGTGGCAAAAATGTGTGCATCTTCGGCGGTCATCGTGATGCGGCGGGTCACGTCGTCGCGATCAGCCTGCCACGCGTCCACGCCGTCAATCGTGACACGCCCTTCCTTGGGCGGAAGCATACCGGCGAGCGTAAACAGGAGCGTCGACTTGCCGATGCCGGACGGTCCCACAATGGCGACATGGGACCCCACGGTGATGTCCAGCGAGATTCCACGCGCAATGGTCGGTCCGTCAGGCCACCCAATCGCAAGGTCTTCCGCAACCACTCGAGGAGTGGCGCCGGTGTGCGCAATGGGATGAGTTTGAGGCGCGTCCCCCTCGCCCAGCAGATCCACAATGCGCGTTGCAGCGTCGGCAGAACGCAGAAGTTGAACGGCTGCGCCTGGAAGTTCCGCGGTGCCTTCAAATGCAGCCAGTGGTGTGAGTACGATCACCGCCAGTGCCACCGCGGCAAGCGCGCCCGAGCGTGTCTGCGGGATGCCGACCAGCAGTGCTCCCACGACGGCAGCACCCATGGCCAGTCGATCCAGCGCAGCAGCCCAACCGGCCGGCCACGCTGCCTGTCGTGTGGATGCGACGAGGGAATCCTCAATGCGTTCGATCCGTTCGCGCACATGAGTCAGGCGGCCCTGGATCTGCAGTTCACTGGCACCATCCATGACGGTGACAACAGATTCAGACAGCTGCGTGCGCGCGTGACGCGACGACATCTCGGCTTCTCTGGCTGCATACATGTTCAATGCGGGCGCGATAACGCCGGAGACCAGCAGGCACAGGAGCAGGATCAGCCCGGCGGCAGGGCTGAGCAGGCTGATTCCAATGACGGTCCCGACTCCCACGATGGTGGTGACAATCGAGGGGAGCAGTGACTTGACGACCAGGTTGCCTACTTCATCTACGTCCGAACCGGTGCGTGCCAGCAGGTCGCCGCGCTGAAGCTTGGCAACGGTGTCGACGCGGGTAGTGGACAGGATGCGGTAGACGTTCTGCCGTAGCGCGTCCATTCCCGTTAAGGCGACTTGATGGCTGGCCAGGCGCTGCAGATACCGCATCAGCGCGCGAGAAATGCCGAACAGGCGCACCGCGACGGCCGCGACCGTCAAGTACAGGACCGGCGGGTGTTGGGAGGCGCGCGCGATCAGCCAGGCAGAGGTGGCGGACAGGGCGATTGCAGCGCCCAAACCGAGTACTCCTAACAGAACCGACAGAATAAAGTTCTTCTTATCGACATCCAGAAGGTCGATGACGCGGCGCACAGCGCGCCGTTCTTTTTGCGTCAGAAACAGGATCATTTCACCGCCTCCGATTCGTCGAGGAATCCGGGCAGCGTCACGCTCAGGTCTTCCAGTTGCTCAATCTGCGTGAGGATGGGGTACTCCTCGGCATCCTGAGCAGTTGCTGCCTGCGCCGAGACGGTAATGACATGGTCTGCTGCCGCAACGACGGCCTGGCGGTGCGCAATGACGATGACCGTTCGCCCCTGCGCTTTCATCTGCTCTAGGGTGCGTACCACGACGTGTTCACTGACTGCATCCAGGTGCGCCGTCGGCTCATCAAGGATGACGATAGGGGCCGGATCGAGCAGCGCATTCGTGAGGGCAAGGCGTTGACGCTGACCCACTGACAGGCCGACACCGCGGTATCCGATCTGCGTGTCCCATCCGTCGGGTAGTTTGTCGAGCACCGCGTCGAACCCGGTTGCCTTGCTGGCGGCATCACGCTGCTGATCAGTGACATCGTGCGTTATGACGTCTCGGATGGGGCCGGGAATGAACGTGGGGGATTGTGGAACCCACGTGACCTGGGTCCACCATGAGTGTGGATCGATGTCGGCCAGGTCTACAGGTTCATCTGTGCCGGTATCCGGCTGTGCGATGAGGATCCGCCCTCGGGTAGGTGGTTCCAGTGCCAGAAGAGCCATGACCGTCGTTGTTTTTCCGACTCCGGATGGGCCGACGAGGGCGTTGATCGTGCCCGATTGGATCGTGGCGTTCAGACCATGAGGTGCCCACACTTGCCGGGCGGCAACAGACAGGTCCTCGATGATGATGTCGCGCGAACTCATGTCGGGTGACTGGTGCGCGCCGTGTTCGGTTACGGGCGTTTCCAGAATGTCGAAGGCGGCTTCCGCGGCGGCAATTCCGTTTGCTGATGCGTGGAACTGTGCGCCGACCTGACGCAGCGGTTCGAACACTTCAGGGGCCAGCATGATGACGGTCAGGCCGACGGTGAGCGATACGGTTCCGCCCACCAGTCGCATGCCTACCTCAACCGCAACCAGCGCCACGGACAGAGTAGTGAGAAATTCCAGGACGCCTCCAGACAGGAAGGCGACCGACAGCGTTGCCATCGTGGTGCGCGTATTTTCCGCCCCCAGGCGCTTCATATGCGCCATCGGGCCTTTTTCGCGCCCCAGGCCTCGGAGCGTGGGCAGGCCCGCCATCAGGTCAAGCAATTGTGAGCCGAGCCGTTCCATGGAGGCAAGTTTGCGCCGTGATGATTCCTGCGTGAATCGACCGATGAGGATCATGAAAACCGGAATCAGCGGGATGACGATCGCTGCGATCAGGGCTGACCAGAAATCAAGCAGGAGCATCGTCAGCAGCGCGAGGGGGGTGACCGTCATTGCGAGGATGAGCTGAGGGAGGTATTTGATGAAGTAGGGCTCCAGATCCGCCAGACCGCGTGTGGCCAGGGTGGCTACGTCCGCTCCGTGACGAGCACGCCAACGTGGTCCAAGTTTTTCAACATGGTCGAGGACTGCGCCGCGCATCTCTCGCACTGCTTTTTCTGCGGCGCGCTGACTCAGCGTTTCACGCAGGCCGATCGTCGCCGCCCGCACAGCCAGCACACCGATCAACAGGCCAATCGTCGGCATGACGTCACGCAAATCCGCTGTTCCCTCGATGACGGGGGAGGCGGTCCGGGAGATCAGGAGGGCCTGCACGATGACGAGAGCTGCTGTGAGCAGACCCAGAAATGCGGTGAAGACGATGTGGACCCGTGCTGAACGTGCGTATTTCAGTAGTCGCGGATCAAGAGGTTTCACACGTTCTATTGTGCCAGTTGTGGGTACGAAGTCCCAAAAGGGCGCGCAATAGGGAAGGTCCCCGGCTCCGTTGGAGCCGGGGACCGTGACCCTTGTCAGCGTTCGAGCGCGAAACTATCCAGCCAGGAAGTTTTCGCCCAGGCGAATCTTCTGAGGCAGCAGTCCCGCATTTTCGTGAACGTCCTTTGTCGAGATACGACGACGGAACGTGTAGTAGCTCCATGCCGTGTAGGCCAGGACAACGGGAACCAGGCAAACCGCGACGATTGTCATCACCGTCAGTGTGCCGGTCGTCGATGATGCCTGCTCGATTGTCAGGGAGTATTCCGGTGCAATCGAGGACTTCATGACGTTCGGAGCCATGATCGTGAAGATCCACGCCACAGCGGCGGCAATGGCGACGGTGGAGCAAATGAATGCCCAGCCTTCGCGACGCAGTTGCTTTTGTGAGAAGGCTGCGGCCGCTATCAACGCCAGGGCGGCGATGACCAGCGGAATCCACGCGAACACGGATGTTGCCGATGTTGCGTAGGCGAACTGACCCCACAGGACCCACACAGCTGCCAGAGCCGTCGCGGCAATGGAGGCGGGTCCTGAGATTGCGTTGGCACGCTCACGCAGGATGCCGTCTGTCTTGAGGGACAGGAACTGTGCTGCGTGCGAGAAGCAGATTGCTGCCACTGCGATGCCGCCCAGTAGGTTGAACGGCATGAGCAGTGAGAAGAAGCCGCCGGTCAGCTGGTGCGATGCGTTCGCCAGAACTTCAGGCGTGACCTGCTCGGGGGGCACAACTTCGCCGGCGCGGGTGACGACCTCGATCTTCATGCCGTGCACCAGGTTGGCGAATGCGCAGCCCATGAGGATCGGAACACCGTAGCCGGCGACAACGTGGAAGCGATCCCACATTGCACGCCACTTTTCGGTTGCGATCTTCGAGCGCCACTCAAGAGCGGCGATACGCAGGATCAGCAGGACGAGCACAACGAACAGTGCGAGGTACATGCCGGAGAACATTGTGGCGTACCACTCGGGGAATGCGGCGAACATGGCGCCACCAGCGGTGAGCAGCCACACTTCGTTGCCATCCCAGTGGGGTCCGATGGTCTTCAGTGCTGTGGTGCGTTCCTTGTCGTTCTTGGAGACGAACGGAAGGAGCATTGCAACACCGAGGTCGAATCCCTCGAGAACCAGGTAGCCGATCCATAGAACGGCGATGAGGATGAACCAGAGAATACTTAGCATCAGTGTCTACCTCCTCAGTATCCGAACGACAGTGCGCCGACTGCTTCGTTGTCAGCATCGTCATCGTGAGCTGTCTTTTCAGAAGCCGATGAGATGCCTTCAAGTGCGTAGCGCTTGAGCAGAAGGAACCACACCACGCCGAGAACCCCGTACAGCAGCGTGAAGATCACCATGGTGAGGAACACCTGGATCGGGGGGATCGTTGTGGAAACGGCAACTGATGTCATTTGCATGACGTTGCCGACCGGATCGGCGTTGGCCAGGCCTGGTAGGTTCGGATGCACGATCCACGGTTGGCGGCCCATTTCAGTGAAGATCCAGCCCAGGGACGCCGCAATGAACGGCGTCGGGATGGTCCACAAGGCGAACTTGCCCAGCGCGGCGCTGGTGGAGATTTGATCCTTGCGCGTTGCCCACAGGCCCCATACGGCCATGATTGCGGCGAAGATACCGAAGCCAATCATCAGCCTGAAGGTCCAGAAGGTCACCATCTGAGGCGGACGGAAATCGTACTGTGAGGCGTCACCGTACTGTGCAACGAAGTGCTCGTTGGCATTGAGGGTTTCCACCAGGCGAGCCTGGATGTCGGCCACACCTTCAACCTCAGCGCTGAAGGAGTTGTGCGACATGAAGGATGTGACACCGGGGACCTGGATAAATTTGGTGGGCTGTGATTCGCCGTTGAGAGGGCAGGAACCGAACTGCGCCACGGTGAAAGCGGCAGATTCTGTGTCAACACAGACGCCTTCGGCAACTGCCATCTTCATGGGCTGCAGCTTGACCATTTCCTGGCCCTGGAAGTGACCGGTCACGACGGTGCCCAGACCGCCGACGATGACGACGACCAGACCAAAGCGTGCAATCGGACGCCAGATATCGCGAGCCTGCTTTTCGCCTTCAGCACCGCCTTCGCGGGCTGCGCGTGTCATCCACCATAGGCCAAGTCCTGCAACGAGGGTGCCGGCAATCAGCCAGGAGGAGGTGAGGACGTGGGTGAATTCCCACAGGAGGACCGGGTTGGTCACAACCTTGAGGAAGCCGCCTGCACCATCGAGTTCAGCGCGGCCCACTTCAGGGTTGAACACTGCGCCGGTGGGGTGCTGCATCCACGAGTTCGCACCCAGAATCCACAGTGCTGAAATCGTGGTGCCTGCTGCGACGAGCCAGATGCTGGCCAGGTGCATGCCCTTGGACAGTCGACCCCAACCGAAGATCCATAGGCCCAGGAAGGTGGACTCCATGAAGAATGCGAGAAGTGCTTCAACTGCCAGAGGTGCACCGAAGATGTCGCCCACGTAGCGGGAATATTCTGACCAGTTCATTCCGAATTGGAATTCCTGGACGATACCTGTCGCGACACCGAGCGCGAAGTTGATTAGGAAGAGTTTGCCAAAGAAACGTGTGGCTTTGAGCCATGTTTCGTTTCCGGACCTGTGCCACTTCGTCTGCATGATTGCGACGAGGAGCGACAGCCCGATTGTGAGAGGGACCTGAAGGAAGTGGTACACCGTGGTGATACCGAACTGCCATCGTCCCAGCGTCAGCGTGTCAAACGCTGCCGGAAGCAGGGTCATGATGCTCGCCTTTCCGGTGACGGAATCGTTGTTGTCGATAGAAATACGGATATACGGCGCCACGCGATTGACATGACGCCATGTCAAGAAGATAACTCATTGACCAGGTGGTTAATGGCAGAATCGCCGAAATTGCGCTGATTCGCTGTTTCATCTTCACTTTCAAGGTGTGGTGAAACTTCCAGGTGGCAACGGAATAGGAAACAAGAGTGTTGCCTATTTCGTGTGACGTGGAGTCGGCACTCACATGTGCCGCGTCGCTCAGGCATTGAACCGGTAGATGTGCCACCCGCCTCAGCGCTTCTTATTCCGTTGGCACTTCGCCTGTGTCACAATAGGGGTAACCAAGGCCGTTGCGAGAGCACCCTCGTAACGGGCGTACTGCGTCGACCGCGACTGCTTAAGTCGGTTGCTCCGCTGTGTACGCTATCGTGCTTTGCGCGAGCCTGAACGCTTCCGCCCACGTGGGCGACGACGGGTGGATCCATGGTGCGTGTGGATCCCCTCCAAAATTGGAGAAAAGTGACAACGACCGAACACGAGGGATCGGCAGCACACGTGCCTGCCGCCTCCCTGCTATTTCAAGCGCCGACTTTTACCGAGCCGGCTCCCGCACCATCCCGCTCGGACGATTCGACATCATCGCAGGACTCGTCCGAGGAATCACCCCGACGCTCACGCTCGCGTCAAAAGAATAAGGGCAAGGACAAGGACTCCTCGCAGTCCCAGGACGACGGCAAAGGTAAGAACAGGAAAGGCAAGTCCTCCTCTTCCAAGTCATCGTCTGGAAAGTCTGGCACGCAGGGCAGCTCCGACGACAATGCCGACAATTCGGGTGAGAGCAACTCCGGTAAGAAGGACCGCAAGCAGGACTCCGGGAAATCACAGCGCTCAAGGAAGTCTTCCCGCAAGTCGGCAGAGCCAGATTTGACGTCAGATTCCGCAGATTCTCAGGATTCGTCTGCGCAGGACGGTGATTCTGCTCCCTCCGAGTCAGAATCGTCCGAGGGATCTTCACGCCGTCGTCGCCGCCGGCGTTCACGCTCGCAGTCCGGTGATTCCTCTGACAGCAACGATCAGGTCACCGCGCTGAAGGGATCAACTCGCCTGGAGGCGAAGAAACAGCGTCGCCGTGAGGGTCGCCGCGATGGCCGCCGACGTCACACGATCACCGAATCGGAGTTCCTGGCGCGGCGCGAGTCAGTCACCCGCAAGATGATCATTCGCCAGCATAACGGCCTTGATCAGATCGCAGTGATCGAAGATGACCTGCTGGTCGAGCATTACGTGGCTCGACGCACCCACCAGACAATGGTCGGCAACATCTACCTGGGTCGCGTCCAGAACGTCTTGCCGTCGATGGAAGCTGCGTTCATTGATATTGGCCGAGGCCGAAATGCCGTACTGTATGCCGGTGAGGTCAACTGGGATGCCGTGGGCCTGGAAGGTCGCCCTCGTCGAATTGAATCGGCACTCAAGTCCGGTGACGCGGTGCTGGTGCAGGTCACCAAAGACCCGATCGGCCACAAGGGTGCCCGCCTGACCAGCCAGATCACGCTGGCCGGACGCTACCTCGTCTTCATTCCGCACGGCTCCATGATGGGTATTTCCCGCAAGCTGCCAGAATCTGAACGAGGACGCCTGAAGAAAGTCCTCAAGAAGGTCATGCCGGCCGGAGCCGGTGTTATTGTTCGCACCGCGGCCGAAGGTGCGTCCGAAGAACAGCTCGTTGCCGATGTTGAGCGCCTGTCGAAGCAGTGGGACGACATCACCAAGCGTGAGAAGAACACGAAGTCGGCCCCGACGCTGGTGCGCGGCGAGCCCGAACTGGCTGTCCGCGTCGTGCGTGACATCTTCAACGAAGATTTCGCTCAGCTGATTATTCAGGGCAAGGACACGTATCACACAGTCAGCACATACGTCGAAGAGCTGTCGCCTGAACTGTCTGACCGCGTCGAACAGTGGGTCGGCACGAATGACGTCTTCGCTGAGTTCCGCGTCGATGAACAGCTGGCCAAGGGCATGGACCGCAAGGTGTGGCTGCCCAGCGGCGGCACGCTGATTATTGACCGCACCGAAGCGATGACGGTGATCGACGTCAACACCGGCAAGTACATTGGTGCCGGCGGCACGCTGGAAGAAACCGTCACGCGCAACAACCTGGAGGCCGCTGAAGAGATCGTGCGTCAGCTGCGTCTGCGTGACATCGGCGGCATCATCATCATCGACTTTGTCGATATGGTGCTTGAATCCAACCGTGACCTCGTCCTGCGCCGCCTGGTTGAGTGCCTGGGACGTGACCGCACTCGCCACCAGGTCACTGAGATCACCTCGCTGGGTCTGGTGCAGATGACGCGTAAGCGCGTGGGGGAGGGCCTTGTTGAAGCATTCTCCACACCGTGTGAGGCCTGCGAAGGCAAGGGCTTCATCGTGCACACTCACCCCGTGGAAACGCCTGGCGCGGATCCTGCCTCGCACAGCAACAACAAGCAGAAGGGCCGCTCCAGGCGAGAGACGAAGAATAACGAGGATGGCCCCGGCTCCAAGCGTGCGCGTGAAGCGCTGAATGCCATCGCGGCGGCAGCGAGCCACGCACACGAAAAAGATCAGGAAGATAGCCAGGACAGCCAGGACAGCCAGGGCGGTCAGGATGGTCAGGGCGGTCCAAACGATCAGCCTGCGGCGTCCGCCGAAACCGAACAGACCAAGGCTGCCAGTGAACAGGACAAGCCCGCTCAGCCGAGGAGACGTCGGCGCGTGTCGACCGGAAAGACGGTCGAGCCGGAACCGGTGACTCCCACCCCGGAGCCGACACCGGAGCCTATTTTGGAGCCCGAACCGGCCGATGAGCAGCCCGAACGTCATCGCGCGGTGACTTCGCTGGATGATATTCAGTTGCCAGATGCCGCGAAACGCTCCACACCTACACGACGTCGCCGCCGGGTGGCATCGCGTGGCGTCATTGAGCCTTCAGCGTCCTAACCGTGTGGAATTGCACAGCCGTGAGAGCTGGATTTCGGCTCTGACGGCTTGCCCACGGGTCCTGTTTTCGGGTAAATTTGATCCTCGGCGCACCAAGGCGCCAGCGAGTGATTGCCAGACGATACGCCTCAGTATCACAGGCAATTGATTCGTTCCGTACGAGTAAAGAGATGAGCTCCAACGTGGTCTACGCGATCGTCAAGGCCGGCGGCCGACAAGAAAAGGTGTCCGTCGGAGACGTCGTAGTCGTCGATAAGCTGGCCGATGAAATCGGATCCAGCATTGAACTCCAGCCACTGATGCTGGTCGACGGCGACGCCGTCACCACTGATAAAGATGGACTATCAAAGGTCTCCGTTAAGGCTGAGGTCATCGACGCGACCAAAGGTCCGAAGATCTCCATCGTCAAATTCAAGAACAAGACTGGCTACCGTAAGCGTCAAGGTCACCGGCAGAAGCAGTCGGTCATCAAGATCACCGAGATCGCCTGAACGATCCCACTGATCGATTGAGTTTCTAGTCGTTCGAAGAGAGAAAGCACCACTAACATGGCACATAAAAAGGGCCTCGGTTCTTCCCGCAACGGTCGCGATTCGAACGCTCAGCGCCTGGGCGTGAAGCGTTTCGGTGGCGAATTCGTCAATGCTGGCGAGATCATTGTCCGTCAGCGCGGCACACACTTCCATCCCGGACGTAACACCGGCATTGGCAAAGATGACACCATCTTCGCCCTCAAGCCCGGTTCGGTTTCCTTCGGAAAGCGTCGCGACCGCCGCGTCGTCGACGTCGTGGAGTCCGTGTCTGCCTGATTCATTCAGCGTCAAGGGCGTTCGGCCGTGAGCCGGACGCCCTTTTCCTGTTGCGTATCATTGTTTGTGTCAGTCAGTTACACCTAAAGGACCACCATGGCGGATTTTGTTGACCACGTTCTGATTCATTGTGCCGGAGGCAACGGAGGCAACGGCGTCGCGTCAGTCAAACGCGAAAAATTCAAGCCGCTGGGAGGTCCCGACGGGGGAGACGGAGGCAACGGCGGCTCGGTGATTCTGCAGGTCGACCCGCAAACCACCACGCTGCTGGCCTACCACCGCAGCCCACACCAGTGCGCCGAAAACGGCACACCCGGCATGGGAGACTTCCGGCAGGGGAAAAACGGAGCCGACATCATCCTGCCTGTCCCAGACGGCACGACCGTTAAGAGCGCGGACGGCGAACTGCTGGCTGACCTGACAGGCGAAGGCTCTCAGTTCATCGCTGCCGAGGGAGGCCGCGGCGGCCTGGGCAATGCCGCACTGGCATCGAAAGCCCGTAAAGCGCCCGGATTCGCCTTACTGGGGGAGCCCGGCGAGACGCGTGACATCATCCTTGAACTCAAATCCGTTGCCGATGTCGCCCTGGTGGGCTACCCGTCGGCCGGTAAATCCTCGATCATTGCCGCCATGTCGGCGGCACGTCCGAAGATCGCTGACTACCCGTTCACCACGCTGATCCCGAATCTGGGAGTGGTCGAAGCCGGCGGTATGCGTTTCACAATGGCGGACGTTCCAGGCCTGATCCCCGGCGCTTCGCAGGGCAAGGGCCTGGGCCTGGAGTTCTTGCGCCACATTGAGCGCTGTGCAGTGATTGTCCACGTCCTCGACACAGCCGCAGTCGAATACGACCGCGACCCTGTCAGCGACCTCAAGACGATCGAAAATGAACTGGCGCAATACCAGAGCGACCTGGGGACGCCTCACGGGTACGTGCCGCTGATGGAACGCCCGCGCGTCATCGTGCTCAACAAGGTTGACATTCCCGATGGGCAGGACCTGGCCGAATTTGCCCGCCCTGACCTTGATGAGTTTGGCTGGCCGGTGCTGGAAGTGTCTGCCGTGACCCACCGCGGTCTGCGCGAACTTGCTTTCGCACTGGCACCCCTGGTTGAAGAACAGCGCCGGGCAGCTCGGGACGCAGCCGACGAGGCACCCCGACCGGTCATTCGTCCACGCCCTGTGGGTGAGGTAAACCAGGTGAGTGTTGAGCCGTGTCAGTTTGAAGGACGCACCGTTTACCAGGTGCGCGGCGACAAGCCAGAACGCTGGGTCAAGCAAACCGACTTCACCAACGATGAAGCGATCGGCTACCTGGCCGACCGCCTTGCCACCATCGGTGTGGAAGATCAGCTCGCACAGGCCGGTGCCAACGCCGGTGACACGGTTGTGATCGGCCCGCTCGAAGGTGGTGTGATCTTCGACTGGGAGCCCTCCTTGACGACTGGGCCAGAACTGCTTGGATCGCGCGGCACGGACAACCGTGTCGATGCGTTGAAGCGGCGCACGAACCGGGAACGCCGTGAGGAGTATCGCGCCGCGATGGACGCGAAAGCTGCGGCCCGTGACGAGCTGTGGACCGAACGCGAATCGGGTGTGTGGACGGATCCGAGCACCGAGGACGATCGGGCGTGAACGGAGTTACGCGTGCGCGACGCATCGTCGTGAAGATCGGTTCCTCATCGTTGACGCGCCCCGATGGGGGGCTTGACCTGAACCGGATTGACCAGGTTGCGGGTATGGCCGCGCAGTGGTGCCGGGACAACCATGAAATCCTCATCGTTTCCTCCGGTGCCGTGGCCGCAGGGCGCACGCCGCTGGGGATTACCGGGCGTCTCCATGACTTAGCCACTGTCCAGGCGTGCGCGGCAATGGGGCAGGGTCTCCTGGTTGCACAGTGGTCGGCCGCTTTTCAGTCCCACCATCGTCACGTCGCACAGATCCTGCTCACGACCGACGATGTCATGCACCGTGAGCACTACACGAATGCGCGCGATGCGATGGAGCGCCTCCTGTCCCTGGGAGTTGTCCCGATCATCAACGAGAATGACACCGTCGCCACACGCGAGGTGCGTTTCGGTGACAATGACCGGCTGGCCTCCTACGTGGCCCAGATCGTGGCCGCTGATGCGCTGGTCCTCCTGACGGATGTGGATGGCCTGTACACAGCGCCGCCCTCGGACCCTGCTGCCGAACTGGTAGAGACCGTGACGCGCACGGATGATTTGCGGGCGGTGCTGGTGGGCGGTTCGGGATCGTCGGTGGGCACGGGCGGCATGGTCACCAAAGTGCAGGCCGCAACGATGGCTGCTGCATCCGGTATCGGTGTGTTGCTGACAAACGCGGATAAGCTCGATCAGGTGTTCGCCGGGCGTAAGGTCGGCACATGGTTCGAGCCGACGACGTCACGCCCCGCCTCGAGGCGCCTGTGGATTGCGCACGCCGCCCCCTCGTGCGGAGAACTCGTCATTGACGAGGGTGCCGTCCGCGCACTGACTGACCGCAAGAAGTCGCTGCTGGCTGCAGGTATCACAGCGGTGATGGGCAATTTCCGCAGCGGCGACGTTGTCGATGTGGCGGGACCGACCGGGCTGATTGCGCGCGGCATCGCAGCCTACGATGCTGACACAATTGCGCAGATGAGTGGCGAGAATGCGGATGACCTGCGTCGTCAGGGGTGGGATAACCCTCGCCCAGTGATTCACCGCGACGATTTGGCGATCCTGTCGCTTGCATCAGCGGCAAGTATGTCACGATAAGAGTATGACTGAACGTTTAGCTGACATTTCGCAGGTACTGGAAGCAGCCAGGAGCGCCTCGCGCATCTTGTCCACCGTGACGACGCAGCAGAAGAATCGCGCCCTGGGAGCGGTGGCTGCAGCAATCGAGGATCGCAGTGATGAGATCCTCCAGGCTAACGCTGAGGACGTCGCCAGAGCTCAGGCCGAAGGCATGGATGAGGGGTTGGTCGACCGTCTTGCATTGAATGCGCAGCGTCTGGCCGGCATTGCGGAGGCGGTGCGCGAGGTGGCATCACTGGCTGACCCGGTGGGAACGATTGTGCGCGGCGCAATGACGGAGACAGGGTTGCGGATCCGCCAGGTACGAGTCCCGATGGGCGTGGTCGGCATGATCTATGAAGCTCGCCCAAATGTCACGATCGACGCCGCCAGCCTGGCGCTCAAATCAGGCAACGCGATTGTGCTGCGCGGTGGCAGCGCGGCTGAGGCGTCGAACAAGGTCATTATCGAGGTCATGCGTGATGCGTTGACGTCGGTGGATCTGCCGCCAGATACGGTCCAGAGCGTTGACCAGTGGGGCAGAGCCGGTGCACGCGCCTTGATGCATGCGCGCGGAGGAATTGATGTACTGATCCCGCGTGGTGGTGCCGGACTGATTCGCACCGTGGTGGAAGAGGCACGCGTCCCCGTCATTGAGACGGGCACGGGCAATTGCCATGTCTACGTCCATGAAGATGCCGATCTGGCTCAGGCGGAGAAAATCATCCTCAACTCGAAGGCTCAGCGCGTGGGTGTGTGCAATGCGGCCGAAACATTGCTGGTGCACCGCGCGGTCGCTGAAAAGTTCCTGGCCAGTGCCTTGTTGCGCCTGACGACTGCGGGCGTGCGCATCCACGGCGATGCACAGACGCTGCAGTACGCATCCGACCCATCGATTGACTCGGCGATGCTGGAGGAAGCAACAGAGGAGGACTGGGCGCGCGAGTACTTGTCGATGGATCTGGCCGTGCGCGTGGTGGATGATCTGGATCAGGCGATCGAGCACATCAGAACGTATTCGACCGGACATACTGAGGCCATCTGCACGCGTTCGCTGGCTGCGGCGAACCGTTTTAGCCGCGAGGTGGATGCTGCGGCGATCGCCGTGAACGCGTCGACTCGTTTCACTGATGGCGGCCAGCTGGGACTGGGCGCTGAGATCGGGATCTCCACGCAGAAACTTCACGCCCGCGGCCCGATGGGCCTGGAGGAGCTGACCAGCACGATGTGGATTATCGAGGGTGATGGGCATATCCGTTCATGACATGTGACCGGAATGCGTCTGCGCAGCCGAGGCTTGGGCTAGTGTGAACTCACCGGTCTGGGATTTACTTAAAGGGGATCTTTGTGACACAGCGACGACGCGTAGGTATCATGGGCGGAACATTCGACCCAATTCACCACGGCCACCTCGTGGCAGCTTCTGAAGTGATGAGCGAATTCGACCTCGATGAGGTGATCTTCGTGCCGACCGCCGTTCAGCCCTTCAAGAAGGGGCGGCGCGTCACTCCGGCTGAGCATCGCTATCTGATGACGGTGATCGCTACAGCTTCGAACCCGCGTTTCGGAGTGTCCCGCGTGGACATTGATCGTGGAAAGATCACGTACACAATCGATACCCTCACTGATCTGAAGAACCAGGATCCAGATGCGGATTATTACTTCATCACCGGTGCGGACGCCCTCGAACGTATTGCTGAGTGGCGGGATTCCGACAAGCTCTTTGAGATGGCGCAGTTCGTCGGCGTGACGCGACCTGGACATGAGCTGAAGAAGCCGTTGACGCCGCATTCGAATATTCGCCTGCTTGAGGTGCCCGCTATGGCGATCTCGTCGACTGACTGCCGTAATCGCGTGAACCAGGGCAAACCTGTGTGGTACCTGGTGCCTGACGGCGTGGTGCAGTACATCGCGAAGTATGGGCTGTATCGGGATACATCTGCGCCACAAACTGGGATTGATGACCCATACGAGCAGTAGTCGTGGCACACTGGAGGTGTCAGGGGAGTTCACCAACAGTAGGGAGTGTTTGTGACAGTCAGCAGTCACACAAGCCAACTTATCGCCGTTGCGGCTCAGGCCGCGTCTGACAAACTTGCCTCCGACATGAAAATGATTGACGTGCGCGCACGTATGCCGCTGTCCGAAGCCTTTATGATCTGTTCGGCTTCATCTGCGCGCCAGGTCAGTGCCATTGCAGAGAACATCATGGATGAGCTGGCAGCTCGGCTGGGTCTTCACCCCGAGCGCATTGAGGGGCGTACCGAGGGGCGCTGGGTTCTGATTGACTACGCGGATGTTGTGATCCACGTCCTGACCGATGAGGACCGCGAGTATTACGCATTGGAGTCCTTGTGGGCTGACCAGCCGATTACTGAGCTTGACGCGGACCGGGACCTGGAAGCGCTCGGCGCGTAAGGGCGTCGGATTCAAGGAACTGTGCCATGTCACCTGCCCGTATCGTGTGTATGCGTCACGGACAGACCGACCACAATGTGGCTCGGCGTTTCCAGGGCATGTCCGATGTGCCGTTGAATGAGTATGGTCGCGAGCAGGCCAGGCGTGCAGCCGGTGTGCTTGCTCAGCGCGTGACCAGTGCGCCTGCCGGTGTGGGAATTTCGGCTGCCGCCACCTATTCCGTCGCACGTGTGGTGGTGGCCAGCTCACCGTTGGGGCGGGCGGCTGAAACTGCCCAGATCGTCGCGGCGGCGCTGCGTCAGCGCGGGACGACGGTTGACGGTGTTCATGCTGATAAGCGCTTCATCGAGCGCTCGTATGGACGTTTTGAGGGTGCGACGATTGAGCAGATCCGTTCTTTAATGCCGGTGTTTTTCGACCAGTGGTCCGCTACCGGTGAGTCTGCGGGTGCGGGTATCGAGCCGTCCGGCGAGGTGGGGGAGCGTTTTGCTGCAGGCGTTGCCGACGTGTCGCAGGGCATGGACGAGGGTGACGTGCTGATTGTCGTGGCGCACGGGTCGGCGATCTCCCGAGGCTTGACAACGCTGCTCGGTCTGGATGCGGGCACTTTCCGCGGTTTGCGGGGCTTGGATAATTGCCACTGGTCGGAGCTTGTTCCCGATCGCAAGCACGGTGGCTGGCAGCTGGCTGCGCACAATGTGGGGTGGAGCGAGCAGGCAATCGGGGCGTGATCACCTGCACATCGTGTGAATTGTGCGATGGCGTCCTGATTCGCTATAGTGAACAGGTCGCCTTTGGTGACACCCATTTGGGGCTATGGCGCAGTTGGTAGCGCGCTTCCATGGCATGGAAGAGGTCAGGGGTTCGAATCCCCTTAGCTCCACCACGAGCACACTGAATTGATACAATTGCGCAAAACTAGAGTTTTGCGCAAAGGTGCGCGCAAAATTTGAAAACGCGCGCAAAATCTAAAAGTCCTGCTCGCGGGCATAAAAATAGGGCTGACTACCTGAGTGGTGGTCAGCCCTTTTGTTTTGCGTGGCTCTAATAGCTGTCTGCTGGGATTTTTATTTTGGTGCCGTCAGCAAAGATTACGCTCGCCTTGCCCGATGGTGTGATCTGGATGTGCTGGCAAAGAGCACGCAGGGTTGCTCGATCAAAGTCTTGGCTGAGGGTGGCGTTTTGGATGGTTTTCTTAAACCTGGTGAGTTTGGCTTTGATACCGTGGCGGCGCTCAATTTCTACCTGAGTTGTTTCGTAGGCGGTAATGGCTTCACGTTGGCGGGCTTTGAGCTGGGTGAAGCGCTCTTGGTAGTCGTCTTGATTTTGGGAGTGATGAGCGTTGCGGGTGATGGCTTGGTTGATGAGCCTGGTAGTTACCTCGATTTCACTTGCTTGCTGTAAGGCTTGTTCTTCTAAAGCGGTGGTGTCTGATGTGGTGGTAATCAGGTAGTCCCAGTCGATGAGTTGCTGGCTTTTGATGAGCTTGGCGAGTGTTGTTTGGAAGATTGTCTGCAACTGACTATCGCGTAGTACGGGCATTTTCTTTGGGTGAGGAACTGCGAATTTCTGGTTGCATTGCCAGACGATAGTCCGATATTTATCAGTGGAATGCCAGGTCTTACTGCCGTAGGCTGCGCCGCAGTGAGCGCAGTAGACCATACCGGTGAAGGCACGCTCGCGCCGGCCTTGGTTCGTGTTTTTTGCTAGCTCGTAGCGCACGAGTTCCCAGGTTTCAGGATCGATGATGGCTGGGCGAGATCCGGTCACGTAATATTGTGGGACTTCACCTTCGTTGGTTTTGCGCTGCTTGGTGAGGAAATCTACGGTGAAACGCTTTTGCAAGAGTGCATCGCCTTTGTATTTCTCGTTGGTGAGGATGGAGTGGATGGTGGTGTGGCTCCATTTTGCCCGCCGCATCGGTGTGGGAATCCCATCCGCTTCCAATGATGTCGCTATTTGGGGGATGCTCATGCCTTCGAGGTATTGGCGGTAGATGCGGCGCACGATTTGGGCTTGCTCAGGGTTGATTACGGGCTTGCCGTCTGGGCCGCGATTGTATCCGAGGAAGTTACCGTAGGGCATATAAACTTTACCGTCTTGGAAACGCTTCCTGTGACCCCACGTGACGTTCTCGGAGATAGATCTGGATTCTTCTTGGGCAAGGCTCGACATGATGGTGATGAGTAGTTCGCCTTTGGAGTCGAGTGTCCAGATGTTTTCTTTCTCGAAAAACACCTCCACACCCTTATCCTTCAATTTCCTCACGGTTGTCAAAGAATCGACGGTATTACGGGCGAAACAGCTCACGGACTTGGTGACGATCATGTCGATGCGACCAGCTAAGGCGTCGGCGATCATGCGGTTGAATCCCTCGCGGTGTTTCGTGGAAGTGCCAGAGATTCCTTCATCGGTGTAGATGTCGACGTATTGCCAGCCGTCGTGATTTTTGATGTAGTGCTCGTAATAATCCACCTGCGCGCTAAAAGGTAGGGGGATTTTCGACACTTACCACATTTACTACGACATGACCGAGCCTGGGGGGATGCTCGAGCTGGACTATGCGCGTTTCGTAGCAAATCCAGCCGAATGGCGGATAGGTGTATATAACGCGCAGCGCGGAGAAGAAATATATTTTTCACAGATTCAGGTGGATTCGGAGCAAAAACTAACCCACGTATGCAAGGCTTCGGGATCCATGCCTATAGCTACACCAGTCACTTATATTGCAGGTGAGGCGTGCATGGACGGAGCAATAGGACGCTCTGGCGGAATTCCTTTGGACGTGGCGCAGGCAGATGGTTACGAAAAGTTCCTGGTTCTATTGACCCGACCGCGGGAATACGTGAAAGAAAATCGCCTACCTGATTTGGCGTACCGCTGCTTGCTAGAGCGGTACCCGCAGGCAGCTCAGAGTCTTATTGAACGCCCTATAAATTACAACCGAACCCGAGCCGAACTAGACCGTTTGGAGTCCGAGGGAAAGGCTTATGTGTTTTATCCGCAGCATATGGGGGTGGCGAATTTTGAAGATAATCCCGAGAAACTGGAAGAAAGCTTCGCCGCCGGATACGAACAGATGCGAGGGGAACTCCCAAAGGTCAAAGAGTTCTTAGGGATGTAATTAGAGCGGGTCTGCCTGACCTAAATCCCGCGATGAACGCGTAAAACTTTCGCAAACTAGGATTCCTCCGCGTGGGATTTTGAATGGGATATAGAGCGAAATTGCAGAATCTGAACACAAGGCTATTATGGCAGGGTGAAAGATAGCTGCCGGGTGTTTGCTCGCGACGTAAAGCGGATTTTTGCGGTTCCGCGATCCCTGATTATGGTCATCGGTATCTTGGTCACCCCAGCCCTGTACACTTGGCTGAATATTTTGGCCTTTTGGAACCCCTACAACGCGACGGAAAACCTACCCATAGCGGTAGTGAACAACGATGTGGGAACGGAATCCGCACTAACTGGTCAGCTAAATGTTGGCAACCTGGTAGTCGACAAATTGTCAGAGAATAAGCAGCTGGGCTGGCAGTTTACTGATCAAGCCACAGCCAATCACAAAATCAGAACCGGGGAAGTTTATGCGACTTTTGTCATCCCTAAGACCTTTAGTAAAGATTTAGTTGATATTTTCAGCGGCCAGCTCCATCAGCCGACCATCGAATACAACGTGAATGAAAAGAAAGGCGCCATTGCCCCCAAAATTACCGGTGCGGGAGCAAATGAACTCGATATTCAAATCACCTCAACTTTCCGGGGCAAGGTAGGCGAGGCCATTGCGCAAGCTTTGCGCGACGGTGCCCTAGAGATCGACGCAAATATTGCTGGTGCTGAGGGCAGTGCTTTAGATGCCTTGAGCGGTATTAACCGGGATCTGGTCGATGCGCAAGACACCTTGGATTCCGCCAGTGCGTCTGTGACGGGTTCCTTACAGACTATGAAAAAAGTCCGGGCTACGCTGGCTGCAGCTGACCCGGCATTGGCTGATGTTTCCGCGGCTTTAAGTGATGCGCAAGGAATTTTAGGGACGGTCGTCTCTGATGCTTCCGAGTTTGCTGCTCAGGCGGGACAAGCCAGTATTAACGCCCAAAAAGCACTCAATGAATCCTCGGCGGCGGCGGATTCGGCGGTCTCCAATGCGACAAATAAACTTACCGAAATAGACTCGCAGCTGCAATCCGGAATTAAAAGAGCGAATACCTCGATAGAGAAAATGCGTGAGCAGATTGCGATTTTAGAAAGATTCCCGCAGACACAAGAGCTCGCTGCAGAGTTGAAATCTCAGCTGAACGAGATGCAGGATTTGCTCGACAAGGTCGGGAAAACCGGGGCGGATGCCACCAAGGCTAGCAAGGATTTGCAGGCACTGATGAAATCCTTTAATCAGGCTCTGACGGACGCGCAACACGGCGCCACTGGTCTGCGGGAAGAGTCCACTCGAACCGCATCTCAGTTAAACTCCCAGGTAACGCAGCTGTCGGCGCAGCTGGGAGCCATCAACTCCGCGGTGAGTACCGCGCGGATTTCCCTTAAAGAAATTTCTACGCTTACCCGCGGAATCGATGACCAGATTGGGGACACCCAAAAGGTGCTTGATCAGGTGCAGGACGACCTGAACCTGCTGTCCAATACGGCTAGCGGGGCGCAAAACGATGTGGCGACTCTGGCTACCGCGCTTCGGACGGGAACTTTGAAAACAGTCATTGGGCTCGATCCGACCAATATCGGACGCTACTTAACCTCACCAGTAAAATTCGACCAGAAGCCCCTCTTTCCCATCAACTCATATGGTTCGGGAATGGCGGCTATGTTCCTCAATCTGTCCCTGTGGATTGGTGCGCTCATCCTGGTCATAATTTTCCGGGTAGAAGTCGATAAAGAAGGCTTTGACTGGTTGAGTTTGCGCTCGGCTTATCTGGGGCGCTTCATGCTCTCCGGGGTGCTGTCCATAGGGCAGGGGTTAATTGTCAGCGTAGGCAGTTTGCTGCTGGGAGTGAAAGCCGCCAACGCTCCCGCTTTCATTGCTACCTCTATGCTGATCGGCCCGTGTTATTTGGCAATTATCTATGCTTTAGCAGCCGCGTTCAGTCACGTGGGACGAGCCCTGGCAATCTTGCTGGTGGTGTTGCAGATTCCCGGTGCCTCGGGCATTTATCCGATCGAGCTCATGCCCAGATTCTTCCGCCAGCTTTCCCCGATGCTCCCGTTTTCTTACGGCATCAACGCGATCCGAGAGACTATCGGCGGGTTCTATCACGGGCGATTCTGGCATGTTATGGCGGTTCTATTGCTCATGAGCGTCACCATGTTCCTTCTAGGGTTTGTGGGGAGGCGTCGTTTCGGTTACTTCACCCAGCTGTTCTACGATGATTTGGCTCGCACTGAACTGGTCGTGAATGAAGACGTTCAGCTACAAAGTCGGGGTTACCGCTTGAGTAACATCATTGCGCTGCTGGCGAACCGAAAAGAATTTTCCACCCGTATCCGGCGACGTCAAGAAGAGTTCAATGCCCGCTATCCCGCTTTGATTAAGGGACTGAGTAGCGTGGGGATTTTGGTACTGGTTGTGCTCGGGATGACTTCCTGGCTCACCTCCGCCAGTAAACCCGTGCTCCTGGGATTAGTAGCGGTTTGGGGAGTGGCCATCATGGGGACTCTGGTTGGCGTAGTTGTACTAAAGAGCTCAATCGAACGAGCCGAGGGACTGTCGCATCTGACGGAAGATGAACTTTTCGAGAGTCTAGCCCGCCAGCGAGACGCGAATGCTATCAAAACCGCAAATCGGTCGGAGAACCTGAGCAGCGAACATTACCGCAGTCGCAGTAAACGTCGCCTCATTAGCGCGTCTGTGCGGGTAGACGCTGCGGATGATAGTTCTGAGCAGTCGGCTGGCGAATCCGATGCCTCCGCAACCAGCGAGGAGACGCGATGAACGAAGTACTTTTCATCATCCGAGACGATTTCCGTCAGATTCGCAGCAGCATTATGGTTCGGATTTCCCTGGTCCTGTTGATTGTCGTGCCCATGTTCTTCACCTGGTTCAACGTGTTGGCTACTTGGGATCCCTTCTCAAATTCGGGACAGCTGAAGATTGCTGTGGCTAACACCGACGACGGTTACACCAGCAAAATACTGAACGTCAAAGTAAATGTGGGAAACACGGTACTTAAGGAACTGGCAGTAAACGACCAGTTTGATTGGGTAATAACCAGTAAAGATCAGGCTTTGGAGGGTGCGCGCTCGGGGGAATATTACGCGACAATTGTGTTACCGGCGGATTTTTCAAAGTCCATGTTTACCTTCTATGCCGGCGGAGCAGCCCCGGCAAATATCACGCTGTACACCAATGAAAAGAAGAACCCGCTCTCAGCCAATCTCACCACGCAAGGCGCCCAGGGAGTCACCGCGCAGATCAACACGGTATTTTCGCAAACCTTGGCAGAAGCCACCGTGGCTATCGCTGAGGACGTGTCCTCTTATTTAGAGCATGCTGATACTCAGGCAGCTCTGGATCGGCTGAGCAACCACCTCCAAACCCTCTCTGCAGAACTGAATTCCGGGGCGAACACCGTTAGTTCTCTGTCTACCTTGATAGGTTCGGCGGTGCCACTCGCCACCGGAGCAAAACAGCTGGCTGCAGGGGTGCAGGATTCCTTTGAGGAGGCTGTTGACTCCACATTTGATTCCGGGAAAAAAGGTGCCGGCGGAACAACCAATCCCCTCGCATCCGTATCCTCTAGGCTCGACGATGCTGTGAGACTGGCAGAAGGCAATATCTCCGATCTGCAAAAGCAGTTAGACGAGTTGCTGAATTCGGCCAATAGCACCAGCCAGAGCAGTGCGGACACAGTCGAACAGCTGAAAACTTTGTTGGATAAACAAATCGCTGGCTTCCAACAAACACGGGACGCACTCGAGCAGGCACTGGGACCGGACGGGGCGGATTTAGAAGGGAAGGATCCAGCCGTTGACCGATTGCTGTCCGAGCTGGACGCGGCGATAGCTCGCCAACAAACCTTGTCCGAGCGACTGGGCAGTATTGCATCTGACCTACGCAGGGGAGTAACCCTCGATTCTGACCTGAGAGAGAAAGCCCGCCAAGCCATAGCAGACGCGCAACAGGCTATTGCCACCGCTCGATCCAATTTTGAGAAAAACTTACAGCCAAGAATTGAGAGCCTGCGTAAGAACCTGGATTCTGCCGGGAAAAATGTGAAGATTTTCCGCTCCTATCTGCAGGCGGTGCAAACCGATCTGTCGGAAAGTGCGGGCGGGATGATAGCGAGTATGCGTCGGGCTCAAAATAGCCTGGACAATACCGCGACAAAGATGCGTGAGGGAGCCCGCCGCTTGGATCAGGCTCGGGAACAGATTTCGTCTGCCCAGTCGCAAGGGGACTTGAAAAAAATCGTCACCACGTTAGGAGCTGACCCCAAAGATTTTGCCCGACTAATTTCGTCCCCGATAGCGGTAAAACGCAATGCGGTGTTCCCAGTCGCCACCTTTGGGGTGGGGATGACTCCGCTTTTCACCGTTATCGCTCTATGGGTGGGGGCGCTCCTGGCGGGGGTTTTCCTGCGCACTGATGTTTCTGAGAATGTGGCTAAACGCTATCTGGCCAGCAGGGGAGTCCGGAAAGATCCTGATGCAGTCGCCGGTGCGGATGCGAATGCAGAGGAATTGTCCCGGTCGGAAGGGGCGGAAACGAAGGCAAGTGAAACCGCACCTACTCCCGATGCGAAAACAGCCGCGAAAGCCGCAGAAAAAAAGTCTATATTTACCGGGGCGCAAGAATATCTGGGGCGTTACTTTATGTTCTGGGTAATTGGGATGGCACAATCCACATTGCTGATGGTCGGGCTGATTGTGTTTGTGGAGATTGAACCAGCCCATCCCTTCCTGCTGATTTTGGCAGGCTGGGTTATTTCCACCGTCTTTACCGTTATCGTTTATACGCTGGTGATGGCACTGGCTAATGCGGGTAAAGCCTTAGCAGTGTTGTTACTGGTGCTACAGATTTCTGCCGCTGGTGGAGCTTATCCGTTGGAACTATTGCCGCAATGGTTCCAAAACATCAGTCCCTGGCTGCCCGCCACCTATGCGATTAATTTGATGCGTTCAGCTATCGCCGGGATTTATGCAGGGGATTTTGCCTATAACCTGGAGATGATCCTGGTGTTTGTGATTCCGAACTTAGTGCTCGGTCTGGTATTACGGCATACGATTGCCGGGCGGATCCACGATATTGCCAAAGAGGTCGAAAAAACGAAAGTCATGTAGCCAGGCGCACACCGGGCACCTCCCACTCCGTCCAGCACGGGAATAAGTTTTTCCTCCTGCCCAAAATCCGAAAAAGACAGCGTCTTTTTCGGATTTAACGCCCGCCTAGCCGACTCGGATAAAACTTATTCCCGTGCATAATGGTGGGGTGGGCAAGTTTTACAGGAACCGATCTTTTGTCCCGCTTAATACCTACGCTCCCCGGCACAATCAGCTAGGCAGGTTTTCTTTGGCTTGGCGGGTGCTTTGGTCAAAGTCCTCAACGTTATTGGCAGAGTTTGCCCCCAAGGGCGAAGACACCGAAGGAACCTTCTTAAAAGTCAGTGCCGGATCATAGGGCATGGGGCGCTGACCTTTGCGGCGTGCCGCTGAAATAAGAGTTGCCACCCAGGACAGTAGCGTCCAGATTGCCAATACCACTAGCGCCTTACCTAAGTGCAGTTCTCCGCCCGCAATCGCCGCGCGAATAGTGCGCGCCACATGGGTCATGGGGAGCAGCGGGCTGAGGAACTGGAAGAACCTAGGGGCGGTTTCTACCGGGAAGGTAGCTCCGGTAGAGGTGATTTGCAGGCAGAGCAGGATTACCGAAAGGGCGCGTCCTCGATATCCGAGGGCGGCTACGCAAGCCTGGTTCACTGCCACGTATCCGATAGAAGCCAGTACCGCTATCAAGACTAAGGCCCCGAAGTTTTGGGCATCTAGCTTTAGGAACAGTTGCAGCCCAGTTACTACAGTAACTGCTTGCAGAGCGCCAAAGAGCGCCCCGATAGCCATAGACCGGAAACCACATCTCCAGAAGCTCTCTTCGGGGTGACGCCGCAAAGCCAGGGCGGGGAAAATCAAGAAGATAGCAATCCCGCCGATCCACAAACATAGCGCCATGAAGAAGGGGGCGAATCCGGCACCGTTATCGTGAACCGGATTTTGGCGTACCGATTGCACGTCCGCGACCCCACTAGCGGCCTTCGAAACTTTTTTCGCCTGTCCCTTATCTACAGTGGGAACCTGCTCAGCGCCATCACGTAGTCCATCTTCTAGGCTGGAAGCACCGGTGGTTAACTTGTCGATTCCTCCCGCTAACTGTTTTCCACCCTCGGAGGCTTTGCCCGCACCCTGGGAAAGCGAATCAAGGCCGCCGCTGAGAGCATTAGCCCCCGTGCGTAACTGTCCGGAATTTTTATCTAGGGTAGAGGCTCCGGCAGAAAGTTTCTGAACCCCCCGTTGCGCCTGGTCTAATCCGTTCGCCAAGGCATAAGTGCCATCTCTTAGAGTCGGTTTTTGCTTTCCGGTCGAGCCTGTGGGGTAAGGGCGGTTTGCCGGCTAAGTTCCTTAACTCCTTGATCTGCTGCGTTCAGCTTCGCCTTCATTTCTTGTGGATCAGCCTGGGAAAGTTTGTCCGCGATCGTCAGCAGGCCTTGACCCTTGGTGATATTTTCGGACAGCTGCTGCAGGGTGATGCCCTGTTTGTTCGCTAGTTCAGTAAGCAACTGGCACTGGGGGAATGACGGAAGTGCCGCCGGGGGCACCTGGGCGCATTTGTCCGCTGCTTGTTTAAGTTCGTTCAACAATTGGTTGATTTTGGCGGTATCGATGTCGGCTTGCGAAAGTGGGGCTAAAAGATCCACCAAGTCATTTCCGGGTTAATACCTGAATTGTGTGTATAAATTCGTTATTTTTTTGGGGTTTGATCAAGGGTTATGACGGTTTGAATATGCTTTGAGAGCATATTGTGTGAAGAGTGCTTGTAATCGACCGGTTTGTGGTGTATGCGGACAAAGGCTTGTAAAGAACGGTAAGACTAGCTCTAGGCGAACTAGGTGGCGTTGCCTGGCCTGCGGGTCCTCGGCAGTTAAATCACGTCCTGATATGAGCGCTAGAGCCCAAGCAGACCTGTTTATAAAATGGCTGCTAGAAGGCTATTCGGTTAGCCAACTCGGGGTAGCTAAAACCTCTTTTGCCACTAAATGCGCCTGGTGTTGGCAAGTCGAGGTGCCCAAGCCATCGGTCACTGGCGAGGTCTACGATCAGGTGCTACTTGATGGAATCTATCTTGCCTACGGCTGGTGTCTAATCACCGCTACCAACGGGGAAAAGATTATCGCTTGGCAGTGGTGCCAACGGGAAAACTCTGCCGCCTACCAAGCATTAATGAACCGGCTACCAGCCCCGACGGTAGTGGTAACCGATGGCGGGGCAGGCATCATCAAAGCACTACGTTTGACCTGGCCTGAAAGTCACATCCAACGCTGTCTTTTGGGTCTGCTGAGGGTCTGGTTGACAGTTTTCCTTCTGATTTTTAGGCCGCAAGGGATGCGGCTGATTCCATGATTGTTTCGTATTCGATTGGTGTCAATTTACCCAGTGCTCGTTGCCGTCTTTTCCTGTGATATGTCCGTTCAATCCAGTGAGTGATCGCGGCAGATAATTCACGGCGCCTGTTCCAAGAGCCACGATCAAGAACGTTCTTTTGTACAAGAGCGAAGAAAGATTCCATCGCAGCGGTAACCATTCACCTGTCCAACCAGCCCGGTGCGTTACACAAGGTCAAGTCCCCCTCCATCAGCCCGCTGCGCACGGACATGTCGTCGTGGGGATTCTTCGAGGCACACCAGGTGTGCGAGCCGTTTAGCTACCTCGATTCCGAGCTGATCGCCCACACGCTCACCGCCTCTGGGCAGGTCACCAACCCCGGACTGCTCGACGCGGTACCGATCATCACGATCAAAGGCACCGGGGCGATGACACTGACGGTCAACGCCGCCACCTACCGCGTCCAGTCACCGGCAGGGCAGATACCTTGGACTCGGCACAAAATCAACTTCAACAGCTCATTCAGGGGTACGTGCACCAGGTTCTGCGGTCTACTCGTGAGGTGCCTAAGGTCTATCCAAAGGTGATGCGGATCGAGGACCACAGCCTGCCGATCGGAGAAACGATCCACGATCAGGTTGAGGGCCGCGCCGATTTCGTGGTGCGCCGCACCTATGGTGGCTGGTTCAAGTCCCTAATGGAGTCTGAATCATTCGACTCTTACAGCGGAAAGTACGTGTTGGCGAAGCTCCTGAACACCTCCTCAAGCATTGTGTGGTGGCATCGCCTGCACCCACACGCAGGTGCATTCGTCTACTACAACCCGAAGGATCGCTACTTCCCGGACTTCGTTGCCCTTGACACCGATGGTGTCCACTGGATCATCGAGGGTAAATCCGAGAAGGGATGAGAAGACGCGGTTGTGCAAGCAAAAGCGCAAGGCTGCGGAATCGCTCGTCCGTCGATTGGTCGCCGAGGATGCCTTCGAAGGCCAGCGATGGGGCTATCTCATCGCGTATGAAGATGACATTGCTGATTCCGATTCGTGGGAAGACCTCAAGACTCGGAGCCAGCCTGTGAGCAACGCTTTATAGCGCGATGTGTGCGCGACTGGTCGCGAGCTACTCACCGCGTTGACGCTAGCTGCCAAGCACGAAGCGGTGGCCGAGGCCCGGCTCGGTGAGGAAGTAGCGCGGGGCGGAGGAATCCTCCTCGAGTTTCTGGCGGATCTGCGACATGTAGACGCGCACGTAGCCGGCCCCGTTCGTGTATTCGGGGCCCCACACGTTCTCGAGCAGTTCGTCCTTGCGCACGAGCTGATTGGGGTGGTTCACGAGGTAGCTCACGATGCCCCACTCGTGCGGGGTTAGGCGCACGGGCGTGCCGTTGACGGTCGCGGTTTTTGCGGCGAGGTCGATCGTGAGGCGACCGTCGGTGGTGGTCACGACGGGGGAGGGGGAGCCCGACGTTCGCCGCCTGAGGTTGGCGCGCAAACGCGCAAGGAGCTCCCCGAGCGCGAAGGGCTTGGTCACGTAGTCGTCGGCGCCGCGATCGAGCGCCTCGATCTTCGTGTAGGTTTCGTGGCGGGCGGTCACGACGATGATCGGGACGTCTGACCAGCCGCGGATCCCGTCGATGACGTCGAGGCCGCTCATGTGCGGCAGGCCGAGGTCGAGGAGGACGGCCTCGATCGGGTTGTCGGCGGCCATGACGAGCGCCTCCTCCCCGGTCGTTGCCGTGAGCACCTGGTATTTGCGGGCCGTGAGGTTAACGGTCATGGCCCTGGCCAGTGCCGGATCGTCCTCGACGATGAGAATCATGACGCGCTCCCAACGGTGGTGGTCTCGTGTGCGGGGGTGGGCACACTGTCGGTGGTGGCTGGGGTGATCGTGAGCGGCAGTGACAACACCATTGTGAGCCCACCTCCTGGAGTATCGTCGGCGGTGAGCGTGCCGCCCACGCCTTCCGCGAGCCCGCGCGCAACCGCGGCGCCGAGGCCAAGCCCGTGGCTGTTCGTCGTGTCACCGAAGCGCGTGAAGGGCGTGAACAGGCGCACCTTGCTCTCCTCGGTGAGGCCGGGTCCGTAATCGATCACGCGAATGAGGATACGCTCGCCATCCTGTGTCGCGTCGATCGTGACCCCCGAGTCGGTGTGTTTGGCGGCGTTGCTGATGAGGTTCTCGAGCACGCGTTCCATGAGCGCCGCATCCGTCGTGATTGCCGGCAGTTCGCGCGGGACGCGCTCGTCGAGCGAAGGCGGCACGAGGGAGGGGTCCATGTGGCGGAGGGTTTGGGCAACCAGTTCGGCGGGTCCGATGGTGACTGCCTTAACCTTGAGCTTATTCGTGTGGATGCGCGACATATCCAGGAGGTCCGCGACGATCCGATCCAGCCTGTCCGAGGACGATTCGATCGTGCGCAGAAGCTCCACCTGTGCGTCGCGGGGAAGATCAACGTCGTCGAGGAGGAGACCGGAGACGGCCGTTTTAATCGTCGCGAGCGGGGTGCGCAAGTCGTGCGAGACGGCCGTCAAAAGCGCCGTACGCACGGAGTTCGCGGCCTCGAGCTGCCGGGCCTGCGTGCGGGTCCGGTTGAGCTGCTCCTGGGTCATGAGGCTCACGAGCCGGCCCGAATAGGCTTCGAGGAGCTGCTGCTCACTCGACGTGAGCGGGCGGCCAACGAGGGCGAGAACGTGCTGGTCGTCGAGCGAAAAGGCTTCGTCGGCGAGCGTGACCGATTCGATCCGGATGCCCACTTCGTAGTCGGGCACGAGCGTCGTGCCCTCGACGGTGGCGAGGGCGACGCCATCCTGGCCGAACGTTGTGGCGATCTGCTCGAGGATCTCCTGAATGCCGATCCCGTCGCGGATCACGGAGCGGGCAAGCTCCGTCATGAGCTGCGCGTGCCGGCGCGCCTCCTGGGACTCGCGCTGGCGGCTCACAGCGCCGTCGACGACCTGGGCGACGAGGACCGCGACGAGCACGAACACGATGAGCAGGAAGATGTTCTTCGGTTCCGTGATGGACAGCGTGTGCGTGGGCGCGGTGAAAAACCAGTTGAGCAATAGCGCGCCGCCGATGGCCGTCGCGAGAGCCGGCCACAGGCCACCCACGAGGGCGACGACGACGGACGCGAGCACGAAGCTCATAATCGCCGTGGGCAGGTGCGCCGTGGGATCGCCGAGCGCGAGGTTCGCGAGGGTGACGACGATCGTGAGAATGGTCGCGAGTACCCAGCCTGTCGCGAGCCGCGCGGGGGAGAGGCTCGTGGACGGCGCAGGAGCCGACCAGTGCGTGGCGGGCGGGTCTACGGCGACGATGTGCACGTCGATGTCGCCGGCACCGTCGATAATCGTGGCGCTCGTGGACCGCATGAGCAGCCGCTGCGCGAAGCCCTGACGCGAAGCTCCCACAACGAGCTGGCTCGCGTTCACGGTCGTGGCGAAATCGAGGAGCGTGCGCGGGACGTCATCGCCCGAAAGCACGTGCCACGAGCCGCCGAGAGATTCGGTGAGGGAACGCGCTTCGCTCATCTGCTCGGGCGACATGCGCGGCGGGCCATCCGCCGCGAGGACGTGAACGACGAGGAGCTCGCGGCCGGCGATCCGCCCGGCGATGCGGCGGCCACGGCGAATGAGGGCGGCAGTCTTCTGGCCGCCGCCCACGGCCACGAGGATCCTCTCGCGCGCCGCCCACGGCTCCTTGATGCCTTCCTCGCTGCGGTACTTCTCGAGACCATCGTCGACCTGATCGGCGAGCCACAAAAGCGCGAGCTCGCGAAGCGCCGTGAGGTTCCCCTTGCGGAAAAACTTGCTGAGCGCCGCATCCACGGTCGCGGGCCCGTACACCTGCCCCTGCCGCAGCCGCACGCGCAGCGCATCGGGGCTCAGGTCGATCAGCTCGACCTCCTCCGCTTCGCGCAGGACCGGATCGGGAATCGTCTCGTTTTGCACGTGGCCCGTAATGTTCGTGACCACGTCGTTGAGGGACTCGAGGTGCTGAATGTTCACGGTTGAGATGACGTTGATGCCCGCATCGAGCAAACGGTGCACATCCTGCCAGCGCTTCGCCGTCGTATCCTCGCCGTGCACGGTATGAGCGAGCTCGTCCACGAGAACGACGTCGGGCTTACGCTCGATAATCGCCGGAACATCAAGCTCGTCATACGTCGAGCCGCGATAGCTCACCCGCCGAGGCGGAATCACCGGCAGCCCCTCAAGCCTCGCGGCGGTCCCCGAACGCCCGTGGGTTTCAACGACGCCCACGACGACGTCCTCCCCGCCCTTCAGGCGGTCGTGGGCCTCCTCGAGCATCGCGCAGGTCTTACCTACGCCGGGGGCAGCCCCCAGATACACCTTGAGTACACCGCGCACCGTGTTCATGTCAGTCCTTCGCCGCAAGCAGGTCGAGGTTCAGGTCATTGACGTTGACGACCTCTTCACCTGCAAAGCCGAGGGTTCGCCCCTGGGTGTGCTTCTTGACGAGCTGTTCAACAGCTGACCGCGAAAGCCCCGAGTTCTTCGCCACTCGTTCGATCTGGATACGAGCATACTCCGGGCTGATGTGCGGGTCGAGACCGGAACTACTCGCGGTCACCGCATCCGCGGGGACAACGGCCTCATCAACGCCGTTCTCGCGGGCGATAAGGGCGCGCTGCTCAGCGATCTGCGCGGTGATCTCCTCACCGACAGGGCTCAAGTTCGAGCCGCCCGAAGCCAAACCGTCGTAGTTGCCCGCCGACATCCGGGGGTGGAACAGGGCGGGATCCTTCGACGTGTCCTGAGCGATCAGGGACGACCCGACGGTGCGGCCATCGAGGCTCATCATGGAACCGTCGGCATTGTGAGCGAACGCCCGGCCGGCGACCCATACGGCCGCCGGATAAAACAGGCCAAGCACAACGAGAAGGGCAAGAAGGACGCGCGTGGAGCGCCACATGGCGGAGACGATGCCCGAGAGTGTCGAGTTCATGAGTTTTCCAATCGAGAGAAAAACGACAGTGGTGGTGGGGCCGAGCCGGAGAGGTCACGAGAAGCGGCGCCCTCGCGGCTCGGCCCTCATGGTTAGAGCCCGGGAATGATGCTCACGACGAGGTCGATGAGCTTGATCCCGATGAAAGGAACGATGAATCCGCCCAGGCCATAGATGAGCAGGTTGCGGCCGAGGAGCTGGTTTGCAGAACCCGGCCGATACTTCACGCCCTTGAGCGCGAGAGGAATGAGCGCAACGATGATGAGCGCGTTGAAGATCACGGCCGAGAGGATCGCCGACTCGGGTGAACTCAGGCGCATGACGTTGAGCAGATCGAGGCCGGGGAACACGCTCACGAACATCGCGGGAACGATCGCGAAATACTTCGCGACGTCGTTCGCGATCGAGAACGTCGTGAGAGCACCGCGCGTGATGAGAAGCTGCTTGCCGATCTCGACAATCTCGATGAGCTTGGTCGGATCCGAATCGAGATCGACCATGTTGCTCGCTTCCTTCGCGGCCTGCGTGCCCGTATTCATGGCCACGCCGACGTCGGCCTGCGCAAGCGCCGGAGCGTCATTCGTGCCGTCACCCGTCATCGCGACCATGTTGCCGCCGCGCTGCTCACTGCGGATCAGCGCGAGCTTATCCTCGGGCTTTGCACCCGCGAGATAGTCGTCAACGCCGGCCTCTTTCGCGATCGCACGCGCCGTCAGCTCGTTGTCGCCCGTAATCATGACGGTGCGAATGCCCATCTTGCGAAGGTGCGCGAAGCGCTCCGTCATGCCTTCCTTGATGACATCCTTGAGGTGCAGGCTGCCGAGCACGCGGCGGGCCCCGGCCTTCTCTTCGGCCACGACGAGGGCCGTGCCACCGTCGGAAGAAATCTCCCGCACAGTTTCGTTGACATCCTCCGTGACGGTTCCGCGCTTCGCGGTGACCCACTTGAGGATCTCGGAAGCCGCGCCCTTGACGATGCAGTGCTCGGGAGTGCGCTGCACGCCGCTCATGCGCGTTTCCGCGCTGAACGGGATGAACTCAGCGTTTCGATACTCGCTTTCGGGAATCGGGCCAACGCCCATGGTCGTCGTCGCGAACTCCACGATCGAACGACCCTCGGGGGTCTCGTCCGCGAGAGAGGACAATAGCGCGCCGTAGGCAATCTCGTCCTCGCTCACGCCCTGGGCGGGAATGAACGCGCTCGCCTGGCGATCACCCACCGTGATCGTGCCGGTCTTGTCCAACAGCAGAGTTGTCACGTCGCCAGCGGCCTCGACCGCACGGCCCGACGTCGCCATGATGTTGCGGCGCATGAGCCTATCCATGCCGGCGATACCGATCGCCGAAAGGAGCGCGCCGATCGTCGTGGGGATAAGACACACGAGCAGGGCGATGAGAACCTCGATCGGTTGCTTCGCGCCCGCGTAATCGGCCATGGGAACGAGCGTTGCGACGACGAACAAGAAGATGAGCGTGAGCACCGAAAGGAACGCCGAAAGAGCGATCTCGTTCGGGGTCTTCTGCCGCTGCGCGCCCTCGACGAGGTCGATCATGCGGTCCACGAACGTGTTGCCCGGCTCCGAGGTTATGCGCACCTCGATCTCGTCCGAAAGGACGCGCGTGCCGCCCGTGACCGCCGAACGGTCGCCGCCGCTTTCGCGGATCACGGGAGCAGATTCGCCCGTAATCGCAGACTCATCGACCGTCGCGGCACCCTTGACGACGTCGCCATCGCCCGGGATCGTCTCGCCCGCACACACCACGACGATGTCACCGGGGCGAAGACCCGCGGCGCGAACCTCCTCGATGCTTCCATCCTCGCGGCGCACGCGGCCCACGGCCGCTGTCTTCGCGGAACGGAGCGCATCGGCCTGCGCCTTACCTCGACCCTCAGCCACAGCCTCGGCGAGGTTCGCGAACACGACCGTGAGGAACAGCCAGATCGCGAGCGAGAACACGAACACGCTCGGCTTGAAAAAGCCCACGATGATCGTGATGAGCGCGCCCATCTCGACGATAAACATGACGGGCGTGCGCACCATGTGCGCGGGGTGCAACTTGCGCAGCGCCTGTGGGAGCGCCTTGGCAAGAGCGCGCGGCGTGAAGCCTGATCCGGAATTCGCGGTCTTCTCCTCGTGAGGCTGCGAAGAAACGCGGTCGGTCACCTGTACCTGAGTCATTACATGAGTCCTTCAGCAAGTGGTCCAAGAGCGAGCGTCGGAAGGAAGGACAGGCCGGTCACGATGAGCGCGATGCCGGTCATGACGCCTGCAAAGAGAGGTGTGTGAGTGCGCAGGGTGCCGCGGTTGGTCGCGACAACCTTCTTGGAGGCGAGCTTGCCCGCGAGCGCCACCACGAACAGCATCGGCAGGAAGCGGCCAAGCAGCATGGCGAGGCCCAGCGCCACGTTGAAGAACGGCGTGTTCGCATTGAGGCCCGCGAAGGCGGAACCATTGTTGTTGGACGCCGACGTGAACGCGTAAAGCACCTCGCTGAAGCCGTGGGGGCCGCCGTTGGCGAGCGACGCCGCCGTCGACGGCAGGGCGATGGCGACTGCCGATCCCACGAGCACGAGCACGGGCACGACGAGGATGTACAGGCTCAAAAGCTTGACCTCGGTCGGGCCGATGCGTTTACCCATGTAGACCGGCGTGCGGCCCACCATGAGCCCGCTGATGAACACGCTCATGATCGCGATGACGAGCATCCCGTACAGGCCGGAACCGACGCCGCCCGGCGCGATTTCACCGAGAAGCATGTTGAAGATCAACACGCCGCCGGAAATCGGCTCGTAGGAGGAGTGCATCGAGTCCACGGCGCCCGTTGAGGTGAGCGTCGTCGCGGTCGCAAACAGGCTCGAACCGACGATCCCGAAGCGCGCCTCCTTGCCCTCCATCGCGGCGAGATGATCGCCCGCGAAGTGAAGCTGGAGGGAGGTCGTGGCGGCGAGCGAACCGATCGCGAGAACAGCCATCGCGCCGAGAACAGCCCAGCCCTGACGCTTGTCGCCCACCATGATTCCGTAGGTGCGGGGGAGGGCGAACGGGATAAGCAGGATCAGGAAGATCTCGATGAGATTTGTGAGGCCGTTCGGATTCTCGAACGGGTGCGCGGAGTTCGCGTTGAAGAAACCGCCACCGTTCGTGCCGAGCTCCTTGATCGCTTCCTGGCTCGCGACGGGCCCGCCGGGAATGATCTGTGTTCCACCGGTGAGGGTGTGCACGTGCTGGGCGGCGTTGAAGTTCTGGATGGCGCCGCCGGCGATCAGAAGGATCGCGCCGATGAACGCGATCGGCAAAAGGATGCGGAAGTTACAGCGCACGAGGTCAACCCAGAAGTTACCGAGCTTATCCGTGCCGTGGCGGGCAATACCGCGGATGATCACGATAGCCACGCAGATTCCGACGGCGGCCGAAATGAAGTTCTGGAACGACATGCCCAGCATCTGCGTGAGATGGGACATCGTCGTTTCACCGCCGTACGACTGCCAGTTCGTGTTGGTCACGAACGAGGTTGCCGTGTTCCACGCCTGCGTCTCTTCGACGGGGCCGAGGCCGTGCGCCATGGGCAGCCACTGCTGAACGCGCTGCAGGATGTAGAGGCCGAGCACACTCAGGAGGGAGACGGCGAGAATGTTGCGAAGGTAAATTCGCCACGAGTGCTCTCGGTCTGTTCGGATCCCCGCGAAGCGGTACACGAGCCGCTCCGGCCACAGGTGGCGCTCAGAGGTAAAGGTGCGCGCCATGTACGCGCCGAGCGGTCGATGCACCGCGACGAGTGCCGCGATGAGAACGAGGATTTGAATGAACGCCATGACTACCCGAACCTTTCCGGTCGAATGAGTGCATAGGTCACGTACACGATTGCGGCTGCGCAGATGAGCAGCCAGGCGATATCGAGGATGGTCACAGCAGGCTCACCGCCGATGCGAGGCCCAGGCATCCTCCGAAGAATACGGTCGTCAATACGACAAACACAATGTCGAGCACGGTATGGCTCCTGAATGATGCTGCCGGAAACCCTCCGGCGTGGCGGATCCGCAACCGGGGTACCCGGCGTGCGAAGTCGCTCGGTTGAGCGGCACTGCTATTGAACGTCGAGGTCGCCCGGGCCCGAATGAAAACTGACGCGTTCTTGACGCGGTGCCGATTTTTCCTGACACATTCTTGACACCGCCTGGTCAGGGGTCACATTTTTTGCCTGTTTCTCGCCGCGCGCGTGCGTGAGGTGTGCCCCGTGAACTTGGAGGCGGGGCGTGGGGCCGCTATGCTGCTGTAGTTGGAGTAACAGGGGCCTTTAGCTCAGTTGGCAGAGCATCGGACTTTTAATCTGTGGGTTGGGGGTTCGATTCCCCCTGGGCCTACCACTGTGATGTGTCGGGACATTGTTGACAGTTTGTTGGCGGTGTCCCGGTCTTTTTGTGTGTGGGGTCGATGGTGTGTTCGGCGATGATTTCTCCGGTGGTGCGGTCGATGGTGATGGTGTCGTTGCCTGCTATGAGGATGAGGACTGGGTGGTGTGCGTAGGGTCTGCCGATGCCGAGGCGGAGGAGTTTTCCTGAGTGGCGCATGGTGACTTTGCCTGCGATGGCGACACTGTCGTGTCATATTCGCCAGATCCTCTCGAATAGCTCGGTGGTGGGGTGTGCGGGTGGTGTGGTTGTGTACACGGTGTGTGGGGTGCGCCTGTTGAAGACTCTGTGGGGGCGTTCGTAGTTGTAGATGCGGGTGAATGTGTCGAGTTGGTTGTGCAGGCTGGTGATGGTTGGGGCTGATGGTTGGGCGGCGAGCCATTTTTCGAGCGTGTAGTGGTAGCGTTCGATTTTTCCTTGTGTGGTGGGATGGCCGAGGAGCCCGTTTTTCTGAATGATGCACAGGTCGTGAAGGAGTTGTTCAAACGCGTTGCGTTGGCGGTTTTGGGCGCGTGCTCCGCGCGCGTGGCGCGTGCTGTAGACCATGGCGTTGTCGGTCAGTGTGGAGCGCGGGTACCCGTAGGTGCGCGTCGTGGTGGTAAAGGTTTCCACCACGACGGGGCCAGTGATGCGCGGGTGTGCGCTTGCGTGCAGGAGGAACGTGAGTGGTCATCAAGCCAGGAGATAATCTCGACTTACTCGGTTTGAATGTGCCAGTGCGTGAAGTCGGATTATCACATTTCATTAGGTGCTGCGGCTTCGAATCGTTTCCATGCTGATCGTGGTTTCTTGTGGGGCTAAGGCACAACACAGTTGTGCTTTTTGAGAATCCTCCAGATCGTGCTCACGCTGGGGCGTTCGTGTTCGTCAAGACGCGCCCATATGCTTTCAGCCCCACCATCAAGACCTTGCTCGAGCAGCGTGGCGCGTAAACGCAGCACGTGATCCACCACGTGGGGTGGGCATTGGTGGGGGTGACGGTGGGGTCTGCATGAGCGGGACTGCAGGCCTGTCAGGCCGTCTTGTTGGTAACGCTGGATCAGGGTGTAGACCCATTGGCGTGAGATGCCGAAACGTCTCGCGGCCTCGCTGATGGTCATGCCTGCTTCGATAACGCTGGAGACGATTACTTCGTTTTTGTTTGTTTCAATCATGTGTCAACGATGACGTGACACACCTGTCAACGATGACCCGACACATCGCCTGCACCCCATGTCAACTATGACGTGACACACCTGTCAACTATGTATTGAAACCAGACAAGCGGCCAAGGCGCACTGTGTTTTGTTGGTTGAATCCGACTGGGAGGGCGACTCAGAGAACGAGACTCTGAAATATTGGAGCCAATTTGACGGCCAGCGCGTGATCGTCGGGCTCAGTGATCTGCGACTGCCCACTGACGTCAGCCTGCCTGTGGGCGAGCCTCGCGGCGGAAACAACTACGTTTTCTGGCTGCAAAATTAAGCGGCAAAAGGCGCTAGGCCGTCACCAGCGGCATCGTCACGGCATACTGCGCAGCGTCGTAGCAATGCGTCGCGTACTCGACGATCCGCCCCGACTCGTCATACGACGTTCGCTTCATGGTGACGAGGGCAGCCGACGGATCAACGTGCAGAATCTCCGCCTCATAGTCTGAGGCATTCTTCGCTCCGATCTGCTGATAGCCCGACTGGAGGTGGACACCAGACTGGGCCAGGCAATGGTAGAAGCCGTCGCGTGCCAGGTCGGTCAGCGACGGGGCAATGTCGGAGGGCACGTAGTTCTGCATCAAGGCAAGGCGAGAGTTATCGAGCCACCGCAAACGCTCGAAGAACACAATTTCCGTCCCCTCATCGCACGCGAGTTTCTTACTGATGTCCTCATCAGCAAAACGCACCTCGTAGCGCAGGATTTCCGTGCGGGTGGTGTGGCCGGCTTTGATGAGGTCCTCGTTCAGACTTGACAGCTTCACCTGGCGTTGAACCGGGCTGGGGGAGACCCGTGTTCCGACACCGCGACGTCGCGACAGCAGTCCTTTCGTCACCAGATCCTGGAATGCGCGTCGAACCGTCGGGCGGGAGATCTGCAAGCGGTTCGCCAGTGACACCTCGTCCTCAATTGTCTGGCCGGGCAGGATCTCACCCTTGGTGATCATGCGTTCCAGTGGTACAGAAATCTGCTGATGCAGAGCAACCGGCGAGTCACGATTAATGGTGATTTCGAGGATAAAGGGCTCGTCGAGGTGTTCCTCGTCTGACTTGGTAGTTGTCATGTCAATCTCCCACTGCCTGTTGTCGTGTTCTCGCGGTAAAGGTGCTCATCAGCCACGATGGTGAAGGAGCATTAGCCAGGATCCACGTCATGTTGTGTACACGCTAGTCATGTCAACTCCGAATGATACCTCATTTTGAAGGGGTTGGAGATGACAAATAAAAAGGAAGTTCACCCAGTGTCAAAATCCTCTTGTTGTATCTAACTGCACAGGAAAACCTTAAATTGTACTGACAAAATCTTGACGATGGGAACTATGTGAGAGATAATGAGTGTAGTCAAGAACCAAGAGCCGGACGGGCACAACGCTGGCCCGACCGATCCTGGTGGAGTGACCGTGAGCAATAGGGCTCGTACGACGATGAGAGAAGAAATGGTAGCTATCAGGGAAATTCCCGAGATCAGGATGTATGAACCGCAGCGGATTGCGCAAGCTTTGGAATCACGCAAGCCGGGCGAGTTGAAGAAAGGCGACAAGCTCATGATCATCGCCTGTGACCACCCTGCGCGCGGCGCGCTGGGAGCAGGAAGCGATGACATGGCGATGGCCAGCCGCATCGACGTGCTCGAGCGTTGCGTGGAAGCATTGAGCAGACCCGGTGTCAACGGCTTCCTGGGTACGGCTGACATGATTGAGGATCTCACGTTGCTGGGAGCTCTGGACGGAAAACTTGTCTACGGCTCGATGAACCGCGTGGGCTTGCGCGGCTCGAAGTTCGAAATGGACGACCAATTCAACTGCTACGATCCGGACGGCATTGAAAAGGCCAGGCTGGACGGTGGCAAGACGCTGACGCGTATCTGCCTGGAAGACCCCGCCACGGCCAACACCCTCAAGGCGACAGCCGATGCAATCAACGCAATGTCGGACAGGGGACTGGTCACCATGATCGAACCCTTCATGTCGAAGTGGGTGGACGGCTCCGTCGTGAACGACCTGACTCCTGATGCCGTCATCAAGTCGATGGCTATTGCTTCGGGCCTGGGTCGCACATCCGCCTATACTTGGTTGAAGTTGCCATGTGTCGATGACATGGAGCGCGTCATGGAAGCTGCGACACTACCGTCGCTGATCCTGGGCGGCGAGGTGTCCAAGGATGCTGACGTGACACTGGAGAAGTGGCACGTCGCCCTGCAACAACCGAACGTCTTTGGCCTGGTCATCGGGCGGTCCCTTCTGTTCCCGACCGATGGCGATGTCACCAAAGCTGTCGACAATACTGTGGAGTTACTGTGAACGACAACGAAAAATACGTCATCAAGGCCGGATCCACGGCCGAAGGCAAGTTCCAGACCTCGATTTCCGCTGAACGTGCTGGCTGGGAATGGTGCTCGCTGCGCGTCGTCGCGCTCAAAGCAGGCGAGTCCCAGAAAGTCGACACCGAGGGCGAAGAACTGCTGGTTCTTCCCCTCGAAGGCTCAGCAACCGTCGAGGTCGACGGCGAACGCTACGAGCTAGCTGGCCGAGAATCCATCTGGACCGGAGTCACCGACTACATCTACATCCCGCGCGGCAAGGAATTCACGCTTACCGCAACGACCGACGGCCGCTTTGCGTTGCCGGCAACCAAGGCGACCAAGGATCTGCCCGTGCGGTACTGCCCGGTTGACGACGTCAACAGCGGCATTCGTGGTTCCGGGAACTGGACTCGACAGGTGAACAACTACGCCCTCGGCAATGAGGTGGAAACGTCGCACCTGCTGGTCACCGAAGTGCTGACCCCCGGCGGCAACTGGTCCTCCTACCCGCCTCACAAGCACGATGAGCACACAGAGACCGAACGCGTCCTTGAAGAGATTTACTACTTCGAGATTCGCGAGGGTGGCCTGTCCGGCAGCGACGAAAAAACTGAGGGCCTGGGCCTGCAGCGCGTCTATGATTCGCCGGGACACCCGATCGATGTGTGTACCGAAGTGCGCTCCGGTGACACCGTTATCGTGCCTCATGGCTACCACGGTCCGTCGGCAGCTGCGCCCGGATACGACATGTACTATCTCAACGTGATGGGCGGCCCGGCTGAAGACTCAGTGTGGCTCATGACAGATGACCCGGTCCACACGTGGATGCGACAGGAATGGGAAGGGCTCGACATTGACGAACGAGTCCCGTTCTTCCCGATTAAAGAATCAGAGGTGAAGTAATGGCCAACGAAGAAAAAGTACGCCTCACAGTTGGACAGGCAATCGTCCGCTTCCTGGTGAACCAGTACGTCGAGCATGACGGGGAAGAACATCGCTTTGTCTCCGGTGCATTCGGCATTTTCGGTCACGGCAACGTCCTGGGAATCGGACAGGCTTTGTTGCAAAACGAGCTGAACCCCGAACCCGATGGCGGATCCCTGCCCTACATCATGCCGCGCAACGAGCAGGGAATGGTCAACGCGGCTGCCGCCTACGCCAAGGCGACCAACCGTCAGCGTATCTTCGCATGCACGTCTTCGATCGGACCTGGCGCACTGAATATGGTCACAGGCGCCGCACTGGCCACGACGAACCGTCTGCCGGTTCTGCTGTTCCCCAGTGATATTTTCGCCACCCGTTACCCCGATCCCGTGCTGCAGCAGGTTGAGAACGCGCAGACACTGGATACCTCGGTCAACGATGCGTTCCGCCCGGTCAGCGTGTTCTTCGATCGGATCAATCGTCCTGAACAGCTGCTCCCGTCACTCATGCAGGCTTTCCGTGCGCTGACTGACCCGGCCGATACGGGTGCAGTGACGCTGGCGTTGCCTCAGGACGTGCAGGCCGAGGCGTATGACTTCCCGGTCAAGGCGTTCCGCAAGCGCGTGTGGCACATTCGTCGCGCTCCGTTGGACCCGGCGTCGCTGGATCGTGCGGTTGACGCCATTAAAGCTTCGAAAAAGCCGCTGGTTGTTGCCGGCGGTGGGGTGAAGTATTCCGAGGCATCCCAGGCCCTGCGTGACTTTGCGGCCGCGACCGGGATGCCGGTCTCTGACACTCAGGCAGGCAAGGGTGCGATCAACTTCGATCACCCTCAGGCCGTCGGCGGCGTGGGATCGACGGGCTGCGACAGTGCGAACCACCTGGCTGACGAAGCTGACCTGATCATCGGTGTGGGCACACGCTACTCGGACTTCACGACAGCTTCGCACACCCAGTTCAAGAACCCGGATGTCGCATTTGTCAACATCAACGTCAAGCCTTTCGATGCGGTCAAGAATGCAGGAGAAATGCTGGTGGCCGACGCGCGTGAGGCACTTGTCGCACTGACCGGCGCGCTTGATGGCTGGCATGTCGATGATGAGTACTCGCACAGGATTGCTGATGAGAAGGCAGCGTGGGAGAAAACCACGAAGGAGCTGTACCACCTTGATCATCAGCCATTGCCCTCCCAGCTGGAGGTCTTCGGCGCACTGAACGAGATGATGGGTGACAACGACATTGTCATCAACGCTGCCGGATCTATGCCCGGCGACCTGCAGGCGCTGTGGCAGGCGAAGAACCCGACGCAATATCACGTGGAGTACGCCTTCTCGACCATGGGATATGAAATCCCAGCCGGCTTGGGTGTTAAGCTGGCTCATCCTGATTCCGAGGTTGTCGCAATCGTCGGTGACGGTACCTATCAGATGCTGCCGATGGAACTGGCCACCGTCGTTCAGGAGCGCGTGAAAGTCATCTATGTCCTGTTGCAGAACCACGGCTTCGCCTCGATCGGCGCGCTGTCAGAGTCGCACGGATCCCAGAGGTTCGGCACCCGTTACACGATGGGTGCAGGCAATGCGCACAACGAGCCGGGTGACAACCTGCCGGTCGATATCGCCAAGAATGCTGAATCATGGGGCCTGGACGTACTGCGCGTGTCAACGATGGACGAGTTCCGCGATGCCTACCGCAAGGCCGAAGCATCCGACAGGGCGACGATGATCCACATCGAAACTGACCTGTACGGACCGAACCCGCCGAGCTCAAGTTGGTGGGATGTTGCAGTGGCCGAGGTTTCGCGCATCGATTCGACCACCGAGGCTCGCAAGGAGTACGAAGAGAAGAAGGCAACGCAGCGCCTTTACCTGTGAAGATGACGAGCGGGCGGTAGGGGACTGGGCTCAGTCGCCTACCGCTGCTCGCGTCTTAAGACATAAAGCAAGCGCGGCAACAGGTGTGTTCCTGCTGCCGCGCTTGATGCGTCGTGCGACCAGATCAGATCTGGTCAGCCGCTTTCAGGATCTGGCGGACGACCACGACTGGTGTCAGGATCGAGGTGGCCAGACCGGTTGCGATGGTCAGCGCTGGGTTAACGAACAGGCCGGCGATTGCCAGGACGGCGGCCAGAGCAAGCAGAACCGTCAGGACAATTGTAAAGGTGCCGCTGTGGGCGTACTCCTGCTCGCGGATTGCTGGCATGGTCATGCTGGTGTCAACGAGTGCAGTCATTGTGGAACTTTCCTTTCTGAATATGCCGTCTCAGACTCGTTTTTTCGTGATTAATGTCGTTTCTTCCCTCACGTCTGAGGTTCCAGGCATAGCGGATTCTGTTTATGGAAGTCAGTGGGATGATCTGAGAAAGTGTGCGAGGCCTCGCGGATAATTCGTCTCAGGATCGTCTGCAGCAAGTAGGTGCAGGCGTGAAAGAATGGCGCTGTCCGTGGGATATGGAGCAGTCGCGGCTGAGCAATGAGAGTGAAATCGCTGGGGCATAAGCCTCAGCCTGCATCATCTGCAAAGCGTTTCTCCTTCAACTCGGGCGCGATATGCCTTGGTGGGCATTCGCACCACCTAGTGCATGGCGTGTCCGAGGAGGCTCACCTCGCTCGTACGGTCATTACAGTAACGTATACATCTGGCGATTGCTAGTACAAAGTGTCAATTGTGGTGCACTACTCCAAATTTGAGGCCCTTCATGATGGTAAATAGCCTGATATAGAGGGATTTGGGAAATGTAGCGACAAATGTGTGACTTTCACTTGAATAAGTCAGTGATGCGCGATACACTATTGGCGCGCGCCAAAAGGGTGAAAGAAGAGCGACGTGAGCCCATTCAGGCAGGTGCGCTGAAGAGAAAGGTTCAATGATGAGCGGAAAATCCAGGAACACCGAAAACCCGAAATACTCCAAATTGGTCGTGGGGTGTGTCCCGACCAGTGGGGAGTGTGGTTTGCCGAAGATGACAAGCAGATCGAGCCACGCCAGGCGATGAAGGAAATGGCCGAGGCAGGCTTTGAGATTCTTGAAACCGGACCGTGGGGATACTTCCCGACTGATCCCAAGGAGCTGACCAAGTGGACTGATGAATTTGGCTTCAAGGTCGTCTCAGGTACAGGGTGGGGCATCCTGCACAAGAAGGAAGCATGGCCAGAAACTGAGCGCCATTTCCGTGAGATGGCGGAAACGGCTGCCGCGGTGGGCGCCGAATACATGGTGCACCTGCCTCCGCTGTACCGCGATGATAAGACGTGGGAATGGACGGATGATCGTGTGCTGGATCCAGACACCTGGAAGCTCTACATCGAAAACGCCAACAAGCTGGGACAATTGCTGCTTGATGATTATGGTCTGAAAATGGTGCTGCATCCGCACGGCGATTCCCACATTGAGACCCCCGAAGAGATCTACCGCATATTCGATGCCACCGATCCTCGGTATGTCAACCTCTGCCTCGATACCGGACACATCGTCTACGGCGGAGGCGACCCGATCGAAATGATCAAGAAGTACCCCGAGCGCATTACCTATGTGCATATCAAGTCCTTCGACATGGACATTGCACGTGAAGCCCATGAGAAGGATTGGCCATTTGGCGAGGCGGTCGCGAAGGGAGCAGCAGTGCGTCCACCTGCCGGCGCCCCCGACATGGTTCAGCTCATTGACGCGCTCTCGGAACTTGATCGAGAGATCTACTGCGTGTGCGAGCAGGACATGTACCCGTGTGCACCTGATTTCCCGCTGCCCAATGCCATTAAGACGCGCGAATATCTGGCCTCCATTGGCCTTGGCACGCTCTAGCAAATCGGAACAAATAGGAGGAAGACGATGACCGTGCGAATCGGTGTGATTGGTTGCGGCGGAATGGGGCGGGCCCATGTCGAGCGCATCATCAATGACTTGTCAGGGGGGCAGATTGTTGCAGCCGCAGATGTCAACCTGGAGGCCGCGCAGCAGGTCGCAGATGCGGTTGGTGGGACAGCGTATGCGTCAGGCCAGGAACTGATTGCAGATCCGAATGTTGATGCAGTGCTGATTGCCACCTTCGGCCGTGTGCACGCCCCCGACGTGATCAACGCGATCGAAGCTGGCAAATATGTACTCTGTGAAAAACCGCTGGCGACGACTACCGAGGACTGTCTGGCCATTATGGACGCCGAACAGAAGGCAGGTAAGCGCCTGACTACCGTGGGATTCATGCGCCGCTTCGATCCTGCCTACAATTCGATCAAGGCTATTGCCGATGCCGGTGAAAACGGTCCGATCCTCATGGTGCACAACAGGCATCGCAACCCGAGTGTGCCAGAGAACTACTCATCGCGCATGCTCATCGATGACACGGCAATCCACGAGATCGACACCATGCGCTGGATGACGGGCGAAGAAATCGTGGAGGTTCGCGTCGATCCGGTACGTCAGACCACCAAGGCGCGCGAGGATCTGCATGAGCCCATCGTGTTGGTCATGTACACAGATACCGGCATTCGCCTCGATGATGAAGTTAACGTCAGTCTGCAGTGGGGATACTCCATCGAGTGTGAAGTCGTCCTGGAGACGGCGGCAGTGCGCCTCGGAGATCAGGAGGGCATCCACATCCGCGACATGGCTGGCAACCGTAATCCGATCTGTCGATCGCACATTGATCGCTTCCAGACAGCGTTCAACGCGGAAGTACAGGCGTGGATCAACGCAGTAGCGCGCGATGAACACACTGGATCGACGGCGTGGGACGGGTACGCGGCAACTGCCGTTGTCAACGCAGCACTGGAATCGCAGGAAAAGGGCGGGGAGGTTGTTCGAGTCAGCATGATCGACAAGCCTGATTTCTACGCCTGAGACAGACAGTGGGGCGCTCACCGGATCTGTTTATACCTGGGAGCGCCTCGCTAACTCGCCGCGCTATTGAAGTTCGTGTGTAAAACAGCTACATTGGAACTATCGATTTAACGCGCGTTAATGCAGGACCGACAAACGGAGTCAGATCCTTACACCGCACATTTTTCACATCGAAAGGGACGCAATGGTTCACATCGCACTTGATCCGAACATGTATTACCGCTCCATGTCAACGGCTCAGACCCTGCATAAGGCTCGTGAGCTTGGTTTCAACTACGTCGAGCTATCACCCAACACAGAGTTCCACTTTTGGCAGCGCCATCCGAAGTGGGATGACGACCTCATTGACGAGCTCAAGAAAGCTGAAAAAGATACGGGAGTGAAGATCGAGACTCTCAACCCGGTCTTTAACTGGTCATCTGTTGACGAACAGGAACGTCAGGCGCAGGTGCGCAACTGGCGCTCCCTGCTCGAAGCTGCTGACCGCCTGGACGTGCGCAAAATAGTCTCCGAGTTCTCCGGCAACCCCAACACCCTCGTCCAGTGTGAACACCAGTGGTACAAGTCGATTGACGAGCTGTCTGGTGACTTCGAAAAATACGGCATCCAGCTGGCGATGGAGCCGCACCCTTACGATTTTGTCGAAACTCACGACGAGGCCTATTCCATCATCCGCGGCGTCAACAAGGACTGGATCGGCTACGAGTACTGCGGGCCTCACACATTCCATATCTCCGAAGGCAAGGGCGACATCGAACGGATGATCAAACACTGCGCACCGAAGCTGCGCGAGGTGCACGTGGCCGATGCCTACAACCGCGCGGCCAATGACGGTAACCGCTACATCGTCAACCCGCCCGGTGTTGACGCCCGAGTCCACCAGCACAATGAAATCGGCCAGGGCGAGGTCAACTGGAGCGAACTGTTCGACGCACTGCGCGAGGTCAACTTCGATGGAGTCTTCTCCGTGTGCATCTTTGGGTGGCATGAATGGGCCGATGAGATGAATACGCGGGTCTTGGAGCGTCTGCGCTCCGAGTTTCCGGATGCTCGGTAAGCTGGAGGACAGTCCAGACTCACAGGAAGGCCCCCGCATGCGGATCACACAGACAGATGTTGCTCGCATGGCGGGGGTTTCCCGTCAGACAGTCTCGCTGGTTGTCAATGATGATCCGAGAGTGGCGCCCTCGTCACGCCAGGCAGTCCTCAAGGCGATAGAAAAGAGCGGATATCGCGTCAATGCGACAGCACGCTCCTTGGCGACAGCATCCAGCGGCGTCATCGGAATGCTGCTCCCGAACCTCAACAACCCGTTTTATGCCGTGTTGGCTCAGCAAACGCGCGAGGCGTGCGACGCTGAACGCCTGGGGCTGTTTATCGCCACCTCCGATTCTGCACGCGAAAAATCCGCGATCGAACGCTTCCTTGACTTCGGGGTCGACGGATTATTGCTCGTGTCGCCGCGCCATAAAGCTCACGAACTGGCCGCATTGACACGGGGAACACCCGCTGTGATCCTCACAGCCTCGTCAGCGCCTGCCGGTATCGATCTGGTTCGCGCAGATGACGAGGGCGGGAGTGCCCTCGTCACCGGGGATCTGATGGACGAGGGATACGCACCCGTTATCCATATTTGTACCGACATCGATATGGAGAGTGAAACGGCCTCACTGAGGCAGGCGGGGTACGCGTCAGTCGTGACATCACGCGGACAGGACGTGCTGACCCGTGTGGTCTCAGATCAGGACATCGTCACCACCGTAAAGGACATCATCGCTCGGTATGGCTCAGGCTTTGGAATCGTTGCACACAACGATATGACGGCGTTCCGCGTCATCTCTGTCCTGCTGCAGGCAGGGCTGACGATCGGCCAGGATGTTGGTGTGGCCGGATTCGACAATACATATTTGGCACGTTTCCCTGGAACCGAATTGACGTCAGTGGATCAGGAAGCTGAGCAGCTCAGTAAGCTGGCTGTTCGGCTGGTATTGGAACGCCGCGAAGGCCGGACTGATGACGTGGAAATAGCAGTGCCGACCAAGTTGGTCAAGCGTGCATCGACAAGCAGGGGAGAAGTCACATGAAACCGGTTCGGCAAGCTGATGTCGCCAAAGCGGCAGGCGTTTCACGCGGACTGGTCTCCCTCGCACTGTCAGGCTCTGGCCGCGTAGCGCCAGAGACCGTGGAGAGAATCCAGAAAGTCGCGCGAGAACTGGGCTATAGCCGAAACTTCACGGCCGCGACTCTGGCATCAGCTCGAAGCACTCTGGTGGGCGTGGTGCTGCCCAATTTGCGCAACCCATATTTCGAATCGCTCGTCTCCGCCTACCAGAATGAAGCAGATCGGCGCGGTTTGCTCACCTTGGCCGCGACAGCTGCCGGGCATCTGGGGCGTCTGGAGCGGTTGCTGGACCAATTCGATCAGTTACGTGTGCGTGGCATCATCCTGGTCACCCCCGATCAGGACTCCCAGATCTACCAGTCGATTGCCGAACGCTACCCGGTTGTTGCCGCCGGTGTTCCCTTGACGCATGAGCTCATCAGCACGGTTCATATTGATGAATTCAAAGCAGCGCGCCTGATTGCGCACCACGCGGTCGACACCGGCTGTACGCAGGTGGTGTACGTGACAAATGATCAGACCGATGCGTCTACACGCTATCGTCTTGCTGCCATCGAGCAGGAAACAGATGCGGCTGGGCTGCAACTGGAGCACTACACGATCCGCGATGGGCGTTTAGGAGAACTGACGTCACGCGAGGCGACGTGTTATCTGGTTCAAAACGATCTGATGGCCATCGATGTTGTGGCGTATCTGAAGGCATCTGGCGCCAGGCCGGGTATTGACTTCCCGGTCATGAGTTACGACAACACCTATCTGGCGGAGAATCCGCAGTTCCTCCTCACCTCGATCGACCAGGAGCCGGCGCAGCAGGCGCAGCTGAGTTTTGACCTGATCGAGGCAAACCGGCAGGTCGGAACCGAACGCGTCGTTGAGCCGCGTCTGATCGTGCGTGCCTCCTCACGCAACCTCGCCCGCCCGTAGTGCGACTCACTTTACGATTCGCCTTGACAGTTGTGAGAACAAACCATACTATTACTCGTAGTTAACGCGCGTTAGCGTATGAATAGCGCCGTTAATTCACCGCTTGCGTAGCTCGGGGCGGTGACTCACCAACAGATGATCGACGAGGGAGTCATGATGAATGGTCACACAATTTCAGTAGCTGTTATCGGCGCAGGAATGGCTGGTCGCACGCACGCCAACGCGTGGCGGCAGGCCACGACTATCTACGATCCACATAAGCTGCCGCAGCTTCGATATGCTGCAATCTGCGATGCCTATGAGCCATTCGCGCAAGATGCCGCACGCGCATACGGATACGACAAGACCGTCACTGACTGGCACGAAATTGCAGAAGACCCGGAAATCGACGTGGTCTCGATCGTTGTCGCGAATGCACTGCATCGTGAAATCGCCCTGGAACTGATCAAGGCCGGAAAGCACGTCCTGTGTGAGAAGCCCTTGACGGACAACCTCGACGATGCCCGTGCAATGGCAGAAGCTGCTGCTGCGGCCGACGTCGTTACAGGCGTTGGGTTCGGATACCGTCGCCAGCCTGGCATCGCTGAAATTGCCAAACTGGCCGAGGATGGAGCGCTGGGCGATATCGTCCATTTCACCGGTCGCTACACCTGCGACTACGGAGCCGATCCGAACACCCCGATCGCATGGCGGTACAAGGGGCCGATGGGGTCAGGCGCCCTCGGAGATGTGGGGTCACACCTGATCGACACCGCGGAATTTGTATGCGGGCAGATCAAGTCCGTTTCGGGTGCCGCATTCGCCACTGCGATTACCATGCGTCCACCGGCAGTGCAGGGTGTGTCCGGAGGTCGAGGGATTTCCACCGATGCGAAGGCAACCGAAAAGGTGGAAAACGACGATGCGGCCATCTTTACCGCGCACTTTGAATCCGGCGCGGTCGGATCGCTGGCGGTGTCACGCATCACTGTGGGCGATCCGAACCAGCTTGAATTCGAAGTCAGCGGCACGAAAGCCAAGGCAGCCTTTGATATGTCACGCGCAGCAGAAATCAAGCTGGCTGACAACGCAGGAGCGCGCGGCCTGACAGGATCGCGCCGCATACTGGTGGGACCCGACTTCCCGTACTTTAAGGATGGCTCCTCGATGGCGTTCGCAGGCGTCGGTGTCACCCAGATCGACCAGTTCACCTACCAGGCACGCGCATTCCTTGACCAGGTTGCCGGCATCGACGAGGGACTTCCCGAGGTTCCCGGATTCGACCACGGCTACCGCGCCATGCGTATCCAGGCAGCTGTCGCAGAATCTGCCGCGAATGGCGGCGCCAGCGTCGACATCAAATAGTCACAGTAATTCTCAACGACCGGAAGGAACACCATGTCTTTAACACTGAGCTTCTACACGCAGTGCCTCGGCTCCTACCCGTTGGCAGAGGCACTCGATATCGCCAAGTCAATGGGATTGAACGGTGCCGAGGTCAACGTCGGCGGCTTCGTACCCAGCCCGCACGCGCATGTGGATCTGCTTCTGAGTTCGCAGACGGCACGCGACGAATACCTCGGCATCTTCGCTGACAGGGAGATGAAACTTGCCGGACTCAATGCAAACGGTAACCCCGTCAACCCTTTGCCCGACGTCGGTCCCAAACATGATTATGACCTTAAACGAGCCATCAAGTTGGCTGGCCTGCTCGGCGTCAACGAGGTTGTCACAATGTCGGGCGCACCCGGCTCCGACCCCGGTGCACGCTACCCCTCGTGGGTGGTCAACCCGTGGGACGGCGTGTATGGGGAGGTGCTGGAATACCAGCTGGATGTCCTTGCCGACTACTGGAAGGAGATCGATCAGCGTGCCGGCGATGCGGGCGTGAAGATCGCCTGGGAACTTCACCCTCATAACACGATCTTCACCCCACACGGATTCCTCGACTTCGTCGAGCGTACCGGTGTGCGCAACATCGGTGTGAACCTGGATCCGTCCCACTTGATGTGGCAGCAGATGGACATTCTCGCATGCATCGACCTGCTGGGTGACCACATTCTGCACGTCCATGCCAAGGACACGAAGATCGAGGCAGGGGTGGCAACCAAGGGCGTCTTGGATACAGGATTCGGCCATTGGCCGGAAAATGAGGACGATCGTTACCCCAGCGCAATGGCACACTGGTGCCAGGTCTGGCCGCAGGATCCTGCATGGCGTTTCGTATATCTCGGTGGTGGCAATGACGTCAGCTTCTGGACGCAGTTCTGCCAGGCAGTCGCGGCGATCAACCCGGATATGAACGTCTCTGTCGAACATGAGGACAACCAGTACGACATGATCAAGGGACTCGAGATGAGCGCCCAGACGCTGATCGAAGCCGCCAAGGGCCTGTGAGACTGACTGATCACTGAACAAAGCTGAGCATGGTCGCTAAATGTAGTGACAAATGCTCGACTTTGTCGTACACTGGAAATGTCCAAGCTGAATAGCACGACGAAGTGAGGAGAAAGGTCATGGCAGTTCACGACGTTCTAACCGTTGGCCGCAGTGGCGTGGATGTTTACCCCCTTCAGGTGAACACGCCCCTTGATCAAGTAAAGACGTTTCAAAAGTTCCTCGGCGGATCGCCGATGAATGTCGCGGTGGCAGCGGCAAAACTGGGTGAAGATGCGGCAATCCTGACAGGTGTGGGCGACGATCCATTCGGAAAGTATGTTCGCGACGAAATGCGTCGCCTAGGTGTCAGCGATGAATTCGTCATCACCGATCCGAACCTGAACACACCGGTGACGTTCTGCGAGCTTGTTCCCGACGCGCCGTTCTTTTTCTACCGCGAGCCGTCGGCTCCGGACCTGCAGATCAGGACTTCCGATCTGCCCGAGGAAACCGTGAAGAACTGCAAGATTTTCTGGTTCAGCGGCACCGGCCTGTCAGAGGATCCTTCCTACACCACCCACATTGACGCACTGAAGATGCGCGGCCACAAGCCATACACAATTTTCGATATGGACTGGCGGCCCATCTTCTGGGACGACATTGAACTCGCTAGACAGCGTTACGCCGAGTGTCTCGAATACACCGACGTGGCAGTGGGTAACCGCACCGAATGCGAAATTGCAGTAGGGGAGAAGGACCCCGAGCGTGCTGCAGATGCACTCTTGGAACGCGGCGTTAAGATCGCCATCGTCAAGCAGGGGCGCGACGGCGCACTGGCCAAGACGGCCGACGAGCGCTTGGTTGTGCCTGAACTGCCGTGCGTGCCCATGAATGGCGCAGGTGCTGGTGACGCATTTGGCGGCTCGCTGGTGCACGGTCTACTGCAGGGTTGGGATTTGGAGAAGATCATTCAGGGCTGCAACGGTGCCGGTGCGATCGTGGCAGCGCGTCTGGAATGCTCCACGGCAATGCCGACCGAAGAAGAAATCTGGAAGGCGGTCAACGCCGGAACGTGTGACGTTCTGAACGAAGACAACTGACTCAACTCAGTCAATATGAGACGGTGGGCTAGCGGCCGATTTGCTTCGGCTCTGGCCCGCCGTTTCGTATGTCCTCCGAACAGCGGATCGGTAGACTCCCTCGGTAATCGATAGTTTGTACGTTCAATTCCATTTACAAATGTTACAAATGAGGATAGAATTGATGTACGGTCCGGAAAGCACAATCCGGTGCGTCGGCAGTGAGAAGTGTCTGAATCCAATGGAGGAAAAATGTCAGAGGCAATTCCAGAAACGATGAAGGCTGCGGTACTGCGTGACCCTGCCAAAGGCATGCAGATAGAAACGATCAAGACGCCTAAACCACGGAGCCGAGAAGTTCTGATCAAGGTCGCAGCATGTGGCATGTGTCATTCCGACCTGCATGTTATTCACGGCAAAATCGCCTTCCCGTACCCGTGCGTACTCGGCCACGAAGTGACCGGAGAAATTGTTGAGGTAGGCCCCGGCAACGACCACACTGACCTGGAAGTGGGGCAAAAGGTCGCCGGAGCATTCCTGATGCCGTGCGGCCAGTGCGATCACTGTGCAGAAGGCCGTGATGACCTGTGCGACACGTTCTTTAACCTCAACCGTTTGGAAGGAAAACTCTACGACGGTCAGACTCGACTGTTCGGCACCGACGGCGAGGAAATCGCCATGTACTCGATGGGCGCGCTGGCTCAGTACTGCGTCATTCCGTCGACATCGATTGCCGTTCTGCCTAACGACGTTGACCTTGTCCCAGGCGCGATTCTGGGGTGCGCGGCGATGACGGCCTACGGTGCGGTGCGCCGCGGAGCAGACCTGCGCTTTGGTGAAACTGTTGCCGTCGTGGCGACCGGAGGCGTTGGCTCCAACATCATCCAGATCGCTAAGGCATTCGGCGCCAGCAAGATCATCGCGATTGACGTGGCCGACGACAAGCTCGAAGCGGCCAGGCAACTGGGTGCCACGGGCGTTGTGAATTCCACCAAGGAAGATGTTCACGACGCAGTCTTCGCACTCACCGACGGCAAGGGCGTCGACGTTGCATTCGAGGCACTGGGACGTCCCGAAACATGGGAGTCCGCACTGAATGCGCTGTCAGATGGTGGGCGGATGGTGCCGATTGGGCTGGGCGCCGGTGTGCAGACCGCAGGCGTTGAAATCAACCGCACGGTGCGCCGCGGACAGTCTATTCTCGGCTCCTATGGTGCACGTACACGAGTTGATCTGCCCAAGGTTGTCGAGATGGCCGCCAACGGCTACATCAACTACTCGCAGATCGTCACCAGGCGTTTCTCGCTCGAAGATGCGGGCAAGGGGTATGACGAGCTGGCTACCGGCAAGATTCAGGGGCGTGCAGTGGTCGATATGTCGTTGTGACACCAGACATCGAAAAGGCTGTGGGATCATTTCGATCCCACAGCCTTTCTGTATAACGTCAGGTTTAGCGTGTACGCTCCGTTCGGTAACGCCAGCTCTGTGAATAGTTTTCCTTCATTTCCTCTTCGATCTCTTCAAGCGACTTGCCGGACGTTTCCGGCATGAAGAAGTAGAGCCCGAGCAGAACCAAAGCGTTGATACCCGCAAACACTGCATATGTCACCATTCCGCCGAAATTCGCCATGAGCCAGGGGAATGTGGTCGTCAGGATTGCGTTTGACACCCACAGGCAGAAGACGGCAGTGCCATTCATGAGACCGCGGAAACGAGCGGGGAACATCTCGCCCATCATGGTCCAGCACACGACACTGTTTCCGGACTGGACGAAGAGCATGAAGATTCCCATGCACCCGAGAACTCCGTAGGCGGCGATGGGATCCGGCAGCGTTCCAGCTTCAATATGAGGTTCGATCAGCGTGCCGAACAGGATTGATATCAGGAGCAGTGAAGCCGCGATGCCCGCCACGTTCCACGTCAGCAGTCCGCGACGAGAGAAGCGATAGATCAGGTAAAGGCCCAGCGATGACCCGGCGACAGACAAGATTCCATTAAGAACCTGGGCGGTAATGGCTACAGCTGTTGACATGCCGGCAAGTTCGAGGACCTTCGGCGCGTAGTACATAACGGTGTTGACGCCGGTGAGCTGGTTGCCCACTGCAATGAGGATGCCGATCGCCAGGAGGCGTCGAAGCCACTTGGTCCGGATCATCTCACTCCATGTGCCCTTCTTCATATGGACGTCACGCTCGGTCGCGGAAACCATTTCTGTGAATTCCTTTGAACGCGGCTCGTCGCGATCATCACGAACCCGCTTAAGAGCACCGATTGCTTCAAGGTACCGCTGATTTGCCGCGTACCAGCGCGGCGACTCCGGCATCAGACGCATACCCAACCACAAGGCGATTGCGGGTCGTGCACAGAACAATCATGAAGCGCTATCCGGACCCGTTTCCGGACGTGAGAGTGAGCGAATCTGCCCACGCAATCAGGTCTGACTGAGCGTTGAGAGTACAGCTAGCACTGACCTGTTCCTTGAGGTAGATCCACGAGGAGATGTCCTGCCAGTTGTATGTTCCGGGCTCGATGCAGCCAAGCGGATCGGCCTGCACCGTCAGCTTTGGGCCGCCGAGAACCTGATTGATGACTGCGTTGAATGCGAAGGCAGCGAGCTGACCAGTTACGACCATCAATTGGTCAATTGCGACGATTGTTCCACGAATTCTTCTGGGAGCCGTCTCAGCAAGATATACCGGTACGGTTGCTGATGCCCCTCCGACGGCCAGGGCAAGGATAAATCTGGACACGTACATGAACCACAGACTGGGAGCGAGGGTGACCATTAAAGCGCCTGCCAAGAAAAGAGCGGCGAGCAGCATGATGTTGTGACGGCGTCCGAATCGGTCAGAAAGTCGTCCGCCCAACAGTGCACCAATTGCCGCACCGATGAGGAGGGTCCCGCCGATCCATCCCTCCTGGATGGTGTTCAGGTGCATTCCGCCTGCATCCCACGGCAAATGCATGTAGGGGAGAGCTCCGGAAATCACTCCCGTGTCGTAGCCGAACAGGAACGAACCAATGGTCGCTACGGCTGCAACGCGCCTATACCGCGGTGTTTACCTGATGCTGGAGTTTTCTCGACAAGGTCCTCGATCTCACGAGGCGAAAGCTGAGGCGATTGATTAGTCATGTATCCACTCTCTTCGTTGTGAGTCGCATTCTCGAATATTGTGCGAAGTACAACATCTATGTTAACGCGCGTTAATACCCGATAGGAATGAGAGTAACACACTCTTGTAAGCTTCGTAACAGTCTTGTCATGATATCTGGAGGTTTTGGCGGCAGAAAGTTCTGCAAAAGATCGTATTCGCACACTAATGTCGTCACAAATTCTTGAAGAAACAAAGGGGTTTGTGTGAATTGGTCTCAGAGGTGATAGATTGCCTGCGACGAAGAGGTGTGTACTCGCATGTAAGATCTACCATTATTTGTGAGGACAAAGCGATGTAGGGAGGTGAAGTCAGTTGGATCTGTCAGCGGGAGCGTGGATCGTCCTAGCGATCGCGTCGATATTTGTAGGTCTGGGTAAGACTGCTCTGCCTGGAGTGGTCAGCATGGCTGTTGCAATGTTTGCGGCAGTATTACCGGCAAAGGAATCGACGGCCGTCCTGCTGATTCTGTTGCTGGTAGGGGACATAATCGCGGTGTGGGTGTACTTCAAGACATGTGACTGGCGAACCCTTTTTCGGCTGATCCCATCTGTCATCATCGGTGTGGCTTGTGGTGCGGCATTCCTGTACTTCGCCTCCGACACGGTTGTGCGTCGCTCCATCGGAATTATTGTCCTGGCACTGACATTCCTCACGCTCGCGCTCATGCACGCCTATGGGGAGAAGATGAAGAAAGCGGTCGCACGAAGCGGCGTGCGCGGAATCTATGGCGCGTTAGGTGGTTTCACGACGATGTCCGCGAACTCGGGTGGGCCCGTCATGTCGATGTACTTTTTAGCCTCCGGTTTTGATGTTCAGAGGTTCCTGGGAACCCAGGCGTGGTTTTTCTTTCTCATTAACCTTGTCAAGCTGCCGTTTTCAGCAGGAATAGGCCTGGTAACGCGTGAGGTTGTGACAATAGCGCTGATTCTGGCTCCCGTCGTCATTGCGAGCTGTGCCGTTGGCAAGCTGGTCGCCAACAGGATCAATCAAAATGTCTTCAACGCCATTGTTATTGTCCTAACTATTGCTTCTGCGGCATATCTACTTGTGTAGAGGATCTCGCAAAGACCTGTCATCTGTCGTCGATTCGGTGCCGAAAGACGCCGAATCGGGGTTTAATGTCAGAACAAGCCGTGATAGGATCGTGGGATAGAGGCACAACGGGATAGCCAACGCCGGTTGTTCATGACAATAAGGAAGGTCTTATTATGGTCAATATTGGTCTCATCGGTGCGGGACGCATCGCACACGTGCATGCCAACACCATCGCTGCCAACCCCAACGCACAGCTTGTGGCAATTGCTGATCCGTATCAGCCGGCAGCGCAGGAACTGGGTGGGCGATTCGGCGCAACGGTTCTGTCCGACGCGCAGGACCTGTTCGCCCTCGACAACCTAGACGCAGTCGTCATCTGCTCCCCGACACCGCAGCACCCACAGCACATCATTGCCGCCGCCAAAGCCGGCCTGCCCGCACTGTGCGAAAAGCCGATCGCCCTGGATTACGAGGCAGCTAAGCAGCTCGAGAAGGACCTCGAAGGCCTCAACCCGACCATCATGCTCGGATTCAACCGCCGCTTCGACCCGTCCTTCGCCGCGATCAAAGCCCTCGTCGATCGGGGTGAGATCGGCCAGGTTGAGCAGGTGACCATCACCTCGCGTGACCCCGAAGCTCCCAGCCCGCAGTACGTGGCCACCTCAGGCGGCATCTTCAAGGACATGACGATCCACGACTTCGATATGGCGCGCTTCTTCCTCGGCGACATTGTCGAGGTATTCGCCTACGGCCAGAACTTCGACCCGGAGATCAAGAAAGCCAACGACTTCGACGCAACAATGATCCTGCTGCGCAACGCCAACGGCGTTGTCGCGACCATCATCAACTCGCGCCACTGCGCCCCCGGATATGACCAGCGCCTGGAAGTCTTCGGTGCCGACGGTGTGCTCAATGCCGACAATGTGCGCGCCACAACCGTTGAGCTGTCCACTTCGAACTTCTCCGCATCGAAAGAGCCTTACCTCAACTTCTTCCTGGAACGCTACGCCCAGGCATACAGCAATGAGCTCAACACCTTCCTCGACGCGATTGCACACGGCCAGACACCGACCCCGAACGTCACCGATGGGATCAAGGCGCTGCAAATCGCTGAAGCAGCACAGGAATCCGCTCTGACCGGCACATCCATTACATTGTCCTGAATCGCCCGCATATCCACACGACATGAAAGGTTGACACGATGAAAATTGCAGGAGCCCCGATCAGCTGGGGTGTATGTGAAGTTCCAGGCTGGGGATACCAGATGAGCCCGGAGCGCGTCCTAACGGAAATGAAGCAGATCGGTCTGACCGCCACAGAATTCGGCCCCCAGGGATGGCTGCCGCTCGAAGCAGAAGCCCGCGCCACCGAGGTCGCCAAATACGAACTCGACGTCGTCGGTGCATTCTTCCTGGCCATCATGCATGACCCTGAAACCGACCCGATTCCCGCCGTCCAGAAAGAACTCGATGCGTTCGAGGTCGCAGGCGGCAAATACTTGATCCTCGCAGCTGACTCCGGCGTTGAAGGCTATGACGAGCGTCCAGTCCTGGACGAAAAGGGCTGGGAAACACTGTTCACCAACCTTGACCGTATCTCAGCCGCATGCGCCGAGCGCAACGTGATCGCGTGCCTGCACCCGCACTGGGGCACCATGGTGCAAAACGTTGACGAAGTCGAGCGCGTCCTGGACAACTCGAAGGTCGGCCTGTGCCTGGATACCGGCCACCTCGCCTGCGGTGGCGCAGACGTAGTCGAACTGGTCAACAAGTACGCCGACCGCGTCGACATCGTCCACGCCAAGGACATCCACAAGGAAATGACCGACAAGCTTCTGCCCGGCGAACTCACATGGAGCGAAGGCGTCAAGGCCGGCATGTTCGCACCCATTGGCGAGGGCGACATCGATTTCGCCGAGATCGTCAACAAACTCGACGAAGCCGGATTTGACGGATACTACGTCCTGGAGCAGGACATCATGATCGATGAGGAACCACCGGCAAACGGCGGTCCCGTCGTTGATGTCGAGAAGTCGCTGGAAGCACTCAAGACTCTCGACAAGTAAGACGAGTCTATTCATGAGGCGTCTCGCGCTGTCTGGCGAGGCGCCTCATGAGCGTCTAAGGCGCGATGGTTGCGCCTGTCGTCTCCCTTTCGATCAGAGATGGCGACACGACCACATGGTGTGGCTCCCCGTCCGGATCCTCCATCCGCTCCAGCAAAATCGACGCCGCGCGCGTCCCCATTTCCTCCACGGGCTGCGAAATCAAAGTCACCTGAGGTGACACCATTGTCGTCCAGTCAGCATCATCGGTGCCGATCAGTGACACATCCTCGGGCATGCGCCGCCCACTTTCCTGCACCGCCCGATACACACCCATCGACAGCACGGCGTTCGCCGCGTAGATAGCGGTCGGCGGGTGGGCTCGAGCCAAAGCGGACGCGGTCGCCTGGCGGGCTCCTCCGGCGTGAATATTCGTCTCCACCAGCTGCAAACCATGACGATCGCGATGCGCCTCCGTCCATGCGGCCTGGAAACCCAGATAGCGGTCAAACGTGGTGGAAGCTGCAGACGGACCAAACAAACACAGAACACGCTGGTGGCCGCGTTCAATCAGATGATTCGCAGCCAACCGGCCGACAAGAACGTTATTCAAGAGCACCGAGTCACCCTCGTACGATCCGACACGCCGGTCAACGACGACGGTGGCAATGCGGGCCCGGGTCAGCAGCTCAACGTTCTCATCAGCTTCCGACGCCGCGGTCAGGATCACTCCGCACATGCGCTGTGAAATGGCATTGGCAATAAAGCGGCGCTCGCGGTCCAGATCTTCACCCGTATTACACAACACGATCGACAGGCCGTTGGCGGTGGCGATCTGCTCAATGGAGGCGACCAGTCGCGAAAAGTACGGGTTCTGAATATCCGACACGATGACAGCCCACACATCCGAGCGCTGGCGGCGCAGGGCGCGACCTGTTGAATCGGGGACATAATGCGTGCGCCTGACAGCTTCCATCACCCGTTCAGCGAGGTCAGGCTTAACGGTGCCTGCATTGCTCAACACGCGTGAGACGGTCGCCGTTGACACCCCTGCGGCGCGAGCGACATCGATCATGCGCACGCGTTGGGGAGCATCGATGGATTGATGTTTTCTTTTCATAGTGTCTTTTCCGCAAAATGCCAACCAGTGTTGCTGTCAAGTGTAATGACTGCGCCACTGCAGACCCGTCTTGACGTGGACTGTCAGCAATATTAGCCTAAAATGTAATCGATTGCATGAAAGGCCGACGATGACCACCCCACATCCATTCACTGCTCTGCCCCTCGGCGGGATCGGAACGGGAAACCTGGCGCTCGCTGCGGACGGATCACTCAAACAATGGCAGCTGCACAACATCGGAAATCACACGGGAACGCTACCCGGATCATTCTTTGCCCTACGCATCAGTCAGTGGGAGCCGCCTTTCAACGAACAGTGTGTCCTGATCGCCCAACCAGGTGAGCCGCACGAACCAACAGTCCTGGTCAACGATGATGACGTACCGACTTGGCAGCGCGACCTGCTCGAGGACTTCTCACCGATGGCCAGTGCCTCCTTCGAAGGACACTATCCATTTGGCACCGTGACATTCGATGACGACACACTGCCGGTGAAAGTCACGCTCGACGCATTCACCCCGCTCATCCCGCTGAACGAAGATGACTCCGCACTACCTGCCGCCCTTTTCACCTTCACCTTCACGAACACTGACCCCAAGACCGGGCTCAACGGCTGGCTCGGCGCAGGTCTGCAGAACGCCATCGGTCATGACGGCATGACCAACCCGGTAGGCGTCCACTCACCGCGATACGGCGGCAACGTCAACACCGTCCACCGCGCAGACGGTTGGACCGAACTCACCATGACCAACCCCTCCTTAAACGAATCCGCCCCGCGCGATCCCGGCGCAGGCACCATGAGCCTGAGCGTGTCAGGCACGCGCGTCAGCTCCCTTCCTCAGTGGACTGATCCGGCGCAGTTCATGGACTTCATGGCGACACGCCAGCCGGTGGGCCCCGACGAATGGAACGGTGTTCCAGATGACCTGCCTGACCCGCAGCCCAACGGCATCACAGCGCGTCCCATGCCCAGCCCGTCAGGATCAACATGGAACGGGGGAGTGGTCTCGCAGTTCTTCCTTGAACCGGGTGAAACCACCACAGTGCGCGTCGCGATCACATGGCACTTCCCGAACAGATACGTCAACTTCGTTCAATTTGGAGGCGTACAACCCACCTACGCTCCGGCCACACACTGGCTGGGAAACCGCTACACCACACGCTGGTCGGATGCCTCACAGGTCACCGCGTACGTACACGAAAACTGGGACACCCTCGAACACCACTCACGCGCATGGGTGGATGCCATGACGAACTCTGACCTGGCCGACGAACCGGGCGGCGAAGTCGCAGATCGGATGCTCACACAGGCCGCAATTGTGCGCTCCCCGAGCTACTTCCAAAGTGCTGATGACCGCACATTCGCCTTCGAGGGAGTCCTGGGCGCATCCACGCCGATGTGGGCTGGATTCGTCGGCGGGTCATGTCCGCTCAATTGCACGCACGTGCACGCCTACGCGCAAGCCACAGCCAAGCTCTTCCCACGCATGGAACGCTCCATGCGCGAAACAGAGTTCACCATCACGCAGGCACCCGAAGGATTCATCCCGCACCGCGTCCTGCTGCCACTGGAGACGCCACAGATCTGGGATCGGGAAATCGGAGGACCGGGCGATCCGGCGCTTGACGGAATGCTGTCAATCGTTCTGCGCACCTACCGCGAAGCCCGCTACCAGGCGGGCAGCGCATGGCTGGAGCAGTACTGGCCGAACCTGGTGCGGCTGATGGACTACATCGAAAACACATGGGACCCCGACTCAACCGGACTGCTCCACGGCATTCAGCCCTCCACGCACGACATTGACCTGTGTGGCATTAACTCCTACATGGGAACGTACTGGCTGGCAGCACTGCGCGCGATGGAAGAGATTTCCAAACTTCTGGGCGACGATGAGCGCGCCAGCCACTACCGCGAACGCTTCGAGGCATCCTCACGTGCCTACGATGAGGCGCTGTTCACCGGCGAGTACTACCGCCAGGTCCTCGAAGAAGGGGATCGCGACGACTTCCAGTGGAAGGACGGGTGCCTGTCTGACCAGCTCATCGGCCAATGGTGGGCGCACCAGCTTGACCTGGGATACCTGCTGCCACGCGACCACGTGGTGACGGCGCTGAAGAATGTTGTACGCCTGAACCTACGCACCGGTTTTGACGACTTCGAGCACCCCTACCGCTCATTCGCTACCGGCAAGGAAACGGGTCTGCTGATGTGCTCATGGCCGACCGGTGGGCGACCCGATGTGCCCACACGATACTGCGACGAAGTGTGGACGGGCATCGAATATCAGGTGGCGGCACACTGCCTGCACGAAGGGCTCACCGACGAAGGCTATGCGGTCCTGCACGGACTGTGGGCGCGTTACGACGGCACGACACGCAATCCGTACAACGAAATCGAATGCGGTGACCACTACACGCGCGCGCTGTCCGGTTGGAGCGTCTTCGATGAGCTCACAGGGATCACGTGGAACCAGTTCACCGGCGAACTGAGGATTGCCCGCGAGCCGCGCCGCAGCCTCGTCGTGATGACGGGCACCGGTTGGGGCACGCTGACGCGCGACGAGGGAGGCCTCACACTGACCTGCCTGTACGGCACCATCGATGCCACGACCGTGACCGTGGCAGATACCCTCGTGGCGCCGGAAGGAGTGAACATCTCAGCTGGAGAGAGCGCTAAACTGTCTGCAGCACAGGAAAGTTGATCGAAAGGCGCCCAGTGACATCTGCGAAGCGTGCAGGAATCCCGACCACCATCATTGTCGTGGGGTTGATGCTGTTCTCCATGTTCTTCGGAGCGGGAAACCTGGTCTTCCCTCCACAACTGGGACAGCAGGCTGGAACGAACTACTGGCCGGCGATCCTTGGTTTCCTGTCAACCGGTGTGGTTCTGCCGATGCTGGCGATTATTGCGGTGGCAGTGTCTGGCGCCGGGCTGGGAGATATTGCCAAGCGAACCGGCAAGGTTTTCGCGATGATCTTCCCGGCACTGATCTACCTGTCGATCGGCGCGTTCTACGCGATCCCGCGTACTGCGAACGTTGCGTACGAAATGGGGTTTGTCGGGCCAACCGGAATATCGGGCACAGTGGCGCTGCTCCTGTTCGTCGTGGCGTTCTTTGCTCTGAGCCTATGGCTGTCACTGCGCCGCGCCGGCATCGTCGACGCGCTGGGCAAGTATCTGACTCCTGCCCTTCTGACATTGATCGTCATCCTGGTGATCGTGGGATCCGCGCGCCTGAGCGCTGCTCCCAGTGCGCCGAGCGAGGAATACGCGTCCTCGCCTTTCACGTCCGGCATCCTGGAGGGCTACCTGACGATGGATTCGCTGGCTGCACTGGTCTTCGGGATTGTTGTCCTGCTGTCGCTGTACTCGCGTGGAGTACCCGCGGGGCGCCCCTCCGTCATCGCCTGCATCATGTCAGGTGTGGTCGGGGCAGTACTGCTGGGACTTGTCTACCTGGGGCTGGGGCATCTGGGTCGCTCCGTTGGCCAGCAATTCAACAACGGTGCAGAACTGCTTGCCTACGCTTCGCACGTCGCCCTCGGATCAGCAGGATCGTGGGTGTTTTCCGGAATCGTCCTTCTGGCATGTCTGACGACGGCGGTTGGCCTGATCACCTCGACCGCCTCCTATTTCGCGACCCTGATCCCTGCTGTTGACTACCGAGGGTGGAGCATCATCTTCACCATCATCGGCGCACTGATGGCGAACCTGGGCCTGACCGTCATCCTCGACATTGCGGCTCCTCTCAACGCGCTCCTCTACCCCGTAGCCGTTACGCTGATTTTCCTCACGCTGATCCAGGCCGCACTGCGTTTCCGCCTGGTGTGGGCCTATCGCCTGCCGGTTGCGCTCGCGGCGGTTTTCGCACTCAACGACCTTCTGCGTTCCTTCGACATTGAAATTGGTCGGGCGATCCCCGCCATCATGAAGCTGCCGCTGTATGGTCAAGGACTGTCATGGATCCTGCCAGTTGCCATCCTGGCTGCTATCTGCATCGTGATCGACAAAATCCGAGGACTGCCAATTCAGAGCCCCTCGGAGATTGCCCGCCGGTCAACACTGCTGCATGACCTGCCCGAAACGGGAACTACCGCGTAATCAATCCGGCGTACTCAAAAGCGCGCGCCAGACCATCCTCGTCAACGGGGGAGGTCACCCACGAGGCGATCGCCTTGACGTCTTCGCTTCCATTGCCCATCGCGATACTCGTGCCCACACCCGCCAGAAGCTCACGGTCATTGGGGGAGTCACCGATTCCTACAACGTCACTGATGCTGATTCCAAGGTGACCACACAGCACATGGGCGCCCGTCAGTTTGTGACACTGTGCTTTGAGGATTTCACCGACGCGCGCATCGGCCGTACCCACCGATCCACCGATGATGTCGAAACGCTCATCCAGCTGGCTGCTCATCGCCTCAAATATTCCGGCGCGAGGTGCCAGGAACGCACATTTCGAGGCCGAATCGGGTATCCCGGAGCGCAGGTACGGTTCGATCTGGCGCATATACGGCACCCAGTCGGGATCTTTGCCGGGGAAAACTGACAAATAGTCGGCAGACGGATGCATGGCCTCGGAACTTTGCCACACCCACAAACACTCATTGCGGCTCAGCACCTTGTTGACTGATTCAATGTCCGCACGGTCGATGCGTTCATCTCGGATCACCTGACCATCGACCTCAACGTAGGCACCTGATCCGCCGATTACTGCGGAAAAGCCCAGATCCCACAGCCACGGGTAGATTTCTGGAGTGGATCGGCCGGTGCACATGGCCAGAATATGTCCGGCCTCGCGTGCCTCGCGGCAGGCAGCTTGAGCAGATGGTGGCACGTCCTGCGTCCGTGTGAGCAGCGTGCCGTCAAGATCAATCAGAACGAGTCGAGCCACGGTACCTCCTTCGTATTAGGCAGTGTGTCATACCTGTGGAAGAATGGTCAGCTGAAATAAGGAGAAGCGATGGCGTATATCGGAACCGATGATTCCTCGGGCGACCCGGTCTTTCAGGAAGACTCGGACGTTGAAGTACGCACCTACCAGCGCGGTCGTATCCGCATGGTCTACGCCATGCGTGATAACCGCGTCGAGGAACATGCGCCGGATCCTTCCCGCCCTGTCTTCGTCATGATTCACGGCGTGGGGATGGGCAGGCGAGCACTGGCTGGACTGGCCAGGGAACTGGCACCTCACGGCACTGCCTATACGGTTGACTTGCCAGGCTTTGGTGATTCACCCACTCCGAAGCGCCCCCCGTCGATGGCTCAGTACGGCAAACTCGTTGCCGCTTTCATACGGGACAACAAGCTGCGTCACGTGATCGTGATTGGTCACTCGATGGGCACCCAGGTCGCAGTGGAGGTGGCGCAGCAACGGCCCGACCTGATCGATCAGCTGGTTCTGATTGCTCCGACCATCAACCCCGCCAGGCGGACCCTCCACCAACAGGCATGGGATCTGATTACTGACTTTGCCGACGATGGGCTGCACGTGATGGCAGTGGGTGTTGCGAATTATCTGCGTGCCGGCCCAGTCTGGTTCTTCCGAACGATTCGCGCCATGATGGATCACCGCGTTGAACGCATCTACCCGCAGGTGCCCACACCCACACTGGTCATGCGCGGAGAAGACGACCTGGTGTGTCCGCACGACTGGACGAAGCGCGTGGCACAGCTGCTGCCACACGGCACGTACGCGTCGATCGAGGATCACGGCCACGAAGCTGTGCTGCGAGATGCCGTTCCTGCCACTCAGATCATTCTCGATCACGTACTATGACCGATGTGGACATATCTCATCAGCCACTGCTGAGCGTCATCATCCCGGCGTATAACTCGCAAGATTATCTGCGCCGATGTGTGGAGTCCCTGATCGGCTATGCGCACCCCATCGAAATCCTCATCATCGACGATGGATCGAGTGACAAGACTCCCGAGCTTGCCGACAAACTGGCGCGCAGATTCCCTGAAATCCGCGCAGTCCACCAGGCTAACGCAGGGCATGGCGGCGCCCTCAACACCGGCATCCGCGAGGCCACTGGCCGTTACCTGAAAGTCGTGGACTCTGACGACTGGCTCGACCGGCGCTCGCTGACACGCGTGTTGGATCAGATGGCCGCAGACCAGGACCGCGGCGACGACGTCGACATGTACGTGGCGAACTACGTCTACGAGAAACAGGGAAAATCTCATAAGCATGCGGTCCGCTTCCTCAACGTTCTTCCTGCTGATCGCATCATTGGGTGGGATGACATGCGTGCGTGCCGCTACGACCAGTACCTCATGATGCACACGCTCATTTTTCGCACCGAGCTGGTCAGACAATCCGGGATGATCCTGCCGGAGCATACCTTCTACGTGGACTACCTGTATTCCTACGTGCCCTTGCCGCATGTGCGAACGCTGCGCTACATCGATGCGAATCTGTACCGCTACTTCATTGGCCGCGATGACCAGTCAGTGAACGAAAAAGTCATGATTTCACGTATCGACCAGCTGCTGCGCGTCAACGCGGGGATGCTTGCCGGCACCCCTGACGAATCCACTGTCCCTGCACACCTGTATCGCTACATGATTCACTACCTGCGCATCAATTTCATCGTGTGCTCCCTGATGTTGTTGCTCTCTGGCACACCAGAACACGTCCAGGAGAAAGAACGCCTGTGGGCGGAAGCTGACCGAGACTACCCGCAGGTCACTCGGCAGGTCAGATCAGGTCTGCTCGGACGGCTGATCTCGCTGCCGGGAACGCCCGGACGCGTCATCCCGCTATCGATCTACCGCATCGCCCGCGCCGTCCTCGGCTTTAATTAGAATGCGAAAAGAATCTGCCCTCCGGGCTCGGTGATCGTGACGTGCGGCGCGTCAGAATCATGCAGGTCGAGAAAAACGCAGATCGTGTGTCCATCCGCGCTGGAGCGGTACGACAGCTGCTCGTTGGTTACCTCGCACACCTGCGTGCGCGCATGGACAAGCCACGGATGCTGGCGACGCAGCGCAATGAGCGCCTGGTGGGTCTGGAACACTGATTCGCCCAGATTCGACAGGTGGTCGGGCAGATCAGGGAACGAGGGACGCACCTGATCGTCGCCGCCGAGCTCCTCGGTCTTGATTCCGGTATAGCCCTGTTCGTCGCCATAGTAGATCGATGGGATCCCGCCGACAGTCATGACAATGGCGAGAGCGACGCCGACATGTTGGCTCCCGATCTGCGAGGCAATTCTCGTGACGTCGTGGTTGCCGATGAATGTCTGTGGGGTGAAGGAATCGAGGAAATGGTTGTGACGATCGAGGCACCACTGCAGCTCAAAGAAATTTCGATCCGAGATACCCGACCAGATTGCCTTCCACAGTTCGTATTGGGTCAGTGAATCAAAATGGCACTGCTCGATCATGTCGGTGTAGTCACCGTGGATTACTTCACCCATCAGCCACGCTTCAGGGAAACGCGCCCGAACGGGGTCGATGACGTCGCGCCAAAAATCGCTCGGCACAGAGTAGGCGGCATCCAGACGCCAGGCGTCGATGCCGCGTTCAAGCCAGTAGGTCATGACGTCGGTGGCGTATGTGCGTGCCTGTGCACCGGCGTGATTGAGCCGAACCAGCTCACCGTGACCCTCGAAGACGCGTGGAGTCGGACCTGCGGGATCCTCCCAGTCAATGTCGAATAATTCCGCGTGCTCACTGTCCGGGCCGGCAGCGAGAACCTCGCTGACCAGCGGGTGCTGGGAGCTGACGTGAGAAAAAACACCGTCACACGCCACGCGGATGCCGCGCTCGTGGCACGCGGCAATGAGGTGATCAAAGTCAGCTTCATCTCCCAGGCGCGGGTCAACTGCGAAGTGGTCAAGAATGTCGTAGCCATGTGATGTTGACTGGAAGATCGGGCCCAGAAGCAGGCCGTTGGCTCCCAGCTCGATCAGGTAGTCCAGCCAGTTTTCCAGCATGGTGATCCGGTGCGCCGACGCGTCGGCCCCGAACGGAGGACGAATGGGGGCGCCGCACATTCCCAGCGGGTAGACGTGCCACCACACCATGTGATCAATCCATGACATGACTTTCGCTTTCCTGGTTGTGGCCATAATGTAGACGCGTGGGACAAGTAATCGAGGGCATCGCGGTCATCGCAGTCATTATGGCTGTTGGATGGATCGCGCGCGCAACGAAGATCCTCAAGACCGATGCTACTGGACACATCACTGACCTGGTGTATTGGATCGCCGCGCCCGCACTGCTGTTCTCCACGATCGCATCAGCTGATCTTGATGTCGTCATCGGCCGTCCCCTCGTCGTGGCAGCAGCAAGCGGTGTCGTCACCGCCAGCGTGTTCGCTCTGATCGCTCGCCTGACGATGCGGCCGGCGGTTGGCGATCTGACGGTCGGCGCAATGTCGTCCTCGTTGAACAACGCGGCCTACGTCGGCATCCCGATCGCGATTTACGTACTGGGGTCAGCGGTTCACGGAGTGCCGATCATGGTGTTTCAGCTGGGCTTCTTCACCCCGATGTTCTTCGTCCTCATCGACCTGTGTACGCCGGGTATCACGCTGTCGATTTTGACCATCGTGCGCTCCGTGGTGACCAACCCGATGGTGATCGCGGCGTTCCTCGGATTCCTGTGCGCAGCGGTGAGCCTGGATGTGCCGCCACTGATCGCCAACGCGACCGAGATGATCGGGCAGTCCGCGCCGGCGCTGGTCCTGATTAGTTTTGGCGCTTCCTTGGTGGGGCAGCGCCTGACTGTGCGATCCCAGGACGGGCACATGGTGATACTCGCCAGCTGCTTCAAACTCATGGTTCAGCCGGCGTGCGCGTTCGGAGCAGGACTGCTGCTGGGCATGGACGGGCACGCGCTGTTGGCAGTCACGGTGATGGGCGCGATGCCCACCGCGCAAAATGCCTTCATCGCCTCAGCGCGGGCAGGCGTCGGCAATCACATCGCGCAGGGCACTGTGCTGATTACCACGATCATGTCACTGCCGGTGACCGTGCTGATCGCCTGGCTCTTTCACCTTGCGGCTCTGGTTTAGACAGATCACGACAGCGCGGCAGCGACCGCCAGACGCAGCGTCGTCTCAAACTGTGTTTCACGTTCCTGCGCCGTCATATCCGACGACGAGTCAAGCAGGTGATCCGAACACGTCAATACGGTCAGTGCCTCTCGGCCGCACTCTGCCGCCACGCCATACATCGCGGCAGCTTCCATATCCACGCCCAACACACCATAGTCCGCCAGGCGTTGTGTCTGACCGTCGGGCGCGAAGTAGAAGTGGTCACGCGAAATAATCGTTCCCACGTGAACAGTGTCGTCTTCGGTTGCGGCCTCGACGGCGGCTCGCGCCAGGTTGAACGAGGCGACCGCACTGAAATTGACACCGGGAATGCGCAGCTGATTCATTACGGAATCCGTGTGTGCACCGATCGCGACGATCGTGTCGCCCACATGAACTTTCGGTGAGATTCCGCCGCACGTGCCGACGCGGATCACGCGCTGAACGTCGAAGAACTTCATCAGTTCGGTGACGTAGATCGTTGCGGAAGGCTGACCCATTCCCGATCCCATCACCGACAGTGGCTGACCGTCGACAGTGCCGGTGAAGCCCAGCATGCCGCGCACATCAGTGACCAGGCGTGGTGAGTCCAAAATTGTTTCAGCAATACGCTGGGCACGCTTCGGGTCACCCGGCATCAGGACTGCGGGGGCGAAATCACCTGGCTCAGCTGCAATGTGTGGGGTCGACATGGGCCTTCCTTCGTTCTCGTCTGGCGCGAGACCATCCGATATGCGGATACTTCTTCACCGCGCGCTGACAATACTCTAGCGTGAGCTTCATCCCGCAAGTGATGGAGTGACGAAAATGAGCTCACAACAAACCAAACCGCGTCGCGAAACGTGGTCCGGTCAAACAGCGTTCCTTATCTCAGCCATTGGTTCAGCTATCGGCCTGGGGAACATCTGGCGTTTTCCAGGCGTGGCCTACGCCAACGGTGGTGGCGCATTCCTGGTGCCGTACCTCGTCTCACTCGTCTGCGTCGGTATCCCGATCCTCTTTCTTGACTACGCGATTGGTCATAAACTGCGTGGCTCACCGCCGTGGGCGCTGCGCCGCATGACAGCCGGCGGAGAATTCCTCGGCTGGTTTCAGGTCGGCGTCTGCTTCGTCATCTTCATTTACTACGCAGCGGTGGTTGCCTGGGCGGCCAGCTATGCGTGGCACTCCATCACCCTGGCATGGGGAGATGACTCGCAGACCTTCTTCCTCGAAACGTTCCTCCAACTCGACGGATCAGATTCAGTGTCATGGACACCCGTCCTGTCAGTGTTAGTCCCCCTGGCCGTGATCTGGCTGTTCGTCCTGTTCATCGTGGGACGCGGACTGACCAAGGGCGTGGAACTGGCGAACCGTATTTTCCTGCCGTTACTGGTCATCCTGTTCGTGGTGATGGTGGTGCGCGCACTGTTCCTGCCTGGCGCCATGGAAGGACTTAACGCTTTCTTCACCCCGCAATGGGATCAGCTGACGAATCCGCATGTGTGGCTGGCAGCGTTTGCACAGATTTTCTACTCGCTGTCAGTGGGCTTCGGCATCATGGCGACCTACGCCTCCTATCTCAAGCCCAAGTCAAACCTGACCGGAACCGGCCTTGTTGCAGGTTTTGCCAACTCATCCTTCGAGCTGCTCGCCGGCATCGGCGTATTCGCCGCCCTCGGCTTCATGGCACATGCTCAACAGGTTGGCGTGAACGAACTGGAAGGCCTTACCGGCCCGATCCTGTCGTTCGTGACCTTCCCGCAGATTATCTCGATGATGCCGGGCGGCCCCATCTTCGGCGTCCTGTTCTTCACGTCCCTGACGCTGGCAGGAATCACCTCGCTGCTGTCACTGTTGCAGGTTGTTTCCGGCTCCATCCAGGACAAGTTCGGAGTCACCCCGCGTAAGGCTGCGATGATTATGGGCGTGCCTGCGATGGTGCTGTCGCTGGGACTGTTCGGTGTGCGCTCGGGGCTGAATGTCCTCGACGTCATCGACACCTTCGTCAACAACATCGGCGTGGTTGCCTCCGCCATGGCGCTGTGCCTGCTTTCCGCGTTCGCCGGTCCGCGCCTGAAGGGACTGCGTGCGCACCTCAACTCGGTCTCATCGATCCGAGTTCCCGCTTTTTGGGACCTCGTCGTGGGTGTGATCAGCCCGATCGTCCTGGGCTTCATGCTTATCAGCGCACTCATCGACTATGTGATGCACGGATATGACGGGCATGCTACCTCCTTTGTCGGCATGTTCGGCTGGGGAATGCTGCTGGCAATCATCGTCTTCGCCGTTATCATGACGGTGACCAAGTGGCATCACTCCCTCGACTCGCGCGCGAAAGGACTGGAACAATGACAGCGAGCGCACTCATCTTGATGGTCATCTCGATCCTGCTCGTGTGGGGAGGCCTCGTCGCCTCGACCGTCGCACTCAAGACCCTCAAGCAGCCTGGCGTTGACGACACTATTGAGGAGTCCGTGGAGTGAAACTGGCAGCTTTCGATCTGGACGATACGTTAGCCCCCTCGAAATCTCCGCTCCCACCCCTGATGGACGAGCACCTGTGTACGCTCCTCGACGTTGCCGACGTGTGCATCATCTCCGGAGGACACATCGGTCAATTTCGCACACAGGTCCTGGCGCACCTGCACGCTGACGATGCGCAGCTTGAACGCCTGCACCTGATGCCAACGTGTGGAACCCGCTACTTCAGGTATCGTGACCAGCAGTGGCACCAGATCTACGCGATGGATCTGAGCGCAGACGAGCGCCAGCGGGCCATCGACTCCCTGACCCGGCACGCACACGACCTGGGAATTTGGGAAAGCCACACCTGGGGAGACATTATTGAAGATCGAGGCTCGCAGATCACCTTCTCTGCCCTAGGGCAGGAAGCACCCCTGGAGGCCAAGCGCGCATGGGACCCGGACGGAACGAAGAAAGCCGCACTGGCTGAGCGGGTCGCCCGCGACGTTCCTGAACTGTCGGTACGCGGTGGCGGGTCCACATCCGTCGATATCACCCGACAGGGTGTTGACAAGGCGTTCGGCATGCGCCACCTGGTCGAGGCGACACGTATCGCCGCCAGCGACATAGTGTTTGTCGGGGACAGGCTTGATGAGGGTGGCAACGACTACCCGGTGAAAGCCGCAGGATTCACGACGATCCCAGTGTCAGGATGGGAGCAGTGTGCTGAGGTGATCGCGCAGCTAATTGAGTGCGCGGGTCGCCCAGAAGAACACTGCTGACGCAGCAGCCACATTCAGCGAATCCACTCCGCCGGCCATCGGGATACGCACCGTCAGATCTGTCTGCTCAATGGTGCGGCGCGACAATCCGTCGCCTTCAGTACCGAAGAGCAATGCCACCTTCTTGTCCGGAGGGTTCGCCACGAACTCATCGAGACTCAGTGAGTCATCACTGAGTGCGCAGGCGACCGTGCAGTAGCCCGCCTCGCGCAGCACGTCAACGGCTGGCCAGGTATCCAGCCGAGTCCACGGCACCTGAAAGACCGTGCCCATGGAGACACGGACGGAGCGCCGATACAGCGGATCACAGCAGCGAGGTGTGACGATGACCGCGTCAACACCCAGAGCAGCTGCAGAACGGAAGATTGCACCGACATTCGTGTGATCAACCAGGTCTTCCAGCACAGCGATCCGGCGCGAACGTGCCAAGAGGTCCGACACGTCCGGCAGCTCGGGACGCTGCATAGCGGCAAGAGCCCCGCGATGCAGGTGAAATCCGGTGATGTGTTCGAGCACCTCTTCGGAGGCGATATACACGGGCACGTCACCACCGTCAACACTGCCTGTCGAGGATGCCAGCAGATGCTCCATCTGCTCGAGCCAGCGCGGCGCCATGAGGAATGAGCGCGGGTGATGCCCCGTCTCAAGTGCCCGCATGATCACATTGTGTGATTCCGCCATGTACAGTCCGCGTTCCACTTCCATGCTCGAACGCAGCTTGACGTCCGTCATACACGTGTACTCAGCAAGCGCACCGTCCGGTACGGCTGCTTCCACGTCTTCCAGGCTCTGACATGCGGTTAAATCGATGATCACACCCGCCATTATGCTCCATCGTTTATCCACAGCGCACCGTGGGTACCCTCGTCAATCCACAAAGACCAGGCGCGTGCTGGCACAGGTCGATCCTCATGCGGTGAACTGCACGCACCGACACAGAAGGAGGACGTCATGCTGATCAAGCAGACGAAGGTAGAGGGAATGTATGGGCCTACAGGGTGGCTCGACACGAGTGGCATCACAGTTCTTTTGGCTCCTTACATGGAGCTGGATGATCACGATTATTGTCGCTTCACTATGGTTGGTGGGGACGATGCTCGCGAGCTGAGGAGCCTGCTGAGTGCAGAAAACCTGCAGTGTTCGCAAAATGGAGGGCCGACGGTTGAAGCCGCGCTCGATGCTGCGATCACTTTCCCTCAGGAGGTGTACGTGAGCGGTTATGTCATTCGCCAGCCGCGACGAGACGAACGAGTCAGTGTCGATGCGCTCGTGATACGTCACTCATTACCGGACGGTGTGACGCGAGCCTGGCCCTATCTGCGCGACAGATACGCGCTGCATTGTCTGGCACCCGACGAATGCGACCGCATCTTGCTGGATGATCCGGTCGGGCATCTGGCGTGGTGGTTATGGTGGGACTAGAGACGCTAGGCTAGATCCATGTCCGTCTACTCATGGCTTTTTCGCAGCGTCATCCACCGCACTGATCCTGAACGTGCCCACCATGCAGGCCTTAATGCCGTTGCGTGGGCAGGACGACACGGCTTAATCCGCGCACTGATGCGCGCCACCATCGGATACTGGGATCCGCATGCACGCTCCATGCTGCTGTGGCCCACGCGCTCGCTGCCGACAATCGGTGAGCGCACCGTGCACGGACGCCTGGGTCTTGCAGCCGGAATGGACAAAGACGCACGCGCCATTGAGGGCATGTGCGCACTGGGATTCGGATTCGTCGAGATTGGGACGATCACACCCCGACCGCAGCCAGGGAACGACCAGCCACGCCTGTGGCGCCTCATGGACCAGGCCGGCCTGCGCAACCGGATGGGATTCAATAACGAGGGTGTCGACCAGGCTGTTGCGCAGCTACGTGAGCTGCGATCCACCCGTCACGGCAGGCGCTGTATCGTCGGGGCGAATATCGGAAAGAACAAGGTCACTCCACCTGACCAGGCGCCTCGTGACTACGAGATCTGTGCCCAGAAAGTCGCGCCGTGGGTGGACTTCATTGTCGTCAACGTGTCCTCACCCAACACTCCGGGACTGCGGGACCTGCAGGCTGTCGATCAGCTTCGCCCCATCCTGGAGGCTGCGCGACGCGGAGCCGATGCGGCGCAGCAGCGCCGTCACGTGCCGCTGCTGGTGAAAATCGCGCCCGACCTGAGCGATGACGACATCATCGAGGTGTGCTCCATGAGCCGGGACATGAAACTGGACGGGATAGTGGCCACCAATACGACGATCAATCACGAGTGGGGAGAAGGTGGCGTTTCAGGAGCCCCGCTGTTCCCGCGTGCTCTCGATGTGGTGTCTCTGGTTGCTGAGCACCTGGACGACCATCAGCTTCTGATCGGCACGGGCGGGATCTTCACCGCATCTCAGGCTCAGGCCATGCTGGATGCCGGTGCCGACCTCGTTGAAGCATTCAGCGCATTCGTCTTCGAAGGGCCGACGTGGCCGGGCGCGATGAACCGCGCCCTGGCCCTGAACTAGTCTTTCTGTTTCTTCGACCCCTTCGGGAACTCACCGCGTCCCACCTGAGGAGCCGGCGAGCGCCAGCGGCGTGCCATCAGCATGCGTGAAAATGCGTAGAACCACGAGCCGCGCGGGATCACCTTGTCAGGGAAGCGCTCGCGGATACGACGTTTGAGGATCTGCCAGACGATGACGCCCTCAATAATGCAGAGCAGCAACGCGCCGTAGAAGAAGATGAACATCACCATCATGACGACGGGGAGCTGACCGTTGGTTTGCTGCGCCGGTGCGATGAAGGAAAATGCCAGCGACAATGCGATGAAAACCAGCATCACCGGCATCATGAACTCGCAGATCGACCAACGGGCATCCAGGTAGTCGCGGATGAAACGACGGATAGGGCCACGATGCTGGGGCGGCATATAGCGCTCGTCTCCCGTCGTCATCGCTTCCTGTTCACGGCGGAAACGCTCATCACGCTTCTCTTTGGCCTGACGGCGGGCTTCCTTACGGTCAGCCGGCACCAGCGGACGATTCCTGCGCGCCTCAGCCTGTCGGCGCGTCGGCGTCGGACGGCCCTTCTTTGCGCTCGCTTCATGCGTCGGCTCGTCGACGGGAGCGGCTGTCGTTGACTCTTCTGAAGATTTCTTACGGAATAACACACCTTTAGGGTAGTTGATTGAGACCCACAAGCCGAACTACTAAACTCAGTGATATGACTACCACTACTCATGATGACCTCACGCCCTCAGTCCAGGAGCTGCGTGAACGTGTCGATCAGCATTTCGACGAGCTGCTCGACGAACTCAAGACACTCGTATCCATTCCGTCAGTTTCCTCCCTTCCGGAGCATCAGGACGACGTGCAGAAATCAGCTGAACACGTCAGCAAGCTCTTCAACGATCTTGGCCTGGAGACTGAGATTCTACGTGCCGACTCGCCTTTCGGCGGACAGGGTGAGCCAGCCATTGTTGGACACACCCCCGTCATCGAGGGAGCGCCCACCGTCCTGCTGTATGCACACCACGATGTTCAGCCCACTGGTGAACTCGACCGCTGGGACGGTGACCCGTTCGACGCCACCGTTAAGGGGGACAGGCTCTATGGCCGCGGCGCATCCGATGATGGCGCCGGCGTGATCGTCCACCTGGGCGCTCTGCGCACCCTTGCCGATGATCTGGGCCTGAACGTGCGTGTCTTCATCGAAGGTGAAGAGGAGCTTGGTTCCCCCTCGTTCGAAAACTTTCTGACGACCCACGCTGACAAGCTGGACGCTGACGTCATTGTGGTTGCTGACGGTGACAACTGGAAACCGGGGATTCCCGCGATGACTGCGTCACTGCGTGGCAACGCCGTGGTGACCGTGGACGTGCGCGTACTCGAGCACGCTGTCCACTCCGGCGCATTCGGCGGTCCGATCATGGATGCTGTCACAATCGCTGCGCGCATGATTGCGACCTTGCACGACGAGGACGGCAACGTGATTGTCGAGGGCCTCAAAGCCACCGACACGTCCGATATAGACTGGCCTGAAGACGAGTATCGTGAGGCTGCTGGCGTCCTTGATGGAGTGACGCTTGCCGGATCGGGTGACCTGGCGGCGCGCGTGTGGACAAAGCCATCTATCAACGTTATTGGCATGGACGTTCGCTCTGTTGCGGAATCATCCAATACGATCGCCCCGCACGCACGTTTCCGCCTGTCGATGCGCGTGGCCCCCAACCAGGCCCCGGCCGAGGCTCGAGACAAGCTGATCGAGCATCTCAAGGCGCATGTTCCGTTCGGCGCTGCCATCGACATTTCAGTGGAAAAGTGCTCACCGGGATTCCTGGCCGACCTTGATTCCGAACCTGCCCGCGATCTGCACTGGGCGCTGGACACCGCGTGGGACACTGACGCGGTGAATAAGGGTGTGGGCGGATCAATCCCGTTCATCTCCCACTTCAAGAAGCACTTCCCGCAAGCAGAGGTCCTTGTGACGGGCGTGGAAGACCCCTTCACGAATGCCCACTCCGAAAACGAGTCGCAGAGCATCCCCGACCTGAAGGCCGCGATCCTGGCAGAAGCGCTCCTGCTGGCCCGCACTGCCAAGCGCGCACGCAGGTAGTGCGCGTCCTTATCGTCGGACACTGGTTCGCCCCGCGCGCCCTCCCAGCACTGGAAGCGGTCGCGCGGGGTATTCAGCGTGTGCGCGACGCGGCATGTGAGCCGATCGTGTTCGGACCCGGCCCGTTCGTCACATCCGATCGCCTCATCGTTCGTGTCCCAGATTCCGCGACGAGTACACGCGACGCAGGCCGGGAACTTCGCCGCCTCCTCGACCAGGGCGATACTCCCGTGCTCGAAGGTGGTCATACCTCCTGCACAGACGGGGGAAGCGAATTTCTCAGTGCCATCACCTCGCTGCCTGTCGACACGTACGAGCAGATGGAACAGGCATTGCACTGCGCGCAATCGGACCGCAGGCTACGCGAGGTGGTCGCGCTCGCCTCGACCAGGCGCAGCTTGCTCGGCTTTACCTCGGTACTGTCGACACACGCAGACGGGACGGCTCGTCATGACCAGAACCTGGGTTTATCGAGCCGCCTGACACGCCTGTTTGCCACACATCGGGATACAACGGACGTGTCACGTCTGGAAGGCAGTGGCGCGGCAGGAGGAGCGGCCGGCATGCTCGCCCTGTGTGGTGGGAGCATCGTGCCCACAGGCGAGGCCCTGGCCAGAACCCTCAATCTTGACCATCGCATGGAGCAGGCGGATCTGGTCGTCATCCTTGAGCCCTACGCGCACGACCCACTGCTGCATGATACCCTCATCGACACGCTGACCGACCATGCTGGTTGCCATGCGTTGCCAGTCGTCCTCGTGTGCGAATCGACGACACTGTCAGCACCGGAAAAAGCGCAGTGGGGGATCCACGGGATAATTGACACGCATCCTGGAGCACTCATGCCGACCTGTATCGCTGAGAACGAACAGGATGATTACGAGGTGCTTGAAGCTGCTGGAATGCGCATGGCGCGCACGTGGATACCCGGCGTGGAAAACACCACGATATGAACACGGTCATGGCGCGTTGCCCATGAGCGTCGTAGGCTGGATCTACGAGTACTGAAATGATGAGGAGCAACATGTCTGACGTTGAGACACAAACCCCGGCCCACGAAGTGACCTTGACTGACGCGGCTGCCGCGAAAGTTAAGAGCCTGCTGGACCAGGAAGGCCGCGACGACCTGCGTCTGCGCATCGCCGTTCAGCCAGGGGGCTGCTCGGGTCTGATCTACCAGCTTTACTTTGACGATCGCCTGCTTGACGGCGATGCCATCCGTGACTTCGAAGGAGTCGAAGTTGTCGTCGATCGTATGAGCGTTCCCTACCTTGCCGGAGCCTCCATCGACTTTTCAGACACGATCGAACGCCAGGGATTCACGATCGACAACCCCAATGCGCGTAACACCTGCGCATGCGGAGAATCCTTCCACTAAACCATTTCCCACCTCAAACAAAGGTCCTGTACGTGAAATTTCAGCGAATCACGGCGGTTGTCGCTGCCCTCTTTCTGGCCGCAACGATGAGCGCATGCTCGTCCGGCGACTCCTCACAGTCCGGTCAATCAGGCCAGGCAGCAAGCCAATCCGGTGATGAGAACCGTCCTGCTCCCTCCGATGAGCCAAAAGTTGACCGCTCAGGCACGCAGACGATTCCCGAGGTGAAAGGTGATTTTGGGGAAGAACCTGTTATTACCCCGAGCACCGGATCCGAACCCGTCGACACCATCATTGCGACAACACTTGTGCAAGGTGACGGCCGCGAAGTTCAACCCACCGATGCCGTGCAGGTGGCATACAAGGGTGTTCTGTGGGACGGAACGGAATTTGACTCCACCTTCAAAGAAGGCGGGAAGCCCATTGCGTTCTCACTGGATCGCGTGATTGTCGGATGGAAAGCCGGACTGACAGGTCAACACGTGGGGGACCGGGTCGAATTGGTCATCCCATGGCAGTGGGCATACGGGGAGCAAGGACAGGCTTCGATTCCGCCCAAGTCAACTCTGACCTTTGTCGTTGATATTCACAATGCGGTCGACACCGCCGATGTGGACCAGCTCAAGAGCGCCACGCCTACAGACGCAGCGTTGCCCGACGGTGTCACCGTGGAAGGTGACTTGGGAACTGCTCCGAAACTGACGCTGGCCGAAGGCGCGAACCCCGAACCAGGAACGTACCTCATTTCCGAGGGAACAGGTCCTGAACTGACCAAGGACAATTACGCTGTCCTGCGTGCCGTTGAAGCAGTGGTGGGCGTGCAGAATGAAGGACAGACGCAGATGTGGGACGTCCCGAACCTTGCACCGGTCGCCAAGCTGGTGCAGCTGGAAGGTCACAAAGTCGGATCACGACTCATGGTCGTCATCGATATGGCCGATCCGCGTCCGACCTCGGATCAATCACAGTCAGGCGAGGTTCAGATGCTGCGCGACGTGGCCATTTTTGATCTGGCTGGATCGCTCTGACCTGTAAACAGATAGAATGACTCGAAGTCGACTTCCGTGACTAAGGAGCTATCGTGACCGAACAGAATGTGAACGTCCTTGTCTTCAGTGATGATGTGGATACCCGAAAAGCAGTCATAACGGGGGCGGGCGTGCGTCCCGGTCGAGACACTCCCACCGTCACATACGTTGAAGCTGCCACCGCTTTCGGAGCCGTTGAAGCAGTCAAAGATACTGAGTTTGCGGCGTTGATCCTTGACGGTGAGACCGAAAAAGAAGGCGGTATGGCTGTCGCCAAACGCCTGCTGACCACCATGGATAATGTTCCACCCATCATTATGATCACGGCACGCCAGCAAGATGACTGGCTGGCGCAATGGTCCGGTGCAGCGGCCACCGTACCTGAGCCAATTGATCCCATCGTGCTGCAGGAAACTCTGGCACGCCTCCTTCAGGAGTGATTTGCATGGAGTGGACTGACATTATTGAACGCCTCCTTGCCGGTGAGGACCTGAGCTACGAACAGACATATGCGGTCATGGACCGTGTGATGACGGGCGAACTGGGCGACGTGAAACTCGCTGCTTTCCTGACGGCACTATCGGCTAAAGGCCCCTACGTCAGTGAGATCCGCGGTCTGGCTGACGGCATGCAGGATCACGCCGAACCTGTCGATGTTCCCACCGATGTGCTCGACATTGTCGGCACGGGCGGTGATGGGGCACATACGGTCAACATCTCCACCATGTCAGCGATTGTCCTCGCCGCTGCTGGAGTGCCCCTGGTCAAACACGGTAACCGCGCGTCAACCTCGTCGTGCGGATCAGCTGACGTGATCGAAGAACTGGGAATCAAGATCGACCTGTCGCCCAGCGGTGTGGCTCAGGTGTTCGACGAACTGGGAATTACCTTCCTGTTCGCCAACAAGTTTCACCCGTCAATGCGTTTTGCCGCAACTGTGCGCCGCGCTCTCGGCTTCCCAACAGCGTTCAATATCCTCGGTCCGCTGACCAACCCTGCCAAGCCTGAAACATCTGCGATTGGTGTTGCCAACGAAAGTCACGCACCGCTCATGGCAGGAGTGTTCGCTCAGCGCGGCCAGTCGGCTCTTGTGTTCCGCGGAAAGAATCATGGCCTGGATGAGCTCAGTTCAATTGAGCCTGCTCAGATCTGGGCAGTGCACGACGGTGAAATCACCTTCAGCGAAATCGATCCCGTCGCAGAGTTCGGCATGAAGCGTGGAACGCTTGAAGACCTGCGCGGTGGCAAAGCCCATGAGAACGCGAAAGTGGTCTACCGCATCATGGACGGAGAAGAAAGCCCGATCCGTGACGCCGTGCTGCTCAACGTCGCAGCCGGACTGGCAGCATTCGGACGTCACGATGGCGTCGGCCCGACCCACGGCTCACTGACCGACCGTATGCGCATCGGCATCGACATAGCGCGCGAGACGATCGACAGTGGCAAGGCAGCTGATCTGCTCAAGCGGTGGATTGAGGTCTCCAAGACGGCCTCACTCAAGGCCTAGGTGGAACGCCTCTTCAAGGTCCTGGGATGCGAATGAGCGGAACGCGATATGCGTACGCATCTGAGTGACACCCGGGACCTTTCCCAGCTGATCTGACACGACCTCGGCAAGGTCTTCGTACTCGCGGACCTTGACGAGGGCGACCAGGTCGATGTCACCGGTCACTGAATACACATCACTGACGCCATCCAGGTCAGCAAGCGCCTGTGCAACCTCGGGAATTTTGTCGATCTCAGCGTTGACAAGAACAATTGCGGTCAGCATGGTCATCCTCTCCTGTAGGTTCCTAGTTCATTGTGGTCTCTGGACGTCTGGCCTGTCCAACGGCGCGGATGAGCGTGTCGCGTCGAAGCGGTGACGTCCACGTCGAACCGAGCGGCACGACCCCATCCCATTCAATCAGGCGTGCTCCCGGCCTGGTCAGATCGCGGTACAGCACTCGCGTCTCCTCCCACGTCGTTCCCGCAAGAAACACGTCTGGGCGAGCGGGGACATCCTCGTCATGGAGCATCTCCACCCACGGCAACGGTGACGTACCCGGCGGCGAGACCGCGACGCGTACCAGGCGCCCGAATGAAGTCAGCGCGATCTCCCATCCGCCTTCACTGCGATGGTGCGCCCATACGGCCCGCCGAGCCAGCCCGAGCGCCCGGACAATTTTCTGCTGCTCAATGCCGCGAATATACGTTCCGAGCAGGGTGCGCAGACGTGCAGCCCGCTCAAAATGCTCATCGCCTGCAGCCTGATTCATCTGCTCATTCAACGCATCGATGACGCTGCACTCGTCACAATCTATCGTGTCGGCACCTGCCTGTTGGAGTGCGTCGATCGCCTCACGTGCAGATGCGTGCGTCGAATACGGTCCGAGGGCGTTGAGGGCTTCGTGCGATTCAATCACCGGCACGCATTCAAAACGATCGTGGCGCCGTACCACCCAGTGCGTGGCTTTTTGACGGCGCGAGGCGGAGTTGAACAGGGGAGACAGGGTGCGGATCAGACGCAGTTCCTCCACGCGTGCCTCAAGTTCAGTAGACGTGGATTGAGCCTCCACGCCGGTGGCGACCGCCAGCATTCGTCGGACCTTCCGGCGCGTCTCACTTGCCGTGAAGTAGGTGCGTACGCGTGAGCGGATATTGCGGGCAGAGCCGACGTACAGCGTTCCGCCGGCATCATCGACGAAACGGTAGGTGCCCGGTGTTTGCGGCAGAGAATCAGCGAGTGTGGATTTTTGACGTGTGCGTGGGGGAACGGGGCGCCCGAGTGTGACCAGATCCTCCACTGTTGATGCGCCGGACTTGCTGACCAGGTCGCACAAACCGTGGAATACCTGCACGGTCGCCAGTACGTCGCCGAGTGCGCGATGCGCGTCGTAGTCGCTGACACCAAAATGCGCAGCAAGGGTTCCCAGCTTGTGGTTGCTGATCATGGGGCGGGGGAGTGCGAGGCGTGCCAGAGCCAGGGTGTCAACGATGCGGATGCGCGGCCACGTCATGTCACACGCATTGGCGGCGCGGCGCAGGAAGCCGACGTCGAAACGTGCGTTGTGGGCGACAATGATGGGCTGCTCGTCAAAATCTGCCCACTGGTGAAACTGTGGATAGACGTCTGTTATCAGTGGGCACTGCGCCACCGACTCATCGCTGATGCCGGTCAGAGCAGTGATGGACGCTGGGATGGGCTGGTCTGGATTGACCAGGGTGTGAAACTGGTCGGTGATGCGCCGACCGTGCACTTTGACAGCGCCGATTTCTGTGATGGCGCTGCGCGTCCCGATGCCGGTAGTCTCTAAGTCAACGACGATCCACGTTGCCTCATCCAGCGGCGTGCCCAGCTGGTCGAGGCCAACCTGGACTCCAACGGGAACAGCTTCAGCCAAACGGCGTGCAACCGGGGAGTGAGGATGAAGGTCGACCTCGCCATGGCCATCTTGAGCCGGATGAGTCGAAATCGTCATACAGTGGATCCTAGTCGGTTGATTGCCCATCGCAGATGCCAGGAGGATTCGTGGCTTTCTATCAGACATTGAAATTTGCCGGTGGTCCGATTCTTCGCACCGCATACAAACCGTGGATTCGCGGAGAGGAGAATATCCCCAGCGAGGGGCCCGCGATTCTGGCGTCTAACCACAACGCTGTGTGGGATTCAGTGTTTCTGCCGCTCATGATTGACCGCGAAGTGGTGTTCATGGGGAAGGCCGACTACTTTACCGGCACCGGTTTCAAAGGATGGGCTACCAAGGAGTTCATGCGCGCAGTCGGCACGATCCCAGTTGACCGCTCTGGTGGGCGAGCGTCGGAAGCCGCGCTGCAGGCCGGTGTAGACCGCCTGAAGGAAGGGGAACTGTTCGGTATCTATCCCGAGGGGACCCGCAGCCCTGACGGGCGTCTTTACCGCGGTAAGACAGGTGTGGCCCGTTTAACACTGATTTCCGGGGCGCCGGTCATCCCAGTGGCCATGATCGGCACGCACGATGCGCAACCCATTGGGCAGCGGATCCCCTCGCGTGAAGACATCGGAATGGTCATTGGTGAGCCGCTCGACTTTTCGCGTTACCGCGGACTTGACCGAGACCGCTACGTTCTGCGCGCTATCACCGATGAAATCATGTACAACATCATGCTGCTGTCGGGCCAGGAATACGTCGACATGTACGCAGCCGACCGGAAAGCGCAGCTCGCGCAGGAGGGGAATTTTGATGGGCCTGTGCCCTCGAACGGTCGGACAGGTCCGGGCGGGCGCAAGGCTCCCGACGTGTCTGTGCCGAAACGCCCAGAGGATTCATCTGACGATCCCGTAGACTAGAGACGTTCAGTTTTCATCGTCTGAAAGGTGTTTGTGCCATGTCGGTTCGTCGAGTAGCTTTGCTCACTGCTGGTGGTTTTGCCCCGTGCCTGTCGTCGGCTGTTGGTGGGCTCATCCAGCGTTATACCGATATTGATCCGTCCATTGAAATCATCGCGTACCAGCACGGCTACCACGGGCTGCTGACTGGCAACTACGTTGTCGTCGACGAGGAGGCCCGCAGGAAGGCCGGCATCCTTCACCGTTTCGGCGGTTCACCGATCGGCAACTCGCGCGTCAAGTTGACCAATGCGAAGAACCTGGTCGAGCGTGGCCTGGTCAAGGAAGGCGACGACCCGCTTCAGGTTGCGGCCGAGCAGCTGCGCAAGGACCATGTTGACGTTCTGCACACCATTGGCGGTGACGACACGAACACGACCGCCGCCGATCTGGCGCAGTATCTGCACGATCACGACTACGACTTGACGGTTGTCGGCCTGCCGAAGACCATCGACAACGACGTGGTTCCGATCCGTCAGTCACTGGGCGCCTGGACCGCCGCTGAGCAGGCCTCGATCTTCGCGCAGAACATCATCGGTGAGAACCGAGTGGGACCACGCATGCTGATCATCCACGAGGTCATGGGCCGTAACTGCGGATGGCTGACAGCAGCCGCTTCACGCAAGTACACCGAGTGGCTCGACCAGCAGGAATGGGTGCCGTCGCTGGGACTGAGCAAGGAACACTGGTCAATCCACGCGATCTTCGTTCCTGAAATGGCAATCGACCTTGACGAGGAAGCCGACCGCCTGCGCGCCATCATGGACAAGCAGGGCAATGTCAACATCTTCCTGTCTGAAGGTGCCGGCGTGCGTGAAATCGTCGCTGAAATGGAAGAACGTGGCGAAGAAGTGGCGCGCGACCCGTTCGGTCATGTGCGCCTTGATGAAATCAACCCCGGACAGTGGTTCGCCAAGCAGTTTGCTGACCGACTGGGAGCTGAGAAGGTCATGGTACAAAAGTCCGGATACTTCTCACGTTCAGCTCGCGCAAACCAGGACGACCTGCGTCTGATCCAGTCGATGACAGACCTTGCCGTCGAGTGCGCACTGCGCGGCGAATCCGGCGTGATCGGTCACGATGAGGAAAACGACGATCGTCTGTGCGCCATCGCCTTCCCGCGCATCAAGGGTGGCAAGCCCTTCGATATCTCCCAGCAGTGGTTCGTTGATCTGATGGATCGTATCGGACAGCCACTGGCGCCGACGCAGATGTAAGTATGCGACAGCCTGAAGAGCTCGAACCGGTTGCTGGAGGGTGGAATACGTGGAGACAGTATCCCTCCCTCCAGCAACCGCACTATCCAGATGAACACGCGCTGCGCGCGGTGACCGCTGAACTGCGCAGTCGCCCGCCCCTCGTCTTTGCTGGCGAGGTGGATGACCTGCGTGACGAACTGGCCGCTGCCGGACGCGGCGAAGCTTTTGTGCTCACTGGTGGTGACTGCGCGGAAACCTTCGCAGAGTCCACTGCTGATCACCTTCGCCTCAAGATCCAGACGATCCTGCAGATGGCCGTTGTCCTGACGTATGGAGCCTCGCTGCCGGTCATTAAAATTGGCCGTATCGCAGGGCAGTACGCCAAGCCTCGTTCATCGGATATCGAAAAGCGCGGTGACGTGACCCTGCCGTCGTATCGCGGCGATGCGGTGAACTCGTTTGAATTCACCGAAGAGGCGCGCACACCTGACCCCGGTCGACTGCTGGGCACCTACCAGCATGCTGCCGCCACATTCAACCTGATTCGCGCCTTCACGAAAGGTGGCTACGCTGATCTGCGCTTGGTCCACCACTGGAACCGCGGCTTCACGTCCAACCCGGCGTATGCGCGCTACGAATCGCTGGCCTCGGAGATCCATCGCGCCGTGAAGTTCATGGAGGCAGCCGGAGCTGACTTCGAGTCGCTGCGACAGGTCGACCTGTTCTCCTCCCACGAAGCGTTGCTGCTCGAATATGAAGCAGCGATGACGCGCGTAGATTCACGAACCGGCGACCTGTACGACACGTCCGGCCACTTCCTGTGGGTGGGGGAGCGCACGCGAGACCCGCAAGGCGCGCACGTCGAGCTGCTCTCACATGTGCGCAATCCTCTGGGGGTGAAGCTGGGGCCGACCACAACCCCTGAAGAGGCCATTGCACTGATCGACCGCCTCAATCCTGACGGCGAACCTGGACGATTGACGTTCATCGCCCGCATGGGGTCGAAACATATTCGCGATGCGCTTCCACCTCTTGTGGAAGCGGTGAAAACTGATGGCCGTCCGGTGATCTGGACAACCGACCCGATGCACGGTAACACGATCACGTCCTCAACAGGCCTGAAGACCCGCCAGTTCGAAACGATCATGGACGAGGTACGCGGGTTCTTCGAGGTTCACGACGCAGCCGGAACAGTTCCCGGCGGCATCCATGTGGAGCTCACCGGTGATGACGTCACTGAAATTATCGGCGGCTCCGAGCATCTGGATGAACAGTCCCTCAAGGACCGCTACGAAACCCTGGTTGATCCGCGCCTCAACCACCAGCAATCGCTGGAAATGGCGTTCCAGGTGGCTGAACTGCTGCGCTAGACAACGGTGATCGTGACAGTTGATCCCTTCGGGATCATCTGTCCGCTCCCGGGGTCGGTGGAGCGCACGGTGCCGAAAATGCCGCCGAGGATCTTGTTGACCTCCACTTTGAACCCGGCATCGCGCAGCGTCTTTTCAGCCTGATCGAGCTGCTTGCCCACCAGGTCGGGAACCTCGACCAGTTCGGGACCTTCCGAGACGACAAATGACAGCGTGTCACCGCGCAGCAGTGTCGATCCGGCCTCAGCTGACTGAGAAATGATCTGGCCTTCGGGCACGGTGTCCGAATGTTGCGATGTGGATTCAGCAGCCAGGCCCGCTTCTTCAACGGCAGCGCGCGCCTCCTCGCCAGTCATTCCCGCTAGGTCTGGAACCGTGATCGGCTCACGACCTTTCGACACGACGAAATCAACCGCCGTGTCGTGGCGCACCTGTGCGGCAGCCTCCTCTGATTGTGAGATCACCTGTCCCCTGGCAACGGAATCTGAGTATTCCTCGCTCACTGTCCCTGCGGCCAATCCGGCGTTGGTCAGTGCCCCACGAGCCTGGTCCGCACTCAGGCCTACCAGTTGCGGCACAGCGCGCATATCCACACCTTTGGAAACGACGAGGGAGACCTCGCCGTCCTTATGGATCTGCGACCCGCTGGCCGGATCGGATCGAATGATCAACCCGTTCTTGACGTCATCTGAAAATTCTTCATTGAGCGTGGACGATAATCCCAGAGCTTCGAGTTCTGACTGAACGGCTTTGACGGCGCGGCCGTCAGTTTGCGGCATCGTCAGATAGGATCCTGGCCCGTACTGGCTCCACCACCACCAGCCGCCACCCGATCCGACGATCAGCAGCACGGCCAGCAGAGCGATGACGGTTTTCAAACGCGAACGCGACTTCTTGTGTGGCCGGTCGGTACGCGGCAGCGATCCCGATGCTTTGACGACGGTTTGTGACGAGGGCGTGAGGACGCCGCCAGGTAGCGCTGTCGTGACCGCGTGGAACTCGATGGGTGCCGTGGGCTGGCCGGACTGCACCGGCTGGACATCGGCGCGACGCTCGGCAAGATCGGACGGCAGGGAGGCGCGCACCCGTGCCACCAGTTCCAGTGCGTCGCGCGCATCCCGGGGACGTTCTGCCGGGTCGCGGGCAGCGAGCGTGGCGACCAGTTCATCGATCTCGGTAGGAAGCCACGAACACTCTTCAGATGGGGAGGGAACATCCTCGTTGACATGGGAGTACGCCATTTTCATGGCGGGCGCGCCATCCCAGGGCACGTGGCCCACGACCATCTCGTAGAGCATCATGCCAACGGAGTAGATGTCGGTGCGCGCATCGGTGTGACCGGTGGTTGCAATTTCAGGAGCCATGTAGGCGACGGTGCCGAGCATGGAACCAGTGGTGGACATCGATACTTCGGATGCCGCACGTGCCAGGCCGAAGTCTGTGACGCGCACGTGCGAGTCCTCAGAGATGAGGACGTTTTCCGGTTTCATGTCGCGGTGGACAACGCCGACACGATGCGCGGCGTGCAGAGCGTCAAGGATTTCCTGCGTGTAGCGCAGTGCCTGCGAGAGAGTGAAGGCGCCCTGCGAGTTGAGCAGCGTGCGTAGATTCGGACCGCTCACGAGTTCCATGACGAGGAATCCCTGCCCGTGCACGATGCCCTGGTCAAAAACGGAGACAACGCCGGGATGGATGATGCGTGCAGCGGCGCGGGCTTCGCGTCTGAAGCGGGCGACGAAGTCGGCGGACTCTGCCAGGTGCGGATGCATGACTTTCAGGGCGATGGGCCGGTCCAGTCGCTCATCGTGCGCGATATAAACAGTTGCCATCCCGCCGCGCGCAAGTTTGCGGTCGATGCGGTAGCGCTGGTCGACGAGCATCCCGATGAGCGGGTCAGTCACTGTTTCGTGGGTATCAGAAGATGGCGCGTCAGGTTCTGACGACGCTTTCTCATCTGTGTTTCTGGTACTCACGTCTTGGATTGTACGGGATGCCGGCTACATACGACTGCGGCGCGCCCGATGAGACGCCACCCAAAGGCCGCACGATCATCTAGGCTAGCGACCATGAACGAGCCTACTGACCTCATCAGCGTGGACGATGCTGCACAACTGCTGGGTATTGAACCGCGCCGAATCAAGCAACTGGTGCGTGACCGCATCCTGTTCACGGTGCCCGGAGAAGACGGCAAACCTGCCATTCCGCGCGAGATCATCGTCAAGTCCGAAGGCAAGTGGGAGCCGCTGGACACGCTGCCCGGCACGCTGACCGTGCTGGCTGATGGCGGCTTCAGCCCCCAGGAAGCTGTGGCCTGGCTGTATACGCCCGAAGCTGAGCTGGGTCAGACTCCGATGCAGGCCCTCCTCGAAGGGCGTCAGCACAGGGTGAACGCCATCGCCTCTATGCTCGCCTGGTAGTCAGCATCGGCTCCATTTCGCTCAGGAGTGTGCGCGAGTGCTCATCAAGTGCGGCCAGTGCATCGCGCCCCTGCTGCGTCACTGTGTCAATAAGCTGCTCGTGGGGCTGTCGCCCGACCTGCTCGATGATGCCTTGAAGGTCGATTACGCCGTCGGGGCTGCCAATCAGTGTGGCGATCGCATGGCGCTGCTCGGCTGATGCGTGCTCCCATGTCAAAGCCAGCAGTGCCGTTCGTTTACCTTCGATCAGGTCTCCGCCTGCCGGTTTTCCGGTGGTCTGGGGGTCACCGAACACTCCGAGCTCATCGTCGCGCAGTTGGAACGCAATGCCCCACGGTTCGATGACGCGCTGCACTGCTTCGACCATGTCTGCCCGGCCGCCGGCAAGCAATCCGAGGACTGTGGGGTGCACAACCGAGTAGCGCGCTGACTTGCGGCGGATAACTTCCATGATGACGTCCAGGTCGAAATGGTCCAGTGCCGGCTGCTCGTTGACGATATCGAGGTACTGGCCGAGGGCGACTTCAGCATGCATGAGCGTGAGCTGGCGTAACACGGCTGGATTCGCAACCTGTGTCGCCGTAAAGTCAGCGGCCGAGAGCAGGAAATCGCCCACCAGAAGTGCGCCAGCTGTTCCAAATTCGCCGGCATCCCCGGTCCACCCCTGGTCTCGATGCATCTGCGCGAAAACAACGTGAGCGGTGGGGCGCCCTCGTCGAGTCTGTGCATGGTCGATCAGATCGTCGTGAGCCAGTGCGGACGCTTGGTAGAGCTCGGCGGCACCTGCCAGGCGCGCAATCGAATCATCACAGTCACCCCACGCGCGACCAGTGGCGAGCGCATACCCCAACATGACCCACAGGCCACGCAAACGCTTCCCACCTGCGATGGCGTCACGTGCGGCAGTAACGAGGGTGTCAGCCGGCTCCTGGGTGGGGCCGAGGGTGTTGATCAGGTCGGTGAGCGCGGCTTGGGTGTGGTCTCCAATGCGCTCCACCATGTCGTCTACTGTGAGATTCTCCATGCGCCAAGCGTATCGAATGAAGTGCTTCTAAGATACAAACATCCGCTGGAACAAAGGATTGACCGATATGGCAATTGTGTTGAGCTATCACGGTAACCGTGAATCGGAAGCAGCTTTGCAGGAAGCGTTGAGGCTCGCTGATGTCAGGCGTACATCTGTGGTCGTGGTGTTGGCACGTCGAGAAAGTGAAGATGACGCCCGCACCGCTGAAGATGCCGAGGAGCTGTTGTGGTCGCATCTGCGCCATGCCGACATTCCCTTTGAAATCCGCCACACGCAGCATGAGCAGGAAGTAGCCGACGCGGTCTTGGATGCGGCAGAGGTAATTTCGGCCGACTTGATTGTGCTGGGGCTTCGGCCGGGCGGGTCCGGGCGCACCACGGTCGGCCCGAATGCCTCGCGCATCTTGCTGGATGCCCCGTGCCCAGTGGTAACGACCACTACACATCGGTGATTATTGTTTCCAACGGGCGTTTTGTCGGGGACGGATTATAATGGTTCAGGTTCTTTCACACCAGTGTATGAAGCAGATCTGAGGAAGGGAATCAGCGTGAGCGCAACCCGCCCCAAGAAGGCAACGGCCGAAACGGCCGCGTCAAGCGACTCGAAGAAGGCCGCGCCTCAGTCGAAGTCGACCGCAAAGAAAAAAAAGAGCACAACTGCCAAAAAGACGACAACTGCTAAGAAGTCAGCGACCGCTAAAAAGCCCGCGACTGCGAAGAAGACGACTAAGAAGCCCGCGACTGCGAAGAAGACGACGACCCGTAAGAGCGCTGCCAGGAAGTCCACAACGTCGAAGCGCACCGCCATCAAGAAGACCAATGAGAAGCCCAGGAAATCGGTTCAGGCGCACGACGAAGAAGAAGAGATGCCTGAAGATGACGACATTGATGACTCGAACATTGATCTGAGCAACGAGGAAGAAATCGACGTCGATGAGGCGGATGATGATTCGGACGATTCATCCGAATCAGACAATGAGCCTGAAGAGGAGGACGAGGACGACGCGAAAGGGGCTGCCGCGGATCTGCGGGAGCGCACCTCTCAGGGCATCCATACGCGCGGCGGGTTTGTCGTATCCGACTCTGATGAGACCGATGAGCCTGTCCAGAAAGTCACCGTGGCAGGCGCTACTGCCGATCCGGTCAAGGACTACCTCAAGCAGATCGGTAAAGTCTCCCTGCTGAACGCGGAGCAGGAGGTGGACCTGGCACGGCGCATTGAAGCCGGCCTGTACGCCGAATACAAGCTCAAGAACGAGTCGGACACGATGACGTCGAAGGCGCGTCGTGAGCTCCACTTCATTGCACAGGACGGCCAGAACGCCAAGAACCACCTGCTGGAAGCTAATTTGCGTCTGGTGGTCTCACTGGCCAAGCGATACACGGGCCGTGGGATGCAGTTCCTGGATCTGATCCAGGAAGGAAACCTCGGTCTGATCCGTGCGGTCGAGAAGTTCGATTACACGAAGGGCTATAAGTTCTCCACGTATGCCACGTGGTGGATCCGTCAGGCTATCACCCGAGCGATGGCTGACCAGGCGCGCACGATCCGCATCCCGGTTCACATGGTGGAAGTCATCAACAAGCTGGCCCGCGTTCAGCGTCAGATGCTGCAGGATCTGGGCCGCGAACCTACCCCGGAAGAATTGGCCAAAGAGCTGGATATGACGCCGGAGAAGGTTGTCGAGGTTCAGAAGTACGGTCGTGAGCCGATTTCACTGCACACACCTCTGGGTGAAGATGGCGACTCAGAATTTGGAGACCTCATTGAAGACTCCGAAGCGGTCGTTCCAGCCGATGCCGTTTCCTTCACGCTGCTGCAGGAACAGCTCCACCGCGTCCTCGATACGTTGTCGGAGCGTGAAGCTGGCGTCGTGTCGATGCGCTTCGGACTGGGTGACGGCCAGCCGAAGACTCTGGACGAAATCGGTAAGGTGTACGGCGTGACGCGTGAACGTATCCGTCAGATCGAATCCAAGACGATGTCCAAGCTGCGCCACCCGTCACGGTCGCAGGTTCTGCGCGATTACTTGGACTGATCCATCAGGTGGCGCTCGTCGTCGATGCGCAGTGCGGAATCCCGCAGGGCGTCCATGTGAAGGCGAGCGTGGTGTGCGCAGAACAGGAGTGACCCTGAGGTCATAGTGACGCGCACCCATGCACGGGCGCCGCATGCGTCACATCGGTCTACTGCGCGCAATGTCGGTTCCGTCGTGTCTGGTCGTGTCAGTGTCGCTGCGTTCATGGTTCCATCACAGCACACCGGTCGCTCGCCGTGCATCTTCTTTCGCCAGTGGCACAATCTCGGCGGTGCAATCCAGGAGCTTGCGGTGTTGCACCCTAAAATAGGGTGGTGAGTTCAGACGCTTCAACCTATTCCGCACGGCACCTGTCAGTCCTGGAGGGGCTGGAAGCTGTGCGCAAACGCCCCGGCATGTATATCGGATCCACCGATCACAGGGGGTTGATGCACTGCCTGTGGGAAATCATCGATAACGCAGTCGATGAAGCGCTTGAAGGGTACTGTGACCGCATCGAAGTGCGCTTGCACCCGGATCATTCCGCATCTGTCCACGACAATGGTCGAGGCGTCCCTGTCGACACGGTTCCATCAGTTGGCTTGTCCGGCGTGGAAGTGGTGTACACGAAGCTGCACGCAGGCGGTAAGTTCGGCGGCGGCTCCTACGCCTCGTCCGGCGGTTTGCACGGCGTGGGCGCATCTGTCGTCAACGCCTTATCCGCACGTATGGATGTGCAGGTCGACCGCTCCTCGAAGACCTATCAGATGTGCTTCAGACGCGGCGAACCAGGGGAGTTTGATGATTCGCGCCAGCGCACCCCGAACTCACCGTTCAGCCCCTATACGCAATCCTCGCGCCTGCAAACTGTCGGTAAAGTCAAGCGCGGTGTGACAGGCACGCGCGTGCGTTTCTGGGCAGATTTTCAGATCTTTCCTTCCTCTGAAGGCTTTTCGTGGGACAACCTGATTGCCCGCGCACGCCAGACCGCGTTCCTCGTTCCCGGCCTGACGATCGCCTGCTGGGATGAGCGCACCACTAACGAGGACGGCGAACCGCTGCACGAAGAATTCCGTTTTGACGGCGGCGTCGTTGACTTCGTTGACTGGCTTTCCACCGACGGGCCTGTCACCGCAACGTGGCATGTCACCGGCGAGGGAACCTATAACGAAACCGTCCAGCAACTCGATCCTGACACCGGACACCTCGCACCTGTCGAAGTGGAGCGCACCTGCCAGGTGGATTGCGCATTGAGGTGGGGAATTGGCTACGACACTCAGGTGCAGTCTTTCGTCAACATTATTGCCACACCGAAAGGCGGCACTCATCTGGCCGGTTTCGACCAGGCACTGTTGAAAGTGATGCGCGCCCACGTTGAGAAGAACGCGCGCCGCCTGAAAGTGACGGCCAAGGACGGTCGCCTGGAGAAGGACGATGTCATGGCGGGGCTGACCGCTGTGGTGACTGTGCGATTCCCCGAGCCGCAATTTGAAGGCCAGACCAAGGAAGTTTTGGGTACTCCGCAGATCCGCACCGTCGTCAACCGCGTGGTGACCGACGCTCTGGAATCCACGTTGAAATCCAGTAAGCGCGACGTGAAGCAACAGGTGCAGGCTCTGGCTGAGAAAGTCGTGGGTGAGATGAAGGCGCGCGTGTCGGCGCGTGTTCACAAGGAGATTTCGCGGCGCAAGAACGCTCTTGAAACATCGTCCCTGCCTGCCAAGCTGGCAGACTGCCGCTCCGAAGATGTCGAGCACTGCGAACTGTTCATCGTCGAGGGCGACTCGGCACTGGGCACCGCGAAAGCGGCGCGAGATTCACGCTTCCAGGCACTGTTCCCCATTCGTGGCAAGATCCTCAACACGCAGAAAGCATCGACTGCTGAGATGCTCTCCAATGCTGAATGCGCGAACATTATCCAGGTCATCGGTGCTGGCTCCGGCCGCACATTCGACATTGACCAGGCACGGTACGGCAAAGTCATCCTCATGACGGATGCGGACGTCGATGGCGCGCACATCCGCACGCTGCTCCTGACGCTCTTTTTCCGCTACATGCGTCCGATGGTGGAAAGCGGGCGAGTGTACGCGGCCGTGCCGCCGCTGCATCGCATCGAGCTGCCCGCACACGGCAAGAAGCCACGAGATTACGTGTACACCTATTCCGAAGAGGAACTGCACAGCACACTGCGTGAGCTCAGGAAAGTACGGCGCACATGGAAGGAACCTATTCAGCGTTACAAGGGCCTGGGCGAGATGGATGCTGACCAGTTGGCTGAAACCACGATGGATCCGCGTCACCGTTCTCTTCGACGTGTCACGCTGGCCGACGAAGAGGCATTGCGTGAAGCTGAGGACGTGTTCGAATTGCTCATGGGGTCGGTGGTCGCCCCGCGGCGTGACTTCATCGTCGAGGGTGCACATCAGGTTGATCGTGAGCGAATTGACGCGTGAGCCAGCTCATCCGATTCTGAATAGGACTGAAGTCTCGGTAAAGTAGAGATATGACTGGTTTGGCTGATCGAGTCTGTCCACCTGCACAGGCTTCTTACCCGGGTCCTCACCTGGGACTTCGATGGCGTTCGATTCTTCCTCAGGACGGTCCCGCCGTGTACCGACTGATCCTCGAAATCGAAGATCATGACCATGCCATCCACCGCACGTCGCTTCGCGACGTTGCGGATATGATCGCCGGCTGCACGGAAACCGACTGGCTGGACGTCATCGTCGGATTGGATGCGCAGCGCACGATTGTTGCCATTGCATCTGTTCGTGTCATGGGTAACCTCGACGGCGTGGCCACAGCCATCGTCAACGCGTTCGTTCATCCGCATTGGCGAGGGCGAGGCATCGGCCGCTCACTGTTGTACTGGCAGGACGCACGTGCCCGCCAGATGCTGGTCGAACACTTCGGGGCCGATTCGGATGCGCCCGCCTACATCGCCAACGGTGTCGATTCGCATATGACGGATCGCCGTAGGCTCTACATCGCCGCAGGCTATTACGCCTGCCGCACATTCCAGCTTATGTACCGCGAGCTTGAAGGCTCCGAGCAGCTGCCCACCCCGCGCGACGGCTACACGATTGTTCCGTGGGGCTCGGTGCCGACCGAACAGGTCAAAGCGCTCCACATGGATGTCTTTACCGCTCACTTCTGGCCGCATTTTCGCGAGCAGTGGTGGAACGAGGCAATGGATGAACTGGTTCCGTCATGGTCATGCCTGGCGCTTTCCCCTTCCGGTGAACTTGCAGGCTATCTGACTGTTGGCAGGCCTGATCTGAGATGGGTCCTGGAGGGACGCAAGGAAGCGTATGCGACACTGTTAGGGGTCAACCCGGATCACCGCGGGCACGGTTTGGCGGGCTTGCTGCTGCGCACCGCGATCGTGGCGGCGTCCCGCGCGGGGATGACGCGTTTCGGTCTGGATGTGGACACACACAACGCGTCACATGCTCACGAGATCTACGAGCATTACGGGTTCGTGGACGAGCGAGCGGAAGTTGTGTATGCGATTGAGCACTAGATCAGAAGGAGGCAGCAGTGGTTGAGCGCGACTCGGACATCGTGACATGGAGAGCTCTCACGCCTGATCATGCTGTCGCACTGGCCGATCTGATTGCATGCATTGAGCGTGTCGACGATCCTCCATACCGCACAAGCCTCGACGAAATTGTCGAGTTGCTGTCCAACATGTCCAAGTGGCGTGGCGTCATTGGCGAGCTCAATGAGACAGGCACGTATGTCGCATTCTCGATTATCACCACGCGTTTCGTGGGTGTGCCTGAGTGCGTGTGCCAGGGCGGCGTTCACCCGGATTTTCGCCGCCGAGGCATTGGCCGCTCGCTCATCGAATGGCAAACCCGCACCTCGACCGAGATACTCCGTGTCCTCGCGGAGCGCAAGGAATTACCGGACGATGAGCCCGTGGGAGTTCATGTTCCGCACGTCGAAACCGGCATGGACACGCCTGACAGTGATGTCATCGGTCGTATCGTGACGCACGTGGATATGGGGCACGAGGAACTCGAGGAACACCTGCGTGAACTCGACTACCACTGGTCGAACACGTATTTTGAACTGCGCGCAGATTTGGAATCAGTGCCGCAGATGCCGGAGTTGAACGCCTACCTGCAGGTCGCCCCGTGGGATGACATGTGGGAGGACCCGGTTCGCCGTGCCGCTAACCGTCTGGCTGACCAGGAATGGGGGAGGCCCCCTCAGTCAATGGAGCAGTGGCTGATGGGGCGCACCGCGTTCGCGCCGCAGTGGTCGTTTGTCGCCCTCGACCGTTCAGGTGACCGCCCGCAGGTGGCGGGTTTCCTGTTGGCCTCGCGCTACGAACAGGACTGGGCGGCACTGGGATGGTCAGAAGGGTACATCGACCAGATGGGCGTGCTCGAAAAGTGGCGTAATGCCGGCGTTGTCGAGGCGTTGATCATTGCCTCCATGCGTGCGCAAAAAGACGACGACATGGATAAGACGGGAGCCGGACTGGGATCGGCTAACCACTCAGGAGCACTGGCCGTCTACGACGGGCTTGGTTTTCACGTGGTGGGCGAATCTCGGCTGTACGCCCTGGACGTCTAACCGATTGTTGCGATCGCGTGCTTGATGGGCTGGCCGGAGCCGTCGCGACGCTCATCAAGTTCGGGCAGGTCCGTGGGCTGACCGTTCGCTGAAGCTGCCCGAGGTGGGCGAGGCCCGACCCACGCAGTGTCCAGGCGTGCTTCTCCACGCAGGAAACGGTGCGCGCGAACGCCTTGCGTGCCGCGGCCCTTCATCGGGAAGACCTCAAAGGGGCTGACCTTGACGGTTGTCTGACCGGTGCCGGGCAGTGCGCCTTCAGCTCCCGCAACCGTGACCACGCACGCTTCGCTCGGATCAGCAACGACCCATAAGCCGATCACCTCGGCATCTGCTGCCAGCTTGATGCCAGCAACACCACCGCCGGTTCGTCCCTGCGGACGTACCTTCGACGCATCGATGCGCAGCAAGTGAGCATCTGAGGTGACGAATGCGATTTCGTCTGAGTCGTCGCACATATCGAAGCCCACCAGGTGGTCGCCCTCGTCCAGCGAAATAACCTCCCACGAATCGCGTTGCAGCACGTCAGGGCGCAGACGCTTGACCACGCCGTGCGCCGTGCCCATCGCCATGATTGTGTCACCGTTAGGATCGATCAACCCAACGGGCGTTTCCTCAGAGTGCACAAGCAGTCCGGCAGGTGTTGCCGCAGCGAAGGACAAGCCGGTGTCAAAGCGCGGCAGTCCGGGCAAGTCCACGACATCGATGCGGTGCGCAACACCATCGCTCATCACCACGGCCACCTGTGAGCGGGTGGTCGTCGGGATCTGCATTTTCCAGCCATCGAAACTGGCACGTGCCCCACGTTCGAGCACGTCACCGCCCTCCACGCGGGCCAGTCCGCCAGTTGCCGTCAGAACCACCACGCACGGCTCGTCCGGTATCTCAAGAGCAGGGGCAGATGATGATCCACTCTGCGGAGCAGATGCGGCCAAAACGGTGTCGCCCTCGCCGGCCGATGCGAGCAGTAATGTGCGCCGAGGAGTGCTCAGGCGTGCGGATACTTCCTGCAGATCTGATTTGACCATGTCGCGCAGCAGCTCATCGGAGCCGAGGACTTCTTCGAGTTCAGCGATTTTCGCGCGCAAGTCATCCCGCTCAGCTTCCAGTTCGATGCGCGAGAATTTCGTCAGGCGTCGCAGGCGCAATTCCAGAATGTAATTGGCCTGCGCTTCACTCAGATCAAAGGCCATCATGAGGCGCTGGCGCGCTGAGTCGACGTCGTCGGATGAACGGATAATGGCGATAACGTCATCAATATCGGCGATCGCGATCAGCAGGCCTTCAACCAGGTGCAGGCGCTCTTGCCATTTGCCCACGCGGAAGCGGCTGCGACGCGTGGTGACCTCGATGCGATGGTCGATAAAGACCTGCAGCATTGCCTTGAGCGACATTGTCTGCGGCTGCCCGTGAACCAGTGCGACGGCGTTGACAGCGAACGATTCTTCCAGGGGCGTGCGCTTGTACAGTTGCATGAGGACGGCCTCGGGGTTGAAACCATTTTTGATTTCAACGACCAGACGCAAGCCGTGGTGACGATCCGTGAGGTTTTGAACTGCGGAAATTCCCTTGAGTTTGCCAGAGGAAACGCTGTCCTTGATTTTCTCCATGACGCGTTCAGGGCCGACCATGTAGGGCAGCTCCGTGATCACCAGTCCGCGCTTGCGGGCAGTGACACGTTCAATCGACACTTTCGCGCGGGTCTTAAAAGATCCGCGACCGGTCTCGTAGGCTTCGCGGATTCCGTCCAACCCTACGATGACGCCGCCTTCAGGCAAGTCCGGTCCGGGCACGTAGCGCATCAGGTCATCGACGGTGGCATCCGGATTGTCGAGCAGGTAGATGCACGCGGCAATAGCTTCACCCAGATTGTGCGGTGCAATGTTGGTCGCCATGCCGACGGCAATGCCGGACGAGCCATTGACAAGCAGCTGTGGGAAACCGGCGGGCAATACGTCCGGCTGCATGAACTGGTTGTCATAGTTGGGAACGAAGTCAACGGTGTCCTCGTCCAGGCCTGCCGTCAGATCCAGCGCGGCAGGAGCCAGGCGTGCTTCGGTGTATCGAGGGGCTGCCGGCCCGTCATCGAGTGAACCGAAGTTACCGTGACCATCGACGAGGGGAACCCGCAGGTTGAACGACTGCGCCAGACGCACCAGCGCGTCGTAGATAGCGGAATCTCCGTGCGGGTGGAGCTTACCCATCACTTCACCCACAACGCGCTGAGACTTGACATGGCCCTTGTCGGGCCGCAGTCCCATCTGTTCCATCTGGTACAGAATGCGTCGCTGGACGGGCTTGAGTCCGTCACGGGCATCAGGCAGTGCGCGCGCATAGATCACCGAGTACGCGTATTCGAGGAACGACCCCCGCATTTCTTCGGAGACATCAATCTCAGAGATGGATTCTTCAAAGTCCTCCAAACGAGGCGTGGTCGTGCGTCGCATGTTCGCATTGTGCCGCGAACCACCTGTGGAAAGACGCTTCCCACGCCGCAACAAGGCACAATTGGAGAATGGACACACACGCTTCAATCCGGCAGCACGGCTTCTATCCGTCCCTCGTGATACGCGCCTTGGATCGCGTTCTCGGCGACGAAGAACCGCTGGCTATGGTGTCTCAGCTGGAGGCGGCGTTTGACCGTTCCAGCATGTTCCGCCACCTCACGGTTGCCGTTCTGACACCGACCACGTTGATCCAGATCCACGTTGACGAACTGGACCGGGGTGGCGCCATGACGAACACGATCATCACCCCGACCACTCGCATCCACGGAGCTTCACTCACTGAGGTTGTAACCGACGCGATCCATGATGGCGGCAGTCAGCTGAGCGAGCTGACCATGGCGATCAACTGCGGCAGTCAGCGTCGCGGTGAAGTGGAGCTCAACCAGTGCGATGACCCGCAGTGCACCGCTGACCACGGCTTCACCGTCCACACCTTCCCGGAGGATTTCTCGATGCGTTTTTCGGCCGCCGCTGATGGCGAGGCCGCCCTCGCCAATGCTGAACGATTCGTCGACGCGACACTCCAGGTCATCAAGGGGAATCATGCGCATTAACGAGGGCGACCCGCACCTGCCTGGTCCGAGCGATCTGCGCATCACTGACGTCTTGGGCCGGTGGATCGACGGTGTGGGACGGTCGTATGAGCAGATGGTGGTGATCCTGGCTGATGGTCTGGGGGCGGTGCCGCTGGCGGATCACTTCGGCCATGCGAGCGTGCTGCGCGGATACCGCGATGAGATCGAGCAGGCTTTCACCACTGTTCCCTCGACAACAGCCGCAGCGATCACCTCATTCGCGACGGGAGCGCTCCCTGGCGCCACGCGTATGGTGGGATACTCGGTGGCGTATCGGGGCAGGGCAATGAATCTGCTGGCCTTCGAGAACGGACCGGATCCGACAGTCTGGCAGGAAGTACCCACCCATTTCGAGCGCCTGGCAGATCGCTCAGTGTCCTCAGCTGTGATTTCACCTCCGAGCTTTGCCGGCTCAGGTTTGACTCTGGCCGCGTTGCGCGGGGCGCGTCATGTGGGCGCGGTATCGATGCAGGAGCGCATTGACGCTGCAATGTGCGAACTGCAGGCAGGCACCCACATCGTCTATTTCTACTGGTCAGATATCGACCACGAGGGCCACAGGCATGGCGTCAATTCCGAGCAGTGGCGCCGCGCGCTTGAAGAGTTCGATGCGGGTATCGGGCATCTGCTGACGCGCATTTCTCATATGCGTTCGGCCGATCGAATCGCCGTGATGCTCACCGCTGATCACGGAATGGTGGATGTGCACCCCGATGATCTGATCGACGTGGCGCACACGCCTGAATTGCGCGAGGGGGTCGAGCTGATCGCGGGTGAAACACGCTCGGTTCACCTGCACGCGCAGCCGGGTCGAGCCGCGGAAGTCCTCGCCCGGTGGGAGGAGTATCTGGGTGAGCGTGCCTGGATCGTGCCGGCGGACGCGTTACCAGGCGTGATAGGTGAGGGGCCAGGCGTGCAGGTTGTCGGTGATGCGATGGTGATGTCGCGCGGCGGGTACGGCATCGTGGATTCTCGTGTGCAAAGTGAGGGCGCAATGGCGCTGATCGGGGTGCATGGGTCAATGACCGAGGCTGAAATGATGGTGCCGGTCGTGCGGCTCGCTTAGGATTTCGAGCCGAAAACGATCTCATCCCAACTGGGTACCGAGCGGCGACGCGTGTTTTTCTTTGGTGCTTCAGCCTTTGGCTCAAGGTCTTCCATGCCGGGAAGCGCCGAGGTTTCCGGCTCGTCGGGCTGTTCGGCGGTGGGCGTTGCCATCACGGAACTCCACAGATCCCGGGAGGTCCCCGGCGCCGTCGAGGGTGCCTCTTCTTCGGGTGTTTCGGTCACGATGTCATCATCGTGGGGGTCGATCACTCCGGTCTCCATCGGTTCGGGTTCTGTCGTGTGCGTGCGTGAGTGAGCCAGGGAGTAAATGCGCGCTGACAGTGAATCGCGCTGGACGCGCTCATCTGGATCCTCAGTGTCGTCACCTTCACCGTCGATCACAATTTCCTGACGCTTGCCGCGCTGAGCGTTGAGCTGGTCGAGCAGCTCGTCATTGACCGGCGTGGGAGCCGGCTCGCTGTCATCTTCGGGATGCAGGGGAGTGAAGACAGCAGAGACAGGGGAAGATGGAGTGGCGTTCTCGGTGAGCCACCGGGCTTCCTGATCGATTGCTTCCGCGCTGGATTCGGAATGATCCATGCGCCAATGTGCGGCGTGTTCGGCTGCGCCCTGAATGAACGTCACGAAGACTTCCCACGGGCCGTCCTGCTCACGCCTGGCTGACCAGATGATTGATTCGGGATCCACTCCGCGAGCCGCCAAGCGGTCGACAACGAGGTCACCCATCAGAGGTGAATCCTTTTCGCCACCCACATGCGATTCGCGTGCACGCTGAATGGCCCACGCTTTTTCTGCGTCGATCGGTGCTTCGAAACGCTCAATCAGCGCGATATCCGTATCGTATTCAGTGGCGATTTCTGATGCTGACATGCCTGAGCGCAGGAGTGCCTGAATGTCACGCGGACGCAGAGCCCTGGATTGGATGGGTTCAACTCGGGGACGTCCACGGCGAACTGACGCGCGCAATTCGTCAGTGACTGCCACGCGGTAACGTTCACCGTCTGCGTCGGTGAAAATCAGCGATTCATTGTCACTGCCGACACCGAGCAGCTCAAGATCGATCATGAAAACCTCCCGAATACATCTGATTGAAATCGTCTCAAAGAAGAGTGAAGATCGGTGGCGCTTGGCGCGCGTGTCTAGTAAACGATCGGAATAAAACAGTGTCAGTATGGACGCCATAATGCGCAGAAGCGCAATGAGTGTTACTATCCCTGCGCTGAGCAAGATTTGACCCGCAGGCTGTGCGAGGAGGAGGAACCGTGGCAACTGACTACGATGCCCCACGTAAAAACGACGACGATGTGGCGGAAGATTCCATCGAAGAATTGAAGGCTCGCCGCAAGGACGCCGGTTCGAATGAGGTAGACGAGGACGAAAACGAGGCGGCGGAGAATTTTGAGCTGCCGGGCGCCGACCTGTCGAAAGAAGAACTGACTGTGCATGTGGTTCCTCGCCAGGATGATGAGTTCACGTGTACGAGCTGCTTCCTGGTCCATCACGCATCGCAGCTGGCTTATGTTGATGACAACGGTCAGCCTGTGTGCACGGAGTGTGCTGGGTAGCTATGGGCTGGTTGAAACGTCGACGTCGCGATGATGAAGAGCAGGTCGAACAGCACGCACACGACGAGTCACAGGACAAGCGGCAGGCCGGTGATGACGCGGAGATCTGGGATGAGCCAGGTCCGCGCACTGCCGAGGACGTGGACGTCTCCCAAGGGTATGTCGACCTGGGTGCGCTGAAGATTCCGGCGATCAAGGGCATGCAGCTGCGCACGCAGCTGGCTGACGACAAGCGCACCGTGTTGCGCGTGTTGATCGTGCTGGGCAATTCGGGCCTGCAGATTTCAATCGCCGCCGCTCCGCGTTCCGGTGGAGTGTGGGACGAGGTGCGCGAAGAGATTCGTGAATCGCTGACATCCAACGGCGCCAGCGTGGAGGACGCTGAGACGCGCTATGGCGCCGAGCTGCTGGCTGACATGCCGGTGACCTTGCCGGATGGTTCAAAAGCGACGTCACGGATGCGCATCATTGGCCGTGAGGGTCCGCGCTGGTTTGCGCGCATTGATGTGTTGGGGCCTGCAGCTCAGTCAAGCGAAGCGGGCGAAGGAATTGAGAAGGTGATTGATCGCCTCGTGGTTGAGCGTGATGACCGTCCCCGCGCGCGCCTTGACCTGCTGCCGATGCATGTTCCTGACAATGCCGTTCAAGCGCCGATTGTGCCGCAATGAGTGACCCGAGCGAGGTTTTCCCGAAGCGCTCGTGGTGGCATAGATTGAGCGACGCGTGGCATTTTTCGACCCCTGAAGCGACTGAGGCCGATGATGAGCAGCGCTCTCAGCGTTCGCGAGGCACTGTGCCGATCAAGGACGTGCGTCCGCGTGAAAAGGTGGTTATTTCGGGTGTTCTGAGATCGGTGACGCTGTATCCGCAGGAGGGTCCTGATCAGCTCGATGCGACGTTGTTCGACGGGACCGGTTCAATCGTGATCAGGTGGCTGGGTCGGTGTGAGATCCCTGGCCTGCGCGTGGGGCACCACGTGGAAATCGAAGGAACTGTAGGTGTTGATCACGGAATCTACGTGATTTCTGACCCGCTGTACCGCCTGCTGGCTGGAGAACATTCGTGAGAGTTGTTGATTCGCTTCAGGACGAGGAATTCTCTGTCTGGTCGGCGTTGGGCGGCTGGCGGGGTATCGTTGAATCGGTCGCTCCGATCATCGTTTTTGTCACGACGTATATTGCGACCCACGAACTGACGTGGCCGCTGATCGCCTCCGGTATTCTCGCGGGCCTCTTCGTCGTTGCACGCCTGGTGTCCGGCCAGCAGATCACCCAGGCACTGTCGGGTGCCATCGGCGTTGCACTGTCGTGCGTGTGGGTGGTGTTCTCCGGTCGAGGGCAGGATTTCTTCATCGTGGGTATCGTCACGGCAGCGGTTCTGAGTGTGGCGTTGCTCGTGTCGATCGTGCTCCGGCTTCCTGCGGTCGAACTTGTGTTGAACATGTTCTGGGAAAAAGGCGCAGTGCCGCGCCGTGTATGCACCACGCTCACGTGGGTGTGGTTCGCACTGTTCTTCATTCGTTTCGCAGTGCAGGTGCCACTGTGGTGGGTAGGCCAGATTGCTGCACTGGGGGTCGCGAAACTCGTACTTGGATTGCCGCTGTTCGCCGTGGCATGTTGGATTACGTGGATGACGCTGAGGCCCTTCGTCTCACTCGCGTCGGTGGAAGAACGTTCGACCGTTGACAACGGTGTAGATGAACCCCAGAGGTGAGTGCCACTTATAAACCCCCGTAGCGACCTGCTCAAGCCTCCAGTGGGCGTGTGTTTTTGCGCGGTGAACGCTTCGCGAGAGTGGACCGAGGTTGTCAAGGCGCGTCTGCCCGGATAGCCCATCTGGATCGAACGCCTGGGTATGGTCGATATCGCAGCTTCGCGAGCGAACATTCGAATACGGGAAGACTTCATAGGGTTCGCGCGTCTGGAGCGCCAGTCGCATATCGCCAGACGGATCATGGCGATCAATCGGCGTGAGAGCCCGCGGATCAAGAACGGGCCGGATCGTGACGCGAGTGTGAGCAAACATCTGCCGCAGCTGTTTCAGCCCGCCACTGCCGTGCCCGTCAATCTGCGCGACGGGGGAGTCATCAACGTGGACGATCACAGTGGCAGCAGGCTGGAGTGAGCGCGAAGCGGATCCTTCGTCCAGAAGCCTGGCCGCGTAGTGCGGCGTTGCGAGGATACCCAACGCCTGTGAGCGTCGTTCATCGATGCTGAGTTCGTCAGCATCTGCGAGCAATCCAGCTAAACGCGTGATCGTATTGTCCAGTGCAATCGCGTCAGTCGCACTGAGTGTGGCATCGACAGAGGCGATGGAACTGGATTCTTCATGCGTGATCTGAACGCGGCGCGTGGACTGCGCTCGCGCGCATTGCGTGTCGAATTCATCGGGATTAATACGGGCGATGAGGTTGTCAACATGTCGACAGATGCGCGCCTGAGACCAGGCAGCAATAGCCCCGAGGAAGCAGTCAATCTGACGGCAGACAGCCTGACTGAGCAGCGTCGTGCGTTCAGCGACCGTCATCGCTTTCCACACGGGAACTTCTGCAGCGACAACTTGCTGCCACAGGCACGGCAGTCTAAAACTCAGGTCAAGTAAGGCTCCCATTTCATCGAGCATTTTGGCAGGGGACAGCCCTAACGCAGCAGATAGCTCAAGGTGTGCGAATTCGGCAATTCGAGGCACGCCCTCATCGGCTCGCTGCACCAGGTCCTGTTCGCCTTCAACAGCTTCACTCACGGCAAGAACAGCGCGGACAACCATCTGGGCACGCCGAGCCTGCGCCACACGCACCGCACGATCCGCGTCGCGGCAGCGTTGACCAGCTCACGAGCCGTGGCCTCAGGAGTGTCACAATCTCCTGCACTTACCGCAATGTCGAACATGTGTTCTATTGTGGCAGTGGGCACGGGCATCTGCGTTCCATCCACAGGCTCACAAGCAGCCCATGAAAGTGATGTACCTCACATTAAGCTGTGGTGTTTGGAGCATCAGCCTGTCCGGTCTCCGGCACAACGCCATTGACCAGCGTCCCCAAATGCTCCAAGTGTTTCCCGCGCTTTTCGGGCACCAGCATCAACAGTTCATCGCCTGATTCGAACACGTCGTCAGGTTGTGGATTCACAGGAATCTGGTCGCGCAGTAACGCCGCCAGGACCGTTCCTGCAGGGAAGTCAACCTGACCGATTCGCTCGCCCACCAGGGGCGAATCCTCCGGAAGGACAATCGCATACATTGCAACATTGGCCTTGTTGAACGTAAACAGCGGGATGGGAGCGCCCTCGGAAACAGCTTCCTCAACCAGGGCGGTCATGATGCGCGGCGTGGACACCGGCACGTCAACACCCCACGCCTCGTTGAAGAGCCATTCATTGCGCGGGTGATTAATACGGGCCACCACGCGCGGCACGCCGAACTCGGTCTTCGCGAGCAGGGAGATCACCAGGTTCGCCTTGTCGTCGCCCGTTGCGGCAACCAGGACATCGGTTTCTCGCACTCCCGCGTCGGCGAGGACGTCCGGTGAGCACGCATCGGCCAGCACCCAGTCCGCATCAGCCACAGTTGCCACACGCATCTGGTCAGGATTGTTGTCGATCAGGGTGACCTCGTGGCCATGATCCAGAAGTTCGAGGGCGACGAAGCGTCCCACTGAGCCAGCACCGGCAATCACGATTTTCATCTAGTTCTCCAATCTCGGTGCAGAGGTGAGCACATTGCGCAGCGCAAGCGAATCTGTGCCTGACACGGCGAAAATCAGCTCATCATGTTCCTGAACGACGAGGTCGTTGCGCGCAGGCTGGATCACGCCCAACCGAGACACAAAGGCGAGTCGCTCGCCGGTCAGTTCCTCAACGACTGGCAGCGGAACGGAGGTCCACGACGGGTCTGGGATAACGTTCACGAGCGACACCAAGCCGGTCGAGTGCGTCCAGGTCACGTGCGCATTTGGCGGCATCATCCAGCGCAGAACAGCCTCGGACGTGCGGCGAACCGCTGCTACCGTGGGGATGCCTAAGCGCTCATACACCGCGGCTCGCGAGGGGTCGTAGATGCGTGCGACCACGCGCTCAACATGGAAAGTCGTGCGAGCTACTCGGGCCGCAATGATGTTTGAATTGTCGCCATTGGAGACCGCGGCGAAAGCGTACGCATCCTTGATGCCCGCCTGACGCAGAGCATCGCGATCCATGCCGACGCCTGTCACACGCCGACCGGAAAAGTCGGATGACAGGCGTCTGAAAGCCTGAGCGTTCATATCAATGACGGCAACTGAATGGCCCTGTTCATCAAGTGTCGAGGCGATCGACGCGCCGACCCGGCCACATCCCATAATTACGAAATGCACAGGTTCAAAGGTACTCGGTTTTCCTGTCGAAAGGGTAGTAGGCTAGACCATCGTGTTGGAGGCTTTTTCTCGCGCCAAGCGCGTACTGATTGGGCGACCCATGCGTTCAGACGCCATGGGGCACCAGTTATTGCCCAAACGGATCGCATTGCCGATCTTCGCATCTGATGCGCTTTCATCCGTCGCTTACGCGCCAGATGAAGTTCTGCTTACCCTGGCAATCGCCGGAGGAGTTGCAGTAACCCAATCCGTGTGGGTGGGGCTGGCAGTGGCGGTAGTGCTGCTGGTCGTCGTGCTGTCCTACCGCCAGACCGTACACGCCTACCCGTCAGGCGGCGGAGACTATGAAGTCGTGACCAAGAACCTCGGACCGTCGTGGGGACTGGTCGTCGCATCTGCGTTGCTGGTGGACTACGTGCTGACGGTGGCGGTGTCGATCTCCTCAGGGGCGCGCTACGTGACCGCCGCAATCCCACAGCTGGCAGGCCAGGAAGTGCCGATCGCAGTGGCCGTTGTCATCGTGCTGTGCCTGTTGAATCTGCGCGGTATGCGCGAGGCAGGTTCAGCTTTCGCTATTCCGACATACATTTACATGGCTTCAATTGGTATTCTCATCGCGGTCGGCATGGTCAAACTGGTCACAGGCCACCTCGGTCAGGCACCCTCGGCAATGTATGACCTTGTCCCGCAGGCCTCTCACGTATCGGGCCTGGTCGGACTGGGCGGAGCGCTGCTGGTGATGCGCGCATTTTCCTCGGGCTGCGCAGCGCTGACCGGAGTCGAAGCGATCTCCAACGGCGTGCCCTCATTCCAGCGCCCCAAGTCCCGTAACGCGGCGACAACTCTCGCGATGCTCGGCGGGATCGCTGCCACCATGCTGATTTCAATTCTCGTATTGGCGAGGGCGACCGGCGTGAGAATCGTGGAGGATCCGGCCACACAACTGAGTCTGAACGGGGCGCCAGCAGGCGATGTCAGGCTCGACCCGGTGATCGGCCAGTTGTCTTCAGCAGTATTCGGACACGGATCGATCCTGTTTTACCTGATCACGATTGTGACCGGATTGATTTTGGTGCTGGCAGCCAACACGGCGTTTAACGGTTTTCCAACCTTGGCCTCGGTACTGTCACGCGACTCGTTCCTGCCGCGTCAGCTGTACCGCCGTGGAGACCGGCTGACATTCTCAAACGGCATCGTTGCCTTGTCGGCCGCAGCAATCGTCCTGATCATCGCGTTTGATGCGCAGGTTACCCACCTGATCCAGCTCTACATCGTCGGCGTGTTCATCTCTTTCACGCTCAGCCAGGTGGGCATGATCCGCCACTGGAATGCGAAACTGCGCAATCCTCAGCGCGCCGACTCGCGGGCCTCCCTGCTGCGCTCGCGGCTAGTCAACATGATCGGATTCGTGCTGACGGGAACGGTGCTGATCGTCGTACTCGTGACGAAATTTACCCGCGGTGCGTGGATCACATTGCTGCTAATGGGGCTGGTGTTCCTGACTCAACGTGCCATTCGCCATCACTACGACACCGTTGCGACGCAGCTGCGCGTGGAGGACTACTCGACTCGGCGCGCACTTCCGTCGCGCGTGCACGCATTAGTGCTGGTCTCGTCAATGAGCAGAGTGACGATGCGGGCAATTGCCACTGCCCGCGCGACGGCGCCCTCGTCACTGCAACTGGTGAGTGTGGTTGCCGACCAAGCTGAAGAAGAACGGATCATCCGGCAGTGGCGGGCCTCCGGCCTGCCGATCCCGCTGACGATTCTGTCAGCACCTTACCGGGATATCACGCAGGTCATCGTCCAGCACGTGCGTTCCCAGCGACGCCGGTCACCTCGCGAAATGGTGGTTGTGTACGTGCCGCAGTTCCTCGTGTCGCACTGGTGGGAAAATGTGCTGCACAATCAGACGGCACTGAGGTTGCGTCAGGCACTGCTGCGGATTCCGGGCGTAGTCCTCACTCTTGTACCATGGAAACTTGGGGAAGACAGCCAGGTGGAGGGTGAGCAGCCCATCAAACGCCAGCTGATTAACGACCCGTTCCGTTCACGTCAGAAAGGTCCTCATGACTCCGCCTCGTAATCGCGAAGAATTGACGCTCACGCTGGGAGAACCTGCACACGGTGGAGCATGCGTCGCCCGAGACGACGACGGTCGCGTCGTTTTCGTGCGACATGGGCTGCCCGGTGAGAAAGTCGTGGCACGTGTGAGTGCCACCCGCAAGCGCCTTGCATGGGCCAATGTAATCGAGGTGCTCGAGGCAAGCCCTGACCGTGTCGAGCCGGCATGGCCGCAGGCTGCTCGCGAAAAGATCGGTGGAGCCGAACTGTGCCATGTGCGTCCCGCAGCCCAGCGCACCTGGAAGGAAGACGTGCTGCGTGGACAGATCCGGCGCGTCGGGGGAGAGGGCCTGGCACAAGCCGTCGACTCGATCGGAGGCGTCCACGTGCAGGCGTGCCCGGGCGATGAGGATCCGGACGACTTACTGCTGCACAGGCGAACACGCATCGAGCTGGTGGCTGACAAGGACGGTAGGCTGGGCATGTCGCGCTACCGGTCGAACCAGGTCGTTGCATTAGAGTCAATGCCGCTGGCCGTAGACGCACTATGCGAGATCGGCCTGTTTGACGGGAACGATTCACGGTGGCTGACCGCGTGGGGGCCGCGTGATCGTGTGCGAGCGGTCGCCTCAACGGGCGGTGACATCGCCGTGGTGACGCCGTCGGGAACGTACGACGGGCAGGGCAAGCCACTGGACCGCGAAAAGTTGCGGTGGGTCGTGGAGCCCGATCCCGAACCGTTCAACGTCCGTCCCTCGGGCTTCTGGCAGACGCATGTACGCGGTGCGCAGGTCCTGTCCGATGCTGTACGCCGTCTGGCTGGCCAGGGCAGTGCGGCAATGGAACTGTATTCGGGGGCCGGATTATTCACACGCTCGCTTGCGGGCGCGTTCGGACGCGTCGTGTCGCTCGAGGGTGACGACGGTGCCGTGGAAGATGCCGCGCTGAACCTCGGGGGAGCGGCACATGTTGAAACGTTCATCGGGGATGTTGATCATCAGGGGATCCTCGATCTGTCCAACGAGCTGCAGTCACATGCCGATGTCGTGGTGATGGATCCGCCACGCTCGGGTGCGGGCGACGAGGTATGCCAGACGGTAGCCGCGCTTGGTTCGGAGCGAATTGTGCTCGTTTCATGCGATCCGGCGGCAGGTGCCCGTGACCTGCGGACTTTGACGGAGGGCGGATACCGCCTGACCTCCCTCGAAGCGTGGGACTTATTTCCGCACACTCACCATGTCGAATTTATCGCCGCGCTGGAGAAGGACTGAGTTTCTCGGCCCGGTGGCCGCAGACGGGTTTTTCGCGCGACACTGCGATTTCCTGCGTGCTCTGCGCGTGATTTTCGTGTTCTCCTTGCAGCGTCCCCGCCCTCTGATATCTTGATATCGAGACATTAGGGGGATCACATGGCTTTGCAAGGCAGTTTCGATGCACGCTCCACGCTCACAGTGGATGATTCGACGTACACCATCTACCGCCTCGATGCGGTGGACGGATTTGACCGGCTTCCATACTCACTGAAGATCCTGGCTGAAAACCTTCTGCGCAACGAAGACGGTGTCAACATCACCGCCGACCAGATCAACGCGCTGGCTAGCTGGGACCCGAAAGCACAACCCAGCACCGAAATCCAATTCACCCCTGCGCGCGTTGTCATGCAGGACTTCACCGGCGTTCCCTGCGTCGTCGACCTGGCCACCATGCGTGAAGCAGTGGAGGACCTGGGCGGCGACCCCTCGAAAATCAATCCGCTGGCGCCAGCGGAAATGGTTATTGACCACTCCGTGCAGATCGACGTGTACGGCACGCCGGAGGCGTTCGAAGCCAACCAGGACAAGGAATACGAACGTAACCGTGAGCGCTACCAGTTCCTGCGCTGGGGACAGGGAGCCTTTGAAAACTTCCGCGTCGTCCCACCGGGCACCGGTATCGTCCACCAGGTCAACATCGAATACCTCGCGCGCACCGTGTTCACACGCCAGGACGGCGAAGACACGCTCGCCTACCCGGATACCTGCGTCGGCACCGATTCCCACACCACGATGGTCAACGGTCTGGGCGTGCTCGGCTGGGGTGTCGGTGGTATTGAAGCCGAGGCAGCCATGCTCGGCCAGCCAGTTTCCATGCTGATCCCGCGCGTCGTCGGTTTCAAACTCTCCGGCGAGATCCCCTCCGGCGCGACCGCGACGGACGTCGTCCTCACCATCACGCAGATGCTGCGTGAACACGGCGTGGTCGGCAAGTTCGTTGAATTCTACGGCCAGGGTGTCTCCGCTGTGCCGTTGGCAAACCGAGCCACCATCGGCAACATGTCGCCCGAATTCGGCTCAACCGCCGCGATCTTCCCGATCGATGACGTCACCGTTGACTACTTGCGGCTGACTGGACGCAGCGAAGAAACGCTCAAACTGGTCGAAGCGTACGCCAAGGAACAGGGGCTGTGGCACGATCCCTCGCGCGAGGCAGAATACTCCGAGTATTTGGAACTCGACCTGTCCACAGTGGTGCCTTCCATTGCCGGCCCGAAGCGTCCGCAGGACCGCATCGAACTGAGCGCCGCCAAGGAATCATTCCGCGCCACGCTGCCGAACTATGTCAGCGAACACGAACAGCACTCCGCTTCAGAACTCGATGAGGCACTGGCTTCCACCTTCCCTGCGTCAGATCCGGTCGATCCGAACGCCCTCGACCATGAGGACGATGACGAACCGCGTATCGCTTCGGCAATCGACGACCGACCGCACCACATCGTGGATGTCACGTTGGCGGACGGGACGGAAACGAAACTGGATCACGGTGACGTGGCGATCGCCTCGATCACTTCATGTACCAACACGTCCAACCCGGCGGTCATGATCGCGGCCGGTCTGCTGGCACGCAACGCAGTCAAGCGTGGACTGCAGTCCAAGCCGTGGGTGAAAACCTCACTGGCCCCTGGTTCACAGGTCGTCACAGGGTACTTCGAAAAGGCCGGACTGTGGGAGGACCTCAACGCACTCGGGTTCAACCTGGTGGGCTATGGGTGCACCACGTGTATCGGCAACTCCGGCCCGCTGCCGGACGAAATCAGCAAGGCCGTCAATGACAATGACCTGGCTGTTGTGTCCGTGCTGTCGGGTAACCGCAACTTCGAAGGTCGCATCAATCCCGACGTTAAGATGAACTACCTGGCATCCCCGCCGCTGGTCATCGCCTACGCGCTGGCCGGTACGATGGATTTCGATTTTGAGACTGAAGCGCTGGGGCAGGACCAGGACGGCAAGGACGTGTTCCTGCGTGACATCTGGCCTGATGCGGCAGAGGTGGATGACACAATCAACTCGTGTATCGACCGCTCCCTGTTCGAGCAGGACTATGCGGACGTGTTTGCTGGTGACCACCGCTGGCAGGGTCTCGATACTCCCGAGGGTGACACGTTTGAATGGGACGAAGATTCCACCTACGTGCGCAAACCACCGTACTTTGACGGAATGACTATGGAGACCGCTCCGGTTGAGGATATTCACGGTGCGCGAGTGCTGCTCAAGCTAGGCGATTCGGTGACAACGGATCACATTTCGCCGGCAGGCTCCTTCAAGCCGGATACGCCGGCAGGCAAGTACCTGATTGAGCGAGGAGTGGAACGCTCGCAGTTCAACTCCTACGGGTCGCGTCGCGGTAATCACGAAGTCATGATCCGAGGCACATTCGCAAATATTCGTATCCGAAACGAAATGGTGCCCGGCGTGGAGGGCGGATTCACCCGCGACTTCACGAAGGACGATGCGCCGACCGTGCCGGTATTTGATGCGGCGATGAGCTACAGCGAAGCAGGTGTGCCACTGGTGGTTCTGGGCGGAAAGGAATACGGATCAGGCTCCTCACGTGACTGGGCAGCCAAGGGAACAGTGCTGCTGGGCGTACGCGCGGTGATCACCGAATCATTCGAACGCATCCACCGTTCGAACCTGATCGGCATGGGCGTGCTGCCGTTGCAGTTCCCTGAGGGCGAAGATCGTAATTCCCTGGGTCTGGACGGCACGGAAGTAGTCGATATCACCGGCATTGACGCGCTCAATGATGGGTCGATCCCGAAGACAGTGCATGTCAGTGCCACCCGCGAGGGTGCGGACCCCATCGAGTTCGATGCGGTCGTGCGGATTGACACGCCTGGAGAGGCTGCCTACTACCGTAATGGCGGCATTCTGCAGTATGTGTTGCGTCAGCTTGCCCAGCAGTAGAGGCTTCTACTGTCCGGGCGGATACCGGTGAGACAGTGCGACGATCGTGGCGCCAAGCTCCGAATCGAGCGGCCACGAGCGCGCACACTCACGGGCCGCATCGCGCAGGAGAATATGCGCCTGGTCCGGGTCGGTGCCCACGCACACTGAAGCCTGAGTGAGAAGCTCACGCACCTTCGGGTCGTGAGCGGCTTCACGGGCAACGACTTGCAATGCGTGCGCCGTCAGCGGATTGACCGGCCGATGTCGGGTGGGGTGCAGCAGGGGAATGCGGCCATTGCGGATACGGCGCTCCAGTTCGCGCATGTATGCGACGAATGTTTCATCCATCATGCCGGTTGCATGCCACGTGATGCGCCGACCATGCACATCCGTCACAGTGACACAGGTTGAAGTCTGTGCCGGGCGGATTGAAATCGTCACGATGTCAAGCAGCTCAACTGTGCGCGTGCCGCGCACGGATCGCACAGCGAGGTAATCGGGCGTCAGATAGAGCCTGCGCGGAACTTCAACGATGAGCAGAGCCAGCCCCAGCACGCTCAACCCCAGCGCCACAGCGATGATCGCGACGCGTGACTGAGTGGTGAGTTCCCGCCACAGAGCCCACGCACCAATCAGCACCATCGCGCCGTAGCACGCGATCAGTTCCAGCGGCGCGTACAGGGTGAGTGGAAGCGTGGTTGCACGCAGACGTGCCACATGATGACGCCACAACGCAGCACAGATACACGCGATGAGGAACGCGATCGGTATCACAATGGCCCACGCTGGCATAGGAGCAGTCTACCCGCTAGCTACGACGACGAGGATGACGCTCACGCCACCGCGAACCGAAAGAGGATTCGATACGTGCGTCGAGCGCTCGCCGTTGATCGCGATACATACGGTCAACCAGGTCGCGCCCGCTGATCCAGCCGACCATGTGGGCGGGCGCACCCTGCCCGTCGTCATGCAAGACGGGAATCCCCTCGACGCCACTGGATGTCAGCACGCGCATGACCGTGGACGGCAGATCCGTGTCAACCACGTGCACATGTCGCAACGGCAGAGCTTCCAACGCGGTGTCATGCTCGACCCCTTCTTCACGCCAGGAGGCAATATCCAGGGCGCTGACAACACCGGACACCACGCCGTCCGCATCGACCACGGGGAGTGCCTGGGCGTGCGCTTCGCGCATTCGGGACACCGCGCGCATGATGGTGTCTGATGGGTTAAGAGTGGCAGGAGCTGGCTGCATGAGCGCCCCGGCCGGGTTGGCACCCAGCAAAGTGTGGGACACGGGATCATCGAGGATATCGCCACGCCTGCGCAGCTTTTCCGTGTAGATCGTGGAGCGTGTCAGGAACCGTGAGCATCCTGTTGCGATCACGACAGCCAGCATCATGGGAAGAATCAGCGAGTACTGGTCCGTCATCTCCACGATGATCAGAACCGCTGTCATGGGTGCACGCGCAGCCCCAGCAAAGGCAGCACCCATGCCGATTACTCCGAACACCGCTATGGACGAATCAGTGAGCGGATCAATCAGATGTCCGATCGCGCTGCCGACCATTGCACCAATGAACAGCGTCGGAGCGAACACGCCGCCCGAACCGCCCATTCCGATCGTGAAGGACGTGAAAATCATGCGACCCACAGCCAGCGCAAGCAGCGTGGCGATGGGCAGTGCGCCATGAAGAGCCTCGAGCTGGATCGGGTAGCCCGAACCGTACATGGCGGGGAAGAAAAACAGGCCAATGCCAAGCACGACTGACATGAGAGCTGCGCGAGACCACTGCGGAAACGCGATAACTGCCGTGAGACGTTCCCACCCCCAGTCGAGCCAGTCTTCCATCGCATACAACAATTTGGAAAAGGCCAGCCCGCACAGGCCGGCAATCAGGCCGACGAGGGCGGCCCATCCTATGTCAGTCAAGGAAGCCAGGTCCACGCTGTAGTTCAGGTCAACCAGGGGCGCTGACCCCTGAAGTGCGCGGGCAACGATCGATGCCATGACAGACGATATGACGACGTAGCCGAATGTCTCTGCGGTAAAGCGCACCAAAATCACTTCGAGCGCAAAGATCGCACCAGCCAGCGGAGCATGGAATGTGGCGGCAATACCGCCGGCAGCACCGCAGGACGCGAGCACCACGACGCGTGTGGTGGGAAGACGCACCCACGATGCGATCGTGGACCCCAGGGACGCACCGACCTGAACGATCGGGCCTTCACGGCCAGCCGACCCGCCGCCACCGATTGTCAGGGCGGAGGAGACCAACTTGACCACCGCGACGCGGCCAGGAATCTTGCCGCCCCTTCGGCGCACCGCCAGCATGACCTCAGGGATGCCGTGTCCTTTGGCCGTGGGGGCCCATCGCCAGATCATCGGCCCATACATGAGTGCTGACACGACGGGGACGGCAATGATCAGGATGTGTGTCCACGCCGGCCACCCGTGGGGTGCTCCGCCTGTTACCGAATAGTCCGCAGCGCCGGTGGTGGCGCGCATCCACACGGCGATCAGCCAGTTGAAGATGACGGCTGCCAGTCCCACCACTGCGCCGACAATGCCGGCTACTACCGCGAACGCTGAACGGTGATCAGTGACGATTGCACTGATCGCTCCACGCCCGCGGCTCATAGAGTGGTGACGCTGATCTCAGCCGCACCATCAGCGTGAAAACCCCACACTGTCGCGTAGAAACCCAGCTCACTCGCCCAGGCCTTCGCAATGCTGGCAGCAGTACGCAGCGAGTGCCCTTCGCCATCGAATTCGACGAGGGCGACCGGTCGATCCAGTTCGCGAAGCGCATCGTAAATGCTGCGTGACTGTGAAGGCAGCACGATCGTGTCCTCTGTGCCCTGCAAAAGCAGGAGCGGTGCGTGAATGTCCTGGACGTGGCAAATCGGAGAGCGCTCCGTCCACACGGGATCGTCCAAGTTGTCCGAGCCCAGAAGCGTGTAGAAGTAGTGGGACTCAAATCTGTGGGTTTCCTGCGCCATGCGATGCAGGTCAGACACACCTGAGGAGGATGTCCCAGCCGTAAACACGTCGGTTGTCGCCAGAGCTGACAGGGCGGTGAAACCGCCGGCGGAATGGCCGCGAATCGCGACTCGTGCGGGATCAACGAGGCCCTGGTCAATCAGGTAGCGCGCCCCGTCAGCACAGTCCATGACATCGATGACGCCCCACTGGCCGTTGAGCGCCTCACGGTATTCGCGTCCTGATCCGGTGGATCCGCGATAATTCACGTCCAGGAATGCGAAGCCGCGAGTCGTCCAGAACTGTCGGGCAATGGACAGGCCGGGGCGAGCTGACGAGGTCGGCCCGCCATGAGCGGACACGATCAGTGGCGGAAGTTCGCCGTCAGGTGCGGTGAAGTCGGGATTGACCGGCGCGTAGTAGAAGCCGTCTGCCTCATTGCCGTCGCTGGTCGTCCAGCGCACGGTCTGTGCAGTTGAAATCATCTCCTCAGCGATCTCAGCTTCCGAGGACGGGCGCAGCACGTGCGCGTGCGAATCGGTGATCTCGACGATGGCTGGCGCGTGCGTAGGGGAGTCGGCCAGGAAAACGACGCGCCCCTCGTCGGAAGCGACGTTACCGATGGGCCACCATCCGGTTTCCCATTCTTCCAGCAGGCCATTGTCCAGTCGCACGCTGCCGACGTGCCACGTGTGATCCTGCGACCAGGAGCAGATCAGGTGCTCATGATCCAGGTTGTCGTACGAGTGCAGGCCCAGTTCCCAGTGGGGGTGTGAGAAAGCGCGCTGACCGGGATGCAGGACGCGTGTACGCAGGCGATCCGTCCACGCGTGGGCATCCTCGTCCTCGTGCCATTCGAAGCCTTCAGTGCGGTACAGGTTTGCCCATCCTGAGGAATCATCCACGTGGATCAGGTCGCCGCGCAGAGTCCAGCGAGGCTCATAGACGCAGACACCTTCTCGGTCCACCAGCGTGACGTGGGTATCGATGTCACCCTCGAACGTGAGGGCGCCAACGTGCAGGACGGACTGAGTCCACGGCATGTGCGGGTGGTTCCATGACAGCCACGCCAGCTTCGACCCATCCGGGGAGAGCGTGGGTGCCGAGCAGAAATCGGTGCCGGAAAAGACGGTGCGAATAGGCTTCGGATCGCGCGCCGCGGAGCCGTCCAGAGGGATCGCCACCATCGTGTTGACCGGTTCACCCTGTCCCGTGTGGTCCTCACATACGGCGTAGACCAGGGAGCGAACCTCGTCAATCTCAAAGTCGCCGTAGCGCTTCTTTTCCATCGGGGTCAGTGCCGTCAGGCCGACGGTGGGTGCGGACATGTCGAACAGGTAGACACGGTCATCAAAGCCGTCGGAGAAAACGAGGATGTTCTCGTGGACGGCGTAGGCGCGGCCACCGTAGCCGTGGACACGGGTGCGCACATCGGGCAGGCGCACACCGTCAATCATGGGCAGGAGCTCCATCGTCTGACCCATGCCATTACGTCGTAATAGAACGTTGCGCCCATTATCTGTAGGATGGCCTTCTACCCAATACGTGTCGGCGCCATCGATGCGTACTTGAGAAAGCGTCACGAATCGAGCCGTGAATGACTCGCCCGTGATCGGGGATTCCCACTGGCCGTACGACTTCACTGAGGGGGACATGTGCAACCTCTGTCAACTCGGATATGCGCGTCTGTCGCGTATATCAATCCTAGCTGGAACCAACGGACTTTGAGAGGACCATTAGACTCGTAACTATGGTTCTTCCAGACAGTGCCGACGAGTTGCCGATTTTGTCGCATATCGACGGGCCTGACGACGTTCAGCATCTGACCACGTCGCAGGCCGTTGACTTGGCTGACGAAATCAGGCGTTACCTCATTGCGTCCGTGTCACGTACGGGCGGGCATATGGGACCCAACCTGGGTGTGGTGGAGCTGACGATTGCGCTGCACCGCATCTTCAACTCACCTACCGACTCAATGATCTTCGACACAGGTCACCAGGCCTACGTCCATAAGCTCCTGACAGGGCGCAAAGACTTTTCACATCTGCGCGAGGCGGGGGGACTGTCCGGATACCCCTCGCGCGCCGAATCAGAGCACGACATCGTGGAAAATTCCCACGCCTCGACAGCGCTGTCGTGGGCTGACGGCATTTCGCGCGAAAAGACACGCACCGGGAATACATCCTGGACAGTGGCAGTCATCGGAGACGGGGCGCTCACCGGCGGTATGGCATGGGAAGCACTGAACAACATCGCTGAGCAACCTCACCGCAACATCGTCATCGTGGTGAACGACAATGGCCGCTCCTATGCTCCTACCATTGGCGGTATGGCGCACCATCTGGATGCGCTGCGCACCTCGGAGCAATATGAGCGCGCCTTGTCATGGACGAAGAAAACACTGCTGGGAATGGGGGAGCCTGGGCGTGCTGCCTTCGAAGCGCTGCACGGACTGAAAGTGGGAATCAAGGACGTGTTGGCGCCACAGGTCATGTTCGAGGATCTGGGGCTGAAGTATCTGGGACCGATCGACGGGCATGACATCGTTGCGATGGAAACCGCGTTGACGCGGGCGCGCAGCCTGCACCAGGCCGTCATTGTCCACGCCATCACGCAGAAGGGGCGCGGATACCGACCGGCGGAAAAAGACATCGCAGACCGCTTCCATGCGGTCGGCAAAATCCACCCGGAAACGGGCCTGCCGATCAAACCCGCGCGCTTTGGGTGGACCAGCGTCTTTGCCGACGAAATCGTGAAGATCGCCCGCGAACGTGAAGATGTTGTCGGCATTACTGCAGCGATGAAACTGCCGGTGGGACTGGGCCCGCTGTCAGATGAATTCCCCGACCGCGTCATCGACGTCGGCATTTCTGAACAGCATGCCGTCACCAGCGCAGCCGGGATGGCCTTCATGGGTGCACACCCCGTTGTCGCGTTGTACGCCACGTTCCTGAACCGCGCGTTCGACCAGGTCCTCATGGACGTGGCGCTGCACCATGCGGGCGTGACCTTCATCCTTGACCGTGCCGGCATCACCGGAGCGGATGGGCCCTCGCACAACGGCATGTGGGATATCGCATTGTTGTCGATCGTGCCGGGACTGCAGATAGCGACCCCTCGTGACGAGGAAACTCTGCGGGCAGCGCTGCGTCGCGCCATTGACATTGCTGATGCTCCCACCGTGGTGCGTTACCCGAAAGGCCCGCTGCCGCAGCCGATCCCTGCGCTGCGCAGCGTCGGCCCGGTCGACATTGTGCACGAGGGAGGCGACGGGGAAACGAAAATCCTGATCGTCGCCCTGGGCGCCATGGTCGCCCAGGCGATTGACGCCTCGAAGCAATTGGCCTCAGATGCGACGGTATGCGTTGCTGCCCCGACGTGGATTCAGCCCGTACCCGATGAACTGGTGGCGATGAGCCGCGACTATGACCTGGTTGTCACCGTGGAAGACGGCGTTGTGCGAGGAGGCTTCGGATGGGCACTGTCGCAGGACACAGATGTGCCGGTGATTCCGATGGGGATTCCCGATGAGTTCCTCGCGCACGACTCGCGCGCTCACATTCAGCACGAGATCGGCCTGGACGCTGCCGGCATCGTGCGTAGCGTGCGCGACTACCTCAAAGCGTCGAACAGACACTGAGATACCAGCTCACGCTGCCAGGCGCGTGCGCCGCCCTCGTCCAATCGCTGATCGAGCGCCTCGGGGGTGAGCGGCTTGAGGGGAGCCCAGCACACGAAACGCTGCACGCGCGGCTCCAGGACAACTTCGGGTGCCAGCCCGAGCTGTTCGGCAACACCGGCGACCGCTTCACGAACCGCGAGCAGACGCTCATGTGCGTGTTCGTCGAGACGCTGCCACAGGCGCGCTTCCGGAATCGTGCCGGCAGGATGTGTAACGCGTTTGGGTGGCAGCTGGTCTTCTGGCATGCGCCTGGCGCGTTCAATCGCATCGAGGAAGTCCGTCGTATATGGACGGGTGATGGGAGAGCGGAAGGAATCCAGTGAGCGCAGCTGGCGACGATTGGTCGGTGGATGCTGAGCGGCTTTCAGCAGGTCAGAATTACGGACGACGCGCGTGCGTTCCAGGTCTTTGTCGCGGGCGATCTCTTCACGCGTGAGCCACAGTTCGCGGGCAACGGCCAGCGCTCGACGGGAGCGCAGTTTGCCCAGACCTTTGATACCGCGCCAGTGATGCGTCTTCGGAGTCGGAGCAGGGGCGTGCAGCACGTGGGCGAATTCCTCCTGTGCCCACTCCCAGCGATCCATGTCGTGCAGCGTGATCGAGAGCCGCCGGTACAGTTCTGTCAGAAATTCCACGTCCAGTGCGGCATAGCGCAGCCAGTCGGTGGGCAGCGGTCGCACCGACCAGTCGGATGCCTGATGGTCCTTGGCTAATGAAAATCCCAGTACCTGTTCACACACGGCTGCCAGACCGAAACGTTGCAATCCGATGAGGCGTGCCGCAACTTCGGTGTCAAACAGGTCAGTGGTGTGCAGGTTCAGGTCACGCAGATTGGTCAGATCCTGGCTGGCGTCGTGCAGGATCCACGTGGCATCCAGTGCCGGTGCCAGGGCTGACAGGTCAGGCAGCGCATGCGTATCAATCAGGTACGTTCCGACATCTTCGCGCCGGATCTGCACTAGGTAGGCGTTCGTCGTATAGCGGAAGCCATGGGCGCGTTCCACATCGAGGGCGACCGGCTGGCTGGAGGCTCCCAACTCAGCGGCAACCCGCTCAAGGGCGTCTGTGGTGTCAATGACTGAGGGAACGCCGTCGCGCAAACGCCTGACAGTGGGGGGATCGTCCGTGTTCCCGCGCGGCAGGCCGCCGGGATTATCAACGAGCATCCGTATTCAAAACCTCATGTAGAAACTGATCTGACTCAACGCCGGCAACGTGGCACAACAGGGAATTCCAGGCTACAAGGTGTTCGCCCAGATATGGAGTCGACGGAGTCCACGAGGCCCGCAGTTCGACGTACAAGGTGGATCCGCGCAACGTGAGACCCCCGAAAGATTCGGAAACTTCCCGCGTCACGGTGCCGGTCATGTCATGATACCCAGCGCCCGCATCTTCGAGGCAGTCGTGCGCCCAGTTCCACAGGCCTTCACCGATCATAGGGTCGTTACCCATTTCGGGGTCGATCTGGGCGCGAAGCTGAGCGACAAGGCGGAACTGTCCGTTCCAGCCGGCTTGCGTGTCCGGGTCGAACAGGATGACGAATCGGCCTGATCCCAAGGATTGATCGTGCGCGCGGTGCACGGTTCGCATGGCAAGCGCAGCGGTCCACGGAGCCAGCTTGCTTGGACCGGGCACCTCTTCAATCTCCACATGAGGATTGATCGGTGCGTCACGAAGCGACAATAAAGCTGTGACAAACGCCTCAGGAAGTTGTTCCTCACCCACCCCTTCACACTAAGAGGGCGCAGCGGTGGATTCAGTCAGGCACGCCGACCCATTGCCAGACCCGCACGGCGGCGCCCTTCTGATCAGGGAAGGATGCCAGCAGGGAACCAATATGCCCACCGTTTTCACGCGGCCAATCGTGACTGTCTGCAGCCGGAAGTGCGTCACCGTTCATATCGGCCTCGACCGCGACAGCACCATTGATCATGCGCACAATGTCACCCTCGTGAGTGACGCGTTGACAGACACCGTCACGCACGCCGGGCGCCGTGGCGCGCACATGAATCATCGAACGTGCCCACTCGAGCATGCGTCGGCATCTGCCGTCGCGCGGCTCACTCCAGTCCAGCACGCAATGGTCGGCAGTCGTGCGCGAGGTTGGGTCGGGAACGTCTCCGCTCCAACCGTGCTCACTGAATTCTTTTTGACGGCCCTCGCGCACGAGTTGGGCGCGCTCGTCGTCTTCCTGGTCGGCAAAGAATCGGAACGGTGTGCGCGTGCCCCATTCCTCACCCATGAACAGCATGGGGGTAAAGGGGCTGAGCAGGATGATTGCTTCAGAGGCGGCCAGTTGTGCGTCGGAGAGCACCTGGCTGGGGCGGTCGCCTTGAGCGCGGTTGCCAACCTGGTCGTGATCTTGGGAAAAGACGACGAATTTGCGCCGATCCAGAGTGGCAGGAACGGGTGCACCCCAGTTTTGGTGGCGGAACGTCGAGTAGCGACCATCATGGTAGAAGACATTTTCCAGCACGGTTGCCAGCGCGTGCGTATCGGCAAAATCACCGTAGTACCCGTCAATTTCGCCCGTGAGCGCCACGTGCAGGGCGTGGTGGATGTCATCAGCCCACTGAGCGTCCATCCCCATACCGCCCTCACTGGTGGGCATCACCATCGAAGGCTGGTTGAGGTCAGATTCGGCAATGAGCGTCATCGGGCGCCCCTCGTCGTGCGACCACTGGGCCACGCACTCTGATAGTTCTGCCAGCAGGTGTCGATCCGTCTCGTCGTGAATGGCGTGAACCGCATCCAGACGCAGCGCATCGGCATGCATGGTGACCAGCCAATGGCGACACACGTCAATAAGGTAGGCGCGCTGTTCGGGACCGTTCAAGTCCAGCACAGGCCCCCACGGTCCGGTCGCAGTGGGGTGGAAGTACGGTGCGAACATCGACAGGTAGTTGCCCCACACACCGAGGTGGTTGAGGACGACGTCGATGCACACATTCAGGCCGCGTTCATGGGCAGCGTTGACAAATTCGACGAGGGCATCCGGACCGCCGTAGGCTCGGTGAACGGCGAAAAGATCCACGCCGTCATACCCCCATCCGAACTCTCCGCTGAATTGTGCCAGCGGCATGAGCTCAACTGTGGTCACCCCCAGGTCACGCAGGTGGTCGAGGCGTTCGATGGCACTGATCAGGGTGCCTTCAGCAGTGAACGTACCGACGTGGAGTTCATAGATGACGTTGCCCAGGACGGACGTGCCGGGCGATGCGACCCAGTGATGTCGTGAAGGATCCCAACTGCGTGACAGACCATCAACCCCGTAAGGCTGGTAGAAGGATCGCGGATCAGGCAGCGGGTCAGAACCATCGAGGCGGAAACCGTAATCTGTCCCATCGGGCAGATCAGGGCCGTCCCACCAGCCGCCAGCGGCGCGGCTCATGGGGAGCTGCGCGTCGGCCAGGACAAGGTCGACGCTCTGAGCGTCCGGCGCCCACACCCGCGTCACGAGAGTTTCTCCACAACCACGACGTTGTCGTCATTCATCACATCAGCCAGGCTCAAACCGTTGCCGTCAGTGACGTCGAATCGTCGCCCTGACATGATGTCCTGCCATGAGCCGGCTGGAAGGTAGACACGATGATCCCCCCAGCCGCCGATCTGACGCAGTGCCCTGAGCAGTCGCACAGCGATGACACACACGCGTGGGCCGTCCTGGTCGCCGCGTGCATAGGCGATCGCATGTCCGGTGGTTGTTGCCAGTGGTGTATACGTTGCGTGTGCGGATACGAATGCGTCGCGGTGGCGGCTGCGAAGCTTCAGGATTCCGCGGGTCAGGCGCACTTTTCGACCCTCGAGAGTCTGCTCGTCTGAATCCAGCAACCGCCCGAGTCGTTCAAAATCAACCGGACGTCGGTTATCCGGATCAACCAGGGAAGTCGCCGGCCCCTCGGAACCCTGATACACATCAGCCACTCCAGGAACCGTCAATTGCAGGGCTTTCGTCACTTCGATGCAGCAGTTGCGAACCGGCTCCGTCAGCTCATGAAAGCGTGTGAGCAGTTCGGTGATCGAGGAATCAGCGAGTACCTGGCGGGCAAAGTCAAACAGCTCCTCTTCCCGTTCTTCATCAGGATGCGTCCATGTCGTCCACGTTTTCTGTTCCCGCACTGCCTTTTGCAGGTAGTCAGTCAGGCGCTCCTGCGTCATCGGGTCGGACTCACACCACGTGGTCGCGGCAAGTGTCTGCCACAGGAGGTTTTCCGTGCGCCCATCAAGCGTGAGTGGCCGGTATTCGGCGCTGGTCAGACGTAGCTGCTGGACGAGGGAGACCCATTGACTGGGATATGACGTGATGGCGGCCAGTGTGGCTCGCACATCTTCACCACGCTTGGAATCGTGGGTCGTTCCGCATGTCATGGTCGCCGGCCACGACGACTGCAATGCACTTTCGAACGCATGGAACATGTCCAGGTTGATACCGAAATGGGTGGGGTTGCCTCCCACTTCAGTCAGTGCGCACAGGTGGGTCCAACGGTAGAACGCGGTGTCTTCGACACCCTTTGCCATGACCGCACCGCACACTTGCTGGAACCGCACCGGCACTTCGTCGCGGCGCTCATCGGAGGATGCCAGACCTGCCGTGCCGATTTCGTCGCCCAGGATGAGCGCAATGAGCACATCCATCGTGTCCTCAATGCCGTCAAACCCTGAGTCACGCAACTCGCGCAGCGAACGGTCACGCACCTCGGTCATCTCATCGCGCGCCCACTGCGGGGTGGGGGATCCGGGCACCACGTAGATCCGGTAGCGATCCATATTCATCACGAGGGCGCCCAGGCAGCGTTCGAAGGTACGCATCGTGTGGTCACGCAGACGCAGGTCCTGTTGGCAAATTTCCCAGATCAACGAGGCCAGGCGGTGCAGCTCAGCTGCCAGCGAGGTGCGAATGATCTGCCGTTTCGATTCGTGTTCGAGCCGCGCAAAGTCCGCCGGTGAATCTTCGGTCAGCTCCTGCATGATGGCACCCATCGGCATGTTCGCTCGCGGATCGACCTGCAGGGAGTTGATGCGCCATGCGGTGTCATAGCCTGTCGTTCCGGCAACATCCCAATCAGAGGGCAAGTGCTCTTCGCCTTCGAGAATCTTTTCAGCAGCAATCCAGGCGCCGCCGGTGCGTTGGCTCAGACGCTGGAAATAGCCGCGCGGATCAGCCAGGCCATCAGGATGATCCACTCTGAACGCGTCAATGAAGCCTTCGTCGAACAGGTCGAACAGCAGGTGATGAGTCGCCTCGAACACGTCTTCACGCTCGACACGTAAACCTGCCAGCGTGTCCACGTCAAAGAAACGGCGGTAGTTGAGTTCCTCGTCACCGACCATCCAGTGAGCCAGGCGGTAATGCTGGCGCTCCAGCAGAACTTCCAACGGGAGGAACTCGGTTCCCTCCGCCAGGGGGAACACGTGATCGAAGTAGCGCAGGACAGGTTGCTCACCGTATTCCGGCTCAGTTGGAACCACCATTGATTCCACGTGTAGGTCACCGGCGGAGAGCACCTGGCCGATGCGCGCACCCAAAATCGGCATCAAAATGGGCTGATCGGTCGCCACGTCGAACCAGCGTGCGCGCGGTGACTCGGCGCCCCGTTTCAGCACTGACCACATGGCGCGGTTCTGCCACACCGGAGTGGGCACAGCCATGTGATTCGGCACGATATCGACCACGACGTGCAGGCCGAGGGCGTGCGCGGCGCGCGCAAAATCTTCAAACCCTTCACGCCCACCCAGCTCCGCGTTGACATGGGAGTGGTCCACCACGTCGTACCCATGCCGGGAACCCTTGACAGGCTGCAGGATAGGGGAGAGGTAAACATCCGTGGCTCCCAGACGACGAATATGCTCGAGGACACCACGGGCGTGTTCAAATGTGAAATCCGGAGTGAGCTGGAGTCGATACGTCGACAGTGGAGTGTATCGAGATGACGGCGGAACGTGGGGATGAAGATCAGACATGTCACTGTCCCAACGGATTCAGCAGAATCATCGTGGTGCGGCCGGGCAGCGTGATCGAGTCACCGGACTGGTACTGACTGTGATCATCATCGTCACCCGTGTTGATCACCGTTGTCCAGGTCTTGCCATACGTCTGGTTCGGAATGGTGAATTCAACGGAGTCAGGAGACGCGTTGATCATCAGCAGGAAATCATCATCGGTGATCGTGTTGCCCTCAGGGTCGGGTTCCTGAATGGCGTTACCGTTGTAGAAGACCATCGTGGAGCGAGCCCATGCCTGGTTCCACTCGTCTTCCGTCATGTGAGTGCCGGCAGGGGTGAACCATTCGATCTCGCCCAGCTCCGATTCACCGCCGCGCGTTGCCGGCCCTTTCAGGAAGCGTCGGCGGCGCAGAACGGGGTGATCACGTCGCAGGTGGACGAGGCGCTGAGAGAAAGCGAGCAGTTTGCGCTGCCAGTCCTCCAGATCCCAGTGCATCCATGACAGCTCATTGTCCTGGCAGTACACGTTGTTATTGCCCATCTGCGTGCGTCCGATTTCGTCACCGTGAGCCAGCATGGGCAGACCCTGCGAGCAGAAAAGAGTGGTGAGTAAATTGCGAATCTGGCGCTGGCGGAGCTCCTGAATGCCCGGATCATCCGTCGGACCTTCCGTTCCGCAGTTCCAGGAGCGGTTATTGGACGAGCCGTCATTGTTGTCCTCACCGTTTGCCTCGTTATGTTTGCCGTTATAGGACACGAGGTCACGCATGGTGAAGCCGTCATGAGCGGTGATGAAGTTGACCGAGGCGACAGGGCGCCGTCCTGAATGCTCATAGAGGTCAGCACTGCCAGCCAGACGGGAGGCAAAACTGGACAGGGACGAGAACTCCCCGCGCCAGAAATCGCGCACAGCATCGCGGTATTCACCGTTCCATTCGGACCACAGGGGAGGGAAGCCTCCTACCTGGTAGCCGTTGGAGCCGACATCCCACGGCTCAGCGATGAGTTTGACCTGGCTGATCACCGGATCCTGGTGGATCAGGTCAAAGAAAGTCGAGGCGTGGGAGACCTCGTCAAACTGGCGTGCCAGTGTCGTTGCCAGGTCGAAGCGGAAGCCGTCGACATGCATGTCAGTGACCCAGTAACGCAGCGAATCCATGATGAGCATCAGGACCGAGATCGAGGACATGAGCAGGGAATTGCCTGTGCCGGTGGTGTCGAAGTAATGCCTCAGATCATCGGGAACGAGGCGATAGTACTTCGCGTTATCGAGGCCCTTGAGTGACAGCGTCGGCCCCATGTGGTTACCTTCAGCGGTGTGGTTGTACACCACGTCGAGGATGACTTCGATACCGGCCGCGTGGAGCGTCTTCACCATGTTCTTGAACTCGGTGACCTGCCCGCCGAGCTGACCCGACGATGAATAGGCGTTGTGCGGGGCGAAAAATCCGATGGTGTTGTAACCCCAGTAATTCGACAGGTCACGAGCCTGCAGGGATGGGTCATTGACGAACTGGTGGATCGGCATCAGTTCAATGGACGTGATGCCAAGATCCTGCAGGTGTTTGATGATCGCCGGATGAGCGATCCCTGCGTAGGTGCCGCGCAGCTCTTCTGGCACGTCCGGGTGCAGCATGGTCATGCCGCGTACATGTGCCTCGTAAATGATTGTTTGGGAATACCCGTAGTTCGGGCGACGGTCATCGCCCCAGTCGAAGGACTCGTCGACGACGACGGAGAGCATCGTGTCGTGGACAGAGTCGTCGTGATTCGGTTGCGCTGGGTCGTTGAAGTTGTAGGAAAAGACCGAATTGGAATTGTTGATCTGCCCTTCAATTGCTTTCGCATAAGGGTCGAGCAGGAGTTTGGACGGGTCGCATCGATGTCCCTCGTCTGGCGCGTAGGGACCGTGGATGCGGTAGCCATAGCGCTGTCCGGGCCCTATGCCGGGCAGGTAGGCGTGCCACTGGTCATAATCGACCTCAGTGAGTTCAACTGTGGTTTCGTGACGATCCTCGTCAAGGAGACACAATTCAATGCGGTCCGCGATAGATGAATAAACTGCGAAATTTGTTCCATTGCCGTCATACATTGCGCCCAGCGGGTAGGCATGTCCTGGCCAAATATCCATACTCTTAGATTGCCATGAAACCTCGAAAAGAGTGCGCTGAGCGTGGAAAATTGTGAAGCTGGTCGCGAAAATTCCTGCCCGAAGGTGGCGAAAAGTCGCGGAAAATGGCGGAATTTCGACATTTTCTGGTGAGTTTTCGATGCCGGAACGCGCCGTGCCTAAGTCCTCAGGATTTCCCCAACCGGGCCAGAACCTGTTAAGCTTCCCTGCGTCGCTTGATTGACAGGCGCATCGCGGATGTGGCTCAGTTGGTAGAGCATCACCTTGCCAAGGTGAGGGTCGCGGGTTCGAGTCCCGTCATCCGCTCGGTCTGAGATGACTTGGTGGGTTGGCCGAGAGGCGAGGCAGCGGCCTGCAAAGCCGTATACACCGGTTCGAATCCGGTACCCACCTCGGGCGATTGGCGCAGGGGTAGCGCGCTTCCTTCACACGGAAGAGGTCACTGGTTCGATCCCAGTATCGCCCACCATTTGTTTTATGTGCCTTAGACTTCAAGAGACCCTTTAGTCAATAGTTGAAGTCGAAAGGCCATAGGCGATGACGCTAATCGGATTTTTGATTGGCTTGGCTGTCACAGTTGTAGTGGCATGGCTGATCATTAAGAAACACCATCCACAAACAGTATTGATCCTTGCAGGATTGTTGCTTCTTTTCATTTCACTCCCTCTGTCTGAAGAGCCGCTGATGGACAGCGAGAAAACCACGGGGAATATGGTTCTTGACGTCGTGGATTTCTTACGCGACACATTTGCCTCCACATCTGCCAGTCTTGGACTCATCATCATGGCTGTGGGCGGATTCTCTCTGATAATGGAAAAAGTCGGTGCCAGCGCAATGCTGGTGCACCTCGCTATGAAGCCGCTGTCGCGGATCCGTAGGCCATACATTTTCCTTGGAATCGCGTATATTTTCGGACAGTGCCTCGGAATGATCATTCCGTCTGCATCTGGCTTGGCAATGCTGCTTATGGTGACTTTGTATCCCCTTCTGCGTTCCTTGAGGATTTCGCGTCTGAGCGCGGCAGCATTGATTGCGACAACCTCCTGCCTGGATCTCGGGCCAGCGTCGTCGAACTCCAATTTGTCGGCCGAGGTGTCCTCCATGACCGTTCAGAAATACTTCATCGACTATCAGGGGCCTGTGGCAATTGTGACGATGGCAGTGATTGCCATCAGCCACATGCTGATTCAGCGTCATTTCGACAAGAAAGCCGGAACGCTGCCGGAAATGAATCCGCCCTCGAATCTCGAACAGGAAGCATCAGGAGCCTCACCGGATACAGGCAGTGTAAAAACCGAGCTCAAGACCCCCGTCTACTATGCAGTTCTGCCGCTCATACCGCTCGTCTTACTCATTGTTTTTTCGGAATATCTCATCTCCTCCGTCAAGATGAATGTTGCGACGTCAATGCTGACATCAATGTTGGTGGTCCTGATCATCGAAATGATCAGATATCGCTCATTCAGCAGAGCCAGCGAAATCATGAAAGTGTTCTTTCAAGGAATGGGGAAGCAGTTCGTTGCAATTGCCACGCTTATCGTCGCAGGACAGATGTTCGCCGCAGGCCTCACGCAAATCGGATTCATCAAGTTCATTGTCGATGGAGCGTTCAATTTGCACCTGGGCGTTGTCGTCATGACAGTGCTCATGACACTGATAATCCTGTTGACTGCACTCCTTACCGGGTCGGGAAACGCAGCATGGTTCGCTTTTGCACCCCTGGCTCCTCAGGTGGCGCAGCCCCTTGGCCAGCCTGCTGTAGCAATAGCTCTGCCGATGGAGCTGTCGGCGGGCATCGGACGTTCAATGTCGCCGATCTCCGGTGTATTGATCGCGGTGTCGGGTCTGGCGGAAGTCAATCCCGTCGACCTGGCAAAACGCACAATTCCTGTGATGGCGGCGGCGTACATCACGCAGATCACCACATCCTTTATCTGGCTGTATCTGATTCACTGAGAAAGGAGAAGACCATGTTTGACACCATCGTCGCACGCTCCAATGAGATCGCTGACGACCTCATCGCTGTACGTCGTGACCTTCATCAGCATCCGGAACTAGGGTGGGAAGAATTCAGAACCACCAGTATTGTCGTTCAGCGACTTCGCGAGCTGGGTTACATCGTTCGTGTGGGTAAAGAAGTGTGCGAAGAGTCTGCCCGTATGGGAGTGCCTCCCGCAGAGGAACTCGAATCGGCTTACCAGAGAGCGCTGCAGGAAGGTGCACCGGAGGAACTTCTTGAAGCCATGAAAGGCGGTTTTACCGGAGCCGTCGGCATCCTTGAGAACGGTGACGGCCCGGTTGTGGGAATGCGCTTTGACATCGATGCGCTTCCGCTGGCAGAAACGACGGATCCAGAGCATTTCCCGAACAGGGAAGGCTTTCAATCCGTGCATGCCAACACGATGCACGCATGCGGACACGATTGCCACACGAGCATCGGCCTGGGAGTTGCGCAGCTGATGATGGAAATGCGCGATCAATGGTCAGGTACCCTCAAGTTAGTCTTTCAGCCAGCTGAAGAAGGCGTGCGTGGAGCAAAATCCATCGTCGCGCACGGACACCTTGATGATGTAACTGTCATGCTCGGTTCTCATGTGACAGCATCGAACCAATGCAACGAGTTTGATATATACGCGGGCGCAGGCGGATCACTGGCCACAACGAAACTGGACGTGACTTACACCGGTTTGGCGTCTCACGCTGCAGGAGCTCCGGAAAAAGGCAGGAACGTGATGCCTGCTGTTGCTACAGCGATCCTCAACCTGTATGCGCTTCCGCGAAATTCACAGGGAGAAACGCGCGTGAACGTGGGTGTTGTCCACGCTGGATCGGGCCGTAACATCATTGCCAACAATGCCACTATGCTGGTGGAAATTCGTGGCGCCAACACTCAGATCAATGCGTATATGGAGGAATATGCCCGACGGATTCTTGAAGATGCCGGGCACATGCATGGAGTCGAATGCGAGATCACGAAAACAGGAGAAGCAATTTCACTCGAGTCCTCTCCAGAGCTGATGGAGCGCATCGATCGGGTAGCCGAACAAGTTGAGGTGCGCCCCGCTTCGCCCAACCGACTGATTTCACCTGGATCGGAAGACTATTCGTTCATGATGGATCGGGTACAGTCCAATGGGGGCCAGGCTTCATTCATTCGTATCCTTGTTGATTCGCCGACTGCTGGGCATACCGTAACGTTCTCACCAAACGAAGACGCTATGGTGCGTGGCGTACGTATGTTTGTCGGTACAGCGCTTGATGTGATGGCACTACGCTAGACCTTCATGCGACGGTCATCATCGCCAATTGTCCTGCTGGCTCTCCCGGTCTACGTCCCGTCACTGACATGGTCCACCGGTATCGGTGCGCTCAATTCAGTGGTGGTATTGGCCGGGCTGTCCATGCAGATGAGCGAGTCATGGGCATCGGCGATGGTGGGAATCATGGGCGTTGCCGGTGTCATCGCATCTGTACCGATCGGCCGGATGGTCGACCGCATCGGCGACCGCTCATCATTCGTCATCGGCGGGCTGATCGCTGTGCTGGCCGGAACATGCGCCCTGGTATGTCTACGGTTTCCCGGCATTAACCGTGCAGTTGTTGCATTCGTTATCGCGATGGTCGCCATTTCGATCGCCGGAGACATGTGGCAATTGGCGCGGCAGTCCTATGTGGCAGAATCCGTGCCTATGACATGGCGAGCACGATCAATGTCGATGCTCGGAGGAATGTCCAGGCTCGGCCGGTTGATCGGTCCTGCGCTGGCGTCGCTGGCCATTGTGCTGGGAGGTATTCCCGGCACATTCTGGTTCTTCATCGCAGCCACCGTGCTTGCCCTGAGTCTGATCCTGTTGTTCACCGCGCCTACGCCCGAAATTCTGGATGTCAAACCGCCGGCGTCCCAACGATCGTCCAGTGAAACGCCGCCGGCGTCTTTGCAGCGTCGCCCTCGTACCCACGTGGACGTCGTGTCGACCATGCTGCTGTCGGTGGGGACAGTTCTGCTGTCGCTGGTGCGCACCAACCAGATCATTGTGGTGCCTCTGGTGGGCACGAGCCTCGGAATCACAGAGGAACTCATATCAGCGACCTTCGCGATTTCAGCGGGACTGGATGTCGCCGTCTTCTACTTCTCAGGCGCGATCATGGACCGTTTCGGCAGACGAGCATCCGTTCTGCCGTGCCTGTTGATCATGGCGGCAGGGTTCGTGGGATTGGCCCTGAGCGGGGGAGTCGTGAGCTTCATGGTCAGTGCATGTGTCGTGGGGTTCGGCAACGGATTCAGCGCAGGAACCGTTATGACGATGGGAGTCGATCTGTCTCCGGACATCAACCGCTCCCGATTCCTGGGAATCTGGCAGGCCATCTCGCAGGTGGGCCCGACGGTGGGTCCATTCGTGATTTCCGTGCTGGTGGCCGCATGGGGAGCAACGATGAGCGCGTGGGCGACCGCAGTGGCAGCTGCCTGCTGCGCAGTGTGGATGCTCGTGACAGTTCCCACGGCCTACGCTCGCCTCGGTATGGACGAACGAGGCAGGGCGCTGCCCGCTCGAAGCGACGCTCAGTCATAAAACATCCGCAGGACTAATCCAAGCGAAGAGCACACTTTTCTGTTTAAATTGCTCAACGTGAAGGCCGAAACAACCAGCGTGGATGCGATCATGCTCTGCAGCTACGGAGGACCCAGGCAACCCGACGACATTTTGCCGTTTTTGCGCAACGCCACGCGCGGCAAAGGGATCCCTGACGAGCGTCTCATCCAGGTCGGCGGCCATTACAGCCTGTTTGGGGGGAAGAGCCCGATCAATGAATGCAACGACGAATTTTCGCGCGCCCTCGCTGGCGAACTCGAGCAGCGAGGAGTCAAATGCCCAGTCGTTGTCGGAAACCGCAACTGGCACCCCTACTTCACGGAAACACTGACGAGCCTGATCGACCTGGGACACCGCACTGTCCTATGTGTCTTCACCTCAGCGTTCGCTTCTTATTCCGGGTGTCGCCAGTACCGCGAAGATCTGGCTGCGGCGCTCGACGAGCTGGGCGACAAAGCCAGTGAGCTGGTTTTGACGAAAGTGCGTCCCTATTACACGACGCAGGGAATTCTCAGCGCCCACGTCCGTTCCATCACACGCGCAATGCGTGAGCTGGACGACCCGCACCTTGTCCTCGTCACGCACTCCATCCCCGTGTCGATGGAGGCTAACTCCGGTGACCACCACCTGCCCACGTATGTCGGCCAGCACCACCAGCTGGGCGAGGAAATCTGTAGACACGTTAGTGACGAACTGGGGCGAGAGGTGCCATTCGATTTGGCGTACTGTTCCCGATCGGGTCCGCCACAGTCGCGGTGGCTCGAACCGGATATCAATGACCATCTTGAATTCCTGCATGATGGCGGCACGCGCGCCGTGGTCGTCGCGCCGATTGGCTTTATTTCCGACCACATGGAAGTGGTCTACGACCTCGACACTGAAGCCAAGGCGACTGCAGACAATCTGGGAATGGACTATCGGCGCGCCGCCACTCCAGGCACCGATCCAGCGTTCGTGTCCTCGCTCGCTGACGTGGTCTGCGAACGGATCGGAAGCGGGGCAGCGGGCGACGCGATTGACATCAGGTGGCCCGTGACATGCTCGCAGGAATGCTGCCTGCCGCGTGAGTCCTACCAGATGCGTCCAACCTGTTTTAATCACCCCAACCAAGGAGAAACCCATGAGTGAAATGCCACATGGTCACCATCCGGCACCGGTTCACGACCCTCGCGACCGGACCGACATTGACCCCGAAGAAGTCAACGCGCGCGACAATTACTCGCTGCAGTGCGTCTTCCGCACCGTGGTGCCGTTGCCGGCCGACAGCGCACACGACTTGGCGGCGGCAATGGAACGAGCCGTGCGGGACACCGGCGTGGAAATTCGAGGGTGGTATGACGTGGGCGGATACCGCGCTGACGCTGACCTGATGATGTGGGCACTGTCTGACAGCGCCGACAAACTGCAGGCCGGCTACCATGCGATCGTTGCGTCTGACTTGGGCGCAGCTCTCGAACCCGTGTGGTCAGCAATGGCGGCACACAAGGCTGCCGAATTCAACACCCGTCACCTGCCCGCCTGCTTCAACGGTGCAGCGCCGCGCGGATACTGCGCCGTCTACCCCTTTGTGCGCAGCTGGGACTGGTACTACCTGCCGAAAGCTCGCCGCGCTGCCATCTTGAAAGAGCACGGCATGAACGGCGTCGACTACCTGGACGTGCAGGTTTCCACGCTGGCCGCATTCGCGCTGGGGGACTACGAGTGGACGGTCGCCCTCGAATCCGACAGCCTCGACCGCGTCATGGGTGTGCTGCGTCGCCAGCGCGACGCGGAAGCTCGACTATTCGTGCGCGAAGACACTCCGTTCTTCACCGGGCCTCGCGTCGAACTGACCGAGTGGACGGATCGCCAGCCGCTACAGTAGAAGGATGACTACAGACCTTCTTCCCGTCATTGTCGGCGGTGACATCGGCGTGTACGCCATCGGGCGTTCATTCCACGAAGCCTACGGGTGCCGCTGCATCTGCCTGGCGGCATCCCCAACAGATGCGATTACACGCTCCGTCTTTTTTGACGTGGAAACACTTCCGCCACATGCGGATGACCGGCAGACACTTGCAGTCCTCCGCGGGCTGGCAGCTGCGAATCCCGGCAGGAAACTCGTACTCATGGCGAACGACGACCGACACTCGGTATTCGTCGGGCGCTATCACAGCGAACTTGAAAAAGCAGGATACTCACTGCCTTTCCCACCCGTTGAGGTCACCGAACGCGTCACAGATAAAGCTCAGTTCGCACAGATCTGCACCGAACTTGGCATTGACACACCTCGCACCGTCAGCGTGAACGTGGGGAGTGGTGAGACACCCTCGTTACCGTTCGACTTCCCCGTCGTTGCCAAAGCGGCGCGAGGGGACGCCTACGACCAGGTCGACTTCCCAGGTAAACGGAAGATCTATTTCATCGAGACCGCAGCCGAACTGGACGAGCTGTGGGCGACGCTGCGTAAGGCAGGATTCGACGATACGTTCCTTGTGCAGGAACTCATCCCCGGAGACAACACGCAGATGCGTTCCATCACCGCGTACGTCGACTCTCACGGCGACGTGACAATGATCGGGTCGGCACGCGTGCTGCTCGAGGACCATGCGCCCACCATGATCGGCAACCCTGTTGCGATGATCACCGAGCCATTCGACGATCTGTGGGACAGTGCCCGTGCTTTTCTGACCGACACCGGATATCGCGGATTTGCCAACTTCGACGTCAAAGTGGATCCGCGTGACGGCCGAGCCGTGTTCTTTGAAGTCAATCCGCGCATCGGACGCAACAGTTGGTACATGAGCGCCGCCGGCGTGAACCCCATGTCCATCATGGTGCGCGACCTGATTGACCATGAGCACGTCAAGCCGCAGGAAGTGCACAACAAAATTCTCTACTCCCTAGTTCCCGATGCACTGCTGCGCCACTACGTGCGCGATGAAGAACTGCGCCAACGCGTCCACGCGTTGCAGCGCAGCGGCAAGCGCAAGAATCCGCTGGTCTACACCGCTGAAACGTCACTGGTACGATCGGCGATCGTCGCTCTCCAGACGCTCAACCATATCCGCAAGTTCCGACGTTTTTACCCTGAGGCCACAGACCGCTCATTCTAAGGAGGAGCCATCATGGCAACCGAGCTGCGTGAACTGACCGCAGATCAGATGAGGATCGCCGCCGCTGGCGTGATACCGCTGCCGATCGAACAGGCAGCGCCGTGGGAGGCATTCGAACAGACGCAGGGACGGCGACTATGGGGCCGTTTTGCATGGGAAAAAGACGATAAAGACCAGGCGATCATCGCACTGTACGAGTATTCGCTACGCGGAGTGAAGTACTTGTGGGCCAAACACGGACCAGTCTGGCTGAAAGAACAGTCACCCGATAGTGAAGCTGCCTTGCGGGCCGACCTGGTACGCATGGTCAGGAACCGCGACAGAAGCATCGCCTTTATCCGCATGCACGCCTTCTTCCAGGCGCCGGACCTGCATGAGTCACTCCAGTTCATCACATATGACCGCACCGCAATCATTGACATCAGCGGCGGCACTGAGGATTCGATTCTCGCGACCATGACGAAAGACGGACGCCGTGCAGTACGCAGAGCCAAGAAGAAGATGGCCGAGGGAGGCGCGCGAGTCGTTGAAGAAACAGGCCTGACGCGCGCAGCATTCCGTGAGTACTACGAGGTGATGAAGGAAACAGCGCGCAGGGATGGGTTCCATCCACATCCGCCGCAGGTCTACTGGTCGATGCTGGACTCCATGCCCGAATCTTCCCGACTGTTCGGCGTGCGTCTGCCCGATGACACACTGGTGTGCTGGGATCTGGTGTTGGTGCACGATAAGCAAGCTGTTGCCTACTACGGCGCATCGACAGATCAGGCGCGCACCGTGCTGGGGCCTGACGCATTGGATTTTGACGTGGCTGTTCGGCTGGCGAAGGAAGGCGTCAAGGGGCTTGACCTGATGGGCGTGTATTCGCCACGTGTGCCGGAGCTGTATTCGGTGGGCCGCTATAAGCGTCGCTGGTGCCAGTCATTTACTGACGTGGACGGCGCGTGGGACGTGCCGGTGATCCCCGGAGCAGTCAGCGCCCTGAAAGCTGCGTTGGCCACGAAACATGCAGTGGAGAATCTGGTTCGCCGCGCACGCGCTACGATGGCTTGGGACATTGATCGGCACGCACCCGTACAGCGTGCCAGAGAAGGAGCATCATCGTGTCAGAACTGACCGCGACCATTGACGGCAACATTGAACAGATTGACGAAGGAACAACAGGAGCCACGTGGTACTCCTCCAACCGGCGGGTAATCGCCATGAACGTCAACGGCGCACCGACCGATCTGACCGCTGAAATTCCCAATGGCGCTGAAGTCAGCGCTATTACGCTGGATTCTCAGGAAGGTCTGCAGATTCTGCGCCACTCCACCACGCACGTGCTGGCCCAGGCAGTGCAGGATGTATTTCCGGACGTCAACCTGGGAATTGGCCCGTTCATCACGGACGGCTTCTACTACGACTTCGGCAACATCGATGCAGTGACCCCAGAAATGCTTCGCGACCTCGAAAAACGCATGAAGCGGATCATTAAGGAAGGCCAAACGTTCCGCCGCCGCGTCGTCACCGAAGACGAGGCGCGCGCCGAACTGGCTGACCAACCTTACAAGCTCGAATTGGTCACTACGAAGGGATCAGGCGCAGAAGGCGCGTCCGTTGAGGTCGGCCACGGCGAACTGACAATCTACGACAATGTGCGGTGCGACGGCAGCGTCGCATGGAAAGATCTGTGCCGCGGCCCGCACCTGCCGTCCACCAAACTGATCGGCAATGGCTTCGCATTGACGAAGTCGTCGGCAGCGTACTGGAAAGGTGATCAGAACAATGATCACCTGCAACGCATTTACGGCACCGCGTGGGCCAGCAAGGACGACCTCGTCGCCTACCAGGAACGAATCAAGGAAGCACAGCGCCGCGACCACCGGCGACTGGGACAGGAACTTGACCTGTTCTCATTCCCCGAGGAAGTTGGCCCCGGCCTGGTTCTGTTCCACCCCAAAGGCGGTATTTTGCGTCACGTGATCGAAGAGTACGTCACGCAGCGCCACCTGGAAGCAGGCTTTGACTTCGTTCATACGCCTGAGATCACCAAGTCAGGCGTATTCCACACCTCGGGTCACCTCCCGTACTACGCGGACACGATGTTTCCGCCGATGATGGTCGATGAAGAACGCGCAGAAGACGGGCACGTGACGCGTGAAGGCCAGGAGTACTACCTCAAGGCCATGAACTGCCCGATGCACAACCTGATTTTCCGTTCACGAGGGCGTTCCTACCGTGAACTGCCTCTGCGATTTTTCGAAATGGGACACGACTACCGCTACGAAAAGTCCGGAGTGGTGCACGGCCTGACACGTATGCGCGGATTTACGCAGGATGATTCGCACACGTACTGCACACCTGAACAGGCGCGCGACGAAATCACGATGCTGCTGAACTTCTTCTTGTCGATTCTGCGCGAATTCGGGTTGACGGACTTCTATCTGGAACTGTCCACCCGCAGTGATGACGAGTCGAAGAAAGACAAGTTCATCGGCTCGGATGAGGACTGGGATGCGGCAACTCGGATCCTGGAGGAAGCATGCGCGTCAACAGGGCTGGACCTGGTGCCAGATCCAGGCGGTGCCGCGTTCTACGGTCCGAAGGTTTCCGTTCAGGTCAAGGATGCGATCGGCCGCACATGGCAGATGTCCACCGTCCAGTACGACTTCAATCAGCCTGAACGCTTCGGCCTGGAATACACTGCGCCCGATGGTACGCACCAGCGTCCGGTGATGATTCACTGCGCCAAGCTCGGATCCGTTGAGCGCTTTATCGGCGTGCTGACTGAGCACTACGCCGGCGCATTCCCGGCATGGCTGGCACCTGTGCAGGTCAAACTCGTTCCCGTAGCAGACGCATTCGATGAGTACGTCGACCAGGTGGCTGCGAAACTGCGCGCGCGCCACGTGCGTGTTGAGGTCGACCATTCCGATGATCGTTTCGGCAAGAAGATTCGCAACGCCTCGAAGGAAAAAGTGCCGTTCGTGCTGATCGCGGGCGGTGAGGACGAAGAAGCAGGCGCTGTCTCGTTCCGCTACCGTGACGGAAGCCAGGATAACGGCATTCCGGTTGATGAAGCCGTTGAACGCATCGTGCACCACATTGAGACTCACAACAACGAGGACAAAGCGTAGGGAAGGGGAGCAGCGACATGAGGAACGGTCAGCCTCATCCGGGTGACCCGCAGGCGGAAGACTCAGGCGATTTTGCCGGTGAATTGGATGGCTTTGACCGGCTGTGGACGCCCCACCGCTGGGTCTACATCCAGGGAGATCACAAGCCTGCGGACTCGTCAGCAGGAGAATGCCCCTTCTGCGCGGCGCCGGACAAGACAGATGAAGAGGCACTGATCGTTCACCGCGGACGCACCTGCTTCGTATTGATGAATCTGTTCCCTTACAACTCCGGCCACATGCTCGTGTGCCCGTACCGCCACGTTGCCGACTACACGGATTTGACGGACGAGGAACGCATCGAGCTGGGCGAGCTGACCGCCACGGCCATGCGTGTGGAACGTGAGACGGCGGGTGCGCAGGGCTTCAACCTGGGCATGAACCAGGGACAGGTTGCCGGAGCCGGAATCGCCGCGCACCTGCATCAGCACGTGGTGCCCCGATGGGGAGGAGACTCAAACTTTCTGCCGATCGTGGCCCGCTCACGTGCACTCCCCGAACTGCTCGGTGATGTGCGGCAGCGTCTGGCCAAGGCGTGGCCTCAGGGAGATGACAAGTAGATGCTCGGTAATCATGGCAGGTCGGTGGCGACGACGATCTTCACACCTTTCGCCAAACTTCTGCATCGCCTTCACGTCACACCGAATATGGTGACAGCAACATCGACGACACTGGTCGTCATGATTTCCTGTGCGGTGCTGGCACGCGGCTACGTCTGGCAGGCTGGCGTCATACTCGGCGTGATCCTGTTTTGTGATTCCGTTGATGGAGTGCTTGCACGCTACAGCGGACAGACCTCACGGTTTGGCGCGTTCCTGGATTCGACGATGGACCGCCTCGGTGACGGGGCAGTGTTCGGTGCGCTGCTGGTCAATGCCGTATTCCACCTGGAGCCTTCACCTGAACGCACGACCGCGATCATCGCCGGAACGGTCGCGATGGTGGGCGTGGCAGCCGTCCCCTATGCCCGTGCCAAGGCTGAAATTATGGGGATTACCGCGTCGGTCGGTATAGCTGAACGCACTGACCGACTCATCATCGCGTTGGTGTGCGCAGCCCTGACCGATTGGAACCTGTGGTCGTGGTTCTACCCGATCGGACTGATATGGGTGGCATTCGCCTCGCTTATCACGGTGACGCAGCGCGTGCTGTACACGAAAAAGCAGATCGAGGCAGGCGACGCGGGTGAGTAACGCCTGGCAGCTGTCAGCATTTCGCCTCGCTCCGCGCCTGCCACGCTCACTTCTGTTCGGTGCGGCACGAATGGCAGGTGACATCGTCGCCGCACTCCCGCTAGACGTGACGGCGCGGCTGCGCTTCAACCACGAGCGAGTCGCCGGGCATTCGCTCCCTTCGAGCCACGTGCGCCAGGCCGTGCGACTGAGCGCGCAGACCTACGCCGAACAATTCGCGCTCACACACCTCATTGACGGAAACTTGGATGACATGGTGGACGTGCCGCGGATGGACATGCTGCGCGAACTGGCTGCTGACGGCCCCGTTGTGCTCGCCCTCGCACATGCCGGAAACTGGGACCTGGCCGGCGCATGGATGTGCCGCAACGGCCTTCCCGTGTTGACCGTGGCTGAAAAGCTCGACCCACCGGAATTGTTCCAGGCGTTTGTCGACCTGCGCGAAGACCTCGGTATGGAAATTATCGGGGTGGGGAAGAAGGAATCCGTCTTTCACCAGCTCGCTGCCCAGGCGAAGGGACGCGCCAACCTTCTGGTACCGCTGCTGGCAGACCGCGATATTTCAGGCAGAGGCGTTGACGTTGATTTTGGAGGCCGCCGCGCACTTGTCGCAGCAGGCCCCGCAGCTTTGGCACAGCGCCTGGACCGCCCACTGGCAGCCGCGATGATCTATCACACCACAGGTAGCCACATTCGCATCGATATTTCCGACGTGATCGACAATCCCGGCGCTACCCAATCGCGTACCAGTGTGGAAACACACACCCAGGCGTGGGTCGACGCGCTTGTCCCTATGATTCGTGAACATCTGGCACACTGGCACATGATGCAACCGCTATTTGTCGACGACCTCGATCCAGAACGCCTGGCCAGGGCCCGCCGACGCGTCGAGGACTCACAGTGAAAATCGGAATCGTCAACCCCTACGCATGGGACGTGCCTGGAGGCGTCCAGTTCCACGTGCGTGACCTTGCTGAAGAGCTTATCCGCCGAGGCCACACCGTCTCCGTTCTGACTCCGGCCAAACACGACACAGACTTACCGAGCTGGGCCGTCGGCGCGGGTGAGACCATTCCGATCCCCTTCAACGGGTCCGTCGCACGCCTCTCATTTACTCCACGTTCAGCCGTACGCACCAGGAAATGGCTCGACGAGGGCGACTTCGATGTCGTCCATATCCATGAACCAGGGGTGCCATCTGTGTCCTTCCTGGCCTTGATCAATGCGGATGTGCCCATGGTGGGAACATTCCATTCAGCAATGGAGCGCTCCTACGCCAGGGAAATCACCGCGGGCATGATCCGCCCCCTCATGGAGCGCCTGAGTGCGCGCATCGCAGTGTCGGCTGAAGCGCGCCGCACCCTGATCGAACACCATGGTGGTGACGCTGTGATTATCCCCAACGGCGTTGAGACGGAGAACTTCCGTCGCGCTCAGCCGCTGCCACAGTGGGAAGCCACCCAGCACAGGCCGGTGGTCGTCTTCTTGGGACGCCTCGATGAGCCGCGGAAAGGACTGGGCATATTTGCCGGTGCGATCCGCACAGTGCTTGAACACGTCCCCGGGGCGCGCTTTATGATCGCAGGACGCGGCGATGCCGGCCAGATACGAACCGATCTGGAAGGCCTGGGAGACTCAGTGGAGTTCCTGGGCGAAATTACGGACGAGGAAAAAGAATCACTGCTGGCTGGCGCGACAATCTATGTTGCGCCGCAAACAGGGGGAGAATCCTTCGGCATTGTGCTGGTCGAAGCGATGGCTGCAGGGTGTGCCGTCGTCGCATCCGATATCGAAGCCTTCCGAGCCGTTCTCAACAATGGTGACGCCGGAATGTTGTTCCACAGCGGTGATTCGGCTGCACTGGCGGACGCCCTCGTCAATGCCTTGAGCGACGCGGACGCTTTGGACGAACTTGCCGTACGAGGGCAGGCCGCATCAGCCGCCTATGACTGGTCGACCGTCACTGATCGCATTATGGCTGTGTACCAGACCGTTGTGGCCGGGGCGCGTGAAGATCCTGGCAGGCAGAACGCCTTGTCGCTCATGCGTGGCGGACGGCTGCGGGAGGTTGACCAATGAGCCTGTGGCAGTGGATCCTCCTGGCCGGTGTCATCGTGGTTGTGGCGGTATTGATCTGGCAGTGCGTCATGTTGGCTGGGCGCCTGGACAGGTTGCATTGGCGCGTGACGATGTCACGCGTCGCCCTCGACACGCATTTGATCAGACGAGCCGTCGATGCAGGGCTGCTGGCGGCCAGCGGACTGGCAGGACAGGGAAGCGCCGACTTGGACGATGCTGCCGCGCGCTGCCTGGCGTTGAGCGGAACCCCACTGGTGGATGACGATTTCGACCGCAAGCGTGACATTGACGGACTGTCTGACGGCGATGCGCAGATGGCTGCAAGACGTCTGAATGCCGAGTCGGCCCTGTCGCGACAGATTCGTGCGTGCATGACACCCCAGCTGCGCGACGAGGCGCGTGACGATGCCGATGCTGCACACCTGATCAGCGCTCTCGACGCGTCGCACTACCGCGTGCATGTGGCTCGTTCAGTGCATAATCTAGACGTGACACAAATTAGGCGACTGCGTGCTCATCCGTTGGTGCGCATCGCTCACCTGTACGGCCATGCACGAGTGCCATCGAGCATCGACTTCGACGACGCGCAGTAACTAAAGGCGGTGAGACCCGTGAGCGAGCAACGTGTGAAGTGGGGAGGTCCCGGCGAGGACTACCGCCTTGCCAGGATTGGTCGCGTCGGCGGGAATCAGTGGGCTGACGCCCCGGCAGGCGCGCCGGCAACGGGTGTGCCCAGTCCGCAGGAAGTCGCTCCCGTGTGGTCTCCGCCCACGCGCAAGCGCTCGATTGCGTGGTTTGAAATCATTTTCACCATTGTTGGCGTGGCGGCACTGGGTTTTGCGCTGTTCGGATACGTGCGCACCGGTGGTTTACCGTCAACAGTTCTGACCGGAGTGCTGGCATTGATTCCCTTGGGATTCATCATCGCAGTGCTGCGTTTTATTGATCGCTGGGAACCCGAACCGTGGGTCGCGATGCTCGTGACCTTCGTGTGGGGAGCGGGAGCTGCAGCAGTGGTGGCGATGGTGATCAACACTGCGCTGCAGACGAACATCCAGTTGATCACCGGGCACTCAGGCCTGACGATGGTAGCTACGGCCTCGATCGTGGCACCCATCGTGGAAGAGACCCTCAAGGGCGCGGGCGTGGTGTTTGTTCTGGCCTGGCGACGTCACCGCATCAACTCGCTGATTGACGGTATCGTCTACGCCGGAATGGCAGGCGCAGGTTTCGCGTTTATCGAGAACATCCAGTACTTCCTGCGCAGCTCAGAAGAGGGCCAACTGATGATCACGTGGTTCCTGCGCGGCATCATGAGCCCGTTCCTGCATCCGATGGCCACCTCGTTCATCGGGCTGGCGGCAGCGTGGGGCGTGGTGCGCCACAAGTCGGGTCTCGCATGGGTCTGGACCTTGCCGCTGGGGTGGATCGTCGCGGTCCTCATCCACGGATCGTGGAACTACCTGGCCAGCACGTCGATGGAACGGTGGTTCGTGTTTTACCTCTTCGTCGAGGTCCCGATTTTCATCGCGTGGATCGTCGCGCTGCTGGTCATGTCCGCGCGGCAGGCGCGCACCATTGCCAACGGGTTGGAGCCCTATGTGCGTACCGGATGGATCCTGCCGGGCGAAGTGACAATGGTGGTCAACCGCGGTGCCCGCCGTTCAGCCGTTAGGTGGGCAGCTCAGGGCGGTCGCGCTGCCAAACGCGCCATGAAGAATTTCCAGCGACTGGCTGCCGCATTGGGAATGGATGAAATGATCCACCGTAAGGCAGGTAGGCACGCAGATCGCGTGGCACAGGATCAGGACATGCTGCAGCAGTTGATCGCGTCCCGAGACGTGTTCCTGACGCGCACGCGCAGTGCTCACGCCAACAGGCAGATTGGACGATAACGAGTGAGTGACCTTGGACCGGAATGGATTCCAGACCAAGACGGCATACCGTTCCGACGCGCTGCCCGCGTAGCCGTATTCGACGAGGACGGCAAGCTGCTCCTCGTGCGCGGACACGATTCAGAAAATGTCACACGCTCCTGGTGGTTCACCACAGGAGGCGGGCAGGAAGAAGGCGAAACACTGCAGCAGACGGCGGTGCGCGAAATTCGTGAAGAGACGGGGATCGCCCTGGATCCGACTCGTCTTGTTGGCCCTGTCCTGCATCGGCGCGCGCTGTTCGATTTTCTCAACGTGACAGCGCGCCAGGAGGAATGGTTCTTCGTTGCGCACGTGCACCGCACAGAGTTGAACTGGGACGGCTGGACTGAACTGGAGCGCAGCGTGCTCGATGCGATGACGTGGTGGGACCTGGACGATCTTGAGGTCGAAGCCCGAAGAGCGGAAGTCTATCCACGTGACCTGGTCGCGATGGCTCGTCAATGGAAAGACGGGTGGGATGGGACCATGATCGAGCTTGACGAGTCATCCGTCGGGTAAAGTAGCCACCACATCAGCCACTGAGGAGAATGTCATGTATGTGCCCGTAATTCCCACCGTCCGACATGCCGATATGTCTGAGGGTGCAGGACGGTTCTCACCTGTCACGACGAAACTGGTTCAGGACGCGACGCAACTGGGTATTGACACGGCACTGGAGCCTTTCCAGGAAAAGGAGGCGTACGCCCTGACGATCGGTGAGGACGGCACTCATATTCGGGCCATCACCGAGGTTGGTGTGGTGCGCGCCAGCCGCACACTGAATCAGCTCAAGAGAGGCGGAGTCGCGCTGAGCGGAACGATTGTGGACTGGTCCGAATTCGAATGGCGCGGCCTCATGATCGACACTGTGCGCCACTTCTTTTCCCTCGATGTCCTCAAGGAGATCGTCGATTTGATGGCAAGCCTGTCACTGAACGTCCTTCATCTGCACGTGAGCGACGACCAGGGGTGGCGAGTCGAAATTCCCGCTCTTCCCGAACTGACGGAAAAATCATCACAGAGTGCCGTGAATGGCGAAGGTGGCGGATACCTGACTGTCGAGCAGTACAACGATCTGCGACGCTACGCGAGTGCCCGCGGAGTTGACGTGGTGCCTGAGGTTGATATGCCGGGACACACCAACGCCGCACTGCACGCGATGCCGGGTCTGAATCCCGACGGTCAGGCGCGGGATGTCTACGAAGGTATCGACGTGGGAATGTCGACGCTGAGCACGCAGGCAGCCGACACCGAACGCTTCATGGACGAAGTGATCGGACAGCTGGCAGCTGACTCGCCGCTCGGTATGCATATCGGCGGCGACGAAAGCCATTCCACACCTCACGACGAGTTCCGCGCCCTGGTCACAATGGCGGTGGAACGCGTCCACGCATGCGGCAGTCGGGCGATCATGTGGCAGGAAGCGGGCGCAATGGCACACGAGGGCGACATCGTGCAGCTGTGGGATACCACCAACAATCATACTGAGGGCGTGCTGGCGGGCGTTGAGCGCGGTGCACGCGTCATCGTGTCGCCTGGACAGAAATCATATCTGGATATGAAAGAGAATGCCGATGAGCCGTGGGGCCAGGACTGGGCCGGGCCTCTACCGTTCCGGACAGCGCTGGAGTGGAATCCGCGCACCGCGCTTGAAGGGCTGGATCCTCGGGCGGTGATCGGTGTTGAAGCATGTGTGTGGGCAGAGTACATCCGCACGCGTGAACAGCTCTTTGAGAAGCTCCTGCCGCGTCTGACTGCCATTGCTGAGGTCGCATGGACCGGCAGTGGTGACGACAAGTGGGAGGAATTCTCCCGGCGCGTCACCTCACTCACGGAACTGTGGGATGCCAAGCGGCTCACCTGGCACCGTTCAGAAGGCGTCGACTGGAAGTAGCCGAACCTAGAACAGGGCAGCGACGAGCGCGTCGAGGCGACGCACGGCCAGAGAATTGGGAATCGCGTCGCGGACAGCGGACTTGGCGCAAAAAGCGACGCCCCATCCTGCGGCCTGCATCATGGGGATGTCGTTCGCGCCATCACCAATGGCAACGCACCGTGAGGGGGATACTCCCAGCTGAGCTGCCCATTCAGTGAGCTTACGGACCTTCACGTGCGATGTCACGATCTCTCCGAGGACCTGGCCGGTCAGGTGCCCGTTACGCACTTCCAGTCGGTTCGCACAGTAAAAATCGATGCTCAGTCGCGTTGCCAATGGGCCGACGACTTCCTCGAACCCGCCGGAGACCACACCAAAGGCACCGCCGGAAACGGAGTGGACACTTTTGATGAGTTGCTTGGCGCCGGGGGTGACGGTGAGGGAGCGGGTCACGTGGCGGAACACGGTCTCAGGGACGCCGGCAAGTGTGGCGACCCGCTCCCGCAAGGACTGCGCAAAATCGATCTCACCGTTCATTGCCCGCGCGGTCACTGCCGCCACTTCCTGACGCGTACCGGCCCACTCGGCAAGTTCTTCGATCACTTCCTGAGCGATCAGCGTTGAATCCACGTCGGTGACGATCAGCGCTGGCCCGCCTTCTTCACGAACAGAAACAGGGACAACCAGAACATCTCCCCACCGTGACAACGCGGCGTGCGCACCGTCAAGATCCAGCATGCCCACACCGTCATCACCCTCGCGCACGCAGGCCACCACGCACGCAGGGACGTCCCCGCCAATCGGGTTCGCCACGAACGGCAATGCTCGCACATGTATTTTTGAACGGCGCACACCGGCAAAATCTGCCAGTGCGCGAACTGCCGGAGCCTCGTACGGAAAACTTGCGACGTCATGCGGGGCAATGACGCAAAGTGCTGCGCCAGCCCGTTGGCTCACTTAGTCACCACCATGCCCTTGGGGACGACGGTGATGCCGGACTCGGTGACGGTGAAACCGCGAGCGCGATCATGTTCCAGGTCCACACCGACCGTCGCTCCTTCTTCCACGACGACGTCCTTATCCAGGATCGTCTTGGAGACGATGGAGTGGCGACCCACGCGGGTGTTGCCCATGACGACCGAGTCAGTGACCTGAGCCCACGAGTGCACGTACACGCCAGGCGAAATGATCGAATGGTAAACCTCGCCGCCCGAGACAATCGAGCCGGGGGAGACAAACGAGTCGACGGCGTGCCCCATACGCGAATGCTCATCGCCGTAGACGAACTTTGCCGGCGGCAAGGAGCCATCGATGAGGGTCATCGTCGGCCAGTCGCGGTTATAGAGGTTAAAGATCGGGTGGACGCTGATCAGGTCCATATTCGCGTCGTAGTACGCGTCCAGTGTGCCGACATCGCGCCAGTAGTCGCGGTCCCTCTCTGTGGACCCGGGCACGATGTTGTCCTTGAAATCGTAGACACCGCACTGCTGACGTTCGACGAACCACGGGATGATATTGCCACCCATGTCGTGATTTGAATCCTCGTTTTCCGCGTCTGCACGAAGTGCGGCGACGAGGGCGTCCGTATCGAACACGTAGTTACCCATAGATGCGAGCACTTTGGTCGGATCATCCGGCAGACCCTCAGCGTTTTGCGGCTTCTCGAGGAAGTTCTTCACCACGCCGCCTTCGGCGTCGATGACGCCCAGAGCGGGGGCGAGTTCAACCGGTTGGCGGATGCCTGCCACAGTTGCCGGAAGACCGGACTCAATGTGGTGCTCCACCATCTGAGAAAAGTCCATGCGGTAGATGTTGTCGGCACCAATGATCACCATGTAGTCAGGGTGCTCGTCCTCAATGACGTTCAGGGACTGGTAGATCGCGTCGGCACTGCCCAGGTACCAGTGCGGTCCCCGTCGTTGCTGCGCCGGTACGGGAGCAATGAAGTTACCCAGCAACGGTGACATATACCACGTCTTTGTAACATGTCGGTCCAGCGAATGCGACTTGTATTGGGTGAGCACGACGACACGCATGTAGCCGGAGTTGACGATATTGGACAGCGCGAAGTCAATCAGTCGGTAGTTTCCACCAAAAGGTACTGCAGGCTTGGCTCGATCCATGGTCAAGGGCATGAGACGCTTGCCTTCGCCACCCGCAAGAACGATTGCCAGGACATGTTTTTTTGCCATGTCTCAAGGGTAGGCAATAATCAGCGTGAATGTGCGCAAACGACACGAGATGCGCTGCTGTTCGATAAGCTCTCAGTAGGAGGCAGCCATGCGTATAGATTTATTGACACGTGAATATCCGCCGCACGTCTACGGCGGTGCGGGTGTTCACGTGACTGAACTGGCTCGCGTATTGCGAAGCCTAGGTCCTGACATTCGGGTTCACGCATTTGATGGTCCCAGGAAGCCGGGGGACGAGGGTGCCCTCGACGGTGTGCGAGGATACGACGAACTTGCCGAACTGGACGGCGCAAATGCAGCGTTGCGCACACTCGGGGTGGATCTGCAGATGGCGGCCCACACCGACGGAACTGACCTGGTGCATTCGCACACGTGGTACGCCAACTTTGCCGGATATGTGTCGAAGCTGCTGTACGACGTCCCTCACGTTGTTTCCGCACACTCGCTCGAACCGTTGCGTCCGTGGAAGGCCGAGCAGCTGGGCGGTGGCTACCGTCTGTCCAGCTTCGCTGAGCGCATCGCCTACGAGAACGCTGACGCGATCATTGCGGTGTCCAACGGGATGAAAGATGACATCCTGCGCTCGTATCCCAGTGTCGAAGAGGACAGGGTTCACGTCATCTTTAACGGTATCGATCTGAATGAGTGGCGCAAACCCTCCACCGAGGATGAGAAAGCCAACCAGGCGCGCGTGCTCAAGGAATTCGGTATTGATCCTGACCGGCCCACAGTGGTCTTCGTCGGGCGGATCACCCGTCAGAAAGGTCTGCCGTACTTCCTGCGCGCAGCTCGCCAGCTTCCACGAGATGCTCAAATCGTGCTGTGTGCAGGAGCGCCGGACACCAAGGAAATCGCCGCTGAGGTCGACACGTTGGTCAAGGAACTGGCGGCCGACAGAGACGGGGTCGTGCTCATCTCCCAGATGCTGCCGCGAACCGATCTGTGTGCAATCCTGGACGTGGCGACCGTCTTCATCACTCCGTCTGTGTACGAGCCGCTGGGCATCGTGAACCTGGAGGCTATGGCGATGGAGTTGCCGGTGGTGGGCACACGCACCGGCGGAATTCCCGACGTTATTGTCGAGGGAGAAACCGGCTACCTTGTTCCCATCGAGCAGAAGACTGACGGAACCGGAACCCCCATTGATCCAGAAGCGTTCGAATCTGCGATGGCTGAACGCATCAATGCCGTGCTGGCTGATCCAGGGCAGGCGCGTCAGATGGGCAAAGCCGGCCTGGAGCGGGCGCGCACTGAATTTTCGTGGGACACAATCGGCCAGCAGACACTCGACCTTTATCGCGCGCTGGTGGGCTGATGAGGCAAGGTTCTGGCTACACTGAAGACATGGAGAACGTTGTTGATCTACACGACGTCACGCTTGAGCGCGGCGGATCCCACCTTGTTGATTCCCTGACGCTGTCGACGCATCGCGGTGAACACTGGGTCATTGTTGGCCCGAACGGTGCAGGCAAAACCAGCTTGATCCGACTGATTAGTGGGCGCGAGCGCGCAACCAGCGGTTCCGTGACCATTCTGGGCACGCCGATCGAAGAAGCCGACCCCGGGGAATTGTCCGCGCGCATCGGCTTTGCTTCACAGTCACTGACGGCACGAATCTCAGTGTCCATGCCGGTGCGCATGGCGGTGATGACCGCAGCATGGGGCAGGTCGATTACCTACGGCGAACAGTACGACACTGAGGACGAGGGGCGCGCAGATAACCTGCTGCACCTGTTCGGCGTCTCGCACCTGGCGGAGCGCCGTTTCGGAACGCTGTCAGAAGGGGAGCGCCAACGCGTCGCACTGGCTCGCGCACTCATGGCGGACCCGGAAATTCTGATACTTGACGAACCGAGTGCCGGACTTGATCTGGGGGCGCGTGAACTGCTGGTGGAGGCGCTGACGGAGCTGAGCGGGGATGCTCGTTCACCGCAACTGCTGCTGGTTACCCACCAGATTGAAGAAATTGCACCCGGCTTCACGCACGGCGTGGTGATGTCACAGGGCCACCTCGTTGCGAGCGGGCCAATTGAACAGACTTTGACCAGTGAGACCCTGTCGACGGCATTCGATCTGCCGCTGGAGGTCGGTCACGGTGACGGGCGCTGGTGGGCGCGTATGAACAGGGACCGGAAACCCGACAGTTCCCGTCGACACTGAAACGGAGGAAACAGTGGTCTTTTATTGGTGGCTTCTCATCGCACTAGGCTTGGGCATCGTCGAGATGCTGTCACTCGACCTCTTCTTCCTCATGCTGGCTATTTCGGCACTTGCAGGCGGAATTGCCAGCGCTGCCGGAGGGGGAACAGGCGTGCAGGTGGCCGTGTTTGCGGTCGCCAGCCTGCTTCTTCTCCTTCTCGTTCGTCCATGGGCTAAGGCGCATCTGACACGCACGAACCCGAATATTCGAACCAATGCACAAGGGCTGATTGGAACAGACGCCCTCACGCTTACTCGAGTCAACAGAATCGACGGGCGTGCCAAAGTTGCCGGCGATACGTGGAGCGCGCGCTCGGCGGACGGTCGGGAAATCCCCGCCGGCGTCCACGCGCACGTTGTCCGCATCGATGGGGCAACAGCCATTATTGAACGTAACGAACCCCCTATGCAGTGAGAGGCTGTCACAATGTTTAACTCATTCGGGCAGACAATCGGAATGGCGCTGATCTTCCTCATCGTGCTGTTCGTTGTCGTCACCGTAGCCAAGTCAATCCAGGTGGTCCCGCAGTCGCGGGCCCTGGTGGTGGAACGTCTCGGTAAGTTCCAGTCGGTGCTCTACGCCGGACTTCACGTCCTGGTACCTTTCCTTGATCGCATCGCAAGCAAGGTTGACCTGCGTGAACAGGTCCAGTCGTTCCCACCCCAACCTGTCATTACCGCTGACAACGTTGTGGTCTCCATCGATTCGGTCATTTACTACCAGGTCAACGATCCGCGTAGCGCGACCTACGAAATCGCGAACTACATTCAGGCTATCGAGCAGCTCACCGTCACGACGCTGCGTAACGTGATCGGCTCAATGGACCTCGAGCAAACACTGACCAGCCGCGACCAGATCAACTCTCAGCTGCGCGGCGTCCTGGACGAGGCAACCGGCCGCTGGGGCATTCGCGTGAATCGAGTCGAGCTCAAGGCCATCGATCCGCCGCCGTCCATTCAGAACGCGATGGAGCAGCAGCTGCGCGCTGAGCGCGACAAGCGTGCCGCCATTTTGACTGCTGAAGGTGTGCGCCAGTCTCAGATCCTCAAGTCTGAAGGTGACAAGCAGTCCCAGATTCTGCGCGCTGAAGGTGCCGCACAGGCCGCAGTGACGAAAGCTCGCGGTGAATCCGAGGCCATCCAGACCGTGTTCAACGCCATTCACGCCGGCAAGCCGACCCCGGATCTTCTGTCCTACCAGTACCTGCAGATGCTGCCGCGTATCGCTGAAGGTGAAGCATCGAAGGTCTGGGTTGTGCCAACTGAGCTGACAGCCGCCCTCGACGCTGTGGCGAAAGGCTTTTCAGGTGGGGGAACGGATGGAGAATCCGGGCCGGCTAAGCCGACCATGCCGCCCAACCCTGTGAGGCACTCAAGCCAGGCACCGATTGTAGACACCCGTCCCAAAGGGCCGAGCGTCCTCGATGAGCCAACGCAGGCCCGCCCCTCCGAAAAGCTCAAAGACCTGATTGAGCCGATCGAAGATGTGGAGCTGCCTCCAGAGGAGAATGAGAAATAGATGGATCAGTTGTCCGACTCGGTGATGCGTGAAGTTGCCGATCAGGAAATTCGCTTTATCCGCCTGTGGTTCACGGATGTGGCCGGCGTACTCAAATCGCTGGCCATTGATCCAGGTGAATTGGAGGATGCGCTCAGCGAAGGTATCGGCTTTGACGGTTCCTCGATCGAGGGGCTGACACGCGTCCACGAGTCGGACATGCTCCTGAAACCAGATCCCAGCACCTTCCAGGTTTTACCGTGGGGTAGTGAGGACGACAAAGTTGCACGCATGTTTTGCGATGTCCTCACCCCCGACGGTGAGCAGGCCCGATCCGATCCGCGAGGAACGCTGGAACGTACTGTGCAGCGTGCAACCGACATGGGATTCACCGTGATGGTGCATCCCGAGATTGAGTTCTACCTGCTGCATAAGCCTGCAACCCCCGATCACCTCGTTCCCATTGACGGTGCCGGCTATTTCGACCATGTCACGCGATCCATTGCCCACGATTTTCGTCGTCGCCTGGTTCACATGCTCGAAAGCATGGACATCGCCGTCGAACTGTCCCACCACGAAGGCGGCCCTGGGCAAAACGAAGTTGACCTGCGGGCAGTCGATGCGGTTCGGGCAGCCGACAACATCATTACCGCCCGCACGCTCATTGAATACGTGGCACTGAGCGAGGACGTCGTCGCCACTTTTATGCCTAAGCCGTTTGCCGATTACCCCGGCTCAGGCATGCACACCCACCTGTCACTGTTCGAAGGTGACCACAACGCATTTTACGATCCGGCCGGCACGTATCAGCTGTCAGCTACCGGACGCCACTTCATCGCCGGACTGCTGGCGCATGCCCGCGAAATCAGCGCGATCACCAATCAGCACGTCAACTCGTTCAAACGTTTGTGGGGCGGGGGAGAAGCTCCCTGCTACGTGTGCTGGGGTCACAACAATTCATCGGCACTGGTTCGTGTGCCACTGTATAAGCCGGATAAACGGCGCTCAGCGCGGATTGAATACCGCGCACTTGATCCGGCGTGCAACCCCTACCTTGCGCTGTCAGTGCTCATCTCCGCAGGCTTGGATGGCATTGACAAGAAGATGGAGCTCATGCCTGAAGCTGAGGACAACGTGTGGGACCTGTCCGAACACGAACGTCAGGTTCTTGGCATCGATTCCCTGCCCGCCTCCTTGCACAGCGCCCTGGAATGTATGAAGAATTCCGATCTTGTCGCTCAGACCCTGGGTGAAGAAGTCTTCGACTACGTGCTGCGCAACAAGTTCAAGGAATGGGCTGAGTACCGCCACCAGATCACGCCCCAGGAAATCAGACAATTCATTAAGGCCAATTGATGCGCAGCGAGCGCATTGAAGCGCACCTGCGCAGTGCAGGCTTTCACGATGCCCGCACCAGCGCGGACTATTTCAGGCAGCTTCCTGACAGTGCCGACATCTGGATGCGGGCAGCTCAGACCAGTGCCGATCCAGACCTGGTTGCCCTCCAGCTCGTGCGACTGCACGAAGCTGACCCGAATGCTCTGCGCCACGTACTCAACCACGGTGCAGCGCGCCAGCTTGCCGCCGTGATGGGCGCATCGCGTCCCCTCGGCGATTTTATTGTTGCCCACTCTGACGCCATTGACGCGGTGTGGGTCGAGGCACGTGATGCTCGCCAGGTCATCCTCGACGCTCTTGCCTCGGCTACCGCAACAGCAGATGACCTGCGACGAGCGTACAGAAACGTGTTGATTTCGATTGCCGCCACTGACCTGACGGACTCCGACCCGGTTGGGCACTTGCCTGAAGTGGCTGCACGGCTGACTGATGCTGCTGACGCGGCGTTGGAAGGTGCCCTGTTGTTGGCACGGCGCCAGATCGATCCCGATCATACTGTCAAGTTCGCGATCATCGCTATGGGTAAGACGGGGGCGCGTGAACTGAACTATATTTCGGACGTTGACGTCATGTACGTGGTGGGCGTGCAGGAAGGCCAGTCAGAGCGCAGCGTTATTGAAATTGCCACGCGGCTGGCAGCGATGACCGCTCAGGCGTGTTCTGGTGCGGGCAGTGAGCCACCGCTGTGGGCAGTTGACGCCACGCTGCGGCCGGAAGGCCGTGACGGCGCGCTGGTCAGAACCGTCGAATCCTACGTCGCCTACTACCAGTCCTGGGCGCACACCTGGGAGTTCCAGGCACTGCTCAAAGCGCGCCCGGTGGCAGGGGATCGTCATGTCGGACAAGACTTCATTGACGCGATTACTCCATTTGTGTGGTCCGCCGCGGACCGCGAAGGGTTCGTGGACAACGCCCGCACCTTGAGGCAACGCGCCGAAGCCCTGGTCCCGGCTGCGGACAGCGACCGGGAACTTAAACTCGGTGCCGGAGGACTTCGGGACGTCGAATTTACGATTCAGCTGCTCCAGCTTGTTCACGGGCGCACAGACGAATCGATCCGTATTGCCGACACCGTCGGAGCAATCCGGGCACTGTCCGACGGAGGATATGTTGCCCGAACGGATGCACGCGACCTGACGCACTGCTACTGCTTCCTGCGCACTGTTGAGCACCGGGCCCAGCTGGCACGCATGCGCAGAACACACATGATCCCCTCATCAGGACACGAACTGCGGCGTATTGCCCGAGCGATGGGGCCGGAGCTCATGAGCGCGGAAAACCTCATCGACACCGTGGACGACGTGCGTGAGCGCGTCCGCAGGCTGCATGACGATATGTTCTACCGGCCGATTATTGCGGCCACCGCCCGCCTGGCTCCCGACGAAGCCGCGCTGGATCTGGAGGCTGCCAAGGCTCGTTTGGCGGCGCTGGGGTATCTGGATCCTGCCGGAGCGCTCGGTCATATCAAAGCTCTGACACACGGCACGTCACGCCGTGCCACCATTCAACGCCACCTGTTGCCTGTCTTTATGACGTGGCTTGGGCACGGAGCTGACCCTGACCTCGGGCTGTTGAACTTCCGTACCCTGTCCGAACGCATCGGCGATTCGCATTGGTACCTGTCGCTTCTGCGCGATTCAGGTCTGGCGGCCTCACGACTGTGCGAACTCTTGCCGTCCTCACGCTGGGTTGCCTCCGCTCTTGCTGAGTTGCCTGAAGCAGTGCAGTGGCTTGACGGTGATGAGCAGCTCAAAGCGCGCGACCGTCAGCGCCTGATCAACGAGGTGGACGCGCTTATCTCGCGACACAGCGACACTGAACAGGCCATGTGGCGCGTGCAGGCGGTACGTGTACGTGAAGTGACGCGCGCAGCCCTGGGAGATGCATTGGCACATGTTGCCCCTGTGCGAACCGCCATTGCGGACGCTTCGGATGTGGCGCTTCATGGCGCACTGACTATCGCGACTCGCCAGTGGAGCAGTGAGCACGCAGACGCGCAGCCGCCACGCCTGGCTTTTGTTGCGATGGGTTCATACGGCGGACGCGAATCTTCGCTGATGTCCGACGCCGACATTATTGCCGTTCACGAGGGGGACGCCGGTGCCGCCGTTGACATCACCATGCGCGTGAAAAAGCTGCTCAGCTCTGTCCACGAGGGATCGGGGCTGAGCGTGGATATGGATCTGCGACCGGAAGGAAAATCCGGGCCAGTTTCGCGCACGGTGAGCTCCTATGAGGAGTATTACCAGCGGTGGGGATCAGTATGGGAACGTCAGGCACTGTTACGAGCCAGACCCGCAGCAGGTGACGGGGAGCTGCTGGCCGACTTCTTTGCCGCCATCGATCCGATCCGCTACGATCAGTCACCCTCGGACGCTGATATCCAGCAGATTCGCCTGCTGAAAGCTCGAATGGAACGCGAGCGACTGCCTCGTGGTATTGAGCCGACGCGGCATGTCAAACTTGGCGTGGGGGGAATGAGCGACGTGGAGTGGGTCGTGCAGCTCATGCAGATGCGTCACGTTCACAGCTGTGAGGAGCTGCGCACCACCTCCACGCAGCGCGCGCTGGCGGTCCTACGACACAGCAACCTGATCAGCGGAGAGGACGCTGATGACCTGGATCGCGCGTGGAGTTTAGCTCGACGCATCCGTACGGGAAACGTGCTGGCAACCGGGCGCACATCCGGGGTCAAAATCGACGTGCTGGCGCGCTCGGGTGCGAAACTGGCTTCGCTGGCGCACTTGTTAGGATATGGGGCAGGCGGCTATCACGCCCTGGAAGAGGACTGGCTGCGTGCGGCCCGGCGTTCACGGGATGTGATGGAACGGCTCTTCTGGTCAGACTCACGGTGAATGGCATCTTGAGGAAGTAGGAAATGAAACTTGTTCTTGTCCGGCACGGACAAACCGCCGCCAATCGATCACACGCACTGGATACGGGCCGTCCCGGCGCACCCCTCGACAAGCGAGGACGTAAACAGGCCGAATCGCTGGCAGCGCGGTGGGAAAACGATATTGCACCGGCACCAGGCCTGGTGGTCGTCTCACCTTTGATCCGAACGCGGCAAACAGCAGCACCGCTGATCGCCCGCTTCAACCCACACGTGTGGATTCGACCCGGCATCCGTGAAATCGAGACAGGCGACGGTGAAATGGCGGTGGACCGCGCCTCGGAAATGACGTACGTGCGCACCATCGTCCACTGGGCTCAGGGCAATCTGGATGCCAGAATGCCGGGTGCGCAAAACGGGCATGAAGTACTGGCACGGGTGCGTCCCGTCATCGGAGAAATTGAACAGTGGGCCGAGGAGCACAAGGACGGAGTCGTCGCACTTGTCGCGCATGGCGCTATTTTGCGCACAATCACACCCGTGCTTGCCTCGAATGCGGATGCGCGCATGACGGTAACCAATCCGATGCGCAACACCGGCACCACGGTGCTCGATCGTGAAGGCGTCCAGTGGGTTGCGCGCACATGGAACGACCGTCCGATCGACCAATGGCCCGTGCCCGACGGCGAGATTCCACTGGTGCGATCAGAACTGAGTGCTTAGAGAACCTTCGAGAAGAACGCCTTGGTGCGTTCGCGCGTGGGATGCTCGATGACGTCGGAAGGCTTCCCCGCCTCCACAATCACACCCTCATCCATGAACACGACCTGGTCGGCCACTTCGCGCGCAAACCCAACCTCGTGCGTGACAGCCACCATCGTCATGCCGGAGCGGGCCAGATCTTTCATCACGCCGAGCACTTCGTCAACCAACTCAGGGTCGAGGGCTGACGTCGGCTCATCGAACAACAACAGCTCCGGGTCCATGGCAAGTGCGCGCGCAATGGCAACACGCTGCTGCTGGCCACCGGACAGCTGCGAAGGATAGTGCTGAGCACGGTCAGCCAGACCGACACGATCCAGCAGCGACAGCGCCGTTTTCTGCGCCTCTTTTTCCTTGACGCCCTTGACGTGCACAGGTGCTTCCATCACATTTTCGAGGGCGGTCATATGGGGGAACAGGTTGAAACGCTGAAACACCATGCCAATGCGAGAGCGTTGCTGAGCGATGACCTTGTCGGGCAGGTCATGCAGAACAGGCTGACCAGATGAGTCAGTGGTTTCGCGGTACCCAATCAGGTCGCCTTCAACATAAATCCTGCCTGCGCTGATACGTTCCAACTGGTTAATGCAGCGCAGGAGGGTTGATTTTCCTGAACCGGACGGCCCCAGGATCACGCACACCTCGCCGCTGCGTACCGTCAGGTCGATGCCGCGTAATACATGAATATCACCGAAGAACTTGTGAACTGCCTGCACGGAGACCATCGGGGCAAGTGAAGAGCTCATGGTGTGACCTCGATAAATGGATCGTTTTTCGTGGTGTGAGAGGAATTGATGGCGCTCTGGCGTCCCGTCTTGTGCGAGGAAGTGCCGGTAGTGCCTTCCGGGCGGTCAGAGGTAAAGCCACGCCCATAGTGCTGCTCAATGAAGTACTGAATGACCATCAACAGCGAGGTGATCGCCAGATACCACAGTGCGGCCGCGATCAGCAGGGGGATCGGCACGAACAGCGCCTGCCCCTTGGTGCGCGCCACGAACGTCAATTCCAGAGTGAACGGAATGGCGGCAACCAGAGAGGTGGTCTTGAGCATCGAGATCGTCTCATTCCCGATCGGCGGGACAATCACGCGCATTGCCTGCGGCAGGATAATGCGACGCAGGATCAGACCGCGATGCATACCGAGCGCGGTCGCTGCTTCTTCCTGTCCCTTATCAACGGACAGCAGACCTGCGCGGATAATTTCAGCCAGGTAGGCACCCTCGTTGAGTCCCAGGCCAATGAACGCCATCCAAAACGGCGTGAAAACCTGAGCGGTGTCGAAGGTGACGAACTCGGGGCCAAAGGGAATACCAAGTGAGAGCTGAGGGTAGAGGGTTGGAAGCAGAGACCAGAAGATGAGCTGCGTGTAGATTGGTGTGCCGCGGAAGAACCAGATGTAGAACGTGGCGACCCACCGCAGGATCGGGTTGGGCGACTGACGCATAATTGCCATCGTCACCGCGAGGACCGTGCCGAGGATCATGGCGACGATCGTCAGGAGGATCGTGTACATCACGCCGCTGACAATGGTGCGTGAGAACAGCCATTGCCACACAACGTCCCACCGGAAGTTCGGGTTGGTCAGCAGCGTGTTGATCGCCATGGCGACAAGCACGGCGACAATCGCAGCCGACACGAGCCGACCGATACGTGGCACGGGTTTGGCGTGAATAATCTCAACGCCGTCACGAATGTCTTGCTTCGGCACTGGTCACTCTTTCTCTGGTTAACCGACAGGTCACTCAACCGGCGGGTTGACAGTGGCCGTGTCGAGGGCGGAGGAGTCCGCGCCGTAGGGCGCGAGGATTTTCTCTAGGTATCCGCTGTCCATCAGGTACTGCATGGCCTTGGCAAGGGCATCTGTCAGAGCCTGATCAGACTTGGAAACCGCAACGCCCTGTGGGGCTGCTTCGATGACGTCTCCAACCTGTTCGAGCTGTCCCTGGGTGAGCTTGACCGTGTAGCTGATCACTGTGGAATCTGCCAGGGTTGCGTCGTACTGTCCACCCACAACCTTCGTGGCGACGTCAGTCTGCAGATCCATCGGCATGACCTGAATGGCGGGTTTGCCGTCGGCTTCACACTTTGCGGACAGCTCGTTGGCGTACTCATGCTGGAACGTGCCGTTCTGAACGCCGAGGGTGGCGCCACAGGGGTCAGCGGGGTCGAAGTTCTTCGGGTTGCCTGTCGATACGGCGTATGCGGAACCAACCTCGATGAACTGAACGAAGTTGGTTTCTTTCTCACGTTCTGGAGTAATCGTGAATGCCGACATGCCGATGTCAAACTTGGTGCCCAGTGCCGGAATGATCGTGGGGAACTCGGCGTGCGTGGTGGTGCCTTCCGACAGACCCAGCACCTGTGCGAGGCCGCGTACCAGGTCAACTTCGTAGCCAACAGGGGTCTGACCATCGTCACCGCGGAATTCCGCCGGCGCGTAGTCCGTGGAGGCACCATTTCGCAGGACGTCACGATCCTTGATTTCCTGTGGAACGAGGGCAGCGATATCATCCTGGACTGGAATCTGGCTGGTATCGAAGGGGGTGATCCCCGTGGATGCCATTGGATTGTCGGCAGATGAGGTCGCTGATTGTGCTCCGGATGATGCGCCGGCATTCGACTGATCGGCAGGGACGTCATCGGGATCAGAGCACGCGGCCAGGCCACAGGCGGTCAGGGCAGCAATTGCAGTGACGACAGTAAACTTACGCATGATTTCCTCCAATATGCGAGCAACGCGAAGGAACTATTTCTCCACGTCGACCAACATATACGAGTATGCGCATAAAAGTATAGTTATGCGTCGCCGTCTCAATATGTGAAGCGACCGGCGCGGCGGCATCGCCGCTCAGACATGGTCAGTGGCCACGCAGGGCACGACGCGACGGGCGCGCCTTCATGGGATCAATGCTGCGAGGAACGCGTTGGTGCGTCTTGTTCTCCAACGCTGTCAAACGCTGAGAGATCGCAGGAACTTCCTCACGAGTCAGCGTCTTCTTGAGCTTCCGGATACGACGGTCAAGCTGCCCGAGGGTGATCTGTCCATCACCATGGCCCACCTCAATCAGGTGAATCGGAACGTTCTGGGCGACACGCTGCGTGTTGCGACGCTCCTGATTCAACATCGGGCGCACACGCGAGGAGGGTCCCTCGGAAATGAAAACCACACCGGGCCTGCCGACAAGGCGCCACACCAGATCCTGATGGCGATTCGCTGCAACAGGCTCTTCGCTGACAATCCACCCGCGCTTGATCTGACTGATAACCGCATACACGGATCCGATCGTGCCGTCGATCTGCTGATACATTGCGCGGCGCACAAGTGCGGCGAGCAGACCCATGCACAGCAGCAGTGCCAACATGACTCCCGTCAGGATCCACATGAACCATGAGTTGGTGAGGAATCCGAGGAGGATGCCGAGAGCGATGAGAACGATGGAACCACCGATCATCACCCATCCGATCCACGGATATGAGCGCGCAGTGATCTTATAAGCGTCAGCGAAGTTCTGATACCACCGACGCTTCTTTTCCTGGGGTGCGTTTTCCTTTGCCATAACGGTCCTATCCTACCTGTGATTGGAGCCGTGCGGGACCACGGCTTCCTGCGCGACGCAAAATCTCACCCGTGAGTGCGATAACAAGTCCGGCGCACACTGCGATCGCATACGCCCACGGCGCACCGGACGAAGACGCCACCATGCCACCCGCGGCTGATCCACAGGACACGCCGATTGTGACCGAAGACTGCATCGACGTCATCGCCACTGAAACACCTTGTGGGGGAGCCAGGCGTTCCGACAATGAAAAGGCCGTCACCATTGTGGGCCCCACGAAGAGTCCGGCAATGAGCAGCATGAGAGCAGTCAGGATAATGCTCGAGGCCCCAGCTGTTGCCCCCATCGCTGCCGCAATTCCGACCCCGCCGATGATGACGCGCCACGACAGTCGCACGGATTCGGGAATCAAGACAACCATCAGGGCCATTGCGGCTGACCCGATACCCATGACCGCGTAAATCAAACCGGCCTGCGTCTGCATTCCGGCCATTGCTGCTCGTTGGGTGGTGCCGGCCTGAACGGAGCCAAATATCGTACCGATACAGGCCATGATGAGGATCGCCGGAAGGACAACCCGCAGCACCGAGGCGATCGACACCGGCGGGGTTTGCGTGCGATCAGCGTCGTCCTCGTTCGGCAGGGAAGCGGGCGTGCGAATAGCGAAAGGAATCCCGGCGCACAGCACGAGGAGGACGGCCAGTGCCAATGGCGCGGCAGGTGCTGCGGCGGACGCGGCGATGCCAACGAGGGCTGGGCCGAGGACGAAGACGAATTCATCAGCGGTGGACTCATAGGAAAAGGCTGCGGCCAGATGATGGGGGGAGGTAGTGCGCGCCACCCAGCGTGCACGCGTAAATGAGCCAATCGGAACGGCAGTCAGGCCCACGCATAAGGCAGCTAGCCACAAACCTGGGCCACTGTGAGCAGTCAGCGCTACAGCGCATAGTCCAGTTAGGGAGAGCGCGTTGAGGGGGAGCAGCGTGAGCAGTACCGGTCGTTGTCCGCCAAGGTCAGCCCAGCGTCCGATCAGCGGCGAAGCGATGGCTGTTGACAGAGAGACCACACCGGTCGCCAGTCCGCCGGTTGCGACGGATCCAGTAGAGGCGGTGATTGCCGTCATCGTCCCCAACGGAACCATGGCGTAAGGTGCGCGAGCCACAAACGCGATGATGAGCTCGGGCCACCCAACCAGAGCGGGCAGAATACGATAATGCGCCAGAGCGCGAAATGGTGATGTCTGCACGAAAGCATGTCCCAACATAGGCGTGCCCTCAAGGGTCTTGCCAGGCAAGAGCAGGAGGGCTTGCTGCGCCACGGCAGCGGTGTCATTCTAGCGTGTATCCATGCGCCATCCACAGATTGCGATTGCGTATTGTGTCATAGGGGAAGGCCCGTCACAGTAGGGGCATGGATATCAATTCCTACGAGTTGCGGTCATTGGCCTCGATGAGCCATGCCGGCCCCATGTGGCACACACTGACTCGCGATGGGAACGCAGGCCTGCTGGCACTGCGGTCAGCTGACGATGCGCAGCGCCTGGAGTCACGGTGGCGCGCCTGGGCGCAGATTGACTGTGACAACGTGGTACGGCTCCACGACGTGGCGCGCCATGACGATGGACGGTGTGCCGTTGTGATGGAGTACGTCACCGGTCGCACACTCGACACGCTGATCGGGACCCCCTCACTTCGTCGCAGGCAGGTGCGCGAGCGCATCAGCGCGTCCATCCGGCGCGGTGTGGAGGCGCTCCACGAGCACGGCATCGTGCACGGCGACCTGTCTCCATCCAATATCGTGGTGCGCCCCGACTATCAGGCGGTCCTCATTGACATTATCGATGGTCCCGAAGGCATCATCGGCACTGAAGGATGGTCTGATGGTGAGGGCACAGTCGAGGGCGACTGGGACAGCGTTGCGCGTATTGAACGCAAACTCAGCGGCCCTGGCAGTGTGGGCGACGAATTAGGGGAGGTGCTGCGTCGCGCGGCGAACACGGAGCTCACACAGCATGAGAACGCGCCGGCACGGCATAAGCGACCTCGGTCTTCTCACGCAAAAGTCGGTTTTGCAGCGTGTATGGCGTTCGGAGTCGGCGCATGGGTGATCGGGCATGCAGTGCGCAGCGATGCTGAACAGAGCGTCTCCGAATCGGGCGCGGTATCAGCGTGCCCGAGCAGTGATGAAGCTCGTGACGTCATCACCGATGTGCTGCGTTCACGTGACAGCGCATTGATGAATCGCGATGTTGACGGGCTGACGTATGCAACCAGTGGTGTGTTGCTGGAGTCGGACCAGGCACTGATAAAGAATCTGGTCGCAGACGGTGTGGAATTGAAGAATCTGTCGACAGCCGTTGTGGGCGATGTGACGGTTCGCTGCGACGGGCAGATGGTGACGGTCAGCACCCGCATTCAGCAGGCCAGCCACCAGCGCTGCGAGGCTGGACTGTGTCGCAGCGTCGGCACCCAGCCTGAACACAACGTGGAACTGACACTGGGCGGACATCCGCTGAGTGTTCACGACATAGCAAGCGGGGATGCGCCGAGTAACTCGAGCGCACCCCCGCCTGGTGAGGATTTCTAGAGACCCAGATCTGCCTGGAATGCTCCCTGCTCCAGACGACGCTTGACGTCCATCAGGTAGCGGGCCGCGTCGCCGCCGTCGACCAAACGGTGATCGTACGACAGGGCCAGGTACACCATCGAGCGGATGCTGATTGAATCATTGCCCATCGCGTCCTTGACAACCACAGGGCGTTTCACGATCGTTCCGACGCCCAGAATTGCGGTTTCCGGCATGTTGAGAACCGGAGTGTCGAAGAGTGCTCCACCCGATCCCGTGTTGGTAATCGTGAAGGTGGATCCGCTCAGGTCATCGACACCTGCGCTGCCATCGCGTGTGCGCTTGGCCAGGTCATTGATCGAGGCTGCAATTTCAGGAAGTGACTTGCTTCCTGCATCCTTGATGACCGGAACCAGCAGCCCGCGCTCGGTGTCCACGGCAATGCCGATGTGCTCGTGATCGTGGTACGTCACCTTCTTGTCGTCGATCGTTGCGTTGATCTTCGGGTGCGCAACGAGGGCTTCGGTAGCGGCCTTGACGAAGAAAGGCAGGAACGTCAGCTTCGTATTGTGCTTTTCCTGGAACGGAGCCTTGGAGGCTGCGCGCAGGGCAGCAATACGGGTGACATCCACTTCGACCACTGTGGTCAGCTGAGCAGCTGTCTGCAAAGACTCGATCATGCGCTTTGCGATCGTCTGGCGCAGACGCGTCATCTTCTCAGTCTTTCCACGAAGTTCAGACGGCTCGAAGACGATCGGCTCATCGGATGACTGCGGTGCAGGAGCCCCACCAGATGCGGCCGGCGCTGCCTTCGACGAGGAGGACTCAATGGCTTTTTCGACGTCTTCGCGGCGAATACGGCCACCAACACCCGTGCCAGTCACGGTGGACAGGTCGATGCTGGCCTCACGTGCCAGCTTGCGCACGATCGGTGTGACGTACTGACCAGAAGCAACCGACTGTTCAGGCTGGTCCGCAACCTTCGTGCCGGACTCGGTAGCTTTCGGCGCCAGCGTTTCAGGCGTCTCGAATTCCTTCTTATCCGAATCGCCTGGCTGATGCGACATCGGAGGAGCCGGGGGTGCAGGCGGTGCGGGTGGCGCAGGGGGTGCCGGAGGCGCCTGACGAGGTGCGGGCGGCTCGGCCGATGGGGATGGAGCCGATGTATCTTCCGACGGCTCATCGGGTGCGACAGCATCTGCCGTCTTCTTTTCCGCCGACTGGTCAGATGCTGCGCCGCCGGCCTGATCGGAGATCACGGCCACCACGGTGCCGACCTCCACCGTTTCGTCTTCTTCCACCCGGATTTCCACCAGGTAACCGGATGCGGGGGAGGGAACTTCAGAGTCGACCTTGTCAGTGGACACTTCCAGAAGCGGCTCATCTGCTTCGACCTCGTCACCGACCTGCTTGAGCCAGGTTGTCACCGTGCCTTCAGTGACTGATTCGCCCAAGGCGGGCATGGTGACCTCGGTGGTGTTACCGCCGCCCGAGGCAGGGGCCTGCCTGGATTCGGCTTCCGGCTCTGGTTCAGATTCCTCGGAGGCAGCTTCCTGTGATTCATCGGCGCTCTGGTCGCCCTCGTCGCCTGCCTCGTCCGCTGAAGCCTCTTCACCTTCCTCGCCAATCAGGGCGATCTCGGTTCCGACCTCGACGGTTTCGTCTTCTTCAACCAGGATCTTGAGCAGAACGCCGCTGGCGGGGGAGGGAACTTCAGAGTCGACCTTATCGGTGGACACTTCCACAATCGGTTCGTCAGCTTCAATCTTGTCGCCCACTTGCTTGAGCCACGTTGTCACTGTTCCTTCAGTGACGGACTCGCCCAGAGCGGGCATCTTCACTGCTGTCGCCATCGTTCAATCTCCTTTATGCGTGACTCAGTTGTGGGAGTGAAGAGGTTTGCCGGCAAGGGCCAGAGCTGCTTCACCAATTGCTTCGTTTTGGGTGGGGTGAGTGTGAATCAGCGCGGCCAGATCCTCCGGATACGCTTCCCAATTCACCATAAGTTCGCCTTCACCGATCTGTTCACCCATACGGGCACCCACAGCATGGAACCCGACGATCGGGCCATCCTGGACGCTGATCAGCTTGACGAAACCACTGGTATTCAAGATATTTGATTTGCCATTGCCAGCCAAGTTGTATTCGACTGTGTGAACGGCATCATCACCGTACTTTTCACGAGCCTGCTTTTCAGTCAGACCAACAGAGGCGATCTCCGGTTCACAGAAGGTGACGCGCGGAATTCCTGTCTCATCGATGACCTGAGGATTGAGCCCCGCGATCTCCTCGGCGACAAAAATTCCCTGCAGGAAGCCACGGTGAGCCAGCTGCAATCCGGGGACGATGTCGCCCACAGCGTAGACGTTGCCCACGCCGGTGCGCAGACGCTCGTCGGTAATTACGAAACCACGATCCATCGTGATGCCGGCCTCTTCGTAACCCAAGTCGTTGGTAACAGGACCGCGTCCGACTGCGACCAGCAGAATGTCGGCGTCAATTTCCTTACCGTTTTCGGTCGTGACGTGAACGCCGGAATCATCCTGCGTGGCACCGGCAAAACGCGTATTCGTGTGGAACTTGATGCCGCGCTTGCGGAACTGGCGCTCCAGCTGCTTTGAGACCGCTTCATCTTCGTTATTGGCCAGGTGCGGCAGTGCCTCGATGATCGTGACCTGAGCACCCAGTGAACACCACACGGAGGCAAACTCCAGGCCGATCACACCGCCGCCCAGGACGACCACGGATTCGGGCACCCATTCCATCTGCAGCGCCTGCTCAGAGGCGATAATACGGCCACCGATCTCGAGACCGGGGATTGAGCGCGAGTATGACCCCGTCGCAAGGACGATGTTCTTTCCCGTCACGGTGCGACCGTCAACGTCAATCGTGGTGGGGGAGGTCAGACGGCCCCATCCCTCGATCACGTCGATCTTTCGCTGGGAAATCAGCCCCTGCAGGCCCTTGTAAAGCTTCTTGATGACAGAGTCGCGGTACTTCATCAGCTGTGGCATGTCCACGCCTTCGAAGGAGGACTTCACACCGAAGTGCTCGGATTCCTTGACCGTGTCGACGATCTCAGCGGCATGCAAATAGGCTTTCGTTGGAATGCAGCCGCGGTGCAGGCATGTGCCCCCGACTTTGTCTCCCTCGATCAGTGCAACTTTCAGTCCTAATTGGGCGCCTCGTAAGGCAGCGGCATATCCGCCGGATCCTGCTCCTAAGATGACGATGTCGTAATCGGGCTCGCTCACTTATTCACTCCTCAAAGTTGGACTCGTGTGGACCGTCATGGACCAACTGGGTCTATTGTCCCACTTGCAGCGGTTTTTTTCTGACTTGTACGTGGGAACTTTTGGTGCGCCATCCCATATCTGGCGCCATCGCGCCAAGAACGGCCGTTTTGTCGCTTCTGGGCCGTACTATGTCATATGCGACAGTACCGCCATTGCTGAAAGGAGACACTGTCCATGGGTGTTACGCCGGCACCACAGCCAGCAGAAAGCGTGGCAGATGATCGCGGCCCGTCATGGGGCTTGGGCCGCCTTGTTCCTGCCGCGTACTGGCTTTTCGGTGCATGGACAACGGTCGTGTCGATTCGTAGCCTGACAAGTCGGGGCGAGGAACCGCTGGGGCCCTATGTGCTCGCCCTGGTCGCCTCACTGCTGTACCTCGTTGCAGCAGCGGCGTTGACTCATAACGGGCGCCGCATGCGCATGGTCGGATGGGCCAGTGTCATCACTCAGACGGTCGGCCCACTGATCGTCGGACTGTCGTTCTGGGGAATCAACGAGCCCACATCCGAGCGATCCCCGTGGAGTCGTTTCGGCGCGGAATACTATTATCTGCCGCTGCTGCTGGCAGTCGTCGGACTGGTGTGGCTGTGGTGGTCAAATCCGCGTCGTATCGTGGAACTTGCCGAACAGATCGAACGCCAGCCGAGGCGCCGCAGTTAGCACGAGTGCGGGAATCCGATCTGACGCCAGGCCTCATACAGGCCGATAGCAGCCGAGTTCGCCAGGTTGAGTGACCGGATCCCCTCGCACATGTGGATACGGACCCGCGACGTCACACGCGGATCATCCATCACGTCCTCAGACAGACCGGTCGGTTCAGGGCCAAACATCAACCCGTCGCCGTCGCTGTAGGACACATCGGTGTACATCGTGGTTGTGTGTCCGGTAAATGCCCAGATCTTTCCGGGAATGCCGGCCAGTGCATCGTCGAGGTTGGGGTGAACCTTCACGTGCGCCAAGTCGTGATAATCCAGGCCGGCGCGACGCAGTTTCGCGTCATCCATGTCGAAGCACAGTGGCTCAACCAGATGCAGCATCGATCCGGTGCATGCGGAAAGCCGGATGGCGGCTCCCGTATTGCCCGGGATGCGCGGTTCATAAAAGATCACATGTAACACGTGTTCAATCTTGCCCCCTGTCGGGCGCTGACAGCGACATGACGCGTCGTGATCTTTTACTCCTGAGGCGTGGCAAAGACTGCCGTCAGTCTCCCTCGTGCAATCGTGTGGAACATGGTTGCGAAGGCAACCTGGGCGGCCGAGGCGTCCTCGTCCACCTCGAGGGTTTCGACGTCCAGTGCGTGAACGGCAAAAATGTAGCGGTGCGGGCGATCTCCAGGCGGCGGGGCGGCTCCGTAGTACGAATGGTCGCCGTGGTCTGCGCGAATATGGAAAGCGGCGCCGTCAAGGTCAAGGTCGGAGGATCCGGCACCTTGTGGAAGTTCGGTCTGCGTGGCAGGAATGTCCACGATTATCCAGTGCCACCAACCTGACGGTGTGGGGGCGTCCGGATCGAAACATGTGACGACGAATGAGCGGGTCTGCTCGGGGAAGCCGCTCCACGCCAGATGGGGTGAGACGTTTCCTCCCTCGGCGCTGTGGATGGCGGGAAGAGTCTGGTTGTCAACAATGTCGTTGGAAGTCACGGGAAAAGTAGCGTCAACAGGCAGGAGATCGTAGGGATCGGGGGCTGTTGGGCGATCGTTGAGGTTCACCATTGCTCCTTTCGTTTGTGATATCCACCATAGTCGTGCTGTGCGTGATTTTCGAGGGCGACTGGCGGATGGGCTCCAGATGCCGGGGGAGTGTCCTATGATATCGAACATCTGTTCGAAAGGAGGGGGAATGGCACTGAGTGCACGCGAACGACTGGAGCGCGCACGCGCAGCGCTTGCTCAGGCGGAAGAAGAAACTGGCGTGCGTCATCGCGACGAGTATGACATCCAACGCCATCTGAACTCACGTGCTCACGACGCCGAGGCTCCGGTGGGCTGTATTTTTCACGTTGAGCCCTCTGCGGCTCACCTGATCCGCGCCGTTATTGACCTGGCACCGCACGGAGCGTGGTGCGCATTTGTCGGCGTGGCGAATATGGGGTGGGAAGCGGCATCGAACATGGGACTTGAACTCGAACGCGTCATCGATGTGCCGCACCCGGATCGCTGTGCTGCCCAGATCCTGAGTACCCTGATCGACGGCGTGGATGTCGTTGCAGTGGGGCGGGTCGAACTGACCGTGCGCGAACAGCGCCAACTGGCAGGCAGAGCGCGCACACGCGGGATACGGATCGTCACTGTCTACCCGTGGATCGGTCTTTCGCGTCCGCTGGCTGCAAGTCTGGTGGCTCCAACGAAGCAGGCGGTCTGAGATGGCGGCCAGCAGACGCGTGGTGGTGTGGGTTCCCGACTGGCCTACCCAGTCACTTGCAGTTAACACGCCGCCAGGAGGGCGAGCCATTATTGCGTCAAATGGTCGCGTGCAGGCTGCGACACTGGCTGCGCGCCGCGCAGGTGTGCGCACGTCGATGCTCTTGACGACTGCGCAGTATCTGTGCCCCGACGCACTGATCTACCCAGATGATCCGCTTGAGCAAAATGCCGCATTCGAACATGTGCTCGATGCATGCGACCGGGTGGCCGCACATGTGACGTGCCTGCGGCCAGGACTGGCGTGGGCGCCTGCTGCAGGCCCGGCGCGGTGGGTTGGATCGGAAGAAAAACTCGCACAAAAACTGACTGAAACGATCGTTGAGGAATGCGGGGTCGAATGCCACGTGGGGATTGCGACGGGGATACTGACAGCAATATGGGCCGCCCGCTCTGATGAGATCGTTCCCGCCACCTGTGCCGAACAGTATGTGAGTGAAATACCGCTGGCGCATATTCCACGCATCGTGCCGTGTCAACGCACACAGGACGCACATCATGCGATCGAGGTGCTTGAGGACCTGGGGGTGACAACGTGCGCTGATGTGCTGCGTGTCGGCAAGAAGGCGCTGCTGTCACGATTCGGGCGCTCAGGGGAGGACCTGTGGAGCCTGGCCAGCGGGGGTGACCTGTTTATTGCGCCGCGTGCACGCACCACCTCAGCGGTGAACGTGGAACGCACATTCGATGACTCAGTGACCAGTCTTGACATGGTTGCCTTGCAGCTTCGAGCAGTGGCGGAAAATCTGCGGCAGAAACTGTGGAGCCAGGGTGTCAACGCGCACGCGCTGAGTATCCGCGTCGCGACGACGACAGGACAGGACTGTGAGCGCACATGGTGTGGGGTGAACTGCCTGGACCCCAGTGAAGTTGTTGATCGTCTGCGCTGGCAATTACGCGGCTGGCTTGACCGCCTGCTTCCACATGACGATGGCGATGCCGGTGGGTTGAGCACGATGCAGGTGGTGGCCTGCGACCTGTACGACACAGTAATGCCGGACCAGCTGTGGGCAGGGCCGGAGAGCAGTCGACGCGCTGAACGGGCCGCTTTGCGGGTGCAGTCAGTGGTCGGCACCGAGGGAGTGCGCGCGGTATGTATGCAGGGAGGATTCGATCCACGGTCGCGTGTGCACTCTTCCCCGTGGGGAAGCCCGGGACAAGAGCCCGTCAGGAGCGAAGGAGAATGGGACGGTGCTCTGCTGCGCGCGCCCACAGTGATGCTGGACAAACCCGAGCAGGTTGAGGTGCACGCCGGGCTGACTCCTGTCGTGGTGACTGAACGCGGATGCCTCAGCGCACCGCCCACACATATCGTGCGCGCCAGGGAACAGATCTCCATCGTGCAGGTGCAGGGCATCTGGGTTGTCCAAGGGCGCTGGTGGGAGGAACAGACAACAGAACGTTCGGCACGTGTCTATGTCATTGCAAGTCGGGACGGAAGCGACGTCCTGCTGAGCTTTCAGTCAGGCAGATGGTGGATCGAAGGTTTCTTTGAATAAAACGAGCTCGGGTACCATCAGGCTCAGGAGGACACGGTCGACGAGGAAAGGGAAGCTGTGGCGAAACTGTACTTCCGATACGGAGCGATGAACTCAGGCAAATCAACCGCACTGCTTCAGGTTGCCTACAACTACGAAGAACGTGGCCAGCATGTCCTGGTGATCAAACCACGCGTCGACGTGCGCGGCAACGACACAGTGGTGTCCCGTCTGGGAGTAACGCGCACCGTTGATGTCCTTCTGGACTCCACCGATGACGTCTTTGAAGCGCTCGAGGCAACCGGCCGCATGGCTTCCACCTCCGCCATCCTGGTGGACGAAGCGCAATTTCTCACCCCACGTCAGGTTGACGATTTCCTGCGGGTAGCCGTCATGGATGGCATCCCCGTCCTGGCTTACGGCATTCGCACCGATTTCCGGACCAACGCATTTCCCGGTGCTCGCCGCCTCCTGGAAATCTCGCACAGCCTCGAAGAACTCAAAACGATTTGCCGATGCGGAAAGAAAGCAGTCTTCAACGGCCGCATCGTCAATGGCTCCTTCATCTTTGACGGCGGACAGGTCGCGATCGACGGTGTCGACTCAGGATATGAATCACTGTGCGCACGCTGCTACCTGCGTGAATCAGGCGGGAAGCTGGGAGACTGAGCATCTGCGCGCGCGGCGTCATAAACTGGAAAGATGGCTCCACGCGACATCGTGACGTATGTTCACCACCTCAGTGACGACGACATCATGATGCGCGTAGGCCCGGCAACGTGGGCAAAAGGGTTGGCGTTCTTTACCCGAGGCGACGTCCTGGACACCGACCTCACGTCAGAACGCGAAGCCCAGTGCCGCGTCAAAGGCCCCGGACTGACCTACCGCACATGGGTGAGCCTGCGTGACGGCGCCCCTGTCCACCTGGATCTGAGCTGCGCGTGTGCGATCGGACGTGACTGCCCGCACAGTGTGGCAGCCTTACTTGCCGTGCGCTCCGTGCCCGCAGAATCGGAGGAGGGCCCCACATGGCGTGACAGGCTGCGCACCCTTTCCGGCACCACGGCGATGGAGGGTCAGCCACTGGCGTTACTGGTTGATACGCATAACCCTCGTGAACCTATTGCACTGACACCGCTGCGCCCTGGAATGCACAGCGCGTGGACCACGAAGCGTGCAACGTGGCAGGACCTGACCGCCACGCAGTGGGAATCGGTCACAGATGGACTCAACCCCACACACGTCGCGCTGATCAGGCAGGCCTACCGCCACTCACGTTCAGATGGAACGTACCGCTCACCAAATGACGTCACACTGGAATCGCTGGGCGTGCAGGCAGGGCCGTGGATTGAGGCAGCTACGCGAGCCGGCCTTGACATGTTCGTTGACCTCGACCCGCTCACACCACTGAGCGTCGACCCGACTCCCTGGCACGTCAGTCTCGACACCACTCGCACTGGCGAAACAGGCGACATTCTCATCAAACCCGTGCTCACCGACGGAGCGCACATTGCCGCCCGAGTTCGCATCAGCGCAGCCACGCAGCTGGCATTCTTCAACGCCGGGCGCACAGTCGCACATATTCGTTCAGGGGCGCATCTGCTCGACGCGTTCGAAGGTGCCTCACCGCTGATCATTCCGGCTGAAGACGCGGCCGAATTCCATGCCCAGTGGCTTCCTCGGCTAAGCGGCACCAACCCGGTCATGTCCAGTGACGACTCAGTGAGCGCAGACGTTTCAGTTAAGACAAGCATCGTCGGACGCGTCAGTATGGATCACATCGAACACGTCGTGATGCGCTGGTGGGTCGATCAAGCTGTCGGCACCTCTCATGTGCGCACCGCCTACGACAGTACAGACCCCGATGTCACGCACCTGGCACGCAGCGTACAGTCTGCAATCGGCCAGATCTCGCTTCCCACCGGCGCGCCCTTGTCCGTCGGCACACCCATCCGTATGCCCGCCTGGAAAGCCCCGGAGCTGCTTGCCACCCTCGACGAGGTGACCGCCGACGCTCTGCAATGGGACGTGGACCCTGATGTGCGGGCACTGAGCATCAGCAATGAGGAACTGACGATCCACACGGACGCTGAACCGTCCTCATCCACCGACTGGTTTGATGTCCATATACGCATCCGCATCGGTGACAGTGATGTCGCCCTATCTGATGTCCTCACCGCACTTGCCGATGGACGCGATCATATGCTGGTTGAGGGGGCGTGGGTCGCCCTCGACAGCGCTCGTATCAACAGGCTGCGCGCCCTGCTCCACAACGCGCAGGAACTGGGCGGCAGCTTCACTGAATCTGACCTGCAGCTATCGAGCACGCATGTGGGGCTGTGGGAAGAATTCGACGACCTGACGGACTCGCTCACCGTGCCCAACTCCCTGCGCCGCACTATCGACGTGCTTACTGCCCGAGGTGCGCGCGATCCGTTGCCGCTGCCTGACACCCTTAATGCGGATCTTCGGCCCTACCAGGTCGACGGTCATCAGTGGATCACCTCCCACATTCACAACGGATTGGGTGGCATTGTCGCTGACGATATGGGCTTGGGCAAGACCCTGCAAATCCTCGCCTCGATCGCGTCGCAACGCGCTGGTGGCACCGAGCCGCCAGTTTTGGTGGTGGCACCGACCTCCGTCGTCGGCACATGGGTTGAACAGGCCGAACGCTTCCTACCCGAGCTGCGAGTCGTCGACATTACGTCAACCTCCAAACGCCGCGACGAATCACTTGACAGTGCCATCCGCGATGCCGACATCGTCGTCACCACATACACCATTGCGCGCCTGGAATCAGACCAATGGGCAGCGCGCGAATGGGGCGGCCTGGTGATCGACGAAGCGCAGCACGTGAAGAATCCGCGCACTGTCATCCACCGCCTGCTCATGCAGCTGTCCCGGCCGTGGACACTCGCAGTGACCGGTACACCCGTGGAAAATTCCGCAGCGGATCTGTGGGCGCTCGCAGCCCTGGTTGCTCCCGGCTTGTTGCCCGGCTGGAAAACGTTCAGCACACGTATCTTGCGGCCCATTGACGAGGGGGACGCGAACGCCGCCGCAGCGTTGAGCGCAGCGATCCGACCGTTCATCATGCGACGCACCAAGGAAGCAGTGGCACCTGATCTTCCCGCCAAGACTGAAACAACCGTCGGTGTGGAGCTGGGAGTTGAACACCGCCAGATCTACGACCAGTATCTGACGCGCATACGCGTCCAATTGCTCGATCTGCTTGACGACGCTTCACGGCACCGCATCGACATTCTGGCCGCGCTGACGCGACTGCGCCAGCTGGCCCTTGACCCGGCATTGGTCGATGAACACTACCAAGGTATTGGGTCGGCAAAGATCGACGTGCTGGTGGACCACTTGACGCAGATTCTGCCTGCAGGTCACAAGGCTCTGGTGTTCAGCCAGTTCACGTCCTACCTGGCACGAATCCGGGAGGAGCTGAAGCGGCGCTCCATTTCCTGTGTCCAGCTCGACGGTTCAACCCGCAATCGCCGCTCAGTGATTCAACAGTTTCGCGAGGGGGACGCTGACGTGTTCCTCATTTCCCTGAAGGCTGGGGGGACAGGACTGACATTGACGGAAGCGGACTACGTGTTCGTCATGGATCCATGGTGGAACCCGGCCGTGGAAGAACAGGCAGTGGATCGTGCGCACCGCATCGGGCAGGAACATCCTGTCAGTGTGTACCGTCTGGTCGCCCTCGACACCATTGAACATAAAGTCGTCGAACTGCAGGAACGCAAACGTGAACTTGTGACATCCCTGGTTGATGCGGCTGTTGATCAGAAGGACGCGGGTCAGTGGGCGCGCCTTAACGTGGCTGACCTGCGTGCGCTGATCGACGGATAAGACCGCTACAGAATCGAACAGATGTTCGATATAATGGTGGAGTGGTCGAACCTGCTCGTTACGCGGAATTACATGCTCACTGCGCATTCACATTCCTCGACGGCGCCAATACGCCCAGCGAGATGGTCGATGCTGCCTGCGCGCTGAACCTGGAGGCGCTCGCGGTACTGGATGTCGATGGTATGTATTCTGCAATACAGATGGCCACTGCCGGTCGAGCGCGCGGACTGCCGATTGTGTGCGGGGCGGAACTGACCCTGGATCCGCAGCAATTTTCAGCCCAGCCTGGATGGGGATTGGTTCCCGGAGCCGAAGAACCCGGCATCCGTCTTCCCATCATCGCCACGAATCCGTGTGGATACACGCAGCTGTGTGCGGCAATGAGTCGGCACACCCTTTCTCATCCAGGTCGGCGCACGCCGATACACATGCTGGACGAACTGGGTGCAGGGGAGTGGATAGTGCTCACCGGCACGTCGCGTGGCCCGCTGCGTCGAGCGCTGCGGGCGGGTGGCATGTCGGCCGCCCGCTCCATGTTGACGCGCCTGATCAGTATCTTTGGACGTGACCGCGTCGCCGTCGAAAGCGCGCTGAGCCCCACGGAGCCACCTGAGACTCTGCGTGCACTCAGTGAATTGGCCACAGGTGCCCACGTGCCGCTGGTTGCCACAACGGCCGCGCGATGTGCCACCCCGGTATCCGGGCCCCTCGGTGATGTCCTGGCTGCCACCCGACTGGGAATGTCACTGGAAGAAGCTGAACCGCACCTGCCGGCCTTCCGTTCTTTTCTGCGCAGCGCAGAAGAAATGCTGCTGATGTACCACGACTACCCGGATGCTGTTCGCATGGCGGCAGACATCGGATCTCACGCAAGTTTTGACCTGCGCCTCGTTGCCCCCCGACTGCCTGAAACGAAGGTGCCCGAGGGATTCACGTCCGCGACATGGTTGCGTCATCTGACTGAACAGGGCGCCCTCGAACGCTACGGAACGCGGGCAGACAACCCCCATGCGTGGGAGGTGATTGACCACGAACTGTCCATCATCGAACGCATGGATTTTCCGGGATATTTCCTGATCGTCAAAGAAATCGTTGACTTTTGTGCCTCCCGCAACATCCTGTGCCAGGGACGAGGATCAGCCGCCAATTCAGCCGTATGTTTCGCCCTCGGCATCACTGCAGTTGACGCGGTGCGTCACTCAATGCTTTTTGAACGCTTCTTGTCGCCTGGACGTTCCGGCCCTCCTGATATCGATGTCGACATCGAGGCAGGGCGGCGCGAAGAAGTCATCCAACATGTCTACGAGCACTATGGGCGTGAACGCGCCGCACAGGTTGCCACCGTCATCACCTACAGGCACCGCTCAGCGATCCATGATGCTGCTCGCGCATGCGGATATGCCGCCGGTATTGCGACGAAGTGGAGCAAGAGCGAGGGCGACCCGCCCCCTGATCAGGTCACTCGAATCGCACAGAAAATGTCCGACCTTCCGCGTCACATGGGAATCCACACCGGAGGAATGGTGCTCACGCGCACACCGGTCAGTCATATCTGCCCCGTGCAGTGGGGAGCCATGGAGGGCCGTTCCGTTCTCCAGTGGGACAAGGACGACTGCGCTGATGCCGGACTGGTGAAATTCGACTTGCTGGGATTAGGAATGCTCACCGCCATTCGCCGGGCATTCGACTGGCTGGGGGAGCGCGGCATTACCGGCAGGAACGGGCGCGCGCTGGGACTGCATAATCTGACAGAAGAGGATCCACGTGTCTACGACCTGCTGTGCGCAGCTGACACGGTGGGAGTGTTTCAGGTGGAGTCGCGCGCGCAGATGAATACATTGCCACGCCTTCGGCCGCGCTGCTTCTACGACATTGTGGTGGAGGTGGCGCTGATCAGACCTGGCCCCATCCAGGGGCAGGCAGTGAATCCGTATCTGCGTCGAAGACAGGGCGCAGAAGCGGTGACGTATCTGCACCCGCTGCTCAAGCCTGCGTTGGAAAAGACTCTGGGTGTTCCGCTGTTTCAAGAACAGCTCATGCGCATCGCGCAGGATGCGGCAGGTTTCACCGCGGCGCAAGCTGACCGCTTGCGCAAGGCGATGGGGTCGAAGCGTTCACTCAAACAGATGGACATGCTCAAACCTCCGCTGATGGAAGGAATGCGTCAACGCGGAATCTCTGAGCAATGCGCACACAGGATTTTTGATCAACTCCGAGGCTTCGCATCGTTCGGTTTTCCTGAGTCGCACTCCTTTTCCTTCGCTCACATCGTCTACGCGTCAGCCTGGCTGAAAGTGCACTACCCGGAGTTCTTCTACGCAGGTATCCTGTCCAGTCAGCCTATGGGGTTTTATTCTCCGGATAGCCTGATCCACGACGCGCGGCGTCACGGCGTAGCAGTTGCTCGGGCCGATGTGCAGTTTTCTGACGTATCCGCATGCGTCCAGCCCTACGACCCGGCTGTCGAGCGATGTGCAAACGAACGCGTTGAACTGGACATGGATGACGATGCCATGATTCGGATCGGGCTGGAATCGATACGCGGACTGGGGGAGGGTGCCCACCGCATCGTCGATGCGCGAGCTGACGGTCCGTTTTCCAGTATGAGTGACGTGGCGCAGCGTGCTCACCTCACCGAGCGCCAGGTGGAAGCATGCGCGCGAGCCGGTGCTTTCGATTCGCTGGCAATCAGCAGAAGAGACGCACTGTGGGGTGCCGAGCGAGTGGCAGAAGAACACGCGTATCAGCCGTATATTCCTGGTATCGAGGTGGGCACGACGCCAGGGAACCTGCCGCAGATGAGCGATGTTGACCAGATGCGCGCCGACTATCAGGCCACCGGCCTGACCGTGGCAGAACATCCGCTGGCCCTGATCCGCTCATTCCTTGATGATCGCGGCGTCGTGAAAGCGCGTGACCTGATGGAGAAAGGTGACGATGGGTCCATCGCGTCAGTCGCTGGTATTGTCACGCACCGCCAACGTCCCCTCACAGCGCGCGGCCTGATTTTCGTGTCTTTAGAAGACGAAAGCGGGTTTGCCAACATTGTGTGCTCACCGGGACTGTGGACGCGTTATCGCACCACCGCCACGACAGCGCAGGCACTGATCGTCAGTGGCACTGTCGAAAGAGGCGAGGGTGTCGTCATGATCCGGGCACATTCGCTCAAAGAGCTGCACATGCCGATGCGCGTCCGATCACGAGACTTCCGCTGAAGCCTCGGTTTTCTGGCGGTCAGCCTCGGATTCGTCGTCGCCGCGGTTGCGGAAAAAACGCACAATTCTGGTGCCGATCTTGTTCTCGTGCTCTTCCTCAACGTCGGGCGCATTGCGGCGTTCAGGCAGCGGATCTTCGATCGGTGCATCACGCTCATACAGTTCAGAGAAGACAGACCAGATCACGCCGATAATCGGGATCGCGATGACGGCACCCAGCAGGCCCGCCGTGAGTGTACCGACGGTGACGCCAACACCGACAACCACAGGGTGCAAAGACACCTGCTTGCCCATGATGAGGGGCTGGAGAACGTGACCTTCGAGCTGGCCGATGCCGGCGATGCCGAGGCCAACGATGGCGGCCTGCATCAAACCGCCGCTTGCAGCAGCCACGATCATCGCAATGATCATCGCTGCGGGCGCACCAATCAGGGGAATGAAGGCACCAATGAACACCAGGACGCCCAATGCGGGCGCAACCGGCACGCCCAGGATCTGCAGGAAGATCCCCGCCAACAGACCATCGGTCGCGGCCACGATCATCGTGCCGCGCGCGTAGCCCGAGAAAGTGTCCCATCCTGCCAGAGCTGCGCGATGGATAGGCTCACGCCTGCGTGCCGGTGTGACATCCAGGAACCAGCGCCACATTTTTTCTCCCGACAGCAGGAAGAAGATCGTGATGAACAAGCCCAGTGCGGCGATTGTGAACGTGATGGCAGCGGCTGAGACATTTGACAGGAGGTCGGATGCCAGTCTGCTCCAGTTTTGCTGGACGTATTGCTGGCCTTTGGCGATCATGTCGTTCATCCATGCGGACACATCCTGCGGTGTGACCTTGATGTCGAATGGCAGGGAGGACAGGAAATCGGAGATCACATCCAGACCGCGTGAGAACTGATTGGCCAGCCTCGTCCACTGTCCCATCACGGAGTTGACGACCAATGCCATCAAACCTGCGAAGATGCCGAAGAATCCCAGCAATGTCAGAACCACTGACAGGCCACGCGGAATGAAGCGCGAAAGGAAATTGACCACGGGATTGAGAATCGCAGTGACCACCAGTGCGACGAAAACAGCGATGAAGACCGGGGTGACGCGTGCCAGAGCATAGACGACGGCGGCGACGATGATCATGATGCCGATCAGGGCCCACGCTGCCAGGCCGGATTTACGCAGCCAGTCAGGAAGCTCAGGTCGCTTCACGGCAGTATTGGCCCGCGAATGCTTGGTCGGAGGTGAGGAGACGCGTCGCCGTCGGGGTGTGTGATATGAGGCAGGGTGCGCCGGCGTGGATGTGCGCGTCGTGGCCGGCACCTGAGTGACGTGCGGAGAACGTACGAACCGGCTCAGGTTCTGCTTCAGATTGCCGAACTTTGAGGTGCGTGATGAATCAGTCATGAGTGATCTCCCATCAGCAGCTGGCGCAGTTCGTCGGCATCGTGGGCAACTGCCAGTGCCTGATCGAACTCGCCAGGATGCGAATAGCCCCAGCCTGCCCCGATCGCCGGCAGACCGACTTCCAGAGCACCTTCCATGTCCCATGAACGGTCACCTACCACGACGGGGCGAGAAATGTCGAGGCCTTTTTCCTCCAGGCGCTTCAGTGCATCGCGGATCACATGAGCTTTCGAATAGGCGGGATCTGGGATGGCTCCCGCAATGACATCGATGAAGCGATCAAAACCCAGATGAACCATCTGGTCGCGCGCCATGTATTCCTGTTTTGAGGTAGCCGTAGCCAAGGCGTATCCGGCGGCATGCAAATCTTCCAGAAGCTGTCCAATGCCGGGATACGGTTCTGGCTGAAGGAACAGTTCACGATAGTAGTGACGGTAGATGGTGGCAGCATTGTCAGCCTGCTCAGCATCCATCCCCAGATCCATGAAGGAGTCCCACAACGGTGGGCCGACGTATTTCCCCAGCTCATCGCGTGAACGAGACGGATAGTTCAAGTGTGCAAGTGTGCGTTGGAACGAGTCGATAACGACACTTGCCGAATCGACAATTGTGCCGTCCACGTCGAAAAGTACACAGGTCCAGCGAGAAGTTTCCACGTCTCTACTGTAGAGCAGAGTTAAAAATAATCGCGACACCGCAAGGTGTCGCGACCATTCTGCTCATTGTGCGCGGAGGGGGACTTGAACCCCCACCCTCTAAAGCGAGGACTAGCACCTCAAGCTAGCGCGTCTGCCTATTCCGCCACCCGCGCAACGCTCAATGAGAGCGGATAGAACTTTAACACGACAATGGTACCTGTCGGCAAATCGAAACGTCCAATATGAACGAGCGACACGTCACATTTGCTCATGAGTTAGGTGACAAAGGCCCGGGCACCCTGACAATCGAGCAAAGTTATGAGACAGTTGCCAACATGCACATCGACATTTGGTCTGACGTGGCATGCCCGTGGTGCTATCTGGGTCTTCACCACCTGCGCACGGCCCTGGGCTCATTCGAGCATGCTGACGAGGTTGAGATTCGACTTCACGCCTACTTCCTTGACCCTGACTTAGCAGAACCGTTGGAGCTATCTCAAAGCGAATACCTGACAGCGCATCGTGGAATGTCAGAAGAAGATGCAGACAAGAGCCTGGCTCAATTCACTGAGTTGGGGATGGCTGAGGACATCACCTTCAACTTCGAAACGATGGTGGTGGCGCCCACCTCGAACGCACACCGGCTCCTCGCCGCAGCCTACGAACACGACCTTGCGCACGACACGCTGACAGGTGCGAATACCACTCAGCTTGCTCTGGCTGAAGCGCTTGATCGTGCCCACTTCGAAATGGGTCAGGACGTCTCCGATCCGGAGGTGTTGATTCAGTGTGCGAAGCGAGTCGGTATGTCAGCAGAAGATGTGGTGGCCGCCCTCGCTGATGAGCAGCGAGCAGCAGATGTAGTTTCCGACTACCAGATCGCCGTTGAAATGGGTGTTGAGTCGGTTCCCACCATGCTCATCGATCAGAAGTTTGTGATCCAGGGCGCACAGAATGCGCAGGCCTTGGGGACTATGCTGGCGACCGCGTGGGAACACACTCACGCTGAAGCCTGAAGCGATCATCCAAAGGAGGATTCAATGTCGCTCGCTCCCTTCACGGTCACCGGCGCGCGCATCTCCCTGGTGCCACTAGCTTGTGACGATGCCAACGATATCTACCGTCTGTGCCAGGACCCTGCCATCATGCAGTGGACGACGGTTCCCTCGCCATATTCGCGTGACCAGGCCAGGGAATTCGTTGAAAAAGTCGCGAACGCTGGCTGGGAGAAGAACGAACCACACTGGGCGATCCGCACCGTGGCCACCAACACGCTCGTGGGCACCCTGTCGATGCGGATTCAATCCGAGGACGGGACGCTCGATGTGGGCTACTGGGTAGGCGCCGACAGCCGTGGATCAGGCTACGCTACCGAAGCACTTATCCTGGCTGCGCGCGTCGCATTCGATACGCTGAACGCGCCGCGCCTCGTGTGGCGCTCACGGGTCGGCAACTGGCCATCGTGGCGCGTGGCGTGGCGACTGGGCTTCCACGCAGGCAAACGAGGGCGGCAAGTCGAAAACGACAAGGGTGAAGAAATCTGGGAAGCATTCCTTGAACCAGATGACACGATGGAGCCTGCTGCACCGTGGGACGGGCCGGCTGCACCCGCACCGGTGATGGGGCGGCGCAGTGGCACCTCGCACACACCGGGCCGCAGCACGCGTAGCCCCCAGGAACTGGTCAGCGAGTTCCACTCGACCTACCACATGCCCAACCGTGTGGCAGACGGCGGGGAACCCACACTGGACTACGACCGTGTCATGATGCGCATGAGCCTGATCGCTGAGGAATTCAGCGAACTGATTGGAGCCATGTGGGGACCTGACGCGAGGACACTCATCGAGCAGGCCTATCAGCAGGCAGCTGAAGGCGATCATGCCACCTCGGATATCGTCGAGACCGCTGACGCTTTGGCCGACCTGGTCTACGTCATCTACGGGATGGCACTGGAATCAGGCATCGACCTGGATGCGGTCCTGGAAGAAGTTCAGGCATCGAACCTGTCCAAACTCATGCCGGATGGGTCGGTGAAGCGTCGTGAGGACGGAAAAGTTCTGAAGGGACCGAACTTTTTCCCACCCAATATTGCTCGCGTGCTCCACCTGGACGACTGACACGTGAGATGATGGCATCATCATCAACGAAGGAGATCAACTGTGACCAAAGTGGTAGTTGTCGGCGGTGGGTACGGTGGTGTCACCGTCGCGAAAGGACTGGATCCAGTCGCTGACGTGATCCTCATTGAGCAGAAGGACCAATTCGTTCACCACGCGGCCGCACTTCGGGCAGCGGTCGACGAAGTGTGGGAGCACGCCATTTTCATGCCGTACTCGAACCTGCTGAAGAATGGGCAGGTGATCCAGGGCGTCGTCTCGTCAGTGACGGGGACGACGGTGCATGTATTTGGGCACGACCCCATCGAAGCGGACTACGTGATCCTGGCAAGTGGATCAACGTATCCGTTCCCCGCAAAGTACTCCTCCTCGAAAGCGACTGTGGCGAAAGCGCGCCTTGAACAGCTCCACGACGCACTGACATCGGCCGGCTCGGTCATGTTGGTAGGCGGAGGCACCGTCGGCATTGAGATGACAGGTGAGTTGGCCAGCGCGTTCCCTGATCTGGAGATCATTCTGGTTGAATCCGGTGACTCCATTCTGTCCACGCCTGGCTACACACAGGAGCTTCGCGACGCGATCACGGAACAGCTCGACGAACTGGGTGTGCGCGTGGTGACAGGCTCCCCGCTGGCATATTTGCCGCCGATTCAGGCCGGCCAGCTAGGACGCTTCAGTGTTCAGACGCATAACGGTGACCAGATCGAGGCAGATATATGGTTCCAGTGCTACGGCGCGACAGCGAACTCCGGATACTTGGCGGGAACGGAATACGAAGAACTTCTTCACCCGAACGGAACAATTCGTGTTGATCCCACGCTGCAGGTCAAGGGACACTCCAACGTGTACGCCATTGGTGATATCACCGACGTGCGTGAATCCAAGCGCGCAGATGCGGCACGTCAGCAGGCCCGAGTTGTCATTGCCAATATCACGCATCAACTGGAAGGCGGAGAGCCCGATATCTCCTACCAACCCACCAAGGAGTGGGTCATCTTGCCGCTCGGGCCGTCGATGGGTGCATCGCAGCTGATCGACGCAGACGGGAATATGCGTATCCTCGGTGCAGAACAGACAGCGGAGATCAAGGGCACTGATCTGATGGTTTCCGTTATCCGCTCGCAACTGAATCTTCCCTGAATTGAGCACGTCAATTGAGGCGTGAACAGGTAGGCTGGGAGCATGACACAAGATCCTCGCGACGCGCTGAACTTACTCATCGCAGCATTTGAGCACCACTTTGATGTCGTCCAGGGCGGCACAGCCGCGTCGGATGCCGTCATTTCGCAGGCAGAAGAACGCCTCCGTGATGCGTTCTTCACCTACGACGACGTTCTCTTCACACGATTCGACGCTGAACTGCCGTTCGACATTCTGGATGAAGATGATGACGACGACGATGATGACGACTATGAGGACGACGGCGAAGACGAAGATGATGACGATGACAGCTTCGACGGCTTCGACGATGACGAGTACGACCAGATCGACCTGGACGACGATAACGACGAGGACGACTAATCTACGCGCGGATCAGATACTTCGCTGAGTACCGTTCGGATCTGCTCAGGAAGTGGATCCTGACATTCGAGCAGCTGATCGAGCTGTCGGACCGTGCGCGGACCGACGATCGCGCTTGCCACACCCTCAGCGTCACGCACCCATGCCAACGCCACATCCATACTCGTGCGATCAAGCCCCTGAGCAGCGCGTTCGAGGGCGTTGACCGTGCCAGACAAAGCAGGATCCAGGTAGCGTTCAACGGTATAACGCAAGTGCGGTGACGCGGCGCGTGAATCTGGGGGAGTGGCATGGCGATACTTCCCGGTCAGGACGCCGCACGCCAGTGGCGAATGCGCCAGGATTCCCATCCCGGCTGAGCGCGCCGGTGCAAACACCTGAGACTCGAGGCCGCGATCCAGCAGTGACCAGGCATCTTCCAACGCAACCACAGGCATCCCCGCCAGGGCCGCCCTCGTCGATGCTGATGCCGCCGTCCACGCCGATGCGTGAGCGATCCCTACGTAGCGCGCACGACCCGAACGCCAGGCGACCTCCAGCGCGGACAGTGTTTCGTCGACCGGAATGTGCGGCGTGAACTCCGCGAGCCACAGGTCAACGAAATCGGTGTGCCACCGGGCCAGCGCATCGTCCAGACTGGCGAGCATGTCGCCGCGCGCCGCACTGGCACGCCACTTAGTGGACGCATCCAGGTGTGCGCCCCCTCGAAGTGCGATCACGAGCTGATTGCGACTGACTGTGCTGATGAGCGACCCGAGGACGTCCACCGCCGCGCCGTCTCCGTGCGTTGGTGCAATTTCGATCAGGTTCCCACCGGCATCGACAAAATGGCGCAGCATGTCTTCAGCTTCGTGCTCATCGGTGTCGCGGCCCCACGTGAGTGTGCCGAGTCCAACATCAGAGACGCTCAGGCCCGAACGGCCGCAAAAACGAGTGCGCATACTGTAACCGTAGTGTGGTGGTGACCGGGTGGCGCGGTAGGGGAATCGGCGTGGTGCCCGTACAGTAGGCCTCATGAGTTGGCTTGATGCAATCATCCTGGGGCTGGTTCAGGGCCTCACGGAGTTTCTTCCTATTTCCTCATCTGCTCACCTGCGCATTGTGGGAGAGCTGATCGGACAGGCAGATCCGGGAGCTGCCTTCACCGCGATCACGCAGATCGGAACTGAAACCGCAGTGCTGGTGTTCTTCTGGAAAGACATCGTGAGGATCGTGTCGAAATGGGCGCGTTCCCTTCCCGTAGTCGGCCCCGCCAAGCGCGTCAGCGGTGCCGATCCCGATGCGCGCATGGGGTGGATGATCATCGTCGGATCCCTGCCGATCGGAATCCTTGGACTGCTGCTCGAAGATTGGATCGACACATCATTCCGTAACCTGTGGATCACGGTGGCCATGCTTGTTTTCTTCGGTCTGCTGCTCGGCGCGGCTGATCGCTTGGGGCGCAGGGAACTCACCCTTGACCGCATGAGCTGGCGCGATGCCATTGCTTACGGCTTTGCTCAGGCGATGGCTCTCATTCCCGGCGTCTCCCGTTCAGGTGGCACCATCACGATGGGGCGCGCGCTGGGCTACACGAGAGAAGCTGCAGCGCGCTACTCATTCCTGTTGGCCATGCCCGCCGTCTTCGCATCGGGGTTCTACAAGATGGCCAAGGTGATCGGTGGTGGTGACATTGTTGCGGTCGGGCCGACGATCCTGGCCACGCTCATCGCTTTCGGCGTGGGATACGTGGTGATCATGTGGTTCCTCAAATTGATCTCCACCCGCTCGTTCAGCCCCTTCGTCGTGTACCGCCTGGGTCTGGCCGCCCTCGTCGCGATCCTGCTGCTGACCGGCGTCCTGACGCCCGGGGGAGTCGCAGCCTGACGAGGGTGACTTACTGACTCGCACGCATGGACAGTACACGCTCGATGCCTTCTTCAGGAATATCGGGCACCTGACCGCCAAAGATGGGGCACATGGATTGCACGTGGCACCAGTTGCACAGCGGGTTTTTTGTCGGAACAAAACGACGTTGGCGAGCCGCACTTTCGATGCGCTCCCACAGCTGTGCCACATCGGCGCGAATGTCCACCATGTCGGCGTCGGTGGGGTCCAAGGTGAGGACCTGACCGGACTTGATGTACACCAACTGCGTGCGGGCCGGAAGTTCGCGTGTGAGCTGAAGCAGCAATGCGTAGAAGCGCATCTGGTAGAGAGCTTCGTCCTGGAAACGTGGACTGGGAGCCTTGCCTGTCTTGTAGTCCACAACGCGCAGCTGGCCTGTGGGAGCCTGATCGATGCGGTCGATGAATCCGCGCAGACGAATGCCTTCCGGCATCACCACAGTGATCAGTTCTTCACGTCCAACCGGTTCAAGCCACCGTGGATCCTCGATATGGAAGTACTGCTCGATGACGGTTCGCACGTCACGCATCCATGACTGCAAATCCTCTTCAGAATCGAACAGATCCATCACTGTATGATCGTTGCTGCGTAGCACTTCCCATTGCGGGGCAACCAGTTCCTGAGCATGCTCAGGGGTGCGATCGTGCTGCGGCACGTCGAAGAGATGCTCGAGGACAGCGTGTACGAGGGTGCCCATCGCCGTGGCACGTGTGGCGGGCGAGGGAATGCGATCCACAACTAACAGGCGGAACTTGAGAGGGCATTTCATGAAATCGCGGGCGCGCGACACCGACAGTGCGGGCGCCCACTGTTCAGACGATGATGAAGACGGCATGTGCCTACCGTAACGCCGCGCACCGGCATCTGCGTGCTCGCCTGCTCCGGTTGTGGATACAATCCCAGCGATGAGTACTCATAGTGAACTAGGTCAGGAAAACCGGCGCGGGCCACTGCGCGAAGGCGATCGGGTGCAGGTACGCGACCCGAAGGGACGATTCCACACCATCACGCTGGTGGCGGGCGGACGCTTCCAAACCAATCGCGGATGGCTCGATCACGACGCCGTGATCGGTCAGCCCGACGGCCAGGTGATCACCACGCCTGAAGGACGCTCATTCCAGGTGCTGCGACCCCTGCAAAGCGACTACGTCATGTCGATGCCGCGCGGCGCAACGGTGATCTACCCCAAAGACACCGGCACCATCATTCATATGGGGGACATTTTCCCCGGCGCACGCGTAGTGGAAGCAGGTGTGGGATCAGGTGCATTGACACTGGCACTGCTCAACGCGGTAGGCGAACACGGCCACCTCCACTCAGTGGAACGCCGCGAAGACTTTGCGGACATTGCGCGCGCCAATGTGGATCTCTGGTTCGGCTCTCACCACCCCGCGTGGACCCTGGAAGTAGGCGAGGTGGCTGATGTGCTCAATCGATGCGAGGCGCATAGCGTGGATCGCATCGTCTTCGACATGCTGGCCCCGTGGGAGAACCTTCAAGCCGTGGAACACGCATTGAACTACGGAGGAGTATTGACGTGCTACGTCGCCACAGTGACCCAGATGTCCCGTCTGGTCGAAGATATCCGCGCATGCGAACGATTCACAGAGCCACTGGCGTGGGAAACGATGCAGCGCGAGTGGCATCTCGAAGGGCTGGCCGTGCGTCCCGAACACCGCATGGTGGCCCATACCGGCTTTCTGGTCACCACGCGTCTGTTGGCACCGCACACCCGTCCGCAAACCGCCCAACGCCGCCCCGCTCCGGCTGCTGAAGGACAGGGTGGAATGTGGGACGACGAGGATGGGTGGACACCCTCGTCAATCGGGCAGCGAGTGTCCAGTGACAAGAAAGTACGGCGAGTGCGTCGTGACGCAACTGCGCGCAGCGAACATTGGGTGGGAGAAACATTACAGACCACGGTTCGGAAGGATCTGGAGGAATCCCACTGATCGTCATAGTGTTGAATGACCACTAAAACTGACTCGCGAGGAGGGTACGAGTGAGCACGTCTGCCGACCAACAGACCGTTGACGCGTTGCGGCGATCTGTCGCTTCTTTGGAAGAGAAGAACGAACGCCTCTCACGTGCCCTGTCGACGGCCCGCGGACAGCTTGTCCAACTCAACGAGAAAATCCACCGCTCTCAGCAGCCTCCACACACATTCGTCTCAGTTCTCGCGGTCGATACCGCCGCGCGTCAGATCGATGCGATGGTGGGCACCAAACGCATGCGCCTGACCGTTGACTCCAGTGTTGACCTGTCAACGGTGGCCGTCGGACAGCTGGTACGCCTCAACGAGAACATGGTCGTGGTGGGTGTGGACCACTTCGAGCGCACCGGGACACTGACATCGGTGCTGGAAGTACTGGGCGCCGATCGCGTACTGGTGTCCCTGGAAGGCGGCGCGGAACAGGTTCTGACGCTGGCCGGACCACTGCGGCACGGAAGCGTACGGGCAGGCGATTCCGTCATGGCGAATCTGCGCGCCGGTCAGGCCATCGAACGCGTCACCCGCTCGGATGTCGAACAGTTGCTCACCCCGCAGGTCCCGGACGTCACCTACGACGACATCGGCGGACTGGATCAGCAGCTGGCCAGTGTGCGTGACTCGATCGAGATGCCGCTGCGTCACCCGCAGCTCTACCGCGATTACGGCTTGCGCCCGCCCAAAGGCATCCTGCTGTACGGGCCGCCAGGTTCGGGTAAAACACTCATTGCCAAAGCAGTGGCAAACGCCTTGTCGCAGACCGAATCAGGCGTGCGCGGCCACTTCCTGTCTATCAAGGGCCCCGAACTGCTCAACAAATTCGTGGGGGAGACGGAGCGCCAGATTCGGGCAATTTTCTCCCGTGCTCGTGCACTGGCGGCAACCGGGATCCCTGTTGTCGTGTTCTTCGATGAGATGGAAGCTCTGTTCCGCACGCGCGGCGCAGGTATCTCCTCTGACGTGGAAACCATGATTGTCCCGCAGCTTCTGGCTGAAATGGACGGAGTGGAAGCCCTCGACAATGTCATCATCATTGGCGCATCCAACCGAGCCGACATGATCGACCCTGCTGTACTGCGGCCCGGACGCCTCGACGTGCGTATACGCATCGACCGACCCGACCGGACGGGCGCGCGCGACATCTTCACGAAGTATCTGACCACGCACGTCCCGATTGCAGCGAGCGAGATTTCGCGCTATGGGAGCCACGAGGAGGCCCTCAATCAGATGATCGACGCCGCCGTGGAGCGTCTGTATGCACGCGATCAGTCCACTGCACTGTTCCACGCGACGCTGACCTCAGGCGCGCAGACGACGCTGTACCTGAGTGACATCGTTTCAGGCGCTTTGATCGCCTCGAGCGTGGAGCGAGCCAAGAAACACGCTATCCGCGCCACGCTTGGCGGGAGCGAGCAGGGGCTGAGTCAGGAACACGTGCTGCGCGGCGTGGAAGAAGAGATGCGCGAATCGATGGAGCTGGCTGCTACGTCTTCGCCAGTGGACTGGGCACGCACCGTGGGAGTGCGTGATGATATTCAATCCGTGACCCCCATTCAAGGAGATCCACAATGAGCGTCCACCGCATCATGGGCACCGAAACAGAATTCGGTGTCTATCAGCCAGGCAACCCGTGGGCAAATGCGGTCGCACTGTCCACGCAGGCAGTCGCTGCAGGCGGACAGCTGTCGCGCGAGGGCGACCCTGTTGGATGGGATTACACGGGTGAGGATCCGCTCAATGATCTGCGCGGTATGCGCCTGTCCCGTGCCGCAGCCGACCCGTCACTGTTGACCGATGATCCCTACCACCTGGCACCATCAGGGGGCGTGGAAGCGTTGGAACGCCCCAGTGACAGTGAGCGCGCACTGCCAACCCCGACGGTGGCGGTGCTGACCAACGGTGCGCGCCTGTACGTCGACCACGCACATCCGGAGTATTCCGCACCTGAAACCTCGTCACCGCGCGAAGCAGTGCTGTGGGACAGGGCCGGTGATGAGATTGCGCGCCGAATCATGGCACATATCGATGCCAGCTCGGAGGTGCCGCTCGTCCTGGTCAAGAACAATACCGACGGTAAAGGTGCGGCCTACGGCACTCATGAGAACTACCAGGTGGAGCGTTCAGTTGATCTGGATGACCTGATCCGCGGCCTCATCCCATTCATGGTGACGCGCCCCGTCACCTGTGGTTCGGGTCGGGTCGGGCTGGGTCAAAAGTCACAGGCTCCCGGCTTCCAGCTCTCGCAGCGCGCTGACTTCGTGGAAAACGAGGTCGGCCTGGAAACCACTTTCAATCGCCCGATCATCAATACGCGCGACGAACCTCATGCCAATCCCGCACGGTTCCGTCGCCTGCATGTCATCGGAGGCGATGCCAGCCTCTTCGACATCTCGGCCTACCTCAGGATGGGGACGACCTCGATTGTCCTGTGGGCCATTGAACAGGGCACGTCGATGCACTGGGATGGACTGAGCATTGACGACCCGGTGCAGGAAACATGGAACGTCAGTCACGACCCGACGCTGAGCCACAAAGTTCCGATCGCTGCCGGACGCGCATTGAATGCCGTTGATATTCAGCAGATCTACCTGGATCTGGTGCTCGAAACACTCGACGAGACTGGCCAGAATCCGGATGAGGACACACGCGACCTGCTTGACACCTGGCAGCGAGTCCTGGACGGTCTGCGCACCGACATGTTCTCGGTGGTCAGCGACGTTGAATGGGTGGCAAAATACCAGCTTTTCGATCGCCAGCGTGAGCGGCTGAACACCGACTGGGCCGACCCACGTCTGGCGGCAATGGATCTGCAATGGGCGGACCTGCGAGAAGAACGCTCCCTGGTGAACCGCCTCGACCGTGCGGGACGAGTCCGCAGACTCTTCACACCTGACGACGTGATCCGTGCGGCCGATACGCCGCCGCAGTCAACTCGCGCCAGAGTACGCGGACACGCTGTTGCCTCGATGCCGAACGTCGTTCGGGCATCATGGACATCAGTGGTAGTCGACGACCCCGAACACAACCGCCTGGTCCGCATCTCACTGCCTGACGCATCTGATACCACAACCGACATCTCTGACCTTGTCTAAGGAGCATCCATGGTTCAGTCACACACACATTCACCTCACTCAGACCCGCTCGACGAGGACGACGCCCAGGCCGGGCAGGTTCAGGCGAACACCGATTCCCTCGATGACCTGCTGGATGACATCGACACCGTCCTGGAAGAAAACGCGCAAAGCTTCGTTCAGGGCTTCGTGCAGAAGGGCGGCCAATAAAGTGAGGCGCCGAGTCGTCGGAATCGAAACGGAATATGGGCTGACCGCAGCTTCCACCACCTCCGCGCCCTCACCAGTGGATGCGGATCAGGCGGCGCGGTACCTGTTCGCCCCGCTCATTGACCAGGGACGTTCCTCGAACCTGTTCCTGCGCAACGGCGGGCGCCTGTACCTCGACGTCGGCTCACACCCTGAATATGCGACAGCCGAATGCGACCTGCTGGAGGACCTCCTGGCCCAAAATCGTGCAGGTGACCTTCTACTGGCTGACCTCGCCTCTCGCGCAGACGAGCAGCTCCAGTCCGAGGGCGTCCCAGCCCGACTCCACCTGTTTCGCAACAACGTGGACTCCCGGGGAAACTCCTACGGCTGCCACGAGAACTATCTGCTGCACCGCCGACGTGACTTCAGAGAAGTCGCGGACGCCCTCGTCGCATTCTTCATCACCCGACAAATCGTTGTCGGAGCTGGACATATCCGCACCATTTCAGGACGCAGTACGTACGTCTTTTCCCAACGTGCAGACCAGATGTGGGACGCAGTTTCGGCAGCAACCACTCGTTCGCGCCCAATCATCAACACGCGCGACGAACCACTGGCAGATTCAGGCTCCTACCGGCGCATGCATGTGATCGTGGGGGATACGAACGTGTCCGAGCCGACAACCGCCCTGAAGGTCGGGGCAACCGAGCTGCTGCTGAGCGCGGTCGAAGATGGTGTGAAGCTGGCAGACCTGGCGCTGGCCGATCCCATGTCGGCTATTCGCTCCATCAACGCGGACCTGACGGGACAGGCACCTATCCCATTGGCCTCGGGAACATCCATGTCACCTGTGGCAATCCAGCGGGAAATCCGGCGCAGGATCCTCGACCACACGGACACCAGCGCCCTCGATCCCATGCACACCTACGTTCTGGACCTGTGGAAGCGTGGACTGGATGCGATCGAATCAGGAGACTGGTCCGGCGTCGAGACCGAACTGGATGTGGCAATCAAGCGCCGCCTGCTGCGCCAGTACTGTGAACGCCGCTCAGTGCCGCTGTCCGACACGCGCGTGGCGCGCCTGGAGCTCAGCTACCACGACATCACGGCGACAGGCCTGCGTGACCGCATGGAAGGCGGCGGATTGATGCGCCGGCTTATCGCGGCCGACCAGGTGTCAGGCGCAGTCACCACGCCTCCTGCCACAACGAGGGCGTCCCTGCGCGGCCGGATCATCGGTGCAGCACAGGACGCGCGCCGGGATCTGTCGGTCGACTGGGTGCACGTGCGGCTCGGAGATATTTCAGCCACACCACTGACACTCAATGACCCGCTCTCGAACGAGGATGCGCGAGTGGATGCGCTGATCGAGTACATTAACCAGTCAGCTCCTGACTTGCCGGCGTGATCACATGACACTGTCTTCGCGCAGAACGGTTGCCACAGTGACTGTGCTGGTGGTCGTCGTCCTCATCATGGTCGGGTGGTGGACCCTGGGGCGCCGCAGCTCACCTGACGTGGTGCAAAGCGCTGATGACGCACAGTCAGTGGGCAATCAGGTTGAAGTATTCGGTAACCACGGGGCCATACCGACTGTGACCATTCACGGTACCTTGACGGTGACGGCACCTTTCGTGAGAACGATTATCGAGGGGCAAGGACGGGAAATTACCGAGGGGTCGCCCGTGATCGCCGCGATCACACCGTTTGACGGAGACACGGGGGAAGTCATCACGGCCGACGGGCAGCCCGCGATCTTTACGGAGCGTGCAACGAGTGACGAACTGGATGCCACGCTGGTTCAGGCCCTGATCGGGTCTCGCGAAGGGACGCGCCTCCTGTTCGTCAGACCACTGACACCGGCGGCGGATAAGGACGGGGAGACACTTGCCGGAACGACCCCTGCGCAGCCGCGCATTGAAATTGACGTCGTCGATGTGATCTCCTCGACTGCTACTGGCACACCGATTGATCCCGAACCAACCCAGCCATTCAGCGTCGAATTCGCAGAAGATGGCTTCAAGGTCACTCACACGGGGGAGGCCCCCAGCCAGATCGTCATCGCCCCACATATCAAAGGCGACGGTCCTCAGGTCGGGCCCGATGACCGGGTCCTGGTGCAATACGTGATTGCGGGGTGGAACAATCCGGACAAGCGTCGATCAACGTGGAACGACGGAATGCCGGAACGGTTGGACATGGCGACCATCATGCCGGGCCTGCAGCAGGGGCTGGTCGATCAAAGAGTCGGCTCACGCCTGGCGATCACCATTCCTCCTGATCTGGCCGAAGGCGACGACACGCTGTGCGTCCTGGTCGATATCCTTGCCACCTACCCGCCGTCGTCATCCACTTCCTGAGCCGGTGCCAACCAAGAGCGTGCACATGGCTACGATGGAAGCATGTCAGTGACCTGCCGAATCATTCCATGCCTGGACGTCAACGCCGGACGCGTCGTTAAAGGTGTCAACTTCGCAGATTTGAAAGATGCGGGCGATCCTGTTGAGCGTGCCCGTCACTACAGCGACGAGGGCGCTGATGAAATCACTTTGCTCGACGTATCCGCCTCGACCGAGCAGCGCTCGACAATGCTCGATGTCGTCTCTGCCGCTGCGAGCCAGATTTTTGTGCCGCTCACTGTCGGTGGCGGTGTACGCAGTGTGGACGACGTGTCACGCCTGCTGGACTGCGGAGCCGACAAAGTATCAGTCAATACGGCGGCGATCGCTGACCCGAGCCTGATCGAACGGGTCGCCTCACGCTATGGCGACCAGATCATCGTGCTGTCCCTGGACGCACGGCGCACGCCTGAGGGTGTCTCAACGACCTCCGGATTCGAAGTCACGACACACGGTGGAACGCGCTCAACCGGCATCGACGCGGTCGAGTGGGCAAACCGGGTCGCCGAACTGGGAGCAGGCGAAATCCTGTTGAACTCGATGGACGCAGACGGGGTTCAGGGCGGATTCGACCTGGAAATGCTCGGCGCGATTCGATCCACAGTGTCCATTCCTCTGATCGCTTCGGGCGGGGCCGGCACAACTGACGATTTCGTTCAGGCAGCTCAGGCAGGTGCGGACGCAGTTCTGGCTGCCTCAGTGTTCCACTTCGGTACCTTGACGATCACGCAGGTCAAGGACGCGATGGCGCGTGCCGGAATCGCGGTGCGACTGTGAAACGGTCGACTGAGAACCTCGACCCGCGCATCGCGCAGCGACTGAAGCGAAATGAGCAAGGTCTCGTGGCAGTCATCGTCCAGCAATACGACACTGACGAAGTTCTGATGCTGGCATGGATGGACGACGAAGCACTGCGACGCACACTGGAAAGCAGGCGTGCCACCTACTGGTCACGCTCCCGTCAGGAGTACTGGCGTAAAGGCGACACGTCAGGACACGTGCAGCACGTCAAGAGCATTCAGATTGACTGCGACGGGGATGCCCTGTTGATGAAAGTCGATCAGATCGGTGCTGCGTGCCATACGGGGACACATTCATGTTTTGAAGCGGGAGGAACAATTCAATGACACGTCACGCCACTGACCTGCCTCTGGGACAGATATGGCCATCGCGTGAAGAGTTCCATGAGCTGGCGCGCAACCGACGCCTCATTCCCGTGGCGCGGAAAGTCCTGGCGCCCGATATTACACCGGTGGGCCTGTACCGTCACCTGTGTGCCTCGAAGCCGGGGACGTACCTGTTTGAATCAGCCGAACACGACGGCAGGTGGGGACGCTGGTCATTCATTGGAGTGGATTCCGCCTCGTCAGTGATCACCCGTGATGGCGTCACGTCCTGGCAGGGGGTGTGCCCGAGGGGCGCAATGGAGACCGGATCATTTCGCGAGGTGATGCACTCGGCTCTCGAGGTGCTGCGAGCTGATCCCATCGAAGGTCTGCCACCCTTGACGGGCGCTTTTGTCGGCTCGATTGGCTGGGCAATGGCCCGCGAATGGGAGCCGAGCATCACGATGTCGGCTCCGCGCGAGATGGACGTACCGGATGCATCGCTCATTTTGGCGCGCGACGTGGCTGCTATCGATCACAGTGACGGCTCACTGTGGCTGGTGTCGAATGCGTGGAACATGGACGGTACCGATGAACGAGTCGACTGGGCGTATGACGAAGCGTGCCGTCGAGTGGGCGACATGTGTCATCGCCTGGAATCCAGCATGAATCCAGCTGTATGGGTCAGTGTGTCGCCCTCGTCGGATGATCTGGCGATCCAGCACCGCACACCGCAGGACGATTTTGAACAATCCGTCAGGGATGCGAAAGAGGCGATCGGGCGAGGCGACGCTTTCCAGATTGTGCTGTCGCAACGCATGGATGTGTCCACCCAGGCGGATGCGCTGGACGTGTACTCGGTGCTGCGCACCCTCAATCCTTCGCCATATCTGTACCTGCTGCGCCTGCCCGATGGCGTGGGCGGTGACTTCGACGTGGTGGGTTCCTCGCCTGAAACACTGGTGCGTACGCAGGGACAGCGCGTGTGGACCTATCCGATTGCCGGGTCACGCCCACGCGGAGCGAACGGGAGCGAGGACCACGACCTGGCCGTAGACCTGCTGAAGGATCCGAAGGAGCTGGCCGAACACGCCATGCTGGTGGACCTGGCGCGCAACGACCTGTCGAGAGTCTGCAGGCCTGAATCGGTGGAAGTGTCTACGCTGATGGAAATCAAGCGCTACTCCCATATTCAACACATTTCCTCCACCGTTACGGGCATCGTGAACGAGGGGGTGGACGCGCTGGATTGCCTGGTGGCAACGTTCCCGGCCGGAACACTGTCAGGTGCGCCCAAGACGCGCGCCATTCAACTGATCGACGAGCTCGAACCGTGTGCGCGCGGCGTGTACGGGGGAGTGGTCGGCTATTTTGACCTGGGCGGCGACACAGATTTTGCGATCGCGATCCGCACAGCATGCCTGAAAGACGGCCGCGCCAGCGTGCAGGCGGGAGCTGGAATTGTGGCCGATTCGGTTGAACACACGGAGTATGTGGAGACCCGTAATAAAGCGGCCGCGGCACTGGCATCCGTACTGACCGCAGCGAAGCTGACGGGGGACCTGGACTGAGCCCATCATGTGAGCCAATTGGGGAAAACACCCTGACTTTGGTTAGCATCGCAGTAGGCAACGGTGAGGAGGAGCGATGGCAACAGTCCTCGATGGGATCATCGCGGGAGTGCTGGAAGATCTGCGTGAGCGGGAAGCACGCGTGCCGATGGATGACATCAAGAAGCGTGCGCAACGCTGCGCCGACGCGAAAAACGCGGTGTCAGCACTGCGCAGCAGTGGTGCCGTCTCGCTGATCGCGGAGGTCAAGCGGTCCTCGCCCTCGAAGGGCGCGCTGGCGCATATCGACGATCCGGCAGCACTGGCCCACATCTACGAGGCGAACGGTGCGGCTGCAATCTCGGTGCTTACTGAACAGCGTCGCTTCTCGGGGTCACTGTCCGATCTTGACTCAGTGCGCGCAGCAGTCGATATCCCTGTGCTGCGCAAGGATTTCATTGTCACCCCGTATCAGGTCCATGAAGCGCGCGCTCACGGCGCTGACATTGTGCTGCTGATTGTTGCCGCACTTGAACAGCCGGCGTTGGTGTCGCTGCTGGAACGAACGGAATCACTGGGAATGACGGCGCTGGTCGAGGCGCATTCGCGTCTGGAAGTGCTGCGGGCGCTCGATGCCGGAGCGCGCGTCATTGGCGTGAACGCACGCGACCTGACCACCCTGGATGTCGATCCAACTGTTGTCGAGCAGGTGATCGATGTCATCCCGCCCGACGTGATCGCTGTAGCCGAATCCGGTGTGCGCGATCGCCACGACGTCATCCAGTACGCCAACTGGGGCGCTGATGCTGTGCTGGTCGGAGAAGCACTGGTAACGTCCGGTGATCCAGCGACCGCCGTCAGCGATATCGTCAGCGCCGGCCAACATCCGGCACTGCTCACCGATAGAAAAGCTCGCGTGCGCATGGCACGCAATGAATCATCTGACGAGTAAGGAGGAGTCGGCATGTCGAGTACCGCATCGCCGCGCTCGGACGACCTGAGAGGCCCGTATTTTGGAGCCTTCGGTGGTCGTTTCGTGGCCGAATCGCTGATGGCTGCACTGGAAGAACTTGATGAAACGTGGCAGCGTCTGTGGCATGATGACGGTTTCCAGAAACGACTCCATGACCTGTTCGTCAACTATGCCGGACGCCCCTCATTGTTGACAGAAGCATCGCGCTTTGCTGCCGATCTGGGGGGAATCCGAGTCTTCCTCAAGCGCGAGGACCTTAACCATACCGGATCCCACAAGATCAACAACGTGCTGGGACAGGCGTTGCTCACACAGGAACTGGGCAAGACCCGTATCATCGCTGAGACCGGAGCCGGACAGCACGGCGTTGCCACCGCAACGGCCGCGGCGCTGCTGGGCCTGGACTGCACGATCTATATGGGCGCGGAAGACACCGAACGTCAGGCACTCAACGTAGCCCGCATGCAGATGCTCGGCGCGGAAGTCATTGGTGTGACTCAGGGGTCTCAAACGCTCAAGGACGCCATTAACGAAGCGTTCCGTGACTGGGTGACGAATGTGGAGACCACGAACTACATTTTCGGCACTGCTGCAGGTCCGCACCCGTTCCCCAGCCTCGTCCGTGACCTCCAACGCGTCATTGGTGACGAAGCCCGCGAGCAGATCCTGGAGCGCGAGGGGCGCCTGCCGGATGCCGTGACCGCGTGCGTGGGCGGTGGTTCAAATGCGATTGGATCCTTCACTGCTTTTATCGATGATGAGGACGTCGAGCTGATCGGATGTGAAGCCGGAGGCGACGGCATCGACACCGGTCGTCACGCTGCATCGATTTCAGCGAACGAAGTCGGTGTTCTGCACGGTGCGCGCACATTCGTGCTGCAGGAACGCGACGGGCAGACCAAGGCCTCCCATTCGATTTCTGCGGGCCTGGACTACCCGGGTGTGGGACCCGAACATGCATGGCTGGCCCGGTCCGGACGAGCACGCTACATTGCGATTGACGACACGCACGCCATGGACGCATTCATGCGCCTGTGTCGCACCGAAGGTATCATTCCCGCCATCGAATCGGCACACGCACTTGCAGGGGCAATTCAGTGGGCCCACGAGCGACTCGAAGCAGGACCGATCGAAAAAGGCAAGGAACCCATTATCGTGGTGTGCCTGTCTGGGCGCGGCGATAAGGACGTGACAACCGCTTCGAAGTGGTTCGGCCTGGGTGAACCCACATACCAGAACATTGATCCGAGCAGGGAGGCCGACAAATGATGCACAGCGCAGATGCGATTGATCGCGCCAATAATGCCGGGCACGCCGCCCTGATCGGATATTTGCCCGTCGGTTTCCCCACTGTGGAAGACTCGGTGCATGCAGCGAAAGTGCTGGCAGATAACGGCGTTGATGTCCTTGAATTTGGTTTCCCGTATTCCGACCCTGGGATGGATGGCCCCACGATCCAGCGCGCAACCGTGGCCGCCCTCGAACATGGAACACACCTGGAGGACCTGCTGGAAGCGACCAGAGAAGTCGTGGACTATGGTCTGACCACCGTGTGCATGACGTACTGGAACCCGGTCGAATGGTACGGCGTGGACCATTTTGCCCGCGACTTTGCCCAGGCCGGCGGATCAGGCCTGATCACGCCGGACCTGCCACCCGAAGAAGGCGAGCAATGGGAAAATGCCGCTCGCGAAAATGACCTGGAATGCATCTACCTGGTAGCACCGTCGTCAACTCGCACGCGTTTGGAACTGATCAGTTCCCACGCACGCGGATGGGTGTACGCCGCGTCAACGATGGGCGTGACAGGGGCACGATCCTCGGTCGGCACTCACGCGCGCGAACTGGTCGCACGCACGCGTGAAGCCGGTGCAAAGCGCGTGTGCGTGGGTCTGGGCGTTTCCAGCGGCACGCAGGCACATGAAATAGGCTCCTACGCCGATGGCGTTATTGTGGGTTCTGCACTTGTGCGCACACTTTTTGACGAGGACAGGGAACAGGCTTTCGAAGCGCTCGGAACTTTGGCCCGTGAACTCAGTGATGGCGTTAAGAACTCACGAACTGTCTAACCGGAAGGCGCGGTGACGATGAACGATCTGACTGTGGCAAGCTCACTGATTGGCTCAGCGATACCGTCTCCGCCGCAGGGAGCGTGGAACATTGGTCCACTGACCATCCATATGTACGGCATCCTCATTATGGTGGGGATGGTCGCTGCAGTGTGGATCACCGGCCGGCGGTACGAGCGGCGCGGTGGCGTGGCCGATTTCATGTACGAAATTGCGTTGTGGGCGATCCCGCTGGGAATCATCGGAGCGCGAATCTACCACGTGGTGTCCTCACCTGATGCTTACTTCGGCCCCAACGGCAATCCCATTGACGCGTTCAAAATCTGGAATGGCGGTCTTGGAATCTGGGGCGGCGTCGCTCTGGGCGCTGTTGGTGCCTACATTGCGCTGCGACGCGCCGGCCAACGAATGGGACCTCTGGCTGACTCCATTGCACCGGCCCTCCTGGTGGCACAGGCAATAGGCCGGTGGGGGAATTGGTTTAACCAGGAACTGTTCGGCGCGCCGACGACACTACCGTGGGGGCTGCAGGTCGACGCGGCTCACATGCCTGCCCAGTATGCCGCCGGCACGCTCTTTCACCCGACATTTCTCTATGAATGCCTGTGGAATTTGGTTATTGCCGCACTGATCGTGTGGGTGGATCGACGCGCACGGTTCGCTTCAGGTCAGGTCTTCGGGCTGTATCTGATGGGATACACGCTCGGGCGTGTGTGGATCGAGATGCTCCGCGTTGACGAAGCGCAGCACATTCTGGGGCTGCGTCTGAACGTGTGGACATCGATCGCGGTCTTCCTCGCGGGCCTGGCCGTTTTCTGCGTGGCAGGACGCCTCGGCAGGTCAACGACTGTCAGCGAAGACGAGCATGAGCGCCTGCGGGCACACCTGGGCCTCGACAAGTCGGATGGCGCAGATAATGAGGCCGACGAATCTTTAGATGAAGAGGATGTATCGAAACTCGCGGACGAATCGGGCAGCGTGCAGGGCGCGAAAAACGTCTTTGATAGCGCCGAAGCCGGTGAGGGTTCCCCTGAATCGAGATCGGCACTGTAGAGTAAGAGTATGCGTCGAGCAAAAATCGTGTGTACGTTAGGCCCAGCCACTGAATCTGCCGAACAAGTACAGGCACTCGTGGACGCGGGCATGGATGTGGCCCGTATCAACTGCTCACACGGAACTCACGAAGGACACGAACGTGTCATTGAGCGTGTGCGTCGTGCAGCGATGACGTCGGGCCGGGCCGTAGCTGTTCTTGCGGACCTCCAGGGCCCGAAGATTCGTCTGCAGACATTCAAGGACGGCCCGCAGTTCCTTGAGATGGGAGACACCTTCACGATCACGACTGAAGATGTCGAGGGCACCAAGGAACGCGTCGGCACGACGTTCAAAGGCCTGCCGGGGGATTGTCGTCCTGGTGACCGTCTCCTGATCGACGATGGAAACGTCGCCGTGCGTGTCATGGAAGTAACGGACACCGACGTAACCACCAAGGTAGAGGTCCCCGGATTTGTGTCCGATCACAAGGGCCTGAACCTTCCGGGTGTTGCGGTGTCAGTGCCGGCGCTGTCGGAAAAGGACCGCGATGACCTGCGGTGGGCACTGAGGATCGGTGCGGACTTTATTGCATTGTCCTTTGTGCGCAACGCCCGCGACATTGACGAAGTGCACGCGATCATGGACGAGGAAGGCCGCAGGCGCCCTGTCATCGCGAAGATTGAAAAGCCGCAGGCCGTTGAGGTGCTCGAGGAGGTCGTCGACGCCTTCGATGGCATCATGGTGGCGCGCGGTGACCTGGGTGTGGAGATGCCGCTTGAAGCTGTGCCGCTGGTTCAAAAGCGCGCCATTGAGTTGGCACGCCGGGCAGCCAAGCCGGTTATCGTTGCGACCCAGGTACTGGAGTCGATGATCAAGAACCCGCGTCCGACCAGGGCTGAGGCATCGGACTGTGCGAACGCGATCCTTGACGGTGCTGATGCCGTCATGCTGTCGGGTGAAACGTCGATTGGTCAGTATCCGATCGAGGCTGTACGCACGATGGCACGCATTGTGGAGAACATCGAAGAAAACGGTGGTGAGCGCATCGCGCCGTTGGGTGGTTTCATCGCAGACCGCTCGGCCGTGATCTCCCAGGCCGCCGTGTCAGTGGGAGAGAAGCTCGATACGAAGTTCCTGGTGACCTTCACGCAGGCAGGAATGACGGCGCGCTATATGGCGCGTCTGCGTAGCCCTATCCCAATGCTGGCTTTCACGCCGCTCGAAGAGACACGCAGGCAGTTGGCACTGACGTGGGGAGTGCAGACCTACCGTGTGCCCTCGGTGATGCACACCGATGACATGGTCTGGCAGGTCGATCAAATCTCACAGACAGCCGGGCTGTGTAAGCAGGGTGACCAGCTGGTCATCGTGGCCGGTATGCCGCCGGGCGTGTCGGGCTCGTCGAACCTGATTCGTGTTCACTCAGTGGGTGACGATATTGATTACTCCATTGGTGGCCGAGTCGGAATGCTGGGCAGACAGTAGATGATCGCGTCGAGCCGTCAGCATCAACGGCGATGCTGCGGGGAGGACGTTTTCTCTAACGGCCGCCGAGGCTTATTCTCACGCGACCCGATGATGTGTTATCGTTGACGTGGATGCAAACTGTCAACCTGGTGTTGAGAGTTGCGCTGATATGACTTCACACTTTCCACCTGATGAGGGGTGGGCGAGTGTGATTGAGAACTGAATGTCTGACGGGGCGGCCTGTGCGCAAAGAGTACATACCCCGTTATGGCGTGAGGAAGAAGAAGAGGATAGAAATATGACAATTGAAGATCGCAATGCAAAGACCGTGTCAGTCCATGACCGGAATTCGGATCGGCAGGCAAACAACGTTCTGCTTGATCAACTTTCCAATGCGGTACGCCCGTGGTTTGCTGATTTCACGAACGGCGACGTACGTCGCGCCATCGAGGCTCTGCGTGTGCCTGCCAGCCGCATCGCTGCAGCAGACTTTCTGGGTCTTGAACTCATTGAAGCTGCATAAGGGAAAGCTACCACAGACGCAGTGTTGGGGGTCGGCCACATGTGGCCGACCCCCAACACTATCCCATCAACACAGTGCGAGTCCTTCGAAAACAGAGCCCCTTCCTTCAGATCCCCGAGCGTAACGGCCAGTCGCACCAGCACGTGTCGTGCTTCATGTTCTGTCCGGCTCGGATAGCTTGAGCATAAGAAACGATTCTTGGGAGATACTTCATTCCACCTGTCAGTTTGCTGGGAATGTGACCAGGCGCAGCGGTTGTGTTCCATTGGTACACGGCGCTGCCCTGCTTCTCGGCCGTATCGAGTGAGATCTTTCTTGCTTCGGGGGTGAAAAGACATTCACATTGTCGTAGCCTGCTGCAGGACTTTTTCCATCCCATTACGAGCGGATACTGCAGTGAAACACAGCTCAGAAGGGTGATTCCAACTGGTGTGATAAACGCACCCTAAACGCCCTCGTCGAGGGAGTTTTCAGCCGAATAATGCCGAATACTTCTGTACCCCGGGTGGGATTCGAACCCACAACAAGCCGGGTTTGAGCCGACCGCCTCTGCCAATTGGGCTACCAGGGCACACGCGAACGTGCTCATCAAGGATAAGATATTTATTGATCAGACACCAATTGAAGGAATTTCAGATGAGCACAGACGAAAACAAGCCGCGAAAAGTGTTAGTAGCTGAAGACGAATCCCTGATCCGCCTTGATATTGTCGAGACGCTGACCGCAGCAGGTTTCGACGTCGTCGCAGAGGCAAGTGACGGAGAAGAGGCTGTTCGGCTGGCACTGGAGCCCGACAACGAGGATGACACTCCTGATCTGTGTGTGATGGATGTCAAGATGCCCAAAATGGATGGCATCACAGCTGCAGAGAAGATTCTGCGAGAGCTCTCCTGCGCTGTTGTCATGCTGACTGCCTTTTCACAAAAAGAACTGGTCGAACGTGCGCGCGACGCAGGAGCTATGGCGTACGTCGTGAAGCCTTTCAGCCCTGCCGACCTGATTCCCGCAGTTGAAATCGCCCTGTCCCGTCACCGTGAAATCGAGTCACTGGAAGAAGAAATCTCCGACATGTCGGAGCGTTTCGAGACGCGCAAGCGCGTTGACCGCGCCAAGGGACTCCTGATGGAAAAGATGGACATGACTGAGCCTGAGGCGTTCCGATGGATCCAGAAGACGTCCATGGATCGTCGCCTGTCCATGCGTGAGGTCGCAGACGCAGTGATCGATCAGGTGGATGACTGAGACTGCTTGAGATATGTGTATGCGGGTCTTGCACGAAGTTGCAAGACCCGCATTGTTGAGTGAGAGTCGCGCTCAATCAGTCGAGACGCTCTTCGCCGTCGACGTTGCTTTCAATGCGCTCCTTCTTGAGGTCTTCTGACACGGTCTGCGTGTCCTGAACGGTTTGCGTCTCGAGTGACACGCGCTCAACAGGCACGCTCTCCTTGGAGACAACGACACGGTCCTCATGCAGGGTCACGGAAGCAGCACCCTCGGAGATGTCCTGGCCATCCAGGTTCTTTGCCTCTTCCTCACTGATGGGGGTGCGAACCACACGTACTTCCTCGCGCTCGACGGGAACCTCGACAGTCTCGGTTTCGGTGACGACCGTTTTGCGGAGCTGAGCTTCACCAGTCGCGACGCGTTCCTTGGCAACGTTGAGCTGTTCTTCGGAACGAATGATTTCGCCTTGGTCTGCTTCGTCGTGGATCGGCTCCTGGTCAGCCAGGTGACGAGCCTCAGCGGCGCGATCCTCCTCGTGAACTTCCTCGTCGGCCACAGGCGCAACGGGGGCGGCGGCAGGAACGTCTGATTCCGGTGCAATGCGCGGAGCTTGGTCCTCGATCGGTGCTGCACCATCGGCCAGAGAACCGACACCGTAGTGGCGGTACAGTGCGTCCTGATCCTCAGGAGTCAGGTGACCTTCATCAGCGAGGTCAGGCGCATCCTTGATGCGATCCTTTTCAAACGCGAGGTGCAGGCCTTCCTCGTCGAGGCGGTATCCACGCAGTGGGACAAGGCTGGAGCCCATGCCAAAGAGGCCGTGAGCAACTTCGATGAAATCGGGCTCACCCGTCGCATCGTTGGTAAATACCTGCTTCACGTCGCCCAGCTTGTCGCCGTTGGAGTCGAAAGCTGTTGCGTTGGCAAGTTCTTCGATTGAGTGTGTGGTCATGACAATGTCCTCTCAATTGGAGTTTAGGTAGGTGTGACGTAAGTCCCTATCCCAAAAATGAGATTAACAGTATCTGTGGCATTCGTCTCAGTGAACTCAAGAGGTGTAGACCGCGTATTTTCGTCGCCCTTGTCAGTCTCGCTAAAGACCGAGATCAGCGTCGCTTCAGCACACGATTGGAAATACGTGCGGTTCCAATGAGGCGTTCATCTCCATCGGTGATCGAGACCAGATGAACCGTTGATGAGCCACCCAGATGGGCCGCACGGGTCGTCGCCGTAATCGGCCCCTTGGTGCCTGCTCGAAGATGCGAGATGGACAGCTCCACGCCCACCACGTAGGCATCCGGGCCGCCCACACTGTAGGCGTGTGCTCCCGCCGCAAGCGATCCCGCTGTCTCAGCCAGAGCCGCCGATGCGCCGCCATGCAGGATTCCAATTCGCTGCGTATTGCCCTCAAGCGGCATTGTGATCGACGTGCAGTCAGGGCCATACTGTGTCACTTCCATGCCCATCGCGTCCATCAGCGTCCCTGGCCAATGCTGACCCACCATCGTCGGCCCATGGTCACTGTGAGATTCCTGGTGGTCATCAGATTGATGTGAATGTGTGTCATTGGCGTGATTCGTCTCGCTCATACCTCTAGGGTGTCATGTGTGGACGGAAAACTGCTGATTATTGATGGACATTCGATGGCCTACCGCGCGTTTTACGCGATGCGCTCGGGTAATTTCCAGACCTCGACCGGTCAGGACACCAGTGCTGTGTTCGGATTTATCCGCATGCTCACGAAGATCCTCAAGGATGAGAATCCGACACGTGTCGCTGTTGCCTTCGACGTCTCGCGTCATTCGTTCCGCACGGATAAGTACCCGGAGTACAAAGGCACGCGCGATGAGACCCCTCCTGAATTCCACGGACAGGTTGATCTGATCGACGCGTTCCTGGAAGCCATGGGTATCTGCCGTCTGCGCAAGGAGAATATAGAGGCTGACGACATTCTGGCCACCCTTGCACATACTGCGTCTCAACAGGGGCTGGATGTTGTCGTGGCATCAGGTGACCGCGACGCCTTCCAGATGGCGAACGAACACGTCACGATTCTGTACCCCGGTCAGTCGATGTCGGACCTGCGTCGCATGACACCGGAAGCCATTGAGGAGAAGTACGGCGTGCCGCCTCAGCGTTACCCGGAGCTTGCCGCGCTGGTGGGGGAGACCGCCGACAATCTGCCAGGAGTGCCTGGCGTCGGCCCCAAGACCGCTGCCACGTGGATTAACAGATTCGACGGACTGGAAAATGTCCTGGCTCGCGCAGATGAGATCGGTGGCAAACGCGGAACAGATCTGCGCGCCCATATCGATGACGTGCGCCGCAACCGCTCGCTGAACCGCCTGCTCACTGACGTTGATCTGGGAATCACTCTCGATGACCTTTACCGTCGTCCCACCGAGCATTCAGAGGCGATGAGTCTGTGCGACAGCCTTGAATTCGGACCTGGCACGCGCCGCGAGATCGTCTCGGTCGCATCGATCGCACTCAACCCCTCTGCTCCGGACGCCCTCGTCAATTCCGGGGGCAGCACGGCCGACGAGGGTGGCGCGGAAGAATCACTCATCCTTGATGACGTGGAAATTATCCGAGCCGATGCGAACACGAATGTCCAGCAGGTCCTTGCAACCTTTGAGGCAGAGACGTCAGTGGGAATCTGGTGCGAAGGCGTCGCGAACCCGCCCCTGCCTGACCTGGAACATCTTGCGATCGCGAGCGGCATGAAGGTACTCCTCATTGATGCTCGAGAGGTCACCACCGAGCAGACGGCTCAGTGCACGCAATGGCTGGCGCACCTGACACGACCCCTGATTGCCCATGACCTCAAAACACTGGTGCATATGATGCGCGCCTGGGACGTGGAGACCCTGCCGGTGACCTTCGACGTTGCATTGGGCGCCTACCTGCTGCGGCCCGAGCAGCGCTCCTACGCGATCGACGATCTGGCTGAGCAGTATCTGGGCGTGCACATCACGGCCCTGGAAGAGGAAGAATCCGGTCAGCAGATGCTGGATCTGGACGGTGAATCGGAGGAGAAACAGGCTGCGGCGCGTAGACAGATGGCGCAGCGCGCAGCCGTCCTGCCGTATGTGGCTGATGCTCTCAGGCGGGCGATGAATGATGATGAACGAACATTGCTTGACGATGTGGAACAGCCTGTCGCGCGCATGCTGGAACGCATGGAACACGTGGGGATCGCGATTGACAGTGAGGAACTCGACCTGCAACGTCAGGAGCTGTCGAAAGCTGTTGAAGGTGCTGCGCAACGCGCCTATGACGCAATCGGCCACACGGTGAACCTGTCGAGCCCCAAGCAGCTCCAGCAGGTCCTGTTTGATGAACTCGATATGCCCAGGACCAAGAAGACGAAGACGGGGTACACGACGAATGCGGAAGCGCTGGAGACACTGTTCGCGAAGACGCGCCACCCGTTCCTGGAGCATTTGCTCACGCACCGCGACCGCATCAAGCTGTCCCAGATGACGCAGTCCCTGCACAGCGCGATTGCTGATGACGGCAGGATTCACACGACGTTTTCTCAGATTGCGACTGCCACGGGGCGGCTCGCCTCGTCGGAACCGAACCTGCAGAATATCCCCGCGCGCACACCCGACGGCATGCGCATCCGGCACGCGTTCGTTGCAGGGGAGGGGTGGCAATCCCTGATGAGCGTGGACTATTCGCAGATCGAGATGCGCATCATGGCGCACCTGTCCAACGATGAAGGACTGATTGACGCCTTCAACTCGGGTGAGGATCTGCACCGCACGATGGCGTCGATGGTGTTCGACACGCCTGTCGATCAGGTGACATCCGAGCAGCGTTCGCGCATCAAGGCCACGTCCTACGGTCTGGCCTACGGGTTGTCATCGTACGGTCTGTCTGCGCAGCTCGGAATCGGTGTGCCGGAGGCGGCGGAGCTGCGCGAACGCTACTTTGAGCGTTTCGGCGGCGTGCGTGACTACCTGGACGGCATCGTGGAGCAGGCCCAGAAGGATGGCTTTACCCAGACAATGTTCGGTCGTCGCCGCTACCTGCCCGATCTCATCTCCGACAACCGTCAGCGCCGTGAAATAGCCAAGCGTGCCGCACTGAACGCGCCGATCCAGGGATCGGCAGCCGACATCATCAAGATCGCGATGGTTGGAGTCGACAGTGCCTTGCGCGACGAGAAACTACGCTCGCGCATACTGCTGCAGATTCACGATGAATTGATTCTTGAAATAGCCGAGGGAGAAGCTGTGCACGTGGAAGAGCTGGTACGTGAGAACATGGCCTATCCTCCATTGCCGCATGGCCTGCAGACTGCTCGCGCCCCGCAATCCGATGACGATGGCGATGTGGAACCCACCGGCCAGGAGGAAGCCACCGACCATACGCGCGCCGAACACCCGGTGCTGGCGCTGCGCGTGCCGCTGGATGTAGCGGTGGGGATCGGCCATTCATGGAAAGAAGCTGCTCACTAAGTGCACCAGTTGTGAGATTGGTCAAATATGTCACTGCTCACACATCTTTTCAGGAGCTGAGGGTAGATCTTTGATCCTGAACTGGTAAACTTTCTCGGGTGTGTGTCAGTTGCCTTCGCGGTGATTGACGGACACACTCAATTTTGTCCATCTACTAGATCGTCCGTTTCGGAGTACATAACTACATGACCACCAGCACCGAGCAGCCGAGCATCTCTACGCCTCAGGTTGCAGTGAACGACATTGGGTCTGAAGAAGACCTGCTCGCCGCCATCGACAAGACCATCAAATACTTCAACGATGGGGACATTGTCGAGGGAACAGTCGTCAAGATTGACCACGATGAGGTCCTCCTCGACATCGGCTACAAGACCGAAGGAGTCATCCTTTCACGCGAATTATCCATCAAGCATGACGTCGATCCTGATGACGTCGTCGCGGTGGGTGATCAGATCGAAGCTTTGGTACTCCAGAAGGAAGACAAGGATGGCCGCCTGCTTCTGTCGAAGAAGCGCGCACAGTACGAACGCGCATGGGGCCAGATCGAAAAGGTCAAGGAAGAAGAAGGTGTTGTCACCGGCACTGTCATCGAGGTCGTCAAGGGCGGCCTGATCCTCGACATCGGCCTGCGCGGCTTCCTGCCCGCATCCCTGGTTGAGATGCGTCGCGTGCGTGACCTGCAGCCCTACATCGGCCGCGAGCTTGAAGCCAAGATCATCGAGCTCGACAAGAACCGCAACAACGTGGTCCTGTCGCGCCGCGCATGGCTCGAGCAGACGCAGTCCGAGGTTCGCACCAACTTCCTCAACACCCTGCAGAAGGGACAGGTCCGCAACGGCACCGTCTCCTCGATCGTCAACTTCGGCGCATTCGTCGACCTGGGTGGCGTGGACGGCCTGGTGCACGTCTCCGAACTGTCCTGGAAGCACATCGATCACCCGTCAGAGGTTGTCGAGGTCGGCCAGGAAGTCACCGTCGAGGTCCTCGACGTCGACATGGATCGCGAACGCGTCTCCCTGTCCCTGAAGGCCACCCAGGAAGATCCGTGGCAGGCATTCGCCCGTACCCACGCAATCGGCCAGGTTGTGCCCGGCAAGGTCACCAAGCTCGTTCCGTTCGGTGCGTTTGTGCGCGTCGAGGACGGAATCGAAGGCCTTGTCCATATCTCCGAGCTCGCCCAGCGCCACGTTGAGATGCCGGAGCAGGTCGTCAAGGTCGGTGAAGAGGTCTTCGTCAAGGTCATTGATATTGACCTGGAACGTCGCCGCATCTCGCTGTCGCTTAAGCAAGCCAACGAGGGCGTCGACCCGAAATCGGAAGACTTCGATCCGTCACTGTACGGAATGGCTGCCGAATACGACGAAAACGGCAACTACAAGTACCCTGAAGGCTTCGATCCGGAAACCCAGGAATGGATGGAAGGATACGACGAGCAGCGCGAGGCCTGGGAAGCCCAGTACGCCGAAGCGCACGCCCGTTGGGAAGCCCACCGTGCCCAGGTTGCCAAGGCGCTGGAAGAAGACGCAGAGGCTGCTCCGTCAGTCGAGGAACAGGCGTCCTACTCCTCGCCGGTTGACAACTCCGGCACGTTGGCATCGGATGAAGCACTCGCCGCTCTGCGCGAGAAGCTGACGAACAACTGATGCTGATGCGGTAAGAAGCTGCACGAAAGATCCCGACTCGCGAAGCGAGTCGGGATCTTTCTATATGACAGCGACGGTGGTGCCTACTTCATGCGCACTGCGCACACCGCGAGGGAACCTGAACGTAGGCTGTCCGGAATCTGTACCGCGAGGCCGTTGCGCTCAGCCGGTGACGAATTACCGAGCCAGCGAACAGACGCATCGCTCGGGCACCCTGACGGAATCTCAACGTCGCTGCGCTGAGAAGGATCCACGAAGATGAAGAGTTCACCATCATTGCGCGTGTAGCGTTGCGAGGCTTTCCTACTGTCAGCATCGATAAAGACGCGCGTGCCGTAGATCGCCTCGCCGTTCGTCTTCAACCACTGTCCCAGGCCGCGCAGCGAGTTTTGCTGGAGCTCCGGGATCGTGCCATCGGCGCGTGGTCCGACATTGATGAGCAGATTGCCGTTCTTGGAGACAGTGTCGACGAGAAGATCAATCAGGGCTGGTGCCGACAGGGTGTTGTTCTCGTCTTCATTGGTGTTGTAGCCGAATGAATGCCCCAGACCACGTGTTGCTTCCCACGGCTCGGGGATCACTGAGTCGATGATGCTGTACTCGCGCGTCAGGTAGCCATGGTAGGGAATACCCCAACGATCGTTCACGACACCATCGGGAACAGTCGAGAAGTATTTGCGGAAAAGCGAGGCCAGAGCGTAATCCTCATTCGATTTTCCGCTGTCGGGCCATTCGATGTCGTTCCAGAGAATGTCGGGATGGAAGCGGTCAATCAGCTCGCGCAGCTGATCGGCCGCGTAGCGCGCAAATTCAGGGTCATTGCGACGGTAGACGAACAGATCTCTGTCCGATTCGATCGGCGGGAAATGCGCAACGTGCCAGTCATGGGCGCCCGAGAAGTAAACGCCGAACTTGAGTTTCGCCTCGCGCGCACTGTCATGAAACTCCTGAATGATGTCGCGCTGGGGGCCTCGCTGCGCGGCTGAGAAGTTCGTGGTGTCCGTGTTCCACAGGCAGAAACCGTCGTGGTGCTTGGTTGTGGGAACGAGGTAGCGCGCACCTGCCTCAACGAAAAGGTCCACCATCGCGCGCGGATCGAACTTCTCCGCGTGCCACATGTGCGCAAAATCCTCGTAGGAGGTTCCGATTCCGTACTTCTTGTTGTGGCGAATATGCGCCGGGCTGTGCGGAATCCGCACTGTATTGGCATACCACTCGGCGTAGGAATGCATTGCGTATTCGTCATCGGGCTGTACGCCTTCTTCAGGCAGCGATGCCCAGGCGGGAACAGAGTAGAGACCCCAGTGAACGAAAATGCCGAGTTTGGCATCCTGGAACCAGTCGGGCACATCGCGTTGTGGGTAGGTTGGCTCAGGAGAGAAAACCGGGCCGGTGCGATGTTCGAAATTAATCACTATATTTCCTCTTCTAGATAGAGTCTGATTTGGTTTCTGAGAAATGGCGCACTAGGGCGTAATCGGATGCCGCTCGCGCAAGATTTAGACTACAGAGGTCAACGTGTCTCACGGTCGGCACTTGTTGAAGGGTAGAAGTATTTGAAGTGAGCTGGGAAGTAAAACCGGATTCTAGGTAGGGCCAAACTTGAGTTAATTTCCCTCCGATCAAAACTTCCGATAGGCCGAGCAATGTACAGGTCGCTCCGACAGACCGGCCGATTAGGGAGCCAACTTTCTCAACCTTTTCAAGAGCGACACGGGGTTGAGAATCGAGAAAGTCTCGAGCATCCTGCATTGAGTCGAGAGGATGTGAAGTTGTATGCGAAAGCAGCTGGATAAAGGATTCGACTCCGGCGAAAACTTGAAGACATCCGGAATTTCCGCAAGAACATGGGGGCCCTGACGGGTCGACTGAGACATGTCCGAATTCTGTGGAAGTACTTTTTTCCCCGTGAAGGAGGCGATTGTCGTGGACAATGGCGGCACCAACGCCGATGTCCAGAGAGACTAAGAGGAAGCTCTGTGGTCGTGTTGGTTCAAAGGATAAATTCCATAGTGCAAAGTTTTGTACGTCGTTAACTAGGACAAAAGAGTGACCAGTCGCTAGGGAGAGTAAACGTGCGAGAGGCCAGTTTGCTCGATGATGGACCACCGACAGGCTGACATCTTTTGCGTTCGGAGTTATCGTACCGGAAACGGAGGCTGCACCTCCGAGGCAATTGATGCCTGGAGGCAGATCTGATTCAAGAGAACTGACGGCTACTGCAATAGTGCTAGGCATCTCGTCTAGAGATGAATAGTGACAGCGAGACTCCTTCAGAATCTTTCCTGATAGTGAAGATAAGACGAGTGTTGATTCATCAACTCCGATGTCGATTCCAATCGTATATGCAGCGGCATCGTCTATCTTCAATGGCTTCTTTGGTCGGCCTCCGTTGCTCGGTGTTGGATGCATTTCCGTCAAGAACCCTGCATCTAGGAGTCTCCGTACCTGCGTCGTCGCGGTAGGTGCTGATATGCCTAACATAGGCGCAATCTCGCTCCTGCTCAGGGGGCCAACTCTCGAAAGGAGGTGGAGAATCGCGCTCTGGTTCTCAGCATCTAACTGATTCACTTGGTTATGCACCTCCACCCAGAGAGCTAGATTTCTTACTGGTAACTAGCTTAGTGTCTGACACACCGAATGCGCCAAGTTGACAGACAGGTTAATAAGGGGTCTAATTAAGTCTATCGTGCCATAAGGACGATGTTGACTCGATGTGGAGGTTCTCGTGAAATCAATTCGAAAAATCGCCGCAGTAGTTGCCTCGGTCAGCCTGCTTGGATGCATGGCTGCCTGCTCCGACAACTCTGGAGCCGAAAGCGCTTCGGCGGGCGGAGATACTACTATTAACTGGACTTTTTGGAACCAAGGGGACGAGCTAAATAAAATCTGGGAAGGGTTAGCGGCCAAGGCGTCGGAAGCGGATCCGGCGGTCAAGGTGAACCTCACGCAGGCACCGTTTGCTGATTATTTCACGAAGCTACAGTCGCAGCTGGCAGGCGGAACTGCACCTTGTCTGATCTCGATGCAAAGCTTAAGACTTCCTGCCTTCAAGGATGCATTGACGCCACTTGACGACGTCATGCCTGAAGGCTACTTTTCAGCCGAGCAATGGGATGCCGGCTCTCTCAAAGCATTGCAGTATGACGGTAAGCAGTACGCTATTCCTTTTGGAATGTCGACCCTGGTTATGTATTACAACGAGGATATTTTCGCCGCTGCTGGCCTCCCTGTGCCCGATCCTTCATGGACCATTGAAGATTTCGAAAAGGCAGCAAAGACGATCACCGAGAAGACCGACAAACTCGCATTCGGCCAGTCGTTCTCGGATCTTCATATGTTCTCTATGCTTCACTCTTTTAACGGCGCAACGCCTGTTTCCAAAGATGGTGAGCTACAGTTGAGTACGCCAGAGATGCAAGAGGCATTTGAATGGTATTCGGGTCTATCAACAGAACAAAATGTTGCTAGCACTCCGGCAAGCAGTTCTGATGTCCCTTGGGGCGAGCAACAATTCCTAGCCGGTAACGTTGCGATGGCGGTTGATGGGACGTGGAACATTGCAGATAACGCGTCGAATGTTGAATTCAAGATTGGTACGGTGCCACTACCTGCGGGTAAGAACGGCAGTGGAACATTCTCCGCTAACTCTGGCTTCGGTATCTCGTCGTCGTGTGAAAACAAGGAAGCTGCGGCAAAGGTTCTTGAAGTCATCACTTCGGAGGAAGCTGCAATGGAGCAGGCTCAGAGAGGCTCTGCACCTGCACGTTTGAGCGCCATGGATGCGTTCTTCGAGTCGATGGCTGCATCAGTGGATACCAAGAATCCGGGCTACTCTGAACAGGCTCGAGAGACGATGGAAGCTGCATCCCAAAATGCAATTCCCTTCATCTCGACGAGTAATTGGGACGAAACGACTAAGCAGATTGCGCGCTATTTCGTGCTCTCATACTCGGGATCGACCACACCAGCAGAAGCACTTAAGACGGTCGAGGAGGCCTCTAAGTGACTCGCGCTCGCCGGTCGGAGTTGCCTGCCGCGCTCGGTTTCATGACACCGAGCGTGGTGGGACTAACTCTTTTTATCGTGTTTCCTACAGTTCTTGCTTTTGTTACGAGCCTCTTTCATTGGCCGACCTTTGGCGAGATAAGCTTTGCGGGTCTCGCAAATTACAAGGAACTCACAAACGAGCTGAGTGGATTCCTCGCTTCACTGCGTAACACGATTGTCTTCACTCTCCTGATTGTGCCTATCAACTTGATTTTGACTCTTTCAATGGCTTTTTGGATAGCCACTAGCCGTTTTGCAAAGTTCTATCGAGTAGTCTTTTTTCTACCAGTTGTGACACCTTCTGTCGCCACTGCAGTTATATGGAAGATGCTGTATCAACCAGATGGGTTCTTTTCATGGATTGCGAGCATCTTCGGCATTAAGCTTCCAAACTTGCTTGCGACGGAGTCAACTGCCCTTTTCGCTGTCCTCGCTGTCATCATATGGCAAGGATTCGGTTATAACACCTTGATTTTTTCAGCTGCTATCGACCAGTTGCCGAATGAGGTAATTGAGGCCGCCAAGGTTGATGGGGCGTCATCTATAAGACTGCTCTTCCAAATTAAGATTCCGCTCCTGACACCATCAATCTTCTTCGCTACTACCGTCACCATGATCCAAGCCTTCCAAGTTTTCAACGAGCCGTTTGTAATGACGGCGGGAGGTCCAGGTCACGCAACCTCTACAGTCGTCATGAATATCTACCAAACGGCATTCCAGAGTGGGCAGCTCGGTGAAGCCGCTGCGCCAGCCATCGTACTGTTTGGCCTCATCTTGATTGTGACTTTATTCCAGTGGTTTGGACAGAAGAAGTGGGTTCATTATGAGTGAGAAGATTTTAGTGGGCGACAGTTCAATCGCCCTGGAAAAAGGAACTATGCGTAACAATAAGCCTCTTAAGATTGGCAAGTTTCTTGCTGAATTTTGCCTTGCTTTCTTGGCGGTCTGCTATATCTTTCCGATTTTCTTCGCAATCACTTCGTCGCTAAAGCCGAAGAACGAGATCTTCTCGAAGCCACCAAGACTCTTTGGCTCTGAGGTTCGGTGGAGCAACTATATAGAAGTGTTCTCTCAGGCACCATTCGGTCGATACATTCTTAACGGCGTGATTGTTTCCGCTCTCGCGACTTTGATTGTACTGACTGTTTCGTCGCTGTCTGCCTATGCTTTCGGAATTCTCCGCTGGCGTGGCCGAGATGGCACGATGCTTCTTTATCTCTCAACGATGATGATTCCGCAGGAAGTTTTGGTTATTCCTATGTTTTTGCTTATGCAGAAATTGGGATGGATTAACACTTGGCAGGCTCTCATTTTGCCATTCGCTTTTGGTGCTTTTGGTACGTTCCTTTTGAGGCAGTTTTTCCTTAATCTGCCTTACGCCATCGTTGAGGCTTCTCGTATTGATGGATGTTCGCATTGGAAAACCTTTACAAGAATTGTTCTCCCGATGGCGAAGTCGTCTCTTGCTGTTCTGGGTGTCTGGACTTTCATCACGAACTGGAATAGTTTCCTGTGGCCATTGATTGCTATTGATGACGTCCGGAAGCTAGGTACAGTGCCGTTAGGTTTGCAGTCATTTGTCGGCGAACATGGTGCGCAATGGCACTTGATTCTCGCTGCCTCGGTAATCTCTATTCTTCCGACGCTGCTAGTCGTGATCGTGCTTCAAAGACATCTGGTCAAAGGCATCGCGACGGTTGGACTTGCGGGGCGGTAAGCGGTGGTAAAGAACATTGTCCTTTTCGTTGCAGATGATTTAGGGTACGGCGATATCACCCCTTTAGGGGCAGAGAAAATCTCTACGCCTAATCTTGAGCGCCTAGCACAGAACGGGTGGATTGCTCGAGACTGTCACGCAGCTTCCGCTGTTTGCACACCAAGTAGGTATGGAATCCTTACGGGTTCCTTCCCTTGGAGAAGCCCCTTGAAAAAGGGCGTTCTCGGTGGATCCGACCCTGCCATTATTGAGAGAACGGTTCCTACAATCGCGACCTATGCGAAGCGAGCCGGCTTCGTGACCGGAGCATTCGGTAAGTGGCACCTTGGGCTTGGGTGGCAGTCGAAGGCGGGAACCGTTAACAGCGCGTTCGAAGAAGGTTGGACTCCCGATATGCAGGGAGATGGTAGGGAGATTGATTACTCTAAGCCTTTCTTGGACGGTCCACTAGACCATGGATTTGATCGCTTTTTCGGCATCGCGGGTTCTCTGGACATGCCTCCTTACTGTTTCCTGAGTCAAGATCGAACGGTTGGGATTCCAGATCGTGAGAAAGAACCTCGGGTCACTTCTCAAAGGCCTGGACTGCAGGTCGAAGGCTGGAAGGACGATGAAGTTGACACTACGGTTACGCGTGAGGCTCTCGAATGGATTTCCGATCAGGTGTCTGCTAAGCAGGGATTCTTGGCATATGTAGCATCTGCTGCTCCCCATCGCCCCTGCGTGCCCCCCGAGTTTATTCGTGGAAAGTCGCAGGCTGGTCTGCGTGGGGATTCGGTAATGCTCGTCGACTGGATGGTGGGAAGGATTCTGGAGCTTCTGGATGACCTGGGTGTATTGGACGATACTCTGTTCATCTTCACGAGTGACAATGGAGCGCCGATGATTTTCCCTGAAGACGGCGATGTCGTTCACCACCGGCCGAACTCGTCATGGAGAGGCCAGAAGGCTGATGTTTTCGAGGGGGGACATAGAGTGCCGCTGATCGCATGCGGACCCGGTTCAGAAGCCTTCGAATCTGACACACCTATGAGCCTCCTTGACCTCTTACCCACACTGTGCACCTTAATGGGCCTATCAGACATATCTGAGACCGACGGAATAGATCTAGTTTCTTCGAATTCCGATGCTGAGCGTGTCATCGGAGTTTCGTCTTACGACGGCAGTTTGGTTTTGCGGAAGGGGAATTGTAAGGCAATTTGGAGTTCAGGTTCTGGAGGTTTCTCGGAACCTGTTGGTCGTCCTGCTCAACGCGATCAAACCGGTCAGATGTATAACCTCGAGCAGGACCCGTCTGAGAGGGAAGACCTCGCCGGTTCGGAGTGGAATGAGGCTATGTTGCTGAGGACGGAATTTGAGTCAGTGACTGGCTATGAGGACCCTGACATCATCTTCGAAGAGTAGAACGAGTGGTACGGATCTCAGACTTCAGATGATTTTAGATGGAAAGCGATGGTGAAATGACTCTTCCGCGAATAGCAATTTGTGGGCTCCACATCGAGTCCTCGACTTTTACCCCATACGTTTCAACTGAAAAGGATTTCCAGGTCAGCCGTGGTGAGGAGCTGCTCGCACGTTACACGTGGATGGAGGAGGACTGGGCGCGCCAGGTCGAATGGATCCCGATCCTTCACGCCCGCGCATTGCCGGGCGGCCAGGTGCTGCGTTCAGACTACGAAGCCTGGCGGCAGGAAATAGTTGACGGCTTAACCGCCGTTGCACCTGTCGACGCAGTCTTCTTCGACATCCATGGCGCCATGACCGCTCAGGGATACGACGATACCGAGGGTGACCTGATCACAGCCGTCCGTGCAGTTGTCGGAGATAAACCCCTGATCTCGACCTCCATGGATCTGCACGGAAACGTGTCCCGAGCCCTGTTCGCAGGATGCGATCTGCTCACCTGCTACAGGATGGCACCCCATGAGGATGCGTTCGAATCGCGCAAGCGAGCAGCGGTGAACCTAGTGGAACGACTGGTCAGTGGCAAAGGCAGGCCGGCTAAGGCATTGGTTCACGTGCCGGTGCTGCTGCCTGGTGAGAAGACATCGACACGTATTGAACCAGCCAAGTCGCTGTATGCCATGGTTCCGGAGGTTGAAAAGCGTCCCGGTATTCTTGACGCGGCAATCTGGGTCGGATTCGCATGGGCGGATCAGCCACGCTGCCAGGGGGCCGTTGTGGTCACAGGCGATGACGCTGAGGACGTGAAAGCTCAGGCTCTGCGTCTGGCTCAGCATTTCTGGGATGTACGCGATCAGTTCGAATTCGTTGCACCCGTGGGGACCATGAGCGAGTGCCTTGAGCACGCCCTCGACGCTCCGCGTCCGTTCTTCATTTCGGATTCCGGAGACAACCCCGGTGCTGGCGGTGCTGACGACTGCACGGCCGCGCTGTCGGAGCTCCTGGAGTGGGCACCGGTAAAGGACGAGGCGCTCAACGTTCTGTATGCATCGCTGGTTGATCCGAATGCCGTGAAGGTGGCGGATCAGGCCGGTGAAGGGGCACAGGTCGATGTTGAGCTGGGCGCGCACATCGATACGCGTGAACCTGGACCGCAAGAGGTCCACGCGACAGTGCTCCGAGTAATCGATGATCCTGAGGGTGGTCGCACTTGTGCGTTGAAGATCAATAGCCTGACTGTCATTGTGACCTCTCAGCGCATGCAATACCATTCTCGCGTGCAATATGAGCGACTGGGGCTGTCGATCGATGATCCCGATGTCGTGGTAGTCAAGATCGGCTACCTGGAACCGGATCTGTACAAGGCGCAGGCCGACTGGATGATGGCACTGACTCCAGGCGGAGTTGATCAGGATCTGATTCGTCTGGGACATCGCCGCATTGACCGACCGATGTTCCCATTCGATGAGGATGTGACCGACGCCAAACTGGACGTAGAGGTGTTTATCTCTTGAACACCGTGGTTGCGGGGGTTGATGTTGGCGGTACGTCCATCAAGTCATTCCTGGTGGACTCAGCTGGACACGTCACCGATGCTGTACACCTGGACACGCGTCCGGGCAACGTGGTCGAACAAGCGTGCCACGTGGCCCGGACCATCGTGGACAAGTGGCCAGAGGTCGCCGGAATCGGTGTCATCACACCTGGTGTGGTGGACGAAGAGGCCGGCGTTATCAAGTACGCGTCTAACCTCGAACTGAAGAACGTGAACCTTGCCCAGCGCATGGAGGAAGCATGCTTACGGCCGGTGCGCCTCGGACATGACGGGCGGGCAGCAGGATTGGCTGAAGGTCTCCTGGGCGCTGGCCAGGGCGCACCCACCTTCATCATGGTTCCCATCGGCACCGGCATTTCGGCAGCCATCTGCCACGGTAACCGACCGTGGGCAGGTGATGCCTTCAGCGCCGGAGAAGTTGGCCACACGCCGGTCATTCCGAATGGTGAAACATGCACGTGCGGACAGCGAGGCTGCACGGAGGTGTACGCATCAGCAAAAGCCATCGCGCGACGCTTCACGCAGAAGACCGGCAAAGAGGCAACAGCTCGCACGGTGGAGGATCTGCTGGGAATCGACCCCATTGCAGATGAAGTATGGGATACCGCCACTTACGCGCTGGCCCTGTGCTTCGCGCACCTCACCTTCGCCCTCGACCCCACCCGCTTCGTTGTCGGCGGGGGCCTGTCCAACGCCGGTGAGACGTTGCTGGAACCGGTGCGCCGTCACCTGCGTGACCTGATGGCGTGGCGAACACCTCCCGAAATTGTGACGGCCCGCCTGGGCGCAGAGGCAGGGAAGTGGGGAGCCGCGATCCTGGGTGCCCAGGCTGCGAACCGGCAGATATGGAACGACTGGAAGATCAATGACGGTTATCGAGCTATGTGTTGAAGACACTGAGGGAGTGCAGATTGCCTCACAGATGGGCATCGACAGAGTCGAACTGTGCGATGACCTGAGCTGCGGAGGCCTGACTCCTTCTGATCGAGTGGTGGACAGCGCGCTCAGCGTCGCACCGTCAGGCGGGATGCAGGTGCTGATCCGCCCCCGTCCCGGCACATTCGTGATGCCCTCCGGTGAGGAACGCGACATTGCCGAGGCGATGCGACGCCTGCGTGAACGCACCGACCACACCGACATACCGGTGGGTTTCGTTGTCGGTGGACTAACCAGTGACCACGAGATCGATCAGGACGTGCTGTCACTGTGGCGCGACGCGGCCGGGGAGAGACCACTGACTTTCCACCGTGCCTTCGACACCGTGCAGAATATGGACCGAAGCCTCGACCAGCTTATTTGTGCGGGATTCGATCGAGTGCTCACCACCGGCGGTGATGCGTCTGTGGTCAACGTGGAGAATATTCGCCACCTGACAGACCGCGCAGCTGGAGAGATGATCATCCTCGTGTCAGGCGGTTTGCGCTCGCACAATGTCGCCTCTGTGATCCACAGCACCGGAGCGACCGAAGTGCATATGCGTGCTCCGGCACAGCAGCCAGGACGCACCGATCCTGACGAGGCGCAGCGAATCGTCGCTGTGGTTCGCGGGCAGAATTTGTAAAATCACCTTATGTTGTGGTTTTTCGTCGTCCTTTTTGGCGCCCTTGGCCTCCTGATGGTCATCCGCCCGCAGATCATCTGGAAGCTTCTGGTACGCGGCACGCAAGCATTGGAACAGCCCGCCCCCTCGCGAGCACTGATCTCTCAGCGCATCGCCGGGGTCGGGCTGATTCTCGTGGCCGTTTACCTGGGCAGCACCCTGGTCGGGTGAGCACTTAAGCTGGGTGGATCACCCACCGGACTTCCCACGGGGCCAGAGCCGCGTACTCCCAGTCATCCCCGTTGTCGTGACGACGGTTCGACAAGATCACGTCGCCGTCGGGGACAGCGCAGGCAATGGAATGCGAGGACATATTCGCCACCGCATCGAGCACCTGGCCGCCCAACGTGCGCCGCACCCACCACATTGATGGATCATCTGGCTCGACCAGCTCGAAGTCACCCTCGACCAGAATCGGATACTCCTTGCGCAGCGCGATCATCGCGCGGTAGAACTCGAACGTGGAGCCTGCCTGGTCAACCTGTGCCTGCGCGTTGACCGTCTCATAATTCGGGTTCACCGGCAGCCACGGTTCACCGGTCGTGAATCCGGCGTTCTCGGTCGCATCCCACTGCATCGGGGTGCGGGCATTGTCGCGGCTCATCTTCACGATCGCCGGCCACACTGCCTGAGGATCCTGGCCGTCGAGGGTGACTGACTGGCGCCACTGACCAATCGTTTCCACATCCTTGAACTGGTCGATACCGGACCACGGGTAGTTCGACATGCCGATCTCTTCGCCTTCGAACACGAACGGTGTGCCCGGGTGAGCGTGCAGCATCGCGCCCCATGCGGTGGCTGAATGGTAGCGGTGATTCTCCTCATCGCCATAGCGCGACAGGGGACGCGGCTGATCGTGGTTCGACAGGTACAGGGAGTTCCAGCCCTTTCCAGCCAGTTCCTGCGACCAGCGCGCAAGGTTGCGCTTCATGTCAGGCAAATGCAGATCGCGAATGTGGTACTTGTCCCCGTCAGCACTGTCCAGCCCCATGTGCTCGAACTGGAAGATCATATCCAACTCGCGGCGCGCCGGATCAGAGGTCAAAATCGCATCATGGGGTGTGGCACCCGGTGTCTCACCGACGGTGAAGAACACGCGGTCGGGATAGCGGTCGAACACCTCGCGGTGCATTTGCTGGATGTACTCGTGGAAGTGCGGGCCGAAAGCGGCCGATGTGATAGAGCCTTCGCCAGGCTGGTCGAATCCTTCAGGCTTGGAAATCAGGTTGATGACGTCCATGCGGAAGCCGTCAACGCCTCGGTCAAGCCACCAGCACATCATCTCGAAGATCGCCTGGCGCAGCTGAGGGTTGTCCCAGTTCAAATCCGGCTGCTCAGGCGCAAACAGGTGCAGGTAGTATTGCTGGGAGGCTTCGTGCCACGTCCATGACGGGCCGTTAAATGCCGCAGTCCAGTCGTTAGGCTCATCACCGCGGCGCTGCCCTGCCGGCACCTCGTGGGCGGTTGCTCCCGGGCGCGGGTCGCGCCAGATGTACCAGTCGCGCTTGTCTGATGCGGGGTCGAGCGCCTCCTGGAACCAGGGGTGCCGGTTGGAGGTGTGATTAACTACAAGATCCATGATCAGGCGCATGCCGTGAGAATGCAGCTGCGCGATCAGCTCATCAAGATCATCGAGGGTACCGAACATCGGATCAACATCCTGATAATCCGCAATATCGTATCCCATGTCGGCCATAGGGGAGCGGTACAGGGGAGACAGCCACACGATGTCAACACCGAGTTTCTTCAGATACGGCACCCGCGATGTAATGCCGGGAATGTCACCGATGCCGTCACCGTTGGAGTCTTGAAAAGACCGAGGATAGATCTGGTAAACAGTCGAGGACTTCCACCATTGGGGCTGATCAGCAGTATGTGTCACAGTAATCCACCTTCATCGAAGACAACTCTGGTCTTATGGCGCATGCAGGCACTCATATAGATATGAGTCTAGGACACTTGCTCCATGGGCGGGAAGCGGTAGCAGTCTGCAGCGACTACGGTGGGACGTATGAGCGGGCAACGAATCTTACGCCAGGAACATCCTTTCGAAGTGATCGCGGAGTATTCCCCTTCAGGCGACCAGCCACACGCGATTCGTGAGCTTGCCGAACGCATCAACGGTGGGGAACAACATGTCGTGCTGTTGGGCGCGACCGGCACCGGCAAGACGGCAACGGCCGCGTGGCTCATCGAACAAATTCAGCGTCCCGCCCTGATCATGGAGCCCAACAAGACGCTGGCCGCTCAGCTCACCGCCGAGTTCCGCGAATTCCTGCCCAGGAACGCGGTCGAATACTTCGTGTCGTACTACGACTACTACCAGCCTGAAGCATACGTGCCTCAGACAGACACCTATATTGAAAAAGACTCCTCCATTAATGACGAGGTTGAACGCCTGCGACATTCGGCAACCAACTCATTGCTGACGCGTCGGGACACGGTTGTGGTCTCGTCGGTGTCCTGCATTTACGGCCTGGGCACGCCTGAAGAATACGTGGCACGTATGGTGGATTTGCAGCGAGGAATGGTCATTGACCGCGACGATTTGCTGCGCGCCTTCGTGGATATGCAGTACGTGCGCAACGACATGTCATTCACCCGCGGCACGTTCCGTGTGCGCGGGGACACCATCGAGATCATCCCGGTGTACGAGGAACTCGCTATCCGCATCGAAATGTTCGGTGATGAAATCGACCAGCTCGCCGTATTGCACCCGCTGACAGGTGACGTAATACGTGACGTTGACCAGGTCTACCTGTTTCCGGCCTCTCACTATGTCGCTGGCGAAGAGCGTATGAAGCGTGCGATCAAGTCGATTGAGGATGAACTGGCCGAACGCCTCGAATGGTTCGAATCTCAGGGCAAACTTCTCGAAGCGCAGCGACTGCGCATGCGCACAACCTATGATCTGGAAATGCTCAAGGAAGTCGGCACCTGCTCGGGTGTGGAGAACTATTCACGCCATATTGACGGTCGCGGCCCCGGCACGCCGCCGCACACTCTCCTGGATTATTTCCCGGACGATTTCCTGCTCATTATCGATGAATCTCACGTCACGGTTCCGCAGATCGGTGCCATGTTCGAGGGCGACATGTCGCGTAAGCGCACCCTCGTCGATCATGGTTTCCGTCTTCCCTCGGCAATGGACAACCGGCCACTGAAGTGGGATGAATTTGTTGAGCGCATCGGGCAGACCATGTATCTGTCGGCCACACCCGGCCCCTACGAGCTCGAGCGTTGCGACGGAGTTGTTGAACAGATCATTCGCCCAACTGGCCTAGTCGATCCGAAGGTGATTGTGAAGCCTACCTCGGGACAGATTGATGACCTGCTCGAAGAAGTCCGGGTGCGTGTGGAACGCAATGAGCGCGTCCTCGTCACCACATTGACCAAAAAAATGGCAGAAGACCTCACCACGTATCTGGCCGAACGCTCCGTTCGCGTCGAATATCTGCACTCGGATGTCGACACGTTGCGCCGCGTGGAACTGTTGCGGGAACTGCGTCAGGGCAAGTTCGACGTCCTTGTCGGGATCAACCTGCTTCGAGAAGGCCTCGACCTGCCCGAAGTATCGCTCGTGTCCATTCTGGATGCGGACAAGGAAGGGTTCCTGCGCTCAACGCGTTCCCTCATTCAGACGATTGGCCGCGCAGCCCGTAACGTGTCGGGCGAGGTTCACATGTACGCCGACAACATCACCGATTCGATGCGTGCGGCGATTGAGGAAACCGAAAGGCGCAGAGCCAAGCAGATTGCCTATAACGAAAAACATCACATTGATCCGACACCTCTGCGCAAGAAGATCGCTGACGTGACAGACATGCTCGCACGCGAGGACATTGACACGGAATCACTGCTGGAAGGTGGGTACCGTCAGGAACGCTCCGGCAAGCCCATCGGACATGCCCGAGCCAGCGACGACGTGTTGCGCCACGCCAGGGATACCCGTGAACGACTGGGACTTCAGGCTGAAGCTGAACTGGCGCAGCTCATTGACGACCTGTCAGCGCAGATGCATGCGGCGGCAGGCGACCTTCAGTTCGAGCTGGCCGCCCGGCTGCGTGACGAGGTGGCGGATCTCAAACGTGAGCTTCGACAGATGAAGGAAGCAAACTGATTCCGGGGCGTCTGAACGCGGTAGTATGAGATCCACGAGGGGAGTAATCCTTTAACCCGGTATCGTCATCTCGGGACGCTACGTGCGCGCAGCGAACCCGGTACCGAGGCCTGTCGCAGACAGGCGGACCAGACCTCGGCTGTATCACCCCGAACACGGAAGGTTTTACGTGGACGTTCACGCGCTCGGCTGGGTCGGCCTAGGCCTCGTCGTCATTGTGCTTATTTCTATCGACATCATCGGTCATGTCCGTACACCGCACGCCCCCACCATGAAAGAGGCGGCATTGTGGACTGTGGGCTACGTTTCTCTCGCGATGCTATTCGGAATCGGGATCTGGGCGATTTATGGCGGCCAGTATGCCGGAGAGTTCTACGGCGGCTGGATCACCGAATGGTCCCTGTCGCTCGACAACTTGTTCGTCTTTGTCATCATTATGAATTCGTTCAGAGTGCCGCGAGAATATCAGCAAAAAGCGCTGCTCAGCGGCATCATCATTGCGCTCGTCATGCGCCTGATCTTCATCCTGATCGGCGCCGCACTGATTGAGCGCTTCTCCTGGGTCTTCTTTATCTTCGGTGCATGGCTGCTATGGACGGCATACTCTCAGGCACGCCAGGGGACCGGCGGAGACGAGAAAGAATCCGAACAGGGTGAAAACGGGTTCATCCGCCTCGTGCGCCGCATCGTTCCCGTCACCGACGGGTATTACTCGGACCGGTTCCTCTATCGCCATGGCGGAAAGACTGCTGTGACACCGCTGCTGCTGGTGGTCCTCGCTCTGGGGTCAGCCGACCTCATGTTTGCGTTCGACTCCATTCCGGCAATCTTCGGCCTCACGAAAGAGCCGTACCTGGTCTTCGCGTGCAACGCCTTCGCCCTGCTGGGCCTGCGTCAGCTCTACTTCCTGATCGACGGACTGCTTGATCGTCTCGTGTACCTTCACTACGGCCTGGCCGTCATTCTTGGCTTCATCGGCGTGAAGCTCATTTTGCACGCCCTGCATGAGAACACGTTGCCGTTCATTAACGGTGGACAGGGCTTCGAAAGCGTCCCCGAGGTGGGCACACCGCTCTCACTGGCCGTCATCGCCGGAACGCTGATCATCACGGTGATCGCCTCGATCCTGAAGTCACGCCACTCAAACGCCCAGCGGGCGCCTCAGCCGATTAATCGCAGTGCCAAGGCCGAGCAGGATGCGGCACGCTCCTCGGTGCGTGAGGTCGCTGACTCCGACGAGCAGCATACTGAGCCGCGTCCGTCAGTGGACTGATGCCAGCACCCGGGCCATCCGGCCTCACGGCCGCACAAGTGGAAGAACGCACCCGTCAGGGTGAGGTCAACCATCACCATACGAAGACGTCCCGCTCGCTCGGATCAATAGCGCGAGCGAATGTTTTCACCCTGTTCAACACGATCCTTACCACCGCAATTGTTGTGGTACTGATTGTGGGGGACTGGCGGGACGCAGTGTTCGGCGGCGTGATGGTACTCAACGCCATCATCGGTATCGCGGCGGAATACCGCGCGAAGAAAACGCTCGATTCCCTGGCGATTGTCGACGCGCCGCATTCGCTGGTGTGGCGGGATGGTGAAGAGCGCGAGGTCCTGTCGGAAGACGTGGTACGCGGCGACATCATCGAGCTGCGCCTGGGGGACCAGGTTCCCGTCGATGGAATCGTGCAGACTTCCCACAGCCTCGACATTGACGAATCTTTGTTGACGGGCGAATCCGTACCGATCAGAAAAAAGCAGGGTGACCGCGTCCTGGCCGGCACCGCCGTCGTCTCAGGTGACGGCCTTATCGAAGCCACTGTTGTCGGAAACGCCGTCTATGCCCATACGCTCACAGAGCAGGTCCGCCGGTTTACGCGCACCACTTCCGAGATTCAGCAGGGCATTAACCGCGTCCTGCGGGTCATTTCGTGGCTGATTGTGCCCGTCACCGCGCTGATCGTATGGTCGCAGATCCGCCTCGATCCACTCAGTGGTGGATGGCGGCACGCACTCGTCCTGGCGGTCGCGGCAGTTGTCGGCATGATCCCGCAGGGCCTGGTTCTGCTGACCTCCATGAACTTCGCCCTCGGCGCGGCAACACTGGCACGGCGCAAAGTCCTCGTCAATGAGCTTCCCGCGGTGGAAGTCCTCGCGCGTGTGGATGCCCTCTGCGTTGACAAAACGGGAACGCTGACCACTGGCGGAGTGAGCGTCGATTCCATGATTCCCCTAGGCGCGGGTGACAGCGGTGACCGAATTGACGAGGGTGCCGCCCGCGCACTGTTGACACTCAATGCTTCCACACACAACGCAACTGCGGAAGCGATCGTTGCTCATCTGAAGGCGCAGGCACTCGAGGTGGAGCCAGCTGACCTGTCTGATAACTGGAGCGTCCCATTCAATTCGACACGCAAATGGTCGGGATTCAGTGATGGACAGCAGGCCTGGGTGCTGGGCGCTCCGGAAATGACGGTGACTGACGCGAACGTGCTGGATCACGTCACGCGCGTTGCCGACCAGGGACTTCGCGTTGTGGTGCTCAGCTGTGCGCCGGCAGCGCCCTCGTTAATGGGGGAGGAACTGCCGCAGGGACTTCAGCCGAACACTCTGATCGTCCTGCGCGAACAGATCCGCCCCGACGCTGCTGACACAATGGCGTATTTCCGCCGGCAGGGCGTGCGGGTACGCGTGATATCAGGTGACAATCCTGCGACTGTGCAGGCTATCGCGAGCGTGGCCTCATTGCGTGAGGACCAGGCGACGATTCGCGGGATGGATGCGCGCACCCTGCCTGAGGACATGGACAGCGACGCGTTCGTGCAGGCCGTGATGGATCATGATGTGTTCGGACGTGTCACTCCGGAGCAAAAACGCGCAATGGTGCGGGCATTACAGTCTCGCGGGCATACTGTCGCGATGACGGGTGACGGCGTCAATGACGCACTTGCCCTGAAAGATGCCGACCTGGGAATCGCGATGGGCAGCGGTGCCCGCGCCACGAAAGCGGTGGCGCAGATCGTGCTGGTCGATGGAGCGTTTGCAGCTCTGCCAGGGGTCGTCGCTGAAGGGCGGCGCATCATGGCGAATATGGAACGTGTCTCCGCGCTCTTCCTGGCCAAGACGGTCTACGCCAGCCTCATAGCCGTGATCTGCGCGCTTGCCGCCTGGCACTACCCGTTCCTGCCCCGTCACTTCACCTACATTGATGCGCTGACCATCGGAATCCCGGCATTCTTCATCGCGCTGGGACCGAACAGGCGACGATACGTCAGCGGATATTTGAAGCGCGTGCTCGGCCTGGCCGTTCCATCAGGGTGCGTGTTGGCTGCAGCTGCGTTGACTGCGTACTGGATGGTGGGCGTAGGACAAGTGGAGGGCCAAACCGCTGCCGCGTTGTCGTTGATGTGTGGTGCACTGTGGCTCCTGTCCATTACCGCACGCCCGGTGAATTCGTGGAGGGCGGGACTGATCGCCCTCATGCTGATCTGTGCCATCGCGGGAGTATTCATTCCACTCATCCGCGACTTCTTTGCGCTGGAGTGGCCGGCAGCGCACGACGGATGGGTGATCCTCGCGTGCGGCCTCACCGCCTGTATCCTCATCGAAGCGGCGCATCGCGCATACTCATTGCGCCACCAGCGAAAGGCTGAAACGGACGGTGCGCCACTAGACTGACAGTGCGGAGATACCGCGTGAAGGAGTTGAAGATGACTGCATGGAAGCTGCCGCTGACGATCCTGGGAAACGAGGATGCTCCGGCGTTGGTGCTGGGACATTCACTGGGATCAAGCCACGACATGTGGGAGAGCGTCATCCCCTTGATTCGCGACGACTTTTATATTGTCCTCTACGATCTTCCCGGGCACGGAGGAACACCGATTGCTCCGGTCGGCCGCGAACTGAAGATGACCGACGTTGTGGAAGCATTGCTTGGCGCGTTGGATGATCACGGCGTCGATACGTTTCATTGCGCCGGACTGTCACTGGGTGGCATGGTCGCCATGGCTACTGCAATCACACATCCTCAGCGGGTGCGCAGCCTCACCGTCATGAGTGCCGGGCCGATCAATGGTCAGCCTGATCAGTGGTACGACAAAGCTGAGGCTGTGCGTCGCGACGGCACAGCAAGCCTGGTGGACGCAACGTTCGAGCGCTGGTTCATGCCTGAATTTGCTTCGGGGGAGGGTGCTGACCGCGTTGAGGCGATTCGCAGGATCTTCGAAAACTGTGATGACGAGGGATACGCGCAGTGCTGCGAGGTCCTCGCCAGTACGGACATGCGTGGCGACGTTGCGAGCATCCACACTCCAACCCTCCTGATCAGCGCTGAAGAGGACGGTTCACTGAACTGGGCGGGCGCTGACGAACTGGCCCGCACCATCCGCAGTGGAGGGGCGACTGTGCAGGTGGCACGCATCCCTCAGGCGCGGCATATGAGCGCCGTTGAGAAGCCGGAGCTGGTGGCTCGGGCTCTCAAAGGGCTGGTCGACTAGAGGCAGCCGAAATCTACGAGTACGGGAACTTCGTGTCGAATTCTTCGGCCAGGCTGCCGATGGTCGGTTCCCACTGCATGATGCGCCGATCAATGATGAACCCCTGAACGTAGAACGGATCATCCTCGAGGATCTTCAGCGCCACATTGGCGGACTCTGCCTTCAAGATGATGAGGGCACCCTCATGCATCGCATCGCGGAGCCAACCTGAGGACAGCAGAACATCTTTCGTATACAGATCCCGCAGGAAACGGCGGTGCGCCGGGCGGAAATCCTGCGTCAGAGAATTCAACTTGGTGTCATACGTGTACTCAACGACATAGATACGCATAGGTCAATTATCCCAGCATTGCGATCGCGGCGCGCCTGAATGCATGAACAGATCCTGCGCACCCACCCCACATGGAACAGATGTGCGAGAATCGCGCCGGAGCCGTAGGATCGAGGGGTGTCAGACCAGTTGATCGTGCGCGGAGCGCGCCAGCACAACCTCAAAAGCGTCAACCTCGAGTTACCTCGCGACGCGATGATCGTCTTTTCCGGCCTGTCCGGCTCCGGAAAGTCATCCCTCGCATTCGATACCATTTTTGCCGAGGGGCAGCGCCGCTACGTTGAATCCCTGTCGTCATATGCGCGCCAGTTCCTCGGTCAGATGGACAAACCTGACGTTGACTTCATCGAGGGCCTCTCTCCGGCAGTGTCCATCGATCAGAAATCCACCTCACGTAACCCGCGATCAACGGTAGGCACGATCACTGAAATCCACGACTACCTGCGTCTTTTGTTCGCACGGGCGGGCACTGCGCACTGTCCGACGTGTGGCGCTGAAATCACCGCCCAGACCCCGCAGCAGATCGTGGACAGTGTGCGCTCGATGGAGGAGGGCACCCGCTTCCAGGTCCTCGCACCCGTCGTGCGTGGCCGCAAGGGTGAGTACCGCGAATTACTTGACGATCTGCGCGCTGCCGGCTATTCACGCGCATTGATTGACGGTGAAGTGGTGCGTTTGGAGAACGCGCCGACCCTTGAGAAGAAGCTGAAACACACCATCGAAGTCGTCATCGACCGACTGGTGGTGCGCGACGGTATGAAGCAGCGTCTGACTGACTCGGTAGAAACAGCGCTGGGGCTGTCGGAAGGCCTGGTTGTCATTGACGTCGTGGATCTGGACGCGGACGATCCGAACAGGCGGCGCCGCTACTCTGAAAAGCGCGCCTGCCCGAACGACCATCCACTTGCACTTGAAGAGATCGAGCCTCGCACATTCTCATTCAACGCTCCTTACGGTGCATGTCCTGAATGTATGGGAATCGGCTCGCGGCTGGAAGTCGACCCTGACCTCGTCGTTCCCGACGAAGAACTGTCTCTTGAGGATGGGGCTGTCGCACCGTGGAGCCGGAACGTTAAGTACCACGTACGCTTGCTGAAATCCCTCGGTAAGGAGCTCGGCTTTTCGACCAGGACTGCGTGGAAGGAGCTGCCCAGTCAGGCGCGCCAGGCGATCCTGTACGGCAAAGACTACGAAGTGAAAGTCAAGTTCCGTAACAGGTGGGGGCGCGAGCGTTCCTACACGACTGGCTTCGAAGGCGCTGTCAACTACATCGAACGCAAGCGTGAGGAAACTGAGTCGGATCGAACGTTGGAACGCCTGGAAGCGTACATGCGTGAGGTGCCATGTCCCGTGTGTCAGGGTGCCCGCCTGAAGCCGGAAGTGCTGGCTGTGCGCATCGGTGGCCTGAACATTGCCGAGGTGTCGAACCTGTCGATTGCTGATCTCGAGCGTTTCATGAGTGAGCTCGAGCTCGACCAGCGACAGCAGTTCATTGCGCGCCCTATTTTGCAGGAAATCATCGCCCGCTTGAAGTTTCTCAACGATGTGGGGTTGACGTACCTGACATTGTCAAGGGCGGCCGGAACCCTTTCCGGTGGTGAAGCTCAGCGTATCCGGCTGGCCACCCAGATCGGGTCGGGACTGGTCGGGGTTCTCTACGTCTTGGATGAGCCATCTATCGGCCTGCATCAACGTGATAACCAGCGCCTGATCGCCACCCTGAAGCGCCTTCGCGACCTCGGCAACACGCTGATCGTTGTCGAACATGACGAAGAAACGATTGAATCGGCCGACTGGGTCGTGGACATTGGACCGGGTGCCGGAGAAAACGGCGGATGGGTCGTGTACTCCGGAAGCGTGGAGGAGTTGAAGAAGAATCGGAACTCGTTGACAGGGGAGTACCTGTCGGGGCGCCGGTCCATTGCCATTCCAACCGAACGCAGGCCGGTGGACCGCTCCCGCGTCATCACGGTGAAAGGCGCGCGTGAAAACAACCTCGATAACCTCACCGTGTCATTCCCTCTCGGAGTGTTCATCGCCGTGACGGGCGTGTCAGGATCGGGCAAATCCACTCTGGTTAACCAGATTCTGTATCGGTCCCTCGCATCCCGCCTCAATGGGGCGCGCATGGTTCCGGGACGCCACCGCGCGATCACCGGTCTGGATCACCTCGACAAGGTGATTCATGTGGATCAGTCACCCATTGGACGCACCCCGCGTTCGAACCCAGCTACCTACACCGGGGTGTGGGATCTGATTCGCCAGCTTTTCGCACAAACGCATGAAGCCAAGGTTCGCGGCTACATGCCGGGACGTTTCTCCTTCAATGTCAAGGGCGGCAGGTGCGAAGCCTGCAAGGGCGACGGCACGATTCGCATTGAAATGAACTTCCTGCCCGACGTGTATGTGCCGTGCGAGGTGTGTCACGGCAAGCGGTACAACAGGGAGACACTGGAAGTCCACTACAAGGGCAAGACAGTGGCAGATGTTCTGGATATGTCCATCTCGGAAGCGGCGGAGTTCTTCCAGTCGCTGCCGCGTATCGCTCGTCATCTCAACACGCTCGTCGAGGTTGGCCTGGGGTACGTGCGGCTGGGACAGGCCGCCACGACACTGTCCGGTGGCGAAGCTCAGCGTGTAAAACTGGCGTCCGAACTGAAGCGACGCTCCTCAGGACGATCAGTGTATGTTCTGGACGAGCCGACGACGGGTCTGCATAGCGAAGACATTCGCAAGCTCTTGATGGTGTTGCAGACACTGGTTGATAAAGGCAATACGGTCATCGTGATTGAGCACAACCTGGATGTCATCAAGTGCGCGGATTGGATCATTGACATGGGCCCTGAAGGGGGATCCGGCGGTGGCCAGGTCGTGGCTGAGGGCACACCTGAAGATGTTGCCGCCGTCGACGAATCATTCACTGGTCAGTATTTAAGAAAAATTCTCGACTTCAGCGTAGAGTAGATCTATGAGTGGTGACCGGCGCATAACAGTAGGTTTGGTCGGAGCTGGCGGCATTGCGCGATCCCACATGTCAGCGTGGCGGTCACTGGGCGTTGACATCCTCGTCTATTCGAAGGAAGACGCCAACGAGCTGTGCGCGGAGTTCTCCACCGGACGCGTCGTTGACACGCTCGAGAACCTGGTCGCACAATCCCAGGTGATCGATGTCCTGACACCAACATACGCACACGAGGAAGCTGTGCGCGCCGGACTGGACGCCGGGCGCCAGGTCATCTGTGAAAAACCGCTGGCACTGGACGCGCCGACAGCACAGCAGCTGCTTGAATTGTCACGCGCACGCGACAACGCACTGTACGTCGCGCATGTCGTGCGGTATTTCCCGGAATATGCCACCCTCCACGATGCCGTCTCCAGCGGATATATCGGCCGCCCGGCGGTAGCACGTCTGAACCGGACCGGCACGTTCCCGCAATGGGCCTCGTGGTTCGCTGACGAGGAAAAATCCGGTGGAATTGTCGATGATCTCATGATCCATGACCTTGATATTGCCCGATGGGTGCTGGGAGAGGTACGCAGCGTGTATGCAACACTGCGCCATGCCACTGCTCCCGATGGGCGGCGCGTGAGCGTTGCTCAGGCGACATTGCGTCATGAGGACGAAGCGATCTCGAATGTGCGCGCGACGTGGGGGCCGGTGGGCACACCATTTCGCACTTCATTCTATGTTGCGGGAACCGACGGGTGTCTGGAGCACGATTCAACAGCTCACCCACCTCTGCAGGTCCGCAGCGACGCACCAACTGACGCATCAATGCTGCCGACCACATCAGGATCCCCGGCCGACCCCTACTACGCAGAACTGAGCGACTTCATGGAGTCCATGTCCACCGGCTCAACGCCGAGGGTGAGTGCAGAAGACGCGGTCGAAGCGCTGAAGCTGGCAGACGCGGTTCGCCTGTCAGCCCATCGCGATGCGGTAGTGGAGTTGTGAGATGAAAACCATTCGTATCGGACTGTTGTCGTTCGCACACATGCATGCCGAGGGATACGCCACAGCCCTCATGGGCATGGACGGCGTCGAATTGATGTGCACCGACCCGGATTCACACAGGGCAGGACGCCCCAGCCCTGCATGGCGCGGCAGAAAAGGAGCCCGCGCGCTCGGTGTGCCCTACGTCGACACTTGTGAGGAGTTAGAGCAATGGGGGCCGGACGCAGTGATCGTCTGCTCCGAAAATACCGAACACAGGCGCATGGTCGAATGGGCGGCTGAGCGTGGATATCACGTCCTGTGTGAGAAACCGATCGCCACCAGTCATGACGATGCTGTCGCCATGTGGGATGCATGCCGTCAGGCAGGAGTCTTCCTGATGACCGCTTATCCGGTGCGTTTTTCAACAGCGTGCCGAGAACTCAAGACGCGAGTTGATCACGGCCAGCTGGGCGATCTGGTGGGCTTCGCTGGCTCGAATAACGGGAAAATCCCCAGTGGTGGCCGCACCTGGTTCACTGATCCGGATCAGGCCGGTGGCGGTGCCCTCGTCGACCATGTCGTCCACATCGCTGACATTCTGGACATGCTGCTCGACGGTGAACAGGCATCATCCGTGTGGGCTGCCGATAACCGGATTCTGGGCGCAGATAATCCCGACGTTCACGTGGAGACCAGCGGACTCGTCACGGTGCGCTATCCGTCAGGTCTGGTCGGCACAATTGACTGTTCATGGAGCATGCCGGAAGCGGCGCCAACATGGGGTGGCCTTACCCTCGACATTATCGGCACAAGAGGTACCGCGCGTTTCGCCCCCTTTGATGCGCGGGTGTCTGGTGCCGTCTGTGGGCAAGCCGCATGGCTGGGATACGGTGAAGATATGGATGGCGTCATGCTGCGCACGTTCACTGACGCTGTGCGCACCGGTCACACACCTCAGCCGGACGCAGCATCGGCTATCCGGTCACTGGACATCATGCTGGCAGCACAGCAATCGGCACGCAGTGGCGCGGTAGTCCACCTGAATTAGCGCCGCAGCCAGGACCGCAGTTTCCTGCTCATCGTGGACGCAGGCCTCGCGTGCGGCTGACGTGCACGCACGGTCGCATTGCGCTCGGCCAGGCCTTCCTCGTACAGGGCATCCACTTCCCGCGCGTAATCCTTCAGCACTTTCGAGCGACGAAGTTTCAACGAGGGGGTCAGGTACCCGTTCTCAACAGTAAAGACGGTGTCGACGAGGCGGAAACGACGAATCGACTCAGCTCGCGAAACAGCGCGGTTGGCGCGGTCGATGGCCCGCTGCAAAGAACGCTGGACTTCCGGCATGCGCATTGCAACCGAGGGATCAACAACTGGCAGATTATGCGCGACCAGCCAGTTGGCGAGCATATCTGAATCGAGGGTGATGAGTGCACCAATGTAGGGCCGATTATCGCCCACCACGATCACATGTCCGATCAGCGGATGTGTCTGAAGCTGTTCTTCGAGTACCTCGGGCGACACGTTCTTGCCACCGGCGGTTACCAGGAGTTCCTTGCGGCGCCCTGTAATCGACAGGTGACCATTGCGCGGGTCGATCGTTCCTAGATCGCCCGTATGGAACCAGCCGTCCTCGAACGAGTCAGCGGTCTCGTCAGGCAAGCTGTGATAGCCAGTTGAAACAGATACGCCGCGCACCAGAATTTCACCGTGCTCGGAGATTTTCATTTCATTTCCGGGAACAACACTGCCAACCGTGTTGAACGGCGTGTAATCGGCATGCTGCACGGCGATCGGGCCGGTTGTCTCGGTCAGCCCGTAGCCTTGAATCAACGTGAGATCGAGGCCTGAGAAGAACTCAGCAAGTTCCGGTGCCAGGGGCGCGCCACCGGAAATAATCAGCTCGATATTGGGACCGAGTGCCGCCTGGATCTTGCGTAACGCCAGAGCCGTCGCGATCCCATGATTGACTTTCAGCGTCAGGGGAGTGCTGGTTTCGGAGCGCTCTGCGCGTGCATACAGGCGGGACTGTCTGGCTGACCACTGGAAGATGCGCAGCTTTGTGCCCTTCCCCGCTTTTGCTGACGCCGCGCTGTAAACTTTTTCAAGGACGCGAGGCACCGCCAGCAGAATCGATGGTTTAAAGGCCTGAATATCGGGAAGCAGGTTCTTAATGTCCGGTGAGAAAGCAAGTCGCCCTCGGCCGCTCACGAAGGCATGCATGACCAGGCGCGCCAGGACGTGCGCGACCGGGAGGAACAGCAAGAGGCGTGAGTTCTCGTTGTACAGGTGCTGCGGCAGGACTTGCCCCAGACCCAGCGTCGTGCCCACAAAGTTGTGATGCGTCAGCTCGACACCTTTCGGGGTGCCGGTCGTGCCCGACGTGTAGACCAGAGTGGCCAGAGAATCACCACGTACATCGCGGAAACGCTCCTCAACCTTGTCCGGCACGATGCGGCCCGCCGCGCGCGCCAGGTTACGCATTGCTCCGCGATCGAGGGAATGGATCGACTCGACGCATTCGGGGCGAACAGTCTCCACCAGATCTGCCTGCTGCACGGTTGCCGTGATGACGTGTCGGATGTGCGCGTCGGTCAAAATATGATCGATCTGTGCGGTTGAATCCGATTCGTAGATGGGCACAACTACGCCGCCAACGGTCATTACTGCCAGGTCAAGGACCAGCCAGTCAAAACTGGTGGGCGACAAGATTGCCACCCGCTCACCGGCTTCCAGACCCCACGCAAGAAAACCTCGTGCGATCACCTCGACGCGATCCAGCAGGTCAGACGCGGTGATGGGAAGCGTTGCGCCCACCGAGGAGCGATCTTCAACCACGACATCAAAGGGAAACTCGTCGGCGCGCTTGCGCAGCATTGCTGGAATCGTCATCGATGGATCCACCGGCTGGGAGAGGTCAGCTCGATATACGGTCTGATCTCGGTCAGGCATTGTGATTCCCTTTCATGTGGACAGTCATGATGGACGACGGGGCGGCCATCATCTATGTTTCAGACAAGCTTACCGCAGGCGGGCGAGCACCTTACACGTTGAAGTACATGTCGAACTCTGCTGGGTGCGGGTAGGCACGCATCGGCGCGATCTCGTTGGCGATCTTGTACTCAATCCACGTGTCAATCAAATCCTGCGTAAAGACGTCGTTTTCTGTCAGGAAGTCTGAATCGGCACGCAGGTGATCCAACGCCGCTTCAAGAGAGTGAGGCAGCTTGGCGATATCGGTGTATTCCTGCGGAGGCAGGTCGTACAGATCCTTATCGATGGGGGCGGCAGGCTCCACGCGGTTGCGAATACCGTCCAGGCCGGCCATCAGGCACGCCGAGAAGGACAGGTACGGGTTCGCTGACGGGTCAGGTACGCGGTACTCGACACGCTTGGCCTTTGGTGAGGTTCCTGACACCGGAATGCGGATACACGCTGACCTGTTGCGCGCCGAATAAACGAGGTTGACCGGCGCTTCGAAGCCCGGCATGAGTCGACGGTAGGAGTTAATCGACGGGTTCGTAAAGGCGAGCAGGGCGGGCGCGTGCTCCAACAGGCCTCCGATGAACCAGCGCGCCAGGTCGGACAGGGAACCATATCCTCGTTCGTCATAGAACAGCGGGTCGCCGTCTTTCCACAGGGACAGGTGGGTGTGCATACCAGAGCCGTTGTCACCGAAGAGTGGCTTAGGCATGAACGTGGCGGTCTTGCCGCATTCCCACGCGGAGTTGCGCACAATGTACTTGAACTTCATCATGTCGTCGGCGGCCTGGCACAGAGGTGCAAAACGGTAGTTGATCTCATGCTGGCCGCCTGCACCGACCTCGTGGTGCGCGCGCTCAATGACGAGGCCCGCTTCAGCAAGATTGTGTGTCATGTGGTCACGAACGTCAGCAAACATATCTATCGGGGAAACCGGCGCGTACCCGCCTTTCAGTGGCGTCTTGTAGCCCAGGTTCATGCCGTCCTCGTTGCGCGCGGTGTTCCAGTAGGCATCATCGCTGTCTAGACGGAACATGCTGTGGTGAGGCTCGACTTTGTACTGCACGCTGTCAAACATGTAGAACTCGGCTTCAGCGCCGATGAAGCACGTATCGGCAATGCCGGTCGACTTCAGATAGGCCTCAGCTTTTTGCGCCACCTGCCGCGGATCACGGGAGAACGGTTCAGAGGTGAACGGATCAACGACCGAAAAGACGACGACCAGTGTCTTGGCAGCGCGGAAAGGGTCGACGTAGGCGGTGGTGATGTCGGGGACGAGCTTCATATCGGACTCGTGAATCGCGGAAAAGCCGCGCACAGATGAACCGTCGAACATCAGGCCGTCTGACAACGCGCCGTCGATGAACTCATTGGGAGGAACAATCATGTGCTGCTGAATGCCGAAAAGATCGCAGTAGCGTACATCGATGAATTCAATCTCTTCACGTGTGATGAAGTCGACTATTTCTTTCTCGCTGGTGAACATTCGTGTGTCCCTTCCGGGTCGATTCATGAGATCACGGCAGTCGCCATGTCTGAGTGTACTCATTTGAACGCCCGCACTCACATCGCGTCCGTCCTGCGTCGTGCCGTTCAATTGGCGCCGTCGCTGCCGGAAGCTAGGCTAAAGGAATGGCGAAGTTGGATCAGTGGCGCCCTCGGACGAGCGACATTCCCACGCAGCCGGGAGTGTACCGATTTCGTGACGACCAGGGTCGCGTCATCTATGTCGGTAAAGCGAAAAACCTTCGCAACCGGCTGACCAACTATTTTCAGGATCCTCAGGTTCTGCACCCGCGCACCCGCCACATGGTTGCAACAGCTGCCAGCGTGCAGTGGACAGTTGTGTCCAACGAGATCGAAGCGCTCTCCCTGGAATTCACGTGGATCAAGGAATTCGACCCGCGATTCAACGTGATGTATCGCGATGACAAGTCCTATCCGTACCTTGCGGTGACGATGTCAGAAAAGTTTCCGCGCGTCCATATCACGCGGCAGTCACGCAGAAAAGGCACACGCTATTTTGGCCCCTACACGCAAGTGTGGGCGATCCGCGAAACCATCGACATGCTGCTGCGAGTTTTCCCTGTCAGAACATGTTCACCTGGTGTCTTCAAACGCTACCAGGCGCAGTGCAGGCCGTGTCTGCTGGGCGATATTGGCAAATGCTCTGCGCCGTGTGCCGGGCGCATCAGTGCCGACGCTCATCGTGAACTTGCGCAGAACCTGTGTGAGTTCATGCAGGGCAAGGCTGCGCCGGTTATTCGCTCCCTTGAGGAACAGATGAAGCAGGCTGCCGCCGAACTCGACTTTGAGAAAGCCGCCAGGCTGCGTGACGATCTGAAAGCCATGACGACGGTGCTGGAGCGTAACACGATGGTCCTGGAGGACGGAACTGACGCTGACGTATTCGCCCTGGCGTGTGATGAACTGGATGTTGCCGTGTATGTCTTCCACGTGCGGGGAGGTCGCGTACGAGGCACACGCGGCTGGGTAGTAGACCGCGTTGACGATGCGAGTGAGGCAGATCTGATGAGCGCTCTGCTCGAGCAAGTTTACGGAGACGTTCCTGCCGCCGAACAACCTTTACGAGGGCGGCCGCGCGGCCAGGCTGAAGCCCGGTCGGTCGACGATGTGGCACATACGCCCACATCAGCGCTTCCCCGGGAAGTTCTGGTGTCAGTGGAGCCTGCGGATCGCGACGCCCTGGAGAAGTGGCTCACCACGTTGCGCGGTGCGCGTGTGCGTGTGCGTGTGCCTCAGCGCGGAACCGCGGCTTCCTTGATGAAAACGGTGCAGGAAAACGCGCAGCAGTCGCTGGTTCTTCACCGCACGAAACGTGCCGGTGACCTCACCCAGCGGTCCCGGGCGCTCGAAGAACTGGCTGAGAACCTCGGCCTGGAAGCAGCACCGCTGCGTATCGAGTGCTACGACATTTCCCACACAGCCGGCCAGCAGCAGGTTGCTTCGATGGTGGTATTTGAAGATGGTGCCCCGCGTAAGTCGGACTACCGCACGTTCAATATCCGACCGCGCTCCGACGGCACACCGCCTGACGATACGGCGGCAATGACGCAGGTATTGCAGCGGCGCTTCACCCGCCTGCTGGCGGAAGAGGCCGGCATTGAAGGTGAAGACGATGATGGTGTGGAGTTCGCTACTGGACCGATCGATCCGCACACGGGACGCCCTCGTCGATTTTCCTACCGGCCGGATCTTGTGGTGGTTGACGGCGCACTGGCGCAGGTGAATGCGGCCGAAAAGGCTTTAACGGGGGTGGGGGTTGACCTGCCGGTTGTAGGACTGGCCAAACGTCTGGAGGAAGTGTGGGTGCCTGGTGATGAGTTTCCACTGATTTTGCCTCGCACCTCGGCTGCTCTGTATTTGCTGCAGTATTTGCGCGATGAATCTCACCGTTTTGCGATTACGCACCATCGGCGTCGACGCACGAAAGCACAGACGCGGTCTGTCCTGGACGGAATTGAGGGACTGGGGCCCGTACGTCAAAAAGCGTTGCTGGCTCATTTCGGCTCGGTGAAGCGCCTGCGGGCTGCCAGCGCTGAGCAGATTGAACACGTCCAGGGTATCGGACCAGCATTGGCCGCTATTATTGTGGAATCGCTTGGCACTGACCGTGAGGAGACTCGCAATGACTGAATCGACGTGGCCCGTTCCAACACCGCTTCCGGCGCGGGTCTTGTTGCTGGGATCGGGGGAACTGGGGCGTGAACTGACGATTTCGCTCAAGCGCCTGGGCGCCCATGTCACTGCGGTCGATGCCTATGCGCATGCTCCCGCGATGCAGGTTGCGGATGACTATCGTGTGATCGACATGAGCGATCCGGACTCTTTGCGTGACGTGCTCAGCAGCGTGCACGTTGACCTGATTGTGCCCGAACTGGAAGCAATTGCCACGCACGTGCTGGCCGAATTTGAACAGGCTGGGAGCGCACGCGTCGTTCCGAACGCGTTCGCGGTGCAGGCAACGATGGATCGCGAACGCATACGTAGCGTGGCGAGTGCTGTTCCAGGGGTGCGCACATCGAAGTTTCGCTTCGCATCCAGTGTCGACGAGGTGCGCAGCGCGCTGGAATATACGGGCGTACCGGCCTTCATTAAACCCACGATGTCCTCGTCGGGACATGGACAGTCGCGAGTTGAATCCGTTGACGAGGCTGAATCGGCGTGGACATGTGCCCAGGACGATGCGCGGGCCACCACAGGGCGCGTCATCGTTGAGGAGGGCGTGACATTCGACTGTGAAATCACTCTGCTCACCGTGCGGTGGTGGGACGACGAGGCAGGCGAGGTTCGAACCAGCGTGTGTGAACCGATCGGTCACCGGCAGGTCAGCGGTGACTACGTTGAATCGTGGCAAAGCGCCGACATTTCACCGCGTGCACGTGAGCGAGCCGAGGAGATGGCTATTGCCGTCACCGGCGCTCTGGCAGAGCACGGGACGGAGCCATGTCTGGGACTGTTTGGAGTGGAGTTCTTCATTCAGGGCGACGACGTATGGTTCTCCGAGTTGTCACCGCGCCCACATGACACCGGCATGGTGACCATGATGACGCAGGACCAATCTGAATTCGACATTCATGCTCGCGCGATCCTTGGCCTGCCCGTCGACACGACGATGCGCCGCACTGGAGCATCTGCAGTTGTGAAGGCGCCACGAGCGTTTTCCCTTGCCGGTTACGAGGGTGTCGCCCGCGCGCTACGTGACGGAGGAGATTTGAGAATCTTCTCGAAATCCGCCACGCGTGCCGGCCGCAGGCTGGCGGTGGCGCTGGCATGGGGCGACTCGGTGCCGGAAGCACGTGAACGTGCTCAGGCGATTGCGAGCGAAGTGACGGTAGTCGAACGTGATGACTCAGCACAAAATACCGATGAAGATGGCATCCTAGTTTCATGACGACAACGCACAACAGTGACGACGTGGATCCGCTGACAGTTCCTCAGGGCATTCCACTGCTAGATCGTGACACGCCTCCGCCGGAAGAAGCGGAGGAGGACACGAACGAAGTCCTCATTATCACCGGCCGTTCAGGTGCTGGCCGCTCTCAGGCTGCGCGTGCGTTAGAGGACCTCGACTGGTACGTGGTCGATAATCTGCCTCCCTCGATGCTGCCGGCACTGGTCGGCATGATGTCTCCACGCGGAGGTGCGGGCGTACACCGCCTGGCCGCCGTGGTAGATGTGCGCTCAGGCGCCTTTTTCGCTGACTTGACATCCACACTGGAAAAGATGCGCGACAGCGGAATCATGTACCGCCTCATTTTCCTGGAAGCCAACGAACCGACACTGGTGCGCCGATATGAGTCGAACAGGCGGCCGCACCCTCTTCAGGGGGACGGGACACTACTGGACGGCATCACACGTGAAATGGAGTTGTTGGCACCGCTGCGCGAACACGCGGATGAAGTGATCGATACGTCCGCTATGTCAGTGCATGACCTGTCGCGACACATCCGCGACGTCATTGCAGGGGAAGGAGAGCGTCCCCTGCAGCTCACAGTTGAATCTTTCGGATTCAAGTACGGACTGCCGCTGGATGCCGACCATGTCGTGGACGTCCGCTTCCTGAAGAACCCGTACTGGGTGGGGGAGCTGCGCCACTTGACGGGGCGCGACGAACCGGTCGCACAGTATGTGCTCGATCAGCCCGGAGCTCGCGAATTTGCCGAGAATTATGTTGACCTGCTGCTGCCCATCATGGAGGGCTATGTCAGTGAGCTGAAGCCTTTCGTGACGATTGCCGTCGGGTGCACAGGTGGTCGGCACCGGTCGGTCGCGATCGCAGAACTGATCGCTCAGCGTTTCCGTAGCCACCAATTGACGGTGCGAGTCCTTCACCGCGACATAGGCAGGGACTGATTATGGCGGGATATCTGGATGCAGAAGGATGGGCACAGCGCGGTGAATCCGGCTCACGTGTCGTTGCTTTGGGGGGTGGACACGGGCTGTCCGCAACCCTGCGGGCTCTGCGACACATCACGCATCAGCTCACAGCGATCGTCACAGTAGCCGACGATGGGGGATCCTCAGGACGTCTGCGTTCTGAAACAGATCTTCTACCTCCAGGAGATCTGCGAATGGCTCTGGCCAGTTTGTGCGAGGAAACCGAATGGGGACTGACCTGGCGCGATGTGATGCAGCTGCGTCTGCGTACCAACGGACCATTGAATGGCCATGCCCTTGGGAACCTGCTGATCTCCGGCCTGTGGCAGCTTCTGGGCGACCCCGTTGAGGGTTTGGAATGGGTCGGCCGGCTCCTGGGCGCTCAGGGCCGGGTCCTGCCGATGGCATCAGTTCCACTGGACATTGAAGCCGATATGGAAAACGAAGGCGAGCTGTACACGGTACGGGGCCAGTCACGCGTCGCCGTCGCGCCCGGACGTGTGCGCCACGTGCGCCTTATCCCTGAGGATCCGCCCGTCCCAGAGGCTGCAATGCACGCCATCCAGGAAGCTGAATGGGTCGTGCTCGGTCCAGGGTCGTGGTACACCTCGTTAATTCCGCACCTGCTGGTTTCACAGTTGCACCGGGCACTGGTCACAACAGATGCCCACAGGGCACTGGTCCTGAATCTGGCCCGCCAGCGTGGTGAAACAGACACGATGAGCGCTGCCGATCACGTGCGCGTCCTACGCGACCATGCACCTGATCTCAAGCTGGACGTTGTCATTGCCGACCCGACTGCCACGGATGATATTGATACGCTCATTCAGGCAGCGCAGGACGTGGGCGCTCGAGTCATGTTGCGCCAGGTGCGAACGGGCGACGGGAAGCCCCATCATGATCCGTTGCGTCTGGCTGCGGCTCTGCGAGATGCATTCGATGGATTCATGGGAGAGGTGGGACGATCGGAACCGTGGTTAGCATGAGCAGTTGTCATCAAGGCGCTCTACACGACACGAGGAGGCGATCATGTCTTTAACGATGGACATGAAAGAGGAGCTTGCTCACCTGGTTCCTGCACGTCAATCGACAATGGCGGCCGAGGCTGCTGTGATGCTCCGATTTGCCGGAGGTCTGCACCTCGTGTCTGGTCGAATTATCATCGAGGCTGAACTGGATTCCCCACTTGTCGCTCGACGCCTGCGAGCCTTCCTCACCTCGCTGTACGGTACGGAATCATCTGTCGTTGTCGTGTCAGGTGGTGCGCTGCGTCGCGGTGACCGATACGTGGTGCGCGTCGTCAAGGAAGCAGACGCCCTGGCACGCGTGACAGGACTGGTCGATCAACTGGGACGCCCGGTCAGAGGCTTGGCGCCGCACCTGGTCAGCGCCGGAAAAGACGAAGCAGCAGCAGGATGGCGAGGAGCCTTTCTGGCACGAGGATCCCTGCTGGAACCGGGTCGATCAACGTCGATGGAAGTGACCTGTCCCGGCCCTGAAGCGGCAATGGCCCTTGTCGGGTGTGCACGACGACTGGGAGCTACGGGGAAGTCGCGCGAAATCCGCGGAGCTGATCGGGTTGTCATCCGGGAGGCGGACTCGATTTCCACGCTCATCAATGCGATGGGTGCCGTCAAGACGTTTGAGGTGTGGAAAGAACGCCGCGAACGTCGCGAAGCGCGAGGCAGCGCCAACCGCCTGGCCAACTTTGATGATGCGAACCTTCGGCGCTCGGCTCGTGCGGCAGTAGCCGCAGGTGCCAGGGTTCGACGTGCCTTTGAGATTCTGGGCGACTCCGTGCCGCCGCATCTGCGTGAGGCGGGCGAACTGCGCATCCAATACCGCCAGGCTTCATTGGAAGAACTGGGTAAGCACATTGATCCACCCTTGACTAAGGACGCCGTGGCGGGGCGCATCCGTAGACTGCTGGCAATGGCCGATAAGGCTGCACACGAGCAGGGGATACCCGACACTGAGTCTGCACTCACGCTCGAAATGTTCGATGATTAGAAGTGTCACGAACAGCCTGTTCGCTTGACGCAAACTTCTTGTAGGCCATTCGACCCTGACTAAATGGCCTATGGGGTGTACATTGAAGAGTGCTTGAACCGCAGAAGTCTGCGGGCTGGATTGTGGTACCGAGCCCTATCCGGTTGCACGAAATACGTGCCCCTTTATGGGGTACAAGCAGGAGGACTATAGTGACCATCCGCGTTGGAATCAACGGCTTCGGCCGCATCGGCCGCAACTTCTTCCGTGCCGCTCGTCAGCAGGGTGCGGATTTTGAAATCGTGGCAGTAAACGATCTGACCGATAACAAGACCCTCGCTCACTTGCTCAAGTTTGACTCCATCACGGGTCGTCTTGACGCAGAGGTGACCTACGACGAGGAGTCAATCTCCGTCGATGGAAAGAAGATTGTTGCTCTCGAAGAGCGCGATCCGGCCAACCTGCCGTGGAAGGACCTCGGCGTAGATGTCGTCGTCGAGTCCACCGGATTCTTTACAGACGGTGAGAAGGCAAAGGCCCACATCGAAGCCGGTGCCAAGAAGGTAATCATCTCCGCGCCTGGCAAGAACGTTGACGCCACATTCGTCATGGGCGTGAACAGCGACGACTACGACAACGAGAAGCACAACATCGTGTCGAACGCCTCGTGCACCACCAACTGCCTTGCTCCTCTGGCCAAGGTTCTCGATGAGGCTTTCGGAATCGATAGCGGCCTCATGGTGACCGTGCACGCCTACACCGGCGATCAGCGCATCCACGACGCACCGCACAAGGATCTGCGTCGCGCCCGCGCAGCAGCTCTGAACATCGTCCCGACCTCGACCGGTGCAGCCCGCGCCGTGTCCCTGGTTCTTCCTCAGCTGAAGGGCCGTCTGGACGGCTACGCAATGCGCGTCCCGGTTCCGACCGGCTCCGTCGTCGACCTCACCTTCATCCCGAAGAAGGAAGGCGTCACCGCCGAAGACGTGAACGCAGCATGCAAGGCAGCCTCGACCGGCGAATTTGCCGAAGCGTTCAAGTACTCCGAGGATGAACTGGTTTCGACCGACATCACCGGCGATCCCCACACCTCCATCTTCGACTCGAAGCTGACCAAGGTCATTGACAACCAGATCAAGGTTGTCTCCTGGTACGACAACGAATGGGGCTACTCCAACAGCCTCGTTCGCCTGACCTCGAAGGTCGCGGCCGCGCTCTGAGCACGACGTTAGAATGAGGAGAGGCGCCCGCATGCATATCTCTGCGTGCGGGCGCCTTTTCCATGGTGGCTTAACGAGCCGCCCCCATCGACGAATTTGACATACCCTGCACTGCACAATCAAGGGAGGTTCAATGAGGACCATAGAAACATTGGGTGACCTGCGCGGCAAGCGCGTCCTCGTCCGCTCGGACTTCAATGTCCCGATCAAGGACGGCGAAATCACCGACGACGGACGTATCCGGGCAGCTCTACCGACACTGAACAAGCTTGTTGACGAAGGAGCACGCATCCTCGTCATGGCACACATGGGTCGACCGAAAGGCGAAGTGAAGCCTGAATTCTCACTCAAGCCCGTTGCCGCACGTCTGGCAGAGCTGATCGATGCCCCCGTCAGCCTCGCAGAGGACACAACGGGCCCCTCGGCACACGAGGCGGCAGAAAAGATCAAGGACGGCGAGATCGTCCTGCTGGAGAATGTTCGATTCGACCCCCGCGAAACCTCGAAGGATGACGCGGAGCGTGAAGCCTTCGCCAAGGAAATGGCTGAACTGGCCGACGCATTCGTCTCCGACGGATTCGGCGTAGTCCACCGCAAGCAGGCATCCGTGTACGACATCGCCAAGCTCCTGCCCTCCGCAGCCGGCCTCCTGGTCGTCAAGGAAATTGAATCCCTGTCACGCGTGACAGGCGATCCTGAGCGTCCCTACGCCGTTGTGCTGGGAGGCTCGAAAGTCTCCGACAAGCTCGGCGTCATCGAGAATCTGCTGACCAAGGCCGATATGCTGCTCATCGGCGGTGGCATGTCGTTCACCTTCCTGGCCGCGAAAGGCTACGAGGTGGGCAAGTCCCTGCTCGAGGAAGATCAGATCGATACAGTCAAGGAATACATCGACGAGGCCGACAAGCGCGGCGTCAAGCTGGTTCTCCCAGTCGACGTCGTTGCGGCGCCCGAATTCAAGGCTGACGCGCCGGCAACGGTTGTTGACGCCGACAAGATGCCCGCTGACCAGATGGGTCTGGACATCGGACCGAAGTCCGGCGAATTGTTCGCACAGACACTGGCCGAGGCCAAGACTGTGGCGTGGAACGGCCCGATGGGCGTATTCGAGTTCGAGGCATTCGCAGAGGGCACCCGCGCCGTGGCGCAGGCACTGTCATCAGGCTCAATGTTCTCGGTGGTCGGTGGCGGCGACTCGGCAGCAGCCATTCGTCAACTCGGATTCGACGAATCCACTTTCTCTCACATTTCCACAGGCGGTGGAGCGTCCCTCGAACTCCTCGAAGGCAAGACTCTGCCCGGTATCGCAGTTCTGGAGGACTGAAACATGGCACGTACACCTTTGATGGCCGGAAACTGGAAGATGAACCTCAACCACCTTGAGGCTGTTCATTTGGTCCAGGGCCTCGCAATGGCGTTGGATGACGCGAATTTCACCTATGGCGACGTTGAAGTTGTGGTCATCCCACCGTTTACCGATATCCGCTCCGTTCAGACTGTCGTTGAGGGTGACAACCTCAAGATCAAGTACGGCGCGCAGGACATCTCAACGCACGAATCCGGCGCATACACCGGTGAAGTGTCAGCTGAAATGCTCGCCAAGCTGGGTGTCAGCTATGTTGTCGTCGGCCACTCCGAACGTCGCGAATACCACGGCGAAAGCGATGCATTGGTGGGCGAGAAGGCCCGCGTTGCACTGGCAGCCGGGATGACCCCGATCATCTGCTGCGGTGAGGGCCTCGAGGTCCGCAAGGAAGGCCGTCACGTCGAGCACGTCCTGGCTCAGATCGACGGTGCACTCGATGGGATGGACGCCGAGCAGGCTGCCAAGATCGTCATTGCCTACGAGCCCATCTGGGCGATCGGCACCGGCGAGGTTGCGACACCTGAAGATGCCCAGGAGGTGTGCGGTGCGATCCGCGCACGTCTGGCAGAGCTGTACACACCGGAACTGGCTGACAGCGTCCGCGTTCTGTACGGCGGCTCCGTGAAGTCGACGAACGTTGCTGACATTATGGCTCAGCCTGATGTTGACGGCGGACTGGTCGGCGGCGCCTCTCTGAAGGCGGAGGAGTTCTCGAAGATCGCTCTGTACAAGAACGCCTGATCGGCTCGCGCCGGTCTTCTGACAGTTCGCCTGGCGCGCCCTACTCAGGACGGCCAGGCGAACTGCGGCAGAGATGTGAGGTAACGCGCCGCGCGTCCAACTGGTGTTGGACGGCCTTATACCACTACACTGCCTACTGTTATCCCCAGCATGTGAATGGAAAACCAGTGACTGCTCTGAAAATAATCCTTGTCGTACTGACCGTTTTGGCCAGCATCCTGCTTGTATTGACAGTGCTGATGCACAAAGGGCGCGGCGGCGGCCTGTCAGATATGTTCGGCGGCGGCATTTCCACCACTGCGGGATCATCAGGCGTGGCAGAACGTAACCTGAATCGCATTACCTTGGCAATTCTGATCGTGTGGGTGGTGTGCATCGTAGCCTACGCGCTCCTGACCAAGATCACGGTCGCCAGCTAAGATACGGCCTTACGCTCAAGCTTTCGGTAATCGCACGTGAGACGTGAACGTCCCACGTGCGATTTCTCTATTGACTGTGCGCGCAGTGGGCTGAGACCACGACCCGGTGATTCAGCGAACTTCCAGGCCGCGCGCCGAATCCGTATCAAGCCAGAACGTGGTTCGATCGCGTGGAAGACCGGCAATCGGTCGATCCTGCTCATGCGCGCCCAACACCAGTGCCTCCGCCAGTGCGTCAGCCTTCGAATCACCGGGCGCGACAACCCAGATATCACGGGCACTGGCAATAGTCGACATCGGCAGCGACAGCCTCAACGGCGGCATTTTCGGTGAATCGCGCACTACCAGAACAGGCGCGCCATCAGCTTCGTGCGCGCGGCCCGGGAAGAGGGAGGCAATGTGCCCATCCGGTCCCATCCCGATCAGCGCAAAGTCAAGCACCCCGTCACCGATATCTGAGCGCCACAGATCTGCATAGTCCTCAGCCGCCTGATCGAGTCCCTGACCGCGGTCGGAGGGCATGGGGCGCAGCTGAATGCCGGGCAGTTGCGCGAACAGCGCGGATACGGCCTGCTGGTCATTACGCTCGGAGTGGGTGGCCTGAACGAAGCGTTCATCGACCCACCACACTCGAATATGCGACCAGTCGGCATCGAGGTCGTCCTCGTCAGCGATGATCGAAGCGAGATCGGCGAGAACGTCGTGCACGACGCCGCCTGCGATAGCCCACTGGAAGGGACGGTCAGCGCTGTGTTCACGCGCGTCCTGCACGAGGATTGGCAACAATTCGCGCGCAACAGCGCTGGCCAGATTCTTACGGTCAGAAGCGGTGACGATACGGGGCAGGGGAGAAGAAGTCATGACTGGTCCTTGCAATCGCGACGAACGTCGTGCAGGAAATTGCCGATCACGTGCTGATACATGAGGTCAGGATCTAAGCGTCTGAGTTCTTCCATCACGCAGTCCTGAATACTGCGCCGCGGAAGATTAACCGCGACAGGATCAAGACCCGAACGCTTGACATGCGCGACAGACGAGCCGGCAGGGCGCGTTAACGAGGCTTCCTCGGCATCATCAAACGTGAAGTGCACACCCGTAATGGTTTGAGCTGTCGGATCGGTGTCGACGCGTGCAGGAATACCCATCACATCGGCAAGCCACGCTGCCACTAGATACGACGACGGATGAGTGTGGTGGCCGCGAACGGTCACAGCGGTGGGTACCGACTTGAACCCCTCGACCATTGTGGCGATCAGTGCGCGCCACAACGTGACGCCGGACCACGCCAAGTCAGTGTCCCCCGGGGTGTACACCTCGGACAGGCGCAACAGTGTATCGATGGGCGTATCGGTCTCCCGTGAATCCGAAATGCGACGCACGGCCAGTCGCCCCAGCGGATGCTCGGCAGGATTGTCTGGCGGTGTGCTGGGCCAGAACGTCACCACCGGCGTATCGGCCAGTAACAGCGGCATAACCAGGGTATCCAGATCCTGACCAGCGTCGCCGCGAGGCTCCAGGACGATGACTTCAGACGGCCCCTCGTTCTTGCCCATGCGAATCTGTGCATTGACCCGCGGGGAGCTGGAGCGTTCTGCCTGCACCGGCTCCACCACCACGATGACGCGGCAGGGATGCTCGTGAGAAGCAGCCTGCGAAATTTCAATCGCATGGTCAACGTCGATCCGGTCGTCAACCACGACGATCAGCGTCAACACGCGGCCCAGCGCCGAAGCCCCCTGTTCCTGACGAATCTGCAGAAGCTGCGAGGCGATATCGAGGGCTGATGTGTCGTTGAGAGCGATAATCACGGCAACCTCCAAGCGCGGCTGGAGCGGGCCAGCATCTGGTGAGTTGATTCAGGTCCCCATGTTCCGGGACGATACTGGTCGGGAGGGCCCTGATGTGCCCAGAAATCCAGCACCGGATCGAGGATTCTCCACGAGGCCTCAACCTCATCCTGATCGGGGAACAGTGGCGCGGAGCCGACCAGCGCATCAAGGATGAGGCGCTCGTAGGCTTCCGGGGAATCCTCAGTGAACGCATGGCCGTAGCCAAAATCCATCGTCACGTCGCGCACCTGCATTTCTGTTGCGGGAACCTTCGCACCGAAGCGAATCGTCATTCCCTCATCGGGCTGGATACGGATGACGAGGACGTTGTGCCCGGTTTCTCCCATCTCGAAGTGCTGGAACGGGACGTGCGAAGCACGTTTGAAGACAACAGCAATCTCCGTGACACGTTTGCCCAGGCGTTTGCCGGTTCGCAGATAGAACGGAACACCAGCCCACCGGCGCGTATCGACGTGCAATGTCAATGCGGCATATGTTTCGGTGTGCGAATCGGCGGGAATATTGTCCTCTTCGAGATATCCCTTGACATATTGACCGGCTTGCCAACCTGACTGGTATTGACCGCGTGCTGTTGAGGTCGCCAGATCCTCGGGCAGACGAATAGCGGACAGGGCCTTCAGCTTTTCAGCCCTGAGCGCCTCAGGCGACAAATTGATGGGCTCCTCCATCGCGGTGAGCGCCACGAGCTGAAGCAGATGGTTCTGGATGACGTCCCTGGCCGCGCCAATACCGTCGTAATAGCCGGCGCGAGTACCGATGCCGATATCCTCCGCCATCGTGATCTGCACGTGATCCACATAGTGTGCATTCCACAGTGGTTCGAACATCGTGTTGGCGAAACGCATCGCCAGAATGTTCTGAACGGTTTCCTTGCCCAAGTAGTGGTCGATACGGAACACGTCCTGCTCATCGAAGACGCGCGAGACGGAGTCCGACAGTTCGCGGGCAGATTCAAGGTCGTGACCGAACGGCTTCTCGATGATCACCCGGCGCCACTCACTATCCTGACGCTCGTTCAGACCGGTATTCGCCAGGTGCTGACAGACAACCGGGAACCACTTTGGGGGAATGGACAAGTAGAAAGCGTGATTGCCGCCGGTGCCGCGCGATTCATCGAGTTCACGCACCGTCTGCGCCAACTCCTCGTATGCGTCAGTGTCGTCGAATGAGCCGGACACGAAGCGCAAGCCGGATGCAAAATGCTTCCACGTTCCCTCGTCGAACCCTGTTCGAGAGTGCTGCTCAATGGAGGTGCGCACGAAATCTTCAAAATCCTCACGATCCCACTCACGTCTGCCGAATCCGGTCAGCGCGAACGCAGGGTTGAGGAGGCCGCGGTGTGCCAGGTCGTAGATAGCGGGCAGCAACTTCGTGCGCGCCAGATCGCCGGTAATGCCGAAAACGACCAGGCCGCAAGGAGGCGCAATTCGGGGCAGCCTCCGATCCATGGAACTTCGTATCTGCATCGTCGCGTCATCCGATGAAGGGTCCATGCACACTCCTCAATCGATCATGTGTCAGGTCACCATCGTATCGAGATCGCCGTGATTCAGCTTGTCATGCTCACGACATGATCGACGCGGGGCTTCGGCCATGTGCCGTCACCCCGCGCCGATACCTCATGTCAGCAAAAAGCAGTCTTACTTCGCTGCTGCATCCAGTGATTCGTGAGCAGCGCTCACCACTGCCTCAGCAGTGAAGCCGAACTCCTCGAACAGGCGGGCGCCATCAGCTGACTCACCGAAGTGCTCGATGCACACGGCTCGGCCTGCGTCGCCGATCCAGCGGTGCCACGGCATCGCAATGCCAGCCTCGACGGAGACGCGGGCACGCACACTGTTGGGCAGGACCGATTCCTTGTAATCCTCGTCCTGCTCGTCGAACCATTCCATGCAGGGAACCGACACGACGCGCACGCTGCGACCTTCTTCGCGCAACGTGGCAGCAGCGTCAAGGGCGATCGACACCTCAGAACCCGATGCCAGGAGGATGACATCCGGATCGCCGTCACAGCTCAGCACATAGGCGCCGCGATCCAGGCCCTCCGCAGCGGCCAGGCCGGCCTCGTCGCCGCGGGCAGGGTTTGGCAGACCCTGACGCGACAAGATCAGCGCGGCGGGGTGCTGACGTTCCAGGATCGATTTCCATGCCTGAGCCGTTTCTGCAGCATCCGCCGGGCGCACAACCGCGAGGTTCGGGATCGCGCGGCAGGCTGCCAGATGCTCGATGGGCTGGTGCGTCGGGCCGTCTTCGCCCACACCGATCGAATCGTGGGTCCACACGTAGGTCACGGGCAGATCCATGATGGACGCCAGGCGCACCGCACCGCGCATGAAATCCGAAAAGACGAAGAATGTCGCACCGTACACCCGGGTGAGGTGATCGGCGGCAATACCGTTCATCACGGCACCCATGCCGAACTCGCGTACACCGAAGTGCAGGTTACGGCCAAACGGGTTGCCCGGGAACTTCTCAGAGGAGCGATCCTCGGGAAGGAATGACGGGTAGCCGTCCATGTAGGTGTTGTTCGATCCTGCCAGATCAGCGGAACCGCCCCACAGTTCAGGCAAAACGTCCTTGATGGCATTGAGTACCTGACCGGAGGCTGCGCGAGTGGCCAGTGCTTTGCCTTCTTCGAACACGGGCAGGGCTGATTCCCACCCATCCGGAAGACCGCCCGCCAGGACACGGTCCAGCATCGCTGCGCGTTCAGGCTGGGCCTCACGCCACGCGTTGAAACGCTCATCCCACTGCTCACGTGCCTCACGTGCGCGCTTCGCGGTGGCTTCCCGCACTGCGTTGACAGCTTCTTCATCGGCGGCAAACATCGCCTCTGGATCAAAGCCGAGCGCCTCCTTCAGGCCGCGCAGCGCTTCATCCCCCAGCTTGGATCCGTGGATCCCGCCGGTGTTCTGCTTCTTCGGAGTCGGCCAGCCGATGATGGTCCGCAGCGCAATGATGGAGGGACGGTCGGTGACCTTCTCAGCTTCATTCAGTGCATGATCCAGGGCCTGGATGTCCTCGACGTAGGAGCCGTCATCCTTGAGCCAGTCAACGCGCTGGACATGCCAGCCGTAGGATTCGTAGCGCGCCAGAACGTCCTCGTTGAACGCGATATTCGTGTCGTCTTCAATTGAGATGTGGTTGTCGTCGTAAATAACCGTCAGGTTGCCCAGACGCTGCGTTCCGGCCAATGAGGCGGCCTCAGACTGGACGCCTTCCTGCATGCAACCGTCACCTGCAATGACGTACACGTTGTGATCGAAGACGGATTCACCCATCGGTGTTTCCGGATCATACAGGCCGTGGCTGCGGCGAGCCGACATGGCGAAACCGACGGCTGCACCGATGCCGGTACCCAGCGGTCCAGTGGTCACTTCCACGCCCTTGGTGTGCTTGAATTCGGGGTGACCGGGCGTCTTTGACTTGAACGTGCGCAGTGACTTCAGGTCCTCCAGTTCCAAGTCCATGCCAGCCAGATACAGCTGCACGTACTGTGTCAGCGATGAATGGCCTGCTGACAGGACGAAACGGTCGCGGCCCAGCCAATGCTCATCAGTTGGATCAAACTTCATATGGCGCTGGTAGAGCAGATACGCGGCAGGTGCCAGCGAAATAGCGGTGCCTGGGTGGCCATTGCCCACTTTCTCCACGGCATCGGCGGCTAGCACGCGGGCAGTCGCAACTGCTCGATCATCGATTGAGTCCCACTTCAATGTCACAACATCCTCCAGAATTTCTGCGCCCCAACGTTGAGCGACGCAGGTCAGAACAACACTGATATTGGCTGCAGGATTAGTCTACGTGAATACTGCGACCCCTGACGAGGACTTTCAGCCGCGCACCTGGGCCTGATCGTCTAGCATTCACACGTGGACGCTTTGGACAGCATTGCCGAGGAGTGGCTGAGCTACCTGCAGGTGGAAAAAGGCGCATCGGTGCACACGGTGACGAATTATCGCCGGGACATCGGGGGCTATATTCAGGCCTTGCATCAACGTGGGGTCACGGATCTGAAGGCGGTCACCCCCGACAATGTCGCAGATTATCTGTCCACCCTGTCCCATCCTCACGGTGAAACGGCGCCGAAGGCTCCCTCGTCAATTGCGCGCGCACTGGCAGCGATTCGAGGGTTTCATCGTTTCGCGATCCGTGAAAAATACGGTGCGGTCGACCCGACGCAGGATGTGCACTCACCGAGAATGGGGGAGCGCCTGCCCAAAGCCCTCAGTATTGACGAGGTGACACGCCTGCTGGATATGGCGGCGCGCGACGACTCGGCGCGCGGCATTCGAGACCATGCGCTGCTCGAAGTCCTCTACGCCACCGGGGCACGCGTGTCAGAGGCTTTGGCAATGGCTGTCGATGACATCGACCTGGATGAGGAACTACCGGTCGTGCGTCTGTTCGGCAAGGGACGCAAGGAACGCCTGGTACCGGTGGGACACGCTGCACGTCAGGCAGTGGGCAATTATCTGGTGCGTGCTCGCCCGGAGCTTGCCTCCCTAGGACGAGGCGATTCGCATTTGTTCCTGAATTTACGAGGACGACCCATGTCGCGCCAATCGGCGTGGGAATCGATTCAACGGGTCGCTCGTGAGGCCGGCCTGGAATCGAAAGTATCGCCCCACACTCTGCGTCATTCCTTTGCCACGCATCTGCTGGAGGGTGGAGCGAGCGTGCGTGACGTGCAGGAACTGCTCGGACATGCCAGCGTTCAGACCACGCAGATCTATACCCGGTTGACGGCGACGACGCTGCGTGAAGTGTACCGATCCGCTCATCCACGTGCCCAGCTGCGCAACTGACGCGGCACAATGAACTAGGCTAAGAGCGTGACTCATGATGATCAACCTGCATTGGTAACGGATTTGGGTGGCACCACCAACGAAGAAGATTTCCCTGTTCCTGAGCCGCTCAAAGGGCACGGCCCTGCACGCATTATTGCCATGTGCAACCAGAAGGGCGGCGTCGGCAAGACCACGACGACCATCAACCTGGGTGCCGCGCTTGCTGAATACGGCAGGCGTGTGCTGATCGTCGACTTTGATCCGCAAGGTGCCGCATCGGTGGGTCTGGGCATCAATGCCCTGGAACTGGACCAGACGATTTACACGCTGCTGATGGCGTCCAAACCGGATGCACATACGGCGATCGTGCCCACGGCGGTGGACAATCTTGACGTCCTGCCGGCGAATATCGACCTGTCTGCTGCGGAAGTCCAACTGGTCAACGAAGTGGCGCGCGAATCCGCTCTTGCACGTGTGCTGCGTTCGGTGGCTGATGAATACGACGTCATCCTCATTGACTGCCAGCCGTCACTGGGCCTGCTGACCGTGAACGCGTTGAGCGCTTCCCACGGCGTGATCGTGCCGGTAGAGGCTGAGTTTTTTGCCCTGCGAGGTGTGGCGCTACTGGTCGAGACCATTGAGACGGTGCGTGACCGGATCAACCCGCGGCTGAACATTGACGGAATCGTGGCCACGATGGTCGATACTCGCACGCTGCACACGCGTGAGGTTCTGGAGCGGCTCAGTGAAGCATTCGGTGACCTGGTGTTTTCGACCAGGATCCGTCGCACGGTGAAATTCCCTGACGCGTCGGTGGCGACTGAACCGATCACCACGTATGCACCAACGCATCCTGGAGCGCAAGCGTACCGCCGCCTGGCTCGAGAAGTGGTTGCTCGTGGTGGCGTCGCCTGAGATCATTGACGAAGGGACCATCGATCAATTTCGAGTCACACTGGACGTATTCGAAGGTCCCTTTGATCTGCTGCTGCAGCTGATTTCACGCAAGCGCCTCGACATTACCGAGGTCGCCTTGGCAGAAGTGACCGACGAGTTCATCGCTCACATGAGCGCATTCCCGGACCTGTCACGCACCACGGAATTCCTCGTCGTGGCGGCCACGCTGCTTAACATGAAGGCGGCACACCTTCTCCCGCGTGACGTCGATGAAACAGATGTCGACCTGGAAGATCTGGAAGCACGCGACCTGCTGTTTTCGCGCCTGCTGCAATACCGGGCATTCAAAATGGCCGCCGGTAGCATCGCTTCACGACTGGGAGATTTCGACGGGTCATACGCCCGGGACGTCGCACTGGAACCGCATTTCGCTGCACTGCTGCCTGAACTGGTGTGGACCATTAGTGCCGAAGATCTTGCGCGCCTAGCGGCCGATGCGCTCAGCAACCGCCCACCTGCTGTGCAGATCGCCCACCTGCACGACCCGGTGATCCCGGTCGCCACGCAGGTTCCGATCCTCATGAATAAACTGCGCGCCCAGCCGGTGATGACGTTCCACGCGCTCATCGCAGATGCTGAGAGCACAGCTGTCGTGGTGTCGCGGTTTCTGGCGGTCCTGGAACTTTTCCGCCGCACTATTATTGAGTTTGATCAGGCCGAAGCACTGGGCGAACTGACGGTGAAATGGAACGGAACCACATTGGACGAGGTGCCGATCGATGACTACGAGGGGGAGACGCCCTCGTCAATGGAGGAACAATGAGTGAGCCGTCCGACGCGCTGTACTGCGCACTGGAAGCGATCTTGATGGTCGCCGACGCACCCGTCAGTGCCGCTCAACTCGCTGATGCGTTAGACACTGATGAAGATGATGTGACCACCGCGCTGGAACACCTCGCCCACGAGTATGCGGGCCGAATCCCCGGCACGAGGGCGCGTGGATTCGAACTGCGCCACGCCGCTGGAGGGTGGCGCATCTATTCCTCATCTCAGTGGGCATCCATGGTGGGCCGCTTCATCGTCGGCTCCGAATCATCCACACTCAGTCAGGCCGCATTGGAAACACTGGCGGTGGTGGCATACCGCCAGCCGGTGACGCGGGCGCGAATCTCACACATTCGAGGCGTGAATGTTGACTCGGTTGTGCGTACGCTGGTGGCACGCGGGTTGATTGAAGAAGTGGGACTGGCGCCGTCAGGTGCCCGAATGTACGGGACAACTGACATGTTCCTGGAGCGCATGGGGATGAACTCTCTGGACGAGCTGGTGCCCTTGGCGCCCTACCTGCCCGAAAGTGACGAGCTTGACGAATTGGCTCATGACATGGAGGAGACACTGTGAGAAACGATCCACACGTACAAGGTGGAATTCGGCTGCAAAAGGTCTTGTCTCAAGCAGGAATCGCCTCGCGGCGCGCTGCCGAAGAGCTGATCCGCGAGGGACGCGTGAGCGTGGACGGCCATGTAGTAACTGCGATGGGCACGCGTGTCGACCCCGGCCATCAGGTCATCCACGTAGACGGCGATCTGGTGATCACAGACGAGTCGAAACACATCGTCATGGCGCTGAACAAGCCGGTCGGCATGGTCTCAACGATGGATGACCCTGAGGGGCGTCCCTGTCTGACCGACATCATTGGAGACTACCCGGAGCGCCTCTATCACGTCGGACGCCTGGACATTGATACGTCAGGACTGTTGCTGTTGACCAATGACGGTGAGTTGGCCAACCGTTTGACACATCCGAGCTATGAGGTGCCCAAGACATACGTGGCGCGCGTCCACGGTGAGGTCAAGCCTCAGGTGCGCAAGCAGCTGCTCAAGGGAATTGAACTCGAAGACGGTCCGATTGCCGTTGACGGTTTCAGGGTTGTTGAAACCTTCGGCGACATCACGGCTGTTGAGATCCGCGTGCACGAGGGGCGCAACCGTCTGGTGCGTCGACTCATGGATGCGGTCGGCTTCCCAGTGCGCGAACTGGTACGCACCGAGTTCGGCCCTATTCGCCTCGAGCGCCTGCAACCAGGCACGACGCGCCGCGTGAAGGGGAACATGCTCGTCGGCCTGTACTCCTGCGTAGGCCTGTAATGGCAGGCGCAGTCGGGACGCATGGCCCAGTTCTGATTATTGGATCTGGTCTGTTGGGCGCCTCCCTCGGCCTGGCGTTGAGCAGGGGAGGGATCGACGTATTCCTCAGCGATGCATCTCCCACCTCTGAGCAGCTTGCCGTTGACATGGGAGCGGGCCGAGCCCTGCAGACGGTGAGGACCGTCGAGCCGCTCCTTGTCGTCGTGGCGACCCCACCTGACGTGGCAGGGGAGTGCGTGGTGCGCGCTTTGCAGGACTACCCTGAAGCCGTTGTCACGGACGTGGCGTCCGTTAAGAGCGCCGTGCAGCAGGAGGTCCTGGAGCTGGCCACATCCACAGGTGATGCCACGTTGGCAGCGCGATACGTTGGTTCGCACCCGATGGCAGGTCGTGAACGCTCCGGCGCGGGGGCGGCAGATCCCGACCTGTTTATCGGCAGGCCCTGGGTGGTGGTCGCGCACGAGGCCTCATCGAACAAGGCGATCGTCGCGGTCCGCACGTTGGCGACGGATGTTGGGGCGGTTGTTGTGCAGCTGGATGCTTCCACCCATGATCATGCAGTTGCTCTGGTGTCTCATGTGCCGCAATTGGTGTCCTCGCTGCTTGCCGCGCGCTTGGCGGACGCGCCCAGTGAAGCATTGTCCCTGGCTGGCCAGGGATTGCGTGATACGACCAGGATTGCAGCGTCGGACCCTCGGTTGTGGACCGTCATCCTGGCTGGCAACGCTGGTCCAATCACGCAGGTTTTGGATGCACTCAGTGACGATTTAAACGCCCTTCGCGAGCATCTGCATCGCGCCGCCCAAGGCGGTCCGCTGACGGGTGGATCGGTCGGTGCGGTAAACCGCGTCATGGAAGCAGGCAACCGTGGAGTCGAACGTATTCCGGGCAAGCACGGTGGCGTTCCTGTCCATTTCGCCGAGGTTGAGGTTCTGGTGCCAGATGAGCCTGGCGAGCTTGGGCACCTGTTTACGGAACTGGGGTCGATCGGCGTGAACATTGAAGACTTCACGGTTGACCATGCTGCCCGCCAGCGGGTTGGTGTGGCTCGCATCATGGTGGATCCGACGCGTGCGCGTGAGGCGGAGGTCGAGTTGGTTAAACGCGGATGGCGCATTATTGCGCATGCGAGTACAGAGTAGGAGCAGTGTGATGGGCGACCAGGACGCACCAGTTGTTACAGATTTCGATGCAGCGTTGCGTGAGGGAATTGAACGTGTCGGCGTCACGGTTGCCATCGACGGCAGCGCAGGGTCTGGAAAATCAACTGTCTCCAGACGCGTGGCGTCGCGCGTGGGCATCGGATACCTCGACACGGGTGCGATGTATCGTGCGCTCACGTGGTTCGCCCTGGAATCTGGGGTGGACCTGGCTGACCATCACGCAGTCACGGCTGCAGCAGACCAAATGCCGCTTCGTATGGACTCTGATCCACAGGATCCCCACTTCTTCATGGGGGAACGGGAGATTACCCTCGATATCCGCACGCCCCGGATCTCTGGCGTGGTGTCCCAGGTGGCAACCAATATGGAAGTGCGTCACTGGATGGCGCGTGAGCAGCGCCGCCGCATGATGGAAGCACGCGCAAACGGTCACGGTATGGTCGCTGAAGGCCGTGACATCACAACGGTGGTGTGCCCGGATGCCGATGTCAGGGTGCTGCTGAGTGCCGACCCCGAAGCACGGCTGCGCAGGCGGACACTGGAACTGTATGGTCGTGTGGATGCCGAGGCTTTGGAAGCAACGCGTGCACAGGTCCAGGGGCGCGACGCCGCGGATTCAACAGTGTCGGAGTTCATGACACCGGCGGCCGGTGTGACGCCGATCGACACCTCTGATCTGACAATTGATCAAGTGGTCGATCAGTTGGTGGAGTTGATCGACCGGGATGTGCGATCGCGCCTGAAGTGACGGGAACGCGGCGACTTTCTGCGGCGACGTTTGATCCATGGACGAGCTGGGAAGGCACGCCAGCGTTCACGGTGCACAATTGCCAACAGGCCGTCCACACCCAACAGGCCAACAGCGGTGTAGATTCCGATATACAAGATGATTTCGCCAGGACTGATGCGCTCTCCAGCTGCCATAGCGAGCAGGGAGACCAGGACGGGTTCGACGTAGGTCATCAACCCGAACACACTGTACGGCAGCATCCGCGCAGACAATGCGTACACGATCATGGCGACCACTGAGACAGCGCCGATCAGCAGAATGATCCAGATCAGTCGGGGATTTTCTCGTGGGACATTGACGCCACCGCGTGCCAGTGCGAACCACAGTGCCAGTGGAGAGGCGAGGATCATTTCCCACGTGAGCGCGGAGACACCCTCGGTATGGAAATACTTATGAACCATGAAGTACAGGGGGTATCCCAGAGCGACGATGAGAGCGACCCACCCGAGCTGCCCTGTCGAGGCGACCTGATAGATGACGGCGCATCCGGCCAGTACAGCCGCAAGAGCCGAGAGGGGACTCATGCGTTCCTTGTACACGAAACGCCCCGCCAACACCATAACGACCGGCATGAGGAAGTATCCCAGTGCCAGTTCAAGCGTCCTGCCCATTTGTGGTGCCCACCCAAAAAGCAGCATTTGCACTGCCAGCATGGGCGCGCAAAAGGCGTAGCTGAGCAGTCGGGATGGATTTTCCCGTACGGTCTGTATTTCACGAACGAGGGAGCGTCCGCGACCGGTCACGATGAAAGTGAGGATGATTCCGGGTACTGTCAGCATGATGCGCCAGCCCCACAACTGTGTGCCGCTCAATGGCGGCGTAAATTTGGCAATATACGTGAAAGCGGCGAACGTGACGGATGCCAATAAGGACACTCCGATGCCAACCTTGTTCATGCCAGTGGACTCCTCAAGCCAAGACGCGCGACCATTCCCGCTATGGAGTCTAGGGACAACAGCGGCGAATTGGCAGGGCGCGCGTCGACATGTGATGTACAGATCGTTTGCGCTGGAAATATGGGGTCTATTCCAGGCGGGTATCCTCCGGATCGAGGTCTTTCACTACGCGTGCAGGTGTCCCCACTGCGACGACATTCGCCGGCAGATCTCGCGTCACAACCGAACCGGCACCAACAACTGTGTTATCGCCAATTGTCACTCCTGGACACACGATGACACCGCCTCCGAGCCAGACATTGTCGCCCAGTCGGATGGAGCGCGCGGCCTCTAGTTTGTCGCGCCGAGGAATGGGTGCCAGTGGGTGAATGGGCGTCAGGAGTTGAACGTTCGGGCCAATCTGACAGTCATCACCGATGTAGATGGCGGCAACGTCAAGGGCAACCAGATTCATATTGATGAATGTGCGGTCACCGACATGCAGGTTCTCACCATAGTCGACGCTCAGAGGCGGCCTAATGTAGGAACGTGCGCCAAACGAGCCGAGTAATTCGCACAAAATCTCACGTGCCTGCGCGTTGCCCGCAATGATCGCGAGGCGATACTGCTCAGATAGCTCAATGGCTTTCTGGGCGATTCGAGCGTTCTCCGGATCGTCGCCGATATAGAAGTCTTCATCAAGCATACGCTGGCGGTTCGTACGCGAATCGTTGGCAAAGTAATCTGGCGATGACATGAGTGGAGCCTATCGAACGGTGCGGGGCTGAACAAGACACCGCGCGATGTGATCGGCATCAAGTCGGTCAACTTGGAAAGGACTGCTTTCGTGAGCTAAAGTAGTCAGGTCGCCGTGACGGCGAACTTCGGGCTGTGGCGCAGCTTGGTAGCGCACTTGACTGGGGGTCAAGGGGTCGTGGGTTCAAATCCCGCCAGCCCGACGATTTTTCCCGGAAATTGCAGGTTTCCGGGTTTTTTTCTTGTCGTGGATTGTGCTCATACGTGCGTCAATGGGCTCCGAGCCACTAACGTGGAATAAGAGCCGCTTGGTGCGAGAATGCTTTTGATCAGTAAGGATCGGTGAACTGACCGACTGGCCTAGATCGACGAATGAGTCAGTAGCGGTTGTGGACGTCCTCGGCAAAACACACGATATCGCGCAGTTCGAGGTCTGTGCCGTCGTCGAGTACGACGTGTCCGCTCATGCGTCCGAAAACCTGGTGCTGCTCGGTGGCGACAGGGCCAACCGACATGCTCGCGCTGCGATCGATGATCGGCTCAAAGACTGTTTCGAAGCGGTGGTCGCTAGACGTGAATTGCCACGGATCGGTGTAGGAATGAGGTATCTGGAATAACACGTCATCAAGTTTGTGCGCGACGCCATCATAAAATATGACGTTTTCGCTGGCGGCCGAGGTATCGCCGAAACCATAACCGATGTTGAATCCGAAGGGAACGCCGTCGATGCGTGCATTCCCTGAACCCCAGTACCAGCGATTGTCGTAGGTCCACACCCCGCGCCCCCAGTCAAGGGTGCAAAAATCCGTCGCCGCATCGAAGTCGACGCGGCGCGAACCCCATGTTGCGCTTCCACGAACCGGCATACAGTTGACCTTCTGGTTGTAGTAGAAGGCACGGGGATCTTCAGCCCAGGGCGTGGCAATCACCAGTGAATCCATGCCCAGTTGCTCCATGGTCAGCACGCACTTGAAGTCCTCACTCTCGCTGAAGTTCTTCATGTGGCAGCGAATCTTTCGACCTGTAGAAGTCGTCTCGAAGCGTATCCGGACGCGAGAATTGACAAACTGGCTTACCCCTGCAGTGGAGGAGCGGGGAAGTTTGAGCCGTCCCATGGGCAGAGGTATCAGAACGGTTTCAGTGTGTTCACTTGGAGCAGTCAGATCCACCCACGACACCGACACCATACCGAAGTAGCCGCCGTCGCACACAGTGAAGGCAAGGGCGGTGGTATCTGTGAGCGCAATGTAGTAGTCCCATTCCTTGATGCGCCACCGGGGAGCAGTGATTGCCTGCCGGTCGTAGTCCAGCAGAGGGGAGCGTGCCCAGCCAGGTTCCCTCAACGTTCCGCCAGGCACAAGCAGCGGTCCTGGAGCGGTGATTTCATGATTGCGTGTATCGACAGGGGGAGTCATTCGTTCAGTCTATGCAGTGCGCGTCGCGCGTGCGGATAAACGAGCCTGCAAGGAGAGGCTGCCCACATCCGGAACGCTCACAATGCGTGAAGCGCGCGGCACTCATAACATGAACCTAGATTCACGTTCACCGAAATGATCACGACATGGGAGAGAAATGACACCATGCACACGGCAGCGTTAACTATTGACGAGGGCGGCCCGACCCGTTCGGATGCGCGCCTGAATCTGCAGCGCATCTTGTCAACGGCCGGTGAACAGATCAAGAAACACGGTCCAGGTGTTTCCATGAAACAGATCGCGAGGGAAGCCGGAGTGGCAGTTGGAACGCTTTACCGGCATTTCCCGACAAAAGAGGCGCTTGTCCGCGCCGTTGCAGTGCAGGCTCTGACCCATCTATGTGATCTCTTCACTGAGACTGCCAAGCGTGTCGCAGATGGTCAGGTCCGTGGGGGAGACGCCCTGTCCCATCTGCTCTCTGTGATTGTGACTGAGGCGGCCGGCAACGGCGCCAACCGGCAGGCAGTTGCCGAATATCTCCAATCTTTTTCAGATCTACGCGATCGGGAAATCGCCCACACACGTGAAAGAATTGTTCACAACCTCACTGAAATCATTGACGCCGGGCGCCGCGACCACTCGCTGCGTACCGACTTCATGGTCAAGGATTTCGGCATCCTGCTGTGCAGCGCCCCCATCGCTTTCGACCACTCCATCCGCTCGCGCTGGCTCGAATTGGTCAGCACCGGCCTGATGCCCCAGGAGGCAGACAATGCTTCAGCTCAATAACGTCACCAAGTCCTACACGACAGGCGACTTGACGCAACAGGCGCTCGACGATGTCTCAATTGAGTTCCGCGACAACGAATTTGTCGCGATCCTGGGTCCGTCGGGTTCAGGCAAGACGACGCTACTCAACATTGTCGGCGGCCTGGATCATTACGACAGTGGCTCCATCATCGTCGACGACGTTGACACTTCCACCTATTCCGACCACGACTGGGACACGTACCGCAATAACCGGATCGGCTTCGTTTTTCAAAGCTACAACCTCATCACACACCAGAGCGTGCTCGCTAACGTGGAGTTGGCGTTGACCCTGTCCGGTGTCTCCCGTTCCGATCGGCGTCAACGCGCTTTGGCAGCGCTTCGCGATGTCGGCCTCGAGGAGCACGCCCACAAACGCCCCAACCAGCTGTCAGGCGGCCAGATGCAGCGCGTGGCCATCGCCCGTGCATTGGTCAACGACCCGGAGATTGTTCTGGCTGACGAGCCGACAGGCGCCCTGGACTCGGTGACGAGCGAACAGATCATGCATCTGCTCACCGGCATTGCACAAGACCGCCTGGTGATTATGGTGACGCACAATCCCGACCTTGCTGACCGATACGCAACCCGCATCGTGACACTCAAGGACGGCACAGTATCGGACGACTCCAACCCGATTGAGGAGCATACTCGCAGTCAGATCACTCAAAGTAGCGAGAATGCGAAGACCTCGATGGGGTTCCTCACCGCTCTGGGACTGTCCTTCAACAACTTGATGACCAAGAAGGGCCGTACCCTGATGACATCCTTCGCCGGCAGTATCGGCATCATTGGGATTGCATTGATTTTGGCTCTTGCCAACGGCGTGAACAGTTATATCAAGAACGTCGAGGAAGACACGCTCTCCGTCTATCCTCTCCAGATCTTCAACCAGGGACTGAACATGTCGTCCATGCTCGAGGCGTCCGCGGAAATGTCAGAAAAATCAGACAGCGCGGACAGTGTGCAGAGTGGACACGTGGGCGAAATGCCGATGGTGACCAACATGTTCAAAACGGTTGACTCAAATGATCTGACCACGCTCAAGAGATACCTGGATTCCGATCCAGACAACCTCGATCAGTACGCCCGCTCCATCGAGTATCGCTACAACGTCAGGCCTCAGATTTTTGCGGACGATATGGAATCGGGGCCACGCCAGGTCAACCCGGACACAACTTTCGCTTCCCTCGGCATCGGCGCAGGCACCACCTCGAATGCCTTCATGAACCAGGCGATGAACACTGACGTATTCAACGAACTGGGCGACGACCTCTCCCTCATCGAGCAACAGTACGACATGGTTGCCGGTCACTGGCCAACGGAATCGAACGAGGCGCTGGCCGTCCTCACTCCCTCAGGAAAGATGAGCGACTTCGCGCTGTACGCGCTCGGACTGCGCGATCCGGAAGAACTCAAGACAATGGTGGCACAATTCGTCAACCAGGAAGACATTGATGCCCCTGATGACTCAATCGACGTCAGCTACGACGACATCATGGGTGTCGCGTTCAAGGTTGTGAATGCTGCCGACTACTACGTCTATGACGAGACGCACAAGGTGTGGACCGATAAGCGCAAGGATCAGGATTTTGTGTCCGGTCTGGTCGACAAGGGGAAGGATCTGCGAGTTGTCGGCATCGTGCAGCCCGCTGAATCAGTCACGGCCACAGCCCTGCAACCCGGCATCTACTACACGTCGAGCCTGGTCAGGGACCTGATGGACGAGGCGGCCGGCTCCGACGTGGTCGCCGCACAACTGGACCAGCAGTCAGTCAATATTCTCACGGGGCGTACCTTTGCCGATGAACAGAACAATCCGCGCAACAGCGGGGTGGATTTCAAGTCATTGATCAGCGTGGACCAGGACGCCCTGGCCGAGGCGTTCACATTTGACGAATCGCAGCTGGCAATCGATCCGTCGGCACTGAACCTGAACCTGAATATGCCGGGACTGACTATTGACCCGTCGATGCTGCCGACTCTCAGTATCGAGGACATGCTCGGATCAGTGGACATGAGCTCACTGATGGACGGTATTGACATTGAGCGCGCGATGGCCAGCGTGGACTGGCAGAACCTGGGCATGGATGCGGCTAGTGCGATCGAGCCTGAACGCTTGAACTCACTGGTCGAGCAGGTGATGACAGGCTACTTCCAGTACTGCATGGTGCATGGGCTCGACGCCAGCGACGTGGCAACGAACTTCGCCGTCTTCCTCGACTCGGAGGAGGGAAAGGCATTGCTCGCCCAGAACGAGGACAACCTGAACGGAACACAGGCCGATCTGAGCGGCGTGGCGGACTTGGCCATTGGGCAGATCAGCGAGTCGATCGGGCAACAGATGGACGAACAGATGGCAGCTCAAGGCCCGGCTCTCGCTGAGCAGATGAATGCCGCCATGAGTGCCTACATGAACGACGCCATGACGGCTGTGTCGGACCAGATTTCAGCGCAGGTGGGCTCCATCCTCGAAAATTCAATTGGCACTGCCATCTCCAACCAGATGAGCCAGCTCAGTCAGAACATGTCGGCAGCGATGGGAATTGACGAGGACGCTCTAGCTCGCGCCTTTAACTTCAACATGGATGAGAAGGAACTGAGCGAGCTGATCGCTCAAATGATGATGACCGAGCCAACCTCATACGACGCGAATCTGTCGAAGATGGGGTATGGCGATCCGGCCAGTCCCTCACGTATCGACATTTTCCCGGCGGATTTTGAATCCAAGGGTGAAATCATCACCATTCTGGATAGCTACAACGAGCAGCAACGAGCCGACGGGCATGAGGAAAAGGTCATCCACTACAGTGACCTGGTTGGCACGCTTATGTCATCGGTGACCACCATCATCAACGTGGTGAGTTACGTGCTGATCGCATTTGTGGCGATTTCACTGATTGTCTCGTCCATCATGATCGGCGTGATCACCTATATTTCGGTGCTCGAACGCAAGAAAGAGATCGGCATTCTGCGCGCCATCGGCGCATCCAAGCGGGATATTCGTCGCGTATTCAATGCGGAAACCCTGATCGTGGGTCTGGTTGCGGGCCTGCTGGGTATCGGCATCTCCGCGCTGCTGACCATACCGGCCAACCTCATTGTGGGAGCGAACTTCGGGATCTATAATGTGGCGATCCTGCCGGTGGGTGCGGCAGCGATACTGGTGGCGATCTCCATGTTCCTGACCTTCATTGCAGGCTTGATCCCGTCCTCAGCAGCCTCACGTAAGGACCCGGTCGAAGCACTCAGGAGTGAATAGCGGTCAGGACTTCGATGCACTGATCGCACTGGTCAGGCGTCATCACCAGCGGTAGGCACAGCAGGTCGCTCGGCCACTCCAGCCGGCTGCTGGCGGGGCGATCCCAATGAATTGGTCCGACAATGCCGCGCGAATACAGTGCGTCGGCCGCCTTGTCGGCGTGATTGGTGCGCACAACGAGGGGAGCGCACACGCCCTCGTTGACTACTGTGCACCCCGGTGGCAGACCCACTTCCACTCGTGTGCGCGTGCGGCGCACATCTGCACGGAGCCCGGCCATATCGACCGCTTCCAGCGCCGTCATAGCGTCCTGAGACGGCGACACCGGCGTCCACAGCTCATCTGCCAGATCCTCAACGGCTTCAAACGTTGCAACCGACGGAGTGGAAAGAAACTGTTGGCGAGCTCGCGTCAGCGCATTGTCAGCCTCGCTTCGTCGAGAGGGCTGGTCGACCTTGCCATCGACCCACGCGATCTCCGGAATCGACAGGAGCTTGCGGGCAGAAACAACCTCCATGTCAGCGGCGCACACCGAATCGCACAGCACACTGTGGGTTCTGTCTGCAACAACTCGGACACCGCGCCCGCGTGTTTCACCGAGTACATCGCTGAGCGCGCGCGAGGGCTGACAGCCGAAAGTCTCGCAGTAGAACACCACTGTTTCGTCAGCTGAGCACCTGGCAAGGGCTCGTTCAAGGTCTGCGGGATCCATCATCACCGGATCGCACGCCACCTGTTCGATGCGCATGCCTTCCAATTGCCACGGCACGATCATCGTCAGGCAGGCATAGGTCGGAACAATGACAGTACGGCGCCCCTCGCGCACCATCTGGCGTGCTATCAAAGCGATGGCCTGACGGCCCAGAGCCGTGAAAGTCCGGGGCCTACGTGGTGGAGCGGCGTGCATGGGTCGAGGTGCTAGTAAAACTCGATGGTGTTGACAACGTTGCGGAGCGGACGACCATCCAGGAAGCGCACCGCATTGTCCATGAAGAGTTCAACGATACGCTCTCCTTCATGCGCTGAGAGCGCAGCCGTGTGAGGACTGATCAGGACACGGGGATGATCCCACAGGGCAGAGTCATCCTGAAGAGGTTCGGTCTCCGTTACGTCAAGTGCAGCAAAAGCTACGCGCTGCCCATCCAGGGCATCGACGAGGGCGCCCTCGTCAATCACCGTTCCTCGACCCACATTGACCAGGATCATCCCCGGTTTCATTGACGCGAACGCGGCGGCATCAATCATATGGCGGGTGGCTGATGTGCCAGGCAGAGTGATCACCAGGCCATCGCACTGACCCAGAGCATCGTGCAGGTCATCCATCGCGATGAGCCGATCCACACCCTCGACCGGTGTGCCCGAACGCGAGGTTGCCCATACGGTTGCACCGAAAGCGTGAAGGCGGTTCGCGACGACGCGCCCGATGCCACCAGTGCCCATGATCAGAACGGTCATTTCAGATAAGTGGCGCATCGGGTAGCGGTCAGGCCAGTGGTGCGCGCGTTGATCAGAGTGCAGTCGGGGCAGATCTTTCGCGCCGGCGAGCAGGCCAAACAGTGCGAACTCAGCGAGCGTCGTGCCGTGCACACCTGCGCTGGTGGTGAAGGTGACGCGCTGGAGGTCATCTTCAGACAGGCCGGCAGCCTTGACTTGTGCGCCGCCTCCGGCTGCCATTGTGTGCACCCATCGAAGTTTCGGGTTGTGCTCGACAACCTCGCGCAGCAGGCGACTGGAGGAGTCAGGAATACCCAGGACAATGTCAGCGTGGGTGAGCATCTGGACGTATTCGGCGTACTCCTGGTCGGTGCGGGTGACGCCCGAGTCACCACCCCAGTCACCGACCCAGCGCTGAGGCAGCAGCAAATGGGGGCGGTAATCCACCAGCAAGCGCGGATCGCACTGCATGAGTGGTTCAACCAGGTCAGAGGGCAGCGGCGTGGCGACCGCAATGGTCAGGGCAGAGATGCTCATATTGGACTCCATTTCTTAAGCAGGTGCGACCGTGGCCGTGTCGCCATCCATGAACTCCCATCGGCCCGAGCCATGCACACCGCCACTTGGCACACGCATCATGCCCTGCTGATTGGCATCGGCAACGAGCCTGCCATCGGAGGAGAAAATCTGCATATGGGTCAGGACTCTGCCGCTGTTGACATTGGTGCACGTGCCGTCAAAAAGCAGCCAGTCGTTGATGTCAACATCGTGATGGAACCACATGGCGTGGTCCAGGGAAGCTGCCGACAGACCTGGAGTCATCCAGCACAATGAGGTGGCGCGCATGGCTGGTTCTAACATGACTTGGTCGACGACGTATGCCAGAAGCGCGCGGTGAATGAGCTGACTGACCTGGGAGGGGATCGGAGAGCGCGGACGCATCCAAAGCTGCTGGCGATTCGTGGGGTGAGGGTCGGGTTTGACATACAAACTGTCCTGGACATGACGAACATCGAATGCAGCAGTCTTGCCGAGGAATCGGCCCACCGGGTGATTCATCATGCGGAAGAGCTCCAATGCTGAGTCGCAGGAGTCGGGGCCGGGCACATCAGGCGCTTCAATGTCGTATGTCAGACCGGATTCAGGGCCCTGGAAGGATGCGGCGAGTGTGAGAATTTCGCGTTCAGACTGCCTGCATGTCACGGAACGCGACGAAAAGGAACGGCCATTGCGCAGACGGTTGACGTGCAGTGTAAACGGAGCTTCCGGGTCACCGCCGCGCAGAAAGTAGGCATGGAAGGAATGGGGAAGCCGATCGTCCTGGTCAATGGTGGCCATTGACGCCAGCAACGACTGTGCGATGACTTGTCCTCCGTATACGCGCCTCACCTGCGGCAGGGAGTGAGCAGTGAAGGTGTCCTCGTGCTCGGCATCTTCAGTCAATCGCAGAATACGCAGGACAGATGCCACGGGCTCATCGGTGGTCAACGGTACGTCGATCGGTGTCGTCATAATTCTATTGTCCGTTCATGCGGCGTTTTGTGCACAGCAGGTGCGCATCGTGGGCAATCTTCTACGATGGACACATGGTGCACAAAAATCGTCAGGCAGGCGTGGATCGCGAATGGACAGCTGAGACATCCTTGCCGCAACGATGCCGGGAAATACTTCAGGGGCTGGGCGGATGCGACAACGTTGTCGATCTTGAACCGTGCGCATTGAGAATCCGCGTGCAGGTCCGCGACCAAGATAGCATCGATGAACACCTACTGAGACAACCGCCGGTTATCGCGGTGGTGCGCTCAGGCGATGTCGTGCAGCTGGTCACTGGAATAGATGCGGAACGTGTGATGGGCGAACTGCGTCAACTGTGTTCATGACGTGTACGATCGGTAGCAGTACCGCTGTGGATGAGATGAGTCGGAGACCTTCATGGATCTAGCTGCACCAGCACACACCGAGATTGACCTGTTGCGCTCGGTGGCCGAAGCCAATGGAGTGGCGACGCACTTTTGGGATTGGTATGGCAACCTTGTTGACGTCGAAGCCGCATCTTTGCTGAAGGTTCTCCACGCACTGGGATTGCCTCTCGATGAGGATTCCACTGTCCATGACCTTCAACGCGCCATTGAATTCACCGAGGATCAACAATGGTCCACGACCCTGCCTGACTGCACCGTTGTGCGCGAGCATTGCGCCCGCGACGTACCCGTCCACGTGCCGCACGGCCGCAGGGTGACAGTCAGCTACGAACTCGAAAGTGGCGAGGGGGGACAGTGCCCCCAGCTCGACCGATGGGTGCCGCCACGTCAGATTGGCGATCAGCTAGTGGGACGTGCAACGTTCGAAATCCCAGCCTCACTGCCATTGGGATGGCACCGCCTTGTCGCAACCGTTGAGGGCGGAACAGTGTTTTCCGCGCCGCTGATCGTCGTTCCCGACCGAATCGATCCACCTGCGCTGACGCAGTCCGATCAGCAGTGGGGCACCTCCGCGCAGTTTTATTCGGTACGTTCTGCCTCCTCGTGGGGTATCGGCGACACCGCGGATCTGCAGGACATCGTGTCGGTCAGTGCTGCGCGCGGTGCGCAGTTTGTGCTGATTAACCCCGTTCACGCGTGTGCGCCCATCTCGCCATTGGAGAACTCGCCCTACCTGCCGGTGACACGCAGGTGGGTGAACCCGCTGTACATTCATCCTGAATCGCTGCCGGAATATGCGCAGTTGTCTGAACGGGACCGCAGCCGAGTTGATGCTCTGCGCGAGGGGTCTTGGGGCGCATCACGCACGGATCTGATTGACCGTGACACTTCCTGGCGGGCGAAGGTTCAGGCACTCGCAATCCTCCATGCGCAACCCATGCGCCCATCGCGCCGCGCACAGTTCCTCCGTTTCACGAACGAAGGAGGCGATGCGCTGGCGGACTTTTCCTTGTGGTGCGCGCTCATCGAAGCGTCCGGGTCGTCTGTGGCAGGCAATCTGGAACGCGACGATCAGCCCTTGATTCCTGAAATGCTCACTGATACTGATCAGATTGAACGCGCACGAGTTGAACTGGCCGATCGCATCGACTTTTATTCATGGTGTCAGTGGGTCGCCCTCGAACAGTTGCGAGATACGCAGGCCCTGGCCACAGAACTGGGCATGAGCATCGGCATTATGGCTGACCTGGCCGTTGGCGTTCACCCGAAAGGCTCCGACGTGTGGGCCACGCCCACGTTGTTTGCACCGGGAATGACGGTGGGAGCACCCCCGGATATGTATTCTCAGCAAGGCCAGAACTGGTCGCAGCCTCCGTGGTCACCACGTGAACTGGCGCGGTGCGGGTACCGGCCTCTGCGCGACATGATTCGAACCGTGCTGTCCCACGCCGGAGCAGTGCGCATTGACCACATCATGGGATTGTTCAGACTGTGGTGGATTCCCGAGGGAGAACCAGCGTCGCATGGAACATACGTGTCCTGCGACCATGAAGCGATGGTTGGTGTGCTGTTGCTTGAAGCCCAGCGCGCCGGAGCAGTGCTGATCGGTGAGGACCTTGGCACGGTTGAACCGTGGGTGCGCGGCTACCTCAATGATCGAGGAATCCTGGGAACATCGGTGCTGTGGTTCGAAAAGGAGGACTCTGGCTGGCCGCTGCATGCGGATCAATACCGGCGCGACGTTCTTGCGACAGTGAACACTCATGATCTGCCACCCACTTCGGGATACCTTGACGGCGTGCAGACCACGCTGCGTGACCAGTTGGGCTTACTGGTCGATCCTGTTGATGTGGTGCGCGCGGGGGAGGAAATCGAGCGCGAACGCATGCTGGTGCGTCTGCGCGAATACGGATTGCTGGACTCGCCAGAGCCCAGCAAGGAAGAAATCGTGACAGCTTTGCATCGCTTCATTACGATGACACCTTCGCGTCTGGTGGGTGTGGCATTGGTGGACGCTGTGGGAGATATCCGCCCTCAGAATCTACCGGGCACCAATACGGAATACCCGAACTGGTGTGTCCCGCTGTGCGATGGTTCGGGCAGGGAAGTCAGTACTGAGCGCCTGGCATCCGACCATCACATGACTGAACTGTTCGATGTGGTCAACGAGGCGTTGCCCAAGTAGGAGCGTTCGCGTTCGTACCGTCTTTGTCTGGCAGCGAACGTGGCAGCGGAAGTCTTTCAAATGAGGGTGCGCCCTTGTATGTTAGAAGAATCACTGAGTAGAAAGGACTCCAAAATGGCAGAACAACTCGTGATCGATGCGCTCCAGCGCGCACTGGTGGACCTGACCGACCTGTCATTGCAGGCAAAGCAGTACCACTGGAATATTCAAGGCGATCGTTTCCGCGCTCTTCACCTGGCGCTCGATGAGATCGTCGATCAGGTACGTGAAGACCTCGACGAGGTTGCCGAACGTATTTCGACCCTGGGTGGTACTCCCGATGGCCGCGCCGCCACGGTTGCCAGGGACTCCGGAATCGGTGACGTGGCTGAAGGCACCATTTCGGTTGCCGACGCCTACAAGCAGATGGAAAGCAAGCTGATGGCTGCATCCGAGCGCATCAAGTCGGATCTTGAAAAGGTCGATGATGCCGATTCACTCAGTGGCGACATCCTGGTCGGTGCTGCACGCGGACTCGAAAAGCAGGCGTGGTTCCTGCGCGCCGCGATCGAGAAGTAACGTAACAGGCGCTCATCACCGCACGTTCAGGCGGGGAGAATTTCAAACAGGAAATCTCCCGCTTGGACGTGCGTTCCATATTCAGCGTGTGACCCGATCATCGCGTCCGAACTGTCCATGACAATGACGGGGGTGGTCAGGTCGAAACCACCGTCGACAAGATGCGCGGGCCTCCATGAAACAACTGGCTGAGCGGTCTCTACAGTGCTGTGGTCACCCTCGACGACCATGAATGACGAGGTGTCGGCCTTGACGGTATCGAGCCCCACGTGAACCAGAACAGCGGGGCCGTCGGCTGACCGGACGACAAATGCGTGGGGGAGAGCCTTAATGATTGTTCCCGCGATCGGACTGACCACGTCTGAGTGCCCATGCGCGGTCAAGGTATCGGGAATAATTGCCAGACCTGAGCCGACGATTTTCTCTGCGAAGACGGGGTCATTCACGTCAGATAAGGGAATCACTTGCCCAGCAAGTGGAGCAAGTACACGGGTCACTTGAGTTTCTCAATCTCCTCAACGATGCTGTCAGCCTGCGGCCCCATGACAACCTGGATGGACGTTCCCACCGACACGACACCAAAGGCGCCCGCATTCTTCAGGGCATCCTCATCCACGAGTTCTTCGTCACCAACCGAAACACGGATGCGGGTAATGCAGGCTTCGAGATCCTTGATATTGTCCCAACCGCCTAATGCTCCCAGTATTTGTTCTGCCTGGCCCATGGGGAACTCCTCTGAACGTCCTGTGTACTGATGCCCTTACTCGAAGATTAACACGCACCAGCTGTTTACGGCCGGGCAACTGGCCGCTATGCAGACAAAATGTCGGTAGGGCTCATGATGGAGCCCTACCGACACTCGGTCGTTCAATCCGGAAGAGGAAGGGTTAAATGTCCGCTTTCTGTGCCGCCATCATGCGCTCAACAACCGCGACGCGTTCACGAATAATACGCGTGAGTGCGGCAGAGACATCAGGATGATCGTTCATCCACTGGCGACCGCGTTCAGCCAAGTCGAGCCCATCAACGTAGCCTGCCAAGGCGGTCGGGAACATCAATGTGACGATGTCTTCGGCCATGTGGAAGGTGAACTTTGACCAGACCTTTTCGATCGAGGCGAAATAATCGTCGACAAAGGCGGTGTAAGTATCCGGTGCAGTGTGTGCCTGAGCCCAGAAACCGGAGACCATTGCCCAGCGCGTATCGTTCGCGATTGACACGTTGTGCATGACTTCGTCCCATACGCGAGCCTTCACTTGCGGATCTGCAACCGCCGCGCGAGCCTGAGCTGCGCGCTGCCGGCCTGTCATCGTGTCATCCGCCTGCTCACGTTCGGCAATATCTGCCTCTGATGCGTGGCCAGCTCGGACCTGAGCGATAAGCAAATCCCACATCACATCGACATCGAGATCAAGGCCAGACAAGGTCTGCTCGCCTGTGTACAGAGCCTTGACAGCACCCACCTGATCGTCGGTCACTGCGTGGCGGGCCGCCGCCTGGATCAGGATCTGCTGCTGGTCACTGCCGGACGCTGCCGAACGGGCCTGCAGGAGCAGGCGACTGCCGACCATCGCCTGCGCGTCGGCACGATCAGCAGGAGCAACATAGCTCGACACTGCGGTGGCAATGTGTGCCAACGTCAGACGGAGCATCGACATATTGTCCTCAACGGGCAGTGCAGCAAGCGCCAGGTCGATGAAAGCGCGCGCAGGCATCTTGGCATCGCGCGTCATATCCCATGCAGAAGCCAGGATCACATTGCGCAGCAGAGAATCAGCGCAGCGCGTGATATTTTCGGTGGCGAACGCAAGGGAACGATCATCGAGGCGGATCTTCGCATAAGCCAGATCGCCATCATTAATAACAATGAGGTCGGGGCGAGGCTGGCCGACGACACTGCTGACCTCGGTCAGCTCACCGTCGACATCGAGCTCCTCGTGGAAAACCTGCTCAACAGGTGTCGTTCGGTTCGAGCCGGAATCATCCTGTGCGGCAGAACGCGAATAGCCTGCCACTGCCAGGCGGTGAGGACGCAGCGAGGAACCCGGCGTGAACGGCTCTTGGCGGATTGCCAGTCGGGTCATGCGGTCCTCGTCATCTGTTTCGACGACCGTGCTCAACGTGGTGATGCCCGCTTCTTCGAGCCATACGCGGGACCAATGGTCAAGGTCGCGTCCGGATGCTGCTTCGAGTTCGCCCAAAAGGTCATCCAGCGTTGCATTGTCGTAGGAGTGCTTGGTCAAATACTCGTGCAGCCCGGCGAAGAACTCGTCACGGCCGACGTAGGAGACTAGCTGACGAAGAACGGATGCACCCTTGGCGTAAGTGATGCCATCGAAGTTCACTTCCACGTCAGCAAGGTCACGAATCTCAGCCTTGATCGGGTGGGTCGTGGGCATCTGGTCTTGACGCATACCCCAGTCTTTACGGGACATAAAGCCGGTCCAGGCGTCGGTGTATTCGGTTCCTTCTGCCAGGCAGTAGTGAGACATGAACTCAGCGAAAGACTCGTTGAGCCACAGGTCATTCCACCACTTCATGGTGACCAGATCACCGAACCACATATGAGCCAGTTCGTGCAGGATCGTATTGGCACGCTTCTCCAGGTCATCGTGGGTGGGGCGTGCACGGAAGATGTACTGATCGCGGAAGGTAATGCATCCGGCATTTTCCATCGCGCCTGCATTGTATTCGGGAACGAAAATCTGGTCGTACTTGGTGAAGGGGTAGGGGATACCGTAGTTGGCTTCATAGAATGCAAAGCCCTTGCGGGTGACGTCGATGACGCGGTCGGCGTCCAGGAATTCGCGCAACGAGGCGCGGCACCACACACCGAGCGGAATCTCGCGCCCATCACTGCTGGTCAGTGAATCAGTGACACCCTCGTACGGTCCGGCAATGATCGCCGTGATGTAGGTGGAAATACGCTGAGTTTCCTCAAAGTGATAGGTCCATTTTCCATCGCGTTCTTCCGGTGAGGGTGTGACGGAGTTGGAGAACACCTTCCACCCTTGCGGAACTGTCACGGTGAAGGTAAATGTTGCCTTGAGATCGGGCTGCTCGAAGGTTGCGAAAACTCGTCGGGCATCGGGAACTTCAAACTGCGAGTAGCAGTACGCCTTGTTATCAGCGGGGTCAACAAAGCGGTGCAGTCCCTCGCCGGTGTGCATGTACTGGCAGTCCGCGTCGACGATGAGCGTATTGGACTGAGCCAGTTCCTGCAGGTCGATGCGGTTGTCCTGATGTGCTCCGACTGACACGTCGCGTCCATTCAGCGTGATGGAATGGACATTGTTGGAGACCAGATCAACGAACGTTGAGGCGCCTTCAGTGGCATCAAAGGTCAAGGTGGTGCGGGAGCGGAAGTCAGTGTCACCGCACGTCAAATCCAGTTCAACGTCATAGTGGTGAACTGAGATTATGCGTGCCCGCTCAGCCGCTTCATCACGCGTGAGGTTAAGACCCGGCATTGAGTAGCCTTTCTCATGTAACTCAGGGATAGCGCAACAAGCGCATATGACACTTGTTAGTCTTTCACTAATTGGACCCAAACGCCTAAGTGAGAGGCCACAAATGGCGTCGAATGCGTAAGAGGTTACATTTCAGGGGGCTGCTACGACCAGATTTCCACCCTCTGACTCGGATCTAACCACATGCCGTCCGACTCCGTGACATCGAATGTTGTCGCAAATTCCGGAAAATTGCGAAGCACCTGGTTGCATCGAAATTCTGCCGGCGAATGAGGGTCAATAACGAGCATCTGCTGGGCGAACTCGTCGCGCGACTTGGATCGCCAGATTCGAGCCCATGAGTAGAAGAATCGCTGCGGCCCGGTCAAGCCGTCGATTACGGGCGCATCGTGAGGGCGATCGATGCCCTGGTCGCGAAGCGAAGCACACCACGCCCTCCACGCGATTGCCAGACCACCCAGATCTCCGATATTTTCACCGATGGTTAAGGCGCCGTTGACGTGTACCTCGGCGGGAGCTGCTTCTAGCTGGCGGGGGACAAGAGCCTCGTATTGTTCGATGAGGTGGTGCGTGCGCGATTCAAATTCGTTGCGATCTTCATCAGTCCACCAGTTACGCAGTGCGCCGTCTGCGTCGTAGCGCGATCCCTGGTCATCGAAACCATGTCCGATTTCGTGGCCAATGACGGCACCGATTGCACCGAAGTTCACTGCGGCATCAGCATCTGGATCAAAGAAGGGAGGCTGCAGGATAGCGGCGGGGAATACGATCTCGTTGAGTGACGGGTTGTAGTAGGCGTTCACCGTTTGAGGCGTCATAAACCATTCGTCGCGGTCCACCGGCCGTGACAGCTTGGCCCATTCATAGTCCAGTTCATATGCGTCTGCCTTGCGCACGTTGTCCACCAGTGACGCATTCTCATCAAGATCGAGACCTGAATAGTCACGCCATGTGTCGGGGTAGGCAATCTTGGGATTGAAGGTATCGAGCTTTGCCAGCGCCTTGGTGCGCGTCTCCTCGCTCATCCAGCTCAGTGTGGAAATAGACGTACGATAGGCCTCCAACAGGCGTTGGACGAGTGCTTCCATCTGTTCCTTATAGTCAGCGGGGAAGTGTCGCTGAATATACAGGCGTCCCAGGGCGTCACCCAGTGTGCCCTCCACCAGGCCCAAACCGCGCTTCCATCGCTGTCGGAGTTCTTCGGTGCCGGCAAGCGTGCGTGAGTAGAAATCGAAATTGGCTTCAACGAACTCGTGTGACAGCAGTGAAGCGTGGGCGCTGATGATCTTGCGGCTCTGCCACAGTTTGAGCGTGCGCAGGTCCTCCGATGCCCACATCGACGCCGCGGTTGCCAGATAATCGGGCTGATTGACGTTCACATTCGCAATTGATTCGAGTTGAAGGCCAACCTGTTGTGCCCAGCTTCGCCAATCGAAACCGGGATTGTCGTCAATGAGCTCCGAGGTGGTGCGATGGTTGGTTGTCTTGTGAGGATCTCGGTTTGTGACGGAATCCCAGTGGTGTGCGGCTAAGCGTGTCTCCCAGTCCATGACGCGCTGAGCGCATGAAGCAGCGTCGCCCTCGTCGTCGCCAATGTGGGCGAGGGTAAACAGGCGCTCAATGTGAGAGCAGTAGGCCTGGCGGATTGGCTCGTACTGGTCTTCGCGATAGAAGGATTCGTCCGGAAGACCCAAACCGGCCTGCTGGAAGTACAGCATGTAGCGTGAGGTGTCATCGGTGTCGGTGTTGACGTAAGGCACAAAAAACGTGGAGATGCCTCCGCGCATGAGCTGGCCGCTGAGTGTGGCGAGCTCGTCGTGGGATGTCGTGGCGGCTACCGCCTCGAGGAGGGGAGTGATGGGGGAAGCCCCTTGTTCCTCAATGCTGTCTTCGTCCATGAATTGTCGGTACATGATGGCGATCTTGTGAGCATCCGGATCGTCGATGCGTCCGGCCAGCGCATCCTCAACAATGGCACGTCCACGCTCTTCAGACAGATCGCGCAGTGTGTAGAAGGCTCCATCGATGGGTCGATCAGCTGAAATGTTATGGGTAGCGAGCCAGGTTCCATTCACATGGCCGTAAAAGTCATCCTGTGGGCGAACGCTGGGATCGGTCAGGGACTGGTCGAGGACGTGTGCGAGAAGTTCAGTCATGTCTGACACTGTACGTGCCGACAAGGTGATCATCCAGTGAAAGGAGCTGAGACGCGCACACAATATGTATATGCAATACATAACTTGTGTTCATAATGCTATTAGGTCTATGCTGATTGATGTCATCACCACAAGTGAGGGAGAGCATAGTGGCTCGAGCAGATTCGACTTGGATGGAGCACATCATTGCCGCCGTGAAGGAGCGCGTTGATGCGCGCGTCGGCGAGGTTTTCGAGAACTGCTTCGTCAACACGCTCAGTTCGACAATTGAGCGTTACGACGACGGCAGCGCATTCGTTCTGACCGGTGACATTCCGGCGATGTGGTTGCGCGATTCCACATGGCAGATGATTCCGTACGTGCATTTCTCCAATGACTATCCCGAAATTGCCGAGCTGATCGGTGGGGTGCTTCAACGTCAGTTGATGTATATCGATATGGATCCGTACGCGAACGCCTTCAATGCCGAGCCCAATGGCGCCGGACATCACGACGATCTCACCGAGATGAGCCCGTGGATCTGGGAACGCAAGTACGAGGTTGACTCTCTGAGCGCTCCCTTGTTCCTAGCTGGACAGCTGTGGGACCGAACCCACGACGGCACGCATCTGGGTGGTCTGGAGAAGGCTCTGGAAACAATCGTCGATGTCTTTGTGCGCGAACAACGTCACGAAACATCTGACTACCGTTTTGAACGCCCCGGCGCTCAGGTAGCGACCGAGACTCTCTCCCACGGTGGAAAAGGTGCTCCGGTGGGGTACACCGGAATGACGTGGAGTGGATTCCGCCCCAGTGATGATGCGAACACCTACGGATACAACGTTCCAGGCAATGCATTTGCTGTGGTTGCTCTGCGAACGGCGGCCAGGGTTCTTGACGAGATGAATGCTGCAACTGGCACCACCTCAAGTCCGGTTCTTTGTCGGGCTCGTGACCTGGCAGACCAGATCAGTGCAGGTATCTACGAGCATGGCGTCATTGAACATCCACAGTGGGGGAAGGTATTTGCCTATGAGGTCGATGGTCTGGGTCAGACTCTGGTCATGGATGACGCCAACATGCCCAGCTTGTTGTCGCTTCCATATGTTGGCTTCCTCGAAGTGGATGATCAGATTTACCTCAATACCCGAGCCATGGTGCTCTCCGATACCAACCCGTTCTACTTCAACGGGTCACGTGCGCAGGGAATTGGCAGCCCTCATACGCCGCACGAGTACATCTGGCCAATCGCATTGGCGGTGCAGGGACTGACAAGTATGTCAGGTCGTGAAGTTGACCAGATAATCGACACTCTGATTCACACAACGGGCGGAACTGGCCTGATGCATGAATCTTTCCATAAGGATGACGACGCCCTGTTTACCCGTGAGTGGTTCTCGTGGGCTAACGCCATGTTCTGCGAGTTGGTTCTGGCCTACTGCTCGCTTACCCAGTCGAACGATATTTCGAGAAAGGAGGCAAGCAATGGATGAGGCTCAGACAACGCAGGCAACCGCTTCTGCCAAAGAAGACGCGCCGGAGCGCAAGAAGAAAGACAGAGGAGCCAATCGCGATCTCAAAGCTGCTTTGGCGTTCATGGCTCCCGCAATCTGCGGTTTCAGCATTTTTGTTGTCTACCCGCTCATCAGTGCAGCCTATTTGTCACTGACACGGTACAACGGAATCACCCCGCCGGAATTTGTGGGTCTGCGGAACTTTGTCCGCATGTTCACCGCTGATCCGTCGTTCCTGAAGACGCTGTCGGCAACGGGATATCTGGTTCTTCTTTACGTACCCGCATCGATGGCACTCGGACTTGCTCTGGCAGTCTTTGTCAACGTCAGGCTTCCAGCCGTATCCGTGATCCGAACAATCTTGTACTTGCCGGCAGTTCTTCCTATCGTCGCCACGGTGACGCTGTGGAAATTCATTTTTGACCCGCAAGTCGGTCTGGCTAACCAGGTGCTGAGATTCTTTGGAATTCCACCAATTGCATGGCTGAGCAATGAGCACACAGCGATGCCGTCGATTGTGATCGTCATGCTGTGGGGCGTGGGGTCAACAATGATCATCCTGCTGGCAGCGTTGCAGGCAGTGCCCAACGAAATCTACGAGGCAGCCAAAGTTGATGGTGCGGGACCATTCCGCATCTTCTTTTCGATCACTCTGCCGTCGATTGTCCCGATCCTGATTCTCCAGTTCGTCATGCAGATGAACGGTGCTATGCAGACCTTCGTTCAGCCGCAGATCCTCACTGGCGGTGGTCCCAGCTGGGCGACGAATACGCTCATGCTGTCGATCTACAACCACGGTTTCCCGCCGCTGGGACGAGTTCCGGAACTGGGATACGCGACCGCTCAGGTGTGGATTCTGTTCTTCCTGATCATTATCTGCCTGGCTTTCGCAGCTCGATTCACCAAAGCCTGGAGGTACGACGATGTCCAAGTATGAGCTGGTTGAAGCACCTGAACTCGTGACAAGTGTTGCGAAGAAGCCTCGGCGCACACATTTGAAGAAGCGTCCAGGGCGTGCGGTGATGTGGTATGCATGCGCAATTGTCGCGTGCTCCACGATGCTGCTTCCGTTGCTGTGGATGATCACGATCTCGTTGAAGTCGAATTCCACCGTCTTCGAAGTTCCGCCCTCATTCCTCCCGGATGAATGGGTCTGGTCAAACTTCATCGAAGGCCCACGAATCATCAAGTTCCCACGCCTGTTCGTCAATACGCTGATCATTTCCCTGCTCAGCACCTTCGGCGGCGTTCTGACCTCGATGATGGCTGGCTACGCGCTGGCACGCCTGCGCTTCAAGGGCCGCAGAGTGTTCTTCTACATCTTTGTTGGTTCCATGCTGCTGCCCGGAATTGTTGGCATCATCCCCCTGTTCCAGCTGTTCAGGGATATCGGATGGTATGACACGTGGTTCCCGCTGATCGTACCTGCATTCCTGGGTGGTAACCCACTCTTCATCTTCCTGGCTCGCCAGTACTTCCTAGCGATTCCCATGCAGATTGATGAATCTGCAAAGGTCGATGGAGCAGGACACATTCGAATCTTCTTTTCGATCATGTTGCCCATGACAAAGCCGGCGTGGATCGCAATGGTCATCATGGCCTTCCAGGGAGCATGGAACGATTATCTCAATCCACTCATCTACCTGAACTCCACTGACAAGTGGACACTGGCGCTGGGCATGTCATCATTCGTGTCCGGTTTCGCAAGTGAAGCTCCGGACTGGTCGAAGTACATGGCAACCAACCTGTTGTACATGCTTCCACCTCTTCTGATCTTCCTCTTCGCTCAGCGTTACTTCATTGAAGGCTTGAGCGCCCTCGGAAACACATCTCAAAAGTAGAAGTCCATTAACAGGAAATATGAAAGGAGTCGACGATGACAATCCGACGCACAGGACGGGGGATGGCCGCTATCGGCACAGCCATCGCCCTTCCGCTCACCATGGTTGCCTGCAGCTCAGGAGGCAGTGAATCCGGCGAAAGCGGTGAACCGCCCGCATCAGCTGAAGGCACCGTCAACTACATGACGTGGGAATCCATCGAAACCAACAACTTGTTCGACAAGATCGTGGCAGAAAAGTGGGACAACCCGGACATCACAATCAACCGTGTTGACGCACCTTCCGGCGACTACTCGCAGAAACTTGGTTCATTGGCTCAGGCCCAGAAACTGCCCGATATCTTCTGGTGCGGTAACGATACTGAGCAGCAGTACACCAAGATGGGAATCCTGACAGACTGGACCGACAAGATTGCGTCCGACTTTAAGGAAGGCGAGCTGGGCTTCCTCGATACGTGGAAGACTCCCGAGAACGGTATTGGCGGCCTGCCCTCACTGATTAACGTCACAGGCATCTGGTACAACCAGACGCTGTTTGAAGAAAACAACGTTCCTCTGCCCACGCAGGACTGGACGTGGGATGACCTCTACTCAGCTGCCGCCGCTTTGAAGGGTGCCGGCGGGTCAACCTACCCGCTGCTCCTTGATGGCCTGACCAGCACGAGTGGCCCGGTCGCGATGGGACAGTACGCGATGTCAGCAGGTGGCCAACCGTTTGTTGACGATGTCAACAATCCGACGAAAGCCGTGGCCGATGACAAATTCATGGAGGGCCTCGACAAGCTGGTGAAGGCCATTGGAGACGGCCTGGTGAATCCTCCGGACTTCAACCTGGACAACTCCACCTCACTGTTTGCTGCAGGCTCGCAGCCGATGATGTCGAGCGGCCAGTGGTTGGCTCAGTCATTCGGTAACGATGCGAAGGGCTTTGAGTGGGGATGGGCGCCACTACCCAGCCAGTCCACTCCTGCCACGTTCTACGATGCAATCGGCATGTGCACACCTCAGAGCACGGCCAACGCTGATGATACCTGGGAAGTTGCCAAGTTCCTCGAAACTGAAGTGATTCCGGAAGTTATGGCACAAACACCCGTTGCACCTCCGGCATACGAGCCCGGACGTCAGGGCTATCTGGATTCGATCAAGGATCTTGCCGGCTCGACGATCTCAGACACCCTGGAATACTCACTGGGCGTTGAGAACACCACAGGCGTTCGCCTGACAACCACGTGGGCATCGCAGGCTGGTGACCTGGCAGTACAGGTGTGGACACCGATCCTCAAGGGTGAAAAGCCAATCGAGGAAGTGTCCGAATACGTTGACGGCGTCAACCAGTTCATCGAAACTGGCGGTCAGTAAACGTCACAAGATAAGAGCCTCCGGAGTTCGCTCCGGAGGCTCTTATTTTTGTGACCACAAATGCACTAAGAAAATCCCTTAAAGCATTAGCTGGTTCACTTGAATAGGGAATTGTAAAAAAGTTCCCTTAGCCTGCACAACAAGATAATTTCGAAATATCTTTATCGAACGTAAGTGCAGCTAATTTTAGCCCTTCAGCCATTGTTAAATATGGTGCTAGGGTTTCTGTTAAATCTTCTATCGTTAAGCCAAATTTAACAGCTAATGATGCTGCATAGATGACATCTCCTGCATTCTCAGATACAATATGAACCCCTAATACTTTTAGTGTTTCTGCATCTGCTACTAGTTTAAATACACCGGTTATTTCACGGTTTACAATTGCTCTTGGAACAGCATCTAAAGGTAATACAGATGTCTTCGCATCATACCCTTTCTCTTTTGCTTGTTCTTCTGTTAAACCAACCGTTGCAACCGTCGGATTCGTAAACGTAACAGCAGGAACTACCGATAAATCTATTTTTTTGTTTAATCCGCCAATAGCATTATCAGTAATAATTCCACCTTCATAGGCTGCTACATATACAAATTGTGGTCCTAAAGTCACATCTCCTGCTGCATAAATCTTTTCATTACTTGTTTGACCAAAATCATTGATCAGGATTTCATTATTTTTTCCAGTTTCAACACCTGCTGCACTTAAATTTAAAGAATCCGTATTTGGTTTTCTTCCAGTGGCAACAAGTAACTGATCTGATTCAATGACTTCTCTACTGCCATTTACTGTTACGTAAACCCTTTTTATCTCTCCACTTTGTTCAACACGCTCAAAAGTTGCTCCTTTGACAAGGTTTATACCCTGTTCAATTAACGCTTTTTCAACTGACTCTGAAATCTCAGGATCATACTCCTTTAAAAGTCGCTCACTTCTTTGCATAAGCGTTATTTCTGAACCTAAATGATGAAATAGTTGTCCAAGCTCCATTCCAATGTATCCTGAACCAATTACAGTTAATCGTTTTGGTATTTTCTTTAACTCAAGAAGTGTTGTACTAGTTAAATAGTCCATTTTTTCAAGTCCTGAAATTTGGGGCAACGAAGGCGATGCACCTGTTGCAATTAAAAAGCGTTTTGCAGATAACTTTGCCCCATTGACCTCAACCGTACTAGCATCAACGAATTTTGCTTCACCTTTAATTAAATCAAAATTATATTCATCAATTAAATCCATATATTTTTGATTCCGAAGTTCGCTCACCAATTTATCCTTTTGCGTGATCAAACTAGCTAAATCCACTTCTCCAGCAGATGTTTGTAAACCTATAAACGGATTGTCTTTTGATAAATGATTGATTTCCCCTGCCCTAAGAAGAGTTTTTGACGGAACACAGCCAATATTCACACAGGTCCCCCCAACCGTTCCACGCTCAATCATTCCAACTTTTTCACCGTATTCTATAGCTTTAATTGCCGAAGAAAAGGCAGCAGCACCAGAACCAATAATAAGAAAGTCATAATTGTCTTCATTAATTAACGCCACGTTTTCTAGTGATGACACTTCTTCAATTTCTCCGGCTTGGTATTTTGCTTCATCAATCGCCTTTATTGCACTTTCAACCTCAATATCATCGGGCAGTTCAAATACTGCTTCACCACGACGATAACTAGACTCAATATTTTTAGCACCTATCTTTTCAAGTGCTGATTCTACGTGTTTTTCACAACCCGTACAAGTCATTCCTGAAATGTTTACCTTAAATTTATTCATAAAAAAAACTCCTTTCGTTAATTAATCTCTCATGTTAATGTTTCTATTATTGGACACGAATGTAATTGCTTTTCATCTGGACATCGTTGTTTTAAGTCGTCTAACATAGTTTCAATTCGTTTTAAATCCTCTATTTGTTTTTGCACTTCCTTTTGTTTTTTAGAAACAAATTCGAACATATCTTGACAACGAACTTCATCTTTATCTACAACACCAAGTAATTTATAAATCTTGCTTAAAGAAAAACCAAGTTCCTGTATTCGTTTAATAAACCCAACACGCTTAACGTCATCATATGAATATATCCGATAACCAGCTTCCGTTCGGTGAGGTTCTTGTAATAAATTTTTTCGCTCGTAATATCTGATCGTTTCTTTATTAACTCCACATTTATCTGCAAACTCACTAATTCGATAAATCATCTTATTTCACCCCATGAATATTATAAACCGTGTACCATAGTACACGGTCAAGTAAATTGGACTATTTTATTTTTTCCCAAAGTATCACTCGTATGTGATTGATACTTTTATATAATACTATTGATTATCCTAACATCCCACCAGAAAATCCGATTTAAACACCAGTTGTTTTTAAAGTATTAAGAAAGTAATTACACTATATATTCCGAAGACCCCTTTTTTGTTTTGTGCGTGGCGCCGGTTCAATTAGATCGGACGAACAGAGTTGCCCGGTACGAGAGTGGTAGGGAGCACAATCTTGTCAGCAGTTGCCCCGCTATCGATTTGCTGCAACGTCACGTCCAGGGCGCGCGCCCCGATCTCTTCTTGCTGCTGAGCAATGTGTGTCAGCTGTAGCGTGGAGCCCAGAGTTTCGAAAGGCTGCTCGTCAAAGCACACGAGCGACAGGTCGCGGGGAATGGACTTGCCGAGGTTGGCTAACGCTTCTTCAAGGAGCACCGCGATAGCGAATTCACATGCAACCGCAGATGTGACTTCAGGGTGGTTGCGAAGGAACGACCCGATACGCTTGATATCGTCCTTCCGTGTTCCTGCGTTGCCTGGCGTCGTTGACGTGATCTGATCGCATGCAAGCGATTCATCCAAAGCGACATCGTTGATAGCATGGGCAGCCACCCACCCGTGGTGACGGTCGGCATTCGAGGTCAGTGACCTGCTGGCACCAAAGAGAGCTATGTGGCGGTGCCCGGCTTCAATCAGACATGTGGTGGCCTGGATGCCGGCATTCATGTGATCTGATGTGACTGCGGCTACAGGGATCGAGTCGTAGCGTCGGTCGATGATGGTCAGCGGATATTCGGCGCTGACAAGTTTGAGTACCGATGAATCAATCATCTGCGAGCTGGATGGCAGCAGGATCAGGCCACGGGCTCCTATGCCCAGCGCGCGTTTAATCGCCTCGCGCTCTTTCTTGGTGTCGCCGCCGGTCCGCATCAACATGATGTGCGCACGGTCCTGAGCGCGGTCGAGGACACCCTCGACAATGCGGGTGCCGAATGCATCGTTGAAGCTGGTCATAATGAGAGCCACGACGGGATCTTTGGAGGCGGGGGAGACCTGCTGAGGTGATTGTGCGATGACCGTCGTGCCGACGCGCGGGCGTCGACGAACAAAGCCATCATCTCGAAGCATGCTGAGAGCGCGCCGAATCGTAATGGAGGAAACTTCGTACTTGTCGCGCAGCGCCGATTCCCGTGGAAGCGTGGAACCTATGGGAATCTCTCCGCTTTCAATTGCGGCCCGTAGATCGTCATAGACGCGTTGATACAGCACTGCTGCGCGCTCCCTTCACGAATGGTGACAGGCCGGTGACGCGCGAAGAACGCCGTCACCAGCCTGCCGTAATTTTGCGTTGACTAGCTCTTCTCGATCGTGATCGAGTCGATGTTGGCATAGTTCGTTGCAACGAGCCGATCAAACTTCAGCTCGACAGTATTTGTCCCGGGTACCAGCAGTACGGGGATCGAGACGGTCTGCCAGTCCTGCCATCCGTCGGTGGCAGGCATGTGTGCACTGACCGCGGGGAAACCGTTGACCAGAACAGCTCGTGCAGCATCGCCATTTCCTGCTGCATAGCGAATATTCAGGCGGTGCAGTCCGCCCCACTTCGACTGGAAGGCAACTGTGGCTGATGTGTCGACCGAGTTCCATCCGGCCAGATAAGCGCGGCCTGTGTATTCACCATTGGCCTCAGTGTCGATGCCATCGTGGGCGCCGTTTTCAATTTCAAGTGTTCCGACTTCAGGAAACGGAACGTGAGTGAAACCAGGTTGCGCTTGATGGACGATGGACACTGCAGATGCGGCGCTCACTGACGCGCGTGCTTCCGTGGTGAGCAGGGGAGCCTTGAAGGCCCAGTCTGTCCATCCGATCGAGTTCAGGCCAGTGTTTTGAGCCGCGGCCCTGGCGTTGACACTGAGGAAGTCCTCATAGGAGTCATCGCCGGTGACGTTGATGTAGTCTCGCAGGTGGCGGGTGAAAATCGCCTTGAACGCCTGGCCGTCGCCGCCCCGCTCGCCGGTAAAGATGCCGCCAATAGTCAGATTCTCGATTGCCCAGTCAAATGCTGCGCGAGCCTCGTTGAGGTATCTTTCATCATTGGTGATCTGGTACAGGCGGGTAGCCGCTCCAGCAAAAGCGCCGTTGTTGTAGGTGAAGTCCCAGGAGTTGACGACGCCGTCCTCTTTGATGTTGTCTTTCAGGTGTCCGCCGTTAAAGAAGATTTCTTCAAGGAAAGCGATCAGACGCTGTGCAGTGTCCTTGTACGCGCTGTCACCAGTGGCCATGTACAGTTCAGCTGCAATCCAGGCAGCAGTTCCATTGGTTGCAACGTTCTTCTCATTGCGGTAGGGGTTGCCGACATTGGTGTTCTTCCACCAGATGCCGCCTCCGAAATGGTCATCTTCGAACTGCGAGATGAAGTCGAAGATCGATACGGCTTCTGTCAGATATTTGTCATCACCGGTGAGTTTCCATGCGCGGAGGGCACCCTGTGCCCACCAGCCCATGTCGTCGTTGTAATCGTTGCGTGAAAAGTCAGGGTAGAAGGCTCGCCAGCCGTCAAAGACCTGATCAATCATCTGTCGCGACTGGTCATCGCCCACCCGCTCGTAACGATCCATCACGGTGTTCCACAGCTGAGCTTCCCACCAGTAATCGGTGTACAGACCGTTCCTGGGGCCGGCATGGTGTCCGGCGTGAACGTGGTGGTCTGAATAGGTATAGAAGTACTGGGCTTCTGGATCCCAGTATTTGTCGACAAAGGCGTTCCACATTTTCGTGGCCTTGTCGGGGATTGACGGCGCAGCCTGCGTAGGCGCACTCACGCAGAAAACGGCGAGAAGCGCTGCGATAATCGGTGCGGTCAGGAAGCGGGCGATCTTGCGTATTCTCATTGTTCATCCTCGAATCAATGCGTATTTGGAGATCATGATGATTGATCGAAATATGTACAATATACAGTGACACTGATCCTGCGGCATGTCAAGGGCGTCGGCAAAATTGCCGCGTTGAGAATTAGTCGTTCAAGTGAGCGACTGTCTCGCCTTCCACCAGCGTCAACGGTAAAGATATCTTCTCTGTGGATGCACCTTCGCGAATCTGCTGGATCGTCGTTTCAACAGCTAGTCGGCCCAGTTCCTCCTGCTCCTGCTTCATATGCGTGAAGTGTGACAGCGTGTGGTCGAAACCCGCTGGACGGTGATCAAAGCAGATAATGGACTTATCCTCGGGAATACGCAGACCCATGTCGTCGAGGGTGTCACGCAGGATAAGCGCAATATTGTATTCGCACGCGACGAACGCAGTGACTTCCGGGTGCTGCTCAATAAAGGCGCGCAGCTGGACCTGATCGTCTTCCACCGACACGTTCGTGCCCGGTGTGGTCGAACGAATCTCGTGATAGGACAGTGACTGATCCAAGCTGATATGGCGCAGTGCGTGTGCCTTAACCCAGCCGGAGTGGCGATCGGCATTGGATGTAACTGTTCGCGGCGCACCGATAATGGCAACATGGCGGTGACCTGCATCAAAGAGATACTCCGTTGCAGTAATAGCGCCTGCCTCGTGGTCCGAACTCACCGCAGCTACCGGAATCGTCTGGTAATGGCGGTCAAGGATCGTTAACGGGAAATGCTCTCCGATAAGCTTGAGGACAACCGGATTGATCATCTCGGAAATGAGCGGCATCAGGATAATGCCCTGCACGCCGGCCCGGATCACTGATTGAATCGCTTCGGTTTCGCGGCCAGCTTCGCCTCGCGTCAATTTGACGATCAGATTCGCGGTCCCAAAAGACGCCTCAAATGCTCCGGTCAGAATATGCGCACCGAACGCTTCGTCGAAATTCGTGACAATCAGGCCGATCAGCGGTTCTTTCTGCCCTTCGCGAGGACGGGTTGGAGTATTCGACACGACCGTGGTCCCGATGCGAGGCTGACGCGTGATGAAGCCGTCCTCGCGCAGCATGTCCAGTGCGCGGCGAATGGTGATGGAACTGACGGAATAGTGTTCGCGCAGCTGAGCCTCGCGGGGAAGGCGTGAGCCGATCTTCAGATCACCACGGACGATGCGGTTCCGAATGTCATCGTAGACCCGTTGATATAAAGCACTCACGGAGCGTCCTATCCCGTTGATTCTAAAAAGTATTCTTATTCAGTATAGCGAGCTACAGGAAGACCCTTTGAAGGTTGGCTCTATTCTAGCTCACTGCCGCTGTGAACAGGCCAACTACGAGGCGCAACCAGCGGGACGCACAGGGCAAAGACCAGTGGCACGACCGCGCTGATCAATAGGGCAGCACGCAGTCCTGACCTGCCATCGTCAGGTAAAATCCGCGCGACCGGCTCGAAGAAACCGGACGAGGCTAATGTCCCTTTGGGCACACCGACACCTTGCTCGGCAAAGAAAGAAGACCACTGCACCATCGTCAGCTCAGCAGGTCCGCCTATCATCATCAACACCAATGCAATGAGGAAAACGGGCATCCCGAGTAGTGATTTCACGGGTGTGCGATCGTCGTCGGCCACAGTGGGCGGCAAGGGGACACGCAGAAAGAGCAGAAGATTCACGGCAGGAATGACCGCCCACAGCAGTGGCAGCAGTGACTACTACTGCGTGCCGATAAGCGAGATGAGAGCTGTCGTACGGATCGGACGCAACCTGGGGGAGTACCGCAAGTAGCACAAGGCCGACCGTCGCTGCCGCGTGGGCGCATACCTTAGGCGGCCTGTAGCCGACCTTGTCCACGATGAACATCGCGATGAAATCAATGAGCAATTGGATGCAGAAGTTAAACGATGACAGGATTCCCAGTTGTGCGACGGAAATATCGGGCTGCTCGTTGAAGATGAGAAAGAGCAGGGGAGCCAGGTTGTTGATGACCGCCTAAACAACGTACCCCGTGTAACAGGCGCGCACAGTGGTCCGCTCACTGAATTGACGCGATGCCATCGGACCTCGTTTCGCGTCCAGAGAGACCATAATGGAGTTATGACAACTTCACCATCTGCAGGCCAGCCCACGCGACGCGCGATCGTGACGGGCGCATCCAGTGGCATCGGACAGGAAACAGTTCGCCAGCTTCGTGACCGTAACTGGGAGATCATTGCTGTTGCCAGACGCGGTGACCGTCTGAAAAATCTTGCACACGAATGCGGATGTATTCCATTCGCTGCAGACCTGGTGGATGAAGGCCAGGTTGACGCTCTGGCCAGGTTCGCTGACGAGAAAGGTGCGGTGGATGCCCTCGTCAATTGTGCTGGAGGGGCCAGAGGGGTTGAAACGATCGCTGACGCCGTTGTGGACAAGTGGCAGCACATGTTCGACATCAATGTGAAGACCACGCTGCAACTGACCCGGGCACTGCTGCCACAGATGCGTGAGCGCGGCGGCGACATCGTCTTCCTGACATCGACAGCCGCCCATGACACCTATCCCGGCGGGGGAGGATATGTGGCCGCCAAACACGCCGAACGTATCATTGCCAATACTCTGCGCATTGAATTAGTAGGCGAGCCGGTACGGATCATTGAGATCGCACCTGGCATGGTCAAAACGGAGGAATTCTCCCTGCGTCGCCTGGAGTCACAGGAAGCCGCCGATTCGGTGTACGAGGGCGTCGCGGAGCCACTGACAGCTGCTGACATTGCAGATGCGATTGTATGGACCCTGACCAGGCCCTCCCATGTCAACATCGATTCGATGATTATTCGTCCGCGCGCCCAAGCCAGCAACACGCTTGTCGCCCGTGAAACAGATGAGTCGAACTAGGGCAAACGCCACATGGACGCGCATGAGCCGTGGGTCTCAAGTCGGCTACTATTGACAGTGACGATGATCCGACCCGGAAGTTCCGGGATATCAGCGGGGAGTCTTCTGGAAGAACGAGGCTTCGGCCTTCAGTAGAACCGGACGGGTGGGCCCGACACAGCCCCAAACGAGTGGTCGCTCGGGGATCCTGATAACGGAGCGCGAGCGTCAAACGGGGTGGTACCGCGGAAGCTGGCGACGCCAGGATCCGTCCCTGTATTGCTACGCAGGAGACGAAACGAGGACCATCATGGCGCAGGGACATTACCCTCTGAACGGGAACACCCATCCAACCGGTAACCCCTCTTTCCCAGATATGGAAGAGGCGACTCTCAAGTACTGGGATGAGCACGATATTTTCGCCAAGTCCGTCAATGAGCGTGCTGCGGGCAATCGCGGCGACAATGAATTCGTCTTCTATGATGGTCCGCCCTTTGCCAACGGCCTGCCACACTACGGCCACCTGTTGACCGGCTACATCAAGGACATCGTCGGCCGCTACCAGACGATGCTGGGGCATCGAGTGGAGCGACGCTTCGGATGGGATACACACGGCCTGCCCGCCGAACTGGAAGCACAGCGCCTGCTCGGTATCGACGACGTCTCCGAAATCACCAAACCAGGCGGACTGGGCATCGAAAAGTTCAACGCTGAATGCCGATCCTCCGTCCTGCGCTACACGGATGAATGGCAGGACTACGTGACGCGCCAGGCACGCTGGGTCGACTTCGACGACGACTACAAGACTCTTGACATCACCTACATGGAATCGGTGCTGTGGGCGTTCAAGACGCTGTATGACAAGGGTCTGGCATATGAGGGATACCGCGTGCTGCCGTACTGCTGGCACGATCGCACCCCGCTGTCGAACCACGAACTGAAGATGGATGACGACGTCTATCAGGACCGCACCGACCAGTCGGTCACCGTCGGCTTACGCATGGAAAGCGGCGAGCTGGCCCTGATCTGGACAACAACCCCGTGGACACTGCCTTCCAATCTCGCCATCACTGTTGGGCCGGACATCGAATACGTTACGGTTGTTCCTCAGGAAGGCGAACTGGCGGGTGAACGCGTCATCATCGCGCATGACTTGCTGGCGTCCTACAGCAAGGAACTGGGCGAAGGTCCGACGATCGAAGCCACCTACCCTGGCTCTGAGCTGGTCGGACGGCGCTATGCACCGATTTTTGACTACTTCGATACCGATGAACGCCGCGCTGAAGGCCAGACGCCCGGACCGAACGCATGGACCATCATCGCTGGCGACTTCGTCACCACTGAGGACGGCACTGGCCTGGTGCACACAGCACCGGCATTTGGTGAAGACGACATGATCGCCTGTCAGGAAGTCGGCATCAGGCCTGTCGTCCCTGTCGATGAGGCAGGATGCTTCACCTTTGAGGTGCCCGACTACGAAGGCGTGCAGGTCTTCGACGCGAACAAACTCGTGCTGGCTCACCTGCGCGAACAATCAGGGCCCATCGCACGTCGCCCTGAAGAGGTGCGTGCGAAGATGGTGCGTCAATCCTCATTCACCCACTCCTACCCACACTGCTGGCGCTGCCGTAAACCGTTGATCTACAAGGCGGTCAGTTCATGGTTCGTCAAGGTCAGTGCTTTCCGTGACCGAATGGTGGAGCTCAACCAGCAGATCACATGGGTACCTGAGCACACCAAGGACGGGATCTTCGGAAACTGGCTGGCCGGCGCCCGCGACTGGTCCATTTCGCGTAACCGCTTCTGGGGTGCGCCGATCCCCGTGTGGGTCTCAGATAATCCGGAATACCCCCGCGTTGACGTCTACGGCTCGATTGCGGACCTCGAAGCTGATTTTGGGGTCGAGGTCACCGATCTGCACCGCCCATTCATCGACACGCTGACGCGACCAAACCCCGACGACCCGACCGGCACATCCACAATGCACCGCATCAGCGATGTGTTCGACTGCTGGTTCGAGTCGGGCTCCATGCCGTACGCCCAGGTGCACTACCCGTTTGAAAACCGCGACTGGTTCGAAAGTCACTACCCGGGCGACTTTATTGTCGAGTACATCGGGCAGACCCGCGGCTGGTTCTACACACTTCATGTTCTGGCCACCGCACTGTTTGACCGGCCCGCATTCACGCACTGCGTCTCCCACGGAATCGTGCTGGGCGACGATGGCCGTAAGATGAGCAAGTCCTTGCGCAACTTCCCGGACGTCAACCGCGTCTTCGATGAGTACGGGTCCGACGCGATGCGGTGGTTCCTCATGAGCTCACCGGTTGTGCGCGGCGGTAACCTCATTGTTCACGAGGGTGGCATCCGCGACACGGTGCGCCAGATCCTGCTTCCCCTGTGGAATGCCTACCACTTCCTCGCCCTGTACGCAGGTGCGTCCGATCATGGCAATGGATATGTGGCTGAGCCGCTGGCCTTGGACGATCCGAAAGTGCTTGACGGCCTCGACGTCATGGATCGCTACCTGCTGGCACGCACCCAGTCACTGGCTGACGCTGTTCGCACCGCTTTGGATGCGTACGATATCGGCACGGCGTGTTCACTGGTTCAGGATCATATGGATGTTCTGACGAACTGGTATGTGCGCACTCAGCGTCAGCGCTTCTGGGATGAAGATGCGCGCGCATGTGACACATTGTCATCAGCCCTGGTAACCCTGTGCGAGGTTACCGCCCCGTTGTTGCCCCTGCTGACCGAGGAAATCTGGCGGGCACTCACAGGTGGAGAATCGGTCCACTTGCAGGACTGGCCGACAATGCCCGAGGCAGTGCGCAACGACGAACTGGTCGCCGTGATGGATGCAGTGCGTCAGGCCGTATCAGGTGCTCACGCATTGCGCAAGACGCATAATCTGCGCGTGCGCCAGCCTCTGCGTCAGCTTTCCGTCGTCTCGGAGGCGGCGCCCTCCCTTGAACCCTTCGCTTCCCTCATCGCCAGTGAAGTGAACGTCAAGAACGTCACTTTAGTGGATCCGGATCACTCCGGTCTGAAAGTGACGACGCAACTGGCATTGAATCCTCGCGAATTCGCCCCCGAGGTCCGTAAGGTCACCTCCCAGCTTTTCGCAGCCCACAAGCAGGGGCAGTGGGAGCTGGACGAATCAGGTCAGACTGTGACGTTCCCCAACGTCGAGGTGGGCGGGCAGCCCGTTCAACTGGGCGAGGGACAGTTCTCTGTGTCGACTACCGTCGAAGCATCAGAAGGTGAGGTTGCATCCGTTCTGGCTGACGGCACAGTGGTCGTCCTCGACACGGACATCACCGCCGAACTTGCTGCCGAGGGATACGCGCGCGACGTCATCCGCATCGTACAGGACGAGCGCAAGCGAGAGGATCTGAATATTTCAGACCGCATCGACCTGGAGCTGACCGTGCCAGAGGAACACGTGGCGGATGCGGAAACGCATCGAGACATGATCGCGCACGAAACACTGTCGCTGTCCGTTTCCATCGTTCCAGGCGATACGCTGGCAGCGCACGTCAGCGTGCACGCAGATAACTGAAGGAGAACCCTGTTCCATGAGTGACCATCCCGCCTTCTTTAGCTCCGACGAGGAACCCAGCGGCATTCCTGCGGATTTGCTGCCCTACCTTGAGGCTGCAGATGAGCCATCTGAGGCAGACCGTCAGGCCGAACAGGCTCGTCAGGAAGCCGAAGAAGCGGCGGATCGGGCAGACCGGGAGCGAGCCGAGGCATTGCGTGCACTGGTAGAGAATTCGCTCCTGCTCGGACCCGATCCGTCGATCCTGGCTGAAATCGAATCAGATGAGGACGAGGACGGGACACCCTCGAACGAAGAAGATCACGAACGCATGCTCGACGACGCGCAGCAGGCTGCCCAGGAACGCGCGGAAGTGGCACGCATCTACGAATCAATTGTGGCGCGCGCCCCGGAACACAAAGTCCAACCCAGCCTGGAGCGCGTGCGGAGCGTGATGGATATTCTGGGCGATCCCCACACGTCTTACCCGAGCGTGCATATCACGGGCACGAACGGCAAAACGACAACTGCACGCATGATGGATGCCCTGCTGGGAGCGCTGGGCCTGCGCACGGGCCGTTTCACGTCGCCGCACCTGCTGGACGTTCGCGAACGTATCTGCCTGGACGGTGAGCCCATCTCGCACCGGGCCTTCATTGATGCCTACCACGATGTGCAGCCCTATATCGACATGGTTGACCACAGCTCGATTGAGCAGGGTGGCCCGACACTGTCGTTCTTCGAAGTTTTCACTGTCATGGCGTTGGCTGCATTCGCAGACTATCCGGTCGACGCGGCCGTGGTGGAAGTCGGTATGGGAGGCACGTGGGATTCCACCAACGTGGTGGACGGTCAGGTCGGTGTCATTATGCCGATCGACGTTGATCACCAAAAGTGGCTGGGCAACACGGTCACGGACATTGCCCATGAAAAGGCCGGCATCATCAAACCCGGCCAGATCACTGTTGTTGCCCACCAGCGTGACGAGGTACTCGAGATTCTGCGCGAGCGCGCCGACCAGGTGGGTGCGCGCCTCCTGGTGGAGGGCACAGACTTTGAGGTCGTGGCTCGTGAAAGGGCAGTAGGCGGGCAGCTCATGTCACTGCGCACTCCGCATGCGATGTACACCGATATATTCCTTCCCCTTCATGGCGAACACCAGGCCCACAATGCTGCGGCCGCTTTGACAGGTGTGGAAGCGTTCATCGGTGAGCGCGCATTGGACGCGCAGGTGGTCGAGCAGGCATTCGGTGCAGTGACCTCACCGGGCAGGCTGCAGGTCGTGCGACGCTCACCCATGATCATCGTGGATGGAGCCCACAACCCGGCAGGTGCGCGTACCGTTCGCGCCGCCATCGAGGATCTTGGTCTGGCTCACGTGGTTGGTGTCTTCGCCGCGATGTCGGATAAGGACGTGGACACAATGCTGGGCGAAGTTGAACCCGTGATGGACGAACTGATCGTCACTCAGATGGATTCTGTGCGGGCGATGGAACTGGACGACGTGCAGGCCATTGCTGAGGATGTCTTTGATGACACGAGGGTGAGCCGGATCCCTGACATCGCCGAAGCAATAGCGGAAGCTGCCACCCGTGTGGAAACACGCGCCGAGCCGGGTGAAAATGTGGCCGTCATCGTGTTCGGTTCGATTGTACTGGCAGGGCAGGCCACACAGATCATCTCCCAGGCTAACGGCCGCTGACTTCCACGAATGTCGCCATTTCCGTGGTCAAAATCCTTGAAGGATGGCACCATGGATGTGAGACCGATTGGTTCAAGGAGGCACTGGTGAAAAAACTGGTCAACGACGTTCATCAAGTAGTTGAGCAGGCTCTGCAAGGCTTCGGTGGCGTGTACTCCGACCTTGTCACCGTCCATACGAATCCAGCCTATATCATTCGCGCACACGCAAAAGATCAGGGGAAGGTTGCCATCGTCTCTGGTGGTGGGTCGGGCCACGAACCATTGCATGCGGGATACGTTGGGAAAGGCATGCTGGATGCCGCTGTGCCCGGTGCCGTGTTCACGTCACCGACACCTGACCCGATCGCGCAGGCAGCACTGGCTGTCGAACGCGGGGCGGGCGTGCTGTTCATCGTCAAGAACTACACGGGCGATGTGCTCAACTTTGAAACCGCTGCCGAACTGGTGCAGATGGACGACATCGACGTTGCCACTGTTACCGTCAATGATGATGTCGCAGTGGAGGACTCGCTCTATACAGCCGGACGACGGGGCGTGGCAGGCACGGTTTTAGTGGAGAAAATCGCTGGCGCAGCAGCCGAACGCGGAGACGATCTGCATACTGTCACCCGCATCGCTCAGCACGTGATCGACAACGTCCGATCGATGGGATTGGCACTGGGGCCCTGCACCGTGCCACATGCAGGACGCCCGTCCTTTGAACTGGGTGACAACGAGATTGAACTGGGGATCGGAATCCACGGCGAACCCGGATATCGGCGCGGCCAGATGGAAACTGCGGACACGCTGACTGAAGAGCTCTACGAAAAGGTTCGCTTTGAATTGGCCCTCGAAGCAGACGAATCCGTGATCGCGCTGGTCAACGGCATGGGTGGAACCCCACTCAGTGAGCTGTACATTGTGTACCGTCACGTGGCCGAATTGCTGCAGCGTGACGGAATCAAGCTGGCACGCAGCCTGGTGGGTGACTACGTGACGTCACTGGAAATGCCGGGTGTTTCAGTTACCCTATTACGGGCGGACAACGACATCGTGGAGCTTTTCGATGCTCCCGTATGCACGCCGGCCTGGAAATGACATCAGGAGCATAGATGAGTGAGACGCTAAACGAGCAGTGGATCCGCGAATGGATGATGACTGCTGTGCACACGATCGCAGACAACAGAGAATATCTGATTGACCTGGATCGACACATCGGGGATGGCGACCACGGTGAGAATATGGATCGCGGTTTCAGTGCCGTTCGCGACGCGATGGAGTCCGATGACCATGCGCACGAAGCTGCAGCGGCCCTGCTCAAAACAGTTGCGAAGACCCTGATGTCCACGGTTGGCGGAGCTGCCGGCCCACTGTATGGCACAGCGTTCCTGCGCGCATCACAGGCACTGACAGGACAGGAAATCTCCACCCGGGACGTGGTGGCCATGTTCGACGCAGCATTGGAAGGCATCCAGGCCCGAGGCAAGGCAGAAGAAGGCGAAAAGACGATGGTCGATGCGTGGGCACCGGCCGCTCGCGCCGCTCATGAAGCTGCCAAAGCGGAGCGCCCGATCTGCGAGATTCTCGAGGCCGCCGCGCGCGCTGCCGAAGAAGGCGTTGAAGCCACGATCGACATGCAGGCCACGAAGGGGCGCGCATCATATCTGGGGCCGCGCTCAGCAGGCCACCGCGATCCTGGAGCCGCCTCCTCAGCGATGATTATCCGAGCTGCGGCTAAGGGCGCAAAGTCGGTGGATAACCGATGAGCTCAAAAGTCGCCCTCGTAATCGTGTCCCACAGTGACCTCCTGGCGAGGGGCGTGCGGGAAGTAGCAGAGCAGATGGCACCCGACGTGCACATCGAATGCGCGGGGGGAATGCAGGACGGCTCGCTGGGCACCTCCTACGACAAGGTTGCCTCTGCGATTACCCGCGCACTCGGAGCAATCGAGACCGGCCATGCCGGTGCAGGCGTCGTGTGTCTGACCGACATGGGCTCAGCAGATCTGACCGTGGAATCCGTCCAGGAAATGGAAGACTTCGAGGCGTTGGAACACGCGCATGCTCCACTCGTTGAAGGCGCCATTGCTGCTGCGATCAGTGCGCAATCAGGCAGTAGTCGCAGTGAGGTGCGCGCCGCAGCTGAACGGGCTGGCGCTCCTGACACGCCGCGTTCTGCCGCCTCCCCGGTGGGACGCGTCGTGATTCACGAAAACGAAGACACCGCTGACCACGTTGTGACGGCAACTGCGCGAGTGGCCGACCCGGTAGGGCTCCATGCGCGTCCGGCTGCATTGTTGGCTCGCTTAGCTGGCTCATTCGATGCAGAAGTATTCGTCAACGGAGCCGATGCAGGGTCAGCGTTGGAAGTGATGGCGCTGGGAGTGCGTCAGGGTGACATTGTGCAGCTGCGTGCCACAGGACCGCAGGCACAGGAAGCAATAGATGCACTGGTCGACAAGCTCGAAGAGTGACTGCATAATAATGTAGGTCTTTTGACCTAGTGGCCGAAAGGCTGCATGAAGTGCACGATCATCTACGAGGGGGAATGCTATGTCGGCACACGAACGCACAGACGGCTCCCATGAACGCACACTGGTGCTGGTCAAGCCTGATGGATACAGGCGAGGGTTGACAGGCGAAGTGCTGCGACGGATTGAATCAAAGGGATACAAGCTGGTTGGTCTGAAAGTTCAGCAAGCCTCTGAAGAATTGCTTCAGGAACATTACCATGAACACCGCCATCGCCATTTCTACCCTGCATTAATCGAATTCATGTCGTCTGGACCGCTCGTGGCTGCCGTTGTCGAAGGGACACGCGTTGTCGACGGAGTGCGCCGACTAATCGGCTCAACCGACCCGACTGACGCCGAGCCAGGAACAATTCGTGGCGACTTGGGCCGCGCGTGGGGACGCGCAACCGCGGAAAATATCGTGCACGGATCAGATTCGCCGCACTCTGCCCAACGCGAGATTGCCCTGTGGTTCCCGGAGCTTGCCGAGGATGCAATGCACGCTTAACTGCCTTTTTACGTATTCTTAAAGACGTGCACCTGAAAAATTTAACGTTACGAGGCTTTAAATCCTTTGCTTCGGCGACAACGCTGCGTCTAGAACCCGGCATCACGTGTGTAGTCGGCCCGAACGGGTCGGGCAAATCGAACGTCGTCGATGCTCTTGCCTGGGTCATGGGCGAACAAGGTGCCAAAACGTTGCGCGGTGGACAGATGGCGGACATCATCTTCGCCGGAACATCCTCGCGAGCACCGTTGGGGCGTGCTCAAGTTGATCTGACCATCGACAACACCGATCGGGCTCTGCCCATCGACTACTCAGAAGTGACGATCTCGCGCACATTGTTCCGCGGTGGGGGATCAGAATATGCCATCAACGGCACCCCAGCGCGCCTGCTCGATGTTCAGGAACTCCTGTCCGACACGGGTATGGGCAGACAGATGCATGTCATCGTGGGTCAGGGACAACTCGATCAGATCCTCTCGTCAACACCTGAGGAGCGTCGAGGTTTCATCGAAGAGGCCGCCGGTGTTCTCAAGCATCGCCGACGTAAGGAACGCGCCCTGCGCAAGCTTGAGCAAATGGATCAGAATCTGGTGAGGGTCCTCGACCTCACGCAGGAAATCCACCGCCAGCTTGGCCCACTGGCACGCCAGGCTGCAACGGCCCGCCGTGCACAATCGATACAGGCTCGTGTTCGTGACGCAAAGGCACGCCTGATTGCAGATGAGATCGTTGACCTGCGCGACCGCCTGAATGCGCACGACGAATCCGACCAGATGCGTACCCAGAAAACTCAGGAATTGCGTGTTCAAGCGCGCGAGCTGACAGAAAGTATTCAACTTTGTGAACAGCGCGAACGCGAAGCCGATCCGCGTTTGACTGAGGCGAATACCGCTTGGCGTGACCTTACTGCGATCGGGGAGTCCTTGCGCGCAACAGTTCTAATGACCCGCGACAAGATTGCCTCCCTCGAACGTCCACTTGATGCGCCCTCCGGTGACGATCCTGACGAACTGGACAGGCGTGCCGATGAGGCCAGTGCCGAGGACGCTGAGCTTCTGCGCACAGTAGAAGAGTGCCGACGGCGCCTGCAGGAGGCTATCAGTGCTCGTGAGGAGGCGGAGCAGCGTGATGAAGAAGCCCACGGGAGGCTGTCCGGCATCACGCGCCAGATAGCGGATCGACGTGAGAAGATCGCACGTCTGACAGGCGACGTCGAATCTGCGCGCTCACGCCTCGTAGCTGCCGAAGCTGAGGAAAATCGAGCAGAAGAACTGGTGCGCGCCGCGCGCAAACGTCAGGAGGAAGCCGAGAAAGCCCTCCAAAAGACGCCTGCTCCCGATGGCGAGGGTAGCGAAGACACTGCTGCGCGCAACCACTCGCAGGCTTCCGTCAAACGCGATGAAGCCCGAAGTCAGGTTGACGCTTTGGTGGCGCGTGAGCGGGAAGCACGCGCCGAGCGAGCCAGGTGGGAGTCGCGCCGTGACACGTTGGCTGAGCAGCTCGCACCCGACGACGCAACTTCGACATTGGCAGGCCGCTCCGGTGTCCTCGGAACGGTCCCTGAAGCCTTGACCATTGAGCCGGGCTGGGAAGATGCCATTGCCGCAGCACTGTTCCCGCTGGCTGATGCCGCGATCGTCGACGGAACGGCGAACGGAATAGATTGCCTGCGTCACGCCCGCGAACACCAACAAGGACAGATGCGCATGATGCGCGCCGGTGACGGCGACGGCAATAACGAGGTGGAACAGCAGCCACGTGGCCCCCTTCCGTCTGGAGCGCGCTGGGCGCTGGACGTCATCACCCACGCGCACTCGGTTTCGCGCAGCGTCACGAAGCTGCTCGAAAGCGTCGTCGTGTGCCGGGATCTCGACGAAGTGCAGGACCTGCTGGAGCATCCCGGCGTTCGAACAGTGGTTACGTCCAACGGTGATGTTGTCACGGGGGAGTCACTGATCGGATCTGGCCACTCCACTTCCTCGGTGTTGAGTGTGCGCGCTCAGTACGAACAGGCCGTTGAGGGAGCGCGCCACGCCCTCGATGACGAACAGAAGGCCTCTGAACAGCTGGTTCACGCAAATGAGGTACTCGATCAGGCGATCCGCGCTGCCAACGAAGCGCTCAAAGCCTTGCGTGCCCTGGACTCGCAGCGCGCAAAGCTCGCTGAAGCATACGCGCGCGCCCAGTCGGCAGCCAAGGCTGCTCAGGCAGAGACACAAAGGTGCGAGGCGACCGCACGTAAAGTCGCCGAGCATGTTCAATGGGCACGCAGCCAGGTGGATACCGCCGACGAGCGGTTGAGCACCTCCAAAGACATGGAACCGGCTCCCGACGCTGAGCCGGCTCAACAGAGAGCAGGCGAAGCCGCGCGCATAGCCCGCGAAGCTCGCGAACATGAGACGGCCACGCGTCTGGAACTTCGCACCAATGAAGAACGGTCGAGACAAAGCGGAGGAAGGGCTCGAGCTCTCAGGCAGGCAGCAGCGCGCAGCCGTGAGGAGCGCAGCCGATACGCCCAACGTGAGGACCAGCGCCGGCGCAAGCTCCTCATTGCCCAACGCGTTGCCGAACAGGCTCAGTACGGCGTGGACGTTGCCGCTCGAATCGTTGAGCACTGGGAACAGCTGCGCGCCGAAGCTGAATCACTGCGTCAGCAGTCAAGCCATGAGCGCATCGAATTGCGCGCCGCGCTCGATGCCGTGAATGCTGAAATTGCCGAGATCACCGGCCTGGCGCACCAGGACGAAATCGCACGTGCACAGACCATGATGCGCCTGGAACAGGCGACCGCCCGGTCGATGGAGGAACTCAGCCTGGAAGCTGACCAGCTCATCGAAGAATTCGGCCCCCATAACCTCGTGCCGGATTTTTCAGGCGAGGGCGACCCGACTGCCTTTTCGCGCCCCGAACAGGAAAAGGCACTGGCGGCTGCTGAACGTGACCTGGCAAAACTTGGCCGCGTGAACCCGCTGGCTCTGGAGGAACACGAAGCACTGTCCAAGCGCCACGAATTCCTGGTTTCCCAGGTCAATGATCTGAAATCGTCGAAAGCCGATTTGCTGCATATCATTGACGACGTCGATCGCCTGGTCGAAGAAGCATTCACCACCGCGTTTAACGACACGCGCGAACAGTTTGCCCACACCTTCGAGGTCCTTTTCCCCAACGGCGAGGGCAACCTGACGCTGACGGATCCAGATTCGATGCTGACAACGGGCATCGAGATCGAAGCCAGGCCGGCGGGCAAGAAGGTCAAGCGCCTGTCACTGCTGTCCGGCGGAGAACGCTCCCTGGCAGCTCTGGCATTCCTCATCGCCATCTTCAAGGCGCGTCCCTCACCGTTCTATGTCATGGACGAGGTTGAGGCCGCCCTCGACGATGTGAACCTGACGCGATTGCTCAAAATCTTCCGGGAGCTGCAGGAAGAAAGCCAGCTGATTGTTATCACCCACCAGAAACGCACGATGGAAATCGCTGATGCGCTCTACGGCGTGACGATGCGTGACGGGGTCACAACCGTCGTCTCGCAGCGCCTGGCAGATGCTTAGGAGATCACAGATAACAAATTGAGCATGTGCGGCGTTTACTGTGGCTCTCGCTGGCGTCACACATGACAATGAAGACATGTTTGGTTCTGTTGTGGTCATCATGCTGACAACGTTGGTTGTTGTGGCTCTGGCAGGAGGCGTCCTGGCAAGCTTGGCCTTGTCACGCCGAGGCGCCCAATCATGGCAGTCTCTTTGGAAAGACCAGTCGAAACGCTGGGCTGACCCGGCGCGAACAGATGAGGACGCGGATATCGATCCTCAGCTTGTCAGCCTGGACACGATGCTCCGGAGCAATGGGCGAGACGGCTCGGCGTATGTCGATGCGACCGACCTGCCTGGATATGAACGCCTCGAGGATGCAGCAGTACGTGTCGAAGAGGCGGCCACACGCATGGAGGCTGCATCGCGGCGCGGACGCGTGCGTAAAATGCAACTCACGCATTAAATAGGCCATGATAGGACTATGAACACTTTCACCGATTTTGTGACAAGCCCGATCGGTCTGGTATGCCTGTTGGTTCTCGTTGCCCTTGTGGGCGTGGGAATCTGGTGGGGCGTACGAGGACGACAGTCCAGCCCCGAACTTGAAGAACGCCGCACACCCACTATTGAGAGCGGTCAGACCACTGCGGCTCCTGACGTTGAGACGCAACCGCGTACCGAAACTCCTGAATCCGTTCCCTCCCGCATGCAGCGTCTGCGCGGACGCCTCGCGCAGTCTGGCGCTATCGGACATGCGCTCCTTTCAGTTCTCTCGCGCGCGCAGCTCAACGCGGCAGACTGGGAAGAGATCGAAGATTCACTTCTGATGGCCGACCTGGGATTGCCGGCCACCGAAGAGCTCATGGAGCGGCTGCGCACCCGCGTCAAGGTTGAAGGACATTCAGATGCCGAGTCAGCCCGCACGATTGTACGCGACGAGCTTCTGGCACTGGTCGACCCGACTATGGATCGTTCCCTGCATTGCGAGCCGCACATTGATGAAAACGGCACCAAGGTCAGTGCGTCGGTGCTGGTGATCGGCGTCAATGGAACAGGTAAGACGACGACGATTGGCAAACTGGCCCGGTTGCTTGTTGCACAGGACAAGACAGTCCTGCTCGGTGCTGCTGATACATTCCGCGCCGCAGCGGCTGACCAGCTGGAGACGTGGGGCAACCGCGTGGGGGTTGACGTGGTCCGATCCGACCGTGAAGGCGCCGATCCCGCATCCGTCGCTTTTGATGCCGTACACCGCGGTGTCGACGACGGCGTTGACGTCGTGATTGTGGACACGGCGGGCCGACTGCAGAACAAGTCAGGTCTGATGGATGAGCTCGGGAAAGTCAAGCGTGTCATGGAACGTGTCAGTCCCGTTGACGAGGTCCTCCTGGTCCTCGATGCGACGACCGGCCAAAACGGTATGCGCCAGGCGGAAATTTTCGCAGAAGTGGCTGGAGTGACAGGAATCGTCCTGACGAAGCTGGATGGCACCGCAAAGGGCGGAATCGTGGTGTCGGTCCAAAGGGAACTCGGAGTTCCTGTCAAGCTGGTGGGGCTGGGAGAGGGCGTCGACGATCTGGCGCCCTTCGATGCCGAGTCATTCATTCAGGCAATTGTGGGACAGCCTGCCACGTAAGCACACGGCGCCGTGGGTGCGCTAGTGTAAGACCATTGCGTCCACATCGGAGAAGGAAGGGATCCAGTGTTCTCCAACCTGTCAGATCGTCTCACTGAGTCGTTCAAACAACTTCGCGGGCACGGTATTCTCAGCGAATCTGACGTTGATGAAACAGTCAGTCAGATCCGACGCGCCCTGATTGACGCTGACGTTGCCCTTCCTGTCGTCCGCGAATTTACCGCCGCAGTGCGTGAACGCGCTTACGGAGCGACCCGCTCACAGGGTCTGAACCCCAGTCAGCAGGTTGTGCGTATCGTGCGCGACCAGCTGGTCGAAACCCTCGGCGGCGAAACGCGTGAACTCCACTTCGCTGACCGGGGGCCGACCGTGTTCATGCTGGCCGGCCTTCAGGGTGCCGGTAAGACAACCCTTGCCGGCAAGCTCGGCAAGTGGCTGACGGAAGAAGGCAAGAAGGTCATGCTGATTGCATCGGACCTTCAGCGCCCAAATGCCGTCCAGCAGCTGCAAGTTCTGGGCGAGCGTGCCGGAGTCAAGGTGTGGGCACCGGAGCCGGGGAACGGAGTCGGTGATCCTGTCTACGTGGCGCGAACCGGCGTCAACTACGCCATCAACAATGGTTTCGACGTGGCAATCGTCGATACCGCTGGGCGCCTCGGTGTTGACCGGGAAATGATGGATCAGGCAATCGCGATTCGTGACGCCGTCAATCCGCACGAAATCATGTTCGTCCTGGACGCAATGGTTGGCCAGGATGCCGTGCAGACATCTACCGCGTTCAGGGATGGCGTCGGCTTTACCGGTGTCGTCTTGTCGAAACTTGACGGCGATGCCCGAGGCGGCGCTGCGCTGTCCGTACGCGGCGTGACCGGTGCGCCGATCCTCTTTGCCTCAACGGGCGAAGGCCTTGACGATTTTGAACGATTCCACGCAGACCGCATGGCCGGCCGAATTCTTGATATGGGTGACGTTCTGACCCTGATCGAGCAGGCCGAAAAGAAGATGGATCAGGAGGAAGCCGAGAAGGTCGCTGAGAAGGCCATGAGTGGCCAGCTCACCCTCGAAGACTTCCTCAACCAGCTCCAGCAGGTCCGCAAACTCGGATCCATGCGCAAGGTTCTGGGAATGATTCCGGGAATGGCGCAGATGAAGGACCAGCTCGCCAACTTCGATGAGTCAGAAGTCAACCGTGTCGAAGCAATCGTCCGTTCCATGACGCCCGCCGAACGCAACGACGTCAAGATTCTCAACGGATCGCGCCGTGCCCGTATTGCCCGCGGTTCAGGTACCACGGTGACGGAAGTCAACGCACTGGTCAAGCGCTTCGAAGCAGCCCGCGAGATGATGGGTCAAATGGGCGCTGCCGGCGGCTTCCCCGGAATGGGGAATATGCCGGGACATGGTGGCCGCGCCAAACAGCGTGAAGATGCACGCCGTGCCAAGGCTCAGCGTGCGCGCGTGAAGAAGAAGGCGCGTTCAGGAAACCCAGCCAAGCGTCGCCAGCAGGAACTCGAAGCAATGCTTCCAGCCAGTGAGCGCAGGAACAATGCGTCCTCGTCGGGTAGCGCATTCGGCATTGGTCAGGGCCAGGGCGCTGCCCAGCGCCCCTCTATGGACCAACTGCCCGAGGATATTCAGCGCATGCTCAACGGATTCTGACGGATATCATGCGCCTGACAGGAACAGCTCTGTGGCGTCCCTCCTCAGACGGGTCGCAGCCCGCCGCATGGACGCAAGGCTCCTGGTCGATTTGTGACGGCAGAATCTCCACGGCCGCACAGCCTCCGGCCGCGGATGAAGAGGAACTGATCGGGTGGATCATTCCCGGCCTCGTTGACGTGCATTGTCACATTGGCCTGGGTCCTCACGGTCCTGTCGATCAGGAAACACAGATTCAGCAGGCTCAAGCAGACCGTGACAGCGGAGTTCTGCTCATGCGTGACTGCGGCAGCCCTGTCGATACGTCGCATATTCAACACGATCCCACATTGCCGCACTTGATCCGCTGCGGCACACACCTGTCACGCCCTAAACGCTACATTCGTGGCATTTCGCGCGAACTGGCCACGCCCTCGCAACTGCCTGAAGCGGTCGCACAGGAAGCGGCCCGCTCGGATGGATGGGTCAAAATCGTGGGGGACTGGATCGACCGCAGTGAAGGATCAGAATCGGATCTGCGCCCCCTGTGGCCAGGTGAGGTCCTGCGTGACGCAGTTGCCGCCGCGCACGAATCTGGCGCGCGCCTGACCGTTCACACGTTTTCTCACGCAGCAATCGACGATCTGCTGGCAGCCGGCGTCGACGGAATCGAACACGGTTCCGGTATGGACGATGATCAGCTCAGTGAGGCCAGACGGCAAGGTGTTGTCATCACACCCACGCTCTGCCAAATCGAACTCTTCGAATCCTTCGCGCAGGCTGCCGACGGCAAGTTCGCGCGCTACGCGCAGACCATGCGCACGCTTTACGAGGGACGACACGACCATTATGAGCGCCTCTTCGATTCAGGAGTCCACCTGCTTCCCGGAACAGATGCCGGCGGCTACCAGGATCACGGATCCCTTCCAGCAGAACTTGCCCGATGGCACGCGGCAGGCTTGCCGCCAGCCAAGATTCTCGACATCGCGACCTGGCAGGCTCGCGACGCCCTCGGCTATCCCAGTCTGTATGATGGCGCGCCAGCTGACTGCGTGGTCTACGAGGCCGATCCTCGTGCAGACATTACCGAACTGTCACGACCGGTCGCCGTCATCTTGGGCGGGACGCGCGTCGCCTGAGCGCCGGCTGTCAGCCTGGTGAAGAAGCTCCTGGAGGACGGGGGCCTCCATCGAGCCGACCCACGCTGCCACGCCTGGACGCACTCCGTCGGGAAGATCAGTGCCCATCGGGGCATTCACGACGTTCCCGCCTGCCACTTTGACCATGTGGATACCGGCTGCCACATCCCACGGCTTCATCGTCCCGGCCAGCATTGCACCAGCCCTTCCAGACGCGACCATCGCCAGGTCGAGGGCTGCGGCACCTGGCCGACGAACAGCCTGATACGTTGACGCCAGGCGAGCGTATTCTTCAGCTGAACCGGCAGGATCGTCAATGAATGAATGCAGTGACGGGTGATATGACAGCACGACCGCGTCTCGCTCGCTCGTGGGACCCTGGGCGTGAATGTCGATGTCTTCCTCGTCAGTGCGCAGCCACGCATGAGTGAGATCAGCGAGGAACAGGTGATCCATGATCGGAGCATTGATTGCGCCAGCAACGACTGCGCCGTCCAGCTCAGCAGCGATTGACGTGTTGAAATAAGGCATTCCGGCTGCGAAATTCGCCGTCCCGTCGATGGGGTCGACGATCCACCTGACGCGCTCAGCCAGCGACGTACAGCGGCGCCTGGCACCCTGAACTAGGGGGGATGTGGGAAATTCGAAGTGCTCGGTGAACTCCTCGGTCGGCCCGTCGAATTTTCGGGGCAGGGTGCGTTCACCAGTTTCCTCACCCAGTACGCGTGAGCCCGGAACAAAATAGCCCAGGAGAACATGCAGCGCAGATTCCACGCGCTTGTCATGTACAGTGACCGGATCGTGGTGGTCAGCTTTGAAGTCAACGGATTCAACGTGGCTGACAGCGCGCCGCAGATAGCTGGCCACGGCGCGCGCTGCAGCCCCCGCCAGGATCGCCAGGTCGTGAGCAATGCGCTCATCATCATTCGTGACGTCACCATGTGTGCTCATAAGGCTATTGTGGTGTTTCGCCCACTGAATTTCCACTTCTCGTGAGCCCTCGTCGTGATCGATCACACGCCAGGAAACAGAGGATGAGAGGAACAAGATCTGGGAATTGAGACCGATGCGTGGCACAATGGAGTGCTGTACCCGGTCGAGGGTTGGTCCCTCTCACCACTCGAGACTGTGTCCAGGATCTATCGTGACATCGTGTTTCCCACCGATACCATGTGCGATCCAACCCGAGTTAGAAACAGGAGTGACCACACAAGTGGCAGTTCGTATTCGTTTGAAGCGCATTGGTAGGATCCATGCGCCCTTCTACCGCGTCGTTGTCGTTGACCAGCGTAAGAAGCGCGATGGTCAGGTCATTGAAGAGGTCGGCATCTATGATCCGACCCGCGACCCCTCCATCATTAAGATCGACTCCGAGCGCGCGCAGTACTGGCTTTCAGTGGGTGCGCAGCCCTCGAACACGGTGCGTAACCTGCTCGTGCTGACCGGTGACATTGCCAAGTTCAACGGCAAGAAGGACGCCGTCTCGCGCGTCAAGGTCGCTGAGACCGATCAGTCAGCAGAAGCCGAAAAGGCCATTAAGGCCGCTGAGGAAGATGCTGAAAAGCGTAAGGCCAAGGTTGCAGCTGAAAAGGAAAAGGCCGAGGCTGAAGCCAAGGCTCAGGCTGAGGCTGAAGCAGCCGAGGCAGCCGAAGCTGAAACCGACGCCCCAGCCGAAGAATCCGCAGAAGAACCGGCTGCCGAGGCAGCCGAGGCTCCAGCTGAGGAAAAGGACGCTGAGTAATGCTGGCCGATGCCTTGGAACACCTTGTCAGCGGAATTGTTGACAATCCTGACGATGTGCGTGTCACGCGGCGGTCGATCCGGCGCGGGCAGCTGCTGGAAGTTCGGGTTAACCCGGATGATCTGGGTCGCGTGATCGGCCGGTCGGGTCGCACCGCACGCGCACTGCGCGCCGTGATGAACGGCCTGTCGACTCGCGGCTCCGTCAGGGTTGACGTGATTGATACTGACCAGGAGTAACAGCGCCAAGGCTGTATATGGCATAGGTGTGGGGTCCGCTCATCATGAGCCGGACCCCACAACACCGTGAGGAGCAAAGATGCAGCTCAGAGCGGCAGTGGTGGGGACGGCCCACGGCCTGAAGGGCGAAGTGTACGTGACAGTCACGACGGACCGGCCCCAGGCGCTGGCTCCCGGCACCACTGTGCACACCTCTCACAGCGAATACAGCACTTTGACGATGCGATCTTTGCGTGCACACAAAGACCGCGTCCTGGCGGGCTTCGAAGAAATTTCCACCCGCGAACAGGCTGAGGACCTGCGCGGCACGGAATTAATGGTGGATGCCCTCGATGAGGATGACGCGTGGTATCCCCACCAGCTCACCGGACTGGAAGCCGTCACTTTGCTGGGCGAACACCTGGGAACAGTCACCGGTATGCAGCCCGGAGCTGCGCAGGATCTTATCATTGTCGATGCCGATGGCCGGGAAGTACTGGTGCCATTTGTCAGCGCCCTGGTACCGGAAGTCAACGTGGACGAGGGAACCATGACGATTGATCCGATCCCGGGTCTGTTCGACGATAACTACGACATGGACGGAGAATAGCGGCGTGCGAATTGATCTGCTCACCATCTTCCCGCACTACTTTGACGTCCTGGACCTGTCCCTTCTGGGCAAGGCCCAGGACGCGGATCTACTCGACATTCACACCCATGATCTGCGTCAATGGACAACGGATCGTCATCGCACTGTCGATGACGCGCCGTACGGCGGGGGAGCAGGAATGGTGATGCGGCCCGACGTGTGGGGCCGCGGCATCGACCAGGTTCTGAGCGTCGACCTGGATGATTCCCACTCTGACTCCGCCCGAAGAGTCCTCGCGATTCCGACCCCGTCCGGCACGCCGCTGGATCAGCGCCGTGTGGAAAAACTAGCCGAAGTCGACCAGATCATCCTTGCCTGCGGACGATATGAAGGTATCGATCAACGCGTTGCCGACTTCTACCGCGAGCAGGAAGTGGAAGTCCTCGAATACTCCATCGGCGACTACATCCTCAATGGCGGCGAGGCCGCAGCACTCGTCCTTGTCGAATCCGTGTCACGACTGCTCGAGGGTGTCCTCGGCAATCCTGAATCTCTTGACGAAGAATCCTATGGGCCCGATGGCCTGATCGAATATCCCGTGTATACTAGGCCCAGATCGTGGCGCGGCATTGACGTGCCCGACGTGCTCACCAGCGGCAACCACGCCGACATTGACCGGTGGCGCCGTGATCGATCACTGGTCAGAACTGCTCACCGTCGGCCCGACCTCATTGATCGGCTCGATGCACAATGCCTGTCAACCCGCGACAAGGAAGTGCTGGCCGGTGCCGGCACGATCATCACCCCCAAGCGACGCGATGTCATGATACGGCTGGCGCGTGAAGGGGAAGCAGAGGCGCTTTCTGAGCTTGCAGCCAACACGTTCCCACTGGCATGTCCGGATTACGTCAGTCAGGACGATATTGCAGCCTTCATTGAGGAAAGCCTGTCTCCCAGCGAATTTGAACGCATGCTCGCGTCCCCGTCCGTCTACCGGATCCTGGTCGCGCAGTTGCGCGGTGCTTCATCGGAGCTGATCGGCTACACCCTGACTATTCTGTCCGGGCCCGACGGAATGCCTACCCAGATGGTGCGGCCTGGGAAGCTTGAGCTAGGGGCGGCATATCTGTCCAAATGCTACGTGAGAGAATTCTGGCAGGGGTCAGGTGTGGCCGGAGCGATGATCGAGCGTGCGGTCGCAGATGTGGAAGCTCAGGGGCGCAACTCACAGATTGCCCTGGGAACCTCGATCGCCAATAAACGCGCGCAGACGTTCTACAAGCGTCATGGTTTCTCAGTGGCCGGCAGGCGCACGTTCATGGTGGGGGAGAAAGCCAATATCGATGACGTATTCGTGCGTAACATCACGCCGCGATCACGCCACGAATAGCTCACAGGACTTGGGAAGCACCCGATTCTTGTGGCACACTAGAACGTCAGATCAGCTGGGCGTAGCCTGCCGCGGGGGGAGCGCCAGAAAGCACGATCTGCTCAAGAATTGCGGACCAAGATCCGCCGTATAAACGGGACTGACCTGCGGCAGAAACGTTGAGGAGTAAAAATGCAGAAACTGGATGCTGTTGATGCACCGTCATTGCGCGATAACATTCCGGTTTTCCGTGCTGGAGACTCGGTGAAGGTTCACGTACGAGTCGTTGAAGGTAACCGTAGCCGTATTCAGGTCTTCCAGGGGATCGTTATTGCACGCCGTGGTCACGGCGTGTCCGAGACGTTCACCGTCCGAAAGATCTCATTCGGTGTCGGCGTTGAGCGTACCTTCCCGATCCACACGCCTACCATTGACCACATTGAGGTCACTTCCCGCGGTAATGTGCGCCGCGCGAAGCTGTACTACCTGCGTGATCGTCATGGCAAGGCGGCGCGTGTGCGCGAGCACCGCGAGTTCACTGAGTGAACGAGACTCACGAGCGCCCGGTACCTCCACGGTACCGGGCCTCAGTTTCAGAGGAAGTCGACGCGTGAACTACCAACCGATCCAGCACAGGAAGCGCTACCACGACTCCGACCAGGATGACTCTTTGCAGAAGAAGCCAAGCGGTTTCTCATGGTTGAAAGAGTGCGCCATCATCGTGGTGGGCGCACTCGTCCTGTCCACCGTCATTCGCGCTTTTATTTTCCAGATGTTCTGGATTCCCTCGCCCTCGATGCGTTCCACGCTCGTCGAAAATGACCGCATCGTCGTCTCACGAATTTCGACCTTCCGAGGCGATATCGAGCGCGGTGACGTGATCGTGTTCAACGATGCAAAGGGATGGCTTCCTCGCGCAGAATCAGAAGGTGCAGGGAGAATCCTGCGTTCGGTGGGAGAATTTATCGGCATCCTCCCAGCCAACGGCGAACAGACGCTGGTCAAGCGCGTCATCGGAGTAGGCGGAGACCGTGTCCAATGCTGCACCGCGAACGGCGCACTCACCGTCAATGGCCACGAGATCACCGAACCGTACATTCCTGCAGGCGAACCAGCATCGCGTATGGAATTCGACGTCACCGTCCCCGAAGGATCAGTGTGGGTGATGGGGGACAATCGCCCGAATTCCGCTGACTCACGTTTCCATATGGACCCGCTCGAGAATGCATTCATTGACACTGACGAGATCGTCGGCCGCGCAACGATGGTGCTGTGGCCCCTCGGTCACTGGAGCTGGCTAGGCGATCGTGATGTTTTCTCAGCCGTGAAAGATTCGTGATGCGTCAGCTTCGCCGCTTTGCCACACGTGACGTCGAGTGCGAATTGCTGCAGTCATATCCCACCGTTTTAGGTGTGGACGAAGTGGGACGCGGCGCAATTGCTGGTCCCGTTGCCGTGGGAGTCGCCCTCGTGACTGAAAAATCGGGACCTGCTCCTGTTGGACTTGCAGACTCAAAGATGCTCTCTGCACGCGCTCGAGAAGAGCTCGTTGACCCTATTCACCAGTGGGTCGCCGCCTCGGCAGTCGGCATGGCCAGCCCCGCAGAAATTGACGAGGGTGGCATCATCGGCGCTCTAAGATTGGCAGCATCGCGGGCGATTGAAGCGGTGAGAGGGGATGGTGCCACTATCGGGGTGACTTTACTTGATGGTGTTCATAACTGGCTCGCTGCAGATCTTCTGGGTGTTTCTCCCGTCGGCACTGACGTTTCCATCATGACGCGCGTGCATGGAGATGCAGAATGTGCAGTCATTGCCGCTGCGTCCGTTCTGGCGAAGGTGGAGCGAGACAGATTGATGTGCTCGCTGGAGGATCCAGGATACGACTGGATTCACAATAAAGGGTACGCGTCGCGCACCCATATTGACGCCCTGAGCCGCATGGGTGCGTGTGACCAGCATCGGCGTTCGTGGAAACTTCCCGGCGTGGAGCCCAGCACGAATTTGACGAACAGGGCATGATGATACCGTGAGCGCAGATGATCTGGAAGGCTACGAGAATAGCCTCGAACTTGACCTGTTTCGTGAATACCGCGACGTGATCGGTCTGTTTTCGTACGTGGTGGAAACCGAGCGACGCTTCTATCTGTGCAACAAGGTTGATGTGCAGGCCCGACCGATGGGCGGCGACGTTTTCTTCGAGCTGACGTTGACTGATGCATGGGTGTGGGACATTTACCGCTCTTCTCGCTTCGTGAAGTCAGTGCGGGTCATTACGTATAAGGATGTCAACGTCGAAGAGCTGTCGAAGCCTGAGCTTGACATCCCATAGGCCCTGTAACCTGTTCAAATAGCTCTATCCACAGGATATTTCCCGGAAGGGGTCCTTCCACAGATGCCGTGTGTACAGGCATCGCATCCACAGATACTGAAGCCGCGATAGCCACTGACTCGACCTCGTTGGCATGGTTGCACTATGACAGCAACCGACGAACGCATCGACTGGCGAGGCACACTGGGCCGCGCCGGAGAAGACTGCGCTTCCCGCGTCGTACAGGAGTATGGATACGAGGTCCTCGCACGTAACTGGAGAAACGGGACTCGCGGCGAGATTGACCTCATTGCGCGTAGCGGCACGAGGATGACCACCTTTATTGAAGTGAAAACGCGTATTGGTGACAGGTTCGGCAGTGGCCTCGAAGCCGTGACACACGTTAAGTTCACGCGCATCGCGCAGGCAGCGGCCGCATGGTGCGCGGCCAACCGGCCGGAAGCGCCGATCAGATTTGATGTGGTCTCAATCGAGGTCAGCCCCAGCCAGGCAGCATGCTTGAGTCGCGCACTTGAGAGCGGCCACGGCGCTCAATGGCTGCGTCGCAATGCGGATATCACCTGGTGTCAGGGCATTCAGCTATGAGCGGGCAGACGGCCTCGATCCGCACGATTGCGTTGATCGGCATGGATGGTCACATAGTCAATGTGGAGACATCTGTCGCGAACGGTGTGGTCTCATTTACTCTGGTCGGTTTACCGGACGCGTCTTTGCGTGAATCCAAGGACCGTGTGCGCTCCGCACTCAGTGCCTGCGGGCTGGGCCTTCCCAACCAGCGCGTCACCGTCAACCTGTCACCGGCCGGCCTACCCAAGTCAGGATCAGGGTTTGATTTGGCGATCGCACTGTCTGTTCTGCTGGCCAGTGGACAGATCCCGCCCGACGCTGTGGTGGACACGCTTTTCTTGGGCGAACTGGGGCTGGATGGGTCGCTGCGGCCTCCGCCTGGCCTTCTCGCAGCTGTCATAGGTGCTGCACGAGGCGGTACCACGGATATCGTGGTCCCAGCAGCAAGTGTCGCTCAGGCGGCGCTGGTGCCGGGTGTATCCGTCCACGGCTACGAGCATCTGGCGGATTTAGTCGAATCTGTTGGCGGCATTGCCCAGCGCAGCGGAAGCGTAGGCTTCTCCCATCCTTCCGAGGGCGAGTGCGATCACTACAGTTCCAGCGCGCAGTGTCCGTCCTTACTTGATTTGAGCGATGTACGAGGCCAGTCTTATGCCCGGACAGGCCTTGAGATCGCCGCAGCAGGGGGACACCACATCATGCTGATAGGGGAGCCAGGAGCCGGAAAGACCATGCTTGCGCGCGCGTTGCCGACCATCCTGCCACCTTTGGATACTGACACATCACTCACGACGACCGCGCTGCATTGTCTGGCGCAGGCGTGGAGCGCAGAGCACGGACTGATCACTCAGCCTCCGATCGAAGCTCCACACCACTCGGCATCGATGCCGGCCCTCGTGGGTGGGGGACAATCAGTGGGGCGACCAGGCGCCATCTCCCTTGCACATGGGGGAGTGCTGTTTCTTGATGAAGCTGCTGAGTTTGCCCCCTCAGTGATGGATGCCTTACGTGAACCGTTGGAAAACGGTGTGATGACGATTCACCGCTCGCGCGCCACCGTCACGTTCCCGGCATCTTTTCAGCTCGTCTTGGCGACCAACCCGTGCCCCTGTGGTAACCGGAACTCCAAGCATGCTCGATGCACATGTACCTCCATGCAGCGGCGCCGCTACTTGTCGCGCCTGTCTGGACCGCTTCTTGATCGTGTCGACATTCAATTGAATGTGTCCAGACCTACCGCGGGAGACTTCGCGATGGATACGGGGGAGACTTCGGCATGCGTTCGCGAGCGTGTGGAGGAGGCCCGCCAGCGACAACGCCGCCGCTTCGAGGGGACACCCTGGAGACTCAACCGAGAAGTTCCTGGCTCCGTCCTGCGGCGGGATTTCATGCCCGACGAGGCAATCGCATGCGCAATGTCGCGCGCAGTGGATTGCGGCTCACTGTCAATGCGCGGCGCGGACAAAGTCCTGCGAGTGGCATGGACGATCGCTGATCTGGCAGGTCACAACCATCCCACCATGAATGACTTCACGATGGCGTATTCACTTCGAACAGGAGAAGATTATGACGATCCCCCTACTGCCCGATGAGCATCATATTGCTGCCTGGTGGTCCAGTGTGATCGAACCGGGTGACGTGTACGCCCATGCGCTTCGCCTCGCTCTGGGCGATGATGAGGCGATCGCCTGGGTGTGTGCAGACACGCCGGGCAGCTTGCCACTTGCACTTGAGCGAACTGCGCAGGGAATTCCTCGGGATTGGGAGACTGTCTGGAAGCGTTGGCATCCACGAGCCGTGGTCGCCGACCCGGCCGGGGACCTTGAATGGATTGAACGCGTCGGTGGTCAGCTGCTGATTCCGAGCGATAGCAAATGGCCTGAGGCTTTGAACGACTTGGAACACGAGCGGCCGGTGTGCCTATGGGTGCGAGGCCACCTGCTCGATCGCCCTACCGTCGCCATTGTCGGATCACGAGCCTGCACCCGGGTTGGTGAGAAGACTGCTGCCGACATGGGATACGAGCTGGCGTCCAAAGGTATGTGCGTGGTGTCCGGAGGCGCGTTCGGCATTGACATCGCAGCACATAGGGGAGCACTCGCCTCGCCTCCGGGCCCCACTATTGCCGTGATGGCTGGCGGACTCGAACGACCGTATCCCGTAGCACACCGTCAACTTTTTGACGAGATAGTCAGCCATGAGGCGGGTGCGCTGATGAGTGAGGTACCGCCACGGTGGCGCCCTGCACGCTGGCGTTTTCTCACGCGTAACCGCGTTATCGCGGCGTTGGCACAAGCGACCATCGTCGTTGAAGCCGATCAGCGATCCGGGGCGCTGGCAACAGCGCGGCGCGCCATGGAGCTGGGACGGCACGTCGGAGCTGTTCCAGGCCCTGTTACATCAGCAATGTCACGAGGCTGCCATCGGTTGATTCGTGAGGGCGGCACGCTGATCCGCGACAGCGCAGATGTTATTGAGATGGTCAGCACCCTTGACCTGAACATCGGAAACACAGAACCGCTCTTCGACCAGCCTCAATCACCCGACCACGGCATCGACGCCCTGCCTTGCCACCAGCGCAGAGTGTGGGAAGCGCTGCCCAGGCGCGCCGCTTCCAGCGTGGATGCCATAACCGTCACGGCAGGGATGAGCATAGAGGATGTGATGAGCGCATTGGGCGCTCTCGAGCTTGCAGGGCTCGCAGCGCACACACACGGTCGGTGGAAGCGCACCGCGTAAAATAGGCGCGTGAGTGATGCTAGGACACAACCGGTACGGGAGCTCATCGACGTGTGGATTGATGAGCTCGCGCACTCGCGTGGCCTGTCAGCCAACACTGCGCGCGCCTATCGAACTGACCTGAATGAGTTTGCAGATTTTCTGGACCAGCGCATCGCAAACGGCACCACACTGGATCACGCAGTGACCACCAGCTCGATTCGTCAGTGGCTCGCCCACATGGCCAATGATGGGATGAGTCGGGCGACCCTGGCTCGGCGCATCGCCTCCATCCGCGGATTCACCAGCTGGGCGCACCATCACGGGCATCTGAGCGCAGACCCCGCCCTCCTCGTCACCGCACCTTCGCGTGACCAGCGCCTACCACATGTCCTCGACATTCAGGCGGCGCGCGCACTCATGGACTATGCACGTCAGGAAGCGCGCGACGGCGATCCGGTCCATATCCGTGACTGGGCAATGGTGGAAACGCTCTATTCAACCGGCATACGCGTCTCCGAGCTATGCGGTTTGGATCTGGGGTCCTTCGCATTCGACCGGCAATGCCTGAGAGTGCTCGGCAAGGGCGACAAGGAACGCGTTGTTCCCCTGGGCGATCCGGCAGCTCAGGCACTGCATATGTGGTTGGATCGTGGTCGCGTCGCCCTCGTCGATGCGCGCGTGACAACGAACGCCGCATTTTTGGGTGAGCACGGCAAACGTATCGACCCGCGTGTTGTTCGAGCTCGCCTGCATCGACTGGCAGCCAGGGCAGGTGTGCGGGACGTTGCGCCGCACGCGTTGCGCCACAGCGCCGCCACGCATCTTCTTGAAGGCGGCGCCGACCTGCGCGTTGTTCAGGAGATCCTGGGGCACTCATCATTGCAGACCACGCAGCGCTACACGCATGTCGATGCTGCGCGTCTGTCGGCGATCTACCGTCAGGCACATCCGCGTGCGTGACCCCTAGCGTCACTCCCACGGCTTCAAGACAATCGGTCCAACGAGGAATCTGAGCGGGTCATGGTAGGTCCGGGGGCCAGACTTCACGCCCCAATGCAAAGCGCCGGGGGAGTGGCCACTGGCAACATGGCCGATCACATCACCCTTGCGAACCTCATCGCCGGGCGTGACCGTGGCTTCAACCGGCTCGAACGTTGAACGCACCGATCCGTGCGACACAGAGACCACCGGCCGATCGACAATGACGCCTGCCACCACAACTGTGCCGTCCGCTGGCGCGTAAACCGGTGAGCCGACCAGCACATCCAGATCGACCCCTCGATGCCCCGGCAGCCAATTGTGCTCAAGGTCGTCGAAAGCGCGTGCGACCGGCACAGGATCTCCACTGGGCCATAACCACGGCTCGCGCGCATCGCGCAGTGGCTGCGCTGCACCCGCCCACGCGGCGACCGATACGGATAGCGCCCCTGCGAGCATGCATAGCACCCGACCCGCGCTTTGACCTCTTACTCTCATGCCGACACTGTCACCTACCTGTGCTTTGTACGCAATCGCTTGCCGCGCTCCTGTGGACACGTCGACGCGACGCATCTACCTGTGGACACGTTCTGAAACGGACGTTTAGGGACGGGCTTCACAGTTCCGGAAGGCGGAGATGCCCACCACGTGGACTACAATGTGGGGAGCGTCCGCATCAGCGGGCGACTTCGCGTGTCATTTCCGCACTCGAGTTTTCACACGAAAATTGACGAGGGCGGGGCACGGATGCCACGGTCCCTACGGGGCGGCATCCGGTCATGGCACCAGGATCGGCATAATGCCGATAACAACCGAGAACCGGTACGCATCTGCGTGCCCCGACCTGCGCATTGCGCAGAAAGGACGATCATGGCAGTCGTCACCATGCGCCAGCTGTTGGAATCTGGCGTTCACTTTGGCCATCAGACCCGTCGCTGGAACCCGAAGATGAAGCGCTTCATCCTCACGGAACGCAACGGCATCTACATCATTGACCTTCAGCAAACAATCGCTGACATCGACATTGCATACGACTTCGTGAAGGAAACCGTTGCTCATGGAGGCAACATTTTGTTCGTCGGCACGAAGAAGCAGGGCCAGGAAGCCATTGCAGAGCAGGCCTCACGTGTTGGCATGCCGTATGTCAACCACCGTTGGCTCGGCGGTATGCTGACCAACTTCTCCACCGTTTCCAAGCGACTGCAGCGTCTGAAGGAACTCGAGCAAATCGATTTCGAAGATGTCGCATCCTCCGGACACACCAAGCGCGAGCTGCTCATGATGAACCGCGAAAAGGACAAGCTTGCCCGTACCCTTGGTGGTATCCGCGACATGTCCTCCCTGCCGTCAGCGCTGTGGATCGTTGATCCCACCAAGGAGCACCTGGCAGTGGCAGAGGCTCAGAAGCTCAACATCCCGATCGTTGCCATCCTCGACACCAACGCTGATCCTGACGAGGTCGACTACCGCATCCCCGGTAACGATGATGCGATCCGCGCCGTGTCCCTGCTGACCCGCGTAATTGCTGATGCAGCAGCCGAAGGCCTCCTCGCACGCAACTCGCGCCGCCAGAAGGATGCTGAAGCTGACGACAGCACCGAAGGCGAACAGTCCGAACCACTGGCAGAATGGGAACGCGAGCTGCTTGAGGGCAACAAGGCTGCTGAAGAAGCAACCAAGGACAAGGCTGAAGAAAAGGCTGAAAAAGCCGCACCCGCGTCAGAAGAAGCATCCGAGAAAGAAACCTCAGCTGACGCTCAGTGAGAGCTTCAGCAGACCACTACACTTTTTGCGAAAGGACTGACAGCAATGGCGAATTTCACCGCTGCTGACGTCAAGGCTCTGCGTGAACAGACCGGCGCAGGCATGATGGACGTCAAGAAGGCACTGACCGAAGCTGACGGCGACCAGGCCAAAGCTCTTGAAATCATCCGACTCAAGGGCCTCAAGTCCCTGTCCAAGCGCGAAGACCGTGTTGCCTCGGCTGGACTGCTTGTCGGCACCGTTGTCGATGACAAGGCCGGCATCCTGGTTGAGGTCAACTCTGAGACCGACTTCGTTGCCAAGAACCAGAAGTTCATTGACTTCGCCCATTCGGTTCTCGAATCGGCAGTCAACTCCGGCGCAACCACCCTCGAGGATCTTTTGGCAGCTTCCCATGAGGAAGGAACCGTGCAGGATGCGCTCAACACGATGGGCGCCGTGATCGGCGAAAAGCTTGAGATTCGCCGTATCGTCCGTCTCGAAGGCGAACTGGTCACCCTGTACCTGCACCAGACCAGCCCTGACCTACCTGCGCAGGTCGGCGTTCTCGTCTCCACTGACGAAGCTGGCCGCGAGATTGCACACGACGTTGCTATGCACATCGCTGCCTACCAGCCGACGTACCTTGATCGCGACCACGTTCCGGCCGATGTACTGGCACAGGAGCGCTCGACTCTCGAGAAGATCACGCTGCAGGAAGGCAAACCTGAGAACATCGTGCCCAAGATCGTTGAAGGCCGCCTGAACGCATACTTCAAGGACAACTGCCTGGTCGACCAGGAGTACGCTCGTGACCCCTCCAAGACCGTTGGACAGGTTCTCAAGGAAGCCGGCGCAACTCTGACCGACTTCGTTCGTCTCCACGTCGGAGCTTAAACAGTAGCCATGATGGCCCCGCCCACACGGACGGGGCCATCATCACAATAAGGAGAGTGCATGGCGATGTCTCAGCGCCGAGTATTACTGAAACTGTCAGGAGAAGCATTCGGCGGTGGCAAAGTAGGTCTCGACCCTACCGTCGTCAGACAGATTGCCGAACAGGTCGCGCAGGCAGTTCACCAGGGCATCCAGGTCGCCATTGTGGTGGGCGGGGGCAACTTCTTCCGAGGTGCCGAATTGTCACGCTCTGGACTGGACCGTGCACGCGCCGACTATATGGGGATGCTCGGTACTGTCATGAATGCCCTGGCATTGCAGGACTTCATCGAACAGGCTGGCGTCCCCAGTCGTGTGCAGACCGCCATCTCCATGCAACAGGTCGCTGAGCCCTATATTCCGCTGCGCGCCATTCGTCACATGGAAAAGAGCCGCGTGGTCGTCTTCGGTGCTGGTGCCGGAATGCCGTACTTTTCGACCGACACTGTCTCCGCTCAGCGCGCACTGGAAACCCACTGCGACGAACTACTCGTCGCGAAGAATGGGGTCGACGGTGTTTACGATGACGACCCGCGTTCCAATCCGAATGCCCGTCGCTTCGATTTTCTGACATACTCGGATGCATTGGCTCGCGGCTTGAAAGTTGTAGATGCTGCCGCATTTGCTCTGAGTCGTGACAACGGACTGACCATGCGCGTGTTTGGAATGTCCGAACCAGGAAACATCACTAAGGCACTGATGGGCGAATCAATCGGTACGCTAGTGACTGCAACACCTTCAGATGACGAGGAGTAAACGTGATTGATGATGTTCTGCTCGAAGCAGAAGACAAAATGGACAGCGCCATCGAAGTGGCGAAGGAAGACTTCGGCAATATTCGCACTGGACGCGCCAACGTCGGCATGTTCCAGCAGATCATGGTGGACTATTACGGCGCACCCACACCGATGCAACAGCTGGCCTCGTTCCAGATTCCCGAGGCGCGCACCGTCCTGATCTCTCCTTACGATCGCAATTCGACCGCAGAGATCATGCGCGCTATCCGCGAATCTGACCTGGGTGTCAACCCCTCGGACGACGGCAACGTCATCCGTGTGGTGCTGCCATCGCTCACCGAGGAGCGTCGCCGCGACTATGTCAAGCAGGCCAAGACCAAGGCTGAAGAAGCTCGCGTGTCCGTGCGCGCCGTGCGACGCAAAGCCATGGATCAGCTCAACAAGATGAAGAAAGACGGAGACGCTGGGGAAGACGAGATCGAACGCGCGGAAAAGTCTTTGGAAAACACGACCCGCGAACACGTCAGCCAGATCGACGAGCTTCTCGAATCGAAGGAAAGCGAACTGCTGACGATCTGATGGCACACGCCTCGACACGCACCATCATCACACAGGTTTTTCGTCCAGGGCCCACCCAGGATCACAAACCTCTGTCAGTGTCCGGACGCGCTGGACGTAACCTTCCAGCTGCGATCGCGACGGCAATCGTCCTCATCACGATTGTCGGCGTAGCTGTCGCTATTGGCCGGTGGGCCGTCGCCGCAGTCGTATGCGTGATGTCCTTGGTCGCCATCTGGGAACTGGCCGCTGCTGTGCGCCGTGACGGCATTATCGTCCCGACTGCTCCCCTGTATGTCGGTGCCGTTGCGATGATCGTCTGCGCCCGCCAGGGCGGGATTGGAGTAAGCGCCGGAATTCTGGCTCTCACTGTTGCCATCGCCAGCGCATGGCGTCTGCTCGACCCCGACGGTGACCGCCCGCACGGACGAGACCTCGTCTACACGGCTTTTATCGCCGTATACGTACCGTTCTTTGCCTCATTCGTTGCCACAATGATCTCGGGTCAGTCGTGGCGCTGGGTTCTGGTGATGTATCTGGCGGTGACCTGCTCAAACGATCTGGGCGGCTGGGCCTGCGGTGTTCTCGTCGGCCGTCACCCGATGGCTCCGCGCATCTCTCCGAAGAAGTCGTGGGAAGGTTTTATTGGTTCAGTGGCCATGTGTATGGCTGTGGCAGCGTGTTTCATTGTGCCTCTCGGCGGACGCTGGTGGTGGGGTCTGGTTGTGGGTCCGCTCATTGCCGTGGCTGCCACCGTGGGTGATCTGACCGAATCCATGCTCAAACGCGACGTGGGACTGAAGGATATGTCGGGTATCCTGCCAGGCCACGGCGGAATGATGGATCGCCTCGATTCAGTGCTGATGTGCGCCCCGGTCTTCACGTTCATTGTCAGCTATGCATTGCCGGGGACACTGCTATGAGCACCCGAGAAGTACGCCCCACCGATCAGGCACCGGAAGGCGCGACGCATCCTGATGCCAAGCCGGTCCTGTCTTTCACCGCACGCCGTCGCGGCAAGGCGCCGCGTCACCTCGTTGACCTGGACCTTGCTGAACGTAAGGAAGCTGTGGCAGCGGTTGGTATTCCTGCGTTCAGAGCCGATCAGCTGTCGCGCCACTATTTTGAGCACATGCTCGGTGACACTGCGCAGATGACGGATCTTCCTGCATCACTGCGCCCGAAGCTGGGGGAGGAACTCTTCCCGAAGCTCCTGACGGAAATCACAGCGCAGCACGCTGACAAGGGCCAGACGATTAAGACCCTGTGGGAGCTTTTCGACGGCGCCCGCGTCGAATCGGTTCTCATGCGCTACCCTCACCGCACGACGCTGTGCCTGTCTTCTCAGGCCGGCTGCGGGATGGCGTGCCCGTTCTGCGCGACCGGGCAGATGGGGCTGACACGCAACCTATCCACCGGTGAGATGGTCGAACAGGTGCGCGTCGCCCGCTTGGCATGTGCCCGAGGCGACATTGGTGATGGGCCGACACACCTGACTAACGTCGTTTTCATGGGGATGGGGGAGCCGCTTGCCAACTGGCGTCACCTGGTGGGCACGCTGCACCGACTCGTGCGCGATGTGCCTGAGGGATTCGGCATGTCCGCCCGTAACATCACCGTCTCAACTGTCGGCCTGGTTCCTGCGATCGACAAGCTGTCAGGCTTGGGAATCCCGGTGACACTGGCAGTGTCCCTGCATGCACCCGACGATGACCTGCGCGATGACCTCATTCCGATTAATTCACGCTGGAAGGTCGGTGAACTCCTGGATGCTGCGAGGCGGTATTTCATGACGACCGGCAGGCGCGTGTCAATCGAATACGCGTTGATTCGCGATATGAACGATCAGCCGTGGCGCGCGCAGCTCCTCGCTGATGAGCTCAATAAACGAGGGCGCACGTGGGCCCATGTCAATCCCATTCCGCTTAACCCCACGCCAGGGTCCATCTGGACGGCATCGACACAATCCGCCCAAGATGAATTTGTTGACACGTTACGTCGTGCAGGGATTTCGACCACGATACGTGATACACGTGGATCCGACATTGATGGGGCGTGTGGTCAACTCGCAACCGCCGTTGAGAAGGTAAGCTCATCTCGTAAGAAGCGGCCCGTCCCGGTTCACATCGAACGCAGGAGTGAGAATGAGTGACTCTTTTCCGAAAGTGAGTGTCTTCAAGCGCGGCTACGACCCGAAGCTCGTTGACGAATTCTTCACCGAAGCGCGCAGTGCTTACGAGGGCGGTGTTCCTGCAGAACAATTCAGCGCCGAGCAAGTCCGCCAGGCGACCTTCCTGCTCAAACGCGGCGGATACGCGTGTGAAGCAGTGGATGCTGCGATGAGCCGTCTGGAAGATGCGTTCATTCAGCGTGACCGTGCCGACCATATTGCTGTCAACGGCGAATCCGCTTGGTATGAACGCGTGGCAGACCGTGCAACGACTCTGTACCCCCGCATGCTTCGCCCACGAGGGGAGCGCTTCTCCCATCCTGCATCCGGCCGAGGCTACAACGCACAGGAAGTGGATGATCTTCTGGACCGCTTGGCTGACTATTTCGATGACCGCGGTGAAGTCACTGTCGCGGACGTACGCCTGGCAACGTTCCGTGATGCAAAAGGCACGAAGGCCTATTCTGAAGGGCCTGTGGATGCCTACCTGGGGCGCGCCGTTGAGATCCTGCTCGCTGTCAACTGATGCACACCGATCCTTTTGTGCGCGATGTCGTAATCCTCGGGTCCACCGGGTCGATCGGCACGCAGGCCCTTGATGTCATCGAACGCCACGAAGAGGCGTTCCGGGTGCGCGCGCTGGCAGCAGGTGGCAGCAACATTGACCTGTTCGCCCGTCAAATCAGGTATTTTCGCCCCGAACGCGTCGCCCTCGCCCAGCCCGTAGCACACCAGCTTGCCGCTGCCTTGGACGAGATGGGTACTGCGCGTCCAGACATTACCGAGGGCGCCGACGCCGTCGCACAGCTTGCCGGAGCTTACCCCAAGGCCACAGTCCTCAACGGGATAACAGGCCAAGCCGGCCTGGAATCCACACTGGCCGCGCTGACCGCCGGATCCACGTTGGCACTGGCTAACAAAGAGTCCCTCGTTGTCGGTGGCTCCCTCGTCCGGAAAGCAATGCAGCGCCCCGGGCAGATCATTCCCGTCGACTCGGAGCATTGCGCGATCGCACAGGCCCTCAGCTCGGGGATCCATGAGAAGGGTCTAACGGCGCCGCGAGTGACCGGCCGAAGCGAAGTTGCCGAACTGGTGCTCACCGCCTCAGGAGGCCCATTCCGCGGGCGCACCCGCGCTGAACTGGCACACGTCACCGCGCAGCAGGCTCTGGCTCACCCGACGTGGGCAATGGGGCCGGTGGTGACGATTAACTCATCAACCTTGATGAACAAGGGGCTGGAGCTGATTGAGGCGCATCTGCTCTTCGATATAGCGCCTGAAAGCATTATTCCCGTCGTTCACCCACAGTCGATCGTGCACTCGATGGTGACGTGGCGTGATGGCGCCACCATTGCTCAGGCCAGTCCGCCTGATATGCGCCTGCCGATCGGCTGGGCACTGTCGTACCCGGAAAGGCTAAGCGACATCGCCCAGCCGCTGACGTGGTCAGCATCGCAGTCGTGGACCTTTGAACCCGTTGATTCTGATACGTTCCCCGCTCTTGACCTGGCTCGCCAGGCCGTGGCTGCTTCACCGACGCACCCGGCCGTATTAAACGCCGCCAATGAAGTCATGGTCGATGCATTCTTGCGCGGCCAGGTGCGGTGGCTCGACATTGTGGACACTGTTGGGGCTGTCCTTGGCGCGCACGAGGGCGTCAGCGATCCAACACTGGATGATATCCATGAGGCCGCACGGTGGGCTGCTGACCGTGCCCGTGCCGTAGCGGGTCTGGGATCTGAACGAGGGGACCACTAGTGGCGGGAGCCGTTGGCATTATCGTCGTCATCATTGGGCTTCTGCTCTCGGTTGCCTTGCACGAGATCGGTCACATGGTGCCAGCCAAACGCTTTGGAGCTGCCGTCAGTGAGTATTCCGTTGGTTTCGGGCCGGTAATCGCTCAACGCACTTGGCGCGGTACGCGCTACGTGATTCGGTGGATTCTGCTGGGAGGCTACGTGCGCATCCTGGGCATGCTGCCTCCCGCGCGGCCTGGCACACGCACGCACCGCGGCTCGAAGCTTACTTTGGCCGAACAGGCACGTCGCCAGTCCGCCGAGGAAATGATTGACGAGGGTGCAACCGGCATTCCGTTCTATCAGCTGTCTGTGCTGCAGAAAATCACTGTCATGATGGGCGGACCGGTTATGAACCTGCTGATCAGTGCTGTTCTGACGGCAGTGGCACTGATGGGAATTGGCATTCCGACCGCATCCCTGACACTGGCGGACGCGCCACAGACCATCACGATGCGCGACGGGGAAGAATTCCCCGGCCCTGCCTATCAGGCCGGGATCCGCGCAGGCGACACGGTGCGTTCCTGGGGTGACACGTCGGTTCACCAGTGGGATGATCTGGTCGGCGCGATCACGCACACAGGATCTGAACCCACCGCCGTGACAATTGAACGCGACGGCGTGGAGCAGACGATGACCGTGACGGCCCACCAGGTGTCTGATGGCTCGTATATCACCGGAATTGTTGCCGGGGTGGAGCGACGCTCAGCTCAGGTTTCAACCGTGGGCAGTGTGTGGGCACAGATGGGTATCGGCACAGCGGCAATTGTGGTCAAGCTCCCTGTGGCAGTGTGGAATGTCGTGGAGTCTCTTGTCACGGGCAAGGACCGTGGCGAGGACTCTGTCATGTCTGTTGTGGGGGTGGGTCGCGTCGCGGCTGAAGTCTCCTCCAGCGCAGCGCACGACGCACAATCAGGTGGAACGGATTTTGCCGGTGCTGCCGGAACGCTGCTGATGCTGCTTGCTTCACTGAATATGGCGTTGTTCGTGTTCAATCTGATTCCGCTGCTACCGCTCGACGGCGGCCACATCGCAGGCGCCCTGTTCGAGGGGACCCGTCGCATGTGGGCGCGCCTTCGCAATCGTCCAGATCCCGGACCGGTTGACACGGCGCGTATGCTGCCTGTGACCTACGCTGTGATGCTGATTCTGGTGGTTATGACGATTATGCTGGTGATTGCCGACATTGTTGTCCCTGTCACGTTGCCCCTGTGAGATCGTCGTTAATCGCTGCCAACTGCCATGCTTCGGGAGATAATGAGCCCATGAGCCAGCCAATTGCATTGGGAATGCCCTCCACTGCGGATGTGGGATTTCCTCGGAAGAAGACTCGTCGCATCCACGTAGGGTCAGTCCCTGTGGGGGGCGGCGCGCCGATTTCTGTTCAGTCCATGACCACCACGAAGACGCATGACATCGGGGCGACACTTCAGCAGATCGCGGAGCTGACTGCAGCTGGGTGCGACATTGTGCGTGTGGCATGTCCGACTGATAAGGACGCTGCTGCGCTCAAAGTAATCGCGCAGCAATCCACCATCCCTGTTATTGCGGACATCCATTTCCAGCCCAAGTACGTGTTCGCGGCAATCGAGGCGGGATGTGGGGCAGTACGTGTCAATCCAGGCAATATTCGTCGGTTCGACGATCAGATCGAGGCCATCACTCAGGCTGCTACAGAACACGGGACCTCGATCCGCATCGGTGTCAACGCCGGCTCGCTGGACAAACGTATGTATGAAAAGTTCGGCGGCCCAACCGCTGAAGCTTTGGCTGAATCAGCTGTCTGGGAAGCCTCGCTGTTTGAGCAATACGACTTCCACGACTTCAAGATTTCTGTCAAGCACCACGATCCTGTCACGATGATCCGTGCCTATGAGCTCTTGTCCGAACGAGGGGACTGGCCGCTCCACTTGGGTGTCACGGAAGCTGGACCGGCCTTCCAGGGCACCATCAAGTCGGCTACCGCCTTTGGCGCCCTGTTGCGTGAGGGCATCGGTGACACGATCCGCGTGTCCTTGTCGGCACCGCCCGTCGAGGAAGTCAAGGTTGGCATTCAAATTCTGCAGTCAATGGGGCTGCGCGAGCGCACACTGGAAATCGTGTCATGCCCGTCATGCGGCCGCGCGCAGGTCGATGTGTATTCCCTGGCTAACAGTGTGACTGAGGGGCTGAAGGATTTGACGGTTCCCCTGCGCGTCGCCGTCATGGGATGCGTCGTGAACGGACCAGGTGAAGCACGCGAAGCCGACCTGGGTGTGGCATCCGGCAACGGGAAAGGCAAGATCTTCATCAAGGGTGAAGTGGTCGAAACAGTGCCGGAAGATCAGATTGTTGAAACACTGATTCGCCGCGCAAACCTGCTCGCCGAAGAAATGGGCCTTGAAGAAGGCGACGGTCACGTCGAGGTCATCCCTGCCGGAGCACGGTGATCACCGTGAGGTGCGCGTCGAGCGGGGATATTGTGTACCGTTGAAAGATAGCCTGGAAGTGCGGAAGGGAGCGGCTCGTGGGTAGTAATCGCCTGGGTCGAACCGTGACAGGTTATGCGCTCTTGGTGCCCAGTTTGATCGGTGTGCTCGTTTTCCTTCTGGCACCCATCGGCATTGTGATCTGGCTGAGCTTTCAGCGCTGGGATTTGATCGCACCGCGCCAATTCGTCGGATTCGACAACTGGGTATCTGTCCTTACCGGACCTGACCTGGTGAACTCCCTGATCGTCACTGCACTCCTGGTGCTGTTGGTAATTCCCATTCAGACACTCCTCGGCCTGCTGATGGCTGCTCTCATGGTGAAAGGACTACCAGGCTCGGGAGTGTTCCGCGTTATCTACGTCATCCCGTGGGTGTGTGCGCCACTGGCTCTGGGCATCGTGTGGAAGTGGATTTTTGCCCCCACCGGCGGTGCCCTGAACGCACTGATCGGCGCCCGGGTCGAATGGCTGACCGATCCGACATTAGCCCTGCCAGCAGTCGCATTCGTATCCATCTGGTCCCAGGTCGGCTACGTCGCCCTGTTTTTTATGGCCGGTCTGGCAGCGATACCAGAAGACATCATTGAGGCAGCGCGCGTCGATGGAGCATCCGACACGCGCATCTTCTGGTCAATCAAGGTGCCCCTCATCCGCCCGACGATGTTCTTCGTACTGGTTACGTCCACCATTTCCGTCTTCCAAATGTTCGACCAGATTTTCGCGCTGACCGAGGGCGGCCCGGCCAAGCGGACAGAGGTACTGTCCTACCGGATCTACAACCTGGCGTTCACGAACTTTGATCTGGGCAGAGCGTCGGTGACGGCGTTGGTTCTCTTCGTCATCCTGGTGGCAATCACGCTGATTCAGAATCGCTACTTTTCCCGGAGGATGACCTATGAGTACTCCTAGGAAGCGTGGCGTTGCCGCGGTGTGGACGAACACCCTTGTCTACGCAATCTTGGTCATCGGTGCGGTTCTGGTTCTGGCACCGTTCGCGTTGTCTGTCATGACGTCGTTGAAGACACCAAGGCAGTTCGCTACCTCGTCGCCTCTTGAACCTCCCGCACCGCCGACTCTGGACAACTTCACGAACCTGTTTGCAGGTGGAACGAAGGTCGACTTCAGCCGCGCCTTCGGCGTGACGTTCGCCGTCGTGATAGTTGTCCTTGTGGGCCAACTTCTTTTTTCCATCATGGCCGCCTATGCTTTCGCGCGTATCAGTTTTCCTGGTCGTGACGCCGTCTTCTGGGTGTATCTGGCTACGCTCATGGTGCCGCAGGTCGTCACGATCGTTCCGCTGTATCTGATGATGGCGCAAAGCGGGCTGCGCAATACGTTCTGGGCATTGGTGCTGCCGTATGTCTTCGGCTCCCCGTATGCGATCTTCCTGCTTCGTGAGTATTTCCGCTCCATTCCTCAGGACCTGATCGACGCAGCGCGCCTCGATGGTGCTGGAACTATCCGAGTATTGACTCGGATTGTCGTGCCTATGTCCCGCCCGATTATCGCAACTCTTGCGTTGATCACGGTAGTGACGCACTGGAACAACTTCATGTGGCCGTTGATTGTGACAACCGGCCAGGACTGGGCAGTGATCACCGTGGCGACCTCGAGCCTGCAATCCCAATACACCAATAACTGGACGCTGGTCATGGCTGCCACCACGATTGCAATGGCACCGTTGATCCTCATATTTGCGCTCTTCAATCGTCGTATTGTCGATTCCATTGCGATCACGAGCTTTAAGTAGACCCCACCACAACACGAAAGGATGAAGCGATGACACATCTGCGAAAGCCGCTTCTTGCAGGAGTTCTGGGCATGGCATTGGCTCTGGCTGCCTGCAGCTCAGGAGGATCCGGTCAAAGCGGCGAAAGCGGGGGGACCGCTTCGAATTCAGGAGCTGCCACCACTGTGACCTTGAGGCTGTGGGACGAGGGGGCCGCCGGCGCCTACGAAGAATCACTCGCTGCATTTCACGAACAGAATCCTGACATAGCTGTGGAGATTTCCGTCGTCCCGTGGAGCGACTACTTCACCAAGTTGCGCACGGATATCGCTGCCGGCTCGATGGATGACCTGTTCTGGATTAACAACTCGTCTTATACGTCCTACGCCAAGAGCGGCAACATGGTCAATATCGACGAGACATTGGGCGCCGAAGCGCGCGACCAGTGGGATGCCAATGTTGTCAAGGCCTTCACCCTCGATGACACATTGTGGGGCGTGCCACAGCTGTCGGACGCTGGAATTGCGCTGTACTACAACAAGACTCTCCTCGATGAAGCTGGCGTGACACCGGATGACCTCGCCAATGCGAAATGGTCACCGCAGGGCGGCGACGACACACTGATCGACTTGCTCAAGAAGCTTACGAAGGATAACAGCGGCAACACTGCTGACTCAGCTGACTTCAACGCAGATTCGATCACCCAGTACGGCTACAACGCGGCTCAGGATCTCCAGGCAATCATGCTGCCCTTTATTGGCTCCAACGGCGGCACGTTCCAGAACGGTGACCAATTCACCTTCTCTGACGCCAGGACCACACAGGCCATGCAGTACGTTGTCGACCTGATTGCCAAGGAACACGTGGCTCCCTCGGCAGCCGATACGAACATGGACGGAGAATTCACTCGTAACCAGTTCCTCCAGGGCAACATGGCGATCTTCCAGTCCGGCCTGTACAACTTGGCCACCATTGCGGAAAGTGCCGATTTTGAGTGGGGGACAGCGCTTCTGCCGGAGGGTCCCGCAGGCCGTGTCTCTGTCACCAACGGCATCGTCGTTGCGGGCAATGCGAAGAGTGAGAACCCCGAGGCTGTTGCCGAGGTTCTGGAGTGGCTCGGTTCCCAGGAAGGCAACGAATATATCGGAAAGAACGGCACGAATCTGCCTGCGGTCACAGCGGCGCAGCAGGTCTACTTCGATTTCTGGAAGGACAAGGGGATCGACATTCAACCGTTCTTCGACGTTGTCGCCGATGGTGCGCCCACCATTGATCCGCCTGTAGGCGACAACTTCACGGCCGCGTCAGCCGCGTACACCGAAGTCCTTAACGAGGTCTTTCAGGGACGCGTTCCCGTCGCTGAGGGTATGAAGACAGCGGACGAGAAGGCGAACGCCGCCATGAACGGCGAATAAGACGTCTACCGCTTGCGCGGCCGTGAGGCAGTCGGTGCCTTACGGCCGCGTTTCAGTTGCGCCCCACCATTGGTTGATGCCTGAATCCACCGCATGCACGTCGATGGCCTGCAGTTCCTCGTCGCTGAAGTCAGTGGCGTCGAGTGCTCCGAGAGAATTCGACAATTGCTCCACGCTGGAAGCTCCGACCAATGCGGTGGTCACGGTGCGCGCTCCCTGATCTCGCAGCACCCACGCGATAGCCATTTGAGCCAGATCCTGTCCACGCTCATGAGCTATATCGTTGAGGGCGCGAATGTGATCGAGCGTCTCATCGGTAAAGAATTCGCGCGAAACTTTACCCACGCCGAGCCGTGAATTCTCAGGAATGCCGTCTAGGTACTTGTCGGTGAGCATTCCCTGCGCCAGAGGAGAAAAAGCGATGACGCCCATCTTCTGTTCAGCGGCAGTATCCAGCAGCGAGGGCTCGCCTTCTTCAACCCATCTGTTCAGCATCGAATACGACGGCTGATGAATCACGAGGGGAACGCCGAGTTCACGCATGATCGACTGTGCCTGAATGGTTGCGTGCGCACTGTAGGACGAAATCCCGACGTAGCGTGCTTTGCCCGATGCCACAACATCACGCAGCGCCATCATCGATTCTTCCAGGCGCGTTTCACCTTCAGGACGATGGTGGTAGAAGATGTCCACGTAATCGAGCCCCATACGGGTCAATGACTCATCCAGAGATGACAACAAGTAGTTGCGGGAGCCGCCCTGGCCATAGGGACCTTCCCACATCTCCCATCCCGCTTTCGTTGAAATGACGAGCTCGTGGCGATGTGCCCGCAAATCCTTCGCGAAGATCCTCCCGAAGTTCTCTTCCGTGCTCCCCGCTGGCGGACCGTAGTTATTGGCTATGTCGAAGTGGTAAATACCGTGATCGAATGCGAAGCGAATAATGTCACGCTGTGTCTGGAACGGGCGGTCGTCACCGAAGTTGTGCCACAGTCCCAGTGCAATGCGAGGGAGCTGCAAACCTGAGTCCGCGCAACGCGCGGTCGGCATGGTCGAATAACGGTCCGTCGAAGGCAGCCAGGGAGTACCGGTTGGAAGAAAATTCATCATGGTTCTATTGTCTCGCGCTGCTGGTCGCCTCGCGTGGATTCCGACATCTCAGGGACAGGATCTGACAGGAAGCGCAGTGGTGAACTAATCTGGAAGACGTGCTGAAAACTATGTCATCTTTCTTTGTCCGCACGTTGCGTGAAGATCCCGCCGACGCGGAAGTCACCTCTCATAAGCTCCTGGTGCGCGCTGGTTACATTCGACGTGCCGCACCCGGTATCTACACGTGGCTCCCGTTGGGCCTGCGAGTGGTGCGCAAGGTGGAGCAGGTTGTGCGTGAGGAAATGGACAGGATCGGTGCGCAGGAAGTGCTGTTCCCAGCTCTGCTTCCAGCCGACCCGTACAAGCAGTCCCACCGCTGGGAGGAATACGGCCCTACGCTCTTCAAGCTGCGTGACCGCAAAGAGGGGGACTATCTGCTTGCCCCCACTCACGAAGAGATGTTTACCCTGCTGGTCAAGGATATGTACTCCTCGTACAAAGATCTTCCCGTCACGCTGTACCAGATTCAGACCAAGTACCGTGACGAGGCTCGTCCTCGCGCCGGTCTGATCCGCGGACGCGAATTTATCATGAAAGATGCGTACTCTTTCGACCTTGACGATGACGGGCTGGATGCCTCCTACGACCTGGAACGTTCGGCATACGAAGCGATCTTCAAACGTCTGGACCTTGAATACGTCATCTGTTCGGCAATGTCCGGCGCAATGGGCGGATCACGCTCTGAAGAGTTCCTGCATCCGTGCACGATTGGCGAAGATACATTTGTGCGCTCTGCAGGTGGGTATGCGGCCAACGCGGAAGCTGTCAAGACACCGGCACCGGACCCGCTGCCAATCGAAGGTCAGCGCCAGGCAGTTGTCTATCCGACGCCGGATTCCACGACGATCGACGCGCTCGTGACGTTCGCGAACGACGAGCATCCGCGTGAGGATCGCCTGTGGGAAGCATCCGACACATTGAAGAACGTGGTAGTGGCGTTGACGCATCCTGATGACACGCGTGAAGTCGTGGTGATCGGTGTGCCAGGTGACCGAGAAGTCGATATGAAGCGCCTAGAGGCCGCTGTTTCACCGGCGCGCGTAGAGATCGCGACCGGCGAGGATCTGGCGCAGCATCCGGAGCTGGTCGCCGGTTACATCGGCCCTGACGTCCTGGGCCCCAATGCACGGGGCATTGAAAACCCTGTGCGCTACCTGCTCGATCCGCGCATCGTGGATGGCACCTCGTGGATCACAGGCGCCAATGAGGTCGAACGGCACGTCTTTGGCCTTGTCAAGGGGCGTGACTTTACTGCAGATGGCTGGATCGAAGCGGCCGAGGTACGCGAGGGCGACCCCGCACCTGACGGCTCCGGTCCGTTGCACCTGGAACGCGGCATCGAAATCGGCCATATTTTCCAGTTGGGACGCAAGTACGCCGAGGCGTTGGGCCTGACCGTTCTGGATGAGAACGGCAAATCCCGCATCGTCACGATGGGCTCCTACGGTATCGGCGTGTCTCGCGTGATGGCGGCCTTGGCTGAATCGACCAGCGATGAGAAGGGCTTGTCATGGCCCGCACACATCGCACCCTTCGATGTTCATGTCCTCGCCACGGGCAAGGGCGAGGAGATCTTCACGACGGCGCGCGATTTGGCCACTCAGTTGGATGCTGCAGGTCTCGATGTGCTCTACGATGACCGTCCGAAGATGTCGGCAGGTGTCAAGTTTGCTGACAGTGAGTTGATCGGCATTCCGATCACCCTCGTCGTTGGGCGTGGCCTGACTGACGGTGTCGTGGAAATCCGTACGAGAGCGACAGGTGAGCGCCATGAAGTTCCCGTGGACGAAGCGCTCATGCGTGTCAGTGAACTTCATCAAGACCTAATGAATCAGGGGCAATAATGGCAATTCGTGACATTCGCATAATCGGGGATCCCATCCTGCGTACGCCGTGCGAGGAGATCACGACGATTGATGACCACGTGAAGATGCTGGTCGAAGATTTGCTTGAGGGCGTTGATATGGAGGGGCGTGCGGGTCTCGCGGCCAACCAGATCGGCGTTGGTCTGCGTGCGTTCTCGTGGAACATCGATGGGGAAGTGGGCTACATCCTGAACCCCCGGATCGTCGAGTTGTCCAAAGACGAATATCAGGATGGCGATGAGGGTTGTCTGTCAGTTCCTGACTTGTTCTTCCCAACTGAGCGTGCCTGGTATGCCCGTGCCGAGGGGATTGACCTGGATGGCAAGCCGGTTGTCGTCGAAGGCGAGGAGCTGATGGGTCGGTGTATTCAACACGAATGCGACCACCTGGACGGCAAGATTTACATTGATCGCCTTGACCGCAAGAACCGTAAGGAAGCGATGCGCGCGATCCGCAAGATGGGTCTGTAGCTGATGCGTGAGCACGGTGACGCACTCTGCCTCAATCACGCCTTCTGGCAGGAGCAGGCATCACGTCACGCTCAGTCACCGTTTTACGACGTTGACACTCTGGTGAACGATCGCGCGAAGATTCCTGAGGCGATACGCTTGGATCGACCGTACCTGGAGGGCGCTGGCATCGAGGGCGGCGACGTCATCCACCTTCAATGCCATATCGGCACCGACACTGTGGGACTGGCACGCTTGGGGGCGCACCGTCTGGTTGGCCTTGATTTTTCCGAAGAATCCCTGGAGATTGCACGCGGCATTGCCGACCGAGCAGGCCTCCACATCGACTACGTGTGCTCGGATGTTTTGTCTGCCCATGAGGCGGTAGAGGAACGCTTCGACATTGTGTACACCTCGGAGGGTGCCCTTGCATGGGTGCCTGACATACGCCGGTGGGCTCATGTTGTCGCTTCCTTGCTGAAACCAGGCGGCACTCTGGTTGTACGTGACGTGCATCCTCTTGTGGGAACGTTGAAGGACCCGGTGCAATGTGACGCCCTCGAACTTCATTTCCCGTACTTTGAAACCCGTGAGGGAATCACATGGGACGACGACTCAAGCGAAGCCGACTACGCAGGCTCTTCTGTGACCCCAGGCAAGAACGCGACGGTGGAGTGGAACCACTCACTTGGGCAGATTGTCAATGCGCTCAGTGACGAGGGCGTCTTTGTTAAACGCCTTGACGAGATTGATGAGTTATTCTTCCCGATGTCGCCCGATATGAAACGGTGCGGACCCAGCAGCTGGAAGCTACCGGAATCCGCACCGACATGTGCCCTTCCTCTGTCATTCAGAATCGTGGCAACTGCAGATCTCACATCGTGTTGACGATCAGACCGATGTGCGTGTAGAAGTTCAGGCATCCGAATAGGCCGATTGCAACGCCGCATGCCAGCCACAGCCACATGACAGCGTTAAGAATGCCGCCTCCACGCGATTCAGATGTGCCTTCTTTATCAGCGCGGAACACGCCGATTGGGAACAGGACGCAGCCCAAACCGATGACAAAGAAGAACAGTGACATGAAGATCGCTTCGAACCACGGCCACTGTGCAAACCAACCGGAAATGGGCTCCTGCGGGGGAGCGGTGAAGAGTCGGTACATCACGCCGGCGAAGGCGATGCCCCACAGTCCCAATCCCAGTCCGCCGGCGAAAATCGACAGCGGCTTTGCGGCGTGGAGCAGTTCGCTCAGAGCCTTCTGTGAACGGGCAATGTGGTCACGCTGCTTCCAGAGATAGAAGCACGCGAACAGTAAGAGTGATCCAAAGCCCAGGCAGGTTTCACCGAAGATCACATTGTCGTAGGCGAAACCGCCAGCGGCCAGCGGCCACGTCGTCGTCATGTGCAAGCCGGTGGTTGTCAAGATCAAGCCAAGAGCACCGAACGCCATGGCGTATCCGTCGACCCGCACGGCAGTCTTGCCGGAGTTCGAGCGAACTTCCCTGAAGAACATCGCAAGCCCGATGAGCGCTGCACCGGCTGCGACTGCCATTAACGTGTTGTAGGTCGGCATGCTCGGCCAATCGATCATGCCGGGGCTTTCGACACCTCTGAAAAAGTCGTCCATCTATTCTTTTCTTTCCTCGACCCATGTCTCCACACAAAATGGAGCCGCGCCGTCTGCGCAGTGGGGACACTACGATGCTAACAGGCTTTCACGGCGTGGCACTGGAATAGTCGGCGTAGACGCGTCATAATGGGTGTAACGCCACGAATCAGCGTGTCTGTTTCCGGTTGAGAACGTAGGGGAAGACGATTCTCACGCGAAATGGAGGTCACGATGAGTAGGTCTTACACCCGTGGTGTACTTTTCGTGCACTCAACTCCGCCAGCGCTGTGTCCACACATCGAGTGGGCCGTTGGAACAGCGCTCGGACAGGAAGTGCACCTGCAGTGGACTGATCAGGATGCTGCACCCGGGATGGTACGCTCCGAATTCTCATGGGTAGGCCAGACCGGGTCTGGCGCCCGACTCGCGTCGGCACTTCGCGGCTGGGAACACCTGCGTTACGAAGTCACCGAGGAAGCCACCGCGATCACTGACGGTGGCCGCTGGTCTCACACGCCGTCACTGGGCATCTTCCACGCCCAAATGGACACGGCAGGCAACGTTGTCGTGCCGGAAGGAAGGATTCGCGCAGCCCTCGACGAATCACATTCCCCGACAGAGATGATCGACAAACTCAATCTTGCGCTCGGACAGGCGTGGGATGATGAGCTCGAACCATTCCGCTATGCCGGTGCCGGAGCTCCGGTGCGCTGGCTCAACCGCGTGGGGTAAGACATGGGATCGATCGGCGACCAGCTTGGCATCGACTTGACCGAACTCCTCGACATGGACGAACCGCCTCAGAGCGATCAGGAGGACAACGATACGGTCGGTGAAGCCGTCATGAACGCACTGCTGGAAGAAACCTCCATCGAACCAGACCGGATGCGCGCAGACCTGACACTCGAAGGTGACCTCGACCTGGACACCCTCGGACGCTACTCTGTGATCAGCCAAATCGAGCACGAACTCGGCATCACCTTGATCGACCGGGACGTGGATGCACTCACAACGGTCGAGGACCTGCTCAACCTAGCTCGCTCGACGTCCTGAACCGCACACGAGCCCTCCCGAACCCGATAGGCTGGATATGAGGAGGATCGGACATGACGATCAACGGCACGTTGACGCCCACCGCGCGGCGCGTCACGATTCCAACATGGGTGTGCAAAGTCGTCATGGCAATCACAGGCCTGATCATGGCGGCGTTCGTCTTCATCCACATGGTCGGCAACGTCAAGATCCTGACCGATCCTGCTCAGATGGATCACTATGCGCAGTGGCTGCGCACGATCGGTGAACCGGCTCTTCCGTATGGGTCCGTTTTGTGGATCCTGCGCGTGATCTTACTGTCGTGTGTTCTGCTGCATATCTGTGGCGCACTCATCTTGTGGCGCCGCGGCGCGTTGACCCACACGCCCGGTGTGCGCAGGCTGAAGCATCGCGGCTGGGCTGCAAAGCTCATGCTTCCGACCGGACTTGTCCTCATTGCCTTTATCGTGATCCATATCCTTGACCTCACCATTGGCACAGTGGTCGAATCGGCCGCTTTCCGCCATCCCGACTCTCGTTTCTACGCCGCTGCCAATGTGGTGGCATCGATGAGCAGGCCTGTCATGTTCGCGGCATATGTCATCGCCCTTATTGCGATAGGCCTTCACCTCAGCCACGGCATTGAGCGAGCCTGGCAGGATCTCGGTGGGCGCTCACCACGTATCGGCACCGTTGTGCGCATCGCTGGCTATGCGATCGCTTTGGCAGTTGTGATCGGAGACCTCACCGTCATCGCCGCTTCGCACATGGGAGCGATCAGCGTCGCCCTCGCGCTTCCGCTCGCTGCCGGACGCACGCATCTGCGCATTGACGAGGGCGCCCCTGTTGACGCCCATGAACCTGAAGTCGAACCCGAACGCATGTGGGACGAATTTGTCTCCCACGCGCGCCTCGTCTCACCCGGGAACAGGCGTACATTCAGGGTGGTTGTTGTGGGGACCGGTCTGGCGGGCGCCAGTGCCGCAGCGGCTCTGGCTGAACTGGGCTTTGGGGTAGATGCGATCACAACTCTGGATACGCCGCGACGCTCCCATTCAGTGGCAGCTCAAGGCGGTATCAATGCGGCGCGGGCACGACGAGTCGACTCGGACAGCGTGCAGCGGTTCGTCACCGACACGATTAAGGGCGGTGATTTCCGCGCCAGAGAGTCTGAAGTATGGAGACTGGGTATTGAATCGGCGCGCGTCATCGACCACATGAACGCGCTGGGTGTGCCGTTCGCCCGAGAATATGGCGGATCATTATCCACACGATCATTTGGCGGCGTGCAGGTTTCGCGAACGTACTACTCGCGAGGGCAGACGGGCCAGCAACTTCAGGTGGCAGCGTCCTCGTCCCTCATGCGTCAGGTGGCTGCAGGCCGCGTGACGTTATGGGTGCGCCACGAAATGCTCGACGTCGTCGTTGCTGACGGCCGGGCCGCCGGTGTGATCACGCGTGACATGATCACCGGACGCACCCGCTTCCATCCCGCACACGCAGTTGTGATTGCCACAGGCGGATACGGCAACGTCTACTACTATTCGACGCTGGCAAAGAACTGCTCGACAACAGGCATATGGCGAGCTCACCGTGCCGGCGCCGCCCTCGCTTCACCGAGCATGATCCAATTCCACCCCACCGCATTACCTGTCTCATTCCCGTGGCAATCCAAGACCACGCTCATGAGCGAATCTCTGCGTAACGACGGACGCATCTGGGTGCCACGCAGCCCTGGCGATGACCGAGACCCGAACGCCATTCCCGAAGAGGAACGCGACTACTACCTGGAGCGCAAGTACCCCGCGTTTGGAAACCTCACGCCTCGCGACATTGCCTCTCGCGCTGCGCGCGAGCAGATCGAATCGGGGCATGGGGTCGGTCCCGAACGAAACAGCGTGTACCTGGATTTTAGGGACGCACTGGAGCGGGTGGGCCGACGCGTCATCGCTGAGCGCTACGGCAACCTCCTTGACATGTACCTCGATGCAACAGGGGAGGACCCCTACACTCGCCCCATGCGCATCGCTCCCGGCGCGCATTTCACAATGGGTGGCTTGTGGGTCGACTTCCGCCTCATGACCACCATCCCGGGACTGTTTGCAGCCGGCGAGGCGAACGCGGCCTACCACGGGGCCAACCGTCTGGGAGCCAATTCCTTGCTTGCCGCCTGCGTCGATGGTGCTTTCACAATCCCGCGCACAGTACCCGACTATTTGGCAGGCATTTTAGGCCAGGAGTTGCTCTCCGTCGATGATTCCCGCGTGATCGCTGCCCGTGAGGGGGTCGAATCGCGACTGCAGGGCCTGCTCCACATCGATGGAGCTACTCCGACGGACAGTTTTGCCCGCAAGTTGGGCGATATCATGTACCAGGGGTGCGGCGTTGTGCGCAGTAAGGAGAGCCTGGAGGCTGCGCTCAGCGACATCGACGCACTCCAACAGCGCATGGGTGCCGACCTGCGTGTCAGTGGCGAGACAGGACACTTCAACACCGACTTGGTTGCAGCTGCCAGGCTTCAGGACAGCATTCAGATGGCCACACTCATGTGTGTGGACGCGTGGCATCGCGAGGAATCCTGCGGCGCGCACTTCAGAAGTGAATACCAGACGGAGCAGGGGGAGGCGCAGCGCCGCGACGACCAGTGGATGAACGTATCCGCCTGGACCACTGACGGGTGGCATGACCTGAGGACAGATGGCGCAGCTCCCTTGGCAATTACCTGCACTCACCACGCCGAAGAGCTGACGTTTACTACCGTCCCCCTGGCAACGAGGAACTACCAATGAAACTGATCGTCGACGTGTGGCGGCAAAAAGCCCCGGAAGCTGTCGGAACATTCCACTCCTACGAACTGGACGGGTGCGATGAACGCATGTCGATTCTGGAGCTCCTCGATCACCTCAACCGCAACCTGAGTTCCCGCGGCGTCGAGCCGGTTGCGTTTGATTCGGATTGCCGCGAAGGAATCTGCGGTGCATGCGGCATTCAAGTTGATGGAAGGCCCCACGGATTCAGTGAGAATCTGCCGGCTTGCATGCAGAGGGTCGGCGCTCATGCCGATGGCACGCATGTGCGCCTGGAACCGTTGCGATCGGGCGCCTTTCCAGTGATCCGTGACCTTGTGGTAGATCGCAGTGTCCTCGACCGGATCACGATGGCGGGAGGATTTGCTTCCGTTGATACCGGTCTGGCTCCTGATGCGGACGCGATTCCGATTCGTCATCAAGATGCCGAAGGTGCACTTGACCTGGCCGCGTGTATCGGCTGCGGCGCGTGTGTTGCGGCGTGTCCGAACGGCTCAGCCGCGTTGTATGCGGGTGCACGGATGGGTCACCTGGCAGCGTTGAACATTCCGGGGTTGGAGCGGGCAGAGCGTGCCCGGCGCATGAATGAGGCGATGGATCAGTACTTTGGCTCGTGTTCTGGCTACGGCGAATGCATCAGAGTGTGTCCTGCGAATATTCCTTTCGACGTTGTTGCCGTTGCCTCACATGAACGTCTCAGGGCACTATGGTCGAGGTGGCCTCAGCCTCGCTAAAGCACCACTACTATAGACATTGAGATGAGATGCCCGACGATGGGCTGACATGAACGGAGGATATTGTGGGAAATCGGTCCGAAGAAGATCTTTTGGGAAGTCGCGACGTTCCGCAGGAAGCCTACTGGGGTATCCACTCCTTGCGCGCGCAGGAAAACTACCAGATTTCCGGTAGGACGATCAATGAAGTGCCTGAGCTGATTCGGGCATTCGCTCAGGTCAAGAAAGCCGCCGCGCTGGCGAATAAGGATTTGCGAGTGCTCAAGCCCGCCACGGCAGATGCAATTGTGCAGGCCTGCGATGCCATCATCGACGAGGGCGCGTGCCTCGACCAGTTCCCGATCGACCAGTTCCAGGGTGGTGCGGGCACATCGGTGAATATGAACGCCAACGAGGTGATCGCCAATCTCGCTCTCGAGATGACCGGTCAGGAGCGAGGGCGCTATGATCTGATTAATCCCAACGACGATGTCAACCACTCCCAGTCCACCAACGACACGTATCCCACAGCTTTTCGACTGGCCGCCTACGAGAAGGTCGACCAGCTGCGGCACGCCGTGAATGATCTGGCCGACGCGTTTGAGCGCCTCGGTGCCCGCTATCAGCATGTCCTCACTATGGGGCGCACACAGTTGCAGGATGCCGTCCCCATGACGATTGGTCAGGAAATGACCGCGTTCGGCGTGACTTTGCGTGAAGAGGACCCACGTCTGGTCAACGTAGCCAACCTGCTTCTGGAAACAAACCTGGGCGCCACTGCGATTGGCACTGGGCTCAATACGCCTCCGGGCTACCAGAAGGCAGTGGTCGCTCATCTGCGTGAGATCACGGGCCTGGACGTGACAGCCTCCGAAGACTTGATCGAAGCGACATCGGATGCCGGGGCGTATATCTCCATGCATGCCACGATGAAGCGCACCGCTGGCAAGCTGTCCAAGATCTGCAACGACCTGCGTCTGCTCTCATCGGGTCCGCGAGCCGGCTTGAACGAGATCAACCTTCCGCAAAGGGCTGCCGGATCCTCAATCATGCCCGCGAAGGTCAACCCGGTGATACCCGAGGTGGTCAACCAAGTCTGCTTCAAAGTCATCGGCAACGATGTGACGGTCACGATGGCAGCCGAGGCCGGCCAGCTTCAGCTCAACGTCATGGAACCGGTGATCGCCCAGTGCATGTTTGAATCGGCCACGTTGCTCACCCACGCATGTGACACGCTGCGTGAAAAGTGTGTGGACGGTATCACCGTCAACGAAGAAAACTGCCGAAACATGGTGATGAATTCGATCGGTATCGTCACCTATTTCAACGATGTCATCGGGCATCATGCCGGTGACGTGGTGGGTAAACGAGCTGCGGCAGAAAACAAGAACGTCGGTGATCTGATCGTTGAGATGGGCTTCCTGTCTCAGGAACAGGTCGATGAGATCCTGTCTCCGGAGAACCTGGCGAACCCGCAGTATCGTGGCGCCAAGATCAGCGATGATCCTGAAACCCCCAAGCAGGCGTCAAGTAAGCACTAGCGCGTAATTCTGCCAATTGCAGACACACGAAGACGCCCTCGTCACTCTCACTGAGTAGCGATGAGGGCGTCTCCACGTCTGCGTTCACATCTTATTCGTCTGAAGCTGCAGCCTCATCGGCACCGATGCGCACATTGTGCAGCTGGTACTTCTCGATGGCCTGTTCGACGACTGCGCGGTCAACCTGGTTTTGATCGGCCAGTGCCTGCAGCGTGCGCACCACCATTGATTCTGCATCGATGTGGAAGTAGCGTCGTGCTGCGCGGCGCGTGTCGGAGATGCCGAAGCCGTCTGCGCCCAACGTGTACAGGTAGCCGGGAACCCACGGACGGATCTGATCAATGATCAGGGCATCGTAATCGGACGTGCCAATGAAGGGGCCTTCAGAGCCCGACAACTTGGTTGTCAGGTAGGCGTAGCGCGGATCCTCATTCGGATGCAGGAAGTTGTGCTCGTCAGCTTCCACGCCATCGCGACGCAGTTCGTTCCATGACGTCACCGACCACACGGCGGCGTCCACGCCCCAGTCCTCGGCCAGGAGCTTGCGGGCCTCACGTGCCCACGGCACCGCCACACCTGATGCCAAAAGCTGAGCCTTCGGGCCCTGCCCTGTATGGTCATCAACCTTGTAGATGCCCTTGATAATGCCGTCCACGTCCACATTTTCAGGTTCTGCGGGCTGATGAATCGGCTCGTTGTACACCGTCAGGTAATACATGACATTCGGGTCACGCGTATCCGAGGGATCGTGCTCGCAGAACATGCGCTTAATGCCATCCCACATGATGTAACGGATTTCGTAGGCGTAGGCGGGGTCGTACAGCACGAAACCGTGGTTGGCTGCACCCAGGATCGGGGAATGGCCGTCCAAATGCTGAAGACCCTCGCCGGTCAGGGTGGTACGTCCAGCTGTCGCGCCCACGACGAAGCCACGAGTCAGCTGGTCGGCAGCAGCCCAGAACTGGTCGCCGGTGCGCTGGAAACCGAACATCGAGTAGAAGATGTAGAACGGAATCATCGGCAGGTTGTGCGTCGCATACGAGGTGCCCACGACCTGCAAGGCAGCCGCAGATCCAGCCTCGGTAATACCGGTGTGCATCACCTGCCCCTGTTCGGATTCCTTGTAGGACAGCATCATGTCCGCGTCCACGGCAGTGTAATTCTGACCGTGCGTGTTGAAGATCCTGGCTGACGGGAAGATAGCGTCCAGACCGAACGTGCGTGCCTCATCGGGAATGATCGGCACGATGTGCCGACCAATATTCTTATCACGAAGCAGGTCTTTGAGCAGTCGGACCAGTGCCATTGTCGTGGCCACTTCGAGTTTTCCTGAGCCCTTCGACAAAGCCTCGAACGGCTTCATCGCAGGTTCAGGCAGGTGTGCATCGTCATGGGCACGACGCTCAGGCAGGTATCCGCCCAGCTTCTCCCGACGCTCCTTCATGTACAGCAACGCAGGATCGTCTGCCGGTGGCATGTAATACGGCGGCTTGTACGGATCTTTCTCGAGCTCCTCGTCGCTGATCGGGATCTGCAGACGGTCACGCAGCGCCTTCGCATCCTCCAGAGTCAGCTTCTTCATCTGGTGCGTCGAGTTGCGTCCTGCAAAATGCGTGCCGAGCGCGTATCCCTTAATGGTGTGCGCCAGGATGACGGTAGGCTGTCCGGTGTGCTCCATCGCAGCCTTGTAGGCGGCGTACACCTTGCGGTAGTCATGGCCACCTCGGCCCAGAGCCCAGATCTGCTCATCGGTCCAGTCCTTCACGAGCGCCTTGGTTCGCGGATCACGTCCGAAGAAGTGTTCACGAACGTATGCACCATCTTTGGCCTTGAACGTCTGGTAGTCACCGTCGAGGGTCTCATCCATCAGGTGAACGAGGGCATTGTCCTTATCTGCTGCCAGCAACTGATCCCAGCCGCGTCCCCAGATCACCTTGATGACGTTCCAGCCGGCGCCCTTGAAGAAGGCTTCGAGTTCCTGAATGATCTTGCCATTGCCACGTACAGGCCCGTCGAGGCGCTGCAAGTTGGCGTTGACGACGAAGGTGAGGTTATCCAGGCCCTGCTGTGCGGCGAGCTGCAGCATGCCGCGCGCTTCCGGCTCGTCCATCTCGCCGTCACCCAGGAATGCCCAGGTGTGCTGCTGAGAAGTGTCCTTGATGCCGCGCAACTGTAGGTAGCGGTCAAACCACGCCTGGTAGATTGCCTCGGCCGGTCCAAGTCCCAGTGACACGGTGGGGTATTCCCAAAAGTTGGGCATTTGGCGTGGGTGGGGGTAGGAAGGTAGTCCGCCGTCCACACTGACCTGCTGACGGAATCCGTCCATCTCTTCTTCGGTCAGGCGGCCTTCGAGGAATGCGCGTGCGTAAGGGCCGGGGGAGGCGTGTCCCTGGAAGAAGATGTGGTCGCCGCCGCCCGGGTGGTCTTTGCCGCGGAAGAAGTGGTTGAGACCCACTTCGTACAGGGTAGCGACTGATGCGTAAGAGGAGATGTGGCCGCCTACTCCGACACCGGGGCGCTGAGCGCGCGTGACCTGAACGGCGGCATTCCACCTGATCCAGCGGCGGTACTGACGCTCCATCGCTTCATCGCCGGGGAAGTAGGGTTCCTGGTCAACGGGGATCGTGTTGACGTAGGGCGTGGTGTATTCCTGAGGCAGCTGCACATCGCGTTTGCGAGCCTCGTCCATCATGTGCAGCAGGATGTAGCGTGCGCGAGGTCCGCCTTTTTCATCGATCAGGCTGGTGAGCGAGTCGATCCATTCCTGGGTTTCGTCAGGATCGTTGTCCGGAATTTGACTGAGCAATCCGTTGATGACGGGATGCTTTTGGTTTGTGCTCACAGATACCCCTTTTTATCTCGTGCTGACAGACCTGTAGGTCGCCAATGTCCTGGTGGTTCTATTCTCACCCGAAAGTCCCAGATTTGCGACTTCTTTAGGGCTTAAGACCCATGAGAATCGCCTCAATTTTGATTCATTGACGAGGGTGACGCCTTCCGACCGTACTCGCAGGTCCCGTCAAGCCACATCGGCGGCGACTTTCGGCGCAAATATTCTTCCCAGGTGCAGATCTGCTCTACTATAGTGCCGTTAGATAGTTCACGAGCCCAGCGGGTTCGCGTGTGGAAGGTGGTTACACAACGTGGCGATCAGCCTCGGATTCACCCAAAATCAGGTTGTCCAGGAATTCTACGTAGACGATGACAGCGATGAAGCTGTTCGCGATGCTGTTGCACGCGAGACTGGTCACGAACTGGTCGATGTCGATTATGGCGACGTTGTCGACGGCGCACTGGTATGGTGGCGCGCTGACGACGCTGAAGAGGAAGACCTCGGTGACGTTCTGGTCGATGTTGCGTCAAACCTTGACGACGGCGGCATGATCTGGGTTCTTTTCCCCAAGCCTTCTGATCCGAACACTGTGCCCGTGGCGGACATTGCCGAAGCAGCCAGTGTGGCAGGTCTTCATTCTACGTCCGCGTTCTCAATGGGGGACACGTGGACCGGAATCTGCGTCACGGCTCGTCCGCGCGCACACCGGTAAGACATCTCACGCACGTCTCAAGTGCGTCTGCGTACCTGTGTGCGTTAAAGTATCCCTCGTGCCACGTCAGTGGCACGTGTCGGGCCTGTAGCTCAGTTGGCCAGAGCGCTGCGTTTACACCGCAGAGGTCGTCGGTTCGAGACCGGCCGGGCCCACCGTTAAAGCGCCAGTAGCGCGCGTACCACAGTCATGACACCGTGATCAATATTTGACGGCGCGCGGTATCGGGCTCGTGCTGTCACATCCGGATGAGCGTTAGCCATCGCGTACGAATAGTCGGCATGGTCGAAGAGCTCCAGGTCGTTCAGGAAGTCGCCAAACACAACCGTGTGCTCCGGACCGATCCCCAGCGATTCCTGCAGGGCAGTCAACCCTCGTCCTTTATTCGCCACAGGATTCATCATATCGACCCAGTGGCGCGAAGATTCTGCCACCTGATGCGATTGACGCAAGTGGGGAACCTGATCATCAACGAAGGCAGAAATATCCGTGAAGTCATACGTTGCGAGTTTCAGGACGTTATCGTGCGCCGCGGCCTGCTTCAAGTCGTCGACGACTTCCAGTTGTGCATAGTATTTGTGGGCTTCAGCGTAAAACTCGGCATCTGTGCGTTCAACGTACGCGCTGTTCTGCCCGCACACGACCAGACCGAGGTTGTAGCTTCCGTCAGAGCTCACACGCCGCGTCACATCGATCATTTCATTGACTGTCGGCATGTCGATGCAAGTGGTCGACACAACCTGCCCGTGGAACGTGACGATGGAGCCATTTTCAGCAATGTAGGAGTGACCGGCGTCTGTGCCGGAAAACATGGTGTCGAGGGTGGCGAGCTGACGGCCTGACGCGGGCACGAACGCAATGTCACGTACAGCCAGTTCATGCATGAGCGGCCAGAACTCGTCCGGTAGATTCGAGTTGCCATCCAGCAGCGTCCCGTCCATGTCGCTGGCGATCAGTCGAATGTCAATTGGCCCATCGGGCAGTGTCATCATGGGCGTATCGTTCACGTCGGCTCTCCGTTCTTGTCCGGTCATGACTGTATCATCGACCGGCCTCCCGCACGGGTCACCCTCGTCAATTCACTCCTTCATGCGCGTCGCGTGACGACGCTGCACATAGCAGATCGACAGATAGATGCCATACATGCCGAAAACAACAGTCAGGACGACAAACCAGCGCCAAGTCAGGTAGGCCATCAGAGCCCAAAAAGCGGCGAACGCAAACGTCCATATAACCTGCGCACCCAGTGGCAGCTTCTTCGTCGCCAAGAGAGGCGCGACGGGCAGTTGATTCGAATTTTCGCGTCGAGACATGGCATCCTCACCTAGTAGCGAATGAAAGGTACGTTATCCGCCTGTTCGACCGAAGTCAAGAGTAAATAGAGCATCGCCCTGAGTTTATTTCCTGCGCCGCTCCCGCACGCGCACAGATATCTGAACGGGGGAGCCGGCGAAACCGAAGTCCTCACGCAGACGCCTCTCAATGAAACGTCGATATCCGGGGTCGAGGAAACCGGTCGTGAAGAGCACGAAGCGTGGGGGAGCGGATGACACCTGCGTTCCGAACAGGATCCTGGGCTGTTTGCCACCGCGCAGCGGATGCGGGTGTGCGGCCACAAGCTGCCCCAGAAAAGCGTTCAGCTTACCTGTCGAGATTCGTGTTTCCCACCCGGCAAGAGCCGTATCCAACGCCTGCACGATTCTGTTCGTATGCCACGTCGTTGCCGCCGAAATATTGATGCGCGGCGCCCACGCGACCTGCACGAGTTCGCGTTCGAGTTCAGATTTGAGTTCCTTTTGGCGTTCCTCGTCCACCAGGTCCCACTTGTTGTTGACGATCACGAGTGCCCGCCCGGCATCAACAACCTGCTGCACGACGCGCACGTCCTGCTCGGTCAATACTTCCGAGGCATCAAAAAGGACGAGGGCGACCTCGGCTTTTTCAATCGCAGCCTGTGTTCTGATCGACGCGTAGAAATCAGCTCCCGTTGTTCGGTGCATTTTGCGGCGCACACCGGCCGTATCCACAAATTGCCACTGGCGGTCGCCCAAAGTGACGATCTCATCGACCGGGTCACGCGTAGTGCCAGCTGTTGAGTCTACGACGACGCGCTCATGTCCAACGAGCGCATTGAGCAGTGAGGACTTGCCGACGTTCGGTCGTCCCACCAGAGCCACGCGGCGAATGTTGGGATCGCGTGGTTGACCGGCTCGTGCCGAGCGCTCAGGGAGAACTGCCAGCACTCGATCCAGCAGGTCACCCGTGCCTCGACCGTGCAAAGCGGAGATGGCGTATGGTTCGCCCATACCCAAACCCCACAGGTAGGCAGCGTCTGCTTCCTGCATGGCGGAATCCACCTTGTTAGCCGCCAGAATGACCGGCTTGCCGCTGCGGCGCAGCAACTCCACGATACGTTCATCAGTGGTGGTAATTCCCACCGTCGCGTCGACCACCAGCAGCACTGCATCTGACAGGTCGATCGCCACCTCGGCCTGGTCGGCCACATTGCGATCCAGTCCGCGCACGTCGACTTCCCAGCCGCCCGTGTCAACGACGAGGAATTCGCGACCAGCCCATTCGGCCTGGTAGGTGACACGGTCACGTGTGACACCCGGCGTGTCCTGCACAACCGCTTCGCGACGCCCCAGGATACGGTTCACCAGCGTGGACTTGCCGACGTTGGGTCGCCCGATCACAGCAAGGACCGGTAAGCCGTCCATCTCAGTGCTGGAGGGCAGGTCGCCCTCGTGATCGTCAAGGATCTGCAAGTCGGATTCACTGAGCTCATAGTTGTCCAGTGACGACCGCATCGAGCGTGCGCGGGCTTCACCTGTGTCAATATCCTGCTCTTCGCTCACGTTTGTCATCCTCGCTTGCGGGGTTCACTGTATTCCAGCACTTCGCGTGCAACCGGCACGTCATTGTATCGGTGATAGACATGATCTATCTCCTGATACCACTCGGCACCCTTCCCGGTGATCAGGACGATGTCATTCGCACTGGCGTCCTGAATCGCGCACCGTACCGCATCCCGGCGGCACGTTGTAACCTCCGTGACGTTGGTCAGGTCGGGACGCACGTTGCGGATTCCCTCCATCAGCTCGGCGCGAATTGCCGCCGCGTCCTCGGTTCGGGGGTTCTCATCTGTCACCCACAACACGTCCGCGTGTCTCGCCGCAACTTCAGCCAGCGGTATGCGTTTGGAGGCATCCCGGTCACCGTCCGTGCCAAAGACCAGGACGACGCGGCCGCCAGCCAGTTCGCGCGCATCCTTGAGAATCCATTCCAGAGCTTCGGGGGTGTGCGCGTAATCAACGATCACGAGCGGCTGATCGTCACAGTCCGGATTGATTTTCTCCATACGCCCAGGAACCTGCGGTGCCCGCTCGAGGGCAGTGACCGCCTGATCTGAATCCGCACCCACTGCCGTCGCCGCTGCGATTGCCACAGCGCAGTTTTGCACGTTCACTTCTCCGAGTACCGGGCTGTGAACCTGGTGGGTGTGCCCCGCCGGATCGGTCAGGGAGAAAACGGTTTGTGCGGTCTGCGGATCCGGATGAATATCACTGACGTGCCAGTCTGCCTGTTGCGAGCTCAAGGCCGCAACAGTCGTGATCGGGATCGTGGCCTCACGTGCCAGTCGCTGGCCCCATTCATCGTCCACGCACACGATTCCACGCAGGGCATGCTCGGGCGTGAACAGGGATGCTTTGGCCTGGAAGTAGTGCTCCATGTCGTGATAGAAGTCCAGGTGATCGTGCTGCAGATTCGTAAAAATGGCGACGTCAAAGACAATGCCGTCAACACGATTCAAGCTCAATGCATGAGAGGACACTTCGATGACCGCATTGTCAGCGCCTTGTTGCTGTGCGCAGGCAAGAAAGCGATGCAGGACCGGTGCCTCGTTCGTGGTGCGCGTCGCCAAGATCGTCATGTCACCGATGCGGGTTTCCACGGTGCCGCACAGCGCAGGAACATCGTGTATGGCGCCCAACGCGGCGCTGACCAGATAGGTTGTGGTGGTCTTTCCGTTTGTGCCGGTCACTGCTGCGGTCGTCAGTGACTGATCGGGGTTTCCGACCACTCGTGCAGATACGAACGCTGCCGCCTGGCGAGGGTCGTCGACAACTGCAATAGGGACGCTCGCGCCACTGTCACGCAGGATCCGCGCACCTTTCTCATCAGTGATGACGCCGGCCGCGCCAGCCTCAAGCGCACCTGCGGCAAATTCGGCGCCGTGGTGGGAGTATCCGGGGATTGCCACGAACACCCATCCGGCATCAATGTCGCTGGAAGAGACCGTCACGCCAGTGACGGGACAGTTGGCCTTGTCTTCATTCACCCATTGATGAACATCGAGGTCGCGGACCAGTTCACGAAAAGTAATCGCTGATGTGCGAGGACGCAGTTCATTAATGGTAGTCATGGCGCACACTTTACTACTCGGGCGCGCCCCAATGCCTCAACTCGCGCGCGCTCTTACAATCGAGACATGTTTAACCTCACGCGATCCCAGGCACGTCAGCGTGCTCAGACAGTCTCAGTGTCCCACATTGACGTGACGGTGGATCTGACGCGTGCAGGTGATCTTGACGAGACACATTATCCTGTCACCTCTGTGTTCACAATGACGCTCAACCGTCCCTCAACATTTGTTGACGTGGTGGGAACGGTGGACGAGGTTCTGGTCGATGACGCTCCGCATGCGTTCCACCATGACGGATCTCGCCTTGACCTTGATGACCTTCCAATATCACGTCCGATCACGCTCACCGTGCGCGCCCACTGCAGCTTTTCACGCACAGGGGAGGGGCTCCACCGCTATCTCGATCCTGAAGATCACCGCATCTACCTGTACACACAGTTTGAGCCCACCGATGCGCGCAGGGCCTGGCCGTGTATGGATCAGCCCGATATCAAGCCGCGCTGGACCTTCCACGTCCTCGCGCCGAAAGAATGGACTGTCACGTCCAACGGCATCGACACACCGACGGATGCCGGCACCTTCATTCGGCACGACTTTTCCACCACACCACCTCTGTCCTCCTACATCACCGCAGTTGTTGCAGGCCAGTGGGCCGTAGTTGACGGCGGTACCTGGGAAGGTGGAGCCGGCGACGGCACACATGTCGCGATCCCGCTGCGTCTGATGTGTCGCGCCGCCCTCGCGCCTTTCATGGACGACGACGATATTCTGACTGTCACCCGACAGGGCCTCAACTTTTATCATCAGCACTACGGTGTGACATTTCCGTGGGGATCCTACGATCAGGTGTTCGTGCCTGAATACAACCTTGGCGCAATGGAGAATCCCGGGTGCGTCACGTTCAACGAACATCTCCTGTCGCGCGACACCCCCACATTCGCGCAGCGTCAGCACCGTGCCAACACGATCCTTCACGAAATGTGCCACATGTGGTTCGGTGATCTCGTCACGCCCGCATGGTGGGATGACCTGTGGCTCAAAGAATCCTTTGCTGACCACCAGGGCACCAACACGGCTGCTCACGCCACCGCCTACACAGGGGAGTGGACGTCATTCGCCATTGGCCGCAAAGCCTGGGCCTACGAGCAGGACCAGTATCCAACCACCCACCCCATCGCTGCAGATATCCCGGACGTGGAGGCAGCCAAGAACAATTTCGACGGCATCACCTACGCCAAGGGTGCAGCCGTTCTCAGACAACTGTTCGCCGCCCTTGGTGAGGACGCGTTTTTTGCCGGTGCACGACTCTACTTCACCCGCCACGCCAACGGTGCGACGAAGCTGACCGACCTTCTGAAAGCCCTGGAAGAAACGTCCGGGAAGGATCTGACTGAGTGGAGCAGGCTATGGCTGGAAACCAGCGGCCCATCCAGGCTCTCCGTCGACGTGCAATTCGACCATTCGGGCCGTCTTTCCCGCTTCGACCTGGTCCAGGACCGCCTCGTTCGTCCACACACACTTGAGGTATCCACGTGGGCGATTGACGAGGGAGCCCTGAGGCGCACCCACACCTATAGCCTGCATACTGAGGCCGCCCGTATCCGCATCACAGACGACACACTTTCACGCGGGGAATGCGATTTGATCGTGTTGAACGACCACGATCTAACGTATGCGATCTGCAGGTTTGATGCGCACAGCGCGGACACGGCATTGGCTTACATCGGAACCTGCCCTGATCCGCTCACGCGCGCCGTTGTGTGGGCGAACCTATGGAATATGGTGCGCGATGGGCTCATGCGCGCAGACCGCTATGTTCGCGCAGTACTCACGCAGGCACTCACCGAAGATCACGACGCGGTTGTGGACAGACTGCTGTCCAGTGTTCAGTACGCCATCGCGCATTACTGCCCGCGCTCACAACGTGCAGCATTGCACGAACAGGTCGTCGCCACTGCACTCGACATCCTCTCACACACCACTACCGTGGACCACCAGCGTCTGTGGCTCGGAGCGTTGCTCAGCTCAGCACCCTGGTGCCCCTTGTCACCTGCAGCGACCAGCACGATCACAGCCGTGGCGGGCCGGCACAGTATTCATGGACTGGAAATCGGTCCCGAACTTGCCTGGCGTGCACGCCGCGCGCTTGCTGCGCGCGGCGATGTCGACCGCGCTCGCCTCGACCAGTGGCTGGACAACGAACGCACAGGGGAGACTACCATTTTCCACGCTCGCGCTGTGGCTGCTCTGCCCACAGCCACTATCCGTGAACAGTCATGGAAACGAGTTCTCACCGGGGACATTTCCAACGAGGAAACCTCAGCGATCCTCTTCGGCCTGGCGGAGTCCACGTGGGAGGGCGATGAGCTCGACCGTGAGTTCTTCGCGCACCTCGCTGATTTTTGGGCCACCCACTCCATCGGCATGGGTATTCGCTTCGTGCGTGCTGGCGCTCCACATCACGTCGACTGCGATGATCCGGATGCGGTAGCCACCCTCGTCAATGAATATGAACAATGGCTGGAGGGCAATACGGATGCACCTGCTGCCCTGCGACGGCTCGTAATCGAGAACTTTGACGACGTTCAGCGTGCTCAACGCGTCCAGGAACTTTGGGAGGAGACGCTATGAGCACTGCCTCGCCCCGAAAGGACCCTGCCGCATCGATGTCGCAGCTCAACCAGCTTCTTCGCAATCCGCTCGATGCTGCCTACCACGCATACGCAGCCGATCCGAATGCCCGCCGATCCGGCCCGGCAATGCGCGTCCTCGTCATCATCATGGCGATCGCGCTGGGGATCGCCTCCGGAATCGCAGTGCGATACTTACGCGCCCCCGCTGATACGACAGTGCGAAACTCATTGACCTCGCGCATCGAAACCGTCCAGACGCAGGTTGACTCGCTCAGCCAGGAAGTGTCCGACCTGTCCTCCACGATGCGCTCAGCTGCCGATATCGCCCCGACATCTGCACCGCAACTGGAGGCAAGCGTGGCGATGGCCAGCGCGGCTCACTCCGTGCACGGACCGGGTCTGACTGTTGCCCTCAGCGACGCCACAGATTCCAAAACTGAACGACCCCAGGCGGTTGTGCGCGATCAGGACTTGCGAATGGTGGTCAATGCCATGTGGGCGGGCGGAGCTGAAGCCATTGACGTCAACGGCATTCGCATCGGGTCGGGCACCTTCATCCGCACCGCAGGTTCAACGATCCTGGTCAACACCACGGCCATCCAGTCTCCCTACGTCATCAATGCCATCGGAGACGGGTCGGATCTGTCGGTGGCACTGGTGCGTGGCGGCACCGGTGATTATCTGTCTACCGCCCAGTCAGCTCGAGGTATACAGATCACGACACGGGCCGCAAACTCCATTGAGATGCAGGGCGTTGATCAGCGCTCGACGCGCTACGCTGAAACTCGAGATGGTGCTGGAGGCTAAACATGATTGCTGTCCTTGGACTGATTGCAGGAATCGTCATTGGATTCATGGTCGATCCCACGATCCCGGTGTGGATTCAGCCATTCCTTCCCGTTGCCGTTGTCGCTGGGCTTGACGCTCTTTTCGGCGCCGGGCGCGCGTGGCTCGAAGGTGTCTTCTCCGACCGTGTCTTCATCATGTCGTTCTTCTGGAATGTCCTCGTAGCCTGTCTGTTGGTATTCCTAGGACAGCAGCTCGGCGTCGGATCCGCCATGACGACCGCTGTCGTCGTCGTTCTCGGTATCCGTATCTTCTCCAACGCCGCGTCCATCCGTCGTCTTATTTTCAAGGCGTAGGTGCACGACAATGGCACGTAATTCTGCGAACAAACCCCAGATATCGCGCGGTTCACGGCTGCGAGAGGCTCTTTTGGCCAGTCCGAGGCCGATCCATATTCTTCTTGTCGTCATCTGCATGATGCTCGGTATCGCATTGGTAACTCAGGTGCGCGCCCAGCGTGCCGACCCGCTCGACCAGATGACCGAGCAAGACCTGGTGGTGCTGCTCGATGAGCTGTCTGGACGCGAGGAAACACTGCGCGGCGAGAAGGCTGAGCTCGAGTCTGAGCTGGCTGACCTGGAGAATGCTGTCTCCCAGCAGCAGGCTGCCGACGAAGCGGCCCGCAAGAGTGTCGAGCAGGCACGTATCAATGCCGGAACGGTCCCTGTTGAAGGCGAAGGCCTCACCATGATCGTTACCGATCCGCAGGGAGGTGTCAATGCAGTCCAGTTCGTCATGACCCTTGGGGAACTGCGCAACGCCGGAGCTGAAGCTGTGAGCATCAACGGTATCCGTGCCAACGCGCAGACCTGGTTTTCCATGTCGGATGTGGGCATCATCATGAACGGTCAGGTGATCCACTCGCCCTACCAGTGGAAAGTGATTGGAGATTCGGACACGATTGCCACTGCACTGGAGATTTCTGCAGGTGCGGCTTGGCAGATGCGTTCCAAGAATGCGGACGTGGAGATCATCAAATCCCAGCAAGTCGTGATCGATGAAGTTGCTCCTACTCCGATCCCTCAATATGCGGCAGAAAAATAGAGGCGTGACATAATTGTTATCAATGAAACAGCAATGCGCCGGCGTACCTTTTTTGCGTACACTGGGGTGCATCTGAATTCCGGTGTACTCGCGGAAGAGGGAAATGATGGAAGATCACAGTGACTTTGACCCGACGGCAACCTCGGTCTTCGGCCTGCCAGGCTCGGAGGAAGAAGAGGAAACTGCTCAACCGCTGCCGTTGTCTGCTCGCGACCGCGAGGCAGTCGAGGCCCTTCCTGCCGGTTCCGCACTGCTCATCGTTCAGCGTGGCCCGAACTCCGGTGCGCGCTTCCTGCTCGATCCAGGCACAACTAACGCCGGACGCTCACCCAAGTCGGACATTTTTCTTGACGACGTGACTGTGTCCCGCAAACATTGCCAGTTCATCGCACAGGACGGTGGCTACATTGTCCGCGATTCAGGCTCCCTGAACGGCACTTATGTCAATCGTGAACGTGTCGATGAGGCACATCTGCAAGAAGGCGATGAAGTCCAGATCGGCAAGTACCGCATGACCTACCAGCCGTCCCCGCAGCAGGCATGAACACTGCCCACGCATACGCACTCGAGGAGAATCCACAACAGGGACAGTGGCCACGTGGCTTGAGTGCAGAGCCGACAATGGCCATCGGCCAGGTCACAGAAGCTCTGCAAAAAGAGTTCCCCACCGTCTCAGTGTCAAAGATTCGTTTTCTGGAGGATCAGGGACTCATCTGTCCGAGCCGTACGAGTGCGGGTTACCGAAAGTTTTCCGAGTCCGACCGTGAGCGACTGCGCTATATCCTGCGGCGCCAGCGCGATTCCTATTCGCCCCTCAATGCCATTCGCGATGAGCTGCGGGCATTGGACGCCGGCCATGACGTGGATCCTGCTCCGAGCGCACGCATTGTTGCTTCCGATGGGGAAGTGGTTGTCCCTGCGAACCAGTCAACGATTTCCACGCGTGACTTGGCTGATCTGACAGGCGCCACTGTCGAGACTCTTGAACGCTACACTGCACTCGGATTGATCGCTCCAGACATTGCTGGCTATTTTCCATCTCGCACGGTTCACGTCGTGCACCTGCTGGTGGCCCTTGAAGCTGAGGGCATGAATGCGAGGATCTTGCGTTCTGTGCGCACAGGTGCCGAGCGCAGTGCGGATGTGATTGATCAAGTCGTGTCCTCACAGCTGTCACGCCAACGCGCCACCGATCGTGAGCGTGCACACGCACGCTCAATGGAATTTGGTGAAAAGCTCGCTGACCTGCACCGGGAACTATTGCGCATTTCATTGTCGAGGCTCAACGGCGACTCACCTTCAAGTTGAACTTGAGGCTCGCCGTTTGAATTGTTGACCGACGACCGTTCGGGAATTAGCGTTAGAGAGTACACACAGTGAGCCCATCCAGTGGCTAAGAGTCCGAGGAGCATACGTGAGCGCGAATCCGGCTGATTCAGTAGCCCCACAACCACGACAGGCCATGCTCTTCGGCGACCCTCTTGAAGGCCTCAACGAAGACGAAACCGGCTATCGCGGCCCGGTTGCGTGCTCCGCGGCCGGCATCACCTACCGTCAGCTCGACTACTGGGCTCGCACAGGGTTACTGCAGCCTTCGGTGCGCGCTGCGCGTGGATCCGGTTCACAGCGCTTGTACTCATTTCGCGACATCCTCGTCCTGAAAGTCGTCAAGAAGCTCCTTGACGCCGGCGTGTCACTCCAGCAAGTCCGCCAGGCAGTCACGCAGCTCGGTAACCGTGGAATCGATGACCTCGCGTCGATCACGCTGATGAGTGACGGCGCATCCGTGTATGAATGCACGTCATCCGATGAGGTGATTGACTTGCTCCAAGGCGGACAGGGCGTGTTCGGTATCGCAGTGGGGCGCGTGTGGCGCGAAGTTGAAGGCTCCCTGGCTGAACTGCCAGTCGAGCGGCGCGACGAAGATGACACGGTTATTGACGATCTAGCTGAACGCCGTCGCCGCAGGCACCGTTCCGTTTCCTAAGTTCACATCGGAACAACGTTCAACGCTTCGCGAACCTTCTCGGGCGAGAGCGTTCGGCGCTGCGTAACCGCCACCGCCGAACCAATGAAGCTCACCAGGCCCCATCCGATCAGCGACAGGAGCGGGGGCACCCACGAGGATCCCACACCCAGAACGCTGGTCTGCAGGCCTCCGGCAAGTTCTCCCAACGGCAGCAGCGCGTTCATTGTAGATAAGGCGTCAGGTGAATCCTGGTAGGGCATCAGCCCGATGAGGGCAACGACCTGCAATGTGAAGAACAGGAGCGAGACGACACGCCCGATCCGGGCACCGCACACTGCCAATAGCATCTGGTGGACCAGGACTGCCACAATTGCGCCGACTATGATCAGTGCACCTGTACCAGCGAGACTGACAGGAAAGACCTTGAACAGCAGCGCTACACAGATCACGCCCAGCACGGAGATTGCCACTACGCCGGACGGGGCGCGCAGCGAATCAATGACCGCCCGAACTGCACCAACTGGACGAGCCAAGACGCGACCGCGAAGGCCCGGCATCATCAAGAATGCACCAAACGCACTGATCCAGATCAGGACTGCAGCGGTAAACGGGAAAGCTGTTCCGATGGTGCTCTGCGTCGTGGCATCCTGCTCTGTTTGCACCGGACGCATCGCCATGGACACAATCCGAGTGCGTTCCGCATCTGAGTAGACGGGGATTTGCGAGACGCCCTCGTCCAGGCCATCCGCGAGCTGGGACGATCCGTCGCGTAGCTGGTCGATGCCTGTGGAAAGCTGATCGGCTCCGTTTCCGAGCTGTCCGAGTCCGTCTGCCAGTTGGCTGGAGCCGTCAGCCGCTCCCTGGGCTCCGTCGTTGAGCTGGCTAATGCCACCCGAGAAGCGACCCACTCCAGCCGACAACTGTTCCAGCCCGTCGGCAAGGCGATCGGCTCCGGTGACCAGTCCAGGCTGGCCTTCTGTGCCGTCAAATCCGCCCTGAAGCTGATGCACCCCATCCTGAAGTTGCGTGATGCCCTGAACGAGGCCTATCGTCGAGTCTGTTCCATTGATGCCATCCGCCATTTGACGCGCTGCACTGGCAAGCTGTTGGGATCCTGTGGCCAGTTGGCTCACCCCTGCGAGTAAACCATCCGGACCGACAATCTGGGCGATGTACTCGTTGTAGTGGTCAACGAAATGTTGCGCGTCGGCAAGGCCGTCCGCGAATTCGTCACTGGAAATCTTCGCCAGGAAATCGTCGAGGGCAGCGAGGGAATCGGTTGCAACCGTGGGCAGGCCATCAATGAAAGGCACAATCAACTGCCCAAACTCCTTCATATCGGCACAGTATTGTGGGAACGTTTCAGCGGGGCATCGATCGATAAGGCCGAGCAGCGAGCTACGTAGCTCGTTAATGACATCCTGATCGGTCATGATTGGTTCAAGCCTGCTGAGCACATCGCGCGCATCCCGAGCCACCTGTTTCATCACATCGACAATTTGCTGAAGATCGATGGTGATCGTTGGCAGGTCAGCAGGATCGAAATCCTCGGGAATGAGGGCACGGATCGTGTCCAACCCGTTGTCAAGTCGCGCGATACCGTCGGCCAGCTGTTCGGTTCCTTCTGCCAGCTGGAGTGAGCCACTGGCCAGCCCCGGCGTCGTACCGTTTCCCAGGATGCCGTCCGCCAGCTGGTCGACGCCGCCGGTCAGACCGGGGGAGGAGGCTGATCCGGCGATTCCGTCGCGCATCTGGTGGATGCCGCCTGACAGTTGTTCCGCACCGGCATGGAGCTGTCCGATACCGCCCGAAAATCCTGCCACACCGCTCTCCAGTGCTGCCGTGCCGTCGGCAAGTTGGGCAAGTCCTCCGGCAAGTTCATAGGTGCCATCCGTGCTCTGGTGGACGCCGTCGGCCAGCTGATGGGCACCCTGTCCCAAGGACCCGATACCGGAATCGAGTTGCCTGGCTCCGTCTGCAGCTGCTCCCAGCTGGTCTTTCAGCTGGTCGAATCCCAGATAGACACCGTTGAGAACCTGCGTGCCCAGCGTCTGGCCCAAGGATCGCGCGGCGGCTTCCGTCACCGCATGGGCCAGTTCGTTCATCATAGGTGCAGTCGCATCAGAACTGGTCAGTGAGACAATGCCGGGATTTGCGTCAGTTTGCCCGATCGTTGCCACCGCTGTCGAGAAGTTTTCCGGAATGGTCACGATTGCAGCAACGTCACCGTTCTTAATTGCGTCGTGCGCACTGTTGACCTGCATCAGCTCCCATTGGAACGTTGCGGTTCCATCGTGCGGTTTGAGCAGTTCGGCGGACAGTTGGCGTCCGAAAGGGACAAATTGGGTTGAGCCGTCGGGCAGCGTCATTTCCGCGCCCTTGTCCAGGTTTACGATCGCCGCTTTCAGGCGTGTAATGTCCGAGCCTGTACTGTTTCCACCGATTGACCACATGGACAACGCGGCGAGCAAGATCGGTACGATGACGGCGACCAGCAATAGGCGTGCATCTCGTAATCGCATTTATGCGTCGCCTCCAACCTTGACGGTCCGTGTGATCACAAAGCCACTGTTGCCGGCCTGAGGTCCCACAATCAGTGCACCTTCTTGTTCCACTGTCGCACTGATGAGCTGGTCTCGCACCTGTTCGGTTACCGGGCAGTCCACGAGTACCAGGTTCTTGTCCGACTCTTCAGCATCCGACGCAATCATGTGGGCCCATGAGGCTCGCAACATGATCGGAATGTTAGCGCGCATCCAGCTGGATCGATCGCGCGCGTCGTTATCGCGCACCACGATAATTCCCTGGTCAGCGCGGATAAGGCCCGCAGCCGCGCACATGAGTGTGCGCACCTGGCTGGGTGGCCCGTCCAGTTGGATGACCTCACCGGGCCAGACAATCAGCTCATCGCACGAGGCCACGGTCTGGCCACCCTCGTTAATGCGGACATCTTCCATGCGCAAGATTGCCGGTCCGTTGACACGTTTCCACTCCATGTGATCGCTGAGGTGATCCATAGCGACGCCCTCGACGTCGACGTGAGGCACCACCCGGTCCAGTGCGCGCGGAAAACGCCAGGCTCGCTTACCAAGCACCATCATGACCGCTGGAATGAGCGTCATGCGCACGATGAATGCGTCAATAGCAACGCCAACCGCCAGCGCCAGTGCGATGGGCTGGACGTAGAAGGAACCTGAGGGAATGAATCCGAAGAAAACCGACACCATGATCAGCGCTGCAGCCACCACAACAGGTGCGGAGGAGGCGAATCCCTTCTTGACTGCCTGCCGTGCATCCTCGCCGTGAGTCCAGTACTCGCGCATGCGGGTGACGAGGAAGACCTGGTAGTCCATCGCCAGGCCAAAGAGCACACCCAACGCCATGATCGGCATGAAGCAGATGACCGGCCCGGTATTGGAGATGCGCAGCGGTCCGGTGAACCATCCCCACGAGAAGATCATGGACGTGACGCCGAATGCTGCGCCGATCGACAGGAGGTATCCGATCGTTGCGATCAGCGGCACCCACAGTGACCTGAAGACTACTGTCAGCACAATCAACGCCAGCCCCACCACCAGTGAGGCAAACGGCACCAGCGCATCCGTCAGGCGAGCGGTCACATCCATTCTGGCGGCAACCATGCCGGTCACATGAATATCCTCGACGCCCAGTTCACGCTCCCACGTGTCGGCAGCTTCGCGCAGGTTCTCCAGTGCTTTTTCGGTTGCAGGATCGTTCGACGCGGCCTCGGGGATCGCAATGACGGCAGCAAGGTCAGCGTTCCTGTTCGGGGTGGCTATCTGAATTGACCTGATGCCATCAACCTGTTCAACCCGGTCGGCAAGTTCATCGACCAGACCGAGCGGGTCCTCAGACTGGATGATGCCACCGATGATCAGCAGGGGAGCGTTGGCTCCGTCTCCGAATTCGTTCGCCACCAGCTCGTATGTGTCCCGTGCGGGAGTGCCCACCGGCTCGGTTCCATTGTCGGGAAGGGACAGGCGCAGATCTTTGGCAGGAATGACGACGGCGGACAGGAAAACCAGGACGACAGCGATCGTGATCCACGGGCGGGCAGTGATCACTGATACCCACCATTGGGAAGCACTCTGCTTCGAGTGCTTCGCTGCATGTCTGCGAGTCTCTTCCTGACCGGAGCGCCGCGATGCGCGTGCGTGGCGTGGGCGCAGTCGCTCACCCATCAAACCCATCAGAGCCGGGATGGCCGTCACCGCAATCACAGCGGACACGGCCACAGCGGCCGCGGCACATAGACCCATCACTGCCAGGAAGGGGATGCCGGAGACGATCAGACCGCATAGTGCGATCACAACGGTGATGGCGGCGAAGATTACGGCACCACCTGATGTCGCATTGGCCATCGCAATGGAATCAACGACGTTCCAGCCGTGAGCCAGCTGGGAACGATGGCGGGAGACGATAAAAAGACAGTAGTCAATGCCGACCGCCAGACCGATCATGATCGCCAGCGTGGGAGTAGTGGTGGAAATGTCCACCCACTGCGCAACAATGAGTACACCTGTCATCGCGATGCTCACGCCGAGCAGTCCGGTGATCACGGGCAGGACTGCAGGCAGCAGTGCGCGGAAGGTGATCGCAAGGATGATGAGCGCAATGGCCACACCAGCCAGTTCAAGAGGGGAGAGGGGCACTGATGTTAGCTGGTAGATCTGGCCTCCGACCGATGCCGGCATCCCGGCCTTGGTGCTGTCGGCAGCGACCGTTTCGATAGTGTCCAGTGCGCCGTCGTCATCTTGCCCGAGCGCCAGGTCAAGTTGGACGTTGATCAGCGCGAATCGTCCGTCCGTACTGATTGTGGGAGTGCGCAGCAGTTCTGACCACGGGTCGGCTGCCTGAGTGACGTGAGGGACGGCGCTCAACTGATGGACGACGCGCTGCACCTGGTCGCGGTGTGTCTCGATGGGGTGGTCATCAGGAGATTCCACGATGACCTGTGCGGTCAGTCCGGCCAGTTCGGGGAATCGTTCCGAAATAATGTCGAGGCCGTCTTGGGCCTCTGTGCCGGGAATCTTGAAATCATTGGACAGTTGCGGGCCTGCCTGCCACACCCCGATTCCGCCAATCAGCAGGACGGCAATCCACACGAGGAGCGTGCGGATCCCGTGGCGCGCGCAGGCGGCACCTAACTGACGCAGAAAAGTAGACACATTACATTGTCTAACGTTTGAGGAGCTCCTGCAGTGTTATTTACTTCCCAGTGATTGCGAGACAGTGTAACCCGTGTCGCAGTCGGTGATGGCGACGTGAACGATACCGTGCCGATCCACCGTGTACTTTTCTTCGATTAAGGGTCCGTCCTCCGTGCGGCGCACACTCACGGCATGGGGGTCGAGGGCGTCGCCCATATCCTGCAGTTCGCGGGCGAAGGGGAAAATCAGCTCGCCATACGGCAAGACGTCGCCTCGCGGCACGCCCTGGTCGTCGGTTGCAGTGTATTCAACGAAGCGGAACCACCCGATATTGTGAGCGGCACGGTAGCGACGCGTGACGCTGACGGAGTCCTGTGTGGAGACTCTGAGGTGAGCATCCAGCAGAGGATCAAACGACACCATCTGCCCTGACTGCATTTCGCGGAATACGCCGACTCCACGTGAAAGCTGTTCACGCAGGGTGAAGCCGGACTCGGGATCAGCTGCGATGGCCAGGCCGATCGCGGTTGATGCTGCGGTGTGAGGGGAGCGGTGGACACGTCGCCCGAAGCGGCGTCGCAGTTCGCGCAGGACGTGCGGCAGTTGGGACCCACCACCCACGACGTACAATCCCGCAACGTGGGGTCCCAGTTCCTCTCCGCCTTCTGAATCAATGGCGAGCAGCGGCTTCATTGTTTCGACGGTGGAATCGATCAGGTCGATGCAGTGAGCATAGAAGTCCGCGACCGGCACTGTTACATCGCGTGCGCCCACCGTCAATGAGATTCGCCTGGTCTGAGGTGTCAGTGCTTCCTTTGCGTCGCGTGCCTGTTCGAGCAGGTCGTCCATATCGGAGTCGCTCAGATCGGCAGAGGTTGCGCCGGCTGCGGCCAGTGCGCACTGGGCGAGTACCTGATCAAAGTCGTCCCCGCCGAGCAGGTTATTGCCGTGTGATCCGAGGATCTCGTGAGAGGTTCCTTCCACGCTGACCAGTGAGGCGTCGAAGGTTCCGCCACCGAGGTCATATACGAGGATCTGTTGCCGGTTGGTCGATAGCGAAGCGCGATGTCGACTGGTGTATTCGAAGCCTGCTGCTGACGGCTCGTTGATCATGGCAAGAGTGGTGAAGCCGGCTGCCCGGAATGCTTCCAGCGTCAGGAAACGTTGTGCCGAGTAGGCGTGGGCGGGAATACCGATGACGGCTTCCAGTGGTTCTTCGTCTGGGATCTGACTCACTGACGAGTTCGTGCGAATTTCGTGGGCCACGTAGGTGAGGAACTCGGTCAGGAGCGTCAGGACGTTGATGTCGCGGCGGTCAACCCGCACCGTTGTTTCGCTTGTGACAGCTGGATCGGAGATCAGGCGTTTGAAGGAGCGCAGATGCGGAGCACCCTGGCGCGCCAGTTCCACCGCGTCGAAGCCGTAGACGCGATGGTCACCGTCAAGCGCCATGAGGGAGGGGATGTATTCACACACGTCGTCGTCGACGTCACTGAAAGCTACAATAGGGTAGTTGCCTCGATCAGCTGCCGCAACAGTGGTGCGTGTCGTACCGAAATCTACTCCGAGTCTCATATTTCCTACTGTAGTAGTTGATCGGCAGAATTCGAGCGACGCCACATGATGATCACCGACATTGACACCGATAGGTAGGCGGCGATCGCCAGGATGAAGAATTGGTTGGTGTAGGAGGCAAGCGAGTTGACCACAACGAGGTCAATGCCTACCGCCGCGAAGGCGATGCCGAATGGAATCTTGATGGAGGAGCGCTTCGGGAGCATCATGACTCCTGCAACCACGGCAAGCGCACCCGCGATAACGCCGCCGATGACAGCTGCGATTGACAATGTGCCCGTCCAGCCGTCTTGTGTCACATCGGGAACGACCTGGTCGAGCATGGCATGTCCCGACGCGTACGACACGAGGGCAGTCACGGCGCGTGCGACGTCTCCGATCGCCTGAATGAAGAGCATAACGGCTGCGACGCTCTGGAAGCGAGACGTGGGAACGTTTCTAACCCAGCGTGTCAGGCGTGTGCCGGCGTCAGATCCATCTCCGGGCAGATCATTTGCCAAGTCACTGAGCGCGTCGATGAGCAGGTGCTGTGAAGGAGAGGGGTTGAGGTTTCGGGCTTTGTCCAGGTGTTGTGCCATCTGAGCGCGGCGCATAGCCGGAAGGGTGCGATCCACACTCTGTTCGGCAATGTCGAGGGCCAGGTGCAGGTGCGCGGCAGCAGTACTGCGGCTTAGTCGTTGGAGAGCAAGCGCCCCACCAGCTAGCAACACCAAGAACACGTAAATAATGGTTGCGGCAAGAGGAAAGAAATAGTCATTATCTTGTGTGATGAATTTACCGACCTCGTCCACGAATAATCCGGCACCGACGCCACCGAGGATCGCACCTGCCCAGGACGCCCAGGAATTCGTCAATATCATCGCGCCGATCAAGCCAATAATGAGCAGCAAGCCGCCCCAGATCGCATGAGCAATGTGGAACACTTCGCCGCCAACTTGGGGATAACCAGTCAGAGCAAGGTATGCGCGTGTCACAGCGATCGTCAGCGCGCACACCACGCCAAAGACCACAACAAGCGCGGGCGCGTCGGATTTAAAGTAGGGACGCAGTGACAGACCGCGCGGCTGGGTTGTCCCTCGCGTGCGCTGACGTTGAGCGTGGACCGAGCTGCTGACCTCGGGCATGAAGATTTCCTTTCGCCAAGTGAGAGGGGATTTCACAATTTCCCAAATCTGACATAATGTACATTATCGGATTGTGGTGGAGCGTGCGAACCTCTATCAGTTACAATATTCGAGCTCGCACGCATTTAGGAGGATTCATGGCTGATCGCGCCCTTCGCGGTATGCAAATTGGTGCAAAATCGATGGAATCAGAAGAAGGTGTCATCTTCGCCGACCGAGCGACTGCAACATACCTGTGCTCCAACGGCCATAAATTCCAGATTCCATTTTCCACCGAAGCGAATCCTCCGGCGACGTGGGAATGCAAATGCGGCGCCACCGCTGAAATTATCGGCGAAGAAGGCGAAGAGGAAGAACAGAAACCAGCCAAACCGGTTCGCACGCACTGGGATATGCTGCGCGAGCGCCGATCCCTTGAAGAACTCGACGTTGTCCTGAACGAGCAGCTCGAACTGCTGCGCTCGGGCCGTTTGCGTCCAGAAGGCGCCTACCGAAAGAATTAACGTCGCCGCACGCTGATGAGTGCGCGCACCACGGCGCAGATGGTGACAACTCCCCCTCCACACATTATTCCGACTGACGGAATTATGCCGAGTCTGGCTGCCCACGTCAGTGATGTACGCAACGGCAGCTGCGCCACCATGTGATCTGCAGTCTGTTTCACTGTCTGGCGCACGATCGTGCCATCAGGGCGCACAATCATCGAGACACCATTGGTGGAGGCCTGGATTCCCGATCGGCCGTACTCCATTGCTCGAAAACGCAGCATCTGAGCCTGCTGAGTGGACTCAGCTGAATACCGAAAATGGTAGTTATTCGTTGGAATGGCAATGATCTGACCGCCTCGATCCACACCGTCTCGAATCAGATCCTCATAAGCCACCTCGAAGCAGATTCCCATCACGAAAGGCACCTCGCGCCCATCGTTGAGCGTCACGGACAGCAGGCTCGGATTATCGACCGCAACCATGTCGACGTTGACCTGAGCTGCCTCGGTAGCCAGTTTTGAAATAAAGGAGCGCCACGGAATGTATTCACCAAACGGCACGGGGTGCTGCTTACCGTAAAGCTGATCGCTCAGACCCGAATCCGGGTACCACCAGCCAACCAGATTCGTGCGCGTATTGTCCTGACTGTCATACCCGTTGAAGCCGACCAGAATCGGAACGCCGAGCGCATCGACTGCTTCATCGACCAGGTTCGCTACGCCTGAATTGGCACGAGGATCGCGATCGGCTGCCGTCTCACCCCACACAGCCACATCCACCGCGTCGCCTTCCTCGGCCATTCGCAGCGTTTCGCGCGTGTGATTGCCAGTAACTTTCAGCGGCACGCTGTACGTCGCATTGCCCGGGATTTCAACGTTGCCCTGGACGACACCCACGCGAATCGATCCGGCTTCCTGCGCATTCGGTAGTGTGATCGCCAGCGGCAGGCACGCCAGCGCAGCCGCCAGCACCAGCATCAACGGTCTGTTCCACCAGTGCTCATCCGAGCGCGTTCTCAGGAGCGAAAATGTGCGCCGCAGCAGCACTGCGAGCATCATAGTGACTGCACTGACCAGCACTTCCCCACCCCACGGCGCGAGCTTTCCCCACGGAGCATCGACCATCGCATACGCCGTCTTGCCCCACGGGAAACCGCCAAATGGCACGGTTGAACGCAGCTGTTCGACCGCGACCCACAGAACGGCCCACGACAATGTCTGTCCCCACCAGGTGCGCACCCACACCAGTGCCCTGCTGATCGCAGCGCACCACGCCCAGATGCACAATGCAATGATCTGCGTGGCTGACAGTGTCACCCACGGCAACCAGCCGCCTGTTGCGATGGATGACCAGTGGATGTGCGGTAGCCAGAAAAGCGCGCCGACCAACGTTGCGTACCACATGCCTCGTCCAGTCGACGACCGATCGACGAGGGCGACTAGAAATGCCAGCCCGATGACGAAAAGCGGCCACCATCCCACATCCGGGAATGCCGCCCACAGACATACGCCGCTGATCGCGGCACACGGATAATCCAGCCATCTGCGCCGCGGGGGAAGTTTCAGTTTCAAACGGTCGACCATTCCACCACTCCATGTACGAGCATCCGTCGAGCGTCCCGGGCGCGTGTGGCCAGGCCACCCTGATCAACGTGCGAGAGCTGGTCGAGCAGATCCATCACCTGTCGCACCCAGCGCACAAAATCGCCGCCCGACAGGTCAGCTACTTGCAGTGCAGTGGTCAGCGACGCACCGTGCGCCCACGCATGCATAGCACCGACCAGCGAGATATCCGGCGGAGGAGTGGGTGTAGCTCCCGCAGACGTTTCTGCCTGCTGGATCTCCTGGCTGGCACGCCACGTTGCATCCAGTGCACGAGCGATCGCTGAATTGGCGCCACCAGGAATTGACGTGTCGGGATTGTTTTCCGCACGCGCCTCATACACGCAGGTGGAGACCACCGCTGCCAATTCAGCCGGATCTAGGTCGTCCCACGCCCCACATCGCACGGCGTGAACGACCAACAGATCCCGCTCACCAAACACGCGTCGCAGCTGTTGTCCCGCCGTTGTCACACGGTCGCCGTCAAGGAAGCCGAGGGATTCGAGCACCGCACACACACGGTCAAACTCCTTCGCGACCGTGTCGGTGCGCTCATTGATACGTTCAACCGTTCGCAGGTACTCCTTGCGAGCACGTGCCCATTCATGCCCCATCGCTGCATGCGACTCGCGCTGCGGGCAACGGTGAACCGGATGGTGACGAATTTCGTCTCTCATATATGCAATAGTGGGATCGTCACGGTGGGCTGACCGACGCGGTGCATCCAGTGCGCCTGAGCGTACACGGCGGCGAATTTCGCCGGCCACCTTCTCGCGCACCACACGTTTGCGCAGGTCACGTCCCATCGGGATTTTCATACTTCCAACCACGGCAAAGGCACGCATTTTCTGCGAAATAATCACATCGTGAATCTTCATATCCGTGCCGATTACGTCGATTCGCGGTGCTCGCCCCTCGTCGGCAGGCCGGATCACCACCCCATAGCGGGTCGCTCGCCCGGGCTGGTAGGCGACGATATCTCCGCGGCGCGCCCGGCGCAGATCCTTTTCCATGTCCTGCCGCACTACTGCCGACCGCGCCCTCGCCGAGGATTTCTCCAAACCGGACAGCTCTTCACGCAACTGGAAGTACTCCAGGGCATCGCCGTATTCACACTTGACGTGCGAGGCGACCTCATCCATATGTTTCTTCACCCGCGCAGCTTCGCGCGCAAATTCGACGACTCCGCGGTCGGCCTGGAACTGGGCGAATGAGGACTCGAGCACTTCGCGCGTCGACGCGCGAGAGGACCGTGCCAGCAGGTTCACCACCATGTTGTACGTTGGTCTGAAGGCACTGATCAGCGGGTAGGTTCGTTTCGACGCGAGCGATGCAACCTCTTCAGGCTCAACGCGTCCCTGGTAAAGCACCACTGCGTGGCCCTCACGGTCAATGCTGCGCCTGCCGGCACGTCCCGTCAACTGCGTGTACTCCCCCGCCGACAGTTGAACGTGCGCAACGCCGTTCCACTTCTGCAAGGATTCGATGACAACTGTCCGGGCGGGCATGTTGATTCCCAGCGCCAGCGTCTCGGTGGCATAGACCGCTTTAATTAAACCGCGAGTAAATAACCGTTCCACGGTCTCCTTCATGACGGGAAGCATTCCGGCATGGTGAGCCGCTATCCCTCGCTCCAGAGCGCTCGCCCATCGATGCAGCCCCAGCACGACATGGTCAGTGACAGGAATCTGCTCCATTGCCTCATCGACCGCATCCCTGATCTGGCGCGCTTCTTCCGGAGTTGTCAGCACCAACGGTGAGGCAGCTACCTGCTGTACCGCATCGTCACACGCAGCCCGAGAAAAGATGAACACAATTGCCGGCAGCAGGTGGGCCCGCTGCAGTGTCATCAGCACGCCGGCTCGACTTTCGCGGCGCTGCAGCCTGCCTCGTCGATTATGCTGCAAACCTCGGCCACTACCCGGTTGCGAGCTGCGGGCAATTTCATACCTGAGCTGCGGATTCACACCCGCCCGGCGGCTCGACCCCGGCGCGTACAGATCAAACAGGTGCGAATTGGCAATCATGTGCTGGTACAGGGGAACGGGGCGTTTTTCGGAGACGATCACGCGGCACGTACCACGCACCTGCTGCATCCACGCGCCGAACTCTTCGGCATTCGACACTGTGGCCGACAGCGCAATCACACTGACACGCTGCGGCAGGTGGATCATCACTTCTTCCCACACCGGGCCGCGGAAACGGTCAGCCAGGTAGTGAACCTCGTCCATGACTACGTGCGTCAGATCATCGAGCGGCGCACCCGCATAAATCATGTTCCGTAGAACCTCAGTGGTCATCACGACCACTGGAGCACCCGGATTGATGGACGTATCACCGGTGAGTAGACCCACCGATTCTGCCCCGAACCGCTTTTGGAAATCCATGAACTTCTGGTTGGACAGGGCTTTGATCGGGGTGGTGTAAAACGCGCGGGTTCCACGCTCAACAGCCAGATAGGTGGCGAATTCGCCGACAACAGTCTTTCCTGCTCCGGTCGGCGCGGCCACCAGCACAGACTCGCCACCCTCAACAGCTTCAAGCGCTTCCCACTGAAAATCATCAAGCGAAAACCCAAGCGAGTCGGCAAATGCACTGCGCGCACTCGAATCGACGGCGCGCTGAGCCTTGGCAGCCTCGAAGCGTTCAGCCGGACTCATCTGATCCATTTCGCGGGTTGGTTCGCCTTCCTCGCGGACGCGGCGGCGGCGTCTTTTCGGTGACATGCTCGCTTACTCCCCTACTTCCCCATCGCCCACACGTTGCGGGCCCGGCGCGCCACGCGCGCAGCACGTTCTTTCCATTCGGAGGGCTCAACCTGCACAACATGTGGGGCAATGTCGATCAGGAAGTGAGTCACCCATTCCTCGTCCCACACTGGCACATCGACACTGAATTCGCTGCCCGAGTCACTCACGACGCTCAGCGGCACGGCGTCAAGAATCCATCGTGCCTCGCTCGTACACGTCATACGCACCATTGCCGAGGGGGACCCATCCGCTGCTGCAGGGTGTGTCACTGGCTGATCGCTGACGCTGATATCGCGCATACGGTCTATCCGAAATGTCCGCTCAGCTGCAGCGTCGTGATCCCAGCCGGTCACTGTCCAGCCGGTTTCGAAACGCTTGATGTTCCACCGGTCAATGGTGCGCTCGCGGTCATGGCCGTCATGCGGGTAGGTGAATCTCACCGCTACTTGGGCAGACAGCGCGCTCAAAATGTCATCGATTCGGGCCTGGTCGCTTCCGGAGGGCGAATAGGCCAGGGATTCTTCAAAGGTCTGCGCGTCACGTGTCACCGCCAGCGCCGTGTGCATGACGTGATCGTGCAGGTCAGGACCCAGGATCGGTGTGAGGGCCTGCAACCCCACAATGATCAGTGCTGCTTCCTCTTCGGTCAGCCTGGGCGGGACGTCTGCGCCGAGCGTCGAATGCATGGCGACGCGTTCTTCACGCGCGTACAGATCCCAGTCAATTTCCAGCGAGGCCCCCGGCAGGGAGTCGCGCACACTGCCCAGCACTTCGATGTCGCGTTGGACCTGCTTGCGTGTGCGACCAAAGTGCTCGGCAATGTCGTTGACCAAGGATCCAGGATGATCACCGATCCAGGCGACCAGTGACAGCAAACGTGCGGCGGCTACTTCTGTGCGTTCAGGCATCGTCACTCCCCCAGCCAGCAGCGGCGTCCAGTCGCGTCATGATCGCTTCGCGCAGCCATTCAGGTGAACGCACCACTACGTGTGAAACGTGTGCGAGGATCGCGCTTATCCATTCGCTGCGTTCGGCGGCCTGTCCGCGATACAGCATCCATCCGTCAGCAACACTCACCTCGCCCTCGCAGCTGCGGGCGCCCTCGGCACGGCACATATCTCGCACTGCCTGCGCCTGTCCGTCTTGAATTGCCAGGGTGGGCGAAACCATGAGGCGTTCGAATGGGTCGCGCAAATTGTCCGGGATAGGGCCGGCGTCTCCGGGTTCTCCCAGCAGCGTGACGCCTGACGTTATGCGGGAGGTACGGAAGAGCCGTGGTTCGTCGCAATCCAAATCCAATCCCCACGCGTACAGGCCGCGTCCTCGCATGATGATGCGCCACGGTTCGATTGCGCGCTCTGAAACGCGGGTGGATTCGTACATGAATGTGATCGGTTGGCGGTTGCGGATCGCGGTGAGAATATCGACGATCATGTGAGCGCCCGACAATCCGACGCTGAGCGGTGCACACGGTTTTCCTGCACCATCGCTGAGGGCACGCAGTTTCGTGGTCAGCATTGCGCCGCGCTCGGCTCCATCCTGCTCGTTCCACGCGCCCAACGCCATGTTGATCAGCGCGCCGTCCACTGCGTCGAACGTGGCGCGACGGTCAGCAAATGAGTCCGGCGAAATCGCATATCGCTCTCCGTGACGGCCGGGCGTGACGGTCATGATGATGCCAATGTCACGAAGAGCGTCCTTGTCGCGTTGGAAGGCGGAACTGAAGGCTTCTTCTGACAGATTTCGATAGCCTTCCAGCCTCCAGATCTGATCGCGTGTGCGCCCCACATCGGACGTGAGTAACTCAAAGAACGTGTTGAGAACGCGGACGTTCGTTGATGACATACTCACTGTTTCAGCCTAGCGGATTGAGTCGCGCCGACATGACGTGGCGGATGGCGTGTGCAGGGTGCGGGGCGCGCGTGAACCGTATGAACGATATCCCCATTCGAACACCCCGTGGGGCGCTGCGATCTGAACCATATGGTTCCCTATCAGATCGGCGGGCTGCCCGGGCACACCAATATGGGCACCCTCGGGCCCCTGCCGTGGCCGGATCGACGCTGTTCAGATACGTGAAGCAGCCAGTTTGGTCACGATGATGGCGCGCGCGCCCTCCGCGTAGAGACGGTCCATCACCGAGTTGATGTTCTCTGCCTTCACCATGACGCGCACGGCGAGCCACTCGGTATTCATCAGGGGCGAAATGGTTGGGGAATTCAGGCCCGGCGTAATCGCAATCGCGGCGTTCAGGTCGCGCTCACGCACGTTGTAGTCGACCAAGACATACGAGCGTGCAACCAGGACGCCTTCCAGGCGTCGGTCGAGCGTCGCAAGCGCTGCGTTATCCCGCATGTCCTCACGGGCAATCAGCAGGGCCTCCGATTGCATCAGAGGGTCACCGAACACTTCCAGGCCGGCTGCGCGAAGCGTACCACCTGTTTCGACGACATCCGCGATCAGGTCGGCAACGCCCAGACGAACTGAGGATTCCACTGCACCGTCAAGGTGGACAACTTCGGCATCGATACCGGCCTCATTCAAGTAGTCTCGCACGAGTTTGTCATAAGAGGTCGCAATGCGGCGCCCGTGTATGTCCTCCAGTGACGTGAACTCACCGGCTGGTCCCGCGAAGCGGAAGGTTGAGCGGGCAAATCCGAGCGCCCGATGCTCCACCGCGCCCGAAGGCGAATCGCGCAGCAAGTCACGCCCGGTGATACCGACGTGAATCGTGCCATGACCAACGTGGACCGCAATATCGCGCGGACGCAAGAAGAAAAACTCGACATCGTTCGCGTGGTCGCTGATCACCAGTTCACGGCCGCGGCGGTGCAGCTGATAGCCCGCCTCGGTGAGCATCGTGATAGCAGGTTCGGACAGTGAGCCCTTGTTGGGCACGGCAATTCGTAGCATGGTGAGTCCTTCGCAGGTGCGGTGCTGTGAGCTTACAGGTGCTTGTAGACGTCTTCGAGCGTCAAGCCCTTCTTGATCATCATGACCTGAGCATGATAGAGCAGCTGAGAGATTTCGAGCGCCAGGTCGTCGTCGGTTTCATATTCGGCTGCCATCCACACTTCAGCCGCTTCCTCGACGACCTTTTTGCCGATGGCGTGGACGCCGCGGTCAAGTTCAGCGACCGTTCCAGATCCCTCAGGACGTGTCTGGGCCTTCTCGGTCAGTTCTGCAAACAGTTCATCAAATGTAGTCACACGATCACATTACTCGAGCAATCAGCGGCTTGCGAACTCGTTCGTCACCGCGGCGTCAACATCGGGAGCCTGCGTGAGCACACCTGCAGTGTCATACAGGAATTGTCCCATCTTGTTCCATCTGTCGAGATCCTGCTTGCCGCTGGCGGCTCCGTTCCCTGTCGTCATCAGCTTGATCGTGGCTTCGAGTACTGCTCGGGCACCCTCGAACGATGCCGGATCGTTCAGCGTGTCATCGTATTTCTTCGTCACCTCCAGAGCGTGCTGAGGATTGTCGGTCGCTCGTTCAATCCCCTGCGTCGTACCGTCCACGATGGCACGCGCCGCATCAGGATGTGCGTCAACCCATTCGCGGGTGCTCACCAGCGTGGCGGACACCAACGGTAAAGCGTCTTGGTCGACGTCAAGGGCGCGCACCTTCATACCATCGAGCCCGAAACGGACCATCTCGTTGTTCGTGAAGACGACGACTGCGTCGACCTGGCCAGCCGCCAGGGCAGCCTGCTGCGTGAAGCCGATCGACACGACGTTGACATCCTGCGTGCTCAACCCAGCGTTGTTCAGGATTGCGAGCAGGCCCAGCCAGTTGGAACCGAATTCGCCGGGGATACCGATACTGTGTCCGCGCAGGTCGTCAATGGAGTCAATGTCGGATTCTTCTGGGACGGCGACAACCACCGGGTAGGTGTGGTAGTAGGAGCCAATGGCAACCACATCCATTCCCTGATCACGAGCCTGCAGTACCTCATCACCCGAGGCAAGCACGACATCTTCTTCACCGGCTGTCAGAGCGGTGAACAGTCCTTCATCGGCGCCGTGATGGCGCAGTGTGACGTTCGCTCCCGCATTTGCGTATACCGCGTCTTCCTCGGCAATGTATGTGGGTGCGAACTGGACGTTGGGAATGTAAGTCAGCCCGAGCGTGACGTCAGTGGGCTCCTGCAAGTCAACTTCGCTTTGGGCATTAGCGGCCGGCGAGGGCGACTCGGAGGAGCTGCAGCCACATAAGGTCACAGCGCTCGCCGCTACCACTAGTGTTGTCAAAGCGCGTATGCCACGTGCCATCAGTAATCCTTCTTTCATCTTGTCAACTGCGGTTATACCGCTTTTCAATCCGGTAGATAACGATGTAAATGCTCATTGCCAACACGCAGAGCACAATGATGGAGACGAACATTCCGGGCGTGTCCATGTTCTGGCGTTGCTGGACAAGAATGCCGCCCATACCGTTGCCCCCCATGACCATCTCCCCCACCACGGCACCGGTCACCGACAGGGTGAAACCGTTGCGCAGGCCAGCCAGGATTGATGGTGCTGCCATTGGAGCTTCAATTTGGCGCAGCATTATCCACCCTGACGCGCCGTCCAGTGAAGCAGCTTCCAGCACGTCCTGGTCAAGGTGACGCAGTCCGACAACGGTGGACACGAGGATCGGGAAAAAGACCACGATCGCGCACAGGGCAATCACTGGGGCCAGGCCGAAGCCGACCCACAGGACCAGCAGGGGTGCCAGTGCGATCGCGGGGATCGCCTGGGTTGCACCCAGGAACGGTTCGACTGCTGCGCGGAACCAATTCACTTTGTAGATCGCGTACGCCAGTGGCAACGCCACAAGGGCACCTGTCGCACAGCCGAGCACTGCTTCGCCTGCGGTGATCAGCACTCGTTGCCACATCCAGGGCTGTGTGAGCAATACCTGTGCTCGCTGGAAGACTTGTGCGGGGCTGGGCAGTCGCCACGGTTCGAGTGAAAAAACAGTGGTGGCCAACGCCCATACGGTCATGATCAGCAGGAGGAAAATGAGGGGTGCGCACACGTTCATCACGCTGCTGATTCCTCGAGCGCCGCGTCGCTGGCTCTGGCTGGTTGCCACCTGTTCGTGTCCTCCGCGCACCGGGGGCTCACGCAGCACAAATGACGAGCGCGTCCGAACGCGCGGTCACGCTTCCTGTGCTCCTCCCATCCGGACTTTCACCGTCGGTACCGGAGTTTCACCGGTTCAGCCACGCGTATGAACGCGCGGGTCGCGGACTCTCACCGCCGGTTCGGACTTACACCGACCCCGGAGCATGTGGCAATTATGGCACGCCAACTGGGAAAAGGAAAACTAGATTCCTCAGCTCAGTGACAGTGCGAACCGGCAAGTTCGCGCAACGTCGCAATCTCCGTGTATGCATCCTCTGCCTTGAAAATCGCCGACCCGGCAACGAAGTTCGTGGCACCAGCCTGTGCGCACTGTTCAATCGTCTGGCGTGACACGCCACCGTCAACCTGAATCGACACGGGCAGGTCAGCCGACCTAATCGCATCACGAGTGCGGCGAATCTTGGGCAGCATTGACTCAAGGAACTTCTGACCACCGAATCCCGGCTCGACCGTCATGATGAGGATCATGTCGAATTCGGACAAGATATCGACGAATGGTGCAATGTCAGTTGCCGGGCGCAGCCCCAGGCCCACACGCGCACCCTGGTGTCGGATCTCGCGCGCAAGCCGAATCGGTGCCGCTGCAGCTTCGACATGGAATGTCACCGACTCACAGCCAGCCTCAGCGTAGGCCGGCGCCCACCGGTCAGGATCCTCGATCATCAGGTGCGCGTCCACCGGCAGGATGCCGGTCTTCACGCAGGCTTCTACAACCGGAAGGCCCCACGTCAGGTTGGGCACAAAGTGATTGTCCATCACGTCAACGTGAGCAATGTCAGCTGAGGAAATCGATTCGAGCTGGCCATGCAGATCAGCAATATCGCAATTGAGAATCGACGGCGAAATAGTCAGATGCATGCTCTCAGGATACCCGTTTCATCAGAGCCATAAACATCGCATCGGTGTCATCACGATGCGGCCACAACTGCAGGGTCGGTCCGTCAGCGCTCAACGGCTCAGGCGAGATACCCGCAGCAACCGGCACAGCATCGATCAGTTCCACGCGTCCCGACTCGCTCAGGCGTCGGACCTGGTCAACAGTTTCCGCACGATGCGGCGAACAGGTGACATACGCAACCACTCCCCCAACGCGAACCAGATCAACAGCCCGGTCCAATAAGTCACGTTGAAGCGCAACCAGAACCGCCAGGTCCCCCTCGGACCTGTGCCAGCGTGACTCCGGGCGACGGCGAAGTGACCCCAGGCCCGTACATGGCGCGTCGACCAGGACGCGATCGAATGAGCCAAGCTGCCACGGTGTTCCCTGCCCGCCGAGCGTGCGCCCATCAGCGGAAATGACCTCGACGTTGGTCAGGCGGGCCGTTGCGCGCTCAACGAGGCGTGCGCGGTGAGTGTGGACTTCGTTTGCCAACAGGTGTGCCCCTCGCTCGGCTCCCTCAGCCGCCAGCAGCGCGGCCTTCCCGCCCGGACCAGCGCACAGGTCAAGCCATGCGGTGTCCGACCCTTCGATCGGCGCGGCGGCAGTGACGAGGGCGGCCAGCTGGGAACCTTCATCCTGCGCACCGGCCAGTCCGCGTCGAACAGAGCCGATGCGTGCCGGGTCGCCCGACTCCAGGACAACAGCAAGCGGCGAACGCGTGCCGGGAGCTACCCGCGTGTGGCATGCATCAATCGCTTCATCAGCCAGGTCCTCCACGTCAATCAGACCCGGGCGGGCAACTAGAGTCACCAGTGGTGCCTCATTATTGGCAGCCAGTGTTTCTTCCAGCTCATCCTTGGAGCAGCCATGAGCTGTCAGGGCGTCGCCCAGTGCCGAAACAATCCAGGTCGGGTGTGAATAACGCACAGCCAGGCGTTCGACCGGATTCTCGATTGCGTCAATGTCCGCGTCGATCTGATCAGCGCCGGTGCGGATAATGGAGCGCAAAACAGCATTGACCATCTTCGCCGGACCGTCAGTGAGGACTTCGCGAGCAAGGTCAACGGTTGCGGCGACGGCCGCATGGTCCGGCACGCGCATGTTGAGGATCTGGTGGGCTCCCATGCGAAGCACCGTGCGCAACGATGGATCGAGCTGGTCGACCGGACGTGTCGAATGGGCGTTGATGATCCAGTCGAGGCGGCCCTGTGCGCGCGTTGTGCCGTAGACCAGTTCAGCGGTAAATGCCGCATCACGCCCGTCGAAGGATGCGAAGTCCTCTTTCGCAGCGCGCAGAGCTTTAGGTAGTGCAAGGTTCGCGAACGCGCCGTCCTGCTCGATCAAATCAAGGACCTCAAACGCGACGAGCCGGGCAGGGTCAACGTTGCGTTTCGCCCGATAACCATCCGCATATCGTCCTGTTGCCATCTCACTCCTCCGTTGCCATAACGCCGACACGTTCCTCGCCGCTGAGGCGTGCCCCACGCGCCCAGGCCGCTGCGTCCATCCAGCCTTTACCTGCTGGTGCGACCTGGCCCAGTCTGACGCACGCGTCAGCGCACCCGACCATGACCTCATGCTTTGTCACCTGCAGCAGACCTGTGCCGAGTGTGGGCTGATCGGTGGGCTCGGCCCCCGCAATCTTGAGACGTTTGCCGTCAGGCAGAACAGTCCATGCACCTGGGTTCGGAGTGAAGGCGCGGATGTGACGCGACACCTCTGCCGCGCTCTGGGTGAAATCAATGAATCCCTGGGCGGGGGTGAGCATGTGAGCATAGGTGACACCATCTGTATCCTGCACGTGTGCTGATGCGCGTCCGTCAGCCAGTGCATCCACCGTGGCCACCATCTGGTCGGCTCCGAGACGTCCCATTCGTTCCAGCAGTTCCCCGGCAGTTTCAGACGGGTCGATCGTGACCGGCAGGCGCGAAAAAACCGGCCCGGTGTCCAGGCCGTCTTCCAGCTGGAAGATACTCGACGCCGTTCGAGCATCACCCGACCAAATCGCATACTGGACCGGGGCAGCTCCGCGCCAGCGCGGCAAATCCGAGAAGTGCAGGTTAACCCACCCCAACCGCGGCATTGTTAAGACAGCAGGCGGAATGATCGCGCCGAATGCAACAACGACGCCAAGGTCGGCGTCATAAGCATCAATGTCGTGCTGAAGCGACGGATCGGTAAAACGTGACGACTCGATCAGCTCGAGGCCATGGTCAGCCGCGTATTGCGCGACAGGTGATGGGAAGGTTTTCTTGCCTCTGCCCCGTCGAGCCGGCGGACGAGTGATGACCGCGACCACGTCATGTTTCGAATCGTTCAACGCCGACAGGGTGGGCACAGCGACGTCAGGAGTTCCAGCAAAAATAATGCGCACAGCTATATTCTAGTGGGTTCGCGAGGCGGCAGCATTCAGGTGCTTCACGATGTCAGCCTGACGTTCGCATTCAGCTACGAGGGGCCCGCTGACACTCTGTTCGATGACTTCGCTGATCGACCGAGTCAAGCGTGAGTGTGCCCGGCGGCGAGCACGGGCTGCTCCTATGCGCACGCCTATCCACGACAGCAGAGCCACGATTACCGTCAGGGCCAGCCCTCCAAGAACGCACCAGGTGGGAATGGGCAGTCCGCGCCACATCGGCACGTCCCACTGGATCATGAGGAACTGGTCGGCCCCACGCACCGCCAGGATCCACAACACTCCGACCAGTGCCATCAGCCATCCGATGCCTTGGAGGATCGCGCTCGCACGCCACCAGGTACGTCGTTCTTGCAGGCCAAAATCGGTTCCGGCAACAGCCTGGTCGAGCCGTGTGGTGACGCTTTCGGCACGTTCGCGGGCTAGTTCACGTACGCGGCGCTGCCACACCTGCGGTCTGCCGTGCGCAATCTGCCCGGCAATGGTTCGCACGCCAGAATTCAATTTGGCACGGGCGACGGGTGTTGCTTCGGGCACAGATGACACTGATGATTCCGCGCTTTCCAGATGGAGGCGTGCCAGCGGGTCGGATTTGAATCGGGCAAGCAGACGGAACGGAAGCCAGCCGCACACTTTCTGAGCACGGTGACGATACCCCGCATCAACAGCTGACGTCACGTGTCCCACACCTGCAGCGCCCGCTGCAACATTAACCAGCTGTAAGGTCAGGTTCTTCGGCACCTTCGGCAGTTCAGCAGTTTCAATCTCCAGGTCCCGGCGCGCCACATCAACGGCTTCATCCAGGACGGCGCCAACACGTTCAGCCTGCTGACGCACAATACGTGCGCGCTCAGAGATCATCGAGCGAACCGCATCAATGCCCTCCCCTGTCACCGACGAGGCACCCACCAGCTTCATGCCGGCTGCCTGATCAGCTTCCAGGAGACGACAAATGTCCGCTTCGATCTGGCTACGATCAGTCGGCGAGAGCTGGTCGACGTGCGTGAGCACCATACACGCCGGCGCACCGTAGGCAGCGAAACGCGCAATCCACTGCGAATGGATAACGTGGTCGGCATACTTTTGCGGATCAACGACCCATACGATCAGGTCAACGCGGGACGCAAGACGCTCGGTGAGCGCCACATTGTCCTGCTGGATAGAGTCGATATCAGGCAGATCAACCAGGGCCACACTTTCCGGAAGGCCGGCGCCCGACGGGATCATGACCTGCTCGCGCACGCCCATCCATTCGACCAGTTCAGGTGCACGCGTGCCCGCGCCGATAGCGGCCAGAGCCTGTGTGGTGGTGGGACGGCGTACGCCAACCTGCGCGATGTCGTGCCCCAGGATCGCGTTAAAAAGCGACGACTTGCCTGACCCGGTTGCTCCCACGAACGCAACCACGGTCGTGTCAGGATCGAGCCCTGTGCGTTCGTGTGCGCGCAGCAAGCAATCCGCGACGCGGTCCACGCATTCATTGGACACATCCGGTCCGGCTAGCTCCATAGCGGAGGCAATATGATCCACGCGTTCGGCAGGGTTGGAGAGACCACGGGTCATTATCCGGCTCCTACCGACCATTGTTGGCTCGCCTGCGCAATCGCCTCGGTCAGGCGCGCGTAGTCACCTGCTTCGGGCAGAGCGTCGCGCGCCGGCTGCAGGATTTGGGCGATCTCCTGATCGGCTGCCTCCACGAGGTTGCGGTGCGCCTTCTTGGCCATGTCACGCACCGCCTGGTCGCCGAAAATCGCTTCGAGCAGTTTGTGCGCCACGGCCGCGGTTGCACCAGCTACACCCACTTCAGCTCCGGTCAGTCCACCCGTTGACGCAAAAATGACGATCATCAGCGCCACGCCCACCACGTTGACACCAATGGCCATCATCTGGGCTCCGGCGCGCTTGGACTGGCCCTCGCTGCGCACCATCGCAAGCAGTTCGCGCTGCCATTGATTCGCGACGCGCTGAGCACGCTCGGACGGATCCAACGCCGTCATGATTGACGAGGGCGACGCGCCTACCAGTGCCGGATCAGTGCGCGACAGCTCGGCCACCTGGTCACTCACGTCAGCAAATTCATCTGCCAGCAAGCTGGTCAAGCCAGCTTCAATGGCATCTTCAACAGGTTCGGACGGGGTCGGGCGCCCTCGAAAGAAGGCAGAAATGCGGTCACGCAGACGCGAAATGCCTCGCGACAGTATGCGCGTGAAATCTGCTGCGCCGACAACTTCCTGCCAGCGGGCCAGCACCTCACCACGCAGCAGCGTGCCGTCGGCAGTGCCCTGGCGGACACGACGCCCGGCAGCCTCCCCGATCCGGTCTATACGCTCCACAGTTGCCTCAACGGCGCCGCGTTCCTCGTCGAGAGCCTGGCTGACTGCGCCGGCCGATTCGATCACCTCTCGCACCGATCCGCGGATCGCCTGCTGAGCCAGTTCGCTGCGGCGTTCGGCGTCTGCACCCAGTGCGTGTAGTCGGTCAACGAGCGGCTGGACGGCATCGCGGGGCAGCAAGCCGTCCTCGAGCGCCTGTTCATCGATAGCGAGCACCGGGGCGTTGCCAAGGCCGCGCTCGGACAATAATGCATTCAGGTCGGCCGCAACCTCCTGGGTTGCCCCAGGCGGAATGCGGTTGAGGACGATCACCGTCTCGATGCCGCGACTTCCGGCCTCTTCGAGCACCTGCCACGGCACGGCATCCGCGTAGCGGGCCGCAGTCGTGACGAAAATCCACAGGTCAGCCGCGTCGAGCAGTTGACGAGCCAAGGCACGATTGTCGTCCACGACCGAATCAAGATCAGGTGCATCGATAACGCCGACACCGTGGGGAATGGCTTCGAGGGCGCGCACACGTAGCGAGTGAGGATGTGATTCGCGCTCAGGATCAGCATCCGCCTCTTCACGCCTGCGCGTCAGGGAGGTGAGAATCCGGTTCGAGTCGAACCACATGGCATCGCTGGGATTGTGCAGCAGGAGCGGGTCGCGTGTCGTGGGACGTACGGCTGACGACGCCGACACTGCGTACCCAACCATCGTGTTGACCAGGGTGGATTTCCCGGCCCCCGTAGATCCGCCGATCACGCACAGAATGGGTGCCTGGGCATGTTCGAGGCGCGGGATCACATGATCGTCGAGGCGCCGCAGGGCTCGAGCCTGTTCACTACGTGCACGGCGGGCTGACGGCGTTTCGACATTGATCGACACGTCCGCCAACGCATCACGCATTTCACGCGCACTGTGCAGTGGTGAACGCTCCATAGTCAGCCTAGTCCTCCTGTGTGGCCGACGCGATGCGCGGATGCATATCCTCTGCCGGAGGCATCCATGTCTCGCAATCGGCTTCGACCTGGTCACCCGATCGAATGTCCTTGACAGTGTCACCTTCCGAGGCGCCCGGGAACCAGACGAATGGTATTCCTAATCGATCAGCGTAGCGGATCTGTTTGCCGAATTTGGCCGCTGTAGGCGCAACATCGGTGGGAATACCGCGTGAACGCAGGGTCGCTGCGATCCGGTTGGAGTGCCCGCGGTCTTCCTCGTTCATGACGGCGACGACCACCGCGGCCGGTGAGGTACGCGTGGCGGTCACCATTGGCTGCGCGATCATGCGGGAGACGAGACGAGAGACACCAATGGACAGCCCGACGCCCGGGTAGCTACGTTTGCCGTCCGATGCCAGAGAATCGTAGCGCCCACCTGAGCAGATCGATCCCAGTGACGGGTGTTCGGTCAGCACTGTTTCGTAGACCGATCCAGTGTAGTAGTCCAGTCCGCGCGCAATCTTCAAGTCAGCAAAGACAGCGCCGGGCATGCGCTCATGAGCGTCACTAATCAGCGCACACAGCTCATCCAGCCCCTCGCGCAAAATGTCGTTGGACAGTTCCAACGCGTCAATACCCTCGCGAAGCTCGGCCACATCATCGGTGTGGATCTGCGCCATTGTCAGCAGGGTGCGTGCCTGGTCGCCTGAGATTCCGGCTTCTGCCAGTTCCTCGGTCACACCCTCGGGCCCAATCTTGTCCAGCTTGTCCAAACCGCGCAGCGCTGCGTCAACGTCGCCAACTCCGAGCGCTTCGCATACGCCCTGAACGACCTTGCGGTTGTTGGCCAGGATCTTGAACGGGCCGATGGGCAGTGAGGACAGTGCTTCGGCCATCACGAGCGGCAGGTCGACCTCGAAGTGGAACGGCAATGCACCGTTGCCGACGATGTCGATATCGGCCTGAGTGAATTCGCGGAAACGTCCTTCCTGCGGACGTTCGCCGCGCCAGACTTTTTGAATCTGGTAGCGCTTGAACGGAAAATGCAGGTCGTTGACGTTATCCAGGACGTATCGGGCCAGCGGAACGGTCAGGTCGAAGTGCAGTCCGATCCTGCGGTCCTTATCGGTGTGTTCGCCTTTCTCGAGTCCCTGGAGACGTTCAAGCAGGTACACCTCTTTGGAGGTTTCCCCTTTGGACAGCAGCGAGTCGAGGGTTTCGACGGCTCGGGTTTCAATGTTGGAAAACCCGTGGAGTTCGAACACATGACGCAGCGAATCGAGCACATGCAGCTCGATCAGCCGGCCCTCAACGCTCCATTCGGGAAATCCAGACAATTTTGTCCGTGCCATCGTATGTGTCCTTCGATTCTTTTACTCTGTGTCTAGCCTTCGCGTCGTGCGCGCGCAACGTACTGATTGGTCTGAAGTTCGTGTGCCCACGTCGTCAGTGGCCCGTGCCCCGGGATCATGACCGTTCGCGGATCAATGGCGTTGGCCATGGTGCGAAGCGTATGTTTCATTTGGCGTTCGTCTCCACCGGGCAGGTCGGTGCGTCCAACCGACCCGGCAAAGATCACGTCAGCACTCAGCGCCCACGGAATTGGATCGTCATGCTGCCACAGGATTGTGCCCTCGTGGTCCGCGATATTGACGTCGCACTCCCCCAGGAACAATGCCGACCCCTCTGTGTGGCCTGGCGCAGGAAGCATCTGCAGCCAGATGCCGGGCTGGATTTCGAACGTGTCAGAAGGCACGTCGCGCAGATCTTCCGGCTTGTGCCACGTCAGGTCCATGCCGCTCGGTTTCATCGGCAGATACGACATCGGGTCATCCATGCGGTATCTGTCAGGACCAGGGATCCACACCGGTGCGGGCGCGTCAGGTGCCCATGAGGCCACCTCGTGAGCATCCCAGACATGATCAGGATGACCGTGAGTGCACAGAACGGCGCCCACCTGAGCATCAGCGCGATCCAGTGCCCCGCGGATCTGGTCGCACACACCTGCCGACGGGTCAACCACTACGACGTTCGCTTCTGCGTCGGGCTGAAGCACGATGCAGTTAGCCCCGAAAAACGGGGTCGGTATGACAGTGATGAGCACGCGTCACTCCATTGACGAGCGGATCTGATCCAACCACGCAGTCTTCGTTGCCAGTGTTTCGCGCAACGACTGTACCTGATCGGAATTTCCGGCGCTTTCGGCCTTCTCGATGTCGGCTTTCAGTCGGTCGAGCTGTTCTTCCAGCTGCCCCAGCATGCCTTCGGCGCGGGCACGTGTCTCCGGGTTCGAGCGCTTCCACTCGCGTTCTTCAGCCTGGCGCACCGCATCCTCCACGGCGCGCATCCGGCCTTCAACCTGGCCGACGTGGGCCGATGGCACGCGGCCAATCTCATCCCACTGGTCCTGGATGGCGCGCAAACGAGGCTTGACAGCGTCCATGTCTTCGATCGGCAAGAGCGCCTCGGCCTGCTCCAGCAGCGCTTCCTTGGCCTTGAGGTTTTCTTCAGATTCGGCATCTGCTGCTTCATCCTTGGCGCGGCGCGCATCGAAGAACACCTGCTGCGCTGTCCTGAAACGTGCCCACAACGCATCGTCTTCCTTGCGAGACGCGCGAGGCGCTGCCTTCCAGCGATCCATCAGGTCCCGGTAGGCCGACGAGGTTGGCCCCCAGTCCGTTGAATTCTGAAGGGCTTCAGCTTCAGCAATCAGCCCTTCCTTCACGCGACGCGCCTCAGTCTGCTTCTGGTCAAGTGCCGAGAAGAACTGGCGACGATGACGGTCAAAAACAGTGCGTGCACTGGAAAAACGCTTCCAGAGCTCATCTTCGGTGGATTTGTCCAAGCGTGGCCCCTTGCGCTGTAAAGTCTTCCACTCTTCAAGCAAGTCACGCAGTGCCTGTCCTGAATGCTTCCAGTGGGTGCGTTCTGGGTCCTGTTGAGAAATTTCTTCGGCCCGCTCGACCACGCTGGTGCGATCTGCAATGGCCTGTTCGCGAGCAGCCTGGCGCTCGGCCTTGGCTTGAACCTTGCGCTCCTCACCAGCCTGAGCGGCCTTGTCGACGCGCTCACGCAACGCGGGTAGGTCACCGATTGCTGCCGGCTCCGCAACGGCCTCACGCAGCGTGGCTACGGTTTGGTCGATGTCGCGTGCCCCCAGGTGAGGCAGACGGTCTTCAAAAAGGCGGATCGTGGCTTCCAAGTCGCTGTAGCGCCGCTCGTACAGTTCGAACGGGTTGTCCGGAGCGCCCTCCGGGTAGGATCCGATGAGGCGTTCGCTCTCACCGTCAGTGACGTAGATATTTCCTTCAGTGTCCATTCGCCCGAACTCGGTACGAGCAGGTTCGGATGCGGTTTCCGGGGAGCCAGTGGATGGCTGCTGTGGATTAGGCGAGATAGTCACGATCTTCCTTCTCGGGACGTGGATGGACCGATCCATCCGTGCGCGGTTATGTGTCTTGACTGACACTTCCTTATCCTACGCAAAATCACGCTCGAGGGGCGAACTGTCGGTCTCCTCGTTCACGATTCGTCTGCACGGGATTCACGCGCACGTTTCCGGGTGCCCGTCACGCGACGCGCCTCAAAAACACCATCAACACGTCTGAGAGCAGATAAAACGGCGTTCAGATGTGCCATGTCCGCAAGTTCGAATGTGAAGCGCGTAGAGGCCACCTGGTCAGCCGACGTCGACATTGATCCGGTCAGAATATTGACCGAATAATCCGACAGGACCTTCGTCAGATCCGACAGCAATCCAGCCCGATCCAGTGAACGCAATTCAATTTGGACGCGGTACTGCGCGTTCGAACGGTTCGTATCCCACGAGACATCAATGAGACGTTCAGGGTGGAGCTCTTCCAGACGGGCTGCGTTCAAACAGTCACTGTGGTGGACGGAAACACCTTGCCCACGTGTGATGAACCCCATAATCGGGTCGCCGGGCACCGGCGAACAGCATCGGGCCAGCTTCACCCAGATGTCATTGGAACTCATTCCAGACACCACGATGCCCACATCCGAGGTCGCCTTGCGTGTGCGCGTATCGCCTGGTGTGATGCCTTCAGCAAGCGTCTCTTCAGTGCCGGCTCCCCCGCCCAGGTTCTCCACCAGTTTGGACACGACATTGTGGGCAGACAGGTGGTTCTCTCCTACTGCCGCGTACAGACCCGACACGTCCTGGTAACCCAGGTCAGTTGCCACCGACAGGATCGATTCATGATTCATCAGGCGCTGCAGAGGCAGGTTCTGTTTGCGCATCGCGCGCGCCAGTGCTTCCTTGCCGGCTTCGATGGCTCCCTCACGGCGTTCGCGCGAGAACCACGATTTGATTTTCGATCGTGCACGAGGGGACGCCACAAATGCCAACCAGTCATGAGACGGGCCGGCCTTTTCTGACTTCGAGGTGATGATTTCACACGTGTCGCCCGATTCCAGCTGCGTATCAAGAGGAACGAGGCGGGCGTTGACGCGTGCACCGACAGTGTGATGGCCGACCTCGGTGTGGACGGCGTAGGCAAAGTCGACGGGTGTGGCGTGTGCAGGCAGCACGACAACTTCGCCTCGCGGGGTGAACACGTAGACTTCTTCGCCGGCAATTTCGTAGCGCAGCGAGTCGAGGAACTCTTCCGGGTCACCTGTTTCCCGTTCCATTTCCACCAGAGCGCGCAACCAATTCATTTGCTCATTGGTGCTCATTGCGTCGGACGTGCCCGATGTTGCGTTCGGGTTCTCCTTGTACTTCCAGTGAGCGGCTACGCCATTTTCGGCACGCTCGTGCATCTCATATGTACGTATCTGGATTTCCACCGGCTTGCCGCCCGGCCCGACCACCGTCGTGTGCAGCGATTCGTAGAAGTTGAACTTCGGCATGGCGATGTAATCCTTGAACCTGCCCGGAATCGGATTCCACCTGCCGTGCATTGCGCCCAAAACGGCGTAACAGTCTTTGACACTGTCAACAAGGACTCGCACCGCCACCAGATCGAAAATCTCATCGAACGCTTTGCCGCGCACAATCATCTTCTGGTAAATCGAATAGTGGTTCTTCGGGCGCCCGCCGACCGTTCCGCGAATTCCGGCGCGCCGCAGATCCTCTTCGATCTGCGCGATCACGTCACGCAGATAGGTTTCGCGGCGCGGTGTGCGCTGTTGAACAAGCCGGTCAATCTCTTCGTAGATTTCCGGCAGCATCGTCTTGAATGACAGCTCTTCAAGCTCCCACTTGATCGTGTTCATGCCCAGGCGGTGGGCAAGCGGCGCATAAATCTCCAGCGTCTCTTTCGCCTTGCGTTTGGCGGATTCAGGCGAGACGTACTTCCACGTGCGCGCATTGTGCAGGCGATCTGCAAGCTTGATCAGCAGCACGCGGATATCCCGACTCATCGCCACGATCATCTTGCGCAGTGTCTCGGACTGGGCTGCGGTGCCATAGCGGATCTTGTCGAGCTTGGTGACACCGTCGACCAGCAGTGCGATTGACTCACCAAAGTCAGCGGTGAGCTGCTCAACCGTGTAATCCGTGTCCTCAACCGTGTCATGCAGCAGCGCCGCCACCAGCGTTGGCGTCGTCATGCCCATTTCAGCCAGAATCGTCGCCACTGCGACGGGATGAGTGATGTACGGTTCGCCAGATGCGCGTTTTTGGCCTCTGTGGTGAACTTCAGCCGTCTCATAGGCACGCTCGATAATTGAGATATCTGCTTTCGGGTGGTTGGCGCGCAAGGCACGCACCAATGGTTCAATCTCAGGTGCGGTCGTGCGCCCTCGCGAACCAAACCAGACCAGTCCCGACCGCACAAAGGACCCTGCCGACGGCGCTTTCGGCCTGCTCGGTGGTTTAGTTCTCTCACTCACACAGTCATCATAGGCTCAGGCGCGCCCCCACGTGTGAGGAAGCGCGCCTGAGCTGGAAAGTTACCGGGTGATGTCAGACAGACAGTGCCACTGCAGACTGCACATCCAGGCACTCAAGCTTGTCTCGGCCCTTCAATTCCGTCAGTTCCAGGAGGACCGCCACACCTGCAACCTCGGCCTTGCACTGCTCAAGCAGATTCACCGAGGCACGTGCCGTGCCGCCGGTCGCCAGCACGTCGTCAATGATCAGGACGCGTTGTCCCTCTACGACAGAGTCCGGGCGAAGCTCCATGCGAGCGATGCCGTATTCGATGGAGTAATCCTCACCGATCACCGGTCCGGGCAGTTTGCCGGCCTTACGAATCGTGATCATACCGATGCCCATACGTGTCGCCATCGGTGCAGCCAGGACGAAGCCTCGTGACTCCAGGCCTGCGATAGCGTCAATGCGTCCCTCGTAGTGCTCGCAGAGCAGATTGATAGTTTCCTGGAACGCCGGGCCGTTGGCCAGCAGCGGTGTGATGTCGTGGAAGAGGACGCCTTCCTGCGGGAAACCGGGGACGTCACGCATATTGTCGACGACCAGTTTCTTGATGCGCGTTCCGAGTTCTTCTGTCATTTGCGCTTACGCTTCTTTCGTTGAGGTTGAGCATCATTGCCAAGACGGTGCCCAGGGATGACCGGTCGCGCCGCCACAGCGTGTGCCTGAACACTGTCGGATGTTGGGGCGTGGTCACCCTCGTCAGTCGAATCGATTGAGCGTTGCCTGGCGACGATGGTGTTGTGTTCACGGGCGCGTGAGCGACGCTCCTCCAGCATGACCAACAGCGGCGAGGCGATAAATATCGACGAGTAGGTACCCACAATCATTCCGACGAACAGTGCCAGAGCAATATCCGTTAGCGTGCCCGCACCCAGAAGAACAGTACCGATCACGAGGATCGCTCCCACCGGCAGAAGTGCGACAACGGAAGTGTTAATGGAACGCACCATCGTCTGGTTGACGGCGAGATTGACCAGTTCGCCATATGTGTAGCGCTTCTGCTCCCACACGTTCTTCGTCAGGCCGCGCACGTTGTCGAAAACGACCACCGTGTCATACAGGGAGTATCCCAAAATGGTCAGGAAGCCAATGACGGTTGCAGGCGAGACTTCGACTCGAGTGATCGCGAAGAACGCGACGGTCAGGGCCACGTCGTGCAGCAGAGCCGTCATAGCAGAGATTGACATGGTCCACGAGCGGAAGTACACCGTCATCAAGGCGGTGATGACCGCCAGGAAGATGACCAGAGACTGCAGTGCCTTCCCGGTAACGTCTTTACCCCATGACGGGCCGATCGACGAGGACTGGACATCATCTGCGGATATATCGTATGCCTCTGCCAGCGCGTCGCGAACTTGCGCTGTCTGGTTGGGGTCCAGTGACGGTGTCTGGACGCGGATACCGTTCTGACCCAGATTCGACACGCGCACGTCGGTCACGCCCGCGGATTTGGCTGCATCATATGCAAGCTGCTGTTCACTTTGGCTAATGCCGATCATGGAGAATTGCGAACCACCGGTGAATTCGATGGATTGACGCAATCCCAGCACTGACACGAGGAGCGCACAGACAACCAGCGTGATGCCGGCCGCGTACACGAAAATCTTGCGGTTCGGGACGATCCGATAGGATTTCTCGCCCGCATACAGGGCGTTTCCCCACTGGGCGTAACTTCTCATCGTGCTTCCTCCTGCTTAGCCGCAGCGGCTTGTTCTCGGCGCTGCTCAGCAAGCGATTTACGGGTGCCGACCGCTGTGCTCCCCGATGGCGTTGATACTGACTTCGTCTTGCGCACATCAGTGCGTGCACGCGCCGCGTAGATGGCACTGGACTTTGCACCGAGGTGTTCGGGATCCAAACCGGACAGCTTGTGGCCTTCACCGAAAAATGGGATGCGGATGAGCAGCTCCATCATCGGGTGCGTGAAGAAGAAGATCACCGCAAGGTCAACCACCGTCGTCACGCCCAATGTGAAGGCGAATCCCTGCAGGCCACCCACCGCGAGCATGTACAGCACCACGGCGGCCACGAGGTTCACCGCGTCCGAAATCATGATGGTGCGTTTGGCCCGCTCCCATCCTTCGTCGACGGCTGCCACGAGCGGGCGACCGTCACGCACCTCGTCGCGGATGCGTTCGAAGTAGACGATGAACGAGTCAGCGGTGACGCCAACTGCAACGATCAGGCCAACTACGCCAGGCAGTGAGAGGCGATATTCCATCAGCCATGACAGCAACGTGATGACCAGGTAGGTGATCACGCCCGCCATCAGGAGTGAACCGATCGAGATGATCGACAGGCCTCGGTACTGCCAGATCATGAACAGGACAACCAGGATCAGACCGATCAGACCGGCCCACAGACCCTTGGCCAGGTGATCGGATCCGAGCGTTGCAGAGATCTGCTGCTCGGACTGGACGGTGAAGTCCAATGGCAGTGAACCGAAGTTCAGCTGATTGGCCAGTGCCTTGGCACTGGTTGGCGTGAAATTACCGCTGATCTTGGCATGACCGTCAGTGATTGCTGCATTCATCGACGGTGAGGTAATCACCCTATTGTCAAGGACGACTGCGAAGCGGTTACGCGTGGGATCAGAATTCTGGAAGCCGACCAGACGAGTTGACGCTTCCTTGAATGCTTTGGTACCGACTGAGTCGAATTCGAGGCTCACAACCCACTCGCCTGTTGCCTGCCCCGTCTGGTTGTAGTCCATTGCGGCCTGGGCTGAATTCAGGTTCTCACCTTTGACATCGATCGGGCCAAGCAGGAATTTTTGGGTTCCGTCAACCGAGCACGTGGCATAAGGCTTGTCGGGATCACCGGGAGTGGTCTGGGTGCGTGCCTCAGTCGACATGCAGTCCAGGGTCAGGAAGTCGAACACGACCTGCTCGGTCATCCATGCCGAGTCCGAGTTGTTCTCCGGTGTGGTCGCCGGCTCGGTGCTCAGTTTCCCATCCTTATCCTGGTCGGCAGCCTGGCGGGCCTCATCCTCGGACATGGCCGTGGAGACAAGGGTTTGCGACTGCGGCTGGTCGGCTGCATCTCCAGACTGCGCGCTGCCGGCTCCCGACTGGCCGGAATCGCCGCTTTGAGCCGCTTCCAGTTGTTGCCTGGGTGCAACTGCGGCACCGACCTGCAGCACTGGACGGAAGTCCATCTGAGAAGATGAGCGGATCAGATTCAGCGTCTCCTCTGAGGGACGGCCAGGCAGCGAGACCACAATGTTGTTCGAACCCATTGAGGTGATTTCCGATTCGGAGACACCCGAGGCGTCCACGCGGTTACGGATAATGTTGATCGCCTCAGTGATGTCCTCATCAGTAATATTGCGGTCGTCTTCGCCTGTCGTATTCGGCGTCAGAATCAGCTGGGTTCCACCTTCGAGGTCCAGAGCCAGCTTCGGATGGAGTGTTGCACCTTGAGTTGCGCGTCCGATCAGCAGTGCTGCGATGCCGATAGCGACCACAACAAAGAGCGCGACAAGTGTGCGCACCGGGCGACGTTTCTTATTAGCCACAGTGATGGAGTCCTTGGTCAATGAAGTCGATGAATGGATGAATGAATTAGATGACGGGCGGAATATCGTCCTTGTTGCGGTTCTTGTCCCGCTTATCCTCGTCCTCAAGATCCGCTGCGAGCGTGTCGCCCTCGTTCACTGACGAGGGTGTCTCAGGTTCGATGGGATCATACCCAAGTACAGCAGGCTCATCTTCTTCCTCGGAAATGGCTTCTTCGATGTGATCAGCTGATTCCGTGGCGAAAGGTGGCTCGCCGACTTCGCGGATGACGGAACGTTCCCAGTAAGTTTCGGTGCCGTCCGACGTTTCCAGGATGACGATGTCGCCATCCTGATCCACGTAGCGTCCCCAGAACCCTACGGCGGTCTTCACCCATGCACCGGGCACCATCTGTTCGCTGATGATCCGTTGCTGTTCTTCCTGCTGTTTCGCCATTTTCTTGCGAGCGCGTGATGAGAACCAAAACATCACAATCAGCATCAACAACAGCGGCAGCCAAAGCATTAACGAGCCGGTACCTTGCACGGGGAAACCTCTTCATCCTCGACAAATCTACGTATATGACAGCACCGTGACAGTACACGGCGCCCGTTGCAGTCTACCTGTTCGTCTTCTCGATCGCGACGAACGGCGTCACTGTGCGTGCTACCTCACGTTTAAATCAGCGTGTCCTGATCGCTCGGAGGGGTCAGATTCAGGTGTGACCACGCTTTCGGTGTAGCTGCACGGCCGCGTGGGGTGCGAACAATGAACCCCTGCCTCATCAGGTACGGTTCAGTGACAGTTTCAACGGTTTCAGCTTCTTCGCCCACGGTGATAGCCAACGTGGACAGCCCCACCGGCCCTCCGCCAAAGCGCACGCACAGTGCTTCGAGGACGGCGCGATCCAGTCGGTCCAGTCCCGACTGGTCCACTTCAAACAATGCCAGTGCTTCACGCGCCGATTCCAGTGTGGGTGTTCCGTCCCCATGCACCTGCGCGTAGTCAAGTACGCGGCGCAACAGACGGTTTGCGATACGTGGCGTGCCGCGTGAACGGGAGGCGATTTCATGGGCTGCCTCATCGCTGACCGACACTCCCAGTAGCCCTGCCGACCGGTTGATGACCTGAACCAGGTCCTCTGTCTCGTAGAACTCCAGGTGCCCAGTGAAGCCGAAGCGGTCGCGCAGCGGTGCAGGCAGCAGCCCGGCACGCGTGGTCGCGCCCACCACTGTAAACGGTGGCAGCGTCAGCGGAATCGACGTGGCGCCCGGACCTTTGCCAACGACCACGTCGACACGGAAGTCTTCCATCGCCAGGTAGAGCATTTCTTCAGCGGTGCGTGCCAGGCGGTGAATCTCGTCGATAAAGAGGATGTCACCTTCCTGCAGGCCAGACAGGATCGCGGCGAGGTCGCCAGCGTGCTGGATCGCAGGTCCGGAGGTCAGGCGCAGTGAGGATCCCATCTCCTGCGCAATGATCATCGCCAGGGTTGTCTTTCCCAGTCCAGGCGGTCCGGCCAGGAGCACGTGGTCGGGTGTGACAGAGCGACCGATCGCTGCTTTCAACACCAGTTCGAGCTGTGTGCGCACGCGCGGCTGACCCACGAATTCGCTGAGGTGTTTCGGACGGAGAGCAGCTTCAGCTGCGCGCTCCAGTTCCGTCGCATCTGGCGCGACAATGCGCGGAGACAGGTCGTCGTCCATCTCATCCACGGGTGCCTCCCAGCTTGATCAGTGATGCGCGCAGAAGGTCGGATGCCCCCATCCCCTGCCCGGCAAGTGAGTTGACTGCTTTTCGGGCAATCGCCTGTGTCCAGCCGAGCTGTACCAGTGCAGCGGTGACTTCCTCGGTCACTTCATCACTGTCGGGTTCGCTGGGTACATCTTCAGCGTGTGCAGCGGGCCCCAGCTTGTTTCCAATTTCAAGGACGATCCGATCAGCAAGTTTTGGCCCCACTCCGGGGATCTTCCTGATTTGTGCGCTGTCTTTTTGGGCGAGGGCGTCGCGCAGCTGGTCGGGTGTGAGAACTGCCAACGCCGCCAGGGCGATGCGCGGTCCCACTCCGGAGACGGTGCGGATCACGGTGAACACGTCTTTCTCGTCACGCGTCGGGAAGCCGAACAAAGCGATCGCATCTTCCTTGACATCCATGACGATGTGGAGCGTGACCTCATTGCCACGGATCAGGCTGTGCGCCGTTGGTGGAGTGACCTTGACGGCCCATCCAATTCCACCGTTGACCACAGTGACTTCATCCAGGCCGATGTGCTCAACCGTTCCAGTCAGCAGTGCGATCACCGTTATTCCCCCTCGCTACGAACATCTGTTCCATCTTAGCGGCGATGCCAGCGCGGATCGACCGCACCCGTGCGGTGTTGCGTCGCCTGAGCTTCTGCCCAGATCTGCTGAGCCCGTGTCATGGTGCCCTTGGAGGAGACTTTGCCTGACAGGGACACGGTAATCTGAGAATCATCCCCCGCGCCGAGCAAGCCTGAGCCTCGCCAGGCGTGACAGATTGCAATTGCAAGGGCGTCAGCCGCGTCTGCTGGCTTCGGCGGAGTATCGAGGCGGAGGATGCGAGCCACCATGTGCTGCACCTGCGCTTTCCCGGCGGTGCCAGAACCGGTGATCGCTGCTTTGACTTCTGACGGTGTATGGACTGCCATTGGCAGACGTGCCTGCCCGACACATGACATGGCCACGCCCATCACCTGCATTGTGGTGGTTACTGACTGAAGGTTGTCCTGTGCGAAAACCCGTTCAATGGCCACCACTTCAGGCTGAAAGGTCTCAATGGTGTGCCGGATCTCCTGGGCAATGGATGCGAGGCGAAAATGGGTGGCCAGACTGGTTTTGGTTCTGGCCACGCCGACGTGAACCAGCGCCGCTGCGCGTGACGCATCAACATCCACCACTCCGATTCCGCATCGGGTGATGCCCGGGTCAATCCCCATTACGCGCATTGGTCAACCATCTGCACGAAGAGAGAATGGATCCGGTTGTCTCCCCCAATTTCAGGGTGGAATGATGTCGCAAGGCAGTGCTCGTTACGCAGTGCGACAATCGGCCCGTCAGCTTTGTTGTCGGCACGCGCCATGACGCGAACAGATTCTCCGACCGTATCGACCCATGGAGCGCGAATGAACAATGCCCGAAATGGCGTGTCAAATCCATCCACCTCCAGGTCTTCTTCATGGGAGTCGACCTGCCGGCCAAATGCGTTACGTCTGACAGTCATGTCCATTGCGCCCAATGCGATCTGGTCGCTGCGCCCGTCAAGAATAGTGCTGGCCAGCATAATCATGCCGGCACAAGTCCCCCACATCGGCATTTTCTGATCCACAGCCCCATGCAGCCCTTCGTCCATACCTGTGGCATGCATGAGGATAGACATGGCGGTTGACTCCCCACCGGGAATAACCAGGCCGTCGATCTGTGTCAACTGGTCAGGGTGGCGCACATACACAGCGCGGGCGCCGGATTCTTCCAGCGCCCGCACATGTTCTGAGATATCACCTTGAAGCGCGAGTACGCCTATGGTTCTCACGCTGGTGTCACCATCCGCGCTCAGCCAGGCGGTGATCAACCGGCAAATCGTCGACGTTGATGCCGACCATCGCTTCCCCCAGTCCGCGTGAGACTTCCGCAATGGTGTCAGGATCGTTGTAAGCCGCTGTTGCGCGCACAATCGCGCTCGCGCGCTTAGCCGGATCACCGGACTTGAAGATACCGGATCCAACGAAGACACCCTCGGCACCCAGCTGCATCATCATCGCGGCATCCGCAGGAGTGGCGATGCCGCCGGCGGTGAACAGGACGACAGGCAGGCGGCCTTCTCGTGCCACCTCTGCGACCAGTTCATACGGTGCCTGCAGTTCTTTCGCTGCCACATACAGCTCGTCTTCTGGCAGCGACGTCAGGTGCTGAATCTGGTCACGGATCTTGCGCATATGCGTCGTCGCGTTCGACACGTCACCGGTGCCGGCCTCGCCTTTGGAGCGGATCATGGCCGCGCCTTCACTGATGCGGCGCAGAGCCTCACCCAGGTTGGTCGCACCGCACACGAACGGCACGGTGAACTTCCACTTGTCAATGTGGTGCGAGTAGTCAGCCGGGGTCAGCACCTCGGATTCGTCAATGTAATCGACGCCGAGGGACTGGAGCACCTGCGCTTCCACGAAGTGTCCGATGCGGGCTTTGGCCATGACGGGGATGGAGACGGCGTCAATGATGCCGTCGATCAGATCCGGGTCTGACATGCGGGCCACGCCGCCCTGGGCACGGATATCCGCGGGGACGCGTTCGAGTGCCATGACGGCCACGGCACCGGCGTCTTCAGCAACCTTCGCCTGCTCAGGGGTGACGACGTCCATAATGACGCCGCCTTTGAGCATTTGCGCCATTCCACGCTTGACGCGGTCAGTTCCGACCTGGCGTCCTTCGTCGGTGGGTGTGGCAGCAGAGGGATTTTCGCTCATTCCTCCTCCTGTTCGAGTTGAGCGCGAACTTCATCGCTCAGTGACATGTTGTGGTAGACGTTCTGCACGTCATCAGAATCTTCGAGGGCGTCCACGACACGCATAACCTTGGTGGCACCTTCAACGTCGAGTTCCACCTGTGTCGAGGCAACGAACTGCGCCTCAGCAGAGTTGTAGTCAATTCCTGCATCCTGCAGCGCGGTGCGCACCGCGACCACCTCGGTCGGCTCACAGGAAATGACGAAGACGTCTCCTTGCTGGGCGACATCTTCGGCACCTGCATCGAGTACGGCTTCCATGATGGAATCCTCATCCACACCGTCGGCCTCCGGCACCTCGACGATTCCGCGACGGGAAAAGAGGTAGGACACCGAGCCGGGGTCAGCCAGGTTGCCACCGGAACGGGTAAATGCCAGGCGTACATCTGATGCCGCGCGGTTGCGGTTATCGGTCAGACATTCGACCAGAATCGCAACACCTGCGGGACCGTAGCCTTCGTACATGATGGTTTCGTACTCAGCGCCACCGGCTTCTGCACCGGAGCCACGCTTGACAGCGCGATCAATGTTGTCGGCCGGAACGGAGTTCTTCTTCGCCTTCTGGATGGCGTCATACAGCGTGGGATTACCTGCGGGATCTCCTCCACCTGTGCGGGCTGCCACCTCAATGTTCTTGACGAGCCTGGCGAAGAGTTTTCCACGCTTGGCGTCGATGGCTGCTTTCTTATGCTTTGTGGTTGCCCACTTGGAGTGTCCGGACATGAATTCTCCCCTTGGGTATGGTCTAGTACGCGTATAGTGTAGCGCCCTGATCCCAGTACGGGCGCCTGGTGCACAGTATGAGAACCGTTGAGGTAAGTGTTTTCACACTTTCGTCACGCTGGTTCGCGAAAAACTTCCATTTCGCACGAGTTCTCGGCCAGCTGCGACCAATTGCCCTCGAAAGTGAGGACGACGGCGGTACCCGTGGGAACACCCCAACGGACTTTTTCCTTACAGGATCGGCGTGCCCCCAGCGATGCCGCCATTGCTGAAATAGCTGGCTCGTGGCCGACCATCATGACTGAGGTGACTGACGCGGGCAGGCTCCGCGCCTTGTCGAGCAGACTGTCAGCGCCGGCCAGATACAGTTCGTCATCAACTGAGGTGGTGCGCACCTCGATCGACGTGTGGAGCTGCACCGCCGTTTCCTGTGTACGCACGGCGGGCGATGTCAGTGACAGATCAACGTGGTCAATCAGGCGTGAGACTCGTCGTCCCAGTCGCCGAGCCTGCTCAACACCTTCTGGAGTCAGCGGCCTTTGACGGTCACCGGAGCTGCTCGAACCGGCAGCAGCGTGACGTACCAGGATAAGCGTTCGTGTCGTCATAGTATCTACAATAGCGAGGATCGAGGAGGGATTGGATGGCACTGGCACCCGGGCCAGAGGATTTGGCGTGTTCAGCACGCGGATGCAGCCGTACGGCTGAGGTTGCGATCATCTGGTCAAATCCGGCCATTCACACTGGCCGATCCAAGACATGGCTGGCGTGTCGTGATCATCGCGACTCGCTCCAGCAATACCTGGCCTACCGCGATTTTCCCACCCGTGTCGTCCCAATTAACGAGGTCGACTCTTAGCGTCCGACCACGTTAACCTGCAGTTTCTAGGTAAGTGTGACTAGGTCCAGGTACGACTCATCCCACAGATCCTCATCGGCGTCAGGCAGCACCAGCACGCGGTCCGGGTTGAGCGCCTCGACCGCGCCGGGATCGTGCGTGACCAGGACGACGGCGCCCTCATAGGTGCGCAGCGCGTTGAGAATCTCCTCGCGAGAGGCTGGATCAAGGTTGTTCGTCGGCTCATCCAACAGCAGCACATTTGCTGCAGAGACGACCAGCGTCGCAAGGGCCAGGCGCGTCTTCTCTCCGCCGGATAGTACGCGCGCCGGCTTATCGATGTCGTCCTCGCCAAACAGGAACTGCCCCAGCACGTTGCGAACGTGCGTGGTGTCCAGGTCAGGAGCTGCGTGCGCCATGTTGTCATACACTGTGGCGTCCATGTCCAGGAAGTCGTGTTCCTGGGCGTAGTAGCCAAGTTTGAGGCCATGCCCACTGATGACTTGCCCCAGATCAGGCTCTTCCACGCCGGCCAGCAGGCGCAGCAGCGTCGTCTTACCAGCACCGTTCAGACCCAGGATCACCACACGCGAGCCGCGGTCAATTGCCAGATCCACACCAGTGAAAACTTCCAACGAGCCGTAGGATTTCGACAGGCCCTCTCCTGACAGTGGCACGCGTCCGCATGGCGCAGGTTCGGGGAAACGCAAACGCGCAACCTTTTCATGCTGGATTTCCTGACCAGCCTGCTCAACCAGTTCATCGGCGCGGCGCAGCATCTGCTGTGCCGCAACAGCCTTCGTTGCCTTCGCGCGCATCTTTTCGCCCTGCGCACGCAGCTGTTCAGCTTTCTTGAGCGCGTTGGCGCGTTCGCGGCGGTGACGGCGTTCATCCTCGTCGCGTTGACGCAGGTAGGCAGACCATCCGAGGTGGTAGACATCCAGTGCCGTGCGGTTCGCGTCCAGATAGAACACGGAGTTGACCGTGTCATCCAGCAATTTGACGTCGTGGCTGATCACCATGAATCCGCCGGAGTATGCGCGCAGCCAATCGCGCAGCCACAGGATTGAATCGTGATCAAGGTGGTTGGTCGGCTCATCCAGCAGCAAAATATCAGCCTCTGAGAAAAGCACCCGAGCCAGTTCGACGCGGCGTCGCTGACCACCGGACAACGTGTCGAGGCTTTGCTCCAACACGCGATCGTCTAATCCCAGTGAATGAGCGATCTGCGATGCCTGAGCATTGGCAGCCCACCCTCCGGCATTCGTGAAACGCTGGTCGAGCTTGACGTAACGCTCCATCGCCCGCTGTTGGCGCTCCCCTTCCAGGGTGGACATTTCATGCTCAGCTTTGCGGATCTTCTCTATGAGGGTGTCGATACCTCGAACGGAGATGATGCGCTCACGCCCCGTCATCTTCTGGTCGCCAATATGGGTGTCCTGTGCCAGGTATCCGATGGTGCCGCTGCGACGCACGTGCCCAGTAAACTCAGCGGCACCGTGATCGCTCTCCCCTGCTAAGAGGCGCATCATAGTGGTCTTGCCGGCACCGTTTCTGCCAACCAAACCGATACGCATCCCGCGGTCAATCCTGAAGGTGGCGTTCGAGATCAGTACGCGTGCACCGATCCGAAGCGAAAAGTCCTGCACAGAAATCACCTATCGAGTCTAAGCGGTGTCAGAACAACTCGGGAGGATTGACTTCCATTCTCACAGGTGCCAGCTTGTGGGCTGAGCGGTGCTGCCGCACCTGTGTCAGCTGGTCAAGCAGCGTATTTGTGTGCGAAATCGGCGTGCGGACAAGAGTGCGGATGTGCTGGTCGGGCTCATGTTCCGGCATAGCGAGGGAGAGCTGGGCACTATCAGCTGCACGACGTGTGGGCGCCTGTTCGATCGGAACTGTGCCGAGCAGCTCCGCATCTGAAAGACTTGCCACAATCGCGTGAACGTCAGGTGCAGGCCCGTCGAGGGCAACGATTGTCGTAAAGGGGAAGAATCCTACAGAACGACGTTCTGCCAGCTGATCGGCAGCAATTCTGACCGGATCCCACCGCACGAGGGCCTGACCCAGTGTCGGATCTGACAGACCGACAACGATGGCAGGGTGTGCGGGCGCTACACGTGACAATGCTCCGAACCAGCGGCGCATGGCTTCCTCGTATGCCCACAGTTCAGGGCGTGCGGCTGTTGTATCGGCATCGAGGATAACGGCTGCCTCATAACCGCCATCGAGGGTAGGTTCTGCGCCGGGTGTTGCCACCACGATTCGTGAATCCGTCGGACGCAGTGTGTCGATCCGATGGTCTGCAGAAGAGACCACTAGTGGCAATCCCGGTAAAGCTCGAGCCAGTTCCTCTGCCGTGCGTTCAGAGCCGATCTGGCGTGCGCGCACCGCGTGCGCTGCGCAATGCGGGCACGTGAACGCCGACGCATCCCACTGACACCATTGGCACACAATCTGGCGATCGCCTCGCATCGCCAATGGGCCGTGGCATCTTTGACATCGCGCCGTCCGATGACACTGTGCGCAAGCAACAACCGGCACATAGCCGCGTCGTGGCACCTGAATCAGGACATGCCCGCTCTGCGCACTTTCCCGGATAAAGCGCTGTACGCTGGTCGGAATATTACCTGCCGATGGGCCTTCCCTGGCCGCGTCAAAGTCATCGAGGACACGTACGCGCGGCGCATGTTCGCGCAGCGCGTGGCGCAGCGGTGTGAGCGGCACTGCCCATGAGGAATTGACCAGCATATGCGATTTCACCGACCGTGCCAGGCTTGCGCTGAGCAGGTCGACCCCTTCCAGGTGGGCACGCGCGATCGCAACATCGAGCGCGCTTGCGCGTGGAGACCGCTCCTCGGTTAAACGGTCATCACCGTCATCCCACACGATGATTGCTCCCAGATCCTTCACTGGTGTCCACACAGCTGATCGTGTTCCCACCAGGATGGTCAGTTCTCCGGCTAGTGCGCGCAGATGAACGGCAAATCGATGAGCTGCCGAATCATCCGACCCGACCGTCTCAACACAGTCGGTACCGACGATCAGGGCGATCTGCGCAGCGATTCGATCCACCTGTTCACGCGTGGCGGCCACCACGATGACAGGGGCGCGCGCCGAGCGGATTGCCACAACGGTTGCCAGCTGGCGTATCCAGTCATGAGGCACGACCTGCCAGACGATCCGCCCTGGCGCAGTCGGGTCCCCCTCGTACCACGACAGGAATTCCGTATCCATTGAGATTGGCGAGGGCGCCGCGCAGTCTCGGTGTGCAGCGAGGACGTTTTTTTCACTGCGTGCATGCCGCGCCGGGATCGCCAGTGAGAGCACCTGTGAGGTGGTCGCCAGATGTTTATGCGCAATGTAGCGCGCCAGTGTCAGCGTGGATTCGTTGAGCACCGGAGTGCGTGAAACAACGGACTGGATGGGTGACAGGGCGCGGTGCTGCGGTACGGTCTCCCGACCCACAACCCACCCTCGTTGGCGTGTACCGGCCAATGCAACGCGCACGGTGCAACCGACAGTTACTGCAGAGTCAAGTTCGGGTGGGACGGCGTAGTCAAGCGGATGATCGAGGTGCGCCAAGTCGACGTCGACCAGAACGTGCGCGACAGTCAGTGGGTCACGGAAATCCTCACGTGGCGGTGGTTCGAAGCCCGGCAGGTATGACTCCATTGCGTCTCACGCAATGAGCTCCGGGCCGTACTTAAGGACGATCAGTGCGGCGATGATGACAAGGATACCGCCCGTGATCCACCAGTCCGTGCCCGAGGCTATGAGGGAGCGAATGCTGGCACTTGAGGGCAGCGTTTCGCGGACCAGGCAGATACGCGTCATGGTGGCGAAGATCAGCAGTGATGACACGAACACCACCAGGCACCACGGGCACAATACCTGGATGACAACGTAGGACTGGTAGAACAGCCATAGTGCGCTGGCCAGACCGCCGGCGGCGAGGACTTCCGCGCCGATGAGGAACAGACGTGACAGGCGCGAGCCGCTGAGAAGGGCGCATGCGATAGTGAACACAGCTGCGCCAAAGGCGATTCCGAAAAATGCGTTGGGGAATCCCAGGACGCGGGCCTGCGGTGTCAATGCGACTGCCGAGCATGACAGTGCATCGCTGACATCGCATCCGAAGCGGCTGTTCTGGTCACCTGCAAGGATCCAGGCTTCCACGGACAGGACGAATGAGGCGATCAGGGCTAGAGCCGACATAATGGCCAGCACCACGGCGCTTCGCATCATCCACGCACGCGAGGGAGCATGGTCGAGATCGAAATCGTCCTGGTCCGCCATAGTCTTAGCCTTTCAGTGCTGCGCGCAGATCCTCTATGCGGGTCACGTCTTCCCACGGGAATCCCGGTCGCCCGAAGTGGCCGTACACTGAGGTCTCCTTGTAGATCGGGCGCAAGAGATCGAGGTCCTCGATCATACCTGCTGGGCGCAGGTCGAACACGTCGGTGATTGCGCGCGCGATGGTCGCATCGTCTACCTGCCCCGTATCGAAGGTGTCGACGTACAGACCTACCGGGTGTGCGCGGCCGATGGCGTAAGCCACCTGAACTTCGCAGCGTTTCGCGATGCCTGTTGCAACGATGTGCTTGGCAATCCAGCGCAGCGTGTAGGAAGCTGAGCGGTCAACTTTCGATGGATCCTTACCTGAGAACGCGCCACCTCCGTGCCGCGCCATTCCGCCGTAAGTATCGACGATGATCTTGCGTCCAGTCAGGCCTGCGTCGGCAGCTGGTCCGCCGTACACGAACCGTCCCGATGGATTCACGAGGATTTCGGCGTCTTTCCAGGACACGTTGAGACCTGATTCGTCCAGCACTGGTTCGATGACATGGCGGCGCACTTGCCGAGTCAGGTCTGCTAATGTGAGTGCCTCGTCGTGCTGGGTGGACACAACGATCGTCTCGATACTGACGGGCGTGTGGTTCTCGTCGTATCCGAAGGTCACCTGCGTCTTGCCATCAGGGCGCAGACCGTCGATGGTGCCGTCGTGTCGAACCTGTGCGAGGCGATGAGACAGCTTGTGTGCCGTCCAGATCGGGGCAGGCATCAGATCCGGTGTCTCATCGGATGCATATCCGAACATGAGGCCTTGGTCGCCGGCGCCCTGAAGTTCGCGAGGGTCAGCTGTGTCAGCCCCTTCACGTGCTTCAAGAGAACGTTCCACTCCCCCGGCAATGTCCGGGCTCTGCTGGCCGATCGACACGGAGACACCGCAAGAGGCGCCGTCGAATCCAATTCGCGACGAGGTGTATCCGATGCGGCAGATTTCCTCGCGAACGATCTGCGGAATTTCCACGTAGGCGCGGTCCGTGGTTACTTCACCCATGACATGCACCTGGCCGGTGGTGGCGAAAACCTCGATCGCGGCACGTGCATGTGGGTCTTGTTCGAGCAATGCATCAAGGATTGAATCCGCGATGCGGTCACAGACTTTGTCTGGATGACCTTCAGTTACTGATTCTGAAGTAAAAAGTCGAAGCGATGTCACCGGGTTATCTTACCTATCCTCTGTGCGACCTCATCGATGATGCCGGCCGCAATTGTTACCTTCGATCCGCTGACTGTTTTCACGGGCTGTCCCTCGCGATCAACCAGCACGACCTGAGATTCCACGTCACCGAATCCCTGTCCGTTCCCTACGGCGTTAATAGCCAGCAGGTCGGCTGCCTTTCGCCGAGCTTTGTCGGCACCACGCTCGAGCACAACCTGAGGCGAGCCGGTTTCGGCGGCAAAGCCGACAAGCACCGGTGGACGCTGGGGCGAGTGGGCAACCGACGCCAGAATGTCGGTGGTGCGTTCAAGCTCGATGGCAGGCGCATCCTGAGTCGACGGATCTTTCTTGATCTTGTCGTCGGCAACGTGGATGGGTCTGAAATCTGCCACCGCAGCTGCCATGATCGCAATGTCCGTTGTCGCGATGCGGTCAGTGACTGCCTGACACATCTCAGCGGCTGTCGGGGCCGGGATGACGGTAATTCCGTGCGGAATCAGGTGATCGTCGATGTTGGCGGCAACCAGGGTCACGTCTGCCCCGCGTCGACGCGCTTCAGCTGCCAATGCGCATCCTTGCCGGCCGGATGAGCGATTGCCAATAAAACGGACGGGATCGATCGGTTCCTGGGTACCGCCAGCCGTAATGAGGACGCTGCGTCCGGCAAGGTCCCCCTCGTGCGGCTCGAGAGCTTCAAGGACGCGTTCCGTGATGATGAGCGGATCAGGCAGACGGCCTGTGCCGCTGTCTCCTGAGCTCAGCGGACCGTCATCCGGTTCGATAATGATCATGCCACGCGTGCGCAGTGTCTGGATGTTGTCCTGAGTTGCGGCGTTAGTCCACATCGCACTGTGCATGGCGGGTGCCAGAATGACAGGCGTATCGCGATGCGCAGCCAGCACAACGGTGGTGAGCAGATCGTTTGCCATGCCCGCTGCCAGGCGTGCAATGAGATCTGCCGTGGCAGGTGCAATCACAATGGCCTGCGCGTGGCGGGCAATCTCGACGTGCTCGGTTGCTCCACCGTCAAATACGCTGGTTGTGACGGCCTGCCCACTGAGCGCATGCCACGTGGTATCACCGACAAAGTGGGTGGCAGCCTGAGTGGGGATGACTCTCACTGCATAATCGTGGTGCTGGAGTTCGCGTACTACGCGGGTCACCTTGTACGCAGCAATGCCGCCGCCAACTCCGACGACGACCAGTGGCTTCACGGTTAGGCCTCAGGCGCAGATTCGAGCGTCAGCTTGCCTTCGTTGATTTCGCGTAGTGCGATTGACAGCGGTTTATCGTCGGGGTCACTTTCCACTACGGGTCCGACGAACTGCACCATGTTCTGCTCGAGTTGGAGCTGGTAGGTGTTGATCTGCCGGGCGCGCTTTGCCGCGAAGATCACCAGCGCATACTTGGAGTCGACGTGGTTCAGAAGGTCGTCGATCGGCGGGTTGGTGATGCCTTCAGGCTGGGCAACAATTCCGGACATGGGACCTCTTCTCATGTAAATCTGGCTAATTAGCTTGTCCAGTCTACTCCAGCCCCATCAAGACGGCTAGGTCCGTCACGGCCTGGTCAAGGTCGTCATTGATCACAATTGCGTCGAATTCGTGAGCTGCGTCAAGTTCGGCTCGCGCGGTGGTCAGGCGCCGCTCCTGCTCCTCGAGCGTTTCGGTGCCGCGTTCAGTGAGGCGTCGTTTCAGTTCGTCCCACGAGGGAGGCGCCAGGAAGATGAAATGCGCTTGAGGCATGGAAGCACGAACCTGTCGTGCGCCTGCCACGTCAATTTCGAGAAGAACGCTCTTTCCTTCTGACAGCCATTGTTCAACCGGCTTGCGAGGAGTGCCATATCGATGTGCGCCGTGTACCAATGCCCATTCGAGCATCTGTCCGTCATTGACCAGGCGATCGAATTCGTCGTCGCTCACAAAGAAGTAGTGCGTGCCATTGATTTCACCTGGGCGCGGTGCACGGGTGGTGGCTGATACGGACAGTGCGATCTCGGGATGGCGGCTCAGGAGGGAGTGCACAACGGTTCCCTTACCGACCGCCGTCGGCCCAACCAGAACAGTAAGACGGGGCTCATGAAGTTTCATGAGCCCCATCTTGCCACGTCATCCAAATTTCTTGAGTAATTCTTCCCGTTGAACAGGTCCGAGACCTCGCACACGTCGAGTGGGCGCAATACCGATGTCTGCCATCAACTTTGCAGCGGTATTGGTTCCAACGCGCGGAAGAGACTCCAGTAGGGACGTCACCTTCATCTTTGCGACTGCCTCATCAGACTCAGCCAAGTCAAAAACTTCACTCAATGTCATGGATCGAGACTTCAGCGCGGTTTTAATTTCAGCACGCCTGCGCCTCGCCTGCGTGGCTTTCTCCAGTGCAGCTGATCGCTGTTCCGGAGTGAGTTTAGGTAGTGCCACGCCGCTCACCTCCCTTAATTGTGACATGTGTTACTCACGCTTTAAGTATGGCCCCAAAGCGCCACTTACGAGGGAATTCGAGGCGTGTCATCGACTCCGTGTCACTGGAACCTCAAAGAGTCACAGATCTCCTTCACGGCACCAACCAAACGGTCTTTTTCCGGACCGCAGCGTAAGATCTGCCTGGACGAAGACGCCAGCACTCGATCGACAGCACGTCCAAAAACATCTCTGACCTGTTCCGATCCGGCACCCTGCGCGCCAACTCCTGGAGACAGGATTGGACCTGTGAAATCCTCAATGTCGATGTGCAGGTCGGTTAACGCCGACTGAATCGTTGCTCCAATCACCAAACCAAACGGACCAATGTGTTGGAAATCACATTTTGTGTTGAGGGTGTTGACCTCGCTGATGATAAGCCCTGCAACGCTGTGAGCATTGTCCACCGTCGCATGCTGAATGCCGTGACCATCGGGATTCGATGTCAGGGCCAGTGTGAACACACCATGTCCGGATTGTTGTGCCTGCTCGTAGGCAGGTGCCAGCGCTCCGACACCCAGATACGGACTGACGGTCAGTGCATCGCCGGCAAGCGGTGACCCCTCCCCCAGATATGCTGCCGCATACGCATCCATCGTGGATCCGATGTCACCACGCTTCGCATCCACAATGCATACCGCATCCGTGTCGCCGCAGCGGGCGATCACTTCTTCCAGGACAGCTACGCCGGCAGAGCCGTACTGCTCGAACAGTGCACTTTGGGGTTTAAAGGCAGCAACATGATCGCCCAGGGCATCAACAACCCGCATCGAAAATTCGCGCACACCCTGCGCGCTGCGTTCCAGCCCCCACTGATCAAGCAGCGCCGGATGGGGATCAATGCCCACACACAGCGGGCCTCGCTGGCGCATCAGATCCCACAGACGATCACCAAAACCTGGTGTGCTCACTTGTCTTCACCGCTCTCGTTTCCATGCGCACGCAACTCATCCCATCGCTGAAGTGAACACACGTCATATGTGCCACCCAAGCGCACGTCGATTGCCTGAACAGCGGCACTGAATGCCTGCAGCGTCGTGATGATCGTGCGGTTGTTTGCGGTTGCCCCTGCTCGAATCATGAAGCCATCCTGGCGATGCGCCGAACGCTGGGGCGTGTTCACCACCATGTCGACAAATCCGTCACGAATCAGGTCAATAATGGTCGGTTCCCCGTCGGGGCCAGGACCGTCAGAACCCTTGCGCACAATGTGCGCATCCACGCCGTTGCGCCTCAGAACTGAGGCAGTGCCTTCCGTTGCCAAGATGTGGAAACCCAATTCAGCCAGACGCACGACCGGCAGAATCATGGCACGCTTATCACCGTCAGCAACCGAAATAAACACTGTGCCATCCGTTGGCAACTCGCCGTACGCGCCAGTCTGAGACTTGGCGTAGGCTGCCGGGAAACGCCAGTCAATTCCCATCACTTCACCGGTCGACCGCATCTCCGGACCCAGAATTGTGTCCACTACCCCGCCGTCAGCGCGGCGGAATCGTGAGAACGGCAATACCGCTTCCTTCACGGCAATGGGAGCATTCATATTGATGATCCGAGAGTCAACAGCGGGCAGGACACCCTCGTCGACGAGCTGCCGGATCGATGCGCCGACCTGGATGCGGGCTGCCGCCTGCGCCAGCGGAACGCCTGTCGCCTTCGATGCAAACGGCACCGTACGCGAGGCACGCGGATTGGCCTCGATCACGTACAGAACGTTCGACATGAGCGCGAACTGGACGTTGATCAGGCCGCGCACTCCGATCTGGCTGGCGAGTGCTTCCGTCGAAGCTGTAATGCGGGCAACTTCCCGCTCCGACAGTGACATGGGTGGCAGCACACACGCCGAATCGCCCGAGTGGACGCCCGCTTCCTCGATGTGTTCCATCACTGCGCCCATGAACAACTCGGTGCCGTCGTAGAGCGCATCAACGTCAATTTCAATGGCGTCGTCAAGGAACCGATCGATCAGGAGCGGACCTGAGGTGAACAGCTCGTCAATGTCGGGGCGGTCGAGGTAGGCGCGCAGGGCGTCCGCATCGTTAATGACCGCCATTCCGCGCCCGCCAAGCACGAACGAGGGGCGCACCAGGACCGGGTATCCAACCGCCTGCGCCACACCCAAAGCCTGCGCCGGCGTGTGCGCAATATCGTGGGCAGGTGCGGGCAGCTCCACCTCGCTGAGAATATGACCAAAGGCTTCGCGATCCTCCGCCAGCGCAATCGACGAGGGCGTAGTTCCCAGAATCGGCACACCTGCCGCTTCCAAGTCGGAGGCCAGTGACAGTGGCGTTTGTCCACCCAGCTGGACCAACACACCCTTAACGGGACCAGCCTCGCATTCTGCCCGGTAGATTTCAATGACGTCTTCCAGGGTCAGCGGCTCGAAATAGAGACGATCTGAGATGTCATAATCGGTCGACACAGTCTCTGGGTTGCAGTTGACCATAATCGTGTCGTAGGTATCCTGCAGTGCGAATGCTGCGTGCACACACGAGTAATCGAACTCAAGACCCTGACCAATTCGGTTCGGCCCAGCACCCAGAATCATCACTGCTTCGCGACTGCGTGGAGTAACTTCCGTTTCCTCATCGTAGGAGGAGTAATGGTACGGGGTGCGTGCCGCGAATTCGGCTGCGCACGTGTCGACTGTCTTGAACACCGGGTGGATGTTGAAGGCGTGGCGCACCTGGCGCACAGTATCTTCGGTCAGGCTACGCAATACCGCGATCTGTCGATCCGAAAAGCCGTGCCGCTTGGCCGCGGTGAGCACGTCCGGAGTCAGCGCCGGCGCGTTCCTGACGCTGCGGGCGACCTCGTTGATCAGCATGATCTGGTCGATGAACCACGGGTCAATGCCGGTTGCTTCGCATACCTGTTCCAGGGTTGCACCCCCGCGCAGGGCTTGTTGGACCTGAACGAATCGGTGCTCGGTCGGGGTGGCGATGCGGGTGAGCAGGTCCTCAACATCTGCCGGTGTCGGATCGGCGCCGTCCCAGTGGAACTGCACGCCCGTCTTGTCGAGGGACCGTAGCGCCTTATTGAGGGCTTCGGTGAAGTTGCGCCCAATCGCCATTGCTTCGCCCACGGCCTTCATGGATGTCGTCAGCGTCTCATCGGCTTCAGGGAACTTCTCGAAAGTGAATCGTGGAACCTTCACCACCACGTAGTCCAACGTCGGTTCAAACGAGGCCGGCGTGGAGCCTGTAATGTCGTTGCGAATCTCATCGAGGGTGAAGCCAGTGGCCAAACGTGCCGCGATCTTCGCGATCGGGAAACCGGTTGCCTTGGAGGCCAGAGCTGAAGAGCGTGAGACGCGCGGATTCATCTCGATGACGATGATGCGCCCGCTCTGCGGGTGCACAGCGAACTGAATGTTGCAGCCACCCGTATCCACGCCGACTTCACGGATCACGGCGATCGCAATATCGCGCAGCCGCTGGAGTTCACGGTCGGTCAGAGTCAGAGCCGGAGCAACCGTGATCGAATCGCCGGTATGCACGCCCACAGGGTCAACATTTTCAATCGAACAGACAACCACCACGTTATCGGCGGCGTCGCGCATCAGTTCCAGCTCGTATTCTTTCCATCCCAGGATGGACTCTTCCAGCAGAACTTCGGTGGTCATGGACGCTTCGAGGCCTGCGCCAGCGATGCGGTCAAGGTCGTCGGGTGTGAACGCAATACCCGAACCCAGACCGCCCATGGTGAACGAGGGACGCACTACCAGCGGATAGCCGAGCTCTTCGGCAGCAGCATGGCAATCTTCCAGCGTGTGCGCAATGGTTGAGCGTGCAACTTCAGCTCCGCAGCGCGCCACGATTTCCTTGAACGTCTCACGGTTTTCACCAGCCTGGATCGCCTCGATGGAGGCGCCGATCAGTTCAACGCCGTAATGCTCGAGTACGCCTCTTTCTGCCAGTTCAACGGCGAGGTTGAGGGCGGTCTGGCCACCCAGGGTGGGCAGTAACGCATCGGGACGTTCCTTTTCAATGATGGAGGTGACCACTTCGCAGGTCAACGGTTCCACATATGTCGCATCCGCCATCGCCGGATCGGTCATGATGGTTGCGGGGTTCGAGTTAACGAGGATGACCCGCAGGCCCTCTTCTTTCAGGACACGGCAGGCCTGCGTCCCGGAGTAGTCAAATTCACATGCCTGACCGATGACGATCGGGCCTGAACCAATGACGAGGACGGATTTCAGATCAGTGCGCTGAGGCATCGGAACCATCCTCCTTATCGTGGCTCAGCATGGAAAGAAACTGGTCGAAGAGGTGTTCACCATCGTGGGGGCCGGCCGCCGCCTCGGGGTGGAACTGGACGGAGAATGCTGGAATGTCGAGGGCGCGTAAGCCTTCCACCACTCGATCATTGAGGTCAATGTGGCTGACCTCAACCCGTCCGTACCGTCCCTTGTCGAAGGGAGCAACTACCGGTTCACCGACTGGCACATCCACGGCGAAACCGTGGTTGTGGGAGGTAATCTCCACTCGTCCGCTGCGCTCATCGCGCACTGGCTGGTTGACCCCCCGGTGGCCAAATTCCAGCTTGTAAGTGCCAAATCCCAGAGCTCGGCCGAAAAGCTGATGGCCAAAGCAGATGCCAAAGAAGGGAATCCCCTGGTCCAAGATGGCGCGGAGCACGCCAATCTGGTGCTCGGCGGTTGAGGGGTCACCCGGACCGTTGGAGAAGAATACGCCGTCAGGTTCGAGTTCGAGGATCTCACCGGCGGTGATGTCCTGGGGCACGACGTAGACGTCAACTCCCCGTGCCGCGAGCTGCTCGGGTGTACGTGATTTGATGCCCAGATCCACTGCCACGACGCGTTTGTGATTGTCGGCTCCGTCTTCTGCTGCCGGCACCACGTACGTGTGCGACGTTGACACCGCCTGTGAAAGCGATGAACCGGCCATGTGAGGCTGGTCCTGCACGATGCGTACCAGTGACTCACACACATACTCGCTCATGTACTCGGCACCTGCAGGCAGCGCGGTGCCGGAGAAGATCCCCCCGCGCATCGCACCGTGAGAGCGGATGTGGCGTGTAATGGCTCGCGTGTCGACATCTGCGATTCCGACGATGTCCTGGCGGATCAGTTCTTCTTCCAACTCTCCTGAGGCACGCCAGTTGGACGCGCGACGGGCCGGGTCACGCACCACGAATCCGGCGACCCAGATCTGTGAGGATTCGGAGTCCTCCGAATTGACGCCGGTATTGCCGATATGTGGGCTCGTCATGACGACAATCTGCTGATGATAGGACGGATCCGTCAATGTTTCCTGGTACCCCGTCATTGACGTGGCGAAGACGACTTCACCCAATGTGCGGCCACGCGCTCCCCACGCACGTCCACGGAAAATGCGCCCATCTTCGAGGACGAGCAAGGCCAGATCATCGTGTGTGGTCATTGTGCGGTCCCTTCTGCCGCCAAAGCACCGTCACGGACGGTGACCTTCCCGTTGAAGATCGTATGAATGATCCGACCTGTGACATCCATTCCGTCATACGGCGTGTTGACGGAGCGTGAATGCAAGTCAGAGCGGTTGACGCGCACACGCACGGTCGGATCGACCAGCGTGATATTCGCGGGGTTACCGACGGTGAGAGACAGCCCCTGATGGTCAACCAAGCCGATGCGCGCCGGGGTGCGTGACAGGACGCGGGCCACGTCGTGCCAGTCCATCAGTCCGGGCTTCACCATCGTTTCGATAATGATGGGCAGCGCCGTTTCCAGTCCAAGCATGCCGAATGCGCCGGCTTGCCATTCGCAGTCTTTTTCTTCCATGTTGTGCGGCGCATGATCCGTTGCGACGATGTCAATCGTGCCGTCAGCCAGGCCTTCACGCACCGCGTCCACATCTTCTCGTGAACGCAGCGGCGGGTTGACTTTATAGATCGGATCGTAGGTGGCAGCCAGGTCCTCCGTCAGGAACAGGTGGTGCGGGGTCGCTTCGGCTGTCACATTGACACCCATGCGCTTACCCCAGCGGATCAGTTCCACCGATCCTTTGGTCGACACGTGACACACATGCAGGCGAGATCCCACGTGCTGAGCCAGCAGAATATCGCGCGCAATCACGGACTCTTCTGCCACTGCAGGCCAGCCGGTCATGCCCAGCTCACCGGACAGTTCTGACTCATTCATCTGGGAGCCCTCGGTCAGTCCAGGATCCTGCGCGTGCTGGGCGACTACTCCCCCAAAGGACTTGACGTATTCGAGAGCGCGGCGCATGAGCACCGGGTCCGACACGCACTTGCCGTCATCTGAAAAGACACGAACCTGAGCGCGCGAGTTCGCCATCGCGCCCAGTGCGGCCATATGTTTGCCTTCAAGACCTTTCGTGACGGCGCCGACGGGGCGTACCTCGGTCAATCCGATTTCCTGGCCCATCCACCAGATCTGTTCAACTGCCGATGCTGTGTCGGCTACGGGTAACGTGTTCGCCATGGCGTGCACGCAGGTGAAGCCGCCTGCCGCCGCAGCGCGGGAGGCTGATTCGACGGTTTCGGCGTCTTGTTTGCCTGGCTGACGCAGGTGCGTGTGGAGGTCTACCAGTCCGGGCAGTGCAATGAGCCCGTCTGCATCCAGCGTGTGTGCGTGGGCGCCATCGACGCGAGCCTGGTCGCCCTCGGCAATGATGACTCCGTCTTCGATGAGCAGGTCGGTCTGACCGTCTCCTTCGATGTTGAGTCCGGTGATGAGAAGTTGAGTGGGGTGATCAGTCACGGTGGGTTCCTTCCGGGGCAAGCAGCATGTACAGAGCCGCCATACGGACGCTCACGCCATTGGCAACTTGTTCAACAACAACGGATCGCGGCGAATCGGCCGCTTCTGCGCAGATTTCGAGGCCGCGGTTCATGGGGCCGGGGTGCATGATGATGCAGTGGTCGCTCAGACGCGCATAGCGGTGCACGTCCAGGCCGTAGGCATCGTGATATTCACCCGGTGACGGGAAGAATCCTCCACCGGCACCGCTCATGCGTTCACGCTGGACGCGCAACATCATGAGCGCATCGGGAGCCTCGTCGATCGCATGATCAAGATCGTAGTCAATGTCGCAGGCCCACTGCTCCACACCCATCGGCAGCAATGTGGGCGGTGCCACCAGGGTCACGTGCGCACCCAGCAGGCTCAGCAGGTCAACGTTGGAACGCGCCACACGCGAATGCAGAACATCGCCCACGATTGTCACGCGTGCGCCCGCCAGATCCGTGCCCGCAGGAACAGGGTTGACGGACGGGTCGCTCACGTCACGCTTGAAGTGGCGACGCAGCGTCATCGCATCGAGCAGCGCCTGGGTGGGATGCTGGTGAGTGCCATCGCCTGCGTTGATGACGGGCAGGTCGATCCAGCCCGCGTGAGCGAGGCGGTGAGCCGCGCCCGATGAGGGGTGCCGGATCACGACGGCATCTGCGCCCATTGCCTGCAGCGTCAAGGCCGTATCCTTGAGGGTTTCACCTTTGGCGACCGATGATCCTTTGGACTGGAAGGTGATGACATCGGCGGACAGGCGTTTCGCAGCCGTCTCAAACGACCAGCGTGTGCGCGTGGAGTCTTCGAAGAACAGGTCAACGACGGTGCGTCCCAACAGTGTCGGCAATTTCTTGACTCGCTGGGACTGCGTGGCCGCCATTGCTTCGGCAGTGTCGAGGATGTCGATGGCATCTTCGCGGGTCAGGTCGCGAATACTGAGCAGGTGCGAGAAAGTCATCAGTTGTGTCCTCCCAGAATGACGGCGTCTTTCCCATCGGTTTCAGTCAGGAGAATCTTGACTGTTTCCTCACGCGAGGTCGGCAGGTTCTTGCCGACAAAGTCGGGGCGGATTGGCAGCTCACGGTGTCCGCGATCGACGAGGATGGCCAGTTGTACAGAATCTGCACGTCCCAGTGATCCAAGGGCATCCAGCGCCGCTTTGATCGTGCGTCCGGTATACAGCACGTCATCGACGAGGACAACCACGCGCGCATCGATCCCGCCGGCAGGGATACTGCTCGGGTGGGGTGTGCGGATGGGATGACGATGGAGGTCATCGCGGAACATGGTGGTGTCAATGATCGCCAGATCGGCTTGCTCGCCAGAGACTTCCTTGATCCGTTCAATGAGGCGGCGGGCGAGGTATTCACCGCGTGTAGGAATTCCCGCAATGACAAGGCCACGTGCACCCTTGTTGCGTTCGATGATCTCGTAGGCGATTCGGGTCAGGGAACGAGCGATGTCATCACCTCCCAGGACTTCTTTGCCCCGGGCATCTCGCTCGGTTGATTGTGGATATGACTGGCCCACAGTGGACCTCCCTTCCCCGCCTCACAGGACGGACCTTAAAGGTTGATCGTTCCGGTTTTTAGAGTAGCGCACTCGCGCGTCTGTCGGCGGGCGCGCCGAGGTGACATTACATACGTGAAGGCCGCTTCCGTTTAGTGGAAGCGGCCTCCAGGCTCAGTAGTCCGACAAGAGCTCGTCAAGCTCATCCATATTCATATTTTCAACATCCGCAAGGCTTGGATGCTGCTTTTCAACATCAGCAAAGCTCGGATTCTGCGTGTCAGCTTCGCTGCCGCTGTCCGGCCCAGGCTCGTCAGGACGTGCAGGCTCGTCCATCACACGCTCACGCGTCCACGATGGCGTCTCGAGGTCACGCCGAATCGCATCGAGCACGGCATTGACAAAAGCAGGCGAATCATCAGTCGAAATGGACTTCACGATCGACACCGCCTCGTCAATGACAACCAGCGGAGGAACGTCGTCCTCGTTCACAAGCAGTTCCCACACTGCAACGCGCAGCACGGCCAGGTCAACGGCCGGCATCCGATCCAGACCGTGCACTTTTGCGTGTTGACGCAGCAATGTATCGATGTCGTGCAGGCGCTCTGCCACGCCCTCGATAATCTGCAGAGAGTATTCCGGCAGCGGTGTCTGCGCTGCGGTAACGACACGCCGCTCACGCAGAAGGTCGCGCAGAACTTCCGGGTTGCGACCCATACCGCGTTGGTCGGCCTCGTAAATGACGTCGGCTGCGCGCTTGCGGGCCTTGGTGCGGGCAGTGAAAGCGAAAGCGGACACGGTCAGTCAGTGACTCGTCCGGAGTATGTGCCGGTGCGGGTGTCAACCTTGATGCGGCTTCCTTCCTCCATGTACAGAGGAACCTGGATTTCATAGCCGGTTTCGAGCGTCGCCGGCTTGGTGCCTGCCGAGGAGCGGTCACCCTGAAGGCCGGGCTCGGTGTGCGTAATAGTCAGTGTCACAGTTGCCGGCAGGTCAATGAAGAGAACCTGGCCGTCGTGCTGGGAGACGATGACATCCTGGTTTTCCACCATGTAGTTCACTGCGTCGCCCACAGTTTCGCGCGGCACCATGATCTGCTCGTAGGTTTCCTGATCCATGAAGACGTAGTCATCGCCATCTTGGTACAGGTAGGTCATGTCGCGGCGATCCACAGTGGCTGTTTCGATCTTGACGCCTGCGTTGAACGTCTTGTCGACGGTCTTGCCGGACATCACGTTGCGGATCTTCGTGCGAACGAATGCAGGGCCTTTACCGGGCTTGACGTGCTGGAATTCGACAACCTGCCACAGCTGGCCGTCAATCACCATCACCAGGCCGTTCTTCAGATCATTTGTAGTAGCCACGTGCATTCCTTCACTCTCGACAAAACCTAATCGCCCGCTATCTTACAACGATTGAGCAATATTCCTCACCACGTCAGCGGGACTGACCCCAACCGTGTTCACACTCACGTCAACCAGTGGCGCATATGATTCCCGCAGTTCTTTCATCATCTGCGTCATCATCGCGCGCGGAGCGCCCAGGGCGACTGACCGAGGGGCACCCATATTCTCTCGGCGTGCGATCTCTGCAGGGGTGGCAGCCAGCTCCACTACGGTTGTGCCGTTGCTGCGTGCTTTGAGCAGTGCGGCACGCACCCCTTCATCTGTCGGCAACGATGCGCTGAGGGTGACGATCTGACCACGTGCCTGGCCGTCTGGGCTGAGCAGACGAAGAGCTGTACGCCGCTGCGCGTCTTCCAGGCGCGGATCGCGGCTCACAATCAGCTGGTGGATGGACAAATCCAGGTCACGTGAGACCACGTCGTCTGTCTCCATGAGACGCAATCCCAGACGGTCAGCCAAGAGCCGTCCCACCGTCGTCTTACCCGATCCTGTCACTCCAATAAGGACGACACTCGGTCCACTCTCAGTCAGCATGAATGCCTACCTTGCTCGCTGGAATGCGCAGCTGCTCAGGATCAACCACCTGCACAACCGGATGGCCACTACCGTCCAAAAGGACGAACCTGAGTTCGCCGTTGCGCACTTTCTTATCCAGCTTCATGATCTGGACAAGGTCGTCGAGGCGCGCACCGCTGTAGGACACAGGCAAGTCAAACGCGCTGAACAGGTCGCGGTGAAGCTGGACATCCTCGTCAGTGAGCATGCCGCGGGCGTGGGCGAGTTCGGCGGCAAAGATGCAGCCGACGGCCACAGCGTCACCATGTCGCCACGTGAAGTTTTCCTGCCGCTCAATGGCATGCGCGAGGGTGTGGCCATAGTTAAGAATTTCGCGCATACCGGATTCCTTGAGGTCGGAACTGACAACACGCACCTTGACGGCAACGGAACGCTCCACCAGTTCTCGCAGGTAGAGTCCGTGCGGATCGATCAGCACAGCAGTGTCTTCGATGTGGTCACGAATCAGATCAATGATCGCGCGGTCTGCGATGAAACCGCACTTGATGACCTCGCCCATCGCTGAGCGCATCTGCTGGCTCGGCAGCGTGTCCAGCAGCGCGACGTCCTCGATCACAACGCGCGGCGTGTGAAATGATCCCACGAGGTTCTTGCCGGCCGGCGTATTGATACCGGTCTTGCCTCCCACCGCTGCATCGACCATGCCCAGGAGCGTCGTCGGGATCTGGATCACGTCCACTCCGCGCAGCCAGGTGGCGGCGATGAAACCTGCCAGGTCAGTGGTTGCTCCCCCGCCAATCCCAATCACGGTGTCTCGTCTGCCAATGTGAGCTTCAGCTGCTGCCTGCCATCCAGCTTCCGCAACCGCAAAGGTTTTTCCGCTTTCGCCATCTGGATGTTCCATGACGGCCACCTCAACACCTTGGCGCGTCAGGTTGTCAGCGATCTGGTTGACGTACTCGGCCACTGCCGGTGGGTGCACGATGAGGGTGCGTGACCCGGCGGGAACGTAGTGGGTCAACACCTGTGGCACAAGCGAGTGTCCGATCAGGACGTCATAGGGAGCGGGTCCGTCCACTGTCAGTGTCGTCACGTCACTGAACGTCATCATGATGCCCTCCACAACACGCTCCACTGGACCTGAATCCGAGGTCACACGTATGGTCGCCACTTCATCGTAGTAGCCTGCGCGTTCACTGCGTAGTCTGCGTAAAGCAGCATCGGCATCACCTGCCAGGAGCGGACGATGATTCTTGCCCGAGGTCCGGCGCACCAGTTCATCGTGGTCCGCGTCGATAAAAACAACGGTCTGACCTTTCAGCAGTTGCCGCACCTGAGGCGAGGTCACAGCTCCCCCGCCCAGTGAGATCACCGAACGGTGGTTCAAGACCAACTCGATCGCCTGACGTTCATATTCACGGAAAGCTGCTTCGCCCTCGTCCCTGAAGATATCAGTGACGGGACGCCCCTGGGTGCGCACAACAATCTCATCAGTATCTTCGCACGGCACTCCGAGGCGTTCAGACAACAGCCGTGCGACGCGGGTCTTGCCTGCCCCCGGCAGTCCGACCAGGAAAATCGGCAGATGTGCGGGGATCGCGCTCATGCGCGCGCCTCGATAGCGGCCATGTAGGCTCGCAGATTGCGCCTGCATTCTTCCAGTGAATTCCCGCCCGCATGTGATTGAAGCGCCCGAGCCATGACGAGGGCGACCATCGCCTGCGCGATGACTGCTCCGGGGACAACCTGACACGTGTCGGAGCGCTGATGCAGTGCCTGAGCATCCTCACCGGTTGCCATATCCACGGTTCGCAACGCGTGCGGCACCGTGGAAATCGGTTTGAAGCCTGCGCGCACAATAATCGGCTGCCCGTTGCTGGTCCCGCCCTCAATGCCGCCCGCATGGTTGGAAGTTCGGGTCAGGTGGCCGTCGTCGGCATGAACTATTTCATCATGTGCGGTTGACCCAGGCATGCGTGCCTGCAGGAAGCCGTCACCGATTTCGACGGCCTTGACGGACTGGATGGACATGAGCGCACCGGCAAGCTGGGTATCCAGGCGTTGGTCAGCACTGACATGCGTGCCGATTCCGATCGGAACGTTGTAGGCGATGACTTCAGCAATACCACCGATCGTGTCACCGTTGCCTTGAGCCTTATCAATCGCCTCCGTGAATTCCTGTTCAGCCTGCGGATCCAGGGTGCGTACGGGCGACTCATCAAGGGCCTGGGTTTCGCGCGGAGTCGGAAGCGTGGTGGAGCCAACATAGCGGTCTCCGACAGCAACGACGTGGCTGACCAGTTCAATTCCGGCAACCTGGCGCAAATATTCCTCGGCAATAGCTCCCAAAGCGACCCGAGCGGCAGTTTCGCGCGCAGAAGCGCGCTCGAGGATATTCCGGGCATCCTCGTGGCCGTACGACAGCATTCCTGGCAGATCAGCGTGTCCTGGACGAGGCCGAGTCAGGCGTTTATTGCGGGCAACTTCGCGCTCATCGCCGGTTCCGGCATTGACGAGCAATGCGTCGGGATCCACCGGATCCGCACTCATGACGGTTTCCCACTTGGGCCATTCTGTGTTCTCGATGGTCACGGCGATCGGAGATCCGAGGGTGGTGCCGTGACGAATACCGGACAGAATGTGCACGACGTCTTGTTCGAAGCGTTGACGTGCGCCTCGTCCGTATCCAAGGCGGCGGCGAGCCAATGCCTGCGTGATGGTCTGCGTCGTGCATGTGATGCCGGCGGGTAGTCCATCCAGGGTCGCGACAAGAGCCGGGCCATGTGATTCTCCAGCGGTGATCCATCTGAGCATGCTCCGAGTGTGTCACATTGAGCGACATCGAAGCATCTCATTCCACTGCCGTGTGCCTCACGCAGGTATCTGCCAGGACGGGATGATCTCCCACAGGACCAGTGCCAGCGCTGCTCCGCCAATGAGCCACGGGCCCAGAGCGACGCGGGTGCGGCCATGAGCTCCCAGCGCAATGATCGCCCACACCGCTGCGATGCCCGCTCCCACAAAACAGATGACCAGACCACCCAACGTGCATGCCCATCCGGGGATACCTGTCAGTGCACCCAGCACCGGCGCAAGTTTGACGTCACCGTAGCCTGCTCCGTGCGAAATCTTCGCTGACAGCCACAAGGGCAGAGTCCACATCACCATTCCGCCGATCATGGAGATCCACCACGTGTCGTTGACCTGTTGAGCGTACTCGCTGCAGAAAATGACTGACGCGATGCCGATGATGGCACCCCCAGCAAGGACGAGGGTGTAACGCGTGGGCAACTTATGGGTCTTGGCGTCAACGAACGCGCTCAGAGGCCCGATCATCGCAAGAGTGACGATCGCGGGCGCCATCGGTGAGGCATGCGCGGCAAGCAGGGTGACCATGCCGGTGAGGGCACAGACCCATACCACCGTCATGCGATTCATGGGCCTCATGTTGATGGTGGTGAAGTAGCGACGCTGAACGCGCCATCCTGCGCGGTTCAGCCACATGGCGATCGCGATCCAGACCATCAGCGACAGCGCCAGTGACAGCGCTCCAACATCGTTGCCCATGATCATGATGCTCGAGGTACTTCCGCTGCACGATACACCGCATCCATGACGGGTTCGACTCGGGGTGTTCGACTGGTCATCACGCGCACCTGCGCCAGTCCCTGGAATACCAGCATGTCGAGGCCGTGAGCAATGCGCGCCCCACGGTCACGGTAGGCCTGAACGAGTGGTGTGATAGTCGGTGCATACACCACGTCCAGCAGAGTCTGTTCGGATCGTGGCCGTACACGTGCGGCAATGTTGTCACACACGCCGGCCGGCATAGTGGAGATCACGACATCAGTTTCATCCAGGCTGGCGATGACGCGTTCAGTGTCATCCCACATGATGTGGGTACTGGTCACGCCCAGGCGGCTTTCTGCCATAACAACGGATCCTGGCCCCGAAAAGCGCCGCGCGACGATACGGACATCATCAACGTGCATGCTCTTCAGCGCAGCCAGCGCGGATGAGGCAGTTGCGCGGCCCCCCAGGATCGTTGCGCTGCGAATCGGCTCGAGTCCAGTGCGCGCTCGCCTGACAGCTTCCACGATGCCTTCGACATCCGTGTTCAGACCGGTCAGTAACCCGCCTGCCGGGACGACAGTGTTGATGGATCCCACTGCTTTGGCCAGCGGATCAACTACATCCATGAGCGGGGCAATGACCTGCTTACACGGCATGGTCACTGACAGTCCCAGACAGTTCGGATCCCACTGCTGGATCAGGGATGCAACGCCGTCCCTGTCGCATTCGATGCGTCGGTAGGCCCACCGTGGGTCACACCCCAGATCGTCCCATGCGGTCCTGTGCAGGACGGGTGACAACGAGTGCGCCACGGGCGACCCAATGACCGCCGCCCAGCGGCTCGTGTCAGCACTTTCCGGGATTGGCTTCGCAATATTCATCGAACTTTACCTTGTTCTTTTCCTGTTCCTCGTTCGTCGTCGCGAACAGGGTTTCACCGGTGTCAAGGTCGATGGTGACGAAATAAAGCCAGTCACCGGGTTCAGGATTGAGGACCGCGTTAATTGCTGTGGATGATGGCGAGGCGATGGGCCCCGGAGGCAGTCCCTTGATCAGGTAGGTGTTATACGGGTTGTCGTTGGCCAGGTCATCCTTCGTAGGAACGCCGCCATACTTGCCCACACCGTACAGGACGGTGGAATCCATCTTGAGCTGGCCACGAGTTTCACCTTCAGTGTCCTTCAGGCGGTTTTCAATGACGCGTGCCACCATCGGCATGTACTTTTCCAGGTGCATTTCGCGCTCCACAATGGAAGCTTTAATCAGGACGGTCTGGCGCTGATCCTCGAGCACTCCTGCCTGATCCAGTGCGTCGACTCGCGCCTGAATCATCTCCGAGAGCAGGTCAGCAGGCGTATCGTCCTGAGATACCTCGTACGAACCTGGTTCAAGCCAGCCTTCGAGATTACCCTGAGCCTGCGCAGGCAGTCCCAGTGCTTCAGGGTTGTTGATGGCTTCCTGAATCGCCTCGTCACTGAAGCCGCTCACTTCACGCATTTTATCGAGAGTCTGCTTCAGTACCGAACCTGGGGTGACAGTCACGGTGTTTTCCGTACGGTTGGTTTCATCCAGCAACGCTGCCACGGCACCAGAAGCTGACATCTGTTTCTTCAGCTGGTACGTGCCGGGTTTGATGCCCGATGCCGCCTTATTTGCGTCAAACGCGCGGTTAAAGGCTGCAACTGACTTCACCACGTCGGCCTCGACAAGTTTAGCTCCAATATCGGAACCGATCTCGCCTTTGTTAATGGTGACTTCGACGCTTCCTGAGCCGGGGCCTGGGTAGTCATCGCTTTGGTCCGCCACAACTCCGGTGGACTTCAGTGCAGACACGGCAACATATGCCGCTCCGCCCAGAACAGCCAGCACGGCAATGATGACGATAAAGGTCCGAATTTTGCGTCGAGTTCGACGTTTGCGCTGCTGACGAGCTGCATTGCGCCGCGCCTCGGCACTGAGTTGTGCACGGCGCTGCGCGCGCGTCGGTAGTTCCACACCACCTGCCGGAGTGCCCCCTGACGATGGGCGAGGTACACGCTGTGAGGGCTGAGAGGTCCTGGATTCTTGCGAGGTTTGCCGGTGACGGTGGCGATCCCTTCGTGAAGGAAACGGTGGCCGCAATGGGTCTGAATCAGTCACGTTCGGCCTTTCCACTACTCAACGATGGATCTCCCAGAGACACGGTTTGCCCTGGCGGAGTCCCCGATATTCGTTCGCTCTCCAGCGCTAGCTCCAGAATAATCTGAGCCGCGACCTGGTCCACCATCTCCCGATGGCGGTGAGTTTCCACTTTACTGTCCCGGAGCCTGCTGTGAGCCTGATTGGAGGTTAAGCGTTCATCCACCATACAGATGCGTCCGCCACGCCAGCGTGCCGCAATTCGGTTGGCCACGCTGCGGGCCATATGGGCACTTTGTCCCTCTGTCCCCTTCAGGTGCCGAGGCAGCCCGACCACGATCTCAATCGGATCGTATTCATCGATGATGTCCAACAGATCATCGATTTCAGAATGATCCCGTTGAACATGAACGGTCTCCACCGGCAGGCACACGATCCCGCGTTCATCGGACCTGGCCACACCGATGCGCACGGTCCCCACGTCCAGTCCCAGACGTACTCCCGTTCGCATGCTCACCAGGTCTACCTTCCCTGTTTACTTCAGCGAGTCGGTGATCGCTGACAGGGCCTGATCCATATTCGTCAGATCACGACCGCCACCTTGGGCAACGTCATCACGGCCACCGCCACCGCCACCGAGAACCTGCGCAGCAGTGCGCACAAGCATTCCAGCCTTGACGCCGCGCTCACGCGCACTCTGGTTGGTTGCGACAACGATACTCGGCTTGGAGTCGATATCTCCGATCAGTGCCACCACCGCGGGCTCGCCCTCGCCCATCTTGTCGCGCACGGCGAGCGCCAGGGAACGCACGTTGTCGGCAGAACTCATCTGGCCGGCCGATGCGGCAACGGCGCGGATGCCATTGTGCATCGTGGCCTGAGCGATGAGCTGGTCGACATGTGCCAGCGCGCCGCGCGTTTCGGCCTCCTCGAGCGCTTTCTCTGCTTTCTTCACACGCGCCATCAGCTGTTCAACGCGCGAGGGCAGATCTTCGGGGCGCCCTCCGAGCAGCGATGACAGCTGCGAAACAAGGGCATGTTCGCGAGCCTGGAATCCGTAGGCACCAGATCCGACCAGTGCATCGATACGGCGCACACCGGATCCGATGGATGATTCACCCAGCAGCGCGATGCGTCCGATATGTCCGGTTGTGGGGACGTGAGTACCTGCGCACAGTTCCTTCGACCAGTCGCCGCCGATCGACACAACACGCACTTCGGAACCGTACTTTTCACCGAACAACGCCATAGCTCCGGTCTGCAGAGCCTGTTCGATTGGCATCACTTCATCCGTCACAGCCAGATCATCAGACAGCCGGTCGTTGACCAGGGATTCAATGTCATCAACCTGACTGGCTTCCAGCGCACTGTTGTGGCGGAAGTCGAAGCGCAGACGCGACGGCGAGTTCTCCGATCCTGCCTGCGTAGCGTTGTCCGAGACGATCTGGTGCAAAGCGCGATGAATCATGTGAGTGGCGGTGTGTGCGCGCGCAATGGCGCGCCTGCGTTCAGTGTCTATCTCCGCCCACGCGTCGGCAGCGACAGAAATGGTACCTTCGACCAGTTCGCCGCGATGGACCGTCAGCCCCTTGATCGGAGCCTGCACGTCATCAATGCGGACCACTCCCCCGCCTTCTGCCACGCGAATGGTGCCGTGGTCGGGTTGCTGACCGCCCATCTCCGCGTAGAACGGTGTTTGGTCGAGGACGACCTCAACATGTGCGGGAGCTGTTGCTGCGGGCACTGACTGGCCATCCACCAAAATTGCTGCCACATGCGCGTCGGCTGCCATGTCGGTATATCCGAGGAACTGAGACTGCCCGCCCAGCTCATGTGCAATCTCGTGGAAAACGCGAACATCAACGTGTCCGGTCTTCTTGGCGCGAGCATCCTGGCGAGCACGCTGCTTCTGCTCGTTCATCAGCTCCGTGAAGCGCTGTTCATCCACGCTCACGCCCTGTTCGGCCGCCATCTCGAGGGTCAGATCAATCGGGAAGCCGTAAGTGTCATGCAGCGCAAACGCGTCTTCACCGCTGAGGGTGGCCGTCGAATGCGCCTCCTGGCTCGTTTCCCTGGCCTGCTTGACTGCCGCGTTCAGGATCGTCGTGCCCGAGGTGAGGGTGTGCATGAACGATTCTTCTTCACCGTACGCAACATCTGCGACAAGATCCCAGTTCGTCACCAGATCCGGGTACGACGGCGCCATGGCGTCACGTGAAACCGGCATCAGCGTCGGGAGTGAGGATGTATCGACACCCAGCAGACGCATCGACCGGATGGCTCGGCGCATCAGGCGCCGCAGAACATATCCACGTCCATCGTTTCCGGGTCGCACGCCATCGAGGATCAGCATCATCGCGGAGCGAATATGATCAGCCACCACGCGCATGCGAACGTCGTCATCGGCATCGTCATGGTAGTGGCGCCCGGACATCTCTTCGACGGCCTGGATGACGGGGTAAACCTCGTCAATTTCGTACATATTCGGCTTGTCCTGCAGGACGAATGCGAGGCGTTCGAGACCTGCACCCGTGTCAATGGCCTTGTCATCGAGTTCGCCCAGCAGCGGGTAGTCCTTTCCGCTGCCTTCGCCACGCATGTACTGGTCAAAAACGAGGTTCCACAGTTCGAGGTAGCGGTCGCCGCCCGGGTCGACGGTGCCGCCCACAGCTTCGGGACCGTATTCGGGGCCGCGGTCGTAGTGCCACTCACAGCACGGACCGGCTGGCCCGGGCTGACCTGTATCCCAGAAGTTTTCCTCGCGTGGAAGCTTGACGATGTGGCGCGGATCCATACCGATCTGTTTGGTCAGCACGTCGTAGGACTCGTCATCATTCTCCCACAGCGTCGTCCACAGTCGGTCTGCGTCCAGGCCGTACATGCCGTCCTTTTGCGAGCCGGTCAGCAGGTTCCACGCCAGGTGGATCGCACCTTCCTTGAAGTAGTCACCGAATGAGAAGTTTCCGTTCATCTGGAAGAACGTGCCGTGTCGCGTGGTACGTCCAACGTTGTCGATGTCGTTGGTGCGGATGCACTTTTGCACCGATGCAACGCGCGGCCACGGCGGCGGTTCAACGCCGGTGATATACGGAATGAACGGCACCATCCCCGCGATCGTGAACAAAATCGATGGATCGGGAGAAATCAGTGAAACTGATGGACGAATTTCGTGATCGTGTGCAGCGAAGTAGTCGAGCCAGCGGGAACGAATCTCAGAGGTGCGCATGTGTCCTCATCGTATTGGAAAAGTAGAGGGAAAGCGAGATACACCTGAAGGGCGACCTCGAACAGTGTGTCGATAAAGACCCCGGGGCGCACAGGCACCCGGGGTCCTCATCACACGTTCATACTCAGCGTGAGTAGTGCTCAACGACCATCTGGACGTCACAGGTCACTGGAACTTCAGCGCGCTTGGGGCGACGCACCAGTGTGGCCTTGAGACGTTCCAGCTCAACGTCGAGGTAATCCGGAACTGCCGGCAGCACATCGCGGTGCACGCCGGAGGAGGCGATCTCGAACGGAACAGTGGTCTGCGACTTTGGCTTGACTTGGATCGTCTGTCCGGGCTTCACGCGGAAAGAGGGGCGGTCAACGATCTTGCCGTCCACCATGATGTGACGGTGGACAACCACCTGGCGAGCCTGCTGGATGGTGCGGGCAAATCCTGCACGCAGAACCAGAGCATCAATGCGCATTTCGAGCAGCTCAACCAGGTTTTCACCGGTCAGGCCGTCCTGACGGCGAGCTTCTTCGAAGATGCGGCGAATCTGAGCTTCGCGGATGCCGTACTGTGCGCGCAGACGCTGCTTTTCCTTCAGACGAACGGCGTAGTCGGAATCCTGGCGACGGCGGGTACGGCCGTGCTCGCCGGGGCCGTAGGGGCGCTTCTCAAAGTAACGCACAGCCTTCGGGGTCAGTGCGATTCCGAGTGCGCGTGACTGGCGCACCTGCTTCCGTGAACGATTCGTCGACATAAAACGGTTTCCTTTCCTGTTTCATGGGTCATGTCCGGCTCCCGTTGAACCGAACATGGGGTCAACACAAACGGCTAAGACCCCAGGTGTTGTCGTGGACAACCCTCATAGCTTACCCCATGGACAGCAGCTGCCTTAACACTGTCAGCCGCTTCGTGATCATTGCCTCAGTTCCGTTTTCAGTCGGACGGTAGTACTGAGTGCCTTGCAGATCATCCGGTAAGTACTGTTGTGCGGCCACAGAATGCGGCGCATCGTGGGCATACAGGTAGCCTTCCCCGTGCCCAAGTTTCTTCGCACCTGCGTAATGGGCATCACGCAGATGAGCAGGCACCGGGCCGCCTTTCCCGCTGCGCAGGTCGGCCAGCGCCTTATCGATCGCGAGATAGGACGCATTGGATTTCGGGGCGGTCGCCACCGCGATCACGGCCTGTGCCAGGATAATACGCGCCTCAGGCATGCCGACCATCGCCACTGCCTGAGCAGCTGCCACGCAGATTCCGAGGATTTCCGGCGCCGCCATTCCCACGTCTTCAGAGGCACAGATCATGACGCGCCTGGCTATGAAGCGAGGGTCCTCCCCCGCTTCGATCATCCGAGCCAAATAGTGCACGGCGGCATCGACATCAGATCCGCGCATTGACTTAATAAACGCGGAAGCCACGTCATAGTGCTGGTCCTGATCCCACCGCACGAGCGCCTGGTTTGCGGCGGTTTCCACGTGGTGTTGAGCAATGACCGTATCGTCCGCATCGCGCGCCGCACCTGCTGCAGCTTCAAGCAGTGTCAACGCCTTCCGGCCATCTGCTCCTGCCAGTCGGACGAGGCTAGCCAAAGCGGCCTCGTCGATGGTGAATTCACTCTTCAGTCCGCGAGCATCGTCAAGGGAGCGGGTAATCAATGCGCTAATCCCGTCTTCGTCGAGTGGATGCAGCGTCAACAGCAAAGAACGTGACAGCAGTGGCGAAATGACGGAGAACGACGGGTTCTCGGTTGTCGCCGCCACGAGTGTGACCCACCGGTTTTCAACAGCCGGAAGCAGTGCGTCCTGCTGGGACTTGGAGAATCTGTGGACCTCATCAACGAACAAGATGGTGTCTTCGCCGCTGGCAGCGGTGCGACGGCGTGCCGATGCGATGACATCGCGAATGTCCTTGACTCCCGATGAAACAGCGGACAATTCTTCAAAATGTCGATGTGAGGCGCGTGCCACCAGGTAGGCAAGGGTCGTTTTACCGGTTCCCGGCGGACCCCACAGGATCATGGAGGAGAGCGGTCCAGAATCTGCTGCCGCTGACAGCATGCGTCGCAGGGGCGATCCCGCCGTCAGCAGATGGTTCTGCCCGACGACCTCGTCAATCGAGGTGGGGCGCATCCGCACAGCGAGCGGCGCATGCTCGTCGAACGAGGGTACCCCATTGGTGTCAATGCCTTCACTGTCAAATAAATCCATAGAGATACGGCTTAATAGTGACTCATGACAGGGGTGCCGATTTCGTCGAAATCGTAGATGAGTTTTGCGCCCCACACGGGCATGTTCAGGCATCCGTGCGAACCGCCCGGTCCGGACCATCCGAATTCACTCACCCACGGTGCGCCATGCATGGCGTACGAGCCCGTGAAGTAGGACACCCACGGCACGCCCTTGGCGCAGTATGGCCACTCGGGTGTGCACCCCATGTCCTGCTTCTCATACTTGAGGTAGACGTGATACAGACCGGTGACCGTTTCGTGGCCAGGTGAGCCGGGAACAATGCTGATGGGTTCGTGAGCCTGTTTCGTGCCGATGTACGGGGTGACCGTCAGCCTGGTCAGATCAATATCGATCCACTTTTCGCCCTCAGCAGCCGGATACGGCAGATTCTCCGCACCCGGGGCAATCGGGCGCGTCTTCGTTTCCTGCGGCACGTCGTCATAGGTGATCGTGCCTTCATACGTTTCGCCATTGTCGAGGGCACTCATCAGCGCGTTCGACAGGTCAGCCACATTATTGGCTTTCAGGCCGGGTTTACCTGGCCATGCTTCTACCAGCACGTCGCCTGCAGCATTGACGTTGTTGATCGTAGGGTCGGCTTCCACATTTGAGGCTTGGGCAGTTGCTGATACCCACGAGCCAACAGCTTTAGAGGAGTAGTGGGCGGTGAGCTTGCTGTCCGTGTTCTCGAAGGAAATCCACTGGGCAACGTCGGCGCGCGAGGGTGTGAAGGAATCGATCGTGTCGGTCAGTGAAACGTCTGGCTCCAGCATTTCATCTGCCTGCTGGGCAGCCTGCTGTGCGGCTTCTGTGGTTACGGACGGCTCCGACTGCGTCGAGGACAGGTCAACTTCCGTGTCGCCCAGCGTTGTCGCAGCGTCCATCAGAGCTGTCGTCAGTGCTTGCGCGTCAATCGTTGTGCCATTTGCGGCAGGATCAACCACGAATGCATCACGGTCGGCGTCGTAGTGGGCGGACGCATCGACGGCAGCAGGTCCCGCTTGACGCGCAAGCGTTTCCGCCATCGCGCTGAGTGCCTCTTCATCCGTTGTGGTCACCACCGGGATCTGTCGGGATGTGAACAGTCCCTGCAGGCGGCTTGTCCAGGAACGGCTCGATTCAAGAGCCAGGGTCGCTGTGGCTTCGGCGTCGATCTGGATACCGGCGTCAGCCAGAGCAATCTCAGTTTCTTTGCCATCAACCCGGGCGGTGACACGAATGTTCTGCGCACGTTCGTTGATAGCGGCAACGACCTCGTCATGCGTCATTCCTGAAACTGGAATAGCGGCAACAGATGTACGCGGAAGCGCCCGCTCATCGTAGTGGGCAGCGTAGGCAGCCCCCGAACCGACCAGCGCAACCAGCACGGCAGTGCATGCCGCGATCAGGATCCACACACGTGTCCTGCGCGGTTCTCGCCTGACGTGTTCGCTCACAACATCGCTCCTTCGAATATAGCTCCATGCCGGATGCTACCTAAGGAACTGAAATTTGGATACTGATTGTGAGCAAAATTCCCAAATTCGTGTACTCTCGCGCTGTGCCATTCCACAGTGCGAGAGCGCACATGAAACTTCTATTCAAATAGTGACGTGTCGCCAGCGCCCTTACGGGCGATCACTGCCGTACCGTCGGTGTAATCGATGACGGTTGTCGGTTCGGCCAGACCGACCGGACCGACAATGACAAGATCCACCATGTTGCCGATGCGGTCGTCAACATCGTGTCCGTCCACCAACGGCTCGTCTTCGCCAGGCATGATCAAAGTCGAGCACAGAAGCGGCTCCCCCAGAGCTTCGACAATCGTTTGAGTAATCACATGATCTGGCAGCCGGACGCCCACTGTGTGCTTCTTCTTGTTCAGCGTCATACGAGGCACGACCTTGGTGCCTTGGAGAATGAACGTGTACGGTCCGGGCGTCAGCGCCTTAATCGTGCGGAATTGGTGGTTGTCGACGATGACAAGCTCACCCAGCTGCGCAAAGGAATGACACAGCAACGAGAAGTTGTGCTTCTCGTCGAGTTTTCTGATCTGCCGGATGACATCCATGCCTTCCTTGTTCCCCAGGGTGCAGGCAATCGCATATCCCGAGTCGGTCGGTAATGCGATGGTGCCACCCTCCTTGAGGAGGTCAACGGTCTTAGTGACCAAGCGGGCTTGTGGATTCTCCGGATGCATTTCAATGTGAGCCATGTCTCTAGTGTGCCTCATTTTTGTCCTCTTCGCTGGAACTTGTCGCGTGTCTCTTCCAAAAAGAAAGTGCCCATTGATCAGCGTCGTTAGGCGGCACGGGCGAGAACTTCATGGCACAGTGGAAGGCAACTGACACCGTGCGGAAGGATCTTGATGGCTGCCCCCACTTCACGCGTCGATATCCGATTGGTTGACGACCTGACAAAGGTGCTTCCCAGCGAGGAGCCCGACTCGCTCACGCATCCATTGGTCACGCGCACCGGTCAGTCGATCAATTTCCAGGTGGCCTGGCACGAGCACCAGGACGTGTACTGGTCGCGCTCTGAATTGACGTTGACCATTCGCACGGACGGTGAGCCCGTCCAGGTCTGTCACGTTGACCTGGTTGCGGCCGGTCTGCCAGCACCGGCAGATGCAGACGACGGGTATCTGGCAACCCAACCATCCCTGCTGCCCGATCTGTTGACCCCTCTGGACGCGAGCGTCGACGGTGCTCTGACGACTGTTGTGCTGCAGGCGCACCATATGGGATGGAATGCCGTATGGGTGAGTGTGCCGGCATTTTCGGGCACAATCACCGTAACTGTCACCCGCGCCGATTCAAATCTGTTCGAACAAACCGTATCTGTCACAGGTGTTGATCTGACACACCACGACAGCGATTTCATCAACACCCAGTGGCTGCATCCGGATTGCCTCGCCACGTACTTTCACGTTCCCATGTGGTCCGAGCAGCATTGGCACACCCTCGCCAATCATGTGCGGGCCGCTACACAGATGGGCGTGAACAGCTTGCTGACCCCGATCTGGTCTCCCCCACTCGACACGGCGGTCGGCACCTACAGGCCTGCGACACAGTTACTGGATATCAGCTATGACGGGACGTACCACTTCGCCACGGGCCGTCTCGATCGGTGGGTTGATATGGCACTGGATGCGGGTATCCGCTACCTCGAACTGCCACACCTGTTCACGCAGTGGGGTGCGCACGCGTGTCCGCAGTTCATCGTGAAAACAACTGAGGGGGAACAACGGCGTTTCGGATGGGACACGGAGGCAACCTCGCCCAAGTACCGCGCGTTTGTCGAACAGCTCATCCCATTCCTCATCGGTTATTTCCGTGGACGCAACCTCGGTGATGCGATCTGGTGGCATATTTCAGACGAGCCTGATGAGACCAACCGTTCCAGCTATCAGGCGGCGCGCAAGCAGGTGATCGATCTGCTGGAAGGGCAGATGGTGGGCGATGCACTGTCCGATCCGGATTACATCGACCTGGTTGATCATCCGATCGTGGCCACCACTGCGGTGACGCGTTTCCGTGAGGCTGGCTACGAGCCATCCTGGGTGTACTACTGCGTGGGTCAGGCGAACGCTGTGGCCAACCGTTTCATTGCGCAGCGCCCAATTCGTCACCGCATGCTCGGTCTGCAGCTGTTCTGCGCGAACAGTCGCGGTTTTCTGCACTGGGCGTTTGACTTCTACTACTCGCAGCTGTCGGTGCGTCCCATTAATCCGTTCGCCGATTCCAGCGCCGGCGGAGCGTTCTTCTCAGGCGACCCATTCGTCGTGTATCCGGCGGACGACCTCGGCGTGTATTACTCGCTACGTTACGAAATGCTCCGAGCTGCCTTCGAAGACCTCGTCCTGTTCCACGACGCCGCCAAGCGTATTGGTCGCGAGGAGGTGCTGCGCATCATGGATCCGGATCGCACTGTTGATTTTTCGTCCGGATGGATCAGCGAGGGCGACTATCTTGCGCGGCGTGCCAGACTGTTTGAACGCCTGGCGTCGTAAAAGCCGAGGGCGACCCGACACATGTGTGTCCGAGCCGCCCTGACAAAATGGCACTGACGATCACGACTTGTCAGCCTGGCCAACCTTTTCGGCCTTCTCCGCCTTGTCGGCTTTGTCGGCCTTCTGATCCTGGTCTGTTTCACCGCGCTTGCGCGGTTTCGCATCGACCCCTGCTTCCTTACGCTGACGCGGCGTGATCGGCGCGGGCGCGTCGGTCAGCGGGTCGTATCCGCCACCGGACTTCGGGAAGGCGATGACGTCACGGATCGAGTCGGCATGCGTGAGCAGCGAGACGATGCGGTCCCATCCAAATGCCACGCCGCCGTGTGGCGGTGCGCCGAACTTCAGTGCGCTCATGAGGAATCCGAACTTCGATTCGGCTTCTTCCTCGGAAATTCCCATCACGTTGAAGACGCGCTGCTGAATGTCGTCGCGGTGAATACGGATCGAGCCGCCACCGATTTCGTTGCCGTTGCACACGATGTCGTAGGCGTAGGACAACGCGTGCTCCGGGTCGTCCTCGAAGTTGTCACGCCATTCGTCCTGCGGCATGGTGAACGCGTGGTGGACAGCGGTCCATGAGGAGTGCCCCAGCGCCACGTCACCTTCTGCTTCAGCTTCGCCGGTCGGTTTGAACAGGGGTGCGTCGACGATCCACACGAATGACCATGCGTCCTCGTCAATCAGGTTGCAGCGGCGTCCCACTTCCAGCCGCACAGCGCCAAGCAGTTCGCGGGTTGCTGTGGGCTTTCCGGCGCCGAAGAAGATGCAGTCACCGGGGTTGGCTCCTGTGGCCTCGACCAGGCCTTCGCGTTCCTGATCGGAAATGTTCTTTGCTACGGGACCGCCCAGTGTTCCGTCCTCGGCAATGGTCACGTAGGCCAGTCCCTTGGCTCCACGAGCCTTGGCCCATTCCTGCCACTTGTCGAAGGTGCGGCGAGGCTGTGAAGCACCGCCTGGCATCACGATTGCACCCACATACGGGTTCTGGAAGACGCGGAACGGGGTGTCCTTGAAGTAGTCGGTCAGGTCGATCAGTTCGCATCCAAAACGCAGATCCGGCTTATCGGAGCCGTATTTGGCCATTGCTTCGTTGAACGGCATGCGTGGGATCGGAGTCTTCAAGTCGTAACCGATTTCAGCCCACACTGCTCGCAGCACGTCCTCGGACACGGCAATGACGTCGTCCTGGCTGACGAAGCTCATCTCAATATCAAGCTGAGTGAATTCGGGCTGACGGTCAGCTCGGAAGTCCTCATCTCGGTAGCAGCGCGCAATCTGGAAGTAGCGTTCCATTCCACCGACCATGAGGAGCTGCTTGAACAACTGCGGTGACTGAGGCAAGGCGTACCAGCAGCCTGGAGACAGGCGCGCCGGCACGATGAAGTCGCGGGCACCTTCAGGGGTGGAACGCGTCAATGTCGGTGTTTCAACTTCCACGAAGTCGTGTTCGTACAGGGCTTCGCGAGCCGCCCTCGACACGCGGGAGCGCAAACGCATCGCATGCTGCAACTGGGCGCGACGCAGATCGAGAAAACGGTAACGCAGACGTGTCTCTTCGCCCACGCTGCCGGATTCTTCGGCATGGGCCGACACCTGGAAAGGCAAAGCCGGCGAGGTGTTCAGAATCTCAATGTCATCGCCCAGAATCTCAACCTGCCCCGTGGACAGTTCCGGATTCTCGTTGCCTTCGGGACGGGCGCTGACTTCGCCGGTTACCCGTAGGCAGTATTCTGAACGCAGCTCGTGGGCGACGGATTCATCGCGGACAACAACCTGCACGATTCCGCTGGCATCTCTCAGGTCAATGAACACCACTCCGCCATGATCACGGCGGCGGTCAACCCACCCGGTTAATGTCACTGTCTGACCGACCAGGTCGGTCCCCATCTGAGAGATCGTGTGTGTGCGTAACACCAGTTTTCCTTTCATTGACTTCACTGGTCGCCGCATCTGCGAAACAGGCAGCGCAGCAATCCAGAGTGACACAGGGTAGTCTACGGCTCATGGAGACCAACCGCGAAACGCCTGCTCAGATCACCGAGGGTGACGCCGTCACGCGGTGGAGTCACGATGAGAAAGTTCTGCTGGCTGGTTCCATCGTCTTGATCACCCTGGCAGCATTTGAAGCGCTGGCAGCTATGACGATCATGCCGAATGTTGTGGCCGATCTGGGATCCGATACATGGTTCGCCGTCGCGTCCGGAGCGGCGATCGCCATGCAGCTTGCCTCCACCGTCATCGCCGGACCTCTGTGTGATGCGCGCGGCCCGCGCAAGGTGCTGCTGTGGGGTGCCGCACTGTTTGTGGTGGGGCTGGCGCTGTGCACATTCGCCGGGCATATCGCACTCTTCGTCATCGGACGCATGATTCAGGGCCTGGGCGGTGGCCTCGTCATGGTGCCGATCTATGTTTTCGTCGGCTCCATCGCGTCACCGCGGCATCGGCCCACGTTTTTCGCCGCCTTTTCGATGGCGTGGGTGTTTCCCTCTCTGGTCGGTCCTGCGATTGCCGGATGGGTCACGGCCACGTGGGGCTGGCGATGGGTCTTCGGCGTAGTGCCGTTCATCGCTGCCGTCGGCCTGGCGGCAATGGTCCCCGTGCTGCGGCGTTTCCCTTCTCGTCAGGGGGCAGTCGAAGGTTCGATGCGCCATCTGGCCGCGTTGGCGGCCGGAGCGGGTGGCTCCATTGTGCTGGTGCAATTTGCAGGAACGCTGAGTGGATGGGCGCTCGTTGCGGCGACTGTTCTCGGCCTGGCCGGCTGCGCCATGACATTGAAGCGCCTGGTTCCCGACGGCACGTTTACTCTTCGCCCCGGTATTGCCTCAATCATTGCCACTCGCGCACTGGTCATGGGCGGTCTGTCTGGCGCGGAGGTTTTCCTGCCGCTTGTTCTCCAGCGTGTGCACTTATGGAGTGCAAGTCATGCATCGCTCGCCGTGACGATTGGCTCAATCACGTGGGCGATAGGCTCAGCGATTCCCACGCGCGTCAACACTCAGGCAACGCGTGAAAGACTGCCGCTGGTGGGCGCGAGCCTCATGGTGGTCGGCGTCCTTCCCGTGTGTTTCCTGGTGTTGAAAGGGCTCCCGCCGGCTGTTGCCCTTGTGGGGTGGAGTATTACAGGTCTGGGGATCGGAATGGTGCACTCAACATTGTCTGATCTCACGCTCGGGTCAATTGATCCGTCTGAACACGGACGGGCCTCCTCATGGCTCCAGATTGCTGACAATGCGGGCGGCGCCGTGGAACTGGCAATCGTTTCGGTCGTGTTGGCCGTCTGGATGCCGGCGTTTGAGGGCGGTATTCAGTATGTTCCAGCCCCCATAATCGCGCTGGGCGTGTGCCTGCTGGCGGTGTTCGCCTCCTCCAGAATCCGCTCAAAACAGGCGCGGTGAGGCATTTCACCGCCGCTCACGCTAGGAAATGAGCGCGAAACGCAATAGTGTTAAAGCTCGTCAAGGCGCTTCCCACTGTGATAGTGATCGGCCAGGAGCCGATGTGTGTTGTTGGTGTAATGGGTCGCGCCCTGTAGCCCCAGGCGTTCCTGGTGGCATTTTTCGAAACCGCGAGCCCTGTGTTCACAACAGTAAGAGGAAACCGTGCCTTCACAAGATTCTGCCCCTATGTCCACATCCGATGCCCTCGGCCTCGATGACGTTCTGTTTCACGAGGACGACGTTGCACAGGATTCGGATGCTGACAGCGAGGCCCTCGCCGATGGAACTGACGACAATGACCATGCCGACGATGTCGATCAGGACGACATCGACCTCGAAGATGACGAGGATTACGATGGAAATGACGACGAGGATGACGACGCCGACGATCAGGTGAACTTCGCTGACCTCGGTCTGCCCGCTCCCCTGCTGGACACGGTCACAGCGATGGGATTCGAGACGCCCACGCCCATTCAGGCTGAGGCGATTCCCGCACTGCTTGAGGCGCGTGACGTGGTCGGCATCGCGCAGACCGGCACCGGTAAGACGGCGGCATTCGGGCTGCCGATGCTGACGCTGATTGATCCGAAAGAAAAGGATGTCCAAGCGGTCGTTCTGGCTCCGACGCGCGAACTGGCGCTGCAGTCAGCCGATGCGATGGAAGAGTTTGCGGCGAGCTACCGCGGCATCAACATTGTCGCCGTCTATGGTGGCTCTGCATACGGCCCGCAGCTTCGCGCGCTGAAGGATGGCGCGCAGATCGTCGTGGGCACACCTGGCCGCATGATCGACCTGATCGAGAAGGGCGCGCTGGATCTGTCCTCGGTGCGTATGCTCGTCCTTGATGAAGCCGATGAGATGCTGCGCATGGGATTCGCCGAGGATGTGGAGACCATCGCCGCCACAGTTCCCACCCAACGCGTCACGGCACTCTTTTCGGCCACAATGCCGGCAGCGATTGAAAAAGTGGCGCAAACCCACTTGCATGATCCGTTGAAGATAGCGGTGTCGGAAGAGTCGTCGACCGTTGACACCATCCACCAGACCTACGCGGTTGTGCCGTTTAAACACAAGAACAATGCGCTGGCCCGCGTCTTGTCGACCCGCTCGGCCGACGCCGTCATCGTCTTTGTGCGCACGCGACTGGATGCTGAAGAGATTTCACTGGATCTGACGGCTCGAGGTTTCCGCGCGGCCGGAATTTCCGGCGATGTGGCACAGCAGGAACGTGAGCGCATGGTGGAGCGTCTGCGGTCCGGTTCTTTGGACGTTCTGGTTGCCACCGATGTGGCGGCCCGAGGCCTGGACGTGGAGCGGATCGGCCTGGTCGTCAATTTTGATGTGCCACGCGAACCTGAAGCCTACGTCCACCGTATCGGTCGCACCGGGCGCGCCGGCCGCGAAGGCGAATCACTGTCGTTCTTCACTCCTCGCGAGCACTACCGTCTGCGTCGTATCGAAAAACTGACGGGCACTGCGATGGAGGAAGTCCACATCCCCACGCCACAGGCTGTCAGCGAGTTCCGTTCGCGCCATTTCCTCGACATGTTGCCCACGCGTATTGAACGCGGGCAACTCGACATGTTCGAGCAGCTCATCCGCGAGTTCGCAGATGAGCACGCGTGCGATCCACTGATCATCGCCTCAGCAATGCTGGCGCGCACTGTCCATGACAATGGCACGCACGATCACAAGGACCGCCGCTCCGACGGCAAGATTCGCCGCGAGGAAGTCCTCGATGAGAACGGTGAGTTCCTGTCTGCGTCTTTTGAAAACGGGCGTGATTCGAAGCCGCTCAAGGGTGGGAAGAACGGTGCCCGCCGGCGCGCCGGCGGCAAGCCACAGCGTGCCCCGATGGGGACGCGCTACCGCATCGAAGTCGGCAAGAAGGATGGCGTCAAACCTGGATCCATTGTTGGAGCAATCACGGGCGAAGCTCATCTGAAAGGCTCTGATGTGGGCCGTATCGATATTTACCCGACATTCTCACTGGTGGACATCGGCCCGAGCCTGTCCGACGATCAGATGGAAAAACTCGGTAAAGCCCAGGTTGCCGGGCGTACGCTGCGTATCCGTGTTGATGGCGGGCCGCGTTCGCGTGCCACCGATGCAGGACATGTGCGTCGTCCCCGCAGCGGATCGGGTGATCATCACTCGGGACACCGTTTCGGTGCACGCGGCCAGCGCAGGCCTCGCTAAAGCGGGCCTTAGACCCAGGTACGGAAACACGTCATGAGTACTTCTTCACAACCACGCGTCCAGCGTCATCGATCCGTCTACGACATCGTCGCAATATGTTTTGTCGCCTTCTTGCTGATCTCCAATATCGTGGCAACCAAAGTGATCGGGATCCATATTGGCCCGCTCATGCTGGTTTTCGATGGCGGCGCGGTCTTGTTCCCACTGACCTACATCCTGGGCGATCTACTCTCTGAGATTTATGGCTTTGCGCGGGCCAAGCGCGTCATTCTCACCGGTTTTGCAGTTTCCATCCTGGCCTCCCTGACCTTCCTGGTTGTCGGGGCTGCCCCTGTAGGCCCGGGGTATGAGAATCAGGATGCTTTCGTCGCCGTGCTCGGTTTCGTGCCACGCATCGTGGCTGCATCGGTGTGTGGCTATCTGGTCGGGCAGTTGCTGAACTCCTGGGTCCTGGTGCGCATGCGCCAGCGGTGGGGTGAGCGTAACCTGTGGGTTCGACTCATCGGTTCGACAATGGTGGGCGAGCTGGCTGACACGCTGATTTTCTGCACCATCGCCTTCGCCGGAATTATTCCCGGATGGGACTTCGTCAACTACGTGGTGGTCGGATACCTGTACAAGGTGGGGGTCGAGGTCATTTTCCTGCCCCTGACCTACGCAGTGATCGGTGCGGTGCGCCGCTGGGAACAGCCAGAGCGCAACGCCGCGCATGAACGTGAGGTAACGCATGACTGACGCGCCGCAGTGGATCGCGCTCCCGTCCCGCCCGCACCCAGAAATCACGCCCCAGCCCGGCCAAGCTGGCAAAGTGAGCGAGGGAGGAGTCGGTTTCGAGGTCACATACCGTCACGACAGCGGTATGGGACTGTCCCGCACGGGTGTCATTACCACGCCTCACGGTCAGATCCACACCCCCGCATTTGTTCCAGTGGGCACGAAAGCCAACGTCAAGGCACTGGTTCCCGAGATGGTGGCGAATCTGGGCGGCCAGGCGGTCCTCGCGAACGCCTACCACCTGTACCTGCAGCCCGGATCCGACATCGTGGATCGTGCCGGCGGCTTCGGCGCATTCATGAATTGGCACGGCCCGACATTCACCGACTCGGGTGGTTTCCAGGTGCTCTCACTGGGCGCTGGCTTTAAGAAAGTGCTCACGCAGGAGTTTTCGGGAGTCTACAAGGAGGCTTCTGCCGCCGAGCAGGACTGGATGTTCCGCCAGGCCGTGAAATCTTCGCGCGCAGTGGTCGACAGTGACGGCGTGGTGTTCCAAAGCCACATTGACGGTTCCCATCACCGTTTTACTCCGGAAAAGTCGATGCAGATTCAGCATCAGCTGGGTGCAGACATCATGTTCGCATTTGACGAGTTGACCTCGCTGCTGCATCCGCGTTGGTATCAGGAGGAATCCCTGGAGCGTACGCATGAGTGGGCGCGGCGTTGCCTTGCTGAACATGAACGTTTGACCCACGAGCGCGCGGATCATCCTTACCAGCAGCTCTTCGGCGTTGTCCAGGGCGCACAGTATGAGGATCTGCGTCGCTGTGCTGCGCGCACCCTGGCGCAGATGGAAGTCGATGGCCGCACCTTTGACGGGTTCGGAGTGGGAGGCGCCCTCGAGAAAGAGAATCTGGGGCGCATTGTGTCGTGGGTATGCGAGGAGCTGCCCGACGATCGTCCTCGTCACCTGCTGGGAATTTCCGAACCGGATGACCTGTTTGCCGGAGTGGAAGCTGGGGCGGACACGTTCGACTGCGTGAATCCGTCGCGCGTAGCGCGAAATGCCGCGATCTACACCCCGGACGGGCGCTTTAACGTGACGAATGCGCGCTTTGCTGACGACTTCACTCCCCTGGTCGATGGATGCGGGTGCTACACGTGTCAGCACTACACCCGCGCCTACGTGCGTCACCTGTTCAAGGCCAGGGAGATCCTTGCGTCCACGTTGGCGACGATTCACAATGAGTGGTTCACTGTGCACCTGGTCGATGCGATCCGCGGAAGCATCCAGTCAGGTGACTTCGATGCTTTCCGTGATGAAATGCTCGGACGCTATCATCACGCTGACCAACGCTAGGGGCTACTCTTGCGATATGAGTTTTAACGAGGGGGTCCAGTCTAATTCTGGACGAGTGCGTACCAGCCGCGGCGGACGTGGCGTTGCCATCGGTGGTGGATCCGTTGCCGTACTGATCGGCCTGTTCCTGCTGTCACGTCTGACGGGAATCGACCTGACCGGCCTGGCCGGAGGGGCGCAACCCAGCGTGGAAGAACAGTCCGGATCGTCTCTGGAACACTGCCAAACTGGTGCAGATGCCAATCAGTACGTCGAATGCCGCATGGTGACGACCGCTGATTCACTGGACGTAGTTTGGCAGACTCAGTTGCCCGAGCAGGCCGGAATGGACTACCAGCCGCCCAGCTTCCAGCTCTTCGAGCAGGCGGTGAACACAGCGTGTGGTACGGCCTCTTCACAGGTCGGTCCTTTCTACTGCCCCTCAGATGCGTCAGTGAACCTGGACCTGGGTTTCTTCCAGCAGATGGAATCGCAGCTCGGTGCTGCCAACGCACCTTTGGCTCAGGAGTATGTGGTCGCTCATGAATGGGGCCATCACATCCAGCATCTTCGCGGCATCTTTGCCGAACATCGCAGCCAGGAGACCGGTGAGCAAAGTGATGCAGTGCGTCTTGAACTGCAGGCAGACTGCTACGCCGGCGTGTGGATGCATTGGGCCTCACAGACCAAGGATCCCGAATCAGGCGAGGCATTCCTGAAAGAGCCGACTTCTGAGGAACTGGCGCAGGCATGGCAGACTGCCGAAGCCATTGGTGATGACCGTATTCAGGAGCAGGCGCAGGGCACGACCAATCCTGAAAGCTGGACACATGGGTCAGCTGAACAGCGACAACGCTGGCTTGAAACTGGCGTGCAAAACGGCTCGCTGGAGAAGTGCGATACATTCGCTGCACCGGAAGTGTGACGGCAAGCGCCTCGATTGGGAGGCAGTGTTGGCGGTGCGATAGCATCGAACCGTATCGGTGAGGAGATTGCGCTATGAGTATCGTCGAGCAGGCACACGCCCACTATGAGCCGGGATGTCCGTATGAAATTCCGATCCCGGACACGCCACTGTTCGAACTGCTCAATACGACTGCTCGACTGTACCCGTCGCATGTGGCGCTGGATTACATGGGTGCGACCACGACCTATCGGGAAGTCCTCGCTCAGGTGCTGCGTGCCGCCCAGGTGCTGGTGGATGCTGGCGTGCGAAAGGGCGACGTGGTCGCCATCGCACTGCCGAACTGCCCGCAGGCTTTTGTTGCGTTCTATGCCTGCATGAGGATCGGAGCCGTAGCGGCTGAGCATAATCCGCTCGCACCCGCCCACGAAATTGAAGGCCAGCTCAAGCGTCACCACGCCAAGGTCGCCATTGTGTGGGAAAAATGCGTCGGCTCCTACCCCACTGACGGGTCGATTGACATCGAGAAGGTTTTCACCGTCAATATCGCAGCCGGCCTTCCCACCATTCAGCGCCTCGCACTGAAGTTGCCGGTCGCCAAGGCGAAGCAGATGCATGACAAGATGCGCGGTGAGGTTCCTGATTCGACGCGTTCCTGGGATCATGCAGTGGCCGCTGCTCACAGTATTCGTCGCGATTATCCGCATCCAACTGGCTCAGATCGAGCCGTTATCTTGCACACGGGCGGCACCAACGGTATTCCGAAGTCGGTTCCGCTCACTCACACCAACATCGGCGCCAACGTCAATCAGAACCTGTTCTGGGTGTGGAAGCTGCACGAAGGCGCGGAAACGTTTTTCTCCCTGCTTCCCTACTTCCACGCATTCGGGTTGACGTTCTTCCTGTGTGCTTCCGTCAGGAAGGCGGCGACGCAGGTACTGATGCCGACTTTCGATGCGGCAATGGCTGTTGCTGCGCATCGTCGTCGTGCCGTCACCTTCTTTGTCGGTGTTCCCGCGATGTTTGAGAGGATCCTGAAGGAAGCACGAAAGACGCATACGCCGCTCGACAGCATCCGGTATTCGGTCTCCGGAGCGATGCCGTTGTCCACCGCATTCGCCGACGAATGGGAAGAATATACCGGCGGCATTATCCTGGAGGGCTATGGCTTGTCTGAGACCTCTCCTGTCATCTGCGGATCACCTCTGGGACCAGGCAGGCGACACGGAACTCTAGGCATCCCCTTCGCCTCCACCGAGCTGCGCCTGGTCGACCTTGAGGATCCCACGCGTGATGTCGACGATGGCGAGCCAGGCGAGATCATCGTGCGCGGTCCGCAAGTCTTTGAAGGCTACCTGGATGCTCCCGATGAAACCGCAAAAGTCTTCACACAGGACGGCTGGCTTCGCACAGGCGATATCGGTGTCAACGATGACGGCTTCATCACGCTCGCGGACCGCCGCAAGGAACTCATTTTGTCCGGCGGCTTCAACGTGTATCCCTCGCAGGTCGAGGACGCGATTCGTTCCATGCCGGGGGTGAAGGACGTGGCCGTTGTCGGTCTGCCGAAGGGTGATGAGACCGAGGAAGTGACCGCTGCGCTGATCATGGACGAGGGCGCTCCCCTGATTTCGCTGGATCAGGTCCGCGAATGGGCAGAGCGGTCGATTTCGCACTACGCATTGCCGCGCCAGATCGCGTTCATCTCCACCATGCCGCGTAATCAGCTGGGCAAGGTCATGCGGCGCAAAGTCCGTGAGCAGTTGCTGAATCCGGCAGCAAAGTTGTGGGATTCCACGTCGAAAGCGGTTGAGGACGCCGTCACCCCGGTAGTGAAAGGTGTCAGCGAAGCTGCCACAACGCTCTCCCGCGGAGTATCCGATGCAACCGAGGCAGCGATCCGGTCCTATCAGGAAGAGCAGATCCGCCACGACGCTGCCAAGCGCGCCGCAGATGGACAAACGGATACGGGCAAGAAATCCTCACGCGACTGAGCACAAAACTGCCGATGCTCAGACGTTGAATCCCAGGGCGCGGAGTTGATCACGCCCATCAGGGGTAATGCGTTCTGGCCCCCAAGCGGGCATCCACACCCAGTTGACCATCACCAGATCCGTGAACGTCTGCAGCACCATCTGCGCCTGCTGTTCGATCACGTCGGTCAGTGGGCATGCAGCAGATGTCAGCGTCATATCCAGCTGGATACTGTCATCTTCACTGACCGTGATGCCGTAGAGCAGGCCCAGGTCAACGATGTTGATTCCCAGCTCGGGGTCGATGACGTCCTTGAGTGCTTCTTCCACGTCTGCGGCGGGAACTGTGCCGTTTTCCACGTAGTCAACGCCGGTGGGCAGTTGTTGCTGTGGTGCGGGGGCAAAGCGCTGTTCGACAGGTTCCGTCTGAGCCATCGGGTTTGCTGACTGCGCACCTTCGGGCGCATAAGGCGTGTCACTCATGGTCGTCTCCTGCTATGTCGATACCAACTTGTGCCAGCGCGTCACGAAGGGCGTACCATCCCAGCAGTGCGCACTTGATTCTGTTTGGGAATTGGCTGGTTCCTTCAAGGGCCACGGCATCCCCCAGCGCGTCCAGGACTGCATCGTCCACACCCTGACCGCGCGAATGCATCATGGTTTCCATATCGGCGTACAGGTCGCGCACCGTGTCAGTCGGTTGGCCTTCGACCATGTCGGAGAGCATCGACAGGCTGGCCTGCGAAATGGAGCAGCCATCCCCGTCCCACACCAGGTGTTCAATTTTTCCGGCATCGTCGACTCTGATGCCCAGGGTCACCTCGTCACCGCATGTGGGGTTGACCTGGTGTGAGGATGCCTGGATGTTGTCCACCGTGCCGCTGCCTCGGCGTTCGCGCGAGTGATCCAGGATCACTTGCTGATACATCTGTTCAAGACTGCTCATTATGCTCCTGTGAAAAATCCTGCTGTTGCGCTCACTGCGTCGACCAGCTGATCGATCTCGGCGCGTGTCGTGGTCACTGTTGCCGTCGCCCGTGTCGATGCACGCTCGCCGAAAAACTGGTGCAACGGGATGGCGCAGTGGTGTCCTACTCGCACCGCAACGTCACGTGAGTCAAGGAACTGGCCCACATCATGTGGGTGGACTCCGTCCATCGTCCAGGCGACGACTGCCAGACGGTCGTGCGTGGATGTCGGTCCCAGGATCTTCACGCCTTCGATGTCGGACAATCCTTCCAGCATCAGTGTGGCCAGTTCCTCTTCGCGCCTGGCAATGGCATCCATTCCAATGGTGGATATGTACTCCAGTGCGCGTGCCCACCCGACCGCCTGTGCCACTGGTTGCGATCCGGCTTCGAAGCAGTCAGGTGCAGGCAGGAACTCAGTGGAATCCATCGTGACAGATGCGACCGTTGAGCCGCCCGTCAGCACTGGTGGCATCGCTTCAAGCAGGTCGCGACGTGACCACAATGCACCAATTCCAGTCGGCCCACACATCTTGTGTGATGACAGAGCAATGAAGTCTGCGCCCAGTGTTGTCACGTCAATTGGAAGGTGCGCAGATGACTGGCATGTATCCAGAACCACCAGTGCGCCGACGTTATGGGCTGCCTGGATGATCGGCTCAATCGGAGTGATCGCTCCGGTCACGTTGGATGCGTGTGTGACGGCGACGACCTTCGTGTTCGGCGTGATGACGTCCAGTGTATCGAGGTCGATTCGTCCCTCGGGATCCAGATCGAGCCACTTGAGCTCGGCTCCGCTGCGCTGGCAGGCCAGCTGCCACGGCACCAGGTTCGAGTGGTGTTCGGCGCGTGAGATCACGACCCGGTCCCCTGCCTGCAGGCTGAAGCGGACATCGTGGCCTGTCGAGTCACCAGCTGACCCGTTCGTCATCGCGTAGGCGACGATGTTGAGTGCTTCAGTGGCGTTCTTCGTCCACACCACTTCGTCCGGCCGCGCTTTGATGAAGCGTGCGACGGTGGCGCGCGCGTCCTCGTACAGTTGCGTTGAGTCATCTGACAGCACGTGGGTACCGCGATGCACGGCACCGTTGTGGTGCCGGTAAAAGTCAGTAACCGCGTCTATGACGCACGAGGGTTTTTGAGATGTGGCTGACGCGTCAAAGTAGGCGATGGGGCCACCCGCCCTACCGCGCCGCGTCAGGTACGGGAAGTCCTGACGAATCTCATCGACGGTGAACGCGCCGATCGTCTCACTCACAATCTGCTCCTACTGCTTACTGAAGGTATGAGTCGTACCCTGTTTCTTCCAGTTGTTCAGCCAGTTCCGGGCCGCCTTGAGCGGCAACGTGACCGTCAACAAACACGTGCACATGGCTGGGGTGAATGTAACGCAGGATTCGCGTGTAGTGCGTGATCAGCATGATCCCGCAGTTCGTGGACTCGTGGACCCGGTTGACGCCCTCGGAGACGATCCTCAGCGCATCCACGTCAAGGCCGGAGTCAGTCTCGTCAAGAATGGCGAACGAGGGGCGCAGCATCTCCATCTGCAAAATTTCGAGGCGCTTCTTTTCACCACCGGAGAAGCCCACGTTGACGTCACGCTCAGCGAAAGCCGGTTCGATGCGCAATTTCTCCATCGCGGCGTTCATGTCCTTGACCCAGGTCCGGATACTCGGCGCCTTCCCGTCGATCGCGGTCTTGGCGGAGCGCAGGAAGTTCGACACTGACACGCCCGCCACTGCCACGGGGTACTGCATCGCCAGGAACAGGCCGCTGCGGGCGCGCTCATCAACGGTCATGTCCACAATGTTGTGACCATCGAGGTAGGCGGCGCCTTCGGTCACCTCGTAGGCTGGATGACCGGCCAGCGCGTAGGCGAGTGTGGATTTGCCTGATCCGTTCGGTCCCATGATGGCGTGGATCTCGCCAGATTCGATGGTGAGGTCGACACCTTTGAGGATCTGTTTCGTGCCCTCAGGTGTTTCTACGTTGACGTGAAGGTTCTGAATTTCCAAAGTCGACATGTCGCGTTCTTTCTCTTACATTCGAGGGCGGCTCAGCGTCCCGTAACTTCAAGTTCTCTTTCAACCGATTCCATCAGATGCTTTTCAATGGCCGGAACACCGATCTGGTCAATCAGTTCCGCGAAGAATCCTCGCACCACGAGGCGACGGGCATCTTCCTCGGTGATTCCGCGGCTCATCAGGTAGAACAATTGTTCATCGTCAAAGCGTCCTGTCGCTGATGCATGTCCTGCTCCGGCGATCTCACCGTTTTCAATCTCAAGGTTGGGAACTGAATCAGCATGAGCGCCTTCGGTCAAAATGAGGTTACGGTTCAGCTCATAGGTGTCTGTTCCGTCAGCAGGTTCCTGGATGAGGCAGTCACCAATCCACACCGAGTGCGCATCCTTACCCTGCAGGGCGCCTTTATACGTCACGCGTGAGTAGCAGTTGGGTGCTGAGTGGTCCACGAACACACGGTGTTCCAGGTGTTGTCCTCCGTCCACGAAGTACACGCCCAGCATAGTCAGTTCAGCGCCCGGCCCTTCAAAGTCGGTATCGGCGCACAGGCGAACCGTATCGCCACCCAGTGTGACCACGATGTGACGCACTTTCGCGTTCTTGCCAATGCGAATGCGGTGGTTCGACGCGTGTACAACACTGTCGTCCCATTCCTGCAGGGACACGAACGTTAACGAGGCGTTCTCACCGGTAGTGATCTCAATGCCCTGGTTGATTCGCGCGTCGGCGCTGTCCGTGTGGTTGAGGATCACTGTGGATTCGCTGTGTGCGCCAGCGTCGACGACCAGGTGCTGGCTGCGTTGGTCAGAGGCCGTATCCACCGTAATAAGAATTGGATCGTCGATGCGTTTTCCGGCTGGAACGGACACGACCTGAGCATCATGGAACGTATTCCATTCAACTACCGCGGTCCTGTCACCAGGAGCCAGCACGGTGCCCACGCGTGAATCGTCTCGCGAGACGGTTTCAACGCAGACGCCTTCGGGAGCTTCCACAGTCAGCGGAGCGTCCTCGGTATCGTAGTTGGCCGGGTCGAACAACATCGAGATGCGGCGCATAGGGGTGAATCGCCAGTCTTCTTCCTTGCCTTTGGGCACGGGAATATCGTCGAGGTTGAACGACGTCGGCCGATCTGCGCGCGATGGGTGTGGGCTGACGTGATCTTCGCGATGGTCTTGAGCCAACTCAGCCCACCGATCCTTCCATTTGTAGTTCGATGAGGCGGTTCAGTTCGAGTGCGTACTCCATGGGGAGTTCCTTCGCAATAGGCTCGACGAATCCGCGCACAATCATGGCCATAGCTTCGTTTTCATCCAGGCCGCGACTCATCAGGTAGAACAGCTGATCTTCTGACACTTTCGAGACGGTGGCCTCGTGGCCCATTTCCACGTCGTCGGTGCGCACATCCACATACGGGTATGTGTCGGTGCGGGAGATTTTATCGACCAGCAGCGCGTCGCACAGAACATTCGACTTGGAGTGGCGCGCACGCGCATTGACCTGCACGAGGCCTCGATACGAGGTGCGCCCACCCCCTCGTGACACTGATTTGGAGACAATGGACGAGGACGTGTGCGGCGCCATGTGCACCATCTTCGCGCCCGTGTCCTGGTTCTGGCCGGGGCCGGCAAAACCGATTGACAGTGTTTCGCCTCGGGCGTGGTCACCCATGAGGAAGCACGCGGGGTACTTCATCGTGATCGCGGAGCCCATGTTGCCATCGATCCACTCCATCGTTCCACCCTCGTCAACGATGGCACGCTGAGTCACCAGGTTGAGCACGTTGGTCGACCAGTTCTGGATGGTCGTGTATCGCACGCGGGCATCCTTGCGCACGAAGATTTCCACGACTGCGGCGTGCAGCGAGTTGGAGTCGTAAATCGGGGCCGTGCAGCCCTCGACGTAGTGAACGTAGGAACCTTCGTCCGCTACGATCAGCGTGCGCTCAAACTGGCCCATCGCTTCGGTGTTGATGCGGAAGTAGGCCTGCAGAGGGATCTCAACGTGGACGCCCGGTGGCACGTACACGAATGAGCCACCCGACCATGCTGCCGTGTTGAGTGCTGCAAACTTGTTGTCACCTGAAGGTACCGAGTGCCCGAAGTATTCCTTGAAGATCTCGGGGTATTCACGCAGGCCGGTGTCGGTGTCCATGAAGACGACGCCTTGCTTCTCCAGATCGGACTGAATCTGTTGGTAAACAACTTCAGATTCGTACTGCGCGGCCACGCCTGCGACCAGACGCTGTTTTTCCGCTTCGGGAATGCCCAGACGGTCATAGGTCTGACGAATGTCTTCGGGCAGGTCGTTCCAGTCTTTAACCTGACGGTCGGTGGGACGCACGTAGTACTTGAAGTCACCGAAGTCAATGTCGGACAGGTCGGGACCCCATGCCGGCATGGGTTTGCGCTCGAAGATCTCCAGAGCTTTCAGTCGGCGCTCCAACATCCATTCGGGTTCATTCTTTTCGGCCGAAATGTGGCGCACCACCTGCTCGTTGATGCCTTTGGGAACATCATGTGAGTAGTCGTCCTTGTCGTGCCATCCGAATTCGTATGCACCGATGGATTCGATAATCGCTTCATCACTTCTGCGTTTATCCTCAGATGAAACGATTGGCGGTGACTGGCTCATATTGTCCTTTCCTCAGTGACTTGACTGGCGTCAAGATCGTGACTTTGCCGCTGTGTCAAAAGCACTCACGCTATCGCCTGAGAGCCGCCAACGCAGAGCGCCGGATTGTGGGGGCACCCACGGGAATATGCGTGGTGCATACGTGTTCCCCTCCGGCCAAGGTGGCCAAACGTTGAACATGCACGTCCAGCAGACGCGCAAAGGCTTGGGTTTCCGCTTCGCACAATTGTGGGAAGTCATCGGCTACCTGCTGGATCGGGCAGTGACCCTGACATAGCTGGATTGCGAAGGTGCCATCGCCAATGTCGCGCACTGTCGCTGCGTAACCGTCCTGGGTGAGCGCGTCAGCCAGAGCCTGTGCGCGCACTTTCGGGTCGTTCCCTGCTTCACGCACGATCGGCGCGTATCGACGTTCGATTTCGCGTGAGCGGGCAGCGGCAAATGAGTCAATGGCCGGGCCACCTCCGACCTGTCCCAGGTAGCCCAGAGCCTTGACAGCCAACTCGGAGTATCCCTCTGGGAGCCTGTCGTGTGCTCGCTCGGTTGCCACGTAGTGACGCGCTGGTCGCCCTCGTCCACGCTTGTCAGTCGAGTAGTCCTGATACTGAACGATTTCTCCAGCGTCCTGCAAAATGGTGATGTGCCGTCTGACCGCCGCCGTGGTCAGATCCAGGATCTTCGCGATGACCGTAGCGGTCACGGGACCTTTTTCGACGATTAGGTCGAGCACCTGCTCGCGGGTGCCGATTTCAGTCGGCTCTCCCATGACTGTCCTCCTTATCGCCGTCAGTAACTACCCCACCAGTGTACGGCTTTTAGCAACACGATGCTTTCTAAATTACGGCGATTGAGATCACTTGCACGCTATAAGGAGGATTCGAGTCTGGAGCAGTCAGTTCTGACGCGCAGAACGCATCCACGGCGCGTCGCTGGCACGCAGGGTCTGCCACCCGTGGGCGCGCGCAGCGAAGGTGGCGAGAATTCCCACGCAGGCTGAAGGGTTATGCAGATTTCCCGCAGCAACGAGGCGAACAGCTTCATCCAGGTTGACCCAGCGGGTCACCATCGCCGCTTCCTCATCCTCACGCTCGAAGGTGGTGCCAGTCGGAGAAACATCGCGGGCAAGGAAGATCCGCAGAGATTCTTCGGATCCTCCAGGTGAGGTGAAGTAATCGACGAGGACATCCCAGCGCTCAGCCTTCTGATCCGTTTCTTCAGCAAGTTCGCGTTTGGCCGCTGTCAGGGGGTCTTCACCCTCGATATCGAGAAGGCCGGCCGGTATCTCCCACAGGTGCGCGCCTACTGGATGGCGGTACTGGTATTCCAGCAGTACTTCCTCATTACCGTCCTCACCGCGCAATGCGACGATGCCGACTGCGCCTGGATGCGACAGGTACTGGCGAATCACTGAGTGAGAGTCGTCAAGGATGACCTCGTCTTCAGCCATGTCAAAGACTTTGCCGCGCCATACGATGTCGTGACTGGCGACGGGTGCGCTTCCGCTGCGATCAGCGATGGGCATCTGTTCATCCTCGTGTGCCGTCACGGTGTTACTCTCCTCCGCTTTGTGACTGGGCTCCGTCTGCCGGTTCGTTGTGTGGCGCGGGTGGAGCCGCTTGCCGGCCTGAGAGCTGAAGATCTGGGAACACGCTGGTGGCGCTGTCCTCGCCGCCCAGTGCGCGTGGCTGAGCCTGGGCGCTCGGAAGTGCGAGAACTGTTGCCAGCGTGGCGATCGCTGTTCCTACGGAATCAACGGTGGTGATTGGAGCGTTCTGTGCACGCAGCTGGGCAATCATCGCGTCCGCATCACCGGCATCACCCACGATCACGCCGGGATTGGGCGCACTTGCCAATGCGCGAGCCATTCCGACCCATGCGCTTGAAGAGGCCGGGCCTCCTGTGCCGCTCTGGGCGTCCTGCGCGGTTGCCATTCCAGCCTTCATCGTGCGTGGCCCGACCAGAATCAGGGTGTCAGCCTGACCGCCCTCGGATTCATCGAAGGTGACAATGGGACGCGAATCATCGGTCAGGATGTCACGGAGCAGATCCTGGTTGGCGCCAGAGGAGGTCATAATCGTCACGATGGCCTGCCCGATCACTCCGTCACTGGTCAGATCTGCCGGAACGTCACCGGCGAGGTTGGTCTCAACTGGCGTGGCCAGCGTGTTGCGATACTCGGTCATGGACTGAGAATCCCAGTTGTCTGTCAGTGTTGCGACGCTGACAACTGTTGCACCGGCTTTGCTCAGCATAGTCTTGAGTTGCTCGATATCAGCAGGATCGGTGGCCGCCATTTTCAGCAGACCAATATTGCGTCCTTCGAGGGTTCCCGGCACAATCTCGTCGCCCATTTGCGAAACGGCTGCTTCTGACAGCTTGAGGCTGTGTTCGGCTTCTTCGAGTTGTTCCTGAGCGGTTCGCTGCGCCTGTGCGCGCGATGAGCTCAGTGCGTCATCGAGCCGTACCTGCAGGGGGCCGGCACCGAGGATCACGCCCACGCACAGCGCGATGAAGATCGCGATGATGGAGACTAGGTGATAGCGAAAATTAACCATGATGACCTCTTTTAACTGCTCCCTGCGCTGAAGGGCCACCAGCTTGCGACCCAATGGGCTACGACTTCCATAGCACCCTGCCCCCACGGTGTGGACCACAGTGCCGCACCGGCCAGCAGGACGGCGACGATAACGAATACGATCAGCCAGAACGCTGAAATGCGTGGACGGTAGGTTTCGCGAATGGCACGCGATGAGATAAGCGCGTCACCTGCCTTGAGACGCGTGAAGAAGGTTGACGCCATTCCGGCGCGTCCGCGATCGAGGAAATCCTGGAGTGTCAGGTGAATACCGATCGTGGCGATCACGGAGGCACGTTGCGTGGCAGCCAGAATGATCGCTGCATCCTCACTGGTCCCAGATGCGGTCATCACTTCGTAGGAGCGTCCCTGTCGGTTGAGGCGTTCGCGTCCTGGAGCGGTGCCGTCACGGTTCTCCCGCACCACTAGTTCAGCCCCGCATCCCAATGCCTTTTCTGAGACCGCATCCATATCGGCCACGATGATGTGGGGCTTCATGCGTTCGCGAAGCAGCAGGTCCGCTCCCCCGTCAACGCCGACCAGGATCGGGTTGGTATCGCGAATCCAGCGACGCAGCCCTTTGAGTTCCTTGACAGAATCTTCAGCCTTATTCACCAGGAGAACCGGGCGACCCTGCATCTTGGCGCGCAGGGTCGGAATCCCTTTTTCGTGGTAGAGCAGGTCAGATTCGCGCTCAAAATAGTCATCTGTGAATTCATCGAACGCTTCGATCTGAGTGCTCAGACCCAGGCGTGCTTCCTCGCGTGCGCGCAGGTCGTCCTCGTCAGTCATCACGTGTCCGGATGCGATCAGTCGACCATCTTGCGTCACCTCTGTGCCGCTGATCGTGATGGTGTCTCCCTCACGCAGGGTCATAATGTCAGAACCCAGGTCATCGAGCAACAAAATGCCTGCTTTGAGGACGAGGGCTGGACCGAGGTTCGGGTAGCGGCCGGTAGAGGATGCTGACGCGTTCAAAATTGCTGTGGGTTGTGCGTCAATGAGCAGTCGGGCGGTGGCCCGGTCCAGGTCAGGCCTGTCGATAACCGCAATTTCACCGGCTTCGAGGCGCCGGGCGAGCCGCACGGGATTCTCGTCGATGCGAATCCGTGCCCTCACATCCGCATCGCTGGGAGCCTGCGATGGTGGCATACCTGTCTCATTGTCACTCACAGGGCGATTGTGGCACGGTTGCGGCCAGAATCAATTCTTTCGCGTGACGGCGTGCCGTTTCTGAGGTGGTCGGCGAGCCGGTCATTCGCACGATCTCGTCGATGCGTTCTTCCCCGTCAACGCATGTCACACGCGCAGTTCCACCCTCTTTGTGCACTACCAGGTGGGTGTCTCCATAGGCTGCCACCTGAGCCAGGTGGGTGACCACGATCACCTGGTGTACGCGTGCCAGCCGTGCCAGTCGCGCGCCCACCTCTGTGGCTGTGCGCCCACCGATTCCGGCGTCGACCTCGTCAAAGACGAAGGTGCGGGGCGTCGCACGATGCGAGAGCGCCACTTCCAGTGCCAGCATGACGCGTGAAAGCTCGCCACCTGATGCTCCGCGAGACACTGGCCGGGCGGGCGCGTCAGGATGAGGCTGCAGCATGAATGTGATGTCTTCACACCCCGTGGAGTTGGGTTTACGGTGCATCAGTTCGACGTTCAGGTGTGCCCCTTTCATCGCCAGTGCTGCCAGCTCGGCATCGACGTGCTCGCTGAGTTCGTCTGCGAGGTGCCGGCGGGAGGTGCTCAGGCGCTCCCCCAGTTCCAGTACGCGCTGCTGAGCCTGCGCAAGCTCAGCGGCGAGGGAGTCTTCGTTGACATCCGGATCTGTCAGTTCTTCAAGTTCAGCGCGCGCCTGAGCTTCCCATTCAAGCAGCTGAGTGGCATCTGCGGCCCGCCCCTGCAGCAGGCGATTCAGGTCGGCGCGCCGTTGGTGCAACGCGTTAAGACGCTCCGGGTCGGCGTTCAGTGTGGACAGGTAGGCCTCGGCATCATCTGCCAGCGAGTCGGCATCAAGACGCAGAGTGTGGGCACGCTGGGCGAACGAATCGAGCGTGGAATCAAAACGCGAGGCATCAGCGAATGCGGCCTGGACGCGGTGCAGCAGATCGATCAGGTGGGTCTCGTCAGATTCACCGCGCAGACATGCGTAGGCCAGAGCCACCTGGGCGCGCAGATCCTCAACGTTGGTCAGTCTTTCAGTCTGAGTGCGCAGATCGTCGTCTTCACCCGGATACGGGTCCAGCTGGCGGATCTGGTCAGTGATGCGGGTCAGTTCCTCAATGCGTGTCGCACGTTCGTCGGCGTGCGAGCGCGCCATGTCCAGGCGTTTTTTCGCATTGACTGCTGCTTTCCAGGCTTGCGCGTAGTCGCGGAGAAGCTCCTGGTGCTGATCGTCGCCTGTCTCATCGAGAGTGGCGCGCTGGACGGATGTCTGACGTAGACGCATCTGGTCGGCCTGGCCGTGAATCGTGACGAGACTATCGCCAATATCAGCAAGAATGGATACCGGGATGGGGCGTCCTGCAAGGTGGGCGCGTGATCGACCCTTGGTACTAACCGTTCTGGACACGATGAGCTCACCGTCTTCGACGCTGGCTCCAAGCTCCTGGGCGCGTGCGGCAACCATGTCATCGACTTCGAAAATGCCGTCTACTTCGGCCTGCTCACACCCCTGACGCACGGTCTGAGAATCGGCCCGAGTGCCGAGCAAAAGTGACAGTGAGGTCAACACCATCGTCTTACCGGCTCCGGTTTCACCGGTGACGACAGTCAGGCCAGGTGAAAATTGCACGTCGGCTTCGTCAATGACGCCCAGGGACTTGATGCGGAGCGCATCGATCACGTTGGCCTCCTCTCGCCTCTCCAGCTCTCACGTGACAGATTAACGCTCGGATGGGCGTTTCCTCCAACCATCCACAGGCAGCTGGAATCGTTTGACCAGTCGCGTGGAAAATGGAGTGTCATCGAGGCGCAGCAGGTGGACGGGGCGACATCCTCGTGTGGCAGTGATGGTTGTTCCGCTGGGGACGGTGCGCTGACGCAGACCGTCGCACCACACTTCTGGCGCACTCCACGCATCTTCGAGGATATTGACGCTGAGCACTGACGAAGGGCTGACAACAAGTGGCCGCGTGAACAGGCCATGCGCGGCCAGCGGAGCCATGATGATTGCCTCCGTGTCGGGCCATACCACTGGCCCGCCAGCAGAGAACGAATATGCAGTTGAGCCGGTGGGTGTGGAGAAGATGATGCCGTCCGCCCCGTAGGTGGATACAGCCTGTCCGTCCACTCCGAATCCCAGGTGGACCGGGTGCGCCACGTCCGTGTGCATGACGACTGCTTCGTTCAGCGCCCAGTCGTGCCATTCGGTGCCATCGGGGAAGTGCGCATGGATGTCGAGCGTCATGCGCGTGTCCATGGTGTAACGCCCATCTGCAATCATGTCAACAACTGACAGGATGCCGTCCGCAGACACTTCCGCAAGGAAGCCCATGTGCCCCATGTTGATGCCGAGCAACGGTGCGTCGAATTTCCGGGCGTATTCTGCTGCGGCAAGAATCGTGCCGTCGCCTCCTGTGGCCAGCACCAGGTCGATATCGCCGGTGCAGTCTCCTTCAGGCACCACGTCAATGTCGCGTACCGAAAGTTCACGTGCTGCTGCCTGGGCGGCTGCCTGTGCTTCTGGGCGGTTGATGTGGCGCACCAGCATGACGCGCTGAATCACGAATGTTTCCTTCCCTTCACTGCCGGCCCTTCCTGTACTGCTCTGACAATCCGATTGTGCAGGTTTTGCTCCAAGATCGCATCCGGATGACCTGAGCGCATCGCCAGGAAATACTCGACATTACCGGCAGGACCCGGCAACGGTGAAGCCTGAACGGCGTAGATATCCAACCCATTGCTACGCGCACATTGCGCGACTTTTTCCACCGTTTCCACGTGCTGATCGGGGTCACGCACCACGCCTCCGTGGCCAAGCCTGTCTTTGCCGATCTCAAATTGAGGCTTGACCATCAGCAGGTAGTCCGCGTCGGGTGTTGCCACGGAGATCAGCGGCGGGATCACCAGTGTCAGTGAAATGAACGATAAGTCGGACACCACCAGGTCAACGGGTGGCGTGATATCGGCGGGCGCGAGCGTACGAATATTGGTGCGATCACGTACCTCGACGCGCGGATCCGACTGCAGCTTCCAGGCAAGCTGCCCATATCCCACGTCAACAGCGATCACCTGCTGTGCTCCTCGTCGCAACAGGACGTCAGTAAATCCGCCCGTCGATGCTCCCGCATCCAAGCATCGTCGCCCCTGAATGAGCGGTGCTGATTTTCCGAGGGCGTCCAGCGCACCGGCAAGTTTGTAGGCACCGCGTGAAGCGTAGTCGACGGCGTCCCCCTCGGTAATGACGATTGCCTGTGCAGGATCCATTTGTCGAGCCGGCTTGAGCACCACCTGCCCGTCGAGTTTGACGCGCCCATCGTGGATAAGTTCCTGAGCGTGGGTGCGTGAGCGTGCCAGGTGGCGGCGCACCAGTTCGGAGTCGATTCTCCTGAGTTTCATCTCAGCGGCTCACGTGCTCGAGGGCAGCACGAAGCTGCGCATCGAATCCTGCCAGCGTGCGTACCTGAATCTGTGCGCTTGCCTCGTTCAATCCGTCGAGTTCGACTTCTCCGTTGGGAATTGTGACCGCGTCCTCACGATCATGCGGATCATGAGGGCGCGGTGTCACGGGGTCGTTCTCACTCACTGGCACTGTCCTGCGACACGTCCTGCGCGCTGTCCGCTGCGGCAGCGTCATCCTCGCTTTCAGCGGTCTTCACGCCGGTCTCGTCATCTGCGCCCTCGCGCAGCAGAGCTTCGAGTTCTTCTTCACCAGGAAGGAACGCCGGGATCGGATTGTCTGTGCTGAGGGCTTCCTCTTCGACTTCGGAATCCGGGCGCGTATCTTCAGCCAATTCCGCGTCAATGGCGTCTGAAACCTCGGGATTTTCCGCTTCGTCTTCCGGTTCGTCCTGAGGTTCAGGCGGGGTCACAATCCCTGCCGGATCGTCGTTGGGCACAACCGTCAATTCCGGGCACCGCACGGGCTCATCTGATTCGACAGCCCACGCTGCGGCTGCCAGCGCACGATACGAATCCAGGGTGACCGTGGTCGGTTCAGTCAACTCGATACCGTCCAGGCGCAGCGTGCCCCACTTGGTCACCGATGCTACCTGGGAGTACCCACAGGTCCACGTGTTGTCCTTGTGATGTTTGGGATGAGGATGAGCCTCGTTCAACCCTCGCATGTCAAGGGCGAGGTAGGTGGGTCGCTGACCCTTTCGTGCCCGAATCACATCTGCTGCCTGATGGACACCGGTAAGCACGTGAAGGGCAGGGTAGCCAGCTGAGACAGCGCCGGCAATATCGGTTTCGAGTCGGTCTCCCACGCTCAGTGGATTGTGTGCTTCGACCAGGTTCGCACCGCGTTGGTAGATTCCGGGCGTCGGCTTACCTGCCGCGGTTGCACGCTGTTTGGTGGCATGTTCGACGGCGGTCACCAGAGAGCCGTTTCCGAGGGCAAAGCCTTCTTCTGTCGGCAGTGTGGAGTCCATATTGGAGGCAAAGAATCGGGCGCCGGCCTGAATCGCGTAGGCAGCCTGCGACATCTGTTCCCAGCCGACAGTTCGGTCCAGTCCCATGACGACTGCATCTGGCTGGTCACTTGCACGTTCAACGAGGGTGAATCCAGCTTTTTCGAGAGCTTCGCGCAGTCCGGGACCACCAACCATAAAGACCTTGGCGCCGTCATCGAGCTCGTCGCTCATAATAGCCGCCACGTCCATCGCGGATGTCATGATCATGGATTCGTCCGCTTCGAATCCCATCGAATTCAGCTTTTCAGCGACTGCCTCAGGCGGACGTGAGGCATTATTGGTCACGAACACCGTCTTGATGCCGTTCTCACGCGCGGCGACGACGGACGGGGCCGCATGCTCAATGGGGTCTGACCCCATCCATGCCACGCCGTCCAGGTCAAGCAACGCTGTGTCAAAGAGACTGGACAGTGGTTCGTCGGTTCCGTGCAACGTGCTGCCACGCTTGGTGACATCCGCATCAGCAATCATTTCGATGTCCACGATGTCGGGATCTTCGATTTCTGGCGGCATCGATTCTTCGACTTGAGTGGCTTCTTCGTCGCGCCCCAGTTCGCGCAGACGATCGGCTTTGACGCTCATCAGGCGGCGCACATATTCGGTGTCGGCATCTTCAGGCAAGGCTGCCAGCGCATCATCGACCAGCACCAGGCCGACTTCGTTTTGTCCTAGATCCGCACGCGCACCAGACGAAACGAGGACGAGTTCGACCTGTTCACCCAGGTCAAGAGCGGCGGTGTCGGTCTTGTCAATAATGTCAACTGCTCGTTCTGGATGGCCCAGTCCGCGTTCACAGTCCGCTTCCACGGCGCGCAGAGACTGGTCTCCGCGCATGCGTCGCACGGCTCGCACCTCACGCAATGCTTCTTCATAGCGTCCCGATGCGTAGGCAGTCAATGCGGCTGCTTCGCGTACTGTATCGACACGACCGGCTCGCTTGGCTGCGGCGCGGGCATGCTCGTAGGCCTGCTCGGGATCCAGATCAATGAGTTGACCGGCCATGACGAGGTGGCGTGCCACGATGTCATGGTTAGCTCCCGATAGCGTCTTGAGTGAACGCAGGGCTTCAGAGTCGAGTTCACTGGCTGATACGCCGGCTGGAATTGTCGGCTCATCACCGTGAGGTGACACGTATTCTTCGGTGCTCGCGTAGTTGGCATCGCCGCGCTGATTGTTTCCTCGGTCGTGACGTGAACGGGAGCGATCATCGCGCCTGCGGTCTCCACGATCGTTTCGGTCGAAACGGCTGCCACGTTCGGAGTGGTCATGACGGTCATTCCGATCGCCTCGGTCTGACCAATTCCTGCCTTTACCGTCACCTCGTCTGTTGAAGCGCTTTCTGCCATCGCGGTCGAAACGGTCAGAACGTCCGCCGCGACGATCGTCGCGTTCTCTCAAGCCGCGCCCCTCGCCATGACGGTCGCGGTCACTGTCTGAGCGGTTGAAGCTGCCGCGCTTGAAATCACGGTCATTGTCGCGCTGCTGCCATTGTCCGCTTCCGCGTCGTGACTCACCGTCGCGTCGGAAACCACCGTCACGCTGAAAACCACCGTCTCGCCGTGATTCGCCGTCATCGAAGCGACGATTGCGTGAGTGGTAGCCATCGGAAGAGCGCCGGCCTCCCTGCTCATCTCGACGGCCGAAGCCTCGGCGGTCTGAAGAGCCCCTCCATGAACGCTCGCCTCGTGAGCGGAAGTCGTTCGATCGATCGTGTCGTTCGTCTGCCATGAATGGTCTCCCCTATTCGTCTGTGTCCCGCCCTATCTACGGAGCTGCTTCACACGTTAATACTGCTGTTAATGCTACCTGATAAGCGCTGACATACCTGTCAGCTCATGAATTTCGTGCGCAGATACACGTCTGAGGCGGGCAGTTGCCCGTGCACTACTATGTTGGTTGACTGGGTATCCGGTCGGTCGGCCCCGCTGGCGTGCGTTTGGGTAGTGTGTGCGCGTAAAAAGGGGGGGTACGTGCCTGTCTCCAGGCCTGTACCCCACCCCCAACTCACGGTTGATTGC